>Ga0076930_100004_pt1 | contig 771155 bp, 759 predicted proteins | sample HotLakConsoUCCRE_FD_71149 | JGI IMG/M metagenome (GOLD analysis project Ga0076930, IMG submission 71149) | Hypersaline microbial mat communities from Hot Lake, Washington, USA - Hot Lake Consortium UCC-RE (version 3) (version 3) ... | reverse complement strand
CGAGCCACGCCAAGGTGGTTCAACCCTACCGGGACCTGCATCCGATCTTCGCCCGCTCCGGCATCGAGGCGCAGCTCGACAAGATGCTGCAGCCTCAGGTGACGCTCAAGTCCGGCGGCTACATCATCATCAACCAGACCGAAGCGCTGGTTGCGATCGATGTCAACTCGGGCCGGTCCACCCGCGAGCATTCCATCGAAGACACGGCGCTGCAGACCAACCTGGAGGCAGCCGACGAAGTTGCCCGTCAACTGCGCCTGCGCGACCTGGCCGGCCTTATCGTCATCGACTTCATCGACATGGAAGAAAACCGCAACAATCGTGCGGTCGAGAAGCGGATGAAGGATTGCCTGAAAAACGACCGGGCCCGTATTCAGGTTGGCCGGATTTCGCATTTCGGCCTGCTGGAAATGTCGCGGCAGCGCATCAGGGCCTCGGTGCTGGAAAGCACCATGCAGATCTGCCCGACCTGCGGCGGCAATGGTCACATCCGGTCGCAGTCGTCGGTGGCGCTGCACGTGCTGCGCGGCGTCGAGGAGCATCTGCTCAAGAACACCACGCATGACATCATCGTGCGCACCACCGCCGACACCGCGCTCTACATGCTCAACCACAAGCGCGACACGGTTGTGGATCTGGAAAACCGCTTCGGGGTCTCGATCAGCTTCTCCGCCGACGAAACCGTGGGCGCCAACCACTTTGCCATCGATCGCGGAGCGGCGGTGGAAAAGCCCGTCAATATCGAGCACATCACCGTCAACGCGCCGGCCTATGCCGATGACGACGACGATCTGGAGATCATCGAGGAGGTCGATGACGAGAGCACGGAGACCGAAGAGGTCACCGAGGCCGACGGCAATGCTTCCAGCGGGGATCGTCCCGAACGCGAGGACGGCCAAGGCAAGAAGCGCCGCAGGCGCCGCCGTCGTGGCGGACGCAAGTCCGATGGCGACACCGGCAATGACGATCAGTCCGCTTCCGCCGACAACGGCTCCGATGCAGATGATGATGGCGACGACGATGCCTCCTCCGACGGCGAGACCTCGGCTTCATCCGACGATGGTGACAATGATGAGCAGCGCCGTGGCAAGCGCCGCCGTCGCGGCAAGCGTGGCGGACGCCGCAACCGCGAAGAGGATGGCGCTGCAACGGATTCGTCGGCTGACGGCGATGCCGGCGTGAGTGGCGGCGCCCTTCAAGCCTCGTCGGACGACGCGGCGACCGGCGATGCGGTAGCTGCCACAGAGACTGGCGACGTGCCGGAAGCCGCCATGGCCACCGCCCCCGTCGTGGAAACGTCCGAGAAGGCCGAGAAGCCTGAAAAACCGGAAAAGCCTGCCCGTCGTCCGCGTCGCACCAAGGCGCAGATTGCTGCGGAAAAGGCCGCGGAAGCAGAAGCACAGGCGGCTGCGGCTTCCGAGGATGCAGCGCCCGATAGCGCTGCCGCCCCTGAGGAAGCTGGTGCCCAGGAAGCTGCTGTCGAGGCCGACAAGGATGGTGCAGAAACCACCGAGCCGGCCAACTCAGCCAGCGAACCTGACCAGGCCGCAGAAGAGACGGGCGCTGACCGGACTGCGCGCACCGACCTGGCTGCGATCGCCACCGCTCCAGTGGTGACATCCTCCAAGCCCAAGGAAGAGAGCGACAAGCCCAAAAAAGGCGGCTGGTGGCAGAAGCGCGGCTTCTTCTAGGCCTTGAGCTTCAGCATGAGCAATGTGTAAACCGGCGGGCGACCGCCGGTTTTTCATGTCCTGATGCGAGCGGCATGACGCACCTGCGGAAACACTCCCATCCGACTGTTTTCCCGGGCAAATTGTCGGCAGCCCTGTCCGGCTCCGCCTGAGCACATTACCCGAACTCCCACCGCTCCACCGGCCAGATGGATCAGCGCTTGCCGAGCCAGCCTTCCATGCGGTCAAGTGCGCGGCTCATGTCATCATGGCTTCCTGCATAGGAAAACCGCATGAAGCGCGCGCCATCAACCGGGTCGAAATCCCTGCCCGGGGTCGCCGCCACATGGATGTCGGCCAGCATCTGGCGGGCAAACGCCATCGAATCATTGGTGTGCCCGGAGACGTCCACCCAGGCATAGAACGCGCCGTCCATGGGCGCCGCGAAGGGCAAGGCCAGCGCCGGCAGCCGCGCGGCAAGCAATGTCCGGTTCTGGCGGTAGCCCTCGCGGACCAGGTCCATTTCCGCAGTTGCATCCAGCGCCGCCTCGGCGGCGATCTGGGAGAGCTCCGGCGGGCTGATGTAGAGGCTCTGCGCCAGGCATTCGACCGGCCGCACCAGGTCCTCGGGCAGCACCATCCATCCGATGCGCCAGCCGGTCATGCAAAAATACTTGGAAAACGAGTTGATGACGATCGCATTGTCGGACACCGACAGGGCCGTCGTCTCCTCGCCGGTCCACGTCAGGCCATGGTAGATTTCATCCGAAATGAAGGCCACGCCCCGCTCCACGCACCAGGCGTCGAGCCGGGCGATAGCCTGTTTCGAATGAACCGCGCCGGTGGGATTGGCGGGACTGGCGATCAGCACGCCCGCGACCCGCCCGCCTGCCTCGCGCTCGGCCGCCTCGATGGCTTCGGGCGTAAGCGCATGCCCGGTCGCCGCGCCGACCGGGATCTCGATGACGTTGAGGCCCAGGGCAGAGAGGATGTTGCGATAGGCCGGGTAGCCCGGCCGCGTGATCACGACAAGATCGCCGGGATTGAACAATTGCAGGAAAGCCAGGTTGAACCCCGCGGAGGATCCCGTGGTGACGGCGATGCGGCGCGGATCCAGATCGACATCGTGGGCACGGCGGTAATGCGCCGCGATGGCCTGGCGGAGGCTCTTGAGACCGAGGGCATCGGTATAGCCCAGACGCCCGGCGTCCAGCGCCCGGGCAGCCGCGGCCAGGGCGGCAGCCGGCGCAGGGTGCGCAGGCTGGCCCACGGCCATTGAGATCACATCCCTGCCCTCGCCCCTGAGCCTGGTCGCTTCCGCCAGGACATCCATGGCGTGAAACGGTTCGACCGACGGCTTGCGCTGCATTGCCAATTTCAAGACTCCCTTGTCAAACCCTGTGCCGCACCTGCCGGCAAGCACCGGGCTCGTGGCTCCAGCCGCACAAATGCCTGATTGTCATGTCCATCACAAGTGCGGGAAGATGAAGGCTTGAAGGGTTTAAGCAATTGCTTTTCCGGACTGAGCCATTACCTTTCGGGTATGAAGAGGACTTCACTGACAATGGACATGGTTTCCGGGGAATTTCGTGCCGGTATTGTGCGCCGCGTCTTTACCGCCTTTACCGCCGCGAGCCTTTCCTGCGCGCTGGCGCTGCCGGTCTACGCGCAGGGCAAGGTCCAGGTGGTGCGCGACGCTGAAATCGAAACGCTGCTGAGGGATTATGCAACGCCGGTCTTCAAGGCGGCAGGCCTGAAGACCAGCCGGGTCCAGATCGTGCTGGTCAATGACCAGAGTTTCAACGCCTTCGTCGACGGTTCACGGATTTTCGTCAACACCGGTGCGCTGGCTGCCGCTACCGTGCCGAACGAGATCATCGGCGTGATCGCGCATGAGGCCGGGCATCTGGCCGGCGGCCACCAGCAGAGACTGCGCGAACAGATCGCCGCCGCCCGCACCCTGGCGATCGTCGGAAGCCTGCTCGGCGCCGGCGCCATCGCCGCGGGCACCGTAGCCGGCAGTTCTGGCGGAGCGCAGGCCGGCGGAGCCCTGATCACGGCGACGCCGGGGCTCGTGCAGCGCAACCTGCTCAGCTACCGCCGCTCCGAGGAGATGAACGCCGACCAGGCAGCGGCGCGCTATCTCAATGCCACCGGTCAATCCATCCGCGGCATGCTGACCACGTTCGAGCGCTTCTCCCAAAGCCTCTCGCTGTCCGGGGTTCAGGTCGACCAATACCAGATCAGCCATCCCCTGCCGCGCGAACGCATCGCGCTGCTGGAGGAACTGGCGCGCAAGAGCCAGCATTTCGACGCCAAGGATCCTCCCGCGCTTGTCAATCGGCATCAACTGATGCGCGCCAAGATCGCCGCCTATACCGGCGGCGCGAGCGCCGTGGCGCGGCTGTTCTCCCAGGACAGGACCTCGCTGGCCGCACGCTACGGGGATGCCATCGCCACAGATCTCGCCGGCAACTCCACCGCATCGCTGCAAAAGCTCGACGCCTTGATCCGGGAGCAGCCTAACAACCCCTATTTTCACGAGTTTCGCGGCGAGGTGCTGATCAAATTGCGCAGGAGCGACGAGGCGATCAAGGCATTCTCCCAGGCCGTCAGACTTGATCCGGCAAAGTCGCCGCTGATCCGGGCGCGGCTGGGCTTTGCGCTCGTGGCGTCCGGCAACCCCGGCAACATGAGCCGCGCCATCGACGAATTGCGCGCCTCTGTGCAAAGCGAGCCGGAGAATTTCGCCGCCTACAGATACCTGTCTCAGGCTTATGCCCAAGCCGGCGACATCGCCAATGCGGACCTGATCATGGCCGAGGGTAATTTTCGCGCCGGCAACACGAAGGACGCCAAGGTCTTTGCGGCCCGCGCGCTGCAGAAGCTGCCCAAGGGCTCGCCCGGAGCGCTCAGAGCCAACGACATCTTAACCATCGGACAATAGAACATGTGCGCGGGGCCGAGGCGCCGCGCGATTGAAAAAGGATCCTGTTCAAATGGCAATTCGCACCCGCACCGGTCTGATGACCGCCCTGGTTCTCGGCGTCTGCACGGCCCTGCCGCTGCCCGCCGCGGCGCTCGACGACAGCCAGAAGCAGGAGTTCGGCGCGTTCATCCGCGAATATCTGCTGGCCAATCCCGAGATCATCGAAGAGATGAGCCAGGCGCTGGAGACCAAGAAGGAAGCCGAAAGCCAGATGATGGCTCAGGCGGCGATCAGCGAGAACACCGACGCCATTTTCAACGATCCGAACGACATGGTTCTCGGCAATCCGGATGGCGATGTCACCGTGGTCGAGTTCTTCGACTACAATTGCGGCTTCTGCAAACGCGCACTCAGCGACATGACCAGTCTTCTGGAAAAGGATTCCAACGTGCGCTTCGTGCTCAAGGAATTTCCGATCCTGGGACCGGACTCGCTTGCCGCGCACCGGGTTGCGATGTCTCTCCGCAAGCTTGCTCCCGAGAAATACAGTGATTTCCATATCCAGCTCATGAGCGGCGATACACGCGCCACCGAAGCGCATGCCATCGAGATCGCAAAGGGCCTCGGCTTAGACGAGGCAGCCCTGATCGCAGGCATGGAGGATCCGGCGATCGGTGACTCCATCCGTCAGACCTATGAACTGGCAAACGCGCTCGGCATTTCCGGAACGCCGTCTTTCGTGATCGGCGACGAAGCCGTTTTCGGCGCCGTGGGCGAGGAAGCCCTGCTGGCAAGGATTTCCAACATGCGTGAGTGCCAAAGCACCCAGTGCTGAGGGTCTTGCGACAGCCTTGACCCGAAAGCGGCCCCAATCGCTTGTGGACAATCCCGGCGCTCCGGCGAAAGCCTTCCCTGACCGTTGACAAGCAGTGTATGACTTGGGGTCCAAAACCACCGCGCCCGGGAAGCCGGGCGCCAGCCGTATTCGCCGCTCGCGGCCCCTTGCGGACTTGTCACAGGGCAGTTCGGGGCTGTAAAGGGACGGTCAATCCGCGAGACGGCGCTCAAAGCCGTCCGCAGCAACAAACAGAGGCAGCAGTCCGATGGCAACAAGAAAACCGTCGATCGACCAGGATCTGATCCGGGATCTGGCCAATATTCTCAACGAAACAGACCTGACCGAGATCGAGATCGAACAAGATGACCTTCGTGTGCGGGTGAGCCGCGCCGGAACGCCTCAGATGATCCATGCGCCGATCGCGCAGCCGCAGATGTCGGCGCCGGCGGCGCAGAGCCAGCCAGCCGCGCCTTCCGCTGAAGCCACGGCTGCGGCCGCGACCCGGACCGCCAACACGGTCACAGCTCCGATGGTCGGCACCGTCTACATGTCGCCCGCCCCCGGCGCCAAGCCCTTCGTCGAAGTGGGACAAACCGTCAAGGAAGGCCAGACAATCCTGATCATCGAGGCGATGAAGACCATGAACCAGATTCCCGCGCCGCGATCCGGCAAGGTTGTCGACGTGCTGGTCAGCGACGGCCACCCGGTGGAATATGCCGAACCGATGATCGTGATCGAGTAAGTGAGCCAGGCCATGTTCTCCAAGGTCCTCATCGCAAATCGGGGCGAGATCGCACTCAGGGTGCTCAGGGCTTGCAAGGAGCTCGGCATCCAGACAGTGGCGGTGCATTCCACCGCGGATCAGGACGCCATGCATGTGCGGCTCGCCGACGAGAGCGTCTGCATCGGACCGCCGCCGTCGCGTGACAGCTATCTCAACATCCACCAGATCGTCGCGGCCTGCGAGATCACCGGGGCGGACGCGGTGCATCCGGGCTACGGGTTCCTGTCCGAAAACGCCAAGTTCGCCGACATTCTGGAAGCGCACGGCATCACCTTCATAGGCCCGACCGCGGACCATATCCGGATCATGGGCGACAAGATCACCGCCAAGAAGACGGCCGTGTCGCTGGGCATCCCTTGCGTTCCGGGGTCGGACGGCGAAGTCCACGATGTCGAGCAGGCTCTCGAAATCGCCAAGGAAACCGGCTATCCGGTGCTGATCAAGGCCACCGCCGGCGGCGGCGGACGCGGCATGAAGGTTGCCCACAACGCCGAGGAGCTTTCCGAAGCGCTCTCGACGGCGCGGTCGGAAGCGCTCGCGAATTTCGGCAATGACGCCGTCTACATGGAGAAGTATCTCGGCCAGCCGCGTCACATCGAAATTCAGGTTCTGGGCGACGGTGAAGGCAACGCGGTGCATCTGGGCGAGCGCGACTGCTCGCTGCAGCGGCGTCACCAGAAGGTCTGGGAAGAGGCCAATTCGCCCTCGCTCAATGAAGATCAGCGGATGGCCATTGGCGAGATCTGTGCGGTGGCGATGCGCAAGCTGAAATATCGCGGCGCCGGCACCATCGAATTCCTCTATGAGAATGGCGAGTTCTATTTCATCGAAATGAACACGCGTTTGCAAGTGGAACACACGATCACCGAAGCCATTACCGGCATCGATCTGGTCAACGAGCAGATCCGCATCGCATCGGGCGCCGGGTTGTCGGTTTCCCAGGAAGACATCCGCTTCCATGGCCACGCCATCGAGTGCCGCATCAATGCCGAAGACCCCTCCACCTTCGTGCCCTCGCCCGGCACGATCACCCATTACCACCCGCCCGGCGGGCTTGGTGTCCGGGTCGATTCCGGTGTCTATCAGGGCTACAAGATCCCGCCCTATTATGACAGCCTGATCGGCAAGCTGATCGTTCACGGGCGCACGCGGGTCGAGTGCATGATGCGGCTGAGGCGGGCGCTGGACGAATTCGTCGTCGACGGAATCAAGACCACGATCCCGCTGTTTCGGGATCTTCTCGCCAATCCGGATATCGCAAATGGCGACTATGACATCCACTGGCTGGAAAAATTCCTTGCGGACAAAGCAGGCAAATAGAGTTCTGGCCTCGTCCGGGGAAGCCTGAGCCGTGCGGGGCGGCGCATATCCCCGGATCACGCCCGAGCTCCTGTTGCGCGCCTATGCGTCGGGATTGTTTCCTATGGCCGATTCGGCCGACGATCCGGACCTCTTCTGGGTCGAACCGGAACTGCGCGGGGTTCTGCCGCTCGACGCGTTCCATGTGCCCAAGCGCCTTGCCCGCACAATACGGCAGGCGCCGTTCGAGATCCGCTTCGACACGGCCTTCGACGAGGTGCTCGCGGCTTGCGCCCAGAGCGTCAGCAACCGGCCCTCGACCTGGATCAACTCCACCATTGCCGAACTCTATGGCAGCCTCCACCGGCTGGGCCACGCCCACAGCGTGGAAGCCTGGCGCGACGGCGAGCTGGTCGGGGGGCTATATGGCGTCTCGCTGAGACGGGCGTTCTTCGGCGAAAGCATGTTCAGCCGGCAAACCGATGCCTCCAAGGTCTGCCTGGTGCACCTGGTCGAGAGGCTGCGCCAACGCGGCTTCGTGCTGCTCGACACCCAGTTCACCACCGAGCATCTCAAGCGCTTCGGCGCGATCGACATTCCTCGCGCGGAGTATGCGGAGTTGCTCGAGGATGCGCTCGAAGGCCCGGACCTGCCTTTCTGACAGGGACTTGAAACGGCACGGCTCCAAACCTTGTGCTTTTCCGCTCGAAAGTCCCTGAGTCCCACGATCGGGATCGCAACCCACACTCATTCATGTCTGGTTCAGCCGGATGGCGGCAAGAGGTCCTGCCTGATCGGCAAGCATTATGGACCTCGGTGCGGATACTGCAGTCCAAAGAGCCGGTCGATCGCAACGGATGGAACCCTATAGGCGGCTCAGACGTTGTGGCGCGAAGGGTTTTCTCTAAAGGAGTTCGTCTCTTGACACTTACACGGGTTTTACTCGCCTCCACCGCCATCAGCCTCTGTGGCTTCGGCTTCACCCAAGCAGGTCCATTGACCCCTGCCCGATCCTTGACAGATCCGGGATTCACGTCCTCTCAGGCCTTTATCCAGGTGCAAATGAGTGTCGGAGACGCCGAAGCCGCGCTCGCTGCGGCTGTTGCACGGCTGCAGGAAGCGCAAGATTCAGGCGTGGGTGTCGAAGCTGCACAGGCAGCCGTTGCAGCCGCGGAGGCAAATCTGGAGGCCGCGCAAGCCGCCCCCGAGCCTGCTCCTGAACAGGAGGCACCGCCTGAACCAGAACAAGCGCCTCCAGAACCTGAGCCAGCAGCCGAACCCGAGCCTGAGGCTGCCCCGGCGCCTGAGCCCGAGGCTGCCCCAGCGCCTGAGCCCGAGGCTGCCCCGGCGCCTGAGCCCGAGGCTGCCCCGGCGCCTGAGCCCGCACCTGAAGCAGCACCGGAACCGGAGGCGGAACCGGGCCCAGAGCCGACTGAACAACCGGCAGCGGAAGACCCTGAACCCGAAGCTGAGCCAGCACCTCAGCCGGAGGCAGCCCCGGAAGCGACGTCCGAGCCCGACGCAGCGCTCGAGCCCGAGCCAGAGGCGACGACCGAGCAACCTGTAGAAGAAGCCCCTGTGCCGGAAGCGAGGCCCGCTCCTGAAGCAGAGCCGGAAACGCCTGCTCCGGCCACGGAACCGGCGACCGAGCAACCTGCAGCGGAAGCTCCGGTGCCGGAGCCGAAACCGGCTCCCGACGCAGCACCGGAAGCCCAACCGGAAACGCCTGCCCAGGATGCAGACCCTGCTTCCGAACCGGAACAGGCGACAGAACCTGCCCCGGAAACACCCGCAGCCGAGACCGACGCCGAGCAGCCCGCGGCTGATCCGGAGCAGTCCGCTCAACCGGCTGGTGACGGCGAAGCACCGCGTGCGCCTGAAAGCGAGGTGCTGACCCTGCCCGTGGAAGACGGCGCCCCTGTGCTTGACAGCGCCAAGGAACAACCCGTTGCAGGTGAAGAGCCCGCACCGGCTGCATCAAGTGAACCTGCAGAACCGGCCCCCACGTCCGACGCGGAATCCCAGAGGGCGTCCCCGCGAGGCGAACCGGTTCCGCAGGCGCTTTTCGAGCGCGGCGAACGCTTCGACGACGAGCCCGTGCGCGAGCAGGAAACCAACGTCACCATCATCAACCAGGTCGATAACCGGACCATCATCGAGGTCGACAATCGCACGATCATCGAGCACGACGAGCGCGAGCGGCTCCGGGCCGGTAGCGAAGAGGTCTATTACGAGCGGCTGGAAGGCGGACGGGTTCGCGAGGTTGTCGTGCGTCCGAACGGTGTGCAACTGGTAACGATCACCAATCGCTGGGGCGACATGATCCAGCGCAGCCGGATCATGCCTGACGGGCGCGAATATGTGCTGTTCTACGCCGATGCCAGCAGCGACGGCTCGCGGCAGGCTTTCGTTGACCCAGGACGCCGACTGCCCCCGTTGCGCTTGCAGATCCCGATTGAGGAGTACATCCTGGACGCGACCGCAGCCGAGCCATCGGCCTATCTCGACTTCCTGATGGAGCCGCCCGTCGAACAGGTCGAGCGTCTCTACACGGTCGAGGAAGTCAGGCGGTCAGCCCGCGTTCGCGACAAGGTCCGCCGCATCGATCTCGACTCGCTGACCTTCGAGTTCGGGAAGGCGACGATCGCCGAGGACCAGATCCAGCGGCTCTCCGATGTCGCCGCGGCGATGACTGGGATCCTGGAAGAGAACCCCGCCGAAACCTTCCTGATCGAGGGCCATACCGACGCAGTGGGCACCGACAACGCCAACCTGCTGCTCTCGGACAAACGCGCCGAGACCATTGCAGTGGCCTTGACCGTCGTGTTCGGCGTTCCGCCTGAAAACCTGGTGACCCAGGGCTATGGCGAGCGCTACCTCAAGGTCTCCACCGAGGCCCCCGAGCGGCTCAACCGTCGCGTGACCATCCGGCGCATCACGCCGCTGGTAACCCCGGTCGCCTCAAGATAAGGCGGGCAGGCAGCCGATCAACCAGCCCCAAGCGCCGCGCATCCAACTGGATGCGCGGCGTCATTCTCCTTAGGCTGGTTCCCCGGTCCGAATGCCAAGTGTCTGACACAGCATAAAATGACCACTATTGTCCGGACTGTCACAGATATTGCACTGTGGATCCGACAGTTTTATGCCTTGCCGCACAATCAGTCTGCATTGGAGTTTTAATCTGAGTCTCGCGGCAGCATTCTGGCTGCATGCGCTCCTGATCGTACTGCTGATATTGTCACCCACCGTGCGCCGCCCCGCGCCTGAAACCACACAGGCCGTCTCGGTTGCCGTTGTTCTGGAGACCAACGTAACGTCAGTCGCGGCAGACCCTGCAGCGGCTGCAACTCCGCCGCAAAACAACCCCGCCTCGCCAGCGATACCGGCCATCCCCAAACTGCCGCGGCGGATCATGGCTCCACGCTCGGGCAATTCTGAACTGTTTTCCGTCACCCGCTTTTTTGCCGATGAGGTCCTGTCCAAGCCGCGCAACACCCAGGCGCGCAAAGCGCTCGGCCAACTTGAAAACGACGAAAAGGCGGTGCAGATCTGCAATCTCGAGGCGATGGAGCAAGCGAAGCGCCAGTGGAAAACCCTCCAACCGGATTTCGTTGTTGCTTATGCAACCGCCGCTATTGTTCTCGAAGACGACTTGATCGTAGCAGACGGCGCAGCTCTGCATAGCGAGCACGACTGGCACGCCCTTCGCTATCGATGCAGGGTGCGGGCCGACCGAACGGGCGTAACCGCCTTTTCCTTCGCGGTCGGCGGAGCGATTCCCAGGGCGCGCTGGGAAGAGATCAGCCTGCCCGCTGGCATTGACTGAACAGGCCGTTCGAGATCATTTCATCATGTGCCTGGCGTCGGCGCCGGGATGTCGGACTGCTGCTTGCATTCCTTGAGCCAGACATCATAGACGGCGTGATCGACCGCGTTGAGGCCCGGCGAATCGGCGAACATCCAGCCGGTGAACAGGCGGCGGATCTTGCGGTCGAGCGTGATTTCGTCGACCTCGACGAAGGTGGTGGTCTTGGGTGGCTCGGTCTCGTCGCGGCTGTAGCAGACGCGCGGGGTCACCTGCAGCGCGCCGAACTGCACGGTCTCGCCCACATAGACATCGAAGGTGGTGATTCGCCCGGTGATCTTGTCGATGCCGGAGAACACCGCCACGGGATTCTCAATTCTTGCGGCAAGAGCAGGCGCTGCGACCGACAAGGCCAGCGATACGGCGATGAGAGCGCCGGTTCGCTTTGCGAAATTGATCGTGTGGATGTTCATCAGCTTCACTCGTCACAATGCCCGGGAGGGCTGCTCCGGCATGTCTACCGCACCGGCGTCAAAGAAGCGCTAACCATGAATTGTGGCATTGCTGCGCCAGACACTCGCGAACGCGTCAGGATTTCGGGGTCCAGGCGTCGTAGTCGCCGGTCACGTGCGGACGGGCGCCCTGGTTGAGGATCGACCCCTTGGGATGGTAGGCGCGGCCGGTGCCGGTCAGGTTCGGCTGATGCATCTTTTCCCACGGCTTGGCCGCGTAGACCTCGTCGGCGGGAGAAACATCGGTGCGATGGTGCATCCAGCCGTGCCAGCCTGCCGGAATCGCCGACGCCTCTGAAGGTCCGTTGTAAATCACCCAGCGGCGGGTGCGGCCTTCGGAATCAAGTCCACCTTGATAATAGAGATTGCCGGCCTCGTCCTCGCCGACATGCGTGCCATGCCGCCAGGTGTGAAATCTGGTGCCGAGCGTCTGACCATTCCACCAGGTGAATATCTGAAGCAGGAGCGTCTTCATGAAAGCCTCTTGTCCGTGGACCCGGCGACCCTCTCGATGAGCCGCGTCATATTCCGCCTTATGGCCCGCTCGGACCGCATTGTCCAGTGGCGGGCGCCGCTTCTGCTCAGCGCAATTTCATCTTGAAGCCGGCATGGCTCCGGATGAAACCGAGGCTTTCATAGAACCGGTGTGCATCCGTCCGCGCGGCGTTCGACATCAATTGCACCAGGCGGGCGCCCTTGTTCGTGGCCTCGCTAATCGCGTGGTTGATCATTGCCTGGCCGATGCCGCGCCCGCGCATGTCGCTTCTCGTGTGGACCGCCTCGATGGTCAGGCTTGATGCGCCTCTCCCAGTGAGCGAGGTGATCAGCGTGGTCTGGAACGTGCCCACCACCTCGCCGCCCAGCACCGCGACATAAAGCGCGTCGTTGGAACTCCCGGCGATGCGATCGAAGGCCGCGAGGTAGAGCGGCAGATCGGCCGGATCGGCGCTGTCGCCATGACCGCCAAGCGTATCCTGGGCGAACATCGCGGCAATCGCCGCCACATCGCCGCGCTCTGCCGCACGGATTTCGACGGTTTCCGTCATGGTGTCTCATTCCCCTCAACGACACTTCGGATGCTGCGGATGACACACCGCAAACCCGCAAAAGCACAAGCCCCCATCCCGGCTGCCTTGTCCCGAATCCCTATCCCCGGCATGATGGCACAGAAGCCAGTCGAGGAGCGCGCTCATGACCCCGAAATTCGCCGCCGCGGCGCTGTTGTGCACAGTGCTGGCATCATCCGCCACTCTCGCCCAGGACGGGCCGATCGGCATCGCCTTCGCCGAAGCGCCGGAACAGTCCTCGGGCGTCTGCACCGGGCAGAACACCGACAGGACGCTTGCCTGCGCGCGGGCCAAATGCGTCGATGGCGGGGCGCTGGCGGAGGACTGCCTGAGGGTAAAATGGTGCTATCCGGCGGGCTGGTCGGCCGATCTGTTCGTGCAGCACCAGGAAGGCCTGCACTGGCACGAATATCTCTGCGGCTGGCAGTCGAAGGAAGCGGTTGAGGCTGCCGTGAAGGTCGCCTGCGACCGAGAGCTTCGGCCCTACATCATCGAATGTTCGACGGTGCGGTTCTGGGACAATCAGGGCCAGGAAATCGCCGCCGAATGACCTCGCGCGCTGTTTATCCGGCGAGGGGTTTCGACAGGATAAGCGCCGGAATGCCGGATTCGCCCTTGCCGCAATTGGCAGTGCGGCCGGTCTCTTCCATGCCGTGGGCCTTGTAGAAGGCGATCGCCGGCTCATTGCCGGGATCGACCTCCAGCGTCAGGCTTTGCGCGTCCGGAAAGCAGGTCTCGATCTCGGCGAAGAGATCACGCCCGACGCCGAGCCCCTGGCATTCGGGGCGCACGTAAAGCTGATGCAGCGACACGGCTTTGGTGTCGGCTGCGTAGCTTGCGAAGGCGACGCCGCCGATCAGCTTGCCGTCATCGGCTACCAGGAACTCGCCATGGGGGCGTTCGAGAGAGGCCTTGATCGCGGCGTCGGAATGCCACTCGGCGATGATCTCCTCGACCCTGGCCGCCCCATAAAACGGCGCATAGGTCGCCCGCCAGGTCTCTGCCAGCACATCACGGATGGCGGGAATGTCGCGGGCAGAGGCTGAGCGGACGAAGAACATGGGCCGCCCTACTCGTCGACAATGCCGAGCTTGGACTTGACCAGCGCCTGAACCGCAGCGGGATTGGCCTTGCCGCCGGTGGCCTTCATCACCTGGCCGACGAACCAGCCGGCAAGTGCGGGCTTGGCCTGGGCCTTGGCCACCTGGTCCGGGTTGGCGGCGATCACCTCGTCGACGGCCTTTTCGATGGCGCCGGTGTCGGTGACCTGCTTCATGCCGCGGCTTTCGACGACTTCCGTTGGGTCACCGCCCTCTTCCCAGATGATCTCGAACAGGTCCTTGGCGATCTTGCCGGAGATGGTGCCGTCCTTGATCAGGTCGATCACGCCGCCGAGCTGGGCGGGGGAAACCGGAGTCTCTTCAATACCTTTGCCGGATTTGTTCAAGGCACCCAGCAGGTCGTTGATAACCCAGTTGGCGGCCGTCTTGCCATCGCGGCCCCTGGCCACTTCCTCGAAATAGTCGGCAATGGCCTTCTCCGAAACCAGGATCGAGGCGTCATAGACGCTCAAGCCCATGTCGGCCACCAGCCGCGCCTTCTTGTCGTCGGGCAGTTCCGGCAGATGCGCCTTCAGGCTCTCGACAAAGGCGTCGTCGAACTCAAGCGGCAGCAGGTCGGGATCGGGGAAATAGCGGTAGTCATGCGCGTCTTCCTTCGAGCGCATCGAGCGGGTCTCGCCCTTGCCCGGATCGAACAGCCTCGTCTCCTGGTCGATCGTGCCGCCATCCTCGATGATGGCGATCTGGCGCCTCGCCTCGTAATCGATGGCCTGGCCGACAAAGCGGATCGAGTTGACGTTCTTGATCTCGCAGCGCGTGCCGAAGTCACCGCCGGGCTTGCGCACCGACACATTGACGTCGGCGCGCATCGAGCCCTCGTCCATGTTGCCGTCGCAGGTGCCGAGATAGCGCAGGATCGACCGCAGCTTGGTGACATAGGCCTTGGCCTCGTCTGCCGAGCGCATGTCGGGCTTGGAGACGATCTCCATCAGCGCCACGCCGGAGCGGTTCAGATCGACATAGGACATGGAAGGATGCTGGTCGTGCATCGACTTGCCGGCGTCCTGCTCGAGATGCAGCCGCTCGATGCCGATCTCGATGTCCTCGAACTGGCCCTGGCGGTCGGGACCGACGGAAATTATGATCTCGCCCTCGCCTACGATCGGATCCTTGTACTGGGAGATCTGGTAGCCCTGCGGCAGGTCGGGGTAGAAGTAGTTCTTGCGGTCGAACACCGAACGCTTGTTGATCTGCGCCTTGAGCCCGAGACCGGTGCGCACGGCCTGGGCCACGCATTCCTCGTTGATCACCGGCAGCATGCCGGGCATCGCGGCGTCGACAAGACTGACATTGGAATTGGCGGATTTGCCGAAGCCGGTGGAGGCGCCCGAGAACAGCTTCGAATTGCTGGTCACCTGGGCGTGAACCTCAAGCCCGATGATGACTTCCCAATCGCCGGTGGCGCCGGGAATGAGCCTTTTGGGATCAGGGGTGCGGGTGTCGACGAGGGTCATGGAAGGCTCATTGTCTAGGAAGGAACAGCTCCCTGTCGGGTAGAACAAAGCCGCCCGGACTGCAAGGCTTTCCGGCCCTTGGGCGGCGCAATCGCGCGAAATCCGCGTCCAGATTGTTTGACCGAGATCAATGCGCACAGGCCGTCGAGGTGGGATTCTCGGCTCAACAGCAAAGAGGAGCGGATCATGAGCGTACTTGATATTTTCAGCCGGGTGAACCGGCAGGCAGACCTGATGGACGCCATGATGAAGAAACTCGGCGTCTCCGATGAATTCGCCAGACTGCCGGACCATGCAGGCGTTCTGCGCCGTGCGGCCAACCGGTGCCTGACCTGCGACCGGCCCGATGCCTGCGAGCACTGGCTGGCGCACGAAAGCCAGCCGGACGAGGCGCCCGGCTTCTGCCGCAACCACGACCTTTTCGCGCGGGTGATTGGAAACATGGAAAAGAACGCACAACCCGCAGCCTGATTCAGCAGATCCCTCTAGGCAGAGAGTTCTTTGCCCAACTTCAACACCCGGAGCGGGAGATCGTCTCCGGGTATTTTTTTGCAGGCTTTGTCAGGGACTGTAGAGCCCATCCTCGTCCGGCGCCTGTTCGCCACCGGGCGAGAACTCCTTGATCATTTCGACCTTGTCGATGTCCTCGTCCAGCGGTTCGGAATAGGTGACGTAATAGGCCTTCACGCGATAGCCCTGGCGCTTGTAGAGCTGGATCGCACCCAGGTTGCGTGCGTGGGAGTCGAGCCGGGCGGCGGAATAGCCGCGTTGCCTTATGGCCGATTCGATCTCGTCCAGCAGGGCCGTGCCGATGCCCCTGCCCTGAAACGACGGATGAACCCAGAGGTCGGTGATGAAATCGTCGGCCTTTTCGCAGGCCCCCCATCCGGCCAGATCGCCGTCCCATTCGGCAACCAGGATATCGGGCCAGCAGCGGGTGCAGAAGTCATAATAGGCATTTTCGGCGTTCTTGCGCAGCCGGCCTGCATCCTCGCCCCAGATCCTGATGACGTTTTCCCAGGCCGCCAGCCCGATCCGGGCCAGGCTCTGGGCTTCGGCGGAACTTGCTGGCCGGATAACAAGCATATGGACGGCTCCGTCGGATCATTATCGCGCCAGACAACGCGCTCCCATGGTCCGACTGTCGCCGGAAACGATCATTTCAGCAAGTGCTAGGGTCTGCGCCCCGCTTCCGGCTGATCCCGCAGGCGTCCGCGGCAGCGACAGTCATCCGAAAATTCCGGCCTGTGCCGCTCAGCCATTGATGCCCGCGAGGGCAAGGCACATCCGGATCAGCGGGATGTCGCGGCCCAATCCCCTCGACGGGCGCGAGATCTGGTGACCGGGAACGAAGCCCATGCGCTGGTAGAGCCTGATGGCGCCGGTGTTGCGCAGATGGGTCTCGATCCAGGCCTCGTGATGGCCTTCCGCGAAGATCTCGCCCAGAAGCCTGCCGATCAGCGCCGTGCCGGCGCCTTTGCCCTGAAACGCGCTGTGTACCCACATTTCGGTGATTTCATTGCCGCCCGCGGCGCGGGCGCCCCAGCCGCCCGGCAGCCCGTCAAACTCGGCGATCCAGATGCCGGGCCAGAGATCCAGCGCTTCGGCCTGCTGCCTGTCGCTGGCGAGATCGCGATAGCCCGGATGATCTGCGGCTCCAGGCTCCAGTGCCGGGAAATTCGACCAGAAGGCATTCCGCGAGATCGCGGCGATGACCGGAACGTCGTTCTCCGTGGCGGGACGCAGGGTAAGCAAGAGGCCTGTCCGATCGTCAGACTGTCAGGGTTCGGTCGCGCGACGACCGGCGGGATGGCCGCCACGCGAAGCGCTGTTTGCGGCCCGACTTTCGCCGGAAACGAGCGGTTCGGCAAGTCCGGTTGCAATATTTCGCGCGTGCGCCGGAATCCTGGAAGCGGGTGCACACGCAGAGATGCAACACTTCTCAAGTATCAAGGCCGCGCTGACAGTCGCTCACCTTGACCCGTCCGCCGCGCGGACTTATCCAGGTAAAGTCCAGCAAAGAATGGAGCCTTTTTGTCTAACTTGTCCGAGTCCCGCTGAAGGGCCTGCGTCACGCGTCCTGAACGCCGCGCACGGCCCTGCAAAAACACGATAGCCGCCGGTTCGCCGAGCCGGCAGATGTTTTTGTGCGCTCATCCAAGCGCCATTTCCGGACTTCAGACAATGGACATATCACGCGCAGAACAGCGCATTCTGCACCTGCTTGCACAAGGCGGCAGGATTGAACTCGTCCGCGACGACAGCAGAAAGATCTCAGGAATCAGGCTGATCACCCGTGAGGGCTGGCTGTTTGGTGGTCTCGATCTCGAAACCTTTCGCAAGCTCAAGCGCAAACGCGCGATCAGTTCGCGGCAGGGGAGGCCCTATTCGGTCACCAGACGCGGCCTGGAACTTGTCAGGTCGCAGCTCAACAACAGGTAAAACCAAAGCGGCGCCTCCCGGCGCCGCTTTCAACTGTTACAACCAAGTGGTTTCAGGCGCCTACCACCAGCGCTTCGGCTCGAACCGGCCCGCTGCCTGTTCGATCACATGGGCGGTCTTGAACAGGGTTTCCTCGTCGAAGGGGCGGCCGATCAGTTGCAGGCCGAGCGGCAGGCCCTTGGGGTCGAGGCCCGCAGGGACTGCAATTCCGGGGAGGCCCGCCATGTTGACGGTGACGGTGAAGATGTCGTTCAAATACATCTTCACCGGGTCGCTTGCCAGGTTCTCGTCGCCCACGGCGAAGGCCGAGGACGGCGTGGCCGGCGTCAGGATGGCGTCGACGCCGGCGTCAAAGGCCAATTCGAAATCGCGCTTGATCAGGGTGCGGACCTTCTGCGCGCGCAGGTAATAGGCGTCGTAATAGCCGGCCGAGAGCACATAGGTGCCGATCATGATGCGGCGCTTGACCTCCTGGCCGAAGCCCGCGGCGCGAGTCTGCTCATACATGTCGGCGATGTCCTTGCCGGGCACGCGCAGGCCGTAGCGGACGCCGTCGTAGCGGGCGAGGTTGGACGAGGCTTCAGCGGGGGCGACAATGTAATAGGCGGGTAGCGCGTATTTGGTGTGCGGCAGCTCGATGTCGACGATCTCGGCGCCGGCATCCTTGAGCCAGGCGATGCCCTGCTGCCACAGCGCCTCGATCTCGTCGGGCATGCCATCAACGCGGTATTCGCGCGGGATGCCGATCTTCAGGCCCTTCACCGAGCCGCCGAGTGCTGCCTCGTAGTCAGGCACCGGGCGATCGACCGAGGTGGTGTCCTTGTCGTCGACCGAGGCCATGGATTTGAGCAGGATCGCCGCATCGCGCACGTCGCGGGCAATCGGGCCAGCCTGGTCGAGCGAGGAGGCAAAGGCGGCGATGCCCCAACGCGAGCAGCGGCCATAGGTGGGCTTTATGCCGACGGTGCCGGTAAAGGCAGCAGGCTGACGGATCGAGCCGCCGGTGTCGGTGGCCGTCGCCCCCGCGCAGAGCCAGGCCGCAACGGCTGCCGCCGAGCCGCCCGAGGAGCCGCCGGGCACGAGGTTGGCGTTGGAGCCTTCGGCGCGCCACGGGTTGATCACCGGGCCGTAATAGGAGCTCTCGTTGGACGAGCCCATGGCGAACTCGTCCATGTTCAGCTTGCCGAGCATGATCGCGCCGTCGGCCCAGAGATTGGCCGTGACGGTGGATTCGTAACGCGGCTCGAAGCCGTCGAGCACGTGGGAGCAGGCCTGGGTGTGCACGCCTTCGGTGGCATAGAGATCCTTGATGCCGAGCGGAATGCCTTCCAGCGCGCCTGCGGTTCCGGCAGCACGGCGGGCGTCGGACGCCTTCGCCATGTCGCGCGCCTTGTCCGCCGTGACCTTCACGTAGGCATTCAGCTCGGAATTGGCCGCCTCGATGGCCGAAAGATAGGCCTCGGTCAGCTCAAGGCTCGAAAACGCGCCCTTGCCCATCTCGTCACGGGCTTCGGCGATAGTCAGGCGGATGAGGTCGGTCATGCGGACAACTTCTTTTCAAAGAACCGGGAATAGCCGGAATCGGGATAATCGAGGACGGCGCCACATTCGGTGAAGCCGTGATTTTCGTAAAGCCGGACTGCGGCGGCGAGCCCCTCGCCCATTCCGGTCTCCAGCACCAGCCGCCCGATGCCAAGGGTTCGGGCGCGATCGCAGATCGCCTCCAGCAGAACCGAGCCGATGCGCTGGCCGCGCGCGGCAGGAACCGTGAACATGCGCTTGACCTCGCCGGTGCGTGACCCCGCATCGTCTCCCACGTCCTTGAGCGCGCCAAGGCCTACGGCCTCGCCTGCATCCGTGCGCGCGACGAACACGGTGGTGTCGGCGCGCGTCATTTCCTCGATGTCGAGGCCGAAGTGGAATTCGGCCGGCGCCAGGGGAATGAGATAGGCGTCAAGCGCCTCCACCAGGCCTTTCACCTCGTCCTGCAATGGCGATTCAATGGCGACCGAGACAGCCATGGCCTATTCGACCACCTTCGGGACGACGAAGAAATTGTCGGTGCTGTCGGGCGCGTTGGCGACGATGTCCTCGGCCTTGGAGCCATCCGTGACGACGTCGGCGCGCTTCTTCATCGCCATCGGCGTGACCGAGGTCATCGGCTCGACGCCTTCGACATCGACTTCCGAAAGCTGTTCGACGAAGCCCAGAATGGCGTTGAGTTCGCCTTCCATGCGCGCCGCATCCTCCTCGGTGACCGCAATGCGGGCCAGGTGCGCAACACGTTTGACGGTGGCAAGATCTACGGACATCGGGTCCTCATCGGGTCATTTGAACAGGTTGCCCCGCTATAGCGGCGAGCGGGCAGCCGCGCAACTGCGGGGCAAGGATTTGTCATTGTCAACGCGATCCCGGCCTCGAAAAGCCCGCCTCACTTGATGGCGGTGACATAGAGCCATTCGGTTGGCTTGCCGTCATAGCCGCTGCCCATATCGGTTTCGATCAACACGTTCACCCAACCTGAGGCCGCATACCATTGCCTGAGCAAGTGCTCGGACGGATAATTGTAATATCGGTCGAACTGGTCGCGACCTTCCTTGTCCCCTGCTTTGAAGCTGGCGTAAAAGGCTCCGCCTGTCTTCAAAGCGGCATGAATTCTCGCGAGGATCACCGACAGGCTTTCCCTGGGGACATGCAAAAGACAGGCGCTCGCCCATATGCCGTCACAGGTGTTTTCCTCGTCCAGGTCCGTGAACAACAGCGTTTCAACCGGCATCCCGAGGCGTTGTGCGGCCGCCTGCGCCATCTCGGGTGTCCCGTCCGTCGGTCGCACCCTGAAACCTCTGAAAAGCATGAATTCGCTGTCCGCTCCCGCGCCACATCCCAACTCAAGAATGGAACCGCCTGGCGGCATCAAGGCAAGAAAAGCCTCAAGATGTCTCGCATTGGGGTTTTTGTAGCGTGAAGCATAGGCGGGCGCTTGCTGCTCATAGAAGCTGAGCGTCTTGTGATCCCGGGTCATTCTTTCCGCCCTGATCCGGTCAATTCATCATACCATGACGCTTTCGCCGGACTTTGGCACGGCGACGTTCTTGGCATCGTCCTCCATCGCCTCAAGAAACGCATCCGCGGTCTGGTCGATGATCGGGAAGGTGCCGTAGTGGCAGGGAATGACCTTGGCGAAGGAGAAGAACCTGCGACAGGCGAGCGCCGCCACCGCGCCGCCCATGGTGAAGCGGTCGCCGATCGGCACGAGGCCGATCTCGGGCCGGTGCAGCTCGTTGATCAGCGCCATGTCGGAGAAGATGTCTGTGTCGCCCATGTGCAGAAGCCCGGGCTCGTCCTCGAAATGCAGCATCAGCCCGTTGGCGTTGCCGAGCGAATGCGACACGCCGTCGGAGGTAATGCTGGCCGAGGAGTGCAGCGCGTTGACGAAGGTTGCGGAAAATCCGTCCAGCGCAATGGTGCCGCCTGTGTTGCCGGGCTCCAGCCTGTCGAGCCCGTGATGATGGCCGAGCCAGGCCGCCAGATCGGCGTTTGCCAGCACCACCGCGCCAGTCTCCTTGGCAATCGCGCCCGTGTCTCCCAGATGGTCGCCATGGCCGTGGGTGAGCAGAATATGGGTGACATCCTTGACCGCATCCTTGCGGTCGTTGCCGGCGAATGACGGGTTGCCGGTGAAGAACGGGTCGATCAGGATGACGGACTTGGCGGTTTCAAGCCGGAATGCGGAATGGCCGAGCCAGGTAATTTTCACGGTTCAATCTCCCTTGGATGCTTTCTTGCGACCCTACCGGATCATACCCGGGTCGGGCAATGGAGACCGGAACCGCTTCAGCCTGCCGCCGTCCATTGCGCCGGTCGCGCGGCTGGGCTATGCGACACATCAGCGCTCACCTAGGGCAATACATGGCGTTGCCGCGCTCGCGCCACCCATGCAGCCATCCCAGCGAGGCACCTATGACCGATGACGATTATGTCTATGACGATGTGACAGGCGAATGGCGCCCGGCGTCCGAGATGGCCGCTGAAGCCGCAAAGGCCGCCGTGGTGCTGGATTCGGCCGGTACGGTTCTCGCCGACGGCGATTCGGTGACGCTGATCAAGGACCTCAAGGTCAAGGGCGCGGGCCAGACGCTCAAGCAGGGAACCGTCATCAAGTCGATCCGGCTCACCGATAATCCCGAGGAAATCGACTGCCGGCACGACGCCATCAAGGGGCTTGTGCTGCGCACGGAATTCGTCCGCAAACGCTAGGGACCTTCGCCATGGCTGTTGCCACGATGGAAGATCTGCTCACGCTCATTGCTCCGGGTCAGACCATAGCCGGGATCGACCTGGGGACGGAGACGATCGGCCTGGCGGTGTCCGATCTGTCGCTCAGCCTCGCGTCGCCGCGACCGGTGATCAGGCGGAAGAAGTTCACGCTGGATGCGCAGGTGCTGCTCGCCGCTCTCGAACGCGACAACGTGCGCGCGGCGGTGATCGGCCTGCCGGTCAACATGGATGGATCGGAAGGGCCGCGCGTCCAGTCGACCCGCGCCTTCGTGCGCACCATGGCGGAAAAATCCGATCTGCCCTTCGTCTTCTGGGATGAGCGGCTGTCGACGGTGGCCGCCGAGCGCGCCCTGATCGAGATGGATGTGTCACGCAGAAAACGCAAGGACAGGATCGATTCGGCCGCCGCCAGCTTCATCCTGCAGGGCGCGCTCGACCGGCTCGCCGGCCTGCGCGCTGCGGCCAGAGCCGGATCTCAGGACATTCGCGAATAGTCGGCATCCCGCGACGGCGCGCTTGCCATGGGCGCCTCGCGCTCCTCGGTCCAGCCGAACAGCTTGCGCGTCGACGCCCAGATCTGCTTGCGGCGGCGCTTGATCACAATGAAGCCGATGACCAGAAACGTGTCGAGAATGATCGCCTTGAGCACCAGCGGCGGAATAGATTCGGGCGGAATGCCGAGCATGTTGCCGTAAATGGTGAACACGAGGTCATGCAGGTCGCGGGTCAGGATGTGGAAGCCGAAATTGATGTCGTAAAAGGACAGGCCGTACCAGGCGCCAAGCAACACGATCGGGATGATCCAGAGTATCAGGAAAACCTTCATGTGATCGCACCACGCCGGGTCATGGAGGCAAGTTGCGCGCTGAAGGCTGCATGGCTCGCGGCATGATCGGCGATCACATCGTCAAGCGCCGTGACGCCTTCATCGGTCGCACCACCGGTCTCGCCTGCGGGCGGCGTGACCGACATCACGGTCAACAGCAAGCCGCCCAGTGCCGCGAACTGTAGCACCAGCAAAGACCCCGCCTCGCCGCCGGCCAGCGACACAGCCATGATCACGCCAGCAGAGGCCGCCGCACAGGCCGCAGCACCTTCGGCCAAGGGCCGCGCTTCACGCTGTTCCAGTTCCTCGCCGAGGACGGAAAACATCATGGCAAAAAGCGCCAGTCCCGCCGAGGCAATATTGAAGCCCGCCATGATTCCGAAGATCACGCTGCGGGCGAGTGGCGAGAAACCGATGCTTTCCATTGCGCCGATGGCTGCATCCACGAGCCCGATCCCGGCAAACAGCGTCAGGCCGGCAAGCTCCACCCCGCCCTGCGGCGCATAGGTGATCATCAGCGCAAGCAGCGACAGAAAACTGATCCAGAACAGCATGATAGCGGTAAAAAACAGTCGGCTTGAAAGCATTTTGCATCCGTCGGCATGGGCTAATTGGGTCGTATCTCTTGCTGCAGCATGAACCCGCCGACCTGCACACGCAATGTAAACCATTTGTTAAGGTTAACGGACAGCATTGCCCAATGGGTCCGGGCCGCTTATGACCATGGCTTTCATGCGCCCTTGCGGCGGTTTCCAGCCATCATGTCCCCAACCCAAGCGTCCGATGATTCCGATATTTGAAAGCATCCTGCCGATCTTCATCATCGTGCTCCTGGGCGTGGCGCTGAGGCGCCTGCCATTCATCGATCAGAATGTCTGGCCGGGGCTGGAGACGCTTGGCTACTACCTGCTGTTTCCAGCGCTCCTGTTCCTCACGCTCGCCACGGCGGATTTTTCCAACCTGAAGCTGGGCGCCGTATCGCTGGTGGCGCTGCTGGCGATCACCATCATGAGCGCGCTGCTCCTGGGCCTGTATCCGCTTGTCCGCGCCTGGGGCATGTCGGATGCGAGCTACACCACCGTGTTTCAGACATCGTCACGCTGGAACGCGTTCATCGCGCTGGCCATTGCCGAGAAGCTTTCGGGCCCCAGCGGCCTGGCGCTGGTCGCGCTGGTCATGGCGGTGATCATCATTCCGCTGAATTTCATCAATGTGGTCGTGCTGGTCTGGTATGGCACCGGCGCGCGCAGCATGACCTTGCTTATCAAGCGGATTGCCGGCAATCCTCTGATTCTCGGCTGTCTGGCGGGAATTGCCGTCAACGCCCTTCCCGTCGGCATCTACCCGCCGGTGGAACAGGCTGTCGACCTGATTGCGCGCTCGGCACTGGGGCTCGGATTGCTGATGGTCGGCGCCGGCCTCAAACTGGGGGACGCCCTGCGCCCCGGACCTGCGGTGCTTGCGCCCACTGCGCTCAGGCTGTTCCTGTTTCCGCTGATCATGGTCGGGCTGGCGCTCAGCTTCGGCCTATCCGGCGAGCCTCTGCTGATCCTGGCCCTGTGCGCCTCGGTGCCGACAGCGATGAACGGCTACCTGCTGGCCCGCCAGATGGGCGGGGACGCACCGCTTTACGCCGCCGTCACCACTGTGCAGACGGTTGCATCGTTCCTGACCATTCCGCTCGTGATGTGGGCAGCCGGGCTGGTTGCGGGCGGTCAGCTCACCGGCGGATAAAGCATATCGACGATCTGGCGGGCATCAAAGCGCGCGTCGAGCATGCCGTAGGTCGAGCGCCAGGCGCCGCCGAGCCGGGTTTCGACAAAGGCCTCGGCCACGTGCCCTGCCCCGAGCCGGGTCAGTTCCGCGGCGGCCGCGGCCAGCGCCAGCTGCTCGGTCAGCATCCGTGCGGCGCCCTCGTCCCGCTCGGCCACTGCCATGCAGGCCCTCAGAACATCGACCGTGCGCGGCCCGGCCGCACCCAGATCGGTGTTGATGCTGCCCAGCGCCACTTCACAAAGTTCACGGCCGCGGGTGAGCACCCTGAGCACATCGAGCGCCATGACATTGCCTGATCCTTCCCAGATGGCGTTGACCGGGGCTTCACGGTAGTGACGGGCGACCGCGCGTTCCTCGACATAGCCGTTGCCGCCCATGCACTCCATCACCTCATAGATGACAGAGGGCGCGATCTTGCAGGCCCAGTACTTGACCACCGGCGTCATCAGCCGGGCAATGGCGGCTTCGGCAGGATTGTCGCGGGCATTGTCGAAGGCGCGGGCGAGCCGCATCGACAGCGCCGTGGCCGCCGCAGTGTCGAGCGCCAGATCGGCAAGCACTCGGATCATCAACGGCTGGTCGATCAGCAGTTCGCCGAAGACCCGTCGGTGACGGCAATGATGCACCGCTTCGGCGAGGCTTGCGCGCATCATGCCGGCGGACGCCAGCGCACAGTCGAGCCGGGTCAGCGTCACCATGTCCAGAATGGTGCGGATGCCCTCCCCCTCACCGCCGAGCAGGAAGCCGAAGGTGTTTTCGAACTCGACCTCGGATGAGGCGTTGGAGCGGTTTCCGAGCTTGTCCTTGAGGCGCTGCAGCCGCAGCCCGTTGAGGCTGCCGTCCTCGAGGATGCGCGGCACAAGGAAGCAGCTGAGTTGGCCGTCGCCCTCCTTGCCGGTCTGGGCCAGCATCACAAAGGCGTCCGACATCGGCGCCGACATGAACCATTTGTGGCCCGACAGCCGGTAGACGCCTTCGCCGGCGCGCACCGCGGCGCTCTGGTTGGCACGGACATCGGTGCCGCCCTGCTTTTCGGTCATCCCCATGCCGATGGTGACGCCGGATTTCTGCATGGCGGGGCGATGGCTCGAATCATAGCGGCGCGAGACGATCTGCGGCGCCCAGGCCTTCTCGATGCGCGGCGAGGCCATGATCGCCGCGATCGAGGCGTTGGTCATGGTCAGCGGGCAGAGATGGCCGCATTCGAGGCCCGCGGTCAGAAAGAACCGGATGGCGCGGGCCTGGTGGGCAAATCCCTTTTCCTCCCGCCGTCCCTCCCAGACCGATCCCTGCAACCCGATAGAGACCGATCGGCGCATCAGCGCATGCCAACTGGGATGGAAATCCACCTGGTCGATGCGGTTGCCGAAGCCGTCATGGGTCTTGAGTTCGGGCACGGACCGGTTGGCGATGCGGGCGAGATCCTGCGCCTCAGCCGAGGCCACGAACTTGCCCACCGTCTCGAAATCGTCGCGCAACGCGCGCGGCATGTCGGCGGCGATGTCCTTCAGCAGCGGGTCGGCGCGATAGGCGTTGTGCCCGGAAAACGGCGGGCTTTGGTTCTCGGCAACAGGGCCAAAGGCTTGAATTGGGCTCATCGGTCCTCGCTTACAGGGATTCGCGCGGTTTTGCATGGGGACAGCTCGCTTTTCAAGGCGGGCCGCGCTTGCCCCTGCCCCGGAACCTTTCTATAGACCGCACACGTCTTCAATCAATGGGACCCATGATGTCATTTCCGCACCGCCACCTTCTCGGAATCAAGGGGCTTTCGGAGCAGGACATCATCTATCTGCTCGATCGGGCCGACGAAGCGGTGAAGATTTCCCGCCAGCGCGAGAAAAAGACCTCGACCTTGCGCGGTCTCACCCAGATCAACCTGTTCTTCGAAGCCTCCACCCGGACCCAAGCCTCCTTCGAATTGGCCGGCAAGCGGCTTGGCGCCGACGTGATGAACATGTCGGTCGCCAATTCGAGCGTCAAGAAGGGCGAGACGCTTGTCGACACGGCGATGACGCTCAACGCCATGCGGCCGGATGTGCTGGTGGTGCGCCATTCCTCGGCCGGCGCCGTGGCGCTTCTGTCGCAAAAGGTCGGCTGCCCGGTGATCAATGCCGGCGACGGGGCGCACGAGCACCCGACACAGGCGCTGCTCGACGCGCTGACCATCCGCCGCGCCAAGGGCAAGGTCGGGCGGCTGATTGTCGCCATCTGCGGCGACGTGCTGCATTCCCGTGTCGCCCGCTCCAACATCCTGCTGCTCAATGCGCTGGGAGCGCGCGTGAGGGTCGTCGCCCCCTCGACGCTGCTGCCCTCGGGCATCGCCGACATGGGCGTGGAAGTGTTCCAGAACATGGAGGACGGGCTAAGGGACGCCGACGTGGTGATGATGCTGCGGTTGCAGCGCGAGCGCATGGCCGGCTCCTTCGTACCCTCGGTGCGGGAGTATTTCCGCTACTACGGGCTTGACGCCGACAAGCTCAGCCTGGCCAAGCCCGATGCGCTGGTGATGCATCCGGGCCCGATGAACCGCGGCGTCGAGATCGCCTCCGATATCGCCGACGGTCCGCAAAGCGTCATCGAACTGCAGGTCGAGATGGGGGTCGCCGTGCGCATGGCGGTGATGGAGACACTGATGCTCTCCGAAGGGAACCAGCCATGACGACGCGGGTCCTTACCAATGTCCGGATCGTCGATCCATCCACCGGGATGGACGAGATGGGCGACATCGTCATCATCGACGGCAGGATTGCAGGCTGTGGCGCGAAAGCGTTTGATGCCGCTGTGCCTATGGGCGCCGAGGTCGAGGATTGCTCGGGCCTGATCGCCATTCCGGGCCTGGTTGACGCCTGTGTGCATATCGGCGAGCCTGGCGCCGAGCACCGCGAGACCATCGCTTCGGCGAGCCGCGCCGCGGCGCGTGGTGGCGTGACCTCGATTATCATGATGCCCGACACCGATCCGGTGATCGACGACGTGGCGCTGGTCGACTTCGTCCAGCGGCTGGCGCGCGACGAGGCGGTCGTGCGGGTTCATCCGGCGGCGGCGCTGACAAAGGGCCTCAGGGGCGAGGAGATGACCGAGTTCGGCCTGCTGCTCGAGGCGGGCGCGGTGTGGCTCAGCAACGGCCGGCATACCGTCGACAATCCAGCCGTGATGCGCCGCGCCATGACCTATGCCCGCGATTTCGGCGCCGTCATCGCCGTGGCCACGCAGGACCAGCGGCTGGGAGCCGGGGTGATGAACGAGGGGCTTTTTGCGAGCTGGCTCGGCCTGCCCGGAATTCCGCGCGAGGCCGAGATCATTCCGCTTGAGCGCGACCTGAGGCTCGCGGGCCTGACCGGCGCGCGCTATCATGCCATGAGCATTTCGGTGCCGCAATCGGCTGATGTGATCCGCGACGCCAAGGCGCGAGGACTCGACGTGACCGCCGGGATCTCGATCAACCATCTGACGCTGAACGAGACTGATATCGGCGAGTACCGCACCTTCTTCCGGCTGTCGCCGCCGCTCCGCACAGAGGACGACCGACGCGCCATGGTGGCAGCACTCGCCGAGGGCGTCATCGACATCATCGTCTCGGCCCATGACCCGCAGGATGTCGACACCAAGCGGCTGCCATTCGCCGACGCCGAAAACGGTGCGATCGGTCTTGAGACGATGATGGCCGCAGCGCTGAGGCTCTATCATTCGGGCGATGTACCGTTGATACGGCTGGTCGACGCGATGTCGACGCGGCCTGCCCGGATTCTCGGACTGGATGCGGGAACCCTGGCGCCGGGCGCGCGGGCGGATATCGCGCTCATCGATCCGGAGTATCCGTGGGTGGTGTCCAAGGACGACCTGATTTCCAAGTCCAAGAACAGTCCGTTCGAGGATGCGCGCTTTACCGGCAAGGTGTTGCAAACGCTGGTTGCAGGTGTCACAATTCATCGCGCCTGAGCGCCGCGGAGCCGGTTGCTCGGGCGTGTTCCAATCTAGGAGTATAGGTCGTGCCTGGTCTGGTCAGTTGGTCCCTTTCGGCGCCTGAAATGCTTGTCTCGCTGCTGTTGGGCTATCTGTGCGGCTCGATCCCGTTCGGCCTGATCCTGACCCGCATGGCGGGGCTCGGCGATGTGCGCACCATCGGATCGGGCAATATCGGCGCGACCAACGTGCTGCGCACCGGCAACAAGAAACTTGCCGCGTTGACCCTGCTCCTCGACGCGCTCAAGGGCACCGTGGCTGTGGTCGCCGCGCGCTATGTCCTCGGCATGGAAGCGGCGCTGATCGCGGGGCTTGCCGCGTTTCTCGGCCATCTCTATCCGGTCTGGCTCAAGTTCAAGGGTGGCAAGGGTGTCGCCACCTATCTTGGTGTGCTGCTGGGGCTGGCGCCGCTGATCGTTCTTGTCTTCGCCGCCGTCTGGCTCGGCATGGCCAAGCTGTTCCGCTACTCGTCGCTCGCGGCGCTGGCAGCGACGGTCGCAGTGCCGATCGCACTTTATCTGTATGGTCGGCCGGAAGTAGCGGGGCTGTTCGCGGTCATGTCGCTGATCACCATCCTCAAGCATCACCAGAACATCAGCCGGCTGCTTTCGGGCACGGAAGGCCGGATCGGGGACAAGGGCTGATGCCTGCCGGCGATGACGAAAGGCGCGGTGTCGCCCTTTCTGATCGCCAGCGTCTCTCCTGGTTGCGGCTGATCCGCTCCGACAATGTCGGCCCGGCCACGTTCCGCGACCTGATCAATCATTTCGGCTCGGCCGAAACCGCCATCGAGCAATTGCCCGAACTCTCGAGGCGCGGCGGCTCGGCGCGGGCGATCAAGGTGGCAAGCGTCGCCGATGCGGAAGCGGAGCTGGAGGCGGCGCGGAAATTCGGCGCGGTGTTCATCGGCATCGGCGAACCGGATTATCCTCCGGCGCTCAGGCGGATCGATGGCGCGCCGCCGCTGATCGCGGCAACTGGCGACCTATCGCTCGCCACGCAGGTTTCGGTCGGCATCGTCGGGGCGCGCAACGCCTCGGTGTCGGGCGCCAAGATGGCGGCGCGGATGGCGCGCGAACTGGGCGCGGCCGGTTATGCCATCGTCTCCGGCATGGCACGCGGCATTGATGCGGCGGCGCATCGGGCAAGCCTGGAAGGCGGCACCATCGCAGCGCTCGCCGGAGGCCTCGACCAGCCCTACCCGCCCGAGAATCTCGACCTCTACCGCGAGATCTGCTCCGGAAAGGGCCTCGCCATCAGCGAGATGCCGATGGGCTGGGAACCCCGCGCCCGGGATTTCCCCAGGCGCAACCGGCTGATCGCAGGCATTGGCCTGGGGCTGGTGGTGATCGAGGCGGCGCAACGCTCCGGCTCGCTGATCACCGCGCGGCGGGCGGCGGATTTCGGCCGTCTGGTCTTCGCCGTTCCCGGATCTCCGCTCGATCCGAGGGCCGCGGGCACCAATGGCCTGCTGAAGGAGGGCGCGATCGTCACCACCGAGAGCCGCGACGTGATCGAGGCGCTTGCGCCCTCCAGCCGGATGTTTTCCGATGACGAACCGGTCATGGAGGAACCCGGGACCGGCGATGGCGCCCCCTATGACGAGCCGCGCGATGACGACCGCGCCCGGGTGATCGAGGCCCTGGGTCCCTCGCCCGCCGAGATCGACGACATCATCCGGCACACCGGCGTGGCGGCGGCAACGGTCTATCTGGTTCTGCTCGAGCTTGATCTTGCCGGACGCCTGCACCGCCACCCCGGCGGCATGGTGTCGCTGGCGTTCGACGCGGATTAGGCATCCGGGCCGCTTCAGTGCGTGTTGTTTGCCAGGTTCAGCGGCCGGTTGCCGGCCAGGACATCGCCGGCCTCAATATAGGCCATCTCGATCAGGTAGCAGAGCATGTCGGCATTTTCACTCGCCGCGACCCCGCGCAATTCGGCCAGCATCTGCCTGATATAAGCGATGTTCTGCTCCGTTCGGGCCTTGTCCAATGGACCGTGAGTGGGCCGGATTGGCATCGTCGCTCCCTTGATCTGTCCCCCTCGCCGCTCGTCAATGGCCGCCCGGCAGGTCCTTGAGACACGATAGTGAAAATATCTTAAATTGCAATACAGTTGTAATCGCTCATAGGTTGTATTCGAGTTGTGAAATGGCTGTAAATCGGAAGATGGGCTTGACCGCACCGATTTCCCTGTACATTTCGTGGGCCAAATCGGTACGGCGCGAATTCGCGCGGCATGCCGGATAAAAGGCCGAATGCGAGCAATCTTATGAATGTAGTGGTCGTCGAATCGCCTGCGAAGGCAAAAACCATCAACAAATATCTCGGTAGCGGGTACAAGGTCCTGGCCTCCTTCGGCCATGTCCGCGACCTGCCGGCCAAGGATGGCTCGGTTCTTCCCGACGAAGACTTCGCCATGTCGTGGGAAGTCGACACCGCCTCCAACAAGCGGCTCAAGGATATCACCGACGCGCTCAAGGGCGCAGACTCCCTCATTCTGGCGACCGACCCGGATCGTGAGGGCGAAGCCATCTCCTGGCATGTGCTTGAGGTCCTGACGAAGAAGAAGGCGCTGAAGGACAAGACCGTCTCGCGCGTCGTCTTCAACGCGATCACCAAGAAGTCCGTGCTCGACGCGATGAACAACCCGCGCCAGATCGACACGCCGCTGGTCGACGCCTATCTGGCGCGCCGGGCGCTCGACTATCTGGTGGGCTTCAACCTGTCGCCGGTGTTGTGGCGCAAGCTGCCCGGCGCCCGCTCCGCCGGACGGGTTCAATCGGTGGCGCTCAGGCTCGTCTGCGACCGCGAAAGCGAGATCGAACGTTTCAACTCTGAGGAATACTGGCAGATCTCGGCTGACCTGAAGACGCCGCGCGGCGACGGCTTCACGGCGCGGCTCACCTCCCATGACGGCGAGAAGATGACCAAGATGTCGGTGACCGGCGCCGATTTCGCAGGACGCATCAAGGAGATGCTCGAGGGCGCGTCCTTCGTCGCCGACAGCGTCGAGGCGAAACCGACCCGGCGCAACCCGTCGGCTCCGTTTACGACATCGACCCTGCAGCAGGCGGCCTCCTCCAAGCTCGGCTTCAACGCCTCGCGCACCATGCAGGTGGCGCAGCGGCTCTATGAAGGCATCGATATCGGCGGCGAGACCGTCGGTCTCATCACCTATATGCGAACCGATGGCGTGCAGATGGCGCCCGAGGCCATCGACGAGGCCCGCGCGGCGATCGCGGTGCGGTTCGGCGAGCGCTACTGCCCCGAAAAGCCGCGGCTTTACTCCACCAAGGCGAAGAACGCCCAGGAAGCCCATGAAGCGATCCGTCCGACCGGGTTCGAGCGCGCGCCCGACGAGGTCAAGCGCTATCTCGATGCCGATCAGCTCAAGCTCTACGACCTGATCTGGAAGCGCGCCATCGCCAGCCAGATGGCGTCGGCCGAGATCGAGCGGACCACCGTGGACATTACCGCCTCCAAGGACGGCAAGACCGCGGGCCTGCGCGCGACAGGATCGGTGATCCGTTTCGACGGCTTCATCGCGGCCTACACGGACGCAAAGGAAGATGGCGAACAGTCGGACGGTGATGATGATGACGATGCCCGCCTGCCCGAGATCAACGCGCAGGAGAAACTCGCCAAGGACAAGATCAACGCGACGCAGCACTTTACCGAGCCGCCGCCGCGCTACTCGGAAGCCTCGCTGATCAAGAAGATGGAAGAGCTCGGCATCGGCCGGCCGTCGACCTATGCCTCGACGCTTGCCACCCTACGGGACCGCGACTACGTGGTCATCGACAAGCGCAGGCTGATCCCCGAGGCCAAGGGCCGACTGGTCATCGCCTTCCTGGAGAATTTCTTCAACCGCTACGTGGAGTTCGGCTTTACTGCCGACCTGGAAGAAAAGCTCGACAGGATCTCTGCGGGCGAACTGGCCTGGAAGGACGTGCTGCGCGAATTCTGGACCGAGTTCCACGCCCATATCGACGACACCAAGGATCTGCGCGTCACCCAGGTGCTGGACGCGCTCAACGAGGCGCTTGCGCCGCTGGTGTTCCCGGTGCGCGAAGACGGTTCCAACCCGCGCATCTGTCCCACCTGCGGCACCGGCAACCTGTCGCTCAAGCTCGGCAAGTACGGCGCCTTTGTCGGCTGCTCGAACTATCCCGACTGCAATTTCACCCGCCAGTTGTCCAACGACCAGACTACCGAAGGCGATGCGGCGCTGTCCAACGAACCCAAGGATCTGGGCAAGGATCCGCATACGGAAGAGCCGATCACGCTGCGCACCGGTCGCTTCGGCCCCTATGTCCAGCGCGGCGACGGCAAGGAGGCCAAGCGCGCCAGCCTGCCCAAGGGATGGGCGGTCGATTCGATCGATCACGAGAAGGCCCTGGCTCTGCTGAGCCTGCCGCGCGACATCGGCCAGCATCCCGAATCGGGCAAGATGATCTCCGCCGGGATCGGCCGTTACGGGCCGTTCCTGCTGCATGACGGCGGCTACGCCAATCTCGAGACCGTGGAAGACGTGTTTTCCATCGGCCTCAACCGTGCGGTCACCGTGATTGCCGAAAAGGCAGCCAAGGGACCCGGCCGCGGACGCGGAACGCCTGCGGCATTGAAGTCCCTTGGCGACCATCCCGACGGCGGCCCGGTCACCGTTCGCGATGGCAAATATGGTCCCTACGTCAATTGGGGCAAGGTCAATGCGACGCTGCCCAAGGACAAGGTGCCGACTGAGGTGACGCTCGAGGAAGCGCTTGAAATGATCACCGCCAAGGCCGGCGCTTCGGGCAAGAAGAAGGCGCCCGCCAAGAAAGCGCCTGCCAAGAAGGCTCCGGCCAAAAAGGCGACCGCTGCCAAGAAGGCGACAACCACGAAAGCCAAGAAACCCGCAGCCGCCAAGGCGAAGAAGGACTGACATTGGCAAATCCGCCCCGCAAATCAGGAAGTGCCAAGCCGAAATCCGTCAAACCGGAGTCCGGGGCGGGTGAAGACCGCCCGGCCTTCCGCCGCGGCGATCTCCCCGACCGGGAAACCATCCTGCGGTTTCTCGGCGAGAACCCGGATCGCGCCTCCAAGCGCGACATCGCCAAGGCCTTCGGCCTGAAGGGCGACACCCGCGCCGAGTTGAAGGGCCTGCTTCGAGAGCTCGAAGATGAAGGGCTGATTGAACGCGACCGCAAGATGCTCAGACGCCCCGGCACGCTGCCGGCGGTCTCGGTGCTCGAAATCACCATGCGCAACCCTGACGGCGACCTGATCGCCAGGCCCGCGGAATGGCTCGAGGATCATGGCGCCGCTCCCGTCGTGACGGTGCGCCATTCCAATGCCGGGCGCGAGCGCGGCAAGAGCCGCACGCCGTCGACCGCGGCCGGCGTCGGCGACAAGGTTCTGGCGCGAATCTTCGCGACCACGCATGGCGCGAAAACCACCTACACGGCCCGCATCATGAAGGTGCTCGACCGGCGTGAGGGGCTCATTCTCGGCGTCTTCCGCGCGTCGCCCGGAGGCGGCGGTCGGCTGATGCCGATCGAACGACGCGGCGAGGAATTCGCCATCGATCCCGATTCCACAGGGGAAGCCAAGGACGGCGACCTGGTCGAGGTCGAAACCGCGCGCTCCGCCCGCATGGGGCTGCCGCGCGCGAAAGTGCACGCGGTGCTGGGCTCGGTCGAGGGCGAAAAGGCGATCTCCATGATCGCCATCCACTCGCACGGCATTCCGCACGTGTTTCCCGCGGAAGTGCTCAAGGCCGCGGAAGACGCCAAGCCCGCACCGCTGTCGGGCGGACGCGAGGACTGGCGGCATATCCCGCTCATCACCATCGACCCGAGCGACGCCAAGGACCATGACGACGCGGTCTTCGCCGAAGAAGACCCGGCGCCGGACAATCCCGGCGGCATCATCGCCACGGTGGCGATCGCCGATGTATCCTGGTATGTGCGCCCCGGCTCGGCGCTTGACCGGGAAGCGCTGAAACGCGGCAACTCGGCCTATTTCCCCGATCGCGTCGTGCCGATGCTGCCCGAACGGATCTCGAACGATCTGTGTTCGCTCCGCGAAGGCGAGGACCGGCCGGCCTTGGCGCTGCGCATGGTGTTTTCGGCCGAAGGCCGCAAGATCAGCCACAAGTTTCACCGGGTGATGATCAAGAGCGCCGCCAAACTGTCCTACCAGCAGGCCCAGGCGGCGATCGACGGCAATCCCGACGATGCCTCTGGCCCCCTGCTCGAGCCCGTGCTGAAGCCGCTGTGGAACGCCTATGCGGTGCTCAAGCGCGAGCGCACCCGCCGCCAGCCGCTTGACCTCGACATGCCGGAGCGCAAGATCCTGCTCACCCCCGAGGGCAAGGTCGACAAGGTGATCGTGCCCGAGCGGCTCGACGCGCACCGGTTGATCGAGGAATTCATGATCCAGGCCAATGTGGCGGCGGCGGAAACGCTGGAAAAGCGCAAGCAGCCACTGATCTTCCGGGTTCATGACCAGCCGTCGCTGGCCAAGCAAGAGGTGTTGCGCGAGTTCCTCGGCACGCTCGGTCTGTCCTTGGCGCGAGGTGCTGCGGTCAGGGCCAGCGCCTTCAACGGCATTCTCGCCCGCGCCTCGGGCCAGCCCTATCAGGGCATGGTCAACGAGATGGTATTGCGCAGCCAGAGCCAGGCGATCTATTCGCCGGAAAACCTCGGCCATTTTGGCCTCAACTTGATGCGATACGCCCATTTCACCTCGCCGATCCGGCGTTATGCCGACCTGATCGTGCATCGGGCGCTGGTGGGAACGCTGGGTCTGGGCGAAGGCGGCATCACGCCGGCGGAAGAGGCCGGGCTCGAGAACATCGCGGCGGAAATCTCCGCGACCGAACGCCGCGCAATGGCAGCTGAGCGCGACACGGTCGACCGGTTGGTGGCCCACCATCTCGCCAGTCGCATCGGCGAAGCCTTTGAGGGGCGGATCTCGGGCGTCACCAAATCCGGGCTTTTCGTCAGCCTGCCGCAATTTGGCGCGGATGGCTTTATACCTGTCTCGACACTGGGACTTGACTATTATCACTATGACGAGGCTCATCAGGCTCTGACGGGCGAGAAGACCGGGCTGGGCTACCGGCTCGGCGACGGGGTGGAGGTCAAGATCGTCGAAGTGATCCCGCTTGCGGGATCGATGCGGTTCGAGATGCTGAGCGAAGGGCAGAAAATGCCCGCGGGCACCCGATCGTTTCACAAATCCGGCCGCGCCCGCAGCGGCGGGCCGAAAAAGCCTGGAACACGGCCCCCGCGCGGACGGCGCTGACACGGCAGGACACGAACAACCAGAGGCGCTTTACTGCGCCTGATCGAGATCAGGAGAAGAGCCATGCTCGAATTCGGCGGCAAGACATCCGGCACCGCGGATGAACCACGCGACACCGCGCGCGCGGTCAAGCGCGGCCTGCTCGGCAAGTGCCCCCATTGCTGCGAAGGCAAGCTGTTCAGGGCCTTCCTGAAGCCGGTGGACGCCTGTGCTTCCTGCGGCGAGGAGATGTTTCATCATCGCGCCGATGATTTCCCGCCCTATCTGGCGATTTTCGTTGTCGGTCACATCGTTGTCGCCGGATTCATGGCGACAGACACCTGGCTGGTGCTGGAAAGCTGGCAGCATCTGATGATCTGGATTCCGGTCACCGTGATCCTGACGCTGCTCTTGCTGCCACCGCTCAAGGGCGGGGTCATCGGATTGCAATGGGCCTTGCGTATGCACGGGTTTGGAGGCGAATCGGAAGAGCCGATGCTCGCCGAGCCCGCCTATGAGGATGCGCGATGAAAGACAGCGGTTCCGTGAAGATCGAGCTTCTCACGGAGGACCATCAAGCCAGAACCAGCGAAAAGCGACATCCGACGCGGTCACCCCGCGACGCCGCCTCGCTGATCCTGATGGACCGAAGCACCTCGGTGCCCCGCGCGCTCCTGGGCAAGCGCGGCAAGGCCCATGCCTTCATGCCCGATCTCTATGTCTTTCCCGGAGGCCGGCGCGATCCGGGCGACAACCGGACGCCGCTGGCGCAGCCCTTGCGCGACGAGGTGGCATCCAAGCTGATGCAGCGGACCAGATCCCGATTCCAATCCCATGCCGCGCGGGGCCTGGCCGTTGCCGCGGCCCGCGAGATGCAGGAAGAGGCGCATCTGTCGCTGACGCCGCCGGACTGCACCGATGGCCTGTGCCCGGATGTCTCGCATTTCCGCTATCTCGCCCGGGCGATAACGCCTCCAGGCCAGTCGCGGCGCTATGATACGCGGTTCTTTGCCTGTTTCTGCGACGAGCTCGGGCTCGATCCCTCGGCGATTCAGGACAGCGATGAACTGCATGACCTGACCTGGCTGCCAATCGACGCCCACGACACCCACCCCCTTCCCCGGATTACCAGGGTGATCCTCACAGATCTTGCGCAAGCGCTTGAGGAGGATCCTTCCCTCCCCTTTGGCAGGACGGTGCCATTCTATTATTTCCGCAACGGACGATTCGTTCGCGAATTGATTTAAGGTCAATCCAGATGGACCACTCCTCACGCAACCCGTTGATCCGCGAGGTGATCCACTGGCCGGCATTGCTCGCCGCCGTATCGGCGATCACCGCCGTCGGCATCGCCATCGGCCTGGGACTGCCGCTGCTGTCGGTGATCCTTGAGAAGCGCGGCGTGTCATCCTCGATGATCGGCCTGAATTCCGCCATGGCCGGCGTGGCGGCGATGGTCGCCGCCCCCATCTCGACCATGATCGCGCACCGGCTCGGCGTGGTTACCACCATGGTGCTGTCGATTGTGGCGGCCGCGGTCAGCGCGCTCGGGTTCTATTTTGCCGAAGCGCTGTGGATGTGGTTCCCGCTCCGGATCGTGTTCCATGGCGCCATCACCATTCTGTTCGTGCTGTCGGAGTTCTGGATCAACACCGCCGCGCCGCCATCCCGCAGGGGGCTCGTGCTCGGCATCTACGCCACGGTGCTGTCGCTCGGCTTTGCGGCCGGGCCGCTGATCTTCTCGATCATCGGCTCGGAAGGCATCCTGCCGTTTCTGATCGGCTCGGGCGTCATCCTGCTGGCAGCCGTGCCGATCATCATGGCGCGCAAGGAAGACCCGATGATCGGCACCACGGCGCCGGATCTTCCGTTCATGCGCTACATCTTCCTGGTGCCCACGGCCACGGCCGCGGTTTTCGTGTTCGGCGCGGTCGAATCGGGCGGTCTGTCGCTGTTTCCGGTCTATGCCAACCGCACGGGGTTCAGCGAGTCGCAAGGCGCGCTCCTGCTGATGATGATGGGGCTCGGCAATGTGCTGTTCCAGATCCCGATCGGCCTGATCGCGGACCGGATCGGAGACCGGCGAAAGCTGCTGTCGCTGTTTGCGATCATCGGACTGGTCGGTTCGCTGGCCCTGCCCTTCCTGATCCACAACTGGCTGCTGACAGCCGCGATCCTGCTGTTCTGGGGCGGCAGTGTCGCCGGGCTCTACACCGTCGGCCTGGCGCATCTGGGTGACAAGCTGCATGGTGCAGACCTCGCCGCTGCGAATGCCGCCTTTGTTTTCTGCTATGCGCTTGGCATGCTGGTCGGTCCGCAGACCATTGGCGTGGCGATGGATGTGACCGGTCACCACGGTTTTGCCTGGGCGCTCGCATTCTTTTTTGCGATTTATGTGGCCTTGACCGTGTTTCGCATGGTGCTGGAGCCAAAACGGACTTGACTTTCAGCCGGGCTTTTGTAGTTTCCGCGCAAGTTTCGCCGTGGAGCCACCTGTGCTGTCCGCGGCTTCATTTTTGAAGAAGGCAAGACATCATGGCCAAGGCGACCACTATCAAGATCAAGCTCCTGTCGACCGCCGACACAGGCTTTTTCTACGTAACCAAGAAGAACAGCCGTACCTTCACCGACAAGATGGTGAAGACCAAGTACGACCCGATTGCGAAGAAGCATGTCGAATTCAAGGAAGCCAAGATCAAGTAATCTGGCTCCCTGCCCTGCCAGACAGCAGGTATACGTGACGACAAAAAACCCGCCTCCTTCCGGAAGCGGGTTTTTTGTTTAAACGGCCGATCAAGAAGAATGCGCGGAACGAGGATCCGCAGTGCACTAGTCTCGATCGGCCACCCCACGACCCAGGAGATGCGGCGGACCTGAACATCATGGGGTATTCGAAAACTTCGGCGATTGTAACCTGTCCGTGTGACAGTCCCAAAACGCTTCATCTGCAGTCACTATTTGTACCAATCCTGTAAAAAATCAATAGTTTCTTAACTTTCTCCTGAAGCTGTCCACGTTTGTGGTTAATTTTCAATACAATTCTAATGAATGCAGGTGCGGGTGATCACTCACCCGTGTGCGCAGTAATGATTGCGAATCACCAGGCAGAGATCTCGGAATGTGGGATTGGCGGGGCTAAAGTGATTTCTGACGCCCGCGTGCTTGTCGCCGCTCAAATGAACCCATTTGAGCCCTGCACGCCTCAGGCAGCCTGACCGACGACGCGGTTGCGGCCGTCATGCTTGGCCTGGTAAAGCGCCTTGTCCGCGCGGCGGAGCAGCGTGTCGGCGCCCTCGCCGTCCTTTTCAAGCGTCGCAATGCCGACGGAGGTGGTCACCTGCACCAGGGCGCCCGACGCCGACACCCTGAACGGCGCTCCGGCCACGGCATCGCGCAGCCGTTCGGCGACATGCGCGGCAATCTCCGCCGGCGTGTCGGGCATCACCACCACGAATTCCTCGCCGCCGAAGCGGCAGGCAAGGTCGGCGCCACGCACCGCGCCGCGGACGCGACGGGCGAATTCGCGCAGCACGTCATCGCCGCCCTCATGACCGTGGGTATCATTGAAGGCCTTGAAATGATCGATATCGGTGATCAGCACGGAAAGCGGCCGGCCGCGGCGATTGGAGCGCTCGACCAGCGTCGCCAGATGGGTGTCGAGATAGCGGCGATTGTTCAGGCCGGTGAGTGCATCGGTGACGGCGAACTCCACTGACTCCGACAGGCTTGACCGGAGCCGGTCGGTGTAGCGCTTGCGGCGGATCTGGGTGACGCTGCGGGCGACCAGCTCATTGGGATCAAGCGGCCGCAGCAGATAATCATTGACCCCGAGCTCCAGGGCGCGGATCACCAGATCCTCCTCGCCCTGCTCGGCCACCACCAGCATGGGGATGAAGCGGGTCCGCTCCAGCGAGCGCAATTGCGAGCACAGCCGCAAGGGATCGTAATTGTCGAGCGAGGAGGAGACGATGACCAGCTCATAGGGCTTGTCGGCCGCCTCGAAGAGCGCCGCCTGCGGGTCGCCGATGGCGGTCACCTCGGCAATTCCCTTGAGCGCCCGGTTCATGCGCTCCTGCGAGTTGGCCCGGCTGTCGACCAGCAGCACCATGCCCGGTTCTTCCAGCTGGCCGTGATGCGGCGCCAGCAACGCCTCGAGGCCGATGTTGCGCGCGGTCTCGGCGCGCAGCCGAAGCTCATCGCTCAGGGCCTTGAACCGAATCAGGCTCTTGACCCTGGTCATGAGCTGCAGGTCATTGACGGGCTTGGTCAGGAAATCGTCGGCGCCGGCCTTGAGGCCGCGCACCCGGTCCGCCGGCTGGTCGAGTGCGGTGACCATGACGACCGGAATATGGGCCGTGCGCGGATTGTGCTTCAGGCGGTGGCAGACCTCGAACCCGTCGATGCCAGGCATCATGATGTCGAGCAGAATCAGATCGACCGGAGTCTGGTCGCAGATATCGAGCGCGGTCATTCCGTCGGCGGCGGTCAGGACTTCGAAATACTCGGCCATCAGCCGGGCTTCGAGGAGCTTCACATTCGCCGGAATGTCATCAACGACCAGAATGCGCGCGGTCATGCTGTCCCTCCGCCCTCAAGCATCGCCAAGATAGGTCTTGATGGTTTCGATGAACCTGGGGACCGATATCGGCTTGGAGATATAGGCTTCGCAGCCGCCCTGGCGGATCCGTTCCTCGTCACCCTTCATCGCAAAGGCGGTCACCGCGATCACCGGGATCATGTGCAGGTCATCATCCTGCTTGAGCCATTTCGTGACCTCGAGACCGGAGACCTCGGGCAACTGGATGTCCATCAGGATGAGATCCGGACGGTGAAGGCGGGCGAGATCCATCGCTTCCAGGCCGTTGCGGGTCTGGATCGTCTTGTAACCTGACGCTTCGATCAGGTCCCGGAAGAGTTTCATGTTGAGTTCATTGTCCTCAACAATCATCACCTGCTTTGTCATGCCCGTTCCCATCCCCGATCCGGCCAGGTCAATTGCCTGCCGGATTGCGTTGTTGCCGGCAGCAGGAGATCCACATCTCCCGCATCACGCCGTATCTGGTTGCGACAAATCCGCTCCGCAATGCCGGCCAACATGCTCACCTTAGTTCCATTAGGTTGAAAAAGTGGTAATCGGACATTTCGAATGCGGATGACGTCAATCTCAAGGAGCTCACACGCCATGGCGGACGCGGAAGATACGGCGATTGCGGTGCTGGTCTGGCTTGCCGGCGAGCCCGAACTGATGGGCCGTTTCCTGGCGCTGACCGGGCTGGAAGCCAGCAATCTGCGCGAGGCGGCACGCGAGCCCGGCTTTCTCGCAGGCGTCCTGGGCTTCCTCATGAACCACGAGCCGACGCTCATGGATTTCTGCGCCGCCACCGGCACCAGGCCGGAGGAAATCTCGCGGGCGTTCCATGCCCTGGGCGGAGCAAGCGAGACATGATGCTGATCCCCGACGCCGAACATGACGAACTGATCCTGACCGAGCGGCCGCTGATCGTCTGCGACATCGACGAGGTGGTGCTGGAATTCGTCACACCGTTCCAGGCCTTCCTCATGGACAATGGTCACGAGTTGCGCGCGACGTCGTTCAGGCTCAACGGCAATGTGTTCAGCCGTGGCCATGGTGGCGAGACCCCGAGCGACGAGGTGGCGCGACTGCTCGAGGCATTCTTCACCGCCCAGGATGCATGGCAGACACCCGTGATCGAGGCCGCGCAGAGCCTTGAGCGGCTGTCGGAGGAAGCCGACATCGTGTTCCTGACGGCGATGCCGCCTCGCCACCGCGAGGTGCGGCGCAGGCTGCTCACGCAGCACGGCTTCGATTATCCGATGATCGCCACGGAAGCGGCCAAGGGCCCCGCGGTGCTGGCGCTGCACGGCGCGCGCGCCCATCCGGTGGTGTTCGTCGACGATATCTTCGTCAACCTCCAGTCGGTGCGCCAGCATGTGCCGCAAACCCTGCTGCTCAACCTGATCGCCAATGACGTGTTTCGCGGGCTGGCGCCGCATCCCGGCGAGGGCGTCGACATCGCCACGGACTGGCCGCACGCGGAAGAGCTGATCCGGGCCCATTTCAGCTCGTTTGAGGCCTGACTGCCGCGCGGTGTCTGGTTGTGGCCGCTTCACGCAAGCACCCTGCGCATCAGCGGCCGACCGATCTTGCGTTCGATGACGGTCTCGAACCCGGCCTTCTCGAAGATCGACACCGAGCCCACAAAAAGGCCGATCGATTTCGACTGCTTGGCCTTCTTCGTCGGGCAGGCTTCCACCAGTTTCGCCCCGTTGGCCTTCGCATGGTCGACCGCAGCTTCAAGCAGAACATGGCTGATGCCCTGGCCGCGCCGCCGGGACTGGATGAAGAAGCAGGAGATCGCCCAGAGGCCGGGATCGGACGGGTCATCGCCCTCGTGCGGCTTGGACACCGTCCGGTCGGTATTCCAGCGCGGAACATGGGCGCGCGGCGTCACCTGCACCCACCCCACCGGCACGCCGTCATCGAGCGCGATCAGCCCCGGCGCAAGCGCGGCCTCGGTCGCCTGCTTCAGCATCGCCTTCTTGTCGTCCTTGGACAGGGCCGCGCGCTGCTTCGGCGCCAGCCGAAAATAGCTGCACCAGCAGCCGTAGCAAGCGCCCTGCGGACCGAACAATTCCTCCAGCTTTGGCCAGAGACGAGGCGTGACGGGATGGATGGTCAGGGTCATGCGTCGCGGTCTCCCCGATGGATTGTCAGGCTTGTGAGTCGAAAGATTATTGCGTAATCTGCCAATGTTCAACCTTTGTTCTCTCGCGGCATGACGATGATCCACGCGCCCCCGCATCCCGATCCGGTTCCCGGATTCTGCCGCGACTGCCTGGCCCCCGCCCGCGCGGAGGCGCGGCGCTGCCATGCCTGCGGCAGCCCGCGGCTGATCCGCCACGTGGAGATCGACACGCTGACGCTCGCGCATGTGGATTGTGACGCGTTCTATGCGACGGTGGAGAAGCGCGACAACCCGGAGCTTGCCGACAAGCCGGTGATCATCGGCGGCGGCAAGCGCGGCGTGGTCTCGACCTGCTGCTATATCGCCCGCATCCACGGCGTGCGCTCGGCGATGCCGATGTTCAAGGCGCTGGACGCCTGCCCCGAGGCAGTCGTGATCAGGCCCGACATGGAGAAATACGCGCGTGTGGGGCGCGAGGTGCGCATGATGATGGAGGAACTGACGCCGCTGGTGCAGCCGATCTCGATCGACGAGGCGTTTCTCGATCTGGCGGGAACCGAGAAACTGCACAAGGACACCCCTGCCCGCACGCTGGCGCGCTTTGCCGCCCGCATCGAAGCCGAGATCGGCATCACGCTGTCGGTCGGGCTGTCCTATTGCAAGTTCCTCGCCAAGGTGGCCTCCGATCTCGACAAGCCGCGCGGGTTTTCGGTGATCGGCAAACAGGAGGCGCTGTCGTTCCTGGCGCCACGGCCGGTGACGCTGATCTGGGGCGTCGGCAAGGCCTTCGCCAGCACGCTCGAGCGCGACGGCATCCGAACCATCGGCCAGTTGCAGACCATGGAGGAAACCGCGCTGATGCGCAGCTACGGGGTGATGGGCAAGCGGCTCTATCACCTGGCGCGCGGCGAGGACGAGCGCACCGTGCATCCCAACGAGGGCGCCAAGAGCGTCTCGGCCGAGACGACATTCAATTCGGACCTTTCGGACGCCGAGGATCTGGTTCCCGTGCTCAGGCGCCTGTCCGAAAAGGTCTCGGCGCGGCTCAAGGCTTCAGGCATTGCGGGACAGACCGTGGTGCTCAAGCTCAAGACGCCGGACTTCAAGAGCCGGACGCGCAATTTCAAGCTTGAGGATCCCACCATGCTCGCCGACCGGATCTTCCGCACGGGGCTGCATCTGCTCGAGCGCGAGCTTGGCCAGGACCGGTTCCGGCTGATCGGCATCGGGGTTACCGATCTCACCGACGCGGGCCGCGCCGACCCGCCCGATCTGGTGGACCCGGCCGCGGCGCGCCGGGCCGTGGCCGAAAGCGCGATCGACAAGGTGAGGCAGAAGTTCGGCCGCGACATCGTCGAGACCGGATACACTTTCGGCAAAGGTCGCGAAGCCGCGCCCCAGCGCGACCGCGACAAATAGTCAGCATTCGGAGAAAGTGAGTCCGGAAACGCCGGTAAAAGCCTGTTGCGGAACCGGATTATCGGGCCGCTATCTGACGATGTGGACGAGGCCGCCGGTTTCGCCTTCGAGCACGCCATGCTCGGCGCTGGTGGGTTTGAGCATCGCCCTCAGCAGCACGGAGGTCGGTGTCCAGTAGGGAATGTACCATTCCTGATCGACCTCGAGGATAAGCACGCGATCGGCGTCGGCGTCATAGGCGCCGATTACCGCGACATGCGGTCCGTCCCAGTCGCCGGTCACCACACCCTGGTTGAAATAGAGAAGCAGCGCGTCATCGGCGGAGGCCTCGTTGGCGGTGAGAAGGGCGCGCACCGCGTCGAGCGTGGCGGCATCGTCGGCGGCGGGCTTCAGCGTCTCGGTCCGGTAGGCCTCCATGTCGGTGGACTTCAGCGCCTTCCCGGTAAAGGCGACCAGTTGCTCGAACTTGACACCGTCGCCGCCTTCCGCCGACAGCGTCGCCCAGTCGGCATCCGCCACCAGTTCCAGCATCTGCGGCTGGGTCGTCACCGTGTCCTCGGCGTGCGGCGGCAGGCCGCGCAGGCCGTTGAGCGCGCCGGTTACGGCGGCGATCGAGCAGGCCGAGGTGGTGAATTGCGGTTTGACGAAGGCGGAGAAGGCCCAGTAGTCGGGTGCCGCGGCCTTGGTCAGATAGGAATGGTCGGCCGTCAGGGGAACCGCGTCGGGTCCCAGCTTGGGCTGCGGCGTGTCAGCGGTCGCGGCGCCTGCCACCACCAGGAATGACGCAAGGACGAGCCCCGGCACAAGCCGGGAAAAGCGGGAGTTTTTGACCATGTAAGGACGATCCTGAACGAGGAAAGATGCCCGATTGTAGCAACGCCCGCATCGCCGTCAATCGGTTCCGCATACAACAGCCCGACGTTGACCTTGATCTCCCGGCAGCCGTCATCCTTGATCATGACGACGGCACCTGCCCAAGCCATGAGCCTTGAGATGCGTCGAGACAGCTAATACTTTCGCCACGTCACGAAAGATTAGGCAAGCGGACGAGCACGGATTGATATAAACCCTCGATTGAGTGAAGCATGCCGAGCATAGTGATTTTACCGCCGATCCCTTGGATGGGCGATGGAGGCATTCATTGTCATGACACCCCCCTCCTTGCGCGAGCGTCTGCTGTTTCCGGCCGGAGCCCTGCTCGGCCTGTTGCTGGTGGCGGCGATTGCCTATGCCGCCTTCACGGAAGCGGGTGGAAGCAACTCCGCAGCCCTGATCGCGGATGGCTTCCTCAAGGGCCGGCTGTGGGCCGAGACCTGCTTCGATCTCGATTGCGCCATCCTCGACGGCCGCACCTATGTGGTGTTTCCGCCGTTTCCCGGGGTCGCTGCCTTGCCCCTCGTGGCGCTCGGCGGCGTATCAACATCCGGCTTCATCCTACTGACGCTGCTGCTCTTTGCCGCGTCGCTCATTGTATGGCGCAGGATTCTTTCACAGCTTGGAATAAGCTCCTCCCAGCTGTTCTGGCTGCTGCTGGCTATCGGTTTCTCCAGCCCCCTGTTCTTCGTCACCATCCGCGGCGACGGCATCTGGTTCTTCGCCCAGGCGCTGGCCTTCCTGGCGACCAGTCTCGCCATTCACGAGGCGATGGCGGGGCGGCTGGCGAGTGCTGGACTGGCCATTGGCTGCGCCTTTCTCAGCCGCCAGATGAGTCTATTCTACGTGCCCCTGCTCCTGGTGCTTTCGCTTCGTCCGGAGACGCCGCTGTTCTCGGTGACGGGCGACAAGATCGTCCGGGCGCTGAAACTGGGGCTGCCGGTGCTGGCGGCGATCGGGGTCTATCTCCTGTACAATCAAGCCCGGTTCGGCTCGCCCTTCGAGACCGGCTACATCCATATCGACTATCCGCCCGGAGTGCTCAAGGAGCGGCTCGACGCGCATGGCCTTTGGAACTGGCGATATGTCCCGTTCAATCTCTACCACGCGCTGGTGCAGGGGTTTCATGCCCGCTTCGAGGGCGTGGGCCAGCTGGAGCTGGTCGGGATCGACCGCTTCGGCACAGCGTTCCTGGTTGCCAGCCCCTGGCTCGCCATGCTGTTCTTCACCCCGTTCAACCGGCGCACGGTGGTGTCGGGACTGCTGGTGGCGGGCCTGGTCACGGTCATGCTGTTTTATCATTCCAACGGCTTCACCCAGTACAATGTCCAGCGCTACATGCTCGACTGGCTGCCCGCGGCTCTTGTGATGCTGGCCTATGCGGTGCAGCGGCACTCTACGCCGTTGTTTCCCCTGGCCGTCCTGTGGGGAATGGGATTGAACGCGGTGACGCTCGCCACCATGGCCGTAGTGCTCTGACGGTGGCTACACCAGTTCGACGTCCAGCACGCCGGGCGCCGCCTTCAGCGCCGAGGCGATCTGCGGTGTGATTTTGTAGCGGTCGGACAGCGTCACCTCGATTTCACGGCGGCCGTCATCCTTGATCATGACGAAGGACACCTGCCCGTCGCCATGCGCCTTGAGATGCGTCGAGACCGAATTCAGCGGCCTTGCATCGCGCATGTAGACGCGAAGCGCCGACTGGCCGCGGGCGGCGCGGTCCTCAAGCGAATCGGCGGTCTGGATCCTCAGCCCGATGCCCTCCGGCCTCTCCTCGGCATTGACCGTGATGACAATCGACTTGCCCGGTTCCAGCAGTTCCCGGTAGAGCGCCAGGCCTTCGGAAAAAAGCACCGCCTCATACTGGCCGGAACTGTCGGAGAACGCCACGATCCCCATCTTGTTGCCGGTGCGGGTCTTGCGCTCCTGCTTGCTCGTCACCGTACCCGCGAGCCGTCCTGCGGTGGCGCCGGCCTTGACCGCAAGCGAGAAATCCGCCCAGGTCTGCACACGCATCTTGGCCAGCAGTTCGTTATAGGAATCAAGTGGATGCGCGGACAGGTAGAAGCCCAGCGCCTGGTATTCGCGGTGCAGTTTTTCCGCCGGCAGCCAGGGTGGAGCGGCAGGCAGATGGATCGATTCGGCGCCCTCCTGCGCGGCCCCCGCGCCGAACATGTCGCTCTGGCCGCTGATGCGGTTTTCCTGGGCGCGCTGGGCAAAGCCGAGGATGCGGTCGAGCCCGGCGCTCAAGGCCGCCCGGTCCTGGCCGAAACAGTCAAGCGCGCCGGCGGCGATCAGGCTTTCGAGCACCCGGCGGTTGACCTGGCGCGGATCGATCCGCGTGCAGAAATCCTCGAGCGAGGCAAAGGGCGTGTCGCCGCGCATCTCGACGATATGCTCGACGGCGGCGTCGCCCACGCCCTTGATGGCGGCGAGCGCATAATAGATGGAGTTGTCGCCCGTTTCGAAATGGCGGAAGCTGGTCTGAACCGACGGGGCCACCACTGCGATGCCGAGGCGCTTGGCGTCCTGGCGGAAATCATTGAGCTTGTCGGTGTTGGACATGTCGAATGTCATCGAGGCGGCGAGGAACTCGACCGGATAATGCGCCTTGAGATAGGCGGTCTGGTAGGAGACGATGCCATAGGCTGCCGCGTGGGACTTGTTGAAGCCGTAATTGGCGAACTTGGCCAGCAGATCGAAAATCATGTCGGCCTGCGGTTTGGAAACCTTGCGCTCGACCGCGCCCTCGACGAAGCGGGCGCGCTGCTGGTCCATCTCCGCCTTGATCTTCTTGCCCATGGCGCGGCGCAGCAGATCGGCTTCGCCAAGCGAATAGCCGGCGAGCACCTGGGCGATCTGCATCACCTGCTCCTGGTAGACGATCACGCCCTGGGTTTCGGCAAGCAGGTCGTCGATCTTGGGGTGGATGGAGGCCAGTTCCTCCTCGCCATGCTTGCGGGCGTTGTAGACCGGGATGTTCTCCATCGGACCCGGACGATAAAGCGCCACCAGCGCGATGATGTCCTCGATCCGGTCGGGCCGCATGCCGATCAGCGCCTTGCGCATGCCCGCCGATTCCACCTGGAACACGCCGACGGTCTCGCCGCGCGACAGCATCTCGTAGGTCGGTTTGTCATCCAGCGGCAGCGCTTCGAGATCGATGCTGACGCCGCGTTTGGCAATGAAATCGACGGCGGTCTTGAGCACCGTCAGCGTTTTCAATCCAAGAAAGTCGAACTTGACCAGACCCGCCTGCTCGACCCATTTCATGTTGAACTGGGTGACCGGCATGTCGGAGCGCGGATCGCGGTACATCGGTACCAGTTGCGAAAGCGGGCGGTCGCCGATGACAATACCCGCGGCGTGGGTCGAGGCGTGGCGGTAGAGACCCTCGAGCTTCTGGGCGATGTCGAGAAGCCGGCCGACGGCGGGCTCCTTGTCGGCCTCCTCCTGGAAACGCGGCTCCTCCTCGATCGCCTTGTTCAAGGGCGTCGGGTTGGCCGGATTGTTGGGCACCAGCTTGCAGATCCGGTCGACCAGCCCGTAGGGCATTTCCAGAACACGGCCGACATCGCGCAGAGCCGCGCGCGCCTGCAGGCTTCCGAAGGTGATGATCTGCGCCACCTGCTCGCGGCCATATTTGGCGACCACATAGCGGATCACCTCATCGCGCCGGTCCTGGCAGAAATCGATGTCGAAGTCGGGCATCGACACACGGGCAGGGTTGAGGAAGCGTTCGAACAGCAACGAGAAGCGCAGTGGATCGACATCGGTGATGGTGAGCGCATAGGCCACCAGCGATCCGGCGCCGGAACCGCGGCCCGGGCCGACGGGAATGCCCTGCCCCTTGGCCCACTGGATGAAGTCGGCCACGATCAGGAAGTAGCCGGGAAACTTCATCGATTCAATGATGTCGAGCTCGGTCTGGAGCCGCTCGCGGTAATCAGACTCCGCAAATCCTTCGGCCATGCCGATCCGGGCAAGCCTTCGCTCCAGCCCCTCGAGCGACTGGCGCCGCAATTCAGCCGCTTCAGCGGCAAGGGCTGCTTCGGGGTCGTCCTCGCCGCCGCCGGTAAATCTCGGCAGGATCGGCGGGCGGCTTTCGACAATGGCGCTGCAGCGCCGGGCGATCTCGACGGTGTTGGCGAGCGCCTCGGGAATATCGGCAAACAGCGCCATCATCTCGGCGCGCGACTTGAGGCAGTTGTCGACACTGAGCCGCCGCCGCCGGTCGTCCGACATCACCGCGTTGGATGCAACCGCCATCAAGGCATCATGCGCCTCGAAATCATCGGGGGTCGGAAAGAACGCCTCGTTCGCCGCCACAAGCGGGACCTCGCAGGCGTAGGCGAGCGCTATCATCTTGGCTTCGTGGGCGCGGTCATAGCCGCGCTGGCGCTGCAATTCGAGATAGAGCCTGTCGCCGAACGTCGATTTGAGCTGCCCCAGCCGGGCCCTGGCAAGGTCGGGATGGCCTTCGCGCATGGCCTGATCGACCGGCCCGCCGCCTGCGCCTGTGAGCGCGATCAGGCCGCCGGCCTCCTGCTCAAGCCAGGACAATTCGATATGCGGCCGGTCGGACGTGTCACCGCCGAGATAGGCCTGGCTGACGATCGACACCAGCCGGTCGTAGCCAGTCGGCGTGGCGGCATACAGGACAATATGCGGCGACTTCTGCAGATGCTCCCGGTGCGAGCGGCGATCGCCGGTCTGGCCGTCCTGCATGTCGATATCGAGTTGGCATCCGATCAGCGGCTGGATGCCCGCTTCCATGGCCTTGACCGAAAATTCCAGCGCTCCGAACAGATTGTTGGTGTCGGTGATGGCGAGCGCCGGCTGCTCATCGGAGACCGCGCGCTTGATCAGGGTCTTGATCGGCAGCGCGCCCTCAAGCAGCGAATAGGCGGAATGCACGCGCAGATGCACGAAGCCCGGCCAAGTGTCGCCCCCCCGGTCATCCTCACGCCCGTCGCGCTCGCGCGCCTGTTCAGGTCCCGCAGCCAGATTGGCCAGCAGTTTGGCTGACTTGTTGTCCCGCGCCATTGAAATCCTCTGCCGATTGATCGGCGGCCAGGTCGATGGACACGACCGCAGACTCAAGCGTCGATTGTGAGGACCCGGGCAGCAAAGTCCAGAGGCCGAGACGGAAAATACGGGCGCTACACAGTCAAGTACGACAAAGGCAGGCAGACCACCCGGGCAAAGGCCGCCAGACGGGTCGACGGCCTCTCAGCTTCTTCAGTCAGACGTCAACAGGTGACGAAGAACTCAGAACGCGAGTGCCAGCACGGCAAAGCTCGCCACGAACAGCGACATGGAGACGAATGCGGCAAGGTCACGGGCAAATGCAGTCATGATCAACTCCTAAATTCACTCTATGTTTCTTTTATGTTCGCTTCCTGTTCTTTTGTCAAGCGCAATTGATCCAAATTCTTCTCGCGCCGATAATGGGCGGGGACCTGCCAGGGCATAAAAAAACCCGGACGCGAGCGCCCGGGTTTCGATAGGTCAAATGCTTCAAACAGGCAGCTTAGTTGCAAGCGTCCTTGAGGCCCTTGCCGGCGGAGAACTTCGGCACGTTGCGGGCAGGAATATCGACTTCCTTGCCGGTCTGCGGATTGCGGCCCTTGGAGGCTTCGCGACGCGACACGGTGAAATTGCCAAAACCGATGAGGCGAACGTCGCCACCATTTTTCAGCTCACCTGTGATGGTTTCAAAAACCGCCTCGACAGCCGATGTAGCGTCTCCCTTGCTGATGCCCGATTTCTCGGCCACAGCGGCCACGAGTTCATTTTTGTTCATTTTCGTCCCTTTCCTGGCGTTATGTCGACTCAGTCTGTTCGATGCGGTGATCCTACGCATCTCGCGGTTCGGCGCAACCAAACTCCCCGGACTGCAACGCTTTTTACGCGGTTTTCACAGCTTCCGTCACCAAAACGGGCGGGAAATTTTCCCGCCCGTCCAAATCATGGCTTGTGATCGGCCAAAAGCTCTTGGCCCGACCGAAACAGATGGTCTCCATCTGTTTCGAAAAGTCCGCCCACACGCTGTTTAACTGGCGGGGCGATTTGTCCAGACAGATGGAAACCATCTGCCTGGATCGCACCACTAATGCGCGATGGCCGCACCGCCCTCGTCGCCAGCCTCCGCAGCGATGGCGGCCTCCGGCTTGGCGTCGGGATCCCAGGTGATCGCCTCAGGCATCCGGACCAGGGCATGGCGCAGCACGTCACCCATCTTCGCCACCGGAATGATCTCGAGGCCATTTTTCACATTGTCCGGGATCTCGGGGAGATCCTTGGCGTTCTCTTCCGGGATCATCACGGTCTTGATGCCGCCACGAAGCGCCGCCAGCAGCTTCTCCTTGAGACCGCCGATCGGCAGGATCCGTCCGCGCAGCGTGATCTCGCCGGTCATGGCGACATCACGGCGCACCGGAATGCCGGTCATGGTCGACACGATCGCCGTCGCCATGGCGACGCCGGCCGACGGCCCGTCCTTCGGGGTTGCCCCTTCCGGTACGTGGACGTGGATGTCGCGCTTGTCGAACATCGGCGGCTCGATGCCGAAATCGACCGCACGCGAGCGGACATAGGACGCCGCCGCCGAAATCGATTCCTTCATCACGTCGCGCAGGTTGCCGGTGACCGTCATCTTGCCCTTGCCGGGCATCATGACGCCTTCGATGGTCAGCAGTTCGCCGCCCACTTCGGTCCAGGCAAGCCCGGTGACCACGCCGACCTGGTCGTCGAACTCGGCCTCGCCATAGCGGAACCGCGGCACGCCCAGGTAATCGGCCAGGTTGTCGGCATCGACGCTGACCGACTTCACCCCTGTCTTGAGGATCTCGGTCACTGCCTTGCGCGACAGCTTCATCAGCTCCCGCTCGAAGTTGCGAACACCGGCTTCGCGCGTGTAGGTGCGAACCACCTGCAACAGCGCCTCGTCGGTGATCTGGAACTCCTCCGGACGCAACGCATGGTCGCGCACGGCCTTGGGCAGCAGATGCCTGCGGGCGATCTGCAGCTTCTCGTCCTCGGTGTAGCCGGCGATGCGGATGATTTCCATACGGTCCATCAGCGGCGCCGGGATGTTGAGCGTGTTGGCTGTGGTGATGAACATCACGTTGGACAGGTCGTACTCAACCTCGAGATAGTGGTCCATGAAGGTCGAGTTCTGTTCCGGATCGAGCACCTCGAGCAGGGCAGACGACGGATCGCCGCGGAAGTCCTGCCCCATCTTGTCGATCTCGTCGAGCAGGAACAGCGGGTTGGTCTTCTTGGCCTTCTTCATCGACTGGACGACCTTGCCGGGCATCGAGCCGATATAGGTGCGGCGGTGACCGCGGATCTCGGCCTCGTCACGCACGCCGCCCAAGGCCATGCGAACATATTCGCGGCCGGTGGCCTTGGCGATCGACTTGGCGAGCGAGGTCTTGCCGACGCCGGGAGGGCCGACGAGGCAGAGGATCGGACCCTTGATCTTGGTCGAGCGTGCCTGGACCGCAAGATATTCGATGATCCGCTCCTTGACCTTCTCCAGGCCGAAATGATCGGTCTCGAGAACCTGTTCGGCGGCGTTGAGGTCGATCTTGATCCGGGACTTCTTGCCCCAGGGCAGACCGAGCAGCCAGTCGAGATAATTGCGCACGACGGTGGCCTCGGCCGACATCGGGCTCATCTGCTTGAGCTTCTTGAACTCGCCATCGGCCTTTTCGCGGGCTTCCTTCGACAGCTTGGTCTTGGCAATGCGGTTTTCGATCTCGGCCATCTCGTCGCGGCCGTCCTCGCCGTCGCCGAGCTCCTTCTGGATCGCCTTCATCTGCTCGTTCAAATAATATTCGCGCTGGGTCTTCTCCATCTGCCGCTTGACGCGGGAGCGGATGCGCTTTTCCACCTGCAGCACGGAAATCTCGCCTTCCATGAAGCCGAGCGCCTTCTCAAGACGTCCCTTGACCGAGATGGTCGAGAGCATGTCCTGCTTTTCGGGGATCTTGATCGACAGATGCGACGCCACGGTGTCGGCGAGCTTCGAATAATCATCGATCTGGCTTGCAGCGCCGACGACCTCGGGGGAGATCTTCTTGTTCAGCTTGACGTAGTTCTCGAACTCGGAAACCACCGAGCGCGACAGCGCCTCGATCTCGACGGAATCTTCCTCGGGCTCGGCCAGTTCCACGGCGCGGGCTTCGTAATACTCCTGGCGGTCGGTATAGGCGACGACTTCAGCGCGCGCACGCCCCTCGACCAGCACCTTGACGGTGCCATCAGGCAGTTTCAGCAGCTGCAGCACATTGGCGATGGTGCCGATGTCGTAGATGCCAGACGGCTCGGGATCATCGTCGCTGGCGTTGATCTGGGTGGCAAGCATGATTTGCTTGTCCGAGCCCATGACTTCCTCAAGCGCATGGATAGACTTTTCGCGCCCGACGAACAGCGGCACGATCATGTGCGGGAAGACGACGATGTCGCGCAGCGGAAGGACGGGGTAGATACCTGCTTCTTCGGGCGAGCGTGATGAACTCACTTTTTTATCCGGCATATGATTTCCTTTCATGGGCCCACCGGCCCGATTGGCAACGCGGGGCGCGGCCCCGGCTCATCCAGCAACCGCAATTCGCGTCCTTGCAGGGCATGAGGCCCTTTGCACTCTAATTGGATAACCGCCGCCCGGGTTTCAAGTCGGGCGCCGGTAATCCGTCCAATTCCGATTCGGAACGATATTAGAGAACGAAAGTGGCGGGAAGCTGGATCTGAGCGAAAAGCAGGCAAAACCCCGACGGTTGCGCGCTCCCGTATGCTTGGGCCTCCCGAGGGCACGCGAATGGCGGGTGCTGATTGCAAGCCATCCTTCCTGGGAAGGCCTGCAGCCGGTTAAGGTTAACCCATCATTGTAATGGGCTCCGCCGGCCAGAAATGCTCTTACTCGCCTTTCCAGCCCGGAGCACCAGCATGACGCTGTTACAGAAAACGTCGAGACTTGTCCTCAACCCTGTTGTGGTTGTCGTGGCAACGCTCCTGTGCACGGCTTTCCTCTATCGTCTCGAGCAGAAGGCCGGTCACATGCCGTTCGTCATGCTCTGCGTGACGGGGATGGCGGCTGCGCTGTTCCTGGCTAGCCGCCGGCTGAAGTTCTCGATCTATGCGGCCCTGACATTGGCGACACTGATCGGCATAGGCTCGACGCTCAAATACAGGACCAAGGGCTTCGATCTGCATGTCTATGATGTCGTCTTCACCGGCGCCGATCCGAAGGCCTTCGCTTTTCTGCTCAGTGAATTTACGATCTATGTCGTCCCCTTCGCCGTGCTCCTGCTGCTCGCGCTTGCCGGGCTGTCGGTCCTCTTTGTCCGCGATCGCACCAGCGCCTTCACACTTCCAAGGCGGATCGGGCTGCTGGCGGTCACATCAACCCTGATCCCGCTAAGCTATCCACTGAAAGCCGATGCCCCGCGGTATTTTCATTATCTGGGCGGGTACAACGCCTCGGCATTTTTTGTTTCCTTTCTGGATCTTCGCGATGCCGCGCTGGGCCACGGCATTGCCGAGCGTTTCGAAAGCGCCCCGGCTGCTGAACCCTTCACAGCGCCTGAGACCTGCCAGCCAAGCGGACCGAAGCCGGATCTTTTTGTGGTCCTGTCGGAAAGCCAGACGGATCTCAGCCGGCTGGATCAGTATGGCCTGGAAGAGCAATTCTCCGGCACATTCAAATCCGACGATGGAAAGCGGCGCGCCTTGCAGGTGGAAACCTTTGGCGGCGGCACATGGATTACCAACTTCTCGTTGATGACGGGAATGTCGAGCCTCGATTTCGGCTGGCGCGCGCCATATCTGACGACAGCCATGCAAGGCAAGATCCATCGATCGCTGGCAACGGAGCTCGCGCGATGCGGCTACCGGACGGCCGTGCTGATGCCGATGGAACACGGGTTCGTCAATGAGGGACCGTTTCTCGAATCCATCGGCTTTGATGAGATTCTTGACTACGAGCGGATCGGCGCCAGCGAATACGCCCACCCCGATCGGTTCTATTTCGAAGCCGCCCGGCAATTCATTTCGGAACACCGGAAAACCGACGGACGTCCGCTGTTCCTGCAAGTGCAGACCATGTTCGCGCATTCGCCCTATTCCGAGAAACTGGCGGAAACCGGCTCGGGGAAAAGCAATTCAAGCGGAATCCGCGATCTGGATGAATATGTGCGGCGGGTCGCGCAGTCTCAGGGAGATTTCGAGTGGTTTCTCGACCAGATGAGGACGGAGGAGAAATCCCATCCCTCCATCGTGCTTGAGTTTGGCGATCATCAATCTTTCGCCACACGTGACCTGATTGAAAATCTCTATCCGGATTTCGCCATTTATGATCTGTCGTCGTCGGCCTATCGCAGCTATTTCACGCTGCACGGCGTCGGCACTTCGGTCGACATGCGCCCGTTCGACTTCCCCAGCCTCGACATTGGCTATCTCGGTGCGTCCCTGCTCGAATCCGCAGGCCTGGCCGGGTCGCCGATGATCGGCGACCTCGTGGCGCTCCGGAACCATTGCAACGGCCGCCTGCACGCCTGCGAAGACCGGGCGGCTGTCGACCGGCATCTGCAGCGGCGGGTGGCATCGGGCTATCTGGACATCAACTGAGGGGCGCCGGGCAAAGACCGGCTCCACGGCAAAGAAAAACCCTCCGGACATGAGCCCGGAGGGTTTGATCGTTCAGCCGGGCGTCCGCCCCTTAGGCGGCATCACGCAGAAGCCGACCCCTTGGTGTCGCCGTCGCGCTCGGCGTAGATGTAGAGCGGCCGGGCGTTGCCGATGACCACGTCGTCGGAAATCACCACTTCGCGCACGCCCTCGAGTTCCGGCAGTTCGAACATGGTGTCGAGAAGGATCTTCTCCATGATCGAACGCAGGCCTCGGGCTCCTGTCTTGCGGATGATGCCGCGCTTGGCGATCTCGTGCAGAGCGCTTTCGTGGAAGGTGAGTTCCACATCTTCCATCTCGAACAGGCGCTGATACTGCTTGACCAGCGCGTTCTTGGGCTCGGTGAGGATCTGGATCAGGGCCGCCTCGTCAAGATCCTCGAGCGTGGCGAGCACCGGCAGACGACCAATGAACTCCGGGATCAGGCCGAACTTGACGAGATCCTCGGGCTCGAGTTCGCGCAGCACTTCGCCGACCCGGCGTTCGTCCTGGGCGCGCACATTGGCGCCGAAGCCGATCGATGTCTTTTCGCCACGTGCCGAAATTATCTTGTCGAGGCCGGCGAACGCGCCGCCGCAGACGAACAGGATGTTGGTGGTGTCAACCTGCAGGAATTCCTGCTGCGGATGCTTGCGGCCACCCTGCGGGGGAACCGAAGCCACCGTGCCTTCCATGATCTTCAGAAGCGCCTGCTGCACGCCCTCGCCCGAGACGTCGCGGGTGATCGACGGATTGTCCGACTTGCGCGAGATCTTGTCGACCTCGTCGATGTAGACAATGCCGCGCTGTGCGCGTTCGACGTTGTAGTCCGCCGACTGCAGCAGCTTGAGGATGATGTTTTCCACATCCTCGCCCACGTAACCGGCTTCGGTCAGCGTCGTGGCGTCGGCCATGGTGAAGGGCACATCGATGATGCGCGCCAGCGTCTGGGCCAGATAGGTCTTGCCGCAGCCGGTGGGGCCGACGAGCAGGATGTTGGACTTGGCCAGCTCCACCTCGCCGGACTTCGACGAATGGTTGAGGCGCTTGTAGTGGTTGTGGACCGCCACCGAGAGGATCTTCTTGGCCTGTCTCTGGCCGATCACGTACTCGTCGAGCGTGGCGATGATTTCCTGCGGGGTGGGAACGCCATCGCGCGACTTCACCATCGAGGATTTGTTTTCCTCGCGGATGATGTCCATGCACAATTCCACGCATTCATCGCAGATGAACACCGTGGGACCGGCAATGAGTTTGCGCACTTCATGCTGGCTCTTGCCGCAGAAAGAGCAATAAAGGGTATTCTTGGAATCGCCGCCGTTGCTGCCGCTGACCTTGCTCATTTCACTTTCCTTCCCGCAATCCCGGCATCAAGCCCGGATGTTTGGCGCCTCTCATCCTACAACGCCGTGACGTTGAGGCATACAGGCAATCTCGGGGTACAAATCCGAACCTCAGGTAAACACCCTAAAGGCCGGTGGCAACGAATCCCCGTCATTCTGACGATGCTACGCCAGAGAATTTGAACATAGACTTAACATCCATCTTAGCGCGCTCAAGCGCGCGCGCCACCCCAACCACACGAAAACGTGTTGTAGGAGAAGCGCAATGGCTGTGAAAAGCCGCTCCGTTCAAGTCAAAAAACTCGAAGCCCCGGCCTAAGCCGATGCTTCGATGTACTCACGCTTGTCGATCACCCGGTCGATCAGGCCAAAGCCCATCGCCTCGTCCGCCGTCAGGAAGTGATCGCGATCGAGCGTTTTTTCAACGGTTTCGTAGTCCTGGCCGGTGTGCTTGACATAGACGTCGTTGAGCCGGCGCTTCATCTTGATGATGTCCTGGGCATGCCGCTCGATGTCGGAAGCCTGCCCCTGGAAGCCGCCCGACGGCTGGTGAACCATGACGCGCGCGTTGGGCGTTGCAAAGCGCATGCCCTTCTCGCCTGCGCACAACAGCAACGACCCCATCGATGCGGCCTGGCCGACGCAGAGCGTCGACACCGCAGGCCGGATGAACTGCATGGTGTCGTAGATCGCCATGCCGGCGGTGACGACGCCGCCGGGCGAATTGATGTAGAGGGCGATTTCCTTCTTCGGGTTCTCGGCCTCGAGAAACAGAAGCTGGGCGCAGACCAGCGTCGCCATCTGGTCCTCGACCGGACCGGTGATGAAGATGATCCGCTCCTTGAGAAGCCGCGAAAAGATGTCGTAGGACCGCTCGCCTCGGTTTGTCTGCTCAACGACCATGGGCACCAGGGCCATGGCGGTATCGACTGTATTTTTCATTGCGCTTCCCTTGTCAAACGGCCCGGCAGACGCATGGCCCGCAGGGAATCAGTCTTATTGAACTCACTACATAGAGTGTGCCCCCCCGCCGCTTCAAGACGCAAGGCGGCGAAAGGGCTTGGGTGTGTTGTTCACCAGTCGCGTTAAATTGAGGTTACGGTTTCGGATTTGCCTGCAATCGGACGCAGTTTCCCGTGGATGCGTACCGGCCGCGTGCCGAATCCGGAAACGTTCGTGCTCTCTCTGTCTTCATGGGGCGTCGGACCATTCCTGTTGCATTGACCGCTGATTAAGGCTTTACTTAAGTCACTACATGGTGCGGCACACTTGTTTCAACAAGACGCGAAGACGATGGTTCAGACATCGCGCGCGCTGCCAGGGAGCGTATCATGTTCGAGTTCTTGCCCGTGCAACAGGGCATCCTTGCCGCCAGTCTCGCCTTGTCGCTGTCTTCGCCGGCACTTGCCGGTGGCAAGGCACTGGCCTGTTATCAACAGGTTCATCAGCCTGCGGTTTACAAGACGGTTCATCAGCAGGTCGTGGTCAGGCCCGGCGGCGTGGTACACGAGACCATTCCGGCGCGCTACGCCAAGGTGACCGAAAAGGTGCTGGTCGAACCCGAGCGGCTCGTAGCCCGGCACATCCCGGCGGTGGTCAAGACCGTGCATCAGACGGTGATGGTGCGGCCAAAATCGATCGGCTGGGAATGGCGCAAGGTGCATGGCGTCAAGACGCTGTGCAAGGTGGTGCATCCTGCCCAATACGCCACCCAGGCCCGGACCGTGGTCTTGCACCCGGCTCGCACCGTGCAGGAACGGGTGCCTGCCCGCTATGCGCACCGGACCCGCACGGTAATTGTCCAACCCGCCCGCACCATCGCGCGGCAGGTGCCGCCGGTGATCAAAACGGTGGCGCGCCAGGTCGAAACCCGACCTGCGACCTCAGGCTGGGTAAAGGTCTCCGGCAAGTCGCGCTGTCATTGAAGACAGGCTGAGCGCGCTTTAGCTCTTGCGCTGCGCGGGGAGATACCGAAGCAGGGTTTGCAAAAGCAACCCGACCATCATGCCATTCAGGATATGCCACATGAAATGCGTGCCAATTCCGGTTGCCGCACAGGTCATCAGGTCGATGGTTCGAAACCCGAGCGACACCAGGAAGATGATCGCGGCGCCGGTCACGTGGAAGCGCGCGGGATGGCGATGAACCCACGTCACCGCCGCGAAAGCCACCAGGGCCAACTGGGCGGGCAGGTATTGCAGCGACCCGTTCAGATATTCCGGTCCCGATGTGTCATCGGTTGTGACATCGCCCGATGTGATCCAGAAGACGACGCCGATGCTTCCAACCACGATCAACGCGATACGGCCGGTCGCCCAAGCATTCTCGCCGGTCAGTCGATGGATCGTCACCAGCACAAAGATCGCGACGAAAGTCCAGATCGGGATCACGTCCGCCATTTCCGACCACCCGTTTGCGAAAGTATGGAACAGAAACGATCCGATTCCGATCGCTGCGGCCAGAATGATCAGGATCAGATCCGGCGCATCGTGCTTGCCCCTGCGAACGTAGACACGCCATGCAAACCAGGCGGCGACCAGAAAGGCCGCATTGCTGAGCGCATTGATCGGCTCGTTCCAGAACCCCGGCGCAGTGCGCTCGCAATAAAGGTCAATGTAGTCAGGCAGGGTCATATCTAGTCTTCATGGAAAACAATTCACTGCATCGCAGGCATCTCGATTTCGGTGGTCGTGTCAATTATCCCCCGTGAAATCAAGCTGCAGGCACGCGCCGGATTTTCCTTAAGCCCGATCCACGCTACACCTCAGACATGACACTCAAGCAACTCTCCGTTTCGCAAGACCCGCATGATCCCGGCTTCGTTCAGGACCCCTACCGGTTCTACGCGGAAAGGCATCATGCCTCCCCCGTCTTCTTCTGGGAAGACTACGGCCTGTGGTGCGTTGCGGGCTATGATCAGGTCAATGCGCTTTTGCGCGACCGGCGGCTCGGCCGCGAGAACCGCTGGGGCGCACCGCTGAACCCGGTCGAGGGACGCGAGCATCTCACGGATTTTGACCGGATCGAAAGCGGCTCACTGCTCGAGCGCGAACCGCCAGCGCATACGCGACTGAGGACGCTGGTCAACCGCGCCTTTGTCTCACGCTCGGTCGAGAGGCTCAGGCCGCGCATCACCGCACTGGCCAATGACCTCATAGACGCCATGCCCGCTGGCGAAGCTTTCGATCTGCTGCCGGTGTTCGCCACGCCGATCCCGCTCACGGTGATCTGCGAGTTGCTCGGCGTGCCGGTCGGGCGCGGCGCCGATCTGCTGTCATGGTCTCATGCCATGTGCGAAATGTATGTGCCGCACCGGTCGCGGGACACCGAGGAGCGCGCCAACCGCGCCTCGGCCGAGTTCGGCGCGTATCTGACCGCCCATATCGAGGAGCATCGGCATAACGGCGCAGACGATCTGCTGTCGGCGCTGATTGCGGTGCGCGACACCGGTGAAAAGCTCTCGGACGCCGAACTGATCTCGACCTGCGTGCTGCTGCTCAATGCCGGTCACGAGGCCACCGTGCACCAGACCGGAAACGCGGTGAAGACGATCCTTGACCAGGGCGGCAATCCGCGGCGGTTCTTTGAAACGCCGGAACTTGCGGCCGCGACCATCGAGGAGGCGCTGAGGTTTGACGCGCCGCTGCACATGTTCACGCGCTACGCCTACGAGGCGGTCGATCTCGGTCCGGTCACGCTGAAGCCCGGCGACCAGGTGGCGCTCCTGCTGGGCGCCGCCAATCGCGACCCCTCCGCCTTCGACGCGCCGGACGCTTTTCGTCCGGGACGAAGCGACCAGAAGAATGTGAGTTTTGGCGCGGGCCTGCATTTCTGCATCGGCGCGCCGCTGGCCCGGCTTGAAATGCAGCAATCGCTCTCGGTGCTGTTTTCCCGTCGTCCGGAACTCCACCTTGAGGAGGTGCCGCGCTATCGCGACAGCTACCATTTCCACGGACTGGAGAGCTTGGTCGTCCGGTAGATCCGGCACGGCTCAAAACACCGCGTGGTCGCCGCGCTCCACCCTGGCTTCGCCGCGAATCAGCTTTCCATAGAATTCGGACAGCGTGTCCGAGCCGGTGGACGGCGTGGCCGCCGCGTCATACCGGCCGGTCACCGGATCAAGCACCAGCATGGATTCGGTGGCGTAGTAGCGGCCGATCCGCGCGAGTTCGGCCTTGTCCCGCAGCCGCTTCGACACGCGCCCAAGCATTCCCAGCGTGAAAATGATCGTGTCCAGCAGCGCCACCGGAACGCGCTTGAATTTGGACTCACGGCCAAGCAGGCGGAACAGGCATTCGCCCTGCTCGCGCGGCGTGATTGCCTCTCCCGGTCCGCCGATCGGCAGGATCCGGTTCTGACAGTCGGGATCATCGAGGCATTCGGCGATGAATGCGCCGAGATCGCGGTCGCTGATCGGCTTGCAGGCCGTCAGTTCGCCATCGTCGAAGATCAGGAACGGCTTGCCCTGCTTGACCCTATCGACCTGGCCCGAGAGCGACTTGAAGAAGGCGGTCGGCCGGACGATGGAATAGGTCATTCCCGACGCGATCAACTCCGCCTCGAAGGCGAGCTTGGCCTTCTGGAATTCGAGCAGCGGCTTCTGCACGCAGATCGCCGAGAGCAGCACCATATGCGCCACCCCGTCGGCCCTGGCAGCTTTCAATGCGTGGCAATGGGCCTGGTAGTCGATGGCCCAGGCATCGGCCGGCGCGCCTGTTCGCGAAGCCAGGCACGACACCAGGACGTCAAACTTCTCGCCATGGAAACCATCCGCGTCGATGGACGCAGGATCGGTCACATCCCCGAACCGTAGGGCTGCGCCGTGAAGCAGTCTCGAGGGTTCATCGGGCTCGTGGTCGACGCCAAAACCGGCATTGGTGCGCAGGAAGCACACCACATCATGGCCGCGATCGACCAGGGCCTTTACGGTTGCGCGGCCAATGGTTCCGGTTGCGCCCAGCACAAGGACCCGCTTCGGGTGAGGTGATTTTTCGGATGGCGGGATGACTGACACCGGGATTTCTTTACAGCTTGATGACATAGTCCTTGCGAGTCGTTTCAAGGACTTCCCAGCTTCCCTTGAAGCCGGGCCTGAGGATGAAACTGTCGCCGGCCTTCACCGTCACAGCGTCGCCGCCGTCCTCCGAGATCACCGACACGCCTTCGAGGATCCGGCAATATTCCCATTCGTCGTAGGCAATGCTCCATTTGCCGGGGGTCGATTGCCAGATGCCGCAATACAGCCCGTCGCGCTCTTCAAGGTTCCAGGTGGTGTGCACCGGATCGCCGGAGATCAGCTTGCCGGCGTCCGGTCTGGAGACCTCCGGTTCGACCGAAGGGGCGATGGGAAGGATGTTCGTGTTGGCCATTATATCTCGCACTCGCTGGAATTGATCTGTAGAATGGACCAATGCGCATCGACAAGGCAATTGAAAGCTCCATGAGCATGGATGACGCCACCTGGGCGCGCCATGCCAATCCCTGGAGCGTCTGGACCCGGGTTCCTGTGCTGGCCCTGCTGGCGCTCGCGATCTGGAGCCGGGTGTGGATCGGGTGGTGGTGCCTCATTCCCATCGCCGCTTTGATCGCCTGGGCGCTTTACAATCCGCGCGCCTTCCCGCCCCCCGCCTCGCTCGACAATTGGGCGTCCAGGGCGGTAATGGGCGAGCGTTACTGGCTGGCCCGCAAGACCAGGCCCATCCCCGCACATCACGCGCGCTGGGCCATGATCCTGTCGATCCTGTCGGCTGTATCCATCCTGCCGCTCGCCTTTGGCCTGTGGGCGCTCGATCCCTGGGCGGCCTTCGCAGGCGCCACGCTGGCTTCGGTTTTCAAGCTGTGGTTTTGCGACCGGATGGCGTGGCTGGCGACTGACATGGCCACCCGGACAGACCCATGATCTCTCAACAGACCTGGACGCCGCATTCGCTGATGGTGAATTCTTCGGCAGGCTCGATCCGCGAACCGTCGAACTGACGGCCATCGGCGCATTGCGCGCGCGCCTCGAAGGTCAGCCGTCCGGCAAGCTGGCCTTCCCGGATGTTGAGAAAGTACTCGACCGCGCAATCCTCCTGGAGGGCCAGTTGATCCGACAGCCGGTCAAGCCAGGCCGGATCGGCTGATTGGGCGAACGATACCTGAACCAGGCCAAGCAGAAGGGCTGCGGACAGGGCAATGGATCTCGAATAGGCTTGGAACATGGGGGCCTCCAACAGATGAATTATGCCAGAGCCTAGCGTGTCGCGATCCGGTGTTCGTTGCGGCAGATCAAGTGAGGCCGAACTCAGAAGCCCTGAAACACCTGAGGCCCGGCACCGTCTGCCGGACCTCGTGTCCACTTCATCCGATGTGAGCGATCAGGCCTTGGCCAGCGCCTGTTCGAGATCGGCGATGATGTCCTTGACGTCCTCGATGCCGACCGACAGGCGCACCACGTCCGGGCCTGCGCCGGCGGCCACCTGCTGCTCGGGGGTGAGCTGGCGGTGGGTGGTCGAAGCCGGGTGGATGACCAGCGATTTGGTGTCGCCGATATTGGCCAGATGCGAGAACATCTCCAGGCCTTCGACGAACTTGACGCCGGACTCGTACCCGCCCTTCAGGCCGAAGGTGAACACCGCGCCGCCGCCCTTCGGGGCATAACGCTGTTGCAGCGCGTGGTTTTCGTGCTCGGGACGCCCGGCATAGGACACCCAGTTGACCTTGTCGTGCTTGGCCAGCCAATTGGCGACCTCGAGCGCATTGTCGGAATGGCGCTGCATGCGAAGCGCCAGGGTCTCGATGCCGGTCAGGATCATGAAGGCGTTGAACGGCGAGATCGCCGGGCCAAAATCTCTGAGGCCCAGCACCCGGCAGGCAATGGCAAAGGCGAAATTGCCAAAGGTTTCATGCAGCACCATGCCGCCATATTCCGGGCGCGGCTCGGACAGCATCGGGTACTTGCCGGACTTGGACCAGTCGAACGAGCCGCCGTCGACAATCACGCCGCCCATCGAATTGCCGTGGCCGCCAATGAACTTGGTCAGCGAATGCACGACGATGTCGGCGCCATGGTCGATCGGCCTTGTCAGGTAGGGCGAGGCCATGGTGTTGTCGACGATCAGCGGCAGGCCGTGCTTGCGGGCCACTTCGGCGATGGCATTGATGTCGACGAAGGTGCCGCCGGGATTGGCGAGGCTCTCGATGAAGATCGCCTTGGTCCGGTCGTCGATCTGGCTCTCGATGCTTGCCATGTCGGCAGGATCCGCCCAGCGCACATGCCAGTCGAACGACTTGAAGGAATGGCCGAACTGGTTGATCGAGCCGCCATAGAGGCGGTTGGCGGCAACGAAATTGTCGCCAGGGCTCATCATGGTGTGGAACACCAGAAGCTGGGCGGCGTGGCCGGACGCCACGGCAAGCGCCGCGGTGCCGCCCTCAAGCGCCGCCAGGCGCTCCTCGAGCACGGCCTGGGTCGGGTTCATGATGCGGGTGTAGATGTTGCCGAAGGCTTTCAGGCCGAACAGCGAGGCCGCATGATCTGCATCGTCGAAAACGAAGCTGGTGGTCTGGTAAATCGGCGTGGCGCGCGCGCCCGTGGCCGGATCCGGCTTGGCCCCCGCATGAATCGCTAGCGTATCAAAACCTGGCTGATTGTTCGGCATGGACCTCTCCCCTTGTGCCCGACATGGATGTGGAAGCGGTTATCCCGCATGTCCGCGCCAGGGTCAAAGAAGAATTTTGCGCCAATTGCAAACCCAGGCTGCTCGAGAGCGCGCAATGTCCGGTTCCAGGAGAACAATCGTTCGTCGCAGCCTGCCGAGGTGACTATACAGCCAGCGCTGGCTGCAGGCTTGGTTGCCGGTCCGCTCGCAGGTGAGCAATCGAACCGGACAGAACGGCCTGACAGCTACGGGTTATTGAGCGACAATTTTCCAGTACTGGCCCGAATAATCTCCGGTGGGAGCCAGTCTCAGCTGATTGTTCGCACCGTCATTGACGACATCGAGAGACTTGCCCGCTCCCTGCCACTGCGTGGTCAGGCGATAGTGTCCGTTGGCCTGACGTTCCACACGCCAGTGCTGCCCCGAATAATTTCCGGTGTCGGCAAGGATCAGCTTGTCATTGGCCCCGTCATTGACGACATCGAGTGACTTGCCATCGCCCTGCCACTGGGTGGTGAGCCTGTAATAACCGTCACTGAGCCTTGTAAACTTCCAGTACTGCCCGGAATAATCCCCCGTGTCGGCAAGGATCAACTTGTCGTTTGCCCCGTCATTGACCACATCGAGGGACTTGCCATCGCCCTGCCACTGGGTGGTGAGCCTGTAATACCGGCCATCGTCGAACTCCTGAGCTTGCACGGCAAACGGGATAGACATCACAAGCAAGGCGAGCAACCCCAGAGCAATCCGCATGGTCTTGCGCCCAGCCCTGGATTGATCGGCAAAATATTCATTAAAATATTGATTCTTCATGTTAATATTCTTTCGTTTCGCCCAACGCGAAACTCAGTCTATTCATTATTTTGCGGCATGGTCAAACAGAATCCATCCGCATTCACGCGCCCTGTCAGCTGCGTCATTTTCCAAGGGCTGGAGCCCTTCATTCACCGGGGATTGATCCAGTCGCGGGCTCCGGAGCCAAGGCTGCTGCATCACAATCCGGCATGCGCGAAAGCAGCCAGTCGCGGGAAGGCCGGACCTTTTCGGGCAGATCCTGCAGCACATCATCAACGACCTCGGCCGAGAGCGCGCCAACCTCGCAGCCATAGGCGTCAAGGTCACCGTCCGGATTGTCTTCCTTCCATTCGAGATAATCTTCGCGCTCAAACGCGACAGCTGCCGCAATACCTGCAACTGGAATGACCACCAGCGCCCGCCTGAGCCGCGCCTTGGCCTTGGTCCGGACCACGGCGGCCGCGATGGCCTTGCGGTTGGCAATGGCCGCGGCGGCAGCACTTGCTGTCATGGTCGTGACCTGGGCGGTCAGTGAAATCGCCCAGAGTCCCATGCTGACCGCCGTTGTCGCCAGCGAGACGACCAGCACCACGATGAAGGCGGTGGTCCGCATCAGTCTGAATGCCCCGATCATGATGATCCGTCCGGTTGTTGCATCGCCGAGTTCCCTCACGTGGCGCGTTGTTCCGCGCCGCTTCTGGCGATATGCACCGGAACTGTGGCGTGAAATCGGCGCGCTGATCAAGGACGAGGGTTGGCTTTCCGCGGCGCGTCAGTCCTTACGCTCGTCAGGCTCCCCGCGCAGGCCGTAGCTCTGGAAGCCCGCCCGAACCACCGGCTTCCTCGAGGACAATATTCCGGAATTGATGCCGTTCCAGCCGATCTCTCCCGAGAGCCGCGCATATTCGATCTTGGGGCAGCGGTTCATCACCACCTTTATCCCGGCGGCCTCCGCACGCGCGGCAGCCTCGTCATGGCGCACGGTCAACTGCATCCAGATCACCTTGGGCAGGGGATCGAGTGCCAGCACTTCATCGACGATGGCCGGCACGGCGTCGGGCGCGCGAAAGATGTCGACCATGTCTATGTCCTCGGGAATGTCGGCGAGCTTCGCATAGGCCGTCTGGCCGAGAATCTCGCGACCGGCCTGCCCGGGATTGACCGGAATGACCGTGTAGCCCTTGTCGAGCATGTATTTCATCACGAAAAAGCTTGGCCGCACATCATTGGCAGAGGCTCCGACAACCGCGATGGTTTTGACCGAGTGCAGAATGCCGGAAATGTAGGTATTGTCGTACTGGTCGTGGTTCATCGGCGGATCACTCGATATTGCTGGAACGGTTGTCGCAATGGCGAGTGGTCGCGTCAAGCCGCGGGACTTGCCGTTGATCAAACCTGCGACACATTGCGGCGGTAGTGTGCCCGTTCACTGTTTGCCGGAGGAACCTGCCATGTCCACACGTCTCAAGATCGGCTCAGCGCTCTGGATCGTAGCGGTACTCGGCCTCATTCTGGGGGCGACGAGCACCCCGGCCAATGCCATCAGCCGCATCGAGACCACGAAAACGCAGTGCAGCGCCATTCGCGGCGCGCTGGTTCGCGAGGGCGCAGCGATCCTGCGCCACACCTCCAAGCGAGGCCTGCCGATCTATGACCGCTATGTAAGCTCCTCGCTGCTGTGTCCGGGCAATTCGGTCGGCGTCTGGGCCAGCGTGCCGGCGCGCGATACCAATGCCTGCCGTGTCATCGCCTGCGACGCAAATGCCAGCGACGACGACGGCCTGTTGCGAAGCCGGCCCTTGCTCAGGATCACGCAGTAACCCGGCAGTCGCAGCGCTTCATTCCGATCATGACTGCGGTTGGCGCATATAGAAATAGTCGAACAGTTCATTGGCGAAACCGAGGGAACGATACAGCGCGCGCGCCGGCTCATTGTCGGCGACAACCTGCAGCACCGCGGCGGCGGCACCACGCGACCCCGCCCAGTTCAGCAGGGACTGCACCGATTTTCGAGCAAGGCCCCTGCCCCTGTGAGCCGTATCCGTGGCAACTGCTTCGATCACCAGAAGCCCATCCACGACTACGCCATAGGCGACCGACTGGATTGTCCCATCAACCGCGACGCCTGAGAGCAGTTTCGGGCCTTGGATCAGGTCGAGCATCAAGCGAAGCATGGCTGGATCGGAGGCGGCAATCCGGTTCCGGGCGGCGAGCCAGTCCTCGTTTGGCTCCGGCCAGACGGTCACACCCTGTTCGGACGCGCGTCTGGTGCTGTCGATTTCCGCGTGGAGCGTCGTGGTGGCGCCTTCCTGACGGTAACCGCGTTTCGACAGCGCCGCGGTGGAAGCGCCTGCAAACGACATGACGCGCACCATCGCAGGCTGACCGAAGCCAGCATAATGTTCCTCGACCTGATCAATCAGCCTGTCGTCGAGCACCGGCGAGTCCGGCAGCTGGTTGAGTGAATTGACGCGCCGGATCGATCCGCCGCTGCGGCGCGCGACCCAGCCGCAGATGTCTGACTCCTTTTCTGCCGGCCATGCCGCGCGGCAGGCCATTTCCGCCCTCCAGAGCAGATCGAGATCCATCGCCACACCCCTCCTCACCGCTTGATCCTGATCCTAGTCCGGCAGCATCATGTGGCCATCCGCGCCCAGCGGCATGAACGGATTGTGCGCCAGTTCCCACAGATGCCCGTCAGGATCTGCGAAATAGCCCGAGTAGCCGCCCCAGAACACCTCGTGCGGTTTCTTGACCGGCTTGGCTCCGCACTGAACGGCAAAGTCCCAGGCTGAATCAACCTCGTCGCGCGAAGCCAGATTCTGGGCCAGCGCCATGCCCTCGAATGCCTGCGGGCGGGTGGGTTCGAGCCCCGCATCGGCCGCCAGCGCATCGCGGCCGAACAGCCCCAGCACGGTGCCGGTCATGTGAAAGAAGCTGACGCTGTCATTGGAGGCGGAGGATCGCTTGAACCCCAGCTTTTCATAGAATGCCGTGGACACTGCGACGTCAGCGACGCCGAGCGTGATCAGGGTGATGCGCGGGGCAAGAGTCATGGGATAACCTTGTCTGTCCGGCTGCGGATACGGCGAAACGGTTCCCAGCCGAAGCGAATAAAGGAACAGATCAAGAACATAGTGAGCAACCTGGCGCCTGTCAATCAGCGGGTCATTGCGTCGTGCGCTCGGGTTCGGGCGCTTACTCCCCGGTCCATTCCGGCTTGCGCTTGCCGATGAAGGCGCCGATGCCTTCCTCGGCGTCGCGCGCCATCATGTTCTCGACCATCACGGCTGCGGTGTATTCATAGGCGTCGTGAAGCGACATCTCGGCCTGGCGATAAAACGCCTCCTTGCCGATCTTCAGCGTCAAAGGCGATTTGGAAGCAATGACTTCGGCGTATTTCATGACAATCTGATTCAGGTACTGGCGCGGCATGATGCGGTTGATCAGCCCGAATTCGCGGGCCGTCGACGCATCGATGGTCTCGCCGGTGAGCAGCATCTCCATGGCCTGCTTGCGGTGAACATTGCGGGAGAGCGCCACCATCGGCGTCGAGCAGAACAGGCCGATATTGACGCCCGGCGTGCAGAAGGTGGAGGTATCCGTGCACATCGCCAGGTCGCAGGAGGCGACCAGCTGGCAGCCGGCGGCGGTGGCCAGTCCATCGACCTCGGCGATCACCGGCACCGGCAGATGCACGACAGTCTGCATCAGTTCGGCGCAGAGCTTCATGGTGCGGGCGAAGAACGCCCTGCCCCGGTCCTCATCGGCGCGGTGGAGGGTGAGTTCCTTCAAATCGTGGCCGGCGGAGAACAATTTGCCGGGGGTTGCCGATGCGATGATCACGGCGCGGATCGACGGGTCTTCACGGGTGGCGTCCAGCGCATCCTTGAGCGCCTGCATCATGGCGACCGACAAGGCGTTGGCGGGCGGATTGTTCATCTCCAGGCGCAAGACGTGGCCCAGCCTTTCCGTCTTGACCAAGCCGCCCGATGCTTCCTGCTTCAACTCAACCACGTTCATAAGTTCACACCCTTTCATGTTTGCACACAGTCTAGCGCGGGAGCCGGGTCGCGGGAAGCCCGGGACGGCGTTGACCCGCCCGTCGATTTCCGCGACGTTGCCGAAAGAACGAGTCTGGCGGGGAGAGCGTGAGGATGGCGGCGCTGCCATCCGCAGGCTTGCGGGCTGTTTCCCGCCCCTTCACCCAAGGCTCACGCAAGCAGACCTAGCCAGGAACCATGCCCATGCCCGCACCGGCCACGCCAGTGATGACCGCCCCCGAGGTCTCCGCCTATCTCCACGAGGTGTTTCCGCAGATCAAGGCCAATGGCGATGACATAAGGGTGCTTGATGTCACACCCGGGCTGGCGCGCGTCAGCCTGCATGCCGACGAGAAGCATCTGCGCCCTGGCGGAACGGTCAGCGGTCCGACCCTGTTCACACTCGCCGATGTCGCAGCCTACGCGGTGATCCTCGCCCATATCGGACGGGTGGCGCTGGCGGTCACGACAAACCTCAACATCAATTTCCTGATGAAGCCGCAACCGGGCCCGCTTGAAGCCACAGCGACCATTCTCAAGCTGGGCAAGCGGCTGGTGGTGACCGATATCGCCATTTCGGATTCGGGCGGCGAACTGGTGGCGCATGCGACCGCCACCTACTCGATTCCGCCGCGAAGCTGAGGCGAAAGGCGCCAAATCTTACGGTATTATAATACCGTACAATCAACCTGTTGTTTTTAAAGATTTATTTTATTTCATTGCCGTGTCCGGCTGCTTGACGGTTTTTTGCGCCTCGCCTATAAGCACGCAGCGTCGCAATCCATAGGAAAACGGCGCGTCCGTTGGTTCGGGATTGATCCCGAAACAACCCAAGCAACAAGAAACGTCCGGCTTTGGCCTTCTGGCGATCCCGGATCCTGACTCAAGAGAGAACTCCATGAAAACCTTTACGCAGAAGCCTGCAGAGGTGGATAAGAAGTGGGTGATCATCGACGCGACAGACCTCGTCGTCGGCCGTCTCGCCACCATTATCGCCAACATCCTGCGCGGCAAGAACAAAGTCACCTACACCCCTCACGTTGACGATGGCGACAATGTCGTGGTCATCAATGCCGAGAAGGCTGTGCTGACCGGCAACAAGTATGCCGACAAGAAATATTACTGGCACACCGGCTATCCCGGCGGCATCAAGGAGCGCACCGCGCGCCAGATTTTCGAAGGTCGCTTTCCCGAGCGGATCATCGAGAAGGCTGTCGAGCGCATGGTTCCCCGCGGCCCGCTTGGCCGTCGCCAGATGAAGAACCTGCGCGTTTACGCCGGGTCCACGCATCCGCACGAAGCTCAGCAGCCGACCGTTCTCGACGTCGCTTCGCTGAACCCCAAGAACAAAAGGAGCGCCTGATCATGGCTGAACTCAATTCGCTTGAGGAGCTCGGCGCATCCGTGACCGCAGCAGCCGAGCCGGCAGCACCGGTCCACGTGCGCAAGGTCGATGACCTTGGCCGCTCCTACGCAACCGGCAAGCGCAAGAACGCAATCGCCCGCGTCTGGATCAAGCCGGGCACCGGCAAGATCACCGTCAACGGCCGTGATTTCGTCACCTACTTCGCCCGTCCCGTGCTGCAGATGGTTGTCCAGCAGCCGGTTATCGCGGCTGCCCGCCAGGGTCAGTTCGACGTCGTCTGCACCGTCACCGGCGGCGGCCTTTCGGGCCAGGCCGGCGCTGTGCGCCACGGCATCTCCAAGGCGCTGACCTATTACGAGCCGGGCCTGCGCGCGGTTCTCAAGAAGGGCGGCTTCCTGACCCGCGACAGCCGCGTGGTCGAACGCAAGAAATACGGCAAGGCCAAGGCCCGCCGTTCGTTCCAGTTCTCCAAGCGCTAAGTCGCCTGGACTGCACTGCGAACCGCTTTGGACGGGGCTTCGGCCCCGTCTTTTTTTGCCTGTTGTCATGCGGCTTGACGTCCTGATGCCAGCCGCTATCTCCTGTCATATTACGATGCCGAGGTTTCAGGAGAACAGCGATGCAGGGACTCATGACGCGACGCATGCTTCTGGCGGCTGTGGCCCTGATGGTCCTCCACCCCGGCCCGTCCTTGGCCGCCGGCGGATTACGTGACGTGACGCCTGAGGACGCCTTTGGCGCGCTCCAGACCGATCCCTCGATCCTCGTTCTCGATATCCGTACGCCGCGTGAATTTGCCGCCGGCCATCTCGAGGGAGCGATCCACATCAATTATTACGACAGGGATTTCGCCCAGAAGATCCGGGCGCTGGATCCGGCGCGTACCTATGTGATGTATTGTCAGGCAGGCGGCCGGAGCCATGCCCTGATGCGCGCGTTCTCGCAGTCGCCGTTCCGGAATGTGATGCACATCCCCGCGGGCTTCTCCGGCTGGCGGCGCGAGGGCCTGCCATTCGTCAAGTGAACACCGTCTACTCCGCAGGATCCCTGGCCGTGGCATGTGCCCCGACGGGGTACGGCGTGCGGCGCCGCAGCTTGTCCAGGACCCAGCGTGACAGCGGCCTTTCCACAAACCTGTTGTAGATCCCTGCCGTGGCGAACACGGCGACCGTCATGATCAGATAGTGCACCGGCCACGGAAGTTCGATCATGGCGTCCGAAGGGATCACATGCTTGATATAGAAGGTGATCACGAACAGGTGCGTGAGGTAGAGCGCATAGGACCAATCGCCCAGACGCGCCAGCCATGCGGACCTGAAGGTCAGGGTGCCGAGCCCGCCATAGAGCACCGCGGCGGCCGGCACGCCCCAGTAGAACGCCCGCCAGTCGACCAGCGGCCTTTCCCACTGCAGGACAAGAAGCAGGGCGCCGAGGGCAAAGACCGCCACCGGCGCGAAACTCAGCCCCGCGCTTCCGGTCCGGCTCCATGTCCGGAAGACCAGGATGCCGAAAACGAATTCCAGCAGGATCGGGTTTGTGTAGAAGTTCAAACTCGGATTGGCGGGGTTGAACACAATCCCGGCCAAGACGAGGGCGATGATCACCGCTGACGCGCCCAATAGCCGCCGGTCGGCAAACAGTCCTGCGGTGACGGCGACGATGGCGTAGAACAAGACCTCGTAGTTCAGCGTCCAGCCGACAACGAGCAGCGGCACTGTCGAGCCGTTGCCGGTGTCGACCGCGAGGAAGAGCAGCGACGCCACCAGCGCCGCTATATCGGCGGTCGTCGAATTGAACAGGCTCGGCGCCGCCACCGCCAGGACGAAGACAAAGCAGGTGATGATCCAATAGGCCGGCGCGACCCGCGCGACCCGCCTGACCCAGAAGTCCCGGCCGTCAAATCGGCCGGGGCGGTCGACGATCATCGCCATGATGAAACCGGAAATCACGAAGAACAGGTCAACGCCCGCGGCGCCGACATAGTCCACCCGTCGCGGATCAAGCCCCCAGGTTTCCTGGGAAAGGACCGAGACATGGAACAGCATCACCACGAGGGCCGCCGCCGCACGCAGATATTGCACGGGGTAGAGTGTTACGGGATGAGGCGCAGGCACCTGTGAAGTCCTCAAGATCCATCTGTAGTCGGCCTCTGATATCACCCTGCCGCCGCCCTGCGGCTTTAATCCCTATTTAACCTTAATGGCGACCCCGGGCAGCTCACGCGGCTTTATCATGCCAGGTCAATGCGCTAGAAGGTCTGGCAGTCAAATCTCGCGTCGGGAACCAGATCATGACCAACAACTCCATCGACCACGCCTTCACCGCCCGTTCGCTGACGGACCGGGCCACGGACCCGACCCATGCAGGCGCGCTGTCGTTCATGCGGCGCAAATACACCAAGCAGCTCAAGGGCGCCGATGCCGTGGTCTGGGGCATTCCGTTCGACGCCGCCGTCTCCAACCGCCCCGGCGCCCGCTTCGGCCCGCAGGCAATCCGCCGTGCCTCGGCGATCATGGACAACGACCCGCAATATCCGTTCGAGCGCGACCTGTTCGAGGCGATGGCGGTGATCGATTACGGCGATTGCCTGCTCGACTACGGCAACCACCAGAAGACGCCGGCGACAATCGAGCGGGAAGCCGCGAAGATCCTGAATTCCGGCGCGTTCCTCTTGAGCCTGGGCGGCGACCATTACGTCACCTGGCCGTTGCTCAAGGCGCATGCGGCCAGACACGGGCCGCTGGCGCTGGTCCAGTTCGACGCGCACCAGGACACCTGGTTCGATGACGGCAAGCGCATCGATCACGGCTCCTTCGTCGGCCGCGCCGTGCGCGACGGCGTGATTGATCCGACCCGGTCAATCCAGGTCGGCATCAGGACCCATGCGCCCGAAGATTGCGGCATCCGCATCGTCTATGGCCATGAGGTCGAGGACATGACCGCGACCCAGATTGCCCAGACCATTCTGGCTCACGTCGGCGACATGCCCTGCTACGTCACCTTCGACATCGATTGCCTCGACCCGGCATTTGCGCCTGGCACCGGCACTCCGGTCGCGGGCGGCCCTTCCAGCGCGCGCATGCTGTCGGTGCTGCAAAATCTCGGGGCACTTGATATCAAGGGCGCGGATATTGTAGAAGTGGCTCCAGCCTATGATCACGCGGACATCACCGCGATAGCCGGAGCCGCCGTCGCCATGCATTATCTTGGACTTCTCGCAGAACGCCGCTCGCGACGATAACCGCGCAAGCACCACCAAAAGCTTCGGAGATTGAGTCCGGAGCCCTGCACAAGTCCCTGATTTTCAAGCATGAACGGAGAAGCCAGATGGCTCCCAAGATATTCATTGACGGCGAACACGGCACCACCGGCCTGCAGATCGTATCGCGGCTGCAGAGCCGGACGGACATCGAGTTGATGTCGATGCCTGCCGAGCAGCGGCGTGATGCGGATGTGCGGAAGAAATTCCTGCGCGAAGCCGATATCGCCATTCTGTGCCTGCCCGACGATGCGGCGCGCGAAGCCGTGGCACTTTCCGCTGACGCCGGTACCCGCTTCATCGACGCGTCCACAGCGCACAGGACCGACCCCGACTGGGCCTTTGGTTTCGCCGAGCTTTCGGACAGCCAGGCCGCGCGGATCGCGGCGGCACAGTTTGTTTCCAATCCGGGCTGCTATTCGACCGGCGCCATCGCGCTGATCGCACCGCTGGTCCTGGCCGGGCTTCTGCCGGTCGACTATCCGGTGACGATCAACGCCGTGTCGGGCTATACCGGCGGCGGCAAGCAGATGATCGCCCAGATGGAAGACGCTTCGCGCGACGACGCCATCTCCGCCGCCTATTTCGCCTATGCGCTGACGCTGGCGCACAAGCATGTGCCGGAAATCATGCGTCACGGCGGCATCACCAGGCGGCCGGTGTTTACACCTGCGGTCGGCCGGTTCGCGCAGGGCATGCTGGTCAATCTGCCGCTGCATCTCGACCTGATGACCGACGCGCCGTTGATGGCCGACATCCATGCGGTGCTTGACGCCCATTATGGCGGCAGCGACATCGTGGAGGTTGTTTCCCTGGCCGGCACCGCCCCGCCGCGGCTCGATCCCCAGGAACTGGCGGGCACGGACCATATGAAGCTCTATGTGTGCGGGATCGAGGGCGCTGGCCAGGTCAATCTGGTGGCGTCGCTCGACAATCTCGGCAAGGGCGCCTCAGGGGCTGCGGTGCAGAACCTCGACCTGATGATCGGCGGCTGACGCTCCTGGACCGGGACCCCGCAGGCCGGGTCACTCGCCGCGCCTGAACTGCTCGGCCAGGGCTTCCAGGTCGTCCTCTTCGTAGTAACGGATTTCGCGGATGATGCGGAGCGTCGGCTTGAGGGCGAAACAGATCGAGCCGATCAGGAAGCACCAGGTCCCAGCCGTCTGCAAGTCTTGTGAGAAGAACAGCAGCGAGCCGATGATGAACAATGCGGCGGCGGCCACGTCAACGGCGGTGTAGGCCAGCTCGAACAGGGCATAGGCGTGCGTGTCGGCAAGGTAGCGGCGGCGCGTCGAGGGCTTGAACAGGGGCATGGATCTCCCTTCTCGATGTCGGACGAGTCCGGCGAGTCTGACTGCGCCCTTAATGCCTGACCCGGACGTCCGTCTCAAGCGGGTAGGCCCCGTAGAAGCCGCGCCAGTGGGCGACCGCGAAGCCAAGCACGATCACCGCCCAGCCCTGGTGTGCAAGCGCCCAGCCGAAGGGAACCTGGGTCAGGATGGTGACAATTCCGATCAGCGCCTGGATAGCCACAAGGCCGAACAGCACGATGGCGCGTCGGCAATGGGTGGTCCCCGCGCCGTGCGCAATCGAGGCTGCCATGTGCCACAGCGCCAGCGCGAAGATCAGATAGCCGCCCATGCGGTGAACGAACTGCACGGTCAGTTCGTTCTCGAAGACATTGCGCCAGGCCGGCGTGATTTCGAGCAACCCCGATGGAACCAGCGCGCCGTTCATCAGCGGCCATGTGCTTGAGGCGAGACCTGCGTCGAGCCCGGCCACGAGGCCGCCCAGATAGATCTGCACCAGCACGAGAGCCGAAAGCACTCCTGCCCCGCGCCGGAGCCCGTCACTCGGCACCGGATCGGCCGAATGCGGCGCGAGCCCGCGCATCACCCAGACGATCGCCGCAAATATCAGGCAGGCGAGCGTCAGGTGGGTGGCGAGCCGGTACTGGCTGACATCGACGCGGTCGACGAGCCCCGAGGCCACCATCCACCAGCCCACGGCGCCCTGCAGCCCGCCCAGAACCAGAAGCCCGAACAGGGGCCATCGCAGGCGTTTCTCAATACGGCCGGTCGCCAGGAAAAACAGGAACGGCACACCGAACAGAATGCCGACGCCGCGGGCCAGAACCCGGTGCGCCCATTCCCACCAGTAGATCCGCTTGAACTCGTCAAGGCTCATGCCCTTGTTGATCAGCTGGTATTCCGGGATCTGGCGGTAGAGCTCGAGCTCCTCCTGCCATTCCGCCTCGCTCAACGGCGGAATGACGCCGTGAATCGGCTTCCACTCGGTGATCGACAGGCCGGAATCCGTGAGCCGCGTCGCGCCGCCGACGAGCACAAGCGCAAAGATGGCGAGAAGCACCACGGCGAGCCAGGTCCGCTGCGCCGCGCGATTGCGGTGAACGGTTTGCACAGCCGCAATCACGGCGCCCTTTCGGGAAGACGGTTCGCCCTCGATTTCGGTGGTCTGATCCGGGGAGCGCGTCAGGGATGGGCTGGCAGTCATCGGCGGTATCTTTCTCTGGAATTCAGCGGACATGTGCACCACCACTTGCTGCAAGGCAAGAGCCCTGGCTTTGCGGCATGCGGTCGCGGCGGCGGGCGCAACGGCTCCCTGCCCTTGCGTTCGTCGGCAAACTCGCTATTCAAGTTTTCAACCTGAAAAGAAGATCCGGCCATGCCCGTCCGCCTGCGAAAATTCATCGGTACATTCATCATCCTGGCTTTGGTGGTGGTCTACGCGCTTGTCGCGACGACAGTGGCCACGTATCGGCTGGCGGAGTCGGCCTGGTACGTGCATCTGCTGTATTTTCTGTTCACGGGCCTGCTCTGGGTGGTCCCGGCCATGTTCGTCATCCGCTGGATGGAAGGCCCGGCGCGGAAAAAGCAGTCCTGAGACTTGCCTTCCCGTGCCTCCATCCGATCCGACATTCACCCAGCGTTAACCGAGTGCCCGGCTTTTTGCCGCCCCAAGGGCAAGTTTTACCAGGATATTGACTCACCCGCGTCATCGTGGCCGTCACAGGCATGAAATCCCGCGGGCATCGATACCATGGCGAACATACACGACATCACTGTCCCGATCGTCCGGACCACCGCGTCAAGACGCGAGTACCCCAAGCAGGTCAGATTGACGGCGCATCTGACGCCGGACCTGAAAACCGTCAGGGCCTTGTGGCAGCGGCTCGAGGCCCAGCCTGCGATGTCGTTTCATCAAAGCCGCGCCTGGGTCGAATCCTGGACGAAGGGCACGGGCACGCCGCTCGCCATCGTCACGCTCGAGCAGGACGGCGTTGCCTACGCGCTGCTGCCGCTCGAGATCAAGCGCATCGGCGGATTGAGGATCGCTCAATTTGCCGGAACCGCGTTTTCCAACGAGAACACCGGATTGATCGATCTTGGCGGACTTGAGGGCGTAGTCCCGGTGTCACCCACGGAGCTTGGCGCAGCCCTCTCGCAGGCGGGCCTCAATGCCGACATCGTGCTTTTCGACAAGATGACGCCGGAAGCATCCGCTAGGCAGCCTTTCTCCGCGCTGGCGCGCGTTTTCCACCAGAACCCGAGCTTTCAGCTGCCGCTCAGCACGGATTTCAATGCCGTTCTGGCGCAGATCAACGGCAAGCGCCGCCGCAAGAAATTCCGTGTCTCGGAGCGCCGGCTGGAAGCCATCGGCGGTTACCGCCACATCACTGGCGCGGATGATGCGCAGGCGCTGCGCCTGCTCGATGTCTTCCTGACGCAAAAGCCGGCCCGCCTTGCCTCCCAGGGCCTTCCAAATGTCTTTGCCGGTCGCGAGATCCGCGCCTTCCTGGCCGAGCTCGCCACGACACGAGACGCCTCAGGCAATCCGGCGCTCGAGCTTCACGGCATAGAGCTGACCGGCGGCGAGCATGCGGGGGCGATCATCGCTGTCGCCGGTCTCACCATCAAGGACCGTCACGTCACCTGTCAGTTCGGCTCCATCGATGAACACATCGCCGCAGATGCAAGCGCCGGCGAGTTGCTGTTCTACCGGATGATCGAACGCATGTCGTGCGCTGGCCACAAGGTCTTCGATTTCGGCGTCGGCGACCAGCTGTACAAGCGATCCTGGTGCCCGCAGCGGACCGAACTGGTGGATTGCTATGCTCCGCTCAATATCAAGGGTCAGCTCGCCGCGCCACTCATCGCCGGCATGATCCGACTGAAGCGGACCATCAAGACCTCACCCGTCCTGCACAGGGGCGTGGCCTGGCTGCGAGGGCTTCTGGTGCGCAAGCCGTCAGCCGCGTCCGAGCGCGATTGACGGCGCAGGTCAGACGGACCGAAGCGACAGGGTTCAGGCCGCGGAGCTGCGGTGTCCCAGAGGGCTCGACGGCTGGCTCGGGGTCATCAGCAGCACGTTCTCGAAGCCCTGTGCGTTGAATTCCGTCAGGAGTCCCGCCACTTCCGCCTCGTCGGAACGCAGGATCGACAGCACGATCTCGCCTCCGTCGATCCGGGCGATGCGGGCAACGGAGGCGGCGTCGGCCGCCCCGCATTCGACGATCACGAGATCATAGGCCTCGGTCAGCGCGTTGATGATCATTGGCAGTCGGTCGATGGCGCGCATGGCGCGGCGTGCGTTGGCGTTGCCGCGCGGAATGATATGCGCCGACGACAAGCGATCGGGATGGATCGAATCCGCGATGGAGATCTCGCCGCACATCAGGTCGGTGAGACCCGGCAGACGCTTGGACTCCGCCATCAGTTCGGTCGGACAGGCCGACCCGGTGAGATCGATGAGCAAGGTCTGATAGCCTTCGCCCGCAACGGTGCGCGCCAGCATGACTGCAGCCGCCGACCCTTCGTCACCTTCCGGCGAAACGCAGACCGCCACCGGCGTTCCGTCGGAAAGCAGTTGCTCGGCGACTGCTTCAACGCTGAAATCATCGGCATCATTGGCGATGGCCGGCATGGCCGCCGCCACTTCGGGGGCGATTGTCGGGGTTGCTGCAGCCGTTTCGGAGTGTTCGGCGGATGGTTCGCGGACCATGCCTGATGACGGGCGGAGGGCCCGCCCGGAGAACAGTTCCCCCAGCATCACGCCGATCGACGCCAACAGGAAGGTCGCGAGCGCAGAAACAACGATGATCGGAACAGTCTTCGGGTAAAACGATTCAGACGCGGGCACCGCACGGGAAATGACCCTTGCATCGGCAGGCAGCGCCTTGGGCTCGGAGCGCGATGCGGCTTCGCGGTAGCGGCTCAGATAGGTCTCCAGAAGATCCCGCTGCGCGGCGGCTTCGCGTTCCAGCGAGCGCAGTTCCACGGCTTCCTCGCCCTCCCGTCCCGACCCAGCCTTGAGCGCATTGAGCTGGGCGGTAAGTTCCTGCTCTCGCAGCCCCGCAACCCGTGCATTGCTTTCAAGGCTCGACAATACCTTGCGGATTTCGCCCCGGATCTGGTTCTCGACATCGCCCAATTGAGCTCGCAGGCCCTTCATGCGCGGATGCGCCTCAAGCAGGGTCGTCGACAGATCGGCGAGCTGGGCGCGGATGTTGCCTTCGCTTTCGCGCAGGCGCTGGACCACCGGCGAACTCAACACATCGGAGACCGCATCCACGGCCTGGCCGTTCTCCAGCGCATTTCGCACCGACTGGGCACGGGCTTCCGCATCGGCGCGCTCGCCGCGCACGCGGCTCAGCTCGGTCGAAATGTCGGACAATTGCTTGGCGGCGATCGTGTCCTGCTGGTTGACCAGCAGGAGGCCCGACCGGGAGCGGTATTCCGCCACCTTGGCTTCCGATTCCCGGACTCTTTCGCGCAGGTTGGCGATCTCAGGCTCGAGCCAGGCGCTCGCGTCGATGTTGTTTTCCCGTTTGGCGCCCGACTGCGAAGCCATATAGGCATTGACCAGCGCATTGGGCACTTCGGCGGCAAGGCTTGCGTCCTGGGATGAAAACTCGATGCCGATGACCCTCGATCCGGGCACGGCATAGACTTCCAGCTTGCTGTAGAACGCCTTGAGCACGCGCTCCTCGGCGGGCACCTCCAGCGGGTCCTTCTTGAGGCCGAGCATCACCAGCACATCGCCGATAGCGGACGGATTGGCGGCCGCGTCGAATTCTTCACGCGATGCCAGGTCGAGGTCGCGGGCCACCTGTTTGATGAGATCGGTCGACCGCAGGATTTCCACCTGGCTGGACACCGCGCGCTCATCCAGCGCCGAGTTGGCGGCCTGGGAAGTCTGCTCGCTCGAATAGACCGGCTCGCGGGTCTCGATCAGCAACCGGGTTTCCGACTTGTAGAGCGGATTGATCATGCCGGTCACAACGAAGGCCAGGCCCGCTGCCGCTGCGGTCAAACCAGCAACGAGCGCCTTCTTCTCCCAGACAGCCGTGAGCAGGCGGCCGAGATCAATATCCACATCCGGTTGCGGCATCGATGAGACTGACATGCGCGGGTTACTCCATACTTGCACTCGCCAGGAAGAGTAAACGAACATGGTAACGCAAGGGTTAAGGCCTTGGTGACACATCCTTTACCATTTCCCCGCCCTGCCCGGTCGGTCGTTTCAGTCTCTCTCAAGAATAATTCTCGCGAGTTTTACCGCCCGTTAACCCTAATGGATCGATAACTCTCAGCGAAATAGCACGTTTCGCGTGGAGCAGGAAAAAGCATGACACCCGCCAAGTCCAAAGCGTCACTACTGCTGGCGGCCGCCATGACCTCGGTCATGCTGGCGGGTTGTTCGGGATATCACCCGGCGCCCAAGGCATTCCACGAAGCCGTGATGCAGCCTTACCGGGTGGATGCGGGCGACAGCCTGCGCATCACCGTTTTCGAACAGACCGGACTGACCGGAGCTTACGCGGTTGACCAGGCCGGCTATATCGCGTTCCCGCTGATTGGCGCGGTCACGGCCCGCGGGCGCACCCTGCAGGAACTGGAAGCCAGCATTGCCGCCAGCCTGCGGCAGGGCTTTCTGCGCGATCCCGACGTCTCGATTGAAATCGACCGCTACCGCTCTTTCTTCATTATGGGTGAAGTCGGTCAGGCCGGGCAGTATTCCTACGTGCCGGGCATGACCGTGCAGAAGGCAATCGCCATCGCCGGGGGCTATTCGCCACGGGCGCATCAGCGCGATGTCGACATCACCCGCACGATCAACGGCGAGATCCTGACAGGCCGGGTCCGGATCACCGATCCGATCCTCGCGGGCGACACCATCTATGTACGCGAGCGGCTGTTCTAACCTCATGGCAGACTTGAAACCCCTGCGGATCATTCATTGCTTCCGGTCGCCGGTCGGCGGAATATTCCGTCACGTCCGGGACCTGGCCGAGGAACACGCGAAAGCGGGCCACAAGGTCGGGATCCTGTGCGATTCGACCACTGGCGGCGCATACGAGGACGCCCTTTTCGACAGCATCATGCCGCATCTGGAGTTGGGGCTGACGCGGCTGCCCATGCAACGCTCGCTGGGACCGTCCGACATCAGCACAGCGATCAGAACCTTTCGCGAAATCAAGAATTTGCAGCCGGATGTGTTGCACGGACACGGCGCCAAGGGTGGCGCTTTCGTGCGGCTTGTCGGCTCACAGTTACGGGTATCCCGGTCTTGCGTTGCCCGTTTATATTCCCCCCATGGCGGAAGCCTGCACTACAATGAGCGTACATTGCGGGGTCAGGCCTATTTCGCCATCGAGCGTCTGCTGGAGCGCTGGACCGACAATCTGGTCTTCGTCTCCGACTACGAGCGGCGGACCTACACGGACAAGATCGGCGAACCGCACGCGCCCTGGCGGCTGATCCACAACGGTCTGCGCGAGCATGAATTCGAGCCGGTAGGCACGGCGGCAGATGCGGCCGATTTTCTCTACATCGGCATGATGCGCGACCTCAAGGGACCGGACGTCTTCATCGAGGCGCTGCGCCGCGCCGAGCAACTGGCAGGACGGCCGTTGCGGGGCGCCATGGTCGGCGATGGGGACGACAAGCTGCGCTATCAGGCGCGTCTGGACGCGCTCGGAATGGGCGGCAGGGTCGACATGCACGCGGCGATGCCCGCCAGGCAGGCCTTCGCCATGGCGCGCACCGTGGTCATTCCCTCCCGCGCCGAATCCATGCCCTACATCGTTCTGGAAGCGGTGGCGGCTGGCAAGCCGGTAATCTCGACACGGGTCGGCGGCATTCCCGAAATCCTCGGGCCGGACTTCGCAGGCTTTGTCCCTCCCGGCGACGCCGAAGCGCTTGCCGGCGCGATGTCCCAGGACATCCTGCAGCCTGACTGGCTGGCCGCCGCAATGCCGGACATGGACCGCTTTCGCAGCCACTTCTCCGCCCGCACCATGGCCGAGCGCATGGCGTCGCTCTACCAGGACTGCCTGGCCCGGAAGGTGCGGGACACATCACCACGCACGGTGTCAAGCCTTTCTTAGGGTGCATGTGATATCTCCATGGCCAGTGGTGCGATCCTGACAGATGGCACCCATCTGTCAGGACAGATCGCCCCACCAGATCAATTGCTTGTGGGCTGACTTTTCGAAACAGATGGGAACCATCTGTTTCGGTCAGGCCACTAGAGCTTCCGGGGAGATTTGCCGTGAACAAGATGGACCGCGACAGCGCATTCAATCCAAACGCCATTCGCAAGGCCATGGAAGCGATTGAGGTCAAGCCAAGCCTGAAGGGCCAGGACGGCGAGACCGCCGTGGAATTGAGCCGTCTGGCGCACCAGACAGCCAACCGCCTGTCGGAAGAAAACCTGTCTCCGACAATGATCATCGGCACGTTGCGGATCACCGAATTCGTCCTGCTGGCGCTTACCGGATTCCTGGTCTACGCGCTCTATGTCGGCATGAGCTGGGAACTCACGGCGTTCTACTACGGCCCGGCCATTCTCTCCGGCTCGGCGCTGACCGTACTGCTGATCCAGATTGCCGACGGCTACCAGGTTCCCGCTCTCAGAAGCGCGCTCAGAACCCTCCCCAGGGTCCTGACGGCCTGGGCTGTGGCTTTCGCGGTGATCGCGCTGGCGGCATTCTTCCTGCAATATGGCCTGGCGTTTTCGCGGGTGTGGTTTGCGGCCTGGTTCATCACCGGCGCGACGTCCCTGGTGATCGGTCGCAACATTGTGGCCTACGGCATTCGCCGCTGGGCGCGAAATGGCGTCATGGAACGCCGCGCGGTCATCGTCGGCGGCGGCGATATCGCCAAGGCGCTGATCCGCTCCATCGAGCAGGACCCCAACAACGACATCCGCATCTGCGGCATCTTCGATGACCGCGACGAGCGCCGCTCACCGGCAATCGTGGCCGGTTATCCGAAGCTCGGCAATGTCGACGCGTTGGTGAAATTCGCCCGCATGGCGCGGATCGACATGCTGATCATCGCCATGCCGCTGAATGCGGAATCGCGGGTCCTGCAGCTGCTGAAAAAGCTCTGGATCCTGCCGCTGGACATTCGACTGGCGGCGCATGCCAACAAGCTCCGCTTCCGGCCGCGAGCCTATTCCTATGTCGGCGCGGTGCCGATGCTCGACATCTTCGACCGCCCGATTACCGACTGGGATTCGGTCGCCAAGCGGATCTTCGATGTCTTCTTTTCGCTGTTGGCGATCACGCTGCTGTGGCCGGTCATGATTGCCACCGCCATCGCCATCAAGCTTGATTCCAAGGGGCCGGTCCTTTTCATGCAGAAGCGCCACGGCTTCAACAACGAGGTCATCGAGGTCTTCAAGTTCCGCTCGATGTACACCGACCAGTGCGACCCCGCCGCCCGCGTCGTCGTGACCAAGGGCGATCCGCGCGTGACCAAGGTCGGAAGGTTCATTCGCAAGACCTCGATCGACGAGTTGCCGCAGTTCTTCAATGTGCTGCGCGGAGACCTCTCTCTGGTCGGACCGCGTCCGCATGCGGTTGTCGCTGTCGCCCAGGACCGGCTTTTCGCAGAGGTCGTTGACGGCTATTTCGCCCGGCACCGGGTCAAGCCGGGCGTCACCGGCTGGGCCCAGATCAATGGCTGGCGCGGCGAAATCGACAATGACGAGAAGATCAAGCAACGCACCGCCTGCGATCTCTACTATATCGAGAACTGGTCGCTGCTGTTCGATCTCAAGATCCTGTTTCTCACGCCGGTCCGGCTGCTCAACACGGACAACGCCTATTGACCAGCGCCGCCCTCCCAGCATCCGTCACGTTCCAGCCGCAGCGCGCGGCTGTTTCGATGCTGGCCTCGCTGTGCGTGGCCTTTGGCGTGTTCCTGTCCGGCTTCGTCATCAACGAACCGGCGCCCTATGAGCTGTTCCTGGTGGTGCTGATCGGCATCTGGGCGGTCTTCGGGCTGAAGCTGTCCCGGCACATCGCCCCCCTCATCGCCCTCTACGTGATCTTCAACATCGGCGGCATGTTCTCGATCCTGACCATGGACGACGTCAAGGGCACGCCGATGTACATCGCCGTGTCGCTGTTCCTGGCGTTCACCTCGATGTTCTTCGCCGCGATCATCGAAGCCGACCAGCGCCGGTTGCGGTTGATCTTCCACGCCTATCTGCTGGCTGCGATCATCACCGCGCTGCTTGGGATCCTCGGTTATCTCGGCTTCCTGCCGGGAGGCGAGGTCTTTACCCGCTACGGCAGGGCGAAGGGCGCGTTCCAGGACCCCAACGTGTTCGGCCCCTATCTGGTGCTGCCTGCGCTCTACCTCATGCACGGGTTGCTGACCGGCACGCTCAAGGCCGCGCCGTTCAGGAGCGCCGGCCTGATCATCCTGGCTCTGGGCGTGTTCTTCTCGTTCTCGCGCGCAGCCTGGGGCCTTCTTGCGATCTGCATGGTGATGCTTGTCATGATCATGCTCATCAAGGAACGCACCGGCGCCTTCCGGCTGAAGATCCTGGTCATGACCCTGATCGGCGCGCTGCTGCTCGTCGGCGCGATCGTCGTGGCGCTGCAGTTCGACCAGATCGCCGATCTGTTCTCCGACCGGGCCAAGCTTGTGCAGGCCTATGACGGCGCCCGGCATGGCCGGTTCGAGCGGCATGCGATCGGGTTCCTGATGGCGATGGAGCATCCTCTGGGCATCGGTCCTCTGGAATTCGGGCTGATGTGGGGGGAAGACACCCACAATATCTGGCTCAAGGCGCTGATGGATTATGGCTGGCTCGGATTTGTAAGCTACCTCGCGCTGATCATCTGGACGCTCGTGCTGGGCTTTCGCTTCCTGTTGCGCGACCGGCCGTGGCAGCCCTATCTGATGCTCGCCTATATCGTGTTGCTCGGCCACACGCTCATTGGCGCTGTCATCGACACCGACCACTGGCGGCATTTCTATCTGCTGATGGGGATAGTCTGGGGATGCATCGCGCTCGAAATGCGCTGGCAGTCGAGCCTTCGCAGGCGGAGCCAGGCGCACGCCCATGCCGGGTCCGCCGCCACGCCGCACGCCCGGCCAACGCTTCAAGCAAGCCTTGCCCGCGGGCGGTGAACAGACGGCCGCTGTTGGCATGAATTCAAGTGAAATGGTCGGAGCGGCCGGATTCGAACCGACGACCCCTTGTCCCCCAGACAAGTGCGCTACCGGGCTGCGCTACGCTCCGACTTGCGGAAGGCCTTAGAACATCAGGGTTTTGCGGGCAAGGGCAAAATGGCCGGACAGGGGAGAAAAACCGGAGAAGCGGGACTGGTGGCACGGGCCGACGAGACGAGATACGTGATGATTGCTTCAAATGTCCCGTTATTAGCAATGAATAATTTATGATTGGTGGGTAGATTTCATGTCAAATTCCGAGTGATTGATGACGAAACGGCTCCCATTAGAACCGACTTCGTCATTGGGGATTTGAAGACAGGATGCGAGGATCAAGACCATGCGGCAGCCCATTGACATTTTGAGCGACAGATCCGGCAACTTTGCCCTGACCTTCGGCGTTCTTGCCGTACCGGTCATGCTTGCAGGCGGGTTTGCCGTCGATTATGTCGGGCTGAGCGTTCAGAAAAGCGAACTGCAGAACGCCGCGGATGCGGCGGCACTGGCGGTGGCGCGCGAGGGAAAGATCACCAACGCCGAAGCCCTGGTCATCGCACGGCAGACGCTCTCCGCCAATTATGGCTTCACCGCCGCACAGGTTGCGGTGACATTGGACAATGGCGTGGCAAGCGTGAACGCCGCCATCGACAAGCCGCTGGTGTTTGGCGGCTTCATGGGCAAGAAGTCGATGCCCGTTTCCGTCAATGCAGAAGCTACCTTCGCCTATACCAAATACGAGATCGCGCTGGTGCTGGACACCACCGGCTCCATGGCGGGCGGCAAGCTGGTGTCGCTGCAGAATGCGGCGATCGGGCTCGTCGACGGCATGGAGGCGCTGGGGCTTGACAAAGAACAGATCAAGTTCGCGCTGGTACCCTATGCCGGCTTCGTCAATGTCGGCCCGCAATATGGCCCGAAGATCAACGGAGCGGGAAAGGTCCAGACTCCTGCGGCTTCATGGCTGGACCAGGATGCAAAGGCTCCGATTCCGCAGCAGGATCTGCCTTCCGAATTCAGCCGGTTCGCGCTGTTCAGACACCTGAAAGTGGAATGGCCCGGATGCGTTGAAACACGCGTAGCCAATGGCGCCGCGCTGCATGACGTCAATGACACAGTCCCCGATCCGGCGGACAAGAACTCCCTGTTTACCCCGTTCTTCGCGGTCGATGAGCCTGATACGCCCTGGGGGTATCCCAATTCCTATCTCAAGGATGATGGAGCGCCTGTCAAAGGCAAGGGAAAGGGCGCAACGGAGGCCGACAAGGAAGACCAGCTTGTCCGCTATGGCCGCACCGACAAATATGTAAAGCCGAAAAACACCGATGACGCCATCGCCCAGGTGATGAAATGGAAAAAGCCGAAGACTGATTTCTCACCATCCAGCTTCTATTCCAACAAGAAGGATCCGAAGGGCCCGGGTTTCGGCTGCGAAGTCGAGCCGCTGGTGCCCTTGACCACCGACTTCAAGACCATCAAGAAGACGGTCGGCAACCTCGAGGCCAACGGATCGACCAACATGCTCGAGGGCATGATGTGGGGCTGGCGGGTCTTGTCGAGCCGCGAGCCCTTCACAGATGGCGCCAGCGAGAGCGACAGTTCTGTCGAGAAGATCATGATCTTCCTGACCGACGGCCAGAATTCCTTCGGCAACCTCAACAACGCGCTCGGCTCGGGCTACACCAGCATGGGCTACCTGGTGGACGGTCGCCTCGACGGCCTCACCGCGGCGGCGAGCGGCCAGACCAACAAAGCGCTCGACAAGAAGACCCTCTCGGCCTGCACAAACGCCAAGGATGACGGCATCGAGATCTACACAATCCGCCTCGAAGAGCCGGACATGGCCACCGGAAACCTGCTTTCGGAGTGCGCTTCGAGCAAGAGCCACTATTTTGACGCGCCGTCGCGCAGCCAGTTGGCGCCGATCTTCGACGCGATCAAGAAGGGTGTCGTGAAACTTCGGCTGACATCCTAGTGGTGCGATCCAGACAGATGGTTCCCCTCTGCCTGGACAAATCACCCCACCAGATCAATAGCTTGTGGGCTGACTTTTCGAAACAGATGGGAACCATCTGTTTCGGTCAGACCACTAGCCGCTTCTCCAGGATACAGCCGAAACGAGTTCCGGGACCGCACTATGCGGCCCCGGACTTTCTGGTGTCCCGGTCAGGTCGACCAGGTCTGGAATTTAAGCCGGACAGGCGCGCCGCGAACGGTGGCGTCAACCCATGCGCCTGTCCGGCAAACCGCAGGACGTTAGGCTTCCCCGGCGGTTTTTGAGTTCAGAAGGACGACATTGTCGCTCCGTTCCGAAAAGGCGAGTTTCATTTTCAGGCGCAGCAGCGCGTCAAGGCTCGTTTCCGTGCCCTTGGACGGCTCCTCGCCTTCCCAGTCGAGTGCGGTCTGAAGCACAGCCATGTTGATGAGATGGCTCAGGTCCCCCAGCTTGAGGCGGTCGGCCTCCTCCCGGCAGGTCACAAGAGTACGAATGATCCACGCATAAGACGTGGCTTCCGATGAATGCATGGTAACCGCCTTTCAGATCTGCGGACTGTGAAGATGGGGGTGCCGCGCCGCCGAGAGTTCAAGCGGTCCGGGAACATGCCAGGCACCCTCCGGCCGGATCAGGCGGTAGGGATCATCCTTCAGTGACAGAGCGCTTGGCGATGGCTCGATCGTGTCGGTCATTTCGACAAACACGTGATCGGAGAAGGCAAATGGAGCGCCGTTCTCCTTGAGCCTGAAGCCGAAATGCTGCCAGAACGGCAGCAGGTCCTCGCGCGCATGACCGTAGATGCGCCGATAGCCCTTCTCCCTGCACAAATCGACGCTGGCGCGGACCAGTTCAAAGGCCGTCCGCGACTTGCGGAACTCCTTGCGCACGGCCAGTCGCTCCAGCTTGGCGAAGTCTCCAAAGAACCTCAGCCGCATGCAGCCGGCCGGTTCGTTGCCGATCAGCGCCAGAAGATGGGTTGCGGCCAGGTCATTGCCGTCAAACTCCTCGTCATAGGGACAGGACTGTTCGCCGATATAGACCGCCGAACGGACCGCGGCGACACGCATCATGTCGTCCAATCCCGTGACCACGCGAATGCCGGTCGGACGCAGGACCCGGTCATGCGTCGCATAGCGCGGCAGCCGGTCGGCCAGCGTCTGGGGACGGCGCGGGATCATGTAGAAATCCTCGAGGAAGCGGCCCTCATGCCAGACCCCCTGCTCGAAGCCGCGCCGCACCATGGCGCGATGTCCGCGGATGGTAAACGACGTCGAGATGACGTCAGCGGCGGCGTAGTGGGGCGAGTCAAACCGGTCCATGACGCGATTGATCCCTGCCGCCAGGACCCCGGGCGTGAAGCTGGCCCAGACATAGATCGCGGCCGGACGCTCATGCTGGCTGACGAGGTATTCGTTCTGCGGATCGAGCAGGTTGAGAGAGCCGTCAAACAGCGCCGAACGTCCTGATTCATTGAGCAAAAGTGCCGACATGAAGCCCTCCGGCCGGCTCCTTCCGCGGCGCGCGAACAGCCATATGGCGTCAGCGTTTTTCTCGGCCACCCGAATGACCGTCTCCGGCTCGGCCAACCGCCCTATCACCTTGCCCGCCGCCTCCAGGAGCCGGGGCACCTCGGACGGCTCCAGCCGGTTCGTCACCGTGACCATTGCCGCGGCGCGGCGCATGCGCTCTGCTTCCAGCGCCGCTTCGGCGGTCAACCCGCTTGCATTTGCGGACAAAAGACTATTTTGTGGTGTGGCAGACATGGTTGCAGCCCCTTTTCAAGTCCATGAAAGGTTAACCAAGTTGTCTGGCTTTGACTTTGGCAAATAGAGTAACAGAGAGTTCCACCCATGGAACACCAGTGGCGCAACGCTGATTGGAACAGCATTCGGGTTTTCCTCGCTGTCGCAAGGCTCTTGAGCTTTCGCAAGGCGGCCGAGGAACTCGGCGTTTCCGTCAACACCGCGCGACGCACGATTTCGCGCCTGGAAGACCAGCTTGGCTACCCGCTCCTGTTCCGCGAATCCGAAGGCGCGCGGCTCACCGATGAAGGTCGGCGCGTCGTTCTTGCGGCCCGCGAGGTGGAAAGCTCCGTCTCGGACATGTGGCGCGTCGCGGCGCTGGCGGAACGCGAGGCGAGCGGCCCGATCCGGCTTGCCATAACCGAAGGCCTGGGCAGTTTCTGGCTGACCCCGCGCATCGTCGATTACATCAACGACACCGGCGGCCTGAACAGGATCGAGCTGCAATGCGCCATGCGCTCGGTCGATGTGCTGCGCATGGAAGCCGATATCTCGGTACAGCTCGAAAAGCCCAACAGGCCCGAGCTCAAGGTCAAGCGGCTCGGCTATCTGCATCTCAAGCCCTTTGCCAGCACCAGCTACCTGGAAAAGTTCGGCCGTCCAAAGAACGTCGCGGATATGGTCAACCACCGTGTTGTCGAACAGCAGACGGACCAGCTTCGCGGCTATGAGCTCGACAAGATCTTCGGCGCTCAGATTGCCGACCGCATGGTCAGGATGAAGACGAATTTCTCCTCGGCGCACTATTGGGCCATCGCCAAGGGCGCCGGCATCGGGCTGATGCCAAGCTACGCCCGGGCGATCGGCGGCGATGTCGAGCATATCGACCTGGGTTTCGATTTCCGTGTCGAAATCTGGCTTGCAATGCACCCGGAAGTGGCCAAGAGCGCCCGGCACAGGGGCTTTATCGACTTTCTTACCGAAAGCTTCGACGAACGGAAATTCCCGTGGTTCGGGCCCGATTCACTGTCACCGGAGGAGATCGAGGCGCAGTTTTCGCGCCAGGATCTCAAGTCCTATTTCGAGGGGTTCACAGCACGCCCATGACAACGCGCCGCCCCCGCCCCTGTCCCGAGATCGTCACGCTGGAGACGCAGGATGAACTTGACCGCCTGGCGATGGTCATGATGCAGCTGGACATGGCGCTCGCCCTGGCGCGGGAAAAACGGCTTGTCGGTGTTGAGGCCCATCTCGAGGCGGCGCTGGAAGAAGCCCGCCAGGTGCGCCAGTCGCTGCTCAACTGAAACCCGCCTGCCGGGAACGGAAACCGCAACTTGGCCCTGAGACGGGGTCGGGGTCAGCGCACCTGGTCAAGCAGGCGCTTGCATTCCAGCAGATCGTAGAGCGCTTCCTGCAGCAGGGCGCGATCATCGCGAGACAGCCCGCCGGCGGCGGACCCGACCGCACCTGAAGCTTCCTGCTCGGATTTTCCACCCTCCCCGCCAAGCCCGAAGAAGCGGCGCGTGGTTGGCCGCCGCGCCTTGCCCACTAGCTGGTCATCCTCAGCCGCTGCAGCCTGCGGCGCCGGCGCCGGCTTGCTCTCTTCCGCCATGCTCGCCGACAAGGGCTCGACAGCCGCCATGTCTCCGGCGCCAACGGCAATCACGAACTTGTTGCCATTCTGCTTCAGCAGCTTCTGCACGCCCTTGATCGTGTATCCCTGGTCATAGAGCAGATTGCGAATGCCCTTGAGCAGATCGATGTCATCGGGCCGGTAATAGCGCCGCCCACCGCCCCGTTTCATCGGCTTGATCTGGGTGAAACGGGTTTCCCAGAACCGCAGCACGTGTTGCGGCAGGTCGAGGTCGTCCGCCACCTCCGAGATCGTCCGGAACGCGTCAGGGCTCTTGTCCATTGTGCCACTCCGATCTTTCAGCGCTGCGCCACAGGCCCGGGCACAGCGGACGCAGTCCCCTTGTCGGCTGGCAGCGCCTCGGTCCAGGCAACCCGCCGGCACCAAAAGCGTCGGCGAATCGCGCCCGAGGTCACTGAAGCCGCTACTAGTTCAAAGGTTTGCAGTCAAAATATCAAGTGCGACGCCAGGCGAATACCGGTGCTTGCACTTCTTTCCGCGGCTCCGGCAGACCGACCCGGGCCACGCTGGCTGGTCACGGCTTGGCCTTGCCCTTCGCCTTGCGGTTGAGATGCCCCTTGAGGACCCGGCTCTTGAGAACGTTGGAGGCCTTGAAGGTCATCACCCTGCGCGGACTGATCGGCACTTCTTCGCCGGTCTTGGGATTGCGTCCGATCCGCTCTTTCTTGTCACGAACCTGGAAAGTCGCGAATGAAGAGAGCTTGACGCTATCGCCTCGAACAATGGCGCCGCAGACCTCATCGATGACCATTTCAACAAGCTCGGCGGATTCGGTTCTCGACAATCCCACCTTGCGGAATACCGCTTCAGCGAGATCAGCCCTGGTGATCGTTTTGCCGCTCATAATTCCCAACCAGACTGGTCAGCTCCCCGCCGCCCTTTAAACAATTTAATTAACTTATGGATCATGCTGCTCAACGTCAAGCAACTCCATGGCTTGCGCGTGTATTGCCCCGAAAGGGGCGAAATCGCAGTGTGTTGGAGTTAATTTTTCGTTACCGGGAGCGTTCCGGTTCTGCTCTCACCAGCGCAAGAGCACAGAACCCCAGGTGAAGCCACCGCCCATGGCCTCGAGCAACACGAGGTCACCCTGCTTGATCCGGCCGTCAGCCGCGGCCTCCGCCAGCGCCAGAGGTATCGAGGCGGCGGAGGTGTTGCCGTGATGGTCGACGGTGATGACCACCTTGGCGTCATCGATGCCCAGCTTGCGCGCCGACGCGTCGATGATCCGCTTGTTGGCCTGATGGGGAACGAACCAGTCGATATCGGCCGATCCGAGACCGGTGGCGGCATAGGCCGCCTCGATCACATCGGTGATCATGCCGACGGCATGCTTGAAGACTTCCCGGCCTTCCATGCGCAGGTGACCCACAGTGCCCGTGGTCGAGGGACCGCCATCGACATAGAGCTTTTCGCGATGGGCGCCATCCGAGCGCAAATGCGCCGTCAGAATGCCGCGATCGGCCATGCTCCCCTCGCCTTCGACTGCCTCGAGCACGACCGCGCCCGCGCCATCGCCGAAGAGCACGCAGGTGGAGCGGTCGGTCCAGTCGAGAATGCGCGAGAAGGTCTCCGATCCGATCACCAGCACCCGCCGGGCGAGGCCTGACTTGATGTAGCTGTCGGCGGTCGTCAGGGCAAAGACGAAGCCCGAGCAGACGGCCTGCAGGTCGAAGGCTGCGCCATGGTGCATGCCGAGGCGATTCTGGATGTTGACCGCAGTGGCGGGAAAGGTGTTGTCCGGCGTCGAGGTCGCGCAGATGATGAGATCGATGTCGGCCGGCGTCATGCTGGCGCGACCGAGGGCCGCGCGCGCGGCCATTTCGCCGAGCGAAGCCGTTGTTTCGCCCTCGCCGGCAATATGGCGCTGGCGGATGCCGGTCCGCTGGACGATCCAGTCATCGCTGGTTTCGACCACACCTTCCAGATCACGGTTTTTCATGATGCGCTCGGGGAGATGAGCCCCGAAACCACGTACAACTGAACGGATCATTCTTTCATCCTAGCTGGAAGAGCTGTCTTCGACCGGGAGCGCGACCGCTGACCGGCGTGTATGATAAAGATTGAGATCGAATTCGATCTTGGACTTCAGTCCGTTTCGCACCATGTCATAGCCGACATCGACCGCTGCGGCGAAGCCTTCGACGTCGGCGCCGCCATGGCTCTTGATGACGATGCCGTTGAGCCCCAGAAACACCCCGCCATTGACCTTTCCCGGATCCATCTTCTCGCGGAGCTGGTCAAAGGCGCCCTTGGCGAAAAGATAGCCGATACGCGCCATCAGGGTCCGCGACATCGCGGCGCGCAGATAGCCCGCGATCTGACGGGCGGTGCCTTCGGCGGTCTTGAGCGCGACATTGCCGACGAAGCCCTCGGTCACCACCACAGCGACGGTGCCCTTGCCGAGGTCATCGCCCTCGACAAAGCCGTAATAGTCAAAGCTCGGCATCGCAGCCTCGCGGATCAGCCGGCCGGCCTCCTTGACCTCCTCCTGGCCCTTGATCTCCTCGACCCCGATATTGAGAAGCCCGACCGTGGGCTTGTCGATCTCGAACAGCGCACGGGCCATTGCCGCGCCCATCATGGTAAAGTCGATCAGTTGCTGCGCATCGGCGCCGATCGTGGCGCCGACATCAAGCACGATGCTCTCGCCGCGCGCCGTGGGCCAGATGGCCGCTATGGCGGGCCGGTCGATATTGGCCATGGTGCGCAGGCAGAAGCGCGACATCGCCATCAGCGCGCCCGTATTGCCAGCAGAGACGCAGACATCGGCATCGCCGGACTTGACCGCCTCGATCGAGCGCCACATGGACGAGCGATAGCGCCCGTGCCGCAGCGCCTGGCTCGGCTTGTCGTCCATGCTCACGGCGACTTCACATGGCACGAAGGTCGACGCCTCGCGGAGCGCCGGAAATTTCTCGAGCACGGAATGGCATTCGGCTTCAAGGCCGAACAGAGTGAAGCGGATGTCGGGGTGCCGCTCCAACGCCTTGGCGACGCCGGGCACGACCACTTTGGGGCCATGATCGCCCCCCATCAAATCAACCGCTATCCGTATCACGCCCCGTCCTTAATCCCCGGCTCTTGAGGCCGGATTTGTGGGCAGAAAATACCCTTTTTCGACCGGGGCACAACTGCTTTGTGGCTCAATCCGCTGCTAACTGGCTGTATCATCACGCTTGAGGCCTTGCAGAACCGCAAAAGGTGACGGTTTTTTGTCCGTCGTCGGATCACTTTCGATCCGATCGGTGTAATCAACCCCCTGTTTGCGCGGGTAGGGATCGATCGCCAGTGCCGCGAACTCGGCAGCCACTGCGCCGACATCAATCGAATCACCGGTGAACGTCTCCGGCAGATCGGGTCCCTCCGGATCGAGCACCAATTCGGCACTGCCGTCCTGCACCCGTTTGGCAAGCCGCGAGTTCTCGGGAAGGAAGATGGCTTCGAAATCCTCTTCTATCTGCTGCTCGACCGGATCCAGCGTGACGACGCAGTCCTGGACGATCGACACGCTGACATGCCCCTTCACCCGCACCCCGTCGCGTTTCCAGCGCCCCAGAACCACCTCGGCCTCGAACGACCGGACTTCGCGCACGTCCCATTGGGCCGCAAGCCGTGCAAGATCGGCGGCATCGGCGGAAATCCGGACGGTAAACGGGTTGGCCGATATGTGGCCGACCTTGACCGGGTACGAGAACTCGTCGGTCGGGTTCGTCATGGCTTGACCTCCACGGGTTCGGCAGCGGGGAACTCCAGCAGGCCGGCGGCCAGTGTTTCCTCCGCTGTCCCCTCGAGCTGCCGTGCCGTCCTACTCATCCAGGCCGACAGGGACTGCATGGTGGGCGCCGTCTCCGCGTGGTCAGGGTGAATGTTGCGCCGGAGCGCGACGGCCAGGGCGGCATCATCCCCCTCATCAAGCGCCTGACCATAGGATTGGGCCCGGCCATAGAACATGCGGGCGAACTTCTTCATCCGCTTGGGTACGCTCAGATCCCCGACGCCGAGCTCACGGATGGAATGATCGACATCCTCGAAAAACGCGTCGACAATGTCCTGGGCGATGCCGCTTGCCGCCGGTCCCGCAGACCGGGTCCGGCGCAAATAAAGCACCAGATGGATCGAAATCATCTCGAAGCGTCCCATGACCGTGTCCGGCACATCCATTGCCTCGTAGAACACCGGCGATCTCGCCGCGCCGGTGATACGCAGATACTGCTGCTCAACCAGGGCCTGATTGGCTTTTTTTGTCTTGAACAGGGTCCAGATCATGAAATTGCCTTCAATGGCCGTTGGATATCATCGCGAATGCGAGGGACTGGCATGTTGCATCCGTGCGGAAGCTGGTTTACCGAATGAAACGCAAAACGCAATGGCTGCGGCCGGCAAGCACGCGCCAAAGGGAGATGTCGTTGACGATGAGAGATTTCAAGGCAACCGGACGGAGTTTGCGTCTCGGCGCCGCAGTTGCGGTCGTCTCAACGATAGCCCTTGGCGGCTGTTCCACCACGGAAGTGTTCAATCAGGGCTATGTGGTCGACCAGACCGCACTGGATCTCACTCCGGTCGGATCGAGCCGCGAGCAGGTCCTGCTGTCGCTCGGCACGCCGTCAACAACGGCAACATTCGACAATGAAGTGTTCTATTACGTGTCGCAGAAGCGCGTGCGCGGCGCCATGTTCATGAAGCCGAGACTGGTCGACCAATCGGTGCTCGCGGTCTATTTCGATGAAGAGGGAACGGTCAAGCAGATCGCCAATTACACCCTCAAGGATGGTCGTGTCTTCGACATGATTTCCCGGACCACGCCAACCGGCGGTGTCGACAAGTCCTTCCTGGCGCAGGTTCTCGCCGGCGCAGGCAGCGCGGAAAGCACCGGGGCCTCGGTCGCCCGTTCGATTTTCGGCGGCTCATAACTTCCGTCTGGCTCAGTCTGCGCCGGCCATCTCCTGGATGTGTCCGGCGCAGCTGCTTTCGCGGCCGAGCCCCCCTTCCCCGCCGCTCGCTCGGGCCAACGGACAGGGCGACCACAGAGGCAAGGGCTGTAAGCCTTGCTCGCTGCGCTCGACCCCGTTTCCCCGCCCTTCAGGCGAAAGCCACTCACCGGCACGCAAAAGCCCCGCGGAAATCGCTCTCCGCGGGGCTTTCTGTCTTTAGGGCTCTAGCGTCGCTTAGTGCGCGAGCACGGCCAGCAGCAAGAGCGCCACGATGTTGGTGATCTTGATGGCCGGGTTGACCGCAGGACCTGCAGTGTCCTTGTACGGGTCGCCAACGGTGTCACCGGTCACGGACGCCTTGTGGGCGTCGGAGCCCTTTTCGTGCTTGACGCCATCCTTGTCGATGAAGCCATCTTCGAAGGACTTCTTGGCGTTGTCCCATGCACCGCCGCCCGAGGTCATCGAGATGGCGACGAACAGGCCGTTGACGATGACGCCCAGCAGCGACGCGCCGAGCGCGGCAAAGGCGGACGCCTTGGAGCCGGAGATCAGCAGAACGCCGAAATAGACGAACAGCGGAGCCAGCACCGGCAGCAGCGACGGCACGATCATTTCGCGGATCGCGGCCTTGGTCAGTATGTCCACCGCACGGCCATAGTCAGGCTTCTCGGTACCTGCCATGATGCCCGGCTTGGCCTTGAACTGGGCACGAACTTCCTCGACGATCGAGCCTGCGGCACGCCCCACGGCTGTCATGGCGATGCCGCCGAACAGGTAGGGAATGAGGCCGCCGAAGATCAGGCCCGCAACCACGTAGGGGTTGGACAGATCGAACGAGATCTCGCCCATGTCCTTGAAGTAGGGATAGAGCGTCGAGCCTTCGGCGTCTGCCCGGGCCGCAAAGAACTTCAGATCGTTCGAGTAGGCCGCAAACAGCACCAGTGCGCCAAGACCGGCTGAACCGATTGCGTAGCCCTTGGTCACGGCCTTGGTGGTGTTGCCGACCGCATCGAGGGCGTCGGTTGCCTGGCGGACTTCCGGCGGAAGTCCGGACATCTCGGCAATGCCGCCGGCATTGTCGGTGACCGGACCGAAGGCATCGAGCGCCACGATCATGCCGGCAATGCCGAGCATGGCGGTGACCGCGATACCGGTTCCGAACAGGCCGGCGAGCTGGTAGGTCGAGATGATGCCGCCGACGATGACGATGGCCGGAAGAGCAGTTGATTCCAGCGAGATGGCCAGGCCCTGGATCACGTTGGTGCCGTGACCGGTGACCGAGGCCTGGGCAATCGAGTTGACCGGACGCTTGTTGGTGCCAGTGTAGTATTCGGTGATCACCACGATAAGCGCGGTGACAACGAGGCCAAGGATCCCGCAGATGAACAGGTTCAAGCCGGTGATCGACATGCCGTCGATGACGGCGATCTCGTCCCAGCCGATGGTCAGCGAGGTTGCGCCGCCAAGGCCGATGATCGACAGGACGCCGGTGACGATCAGGCCCTTGTAGAGAGCGCCCATGATCGAGCCGTTCTGGCCGAGCTTGACGAAAAAGGTGCCGATGATCGAGGTGATGATCGAGGCGCCGCAGATGGCCAGCGGATAGAGCATCGCCGAGGCGAGAATGTCCGAGCCGCCAAAGAAGATGGCTGCCAGAACCATGGTGGCGACGACGGTCACCGCGTAGGTTTCAAACAGGTCGGCCGCCATGCCGGCGCAATCGCCGACATTGTCGCCGACATTGTCGGCGATGGTTGCGGGGTTGCGCGGGTCGTCTTCCGGGATGCCGGCTTCGACCTTGCCGACGAGGTCGCCGCCAACGTCGGCGCCCTTGGTGAAGATGCCGCCGCCGAGACGGGCGAAGATGGATATCAGCGATGCGCCGAAGCCCAGCGCCACCAGCGCGTCGATCACCTGACGGCTGTCGGAGGCCAGCGCCATCGGGCCGGTCAGAATGTAGTAGTAGACCGCAACGCCAAGAAGCGCGAGACCGGCCACCAGCATGCCGGTGATGGCGCCCGCCTTGAAGGCGATGTCGAGGCCGCCGGCCAGATTGACCGCGGAGGCCTGCGCGGTGCGCACATTGGCCCGCACCGAGACATGCATGCCGATATAGCCGGCAGCGCCGGACAGCACCGCGCCGATCAGGAAGCCGATCGCCGCCGTGGCGCCCAGCAGAAGCCAGGTGATGACGAAGACGACAGCGCCGACGATGGCGATGGTGGTGTACTGACGGTTAAGGTAGGCCTGAGCGCCTTCACGAATATAGCCGGCGATTTCCTGCATGCGTGCGTTGCCCTGGTCCGCGGCCATCACCGAGTTGGTGGCCCAGATGGCGTAGACAACGGACAGCAATCCACAGGCGATCACAGCAAAAAGAATTGTCATGCTGATTTCCCTCCAATTTGACCGGAATCAGACGATTCCCCCCCGGTCAGAAAATACAGCGGCGAAAGGAGATCGAGCCACATGCCTGAGCCCCCAAGCCGCTTCGCGGCGGATGATTGCGACACAGGTGGGGCAACGTCAAGAGCAGAGGCCGGCTTATTGGCCGGGCGTGCCCAATAAGCACGGGGAAACCCGGATCAATTGCCGGATTTGCGCCTAAAGGCGTATCACAGCGCGCGGCGGCGTTCCCACAGATTCTGGGCGCCCAGCACCAGCAGACAGAAGGCGGCGACCGGCCAGAACAGGCTGTTGAGCGCGTCCCAGCCCCAGGCATTGAGCACCTTGCCCGACATCAGCGAGGAGAAGGCGACGATGCCGAACAGCGTGACATCGTGGAAGCCCTGCACCTTGTTCTTCTCCGATGGCCGGTAGGTCGCGGTCACCATGGTGGTGGCGCCGATGAAGCCGAAGTTCCAGCCAACGCCGAGCAGAACCAGCGCAAGCCAGAAGTGCCACAGCTCGATGCCCATGTGGGCGACGACGGCGCAGCCGAGCAGGATGAGCAGGCCCAGGGCGGTGATGGTGTCGCGGCCGAAGCGGGCAATCAGCCTGCCGGTGAAGAAGCTCGGCGCAAACATAGCCATCACATGCCACTGGATGCCGAGCGTTGCGAGTTCGGGGGAAAACCCGCAGCCGACCATGGCCAGCGGCGCACCGGTCATCATGAAGGTCATCAGCGCGTAGGAGCCGACGCCGCAAACCATCGCAGTCATGAAGCGCGGCTGGCTGATGATCTGCGTCAGGGGCCGCGCGGGCGTTTCATCATGACCGACATCGCCGGGCCTGGTGTCGTTGGGAATGCGCAGGAACCACAGGATGCCCATGGTGATCAGTGCCAGCGGCACGAGGGCCACGAAAGAGCCCGCAAACATCACCGGCGCGAACAGCTCGCGCGTTAAGATCACCGTCTGCGGCCCGATGATCGCGGCAAAGACGCCGCCCGCCAGCACCCAGGAAATCGCCTGCGCCTTGAAATTGGTCGGCGATCCGTCGGCCGCGGCAAAGCGGTATTGCTGCACGAAGGAGCCGCCAAGACCGATAAAGACCATGCCCAGGGCAAACAGCCAGAATTCGTGCCGGAACAGGGCAATCGCCGCGACGATGCCGCCAAGCGCGGTCATGACCATGCCGGACAGGAACCCGTCGCGGCGTCCGATCTGGCGCATCAGCCAGGCTGCCGGAAGCGCGCCGATGGCGACGCCGATATTGAAGCCGGTGACCGGTGCGGTTGCGAGCGACTTGTCGGCGCCCAGCAGATAGAAGCCCGCCAGGCCGCCCATGGAGATCGCAATCGGAGCCGCAGCGCCGCCAAAGGCCTGGGATGCCGACAGCAGAAGCGCATTGCGGCGCGCCAGGTTCTCGGCCTCGGATGCGCCATTCAATCCGACACGATCGAGAAACGCCATGCGTGTCAGTCCTTGCCGGGTTTCGGGTCGCCGCGATACTGGCGCGCCATGCGGTCGAGAACCGCATTGACGATGCGCGGCTCGTCATCGCCAAAGAACGCGCGCGCCACATCGACATATTCGTTGACGATGACGGCGACTGGCACATCCTTCTTGGCCGAGAGTTCCCAGGCCCCTGCCCTCAGGATCGCCCTCAGCGTCGTGTCGAGCCGCGACAGCGGCCAATCCTCGGTCAGGCTGGCGCGGATCGCCGGATCGAGCGTGCGCTGGTTGTCGACCACGCCGGACACCACGGCGCGGAACCAGGCGGCGTCGGCCGGCCGATACTGCTCGCCGTCAATCTCGTTGCCCAGACGATGCGCTTCATATTCGGCGACAACCTCAAGCACGCCGGCGCCGCCGATATCCATCTGGTAGAGCGCCTGAACGGCAGCCAGACGGGCAGCCCCGCGCTGGTTGGCGGCCTTGATTTCCGGCGAAGCTGCCGGTTGCGGGGTTTTTTCAGCGACCACGATCAACCCGCCAGATTGTCTTTCAGCGCGATCATCGTCAGCGCCGCACGCGCGGCAAAGCCGCCCTTGTCAAGCTTGTCCTTCTTGACCCGCTCCCAGGCCTGGTCGGCGTTCTCGGTCGTCATGATGCCGTTGCCGAGCGCCAGCGATTCAGACACCGACAGTGTCATCAGGCCACGCGCCGATTCGTTCGCAACAATGTCGAAATGATGGGTCTCGCCGCGAATGACGACGCCAAGCGCGACAAAGCCGTCATATTCGGTGCCGCCCTCGTCCATGGCGTCCAGCGCCATGGCGATCGCCGGCGGAATTTCCAGCGCGCCGGGTACGGTGACGATGTCATAGGTCGCGTCTGCATCATCCAAAGCGGATTTGGCCCCATCGAGAAGCGCATCGGACATATCGTCATAAAACCGCGCCTCGACGATCAGCAGATGAGGGGTCTTGGTCTTCGCCATGACGGCTTTCCTTCTTGCGGGCCATTTTCGCCACGCGTCAATGGCTCCGAGACGGAGCCGGAAAATTGGATCGGATCAGAGCGGCGGTCAAACCACTTTGTCCGCCGCTTGGCAAGCAGAAATGGCCGCCTCCGGCCCGGCAGCGGGTTTTTGTGTGCGCCCGCGAGCGGTGCGCGCTCCCGATTACCCGCGGAGCGAGCCATGCGCCACGTTCACGGTGCGTCTTTGCGCCGCGCCGCGACTCCTCTAAACAGGCTCGCATGAGCACATCCAAGCCAAGGGAAACCGACCTCTACCTGCCCGTCAAGGCTCTGCTGGAAAGCCAGGGCTACGCGGTCAAGGGCGAAATCGGTCCGGCCGACATCGTCGCCGTGCGCGAGGGCGAGGATCCGGTGGTGGTGGAACTGAAGACCGGATTTTCGCTGTCGCTGTTTCACCAGGGCATCGAACGGCAGGCGATCACCGACGCGGTCTATATCGCCGTGCCGCGCGGAACCGGCCGGATGTTCCAAAGGGCGATTGCCGCCAACACCTCGCTGTGCCGGCGGCTGGGTCTGGGCCTGATGACGGTGCGGCTCAAGGACGGGCTCGTCGAAGTCCATGCCGACCCGGCGCCCTACAAACCGCGCAAATCGGCGATCAAGAAGTCCCGGCTGCTGCGGGAATTCGCCAAACGGACGGGCGACCCAAATGCTGGCGGCGCCACCCGGCAGGGGCTGATGACCGCCTACCGGCAGGATGCGCTGCGCTGCGCCCGCGTGCTGTCGCAGCTTGGCCCGACCAAGGCGGCGCATGTGGCCAAGGCATCGGGCGTCGAAAAAGCCCGGGCGCTGATGGCCAACAACCACTATGGCTGGTTCGAACGCGTCGACACCGGGATCTATGCGCTGTGCGCCAAAGGGGCGGAGGCCCTGGCGCTTCTGGGTGACCCAGACGGCAACGTAAAGGCGATCGCCGGTCCGACCGAATGAAGACGGTCCTACTCATCGTCAAACGCTCCGCCATGTTTGGACGGCGAAGCCGGGAATAAATCAACCTCGTCCCGGCTTCGCCCCCTCACCGGCGGTGGCCGGTCCAGCCGATCCCCTTACTTCTTGAGCGCCTCGCCCACGTCGATGCGATTGCCGTCGAGGTCGGCGAACACGAACGCTCTCAGCCCGTAGTCCTTGTCCTCTATCCGCTTGATGATCCTGAGACCGTGCCGGAGACACGATTGGTGAACTTCGTCAGCATCCGAAACCAGCATGTGGGCGACGTTGAACTTCGCCGCCTTGTGGTCCTTCTGCAGCGTCAGATGCAGCTCGGCATCATCCCTCCTTAGGATCATGAAGCCGGTCGGTTGTCCGTTCTCGAAGATCTTCTCGAAACCGAATACGGAACTATAGAACTGGTACGAGGCCGCGATGTCCCTGACCGGAAGTGTCGCAGCGATGCGGCCGAAGCGAAGCGGCGCGGAGTGGTCTTTTGTCATGATCTGCCCTTGTGCATGAAACAGCGATTGTGCCGGTCCGGTCGGTGCCAGGAGGGCGGTCATTCATCGCGAACAGGGCGGTGCCTACGTAGGTCAATACAGCACCGACGGGAGCCTATCAACCGTCGGTACAAAAGGCCGCATGGCAGGGATCTGCCCAGATCTTCACTCTTGGTTAACCATAATTGCCGATGGTCGATGTCTGACACCTCTCGCCCGGGGCCCTGGCATGCGCCACCCATCATCGACCCTGTCCGGCCAACCGGGCCGTTCTGCATGGTCGCCGCTGCAAAGCCGCTTGCAGCTGGCGCGTCCGGAACTGCTGTCGGCCGGCGTGCTTCGCGGCATGGCAATCATGCTGTCAGCCCTGGGCCTGGCGCTGATTCTGATTTCATTGCAGCCATATGTCAGCGTCAGCATGGTCAGCGAAGATGGGGTGAGCCAGGGCAGTCCGATCAACCAGTACGGCTTTCTTGCGGCCGGCCTGGTCTTCGCCGTGGCGATGGCGAGCCTGGCAAGCCGCAAGGCGCTCACAAGCCTGTTGACGCCCGGCTTCCTGCTTCTGGGCCTTCTGCTCGCCTACAGCGTGGCCACATCGCCTGCCTACGACCAGACCCTGCGCGCGGTGATTCTGACCGTCATCGGCATGTTCATCGCCTTCTCGGTCATCGTCTTGCCGCGCGGCGAGCGCGACTTCCAGATCGCCCTTACGCTGGCCCTGCTGGCCGGACTTGCGATGTCCTATGGTGGCCTGATCGTGTTTCCCGACCTGGCCACTCATGGCTATGACGCCTACGAACCGCAGCATTCCGGGCTCTGGCGCGGCCATTTCAGCCACAAGAACATCGCCGGACCGGTGATGTGCGTGGTCGCCATCTGCGGCCTCTACCTGATGCGCTCCGGCCAGGGGCTGATCGGATTTGTCATCTTCGTCGCGGGGGCGCTGTTCGTTGTCCAGACCGGCTCCAAGACCACCAGCGGCCTGTTCCCGGTGGCGATCCTGATCGTCATGTCAGCGACGATATTCGGGCGCGCGGCGGCAGCCATCCTGTTGACCCTGGTGGCGCTCGCAGGCGCCTATCTGTTCACCATCGGCTCGCTCTCCCATCCCCGCATTTCCTACCTGGTGCTGGATATTCTGGGCGATGAGACCTACACCGGCCGCACCACGTTATGGGAATTCAGCCTGTCGCGGATCATGGACCATCCATGGTTCGGTTTCGGTCTCTACAATTTCTGGGGCACGGGCAATGTGCTGGGGCTCGACGCGCCGTTCGAGGCGGCATGGGACTACCGCTACATCATCCACGGCCACAACAACTACCTCGACATCCTGCTCAACCTGGGCTTTGTCGGCGGCGGCCTGCTGATCTGGATCCTGTTTGTGGCGCCAATGTTCAACTACGCCCGGGCGCGGCGCAATCCGGGCAACCGCAAGCTCGCCGACATGTTCTTCATGATCATCGTGTTCATGAGCCTGTTGTCGTTTCTGGAATCCTTCTTTCTGGCGCGGAACGATCCGATTTGGCTGATGCATGTCTTCGCCGTGTTCGGCCTGCATCTCCTGGCCCGGTTCGACATCAGCGCAGGAACGCCAGGACAACCACCCAGGCGTCCATCAAAAGCCTATGGCTGAGCGGTATTGAAGCCCGCGAGCCGCGCCGCATAGCGCGCCATCTGGTCAACCTCAAGATTGACGTGATCGCCGACCGCACGCTCCCCCCAGGTGGTGACTCCGAGGGAATGCCGAATGAGGAGCACATCAAAGTCAGCGCCTTCTACCGCGTTGACGGTCAGCGACGTGCCATCGAGCGCCACCGACCCCTTGGGCGCGATGAACCGCGCCAGAGCCTCGGGCGCGCGCAAGGTGAAGCGGCGGGCCTCGCCCTCGTCCTTGATCGCGATGATGTCCGCCAGGCCGTCGACATGGCCCGAAACCATGTGGCCGCCCAGTTCATCGCCGATCCGGAGCGAGCGCTCGAGATTGACCGGGGTTCCTTCCGTCCAGCCGCCGATCGTGGTCAGCCGCAGCGCCTCTTCCCAGGCCTCGACCTCGAACCAGCGCGCATTGTCGCCCTGTTCGGGAAGCGCGGTGACTGTCAGGCAGACGCCGGAACAGGCGATCGAAGCGCCGATGTCGATGCCGGCCGGGTCGAAAGCCGTCTCGATGCGCAGGGCGACGCCCTGGTCCCGCCCGGTCAAGGCAGCCACGCGGCCGATATCGGTGATGATGCCGGTGAACATGGTCAGGCCCTTTCGTATTCGTGCATCGTGTCGGGACCGTATGTCATGGAACGAACCAGGCGGAAACCCGGGGGCAAGGTCTGGCGTGTGACCGGTGCGTCAACCGCATCGCCTGGAATCTCCCCCTCGCCTTCGAGCAGAACGATCCGGTCAACAAGATCTTCATCGAGAAAGGCGCGCGCGACGTCGGCGCCGCCCTCGACCAGGACTGTGGAAAGGCCGCGCGCGGCAAGGTCCTCGAGCAATTCGGGCAGCGCCAGGCGGCCGTCATGGGTCTCCGAGGCGATGAATTCGGCGCCGGCTGAAGCCAGAGCGGCGCGGGCCGGGTGGTTCTGGGCAGCCGCGGTGGCGATCCACAGCGGCACATTCCGCGCCGACATCGCCAGGCGCGAGGCGACCGGCAGCCTGAGCTGGGTGTCGAGCACCAGGCGGACCGGCGACCGGTCTTCAAGTCCCGGCAAACGGCAGGTCAGGTCCGGATCGTCATTGATCGCGGTGCCGACGCCCACCAGGATCACATCCGACCCGGCGCGCAATGCATGAACCTGGCGGCGGGTGATCTCACCGGTGATGGGGATTTGCGCGCCGTCGCGGCGGCCGATCTTGCCATTGGCGGAAATGGCGAGCTTCAGGGTGACGTGAACCCGGTTTCTGGTGCGCCGTGTCAGGTAGCCCGCCAGATCATGCTCGGCTTGCGCTGCCAGCACGCCTTCCTCGACCTCGATCCCCGCAGCCCTCAGAATCGCGTAGCCGCGTCCCGAGACCCGCTCGTCCGGATCGGTGGCCGCAGCCACGACGCGGGCGACCCCGGCCGAGACGAGCGCCTCGGCGCAGGGCGGGGTGCGGCCATGGTGGGCGCAGGGCTCGAGCGTGACATAGGCGGTTGCGTCGCGGGCCAGATCGCCGGCCTGGGCCAGTGCCTGCGGCTCGGCATGCGGGCGGCCGCCAATCGCGGTGACGCCGCGTCCGACGATCACCGGCGCGCCGTCGATTTCCCGGACAATGAGCGTCGCCACCGAAGGATTGGAGCCGGTACGGCCTTCATGCCAGCGGGCAAGACGGATCGCCGCCGCCATGTACCGACGGTCAAGCGCGCTTGCCGCCATGATGTCAGAGTTCCCCGACGGTGGTGTCGTTGGCAATCCGCGCGGTCAGCTCGGCGATCGTGCGTTCGAAATCCTCGGGCCCGGAGAAATCCCGGTAGACCGACGCATAGCGCACGAAGCCCACATCATCGAGCGCCTTGAGCGCCTCGAGCACCAGAAGGCCGATTTCGTCGGTGGCGATTTCGGCCTCGCCGGAGCTTTCGAGACGCCGCACGATGCCCGATACGGCACGGTCGATCCGCTCCGGGTCGACCGGCCGCTTGCGCAGCGCGATCTGGAAGGATTTCGCCAGCTTGTCGCGATCGAACGGCACCCGCCGCCCGGTCTTCTTGAGCACCTGGAGATCGCGCAACTGCACCCGTTCGAAGGTGGTGAACCGGCCGCCGCAATCGGGACAGACGCGGCGGCGTCGAATCGCGGCGCCATCCTCGGCGGGCCGCGAATCCTTCACCTGACTGTCTTCAGAACCGCAATAGGGACACCGCATTCCGGATCAACCCAGATGCGGGTAGATGGGGAAGCGGTCGGTCAGCGCCATGACCTTGGTCTTGACCGCTGCCTCGACCTCGGCGTTGCCCTCCTCCGAATTGGCCTTCTTGAGACCATCAAGCACTTCGAGGATCAGCTTGCCGATTTCGCGGAACTCGGCTTCACCGAAGCCGCGGGTCGTACCAGCGGGCGTGCCAAGGCGAACGCCCGAGGTGATGGTGGGCTTTTCCGGATCGTTGGGAACGCCGTTCTTGTTGCAGGTGATGAAGGCGCGACCGAGGGCTGCCTCGGAGGCCTTGCCGTTGAGGTTTTTGGGCCGCAAATCAACCAGCATCAGGTGCGTGTCGGTGCCGCCCGAGACAATCTCGAGACCACCTTCGACCAGAGTCTCGGCGAGGACTTCGGCGTTGCGCACCACATTGCCGATATAGGACTTGAACTCCGGGGTCAGGGCTTCGCCGAAGGCCACGGCCTTGGCGGCAATCACATGCATCAGCGGGCCGCCCTGCAGACCCGGGAAGACCGCCGAATTGATCTTCTTGGCGATGTCCTCGTCATTGGTCAGAACGATGCCGCCGCGCGGGCCGCGCAGGGTCTTGTGGGTGGTCGAGGTGGCGACATGGGCATGCGGGAACGGGCTCGGATGCGAGCCGCCGGCCACGAGACCGGCAAAATGCGCCATGTCGACCCAGAGCACCGCATCCACGGCATCGGCGATGGCGCGGAACCGCGCGAAATCAATATGGCGGGAATAGGCCGAGCCGCCGGCGATGATGATCCGCGGCTTGTGTTCATGGGCAAGCGCCTCGACCTGATCATAGTCGATCACGCCAGTCGCGAGATCGAGGCCATATTGCACCGCGTTGAACCATTTGCCCGACAGGTTGGGCCGCGCGCCGTGGGTCAGGTGGCCGCCGGCGTCAAGGCTCATGCCAAGCAGCGTGTCGCCAGGCTTGGCCAGCGCCAGCAGAACCGCCTGGTTTGCCTGGGAGCCGGAATTGGGCTGCACATTGGCGAATCCGCAGCCGAACAGCTGCTTGATCCGGTCGATGGCCAGTTCCTCGGCGATGTCGACGAAATGGCAGCCGCCATAGTAGCGTCGGCCGGGATAGCCCTCGGCGTATTTGTTGGTCATCACCGAGCCTTGTGCCTCAAGCACCGCCCGCGAGACGATGTTCTCGGAGGCGATCAGCTCGATCTCGTGGCGCTGGCGGCCCAGTTCGCTCTTGATCGAGCCAAAGAGTTCCGGATCGGATTCGGCCAGCGGCCGATTGAAAAAGGCATCCGCGAAGCGGGCGGCAGAAGTCGCGTTTGACATGTTCCAGGTTCCTTGTTTGGCTCGGGTCTGACGAAGCGCCTCAACGGTTGCGGCGGCGATCCGGAAACAGCACTGAACCGGAACGCAGCGTGTCGAACCGGCTGCGGGTATTTAACCGTGTCGCATGGCGAGGGCAATATCGGTCGTCGCGATTGCGTCATTGCGGCGCGCCAAATGGCAAAGCCGCCCATCGCGAGCGGCTTCACATCTGTTCGGCTGTACTCGGGGTAGGCCTAGCGCAGCGCCAACTCGTCCACGCCATCGCGCTGATAGACATCGTCGCGGAACTGCACCACGCCGTCGCCCGACGCCCAGGCCGTGAAATAGGTGAAATAGACCGGCACCGGCTCCGTCAACTCGATGACGGTGTTTTCGCCCGAGGCGATGGTCGCCTCCATGGCCTGGCGATTCCAGCCCGGTGTGTCACGCAGCAGCCAAGTGTTGAGGTCGCGCACGTTCTGGACGCGGACGCAGCCCGAGGATTCAAATCGCATCAACTGGTTGAACACGCCCTGCTGCGGGGTGTCGTGCATGTAGACCGCATGCGGATTGTGGAAATTGATCTTGGTCGAGGACATGGCGTTGCCCTTGCCCGGATCCTGGCGAAACATCAGTTCCGGCGCCTTTTCGGCGTGCCAGTCGATGGTCTCGGGCGCCACTTCATCGCCCTGGTTGTCAAACAGGCGAATGTTGTTGCGCGCCAGATAGGTCGGATCCTTGCGCATCAGCGGCACGATGTCTTTCTCGATGATCGAGCGCGGCGAGGTCCAGTAGGGATTGAGAATGATCTCGTGGATCTTGGAATTGAGAATCGGCGTCTGGCGGTCGATCTTGCCGACGATCGCGGTGTGACGCAGCACGACGCTGCCATTTTCCACGGCCTCGATCTGGGCTGCCGGAATATTGACCATCACATAGCGGTCACCGAGAAAGCCCGACATCGAGCGCAGACGCACCAGATTGGTTTCGAGCTGCCCGAGACGGATATCGGCCGAGACATTCAGCGCCTGGTAGGAGTAGCTGCCCAGGATGCCGTCCGGCGGCAGGCCATGACGGGCCTGGAACTTCTTCACCGCGCCATCGACGTAGGAATCGAAATTGTTGGACAATCCCGCATTCGGGTCCAGGTCGCCCGACGCGATCAGCCGCTGGCGCAGGATGCGCACTTCCGGCTCGGAGACGCCCATCCGGAGTTTCTTGGTCGCCGGCACGAACGGCCAGCCGCCGCGAGAAATCAGGCTCTGGTAGTCGAAGATGGCGCGTTCGACAAAGGCGATGGTGTCGGCACTGGCAATCGGGTGCCGCGTCGTCGTCTGCGCCACCGAGCGCGAGCTCTGCGCATCGAACTGATCGTCCCACATGCCACGGCCGGGAGAGCTGATGATGTCCTCAATGGCCGATTGGGCAAAGGCAGGCCCGGCGATCATGGCCGCAGCCGTCATGCCCGCAGCGCGGCCCATGAACCGGCGGCGGGAAACTTTGTCTAATCCGGTTGGCTTTGTCATGCGTAATCCACCATGCGATTTGATCTGACGTTGGGTCTGGCCTGCTTGAGTACCATTCTTAACGTTAAAATATCGGGACCAAAACCGGTCCGGCAAGCCCGTGGCGACACTTTTGCGTGAGCGCACAACAAGAGAGAGCCCCTATGGATTCGTTCCTTGTCACCAGCCTCGTGATTACCATACTCGCTTTCACGGCAATATGGCTAATTCATGTTCCGCTCCGCGATGCGGGCATTGTCGACTACTATTGGGGACCGGGTTTTGCCGTTGTCGGCTGGGCCGGACTGGCGTTCGGCGCCGAGGCTTCGGCGATGAAACTGCTGCTGATTGCCGCGGTTTCCGTCTGGTCGGTGCGGCTTGCCGCCCAACTTATCATGCGGCACCGGCTGATGCCGGAGGAAGATGCGCGCTACGCCAGCATGCGCCGCGCGGGCGGGCCGCAATGGTGGTGGCAAAGCCTCTACAAGGTGTTCTGGCTGCAGGCGGTCATCCTGTGGATCGTGGCGACGCCTGTGCATGCAATCCTCGCCGCGCCGGCATCCGCCTTGCTGACGCATGCGGGAGAATTCGGCCTTTTTCTCTTCGTAATCGGATTGCTGATCGAGACGGTGGCCGACTGGCAGCTCTACCGGCATCGGCGGCAAGGAAAATCAGGCCGGGAAACACTGACCGGCGGGCTCTGGGCCTACAGCCGGCATCCCAACTATTTCGGCGAGATCCTGCTCTGGTTCGGCATCGGGCTTGCCGCCTATGATCTTTCCGGCCTCTGGTGGGCCCTGGCGGGGCCGGTGGTGCTGACGCTGGTGATCCGCTTCGTCTCCCTGCCGCTCACGGAAAAGCACCTGATCGCCTCGCGCGCGGACTACGCCGCTTATGCGGCGAGAACTCCGGTGCTCAGCCCCCTGCCCCGCGCCCGCGCCCGCACCCTGACCACGGGTCCCGCCGAGTGAGGCGGATTGTCTCGGGGTGAAACAGAAAGGCGGCCGAGCCCGGGCCCGCCGCCAATCTGGTGCATTGAGATTTTCGCCGTTCTCAGAGCCGGTACTGGATCTGGTCGTTCCAGAACCGGTCAAGACGCTGCATCAGCTTGTTGAGTTCCTCGAACTCGCTGGCGCCGATGCCGCCGACCTTGGCGATGGAATTGATGTGCCGGTCATAGAGTGCGGCGACGGTTTCGGCGATCTCGGTGCCATGCTCGGTCAGGCTGATGCGAACCGCGCGGCGGTCGACCCGCGAGCGCTGGTGATTGATGTAGCCGAGGTCCACCAGCTTCTTGAGATTGTAGGAGACGTTGGAGCCCAGATAGTAACCGCGGCTGCGCAGTTCGCCCGCTGTCAGTTCGGCATTGCCGATGTTGAACAACAGCAGCGCCTGGATGGCATTGATATCGGTCCGGCTGGCGCGGTCGAATTCATCCTTGATGACATCGAGCAGGCGGCGATGAAGCCGTTCGACCAGCTGCAGGGATTCCAGATAGAGGTCACGCAGACCTTCGGACTCGTCGTTTGCCGGAGCTGCGTTTCGCGCGGATGCAAGCGCGGAATTTGTATACGACATGATGACTGCCTCACTGTTTGTTGCGGCGGCTTTGTTCCCGCCTTGAGACAGACCCTATCGAATACGCATAAAATTCTACTTAAACTGCAAGCTTAACAGCGTCTTACCTTTGGCACACCGCCCATCACAGTGAATCAGTCCTTACCAGCCGCGCATCCTGGCGCCGCTTGGCGAAGAGGGCGGCGCGAAACCCGACATAGACCGCGATCACGACGATATGGGCGATGACCAGCAACGGGCGTTCGCCGTACCAGAGCGGAAAGCCCTTGTGCATGACGATCTCGGAACCCGCCGCGACCACCCAGATCACCGGTCCCCAGGACACCTGCATCCACAGACCGACGGCTGCCACCGGAAGCAGCACCGCCAGCGCCGCGGAGGCCAGTTGCCAATAGTAGGGGATCAGGTCGAACCGGGACATGCCGCCGTCCGACAGGCCGATCAGTCGCCCCCAATATTGCAGCCCGGCAACAAGGCAGCTCAGCGCCACCAGCCGCATGAACAGCCGGAAGCTCGCTTCGAGCGCGCCAGTGTCGGCTTCGGGCGCGGTGCCGATCTGCAGGATTGCCATCGTTGCGGGGTCCTTGTCATGGCGCCCGCCAGGAGCGCCGATCCTCAAAACGCACTCATACCCAATCGCTGGCCTGCGATGCAAGCCCGGGCCCAATCGCTGGCCTGCGACGCAAACCCGGGCCCAATCTCTGGCCTGCGACGCAAGCCCGGCCAATCATTGGCCGGTTGGGGCCGACCACGCCGGAATTGTTGTCCGCGCGCGCCTGCTTCTTGACCCCGAGGCCCAGGTTGCGGTCTAACCGGTCGAGACACTGCGGGCGCCTTGACGCCCGGGCTGAGAGCTGAGGAAACGGACATATGGGCGAGACGACGAAGAACACCGCGGCAGGGCTGGCGGCGGCTGCGGCCTGCGACATCGACGAGATCACCGCGCACCGGCGCATGCGCCGCACCCGCGTGGCCGACTGGTCGCGCCGGCTTGTGCGTGAAACACGGTTGACGGTTGATGACCTGATCTGGCCGATCTTCATCATTCCCGGCACGAATATCAGCGAACCGATCGACGCCATGCCCGGCGTCAACCGGATGAGCGTCGACAAGGCGGTTGAGGCGGCGAAGATGGCGGCCGATCTCGGCATTCCGGCGCTCGCCACCTTTCCCAATGTGGAAATGGACAAGCGCGACCAGACCGGGTCGCATGCGCTTGATCCGGAAAACTTGATCAACCAGGCCACCCGCGCCATCAAGCACGCCGTGCCAAAAATTGGCGTCATCACCGATGTGGCGCTCGATCCCTTCACCGACCACGGCCATGACGGGGTCCTGCGCGACGGCGAGATCGTCAATGACGAGACGGTGCGCGCCATTGCCGCCGCCGCCGTGCACCAGGCCGACGCCGGCGCCGACATCATCTCGCCGTCGGACATGATGGACGGCCGCATCGGCGCGATCCGCCGGGCACTGGATGCGGCCGGACATCACAATGTGGCGATCATGTCCTATGCGACCAAGTTCGCCTCGGCCTGCTATGGCCCCTATCGTGAGGCGATCGGCACCTCGGGGCTCCTGAAGGGCGACAAGCGCACCTATTACCTCGATCCGTCCAACGCCATGGAAGCGGTCCGCGATGCGGGGCTTGATGTCGAGGAAGGGGCCGACATGCTGATGGTCAAGCCCGGCCTGCCCTATCTCGACATCTGCAGGGCGCTGAAGGACACCTACGGCCTGCCCACCTTCGCCTACCAGGTGTCGGGCGAATACTCGATGATCAAGGCTGGAGCTGCGGCGGGCTATATCGACGGCGAGCGGATCATGATGGAAAAGCTGCTGGCCTTCAAGCGCGCCGGCTGCGACGGCATCCTCACCTATTTCGCCCCCGAGGCGGCGCGGCTGATCGCCCAGGGCAAGGGCTGAGGGGGACGCGGACTCGCCTGTGCCCGTGGCCGTCCCCCTCACCTCCCCAAGGGGAGAGGCGGAACCGCGAAGCAAGCGCAACCCTATCCTCGCCCCCTCCGGGGCGAGGATACAAAATCGCGGCCTTAGCGCAGCTAAGTCGCAGATTTTGTTGGTGAGGGGGACCGAAGGACAGCGCCAGCTCGGGCCGGACGAAGCCAGTACCGCGCCAAACCCCTTTAATGACGGCGTCCGGCTTCCTACATCCATCGCGACGCGGGCCAGTTGTCCGCCCGCCCCGATGACAGGAGAGACATCATGAGCCGACCGTTCCCAGACAGCGCCACCGGCCCGGACATCGGCGCCTATGACGACATCGCGCTCTATGACGGCGTGCGCACCAAGCGTGTGCTGGCGTTCTTCATCGATTACGCCATCGTGCTGGCGCTGTGCGTGCCGGTGGCTGTGCTGATCTTCTTCATCGGCATCTTCACCCTGGGCCTTGGCTTCTTTCTCTACCCGATCCTGTTCCTGCTGGTGGCCATTCCCTATATCGGCTTGTCGATGGGCGGCCCCAATCAGGCAACGCCCGGCATGCGGATGATGGGCGTCCGCCTCGTCCGCCTTGATGGCCGCCCGGTCGATTTCATGCTGGCTGTCGTCCATGGCGTCTTGTTCTGGGCCTTGAACGCCATCCTGACCCCCTTCATCCTGCTCGCCACGCTGGTGCTGAACCGCAAGCAGACCGTGCATGACTGGCTGCTGGGGACCGTCGTGGTGCGGGGCTAAGTTCACAGCACGCACCTCGCATCCTCCCCCTTCCCGGGATTCAAAATCCCCATTCCGCCACGGATTGCTCCAGACATTGCGCGGCAATTGATCCCGCGGGAAATTTCGTCCTAGGCGCGCGTGCGGGCGAGGCTGTAAAGTGGCGGCAGTTCCGTGCCAGGGGGTCGTCACGCATACATGCCCGATTTTCATCTCACCGCGACATTCGTCATCATCGCCGCCACCATCCTCGCCTATGCATCGGAGCGCTGGGCGATGGAGACGGTGTCGCTGGTTTCGCTTGCGGCAATCCTGCTGCTTTTCGGCGTCGTGCCCTATTCCCGCGCCGACGCCGGAATGCTCGGTGCGGAACAGCTCTTGTCCGGGTTCTCAAATCCGGCGCTGATCACCGTCATTGCGCTGCTGATCGTCGGCCAGGGCCTGTTTGCCACCGATGCCATGGAGGCGCCGGCGCGCAGGCTGGGGAAAATGGGCGGATCGGCGACCTTCCGGCCGATCCTGTTCATCCTCGTCGGCGCCGCCGTGATCTCGGCCTTCCTCAACAACACGCCCGTCGTGGTGATCTTCATCCCGATCCTGGTGGTGATCGCCGCGCAACGGTCGATCTCGGCCAGCCGGGTGTTCATCCCGCTGTCCTTCATCACGATCCTGGGCGGCATGACCACGCTGATCGGGTCGTCGACCAACCTGCTGGTGGCCGGCGTTGCGCGGGACTATGGCTACGAGATCGGGTTCTTCGACATCACCGGCATGGGCTTGATCCTGGCGCTCGTCGGCGGCGTCTACGTGCTGGGCGTGCTGCCGCGGATCCTGCCGGAGCGGGAAGCCCAGCTCTCCGCCGGCGCCAAATCCGGGGCGCAGTTCATCGGCGAGATCACGCTCACCCGCGATCACCCCTTTGTCGGCATAACGGCCAAGGCCGGCATGTTTCCGGGCCTGGGCGATCTGACCTTGAGGCTGCTGCAGCGCCGCGACATTCCGGTCCTGCCGCCATTCGAGGATCTGACGCTGTCGGCCGGCGACACGCTGGTGGTGAGCGGAACACGACGGGCCTTTTCCAAGGCGCTGTCGCGGGGTCGCGCGGGACTGAACGCCGATGAAACTCCGCCCGAGGACACCGCCAAGGACCCTCCCCCCGGCCCGGACTACCATCTTGCCGAGGCGGTGATCTCGCCCGGGTCGCGTTATGCCGGGCGCACCATCCAGCTTTCGGGGCTGCGACCGCAATTCGGGATTTCGGTGCTCGGCGTGCAGCGCAAGAGCCGCATGGCGCGCTCCGCCATGTCCGACATCAGGTTGGAGCCCGGCGACACGCTGCTGATCGGCGGCCCGATGGAGGCGATCGGACTGCTCAGGGGCAATCATGACCTGCTGCTGCTCGAGCATTCTGCCGAAGCGGTGCCGCAATCGCGCAAGGCGCGCATCGCGGTGGCGATCTTTGCCGGCATTGTCGTGCTGTCGGCCTTCTCGCTGCTGCCGATCGTGGTGGCGGCGGTCTGCGGCGCGGTGCTGATGCTGCTCACCGGATGCCTGTCGATCCTGCAGGCGGCGCGCGCCTTCGACCGGCAGATCTTCCTGCTGGTCGGCTCCTCGGTGGCGCTGGCAACTGCGCTCGAGGCGACCGGTGGGGCGGCGTTGATCGCATCAAGCGCGCTTGGCTTGATGGAGGGCGCGTCGGCGGGCGTGATTCTTTCGGGCCTGTTCCTGGTGATGGCGATACTGACCAACATCCTGTCGAACAACGCCACCGCAGTGCTGTTCACGCCGATCGCGCTGGGAATCGCCAAGGGCATGGGGGTTCCGCCCGAGCCGTTCGTCGCGGCGGTGATCTTCGCCGCCAACTCGTCCTTCGCAACGCCGATCGGGTATCAGACCAATTTGCTGGTGATGGGCCCAGGCCACTACCGGTTCAGCGACTTTCTGCGTGCGGGGACCCCGCTTGTGCTCATCATCTGGTTGACCTTTTCGCTGCTTGCGCCATGGTATTACGGACTTTGAACCGCTTCGAACCCAAGGCATGATGAACCAACCCGTCAATTCTCCGCAGTTCTTCCTGACCGCGCCCTCCCCCTGTCCCTATCTCGAGGGCCAGGGCGAGCGGAAGGTCTTCACCCATCTGGTGGGTGACAAGGCGCCGGAACTGAATGATCTCCTGACGCAGGGCGGGTTTCGGCGGTCGCAGAACATTGCCTATCGTCCGGCCTGCGAGACCTGCCGCGCCTGCATCTCGGTGCGGATCCTGGCAGGAGAGTTCAAGCCTACGAAGTCGATGCGGCGCAACATGGCCGTCAACAGCGACCTTGTCGCCACCGAATACAGGGCCGAGCCGTCGAGCGAGCAGTTCAAGCTGTTCCGCAGCTACCTCGACAGCCGCCACCAGCGCGGCGGCATGGCTGACATGAGCATCGGCGACTATGCGATGATGGTGGAGGATTCCCACGTCGATACCCGAATCATCGAATACCGCCGGAAGACCGAGGGCGACGGGCTGCAGGAAACCCCCGTCGGCGAACTGGTCGCGGTTGCGCTTACCGACTGGATGGGCGACGGACTGTCGATGGTCTATTCCTTCTACAAGCCTGATGAGACCGCGCGGTCGCTCGGCACCCACATGATCCTAGACCACATCGCCCGGGCCAAGGCTCTCGGCCTGCCGCATGTCTATCTCGGCTACTGGGTCAAGGGCTCGCGCAAGATGGAATACAAGACCCGCTTCCTGCCGCAGGAGCACCTGATGGCGCAGGGCTGGCAACGTTTCGAGCCGTAGCCATCATCCGCCTGTCCCGATCCCGGACAGACTCCCCGATTTTCACCGACATCACCAAATTATTCATTTCTTTCAGCAAGGCCGCATTTCATGCAGGATTATCTTCAACAGGCGGCCGACCACCGCAAGGGCCTGGCGATCACCGCTTTCGGCGGGTTGACGCTGACGGTGGATATTCCGCTGATCCGGCTCGCGGAAAGCGACGCCTGGTCGGCCCTAGCGGTTCGCAGCGCGCTGACCTTCCTGGCCGCCATTGTCGCCTGGAGCTTTATCCGGTTTGCGCTCAAGCGGACCATTCCGATCATTCCTGGCAAGGCCGGGCTTCTGGTGGTGACGCTCTACGGACTTGCCTCGATCACCTTCATGCTGGCGGTTTTCAACACCTCCACCGCCAATCTGGTGTTCATCCTGGCGTTCAACCCGATGTTCTCCGCCCTGCTCGCCTGGTGGCTGACCGGTGAAAGGCCCTTGCCGCAAACTTTCGCGGCGATGATCGTGATGATCCTCGGTGTGGCGCTGATCGTTTTTGACGGCCTGAAAGCCGGAAATCTGACCGGCGATTTGCTGGCGCTCGCCTCCAGCTTCATCCTCGCCGGCGCGATCACCGCCAGCCGCAAGGCGCGCGTCGACATGGGATTTGCGCCTTTGTTTGCGGCCATCGTGCCGTCGATGATCGGGCTGGCCATGGTCGGCGGCCCCTCCGGGCTTGTCGTCGGCGATCCGGTCTGGCTGGTGCTCAACGGGCTGATCATCATCCCGATCGCCTTCTGGTGCCTTGCCACCGGCCCGCGCTATCTTTCCGGGCCGGAAGTGGCGATGTTCTATCTGCTCGAGACGATCCTGGCGCCGGTCTGGGTCTGGATGATCTTCGCCGAGGCGCCGACGCCGCTCGGGCTCGTGGGCGGGGCGATCATCGTGGTGGCGCTGGTGAGCCACTCCCTGTGGCGATTGTCGTCGCACAGGAAGGCCGCGCGGACGCTGGCCCCGCGACATCCGGTGTGAATCCTCTGAGATCCCGTCGCCGCATTCTGGCCGCATCCCGCTGCTTACCTGAGCCGGTTCCAACCCCGTGAATGAGCTTTGCCGCGCTTGAGAAGATTTATCCTGTTTGTGTTTTTGTGCTTCGTGACGCCGTCGCTGGCCTCGCTCGGCGTGCAGGCCGCAGGCTCGCAGCCTGGCTCATGGCACAGTGCCGACTGGTCATCCTCGGGCCTGCTGCCGCTGGCTGCCGACGACGGAGATGCCGCGATCTATGTCATGGCGGCGCGCACCGGCGGGCTGAAAGGCGCGCTCGCGGTCCACAGCTGGGTCGTCACCAAGGAAGCAGGCAGCGAGCGCTACACGCGCTACGACAAGGTCGGCTGGGGCAGCCCGATCCGGGTCAACGCCTATGCCGCAGACGGGCGCTGGTACTCGAACACGCCCGACATCCTGCTCGCCCTGCACGGTGACGAGGCAGCAAGGCTGATCCCGCTGATCGAGGCGGCGGTAACCGATTATCCCCATGCCGGGCGCGGCGACTACAATATCTGGCCGGGTCCGAACTCCAACTCCTTCGTCGCCCACGTGCTCAGAGAAGTGCCCGAGCTCGGCATCACGCTGCCGCCCGAGGCGGTGGGACGCGATTATCGGTCCTGGGATAAAGTGGTGACGCTCACGCCCGACTGGCGCAATCTCGAGATCTCGTTCGGCGGCTATGCCGGCCTTGGCCTGGGCGTGCTGCATGGCGTCGAGATCCGTCTCGCCGGGCTGGTCTTCGGCCTCGACATCGCCCGCCCCGGGATCAAGCTGCCTGGCTTCGGACGGATCGGGATCTAGCGCCGGAGCAGCTAGCGCGCCGGGCCGACCTTCTTGAGCAGGCACATGGTTTCGGCGGTGAAATGGCCGGTGGCGCCGGTCGGCATCCACAGATCATACTGGCCCCGGTGATCCTCGACCCAACCGGTTCGGGCGTAGAATTTCTCGGCAGGCACATTGCCCACCTGGCACAGCAATTTCGCGACCGGAAAGCCATTTTCGGCAATCATCCGCTCGCCATGGACCATGAGCCGCTCGGCGACGCCGCTTCCGCGCGCATCGCGGGCGATGAACAGCTTGGTCAGCTCGTCGCCATTGATGGCGACAAATCCAAGGATCCTGCCCTCCTCTTCGGCAACATGAAACATATCCTCCGAGGCCCCGTAAATGTCATCGATGCAGGCCAGCGTGCGCAGCGGCAGCACTTCCGGGCTGACCAGATGGGCGTGGCCATCGTGCCAGCCGTGATGCAGGATCTCGACGATGGCTGTGCGGTCTCTTGGTTCGGCGGGCCTGATCACACTCATGGGACCATTTCTCAAAGCATTGTTGGCGGTGATCGCAAGGCGGGCAATGCGCGGCGGGCGCCGGCGCTCCCCGTCAGCTGAACTTGCCCGAACGCGGGAAGCCTTTCGGCACCAGGCGGCCGGCCTGGGCGCGGTCGGCAATCCACTCGACCAGTTCGTCCTTCGTCCGGTTGTGCATGCGCCCGGCGCTGTCTTCCCAGGTGAGACCTTCCTCCATGGCGAAGCAGCGGATGTCGGCCACGCCACCATCCTTGTAGCGCTGCAGGCGCACGCCCTTGCCGCGGCTCATTTCGGGCAATTGCGCCAGCGGGAAGATCAGCATCTTGCGATTGTCGCCGATGATGGCGACATGGTCGCCGGTCACGGGCACGCACAGCCGCGCCTCGTCGGGCAGGCTCACATTCATGATCTGCTTGCCCTTGCGGGTGTTGGCGACGAGATCACTTTCGGCAACGATGAAACCGTTGCCGGCGGTGGACGCCATCAGCAGCTTGCGCGCCGGGTCGTGCACAAAGGCAGTCAGCACCGCCTGGTCATTGTCCATGTCGACGATGATGCGGAGGGGCTCGCCATGGCCGCGCCCGCCCGGCAGCTTGTCGGCGCCCAGCGTATAGACCTTGCCGCCGGTGGTGACGATGACGATCTTGTCGGTGGTATAGGCCGGGAAAGCCAGCTTGAGTGCATCGCCATCCTTGAACTGCAGCGAGGCATATTCGGCCAGATGCCCCTTCATGCCGCGGATCCAGCCCTTGTCGGAAATCACGACGGTGATCGGCTCCTTCTCGATCATCGCCTGTTCGATCGCCGCGAGGTCGGCCACCGGAGCCTCGGCGAACTTTGTCCGCCTGGCGCCAAGCTCGGTCTCCTTGGAGAAGGTCTTGCGGACATTGCCGACTTCCCAGGCCACCGTCTGCCACTGCTTGGCGTCGGAGGCGAGCAGCGCCTCGATTTCCGCCTTCTCGCCGGTCAGGCCATCGAACTCCTTGCGGATCTCCAGTTCCTCGAGCTTGCGCAAGGATCTGAGCCGCATGTTGAGGATCGCCTCGGCCTGCACATCGGTGAGCTCGAAGGTCTTCATCAGCTCGAGTTTCGGCTCATCCTCCTCGCGGATGATGCGGATCACCTCGTCGAGGTTGAGATAGGCGATCAGGAACCCGGACAACAGTTCCAGCCGCCGGTCGATCGCCGCAAGCCGGTGGCGCGAGCGCCGCTGCAGCACCTCGCGGCGGTGGGCCAGCCATTCGCTCAGCACCTCGGCCAGGTTCATGACCCTGGGCACCTTGCCCATCGACAGGACATTCAGATTGAGCGGGATTCGGTTCTCGAGCTCGGACAGGCGGAACAGCGACTCCATCAGGAGGTTGGGGTCGACCGTGCGGCTCTTCGGCACCAGCACAAGGCGGACATCCTCGGCCGATTCGTCGCGCACATCCTCGAGCAGCGGCAGCCTGCGGGCGATCAGCAGTTCGGCAATCTTCTCGATCAGCCGCGACTTCTGCACCTGATAGGGCATCTCGGTGATGACGATCTGGTAGCCGCCACGGCCGGTGTCCTCGGTTTCCCATTTGGCGCGCACGCGGAAGCCACCGCGGCCGGTGCGATAGGATTCCAGGATCGATTCCCGGCTGTCGATGATGACGCCGCCGGTGGGGAAATCCGGCCCCTCGACATATTGCAGCAGGTCTTCGACGGTGGCGTCGGGCTTGCGGATCAGCGCTAAGGCCGCATCGCAGAGTTCGGCTGCGTTGTGCGGCGGGATCGAGGTCGCCATGCCGACTGCGATCCCGGTGGCGCCATTGGCGAGCAGGTTGGGGAACGCGCCGGGCAGCACCACCGGCTCGCTGTTTTCCTCGTCGTATGTCGTGCGGAAATCGACCGCATCCTCGTTGATGCCCTCGATCAGCAGCTCAGCCACCGCAGTCATCTTCGATTCGGTGTAGCGCATCGCGGCCGCGCTATCACCGTCGATATTGCCGAAATTGCCCTGGCCGTTGGCGAGCGGATAACGCACGGCGAAATCCTGCGCCAGCCGCACCAGCGCATCATAGATCGACTGGTCGCCATGGGGATGGAAGTTACCCATCACCTCGCCGACGATCTTGGCGCATTTCTTGAACGAGCCGTTCGACCTCAGCCCCATCTCGCTCATGGCGTAGACGATGCGGCGGTGCACCGGCTTCATGCCGTCGCGCACATCGGGCAGCGCGCGGTGCATGATGGTCGACAGCGCATAGGCCAGGTAGCGCTCCTCGAGCGCCTTCTTCAGGTCAACGGCTTGAATATGGTCGCCGCCACCGGGCGGAATGAGGCTCTTTCCCATGGCGTGGGGTTACCGGAGCCGGTGATTCGGGGCAAGGGGCAGGCTTGGAGCGGCGTCGCTATCAATTTACGAGCAAGCGAATTTATTTTCAGTCCGAATGTCGAAACCGTCTCCGCCGGTTCGTCCCCATGGCGTAAACTGGGGCTTTGAAACTCGATATTGACAGCCTCCCCATCCAGAAAAGGAAGCATGTCATGAAATATCTTGCGCTGATCTACGCGGCACCCGGCGCCGGGCCTGACTTTGGGACGCCGGAATTCGGCCCCTACATGGACGGATACCGGACGGCAACCGAAACCTACCAGCGCGACGGCGTGATGCTGGGGGGCGAAGCTCTGCAGGACACGTCGACTGCTACGACGGTCCGCGTCCGCAATGGCAAGACCGAAACAATGGACGGGCCGTTTGCTGAAACAAAGGAACAGCTCGGCGGGTTCTACCTGCTTGACTGCGCCAATCTCGACGAGGCGATCAAATATGCCGCGATGATTCCTTCTGCCGAGCACGGATGCGTGGAAATCCGTCCGGTCATGGAAATCGAATAGACTGCATGACATCGAACGCTCCCGAGAAGGACCAGAGCGCGCGCAAGGCTATAGAAGCGCTTGCGCGCGCCGAGACCGGACGGCTGCTCGGTGTGCTCTTGCGCGACGTGCGCGACTTCCAGATGGCCGAGGACTGTCTCCAGGAAGCGCTCGAATCGGCGCTTGTGCACTGGGCTCGCAACGGATTGCCTTCGGCGCCCGCCGGCTGGGTTCTGCAGGCGGCGCGGCGCAAGGCCATTGACCGGTTTCGCCGCGCACGCAATTTCGACCGCAAGGCGGAGGAGTACGGCCTGCTGCTCGAGCTCGATCAGCATGCCGTCGACTGCGAGGAACCTGCCTCCATACCGGACGAGCGGCTCAGACTGATCTTCACCTGTTGCCACCCGGCGCTTGACGCAAAGACCCGTGTGGCGCTGACACTGAGGACCCTGTGCGGGTTGACCACGCGGGAAATCGCCCGCGCATTCCTCGACCGCGAGGACGCCATGGCGCAACGGCTGGTGCGGGCACGCCACAAGATCACCAAGGCGGGCATTCCGTTCGAAATCCCCGAGCCGGAGAAGTGGGGCGAGCGGCTCAATTCGGTGCTGTCTGTGATCTATCTCACCTTCAACGAGGGGTATTCCGCCACAGCCGGGCCGGGCCTGCTGCGCCACGATCTCTGCCTCGAGGCGATCCGCCTGGGGCGGCTGATGCTGGAACTCGTGCCCCGAAACGCGGAATGCGAGGGATTGGTGGCCTTGATGCTCATCAACCATTCCCGCGCAACAGCCCGCCTTGATGGCGAGGGCCGGATGATCGCGCTTGAGCATCAGGACCGGAGCCTGTGGAACCGCGAGGAAATCGCCGAGGGCTGCAGGTTGCTCGATACCGCGCTCGCCCGCGGCAGCTCCGGCGCCTTCCAGCTCCAGGCGGCGATCAGTGCGCTGCATGCCCAGGCGCCGGACCATGCCGAGACAGGCTGGCGCGAAATCGTGCTGCTGTATGAGGCACTGCACCGGCTCACGCCCAATCCGGTGTTCCTGCTCAACCGCGCCGTGGCGCTGTCCTATGCCGCGGGCGCGGAGGAAGCGCTTGCCGCACTCGCCCTTCTGAAGACCGAGCTTGGCGACTATCAGCCATTTCATGCCGCTATGGCCGACTTGTTGCGCAGAACCCAACGGCTCGACGCGGCGCGACACAGCTACCTGCGCGCCATCGCGCTGAGTGCAAACGAAAGCGAGAGGCAGTTTCTCGAAGGCCGCATGGCCAGCATGGACAAGAGCGGCGAGGCTGACCCGAAAACGGAAACAGCCACATATGCACCATAAAGCTGTGGACGATGACAGCAACGGTCGCGGCCTGTAACATGGGCGAGACAGGTTCGAGATCAGGATGCCGGTCGAGACCGCATCGCCAGCAGAAGGACATTCCGATGACGATTCAATATACGCCAAAGCGTCTGCTTGCCGCTTCCATCATGGTAACGGCCCTTTCGTGCACGGCCAACCCCGCTCTGGCGCTCGACGCCGATGATTTCGCCACGAAGGTTGCTTCGGTGGCCGGTCAGGGCGGCGCGACGATGAGTTTTTCTGCGGTCGAGCCGGATGGCGACACCATCGTGCTGAAGTCGGTGCGGCTACAGGCCCCGGGCGACCCGGCCTTTGAGCTTGGCGATATCACCTTCACCGGCGTCGAGGAAGAAGATGACGGCGGTTATCTTGTCGACCAGACGGTGTTTGCCGACATCGATGTGCTGAACGAAGGCATCAGGCTCACGGTGAGCGATATCGAACTCACCGGACTGACGGTGCCGGCGGAGTCGGGATACGACACTCTGGAGAAAATCATCTTCTACGAAAGCTTCTCGACCGGCCGGGTCGCCATCGAGAAAGACGGCAAGGAGACGTTTTCCATGGCCGGCATGACCCAGGAGGTTGATCGCGCCGAGGATGGTTCGAAGGTCGGCGTGACAATGGACGGCAAGGACATGGCAATTGATCTCAGCGAGATCAAGGACCCGAAGGCCAGGGCCGCGCTGAGCGAACTCGGCTACACGACTGTCACCGGGGACTTCAAGGCCGACGGCGTATGGGAAGTCGAGCCGGGCGTTCTCAACCTTCGCGAATACTCGCTCGACCTTGATGACGTCGGCCGCCTGGCCATGTCGCTGGAGATTTCGGGCTACACGCTCGAGTTCATCAAGGGCCTGCAGGAGGCCCAGGCCGCATCGGCCGCCAATCCCGACAGGAAAGCGGCCCAGCAGGCCATGGGGTTTGCGATGATGGGCATGCTGCAGCAGCTGAGCTTCAATTCCGCCTCGATCCAGTTCCAGGACGATTCCCTGACCGGCAAGGCGCTCGACTATGCCGGCAAGCAGCAGGGTGTGTCCGGCGAGCAAATGGGACAGTCGCTCAAGTTCATGCTGCCGATGATGCTCGGTCAGCTGGGCATCCCTGCGCTGCAACAGCAGATCTCCGCTGCGGCAAGCGCCTTTCTCGAAAACCCGCAGACCTTCACCATCACCGCCAGGCCCGCCAATCCGGTGGAAGTTCCGATGATCATGGGGGCTGGCATGGGCAACCCCAAGTCGCTGGTGGACCTGCTCAACGTTCAGGTGACCGCCAACGACCCGGTCCTCATGTGCTGCGAATAACCCGCAAGGCGGCTGTGCTTAACAGCACGGCCGCGCTTGCTTGTTCGGACCTGTGGGCGCAGGGTGACCTGAGCAATCTCATGTGATTTGCGCGCGCGCCAAGCCCGCGCCGATCCACCCCCTCACACCCGCACTGGATTCATCCATGATACGTTTCAAGTCCATGCCGGACGAAAAGCCGGCCGCCAAAGCCGCCGACAAGCCAGCCAAGGCGCCAGCCAAGGCCAAGGCATCAACGGAGGCCAAGGCGCCGCGCAAGGATCTCCTGGACATCACGCCGGAAGACGACGGCGGCAAGGACTGATCGGCCCCTCCATCCGGAGGCAATTCTGCAAAAAGCCCGGGAACCAGCAGGTTGCCCGGGCTTTTGATGCTCTGAGTTCAGCCGTCCGGCCGCCTCGCCTATTCCGTCTTGGCGGGAATCGCGCGCAGCGAGAGTTCGCGCATCTGCGCCGGCGACGCCGGGCTCGGAGCGCCCATCAGCAGGTCCTGGGCCTGCTGGTTCATCGGGAACAGCGCCACTTCGCGCAGGTTCTTGGCGCCGACGATCAGCATGATCACCCGGTCGACACCGGCTGCCATGCCGCCATGCGGCGGCGCGCCATACTGGAAGGCGCGGTAGAGGCCGCCGAAGCGCTCCTCGACATCGGCCTGGCTCAGGCCCACCTTCTCGAAGGCCTTGACCATGAGTTCGGGCGACTGGTTCCGGATCGAGCCCGAGGCAATCTCGAAGCCGTTGCAGACGAGATCGTACTGGTAGGCCTTGAGGGTGAGCGGATCCTGGGTCTCGAGTGCTTCCATTCCGCCCTGGGGCATGGAGAACGGGTTGTGGGCGAATTCCACCTTCTTGGCGTCCTCGTCCCATTCGTAGAACGGGAAATCGACGATCCAGCACAGTTCGAAGCGGTTCTGGTCGACAAGGTTCAACTCCTCGCCGGCGCGGGTGCGCGCATCGCCGGCAAAGCGGGCGAACTTGGCCGGGTCGCCGGCAGCAAAGAAGCAGGCATCACCATCGTCCAGGCCCATCTGGGTCCGGATCGCCTCAGTACGTTCCGGCCCGATGTTCTTGGCAATGGGGCCGGCGCCCTCGAGCGTGTCGCCTTCCTTGCGCCAGAAGATGTAGCCCAGGCCCGGCTGGCCCTGGCTCTGCGCCCAGGAATTCATCCGGTCGCAGAATGCGCGGGAGCCACCGGTCTTGGCGGGAATCGCCCAGACCTCGACCTTCGGGTTGTTGGCGATCATGCCGGCGAAGACCTTGAAGCCGGAGCCGGCGAAATGCTCGGTGACTTCCTGCATCTCGATCGGGTTGCGCAGGTCCGGCTTGTCGGAGCCGTAGGTGCGGACCGCCTGGTCATAGGGAATGCGGCGGAACTGTTGCGTTACCGGCTTGCCGTCGGCGAATTCCTCGAACACGCCGCGCATCACCGGCTCCATCGTGTCCCAGACGTCTTCCTGGGTGACGAAGCTCATCTCGAGGTCGAGCTGGTAGAATTCGCCCGGCAGGCGGTCGGCGCGCGGGTCTTCGTCGCGGAAGCACGGCGCGATCTGGAAATAGCGGTCGAAACCGGCTACCATCAGCAGCTGCTTGTACTGCTGCGGCGCCTGCGGCAGGGCATAGAACTGGCCGGGATGGATGCGGCTTGGCACCAGGAAGTCGCGGGCGCCCTCCGGCGATGACGCCGTCAGGATCGGCGTTGCGTACTCGGCAAAGCCGATCTCGGTCATGCGGCGGCGCATGTCGGCGATCACCTTGGTGCGGGTGACGATGTTCCTGTGCAGCGTCTCGCGGCGCAGGTCGAGAAAGCGGTATTTGAGCCGCACGTCCTCGGGATAATCCGGCTCGCCGAAGACCGGCAGCGGCAGTTCCTTTGACGCCGACAGGATTTCGATCTCCTGGGCGAAGAGTTCGATCTCGCCCGTGCCGAGATTGGCGTTGATGGTATCGGCCGTGCGCTCCTTGACCACGCCGTCGACGCGGATCACCCATTCGCCGCGCACTTTTTCAGCCGCCTTGAACGCAGGCGAGTCCGGATCGGCCACCACCTGGGTCAGGCCGTAATGGTCGCGCAGATCGATGAACAGCACGCCGCCATGGTCGCGCACACGGTGCACCCAGCCCGAAAGCCTTACAGTAGCGCCGGTGTCGCTCTTGCGAAGCGCGGCGCAGGTGTGGGAACGGTAGCGATGCATGGCATTTCCTCGATGGCTGGGACCCGCGGCCAAAATCGGCGGTATGGCGGGGTGCAGGGGCACCCGTCGCCGCTTCGGCGCACGGTAAAAATCGCGCGGAAAAGCGCATGACCCACCCGGTTTGTCAAGGCGCAACGGCGCAATCGGACTGTGCATTGACGGGATTTCGGCGCGACGGGCTGGCAATTTCGATATACGGTCGGGATCTGTTTTTCAGTCCCCGGCCCTCCATGTCCTCGCTTCGCCCGCTTTTCCCGCTTTTGACCACCGCCGGCGTGCTGCTGGCGGGCAACGGGCTTCAGGGAACGCTGATCACTCTGCGCGGCTCGGCGGAGGGGTTTTCGGCCACCGTGATCGGTCTTGCCGGGGCGGGATATTATTTCGGCTTCATCATCGGCTGCTGGATGACGCCGTGGCTCTTGAGGACATCGGGCCACATTCGCGCCTTTGCGGCGATGGCGGCGATAGCTGCCTGCGCGTCGCTCGCCATGGTGCTGGTCATCGATCCGTTCTTCTGGTTCCTGATGCGGCTCGTCACCGGCATCTGCTTTGCCTCGCTGTTTGCCAATGTCGAAAGCTGGATCAATGCCCAGGTCACCAATTCGACACGGGCGCGGACGCTGGCGATCTACCGCTTTGTCGACCTCGGCGCGGTGACGGCGTCGCAATATCTGCTGCCGGTGTTCGGCGTCGGTGGGTTCGAGATCTTCGCGGTGATGACCATGCTGATCATCCTGTCGATCGTGCCGGTGTCGCTTGCCGACCGGTCGAACCCTGCCCCGCCGGCGCCGTTCTCGTTCAGTCCCAAGCGGCTGTGGATGGTCTCGCCGCTGGCCTGCGCCGGCGTTGTCACCGTCGGTCTGACCACAGCCTCGTTCCGTTCGGTGGGCCCGCTATACGCCGAAGGTCTCGGAATGCAGGTCGGCGACATCGCCTCTTTCATGAGTGCGGGCATCATCGGCGGCATCGTGCTGCAATACCCGCTCGGCTATCTCTCGGATATCATCAGCCGCCGCTCGGTGCTGTTGATGGCGACGGCGGGATCGACCCTGACCGGGCTTGCCATGGTCTGGTTCGCGGGCTCCAGCGTGGCGCTCAATCTGATCGGCATCTTCCTGTGGGGCGCGTTCACGCTGCCGCTCTATTCGCTGTCGGCAGCGCATGCCAACGACAAGGCGGAGGCCGGAGAATATGTGCAGATCGCCTCGGGCCTGATGTTCTTCTGGGCCATCGGCGCCTCCATCGGCCCGCTGCTCTCCGCCGTCCTGGTGGACTGGCTTGGCGCATCGGCCTTCTTCGCGTTCATCTGCGCCATGCATGGCGCCTTCGTCGTCTACACCATTGTCCGCATCATCCGCGGCGAACCCGATGACCCGGATCGCGGCCGGTTTGCGGGATTGTTGCGCACCTCGCCGATTTTTGCCCGCATGGCGGCGCAGTCGGTCGATCGCCCTGGCAAGAGTGCGGACGATCAAGCCGACAGGGCCCCACCGAAGGCAGAAGAAAACGATCGATCGCCGAGGCAAGACAAAACGAAAAATTCGGGGTAAAGGCCAAACATGGACATGATTACAACGACTGAGGCGCTTGCCGCCTTCTGCACCCGCCTTGCAAGCCACGACTATGTCACCGTTGACACCGAGTTCCTGCGCGAGACGACCTACTGGCCCGAGCTCTGCCTGATCCAGATGGCAGGTCCGGAGGATGAGGGCATTGTCGACCCCCTCGCCGAAGGCCTTGATCTCACACCTTTTTATGAGCTGATGGCGGACACCTCGGTGATCAAGGTGTTTCATGCGGCGCGCCAGGACATCGAGATCGTCGTCAATCGCGGCGATCTGGTTCCGCACCCGATCTTCGACACGCAGGTCGCCGCAATGGTCTGCGGTTTCGGCGAATCGATCTCCTATGATCAGCTGGTTTCCCGCATCACCGGTGCGCCCATCGACAAGTCCTCCCGGTTTACCGACTGGAGCCGCAGGCCGCTCTCCGACAAGCAGCTCGATTATGCGCTGGCCGACGTCACCCATCTGCGCGATGTCTATCTCGAGCTCGTCTCGCGGCTGGAAGCGGAAGGCCGCGCCCATTGGCTGACCGATGAAATGGCAGTGCTCGAATCGCGCGCCACCTATGAAATGGACCCCGAGGATGCCTGGAAGCGGCTCAAGATGCGGGTCAAGAAGCCGGTCGAGCTTTGCGTGCTTCAGCAGGTTGCGGCCTGGCGCGAACGCGAGGCGCGGAGCCGCAACGTGCCGCGCGGCCGGGTGATCAAGGACGACGCCATCTACGAAATCGCCCAGCAGCAGCCCGCCGATGCGGAGGCGATGTCGCGGCTGAGAACCATTCCGCGCGGCTGGGAACGCTCGGCCCAGGGCGCGAAACTCATCGAGATCGTCAATCAGGCGGTTGCGACCCCCAAGGAAGACATGCCGCGCCTGCCGCGCCACAGACAGGCGCCCGAAGGGGCCCAGGCAGCAATCGAGCTGTTGCGCGTGCTGCTCAAGCTGACGGTGGAAAAGGAAAACGTCGCGGCCAAGATCATCGCCAACTCGGACGATCTCGAAGCCATCGCCATCGACGGCGAGGCTGCGGACGTGCCCGCGCTCAAGGGCTGGCGCCGGGAACTGTTCGGCGACCGGGCGCTGAAGCTGATCCGCGGCGAGCTTGCGCTGCGGTTTACCGGCAAGCGGGTTGATGCGGTGGAACTTTAGACCACGCACCCATGAGCTGTCCGTACCGATGCGGGCGCCGCTGAAGTCCGGATGAAGCCAGGGCCGCGGTTGCGCGCTCCGGATCCATTTTCATTTCCGCAGGTTTTGGGCCTTGCATTCCGGATCGGTGTACCCCATATTCGTTTCAACACGAGATTTGTCTCCACCCTGACCACGGATGTACTGGCAGGTGTGTAGAGGCAAAGTGGGAAGGTCGGTGCGAATTTCGCCCGGCCTTTTTCTTTTCCATCGCAGCAATCGGCAAAGCCACACCCCCTCGGTGGTGTGCGCCGAACCATGCCGGTTTTGGCGCGAGTCCGGCCCGGGCGTTGTGCGCCTCGATCTTTCGCCGCGAGCGCCCTCGATTTTTCCCTTGCAAACATACCGACCGGTTGGTAATTTAAACCAAAGGAAAACGCCATGTCACCCCGCGCCATAAACGCCCGCACGCGCCTGCTTGAATCCGCCCGCGACGTCATTCGCGCCAAGGGGTTTTCCGCAACCTCGGTGGATGATCTGTGCAAGACGGCAGGCGTGACCAAGGGCGCCTTCTTCCACCATTTCAAGAGCAAGGAAGAACTCGGCGTTGCCGCCGCCGATTTCTGGTCCGAGACCACGGCAGCGTTGTTTGCCGGCGCGCCCTATCACCAGCCCGACGACCCGTATGACCGGCTCATCGCCTATCTCGAGTTCCGCAAGGACCTGCTCGCCGGCGATCTGCCGGACTATACCTGCCTGGTCGGAACCATGGCGCAGGAAGTCTATGACAGCGCGCCTGCTATCCGCGATGCCTGCCACGCCTCGATCTCGGGCCATGCGATGACGCTTGTGCCCGACATCCGGGCCGCCATGAAGGCGCGTGGCGTGAGCGGATTTACGCCCGAAAGCTTGGCGCTGCACACCCAGGCCGTCCTCCAGGGCGCCTTCATTCTGGCCAAGTCCGGAAACTCGGTGAGCTTCGCCCAGGACAGCGTCGATCATCTTATCCGCTATCTATCCATGTTGCTTTCCCAGCCCGGAGAGGAGCGGAAATGAGCACGGCACGCGATGACGGACGGCTGAAGCAAGCGATGATTCCCTATGCCACCGTCAACGAACCGGGAATCGAGACGCAACACTTCATGGTCTGAAACCTGGCCGCCGACAATCGCGGCCTGCTATGGGAGGAGCAGCACAATGAACCCCATCGTCGATGAAGCCGCCTGGAAATCTGCCCATGCGGCCCTGATGGACAGGGAAAAGCAGATGACGAGGCAACTCGACCGGCTCGCGGCAGAGCGGCGGCGCCTGCCCTGGATGAGGATTGAAAAGGACTACCGCTTCACCGGTCCCGATGGCGAGACAGACCTCAAGGGCCTGTTCGAGGGCCGCAGCCAGCTCATCGTCTACCACCACATGCTCAAGCCCGCCGACCCGGCCCCCTGCACCGGCTGCAGCATGGTTGGCGATCACATGCCGCATCTGGCGCATCTCAACGCCCGCGATGTGACGCTGGCCTTCGTCGCCCGCGCGCCGTCGCCGGAAATCGAGGCCTACAAGCGCCGCATGGGCTGGACCATGCCCTTCTACCAGAGCACCGACAGCTTCGGTCCGGATCTGGGCATCGATGGCGGCTTCGGCCTCAATGTGTTCCTCAACACCGATGCGGGCATCATGCGGACCTATTACACCAGCGGCCGCGGCGTGGAGAGCTTGGGCACGCCGATGACGCTGCTCGACATCACGCCGTTCGGCCGCCAGGAGACCTGGGAGGAGTCGCCCGAAGGCGTCGCCCAGGGCGAGCCGTACAGCTGGTGGCGGCGGCACGACGAATATGACCTGCATCCGTCCGCACCAAGCGCCGCCGCACGCCAGATGCCGCAAAGGACGTCCGGCTGATGCGCGCCGGACCGCCCCCGTCCGCGCAAGATGACCAAACCACAGCATAGAGAGGCTGATCATGACATATGTGCAAGGATTTCTGCTCGCCGTTCCCGATGCCAACAAGGCGGCCTATACCGAGATGGCCGAAGCCAGCGCCAAGGTGTTTCGCGAGAATGGAGCGCTTTCGGTGATGGAGGCGTGGGGCGCGGACGTGCCTGACGGCAAGGTCACCTCGTTCCCGATGGCGGTCAAACTGGAGGCTGGGGAAAGCGTCGTCTTCTCCTGGATCCTCTGGCCCGACAAGGCAACGGCCGACAGCGCCATGGGCGCTTCGATGAAGCAGCTCGAGGCCCTGATGGGTCCCGACATGAGCAAGATGCCGTTCGACGGCATGCGCATGATGTGGGGCGGCTTCGAGAGCATCGTCGAGATGTGACCTGGTGGTCTGACCGAAACAGATGGTTCCCATCTTTTTCGAAAATTCAGCCCACAAGCTATTGATCTGCTGGGATGTTACAGCGACCTTAGCGCATCCTCTTGGATGCGCGGCGCTGCAGGACGCCAGCCAGCTCGGGCCTGCAGTCAGCCGATCCTGAAGCCCAGGCGCTTGCCGGTCAGCTTGGCAAGCTGCTGCAGGCGGCCTTCCAGCCGCTCTCCGACCAAGGTCTCGCAGGAACGCGGCACCACGAGGACGATATCGACGTCGCCGTCCGCAGGTTCGGCGGCGACGAAGGCGAGATGCGGCACGATTCCGGGCATCGAAGCCGAGAACAGGTAGACCACGCGCAGCATGCCGCCCAGCAGCTTGGCGTAGTCGAGATATTTCGGCCCCGCGATGGCCGCCAGCCCCGAGGAGACGCCGTCATCATTGAGGCCCTCGAAGCGGAAATAATTGGCCAGCGCGATATAGGCGCGGCCGCTGTGGGTGATTCCGGTGAAGGTGCTGTGGGCGATGATGTTGAGCGCCTGCAGGCCGCGATAATCGGGATGGGCGCGCCAGGAGATGTCGGCCAGCAGACAGGCGGCCTGGCGGTAGCGGGCCTCTTCCTCGGTCTCGTCGACGCCGAACACCGGAAACATCCGGCCAGTCCAGGCGGCCAGTTCGCGGGCGTGTTCGGGCGACCGAGCGCGAAGGATGGCCAGTTCGTTCGCCGCGGCCAGCAAGGGATCGCGCGCGGCCTCGGCGCGCCCGAGCAGGGAATAGAGATAGCCTTCGCGCACGCCCAGGGCTGAAAAGCTGACACGCGCCGCCTTCATTGCAATCAGCGTTTCCTGCAGCGCCACGGCGCCATAGGGCAACAGCCCCCGCCTGTTGCGGGAAATCGCCTTGATGGCGCTGATCCGCGACTGCTTCATCGCCGAGACCTCGCCCAGGAACTCGATCGCCGGTTCGGCGTCGATCTCGTAGGCCTGCATCATGTGCAGCGGGTAGCTGCTGATCTCCATGTGCAGCTTGGCGATGTTGCGCCAGGTGCCGCCAACGGCATAAAAGGTGCGCCCTGCGCCGCCCTGCAGCACCGGGGATTTCTTCAGCGCGCGGCGGGCGATGGATCGTGCCCGGGAAATCGAGTTGCCGGACATCTCGGCCAGTCGCAAGCCGCCGAGCGGCAGTGTCTGGCCTCCTGAATGACCGGCGCCCTTGACGTCGACAAGCTCGAGCGACCCGCCGCCCAGGTCGCCTGCGATGCCGTCCGGCTGGTAATAGCCGGCGATGATGCCAAGGGCGGAGAACCTGGCCTCCTCTTCACCGGTCAACAGCCTGATGCGGCACCCGAGGATCGCTTCGGCATCGGCAATGAAGGCCGGCCCATTCTCGGCCTCGCGCGCCGCGGCTGTTGCCAGAACATGCATTTCAGACGCGCGCGCCTGTTCGGACAGGGCGCGAAAGCGAACCAGCGCCGCAAGCGCGCGGGCGATGCCGGCTTCGTCCATGCGACCGGTTGCGACAAGCCCCTTGCCCAGGCCGCATAAGACCTTTTCGTTGAACAGCACCGAAGGAGAGCGATTGAGCCCCTCGTAGATGACCAGACGCACGGAATTGGAGCCGATGTCGACGACGGAGACCGGGTGGATACCGGGCAATCGTCCCTGAGCTTCCGATTCGACCATATCTAAAGCGCTTCGCGGTTCGCGTGACCTGTTCCGCCGCAACCGGACGGAGTCAGGGACAACAGGATTCGGGGCGTTATATATGGAACGCACCGAAACCGGAACCCGTCGCACACCTGGCGAAACTTCACTGCCATGGGCGCCGCAAACCGGGCAACAAATCAGCGTCTGCTGCGGGTGGCGCGCGCCATTCGATCCGCGATCAGTTTCGGGGCGTTCGACTTGAGCGCTTCGCCTCTGCCCGAAAGACTCGGATTGGTCATGAAATACACCTGGGCATTGAATGGCTCCTCATCCGCCCCGGCCTCGATCCGGCGGGAGGTTCCGTCGGGCAATATCTCGTAGCTCTGCTGGTTGTCGATCATGTTGCCGAGCATGATCTGCGAGAGCACCTGCTCATGCACTGTCTTGTTGGACAAGGGCACCAGGGTCTCGACACGGCGATCGAGATTGCGCGGCATCAGGTCGGCCGAGCCGATATAGACCAGTGCCTGGGCGGATGGCAGGCCATGGCCGTTGCCGAAGCAGTAGATCCGGCTGTGTTCGAGGAAGCGGCCGACGATCGACTTGACATAGATGTGTTCGGAAAGGCCCGGAACCTGCGGGCGCAGGCAGCAGATCCCCCGCACGACCAGATCGATCTCGACGCCGGCCTGGCTTGCGCGGTAGAGCGCGTCGATGATCTGCGGGTCGACCAGCGAATTCATCTTCATCCAGATCGCCGCGGGCCGCCCGGCCTCGGCATGGACGATCTCGGCCTCGATGTTGTCGACGATCCGGGTGCGCAGGTTGAGCGGCGAGACCGCCAGCTTGTTGAGCCCTTCAGGTTCGCCATAGCCGGTGATGAAATTGAACACATGGGCGGTGTCGCGGGCAATCACCGGATCGCAGGTGAAGTAGGACAGATCCGTATAGATCTTGGCGGTGACGGGGTGATAATTGCCGGTGCCGAGGTGACAATAGGTCACCAGCTTGCCCTCCTCGCGCCGCACGATCAGCGACATCTTGGCGTGGGTCTTGAGCTCGAGAAAGCCGAACACCACCTGCACACCGGCGCGCTCAAGGTCGCGCGCCCAGCGGATATTGGCCTCTTCGTCAAACCGGGCCTTGAGCTCCACGAGCGCGGTGACCGACTTGCCTGACTCGGCCGCGTCGATCAGCGCGCGCACGATCGGGCTGTCATTGGAGGTGCGATACAGCGTCTGCTTGATCGCCAGCACGTCGGGGTCGCGCGCCGCCTGGAACAGGAACTGGACTACCGCGTCGAACGACTCATACGGGTGATGAACGACCAGATCCTTTTCACGAATGGCGGCGAAGGTGTCGCCGGCGTGTTCGCGGATGCGTTCGGGAAATCGCGCATTGTAGGGTGGAAACTTCAGATCGTCGCGGGGCGCCTTGGTGATTTCCGACAGGGTGTTGAGCGCCAGCAGGCCCGGCAGCACGGCGATCCGGTTTTCCGGCACATTGGTCTCGTGGGCCACGAAATCGCGCAGGGATTGCGGCAGTTCGGAGTCGAATTCGATGCGGATCACCGAGCCACGGCGTCGGCGCTTGAGCGCGCTTTCGAACAGCCGCACCAGGTCTTCCGCCTCTTCCTCGACCTCGATGTCGGAATCGCGGATGATGCGGAACGTGCCCGAGGCGCGCACCTCGTAGCCGGGATAGAGCGAGCTGATGAACAGGCTCACCACATCCTCGAGCGTGATGTAGCGGATCGCGCCATCCAGATCAGGCAGGCGCAGGAAACGGTCGAGCGCCACCGGCAGGCGGATCAGGGCCGTCATCGGCTCATTGGCGGCTTTTGACGCCAGTTGAAGGCAGATCGAGAAACCGAGATTGGGGATGAACGGGAACGGATGGGCCGGATCGATCGACAGCGGCGTCAGCACCGGGAAGATCGATTGCAGGAACGCGTTCTCGAGCCATTCCATGTCGCCCTCTGCCAGACCCGTGGGACGGACGATGTAGATGTTCTCGTCGGCCAGGTTCTGCTGCAGGATGGCAAGCGAGGCCTGCTGCTCGAGCTGCAGCCCGTCGATTTCCTCGAGAATGCTGTCCAGCTGTTCGCTGGGCGACATGCCGTCGGCCGACCGGTTGGCAATGCCCTGGCGGACCTGTCCCTCAAGGCCGGCAACCCGAACCATGAAGAATTCGTCGAGGTTGGCCGCCGAGATCGACAGGAACCTTACCCGCTCGAGCAGAGGGTGCGCGGCATTGAGGGTTTCCTCAAGCACCCGGCGATTGAACTGCAACCAGGAGAACTCGCGGTTGACGAAGCGCTCGGGACTTGTGAGCAGGTCCTGCAGGGGCGTGTCCGATGCGATCGGATCAATTCGCAAGTCACTGCCGCCGACATTCTCGACATTATCCATTCTGCACTCCAACGTTCCGGTTCCGCACTCGATCGTCTATAGCACAAGGAAGAAGGAACTATGACAGTTCGATGTCGCCTTTTCCGGCCTCCATTTCCGCCATCACTTCGGCGGCGAGCGCGCGCGTGATCTTCGAGCCGCGGGCCAGCGCAAGCTGATCGATCCGGGTCACGATCGCCCGGGCGGCGGCGAGCGAGCGCTCCATGCGGGCCACCAGATAGACGATGATCCGGTCATCGACCGCCACCTGCCGGTCGGCAAACAGCTTGACCATGACCTGCGCCAGCAGGTCCTCGTCCGGCTCGGCGATCTCGACCACGGTGGCGGCTTTCAGCCGCGAGGCGAGATCGGGCAATGTCACGTTCCAGCCGGCGGGCCAGAGCCGCGTGGTGATCAGCATGGCGCTGCCATGCTCGCGCACCGCATTGATCAGATGAAACAGGGCCGTCTGGTCAAATTCCGTGCGGTCAATGTCTTCAATCAGGATAGGGCCGTTGGCTGCCAACTCCAGCACCATGGGATCGGCAGTCTCGATACTGACCCTGCTTGCGCCGACGCGGGACGCCCAGATGCCGGCGAGATGGGATTTGCCCGACCCTGTAGGGCCGGCGAGTATCACCACCGGCGACGGCCAGTCCGGCCAGCGGTCGACAATCGCCACCGCCGCGCTCAAGCGGTCCGAAACGATCAGATCGTCGCGGCCGGAGGCGGAATCATGATCGAATTCGAGCGGCAGTTGCCGCGTCAGGGGCCGCTTGCTCATGAATCGGGCGGAGCTCCGCCGGGGGGGAGCGGGTCGCGCAGCTCCGGACGCCGCGTACCGGAATAGAGATCGCTTTCGAGATAGCGGTTGATGGCAAACCGCACCAGAACGCCGATCGCCGCTGCAGCCGGCACAGCGATCAGCATGCCGACGAAGCCGAACAGGGCGCCAAAGGCAAACAGCGCGAACATCAGCCAGACCGGGTGCAGTCCGACCGAGGACCCCACAAGCCGCGGCTGCAGAATGTTGCCCTCAAAGAACTGGCCGACGGCGAAGACGGCGATGACCGCGCCGATCATGACGAAATCCGGCCAGAACTGGACAATGGCGACGATCAGCGCCAGCACGAGGCCAACCAGCGATCCGACATAGGGAATGAAGCTGATCAAGCCGGCGAACAGGCCGATCAGAAGGCCGAAATTCAGACCGATGACCATGAGACCGACGGCGTAGATCACGCCCAGGATGAGGCAGACACTGCCCTGCCCGCGGATAAAGCCGGCAATCGCCTGGTCGACCTGCCTGGCCAGCTCGCGGACGGTGCCGACATGATCCCGCGGCACCCAGTTGTCGACCTTTTCGATCATCTTGTCCCAGTCAAGCAGCAGGTAGAACGCCACCACCGGAGTCACGACAAACAGGGCGGCGATGTCGAGAAGCGCCATGCCGGAATTCCAGATCTGCTGGAATATGGTGCCGACGAAGCCGGCGCCTTCCTTCAGCAGCGCGGCAAAGCTTTCCTTGATCTGGCCCAGCTGGCTGCCGACCCATTCGGGCAGGAGAGTGGATTCGGACACCAGCAACTCCTGGAGCTGGGTGATGTAGCCCGGAATTCGCCCGCCCAGATCGACGGCCTGGGTCACCAGCACGGGAACCACGACGATCAGCGCGATGGCGAAGATCGTCACGAAGGAGATCAGGATGACCAGCGTCGCCATCAGCCGCGAGAGGCCCCGGCGCTCGAACCAGTCCGCCACCGGATCAAGAAAATAGGCCAGCGCCATGCCGGCGATGAACGGCAGCAGGATGGAGCTGAACACCATCAGGAAGCCGACAAACACCGCGAAGGCGATCAGCCAGAAGAAGATCTGCCGCCGAAGCGCCACAGGGTCGATATGCGTTGCCATGATCACCTCGCTTGAGGGCCGCGTTTCAGCCGGCCGCAGTGGCATTTGCTAACCGGGTCCGCCCTCGCTCGCCATGTGCCTCAGCCAGCTGACGAGATAGGCGCCAGCCGATGCAATGGTCAAGCCTGCCACTGCATAGACCATCCATCCGACAAGAGCGTCAAGCTGGACAATGCCCGCGAGTTCGGCAAGCATCAGGATGAGCAGGACGATCTGAACCAGCGTGTTGGCCTTGGAGATCATCAGCGGCCGCATTTCGACCGGATTGCCCATCAGGCTCGACAGCACCACCGCGGCGATGATCATGCCGTCGCGCGAGACCGCCAGAATCACCAGCCACATGGGCAGTGCGCCCAGCCAACCCAGCACCACGAAGACACTGACCAGCAGAAACTTGTCGGCCATCGGATCGAGCCACGCGCCGAGTTCTGATTTCTGATTGAACCGCCGCGCGATCACCCCGTCGACCGCATCGGAAACGCCGGCGAGCATGAACACTATGAAGGCCGTGAGCATCTGATCGTTGATCATCGCAAGCACGATCAGCGGAACCATCAGGAAGCGGGCAACGGTGATGTAATTGGGCAATGTCATGGGACGCAAACCATAGAGAGTGGAACTCGATATGGCCATGGGCTTGCGCCTTTCCAAGGCTTTGCAGCCTATGTAGCATCCTGGCGTCCGGTTTTCCCGTCAATTGTCACGGTGGACCGCATGCCCCGGCTTGCGGAATGGCACGCAAAATGCCATCCCCCGCAGTGACAAAATGGCTTTGAAACCCAAGGAGGGGAAGCCCGATGGCGGATCTGAAAAACGGCCTCACCTATGCGCAGGCCGGCGTCGACATCGATGCCGGCAACGAGATGGTCAACCGCATCAAGCCGCTGGTGCGGGCAACGCGGAGGCCGGGCGCCGATGGCGAGATCGGCGGCTTCGGCGGATTGTTCGACCTCAAGGCCGCGGGATTTTCCGATCCGGTGCTGGTGGCCGCCAATGACGGCGTCGGCACCAAGCTCAAGGTGGCGATCGAGGCCGGGTTGCACGACACGGTCGGCATCGACCTCGTCGCCATGTGCGTCAATGACCTGGTGGTCCAGGGCGCCGAGCCGCTGTTCTTTCTCGATTATTTCGCCACCGGCAAGCTCGATCCCGAACAGGGTGCGGCGATCGTCGGCGGCATCGCCCAGGGCTGCCTGCAGGCCGGTTGCGCGCTGATCGGCGGGGAAACCGCCGAAATGCCCGGCATGTACCGTGATGGCGACTATGATCTCGCGGGCTTTGCGGTGGGCGCAGCGGAACGCGGCCAGCTTCTCCCCACGGGCACGATGGCGGAGGGCGACATCGTGCTCGGCCTCGCCTCGTCAGGCGTGCATTCCAACGGCTACTCGCTGGTGCGCCGCATCGTCGAGATGAGCGGGCTCGGCTACGATGATCCGGCCCCGTTCGATGCGTCGTTGAGCCTTGGCGCGGCGCTGCTGCAGCCGACACGGATCTATGTCCGATCCTTGCTTGCCGTGATCCGCGAGACCGGCGCGATCCAGGCGCTCGCCCATATCACCGGCGGCGGATTCCCGGAAAACCTGCCGCGCGTGCTGCCCGAGGGTCTGGCGGCGGAGATCGATCTTGACGCCATCGCCGCACCCAGGGTGTTTGCCTGGCTTGCGCGAACCGGCGGCGTGGCGCCAGAGGAAATGCTGCGCACCTTCAATTGCGGCGTCGGCATGATCGCGGTGGTCAAGGCCAACCAGGCCGACGGCGTCGCCGCTGCACTTGAAGCCCAGGGCGAGTCCGTGACCCGGCTCGGCCGGCTGACCGCGCGCGCCGACAATGCTGCGGGCGTCATCTACAAGGGAACCCTGGCGCTGTGAGCGCCGCAGCCAAGGTTCCGGTCGCGATCCTGATCTCCGGACGCGGATCGAACATGGGGGCGTTGATCGCAGCCTCGCTGAAAGCTGATTTTCCGGCCAGGATTGTCGCGGTGATCTCGGACAAGCCGGATGCGCTGGGGCTCGAGCATGCGCGCGGCTTTGGCATTCACGCCGTGGCGATCCCGCGGCCCGACTTTCCCGGCAAGGCCGAGCATGAGGCGGCGGTGATCGGGGCGATCGAGGCTTCGGGGGCGCAGATCGTCGCGCTGGCAGGCTACATGCGGCTGCTCTCGCGGGATTTCGTCAAGCGCTATTCGGGCAAGATGATCAACATCCACCCGTCGCTGCTCCCGGCCTTCCCGGGCCTGGCGACCCATGAGCGGGCGCTTGCCGCCGGGTGCCGGGTGCATGGCTGCACCGTCCACTTCGTCACCGAAGGCATGGATGAAGGCCCGATCATCGAGCAGGAGGCGGTGCGCATCGCGCGCGACGACACGCCCGAGACCCTCGCGGCCCGGGTGCTTGAGGCCGAACACCGGATCTATCCCGAGGCCCTGGCCCTGCTCGCCCGCGGCGGCGTGCGCATGAGCGGCGACGGACGGGCGATCTTCTCCGACTGAGCGGCAAGTCCCTGAATCTTGTCCTTTGACAGGATGAGCCGACTCGCTATTGTTGCCGCCATCAGGGCAAAAGACAGAGCCGGTCCGGTTACTTACGCTTCGTTGACGAGGCTGATTGCGTCCGGTTCAAGTTACTTGATTGGGGACGCCATGCCTTCTCTCCACGGATTGCTCGACAAAGCCATAAGCAATGGGCGTTTGACCGTCACCGACGCCAAGGGCCAGACCCGTATCTATGGCGGCAAGAGCCCCGGTCCGGAAGCCGCCATCCGGTTCACCACGCCCACGGTGGCGCGCAAGATCTTCCTCAATCCGGAGCTCAAGGCGGCGGAAGCCTACATGGATGGTGAACTGATCATGACCGACGGCACGGTTCATGACCTGATCCGGCTGTTCTTCGCCAACAAGCGCCAGTTCGATCTCTCTGCGAGCCAGATCTTCTGGCGCGGCGTGGCCCGCGGGTTCAAGCGCTTCCAGCAGAACAACGCGTTGTCGCGGGCGCGCGGCAATGTGCAGGCGCATTACGACATCGGCGAGGAAATCTACCGGCTCTTTCTCGATGCCGACATGCAATATTCCTGCGCCTATTTTCCCGATGGCACCGAGACGCTCGAGCAGGCGCAGACGCTGAAGAAGCGTCATCTCGCCGCCAAGCTTCAACTGGCAGACGGCCAGAGGCTGCTCGACATCGGCTGCGGCTGGGGCGGGCTGGGCCTCTATCTCGCCCATGTCGCCGATATCGAAGTGGTGGGCGTCACCCTGTCGGAACGGCAGCTGGCGGTGGCCCGGCGGCGCGCCGAGATCCTGGGTGTCAGCGACCGGGTCAAGTTCGAGCTGATCGACTATCGCGAGGTCGAGGGCCGGTTCGACCGCATCGTCTCCGTCGGCATGCTCGAACATGTCGGCGTGCATTATCTCAAGCCCTATTTCCTCACCGTGCGCGACCGGCTCTCGCCCGACGGGGTGGCGCTGATCCATTCGATCTCGACCAAGGCGCCGCCCGGGATTACCGGACCGTTTTTGCGCAAATACATCTTTCCCGGCGGCTATGCGCCGTCGCTGTCGGAAGCGGTCTCGGCGATCGAACTGTCGGGGCTGTGGATCCTCGATTGCGAGATCTGGCGCTGCCACTACGGCCATACGCTCAGGCACTGGCGCGACCGCTTCGACGCCAACCGCGACCGCGCCGCCGAAGTCATGGACGAGCGCTTCTGCCGGATGTGGGAGCTGTATCTGTCGATGTGCGAATGCGCCTTCATGCAGGGCGCCAGCAACGTCTTCCAGATCCAGCTCGGCCGGGAGCGCGATGTGGTGCCGCTCACCCGCGACTATATCGCCGTCGAGGAAGCCCGGATTGCCGGACTGGAAACGGAATTCCTCGATCGCGTGGTGGCGAGCGCGAAGCAGGCGCTGGAGGAATGACGAAAGCCCGGACGCGGCGCGCCCGGGCTTGAGGCAATCAACGGCGGGCCGCTGACGGGCCCTTCCGGATCACTGAGTTCAGGCAAGCTCTGGCGTGATCTTGAGCGTGCCGGAGGTGGCGTGCGAATAGGGGCAGACCTTGTGGCCGCCGGCTATCAGGTCTTCGGCCACATCCTTGTCGATGCCCGGCAGATCCACCTTGATCTTGACGTCGAGGCCGAAGCCATTGTCTTCGCGCGGGCCGATGCCCACGGTGACGGTGACGTTGGCCTCATCGGGCACCTTCACCTTCTTCTGGCCGGCGTAGAACTTCAGCGCGCCAAGGAAACAGGCCGCATAGCCGGTGGCGAACAATTGCTCCGGGTTCACCCCGCCGCCGGGACCGCCCATTTCCTTGGGAACAGCCAGATTGACGTCGAGAGCGCCGTCATGGGTCTTGGAATGGCCGTCGCGGCCTCCGGTTGCTGTGGCGGACGCGCTGTAGACAACTTTGGTCGGCATGATTTTTTCCTTTCGTGCGATTTAATCGTGTGCGATATTAATCATGCCTGGCACGCAGATGTCAACCGCTTGCGATTAAATCGCGCACACACTAAATTGATCGGCAATGGAGCAGAGATCATGACCGAGCAGGTGAATACCGACATCAGCGGCATCGATGTGGATCAGATGCTGTGCTTCGATCTCTATTCAACCCACCATGCCGTTGGACAGGTCTACAAGCCGCTGCTTGCGCCGCTAGGCCTCACCTACCCGCAATATCTCGTGCTGCTGGTGCTGTGGAAGACGGACGATCTGATCGTCGGCGAGATCGGCGAGAAGCTGCATCTGGAATCCTCGACGCTGACGCCGCTGATCAAGCGGCTGGAGGCCCAGGGCCTGGTCAAGCGGCAGCGCGACACGGAGGACGAGCGCAAGGTGCGGGTCACGCTGACGCCGGAGGGCAAGGCGCGCCAGAGCCAGGCGAGCCACATTCCGGACTGCATCATGGCCGCCTTCGGCCTGCCACTCGACGAGCTTGTCAAGCTGCATGACGTGCTCGGCAGGGTGCGCGCATCGCTGCTGGAACAACAGAACCAGCGTCAAGACTGACACCTCCCGCAGGCGCTTCACACGTCCGCAGTCCGGCTGGTTTCGGGTGGCCAAAACGGGTGGCCGGCCTGTTTCGCCCTGCCTAAGCATGGGCTCTCGCAACACAGGAGAGCATCATGCGACTTGACGGAAAAACCATCATCATCACCGGCGCCAGCAGCGGCATCGGCGCGGCGGCGGCCGAACTGTTTGCGGCGGAAGGCGCCAAGCTCGTGCTGGGCGCGCGCCGCGAGGCCGAACTCGCGCACCTCGCCGGCAAGATCGGCGAGACCGGTCGCAAGGCGAAATGGCTGGCCGGAGACATCACTCATCCGGGGTATCACAAGGCGCTCGTCGATCTGGCGACCTCCGCCTTCGGAGGCCTCGACGGTGCTTTCAACAATGCAGGAACCACCGGCGACATGGGGCCCATCCCGGACATGACGACCGAGACCTGGGAGATGGTGATCGCCACCAACCTGACCGGCGGCTTCCATGCCGCGCGCCATCAGATCCCGGCGATGCGACTGCGCGGCGGCGGGTCGATCATCTTCACCTCGTCCTTCGTCGGCCACACGATCGGCCTGCCCGGCATGGGCGCATACGCCGCGTCCAAGGCCGGACTGATCGGCCTGGTGCAAGTACTTGCTGCCGAGCACGGCGCGCAAGGCATCCGCGCCAACGCGCTGCTGCCCGGCGGCACCAGGACAGCGATGGCAGGCGACGATGCGGCCTTTCACGATTGGGTGAAGGGGCTCCATGCGCTCAAGCGCATGGCGGAGCCCGAGGAAATCGCCCGAGCAGCGCTGTTCCTCGTCTCCGACGACTCGTCCTTCGTGACCGGCAGCGCGCTGATGGCGGATGGTGGAAATTCCATCAACAAGACCTGATGCGAGGGGCCTGTCGGTTCCAACCGACAGGCCTTCCAGATCAAACCTTCCGCACCCATACCCTTGTGTCATGAAACGCCGTGCCGCCATAGGGCGCGCAGGAATCGGCGCCGGTGAGCGTGTTGATCCCCTCCCCGTCCTCAAACGCCGAATTCGGCCACAGGCCCTCGTGGATCACCACGCCGCGGCGCTGGCCGGCGTCGAGCCGCGCATGCATGGAGACCTCGCCCCGCATGTTGCCGAGTCGCACCCGCTCGCCATCGGCGATGCCGAGCATGGCGGCGTCGTCGGGATGCATCATCAGGTCCGGGCGTACCTCCTTGGACTGTGACGAGGCGGTCTCGGCGAAGGTGGAGTTGAGGAACGACCGCGACGGCGAGGTTGCCAGCCGAAACGGATGGTCCGCGTCGGCGCTTTCGATCAGGTCGACATGATCAGGGAACTCGGGCAGTCGCTCCACCGGCCCCTGCGGCCCCATGCGCTTTGGCGGCCTGTTGGCGGCGGGCGTGCCGGTCCAGTCGGGCTGGAAGCGGAATTTTCCATCCTTGTGGGCAAAGCCCTTGAGGAAATGCGCGGTTTCGAAATCGGGCTGCATGTCGGCCCATTTCTCCTCCCGAAAGCTCTCGAAATCCCCGAGACCCCCCTTTTGCAGCATGTGGTCGATGTGCTGGCGCTCGGTGAGCCCAAAGCCGTCGCTTTCGCTGACGCCGAGGCGCTTGCCCAGTTCCTCGAACACATGATGGTTGGGCATCGGGCCTTCGGGCGCATCGACCAGCTTCGGGCCGAGCATGATGTGCTGGTGGCCGCCGCCGCGGTAGATGTCGTCATGCTCGAGGAACATGGTGGCGGGCAGCACAACATCGGCGAGTTGCGCGGTGTCGGTCATGAACTGCTCATGCACGGCGACGAACAGGTCCTCGCGCCTGAGCCCCTCCACAACCTTGCGCTGCTCGGGCGCGACATTGGCGGGATTGGTGTTCTGCACCAGCATGGCGGTGACAGGCGGGCCGCCATTCAGCGCCTCGGCCTCGCCGGTCAGCACCCGGCCGATCCTCGACTGGTCAAGCCAGCGCAGGCCGGGATCGTAATATTTGCGGCCCTCGAGCAGGGATTTGTCCAGACGGAAAATGTCCGAATTGGAATGAAACGCACCGCCGCCTTCATACTGATAGCAGCCGGTGACAACGGCGAGCGACAGCGCCGCATGCATGTTGACCGCGCCGTTGCGCTGCCGGGTGAAGCCGTAGCCGAGCCGGAAGAAGGTCCGCTTGGTGGTTCCCACCAGTCGCGCGAAAGCCTCGATCTCGGTCACCGGCACTCCGCAGATGGCTTCCGCCCATTCAGGCGTCCGGTCCCGCAGATGTGATTCAAGCCCCGCCGGGTCGTCGCTGTATCTGTCGAGATAGTCGCGGTCGGCGAGACCCTCGCGAAACAGCACATGCATCACCGCACAGGCGAATGCGCCATCAGTGCCGGGCTTGAGCAGGATCCTGATGTCGGCCTGTTTCATCGTCGGGGTGTCGTAGATGTCGATGACCGCGATCTTGGCGCCGCGCTCCTTTCGGGCGCGGATGGCGTGGGTCATGACATTGACCTGGGTGGAGACCGCGTTGGTGCCCCAGATCACCACGCAGTCGGACTTGGCCATCTCGCGCGGATCGGGGCCGCGCAGCGCGCCTGTGCCCATGGTGAAGCCGGTCCAGGAGAGATTGGTGCAGAAACTGTCGAACTGGTTGGAATAGCGCTTGGCGTGGCGCAGCCGGTGAATGCCGTCGCGCTGCACCAGCCCCATGGTGCCTGCATAGTGATTGAGCCACACCGTTTCCGAGCCATGCGCCGCCTCGGCGCGGTCGAAATTCTCGGCGATCAGATCCAGCGCCGCCTCGAAGCTCGCCTCCTTCCATTGCCCCTCGCCTTTCGCGCCTGCCCGGATCAGCGGTTTGAGCAGCCGGCCGGGATGGTGAATGCGCTCGGCATAGCGCGCCACCTTGGCGCAGATCACGCCTGCGGTGTAGCTGTTGGCCGCATCGCCGCGCACCCGTCCGATGCGGTTGTCGGCAAGAAGTTCGACTTCCAGCGCGCAGGTGGACGGGCAGTCATGCGGACAGGCGGAATGGCCGATGACGGTGGCGGCGCCGGATGAAAGGGATCCGGACTTAAGGGGGGTCGCGTCGTTCATGCTTTCTCTATAAGAGAAAATCGAACCGCGCGCCACGGCAGCGCCGGGCTCATCAGATCAAATCAGGGACGCATCACCTCAGACGATGAATTACCGTCACAGCTATCATGCAGGCAATTTTGCCGATGTGCTCAAGCACGCGGTGCTGGCGCAGATCATCACCTATCTCAAGCGCAAGGATCCCGCGTTCCGGGTGATCGACACCCATGCGGGCATCGGCGCCTATGATCTTTCTTCCGCCGAGGCGCAAAAGACCGGCGAGTGGCGCGAGGGCGTGGGCCGTGTGATGGCGGCGCAACTGTCGCCGGACCTCAGTGCTTTTCTCGCGCCGTGGCTTGAGAGTGTGAAGATGCTCAATCCCGATGGCGATATCAGGCACTATCCCGGCTCGCCCAAGCTCGCCCGGATGCTCTTGCGCAAGCAGGACCGGCTGACGGCGATCGAAATGCACCGGGACGACGCCAAACAGCTCAGGCGCATCTTTGAGGGCGATTTCCAGGTCCGGGTGATCGAACTCGACGGATGGCTGGCGCTCGGCGGACACCTGCCACCCAAGGAAAAACGCGGACTGGTGCTGATCGACCCGCCGTTCGAGGTCGACGGCGAATATGACCGGCTGATCGACGGGCTGGCGCGGGCCACGCGGCGGTTTCCGGGCGGGACCTATGTGCTGTGGCATCCGATCAAGGCCGACAGCCCGCTCGCAGCCTTCGACAAGAAACTGGTCGCGCTGGCGCGGCCGCGGACGCTGTCGGTGCGAGTGCTGGCGCGCGCCAACAGCCATGCGCCGGGCCTGAACGGCTCCGGACTGGTGATCGTCAACCCGCCCTTCACGCTCGAAGCCGAGCTGAGAGCCATTCTGCCCGAACTTGCCCGCCTGCTCGCCCAGGGCCCCGGCGCCGGACCCGACATTCGCATGCTGGTGGGCGAGACCTGAAGCCGCGCAGGCCTTTTCAGTCGGAGCGCCCGGTCGCAAACAGCAGCTTGCGCGCGGGTTCGCCCTTGCCCGCGGCATGGGCGCATCTTATACCGTGACTCGCATCCTGTTTGGAGAACCGGTCATGACCATGAAAAGCCTGATACTTGCAGTCGCGGCGGCCTTCAGCATGTCGCTCCTGAGCGTCGCAAGTCCGGCCAAGGCCTTCAGCGGCGGAACCTTTCCGTCCTGCGATGCACCTCAAGTGCTCAACTACATCCAGAATCGCTTTGTGTGGACCGACAGGCATGTGATCAAGCGCGGCCTGGCCATCGACAGCATTTCGCAAACCCATCGCAACCGCGTGGTCTATGGCGACCAGTACTGGTCCATCCCGAGGCTCTATTGCCGCGGCACCGCGCACATGAATGATGGCAAGCAGCGGACGATCTGGTGGCTGATCGAGGGCGGCATGGGCTTCGCCGGCCTGCGTGACAACCTCGAATTCTGCATTTCCGGGCTCGATCCGTTCAAGGTGCATGGCGCCTGGTGCCGCTCGGTTCGCTGACCGGGCTGCGTGTTCAGGATTTCGCCCCACAGGTTGCTGACGGCATTGGCCGTGCTTGCAATTGCGTCCGCCTGCTCGGACGGTGGATCGCCCCAAGCCCGGGCCGGCCCTGTTGACGAGGGAGCGGTTGCAGCCGACCTGCCGCGTGGCAAGGGGTTTGACTTCTATGTCCTGGCCTTGTCCTGGTCACCCGCCTATTGCCAGATTGAAGGCAGCAACGCCAACAGAAGGCAATGCGCAGAGGACCGCGATCTGGGCTTTGTGGTGCACGGCCTCTGGCCACAATTCGAAACCGGCTACCCCGAATTCTGCCCGACGCGCCAGCCTGACCGCGTGCCTGCCGATCTGGGCGGAGATTACCTGGATATCGTCCCGTCCATGGGGTTGATCGGACATCAATGGCGCAAGCACGGCACGTGTTCGGGCCTTTCCCAGAAGGACTATTTCCGGGTTCTGCGCGCCGCCCATGCGCGCACCCGGGTGCCTTCGGCATTCGCCCTTGAAAATCTTCCCGCCGAGATTGACGCCATGGAGGCCGAGGACGCATTCATCGCCGCCAATCCAGGCATGGAGCGGGATGGAATCGCGGTGGCCTGCCAGCGCGGACTGTTGCGCGAGGTGCGCATCTGCCTGACGCCATCGCTGAACTTCCGCGACTGTCAGGAGGTTGACCGGAACGGCTGCAGGATCGACAACCTGGAAGTTCCCGAACCGGATTGACCGGCTTTGGCGCTACTCGACGCAACGAAAGAAAAACCGATGAAAATTCTCTACTCTCCCCCATCGCCCTATTCCGCAAAGGTGCGGATGGCCGCGAAGCTCGCGGGCATCGACGCCGAGGGGGTGCCCACCGACACGATTGCCGCACCTGCCAGCCTGATTGACAACAACCCGCTCGGCAAGATCCCGACGCTTGTCACCGATGAGGGACAGGCCGTGTATGACAGCCGCGCGATCATGCAGTTTCTCGACCGTGCCGGAGCCAAGCGGCTCTATCCGCGCAACGCGGCCAAGCGCACTGAAGTCGAGGTGCTCGAAGCGCTTTGCGATGGCATCTGCGATTGCCTGCTGGCGATCATGTACGAGCGCCGCTTCCGTCCCGAGGAAAAGGTGCATCAGGAATGGATCGACAAGCAGTGGACCAAGGTGGAGCGCGGGCTCGACCATCTGGAAGCCAACCTGCCGCGCGGCACCAAGGCGCTCAACGGCGGCCATCTGGCGCTCGCAGCTCTGACCGGCTACCTGGCGCTGCGCTTCCCCGGCAAGTGGGAACGCGGCCGGCCGAAGCTCAAGCGATGGAGCGCGAAATTCGCGGCAAGCTTCCCGGATCTTGAAACACTGCGACCCCGGCAGTGACAGAGGGGCCCCGGAAGCCGGATTGGCGTCCGCAGAAGCAGGATGGCCTCGGCCATGTCTTCGCCGCCACCCGCTATTCGCTGGGGGGCGTCAGGCGGCTCTGGCGCGAAACCGCGTTCCAGCACGAGACGCTTGCCTTCGCGCTGATCATCGGCATTTTCATCTTCGCCGGCGCGCCCCTGTGGGGCTTTGTCGGGGCCTGCCTGCTCTACCTGCTGACAGCCTCGATCGAAGCGCTCAACACGGCGGTCGAGGAACTCACCGATCATGCCTCGCCGCATTATTCCAAAATGGCCCAGCACGCCAAGGATCTCGGCTCTTTCGCGGTTTTCTGCCTGTTGCTCGCCAATGGCGTCTGGGCGGCCTATGTTCTGGCCTCGCTGTGGGGCTGGGCAGCCTGAAAAGGAAAGAGCCCGGACGGGAAACCGTCCGGGCTCTTCAGTCCACAAGTTCCTGATCGCGAAATCGCGATTAGAACTTCATGCCGATACCGAGACGAACCGAGTGATCGTCGAAGCCGGACGACACGTTGGTGCCGCCGAGATTGTAGTCCTTCGACTGATAGTCGCTGTAACGGTATTCGATACGGGTGGTGATGTTCTCGGTCACGAAGGCTTCAGCGCCTGCGCCGGCAGTCCAACCGAAGTGGGTGTTGCTGTCCGAGCCGGCCGCATTGGTGACTTCAGCACCGGTGGCAGCGATACCGCCGGTTGCATAGATCAGGAACGGATTGACATCCATGCCCAAACGCGCCCGGAGCGAGCCATTGAAGCCCTGTTCGGCGGTTGTTCCACCCGAGGACACGTCAGCCCCGGAATAGCCGACATCGGCTTCCACACCATAAACGATGTTGTCGGTCTGCCAGTTGTAGCCGCCATACACGCCACCGCCGAAACCGTCCGCGTCAGCCGGGATCGCATCGAACTCACCCCACTTGTACTCGCCATAACCGCCGAGATATCCGCCAGCCCACACATAGGTCTGGGGCAGAACTTCAGCGACTGGAGGTTCAGGGGGCTGCTCCATGATCGCGTCCGCGGCCAGCACGGGGCCGGCGAGTGGCAGGGAAACGACTGCGGCCAGCAGTGCCAGTTTACGAATACGCATTTTATTCTCCTTGTTTGATCCGGCCCTACACGAAACAGAGGACCTGAAGCGCCGAGGCAGTTGGGAAGACCGCCGTCGACAGAAGCCAAGATGGACATCGAATGCGGCGCCCGCGAAGCCGAAATGTGGAAAGACGGCGGCAGAACAAAGGCACGCCCCACTGTTGCTGAACAGCAACAAAGCCGCCAGCGCACCGGGAATGCGTGGCCGCACCGCGGTGCGCGCCGGCACGGTCCATTGCACATGGGGACAGGCCGCCTATATGGCGTGGGGACCCGAAATGAAATGAGAGCGTTGATTCCCTGGCATGTTGAGCATTCTGACCCTGATCGCGGGCCTGGTCGTCCTTGTCCTTGCGGGTGACTATCTGGTGCGCGGCGCCGTGGCGCTTGCAGAGAAGCTCTCCATCGATCCGCTGATCATCGGTCTTACCATCGTCGCCTTCGGCACCTCCGCTCCGGAAATGTTCGTTTCACTGCAGGCGGCCTTCAACGGCGTGTCCGGCATTGCCGTCGGCAACATCATCGGCTCCAACATCGCCAATGTTTTCCTCGTGCTTGGCGCCCCGGCGATTCTGATGACCATCAGCTGCCGCGAGGACGGTCTGGGCGTGTCGCTTGCAGTGATGATCGGCCTGACGCTGATGCTGATGGTGATGATGTGGCTGACCCCGCTAAACCGGATCGACGGGGCTATCCTTCTCACCATGATCGCCGGCTACCTGGCCTGGCAGATCAGGGCGGCGCGCAAGAATCAGCTGGCGAACATGCCGGATTATCATGATGAAGTTGCGGAGGTGCCGCATGAAAACTGGAAGATCGCAGTCTTTATCATAGGTGGATTGATCGGCCTGCCGATCGGCGCGTGGCTGACAGTCGACAGCGCGTCGCAGATCGCGCGCATGCTCGGCGCCTCGGAAACCGTCATCGGCCTGACCATCGTTGCCATTGGCACCTCGCTGCCGGAGTTGGTGACCTCGGTGATGGCGGCCTGGCGCAAGTCAGGCGCAGTGATGATCGGCAATGTGGTTGGCTCCAATATTTTCAATATCGGCCTGATTCTGGGCGGTACCGCGCTGGTCCTGCCGCTCGATGTTGATCCGCGGATCGTCTCGATCGACATGTGGGTGATGCTTGCCGCAGGCCTTCTGGTGGTGGCGCTGGCGCATTGGAACCTGCCGATCAAAAAGCTTGGCGGCCTGGCTATGCTTGCGGTCTTTGGGGCCTATATCGTCTCGGTGTTCTAAACAAACCGCAGCCAGCAAATCTGGCGCGCACGGGCCGGGGAAGATCGAATGCCTAGCAACGGAACTGTTCTGGTCACTGGCGCGGGCCGCCGGATCGGCAAAGCCATCGCGACCGATCTGGCGGCGCATGGTTATCATGTCGCCATCCATGCCAATCACAGCGGCGCCGAAGCCGAGGCAGTGGCGGCCTCGATCCGCGATGCGGGCGGCCTGGCAGACGTTTTCCTCGCCGATCTGTCCGACAGCACGGCGGTGCGCCGGCTGCATGACGAGGTCTCGGACCGACTGGGGCCGCCCGACGTCATCGTCAACAATGCCTCGGTGTTTCAGGACGATGATGTGCGGGCATTCGACGAAGCCCTGTTCGACCGGCACTTCGCCATTCACCTGAAGGCGCCGGCGATCCTGGCAGAAGCCATGGCTGAAACCCTGCCCGAGCATGGCGACGGCCTGATCGTCAACATCATCGACCAGCGGGTCTGGAAGCTGACGCCGCGGTTCTTCTCCTACACGCTGTCGAAATCGGCGCTGTGGACGGCCACCCGGACCATGGCCCAGGCGCTGGCCCCGCGCATCCGCGTCAATGCCATCGGCCCCGGGCCGACGCTCGCCAATGAGCGGCAGAAGGCCGGTGACTTCGAAAGGCAGGCTGCGGCGGTACCGCTGGGTCACGGGCCGGAGCTGAGTGAATTCGGCGCCACGATCCGCTATCTGCATCAGGCGCGCTCGATCACCGGGCAGATGATCGCGCTCGATGGCGGCCAGCATCTGGCGTGGCAAACGCCTGATGTGAACGGCGTCGGGGAATAGCTTCGCTGCGCGGCAAGCCTGCCACGCTTGATAAACGTCGCTGCTGACGCCAGATGACAAGGGCACCCCAAAACACGCCCTTGCCCGCATCCGTTCGGGCGTGGATAAGAACAGACAATGACTCGCAAGCCCGACCCGACAGTTCCCAAGCCATCCAGAGCCGACGTGCAAACCGACGGCGGGGTGATCTATGCGGAGACCGACACCGACGAAGACGAGCCTGCCGCGGTTGACGCCCCCCTGCCCGTCGATGTCGCCAATGTGGCGGGCATCGAGTGGAACGAAAGCCCGATCGCCACGCCCGGCCTGAAGGGCGCCGAGGTGATCCAGGCCTTCGTCAGGCACCTGCCCAATCAGCCCGGCGTCTACCGGATGATGAACGAGACCGGCGACGTGCTCTATGTCGGCAAGGCGCGCAGCCTGAAGAAGCGGGTGACGAACTACGCGCAAGGCCGCGGCCATTCCAACCGCATCACAAGGATGATCGCCCAGACGGCGAACATGGAATTCGTCACCACGCGCACCGAGACCGAGGCGCTGCTGCTCGAGGCCAATCTGATCAAGCGCCTCAAGCCGCGCTTCAACGTGCTGATGCGCGACGACAAGTCGTTCCCCTATATCCTGATCACCGGCGACCACGAGGCGCCGGCCATCTTCAAGCATCGCGGCGCGCGCTCGCGCAAGGGCGCCTATTTCGGCCCCTTCGCCTCCGCCGGCGCGGTCGGCCGCACCATCAATGCGCTGCAGCGCGCCTTCCTGCTCAGGACCTGCACCGACAGCGTCTACGAGAGCCGGACGCGGCCATGCCTGCTCTACCAGATCAAGCGCTGTTCCGGCCCCTGCACCGGCGAGATCGACGCCGAGGGCTACGGGCGCCTGGTCGGCGAAGCCAAGGATTTCCTCTCCGGGCGCAGTCAGGCGGTGAAATCGCAATTGTCGACCGCGATGCAGTCGGCCTCCGCGGACCTCGATTTCGAGCGCGCCGCGGTCTATCGCGACCGGCTGTCGGCACTCAGCCACGTGCAGAGCCACCAGGGCATCAATCCGCGCACCGTCGAGGAGGCCGACGTCTTCGCCATCCATCACGATGCCGGCATGGCCTGCATCCAGGTGTTCTTCTTCCGCACCGGGCAGAACTGGGGCAACCGCGCCTATTTCCCCAAGGCCGACCCATCGTTGGCGCCGGGCGAGATCCTCGGCGCCTTCATCGGTCAGTTCTACGACGACAAGCCGACGCCGCGGATGATTCTTGTGTCCGATGACTTCGAGGACCGGGAACTGTTGGCCGAGGCGCTGAGCGTGCGCATGGAGCGCAAGACCTCGATCACCGTGCCGCAGCGGGGCGAGAAGCGCGAACTGGTCGACCAGGTGATGTCGAATGCCCGCGAGGCCCATGGCCGCAACCTGGCCGAGACCGCTTCGCAGACCCGGCTGCTCAAGGGATTGGCCGAGACCTTCAACCTGCCGCATCCGCCGCGCCGCATCGAGGTCTACGATAACTCCCACATCATGGGCACCAATGCGGTGGGCGGCATGATCGTCGCAGGGCCCGAGGGGTTCGTGAAGAACCAGTACCGCAAGTTCAACATCAAATCGACCGAGATCACCCCGGGCGACGATTTTGGCATGATGCGCGAAGTCATGCAGCGCCGCTTCTCGCGGCTGATCAAGGACCATGGCGCCGACGGCCCGGTCAAGCCGGAGGAGACCACTCCGGATGACCCGGATGCCGTCCAGCAGACCGGCATGCCGGCGTGGCCGGACCTGGTGCTGATCGACGGCGGCAAGGGCCAGATGAGCGCGGTGCGCACGATCCTCGAGGAACTCGGGATTGCCGACAAGATCACCGCCATCGGCGTCGCCAAGGGCATGGACCGCGAGGCCGGGCGCGAGCGCTTCTTTGTCGACGGCAAGCCCGACTTCACCCTGCCGCCACGCGATCCGGTGCTGTATTTCGTCCAGCGCCTGCGCGACGAGGCGCACCGGTTTGCCATCGGCTCGCACCGGGCGCGGCGCAAGAAGGAGCTGGTCGCCAATCCGCTCGACGAAATCGCGGGAATCGGTCCGAGCCGCAAGCGGGCGCTGCTGCACCATTTCGGCACGGCGAAAGCGGTCTCGCGCGCCGGCGTCGACGACCTCGTGACGGTCGAAGGCATCTCCGAGGCCGTGGCGGAACTGATCTACAATCATTTTCACGAGGAAAACCGGTAGGGCGTGCCGGATTTCCGATCATATTTGCGGCATTTGCGCGCGAAGGCATGCGGCAGCGGTTGACCTTGAGGGTCGCTCCCGCGCATCTTGCGCACAATCCGAAAACCGGGGTGATCCATGGCGGCAACCGCGCTCAACATACCGAACCTCCTGACCTATGGGCGGATACTCGCTGTCCCGTTGATCGTGCTGTGCTTTTTCATCGAAGGGCGCCTGCACGGGTCGGATTTCGCCCGCTGGAGCGCGCTGGCGATCTTCGCCGTGGCATCGGTGACCGATTTCTTTGACGGCTACCTCGCCCGCATCTGGGACCAGACCTCCAATATCGGCCGCATGCTCGACCCGATCGCCGACAAGCTTCTGGTGTCGTCGATCCTGCTGCTGGTCGCCGCCGACGGCACCATTGCCGGCTGGTCGATCTGGGCGGCGATCATCATCCTGTGCCGCGAAATCCTGGTCTCGGGCCTGCGCGAATACCTCGCGGCACTGAAGGTCTCGGTCCCCGTCACATGGATTGCCAAGTGGAAGACGACCTTGCAGATGATCGCGCTCGGGTTCCTTCTGGCGGGTCCCGCCGGCGACAAGGTGCTGCCCTACACGACCGAGATCGGCATCGGCATGCTGTGGATCGCGGCGCTGATCACGATCTACACCGGCTATGATTATTTCCGGGCCGGGCTGAGACATGTGGTGGATGAATGAGCGTGAAGATCGTCTATTTCGCCTGGGTGCGCGAGCGCATCGGCAAGGGGTCGGAAGAGATCGAGCTTCCGGAGAGTGTCAAGACGGTGGGTGACCTGATCGCCCATCTTTCGACATTGGGCGAGGAATACCAGGCAGCTTTTCAGGTTCCCGGCGTCATCCGCGCAGCGCTGGACGAGGAGCATGCCGATCATGACGAACCTATCGGCCATGCGCGGGAAATCGCGCTGTTTCCGCCGATGACGGGTGGCTGAGATGGGTGTTGGGACCCCCAGCACATCGGCAGCGGTCACGGTGCGCATCCAGGCGCAGGATTTCGACATCGCCGCGGAAATCCATGCCCTGACCCGGGGCCGCGCCGACATCGGCGCTGTGGCGAGTTTCACCGGGCTCTGCCGCGACGAAGGCGGCCGCCTGTCGGCGCTTGAACTCGAGCATTATCCTGGCATGGCCGAACGCGCCATTCGCGCCATCGCCGAAGAGGCAGTCAGCCGGTTCGAGCTTTGCGGCATCACCGCCATCCACCGCCATGGCGCGATTCTGCCAGGAGGCAATATCGTGCTTGTGGTCGCCACAGCGCCCCATCGCCAGGCCGCCTTCGACGGCGCCTCCTTCCTGATGGACTATCTCAAGACCGATGCGCCGTTCTGGAAGAAGGAACACCTGAAAGACGGCAGCGCGGGCGAATGGGTCTCGGCCAAGGACGCCGACGACGAGGCCAAGGCAAAATGGGCCGAGGCGCCGCGGCAGAGCGGGCAATGAGCCCGCCGGTCAGGTTGGAGGAGAGCTGGAAGGCGGCGCTGTCGGACGAGTTTTCGAGCCCCTACATGACTGAACTCCGGTCCTTCCTGAAAGCCGAGATCGGCGCGGGAAAGCAGGTCTTTCCGAAGGGACCGGACTATTTCGCAGCCCTCGACCTGACGCCGCTTGATCGCGTCAAGGTCGTGATCCTCGGCCAGGATCCCTATCACGGCGACGGACAGGCGCATGGGCTGTGTTTCTCGGTGCAGCCGGGCGTGCGCGTCCCGCCATCGCTCAAGAACATCTACAAGGAACTGGAAACGGACCTGGGCATCCCCCAGGCACGGCACGGCAACCTCGATAGCTGGGCGCGTCAGGGCGTGCTGCTGCTCAACAGCGTGCTCACCGTCGAGCGCGGCCTCGCCGCCTCGCATCGCGGCCGCGGCTGGGAGCGCTTCACAGACGCGGTGATCGAGAAGGTCAACGCGTTGGAGCACCCCGTGGTGTTCCTGCTCTGGGGTTCCTACGCGCAGAAGAAGGCCGCCTTCGTCGACACCAGCCGCCACCTTGTGCTCAAGGCCCCTCACCCCTCGCCACTGTCGGCGCACACCGGCTTTTTGGGCTGCCGGCATTTTTCCCAGGCGAACGCGTTTCTCGAGAAGAACGGCATGACGCCGATCGACTGGCGCTTGCCGGAGGCACCGTAGTCCGCCGGCAAAGAGCTTGTTCCGGCCAACAAAAAACCGGGCTCTTGCGAACCCGGTTTTCCGATTCATTTCAATGCTCTCGGCCAGTCGGCCGCCAGACTGCTTCAGCCGACGATTTCGGTACCGGCGAACCAGTAGGCAATCTCTTCGGCTGCGGTTTCCGGCGCATCGGAGCCGTGTACCGAGTTTTCGCCGATCGACAGCGCGAAGGTCTTGCGGATGGTGCCTTCGTCGGCATTGGCCGGGTTGGTGGCGCCCATGATCTCGCGGTTCTTGAGGATGGCGTTCTCGCCTTCGAGAACCTGGACGACGGTCGGGCCGGAGGTCATGCCTTCAACCAGTTCGCCGAAGAAGGGGCGTTCCTTGTGCACGGCATAAAAGCCTTCGGCTTCGCGCTTGCTCATCCAGACGCGCTTGGAAGCAACGACGCGCAGGCCGTTGTCTTCGAAGACCTTGGTGATGGCGCCGGTCAGGTTGCGCTTGGTGGCGTCGGGCTTGATCATCGAAAAAGTGCGTTCAATCGCCATGTCGTGTTCCTCTAGCGGTTTGCCCGCGGACAGGCGGGCCAGATTGGGTGCAAAAATCCGGGCAGACACAGGTCCTGCCCGGAGTTGCGGCCTAAATAGCCGCATGCCTTGTCATCCGCAAGGGGCGTTGGGAGGAAGCTGTAAAGCTGACCGGTTTACCCCGCCGGAGGAACCGAACGGCCCAGGCCGTCATGCAGGTCGAGGCAGCGGTTGAACCACTCGGTCACCGCGTCGCCCTCCTCCAGCAGTTTCGCGGTCGAGGTCACCCGCGCCCATTGCAGCGCGCCGAAGACGATGTAGTCGCAAAACAGCGGCGACGATCCGCCGATCCAGGGCTGCGACTTGAGCATCACCCGCAGCGGCGTGAGCCTTGCGGAGAATCCCTCGATCTCGGCGTCGCGACGTTCGGTGACCTGTTCGAGCGTCTTGCCCATGCGGGCCTCGCGGCTCTGGCGGAAATAGGCCTGGTCCTCGGGCGCCAGGATGTCGTGGATGTCCTTGAGCGCGATGACGCCCAGCGCCGCGTGCAGCACGGACTGGGTCCAGGCCTCAATGAAGCGCGCCATGGCCTGCCCGCCCTCGCCGCCAAACAGCGACGGCCGGTCCGGATAGGTCTCCTCGAGATAGGCGGCGATCAGGAAACTGTCGGCCACCACCTGGCTGCCGTCGCGGATCACCGGCACGGTCTTCGAAGCGCCGCCCTCGACCTCGGGCACCTTGGTGAAGCAGACATTGCGGCGCTCGAAGGGCAGTCCCTTGTGGGCGAGAGCCATCGCCGTCTTCCAGCAATGCGGGCTGAAGGGACGGGTCGCGTCGGCGCCGACGAGGTCGTGAAGGATGATGGTCATGGGACGGCTCCTGCAAGGGTTTGGTGTGTTGTGACGCAACACCCCGCATTTGTCACGAGCATGACCAGCAACAAAACCTGGTTTCCCCTTGCCATTTGGCGCGTTTCCGGCCAGAAGCGCGGGCATGCTGACGATTACCGACCTTTCCGCGCGCATCGCTGGGCGCCTCCTGATCGACAATGCCTCGCTGGCGCTGCCCGTGGGCATCAAGGCCGGGCTCGTGGGCCCCAATGGCGCGGGCAAATCGACCCTGTTCAAGATCATCACCGGCGAGATGGCGACGGAGACCGGGCACACCTCGATTCCGAAGAACACCCGCATCGGCCAGGTGGCGCAGGAAGCGCCGGCGGAAGATACCGCGCTGGTCGAGATCGTGCTGCGCGCCGATCTCGAGCGCACGAGGCTGATGAAGGAAGCCGAGACCGCCACCGATCCGATCCGCATCGCCGAAATCCAGATGCGGCTGGTCGACATCGACGCCCATTCGGCCGAAGCCCGCGCGTCTTCTATTCTGGCAGGCCTGGGCTTTGACCAGGAGGCGCAGCAGCGCCCAGCCTCGAGCTTCTCGGGCGGCTGGCGCATGCGCGTGGCGCTGGCCTCGGTGCTTTTTGCCGAGCCCGACCTGCTGCTGCTCGACGAGCCGACCAACTATCTCGACCTTGAAGGCACGCTGTGGCTCGAGGACTACATCCGCCGCTACCCGCACACCGTGCTGATCATCAGCCATGACCGCGACCTCTTGAACACCGCAGCCAACGCCATCGTCCATCTCGACCAGAAGAAGCTGACCTTCTATCGCGGCGGCTTCGACCAGTTCGAGCGGCAGAAGGCCGAGCGCGACGAGCACCAGACCAAGGCGCGCGAAAAGAGCCTGGCCGCGCGCAAGCACATGGAAGAGTTCGTCGAGCGCTTCCGCGCCAAGGCGTCGAAGGCCCGCCAGGCGCAGTCGCGCATCAAGGCGCTCGAAAAAATGGGCACCGTGGATGCGGTGATCGAAAACAATGTCAGCGGCTTCTCGTTCCCGCGGCCCGACCGCGGGGTCGCGTCGCCGATCATCGCGATTGAAGGCGGCTCTGTCGGCTACACGCCGGGCGCGCCGATCCTGACACGGCTGGACCTCAGGATTGACGCCGATGACCGCATCGCGCTGCTTGGCTCGAACGGAAACGGCAAGTCGACCTTCGCCAAATTCATCGCCGGGCGCCTGCAAGCCGAAGCCGGACTGATCCGCACCGCGCCGCAGCTCAAGACCGGCTTTTTCGCCCAGCACCAGATGGACGATCTGATTCCCGAAGAATCGGCCGTCGCCCATGTGCGCGCCCTGATGCCGGACGCGCAGGAAGCCCGCGTCCGCGCCCGGGTGGCGCAGATGGGCCTGAAGCAGGACAAGATGAACACCCCGGCCAAGGATCTGTCCGGCGGCGAGAAGGCCCGGCTCCTGATGGGGCTGTCGGCGTTTCATGCGCCCAATCTGATGATCCTCGACGAGCCGACCAACCACCTCGATATCGACAGCCGCGCGGCGCTGATCCGGGCGCTCAATGCGTTTCCGGGCGCGGTCATCCTGATCTCGCATGACCGGCATCTGATCGAAGCCACCGTCGACCGTCTGTGGATCGTCCGCGACGGCACGGTGAGTGCGTTTGACGGCGACCTCGAGGATTATCGCCAGGAAGTCGTGGGCTCGTCGGGAAAGAGCAAGAAGAGCGGCGACAGTGACGGCGGCTCCAAGGCGGAGAAGCGCAAACAGGCTGCACAGCAACGTGCCGACCTCGCGCCGATGAAGAAAAAGATCAAGGATTTCGAAGCCTTGGTCGAACGTCTGACCAAACAGATTCAGTCGCTTGATGCAGAGCTTGCGGACCCGGCCCAGTTTGCCGACGCACCCTACAAGATCGCGCAGAAAACCAAGCAGCGGGCCGATCGCGCCGCGGAACTGGCAAAGGCAGAGGAAGAATGGCTGGCGCTCAACAGCCAGGTCGAGGACGCCGAGGCGGCCGAGTAGGCCTTCGCTGCGGCAGCCGGGCTTGATGCACATCAAGGGCGCGACTGCATCCGCGTGGTAGCGAGATCCAAGTGATTGGAACTCCCCATGCCCCCTTCAAAGTCCGACATCGAATCCATCGTCAAGACCGCCCGGAAGGCCTCGCCCTGGCGCAGGCGGCTGGTCTGGCTCGTCCTGCTCGTCGTTGCCTTCGGCGGAGGCTGGACATGGTGGTCCTCCGCCTCGCGTCAGCAATCCCCCGTTTATGTGACCGAGACCGTGAGCCGGACCGACATCGTCGTGCAGGTCACCGCCACCGGCACGGTGCAGCCGACCGGCCAGGTCGAGATCTCGAGCGAGCTGTCAGGCACCGTCCGATCGGTGGAGGCCGATTTCAACGATCAGGTCAAGAAGGGCCAGATCCTTGCGCGTCTCGACACCGACAAGCTTGAGGCGAATGTCGAACTGGGCCGGGCCTCGTTGACCGCGTCGCAAGCGCGCCTGGCCGAAGCCACCGCGACACTCAACGAGACCAGGGACAATTACGACCGCGCGGTGATGCTCGAGCAGAAGAAGGTCACCACGCTCGAAGGCCTGCTCAAGGCCAAGGCCGCCCACGACCGCGCCAAGGCCGCGGTCAAGAGCGCAGAGGCCGACATCCGCGTCTCTGAGGCAAATCTCAGGATCAACGAGGCCAATCTGGCCAAGGCCTGCATCTGCTCCTCGATCGATGGCGTGGTGCTCGACCGCACCATCGAGGTTGGACAGATCGTCGCCTCCTCGCTGCAGGCGCCGGTGCTGTTCACGCTCGCCGCCGATCTCACCAAGATGGAATTGCGCGTCGACATCGACGAGGCCGACATCGGCATGGTGAAGGTCGGCCACGAGGCCAGCTTCTCGGTCGAGGCCTATCAGGGGCGCAGCTTCCCTGCCGTCATTTCCCAATTGCGGTTTGCGCCAAAGACAGTCGATGGCGTGGTGACCTACGAGGCGATCCTGTCGATCGACAATGCAGACATGCTGCTGCGTCCGGGCATGACGGCCACCGCGGATATCAAGGTGGCCGAGGTCAAGGACACGCTGGCGATCTCCAATGCGGCGCTGCGGTTCTCGCCGCCGGTGACGGCGGAGAATGGCGGCGGCAGCGGGCTTCTGGGTGTGATCTTCAGACCCCCGACACGGCAGGCGTCCACGGTGGCGCAGGCGAGCACCGACGGCAGCCGCGACATCTGGCTCCTGAAGAACGGTCAAGCGGTCGCCGTGTCGGTGATGCCGGGCGAAAGCGACGGGTCAAAGACCGCGATCAGCGGCGGTGGCTTGAGCGAGGGCGATCTGGTGATCACCGATCAGACGACGCCATGACGGACGCCAGTGCGACGCCGGGCACGCGCCCTGGGACAACCGCCCCCTCCGCGGCCATCCTCGCGCCGGAACTCGCGCCGCTGATCAGGCTCAGGGGCGTGACCAAGATCTACGGAAGCGGCGACGCCGAGGTACGCGCCCTTCGTGGCATCGATCTCGACATCGGCGGCGGCGAATTCGTCGCCATCATGGGACCCAGCGGCTCGGGCAAGTCGACCGCCATGAACATCCTGGGATTTCTCGACAAGCCCACCGGCGGCTCCTACGCCTTCGGCGGCGCCGAGGTCGACCATCTTTCCCGCGACCAACTGGCGCTGCTCCGGCGCAATTTCCTCGGCTTCGTCTTCCAGGGCTACAATCTGCTGGCCCGGACCTCTGCGCTCGACAATGTCGAACTGCCGCTGATCTATCAGGGCATGCCCCGGACCGAGCGGAGGCGGCTGGCGCTTGATGCGCTGGCCAAGGTCGGGCTCAAGGGCCGCGAGGACCATGACCCGTCGCAGCTGTCGGGCGGCCAGCAGCAGCGCGTGGCGATCGCCCGCGCCATCGTCACCAATCCGGACGTGATCCTTGCCGACGAGCCGACGGGAAACCTCGATACCGCCCGCAGCCACGAGATCATGGACCTGCTCACCGAGCTCAACCGCAAGGACGGCATCACCATCCTGATGGTCACCCATGAGCCCGACATGGCGGTGTATGCCGACCGGCTGATCCACTTCGTCGATGGCCGCATCCAAGCCGACACGATCCCCGACAAGGCGGTGCCCCATGCTTTATGAAGCGGTCCGGCTCGCCCTGCAGGCCATTCTGCGCAACATGTTCCGGTCGTTTCTCACGGTTCTGGGCATCGTCATCGGCGTCGCCGCGGTGATCGCCATGGTCACTGTCGGCCAGGGCTCCACCGACCAGGTGGAGGCCGATGTCTCCACGCTCGGCACCAATCTGCTGATGATCCGGCCCGGCCAGCCCTCGCAGGGTCCCGGCTCCGGCGTGGGCGGGACGGCTGCGAGCCTGACGCTCAAGGATGTCGACGCCATCGAGGAGCAGATCGCAAGCGTGATGGTCGCCACGCCGAGCAATTCGCGGGCGATGACGGTCATCTTCGGCAATGTCAATTCCTCGACCACGGTGACCGGCACCGACACGCGGTTCCTCACCGCCCGCGACTGGTCGCTCTCGATCGGCCGGGCCTTCTACGAGAGCGAGCAGCGCACAGGCTCGGCCGCCTGCATCCTGGGCAGCACAGTGCGCGAGAAGCTGTTCGGCGCAAGCGATCCGCTCGGCGCCAGCATAAGGTTGAAGCAGATCTCCTGCCGGGTCATCGGCGTGCTCGAGGCCAAGGGTGCTTCGAGCTTCGGCACCGACCAGGACGACATCGTGCTGATCCCGATCCGCGCCTTCCAGCGCCGCATCGCCGGCAATCAGGATGTGTCGATGATCTACGCCTCGATCCGCACCGGAATTTCCACCGACAAGGCCAAGGCGGACATCGAGCGGCTGATGCGCGAGCGCCGGCGCATCGGCCCGTTCGAGGAAGACGATTTCAATGTCTTCGACATGAAGCAGATCTCCTCGATGCTGACCGGCATCACCAGCGTGCTGACCGGGCTGCTTTCCGCCGTCGCCGCCGTCAGCCTGCTCGTCGGCGGCATCGGCATCATGAACATCATGCTGGTCTCGGTCACCGAGCGCACCCGCGAGATCGGAATAAGGCTGGCGGTGGGCGCGACCGAGGGACAGGTGCTGCTGCAGTTTCTGGTCGAATCCATCGTGCTGTCGCTGATCGGCGGGCTGATCGGCATCGTGCTGGGCCTCGGCCTCGGCTTTCTTGGGTCTCGGCTGCTGTCGGTTCCCTTTGCGCCCAATCCGTCCCTGATCGTGGCGGCCTTCGCGTTTTCAGCGTTGGTGGGGATCGTCTTCGGCTTCTTCCCCGCGCGCCGGGCTGCCCGGATGGATCCGATAGAGGCGTTGCGTCATCAGTAAAAGGCCTGTCTTTTCAAACTGCTCTCGGCAAGGCCTGTCAAAGAGAATCCCAGTCTTGAGAAAGTGATTCCGGCAAGGCCACTCACCATGACCGCGATCTTGAATAGGCGCCCGAAATCAGGCTGACGACGCTCGTTCCGGGCGGTAGGGTCTTCTCATGCTGTTTGATCTGCCCGACACCGCCACCCTCTACGATGCGCTGCTTGCGCGTGACCCCTGCTATGAGGGGCGCGCCTATGTCTGTGTGAGTTCGACCGGCATCTTCTGCCGCCTCACCTGCCCCGCGCGCAAACCGAAGCTGGAAAACTGCTCCTTTTACCTCACTGTCGGAGAATGCATCCAGGCCGGCTACCGCGCCTGCAAGAGGTGTCACCCGATGGCCCCGGCGGCGGAAGCCGAGCCGGCGATCAGGCTGCTCCTCTCTGCGCTGAGCGAGCGCAGGGATCACCGCTGGAGCGAGCCCGACATAGTCCGGATGGGTCTCGATCCGTCCACCGTGCGGCGTGTCTTCAACCGGCACTTCGGCATGACCTTCCTGGAGATGGCGCGCCTCGAGCGGCTGCGCAACGGGCATGTGGCGCTGGCCGGCGGCGGCAAGGTGATCGAGGCGCAACTGGATGCCGGGTTCTCTTCCCCCAGCGCCTTCCGCACCGCCTTCGCCCGGCTGATGGGACAGGCGCCCAACAGCTTCCAGGCGGACGCGGTCGTGAAGGCTGACTATGTCGACACCCCGCTCGGCGCGATGATCGCGCTCGGCGACCGGACCCATCTGCATCTTCTCGAATTCGCCGACCGCAAGGCGCTGCCCACTGAGCTGCGCCGGATGCACCAGTTGCTCAAGGGCCGGATCGGCTTTGGCCGGCAGCCCCCGATGGATCTGCTGGAGGCCGAGCTGGAAGGGTATTTCACCGGCCGCCGCGCGCGCTTCAGCGTTCCCCTGGCGTTTCACGGCAGTGATTTCACCAAGGCGGTCTGGCATGCGCTGGTCGCCATCCCGGCGGGAGAAACCAGAAGCTACAGCGAGATCGCCCGGCAGATCGGCCGACCTTCAGCGATCCGCGCCGTGGCGCGCGCGAACGGCGCCAACCAGATCGCGCTGCTGGTCCCCTGCCACCGGGTCATCGGCGCCGACGGGTCGCTCACCGGCTATGGCGGCGGGTTGTGGCGCAAGCAGAAACTGATCGAGATCGAGCGGCAGTATGCCTGAACGTCCTGATAGGGGACCAGTATTTGCTTTCATAGGTATATCGGAGCGCACGGACCCCATGCGGGCCACGGATTGGCCTGACAGGATAGTATTGTCCAGCCGTGAAGGCGTATCTGTTTACAGCAACGCCACCAAGATGCAACTTCAATCCATCTTAGTCTCCGCTCACCAGGACGCTTCACGTCAGCAGTCCGAGAGTTTTCACAATCCCGCGGACATCGCAACCGAGGAAGACCCTGTTCGTACGGCCTATTCAAAGGCGGCGACGGGCACAACTCAAAAAACCCTGATGCGCGGACCGGCAATAAAAAATCGCAAAAGATGCATCGTGTGTACACAATATCTATGGTGAAGTTATTTCTAACTTATACTTAATTCCAAATTCTCTTCATAAATTACTATTATAATATATTATATTATCACGATAGATATACGTATTTAAATTCAAAATATCAACCGACGATATATTTATTAACCTCCATACAACTGATAATTCATTCATCCTCTTGGAGGATTAAATTGTGAATATGAGATCTCGCAGTTTTCATAAGCGTGTCGTTAACGGTTCGGTTACCGGATTTTGCGATTTAGATATTGCTTTGAAACGATGTGTGCAAACACGCCGCGCATCGTTTCAAGATCAACATCCCCGTAGTGGAGAGGCCATCTCCGCCGAAACGGTCCGAATTGAAGAAACCACTGGAGACGGTAGAATGGGCTTCCACGACATCATATCATCCGACGAAAAGAGCATTCTCGCGGCCTTGAGGAGATCTCTGGCCGTCATCGAGTTCGATCTGGATGGCGCCATCCTCACCGCCAATGACAGCTTCTGCCAGGCTCTCGGTTACGAGTTCTCGGAAATTAAGGGCAAGAACCACCGCATCTTTGTCGACGCTGCGGAAGCGGCCTCCCCGGCCTACGCAGATTTCTGGTCGAAGCTCGGCCGCGGAGACTTCGACAAGGCGCAGTACAAGCGGATCGGCAAAGGTGGCAAGGAGGTCTGGATCGAGGCGAGCTACAATCCGGTCATGCGCGGCGGCAAGCCCTACAAGGTGATCAAGTTCGCAACGGATGTGACCGACCAGAAGCTCAAGGCCGCCGATGACTGCGGCAAGATCGCAGCCATTTCGCGCGCGCAGGCGATGATCGAGTTCAACCTCGATGGCACGATCATCACCGCGAACGAGAATTTTCTCGGTACGCTTGGCTACAACCTTTCCGAAATCGCCGGCAAGCATCACCGGATGTTTTGCGAGAGAGCCTATGCCGAGAGCGCTGAGTATGCCCAGTTCTGGAAAAAGCTTGGCAACGGCGAATTCTTTTCGGACGAGTTCCTTCGCATCGGCAAGGCCGGAAAGCGGGTCCATATCCAGGCCTCCTACAATCCAATCTTCGACGCTGACGGCAAGGTCTTCAAGGTTGTCAAGTTCGCCACCGACGTGACCGAGCGCGTCAGCAATGTGACGTCACTGTCGAACGGGCTCGAGCGCTTGGCCGATGGCGACCTGACTTTCCGCATCGACGACCCCTTCCAACCCGCGCTCGAACCTTTGCGGGTCAATTTCAACATCGCAAGCAAGGGGCTGTGCGAGGCCATGCAGTCGGTTTCCGAAAATGCCAGGGCGATCTCGTCCGGCTCCGAGGAAATCCGCAACGCCGCCGACGACCTGGCCAAGCGGACCGAGAACCAGGCGGCATCGGTCGAGGAAACCGCGGCAGCACTGGAGGAAATCACCAAGACGGTCGCGGCTTCAAGCGAACGCGCTGACGAGGCCGGACAGCTGGTCGCCAAGACCAAGCGGGACGCCGAAACGTCCGGCCAGGTGGTCGACAAGGCCGTGATCGCCATGGCCGAGATAGAAAGCTCGTCGAAGGCCATTACCAACATCATCAACGTGATTGACGACATCGCCTTCCAGACCAACCTGCTGGCGCTCAACGCCGGTGTGGAAGCGGCGCGAGCCGGGGAAGCTGGTCGCGGCTTTGCCGTTGTCGCCCAGGAAGTGCGCGAACTCGCCCAGCGAACCGCGACGGCCGCCAAGGAGATCAAGGGCCTGATCACCGCGTCGGGCGATCAGGTCAAGAGCGGCGTGGCGCTGGTTGGGGAGACCGGCAAGGCGCTGGCCAGCATTGTCGAGCAGGTCAAGCTGATCAACGCCAATGTCGAAGCCATCGTCACCGGATCGCGTGAGCAGTCGACCGGACTGAACGAGATCAACATGGCGGTCAACACCATGGACCAGGGTACCCAGCAAAATGCGGCCATGGTGGAACAGTCCACCGCCGCCAGCCACAGCCTGGCCCAGGAAGCGGCCTCGCTGTTCCATCTGCTCAGCCGCTTCAAGACAGCCAACGACTCCGCCTATGGCGGACCGAGGGCGGTCAGCTCCGGCCCTGCAGCATCGCCGCAGCGCGGAGCGCCTCCACGGCAAAGACCGGCCTTCAACGGCAATGCCGCTGTCGACATGTCGCAGTGGGAAGAATTCTGAGCCATCTCGCCGGCTCATTGCTGCACATCAGATCGGCCCTCCGGAAACGACTCCGGAGGGCTTTTTGATGCGTTGCTGGATCGGCCTGCCCTGTCAGGCCTTCTTCTCCCAGCGCCTGTCGGGCGTCTGCTGCCAATAGGTCAGCGCATGACCGCCGGCCTTGAGGCTCTTCCACTGCGCGCGGGCGGCCTCGAGCTGCTGTTGATCATGTCCGTCGAACATCATCACCAGCCTCTCGACACCCTCCAGCGCCGGTATGTCGGCACCATCGGCGACGAAGCGAACCGACGCCCCGTTCGCCGCCTCGCCGCCAAGCGTGAGGAGCACCGGCTGGCGCGCCGCATGAGGAGCGTGGTCGACGCCATGCGGCAGGAAACTGTCCTCGCGAAAAGTCCACAGATGGCTGTCGAGTGCCGCACAGCGTTCCTCGCTGCCCATGTGCACGGACACAAGCCATCCACGGTCAAGGCTCTTTTCGAGAAGCGGCGGCAGCGCCTCCTCAAGCCTGGATTCGGTCAGGTGATAGAACAGGACTTCGGCCACCGGGCCTAGCTCTCGTAGTTGGCGCGCACCAGCTCGTCGAGCAGCCGCACCCCAAACCCGGACGCCCAGGACTGGTTGATGTCGGTGGATGGCGAGCCCATCGCGGTGCCGGCAATATCGAGATGCGCCCAGGGCGTGTCCTTGACGAAGCGCTTGAGGAACTGCGCCGCAGTGATCGCGCCGGCATGGCGGCCGCCGGTGTTCTTCATGTCGGCGAACTTGGAATCGATCAGCTTGTCGTATTCGGACCCGAGCGGCATTCGCCAGACCCGCTCCTCGGTCACCTCCCCCGCCCTGGTCAGTGCCTGGGAGAGCTCGTCATTGTTGGAGAACAGGCCGGCATGGTGCGGACCAAGCGCCACGATGATGGCGCCGGTCAGGGTGGCGAGGTTGATCATGACCGCCGGCTTGAACCGTTCCTGGCAATAGGTGAGCGCGTCGCACAGCACCAGCCGGCCCTCGGCATCGGTGTTGATGATCTCGATCGTCTGGCCAGACATCGACCGGACGATGTCGCCCGGACGCTGCGCTGCGCCGTCCACCGCGTTCTCGACCAGCCCGATGATCCCGATCGCATTGACCTTGGCCTTGCGCGCAGCCAGCACATGCATCAGCCCGATGACGGCGGCAGCACCACCCATGTCGCCCTTCATGTCCTCCATGCCCGAGGCCGGCTTGATCGACACACCGCCGGTGTCGAACACCACGCCCTTGCCGACGAAGGCCACCGGCTTGTCCTTGGGCTTGGCGCCCTGCCAGCGCATGATCGCCAGGCGAGGAGGCCGCGGCGAGCCAAGCGAAACCCCGAGCAGCGCCTCCATCTTGAGCTTCTTCATGTCCTTCTCGGTGAGGATCTCGACTTCCATGCCGAGGGATTCGAGCTGCTTGGCGCGGTCGGCGAATTCCACCGGGCCGAGCACGTTGGCGGGTTCATTGACCAGGTTGCGCGCCAGTTCGACACCTTCCGAGATGGCCTGCCGCGTGGCAAAGGCCTTCTTGCAACCGCTCGCATCCTCGTGCTGGAACACGACTGACACCTTGCGGGATCCATTGTCGTCATCCTCGGACTTCTTGGTCTTGTAGGTGTCGAAGGAATAGGCGCGCATCAACAGCCCCAGCGCCATGTCGGCGGCGGCTTCAGCGGACGGGACGCCCGCATCGACCAGCAGCACTGTCACTTTCGAGGCCTTGCCGATCACCGAACAGATCTTGCCGCCCACGCGCATCCACTCATGTGCAGACAGTTTGTCCGGATCCCCGGTTCCCACGAGCGCGATCCGGTCGGCGGGCGCATCGACGGGCGCGAAGACATCGACGGTCGAAAACGACTTGCCGGAGAAGCCCGCGACCTTCACAGCCTTGTCGAGCTGGCCGGCAGGATCGGCGGTCTTGGCGGCGGCGGAAACGGGCGCGGCCAGAGAGCCCAAGGCGACAACCAGTCCTCCTGAGACTTTCACGGACTTGGAAAAACTGATTTCAATGCTTAGCGACATAACGGCTCCAATGGATTTTCGTGATTGGCGTTACCCTCGATGTTCTCGTTTTCGAGACAGAAGGCAAGCGCCCATATGCGGATCAGGGCGCGGGTCGGCTGCAGTCCTGAGTCCGAAACGGCTTGAGGCGGGATGGATGCATCAAGTCCCGGCAATGGGCACGGCGGCCAATATTGCATTTGCGCGACAGCGCTGCAAGAAACGGTTAACCGTGTTTGTTTGCCACAGATTATCCAATTTGCGGTTTAGTAAGGCTGGTGCATGCTGGGCATGGTCCAGCCGGCAGTCACAAGCGCCATGCGAATCAAGGCGCAGCCCGCCGCTTGCTCCGGAAAGGCGCAATGAAGCAAATCGAACGTTACATATTGCGCCGCATGAGCATGCTGACCTTCTGGTCGCTGGCCTCGGTCACCATTCTGGTCATGACCACGCAGGTGCTGATCCGCGTCGATGTGCTGACCACAACGGGACAGGCGATCGGCGCATTCCTGCTGCTGGCTGCAACCCTCATTCCCTCGGTGTTGTCCATCGTGGCGCCCTTTGCCCTGCTGATCGGGGTCAGCCAGGTGCTGTCGGGCATGAATGCCGACAGCGAGCTTGTGGTCGTGGAGGCCGCCGGCGCCAGGCCGGTGACCGTTCTCAAGCCGGTGCTGGCGCTCGCCGCCGCGATGTCCATTATGGTGCTGCTGGTCGCCAATTTCGTCGAGCCCTGGTCGAACCGCAAGCTCTACGACGTGCTTACCCAGGCGCAATCCGACCTGTTTTCGGTGGCGGTGCGCTCGGGCACGTTCATGCAGCTTGAACCGGGGCTTTTCGTCCAGGTCAACGAGAAGCTGCCCGGCGGCGAGCTGAGCGGCATATTCCTGGCCGATTCCCGGACGGAAGACAGCGAGACCATCTACTACGCCCGCAGCGGCGTCATCCGGAGTACCGGCGACAAGAACATTCTCTATCTGGTCGATGGCGAGTTGCAGCAGCGCAGCCTTTCGAACGACCAGATCTCGATCGTCACCTTCACATCCTACGCGCTGGACATGGCGGCCTTCGTGCCCGCGGGACAGGCTGCGGCGCGGCGACCCAAGGAGCAGCCCACCGCCTATCTGCTCAATCCGTCGCCGGACGACTTCTACACCCAGAAGGCGCCGCATATCATCAAGATCGAGCTGGTGCAGCGCTTCTCGACATGGATGTATCCGCTGGCCTTCGGCCTGGTGGCCTTCGTGTTCCTCGGCAAGGCCCGCTCCAATCGGCACGAGCAGTTCCAGAATGGCGCACTGGTGGCGGCGATCACGCTGGGCTCACGCGGGTTCGGCTTCTACAGCAGTGAAGAAGCCGGCCTGAGCGCCCTGATGGAATTCTTGACCTATGCCGTCCCTGCGGCAATCATCGTGACCTTCGGGATCCTCGCGCTGTCCGGCCGGACGCTGACGATCCCCAAGGCCTGGGCAAGGCTCAATGACCGCCTGATCGAAACTGCGACCGCGCGGCTCAAGCGCCTGCAGAACTGGCGCCGCACGGCTGGCGACGGGCGATCTGCATGAGCTTCCTGGTCCCGACATTGTCGCGCTATTTCTTCCGGCGCTACATGGTCACCTTCGTGACCTACTGCCTGGCTGTCCTGTTCCTGGTCTTCCTGGTGGATTTCAACGAATCGTCGCGGCGGCTCGCGGCGGCGGCGGATTACACGGTTCTCACCGGCCTGTTCATCTCGATGCTGAGGGTGCCGACAGTGCTGCAGGCGGTGATCCCCTTCGTGGTGCTGATCGCATCGATTGCCACGCTGCTGCAGCTCAATCGCAAGTACGAGCTTGTCGTCACCCGCGCGGCGGGCGTGTCGGCCTGGCAGTTCCTGGCGCCGCTGGTTCTGGCCAACCTGCTGATCGGCGCACTGTCGATCACCGCACTGAACACCTTCGCGGCAAAGGCGCTGCAATTTGCCGAGGACATCGTGGTCGAGCGCAATCTGGGGGTGCGGCAGACAAGCGCCGCGGCCCCGTGGCTGCGGCAGAGGACAGAGGCCGGGGACACGGTTGTAGGAGCGCGGGCCACATCGGCCGCCGGCACCCGGCTGTCAGGCGCCACCTTCTTCATCTTTGACGATGATCAGCGCATCCGCGAACGTCTCGAGGCCGAGAATGCCGTGCTGGGCGACGGGGTCTGGGAGTTGTCGAACGTCAAGCGAATCCGCCGCTCGGAGCCGGTGGAAACGCTGCAATCAGCAACGGTCCCGACCAATCTGAGGGCGGAATTCGTTGGCGAATCACTCACTTCCGCCGAGACGGTGCCGTTTTTCGAGCTGGGTGGGAAAATTGCAACGGCCAAGTCATTTGGCCTTCCAGCCACCAGTTACGAGATGCAATTCCACCGTTTGGTGGCCCAACCGGCGCTTTTGGCGGCGATGACATTAATTGCCGCGATGGTGTCGCTCAAATTTGTTCGCTTTGGCCAGTCTTTAACGGCGATCCTGGGTGGAATCCTTGCAGGCTTCGTGCTTTATGTCGTTTCCGAGCTGATCCAGGCATTTGCGAATGCCGGGACCATTCCGCCTGTAGTGGCGGCCTGGCTTCCGGTTCTGGTGGCTTCGGCTTTGGGGACGACAGTGCTTCTCCACAAGGAGGATGGTTAGTTGGCAGGTGTGCGCCGGTCTAGAGTATATGCGTTGGCTCGCGCGCTCAGCGTTGGCGCGGCCATGTGCGCCATTTTTGCTTTTGCAACGCCCGAAGCTGCAGCACAGCTGGCGGTTCCGGGCGATATAAGTGTGCCCGCCGATCAGAAGATGCTGCTCGCGGCCGATGAAGTCACCTACAACAATGACAGCGGCGTTGTTGTCGCGTCGGGCGGCGTTCAGATCGACTACGGCGAATACCAACTGGTCGCCGACCGGGTCGAGTATGACCAGCAGACCGGTCGGGTGAAGGCCAGCGGCTCGGTCGAAATGGTCGAGCCGGGTGGCAACCGGATCTATGCCGACAATCTCGATGTGACCGACAATTTCTCCGACGGCTTTCTCAACGCCTTGAGGATCGAGACACCGGACAACACCCGGATCGCGGCGGAAAGCGCCGAACGCAGCGGCGGCGCGGTGACCACGTTCAACAGCGGCGTCTACACCGCCTGTGAGGCCTGCGAGAAGGATCCGGAGCGTCCGCCGTTCTGGCAGGTCAAGGCGCAGCGGGTCGTCCAGAACGGCGAAACCAAGACGATCCGTCTGGAGAAGGCGACGTTCGAGCTGTTCGGCATGCCGATCGCCTATCTGCCCTATCTGGAAATTCCCGATCACGGCGCCAAACGCAAGTCCGGCTTCCTGACGCCGAGCTACAGCAGTTCCGACACGTTCGGCCATGGTGTGACGGTCCCCTACTATCTTGTTCTCTCGCCCTACATGGACGCGACCTTTACAGGTACCGGCTACACCAAGCAGGGGTTCCTCGGCGAAGCCGAATTCCGTCAGAACTTCGCCAATGGCGAAATCACGCTGCGCATGGCCGGTATCTCCCAGCGCAGCCCTGGCGACTTTGAGGCGGGCACGACCGACAGGCTGGAAAACGAACGCGGCATGATTGCGGCCAAGGGCGAGTTCCGGATCAATCCGCGCTGGGTTTTCGGCTGGGACGCAATGCTCCAGTCCGACAACAACTTTTCCCGGACCTACGGAATCGAGGGATACAACGCCCAGAACGTCAAGTCCGAGATCTACCTGACCGGACTGTCGAACCGCAGTTACTTCGACCTGCGGGCCTACCGGTTTGACATTCAGAATGCCCGTGACCTGAACGACGTGCTGGAACGCAGGCAGGCCGCGGTTCATCCCTCGCTTGATTACAAGCGCACCTTCAGCGACGTCGCCGGCGGCGAACTGACGCTTGACGTCAACGGCTATTCGCTGTCACGCAAGGCTGATGACATTGCGAAGCGGAGAGTTAGAAGACCCAACGGTACATTCGATGACCTTTCATACCCAGATCGCTACCGGGGCTTTGCCGGCTCCAATGCCCGCCTGAGCACGGAACTGGAATGGAAGCGGACCTTCACTGCGATGAACGGGTTGCGGCTGACGCCGATCCTGGCGGCGCGCGGCGATCTGAACTCGGTAGATGTCGACACTGCGCCCACTGACTATGACGGTGTCTTTGCCGGCAATGGCAGCCACGCGCGCGGCATGGTGACTGCAGGCCTTGAAGCCAGCTACCCGGTTCTCGTCACAACGGCCAGTTCAAGCCATGTGATCGAACCGATTGCGCAGGTCTTCGTCCGTCCGGACGAGCGCCTGGCCGGCGGCATTCCCAACGAGGATGCGCAGAGCTTCGTGTTCGACGCCACCTCGCTGTTCGAGCGCGACAAGTTTACCGGTTTTGACCGGGCTGAAGGCGGCATCCGCGCCAATGTCGGGCTTCGCTACACCGGTCAGTTCGACAATGGCTTCAAGACCCAGGCCGTGTTCGGCCAGAGCTACCATCTGGCGGGCCTCAACTCCTTCGCCACGCCCGACCTGTCGCAGGCGACGCGAAACTCCGGGCTCGAAGACGACGTGTCGGATTTCGTCGGCATGGCCGGCGTGGAGTATGACGGATTTTCGCTCGCCGCGTCAGCCCGCTTCGACAAGGATGATTTCCGCATCGAGCGCAGCGATCTTCGCGCCGGCCTGAGCCGGGGTCCGGTCACCACCGCGCTGACCTACAGCGAGATCAAGGCCCCCAGGCCCAACACGTTCACCGAGGATGACCGGCGCGAAATCACCGGCCTGGCGAAGCTCCAGCTGCATGAGTTCTGGAGTGTCGCAGCCTTGACGAGCTATGATCTGGTCGACGAGAAATTCAACCGGCGGGCGTTCGGCATTCTTTACGAAGACGAGTGTTTTGCATTCTCCTTCGCCTATGAGCACACCCGCGACGACGGTGGTGTGAACGCCAGGGACTGGAAGGTCGGCGCGCGGCTGAGTTTCCGGACACTTGGCGGGTTCGAGCAGGGCTCGGTGTCCAACCCGCTGCTGGAAGCAAGCTTCTGAGACATTTCGCACGGGGACGAAGCGGGGCCGCTGCCTCGTTTTCGCCGCATGAGATAGGCATTTACGGGCGACACCGGATTTGCGAGACTGGCCATGTCGGTTTGTGACCGGAAAAAGAGGATCTGAACGTATGCACCTTCCCGCGATCTTTCGCTTCCCCGGCTTTCTGCTCATGGTGGCTCTGGCGTTCTCCGTTACGCCGGTTGCCGCTCCGTCCGCCTTTGCTGCAAGCGAAATCAAGATCGTGGTCAACAACCAGGCCATCACCAGCGTCGACATTGCCCGGCGTGTCGCATTTCTGCGGCTGCAGCGCGCTGGCGGCAATCTGGGTGAAAAGGCGCGGGATCAGCTGGTCGAGGAAGCGCTGAAAGGCCAGGAAGCCGCCCGCATTCGCGCCCTTGCCTCCGACGCTGAGGTTGATGCCTCCTTCGAACGGTTTGCCAAGTCCAACAATCTTTCGGCCAGCCAGCTGACCCAGGTTCTCAATCAGGCCGGCGTGACGCCGAAACACTTCAAGCGCTACATTCAGGTCCAGATGAGCTGGGGACGCGTCGTGCAGGCACTTGGCGGCGGCGGTAGCGGCATGTCGACCCAGGACCTTGTCTCCAAGATGCTCGAACGCGGCTCCGACAAGCCGTCCACCACGGAATATATTCTCCAGCAGGTGATCTTCGTGGTTCCCGCCAACAAGCGCTCGAACGCCACGATCAATGCCCGCAAGCGCGAAGCCGACCAGCTGCGCGGGCGCTATCAGGGTTGCGACAATGCCGCCTCGGTCATCGGCGACCTGCGCGACGTCACGCTGCGCCAGCTCGGCCGCATCATGCAGCCGCAATTGCCGCCGGACTGGAAGCCTCTGATCGAAAAGACCAAGGAAGGCTCCGCCACGCCGACGCGCATCACCGATCGCGGTGTGGAGTTCATAGTCATCTGCTCGGCCAAGACGGTTTCCGACGACAAGGCCGCCGAGATGGTATTTCGCTCGGAGAATGACGAAGCCGGTGAATCCGAAGCGGCCAAGAAGCATCTTGCGGAACTGCGCAAGCGCGCCGTGATCGCCAACAAGTAGGACATTCACCGTCATGACCGGGAACCGCCGCGCATTGGCCTTGACCATGGGCGATCCCGCCGGAATCGGACCAGATCTGGCGCTCCTTGCCTGGAAAAACCGCGTCGCGCTCGGTCTTCCCGGCTTTTTTCTGATTGGCGATCCGCAGATGCTGGCCGAGCGGGCTGCCATGATAGGCCTCGAAGTCCCTCTCCGGGAAACCTCGGCGGACAGCGCGGGAGCGGAATTTGACGCCGCGCTGCCGGTCCTGCCCGTTTCCCTCGCGGTTCCCGTGCGCGCCGGCGCCCCCGATCCCGCCAATGCCGCAGCCACAATCGAAGCCATCCGGCTGGCGGTCGAACTGACCCTGGCCGGACGCGCTCGCGCGGTGGTGACAAACCCGATCGCCAAATCCGTGCTCTATGATTCCGGCTTCGCTTTTCCCGGACATACCGAGTATCTGGCGCACCTGGCGGATGAGGCAGCAGCCGTCCCTGGCAATCCGCCACTCACACCGGTGATGCTGCTTGCCGGGCCGCAGTTGCGGGTGGCGCCCGTCACCATCCACATTCCCCTGAAGGACGTCGCCAGCGCGCTGACGCGCGAGGCGATCGTCGAGACCGGCCGGATCATTGCCCGCGAACTTGTCTCGCGCTTCGGCGTCGCCAGCCCGCGGATCGCTGTGTCCGGCCTCAATCCGCATGCCGGCGAGGACGGGGCGCTGGGCGCCGAGGACAAGACGATCATCGCCCCGGCCATCGCCGAATTGCGCGCCGCCGGCATCAACGCCTTCGGCCCGCTGCCCGCAGACACCATGTTCCATGCCGAAGCCCGGGCAACCTACGACGCGGCGGTCTGCATGTATCACGATCAGGCGCTGATCCCGGCCAAGACGCTCGGCTTTCACGACTCGGTCAATGTCACGCTCGGCCTGCCCTTCATCCGCACCTCGCCCGATCACGGCACGGCGTTTTCGCTCGCCGGCAAGGGCGAGGCCCGCGCCGACAGCCTGATTGCAGCCCTGAAGCTCGCCGACCGTATGGCGCACACCGAAGCCTCAAGCAAAGCGAGCGCTGCCTGATGGCGTCATCCCATGACGATCTGCCGCCGCTGCGCGACGTGGTGGCGGCGCACGGGCTGGCTCCGAAGAAGGCGCTGGGCCAGAATTTCCTGTTCGACCTGAACCTGACGGCGAAGATCGCCCGCTCCGCCGGTCCGCTCGAGGGTTTCACCGTGTTCGAGATCGGCCCGGGCCCCGGCGGACTGACGCGGGCGCTGCTGGCGCAGGGCGCGTCGCGCGTCGTGGCGATCGAGCGCGACCCGCGCTGCCTGCCGATCCTCGAAGAGATTTCCGCGCGCTACCCGGGCCGGCTCGAGATTGTCGAGGGCGACGCGCTGACGACCGATCTCGCGGCGCTGGCCGGTGGCGCTCCCTCCCGGATCGTCGCCAACCTGCCCTACAATGTCGGCACCCAACTGCTGATCAACTGGCTGACGGCCGACGTCGACACCCCGTTCTGGACGTCGATGACGCTGATGTTCCAGAAGGAAGTCGGCCAGCGCATCGTGGCGGCGCCGGGATCCAACCATTACGGCCGTCTCGGCGTATTGGCCGGCTGGCTCACCCACAGCGAGATCCTGTTCGACGTGCCGCCGCAGGCGTTCACGCCGCCACCCAAGGTCACCTCCAGCGTGGTCAGCATCCTGCCGCTCACCGAGCGCCTGCCCTGCGATCTCGCCAGGCTCGAGCGCGTCACCCACGCAGCCTTCGGTCAGCGCCGCAAGATGCTGCGCCAGAGCGTGAAGCCGCTCGGCGGCGAGGCGCTGCTCGCCCGCGTCGGCATCGACCCCACCCGCCGCGCCGAGACGCTGAGCGTCGCCGAATTCTTAGCGCTGGCGCAGGCCCTCTGATCCGCAGCCCGGATCGCCTGGCCCTGCGCCCCGCCCTTACGCCAGCGCCGGAAACACCCCGGTCTTCTTGACGGTTCCGTAGACGATGCTGGTGTCGATCGATGCGATGCCGCCAATGGCGTGAATGCGGTTGCGGATGAAATCCTCGTAGTGCTCAAGTCCGGCCACCACGACGCGCAGCAGGTAATCCGCCGGCCCGGTCATCAGATGGCACTCCAGCACCTCTTCTATCGCCCGGATCCTGGCCTCGAACTCATGGATGTGGCTGCCGGAATGGCGCTCCAGCCTTATGCGGATGAACACCATCATCGGCAGCCCGTAGGCCTTGGCGTCGACGTCGACGCTGTAGCCGCGGATCGCGCCGCTGTCCTCGAGATTGCGAAGCCTCCTGAGGCAGGGCGAGGGCGACAGGTTGACCGCGGCGGCGAGATCCTGGTTGGTCATCCGGGCGTTCTTCTGCAGAGCCCGGATGATCTGGCGATCCTTGCTGTCCATTTTCAATCTCCGTAGCAGATTCTGCCAATTTGTCTGGTTGACGGAGCATAAATAGCAATCCGATGCCTTTGAAGATAGGGCAATATTGTTGCTGCAGATGGGCGCGCCCCGGCTCCGGAGTGTTCCGGAGTGAGCCCGCCACCGCACCGGAAAGGACCCCGCCATGACCGCCCGCAGCAAGAGTTTCTCCACCCGCGCCATCCACCACGGCTACAACCCGATGGACAATGAGGGCGCGCTCACGCCGCCCCTGCACCTGACCTCGACCTTCGCCTTCGAAAGTGCCGAAGCCGGCGGCGAGATGTTCGCAGGCGAGCGGCCGGGCCATATCTATTCGCGCATCTCCAATCCGACGCTCGACCTTCTCGAGCGGCGGATCGCGATCCTGGAAGGCTCCGAGGCCGGCCTGGCGCTGTCGTCGGGCATGGGCGCCATCGCCGCGACCCTGTGGACGCTGCTGGCGCCGGGCGACGAGGTCATCGTCGACAAGACCCTCTACGGCTGCACCTTCGCCTTCATGCGCCATGGGCTTGCCAAGTTCGGCATCACCGTCACCCATGTCGACATGACAGAACCTCAAAACCTCGCAGCAGTGATCTCGGAGAAGACCCGGGTGGTCTATTTCGAGACGCCGGCCAATCCGAACATGCGGCTGGTCGACATCGCGGCGGTGTCGGAGATCGCGCACGCCAGCGGGGCGACGGTGGTGGTCGACAACACCTACGCCACCCCCTATCTGACCCGGCCGATCGAACTCGGCGCCGACATCGTCGTCCATTCGGCCACCAAATATCTCGGCGGCCATGGCGACGTGGTGGCGGGCCTCCTGGTCGGGCGCGCCGAGCAGGTCTCGCAGATCCGGCTCTACGGCATGAAGGACATGACCGGCGCGGTGATGGCGCCGTTCAACGCCATGCTGATCCTGCGCGGGCTGAAGACGCTGGCGCTCAGGATGGAGCGGCACTGCGCCAATGCGCAAGCGGTCGCCGCCATGCTGGAGGGTGCCGCGGGCGTCGCCAGTGTGCATTATCCGGGGCTCCGGAGCTTCGCCCAGCATGACCTTGCGGCCAGGCAGATGCCGGGCTTCGGCGCGATGATCGCCTTCGAACTCGACGGCGGCATCGAGGCCGGGCGGCGGCTGATGAACCGGCTGACGATGATCGGCCGCGCGGTCTCGCTCGGCGACGCCGAATCGCTGATCCAGCACCCGGCCAGCATGACCCATTCGACCTACTCCGCCGAGGAACGCGCCGAGCACGGCATTTCCGACGGGCTGATCCGTCTGTCGGTGGGGCTTGAGGATGTGGCCGACATCATCGACGACCTCGCCCAGGCCCTCGACGGCGATCCGGTCCGCGCGGCGGCGTGAGGCTGTCAGAGCCGGTGGCGGTGTCACGGGATCCGTGCCGGCGTCGCCTTGACCCGACGCAGCGGGATTGAGGATTCGATGGAGGCGACGCCTCTGATCCGTGTCAGGCGCTGGGTCAGGAACCTTTCGAAATCCGCCAGATCGCGGGTTGCCACGCGCATCAGATAGTCGCGGTTTCCCGTCATCAGCCAGCAATCGACCACCTCGGGAAACCGCTTGATCGCCTCCTCAAACACCGCCAGCGCCTCATCGACCTGCTTGTCGAGGCGGACGGAGACAAACACGGAAACGGGAAAGCCGAGCGCGGTCTCGTCGAGTTTGGCGTGATAGCCGGTGATGATGCCTTCCGCCTCAAGCTGCCGGATGCGCCGCGAGGTGGGCGTCGGGCTCAGGCCGACCGCGTCGCTCAAATCATTGAGCGAGATACGGCCATTGCCGGCGAGCTGGCGCACAATCGCCATGTCGATATCATCCACGCGGAGAATCCCTCATTATCAGTCACGATACGCGATTTATCACCACATTTTGCTTGAAGAAAAGCGCTTCTTGGCGCCCTTTCGCTCAAACACGCTGATACACTGAGGTCAATTGGGAGAGAGACAATGCGGACAATCGGCCTTCTGGGGGGAATGAGCTGGGAAAGCACCCTCACCTATTACCAGTTGCTCAACGAGATGGTCCGCGACAGGCTGGGCGGTCTGCACTCCGCCGAAATCCTGCTCAGATCCTTTGATTTCGCGCCGATTGCGGCGCTCCAGGCCGAGGCCAACTGGTCGGACGCAGCCAGGCTCATGGTCAAGGCTGCGGTCGAGCTTGAGGGGGCCGGGGCAGAGTGCCTGCTGATTGGCACCAACACCATGCATATCTGCGCCGACGAGGTGCAGGCGGCGCTGTCGATCCCGCTGTTTCACATTGCCGATGTGACGGCGGAGGCGATCCGGAGCAACGGATGCACGTCGCCGCTGCTGCTTGCCACACGCTTCACCATGGAAAAGGACTTCTACAAGGACAGGCTGCGGCAGAAGCACGGCATCGAGGTTTGCGTGCCCGACCAGACCGAGCGCGATGATGTCCACCGCATCATCTATGACGAGCTCTGCCGGGGCATCATCAGCCCGGCGTCGAAGAACCGGTATCTCCGCATCGTCGAGACCGCCCGCAGGAATGGCGCCGACGGCGTTATCTTCGGCTGCACCGAGGTCGGTCTGCTGATCTCGCAGGACGACATGGACCTGCCGGTTTTCAACACCACTGCGCTTCATGCCCGGGCGGCGGTGGATTTCGCACTTTCAAAGGATTCGAACGCATGATGAGCGACGCAGGCCATCTCAAGACCATCGAACAGCGACTGTTGTGGCTGTCGCACTGGATGATCCACAACGCCAACCACATCCGCCCCAAGGCGGACGGCATCAAGGTGGGCGGGCACCAGGCCTCTTCGGCCTCGATGGTGTCGATCATGACAGCGCTCTACTTCTCGGCGCTCAGGCCCGAGGACCGGGTGGCGGTCAAGCCGCATGCCTCGCCGATCTTCCACGCCATCCAGTATCTGATGGGCAACCAGACGCGCGAGAAGATGGAGAATTTCCGCGGCCTTGGCGGCGTGCAGTCCTACCCGTCGCGGACCAAGGACATCGACGACGTCGATTTCTCCACCGGCTCGGTGGGCCTGGGCGTCGCCATCACCTCGTTCGCCTCGATCGTGCAGGACTACATTTCGGCCAAGGACTGGGGCCGCGACCTCAAGCCGGGACGCATGGTGGCGTTGGTCGGCGACGCCGAGCTTGACGAGGGCAATATCTACGAGACGCTGCAGGAGGGCTGGAAGAACGACCTGCGCAACACCTGGTGGATCATCGATTACAATCGCCAGTCGCTCGACGGCATCGTCCATGAGGGCCTGTTCCGCCGCGTCGAAAAGATATTCGAGGCCTTCGGCTGGGACGTGGTCAGGGTCAAATACGGCCATCTGCAGCGGGCGGCCTTTGCCGAGGACGGCGGCGACAAGCTGAAAGACTGGATCGACAGCTGCCCCAACCAGCTCTATGCGGCGCTCACCTTCATGGGCGGCGCGGTGTGGCGCAAGCACCTGATGGACGATCTCGGCGATCAGGGCGACGTGACGCGGCTCATCGAGTCGCGTTCCGATCGGGAGCTGGCCGATCTGATGGAGAACCTCGGCGGCAATTGCGTCTCGACCATGGCCGAGGCCTTCGCGTCGATCGACCATGACCGGCCGGTCTGTTTTCTCGCCTACACGATCAAGGGCTGGGGCACGCCGATTGCCGGCCACAAGGACAATCACGGCGGGCTGATGAACAAGACCCAGATGACCGAATGGCAGCGCCATATGGGTGTGCCTGAGGGTGAGGAATGGGAGAAATTCGCCACCGTCGCCGATCCCGAGGCGCTGCAGGCCTATCTCGACCGGACGCCGTTCTTTGCGAAGGGGCGGCGGCGCTATTCCGACCATGTCATCGCCACGCCGGAGATCGAGATCGCGTCCGACCGCGAGATCTCCACGCAGATGGCTTTCGGCAAGATCCTCGACGATCTGTCCAAGACCGACAGCGAGCTGGCCGCCCGCATCGTCACCACTTCGCCCGATGTCACCGGCACCACCAATCTCGGGCCCTGGGTCAACCGGCGCAAGCTGTTTGCCCGCGCGGCCCGCGCCGACACCTTCAAGACACACAACATCCCCTCGACCGCCAAATGGGAGTTCGCGCCCGACGGCCAGCATATCGAACTGGGCATCGCCGAGATGAACCTGTTCCTGCTGCTGGGCGCTGCCGGCCTGTCGCATTCGCTGTTCGGCAAGCGGCTGATCCCGATCGGCACGGTCTACGATCCCTTCGTCGCCCGCGGGCTCGATGCGCTCAACTACGCCTGCTACCAGGATGCGCGCTTCATGATCGTGGGCACGCCTTCGGGCGTGACGCTGGCGCCGGAAGGCGGCGCCCACCAGTCGATCGGCTCGCCGCTGATCGGCATGAGCCAGGACGGGCTGGCGGCGTTCGAGCCGGCCTTTGCCGACGAATTGGCGGTGATCATCAAATGGGCCTTCGACTACATGCAGAAGGATGGCGAGGGCGATCCGGACGAGCGCACATGGTTGCGCGACGAGACCGGCGGCTCGGTCTATCTCAGGCTCACCACCAACCCGATCGAGCAGCCGGGCACCCGCGCCGACGAGGATTTCCGCCAGGGCGCCATCGACGGGGCCTACTGGCTGCGCAAGCCTGGTCCCAATTGCGAGGTGGTGATCGCCTATCAGGGCGCGGTGGCGCCCGAAGCAATCCGGGCTGCGGGCCGCATCGCCGAGACAAGGCGCGATGTCGGGGTCCTGGCGGTGACATCGGCCGACCGGTTGAACGCCGGATGGACCGCGGGGCAACGCGCCCGCGCGCGTGGCAATGCGTCAGCGGAAAGCCACATCGAGACGCTGACGTCCGCCCTGCCCCGGCACTGCAAGATCGTCACCGTCATCGACGGCCATCCGGCGACGCTGGGCTGGATCGGCTCGGTGCAGGGCCACCAGACCATCCCGCTCGGCGTCGAGCATTTCGGCCAGACCGGCACAATCGGCGATCTCTACCATCATTTTGGCATCGACGCCGAGGCGATCGTCCAGGCGGCGATCGGGCTCACCGATGGACACCAGGGGATGCCGCGACTGGTGAGGCAGTGAAGGGTTGGCGGTATCTCTGATTAAGTCTGGTAATTTCTCAATTTGAAGTTTGAGCTGATTGACAGCCTATCAAATCTACGCGCGAACTCCCATAAGCTTAGTGCCAAACATGTAGGAGGAAGCATGCAGGAAAAATCTGAATGGGGTGACGAAATCGTTTTGGCCACGAGCGGTAAATTTGAAAATGCTAATGCGATTTTCATGCATCTCTGCCAAAACCGAGCACCGACTGATAATCAAATGGAACGCTTCAACGCGCAAAAAATCTATCTTGATGAACTTTGTTTCAAAGCACGCAAATAGCGCCAACCTGACCCACTTATAGAAACGCTCCGCTAACTCCATCAGGAGTGCTGCTCAGATCTAAAATCGTACCTATCAGCCTTCAAGCAGCCCCTGGACGAAGTCGAACAGGCCGGGGCGGCGGTCGCGGCGCAGACGTTCGGCCTGGACGATGGCGCGCACGGCGGAATAGGCCCGGTCGAGATCGTCGTTGACGACGACATAATCATATTCGCGCCAGTGCTCGATTTCGGAGCGCGCGTTGGCGAGCCGCTGCTCGATCACCTCCTCGGTGTCTTCGGCGCGGCGGTGCAGCCGGGCGCGAAGTTCTTCCATCGAGGGCGGCAGGATGAAGATCGACACCACGTCGGCGGTCATCTTTTCCTGCAATTGCTGGGCGCCCTGCCAGTCGATGTCGAACAGCATGTCGCGGCCTTCGGCCATCGCCACTTCTGCAGCCTCGCGCGGCGTACCGTAGCAATTGCCATGGACTTCCGCCCATTCCAGCAGCGCCTCCGAATCGCGCATGCGCTCGAAATCACGCTTGGACTTGAAATGGTAATGCACGCCCTCGATCTCGCTGCCGCGACGCAGCCGCGTGGTGACGCTGACCGAGAGGCTGAGCCCCTCGTCATGTTCGAGCAGGTTGCGGGCGATGGTGGATTTGCCGGCGCCCGACGGCGAGGAGATCACCAGCATGAGGCCGCGCCGCTTGATGCGGGACGAGGGAAGATGGGCGGGCGGCTGGCTCATCGCTACTCCAGATTCTGAACTTGTTCGCGAAACTGGTCTATCAGGACCTTCAAATCAAGCCCGATCGCGGTTACCGGCGCGGCATTCGACTTCGAGCATATCGTGTTGGTTTCGCGGTTGAATTCCTGCGCCAGAAAATCCAGCCTGCGGCCCGCGGCGCCCTCGCCCCCAAGCAGCGCACGGGTGGCTGTGACATGGGCCTTGAGCCGGTCGATCTCCTCGCGAAGGTCCGCCTTGGTGGCGAGCAGCGCCGCCTCCATGTGAAGCCGGTCGAGATCAAGGCCCGCGCCCGCGTCCATCAGCGCCGCCACCTGGGAGGCCAGCCGCGCGCGGATGATTTCCGGCGAACGCGACGGATCGGCCTCGACGGCCAGCGTCAGCCGTTCGATCCGGTCGACCTGGTCGCCCAGCACCTTGCCGAGCGCCGCGCCTTCGGACTGCCGCATTGCCTTGAGATCCGCGATCGCCGCCATGAAGCCAGAAAGAACCGCCGCATCGCGTGCTGCGCGGGCGGACTCGGAGAGTTCGGGATCGCGAAATTCGAGCACGCCCTTGATGTTGAGAATGCCGTCAAGCGCGGGCTTGCGCGCGTCGATCCGGTCTCCGAGCTTGCCCACAAGATCGATCACCGCCTCGAGCGCCGCCTCATTGACCACGGCTTCGACGGCCGCGCCGGTGGCGCTCACCGAAAGCGTGACCTGCAGATTGCCGCGGGCGAAGGCCGCGGCGGCAGCCGTGCGCACCGCTTGCTCTAGGCTTTCAAAACCCTGCGGCAGCCTCAGCCTGAGATCGAGGCTCTTGCCGTTGACCGAGCGCAGTTCCCAGACAAAGCGGCAACCTTCGGCTTCGCCTTCCCGCCGCGCAAATCCGGTCATGGACTGGATAGCCATGCCCCACCCCCTGTTGTCAACGGCCGCCTGCACCAGGCCGGCCCGATCAATTGCCGGCCGGCTCGCCTTCACTCTCGGCGGCCTCTGCAGCAGCAGCGGCTTCGGCCGCCTGTTCTGCCTCCAGCCTGCGCCAGCGGGCGACATTTCTGTTGTGCTCGTCCAGCGTTTCGGCGAAGGCGTGTCCGCCGGTGCCGTCGGCAACGAAGTAGAGATCCTTGGTGCGCGACGGATTGGCGACAGCCTCCATCGCCTCGCGGCCCGGATTGGCGATCGGGGTCGGCGGCAAGCCATCGATGACATAGGTGTTGTAGGGCGTCGGCTTGTCGATGTCGGAGCGGTAGATCGGGCGATCGGAGGGTTTGCCCGCTCCGCCGAAAAGACCATAGATGATGGTCGGGTCGGACTGCAGACGCATGCCCAGGTTCAGCCGGTTGATGAAGACGCCGGCGACGCGGGGCCGTTCGTCTGCGCGTGCGGTTTCCTTCTCGACGATGGAGGCGAGGATGACGAGTTCCTCGGGCGTCTCGAGCGGCAGGTCCGGGTCGCGCCGCGACCAGACACCAGCAAGCGCCCGCGTCTGGGCCGCGGCCATCTGGTCGATGATCTCGACGCGCGTGGTGCCGCGCGAGAACTTGTAGGTTTCGGGCAGCAGCGCGCCCTCGGGGGGCATTTCCTCCGGCAGGTCGCCCTCCAGCATCTCGTCCGCCCTGAGCCTGTCGAACACCTGCTGCACGGTCTGGCCTTCAGGCACGGTGAAGGCATGCAGGATCGACTTGCCCGACTGCATCAAGGCCACGATCTCGCGCATCGACGCGTGCGCCTTGATTTCGTACTCGCCGGCCTTGAGCGTGCCGTCGCCGAGTTGGCTCTTGGCCCCGAGCGAAAAAATACGCTGGTTGGCGATGATTCCCTGCCGCTCGAGACCCGCGGCGATCTGGTTCAGACCCGCCCCTTCGCGCACCATGAAATTGGTGGTCTGGTCGAGCGGACCGGGGCCTTCGAATTCGGTCTTGCCGTACCAGAATACGCCGACGCCGACGATGGCGATGAAGATGATCATCGAAAGCACGAAGTTCAGGAACACCACGACCTGATTGCGGGCGCGGCGGGAACGCTTGGGTGGCTGCGGCGCCATTTCGGGCTTGAGCGCCTGGGACGGCGAAACAGGCACGATCGGGCCGGATGCCGCGTTCTTCTTGTCGCCGGCGCGGCCGAATATTCCCTTGTTCTGATTATCGCGGTCGTTCACGAGGCCAATCTCCGCTGGAATGAAACAGGGCTGGAACCCCGTGCAGTGTCTTTACCGCTCAATGTGGCGAAATGCCGGTCTGGGGACAAGATGCGCGGGCGGCTGCCCACGCGCCGTCATCAAGCCTGAAACCGCCTCAGAACAAGCGAGGCATTGGTGCCGCCAAAGCCGAAGGAATTGGACAGGGCCACGTCGATCTTGCGCTTGCGCGCCACCTTGGGAACCAGATCGATCCGGGATTCGACTTCCGGATTGTCGAGGTTGAGCGTCGGCGGCGCGACATTGTCGCGAATGGCAAGCGCCGCGAAGACGGCCTCCATTGCACCGGCGGCGCCGAGTAGATGGCCGATGGAGGACTTGGTCGACGACATCGAGATGTTGGACGCCGCATCGCCGACCAGGCGCTCGACAGCGCCAAGCTCGATGGTGTCGGCCATGGTCGAGGTGCCGTGGGCGTTGATGTAGTCGATATCGGCCGGCGTCAGGCCGGCGCGCTTGAGCGCCATCTGCATGCAGCGGTAGGCGCCGTCGCCATCCTCGGCGGGCGCGGTGATGTGATAGGCGTCTCCCGACAGGCCGTAGCCGACCACTTCGGCGATGATGTTGGCGCCGCGCGCCAGCGCATGGTCGAGGTCCTCAAGCACCACGGTTGCAGCCCCCTCGCCCATGACGAAACCGTCGCGGTCGCGGTCATAGGGGCGCGAGGCCTTTTCAGGGGCATCATTGTAGGCGGTCGACAGCGCCTTGCAGGCGGCAAATCCGGCGAGCCCGATACGGCAGATCGCGGCTTCCGCGCCGCCGGCTACCATCACATCGGCGTCGCCCAGCGCGATCAGCCGGGCGGCGTCGCCAATGGCGTGCGCGCCGGTCGAGCACGCCGTCACCACGGCGTGGTTGGGGCCGCGAAGCCCATGGCGTATCGAGACCTGGCCCGAGACCAGGTTGATCAGACGTCCGGGAATGAAGAAGGGCGAAATCCGCCGGGGGCCCTTGTCACGGAGCGTGTAACCCGCCTCGACAATGCCTTCCAGGCCACCGATGCCGGAGCCGATCATCACGCCGGTGGCGATCTGGTCTTCACGGCTCTCGGGCTTCCACCCGGCATCCTTGAGCGCCATCTCTGCCGCGGCCACGCCAAACAGGATGAACTTGTCGATCTTGCGCTGTTCCTTGGGCTCCATCCAGTCATCCGGATTGAAGCCCCCCTCAACTGAGGTATCGGTCGGCACCGAGCAGGCGATCTGGGCCGCGATGTCGCTGACATCGAAAGCGGTGACGCGCGATGCGCCGTTGTGGCCGGCGATCAGCCGCGACCACGTGATCTCGGTGCCGCAGCCAAGCGGAGAAACCACACCAGTTCCGGTGATGACGACTCTGCGCATCGTCTCAAACCCCAGTCTTGCCAGAATAGCAACAAACCGGCGCAAACCTTGCGCCGGCCCTGAAAGCGGGCCAAATGGCCGCCCGCCCGATCATGTCCATTCAGGCCTGGGCCTTGGAGATGAACTTGACGGCGTCACCGACGGTCAGGATGGTGTCGGCGGCATCATCGGGGATTTCCACGCCGAATTCTTCTTCGAACGCCATAACCAGTTCGACCGTATCGAGCGAATCCGCACCCAGATCATCAATGAAGCTAGCGCCTTCGTTCACCTTCTCGGCGTCAACGCCCAGATGCTCGATGACAATTTTCTTTACGCGTTCTGCGATGTCGCTCATGTCGGATTCCTCGACCTGTTTCAAATTGATGTTGCGCTTCGTTACCTGCGCAAGCATGGGTAATCAAGCTTGTTAAACGCTTTTATGCTCCGGGCCCGGTCCCGTCAAAGCCGAAGCTGTGGATTTCGGCACATTTCGGACCTCGGAACCGCCGGGCAACGCGCGCTCGGCGGGGGCGAAGTACCATGGTTTGGCTAGCGGGCAAAGCCGGAAAATGCCTCGGGCGGGGTGATTCCCGCTCGTTCTCCACGGCCCGCCGCCCTGGCTTCAGTCCGCTGCCGAAGCCTGGCGTCAGACCATCAGCATGCCGCCATTCACATGGATGGTCTGGCCAGTGACATAGGAGGCTTCATCCGAGGCCAGCCAGGTGACTGCCGCGGCAATTTCGGCGCCTGTGCCCATGCGCCGCATCGGAATGGCGCCCATGATCGCCTCTTTCTGCTTGTCATTGAGCTTGTCGGTCATGGCGCTTTCGATGAAGCCGGGGGCGACGCAGTTGACGGTGACGTTGCGGGTGGCGATTTCCTGGGCAAGGCTCTTGGAAAAGCCGATCATGCCGGCCTTGGCTGCGCAATAGTTGGCCTGTCCCGGATTGCCCGCGACGCCGACAACGGAGGTGATGTTGATGACGCGGCCATGGCGACGTTTCATCATCGGATGGGCAAGCTCGCGGGTCAGGCGGAATGCGGATGTCAGGTCGACCTCGAGGACCTGATCCCAGGCCTCGTCGCTCATGCGCACGAACAGCCCGTCCTTCGTGATGCCGGCATTGTTGACCAGGATATCGACGCCTCCCATCTTTTCCTCGGCGCTCTTGCCGAGGTTTGAGACGGCGTCACGGTCCGACAGGTCGGCGGGAAACAGCATGACGCGTTCGCCGAGATCGGCGGCCAGCGCCTCGAGCCGCTCGACGCGGGTGCCGTGAAGGCCGACGGTGGCGCCGCGGGCGTGGAACTGACGCGCGATCGCCTCGCCGATTCCACCGGAGGCGCCGGTCACCAGGGCCTTACGGCCGGTCAGATCGAACATGGGAAGTCCTTTCGGGATTTTGTCTTGCGTTGTGCCTGGACCCAGGCAGTCATCTGCTGCGCAACTCAGGCGTTTTGGCCGTCGATTGCGGCCAGAAACGGGTCAATGTCGTCAGGACCCGCGATATTCAGCGTGGCAATCGAGCGGTCGATGCGGCGGGCGAGCCCGCTGAGCACCTTTCCCGCGCCGATTTCGGCCAGCGTATCGACGCCGTTGGCCGCAAACCACGCGACCGTCTCGCGCCAGCGAACCTGGCCGGTCACCTGCTCGACCAGCAAGTGCGCGATCTCGTCGGGATCGGACACCGGCGCCGCGCGGACATTGGATATGACCGGAACCACGGGAGCGGACTTGGTCACGCCGGCGAGCGCCTCGCGCATGGCGTCGGCGGCGGGCTGCATCAGGCTCGAATGGAACGGGGCGGAGACCGGAAGCATCAGCGCGCGCTTGGCGCCCTTTGCCGTGGCGGCGGCCGCAGCCGCCTCGACGGCAGGCTTCAGGCCGGAGATCACCAGCTGGCCGCCGCCATTGTCATTGGCGACCTGCACCGCGCCCAACGCTCGCGCTTCGGCGCAGGCGGCTTCGACATCGGCGTTTTCCAGCCCGATGATCGCCGCCATCGCGCCCTCGCCTGCGGGAACCGCGGCCTGCATGGCGTTGCCGCGAATGCGCAACAGCCGCGCCGTGTCGGAAATCGAGAACATCCCGGCGGCGCACAGCGCGGAATATTCGCCGAGCGAATGGCCAGCAACGTAACTTGCGACATTTTCGAGCTTCAGCCCGCGCGCTTCGAGAACGCGAATCAAGGCCATGGAGACCGCCATCAACGCCGGCTGGGCATTGGCGGTCAGCGTCAGGGTTTCGTCAGGCCCTTCAAAGATCACCGTCGAGAGCTTTTCGCCGAGCGCCTCATCGACCTCGTCGAAGACAGCCCTGGCTTCCGGATAGGCCTCGGCCAGATCCTTGCCCATGCCTGTTGCCTGGCTGCCCTGCCCCGGAAATGTGAATGCCATTGCCATGTCGCGGTTCCGATCTTTTCTGTCCCGTTGGCGCTTCAATTCACATTCGGGACGCCGGTGTCAAGGTTTCGCCGGATGACGACGACTGCCCGGCGCCGGAATTGATCGACGATCACGCAGGGGCGTTAGGTGGTTAAGCACGGCGGACAATCGCTATCGCCAGAATGCCAACCGAGCATGCCCGACCAGCCAGAGGTGCTCCCTGCCGCCGCCGGCGCCCTTCCAATGGCGCATCCGAACGAACAGCCATAATCGGGATGCTGCAAGCAACCACGGATCCTCTTCAAGACGTTGTGGAAAACCGATATAAAGGAGGCGTCTTCACCCACCGGATGCGCTTGCGAAGCCACAAAACAGAGGGCAGTCACATGTCGGAGCTCACCACAGGCGTAAGCTGGCTTGCCGTCATCATCGGCGCTGCAGGCTCCTTCGTGGCCGGGTGGCTTTGGCATTCACCCTTGCTGTTCGGACCGAAATGGGCCGAGGGTGTGGGCGTCAGGATGGGAACTGCCCGCGATATGCCCGTCGCAGCCATGGTCATGCAGTTCACAGGCTTGGTTCTGATGAGCTGGTTTGTCGGCATCGCGGCTGCCTCGAATGCTCTGGCCCTGGCTTTTCTGGCCACCATCGCCTTCACCGTACTGGCCTATTCGGGCGGGTTGTTCACCAGAAAGTCGCCCTATGCCCGCAATGCCGAAGCCGGCTACTGGCTCATTTCCCTGGCAATCATGATCGGGGTACAGAGCTTCATTCGCGGTGTGTGAATGGCTTGACGGGCGGCTTGCCGAAATTATTTTTTTGGAAGCCGACAGCGCCCCTTGAATTTGCCACACACCGCCGTCACATTTTGGCCGTTGCGCTCGGACCCAGCAGCGCCTTTTCGGATCATCACAGATGTCGCACATTGCGTCAGACCTCGCTTCGGCCCCATCATCCGCACCCCAACCCGATACCATGAGCAAGACCAGACTTGCCGCCTTTGTCACCGCCATCGGCGCCATCGTGCTGATCGGTTCGGAAATCTGGCTGGCTGCCGTCGGCGCCATCTGGGCCGTGCACGGCTATTTCGACCTGGGGATGATCGGTGACGCCATCATGATCGGCCTGATCGCGCCGCTGGCGCTGTGGGCAACCTGGATGACGGTAAAGCTCGCCATCGCGGCCGAACTGAACCCCGAAAACGCAGACTGAACGGACCGCGGCGGCCGGTTTTCGGCGTCACCCCACATGATTTTTGTAAGGCATGGATCGCGGTCGGCAAGGCCGTGCGCCATGCGTGCTGTTGGACTCGCGCCCCTTCCTTGCTACAGGCGGATGCGCAGACGCGGCACCGGTTCCGCTCACCACCCTGCCACGCCCCCGTCGCCCAAAGGACAGACCCCATGCTCATCAATCTTCTCATGCTCGCCGCAGGCCTTGCGCTGCTCACGTTCGGCGCGGACTTTCTCGTGCGCGGCGCCATATCGCTGGCCAACCGGCTGGGCATGCCGCCGCTGCTGATCGGCCTGACCGTGGTGGGTTTCGGCACGTCTATGCCCGAACTGCTGGTGTCGCTGCAGGCAGCCCTTGATGGCTCGCCGGCGATCGCCATCGGCAATGTGGTCGGGTCGAACATCGCCAATATCCTGCTCATTCTCGGCGTTGCCGCCGCGATCTCGCCGATCGCCGCGCGGATCCCCAATCTCAACCGGGACCTGGTGATGATGCTGGTGGCGGCTGTCGTCATGCTGGGCCTGGGGTATCATGGCGTGATCACGCTCTGGCTCGGTCTCGCCATGTTCGCCAGCCTGTGTGCGTATCTCGCCTGGGTCACCTATACCGACCGCCGCCGCATGACGGAGGCGGAAGCCGAACTGGTGGTCAAGATCGCGGGCTGGAAGGAAGCGCTTTTCATCATTGGCGGCCTTGGCGGCCTGTTCATCGGCGCCAGCCTGCTGATTGACGCCGCGACGTCGATAGCGCGGGAATTCGGCATCTCGGAAGCCGTCATCGGTCTGACCATCGTCGCCGTCGGCACCAGCCTGCCCGAACTCGCGACCTCCGTCGTCGCCGCCTTCCGCCGCCATGCCGAAGTGGCGCTCGGCAACGTCGTCGGCTCCAATATCTTCAACATCCTCGGCATCCTGGGCGTCACCGGCATCGTCACCACGGTTCCCGTCGATGCCGCCATGGCCGGCTTCGACATTCCGTTCATGCTTGTCGTCTCGCTGGCGCTCGCCGCACTGATCGTGATCGCGGGCCGGATCAGCCGCGTTGCGGGGCTTCTGATGCTCGGCGTCTATGTCGGCTATGTGGTGTGGCTGTTCTGACCGGGCTGGGCAGGTTTACGGCTTGAGAGGCCGGTTTCCGTAAGCAACGGGTTGCGCCGGGCGGCGCGCTGGCTAATGTGCAGCCGACCTTCGCCCGGATCCAACCCAGCCGGGCCACCAAGACAGCCGTAGTCAAGAGGATGACCTGCATGAAGATGAACCCGCTCGGACGCACCGGCATGACCGTGAGCGAGATCTGCCTGGGCACCATGACCTGGGGCGAACAGAACACCGAAGCCCAGGCGCATGAACAGATGGACTACGCCCTGACCCAGGGGATCAATTTCTTCGATACGGCGGAAATGTACGCGACGCCGCCGCGGGCCGAAACCCAGGGGCGCACGGAGGAAATCATCGGCAGCTGGTTCCGCGCCTCCGGCAAGCGCAATGAAATCATCCTGGCCACAAAGATGGTCGGCGACGGCATTTCGTGGGTGCGCGATGGCGAGGGATTTACCCGGGCGTCGGTGATGGACGCAGTAGACGGCAGCCTGAAGCGGCTCGGGATCGACCATATCGACCTTTACCAGCTGCACTGGCCCAACCGCGGCTCCTATCACTTCCGCAAGCACTGGGCCTTTGACGCGAGTGCCCAGGACAAGGCCGGCGCGGTCGACGATATTCGCGAGACGCTGGAAGGTTTGAACGATGCGGTGAAGGCAGGCAAGATCCGTGCCGTCGGCCTGTCGAACGAGAGCGCCTGGGGCACGATGCAGTTCGTGCGCCTGGCCGAAGCCCACGGCCTGCCGCGCGTGGCCTCGATCCAGAACGAGTACAATCTCATTTGCCGTCTGTTCGACACGGATCTCGCCGAAGTCGCCCATCACGAGGATGTCGGGCTGCTGGCGTTCTCGCCGCTGGCGGCGGGCATTCTCACCGGCAAGTACCAGGGCGATGTCACGCCGGAGGGCTCGCGCCGGAGCCTGACGCCGAATCTGGGCGGGCGCTGGTGCGCTCAATCGGAAGCCGCGACGGCTGCCTATCTCGATGTTGCCGCCAAGCATGGGCTGAACCCCGCGCACATGGCAATCGCCTTCTGCCTGACCCGGCCGTTCATGACTTCCGCGATCATCGGCGCGACGACTATGGACCAGTTGCGGATCGCCATCGGCTCCAAGGATGTGAAACTGTCCGATGCTGTGCTGGATGACATCGCCACCGCCCGCCGCGCCCATCCGCTGCCTATCTGAAGGCTCCGGTCCGAAGGTATGGCCATGGCTGCTCCATGACGACGTTCCGAGACAGCGCGCGGCTGGTTAAAATCGACGGGAGGCATTTACCCATTTCATATGCCGCAGGAGAGAAATGTAGTCTTTGAGACGGTGGATCTCGCCAGCAACGTCATAGTAGGCTTGAACCTTCTTGTCAGGATGAAGGGGAATCACGCCACCGGAAAACAATTCGCGGGTTTCCTCCACCAAATCCCTTTGTTCTTCACTTAAAGCGCCTGTCGCCTTCCGGTTTTTTTCATAAAGTGATTCAACAAGACTTTTGTATTTTGCCTCATGGACGCTGAGAAGACCGTTGACGATTTCCTTTTGCTTCCCGAGTGTTTGGGCGTTTTCGATGCGCTCGATCAATCGAGATGTTGGCCCACGCATCGATCTGATTGCGTCTGCCACGTAGCCAATATCATAACGGCCCATCATCCCGCCGGTCAGTTTAGCTGGTGGATATTGTCGCGTCACCGCATAAAGCGTGCTTACGTTCATGCGAAGCATCTCTTTTGCAGTAACATACCGGGTTGCTGGCCGCTCACCGCGCCCGTCGCCCGCACCCTGGTTGGCAAGTGCGGGCGTTGTGGCAGTAGGGCCTAGGACCAGAAGGACCGGTAGGACCTTGACGAGTGTTCTGGCAGTGCGAATGATGTTCGGCATCTCATGTCTCCGGATCGGGTGTTGCGATGATGGAACTGTGCGTCAGCAGGGTGGCGGGGTAATCATCAGATGTGATGAGCGCTTCACAGGTCCACGCGAGTTGGAATGGCCTGCGTGAGGAGCCGCCGTCGGCAGTGTCCTTGAAGGACGGCCGAGCCTGCGGATCCTTGGAGTTTGGTGCGCGGCTCGACGCCGCGCATCAAATGTCTCACCAAAGAACCGTCCTTCTTGGCGTCGCTATGTTGGCGAGCAATTTCATGAATATGGCCAGAGCGCGTCTTTCGTCCTGCAACTGGTAAAAATTCTGTACGTCCGGATCGCTGCTTTCCTGATTGCCGGCAATCGAATGAAACGGGCGGTTCACAATTCGACCTTCGGAAATCAATCGTCTGTATTCGGTATCAATCAGACTTTCATTTTGGCGATACCTCTTGTCGTAAACCTTCAGCAATCCGTGCGCGATCTCCAATCTCGCTGCTTCGTTCGGCGCTGATTCCAATCTCTGGATCAACTGCTTGGTCGGCTCAGGTTTGGCGAGCAGCGCCCAAACCAAAAGGCGTGCGTTGTAGGGGCCCATCACGCCATCCATGGTGAGAGAAGCTGGCGTATATCTCAGTTCACGCAGCGCGCTCCTGCTCATTCGCATCAGGGAATGGGTGTAAAGGGTTTCCCTCTGCGGCCGCTCTCCGCGCTCGTCGCCCGAACCCTGATTGGCGAGTGCAGGCGTCGTGCTGGTGGCGCCGATGGCCAGAAGGATCGGCAGGGCCTTGGCGAGCTTTCTGGCGGTGCGAATGAACATTGGCATCCCGTGTCTCCGGATCGGTTGTTGCGATGCCGGAATACTGGGTCACGGGCCCACCCGCGTAATCATCAGATGTGATGACCGGGTGTGGGCGGCCAGAAGGCACCAGATCAGGACTTGCCGTGGGCTTTCCGGATCAGGTCGAGCTGACCGGCGCTGCCGGTCTTTTCAAGGAGCCGGCGCATGTGGGTCCGCGCGGTGTTGACCGAAACTCCTTCCCGTCCGGCATGGGCGACCACGGTCAGCCCTTCCACCAGGCTTTCGAGCAGCTTTCGCTCCGCAGGGGAAATGCCATGTTCCGCCGAAAACCCGGCAAAATCCGGCTGTTTTTCCGCGGCCAGGCTTTTCAGTCGCTGGGCCACATCCAGCACGGTGCGGTCGGGGAGTTGGTCGAAGATCTCGTTCAGCCGCACCAGGTCGGACGGATCATAGTCAAGATCGAACAATCCGATTTCGCGGACCTGGCCCGGCAACGCCGCGCGTGCCTCAAGCAGTCGATCCTTGTGGTCCGACCGGCTTTGTCCAGCCAATCCTGCTTTGGCGTCAGACGGCTTGTCCACCATGTGATTTCATGCTCCCGCCCTCCGGTTTTACAAACAAGCCGGTCCTCACTAGGATGGCTTGATTGGTTTGCAGTCGCATTGGTCAAATGAACTTCTTGCGGGCAATAGAATGTCACAATCCGGGATCTCCGCCAATTCCGATATTCTGAGCATTCTTCCAGGGCCGCGGCTGGCGATGCTTGAGGCCGCCAACGTGGCGCGACGCTACAGTGTCGAAACAAGCCTCCTTCGACGCAACCTCGATCGACTTGCAGCCCGGGTCGAGAACAGATTCATTGAGCGGATTCTCATCTCGCGGCTGAAATTTGCGCTCAGGCAGGCCGGAAGCCTTGAGGCAGCCAAGTTGCATATTGCCGAGATGCGCGGTGGCTATGAGAGCGGCGCGCTCGAAACCCTGCCAAGTTTTACCCCGCGCGGCGGGAGTGCGCGCGGCGCATGGCCGCCACGGCCCGCCGACCATTCCGACAGGGGGAGGCACGCGGCACACAACAGGCCTGTGTTGCTCTATGTGGCCGGCGGAGGTTTCATCATGCCGCCGTCGCGCAAGCAGAAGACCATGGTGCAGCGGCTGGCCGAGGCGATAGATTGCGAAATCATGCTGGTGGCGCACAGGCTGGCACCGGAGCATCCGTTCCCGGCAGCGCCTACGGATTTTGCCGGCCGGTATCGTGGCCTGATCGAAGACGGGCATTGCCCGGACGACATCTTTTTTGCAGCCGACACCGCCGGTGCGTCAATCGTCCTCGGCGCCCTGCAATTGCTGCAACAAGACCGGAAACCCTTGCCCGCAGGCATGGTGCTGTTTTCGCCCTGGTGTGATCTGAGCCTGAGCGGCTGGTCCTACATCACCCGCAGCATGTCCTCGCAAAGCCCGTTCCGGATGGAAACAGCTGCGTTCTGCGCCAGGCTTTATCTGCGCGATGAACCGGTCACCTCGCCGCTTGCCTCGCCGGTGTTTGCCGATCAGACCGGATGGCCGCCGATGCTGATCCATACCAGCGAGAACGATCTGCATTTCGACGACGCCATCCGAATGGCCGAGAATGGTCAGAGACAGGGCTGCGAGGTGCGGATCAACTACTGGGATTCACCGCGGCATCATCTCGAGCGGCTTTCATCGGAGGCCGCTGCGCAGTCGTTCGGCGAAGTCAATGCCTTCATCAATCGCCACTGGCGCCCGGGGCACGCCTGAGGCTTGAATCGGCTGGGCCGCTGCTGTCGTTTCAAAGACGGGGCCCGAGAGGGTCGCCGGGACCGTCAGCGGGCAGCAAGCGATTCCCACCCAGCCAGAAGCAAGGCCACGACCTCTCCCGGTCGCGGCCCAGTTCAGTGCTTTACATCTTGACCTTGCCGCTGTCGCCCAGATCGGGCTTGCCGATGCCGGCGGCCGCTGCGGCCATCTTGATGGTGGAGACAATGTTGTGCGGGCTGTCCCAGGCCTGCGCGTCCTCAGGCACCACCTTGATCAGCCGGATCGACTGGTCTTCGGGACCGTCCCAGAACGATTTCATCATCGGCGACCACAGTTGCTCGATCCTGGCGCGGTCATTGGACAGGGTTGCCGTGCCGGTGAGCGAGACATAGTCGTTCTTCGACTGGTCGACGAATGCCAGCGTCACGATCGGGAATTGTTCGATCTGGCCATCCTTCTCGGCATTGGTGTCGGTGAAGAAGTAGATGGCGTTCTCGTCCTGCCGCGGCATGGCGGCCATCGGGCGGGCGCTCTGGCGCGCGCCATCCCAGGTGATGAACATGCAGATATGGATATCCTCAATCATCTCCCAGACATGTTGCTGATTGATCTTCGTCATTGGTGTGCTCCTGTTGATTGATTGCTCAACAGGTGAACGCGGGAGGGTCCTGATTGGTTGCGTTTTTTCCGGCAATGGACCAGCAGTAGCCGTGCCCGACCGTTTCAGGATACGGTCGGTCCCAAGGGCGGACCCAAGGGCGGACCCAGGGCGCCTTGTGAAGATTGGGCCGCGGAGGTCGCAGCCTCGGCGGATCAGGCGCGCTGGCGCAGGCGGGGCTGCCTGCGGAGGCGCGCGACCGGTGCGCCCAGGTCGAGCCTTGCGGCGGCGGCAACCCCCTGCAGGATGGCGAGCGGCAATTCTGCGACGGACACCGGGCGTCCGAAATGGTAGCCTTGGATCGTCTCGCAGCCGGCATTGCGCAATGCCGAGATCTGCCCCTCGGTTTCCGCCCCTTCGGCGGTGACATCGATACCCAGCCGGTGCGCCATTTCGGTGATCGCCCCGACGATGGCGCAGGCGCGCTCATCGGTTTCCATCTCGATGACGAAGGCCCTGTCGATCTTCAGTTCATCCCACGGGAACTGCCTGAGATAGGACAGGGCCGAATAGCCGGTACCGAAATCGTCCAGCGCAATCGAGATGCCCATTTCCCTGAATTGCGACAGAATCTCCACGGCCCGGTCGGGCTCCGAGATCATCAGCGTCTCGGTGACTTCGAGGATCAGCCTGTGGGGCGGAAACCCGGTGGCCTCGAGCACGCCGCGCACGGTGGCGAGAAGATCGTCGCGGATGAACTGGGTTGCGGAAAGATTGACGGCGACGGCGATCCCGCCGGGGAAGTCGAGCGCGTCACGGCAGGCCCGTTCCAGGATCTTGCGGCCGAGATCGACAATGAGGCCGGACTCCTCGGCGATCTGCGTGAACTCGCCGGGGGACACAGGACCGAGCGTCGGATGGCTCCACCGGGCCAGGGCTTCCACCCCGCAGACCTGCCCGGTGCTGACGTCCATCTTGATCTGATAGTGGGGAAAGATCTGATCGCTGGCGATGGCGTGCGCCAGTTCGGCCTGGATCGAGGACCGGCGGAGGAAGATTTCGCGCATGGCCGGGTCGAAGCCGAGCACCCTGCCCTTGCCCGTCACCTTGGCCTGGGACAGGGCGATGTCGGCATCGATCAGCAGATTGTTGGGATCGCGCCCGGGAACGCTGATGGCGATGCCAATGGAGGCGCCGACGACGAGCAGGCTGCCATCAATGGCATAGGTCTCCGTCAGGACACGGCGCAGCTTTTCCGCCTGGGCGAAGATGTCATCGACATCGCCGGATGCATCCAGCATGACGACAAACTCGTCGCCGCCGACGCGGGCGGTCAGCATGCCGTTGGCAAAGGTCGCGCAGGTGCGCGACATCCGCGCGGCAACTTCCCTCAGGAGAGCATCGCCGGTGGCATGGCCAAGCCGGTCATTGACGTTCTTGAAGCCATCGAGATCCACGGCCAGCACTGCGATTCTCTTGTGCTTGCAATCGCCGCAGGCGGCAGCCGCCAGCGCGAACTCGCGGGTGAACGCCATGCGGTTGGGCAGGCCTGTGAGGTTGTCGTGATGGGCGAGATAGGAAAAATCGTCGGCGCTGCGCAGCGCCGTGCGAGTGGCCGCGCGAAGGAATCGGTTCTGCAGGGTGGAGATGCCCAGCAGCAGCGCGATGGAGCCGAAAAGACCGCTGACGAGCCAGGTCTGGCGCTTCTGCTTGGCCTGCATGTCGGAGCGAATTGCCGCAGCCTCGTTGACGGAGTCCGCCTGGGCCTCGGCCCCGACCCGATCGACGGACGCGGAGACATTCTCCAGCCTGCGGCGCAGCTCCTCAAGAGCGTCCGGATCAAGCGTCTCAACCATGGCAAGCAGAGGCCTGAGCTTCGTGAACTCGGCCCGTGCCGCCTCGATCAGATTGCGCCGCTTGGGCTTCATGTCCATGAAGGCCTGGAAACCCTCGGCCTCGAAGATCTTGAAGCGGTTGCTCATGATGTCGGAGAAAAGCGTGACCTGGGCGGCGCCTTGCTCGTCCGGCTCGATGACGTAGTTGCCCAGCGCCTTCTGCAAATAGAGGATTTCCAGACGCCCGGCGGCGCCCACCCAGGCGCTGTCGTAGCGCGACGACCGCTGCATCGCGTCCTCGGTGGCCGTGACCAGATTTGCGTGCACGACAATAATGGCCAGCAGCGCGACGGTCATGACCGCCGCAAGGACGTTGAAAATCCCGGTCAACCGCCGCATGAGAAGTCCTCCTGATCGGGCGGGATCGGTTATTCGACGGTGATGGACCGCACCTGCCAGGCTGATCGGGCGAAATAGACCTCGTTGTTGAGCGCCGGGTCGGCATCGAACGGATACACGACGAAGAGCGGCCCCTTGTCGCTGACGGGCATGTAGGCGCCGTCCTGCTTCAGCGCCAGGATCAGCCCGTAGGTCTCGATGTCCTCAATCGGAAGCTCGGAACGGTAATTGTTGAGCGCGACAATGGCGAGCGTGTCGCCCTTGGCGCCGACCTTTTCGAGCAGGGCCGCGAGAGACACCCCCTCGAACGTGACAACGGCGTCGTGCCAGGGTGTCTTGGTCACGATCGTGGTCGAGCCGATCGACTCGAGATCATCAACGGTCATGTCGATGGGGGTGCTGGAGGCGATTTCCCCATCGATGGTCAGGATAACGTCGCTTGCGCCGGCGGGAAGCGAAGCGAGGACGCCCATGGAAGTTGCGATGAAGATGGCGCGCAGCGTGGAAAACATCAGACGACCTCAGGAGATAGCCCGCCCAGGCAGGCCTTGTTTCGATGTCGAAGTAACTACCAGCCTGGCGCTAAAGGCAGCTTAAGATGATAGTGTCAATTTTCACGATCATGCCTGTTTGAGACACTCTGCCCATCCCGGGCGCACCTGGCAGGCCAGGCAGGGCGGATTTGCGCCTTGCAATGCCCGCGAAACCAAGTATAAGCGCGGCTGTTCGAACACCCGGTCATCTGGCTGGTGGCTGAACGGAGGGTGCGATCCTTTTTCGAAGGATCCTAGGGGCAACAGCGCTCCGGCCTCCCGTGTCTCCGCTCACGACCGTCTCGATACCACGTCTTTCTTGCCCGGTCTTATGGCCGCCAGGACAAGTCGCTGGGGCTTAGCGCCGGATCCGGGTGATGTGAAATGCAAGAAAGGCAAGTCAATCATGGCTCTTTATGAACATGTACTCCTTGCCCGGCAGGATGTCTCCAGCCAGCAGGTCGAAGCCCTTATTGAACAGTACAAGGGCGTGATCGAAGCTAATGGCGGCAAAGTCGGGCGTATTGAACACTGGGGCCTCAAGTCCCTCACATACCGCATCAACAAGAACCGCAAGGCGCATTACGCGCTGATGGACATCGACGCACCGTCGGACGCCGTCAAGGAAATGGAGCGCCAGATGCGCTTCAACGAAGACATTCTTCGTTTCATGACCGTTTCCGTCGACGCCCATGAAGAAGGCCCGTCGGCCATGCTTCAGAAGCGTGACCGTGATGACCGCCCGCGCGGCGACCGTGACGACCGTCCGCGTGGCGATCGTGATCGCGGTGACCGTGGCGACCGTGGCCCGCGCCGTCCGCGCGAAGACCGCGAATAGGAGAACAGACAATGGTCGACATCAACCAGATCCCGACACGCCGTCCGTTCCATCGCCGTCGCAAGACCTGCCCGTTTTCGGGAGCGAATGCGCCGAAGATCGATTACAAGGACGTGCGTCTGCTGCAGCGCTACATTTCCGAGCGCGGCAAGATCGTTCCTTCCCGCATCACCGCGGTGAGCCAGAAGAAGCAGCGCGAACTCGCCAAGGCGATCAAGCGCGCCCGTTTCCTCGGCCTGCTGCCCTACGTGCTGCGCTAGGCTGGAAATCCGGATCCGGCGCTCGCGCCGGATCCTCTTCCCATCCCGCGGCGGCGCGGGGTCTGGGTTTATCACTCCCGTGTTGGGGTTGAGGCGCGGAATGGTCCGCGGCTGACCTCTAACTGCTTGAGCGCAGGACAGCGAACCATGACACAGCAAAGCACATCGCTCCTCGTGGGCCTGCTCGCCGGCGTCGCAGCCGCGCTTCTGCTTGTCAGCGCCGGTTCCCCCTCCAGCCTGTCCTTCATCCTGTTTGCCGCCGCCGCGATGCCGATACTGATTGCCGGCCTGGGCTGGTCCAATCTCGCTTCCATCGTCGCGGTCGTCTCCGCCATGGCCATCATCGGCTTTGCCACGACCCCGCAGGCGGCACTGGTTTCGGCCGTCACCACGCTGACGCCGGCTGCCTGGATCGCCCATCTGTCCAACCTCGCCCGTCCGGCCGAGGAAATCGGCGGCCCAGAGGGCGAGTTCGTCTGGTATCCACTCTCGGACATCTTTCTCAACATCGCCGCCTGCGTCTGCGTCGGTCTCGTGGCCGTCGGGCTTGCCTTGGGCTATGGCCAGGAATTTGTCGGCCAGCTGGTTGACGTCTTCGTCACCACGCTCAAGGACAGCAACGCCGACTACCAGCCGACCGCGGAAAGCATGACGGAGATGAAGCAGTTCTTCCTCTTCGCCCTGCCCGCCATCCAGGCCGCGATCTGGGTCCTCATCCTGCTCGCCGGCTGGTATCTCGCCTCGGCGATCGTGCGCCTTTCGGGCCGCTCCAAACGCCCCAAGGACGACCTGCCGTCGCAGCTCAGGATGCCGCGCCTGGGTGCGATCGCGCTGGCGGCCGGCGTGGTGATGAGCTTCATCGGCGGCTCGATCGGCCTTGTCGGCTGGACCCTGATCGGCGCCTTCGGCATGGGTTTTGCGGTATCGGGATACGCCGTCGCGCATCACCGGACCCGCGGCAAGCCGGCGCGCGGCCTGCTGCTGTGGACCGCCTATCTGGCAACCGTGATCTTCACCGTGCCGCTCGCCTTTTTCTTCTTCCTCGGGTTGTTCGACACCACCCGCACGCTCAACACGACCGGCTCCGGCCCCAACCAGAAACCCTGACACTCCTGACTCACACCACACCTCGAAAGGAACACCACAATGGACGTCATTCTTCTTGAACGCATCGCCAAGCTCGGCCAGATGGGCGAAACCGTCAAGGTTCGCGATGGCTACGCCCGCAACTTCCTGCTGCCGCAGGGCAAGGCGCTGCGCGCCAACGCCGCCAACAAGACCCGCTTTGAAGCCGAGCGTGCGGTGCTCGAAGCCCGCAACCTCGAGCGCAAGTCGGAAGCCGAGCAGATCGCCGCGAAGCTCGACGGCAAGACCTTCGTCGTCGTCCGTTCGGCCGGCGAAACCGGTCAGCTCTACGGTTCGGTCGCCGCCCGCGACGTGATTGCCGTGCTCGCCGACAACGGCTTCGACATCGGCCGCAACCAGGTTGACATGAACAACCCGGTCAAGACCATCGGCCTGCACACCGTGCCGCTGGCGCTGCACGCTGAAGTCAACGTCACCGTCACCTTCAACGTCGCGCGTTCCGCCGATGAAGCCGAGCGTCAGCTCAAGGGCGAAGACCTGTCGTCGGCCGATGCCATCTACGGCGTCGACGAGGAAGCCGCAGCGGAAGCCGCGGAAGCCGCAGCCAATGATCCGGACTACCTTGACGATGAAGACGGCGAAGGCTCCGCCGACACGCAGAACGCCTGACATCGTGCTGCGCGGTCCACGCCGGATCGCTGCACCATCCGCATCGCTACGCCCGGGACATCGTTCCGGGCGTATTCATTTGGCCCCGGGACTCTATCCGCTTTCGCCGCATCCCGCTTTGCGCTAAAACCGCGCCATGGCCGTCTCCGCATCCGACATGAACCCGCAGGCACTTGCGGCGCTGTTGAGCTTTTACGCCGACAGCGGCGTGGATGACCTGTGCGAGGACGCGGCCATCGACCGGTTCGAGCAATCGGCGGCGCTGGCGCAATCGCGGGCGAAGGCCACGCCTCAACGCGGCGTAACCGCCGCCCCGACAGAAGGCGACCCGCGACCGCAAAGCCCGTCCAAACCGGCCTTGTCGCGCCCGGGCGCGACGGTTGCCGCGCAGCCGCTGACGCCGGCCCCGCAGGCCTCGCAGCTGACCATTCCCGGCGAGGCCGCATTCGAGGACGCGCGGGCGCTGGCGGCGAGCGCCACGACCATTGCCGAACTGCGCGCAGCGCTGGACGGGTTCACCGGCTGCAATCTCCGCCACAGCGCCAAGACGCTGGTGTTCGCCGACGGCAATCCGGAAGCCGACATCATGTTTATCGGCGAGGCGCCGGGCCGCGAGGAAGACATCCAGGGCGCGCCGTTCGTCGGCCGCGCCGGGCAATTGCTCGACCGGATGCTCGGCGCAATCGGGCTTTCGCGCGAGACCGCCTACATCACCAACATGATCCCCTGGCGGCCGCCGGGCAACCGTACGCCCGCCCCGCACGAGATCGAATTGTGCCGACCCTTCATCGAGCGCCATGTTGCGCTTGCGGCGCCCAAGATCGTGGTCATGCTGGGCAATGTCGCCAGCAAGTCACTGCTGGGCACCGACAAGGGCATCCTGTCGCTCAGGGGCACCTGGATGGAGTATCAGGCAGGGGAAGCCCGCGTCCCTGCCCTGCCGACCCTGCATCCGGCCTATCTGCTTCGAAACCCCGCTCAGAAGCGGCTTGTCTGGGCGGACCTGCTGTCCCTGCGCGAACGCATCGAACAGCTCAATTCCGGTTCCTGAGTGGACTAGGCCATCAGCCTGGAGGCTGTTGGAGGCGTGAATTCATCGGCCTGAGTCGCAATCGGACTTTTCCGTCGCAATCCGGCGTGACATGGTGAGGGTCAGAATCAACCATGCATGTGGGCCTGCCTTATCCGGATGAAACCGGCGTTCGTGCGGGCCCTGTTTCGTTCACAGGGAAGTCCGCCATGATCCAGTCCATTCGGTCAGTGGCGTCGTTGCTGACTTCAACCTTTTTCCTTCTCACCGCGATGGGGCTTTCCGGATACCTGATCCCGGTCAGGGCGGTGGCCGAGGGCTGGTCGACATTTGCGATCTCGCTGATCGCGACAGGCTACGCGATTGCCTTTACCGCAAGCTGCGTCATCACCCCGAGACTTGTGCTTCGGGTCGGGCATGTGCGGGTCTTCGGCGCCCTGACCACGATCATGGCGATGTCGTTCCTGCTGCATGCCCTGATCGTGCATCCCGCCGTTTGGGTGCTGACGCGGGCGCTCGCAGGTTTTTCCATCGCCGGCGGCTACATGATCATCGAAAGCTGGCTCAACGAAAAGGTCAGCAACGAAAACCGCGGCGCGCTGTTTTCGGTCTACATGGTGGTCAGCATGACGGCCGTCATGGTCGGACAGTACATCGTGCCCTTCGGCGATCCGCTTGCCCCGACCCTGTTCATGATCTGCGCCCTGATCTGCTCGCTGGCAATCATGCCCACGGCTCTGTCGAGCGCGCAATCGCCACAGCCGCTCACCCAGGTGAAATTCGATGTTCCGGGGCTGTACCGACGCTCGCCCGCGGCTGTCATCGGCACGTTCCTCGCCGGCCTGATCGCCAGCGCCTGGGGCGGACTCGGTCCGGTCTATGCGACCCAGCTGGGTCTTTCGACAATCGAGGGCGCAACAATGCTGGCGATTGCCATGGTCGGCGGGGCGATCTTCCAGTATCCGCTGGGCCGCGCGTCTGACCGGATGGACCGCCGCAAGGTGATGATATTTGCGGGCTTCATCGGCATCTTCGCCTGCTTGGTCACGGTGGCGTTCGGCGTCGAGAACCGGATCGTGTTCTTTGCCGGAATGCTGTGCCTGGGAACGGTGCTGTTCCCGATCTACTCGCTCAATGTGGCGCATGCCAATGACCACGCCAAGCCCGACGAATTCGTCGAGGTCTCGAGCGGGTTGATGCTGATCTATGGCTGCTCCACCATGGTGGGGCCGTTGATCACGGGTGCTGCGATGGACCAGTTCGGCCCGCACGCCCTTTTCGTGGCAATCGCGTTCTGTTTCGCCGCCTATTCGGCCCATGCCGCGTGGCGCATCAGCCGCCGCGAGCAGCCGTCCGAGGAGATGCGGTCGGACTTCCTGCCGATGGCGGCGATGCCCGACGTCACACCGCAAAGCGCCGAACTCGACCCGCGTTCGGACCCGGCCTATGGCGAGGACACAGGAGAGGACACCTCGCCCGACCGCGACGCAGCCTGATCGCCCGCAAGCAAGACAAGCGGTTCCCTGTCGGCTCAGCCCTGGGGCGTCACCAGCTTGCGCTGGGCCTTGCGTTCAAGCCCCAGCGCATGTTCGCGCAGGATGACGAACAGGCCGGCGCCGACCACGATCGTGGTTCCCACAAGCATGGTCCAGGTCGGCACATCGCCGAAGATGAAATAGCCGATCAGGATACCGAGCACGATCGAGGTGTATTCGAATGGCGCAATGGTGGACACGTCGGCGTGGCGATAGCTCTGGGTCAGCAGGATCTGCCCCAGCCCGCCGCAGAAACCCGCCATCGCCATCAGCATGAGCGTCTGCCAATCCGGCACGATCCAGCCGAAGGGCAGCGAGGCGAGCGACAAAATCGTCGCCGTCAGCGAGAAATAGAGCACGATGGTGGGCGTGCGTTCGGTCAGCACCAGCTTGCGCACCAGGATCATGGCGGTCGCGCCAAGAGCGGCGGAGGCGAGCACGGCCAGCGCGCCGAGTGCTTCGTCCGAGCCGAAGCCCTGGGAGAAAAGGCTCAATCGCGGCCAGGTGATGATCAGCACGCCGCCGAGGCCGACCGCCACCGCAGACCAGCGGAAGATGCGCACGGTTTCGCCCAGGAACAGGGCGGCGAACACCACCGTCAGCAGGGGCATGGCGTATCCGATGGCGATCGCATCGGGCAAGGGCAGACGCATGATGCCGTAGAAGCCGAGCGCCATGGCGGTGACGCCGACCAGCCCGCGCATGACATGCGACAGGGGACTGCTGGTCCGCCAGGCGGTGTCGAGCTGCCCGCGCACGGCCAGGAAGATCAGAATCGGAAAAATCGCGAAGGCCGAGCGCAGGAACACGATCTGCCCCGCGGGCATGCCCTCGCCCGAGGACTTGATCAGCGTCGACATGGTGACAAAGACGGTGACTGACGCAACCTTGAGCGCGATGCCGATCATCGGAGATCCGGATTGCGCGGCAGCGACGGTGGGCGATGCTGTCTGCGCGGCGGGGTCTGGCTTGGAATCGGGCACCTGGTCACTTTCATGCTCCGCTTCGCACGCGGCAGGCTGCGCGGAGCGGTTGGGGCGTATGCCGGTCATGGCGACAGGCTGTGCGGACGATAACCGGTTGGCCGGCCATCGTCCGATCAAAAAAGCTGATGGACCGCCTGCGTCGCGCTGATACGACGCCCCGCGCGGCCGCACTGCGGCTCAGCCGTGGAGCGCGTCCCAGATTCGCTGCGGCGTGGCGGGCATCTCGATGTGGCGCACGCCTCTGGCCCTATCCAGCGCGTCGACAAGCGCGTTCATCACTGCCGGGCATGCGCCGATCGTGCCCGCCTCGCCCGCCCCCTTGATGCCCATGGCGTTGGTGGTCGAGGGCACGTTGCGGGTCTCGAAATCGAAGAACGGCATGTCCCCGGCGCGCGGCACGGCGTAATCCATGAAGCTTGCGGTCAGCAGCTGCCCGTCCTCGGAATAGACGACGCCTTCGCTGAGGCACTGGCCAATCCCCTGCACCACGCCGCCATGCACCTGGCCCAGGAGCAGCACCGGGTTCACGGTCATGCCGAAATCATCAACGATCGTGTAGGCCACGATATCGACATGGCCGGTGTCGGGATCGATCTCGACCTCGCAGATATGGGTGCCGTTGGGATAGGTGGCCTCGTCCTGGACCACATCGGCGTCCCCGGTGCAATCCTCGTCGCTCTTCGCGGCGCGAGCCAAGTCGGAATAGCTCAACACCCGGTCGGTGCCGACGATGCGGGCCGTGCCGTCGACCAGCTCGATATCGGCGGCGGAGGCTTCGAGTTCGTCGGCGGCGAGCTTCTTCATCTTGTCGGCCAGCACCCGGGACGCCGCCGACACCGAAACCCCGCCGAGCGGGATCGAGCGCGATCCGCCGGTGCCGCCGCCCTTGGCAAGTTCATTGGTGTCACCCTGGCGCACGGTGATCTTGTCGAAATCGATGCCGATGTGGTCGGCCACGAACTGGCTGTAGGCGGTGGCGTGGCCCTGGCCGTTGGTCTGCGTGCCAATATAGAGCGTAATGCCGCCATCGGCATCGAGCGTCAACCTGACGGGTTCCGAGCCGGCAAAGGCGCAGGCCTCGATATAGACCGCGGTGCCGAAGCCGCGCAGCTTGCCGCGGGTTTCGGCTTCCCTCGCCCGGTCGGGGAAGCCGACGTAGTCCGCCTTTTCCAGCGCCCGGGTCATGTGGCCATCAAACTCGCCCACATCGTAATTCCGTCCACCGGGGGTGCGGTAGGGAAACTGCTCGGGGCGGATGAAGTTGCGGCGCCTCAACTCCGCCACCGGCAGGCCGAGTTCGCGCGCCGCAGCGTCGATCAGACGCTCGATCAGGAAGGCCGCTTCCGGCCGCCCGGCACCGCGATAGGCGTCGACCGGGGTGGTGTGGGTGTAGACGCCGCGCAGCTTGAAATCGAGATTACGGATGTCGTAGACGCCGGTGGCCATGGAGCCGCCGAAGGTCGGCACGAAGGGGCCGAATTGGCTGAGATAACCGCCCATATTGGCGAGAATATCGATCTTCAGCCCGGCGATGCGGCCATCCTTGTCCATCGCCATCGAAGCCGTGACCACGTGGTCGCGGCCATGCGCATCGGCGAGGAAATGCTCGGTGCGGTCCGCCACCCACTTGACCGGGCGGCCGAGCTGGCGCGCGGCCTCAAGCGACAGCGGGTATTCCCGGTAGTTGAAGACCTTGGTGCCGAATCCGCCGCCGACATCCCTGGTGACGACGCGGAAATCCTCGAGATCCATCCGGAACACGTCATTGGCGAGCGTCCGGCGAATGGAGTGCACACCCTGCGAGCCGAGCGTCAGGGTGAACTTCTTCGATGTCGCGTCCCATTCGGCGAGGCAGGCGCGGGTTTCCATGTAGTTGGAAACCAGACGGTTGTTGATGAAATTGATCGTGGTCACATGATCGGCGTCGACAAAGGCCGCGTCCGTCGCCGCGGCATCGCCGACCCGATACAGAAACGCCTGGTTGGTGCCCAGATCCGGCCAGACCAGTGCGCTGTCCTCGTCGAGCGCGGTGGCGGGATTGGTGTGAGCCTCGCCAAACTCCCAGTCGATATCGATGAGTTCCGACGCGTCCTGGGCCTGCTCCAGCGTCTCGGCGACGATGAAGGCCACCGCGTCGCCGACATGGCGAACCTCACTGTGGCACAGAAGCGGCGTGTGCTTGAGCGCATGCCGCGTCCCGTCGGGCTGCTTGACGGGCGCCAGGCACATCACCGGCCCGAGATGGGCGACATCGGCGGCGGTCAGAACCAGATGCACGCCGTCGGACGCGCGGGCCGCGTCGATATCGTTGATCACGAAGCGCGCCGCCGCATGGGGCGAGCGCAGCACGAAGCCGCGCAATTCTCCCTCGGCCCGGATGTCATCGGTGAACGCGCCCTCGCCGCGGACGAGCTTCGGATCTTCCTTGCGCAACGCGGATGCGCCCACGCCAAATTTTGGTGTCGCGATGTTCATGGCCGGTCCCGGATGGTGAATTGGCTTGGAGCCGCGACCGCGACTCTCGCTTTCAACTTAATGGCGGAGACGAAAATGTCGAGAGGCAGGCAGCCCCTGGGGCGCTTGCCCTGCCCCTCGCCCTCAGGCGAGAAAACCGCGAAACGCCCGGTCTTGTGACTGGCATGGCGTGCGCGCCCGCACCCCCTCGTTAATGGGAGTTTGTCTTAACCCCGTGTCAGGATCCCGTATGATAGCGTCCTGTGCCATAATGGGATTTTGCGGGGCAGAAGAATATGCGGACTGAAACGGGACAGGTGTTCAAGCTCAAGGACTACACGCCGACGAACTTCGTCGTGGAGCGGATCGACCTCACCTTCGAGCTTGATCCGACCGAGACGAAGGTCGTTTCGCGGGTTATCATGCATCGCCGCGACGGCGTGGACCCTGGCGCGGCGCTCGTGCTCGACGGCGACGACCTCAGCCTCGACGGCCTGCAGCTCGACGGCAACGACATCGACCCGTCGCTCTATGACGTGACGCCCGAAAGCCTGACAATCCGCGGTCTGCCCGAAAGCGGCCCGTTCGAGGTGACCGTCAACACCACGATATCGCCTGAGACCAACACCAAGCTCATGGGGCTCTACCGCACCAACGGCGTCTATTGCACCCAGTGCGAGGCCGAAGGCTTCCGCCGAATCACGTATTTCTACGACCGGCCCGATGTGCTGGCGGTCTACACCGTCACCATCATCGCCGCCAAGGACGAGGCGAAATACCTGCTGTCGAACGGCAATTTCCTGGGCGGAGGCAATTACGACGAGGGCCGGCACTTTGCCGCCTGGTTCGACCCGCACCCCAAGCCCTCCTATCTGTTCGCGCTGGTCGGCGGCGATCTCGGCCTGGTGGAAGACAGTTTCACCACAATGAGCGGCCGCGAGGTGGTGTTGAAGATCTATGTCGAGCACGGCAAGGAAGCCCGCGCCGGCTACGCCATGGATGCACTGAAGCGCTCGATGAAATGGGACGAGGCGAAATACGGCCGGGAATATGATCTCGACATCTTCCAGATCGTCGCAGTTTCCGATTTCAACATGGGCGCCATGGAGAACAAGGGGCTCAATGTCTTCAACGACAAATATGTGCTGGCCGATCCGGACACCGCCACCGACGCGGATTACGCCAATATCGAGGCCATCATCGCACATGAGTATTTCCACAACTGGACCGGCAACCGCATCACCTGCCGCGACTGGTTCCAGCTCTGCTTGAAGGAAGGGCTGACGGTCTACCGCGACCATGCGTTTTCCGCCGACCAGCGCTCGGCCGCCGTCAAGCGCATCGCCGAGATCCGGCTTTTGAAGGCGCATCAGTTTCCCGAGGACGCAGGCCCGCTCGCGCACCCGGTCCGTCCGGAAACCTATCGTGAAATCAACAATTTCTACACAGCCACCGTTTACGAGAAGGGTTCGGAAGTGGTGGGCATGATCCGCACCATCCTGGGGCCGGACGATTTCCGCAAGGGAATGGACCTCTATTTCGAACGGCATGATGGCGACGCCTCGACGATCGAGGATTTCCTGGCCTGCTTTGCGGAAGCAAGCGGCCGCGATCTCAAGCAGTTCTCGCTGTGGTACAGCCAGGCGGGCACGCCCTCGATCTCGGTGTCGAGCGAGTGGAACGATGCGAAGAAGACTTTCAAGGTGACGCTCGAGCAGTCGCTGGCGCCGACGCCCGGACAGTCGCGCAAGGCGCTGATGCACATTCCGCTGGCCTATGGCCTGATCCTGCCCGACGGCGCGGAGTTCGACGGACAGCCGACAGGCGGTGACGTCCGCGACGGCGTGTTCCACCTGACGAAGCGCAAGCAGACCTTCAGCTTCGCCGACGTGCCCGGTCGCCCGGTGCTGTCGATCAACCGCGGGTTCTCGGCGCCGGTCAACATCGCCATGGAACAGAGTGCCGCGGACCTGGCGCATATCGCGCGCCATGACAGCGACGGCGTGGCACGCTGGCAAGCGCTCAACGAGCAGGCGATGCGGCATCTGGTGACCGCATCGCGGCTTGCCCGCGACGGACGCAACCTGCCGTCGGCGAAGGAGCTTGCCGACATTCTGATCACCACCGCGGCGGACGAGAGCCTTGAGCCGGCCTTCCGCGCCCAGGCGCTGGCGCTGCCGGCGGAAAGCGACATCGCCCGCGAGATCGGCTCCAACATCGATCCCGACGCCATCCACGCCGCACGGGAGGCCACGCTCATGGAAGTCGCCCGCACCGGGCTCGATGTCTTCGCAAAGCTCGCGGACAGTGCACCCAAGGGTGACTACAGCCCCGGCGCCGAAGACGCCGGCAAGCGGGCGCTGGCAGGGGCGGCGATGAATTATGCCGCGATTGCCGAGGGGGTTCCGGATCGCGCCAAGGCGGCTTTTGACGCAGCCGACAACATGACCGTGCTGTCGCAGGCGCTGCAGGTGCTGACCCAGAACTTTCCGGCCGCGCGGGAAACCGCCGACGCGCTCGCGGCGTTCAAGGCCAGATTTTCAGGCGATCCGCTGGCGCTCGACAAATGGTATGCGATCCAGGCCACCTCACCCGGCGCAGCCACCTGCGCGCGGGTCGAGGAGCTGCTCGCCGGCGCGGATTTCGACCGGACCAATCCCAATCGCGTGCGTTCGCTGGTCGGCGCTTTTTCGTCGGGCAATCCGACCGGGTTCAACGCGGCCGACGGCGCAGGCTATCGGCTGCTGGCGCGCGAGGTGATCGACATCGACAAGCGCAATCCGCAGCTTGCGGCCCGGCTGCTGACGGCCATGCGCTCGTGGCGTTCGCTCGAGACCGGACGGCAGGAAAAAGCCCGGCTTGCGCTGGTCTCGATCCGCGAAGCCGGCAACCTCTCCCCCGATGTGAGCGACATTGTCGACCGCATGCTGGCCAGCTGACGGCAGTTCGCTTCGCCTTCTCGATGACCCGGTTTCGGTGATTTGCGGCGCTGCTGGATACGCAAGCGCCGCTCGGTTCCTATCCGTGCGACTCGAATCCGAATTAAATCGTACAATTTCATATCCTTAACAAAAGCTTATTTTTAGGGCTGGACAAGGCGAATCACCTTTGATTCATTAGGTCAGATTCGGAGATGCGGTTGTCCGGATCCCAACGGGGATAAGCAGAAAACATGGCGGACGCGCAGCATCCATCTGCGGCCGAGAGGTCGATTCGTGCTCGAAAACCTGGCGCAAGGCGGGCGGCGGGCCGAGAACTTTCCGGTCATGCCAAGCTGTTCGCACAGCCAGCTTATGAGCGCCTCGCCAACGCCGAACCCTTTCTCAAGCGCCTGATCCCCATCCTCATCGTTGCCTTCCTTGTGGTCGTGGCCACGGCCCGTTTCGTCAACATGAGCGAGGACCGCGACCGCCTGTTCACCGCTGCCGAACACATGACCGCACTGTCCCTGGCTGCGGCCAGCGCCACATTTGCGGCCGACACCATGCCGATCAGACAGGCCCTGCGCTGGGAGACCGAAGCGCGTCTCAACCGGGTGCTCGGCGCCATGCCAGACACCGGCGGCCGTTACCTGGTCGTGCTGGATGCTCAGGAACGGGTCTTCGCGGCCACCTCCGGCGGCCAGCACCTGGTCGGACGGCCTGTCTCCGGCCTGCTTCGAGAATCCTCGCCGCTGTGGCTGTTCGGTGAGCGCGCCGGGGTCCAGGAGACGGAGATCGACGGCGTCCAGCATCTGGCAGCGATGGCGCGGCTGCCCGAGGGCGCTGGCGCCATCCTGGCGCTCACCCCGGTCTCCGACATGAACGAGGCCTGGCGGCAGTCGGTGTCGGTCAATGTGACGCTGTTCATCGCCACATCCTCCATCCTGCTGGTGATCCTCTACGCCTATTTCAGCCAGGCCGGCCGCGCCCAGGAGGCCGACGGCATCTATCTCGAAAGCCACCGCCGCGTCGACATGGCCCTGTCGCGCGGCCGCTGCGGCTTGTGGGACTGGGACATGGCGCGCGGCCGGCTCTACTGGTCACGCTCGATGTACGAGATCCTCGGGCTCGAACCGCGTGACAGCGTGATCTCGTTCGGCGAGGCCTCGCGGCTGATCCATCCCGATGACGGCGATCTCTATGAAATCGCGCAGAAGGTCGCCAGCGGCGACATCAAGCAGGTGGACCATCTGTTTCGCATGCGTCACGCCAGCGGCCATTATGTCTGGATGCGGGCCCGCGCCCAGGTGGTGGATCCGACTTCGGCCCAGACCCACCTGATCGGCATCGCCATGGATGTCTCCGAGCAGTACCGGTTACAACAGCGCACGGCGGAGGCCGACCAGCGGCTGTTCGACGCCATCGAGAGCACCTCGGAAGCCTTCGTGCTGTGGGATCGCGACGATCGGCTGGTGCTGTGGAACAAGCACTATCAGGAAATTCATGGCCTGCCGGCCGACATCCTGGCGCCGGGAACCGCGCGCTGCGACGTGGAAGCGGCTGCGACGCGGCCGGTGGTGGCGCGACGGCTCGCCGTGCCTTGCGCCAAGGGTGTGGCGCAAACCTATGAAGTCCAGCTTGCCGACGGACGCTGGCTGCAGATCAACGAGCGCCAGACGCGCGACGGCGGCCAGGTGTCGGTTGGCACCGACATCACGCCGCTCAAGCGCAACCAGGAACGGCTGCGCGACAGCGAGAAGCGGCTGATGGCGACCATCGGCGACCTCACAGCCTCCCAGTACGAACTCAAGCGCAAGGCGGAGGAACTCTCCGAGCTCAACCAGGACTACCAGGTCGAGAAGGAACGGGCGGAAGCAGGAAGCCGTGCCAAGTCCGAGTTCCTGGCCAATATGAGCCATGAGCTGAGAACCCCGCTCAACGCCATCATCGGCTTCTCCGAGGTGCTGCAGGCACGGATGTTCGGGCCGCTGGGCTCCGACAAATATGCCGAATATGCCGATGACATCCACAATTCCGGCATTCACCTGCTCACGGTGATCAACGACATTCTCGACATGGCCAAGATCGAAGCCGGGCAGATGCAGATCGAAAGGGAAAATGTCGACCTGGTACCGCTGCTCGAGGAAACCATGCGGCTCCTGGCGATTCAGGCCGAGAGCAAGGGCATCGAGGTGCAGCAGAAGATTCCGGCGGATCTTTCGCTGACCGCCGACCGCCGCGCCATGAAGCAGATCCTGCTCAACCTCCTGTCGAACGCAGTCAAGTTCACCGATCCCGGCGGCCGTATCCTGGTGCGCGCCCGAAAGACCTCGACCGCAGTGACGCTGACCATCGAGGACACCGGCATCGGCATCCCCAAGGCGCTGCTCGGCCGCATCGGCCAGCCCTTCGAGCAGGTGCAGAACCAGTTCTCCAAATCCACCGGCGGCTCCGGCCTCGGCCTCGCCATCTCGCGGTCGCTCGCCGAACTGCATGGCGGCGCGATGAAGGTAAGGTCGACCGAAGGCGTCGGCACCATCGTCAGCGTCCGGGTGCCGCTGGAGGTCCAGGAGATCCGCGTGGCCGCCGAATAGGCGCGCCGACGCGCCCTGCTCAGCCGCGGTTGTGGATCAGGCCGTGGATGAATTCGAGTTTCGAGAAGATCACGTCGGAGAGCACGAAGGGATAGAAATCCCCCAGTCCGATTGATCGGTTCATGGCGTTCATTGCCACGGTCAGCGGCACCCATGCCTCGATCATCGGGCGGAACTCGACCGCGCCATAGGGGCCGGCATCCGACCAGCCGCCCGGCGTGCGGTTGAGACCCGCGTCCGGCGTGTGACCGTCAAGCCCGTACCATCCAGCCGTCTCCAGTCCGTCGACAATATGAAAATAGTGGGCCCAGGTCTCGGCAAAATCCTCCCAGGAATGGGCGCAGGCATAGGAGCTGACATGGGTCATCTGCCATCCTGCCGGGGCGCTGTTGCTGTAATGCCGCTGGAGCGCCTCGGCATAGTCCTCGCGCTCGTCGCCGAAGATGGCGCGATAGCCGTCGAGCATCGGGCCATTGGCGACGAGGCGGTCCCAGTAGTAATGGCCGATCTCATGGCGGAAATGGCCGATCAGGGTGCGATAGGGTTCGCCCATGGCCTTGCGGTGCTTTTCGCGGGTCGGATCGTCGGCTTCGGCGACATTGATGGTGATGAGACCGTTCTCATGACCTGTCAGCACCCTCCTGGTCTTGCCATCGGACGTCAGCACGTCAGCCTTGAACTCGAAGCGCAGGGCGCGCTCGGGCGCATTGACGAGATCGCCGACGCCGAGCCGGAACTTGACGATCGAATAGAACAGCCGCCTCTTGGCCTCCTCCAGCGCCGCCCAGCGGTCGCGGTTTTCGGGCAGCGACAGGTTCGGGATCACCAGGGTATGGCTGCAGCTCAGGCAGTGGTCCTCCGCAAGCCCGTCCTCGACCAGCCAGTTGCAGCCGATCAGGTGGCGGTTGGCGCAGGCGTTGTAGGCCGTCGGGCCGTCATGCCACTGCTCATCGTCGGGCGTGGTGTAGAACACCTGATCGCGCGCCGGCACATAGCCAAGCTTGGAATCGCAACTGACGCAGCGGCTGTTGCGGAAATGCACTTCATTGGAACAGTTGGGACAGGAATAGCGGCGCATGAGATAGATCCAGTGGCTTGTTCGTGGGGCCGTCATCAACCTGCGAGCTGACCGACATTCGAGTAGATCGCTTCGCGCCGTCGCGCAACCTGAGGGGACGATTGCCAACGCGCCGATGCGGATTTGGTTCCCGCCCCTCCAGACCCGTCCTGATCGGCGTCTAGCCTGACGGGATCGATGTTCCGGACCCCGTCGCGCGGCGCGCATTGGCGTCCACACGGTCGAGCAGGCGGATCAGCATCTTAGTCTCTTCCGGGCTGATGCCGTCCAGAAGCAGCGCATTGACCCGCTCGTGGAAGTCTTCGAGGTGCTTGAGGCTCCAGCCAAGCGGCGTGAGGTTGACCCGGACCCCGCGCTTGTCATCGGTGGACGGCTCACGCGTGACAAGCCCGCGCTCCGCCATCCTGTCGATGATGCGGGATGCGGCGGGGGCATTGTTGCCCGAATAGTCGGCGAGTTCGCTGACCAGCATCCCGTCCCGCCGCCACAGTGCCGACAGGATCACCCATTGCGCGAGCGTCAGGTCATGCCTGGCCAGCATTTCCTGGCACATAGCCCCCGTGGCCGCGGTGGCGAAGGTCAGGATTCGGCCCAGGGAACACGGGCGCTCGAGAGGTTTTTTAGTTGCCATGTAAATTGTTTCCGTGTAAATCTTATTCTGGCTTGGCGAAGGTTTCAAGCCCGAAACCGCCATGTCCGCCAAACATCAACAGAAAGGATAGTGCGATGACCCTGAAAAGCACCCCTACAGCCTATGGCGCAGTTGCGGCCAGCCTCCACTGGCTCAGCGTTCTTCTGATCGTGGCGCTGCTGGCCTCCGGCATGCTGGCCGATCAAGCCGGCGATCCCGCGGCCAAGGCCAGCATTCTGGCGGGACACGCACCGATGGGTATCGCAATCCTCATTCTCACGCTCGTCCGCATAGTCTGGTGGTGGCGTTTTGACACCCACCCGCAGCCGCTGCCTGATCCGGCCTGGCAGGTGATGACAGCCAAGGCGGTGCACGGGCTGCTCTACGTCGTCGTGCTCGGCATGGCGGCGAGCGGCATCGGCATGTTCGTGCTTTCCGGCGCCGGCGAGGTCGTCTTTGGCGGGGCAGCCCTCCCGCTACCGGATTTCGCCGATTTCACGCCGCGCATTCCACATGGCATCGGCGGCAAGCTGCTTCTGGCGCTGGTCATCGGCCACGCGGGCGCTGCGCTCTACCATCATTTCATCAAGCGCGACGCCACGCTGAAACGGATGTGGTTCAGCCGGTAGCGGGAGCCCGACCCAGTTCCCCTACGACGTCACTTTCCGGAAAACAGCCCGGACCCTTTTCGAGGTCGTCTTGAAGTCGGCTTCGAGGCTTGCCAGGTCCGGTGCCTGGCCGGTGCGGGTGAGGAGATCGATGAGGCCTGCGGGCGCCTGCTTGGGGGAAAATTCCCCTTCCGTGCAGAGCCGAACGACCTGGGCATGGCCACTCCACAGCGCCAGCGCACGGCGCAGCTCCTCGGTCACCTCTTCGCCCAGCTCGCCGGGGCCGAGGATCTTCAGCGTCGCGTCGGTGCTGGTGCATTCGCTGTGTGTGGGTTTTGGCGGCGCCGGAGCGGCTTCCGGCCCGGCGAGCAGGCCCGCGGCCTCGTCATCTTCCTGCGCCGGCAGCCAGCCGCCGGCGCGGGCCTTGAGCGAGAGATACTGGGCGATGAACTCGATGTCGATCAGCCCGCCGGGGATCAGCTTGACATCCCAGATGTCCCGCGGCGGCTTTTCCTGTTCGATCAGGCCGCGCATCTCGGTGAGGTCCTCAAGCAGCCTGGCCTCGTTGCGGGGTTTGGCCAGCACCTCGTCGATCAGCGCGCGGGCTTCCTCGCGCAGACTGTCCTCGCCCGCCACCACGCGGGCGCGGGTCAGCGCCATGTGCTCCCAGGTCCAGGCCTCTTCGCTCTGGTACTTGGAAAACGCCCGGATCGAGGTCGCCACCGGACCCTTGTTGCCCGAGGGCCTCAGTCGCAGATCCACCTCGTAGAGGATTCCTTCGGCGGTGGGCGCCGACAATGCCGTCACCAGCCGCTGGGTCATGCGGGTATAATAGCGCACAGGGTCGAGCGGCTTCGGCCCGTCCGAATCCTCGGCGTCCGGATCATGATCATAGAGCAGGATGATGTCGATGTCGGAGCCCGCAGTCAGCTCGTAGCTGCCAAGCTTGCCCATGCCGATCACCGCGCAGCGCCCGCCCGGCACGGTGCCATGGGCCTCTTCCATGGCTTCGCGCACAGCCTCGAGGGCCGCGCCGATGATCAGGTCGGCGAGATGTGAGAAGCTGCGGGCGGCGCGCTCGGGGGAAATCGCGCCGGTGAGCAGGCGCACGCCGATCAGGAATTTCTGCTCCAGCGCCACGATCCTGAGCCGGTCGAGAATCTCCTCATAGGCGCGCGCGCCCTCGAGAAAGCCCTGGAGCCGCTCGGAAAGGTAATCGCGCGTCGGCAGTTCCGCCATCAGGCCCGGATCGAGCATGCCGTCGAACACATGCGGCTTGCGGGCAATGATCTCGGCCAGCCGCGGCGCCGACGCCATGATCGTCACCATCAGCGACAACAGGCCGGGATTGGTGCCGATCAGCGAAAACAGCTGGATGCCAGCCGGCAGGCCGGAAATGAACGCGTCAAACCGGATCAGCGCCTCGTCGGCGCGCTTGGTGGCGCCAAAGACGCGCAGCAGCTCCGGCGTCAATTCGGTCAGCCGCTCGCGCGCCTCCACCGACTGGGTGGCGCGGTAGCGGCCGTAATGCCAGGTGCGGATGATGCGCGAGATATCGGCCGGGCGCTCGAACCCGAGTTCGGCCAGCGTCTTGAGCGTGCCGGGATCATCATCCTCGCCGGTGAACACCAGATTGCCGATGCCGCCCGACAGCCCCGCCTCCTTCTCGAACAGCTCGGCGTAGCAGTGCTCCACTTTGGTGAGAACCGCGACATAGGTCTTGCCGAAGCTTGCCGTGCTCGCCTCGCCCATCATCAGCGCAATGCGGGCGAGTTCGGCCTCGCTTTCGGGCAGCGTGTGGCTCTGCTCGTCACGCACCATCTGGATGCGGTGCTCGACATCGCGCAGGTACCAGTAGCTTTCAGCCAGCGTCCGAGCCGTCGCCGGGTCGATCCAGCGGGCGCGCGCCAGCGCCACCAGCATCTCGTCGGTGCGGCGCATTCTGAGCCGCGGCATGCGGCCGCCGGCGATCAGCTGCTGGGTCTGGACGAAGAACTCGATCTCGCGAATGCCGCCGCGACCGAGCTTGACATTGTGGCCCTTGACCGCGATGTCGCCAAAGCCGCGATGGGCGTGGATCTGCCGCTTGATCGAATGAATATCGGAAATGGCGGCAAAATCGAGATATTTGCGGAAGACGAAGGGCACCAGCTCCTTGAGGAAGCGCTCGCCGGCCTCGAGATCGCCCGCCACCGGACGCGCCTTGATGAAGGCCGCCCGCTCCCAGTTCTGCCCCCGGCTTTCGTAATAGTTGAGCGCCGCATAGAGCGGAAAGGCCAGCGGGGTCGACCCCGGATCAGGTCGCAGGCGCAGATCGGTGCGGAACACGTAACCGTCGCCGGTGCGCTCCTGCATGATCCGCACCAGCCGTCGCACCATGCGGGCAAACACATCGGTCGCCTCGTCGCTGTCCTTGACGATGCCGGCGTCGGGATCGAAGAACACCACGATGTCGATATCGGAGGAATAGTTGAGCTCGCGCGCGCCGTGCTTGCCCATGCCGAGCACGATCAGGCCCGATTTGTCGCAAGGGTTTTCCGGGTCGGGCAGCATGAGCTTTCCCGAATCATGGCCGGAGCGCAGCAGGTGATCGAAGGCCGCGCCAAGGGTCGCATCGGCGAGATCGCTCAGGGCCACGGTGGTGTGGCGCGCATCGATCTGCCGGGAAAGGTCATTGAGAGCCAACGTCAGCGCAACACGACGCTTGGCCCGGCGCAGATCCTGCATCAGCTCGGCTTCGCTTGCGAGCTTCCCGTCGGCGCCGCGCCAGCAGTCGCGGGCAGCCGCCATGGTGTGCGCCAGGACGTGCGCGCAGGGCCGCGATAGCGCAAGGCCCAGCGATTCCGGATCGGAGATCGCGGTCTCACGCAGGAATGGAGACAGGGCCAGCGCCGCAAGCAGGAACTCGCGCGCCGGAGTGTCGCTGCCAAGCACAGCGGCAATTTCGGGATGATCACCCGCTAGCGGCTTGAGGTCGGCCGCGACCGACTTCGCGGCGGCGGCGGACGGCGCGCGGATCGGGCTGTCCTTCAATGCGGAAAGCGGTCCAGGGCCTGGTGTGTCGTTCATCTCTCCCCCGGCAGCACCATGATCACGGCGAGGCCGGGATTGTCCCGGTCCCCAGGCGAAGCGTCCCGGAGCTGCAGTGACCCACCATGCAGTGCCGCCACGGCCTGTACAAGGCTCAATCCAAGACCGGTGCCGGGTTTTGAACGGCTTTCGTCGAGGCGGACGAAGCGCTTGACGACATCCTCGCGGCGGTCCCCGGGGATGCCGGGACCGTTGTCGGTCACTGCCAGCCGCACCTCGCCACGCGATCTTGTCAGCGTCACGGCAATCTCCGGCGCCGCACCGCCATCGGCATATTTGACGGCGTTGTCGATCAGGTTCGACAGCGCCTGGGCCAGCAGCTCGCGATTGCCGCGGATGGTGATGCCCGGCTCGATCCGCGCGACGAGCCTGATCCCCTGTTCCTCGGCCAGCGGCTCGTAGAGCTCGGCGGCGTCGGACGCCAGGCCCGACAGATCGACCTCGCTCATCTGCGCGGTCGACGATCCCGCTTCCACCCGGCTGATCATCAACAGCGCGTTGAAGGTGCGGATCAGCTGGTCGCTGTCGGCAATCATCTGCTCGAGCGCCTCCCGGTGGGCCTCGCCGCCACCGTCACCCGCAAGCGCTGCTTCGGCGCGGTTCCTGAGCCGGGTCAGCGGCGTCTTGAGATCATGGGCGATGTTGTCGGACACCTGCCGCAGGCCTTCGTTGAGCCGCTCGATCCGGCCCAACATGGCGTTGAGCGACAGGCTCAGCCGGTCAAACTCGTCACCCGACCCATTGACCGGGAGGCGTTGGGCGAGATCGCCCGCCAGGATCTTCTTGCTGGCCTCCGACATGTGGTCGATGCGCTTCAAGGCCCGACGGCCGACAAAGAACCAGATCGCGAGCGCGCCGGCGAACATGATCGCCAGCGCGATCACCAGCGCCTGGCGCACCAGGCCGCGGACCTGTTCGCGCTCGCCGATGTCGCGCCCCACCATCAGCCGCATGCCATTGGGCAGGAAAACCACCTGGGCCAGCGCGCGGTGCTGCTCGTCGGCGGTGTCGCCGTTGCGCTGGTAGCGGAATGGCAGCGTTGTCCAGCCCTCCCGGTCCAGCACACCAGGCTGAAGTGCTGCGATGTTGCCGGCGATCAGGTCTCCGGTCGGCATGGCGATGGCGTAGAGATTTGCGCCGGGCTGGCGCGAGCGCCGCTCGATGATCCTGACAAGGCCGGCCACGCCGCCGCGGCGATAGGCGCCGGCGACGATTCGCAGTTCATCGGCGATGGCGCTCTGGGTGCGGTCACGCTGCATGCCCTCGGAGATGGCGGTGACGTAGAATACCAGCGCCACGGCGCAAAGCGCGAACAGACCGAGATAGAGTGCGGACAGCCGCACGGCCGTCGTTGAGAGCATGGCGCGCAGCCGGGACATGACAGGCTACCCTCCGGCTTTCATCATGTAGCCCGCGCCGCGCACGGTCCTGAGCAGCGGTTCGCCGAAATCCTTCTCGATCTTGGACCGGAGCCTCGAAATGTGCACGTCGATGACATTGGTCTGCGGGTCGAAATGATAATCCCAGACATGCTCGAGCAGCATGGTGCGGGTCACCACCTGACCGGCGTTCTTCATCAGATACTCAAGCAGGCGGTACTCGCGCGGCTGCAGCGGAATCGGCTGTCCGGCGCGGCGGACCTCGTGGCTGAGACGGTCGAGCTCGAGGTCGCCGACCCTGTAGGTGGTCTCCTGCTCGCGGCCACCCTTGCGGCGTCCAAGCACCTCGATCCGCGCCAGAAGCTCCGAGAAGGCATAGGGCTTGGTCAGATAATCGTCGCCGCCGGCGCGCAGGCCGGTGACCCTGTCGTCAACCTGGCCCAGAGCCGACAGGATCAGCGCCGGCGTGTCATCGCCGTTGCCGCGCAGTTCGGCGATGATCGACAGGCCGTCGCGCTTGGGCAGCATGCGGTCGACCACCAATGCGTCATAGCTGTTCTCGGAAGCGAGAAAATAGCCCGAATCGCCGTCGCTGGCGTGATCAACGGTGATCCCGGCCTCGCGAAAGGCCTTGGACAGATAGGCGGCGGTTTCCAGATCGTCTTCGATGATGAGAATCTTCATGGACCTACCCTAACGCATGTTGCGCGCACACGAACTGATTTGCGCGATACCGTACATGCATTCTCGCGAAGTTTCACAGCAACCTGCGCGCATCCCGCCGGATGCACGGGGCTGCGGAGCGCGCCCGGCCAAATGAATTCGCCTGATGTCCGGATACGAAAACGCGGCGGGACAAAGGGGGATAGCCCGCCGCGTTCGAACATCCGGGGCATAACTGGCATGCCGCCGGATGTATCGGTTGAGTCAGGCTCAGCCCCGGTCGATCGGCAGGGCTACGAAGCGCGACCGGTTCTCGTTTTCGACCTGGAACAGGGCCGCCTTGCGGCCGTCCTTGGCGGCGGCGTCGATGATACCGACCACGTCGGAGGAACTGGTGACCTCCTGGTTGTTGACGGCGATGATGACATCGCCGGCACGCAGGCCGCGCTCTTCAGCGGCGCTGTCGGCTTCAACAGCAGTGATGACCAGGCCGGTTCCGGTTTCGGCGGGAACGACGGTGAGGCCGAACGTGTCCAGCGTTGCTTCAGCCTGAGGCGCCGAAGGTGCGCTGTCCTCATCGGGTGTCGCTGCCGCCATGTCGGTGGGAAGCGAACCCAGTTCGACTTCCACGGTCTCGCTCTTGCCGTTGCGCCATACGGTGATTTCCACCGATTGGCCGGGATCCATCGCGGCGATCATCTTGGCCAGTTCCCGCGGTCCCTTGACCGTGTCGCCATCGACGGCGGTGACAACGTCACCTGCCCTGATGCCGGCCTTCTCGGCAGGCGTTCCTTCCTGCGGCTCGGCGACAAGCGCGCCGTCCGAACCGGAAAGGCCCAGCGACTCGGCGATATCGGCGGTGACCGGCTGGATCTGCACCCCGAGCCAGCCGCGCTCGACCGAACCGGTTTCGATCAGGTCATTGATGACGGAGCGGGCCGTGCTTGCCGGAATGGCGAAGGCAATGCCGACATTGCCGCCCGAGGGCGAGAAGATGGCGGTGTTGATGCCAATGACTTCGCCATTGAGGTTGAAGGTCGGGCCGCCCGAATTGCCGCGGTTGACGGCGGCGTCCACCTGGATGAAGTCATCATAGGGGCCGGCGCCGATATCGCGGCCGCGGGCCGAGACGATGCCGGCGGTCACGGAACCGCCAAGGCCGAAGGGATTGCCGACGGCCACCACCCAGTCGCCGATGCGGATCTTGGAATCATCGGCAAAATCGACATAGGTGAATTTGCGTTCCTCCTCGACCTTGAGCACGGCCAGGTCGGTGCGGCTGTCGCGGCCGACCAGCTTAGCGTCAAGCTCGGTGCCGTCATCCATGATCACGGTGAAGGTGGAGCCCTCGCCAATGACATGGTTGTTGGTGACCAGCATGCCATCCTCGGAAATGAAGAAGCCCGAGCCCTGGCTCACCGGACGCACCCGGCCCGGCCGGCCCTGCATGCCGGGACCGCGACGGTCGCGTTCCGCCCGGCGATCTTCCCGGCCCGGCTGTTCGCCGAAGCCGCGGCCGAACTGATCGAAGAAGCGCTTCATCGGGTGGTCGTCCGGCAGATCCTCGAAACCACGGCCGTTGAAATCGAAGCTGAACGGGCCGTCATTTGAAACAGGCCTCGTTTCAGCCTGAACGCGCACGGACACGACGGCGGGAGAGACGGCTTCAACCACATCGGCAAAACTCGGAGCCTGCGGCGCTTCCACGCGCACGGCATCGGCAAAGGCATTGGTAATCGGAGCAGGAACGCCGGTGGCGAACATCGCGGCGGCGAGGCCGGCAATCGCGGTCGTGGACAGGAATCCCTTGGAGATCTTGCGGGGGGTGTTCGACATGTATCTACCTCTTTGTGTCAGCAAAGCCGTTGATCGACTCTTGAGGCTACACATAGGGCGTCGCCGATTACTGCAAGCTTTCCACTTCATTAAACCTTTGTAATGTTGGCGGCCATGTCCTTGCCGCAATTGGCAATTCGCTGATCACTCAACCGTCGTGACCACCTTGGACGCGTGCTCGAGCGTCCGGTGGACCGGGCACTTTCCGGCGATCTCGGCGATCTTGTCCCGGAGATTCTCCGGCGCGCCGCCATCAATGGTGATGACCCGCTCGAAGCGGTCGATCTTGCCGCTGCCCGAACGTTCCTCGTCGGTGCAGTCGAGGCAGTCCTTGGCATGCATCTTGTTGTGCCGGACCATGACCGTCACCAGGCCGAGATCGATTTTCTTGTGCCGCGCATACATGCGCAGGGTCATCGCGGTGCAGGCGCCCAGCGCCGCGGACATCAGATCATAGGGCGACGGGCCGGTGTCCGATCCGCCGACATCCGCCGGTTCATCGGCCAGGAACCGATGAGGCCCGGCATGCACCGCAACCTGGAACATGCCCTGCCCGGTCTCGGCGATCATCACGTCCTCCACAGGCTCGTTCTCATGGCGGGGAGGCTCGGCGGGCAGATAGCGCGACGCCCAGGACGCGATCACGCTCGCCACATAATTGGCGTCGGCCTCGCTGGTCAGCAGGTGGTCGGCGTCATCGAGCGAGACGAAGCTCTTTGGATGCTTGGCAGCGGTGAAGATTGCGCCGGCATTGTCGATGCCCACCACCTCGTCGCGCGGTGCATGCAGCACCAGCAGCGCCTTCTTCATGCTGCCGATGCACTCGGCCAGGCTGATGGCGTTCACATCCTCGACAAACTGGCGCTGGATGGTGAAGGGGCGGCCACCCAGGCTGACCTCGGCCTCGCCCTTCGCCTTGATCTCGTCGACATGATCGCTGAAATTGCGGATCACATGACTTGCCTGGGACGGCGCGCCGATGGTGACGACCGCCTTGACAGAACTGAGCTTTCCGGCGATCGCCAGCACCGCGGCGCCGCCAAGCGAGTGCCCGACAAGGACTTTCGGCGCATCATGATGTTCGGCCAGCCAGTCGGCCGCAGCGCGCAGATCCTGAATGTTGGAGGAGAAATTGGTCGAGGCGAATTCGCCATCGCTGGATCCCAGGCCGGTGAAATCGAACCGCATCACGGCAATGCCGGCACGGGCCAGCTCTCCCGAGATCCGTTTTGCGGCCAGCGTGTCCTTGGAACAGGTAAAGCAATGGGCAAACAGTGCCCAGGCTCGGATCTCGCCGCCGGGCATGTCGAGCCGTGCCGCCAGTGTCGCGCCGGAATGGCCTTCAAATTCCGCCTTGATTGAATGTGCCGCCATGTCCTGCTCCTTGCGTTCAAACATCAGGACCAGTCCTATCAGGAATGCTGTTCACGGTCCTTCAACAGTTTCGCGAGTTCGGCCCGCTCGGCGGTGGAGAGGCCGTCATTGCCGGGTGCCGCAGCCGCTGCCCTGTTGCGGCTGCGGCCGTTCATCACCATCACCGTGACGCCAATGACAAGGACCGCTACCGGTGCGCCCCACAGCAGCAGGGTCTGCATGGAAAAGCGCGGCTTGAGCAGCACGAACTCGCCGTAACGGGAGACGACATAGTCGATCACTTCCTCGTCGCTGTCGCCCTCCACCAGTCGTTCGCGCACCAGCACTCTGAGGTCGCGGGCGAGTTCGGCGTTGGAATCGTCAATCGACTGGTTCTGGCACACGAGGCAGCGGAGTTCGAGCGACAAGGACCGCGCGCGCGCCTCGAGCGCCGGATCATCGAGCACTTCATCCGGATTGAAGGCCGCCGCAGGCGCCATCATGGCCAGCATCAGCACAACAGCTCCGAGGGCCTGGCGCAACGCTCTCATGCCGCCGCCTCTGCAGGCTTCACGGCGGGCTTCTTGGCGCGGGCCCGGTTGGGTGCGCCGATCCGCAGACGGCGGTCGGACAGCGACAGCACGCCGCCGATCATCATCAGCACGGTGCCGTACCAGATGAAGGTGACCCAGGATTTCCACCAGATCCGCACCACAAGCCCGCCATTGGACTCAGGGTCGCCCAGCGCGATGTAAAGCTGGCTGGCGCCGAAGGTCAGGATTCCGGCTTCCGTGGTGGGCATGCCGCGCGCCTGGTAGAAGCGCTTGGCCGAAGCGATCGTGGCGACCTCGACGCCGCCGCGCGACACCGTGAATTCGCCGGACTGGGCTTCGTAGTTCGGGCCGTCATACTGGCGGATGCCGTCGAAATGCAGCTCGTAGCCGCCGGCCGTGGCGGTGTCGCCGGGCTTCATGGCGACCACGGTTTCGGTCGAGAAGACGCTCGCCATGACCACGCCGATCACCGTCACGCCAAGTCCCATGTGCCCCAGCGCCGAGCCGAAGGCCGAGCGCGGCAGGCCGGACAGGCGGCTCCAGGCAACGCTGGGGCTGACCCGGCCGATGCCGGCGCGCAAGGCAAGATCGGCGAGCGCACCAAAGATCAGGAACATGCCCAGCGCAATGCCAAGGCCGGCCAGAACAGGGGCGCCGGTCTGCATGAACACAACGCCAAGCCCCACCAGCAGCGACGCACCGATGGCAAAATAGAGCCGGCTGGCAGCCCCCGCCAGATCACCGCGTTTCCAGGCGAGCAACGGTCCGAACGGCACCGCCATCAGCAAGGGTACCATCAGCGGACCGAAGGTGAGGTTGAAGAACGGCGCGCCGACCGAGATCTTCGTGCCGGTCACGGCCTCAAGCAGCAGCGGATAGAGCGTGCCGATCAGCACGGTGGCCGCCGCCGTGGTCAGGAACAGATTGTTGAGAACCAGCGAGCCCTCGCGTGAAATCGGCGCAAACATGCCGCCGGCCTTCAGCGTGCCCGCGCGCAGGCCGAACAGCGCCAGCGCGCCGCCGATGAAGACCACGAGAATGCCCAGGATGAAGACGCCGCGCTCCGGATCCGTGGCGAAGGCGTGCACAGAGGTGAGTACCCCGGACCGGACGAGGAAGGTGCCCAGCAGCGAAAACGAGAAGGTCAGGATGGCAAGCAGCACCGTCCAGATCTTCAGTGCCTCGCGCTTTTCCATTACCAGTGCCGAATGCAACAGCGCCGTGCCCACCAGCCAGGGCATGAAGGAGGCGTTCTCGACCGGATCCCAGAACCACCAGCCGCCCCAGCCGAGCTCGTAATAGGCCCAGTAGCTGCCCATCGAGATGCCGGCGGTGAGGAAGACCCAGGCGGTCAGCGTCCATGGCCGGACCCAGCGCGCCCAGGCCGCGTCAATGCGGCCCTCGATCAGCGCGGCGATGGCGAAGGCGAAGGAGATCGAGAAGCCGACATAGCCGAGATAAAGAAGCGGCGGGTGGATCGCCAGGCCAATGTCCTGCAGGATCGGGTTGAGGTCATTGCCTTCCACCGGCGCCGGGTCGAGCCTGTTGAACGGATTGGAGGTCAGCAGCACGAACAGCAGGAACGCCACCGTGACCCAGGCCTGGACCGAAAGCACATTGGCTTTCAGCGTGTCGGGCAGATTGCGCCCGAACAGCGCCACCAGCGCCGAAAACAGCACCAGGATCAACACCCACAACAGCATCGAGCCCTCGTGGTTGCCCCACACGCCGGTGACCTTGTAGAGCATCGGCTTCAGCGAATGCGAATTCTCGTAGACGTTCTGCACCGAGAAATCCGAGGTCAAATAGGCGTAGGTCAGGGCGGAGAACGAGATCGCGACCAGCGCCAGAGAGGTGACTGCAGCCACCGGACCGATCGCCATCAGCCCCGCTTCACGGCGCCAGGCGCCGATCAGCGGCGCGAAGGACTGGACAATCGACGTGGCCAGCGCAAGGACAAGAGCGAAATGGCCGATTTCCGTGATCATGGCGTTCTCACCTCCCTTAAATTCAACAGCCCGACTTTTCAGGCCTTTGACCGCGCAGGCGGCCTATTGCGTTTGAACGCCGACGCCCGGTGCCGGGTCGCCATCCTGCCAGACGCCCTGCGCCTTGAGCGAATCGGCGACTTCCTTCGGCATGTAGTTCTCATCATGCTTGGCCAGAACCGAATCCGCCAGGAACGTGCCTTCGTCCTGGGAAAACACGCCCTCTGTCACCACGCCCTGGCCTTCGCGGAACAGGTCTGGCAGAATGCCGACATAGCGCACCTTGACCGATGCGCTGGTGTCGGTGACCTGGAAGGTGACGGCGGAATTCTCGCCGCGTTCAACCGATCCCTGTTCCACCAGCCCGCCAAGCCGCACCCTTGTCCCCGGAGCCATCTGCTGGGCCAGCACATCGGTCGGCGAATTGAAGAACACGATCTGTTCACGCAGCGCCGATGTCACCAGTGCCGCGGCACCGGCCAGAAAAACTGCGCCTGCCGCGATGATCGTCAATCGTTTCTGTTTGCGGGTCATTGGCCCTCTACCTCAGGTTCAAGTCCAAGCTGGGCCGCGAGCCCGGCCAATTGACGGCCGCCCTCGCTATCGCCCGGAAACGTGTCGGTGGCGCGCGTGAGCGCCTGTTCGGCGGCTGCGCGGTCTCCGAGTGCTGCGTAGGAGCGCACCAGGCGCAGCCAGCCCTCGATATTGTCGGGATTTTCGGCAAGTCTGGCGTCCAGGGACTCAACCATGCCGCGGATCATCGCCGCACGATCGGCGGGCGACATCTCGGCTGCGGCGGCGATTTCGGCCTCGGATGGCCCGCCCGGTGTTGCCGAAGCAGTGCCGCCGGAGGTTTCGGGCTCCACCACATCTGTCGCGGGCACGGCATCAGCGCTTGAGTCGGGCAGGATGAATGGGGTTTTCGCCGCAGGGGACGGCTGGCTTTCCGATTGCGGCGCGGCCGGGGCCGCAGGCGCCACCGGCACGCCGCCGAGCGTTGGCGTTGCGATCAGGCCGAGCTCATTGGCAAGCGCATTGAGGGCCTGGCGCTCTGGCCCGGAGGGCGCAAACACTTCGAAGGCCTGGTCCAGCGCCACTTGCGCCTCGTCGCGGCTTCCGGTCACCACATAGGACCGCACCAGCCGCAGCCAGCCTTCGATGTTTTCGGGATTGTCGGCGAGCTTGGCCGCCAGGCTTTCGATCATCGAGCCGATCATCGCCTGGCGATCGGCCGGGCTCATGTTCTGCGCGGCGGCGATATCGGCTGCAGAGGGATTGCCGGGCACGGCGGATCCGCTGTCAGGCTGCAGCGCGGCGATCTGGCTTTGCACTGCCGGTATCCAGGGCGCGTCTTGAGGAGCGGTTTGCAGCATGCCGGTGAATGCCGCGCGGGCTTCCGTCGTCTTGCCGGCCTGGGCCAATGCCAGGGCCAAGTAGAACCGTGGCCTCGGATCGGTCGGATCAAGCTCGCGTGCGGTCTGGAACGCCAGGCTTGCCTGCTCCGTGACAACGCCGCCCGCGGCGGAAAACAGCGCCTCCCCGAGGCTTGCCTGCCGCTCGGGCGATGGCCCGAGAAGCGCGATCGCCTTCTGCAACGCCGCCACCGCATCGTCGAATCGTCCGGTGCGCATGTAGATCGGCCCGAGCACGTCCCAGCCGCGACCGTCATTCGGGTTGGCCGCCAGATGCTCTTCAGCCCTTGTGATCAGCATGGCGATATCGGTCGATTGTGGCTCGGCCTGCATCCTCGCCGACAGCGGCAGTTGCGGCAGATCCGGCCGTCCGAGTTGGATATAGGCGCTCAAGGCGGCCACAGGCATGAAAATGACGACTGCAATGGCTACGACGCGACGAAGTTTCGACGTATCAACGCCAGCGCCCGCCGCATCGGCGGCATCGATCTTGCGGCCCGCGGCAATCAGGCGTCGGGAGATTTCCGTACGCGCGACTTCCGCCTGAACCGGCTCGACCAGGCCATCGGCGAGGTCGCGATCGATTTCGCTGAGCTGGTCGCGATAGACTTCGACATCGTGGGATTCGGGCGTCATGGATTCGGCTTTTCGCGCGCGAGCCACCGGCCCAAGCAGGGCCAGGGTTGTTGCGGCGGTCATGGCGGCGACGATTACCCAGAATAACATGTGGTTTCAATATCCGAGCATTGTTTGTTTTCCAACAGCAATCGGCGCTGAAAGGGAAAATGGGGCGTTTGGTCGCGTCGCGACCGCCATCCAGTGCGCCAGTCAGGGGAAAATAGTCCCCATGACCGGCAAAACAATGACACGGATCAAACTGTCGGGGTTATTTAGCCCAGCGGCGTCCAGCTGCCGTCGTCATTGCGGCAGGCAGCCCCCTGCCGCTGCACCTGGGTGCCGCGGACGGTGGCCGAATGGGTGTATTGGCGACAATTCTGCTGCCCGACCTGATAGGGCGTGCCGGCGGACACCTCGCCGGACGCGCCGCTTGTCGGGCTTTTCCAGGCGACCTTCTGTCCAAGCGGAGCCTTCTCAAGCGCCTGATACTCGGCTGAAAGGGCGCGGAGCTGATCCGGCGTGCTCAGGCCGCTAATGGTCTCCTGCGGCAGTAGACCACCATTGAGCGAGACAAGGATCGCGTCGCTTCCGCCAATCTTCGGCGCTTGAACCGGCCCGAAGGACAGCGGCTGAGCGCCGCCCATGCTGGTGCAGCCCGCCACCACGGCCGAGAGGCCTGCGAGAAAAGAGAGCCTTGCCAAGCTTGAGATCCTGAATGCCATACCGCTCGTCCCTATCTGTCCAGGCGCGCGGAAATCGCCACGCCCGAACATATAACGCATGAACTTGTGTCTCGTTCCTGTGGCCGCATTGTGACCAAAACGTCGCACCTCATTTCGCCGCAGCCAGCGCCGGCAGCGTCAGTTGCGCCGACAGGCCGCCCGATATTGCCCGGCCAAGCGCGAAGCTTCCCTTGTACTCGGACGCGATCTCGCCGACGATGGACAGGCCGAGCCCGGTGCCGGGCTTTGATTCATCGAGCCTGCGGCCGCGCTTCATGGCTTCGGCCATGCGTGCTTCGTCAAGTCCCGGTCCGTCATCGTCGATGTCGATCCGGTACATCGCCCTGTCTTCCTCGAGGTCCGGCGTCCGGCGCAAGCGGACAACAACGCTCGTTCGCGCGAATTTGGCCGCATTCTCGACCAGATTGCCGAGCGCTTCCTCCAGGTCCTGGCTTTCCATGGCAAGCACCGCGTCGCGCGGCTCGATATCGGCGGAGAAATCCAGGTCACGATTGAGTTTCGCCATCACCCGGACCAGCCGCTCGATCACAGGGGCGGCCTCGGTGCGGGCCAGAACGCTGCCGCGCTGGGCAGCGATCCGTGCCCTGTCGAGATAGGTCTGCACCTGCGCCTGCATGGTCTCGGCCTGGGTTCTGACGAGTTTGGCGTGTGCCGGGCTCATGTCGCGCGACTCATTGATCAGGACGGCGATCGGGGTCTTGAGCGAATGCGCCAGATTGCCGACCTGCATGCGGGCCCGTTCTATCACGCGCTGGTTGGCTTCGATGAGCGCATTGATCTCACCGGCCAGCGGCGCAATCTCGCGCGGAAACGCGCCGTCGAGCTGCTGCGCCTCGCCGGCGCGTATCCGGCCCAGCGCCTGGCGCGCGTGGTCGAGCGGCCTCAGGCCGTACAGAATGGCCACCGCATTGACGAGCAAGCTGCCGATGCCGAACAGCGCCAGCGCCAGGTAGAGATTGCCCGAAAACGCCGCGATATCCGCCTCCAACACCGCGCGGTTGCCCGCCACGCGGAAGCGCGCGGCATGGCCCTCTGCGTCGAGTTCGACTTCGGTCTCGATGATTTCAAGCCTGTTGCCCTGGGCGTCGACAGCCGGATAGCTGCGCTGATAGCGCTCGTTGAACGGCAGCGCCTCGATGCTTGGCGGCACAATCTCCGTGTCTCCGACGGAGACCGAGGCCAGCCTCGGGCCGTCAAGCGCGCCCAGCGGCTCGACCAGCCAGATCCAGCCGCTGCCGGGCTGGTCGAACACCAGGTCGCCCAGCTGCGGATTGCCCGACAGTTGCCCATCGGCATTGATCGACACCGCATTGATGACGCTGTTGAGATGGGCGCGGAGCAGATCGCCAAAGGCACGTTCGCTGCCGGCGCGGTAGAGCTGCGAGATCACGATCGCGATGGCGACAAGCGCGATCACCGCCCACACCGACGCAAACAGCAGAACACGCGCGGTGAGAGAAGCGTGTTTCATCCGGCCTTTCCGTCGTCCGCGTCCTCGGGCGGGACAATTCGGTAGCCCAGTCCACGCACGGTTTCGATCATGTCGACGCCGATCTTCTTGCGCAGCCGGCCGACAAACACCTCGATGGTGTTGGAATCGCGGTCGAAATCCTGGTCGTACATGTGCTCGACCAGCGTTGTGCGCGACACCACCTCGCCCATGTGATGCATGAGATAGGACAGAAGACGGAATTCATGGCTGGTCAGCTTCAGCGTGACGCCGTCGACGCTGGCCTTGGACGCCTTGGTGTCGAGCCGCACCGAGCCGCAGGTGATTTCGGATGAGGCGTGTCCGGAAGCGCGGCGGATCAGGGCACGGATGCGCGCCAGCACTTCCTCGACATGAAACGGCTTTGTGACGTAGTCGTCGGCGCCTGCGTCAATCCCCGCCACCTTGTCGCTCCAGCGGTCGCGCGCCGTCAGGATCAGCACCGGCATGATGCGCTGGTTGGCGCGCCATTTCTCCAGCACCGTGACGCCATCCATTTCCGGCAGGCCGATATCGAGGATCACCGCGTCGTAGGGCTCGGTGTCACCTAGAAAATGGCCTTCCTCGCCGTCATGGGCCCGGTCAACCACATAGCCCTGCTCGACCAGCGCGTCGCTGAGCTGGCGATTGAGATCCTTGTCATCCTCGACAATCAATATGCGCAATTTTGCCGCCCCCGTCTTCTTGTCTCTGTCAGCGTGCCGGCCTGCAAATCGCAACGGCACGCATCATTCTATCATGCACCGGGCCGGACGATACGCCCCTACTCCCGGCTTAAGAGCAGCAGTGCCGCCCCATTTCCTTGCATTCGATTTTCAGCCAGAAGCGCCTCACTGCGGCACCGTAACCGTGACTTTCTTCGGCCGGTCATTGCCGCTGCCCGGCACCAGCACAGTAATTTCGCAAACCGTCTGGCCACCGCTGGTCTTGGCCGAAGCCGACAGCAGCTGTCCGCCGGTGCTGCCGACAACCTGGGCCGCGGCGCCGGAGCAGTCAGCGGCAACGCGGATGATCGCCGCGCCATCCGACGCTCCCTGCCCCACAGGCATAGCAGCCACCGGCGCCATGGTCGCGGCATGTGCTGCGAATAAGCCAATACTGAGGATATTCATGGTCATGATCAGCCCTGAAGCGGTTCGTATTTCATCGTGGAGCCAGTGATACAAGATCCTGCCTGAACCGCAAATGAATGGAACCCGGGAGTGGAACTGAACTGACGATCAAGACTTCACCCGATCCTGCTCCTCGCCGTGATCCGTCCAAAGATCGCGATTACCCCCCCGATAACCGCGCCGAGCGAGGTCAGCAACTCGATCAGGGCCTCGCGATCCGTCTCGCCGAGCTCAAGACCCGCGAGGCCGAGGGCCGCCGAGCCGATCGTCACGATGGCGCCCCACAGTGTCTTTGATTGCCACCACGGCTTGATGTCGGTCATTCTGTCTCTCCTTTCAACGGTGCGTTTCAAAGTTCGATGGTCGCGGTGCGCGCCACGCCCCAGGGCAGTCGTTTCCCGGCTTGCGCCACCCGCACGGTGAGCGTTGCCTGTTCCGCGCCAAAATCGGCAATTTTATCTGCCGCGGGATAGAGCCAGTACGGGCTCTCCGCCTCGGCGGAGCGGACGATTGTTGCGCCGTCAAGGATTTCGATCCGGTAACGCTCGACGCCCTCGTCATTGGCGATTTCCGCCGGCGTCCAGCTGTCGGCGGATATCCGTCCGCGCCGGATCCAGGAGAAGCGCACGCCGCCCGTCTCGCGCACGCCCTTGAGATGCACTGGCGACAGCGGCGTGAGCGCGCGTTCGCCGCCAGCAAAGACCGTCGGCCCGGTTGCTCCGACCGGCCCGCCCGAGGCCTCGGCGATCCAGTTAAGCGCGCGGCCGGCCTCCTCGAGCGACAGCCCGAGCGGCCGCACCGCGCCGTCGAGCGCGACGAACGCCGCTCCCTCAGCGGCGCCGGCGCGCATCGCGTCATCGGTTCCGGCCTGCCCGCGCAGCAGGTTTTTGAGCCGCCAGCGGCCGAGGGCGATTTCCTCGGCGGACTCGTACTGGAGAATTTCCCAGGCGCCTGACAGGGAGCGGACGGCCGCCGCATTGGCGCCGTTCAGGACCGCCAGCCGGCTGGCGCTCGACAGCCCGCCAAAGCCCAGATCCACCTCAAGGGCGACACGCGCATCAAACCGGCCTTCGGCATCGCCCGCCGGCAAGGCCACTGCCAGCGCGCCGATCCTCGCCGGCGCATCGAGCGTCAGCCGAGCGGCATAGCCTTCCTCCTCCACCGAACTTGACAGCACCATGGCGCGCCATGGCCGGCCAAAAGCTGCCGCCCGCGCCCAGCCAGTCTCGTCCGTGCCGGAGATCACCGGCAGATCGAGAAACACCAGGTCGGGCGCGAAATAGGCGTTGGCGTCGGTCGAGGCGCGGGAGCCAAGTGTTTCGCCCATCTCGCCCGGCGCCGCCCCCGCGTGGGCCACCGCCTCGACGCGGCGCATCTCGCCGTCCTCGATGCGCACGATGCGGTAACGGCCCTGCGGCGCCTCGGGCAGGACGAAGCGGATGACATCGCCCGGCTGCACCCGGGCGGCTTGCGGCGGCAGGGCAAAGCGCACCTGGCGGCGCTGCAGCCGGTGGTCATGCAGCCATTGATCGGCGGTCATGCGCGCCAGGCCAGGATCGAGCGCCAGGCTGAGAGGCAGGTCCCGCTGGCGCAGCGGCTCGCCCTCAAGCCGGCGCGAGCGCGCCGAGGCCGGGGCATAGTCATTGAGCGGATCGGCCGACAGCACCACCGCCTCATTGGCGAATTCGCCGATCTCGCCGCGGATCTCCTCCAGCAGCGGTCCCTCATCGGCTTCGGCCACCACGCCGATCTCGACCGGCGCCGCGCCCAGCTTCAGCCGCGAGGCGAATTCGAGCCCGCCGGGGCCTTCGCGCACATCGATGGCAAAGGCCTGCAGCAGCGGTTCCAGCACCGCGCGGGCCGAAGCGGGGCTTGCGATCACATGGCCGGCGACCATGCCGTCGACTTGGTCAACGTCGAAATCCGCCATCCCCGCGTCCGTCAGGATCGCGGCAATCAGATCCCTGAGCGCCATCGCCCCAAGCCGCCCGTTGAGCCAGTGCCCGGTGCGCCAATTCGGACCGTCCGACCACACGGTGGAAGAAAGCGGAAACGCCGGATAGGGTCGCGCGTCCCAGGTCCAGAGATGGATATGGTCTGTCTCAACCATGCCACCGGCATTGGCCGGGCCGGACCAGTGGGCGAGATGGGCCTCGAGAAAGGCGCGCTGGGCCAGGTCGTCGCGCGCGCCGGTCGAATACCAGGGCAGCGCGCCTTCGGACGATTTCGGATCGGGAAACAGATTGGGCTGGCCCGCGCCCTTGTCGACAGCCGGGCAGCCCAGTTCGGTGAACCAGAACGGCTTGGAGCCGGGCACCCAGGGGCTCGGGCTTTCTGCCTCGGCTCCGGCAATGCGGTCGAAATGCTGGTTCTGCCACCAGCCGCGCAAGTCCTTGACCCGGTAGACCCAGTCCTTGCCCGCAAGCCCGTCGCTGATCGACAGCCGGTCGCGGGCATTCCGCCCAGCCTCGTCGGCATAATACCAGTCATAGCCCTCGCCGCTGGCAATCGCCCTGCCCATCGCCCCGGAATCATTGGCAAAGTCAGCCCCATCGGGATTGCCTGCCGCCCGGTCGCTGTCCCGCCAGTCGCTCAGCGGCATGTAATTGTCGATGCCGACCGCGCCGATCGCCGGATGCGCCCACAGCGGATCAAGGTTGAAGTAGACGTCGCCAGAGCCGTCAGCGGGGCGGTAGCCTGAATATTCGGTCCAGTCGGCGGCATAGGTTACCGTTGTCGCCTCTCCCAGCATCGCCTTGACGTCGGCGGCGAGCGCGATCAGCTCATCGACAAAAGGAAATGCGCCGGTCTCGTCGCGCAGCCGGGTCAGGCCGGTCATTTCAGATCCGATGATGAAACCGTCAACACCGCCCGCGGCCAGCGCCAGCGCCGCATGATGCAGTACGAAGCGGCGATAGCCTTCGTCTCCGCCGCTCCACGAAACTGTTTCTCCGGCCACGGTGAAATCCGCCGCCGTCATCCCCCCGCTCATCGCCGCAATGTCTGTCCGCATCGCCACCGTCCCGTCCGGGGTGCCAGTCAGCCCCGGCGCCGGGCTGGCAGTGATCCGCCCGCGCCACGGATAGGCCGGCTGTTCGGCAGCGCCCTTCGGGTCTGGCAACCCATTGCCGCCCGGCACATCCATCAGCACAAAGGGGTACAGCACCACCTTGAGCCCGCGCGCCTTGAGATCGGCAATCGCCTCGATCACCGCGTGATCATCAGGGGTGCCGCCATAGGCCGGGCCGCCCTCATTGCTGCTGATCAGATGCGCGGTGGCGCGGCTCAGGCCACCCACCTTCCAGGTCCGTGTTTCGCCCGAGCGGCTTCTCACCTCGACGCCGGGTCGGAACCGGCAGAGGTCGGCGCGCAGATCATCGCCGAACCACGACGAGACCAGCGCCACCGATTTGAGATTCGGGCACAGCGCCTGCAGCTCGTCGATCGACTGGGCCCAGTCGGTCGAGGCCTGCCGCATATTGCGGTTGAGCAGGCGCGCAGCACCCGGGCCAAGCGTCTCGCGCACAGGCGTCGTGGCGTAACCGTGTTCGGTGGCGCCGGGGATCACCGCCACCGCCTTGATCGCGGTTTCCAGTTGACCCACCGGCCGCACCACCTCGAACTGCAGCACCGGGATACGATTGCCGAAGGCGTCGAGCGGCAAGCGCTCGAACACCACATAGGCCAGCCCGCGCCAGGCCGGCACCTTGCCCGCGCCCTGCCTGGCCTCGATCAGCGGATCGGGCAATTGCGTCGCCGTGCCGCGGTAGATCCGCATGTCGAGGCTTTCGAGATCCAGTTCGCGCCCGTCGGCCCAGACCCGGCGGATCATGGCGATCGGGCCTTCGCACAGCCCAAGCGCAAAATTGGCGTGATAGTGGTAGCTCTCCACCTTGGGGCCGCCGCCCTTGCCGCCCTGGCGCTCCCGCGTCACCGTCTCCTCGAACCGCGTCGCCCAGATCAGCGCGCCGGCGATCCGCATCGACCCATGCACCCTCAGGATGGGCGAGCCCTCGTCCGCCGACGGGATCCGCGCGCCGCTCAGTCCCCGGCCGCGGATCGTGCGCGTGGAATTGATCAGGCTGGTGTCGACGAGACCGCCCAGCGTCGCGCCGACCGCAGAGCCGATCGCCGTGCCAACCGGCCCGAAGACGCTTCCGAGAGCGGCGCCCGCCACCTGCAAGAGGATTGTCGCCATGTCGGGATCTCGCTTTTCAGGAAAGTGAAAAGAAGGGATTCAGGCTTGAGACGGAAACCGGTGCACCGCCGCGATCCGTCGCCCCCAGGCGGGCACCAGCGCACTTTCAATCACGCCCACGGGTTCATAGGCGTGAATGAAGTGATCCGGGCCTGAAAGAATGCCCGCATGCTTGGCCGACACCCCGTCGCGCCATCGAAACAGCAGGATGTCTCCCGGGCTTGCCTCTGAGAAGGGAATTGCCGCGCCGCAGTGCCGCCGCGCCGCCTCGATCAATCGCTCGGTCCGCCCGCGCTCAGCCCAGTCGGGCGCATAGGCGCCAGGCCGCTCCGCCTCCTGGCCGATGATCTCGGCCCAGACGCCGCGCACCAGCCCGAGGCAATCGCAACCCACGCCCTTGCGCGATCCCTGGTGCCGGTAGGGCGTGCCGATCCAGGCCCGCGCCGCGGCGACCACGCGCTGGCCGTTCAGATCGTGGCTCATGGCACAATCGGACGGCCGTCATGGACGGTGTCCGCATCGGCGTAGCCATAGGCGAAATCACTGCCCGGCAGAAAGGGAAAACCCTGGAAATTGAGAAGGTTGTCGAACTTGGCTCGACAGGTCTCGAACGACTTGTCGCAGCCCGCGCTCACCTCGATCTGATCCCCTGGCGCCGGCAACCGCGCCATCGGCGACCACAGCTCGAGTCGCACGCCGCCCGCCTCGGCGGCATGGGCTGAAATGTCGATGCTGAGCCCTTCCAGCAGCCCGTTTGTAAACCTGACGCGCCCATTGCCGAACCAGCCGGCCGGCCGGCCGCCAAGCCCGCTGACAATCAGTGTCATCTCGTCCGTCACCGCCACAATGGCGCCGCTCAACTTGAAAGGCGGCGCCGAGATGTCCTTGCCGCAGCGCCCGTCGCCCAGATCGGCATCGCAGCGACTGCCATAAAGCCGGCCGCGCGGCTGATCGAGCCGGGCCGCAAGGCTGCGCAGTTCCACCGCGAAGGCCGGGCCGGCCGTCCGCACCTCGCCCAGTTCGCGCGTTGACAGCAGCACATGATCCGCAGGGCTTTGCCAATTGACCAGGAACGTCTCCACTCGCGCGCCGTCATAGCGCCCGAGCGCCAGATCATCGGCGCTGATCGCCGCATCGGAAAACGCGCCAGCCACATTGGCGGCGTCGGCCTCCAGACCCAGGCCGGATTCAACCTCGCTAGCGCGAAATCCCGTGGCGGCGGAAAACACCGTGCCATCGAATTCGAGATCGCGGTCATGCTCGGTAAAGCCCAGCACCAGGCCGTCGCTGCGGCGGAGCCGCCAGGCATGGCAGGTGGTGGTCGCGGTCTGGCCAAGATGCGCCGCAAGTGTCTCCGGAAAATCTCTCATGGCTTGATCTCCACCAGGGGCACACTCGGCGCGGACCCCGCCTTGAACGCCGCCAGGCTGATCTCGATGCGGTCGGTGTCAAAGCGCACCGGAATGTCGAATTCAAAACCGGCGGTCACTTGCGCGCCCGGCGCGGGAACCCGACCCGGCACGATGGACACCAGGCCCGTGGCGCTGTCGACCACGTAATCGCCCGCCTCAAGGATCACCCCGTCCACCGCCAGCACAACGCTGCCGTCCGCCGGCTTCTCGATCCGGCGGACGGTCGCGCCGCCTGCGTCTGCATAGGTCTTGGCAAGCTCGAAAACAGTCCTCACCCCGTCGCCGGTTCCGATCGGCTGGTCGGTGGCAGTCACCGCCTGTCCCGGCGGTGCCGAGGCGTAATCCACCGGATCGCGAAACCGAAACCCGTAAAGCTGCCCGCGCCGCGCCTCGAAGAACGCGATGAGTTCATACAGATCCTCTAGCCCGCGCAGGCCGGTGCCCGCATCATAGCGCCGCCGCGCATCGGCCCAGCGCGCATTGCGGGTCTCGCCGCCATTGGATAGAGCGACGATGTCGGTGCGCCGCCCCGGCCCGCCGCTGGCGCCAAGCGACAGCCTCAGCGGAAACCGAACCTCGTGAAAACCGTTGGTCATGGCCGCTGCTCCCTAAAGCCCGCGCCGGCCGCGCCCGACCGCGCGGGCCAGCATGGCGGTGATCTGCGCCTCGGATTTGGAAAAACTCGGGGCATCCTGCGTCGTCACATTGAAGGTCACATAGACCGCCTGGCCACCGCCGCCCGCCGCCACGCCGAGCCTGCCGTCCGGTCCGCGGCTCAAGGGCAGGATCGCCTCGGCGCCCGCTTCCCCCATCAGTCCGACATCGCCGCCAGCAATCGGAAAATAGGATGGGCCGTCCACCACGCCGCCATCGGCGAAGGGTGTCACCCGTCCCGGCACGCCGCCACTTGCGAACGGCAGCACCCGGCCCAGGCTGCCGCTCAGGCCGGTAATCGTATTGCTGATCAGCTGCTCGAGCGGCTTGACGCCGGCATCGAGCGCAATGCCCACCATGCGGTTGCCCAGCGTGCGCAGCACGTCGTCGAGATTGCGGCCGTCGACGGTGGCCGATTTCAGCGCCCCCGACAGCGCGCCGCCAAAGGCATCGGCCTTGTCCTTGAGCTCATCGAGCGCCCGGTCGGCTCCGTTGAGATCGAGCTCGACGCTCACATTCAGGTTTGGCTCATCGGTCATCGCCGGGCTCCTTTCGGGATGTCGTGTCCGGAAATTGCGCCATCAGCGCTGCAAGGCCATCGCGTGTCGCCATCGGTGGCAGATCGTCCGCGTCGATCAGCGCCACCAGTTCGACAAGGCTCAGGCGCCAGAAGGCTTCAGGGGTCAGCCGCAGGCGGGCGAGGCCGAAGCGGATCATGGACGCCCAGGGGAAAAACGTCCGTGTCCGCTCCGTCACCGCGCTGCCGCCTGCGGCCCGGGAGGGTTTGCCGGCCTGCCCGCAGGCGTCGCCGGACCCTCCCGATCTGGTGATCCTGTTGAAGTCTCTTGAGCGCCGCCAAAACTCACCCACAACAGTTCCGTGGCGATCCGGGCAAAGCCCGCCGCGCCGCCCTCGACCGACATGACGGCGACATCCTCGTCGCTGAACGCGTTGCCCGCGCCGCGAAGCCCGGCGCCGAGGATGCGGATGATGTCTTCCGCCGACAGCCGGCCGGCCTCGAACCTTTCGGCAAGCTCCGCCAGATTGGCGACGCAGAAAGCGCTTTCGAGTTCGGCCAGCGCACCCAGCGTCAGGCACATCAGCCGCATCTCGCCATCGAACCTGGCCGCGATCTCGCCGCGGCGGCGATTGGGATGAAGGCCCATTGCCGCCTCACAGGGCCGCGAAGACGAGCGCGCCGGCGGATTCGAGCGCGATCTCGAAGGTCATCTCGCCGTCATGACGCCCGGCATATTCCAGTGCGGTGATCTGGAACGGCCCGGTGACGGTGCCGAAACCGGGGATCGCCACCTGCCAGGCGCGGATCTCGCCGGCGAAAAACACCGCACGCGTCAGCGCGTCGCTCGCCTGATCCTTGAACAGCCCGCCGCCCGACAGCGACGCCCGCTGCACGCCCGCCCCGCCCAGCAGTTCCCTCCAGCGCCCGGCGGATTCGGCATCGGTGATGTCGACGGCCTGCGCGTTGAAAGCCAGCCGCCGGGCGCGCAGGCCCGCGATGGTCACATATGCCCCGCCATCGTCGATCTTGATGAGCAGGTCCTTGCCTTTCTGGGCCGTCATGGACATGTCCTTTCATGCTCTGGAAGTTGGTGGGTCGGGTACATCGCGCTCACGGCTCGGTCACCGCGCGAAACCTCAGTCGCGCCACATGCAGCCCGGATTTCGGCGCGCGACGGCTCAACGTTCGCTCGTGCCTGAGATTGATCAGCGCTGCATTCGTAAGCGCCAGGTCAGCATCATGCAGCGCCGCGCGCACCGCATCGGCGAGCGCCGCTACCTGCTTGCGGCCGTTCTGCTTGGTCCATGCCTCGATCTCGAAACGGTGTTCGCTGCCAGCTCCATCGCCAGTGGAAAAATCCGCGACCGTCATCTCGCCCAGCACCAGATAGGGCGGCTCTACGCGGGTGATCTGCCGGTCGAAAATCCGCCCCGCCCCGATGATCGCGATGATCTCGGAGTCCCCGGCCAGGCGCGCGACCACCGCCGTCTGCAACGCATTGGCGCTCATGGCGTGGTCTCCTCGCAATCGCAGATCAGGTAGCGGCGGCTCTCGTCGGGATCGCGCACGGCGCGGATGACGAGATGCCGGCCGCGGTGGACAAGGCGCATGGCGTGCTTGACGTCGTCGCGGTGGCGGATGGTGACGCGATGCGTGATCACCGCGATCGCCGCCCCGGCAATCTCATCCGGCCCGGCGCGCAGCGGCTCGATCCGCCCCCACAGGCTCGCCACCGGCGTCCAGTCCTCGCTCACACCGCCCTGCCCGTCAGGCAACTCCTCGGGCGTCTCCAGCGACAGCCGCGCGTTCAACTCGCCCGGATCGAGATGAAGCCGCCCCATCACAGGGTCCGCCTTTGCCAGGGCGCAATCAGCCGGTCATAGCCCACAGGCACGGAAGCCGGCTGCATGTCGAGCGTCACCGCGCCGCGAAACTCGTAAAGATGCGCGGCATGCACCAGGATCGCCCGCTTGAGTTCCGGCGGCACTTCCAGCGCCGACCCGAAGCCTGCGGTGAACTCGATCTCGATGCCGTTGATCGGCTGGCCCGGCCGCGGCCGCTGCTTGATCACCAGCCGCGCCGGGCGCGCCGTGGCATCGAGCAGCATGTCGGAAAGATCGAAGCTTTGCGGTTCTCCATCAGCATCAAAGACCAGAATCGCATCAATGGTTTGCACCGGCGTTCTCATCAGCTGAATCACCGTGCCGCGCGGCCAGTCGTCGAGAACCAGCCGGAATCCCTGGCTCATCAGCGCAACGCCGGTCACCGCTTCGAGATGTGCGCGGGCAACCCGGATCAGCCCCCCAAGCAGTTCGTCCTCGTCGCTCGCATCGATGCGCAGATGCGCCTTCAGTTCGGTAAGCGTCACCGGCTCCGCCAGCGGCGGATCGGTCTGGATCAGGGTCATGGCGGTCTCCGGAATTTTGGCGCGAGTGTAGCGATCCCTCCCCCGGAAAGCCGGGAGAGGTTCGTCTTGGAGCTTCGGGTTTCGATCAGGCGGCGAATTTCAGAAGCTTGATCGCCTCGAAATTCTGCACCCCGCCGCCCACGCGCTTGGTGGTGTAGAACAGCACATAGGGCTTGGCCGAATAGGGATCGCGCAGGATGCGCACGCCCGTCCGGTCGACCACGAGATAGCCACGGCGGAAATCGCCGAAGGCGATCGACAGCGAGCCCGTGGAAATATCGGGCATGTCCTCGGCCTCGATCACCGGGAAGCCCATCAGCGAGGCGGCCTGGCCCGCGCCCGCCGGCGGCATCCAGAGGTAATTGCCATCCGCATCCTTGAACTTGCGGATCTGGGCTTGCGTCTTGCGGTTCATCACGAAGCGCCCGTTCTGCCGGTGCCCGGCCTTGAGCGCATAGATCAGCTCGACCAGCCGGTCGGACGGATCAGACCCGAATGCGCCCGCCGCCCCCGTGGCGATATGGCCGAGATTGCCCCAGGTCCAGGCGCTGTCGGCCACGTCCGGGTAATCGAGAAAGCCGCGCGGCTTGTTGACACCGTCGCCCGAAACGAAGGCGGCCCCCTCCTGCTCGGCGAAGGCTGCCTCGACTTCTGCGGCGATCCAGCCCTCGATGTCGAGCGCCCCGTCCTCGATCAGCGAGGCGGTGGCCGCCGGCATGGCGTAGAGTTCCATGGTCGGAAACTGCAGCTCGGTCAGTTGCGGCGTCGCCGTCTCGGGCCGTGCATCGGTCTCGCCCACCCAGCCGGTGGCCATGCCGTTCAGCGCAAACGGCTTCTTCAGCACCGCGCCTGAGACCTGCCGCACCGTCGCGATTGAGCGGATCGGCGAGAGCTCTGCGAGCCGCCGGCCGATCTCGGTGTCGAGTTCGTCCGGCACCAGGTAGCCGCCATCGGGATCGCTGCCCGTCGACATCGCCTTAAGTTCGCTCTGGCGCAGCCCGGCCTCGTCGCCGCGCCGCACATAGGCGTCAAAGGCCTGGCGCACCGGGCTCGGCGCATGGCCGCCGCCGCGACCGAGATCGGGGCGGGCCCGCTTGAGGAGCAACGCGTCCATCGTCCGCTTCTGCTCGTCGAGCGCCTGGTCGATCCGAGTCATTTTTTCCTCAAACAGCACATCGCCGCCGCGGCGCTCGATCTCGGAAAGCCGCTGCTCATTGGTCTGCTTGTAGTGCTCGAAGGCGGACATGAAGTCCTCGAAGGCGGCGGAAATGTCGGCGTCGACGCTCTTGGTTTCCGGCGCACGCCCGTTACGGTTGTTCAACTGCGTGGTCATGTGTCGTCCTTTCAACAGGGTAAGGTCAGGGAATGGATTGGAACCCGCCAGCGCCCCGGTCAGGGTCCTGAGCTTGCGTTCCAGGCGTTTGAGATCCTCCGGACAAGCCTCCCGCCTGTCCGAAAACCCGCCATGGCCACGGGCAATCAGCCCGCGCGCCTGGCGTCTGGTCAGCCCCGCATGCCGCGTGAGCCGTCGTTCGAGATCGCGCACGGTAAGTGTCGCGTCCGGCGCGGCTTTGACCGCGGTCACCCGCGCACCGGGCTGCATCGGAAACGTCACCACCGAGATCTCCCAGAGATCGGCGCTCAGGATCCGGCGCACGCCACCCTTGGCCTCGGTGCGGGCGCGAACTGTCTGGAAGCCGATCGACAGCCCGTCGAGCGCGCCGGATTTCATCAATTCGTGCACTTCCCGGGCGCGGGCCACGCCGAGCGACAGCTTGCCCTCGACATGCAGTCCTCGCGCGTCCTCGCGGATCGACAGCCAGCGACCGATCGGCTGGTCCGGATCGTGCTGGTAGAGCATGCGCACATCGCCCGCGCCCCGGCGCTTCAAGGAAGCGGCAAAGGCCCCGGGCTCGATCACGTCGCGGCCGAGATCGACCGCGCCGAACAGGCTGGCATAGCCAGAAAAACTGCCGTCACCGCTCACATCGTCCAGAGCCAGATCGACACGCTTGTGCTGCCGTCCCGGCAGTGCTTTCGCCGCCATGGGTTGTCCTTTCGTGATTGGGTTTTGATGCTGATCGCGGTTGGCGCGTGGCCTAAGCCCCGCCATTTCCCCGCCCGGTCCGCGCGGCAATTCTTGCGAGCGCGCCGAGCACCCACCAGGCCGTCATGCTGGCCGCCGCCGATCCGGTGAGCAGGATCTCGGATGGCGACAGCAACTCGCTCACCCCCATCCATTGCGCCAGCGCCACGCCAGCCGGGCCACCGAAAACCAGGCCCGAGAGCACGCCGGCAATCGCCCGCGCCGCCGCTTCCCGCGCGCTTTTGGGCATCATGTAGGCCAACGAAACCAGCGCGCCGGCGATAGCGCCCACGATCCGCATGGCCAGCATGGACTGGTCCGGATTGATGTCCGACATTGCCTCGCCTCCCTCATTAACCGAGAGCCTGCGTTCAGAACCTGATTCAACTGCCTGCGGATCTGAGTCCGGTTCAGCCCGCAACACGCTGATATCCCACGGCTTCCCGCTTTTCCTCGTCACTGAGAAAATCCGCGGCACCAACGCGCGCCCACAGCGCATCCCGCTCGGCAGATAGCCCCGGAAGCCGGTCGGCGTCGTAATCGATTTTCAATCCGGCGCCATAGACCGGCTGCAGCCACGCCGTCAGCGCCTGCGCGGTGCGGGCAACCAGCGGCAGCACTGTCAGGCGGCAGAAGGCGCGGTTGGCCTCCTGGTAGTTGGCGTAGGTCAGGTCGCCGGGGATGCCGAGCAACATCGGCGGCACGCCGAGCGCTAAGGCAATGTCGCGCGCCGCGCCGTTGCGCGCCTCGATGAAATCCATGTCGCGCGGCGTCAGTCCCATCGCCTTCCAGTCGAGCCCGCCTTCCAAGAGCATCGGCCGCCCGGCGCGGCGCGCGCCCTGGTAGCCGTCCTCAAGCTCGGCTTTCAGCCGCTGATACTGCTCCGGCGTCAAATTGCCGCCGTCCTTGGGCTGGTAGACCAGCGCGCCCGACGGCCGGGCAGAATTGTCAAGAAGCGCCTTGTTCCAGCTCATCGCCGAATTGTGCAGGTCGAGCGCCATCAGCGCGGCCTCCAGCGGCGCAAATCCCAGATGATCGTCGAGCGGATGAAACAGCTTGAGATGCAGCAGCCCCAGCCCCTCCTCGGGCTGGGCCGCAAAGCGCTGCCGCCGCCCGCCCGCCTGATGCTCATAGGCCACGGGCCAGCCATCCGGCCCCTCGATCACCCGCATCCGGTCAGGCCTCAAGAGCTGAAGACCGGCAATCCGGCCGCCTGCGCCGACCGGGTTGACCCAGGCATTGCCCGAGAGCACCAGGTGGCCGTAGAGCGTCTCGAAGAAGCCGTCACCTGCCCCGTTCGGGTCGGGCCGATTGAGCAGATCCATGACCGCATGGCGCTCCTGCTCGCGCCCCCCGTCAAACACCAGCCAGGGCACCGAGGCGCAGGCTTCGGCGATCATCCTTGTCGCCCGATGCGCCACCGGATTGCGCATGAATCCCTCGCGCGCGACCCCCGCATAGCTGCGCCCGCTCCAGCGCGCGCCGTCGCTTTCCGCCAGCGCCGCAATCGCGCCCGGCAGCCAGCTCTTGGCTGCGGGCGGCTTTGACGCGGCCGCGCGGGTCCAGGGAAGCCTCAATCCGAATGCCATGGTCTCACCCTTTCGAAAGCCGGAAACCAAAAACCCCGCCAGGGCGACCCGGGCGGGGTTGAACGTCACATCGATGTTGTCTGGCGCGCTGCCTCAGTCGCGATCCGCCGGTACCGCGCTCACGAAATCCGCGGCGATCCTGAGCTCCCTCAGTGGCCGCACAATGTCGATCGAACGCTGGTAGAGCGGATCGGCCTTGTAGGCGGCGAGCGCCGCTTCATCTTCGAATTCACCATACACCACGAAATCCACCGGTTCGGAGATCGCGTCATGATTGAGGTTGCGACCGATCTCGAAATTGCGTGCGTGCGGCGTCGCAGCCAGCAGCTTGAGACCCTGTTCGACCCGGTCGCGATCGGCCTGATCCTTGACGCTGAAAAACACGATATGGCGGATCATCGGCAGTTCCTTTCCGTCTTGAATTGCCCGGCCCTGATCCACCCTTAGTCCGGGATTCGCAACCGCCTAAACGCCGCCGCTCACAAATGCCGCACCTCGCTGGGGCGCCGTCGCAGCGCCAGCCAGGTCCAGGTCACACCCAGGGCGCGGTTCTGCGGCTGGATCGAGCCCTTCTCCACCCGCCGCAGCAGATCGAGCCCACTCGCCTCCGCCACCGCGATCAGCGCCGCCACATCGACCGGCCAGGCAGGACGATCCGGCGGTCCGGCGCCATCCCGAAGCGAGGCGATCAGCACTCCGCCAGGTTCCAGCAGGCCGGCCAACCGCGCCATGGCAACCGCCTGACAAGTCGGATCAAGGTGATGCAGCACGCCGTTGGCGAGCACGCAGTCAAAGCTCATCGCAGCCCCGAGGCGCTCGAGCCGCGGCAACCGATCGTCGATCCAGACGATCGCTTCTAGCGGATGCAGACGCTTGCCTGCCTCCCTGAGTTCGGCAACCGGCTCTACCGCGTGACCCGGTGCCCCATGCGGGCGAGCCAGGCCGCATCCCGACCGGTCGCGGCTCCGAGATCGAGAATCGATGTGGCGCCGACCGGCAGAAGATCTGCCACCGGCTCGTAAATCTCGTCGCAGTTCAGCCCGTCCGAACGGACAATCCAGCCCTCGCCGGCGCTGGCGTAACCTTCCAACACCGCCTCGATCTGCGCCTCGGTCTCCAGATCCATCGTCCCCGCCAGCCTGTCTCGAATTCACTGCACAGACGATCACCCTGCCCGATTCCCCCCCCGCTCACAAATGCCGCACCTGCGGTTCGCCCCGCCGGTTGAGCAACAATTCGGTCAGCGCCCAGACCAACGCGTCCAGCCGGTCGGGCGAGCGGCCGGACGAGAGCCCGTCCGGGCCGAAATCGCACATCTGGTCCTCGAGGCTCGCGAAATGGCCGGCATGGATCACCCGGCCCTGCTCATAAAGGGCTGCCACCGGTTCGGCGCGCAGCCATTTGCCGCGCGTCGCCCGCACCTGCCGCACCGGCAGCGACGGCTCGACCGTTCTGAGCACGCTCGTCACCATGTCGCCGCCCTGGTGGATCTCGGCCACCACGCAATCGGCATCAAACCGCCGGTAGAGCCGCACGACTGCCTGCGCCCAGTGCGTCGGGCTCGCGCCCTCGACCGAGCCGTCGGCCAGCACCACCGCGCGGCCGTCCGGATCGAGGCCGGCTGCGACAATGCCGCAGCAGGAATATCTGGCGTCGCCTGCCGCCGGCGGGTCCACCGCCACGACGATGCGCGAAAGCAGTCCATGGGCGCGCACCGTCAGCGCCTCGATCTGCTCGCGGCGCCACAGCCCGTCCTCGCGGTCGGCGATCAGCTCGCCGTCGAGTTCCTGCCGCCCCAGCCGCGTGCCGCCATAGCGCGCCCTTATCGCGTCGAGAAATCCCGCCGCCAGATGCGCCGCATTGTCCTCGGTCCGGATCCGCGTCACCCGCGTGGCCCTGTCCTTGACCAGCGCCATCATCAAGGGCGTCGCCCTGGGCGTCGTCGTCACCAGTTGCCTGGGTGCTGCGCCGAGCCTCAAGGCGAATTGCAGCATGTCCCAGGTTTCCCGCGCATGACGCCATTTGCCCAGTTCATCGCACCAGGCCAGATCGAATTGCGGCCCGCGCAGGCTTTCGGGATCTTCTGACGAAAACATCTGCGCCACCGCGCCCGAGGGCCACACCAGCCTGCGCCGCGTCGCCTCGAAGGCGGGACGTTGGTCGCGCGCCACAGCCATGATCCCCGACACGCCATCGATCATCACCTCGCGGGCATCGCCGAATGTTTCGGCCACCAATGCGATCCGACCGTCACGCCCCAGCCCAGTGATCTCGCCCGAGGCGAGCGCGTGCACCCACTCGGCCCCGGCGCGGGTTTTTCCCGAGCCGCGCCCGCCCATCATCAGCCAGGTGCGCCAACAGCCCTCAGGCGGCAATTGCTCCGGCCGTGCCAAGAGCCGCCAGTCGCTCGCCTGGGCCATCAGCGCCTGGTCGTCAAACCGCAGGATATGCGCCGCCACCAGATCCGCGACGCTCAACTCGCCGCCACTATCCAGCGTACCATTGAGCCACAGCGCCCCCGTCAGCCCCAGCCCGGTCAGTTCCGCCGCCCCGGCCACGACCCGCACGCCGCGCGTCCCGCCGAGCGCCGATGCCCCGGCAGCCCCCATCTGCTCCCGCATCCGCACCGCATCAAATTTTTCCTGTGCTACGGTCTCTTCGCCAGCGTGGCTCGCCTGGCGCGCGGCGCAAGTCTCACAAGCCTGCAGCTCGCCAACCGACTGTTGCCGGCGCCGCAACTGAGCCGCCATCAGCGCGTGAACCCACCGCCGCCGGTACGGCCTGGGCCGTCCCCAAACCGCGCAGCTCAGCGCCATCGACATCGACCGGACAATCAGGCCGCTTCCTCCGAGGATCATTCGGGCACTCCCCACCAGATCGACATCCAAAACCGCGGCTTCCCCCCTGCCGAAATCCAGGCCTCCGTCACCCCGACCTTGATCCGGGGTCCAGCGACCCGGCGTCCGCCGGGTCAGGGAACTCTTGTCCATGTGCCGCAGAGGCAGATGTTGCCGCCACCTCGGAGACCTGCGCTGCACCGCCGCTACCACCATCACCCGCGCCCGCCATACCATCCCCCAACCGCTCCGCCGCCAGCCGCTCGGCAGCCGCGAGAATGAGTTGCCGCACGGTCCGCCTCAATTGCTCGCGCTCGTCGGGTGTGAGCGTGCGGGCCGTGGCGCGAGCCTGGTCCTCGGCGATCAACCGCTCCATCTGGTCGATCTTCTCGAGCGTGCGGGCAATCAGCGAGACCTGGTCGACCGCGGCCTTGCCCTCGCTGCCGTCGGCGCCAAGCCTTGCCGCCTCGCGGTCGAGCACGGCGCGCATCTGCGCCAGCATCCGCTGGGTGCTCTCAGCCACAAGCGTCGGGCCTTGAGACACAGGCGCGGGCGACCCCGCCTCCCCGCTCCCGGGCCCGACCGACTCCCCATCGGTCGCCTCCGCGGACCCATGCTGCTTGTGTTCCAGCGGCTCGAGTGCCAGCACCATCTCGACCACAAGCTCAATCAGCCCCGTCTCGCTCTCCGCCTGCGCACAAGGCAGCCGCGATGGCCCGCCAAACCCGATGGTCCCGGTCATCAAATCCTCGCGAAATCCTGAATTCAGCCCACAAAAAAGCGCCCGGGACGAACCGCAGGCGCCTGACGCAAACCACTTTCCGAACCGCCCAGCCGCCGCCAACCCGGCGCTATCGGCGCACCCTGTATCCGGCGCAGTTCTGTGACGATGACACAACCCTACCAAAGCACCGTCACACCGTCAAGGATTATTTTCCTATCCTGTTCCGAAATTGTCTGGATACCCATGCTTTATAGATAAAAATCAAAAGGTTAAGCTGAGACGCATTCTCATGTCCGTCCCCCGAGCCATGAGGCGTTCGGCACGGAACCATGACAAGAGCAGCGTCGAATCGAGCCTCTGCCAGCGTATACAGTTCCGACCGACGGAGAGCGGTTTTGGGGTACATGGTCGAAATCGACTCCCGTCCCCCACCACTATGACCCATAGTATCTCATAGTTCTTGTTAGTGCCTGTTGGCTTTGCTATCCTTTAACCCATGAAGCACGAACCGATGAAAACGCTGACCATATCGCTCTCACAGCAGCAGATCGCACGATTGCAGCAGGCGGTGGCCTCCGGGTCCTATGCGTCCAACAGCGAGGTGCTGCGCGATGCGTTGCGGCTCTGGGAGCAGCGCCAGGAATTGCGCGAACTGGAAATGAACCGGCTCAAGCGCGCCTATGAAGAAGGCAGGACCAGCGGCGAAGGCCGCGCTCTCGATGCTGAAACGCTACTGTCAGAGCTAAAGGCGGAGCGCCTTGGCTGAGTGTCGGTTCAGCCCACGGGCCGAGCAGGACGTCCGTGACATCTGGCGCAATATAGCCATCGACAATGAAGCCGCAGCCGACGCATTGTTGTATCGCATGCTGGAGAAGGCCCACCTCGCCGCAACCCAGCCAAAAATGGGGGCAGCCCGACCGGAACTAAGCTCCACAGCGCGGATCCTGATTGAAGGCAACTATATTCTCATCTACGAACCAATGCCTTACGGCGTACTTGTTCTCGCAATCGTGCATGGCGGGAGAAACCCGGATGGCTGGTTGTGACCCCGCCCAGACCCCCTACCCGTTCGGCTCGACCCAACAGGAAAGCGGTCGGGAACAGTCGGAATTTGCGCCCGAGGACCAAAGCAGAACAAAGCCCGACCCTTGAGAATGCTGCCTCCACGCCCCTCCACCACCCACAAAGAACCGCCAGAGACAGGCTCTGGCGGTGTGAGGTGTGCTTCAACCGGGGGAGGATCGAAGGGGCTAGAAGATCGCGATGATGCCAAGTACGGCGAGCAGGAACAGGATCAGCACGATGCCGATCAGGATTTTCGCGCCGGTCATGGCGGCGCCCGACAGGCGGCCGAAGCCGAGCAGGCCGGCCACGGCGGCGACAATAAGCAATATCAGGATCCATTCGATCATCGGGTAAACCTCCGTCTGGCATGAGATCGTGTCATGATTTTCAAACGCACAACCGCCCGGATTGTTCCCTCATGGCGGGAATTGCCCGCCGGGGCTGCAAGATGCAACCTCTTGCGACCGCACGCGGGGCACGAACCCGCAGCCCCGCGGCCGGGCCCGGCGGTCAGCCCCCCATTGGCCGGATTGCAAGCCGAAAACCGCCCCCTACGGCTCCTCGCCCGGCCATTCGACCAGGTAGTCCTCGAAATCCTCGACCGGGATATCGGCTTCGCTCAGCGTCCGCCCGCGCACCGACACGCCTGCCTCGTGCACGGTCTCGGGATCGCCCGAGACCAGCGGATGCCACCAGTAGAGATCGGCGCCCTCGGCCACCAGCCGATAGCCGCAGGTCGGCGGCAGCCAGGTGATGGTCTCGACCTGGGCCGGCGTCAGCCCGATGCAGTCGGGCACGGTCGCCTGACGGTTCGAATAGTCCTTGCAGCGGCAGCTCTCGCCATCAAGCAGCCGGCAGGCGATCGACGTCCAGGCGATCTCGCCGGTGTCCCAGTCCTCGAGCTTGTTCAAGCAGCAGCGGCCGCAGCCGTCGCACAGGCTTTCCCATTCGACCGCGGTCATTTCGTCAAGCTGCTTGGTGACCCAGAAGGGCTTTGCGCCCATGGCTGTTATCCTTTTTTGCATTCCGTCTCGCCGGCCAGGCCCGCGCACCTTGTCCTTTGACTGAAAATCGGCCAAAAGCATAGGCCACAGGGGCGAAAACCGTGGTGCGTTCCCGCGCCGCGCATTGGCAACCCGCGGATGGCGCGCGCCGCCGCCCGCAATGGAACGAGACCCGTGCAAGACCCGTTCAACCAGGAAGACCGGCCGCGCAAGCGCTCCAATTTTTTGCTCCGCATCGATTCATGGATCGATTCGACAATCTGGAACGCCGGGTTCCGCGCGGGCGAGATCTGGGAAGAAATCACCATCTTCTTCCGCCGCTTCCGCACCCGCGGCGTCTGGAAGGCCGTCTTCGAGGTCGCCGGCGAAGGCATGAATGCGGGCACCGCCGGTTTCGTGCTGCTTCTCGCGCTGGCGCTGCCGGCCTTCGAGGAAACGTCGGGCAACTGGCAGGCGCGCGACGATTTCGCCGTCACCTTTCTCGACCGCTACGGCAACGAGATCGGCCACCGCGGCATCATCCACGAGGATTCGGTTCCTGTCGACCAGTTGCCCGACCATTTCGTCAAGGCGGTGCTGGCCACCGAGGACCGCCGGTTCTTCGAGCATTTCGGCATCGATTTCTTCGGCCTGACCCGCGCCATGACCGAAAACGTCAAGGCCAATTCCGTGGTTCAGGGCGGCTCCACCATCACCCAGCAATTGGCCAAGAACCTGTTCCTGACCAATGAGCGGACGATCGAGCGCAAGGTCAAGGAAGCCTTCCTGGCCTTCTGGCTCGAGGCCAATCTGAGCAAGAAGGAAATCCTCAGGCTCTATCTCGACCGCGCCTATATGGGCGGTGGCACCTTTGGCGCGGCGGCGGCGGCGCAATTCTATTTCGGCAAGGACATCACCGAGGTCTCGATTGCGGAAGCCGCGATGCTCGCGGGCCTGTTCAAGGCGCCTGCGCGCTATGCGCCGCACATCAACCTGCCCGCCGCCCGGGCGCGCGCCAACGAGGTGCTGTCCAACCTTGTGCAAGGCAACCTGATGACCGAGGGCCAGGTCATCGGCGCGCGGCGCAATCCGGCAAGCGTCATCGACCGCGGCGATCATGACGCGCCGGATTATTTCCTCGACTGGGCCTTTGAGGAGGTCAAGCGCATCGCCGGCGGCTTCGCGCAGCATTCGCTGATCGTGCGCACCACCATCGACCCGAGCCTGCAGGACGCCGCCGACGCGGCCATCGAGACCAGCCTGCGCCAGGATGGCGAGCGCTACCGCGCCAGCCAGGCAGCCCTTGTGCTGATCGAGAACGGCGGCGCGGTCCGCGCCATGGTCGGCGGCCGCGACTATGGCGAAAGCCAGTTCAACCGCGCTTCCCGCGCGCTCCGCCAGCCCGGCTCGTCGTTCAAGATCTTCACCTATGCGCTGGCCATGGAAAAGGGCATGACGCCCGACAGCCCGATTGTCGATGCGCCGATCTTCTGGGGCAACTGGAACCCGAAGAACTACAATGGCGGCTATTCCGGCCGCGTCGACATGAAATCCGCTTTCGCCCGCTCGATCAACACCATCCCGGTCAGGCTCGCCAAGGACAAGCTCGGCGAGGACGCGATCGGCCAGATCATGCAGATTGCAAAGAAGTTCGGCGTCGATACGCCGATCCGCCGCGATGTCACCATTCCCATCGGCACCTCGGAGGTCACCGTCCTCGACCAGGCGACGGCCTATGCGGTGTTCCCCGCAGGCGGCGTCGAGTCGCGCCGTCACGGCATTTCTCAGATCGTCAACTACAATGGCGACGTGCTCTATGATTTCGCCCGCGACGCGCCACCGGCGGAGCGGGTGTTGTCGCAGACCGCCAACGACTACATGAATCAGATGCTGACCCGTGTTCCCTATGTCGGCACGGCGCGGCGTGCGGCTGTCGACGGCGTGCTGACGGGCGGCAAGACCGGCACCACCCAGGCCTATCGCGATGCCTGGTTTGCAGGCTTTACCGGCAATTTCACCGCGGCAGTCTGGTTCGGCAATGACGACTACACCTCGTCAAACCGGATGACCGGCGGCTCGCTGCCGGCGATGACCTTCAAGCGGCTGATGGACTATGCCCACCAGGGCATAGAGCTCAGGGCCATACCCGGCGTCGAGAACCCGTTGCCCGAGCCCAAGGCCACGCCGCTGGTGGCGAGCTCGGCGACCGACGCCAATGGCAACGCCCTGCCGCCGCTGCAGCGGCCGCGCAGCCTCAACCGCGACACCACCAATGTGCTGCGCACCCTGGCCGATCTGTTCGAGGGCGCCAAGCCGCTTGGCGCCGCCGACCGGCTGGCGGCCGCCCCGCTCCAGACGTCACCGGAACTTGTTCCCATCACCATTGAACGATGATATGGCATGAACCGGCCTGGCGGCCCCCTGATCCAATGCCTGTCGCGCTCGAACGACAACGACAGGCATCGGTTCAAGATGTTACAGCGACCTTTGCGCATCCGCTTGGATGCGCGGCGCTGTAAGGGGTTCGGCAAGGCGTGGGGCCATCCGGCAGGCGGGGAAGATATTGTCATGAAGACTGGGTCCTGGGGCAGTGTGTCACGTCCGGCCGGGTCTCGCGGGCCTGGTGCGATGCAGGCTTCGCCCCCCGGATTTGATGCATCCCGTGCGGCGCTTGCCGCACAGCTCTGACGAAGGAAATTTCCGCCCGTGTTCCGCCTGCCTGCCCTGGTTCTTCTCACGCTGGCGATCGCCTTCGGCGGCGGCGCCTGGTCGGCGTCGTGGATGCTGAAGGCCACTTCCGGATTCGGGGCCATCGAACTGGGCGCATGGGACGCCTATCCCGAACTCCAGACCGCCAGCGCCGACCCCTTCGCCAGGGCCCATCGCGCCGGCGACGGCCGCATCCTGCTCGGCCGCGCCGAAGGCCTTGTGTTCGCCGCCGGGACCGACGGAGCCGGTACGGCGCTTTCAGGCCGCTGCGCCTACGAGATCTCCGGGACGACGCCGCCGGCGCGGTTCTGGACGCTCCGGGTCGCCGACGCGGCGGGCACGCCGGTGGATGCCAAACCCCGGTTTCCCGACCACCTCAACTCCTGGACAACGCTGCGCCGCACCGACGGCACCTTCAGCATCAAGCTCAACGCCACGCCCGAACCCGGCAACTGGATCAGGCTTGACGCGCCGGGACCGGTGTCTTTCATCCTGACCCTGATCGACACGCCGACGGCGGCGTCGGCCAACATGGCCGATCTCGACATGCCCGATATCCGGCTGATCGGCTGTCGCGATGCGTAGTGTGCTGCTGGCCGTCGTGATCGGGCTTGTCGGGGCCGCGTTCATCCACATCGTCATCATCCTGGCGCTGCCGATGTGGACGGGCAAGGACGCGTGGACACGGGTCATGGCGATGGGGGCGCAAAACCGATTCTTCCCGCTCGCCAACGAACCCAACCCGACGGGCCTGTTCAACGACGATCCGAACATCCGCACCGCCGTGTGCCATTTCGACATCACCAGTGCACCGGTCAGGGTCATCGCCAGGGGCGATGTGGCGATGTGGACCGTCTCGGCCTATGACGCGTCGTCGAACGAAACCTATTCGATGAACGACCGCTCCTCGATCGGTCCCCACGTCGACATCGCCTTCGTCACGCCGGCGCAGATGCTCCAGCTGCGCCGCTCGATGCCCGAGGCGCTGGAGCGCGCCGTGCTGGTCGAACTGGCCCGGCCCGAAGGTTATGTCGCCCTGCGCGCCGTCGCCCCGCTCCCAAGCCAGGAACCCGCCGCCCGGTCGTTCCTGAGCAACGCCATCTGCGCAACCTTCCGGATCGAGCCTGCCTGAGGCTGAAACCCCCTCTCAGCACGGGAGTCTTTGGAACGGCACCCTCCTCCCGTCACCCCGCCCCCCGCGCCGGGGTCCAGCCACCGCGCTTCCGTGCGGTGAGAGACTCCTCACTAGGCAAACAATAGTCTTCCGGCTCTCGGACGCTCGCGTGGCTCTATTCCGGCACGGGGGCCGGGATGACGGAGGAAAGATGTCACCAAGCAGTCCGGCATCACTGTGCTTGGAAAGTGCAAGGATCCCTTTGGGGAGATCGGCTTATGGGAGGCTTTGAGTTTGGGGGCCAACACCCTCCCGACGCTACCCCGTCTTGCCGCGGCGGCGTTTCTTGCCGCTTGGCTTGTCCGGCGCGGGGTCCAGAGGATCATGAAACATCGGCTCATGATGGCGGTGTGTGTGCTTGGCGGGAAGAAGCGGTTCGCGGCGGACGCCGGTGAAGATCAGCACCTGGGCGGGGCCAGACACGCCGCCCGAATCCGGCGCAGATACCTGCCGGCAGCGCGAGACATCAAAGGTCAGTATTGTCGCCATATCTAAACTCCCACGCAGTGGAACAGGAAATACGCTCGACACTCTTCTCCTTGCTTGGCAGCCATCAAGCCACGACTTGGTTAACAGCTTGCTAACGCTTTTGGGATAAATTGAACCAAGTGTCCAGTTGCGTTTCAGTCAAGGTGTCCCCGTGTCCGACAATTTCCGCGATCTCGAACGGCCCGATGCGGCCCACCGCAAGGATCAGGTGCTGATGGCGGCGATCAGCGGGCTTGAATGTCTCGAGCACCCGACACGGCAGGATCTCGCAAGGTTTTCACGCCTGTTCATGCCGCTCTACGCCGCAGCCAGCCTTGATGTCCGGCGCACGGCATCGGCGGCGCTGTCGCGGCTCTCGCGGCTGCCCGACGATGTGGCCGACATGCTGGTCAACGAGCCGATTGCCATTGCCGCCCCCTTCATCGCCCATTATCCGCGGCTCAAGGAAAGCACGCTCGCCCGCGCGGTGGCGCGCAAGGGCGCGCCCCATGCCCGCGCCGCCGCCCGGCGCTCCGATCTTTCGCCCAAGGCCATCGCGACGCTCAGGAGCCTCAACGACCCGTCGGTGGAAGGACTGCTGATCCTGCGCGGCCTGATCCCCGATCCGGCCCGGTCGCCAGCGCCGGTATCAGCCCCTGCCAACCCAGCCGTCGCCACGCCTTCCGCCGCGCCGCAGGTCAGGACCCGGCCCGTGGTCGAGGCGCCGCCGCTTGATCCGAGTGAGAAGCTCCGCGCCACGCTGCGCGCACTGGCGCTGCGCAGTCCGTTGAGCGGGCCCGCTGTGACAAAACCCGCCGTTGAGGCGCCGAAACTCAAGCGCCCGGCCCCGACGGTGGGCACCCGCGCACCTGCGCAACCGCTCAATCGCCCGGTCAGTTCCCGCGCCGCACCCGGCACCGAGCCTCTGCCCGCCGCAGCCTCGAAGCCCAGGCGCAGGATCACCGAGGTGCGGCTCGGCCAGCTCGCGCGCTACGCCAAGCCGGACCAGGCAAGCTGGTTTGCCACCGCACTCGCCGACGCCATGGAGACGAGCTACGCGCTTGCCGAGCGGATCATGATGGACCTCTCGGGCCGGCAGCTCGCCACCGCGCTGATCGGGCTCGACGCTCCCGACCAGACCATCCGGTCGGCGCTTGAAAGCTTCTTCCCGCATCTGGGCGCACCGTCCGTCCGCCAGACACTCGCCACCGACCTGATCGCCGATCTCGACCGGGAAGCCTGCGCGGCGCGGCTCGACGCCTGGAAGCGCGCCGACAGCTACACACATGGCGGCACACCCCATGTGCCGGCCCTTGCAGACGGCAAGGACGTGCGACGGGAGCCGTTCCAGCGGACGCCACGGCAGGAGCCACGGCGAGATACGCGCGAGACGGGCTGAGGCTCTGCTAGCGCGGGGCGCGTCCGGCCAGGCGCGCGCTCAGGATGATGCAGCACTTCAGACTGCTGCACCGTCCTTGCGCTCGATCGATGCCGCGCGAGGCAAACCTGCAGCAGGCCGGTCCCTACCGAAAACCCGAATTCCGACCGGTGACTACAGCCGCCGCTTCAGCAGGCGCGAGATCACGCCGACGATGCCTTCGCGGAACAAGAGCACGCCAAGCACGAAGATCACGCCCTGGATGATCGTCACCCAGGCGCCGAAGGTTGCGAGATAGTTCTGCATGGTGACGATCACTGCCGCGCCGACGATGGGGCCGAAGATCGTGCCCATGCCGCCGAGCAGGGTCATCAGCACCACCTCGCCCGACATGCTCCAATGCACATCGGTGAGCGAGGCGAGCTGAAACACCTGGGATTTGGTGGCCCCGGCAAGTCCCGCGAAGGTCGCCGAGAGCGTGAACACCATCAGCTTGTAGCGGTTGACCTGGTAGCCCAGCGATATCGCCCGCGGCTCGTTTTCGCGGATCGCCTTCAGCACCTGGCCGAAGGGCGAATGCACGATGCGATAGAGGGCGAGAATCCCGCCGAAGGTGATCGCCAGCACAAAGAAGTACAACGAGATGTTGTCCTGCAGCGAGAACAGGCCGAACAGGTCACCGCGCGGCACGCCCTGGATTCCGTCCTCGCCGCCGGTGAAGTCCGCCTGAAGCGCGAAGAAATAGACCATCTGCGCAAAGGCCAGCGTCACCATGGCGAAATAGATCCCCTGTCGGCGGATCGCCAGCGAGCCGATCGCCAGTCCCAGCACCGCGGCCGCCAGCGTTCCCGCCAGCACCGCCAGTTCCGGGGTGAAGCCCCAGACCTTGGCCGCGTGGGCGGCGACATAGCTCGCGCCGCCGAAATAGGCCGCATGGCCGAAGGAGAGCAGTCCGCCAAATCCGAGCAGCAGGTTGAAGGCCGCCGCGAACAGCGCAAAGCACATCACCTTCATCGCGAAGATCGGGTAGACCATGAATGGCAGCGCGATCAGGAAGCACAGCAGAACCAGAAAGATGATCTTGTGCAGCCGCGGCATGCCGACTTCCTTGCGGAAGCGCACGTCCTGGCCCGTTTCATTTTCCACCATCGCCATTATGCAGCCCTACCGAACAGGCCCTCGGGCTTGATGAGCAGAACGATCGCCATGATGACGAAGATCACCACCGCCGATCCTTCCGGATAGAACACCCTCGTGAGCCCCTCGATCAGTCCCAGCCCGTAGCCCGTGACGATTGCTCCCATGATCGACCCCATGCCTCCGATGACCACGACGGCGAAGACGACGATGATCAGGTCCGCCCCCATGTTGGGGTTGACGGCGTAGATCGGCGCCGCCAGCACGCCGGCGAATGCGGCCAGCGCCACGCCGAACCCGTAGGTCAGCGTGATCATGCGCGGGACATTGATGCCGAAGGCCCCGACCAGCGCCGGGTTTTCCGTGGCCGCGCGCAGATAGGCGCCGAGCCGGGTCTTTTCGATCATGAACCAGGTGCTGAAGCAGACGACCACCGAGGCGACGACGATCCAGGCACGGTAGGTCGGCAGGAACATGAAGCCCAGATTGTAGCCGCCCGACAGAACCTGGGGGATCTGATAGGGCAGGCCCGAGATGCCGTAATAGTTGCGGAACAGGCCCTGAAGGATCAGGGCGATGCCGAAGGTCAGCAGCAAGCCATAGAGGTGGTCGAGCTTGTAGAGCCGCGACAGCGCCAGCTTCTCAAGCACGATCCCTGTTGCGCCCACGACCAGCGGCGCCAGCACAAGCGCCGGCCAATAGCCGATGCCAAGATAGTTCAGCAGCATCCAGGCAACGAAGGCGCCCATCATGTACTGCGCGCCATGGCTGAAATTGATGATGTTGAGAAGGCCGAAGATCACCGCCAGCCCAAGCGACAGAACGGCGTAGAACGATCCGTTGATCAGGCCCAGCAGAAGCTGCCCCATCAGAACCTGCGGCGGAATTCCCAGTAATTCGAACATGAACGGCCCCGGTCGTTAAGTGCGGCGCGGCGCCCCGGCCTGGCCGGGGCGCCGCGTTTCATCATTTGGTGAAGTCGCATTCGTCCAGCATCGGCAGGAACGCGTCTTCGCCCGAGATCGTGGCGATCTGGTTGTAGAGATCCCATTCACCGGTGCTGTCCGCTGGCTTCTTGACCTCGAACAGGAACATGTCGTGGATCACACGGCCATCGCCGCGGACATAGCCCTTGCCGAACAGCGGATCGTCGAACTCGGTGGCCTTCATCTTGGCCACGACTTCCTTGCTGTCGGAGCTGCCCACGGCCTCGACGGCGCGCAGATAATGCATGGTGCTGGAATAGACCCCGGCCTGCACCATGGTCGGCTTGGCGCCCTGCAGCTCCTCGAAGCGGGCGGACCACTCCCGTGTCTTGTCGTTCTGGTCCCAGTAGAAGGCTTCCGTCAGCGACAGGCCCTGCGCGGTCTCTGCGCCCAGCGCGTGGACGTCGGTGACGAACATCAGGAGCGCGGCCAGTTGCTGGCCGGCCTGGGTGATGCCGAATTCCGAGGCCTGCTTGATGGCGTTGACCGTGTCGCCGCCGGCATTGGCCAGCCCGATCACATCGGCGCCGCTGCCCTGGGCCTGGAGCAGGAAGGACGAGAAATCGGTCGCCGGGAACGGCACGTTGACCTGGCCGACAATCTCGCCGCCGGTGGCCGTGACAACGGCGGTCGTGTCGCGTTCAAGCGCATGACCGAAGGCGTAGTCGGCGGTCAGGAAGAACCATTTCTTGCCGCCCGCCTCGGTCACGGCCTTTCCGGTGCCGTTGGCGAGAGCCGCGGTGTCATAGGTCCAGTGGATCGTTGTCGGCTGGCACTGGGCGCCGGTCAGGTCGGTCGTTGCCGCGCCCGAGTTCAGGAACACCTTGCCGGCGTTCGCCACGATCTCAGCGACGGCGAGCGCTGCCGAAGAGGTCGGAACGTCGAGAATGGCATCGACGTTCTCGGCGTCAAGCCACTCCCGCGCGATGTTGGAGGCAATGTCGGGCTTGTTCTGGTGATCGGCCGAGACGATCTCGACATTGATGCCCTTGTCGGCGGCGCCGAAATCCTCGACCGCCATGCGGGCGGCAACCACCGAGCCTTCGCCCGAAAGGTCGGCATAGACGCCGGAACGGTCGTTGAGCACGCCTAGTTTAAGGCTGATATCCTGGGCGAGCACCGGGCCCGCGGCCATCGTCGCAAGCGCCAGGCTTCCAAGTGCAACTTTTCTGAACATGATATTCCTCCTCAGTTATACGCACAAAATGCGCGATTGATTTCAACCAGTTACACGCCCAGATAGCCGTGCAGCTTGTCGATATTGGCGTCGAGTTCGGTGTTCGGGATCATGTCGATCACCCGGCCCTGCTCGACCACGCAATGCCGGTCGGCAACCGATGCGGCGAAGCGCAGGTTCTGCTCGACCAGCACAATGGTGAAGCCCTCTTTCTTCAGCTCCCGGATCGTGGCGCCGATCTGCTGCACAATCACCGGGGCAAGCCCCTCGGTCGGCTCGTCGAGCAACAAGAGCTTTGCGCCCGTGCGCAGGATGCGGCCGATCGCCAGCATCTGCTGCTCGCCGCCCGACAGCTTGGTGCCCTGGCTGCGGCGGCGCTCCAGCAGGTTCGGGAACAGCTGATAGATCCGCTCCACCGTCAGCCCGCCATCGGCGATGCGCGGCGGCAGCATCAGGTTTTCCTCGACATTGAGCGAGGAGAAGATGCCGCGCTCCTCCGGGCAGAAGCCGATCCCCAGCCGCGCGATGTGACGCGGCTGCAGGGCGATGGTCTCGTTGCCAGAGAATTTCACCGATCCGGTGCGCTTGGCCAGCAGGCCCATGATCGCGCACAGCGTCGATGTCTTGCCGGCGCCGTTGCGCCCCAGAAGCGTGACGACCTCGCCGGGCCTCACGTCGAACTCGACGCCGTGCAGGACGTGGCTCTCGCCATACCAGCCGTTGAGGCCGCTGACGGCCAGCAGCGCGTCGCCGGCCGGCGCTCTCGTCTCTCTCAGGGTTGCTGCCTCACGCATGCTCGACTCCGATATAGGCCTCGATCACCGCGGGCGATTTGGACACGGTTGCATAGTCGCCTTCCGCCAGGACTTCGCCGCGCGCCAGCACGGTGATCCGGTCGGACAGATCGGCCACGACCGACAGATTGTGCTCGACCATCAGCACGGTGCGGTTCTTGGCGATCCGGCGGATCAGCGCCGAAATCCGCTCTACGTCCTGCTGGGCCATGCCGGCCATGGGTTCGTCGAGCAGCAGCATGCCGGGATCGAGCGCCAGGGTCGTGGCGATCTCCAGCGCCCGCTTGCGCCCGTAGGACAGCTCGCCGGCGCGGTGGTTGGTGAATTCGCCGAGCCCGACATCCTCGATATAGCCGCGCGCATCGTCATCGAACTGCGACAGCATCCGTTCCGAGCGCCAGAAATCGAAACTCTCGCCGCGCTTGCGCTGCAATGCAATGCGCACATTCTCAAGAACCGTCAGGTCGGAAAACACCGCCGAGATCTGGAAGGAGCGCACCATGCCGAGTTGGGCGATGTCGGCGGGCGACAGGCTGGTGATGTCGCGGCCCTGATAGGTGATGCGGCCCGCGGTGGGCTGCAGGAACTTGGTCAGGAGGTTGAAAAACGTGGTCTTGCCGGCGCCGTTGGGACCGATCAGCGCATGAATCGTTCCCTCCTCGACCTCGAGGTCGACCTTGTTGACAGCCACAAAGCCCTTGAACTCCTTGGTCAGGCCTTCCGCCTTCAGAACGATGCTCATGAAATGATCATCGCACTCAACTTGATTGTCGCCATGAGCATCGGCTGGATCCCTCATCCCTTGTTCTTATGACCCTGACGGTATGTAGCGGATGGAAAGGTGTCAAGGACAGATCGAGCGGGTGGCCGGGGACGCGAAGGACGGGGCGGGATCATGGCGTCGACGGGGAGACTGACGGCGCGGAGACGAAAACGGTGAGAAACGGATATGCGGCCTCGGAGCCCGCTGCCGCCGGCAATTTGGACGGAATCCGCCAGCTATGGTCTACGTCCTGTCATCGTCGGTCTCGCTGCCTGTCTGCCGCTCGTTGTGGTCTCCGGGGTCGAACTCGGTGGGATCGTAGCCTTCCTGGTCCTGAGCAATTCCGGTCACATGGGTCGTTCCGGTCTCCTCATCGTAGACGAGCCCGTATTTCGCGCGACCCTCGGTCTGGTAGCGCTGGTATTCGCGGATGCCGGCGTAGATGAACAACAGCATGAAGGGCAACAGCATCAGGAAGGGTATCAGTTCGGCTTTCATTCAAGATGCTCCTTGCGAGGCAATTCTGGGGGCGGGTGGTCGTCGCCAGCGGGGGAGGTTCGCCGTGGCGCCCGCCGATCCGATCGACGGCAAAAGGCCTTCCGGCTCCCCTGTCCATGGAGATGCCACGAGGCCGTGGAGCGGCTTGACGCATTTGCTGGCCGAAAATGATGAACAGCCGCTCATGCTGCGAGACTCGATTACGGTCAGGCAGGTGCCGGAGGCCAGCGCGTGTTCACTATGTAGGACGTTGCAGACGCGCTGGCAACCGGCAGCGTTGGTCAGGCCGGCTTTGGCGCCTGTCCGCGCGGCCCAAAAAGGCCACGCCTGGGAAAGCGCCCCCACGATCACTACGGGCAAACATCCTCTCCTCCCCGCCGCGCGCCTACCACCCCGCCTTCCTCCACCCCGCGGCGCGGGCTTCGGCTTCCGTGCAGAACCAGCGTTCGCCCTTCCAGAAGCTTATTCTGGTCCGCAGGTAGTAGTGCTGGCCGGGCACATGGTAGATGCGCTCTCCGGTGTTGATGCTGATATTGCCCTTGATGAGGCAGGGCGTGGCGCTCTGCGTGGCCCCGGTTCGGGAGGCGGCGGCTTGATAGAGGGCGGGCGCCGCGAAAGCGCCGGCCGAGCAGAGGATTACCGCCATTGCAAATCTGGCCATGGATCGAGAACTCCGGTTGCAAGTCTCGATCATGCTCGCAAAAGAATAATCTCATCCGACTGCAACCGTTAAAATTGTTGCAATCGATGGCAACCGACCGCCCTCGCCCGATATCGCTCTGCCCACGGATCGGCTAAAGGTCGCCGCCCTGAGCGACGGCCGTCTTGCTTGCGATGGGGAGAATGCGATTGTACCTGTCGGCCGTTATCGGCCTGAACCGGCGCTTCCGGTTGGGTTCCAGGCTCGCTACCATGCGGACAAGGGGTTCCTTGAGCGGTCTGTCGAATTCCACGCCGATGATGAAGGAGCCGACCCGGCGGATCTTGCCGGTGGCGTGGGTGTTGATCCACGGAATGTAGATACGGCAGGTCTCGTCGATGATCTCGAACAGTTTCTCGAGCGGCTTTTGCGCGTCCATGCCGGCCCAGGGCAAGGTGTCATTGGAAAACAGGCAACCGGTGACGGACAGGTTGACGATGACGCCGGTCAGCGCGATGAAGTGCTTGCCGTCCCTGAATGTCAGCTCGACGATCCCGGGGCAATGGGCCCCGTACCTGACATCGGTGCTGCGGTAATCGGTATCGTGGGGCCGATCGGCCGTTTCCGCGTCTTTTGAATTCATGCGCCGCTGTCCTGCCTCAACCGGAGTCTCTTCCGGTATAGTAGGTTCGCGTGAAAAATCGGTAAAACGCCCCACCGCACACGCCTGACGTCGGGTTGAAGGCGGTCTCCGCGGGGATCAATCGACAACCCCTACCCCTCGACCAGATCCAGATACATCTCCGGCGTCTCGGTCTCGATCTCGACCACCCAGATGTCGGAATCGAACCGCGTTTCGCGGGCCAGCGCCTCGCTGATCTCGGCTTCCGGGACACGGGACTTGCGCAATTCGAACAGCCGGCCATCCGGGTGGTCGTCGCCAAACGCCGTCTGCGGCGCGGGGGCAGCCAGGCTTTCGGTGCCGTCGCGGTGGCGGATGCGGATAAAGATGGCGCCGGCATCGTCGGCGCCGTGGCGTTCGACGGCGGCCATGCCGCCATCGGCAAACACCCGGCGGGTGAGCGCCGCGACGAAGATGCCAGCCTTCAGTCTCACAGCTTCAGCCTCACAGGGCGCCGATCTCGACGAGCTTGTCGAGCACGGTCTCGTTGGGCTCGCCGGTGACCGGCAGCCGGTAGTGCCGCTCGAACGCGCTGATCGCCGCGCGGGTCTCTGCGCCCGCCACGCCATCGACCGAGATGTCGGCATAGGCGATGTTGGACAGGCCAGACTGAATGCGGCGCACCAGTTCGCTGGGGCCGTTGGGGATCTCCGCCGCGGGCACCGTCACCGGCTGGCCGGTGCGATTGTCTGCCGCCACGGCCGGGGCCGCGCGTGGTCTGGGCGCGGGCGCGGGAATCTCCTGAAGGCTGGCCAGGTCGACCTGCGGGGCTGTTTGCGGTGATGGCTGGGGGGCCGGCTGCGGCACGAAGCCCTGGGCCTCGGTTCTGGCGGGCGCTGTCTCCGGGGCCTCGGCGCGTGTCTTTTCGGGCGCCTTCTCCGGGGTCCCGATCAGGCTGCGGATCGAGGGCCGCGCGCCCATGGCGTCGAGCAGCGCCGGCGTGGCCTGGCCGGTTTCGGCATAGCCGTTGGTCTTTTCCCATGCGCGGATCGCGGCGGCCGATTTCGGTCCCATCAGGCCGTCGATCTCGCCGGTGTAGAGGCCCTGCTGGCTCAGGATGGTCTGGATCCGGGTCAGAACCGGATCGGCCGCGGGCCGGACCGCGGCCTCGGCGGGAGCCGGGACAGGGGCAGAGACGGGAGCAGAGACCGGGGCCGCCGCGTTGGGAACCGGGATCGAGGCTGTCGGCGTCTCGTCATTGCGCTCGATGCGGTAGGTGGTCACCGTGCGGGCCGGCACGCCTTCGGCAAGCGGGACAGCGGTCTCGGGCTGTCCTTGCGTCACCGGAACCGCGGGACTGGCGATCTCGCGGGTCTTGAGGATCGGCGCGGGGTGCTGGCCGGGCTGGTGCCACAGCGCATTGGCGGCGATGAAGCCGAAGATCACGCTGAAGGCGACGGATCCGCCGGCAAGCGAGGGATGCGCGGACACGATGTGGCCAAGCATCCCGAGAACCCCGTTTCCGGACCCGATCTCATCGTCAAACAGGTCAGGCGCTGCGCGCTGTCTGGACATGGTCTTCATTCCTGTTGTTCAGTTCTTTTCTGGCAGGTCGTGGCAGGACCGGCGGGAAAACAATGGCCTCGGCCCCGCCGGCTTCACAGTCCCGCGGGTTGGCGCCCGAGCCATCGGCGGGCAGTTCGATGGTCACCACGGTGCCCTCGCCCTCGGTGCTGTCGATGCGGAAGGCGCCGCCATGCAGGTCGACCAGGCCCTTGACCAGCGACAGGCCCAGCCCCGTGCCCTCGTAGTGGCGGGCAAGGCCGTTCTGCGCCTGGACGAAGGGTTCGCCGATAAGGGCGAGTTTTTCCGCCGGAATGCCGATTCCGGTGTCGCTGACAACAAGCCGGAATCGGCCGTCCTCGATCGAGGCGTCGACATTGATGACGCCGCCGGGTTCGGTGAACTTGATGGCGTTGCCGACGAGGTTGATCAGGATCTGGTGCATGGCGCGCCGGTCGGCCGTGATCTCGCCGACGCCGCGGGCCAGCCTGCGGGTCAGCGTCACGCCGCGGGTGGTTGCCTGCAGGCGCAGCATGGCGTCGCAGCTGTCGATCACCTCGCCCACGGCGAAGGGCTCGACGAACACATCGTAGCGGCCCGATTCGATCTTCGACATGTCGAGCATGGTATTGACCAGCGACAGCAGATGCTCGCCCGACTGGTGGATCAGGCCGACATATTCGCGCTGGCGGTCATTGCTGAACGCGCCGAAATATTCATGCGCGAGAATGTCCGAAAATCCGATGATGGCATTGAGCGGCGTGCGCAACTCATGGCTGACAGCGGCGAGAAACCGCGTCTTGGCGGCATTGGCGGTTTCGGCTTCCTCGGCTGCTGCGTGGTCGCGCAACCGGCCAGCGACCTCGGTCGAGATGTCGCGGGTCTGGACCAGAACGCCGGCAAAGCGGCCATCCGGCCCCTGCTCAGACGACAGCGACATTGCGGCATGGACGAATTGCGACGAGGCGCAGATGGCGTCGAAGCGGATCTCGATCTCCTGGCGGGGCTCGCCGCGGCGCAGGCGGTCGAAGGCGTCGAGAAAGGCGATGCGGTCGGCGACGTGAATGCGGCTGACAAAACCCTTGCCGGAAAACTCGCCCACGCGCCCGAGGAAATCGGCGCGATCGGCGCCACTGACCGCGACCACGTCGCCGCGCGGGTCATGGCGGGTGAAAAGGCCCGGCAGGCTGTCAAGGATAGCCATGTCGGAGACCGGCCGGGGCTCGATCAGGGGTTCAGCCTCCGGCGTAGCCCGGGCCTCTATGCCCATGGCGAGGCCGCGAACCAGGGCATAGAGCGCAAGGCAAAGGCCGGTGGCCAGAACCGCGCCCTGTGGCGCCGGGTAAGGCTCGAGAAGCGTGGAGAATGCCGCCACGCCCAGAAGGGCCGTGACCGCGTCGAGCGCGCCGATCGCCAGCCCGGCCAGGCGCCGTGACTGGATCGCTGCCTCGAGCGGAATGAGCGCCAGCAGCGGCAGGAAGGGCGAGGCCAGGCCGCCGCTGACCACGGCGAGGGCTGCGAGCGCGACGGCGGCGGCGAAGACCGCGAGGCGTCCGGCGACCTGCGGCGATCCGGTGGAGGCGAGGACGCCGGCAATGGCGAGCGGCAGGGCGGCCGCGGTCAGCGCGCCGGCAATGGCCTGCGGCCAGGAAAACGCGGTCAGCAGAGCCAGAACGGCAATCAGCGGAGCAAGAATGGCGCTGGCGAGACAGGCGGTCATGGCGCGCAGACGCGGCTCCTCGCCGTCATGCACGGGTGTGCCAAGCCAGGACTCGGCGGTCTGCCGGCCAGCCAATCCTACCCTGTCGATAAGTACGTCCAATTTTTTCACTGCCGAATCCATACACGCCGCAGTTCTTGTTGTTGGCCGGACTCTGCCAGTGCCGGCTTAAGGAAAGGATAAGCCAGGCCGTTCGGACCCCTCAAAACCGGGGGATCGGCCCCCCCTGCGGGAGTGAAAAGCCGGCTTTGGGGAACATGGTTAACGGGGGCTTTCCGCCGGGCGTCAGACGACGCCCGGCGCGCGCGACAATCGGCCATGCAGCTGGAAACAACTGGCCCCTCTGTGCTTGAAACGGCAGGACACCGGCAATCCAACGGCTTCGCGGCAGCCCGACCGCGCTCCGGGGACAATCGCTAAAATTTTCGGCAAAATTGTCTCAAAACATCCTGTCCGCTTCAAATCGGCCTTGAAGTTTTTGCAGCATGATCCTCGCCAAGTCCGGGAAAACCCGGGCAACCCCGTCCAAAGCGGCGGGCAAAAGGAAGGTCTCGTTCATGTGGTTTCTGATCAAGGGAAGTTTCTGGTTCTCGCTTGTGCTGATCACGCTGCCGTTTCTCGACACCGGCTCGCAGGAGGCGCTTGACAGGGCGCCGCCGCTGGAAGTCGGCCAGAGCGTCGCCGCGGCGGTCGCGGCCTTCGAGGACATCAAGCAGATCTGCGTGCGCAATCCCGATGTCTGCGAGACCGGCAGCGAGACCTTCGCGGCGCTGGGCATTCGCGCCAAGGAAGGCGCCCGCATCGCCTATCAGTTCCTCGACGACAAATTTGCCGGCGATGACGCCGAAATCGTCACGGGGTCCCTGCAGCAGACGCCGCAGACCAATTAAGGGCCGGAGCCTGCCCGATCACATCCCGCGCGCCTGCTTCAGGGATGCGCAGATCAAAAGGCTCCATTGCCGACGACATGACGTCATGATGCAACCGACTGCCACCTCAAGCCGCACCTTATGCGCCGCCACCGGGACCTGCCCTTCCTCCCGGTGGCGCTTTTCTTTGTGCGCCCCGATGGCGGCCCTTGCCTGTCCGGGCACCGGGACCTGCCCTTCCTCCCGATGGCGCTTTTCTTTGTGCGCCCCGGTGGCGTCTTTCCTTGTTGCCGGCGTCGGCGTCATCCTGCCCGCCCGATAATGCCGGTCCTGCCGGTCCTGACGGGGTGCACATCGGTCCGGTTTGGCCTATATGACTTGTCAGTCACAGGACCCATGGCATGAGCAAGCTGCAGACCATCATCGACGACTTCGAATATCTGGACGACTGGGAGGACCGCTACCGCTACGTCATCGAGATCGGCAAGGCGCTGCCGGAGATGCCGGAGGACGAGAAGATCGACGCCAACAAGGTCAAGGGCTGCGCCAGCCAGGTCTGGCTCGTGGCCGAGACCGAGGCCGGGGACCCGGGCGATCCGGTGATGGTCTTTCGCGGGGATTCCGACGCCCATATCGTGCGCGGCCTGGTGGCCATCGTGCTGGCCGCGACCTCGGGGCAGAAGGCGTCGGCGGTGGAAGAACTCGACGAGGCCGAGTTGATGTCGCGGCTGGGGCTTGGCGAACACCTGTCGACGCAACGCGCCAACGGACTGCGCTCGATGGTGCTGCGCATCAAGGCGCATGCGGCGGCGGCGCGGGCCGCCTGACCTCACACCCTCACGCCACCGGGTCTTCGCCGCGGCGCGTCGTAATGGCGGGCAAGGGCAGCAAGCGCCGTGCGCAGCATCAGCTTGGCGGAGCGGGCCGGCCATTGCCGCTCGCGCTCGACCTCGGCCAGGCCCTTGAGAAAGCAGCACACATCGAGAAGCACGCCGGAAAGCTCCGGCCCGACATCGGCCAGCGCGCGCTCGACCCTCATCCGCGCCGCCAGCGCCGCCTCGCTCATTTCCGCGGCACCACCCGGCGTGCCGGACTGGCGGCCAAGCCGCACCGGCTCCCATCGCTGGCCAAGCGACGGCTGCATCTGGCCGCGGGTGAAATCGACTCTCAGCCGCTCTCCTGCCTCGACATGGCATGACTCGAGAAACAGGCTCCCGTCCCTGGCCTTGATCCGCGCCAGGGCGGCGAGCGGCGATTCCTGCGCATTGACGGTCATCGCGCCCATCTCCGGATCGGATCCTGGCAGGAGTGTGCGGTGCTGGTCCTGGAAGGCACTGTCGGGATCGCTGAGCCAGCGCTTCAACGCGGCGCGGCCTTCGGGCGTCGGCGCGTAGGTGCGCCTCGGCACGGAACCGGCCGACCGCGCCGCGCTTGCAGTGACGCTGCCGCCCTGCGGCACTTTGTCCGCAAGCAGACCGCGGGCCAGAGCGGCCTTGAGCAGGCTCGCATCGACGTCGCGGCGGTTGCCGTCGCTGCGCTCGAGGGTGATTCGGCCGGACCGGGCGGAGGGCAGCGGCCCCTGCGCCTCCCCGCGCGCCAGGAAACCGACCAGCCCGGCCAGCGCCTTGCGCGACGCCTTCGCCTCAGAGCTCCGCATGATCGAACCCGAAGGGCGCGAAGACAGCCTCGATGCAGCGCTCGCACTGCTCGACGAAGCGGTCATAGGCCCGGTCGTCGCGGCGGTCCTCGACCACCGCGCAGGCATGCACCACGGTGGTGCGATCCCGGCCGAAGGCGGCGCCCACGGCGGCGTAGGGCACGGAAAGGACCACGTGGGAGAGATACATGGCGACCTGGCGCACGTGACAGCGCGGCCTTCGCCGCGCCGGCCCCTCGGGCAGGTCGCGCTCGCAGGCCATGGCGAACAATTGCGCCACCAGACGCCAGACGATGCGGCAGCGCAGGATATCGACCGGATTGTCATGGCCGGCGTGCCTGGCCCCCTTCGCAGCGGCGGCCCTTGCCCGGCGCACTGCCCTGCCCGGCCTGCGCGCCGAGACGGGCGGGTCGATCAGCCGCGCCATGTCGGCGATGGCGGCGATCGCCAGAATACCTTCATTGAGGACCACGGTAGGTCCCGGACTCAGGGCCCGGCCCAGGTCCGCGCGAAACTCCCCGCCTGATCCGGAATGGCGCGTGGCCTGTGCGCTGCACTGGTCTCGATCGTCAAATTGCTGATGCCGGTCTGCCATGATGAAAATCTCCGCTTATAGGAAAATTTTCTTACATGATATGCAGATCACGGGGACGTGCAGCCACCCTTGGGCTGCAGCCTATCGTTGTTTTATCAGTGTTTTTGATGAAAGCAGCAAATTTTTCAAGGAATTTTTTCCTCGCACTTTGTACACCCCTCGGATGCCGGGCATGCCGAAGGCGCGGCAATGTCGCCACGCAGTGCTCCGGAAAGAGCGGGCTCGTCAGGCGGAACCGTCCCAAAACGAAACAACCGCGGCCGAAGCCACGGTTGTTTCGTCCTGATCCGGGAGACCTGGATCACCCGGCATCCTGACCGCCGGGTCCGGTTGATCGCGAGGTCGGGAGTTGACGACCGGCCCTGTGCGATCCCCGGACAATCCGGCGTCAGGCTTACTTGACGCGCTTGCGCTTCTGACCCAGGCCCATTTCCTTGGCAAGGCGCGAGCGCGCCTCGGCATAGGCTGGAGCGACCATCGGGTAGTCGGCCGGCAGTTCCCACTTTTCGCGGTACTGCTCGGGCGTCAGACCGTAATGGGTCATCAGGTGGCGCTTGAGCGACTTGAACTTCTGGCCGTCTTCCAGGCAGATCAGATAATCGTTCTGGATCGACCGGCGCACCGAAACCGCTGGCTTGGGCTTTTCAACAACTTCTTCCGTGGGCATGGTCGCGCCGCCAAGTGCCGCATGCACCTGGGTAATCACGTTGGGAAGATCATTGGCGGCAACTGAATTGTTGCTCACATAGGCTGCGACAATCTCGGCGGTGAGTTCGATCAATAGATCGGCGCCATTGTCCTTGTTTGCTTCTGTCATAGTCTGGTCCTAACTTTTCGATCGCGCACACTGTCTCTTGAGCGGTCTGAATTGGTTACAAAATAACGAACATTCCGCACGGCAGCGCGCAAGAAATGGCTTACCTGAATTTCAAGCTTAAACAACTACTAATTATTGTGTCTTGGGCCGGACCTTAATAAAACATATCAAAAATTATTACCGATTTATAATTTAGGCGCGCAACCGGACCTTGCATGAATTCATAAGTTGTATCGACTGACTATTTTGTTCGATATTTCACTATTATCCGCGAAATCTATTGGAACGCGGAGGGGTCGCCAACAATGTTTGAAGGGCAGCCAATAGCTTGACGACCAAAGGAACCCGCGGGGCAAGACATGAACTAGCGCTTGTCTTGCGGCGCCATTTCATCCCTGACCGAAGACCCGTGCAACCTGTAGCCCACGGTATAGGCGGCCTTCGCCAGAAGATGTGATGACACAGGCGCGGTCAGCAGGATGAAGACCACGCCGGCCAGCGCCCGGGACATGGTGCCGACATCGGAGGAATGGATGGCAAGCGCGATCAGCATCAGGCAGGAGCCCATGGTGCCCGCCTTCGAGGCGGCATGCATGCGCGTGTACAGATCCGGAAGGCGCAGCAATCCGATCGAAGCCACCAGGGTGAAGGCCGAGCCGATCAGCAGCAGGGCCGCGGATATCAATGTGATGATCTCAGTCATTGGCCGTCTCCCCCGCGCCTTGTCCGGCCCCGGCGCGCGGCCCCGAATTCCCCCTCGCAGGCCGCGAACGCTGCTTCGCCTCGCGGCGCGCGGTGGCGGCGGCTTCGCGCACTTCGGTCAGGATATCGTCCTCGGTCTTGCCGCGCGACAGCACGAAACGGGCAAAGGCGACGGTGGCGAGAAAGCCCACCAGCCCCAGCGCGATGGCCACATCGAGATAGAGCGCGTAACCGGTGTTGATGCCGATCACCGCGATGAACCCGATGGCGATGAACACCAGCATGTCGAGCCCGAGGATCCGATCCGGCAGGGTCGGGCCCTTGACGATCCGGTAGATGGTGACCAGGAACGACAGGCACAGAATGCCCAGCGCCAGATTGACGGAAAAATCGAAGATGGAGGCCACGCTGATCATCGGAACGCCTCCATGATCTTGCGCTCGAAGCCATCGGCAATTTCCCGGCGCGTGGTGTCGGGATCGGATGCATCCATGGCGTGAATGAAAAGTGTCCGCCGGTCATCGGAGACATCCACCGACAAGGTGCCGGGCGTGAGCGTGATGAGATTTGCCAGGATGGTGATCTCGAAATCGCGGTCGACCCTGAGCGGATAGGCGAAAATCCCCGGCTTCACGTCCATCCGCGGCGACAGCACCAGCACCGCCACCTTCCAGGCCGAAAGCACCAGTTCGGTGACAAACAGCAGCAACAGCGAGATCACCCGGCGGGCGCGGGAAAAATAGCCGACCGAGCCGACCTGCTCGCGGATCAGCGACAGGGCGAAGATCGCCAGCACGAAGCCGAAGGCGAAATTGAGGAAGGTGAACGATCCGGTGACCGCCGACCACGCCAGCGCGAGCAGGACATTGACCAGGAACAGGCTCATTGGGACGCCTCCACGGGAAACACCGACTGCAGATAGGCCGACGGATCAAGCAATCCGCGCGCAGCCTCCTGGGCCAGCGCCAACACCGGTTCGGGCCAGACGCCGGCGGCGACGGTGATCATCACCAGCCCGGCCAGCGCCGCCGTGGCGCCATGGGACAACGGGCGCAGATCCATGGCGTCGGGCGCCTCGGCGCCGAACTCGCCGACCTTCGGGGCGACAACGGCGACGGGTTTTTCCTCCGGCGCCGGACGCCAGTAGGCCAGCGCCCAGATCCGGCCGACGGTGATGGTGGTAAGCAGCCCGGTCACCAGGATAGAGCCCGCCAGCCACCAGGCGCCGACGTCGAGCGAGGCCTTGACCAGCATGATCTTTGGCCAGAAGCCGGAAAACGGCGGCAGGCCGGCGACCGACAGGAACAGCACCAGCGTCATGAAGGCCACCGCGGCATTGCGCGCGTAGAGCCCGCCCGCCGTGGTCAGCCTGAAACTGCCGCCCAGCTGTGCGCCGATGCCGACGGCGAAATAGAGCGCGGTCATCACCACCATCGAATGGGCGGCATAGAAGATCGCGCCGGAGAGGCCGGCGGGACTGCCGAGCGCCAGGCCCGCCATCATCACGCCGATGCCGGATATCACCAGGAAGCCCATGGCGCGGCGGATGTCGTTCTGCGCCAGCGCGCCGACGACGCCGAGGATCATGGTGAAGGCAGCGGCCAGGGCGATGAGGAAGGAGAGCTCCTGCCGCTCGACCGGAAACAGCATGACCATGATCCGCAGCAGCGCATAGATGCCGACCTTGGTGAGCAGGCCGGCAAACATCGCCGAGACCACGATCCGGGGAGTATGGTAGGAGGCGGGCAGCCAGAAATTGACCGGAAAAGCCGCCGCCTTCATGGCAAACGCCAGCAGAAACAGCGTCACCAGGGTCATCAGCGGCGCGGTGCCGCGCAGTTCGGACGCCTTGATGGCGATATCGGCCATGTTGAGCGTGCCGAACAGGCCGTAGAGATAGCCGGTGGCGACCAGGAACAGCGTGGTGGCGATCAGGTTGAGGAAGGCGTATTTGACCGCGCCATCGAGCTGCGCCCGCCGCGAGCCCAGAACCAGCAGCCCGAAGGAGGAGATCAGCAGCACCTCGAACCAGACATAGAGATTGAAGATGTCGCCGGTCATGAACGCGCCGAGAATGCCGGCCATGATCAACAGCAGGAACGGGTAGAAGCCGTAGCGGCGACCCGAATCATCGACATCGCTGCGGCCGTAAATGCCAGCGGCGAGCGCCACCAGCGACGAGGTGGCGGCGAAGAACGCGCCCAGCAGATCGACCGTGAAGGAAATCCCGAAGGGCGGCAGCCAGCGGCCCATGGTCATGGTGACGGTGCCGCTTACAACCACGTGCCACAACAGCCCGAGCGTCATCAGCGTCAGCACGAAGAGCGACGGAATGGCGATCAGCGGCTGCAGCGCGGTGCGCTTGCGCAGCATCAGCAGGATCGAGCCCATGAGAATGCACCAGATCACCGGGCCTGGTATCAGCCAGTCGGCGGCCGCCACCGGCTCCATCACATAGGCGACGGAGAGATCTTCAAGGGGTGCGGATTTTACAGCCATTGCCGTCTTCCCCTCAGTAGCCGGTCGGTGGCGAAGGCTCGCCTGCCGGTTCGGCGACGCGCATCTCTTCGGAATTGTCGGTGCCCAGTTCCTGATAGGCCCGGTAGCCCAGCACCAAAAGGAACGCGAAGAACGAGAACGAGATCACGATGGCGGTCAGGACCAGAGCCTGCGGCAAGGGATTGGCGGCCTCGCGGGTCAGCACATCGGCGCCCTCGCCGATGATCGGCGGAACTTCACGCGTCACCCGGCCTGCGGTGAAGATCAGCAGATTGACGGCATTGCCGAGGATCGCCGCGCCCATCAGGACGCGGATGATGTGCTTGGACAGGAACAGGTAGAAGGCCACGGTGAAAAGCGCGCCCACCAGAACGGCGAATAGGGGTTCCATCAGTCGCCGCCCCTTTCCTCGAGCGCCAGCGCGATCGAACCGATGGCGCCGACGACGACCAGATAGACCCCGACATCGAAGACCAGCACGCTCGACAGCGCCAGTTCGACCCCGAACAGCTCCGGGTAGATCCACAGACCGGACATGTAGGGCACCCCGGCCGCGACCGAGAGAACGCCGGCCATGGCCGCCATGAACAGGCCGAAGGCGGCAATGCCCATCGGGTGGAAATAGATGGCGCGCCGCACCGGCGCCACACCGCAGGCAATGCCGTAGATCGCCAGCGCGGAGGCCGCGATCAGGCCGCCGATGAAGCCGCCGCCGGGCTCATTGTGGCCGCGCAGCAGCACGAAGATCGAGAAGAGCACCATCAGGCTGGTCAGAAACGGCGCGATCGAGCGGAAGATGACCGTACGCATGACTATCTGGCCTCCGCGGGCTTGTCGGCATCATTGTCGGCCAGCGTCGCAGTGAAGCGCGGCACCTTGATGCGGATCAGCGAGAGGATGGCGAGGCCGGTCACCATGACCACGGCGATCTCGCCAAGCGTATCCGTGCCACGGAAATCCACCAGGATGACGTTGACGACATTTGTGCCGTGGGCGACGACCTTCGAATAGGCCGAGAAGAACTCGCTGAGCGTGGTGTCGAACGGCTGCTGGGTGACAGCAAGCAGATAGAGCATGAAACCGACGCCGCAGACGAGCGACACGGTAAAATCCGTCAGCTTCTGGCCGGTGGGGCGATGGTCGGCCGTGGTCAGCTTGAGCCGCGTCATGACCAGCGCGAGAATCACGACGGCCAGGGTCTCGACCATGAACTGGGTAAACGACAGGTCCGGCGCGCCGAACTCCAGGAAGATCAGCGCCACCGCGAAGCCCTGGATGCCGAGCGAGACGATGGCCGTCAGCCGGTCGCGGGCATAGATGACCGCGAGCAGACCGAGGAAGGCGATGGCGATGACCACCAGCTCATGAAACTGTACACCCTCGGGCCAGACCGGCATGGCAGGCCATTCTCCGTACCAGGCCATCGGTCCGATCAGCGCCGCGGCGATCATCAGGAAGGTCAGCGTCATGTAGATGTCGAGCCGCCCCGGCTGGATGAGCCTGGTGATGGATCCCGACAGGCCGACAAGTCCGGAAATCACCTGGTCGAAGCCGCGGTCGGGGCCCCAGCCGATGGCTGACAGCAGCCAGGCCATCCCTGCCCTGAGCCGGTCGAGCATCAGGTAGAAGACGACGCCGAGTGCTACCGTGACCAGCGACAGGATCAGCGCCGGCCCCATATGCGGGACGAGCGAGATCGACACGACTTCCTCCCTGCCGGCGACAGCGCTGGCCATGGGCGACGAGATGAAGCGATGGGTCAGCGGCGACAGCAGTGCCGAGGCGAAGGCCGTCAGGCCGAGCAGCAGCGGCCCCAGCCACAAGAGCACCGGCCCCTCATGGGCGGCTTTGGGGGTTTTGACCAGCGGGCCGAAGAACGGCTTGATGGCGACTGCAAAGCCGATGACGAACATCAGCGCATTGCCCACAACCGCCACCGCGACAAAGACCAGCGCCCAGGGCTCGTTGGCCCAGAGCGCGTAGTAGATTTCCTCCTTGGCGAGGAAGCCGACGAAGGGCGGCAGGCCGGCCATGGAGATTGCCGCGGCGATCGCCGCGATGAAGGTGATCGGCATGGCCTTGCGCAGGCCGCCGAGGCGGGTGACGTCACGGGTGCCCGCTTCATGGTCGATCAGGCCCGCGACCATGAACAAGGCGCCCTTGAATAGCGAGTGCGCCACCAGATAGAGCACGGCGGCTGCAATGGCGTGTTCGGAGCCGAAGCCGGTCAGCATCACCAAGAGGCCGAGCGAGGAGACGGTGGTGTAGGCCAGCATCAGCTTCAGATCAGTCTGACGGACCGCAAGCAACGTGCCGACGAGCAGCGTGGCGCCGCCGAACACCGGCAGGATGGTTTCCCACCAGACCGTGTCGCCGAGCACCGGGTTGAGCCGCATCAAGAGATAGACGCCGGCCTTGACCATGGTGGCCGAGTGCAGATAGGCCGACACCGGCGTCGGCGCCTCCATGGCGTTGGGAAGCCAGAAATGCAGCGGGAACTGCGCCGATTTGGAAAACGCCCCGCCCAGCACCAGGAACAGCGCCAGCAGGTAGAACGGGCTTGCGCGGACATCGTCGCCATAGTTCAGAAGCAGCGAGATCTGGCTGACGCCGGTGATGTTCCAGATCACCAGGAGACCCGCGAGCAGCGCCAGGCCGCCGCCGCCGGTGACCACCAGCGCCTGGATGGCGGCGCGGCGAGAGGCCTCGCGGGTGTGATCGAAGCCGATCAGCAGGAAGGATGTGATCGAGGTCAGTTCCCAATAGACGAACAGCATCAGGAAACTGTCGGAGATCACGACGCCGAGCATCGCGCCCATGAACAGAAGCATGAAGGAGAAGAACCGGCCGAGCTGGTCGTCGCCCTTCAGGTAGCCGCCCGAATAGAGCATGATCAGCGCGCCGATGCCCGAGATCAGCAGCACGAAGGTGAGCGACAATCCGTCGATCAGCCAGGAAAAGCTCACATTGTAGGAGGGAACCCAGGCAAAGCCGCCGGTGACGACGCCGCCATCGGCCACTTCACCGGCAAAGCCGAGGAAATGAATGAAGATCGCCGCGGGCGCCAGCGCCAGCACCCAGGCTGCATTGTGCCCCAGGCGGCGGGTCAGCCACGGCGCAATCAACGCCGCCAGAAACGGCAACATCAAAACAAGTAAAGTCGTTCCTGGCGCGGCAGCGCTCATTCAATGTTCCCCGGGGACGGCTTGTGATTTCCGATTGAACGGTATTTGCCCCGTCACTTAGTCGTCACATCCGTTTTGGACAAGTCAAACCTTTTCAAAATTGGTGGAAAAGAGCTGTTCTCATCCAATTACGGGCTGCGCGGCAAGCTATTTCCATCAGGATCGCGCCGAACATGCGCGGCCCGGGAACCAGCTTGCCAGCAAGGCGTTGCGGTCTATTATCCTCAGGCAGGAGACACGCCGATGAGCGACAGCGCCACCCACAAGATCCGCAAGTCCGAAGCCGAGTGGCGCGACCAATTGACGCCGGAGCAGTATCGCGTGACGCGCAAGCGCGGCACCGAGCGGGCCTTCACCGGCCCCAACTGGGACACCAAGGCGCCGGGGCTCTACCGCTGCGTCTGCTGCGACCGCGCGCTGTTCCGCTCCGAGACCAAGTTCGACTCCGGCACCGGCTGGCCGAGCTTCTATGCCCCGGTCGCGCCGGAGGCCGTGAGCGAGCACAAGGACCGCTCCTTCTTCATGGTTCGCATCGAAGTGCGCTGCGCCAATTGCGACGCCCATCTGGGCCATGTCTTTCGTGACGGACCGGCGCCGACGCGCCTGCGCTATTGCATGAACGGCACCGCGATGAGCTTCGAGCCGGACCGGGAAGGTCCGGCCTGAAATTAGGTCAGTATTGTTGACATAAATCCGCTTTCGTGCTCAATCTTGCCGTGGGACCGCCGTCCACGCAGTTTTGTTGCGCCATCAGGGACCTGTCCGTGCGAAACGAACCTGCGCAGACCCAGGCGGATCGGTATCACAGCACATTCGATCGAGCGCCGCGGCGCTCCCGGGAGGACAGCATGGCATTGCAGATGCAACAGGATGGGCAGATGCGACAGGATGGGCAGATGCAACAGGATCGCGCCGCTGCCGGCGGGATGGCGGCCGGTCACGGCCTCGACTGGCCGGCGCTTTTCGCCACAAGGGCGGAGCGGATGAAGGCGTCTGAAATCCGCGAACTGCTCAAGCTGCTCGACCAGCCCGACGTGATCTCGTTTGCCGGCGGCATTCCCGATCCGGCGCTGTTTCCCGCCGAAGCATTTGGTGCGGCGCTGACCTCGGCGCTGTCGGGCGATACGAAGGGCGCGGCGCTGCAATATTCGGTGAGCGAGGGCTACAGGCCGCTGCGCGAGTGGCTGGTAACCCGCATGGCCTCGCTCGGCGTGCCCTGCACGGCTGACAACATCATGATCACCTCGGGCTCGCAGCAGGCGCTCGACTATCTCGGCAAGCTGTTCCTGTCGAAGGGCGACACGGCGCTGGTCGGCTGGCCCACCTATCTGGGCGCGCTGCAGGCGTTCAACGCCTACGAGCCCAACTACGACCGGTTGACGCCGCTTGCCAACCGTTCGGCCGCCGACTACCGCGAGACGGCCGCGGCGCATGGCGGACAGGTGAAATTCGCCTATGCCTCGGGTGATTTCGCCAACCCAACCGGCGAGACCCTGCCCGAGAGCGCGCGCCAGGCGATCCTCGATCTCGCCACCGAGCTCGACATCGCCATGATCGAGGACGCGGCTTACCAGTCGCTGCGCTATGACGGCGAGGAGATCCCTCCCCTGCTGGCGCTCGACATCGCGCGCACGGGCGGAATCGAGGCCAGCCGCACGATCTATTGCGGCAGCTTCTCCAAGACTTTGGCGCCGGGCCTGCGCGTCGGCTGGGTCTGCGCCGCAAAGCCGGTGATCTCGAAACTGGTGCTGATCAAGCAGGCCGCCGACCTGCATTCGGCGACCCTCAACCAGATGGCGATCCACACGGTTGCCTCAAACGGCTTCGACGCCCAGGTGGCGACCATCAAGGCTGCCTACAAGGCGCGGCGCGATGCAATGCTCTCGGCCCTTGAAACCCACATGCCCAAGGGCGTGAGCTGGACCCGGCCGGACGGCGGCATGTTCGTCTGGGTGACGCTGCCAGAGGGCTTCGACGGCGCGGCGCTTCTCGCCGAGAGCCTCAGGACCGAACGCGTCGCCTTCGTGCCCGGACGCGCCTTCTTCGCCGACGGCTCCGGCGCCAACACGATCCGGCTGTCGTTCTCGTGCGCGAGCGAGGCCATGATCGAGGAAGGCATCAAGCGGCTGGGACGGGTGGTCGGGGGCCGCTAGGCTGCCAACGGAGCCGCCTCACCACCGCGATGGATAGGGCCGGTCGATCGACATGGACAGCGGCTGCTCCGCCGGGGCGGCAGGTGCGGGGCGCGCTTGTTTCGGCATGACCCCGTTGAACATCAGCGTCAGCACCGTGCTGCGGCTGACCAGAAGATGGATGCCATAGGCGAGGACGCCGGCGGCGGGCGCGATGACGGCGAATTCCAGGACCGGCGGCAGGTCGACCAGCAGGAACAGCGTCGCCAGCACGTAGATCACCGGGTGGTGGAACAGGTAGATGGTGAAGGAGGCGTCCACCAGCCTACGGACCCGCGCATCGGGCCGGCTGAAATGCCGCCGCGCGAGATTGGAGATGAAGCCCACGATCAGGACCGCGCCGATCAGCCCGGCCATTATCGTGAGCGTGTGGGTGATGAGCCCCATGGGCGCAAGCTGCGACAGGATCACCAGCGCCACGCCGGCGGCGAAGCCGGGCACACCGGTCCCGAGCAGAAGACCCTGCAAGGTGCGGCTGTAGAACAGCACCACGCCGAGGGCGAAGAACGGGGCGTAGAGATTGTAGTTGATCACCGCGTTGCCGTAATAGGGGCTGGCGCCGGTGATCGCCATCTGGGCCTGGGCCGCGAGTTCGCAGATGGCGGCGAAGGCCGAGAGCGAGAGGATGCGGTTGTCGCCGATCCAGGCGACGAAGCCGTCTGCCCGGGCGCGCAGGGCCTCTCCGCCGATCAGCGCATGAACCGCCGCCAGGCCGACGCAATAGGCGATCAGCGCCCAAAGGAACCACAGATGCGAGATCCAGGGCTCGCCGAAATGGCTGAGCTCCATGGTGATGTGGCCCTGCAACTCGGCCATGGGCAGGGCGCCGGTCACGGTGAGCGCGACGGACTGGACCACGATCTGGAACGGCAGGATCAGCAGGGTGGCGAAGAGGAGCGGCACCCCGAGGCGAACGAGCCTGCTTGCGAGCCAGGCGCGGGCGCCCTGCCGGTCGAGCAGCATGATGGAGAACATCCCGGCCAGAAGAAAAAATCCGGGCATGCGGAAGGTGTGGAGGAAATTGGCAAGCGTGGTCAGGATCGCGCTCTTGTCGGGCGAACTCACCGACCATTCATGGCTGAGCGAATAGATGACCGCCGCATGAAACGGAATGCCAAGCACGAGATACAGAGCCCGCGAGAAATCCCAGTCATGCAGGCGTTCCCGCCTGCGGCCATCGCCCGTTTGCATCGCCTGTCTCCTGTCATGCCCGTGCCAGACCCGTATCGCGGGTTTGCGCCACAATTGCACAAGGACGTTAAGATGGGCTTTGGAAAAGGATTGCAATTTTCATCAAACTCTCGCGGATCATCGGTCAAGTGCCTGATCGTCCTGCGATTGCTGCCCCGGTAGCGATACGGGCGGCGCAAAGGGAACCTGCGGTTCAAGACAGCTTCGGGGCTTGCACCTTCACAAGCCGCCGCATCGCCACAGGATGGCCGGATGCCGCAAGGTTCTGCGTGTGGGCAGCATCGCGGGGAACGGAAGAATTTCAGTGAGGGGCGCGGGGCGCAGCAGGCAATGGACGCACGCACCCCAGGCTTCGGCCCGGTCAATGTGAGGTCACTTCAGCTGCGGCGGCGCAATTGCCTCTGCGGAATTTCGCGTCGGGGAGGCAGGCCAGAAAAGGCCAAAAAGAAGGCCAGCCGGCAGGGGGGTGGGGAGCCGGCTGGCCAGTCTGATCTGAAGGGGCGTCAGATCAGGCAGTTATTTCGGCAATTAGCCATTGCCAAGCGCGGACATGCAGCGGCTCTGGACCGAATCGCTGTACTTGGCCTCGGCTTCCTGAGCTGCGGTGCAAGCATCGCGAAGGGCCTGCTGCTGTTCCGGCGTTGCACCGTCCCAGTTCGACTGGAAAGTGGCGTCATCGACGTCAACGCCTTCGGAGTCCATCATCATGTCCCAGACGGTCGTGTCTCCACCAGCATAGGCGTCGAGTTCGGTGCGGGTGTTGTCGGCATTGGTCTGGGCGAACGCGCCGACGGTGAAGGCCATCGTAAGTGCGGCTGCGGTAAGAATCTTTTTCATTTCAGTCTCCTCGTTTGAGGCGGGGGCGCCTCGTTATTGATTACGACAGCACAATGCTGCAGCCGCATTATCGTTCCGAAGTTTTTTCAGGGATCGGGAAAATCATGGCTCGCAAGGGCGCCCAGTGCGCACGCTCGGTTCCAGCGCCAACGGCATGGTGACGGATGTTTCGGTGCGGCTTGCGACAGGCTATGGTTCCATATCCAAACCATGGAGATGATCCCGTTGAAAACCCCTGTGGCCGTCCTGATTGCAATGCTACTCAGCTGCCCGGCAGCCCATGCGGCCGGGTGTTTTGATGTCTCGCGAGACGAGCCGACCCGGCTGAGCGGCGAGCTGGCTTTCCGGATCTTCGCCGGACCGCCGAATTTCGAGGATGTGCAGAAGGGCGACACCCCGGAACCGGGCTATATCCTCAGGCTGGACGAGCCGATATGCCTGACGGGTGACGACGAGTTTGCCGATCCCCTGTTCAAGTTTTACGAAGTCCAGCTGGTGGAAACCGAGGCAACCGCCGCCGCGATGCGGAATCTGCGTGACCGCGCGGTCTCGGTCGATCTGATCAACCCGATGCCCGCGATGACCGGCCATCATCACCGGCCGCTGGTCGCCTGGGTTTCCGGCATCGCCCCGATCTCCGATCCAACGGACCAATATGGCAGCGCGGCAACCACGGTGACCGCCTTCTACCTGGCGCTCGGCGCCGGCGACGGCGAGACGGCCGCGAGTTACGTCGTTCCGGAAAAGACCGCGAGCGGCCCGTTCTCCGCAGCTGAGCTCACGCGGTTCTACGGCCAGCTTCGGGTTCCGCTTGAACTCATCGAAGTTACGCAGGTTTCGGCCAATGAGTTTCTGGCAAGCTACAGCTTTGCAGCAACAAACAGCGTGTGTGACGGCAAGGCGCTGGTGCGGACCGAGGACCGCGGTGGCCGCAGTTTCATCAGATCCATCAGGGCGCTCAACGGTTGCTGAACGGTCGGCCACACAATGCGTCACCCATGCGAAAGGCCGGGAGCGCTCCCGGCCTTTCGCAGTTCGGTCAAACCTGAACTGCCTTAGTTCTTCGACTTGTCGACCAGCGCGTTGCCCTTGATCCAGGGCATCATGCCGCGCAGCTTCTCGCCGACTTCCTCGATCTGGTGGCGGTCGTTCATGCGGCGGATGCCCTTGAAGCGCGAAGCGCCGGCACGGTATTCCTGCATCCAGTCGGAGGTGAACTTGCCGGTCTGGATGTCGGTCAGGACGCGCTTCATCTCGGCCTTGGTCTCGGCGGTGATGATGCGGGGACCGGAGACGTATTCGCCCCACTCGGCGGTGTTGGAGATCGAGTAGTTCATGTTGGCGATGCCGCCTTCATAGATCAGGTCGACGATCAGCTTGACCTCGTGCAGGCATTCGAAATAAGCCATTTCCGGCGCGTAGCCGGCCTCGACCAGGGTTTCGAAACCGGCGCGGATCAGCTCGACCAGGCCGCCGCAGAGCACCACCTGCTCGCCGAACAGGTCGGTTTCGCATTCCTCGCGGAAATTGGTCTCGATGATGCCGGACCGGCCGCCGCCGACGCCGCAGGCGTAGGAGAGTGCCAGGTCATGGGCGTTGCCCGAAGCGTCCTGGTGGATGGCGATCAGGCAGGGCACGCCGCCGCCCTTCTGGTATTCGCCGCGCACGGTGTGGCCGGGGCCCTTGGGCGCAATCATGACGACGTCGACGGAAGCCTTGGGCTCGATCAGGCCGAAATGGACGTTGAGGCCGTGAGCAAAGGCGATCGCCGCGCCGTCGCGGATATTGGCCTCGATGTGGTCCTTGTAGATGTCGGCCTGCAATTCGTCCGGCGTCGCCATCATCATCAGGTCGGCCCAGGCGGCGGCGTCGGCGACGCTCATCACCTTGAAGCCGTCAGCTTCTGCTTTCTTGGCCGTGGCCGAGCCTTCGCGCAGGGCGACGGCGACATCGGTTGCGCCCGAATCCTTGAGGTTGAGCGCATGCGCCCTGCCCTGGGATCCGTAGCCGATGATGGCCACCTTCTTCGACTTGATCAGATTGAGATCGGCGTCGCGATCATAATATACGCGCATGAGACACTCCCGTTGGTTCGCGTTTGTTTTCGTTGTGCCAGCGCCAGGCGAATTGCCCGCCGCCGATATTTTGACTTTCTATCCCCGCCCGTAAAGGCGGAGGAATTTCGTCACCGCCCGGGCGGAGATGGCCCGGATTTCGGCGTCGTCGGGATGGCGGCCCTCGCCGAGCAGCGCGCGGATCTGCGTGTCGGCCACCACCAGGCCAAAGAAGCTGCGGAAGGCATCCGCCAGATCGTCGAAGGAGAGCAGTCCCGCCGCCCTCCCCGCTTCCAGCAGCGGTTCGATGCGGCTCTTCATGGCGAAGGGACCATTGGTCAGCACGATTTCGCCAAGCCGGCTCTTGCCGGAGCCCGCATGCGACACTGCCGCGCGGTTGAGCGCGATCGACAGATCACTGGTGATCACCGTGAGCCAGCTGGCGGCAAAGCCGGTCAGCGCTGCCTCGAGGCTCTTATGCGTCAGCCCGTCACGCGGCAGTTTCGGCATCCGCACCTTCGACGCCTGCCAGCGCACGGTGGCGGTGAGCAGTCCGTCGCGGTCGCCAAACCATTTGTAGAGCGTCTCCTTGGAACAGCTCGCCGCGCGCGCCACCGCGGCCACCGAAAACCCGTCCCCTTCCGCCACCATCAGCTTGAGCACAGCGTCGAGCACTTCCTGCTGGCGCTCGGAGAACTCGGCCTCGCCAGATGCGGTCGCACTGTCCGCAGCGTTGCGAATGGCGGCGGCGGACATGCTTCCGGAGGGCTGGACTGGATGGGCGGCAATGGTCATGGGTGCTGCGTACCGTACCGTACGGTTCGGTGTCAAGGGTGTGATTTGCGCATGCTCTCATAATCCGCGCCAGATGCCACGCGCACAGCACGACAACACTATATGATTGTATTATTGTTAAATGTAACCTATACTAGATGAATCACAGTCGTCTGGTTTGGGGGCAAGCAAATGTCGGATGCAGAAACCGGCTCCATCGCGGAGTTCAAGGCTGAATTCAGAGGGAAGCTCTATCAGGCTATTGCCGGCGCACTTATTGCCATCATCGTCGCAATTGCAGTTGCGGCTTGGGCGGTCGCCAAGAGCCTCCCCGACAAGATCGGGCTGGTTCCGCGAGGCACAGTCGCAGCTTTTGACCTGGCTGACGAATGTCCGCCAGGCTGGTCAGCCTATGACAAGGCTTTGGGGCGTTTTATCGTCGGCGCGGTGTCGGAAGAAGAGCTGGGCGGCATATCCTCCGATTTCAGCGTGGACAATGCCGGAGAGAAGCTCGTCGCTCGCCCCTTTGGTTCCACTGGCGGCTCGCAGTCGCACAGGCTGAGTCTCGCCGAGATGCCGCGTCACAACCATGGAGGCAGCACTGGTGGCTCAAGCGCGGGCCAATTTGTCATCCATCAAAGCGAACCCGCCGCCGGACGCTTTTCCGGCGATGTCCCGTACACGGTCGCCGATCATACCCATACGATCGCCGAACAAGGTGAAGACCAACCACACCCGAACGTGCCTCAGTATGTCGCCTTGGACTTCTGCATCAGGAACTAGGTTCGGCCACCTGGCCGCGTCTACATGGACGGTGCTGAATTCATCGAATATCCGGCGGACAGCCGCACATTGTGCCTGCCCATGGAAACCGTGATCGTGGCGTTCAACTGGCTCACTTCTGCAGGCGGCAGCGGACCATCTGGGTGCCGGGCTGGCCCGGGGCGGTGGACAGGTTCAGGGACTGGCTGTCGATCATCTGGACCCCGTAGGCCCGGTTCCTGCTGCCCCGGCCCTTGCAGGTCGCGTCAAGCATCACGCTTGTCTCGCCAGGTGATGTGGGCGGGAATGTGCAGGTGCCGGACGAGCGGCGGATGCTGTCGGGGGTGATGACCGCGAAGCCCTCGAATTCGGTCTGGTCCATCATCGCGCATTTGTCGCCGTCGCTGGCCCAGACGCCGACATAGGCCAGGCGGCTCCTGCTGTGATCATGGGAAAGCGCGGCGAGCGTGTCGTCGCGCAACAGGCTCTCGGGCGGCAGCACCGCTTCGAGACTGATCACCGGCACCCGTGAGGACGGGGTGGACTGCGGCTCCGAAACGCATCCCGCCAGGACCAGCGGCACGAGCATGCCGAGCAATGTCATTTTGAGCCGACTCATTGTGTCTCCTGTCACGGCGTCCGGGCTTTCTGGCCGACCATTGTGACAATTTCAAGCGGCTTCGCGGACGTCAATCCGGGCTGCCGGATTTGCGGCCAGCCAGTCAAGGCGGCTCCAGGGAGCATTGAGACGGCCTATGGATGGTCCGCCGCGTCGAACCGCCGTCTCGCGGCATCGACGGCTGTGAAATTGTCGCCGGACCATACCACCAGTTCCGTGAGCGGCGTCAGCATGGAGAGGCCGAGGCTGGTCAGGCCGTATTCGACGCTTGGCGGCTTGGTGGCGTGGACCTTGCGGTAGACATAGCCGTCGCGTTCCAGGTCACGCAGCGTCTGGGTCAGCATGCGCTGGGAAATATCGGGCACAAGGCGGCGCAACTCGCCGAAGCGGTAGGGCCGCTCGCCGAGCGCCAGCAACAGCAGCGTGCTCCATTTGCCGAAGATGCCCTGCATGACCTGGCGGACCGGGCATTTGTCGAGCGCATAGTCGCCCTGCATCATCCTGAGCCGGTCGGCAAAGCTGATCCGTGCATCCATGGGTGGTTCCTTCCCTGTAACCATTGGCGGCAAAACTGCCTTCTTTCGCCAGCATCACACTTACCATATGTGAAGTAACTCTCAATATGAGAGCTGCACTCATTTTCGACGCACCATCGGTGCGCATCGCCCAGGAAAGGACATTTCATGACTGGCAGGATTCTCGTCACCGGCGCTTCGGGACAGCTCGGCTCCCGCATTCTCCACCATCTGCTCGCCACAAGCGGCGTCGAAGCCTCCGCTATCGTTGCCGGGTCGCGCGATCCCGCAAAGCTCACGGACTTGGCCCAAAAGGGCGTCGAGACCCGCCGCATCGATTTCGATGACGCCGCCTCGCTCAGCGAAGGCTTCGCCGGCATCGATCGACTGCTGATTGTCTCCACCGATGCGCTCGATGGCGCGGGCACGCGGCTCAGGCAGCACTTGGCGGCAGTCGAGGCGGCAAGACAGGCCGGGGTGGGCCGGATCTTCTACACCTCGATGCCCGGCGCCGACGACAGCCTGATCACATTCGCGCCCGATCACCTGGGCACAGAAGCGGCGATCAAGGCGTCAGGCATCGCCCACACCATCTTCCGCAACGGCTGGTACATGGAAAACCTGTTCATGGCGCTGCCGCAGGCGCTTGCCTCGGGTCAATGGTACAGCGCGGCCGGCGACGGCAAGATTGCCCATATCGCCCGCGACGACATTGCCCGCGCGATCGCAGCCGACCTCGCCTCGCCGCCGGCGGAAAATGTCACCTACACGCTGACCGGCGACACCGCGCACACGACCGAGGAGATCGCCGCCCTTGTCCGCGACGTGACCGGCAAGCCGCTGGCGGTGGTGCATGTGAGCGACGCCGAGCTGGCGCAGGGCATGGAGCATGCAGGCGTTCCGGCGCCGTTCATCCCGACCCTGGTGTCGTTCGACGCCAACACCCGCGAAGGCAAGATCGCCATGGTGACGGACAACGCCAGGACGTTTTCAGGCGCGAGCCTGACATCGCTCAAGGATTTTCTTGAAGCCAACACGGCCGCGCTGGCGGGGTAGTCTGACCCGGCGCTCCGGTCATGGTCCTGATCTCCGGCCATGACCAGGGCCTCCCTCCTTCGTTTCCGGTGGAGGGAGGCTCGACCTCGAGAAGCCTACCCACAGGCCCTGACAAACCGGCGGACGGTTTCGGCCATGCCGTGTTCGAGTGCGTCGGCGGTGAGGCCGTGGCCGATGGAGACTTCGAGCAGGCCGGGCAGCGCGCGGGCGAGCGCCGGCAGGTTGTCGACGGTGAGGTCGTGGCCGGCATTGACGCCGAGCCCGAGGTCTGTGGCGATGCGGCCCGAGGCTTCGAGCCTGGCGAGCTCTTCGGCGGCGCGGGCCGGGTCGTCAAAAGTCCCGCCGTAGGGGCCGGTGTAGAATTCCACCCGGTCGGCGCCGGTGGCCTTCGCGGCTTCCAGGCTCGCGCGGCTGGCGTCGGGGTCGCAGAACAGCGACACCCGGGCGCCGCCCTTCTTCAGTCGCTGCACCACCGCGCGCAGGAAATTGCCCTTGCCCTCGAAATCCCAGCCGTGATCGGAGGTGGCCTGGGCCGGATCGTCGGGCACAAGGGTCACCTGCTCGGGCGCGTTCGCTTCCACAAGCTCAAGAAACGCGTCGGTCGGATAGCCCTCGATGTTGAACTCGGCTGTCGGAAACTCGTCGTCGATCAGCGCGCGGATCTCGGGAAGATCGGAAAAGCGGATATGGCGCTGGTCGGGCCTGGGGTGAACCGTCAGCCCGTGGGCCCCGTTCATGAGCGCGATGCGACCCAGGCCGGTGACGCTTGGCCAGGGCAGTTCGCGGCGATTGCGCAGCATGGCGATGGCATTGAGGTTGACGGAAAGCTCGGCGGGCATGGCGGCCTCATGAATGACGACAACGAAGAGAGCCTGCGACCCTCCTGCGTTTTCCTAAAGCATTGGCCGGCGATGTGAAATGAATTTCGGGAAAGCCGACATTCGGGTTTTGAATGAATGCCGGTCAGATCGGCAAAGCCACAGCGCGGAACCCCGATCCGTTCAGGATTTGCCGCGCCTGAGCCGGGCCGAGTAATCCTTCATGTCGGCGTCGTAGGATTCGATCATCCGGCGCTGGCGCCTTTTCCCTATTCGGAGGGCGCCCCAGAAGAACAGAACCGCCACCAAACCGATCAACGCAAACAGCGGACCGCCCAGTTCGCTGGGGTCCGATGTCCCGAAGGCTGATTTGAGCAGCTGGTCGAAATCGACGGCGTGGGCCGGCGCGGCAGCCAGGATGCCGGCCAGCGCCAGCAGGAAAGCGGACAGGGTGCGCATCGTGGTCTTCCTTGTGCAGATCATCCAGGCGCAATGTAGCGCGACATTGTTAAAAAACTGACCCTGGCCATGGATCTTTGCAGGGGTGAATAAGGCGCGCTTCAGGTAGCGCTTTATTAGAGTTTCTTCCGGATGATGCGCCAGTCACGCCGATGCCGTCCGGCACGGGCGTCACACCGACACGCGACCTTGTACGTGAGCTGTGGATGGGGGTTCGCAGCGCTGCCCGCACGGTATCGAGACAGAAGCAATGACGGCGCTGCGTGCAATCCAATGCGCGGGCCGACCCGAGGATAATGAATGTCGATCTTTCCCCTGCCGGCGCAAGAAGCGGAACGCGTGGCCAAGCTGCGCAGCTACGAAATTCTCGACAGCCTGCCCGAGGAAGCCTACGAGCGCATCACCCGGCTCACCGCCAAGATCCTCGACATGCCGGCGGCGATGATCTCGCTTGTCGACGGCGACCGTCAGTGGTTCAAGGCGCAGCTCGGCGGAAACCGGAACGAAATCCCGCGGGATCTCTCCTTCTGCGCCCACACGATCTGCCAGAACGATGTCTTCGTCGTCGAGGACGCCCGAACCGATCCGAGATTCGCCGACAATCCCTTCGTTACCCATGATCCCCATCTCCGCTTTTACGCCGGCGCTCCCTTGCGCGCCAGCGGCGGACTCAACATCGGTACGCTGTGCGTCCTCGACACCAGGCCACGCACGATGAGCGACGCCGACAGGCAATCGCTCGAAGATCTTGCGGCAATTGTCATGGACGCGCTCGACACGCGGCTCATCATCGACCGGGCGGAAACCGCCGAGCGCCGGCTGGTGGATGCGGTGGAGTGCCTGCCCGACGGTTTCGTGCTGTTCGACAGGGACGACCGGCTGGTCATCTGCAACAGGCGTTACCGCGAGATCTACACCGAGAGCGCAGACCGAATCCAGCCGGGGGCGCGCTTCGAGGATCTGGTCCGGTGGGGCGTTGAAAGGGGACAGTATCCCGATGCGGTGGGCAACGAGGAGGCCTGGATCGCCCAGCGCCTGGAGATGCATCTCAATCCGGGGGATCCGATCGAGCAGCAACTGCCGAACGACATCTGGTTCCGGATTCAGGAACGCCGCACCAGCGACGGCGGTACAGTCGGATTCCGCTTCGACATCACCAAGCTCAAGCGCCAGGAACGGGACCTGGCGCGGCTTGCCTGGACCGACAGCCTGACCGGAGCCATGAACAGGCGGCGCTTCATGGAGCTTGCCGGCGCCGAGATCGAGCGCGCCCGCCGCCATGGCATCGATGTGTCGCTGCTCGTTCTCGATCTTGACCATTTCAAGCAGATCAACGACCGCAATGGCCATACCGCCGGCGACGAGGTTCTCAAGGGATTGGTTGAACGCTGGAAACGGGCATTGCGGTCGCACGACCTTGTGGGCCGGATCGGCGGCGAGGAATTCTGTATCCTGCTGCCGGAGATCGGATCAGACGGCGCGGCGCGGGTGGCCGAAAAGCTGCGCAAGGCGACCGCGAACCTGCCATTTGCCTTGGAAGGCCAGTTGCTGCGCGCCACCGTCAGCATCGGGGTGGCGACCCTTGCGCCAGGCCAGGACCTGCCGGACCTGATGCGCTGCGCCGACAGGGCCCTGTACGAAGCCAAGGACGCCGGACGCGATCGCTTCGCGGTCAGCGCCGCCTGAACCGCGTTCGCTGATGCGCATGCGAGCATAGGCTCCTGCACCCATGGTTTCGGGCTGTTTGGACCATTATTGGTTCGTCAAAACCGATCCGGTAGAACTGACGTGCGGGTATGGAAGCGGGGCAGGACAATGCTGTTTTTCCGGGAAGGTATTCATACTACGCCCTGTTGCTCATATCCCTGATCAACATCATCTGGATTGCCATCGCCGGGCTGAGTTCCCCACTAGGGCCACTTGCGATTCCGGCACTTACACTGGGCGTTCTGTCTCTCTGCGTGTTCGCAACGCGCAGGGTCTCCGCCTCCAGCGAGGTTTCGAAAGCGGTCTTCACGCGCTTTGGCTAATTCATGCAGGGGCTGATCTGCCGTCAGATCTCGTGGCTCGCCATTCGTGCATTCAATCACGCCAGCATAACAACGAGTTTCGCCTATAGTAATAATCTGCTTTCAAACCTGGATCAGTATCTCTGGCTCGACTGGGAAGATTGCATTATCAGTCATTTTTCTCTTTATAGGAGGAGTGGCCCAAATCAGCGACCAAAATATTAAAAACAACAGCCAGGAGCACTCAGCGCCGTCAGACAGCACGGCGGTTTCTGGTGATGTTTCCGCGCAGGAGGTTTGTGCGCCAGAGCACTCTGCCTTCCCGGCTCACCTGCAGGGTCTGACCGATCGCGCCCGCGGTTACGTCGAGTCCGCGGGTTCCGCCAACACCCGCCGCGCCCATGCCAGCGACTGGAAACACTTGCCGCCTGGTGCCGGCGCCAGAATATCTCCCCCTCCCCGGATCCGCAAGTTGTTGGCCTGTACGTCACCGCCTGTGCGTCCGGGGCCGCCGAACGCGGCGCGAATCCGAACAGCGTCTCGACCATCGAGCGGCGTCTCTCGGCCATTGGCTGGAACGCAGTCCAGCGCGGCATGATGCTCGACCGCAAGGATAGGGCCATCGCCACATCATGGCCGGCATCCGCAACACGCATGCGGCCCCTCCCCGGCAGAAAGAAGCTTTGCTGCCTGAAGACCTGATTGCCATGCTTGAGACGCTGGACAGGGGGGGGCCTGCCCGGTATCCGCGACCGGGCCAGGCTGCTTGTCGGTTTTGCCGGTGGTCTCCGTCGATCCGAAATCACCGGCCTCGACCTCGGCCGTGACCAGAAAGGGGACGGTCGTGGCTGGATCGAAATCCTCCACAAAGGTCTGCTGATCACCCTGCACGGCAAGACCGGCTGGCGCGAGGTCGAGGTCGGCCGCGGTTCCTCCGATGCCACCTGCCCCGTCATCGCCATTGAGACCTGGATTAAGTTTGCGAAACGCGCCAAAGGTCCTCTGTTTCGCCGTGTCAACGGCAAGGGAAAAAAACCGGGCCTGATCGGCTCAACGATCAGGAAGTGGCGCGTCTGGTCAAGCGCGCAGCTTTTGCCGCTGGCGTGCGGGGCAATCTGTCAGAACACGACCGGGAGAAGCGGTTTGCAGGCCATTCGCTACGCGCCGGGCTTGCTTCATCCGCGGAAGTCGACGAGCGCTGTGCCCAGAAGCAGCTTGGCCATGCCAGCGGAGACATGACCCGCCGGTATCAGCGGCGGCGCGACCGGTACAGAGTTGACCTGACGAAGGCGGCTGGCTTGTGAAAACGCCTCATTTGGTCCCTTGTCCCGGACTTCTACACACCTGCCATCAGAACATCGACAGCACGCGTGATAAGATCACCCTGGTCTGCAACATCTCCGGTGCGCTCAAGACTGGATCTGCGCACCGCAGCAATCAACCGGGTTGCAATAACGAGGTGCATTCCGTTGACTTCAATCTCGGGGTTGAGCAGCTTGACTGCCGGGTAGTCCGGAAGCAGCGGAATGACAACGATGGCCGGATCAGGTGGCAGCAGGTCGCTTTCAACAACGACCATCATCACACCCTGATATTGGGCCACATCAAACCGGCTCAGCTGTTCCACGAAGACCCGCCCGGTGAAGCCATGATGTCAGCTAACGGGTGGCCGTTGCGTTCATGCCATTCCGCTTGAGCTGCGAATGCATCCGCGTTTTCAGCCTTCCATCTCTTGTTTCGAGCATCTGCGATTGCTTTGAGAAGCGCTGCTTCAGCTACAGCGGACACATTGATCTGCAGGTCTTTCGCACTTTCGAGCGCATCTGCATCCAGCGTCACAGAGGTCTTGCGCTTTAGTTTGCCTGTCATGAGGACCTGCTCCTTGTGCATACCGTCAATGTATACCGCGCAATTGCAGGACACAACCTTCACCCTGCCCATTGGAGTTGAGCGACGCGCGTGTGCCAGTTGAGATCAGCCAAGACCGCCGCATCCACATGGGCAGGCGTACCGATCGAAAATTCATGGACATCGCCATGGGCCGGCTCACTTTTGAAGGTCGCGTCACCGGCGATCCAGTTTCCGGCAATCAGATGTTCTCCCGTCAGCATTTCATTCTCCAGTCAGATAAGGTTTCGTGCGGCAAGATTGCGCATGAAAGAGGCGACGCCAAAGGACCACTCCGGACAGTCCGTCGAAAGCCGCACTATGTTTGTCAGGCTGCCAAGAGCGGGAGAGGCAATCGTGACGACATCGCCGATCTTGTGGGTAAACCCTTCGCCCGGCGCATCCCTCTCCTGGGTCGGGGCGAACAATGTACCGAGGAACAGCATGAGCCCGTCGGGATACTGATGATGGCGGCCCAACGTCTGGGCAACCAGATCGGCCGGATCGCGGCTGATCTCCTTCATCGAGGAATGGCCGTTGAGCACATAGCCGTCCTCGCCGGTGACTGTCAGGTCGAGTTCGGCCTGGCGCACATCATCAAGCGTGAAGTCTTCGCCAAACAGCCGGATCATCGGCCCGATGGCGCAGCTCGCATTGTTGTCCTTGGCCTTGCCCAACAGCAGCGCCGAGCGGCCCTCGACGTCCCGCAGATTGACATCATTGCCGAGCGAGGCGCCGACGATCCTGCCTTTTGACGATACCGTCAGCACAATTTCCGGCTCGGGGTTGTTCCATTTCGAAATCGGGTGCAGCCCGACGTCTGCTCCAGGACCAACCGAAGACAGAACCTGGGCCTTGGAAAACACCTCGGCATCCGGACCGATGCCGACTTCCAGATACTGGCTCCACAGCCCCTCGGCGATCAACGCCGACTTGACCCTCATCGCCTCCTCGGACCCGGCCTTGATGTTGCGCAGCGAACCGCCGATCGCTTCACCGACACGGGCACGGATATCGAGCGCCTTCCCGGGATCGCCTGCCGCCTGCTCCTCGATCACCCGCTCGACCATCGAAGAGGCGAATGTGACGCCGCAAGCCTTGACCGCCTGCAGATCGCACGGCGCCAGAAAATGCGGGGTGGCCATATCGCCAGCGCCGTTGCTTGCTAGCTCTGCAACTTTGCCCAAAGATGCTCCTGGTGCAGTTCGCACATATCCGGTCGGATCATCCATCTCGCATATGTCGCGAACTGTCGGGGCCTGTTTCGACGTGATGTCGACGACGGCGCCGTCGCGGACGGTCACAACGGACGGCCCGCCGGCTTCGGGCGACCAGAAGCGGCCGACAAAAACGCCATCGGCTGGAAGGTTGAATGCGGTCATCGTGAAAATCCTTCACTGCTTGTGACGCAAGGCGTATCGGGGACGTGCCGTCATTTCTTCCTGAAGTCCGGACTGCGCTTTTCGGCAAATGCCCGGCGGCCTTCCGCGGCATCTTCGGTGGCGAAACATATGGTCTGCAGGTCGCGCTCATAGGTGATCGCGTTCTCGACGGGCATCCAGGCCGCAGCAGAAAGATTGAGTTTTGCGGTTTCCACTGCGACGGGGGCACGCGCTGCAATTGTCTGCGCTGTCTCGCGGGCGCGCGCCAGAAGATCCGCTTGAGGCAGGACCTCACTGACAAGCCCCCATTGCAGCGCAGTCGCTGAATCGACCGGGTCGCCTGTCATCAGCATCAAAGCCGCATTTGACGGGCCGGCGGCAGCGCGCAGGAATGTCGCCATCCCCCCGCCACCGATCCAGCCGAGCTTGACTTCCGGAGCGGCAAAGCTGGCGTTCCGGGATGCGATGCGGATATCGCACGACATCGCTGTTTCCAGCCCGCCGCCAAAGGCATAACCGTTGACGGCGGCGATCACCGGCTTGACGATGCGGCGAACCGCGTCGCAGTAATCCTGTCTTTGCCGGAAAGACCAAGGCGTGGTGTAACTGTCGAGCGCCCGAATATCGGACCCGGCCGAAAAGGCCTTTTCACCCGCGCCGGTCAGAACGATGGCGCGTATGACGTCATCCTCATTGCATCGGCGCGCCAGATCGACCAGCGAGGCTGCCATATCGGGCGTCACTGCATTGAGTTTTTCCGGGCGATCAATGGTGATGACAGCGATGTGACCATCAATCTCGAAACCAATCTTTCCGGACATCCTGGACTACCTTTCCCCGCCATTGCGGCTTGCGGTGTAAAGCATCTGCAAATGATCGAGCATCGCATCGGCTGGTGTGTGGTTGTCGAAACCGTCGCGCAAGGCGTTGGACGCTTCGGTCTGAAACGCGATGTAGCCTGCATGGCGCGGACGCACATAGGCGTGCTCCAACGTTTCAAGCGTGTTGAGGTAGAAGTTGCCCCAGGCGGCGTTGACATCCCGATCACGCCAGGCGTCGCGGCGCGAGGGCTGGCCATCATGTGCCGGCAGGAACTGACGTTGCGCCGTCTGCCCCATCAGCCACAACACATGATCCTTGAGCTCCTTGTCCGGGCTGCAACGCCTGGAAATGCCGATGCCGGTTCCGCCAAGCGTGCCCTTGGGAGCGCCGCCTTCAATGCGCGGAGCATCATGGAACTCAAGCGGCACTAGCCCGTTCGCGGGCCTGCTGTAATTGACATAGCCATAAACCAGCGGGCAAAGCGCGACACTGTCCTGACGCGTCATCAGGCCGAGCAGACCGATCGGATTGAGAGGCCGGGCTTCGTGGGGCGTGGATCGTGCGATCCGCGCGAGAATTTCATAGGCATGCCGCCCGACATCACGGCTGACCAGCCGGTCCGGATCAGCGATTGCCGGCGGATCACCCAAGGAGGCGCAGATCGAGAAGAACGACAGGATGGCATGCGGGCCGGCGATGGAAGCCGCGACCGGCACATGGCTCTCCACCAGCGCCATGACATCGTCCCACTGCCGCGGCGGCGGGCCTTCAAGCAGGTCCGGGCGCAGAGCCATGACTTGCGACGCGGCGTCCAGCGGCAGCGCCCAATGCTTGCCGGCAAACCGGTAGCTTGACAGGCACGGACCGATTATCTCCTTCTCGAGCGACACCGGCAGATCATCTCCGAACACCTCCTCCATCGAATAGAGGCAACCGGCTTCCACGGCCTCGCCGACATGGGGATGATCGAGCACGACCAGATCATACCGGGCGCAGAGATCCGCGATGGGAGCGGACTCAAAGCCCTCCAGCGGCTGCTTTTCCCAGACTATGGACACTTCGTTTCGCGCCAGGGCGTCGCGCGCGGCCGCATCCAGAGCATTGAATCCGCGCGGATGATCCCAGGTCAGTCCTTTCCAGATCGCTGTCATTGCTTTTCCCCGATGGAAACCGCGCCGGATGCGGCCAGGGCGCTGATGCGCTCGGAATCATAGCCGGCCTCCCTGAGGACTTCCTCCGAATGCTCTCCGACCAGCGGCGCGCCTCGATCGACGGTGGAGGGCGACTTGGAAAACCGGATCGGAAAGCCCGGTGTTTTGACATGGCCTTCAGTGGGATGATCGTATTCGACGAAAGTCTTGTTGTGGGCAATCTGCGGGTCATTGACCAGTTCGGCATAACCGTAGACCGGCCCCGCCCAGATTCCCGCCGACTCGAAAGCTTCGAGCCATTGGGCGGTTGATCCGGTTTCGAGCCGGACCCTGGTCAGTGCGAAGATTTCATCGCGCTTTTCCCAGCCATCGCGCTCGTCGTTCATCAGCATGAGGGCTGGTTCGGATATGATCTCACCCAGCGTCTTCAAAGGCGGAAACGCCAGGGCAAGGTACCCGTCGGATGTCTTGAAGGTGCCGTAAGGCGAGCGGATGTAACAATGGGCGTGCGGCTCGGCGCTGCGGGCTTGCGGCTTGTTGCCCACAGTGAACACGGACAGTTCCTGCATCTGGATCGTGGTGATGGCGTCGAGCATGTTGACCTGAACCAGTTGCCCCTCGCCGGTGCGCTCCCGGTGCAAGAGTGCTGCCAACGCGCCCTCGAAAGCGGTGTAGGCGGTGATGGCGTCCGCGAGATACATGCCCGCCGGGGTCGGCGGCTCGCCTTCCCGTCCAGCAGAGCGCATCGCGCCGGACATGGCCTGCAACAGCAGGTCCTGCCCGGGACGCTGCACATAGGGACCGTCTTCGCCATAGCCGGACATGGAGACATAGATGAGCCGCGGGTTGAGCGCGGACAGTGTTTCGTAGTCGACGCCCAGACGGGTGGCGACACCGGGTCGGTAGTTCTGAATGAAGACGTCGGCCGATTTGACCAGATCGGCCAACACTTCCCGCCCGCCTTCGCTCTTCAGATCGACCGCCAGCGAGCGCTTGTTGCGATTGAGCGAGAGGAACGAGACATTGATCTTGTTGCCCTTGGCTCCGCCCGCTGACACATGGCGCTGCCATTCGCCGCTGGTCGGCTCGACCTTGACAACATCAGCGCCGAGATCGCCCAGCCGCTGGGCCGCGAAGGGACCCGCCATTGCAATCGAGCAATCGAGAACCCGGTAGCCGCTAAGAATACCCACGGAGTTTCCTTCCCTTACTGCATGACCCAGCCACCATCGACATTGATGGTCTGGCCGGTGATAAAGCTCGCGTTTTCAGACGCGAGAAACAGGATTGTTCCGGCAATGTCGCCAGCATGGCCGCGGCGTTGCACCGATTGGTTTTCAAGCACGTAGCGATTGTAGCCTTCCGGATCGGCGTGGATCTTCTCCGCGTCCGTTGGAAAGGCGCCGGGCGAGATGGCGTTGACGGTGACGCCATATTTGCCGAACTCACGCGCCCAGGCGCGGGTCAAGCCGATCAGCGCGCCCTTGGACTGGACATAGGGGGCCAGGTGCTCCCATCCGCCGTAGAACGTGATCGAAGCGATGTTGATGATCCGGCCCCAGCCCCGTGTTTTCATGTGCGAAAGAGCGGCCCGCACGCACATCAGATGGGACTCGACATTGACCCGCTGGATCTTGCGGTACTCCTCAACGGAATAGTCCTCGAAGGCACGGGACGGATACATAGCCGCGTTGTTGATGACGACGTCAAAACCGCCGGTCTCGGCGGCAAGCTGTTCGAGCTTTGCCGGAAGCGTATCAGTGTCCGAGAGGTCGAAATCGCGCTGGATCAGTTGCGCCCCGCAGCCTTGCGGCAAGGCCTGCCGCAGCGCATCGCTCTTGGCGGGATCATTGTCGATGGCGACAACACATGCACCAGCCCCGATGAGCCGCAAGGTTGTCGCCATTCCAAGTCCACCGGCGGCACCAGTGTATAGCACGGTCTTGCCGGCCAGCATGCCGGCGGGCGCGGGCGTCAAAACGGAGCTGCTCATGCGCGCCCCCTGATCTGTTCGAAATTACCGGATGGTTCCGGGTAGCCTTCAGCGGGCTGTTCTGCGAGTCGCGAGATCCGGGCCTCGCTGCTGGCAATTTCCGCCGCATTGGTGAGCACGCGGAACCGGGAATCGTAGCTGCGCTCTTCGCCGTGTTCGAGCCAGATCATCTCGCCGCGATCCCTGGCGGCCTTCTGTCCCAGGACATGATTGGTGGACGGCTCGATCCCGAGGGCGTAGTGCGCCGACTGGAAGTTCTGCCACTGATACATGCAGGGAAACTGGTCCTTGCGCGTCGTCACCTCGAAGCCGAAGCCGAGAGCATCGTTGACCAGTGCGACCGGTACTTCGCCGCTGGCATCCGGCGTCATCTCGTGCTGCCAGACCTGTTCGTGAAACGGGTTGATCGGCGCCGGCATGGTGCGGTAGCCGACATTCTGGCGCCGATAGTCAGCCCCGGCATGGGCGGCCCAGACCACTTCGCGGATCGGTGCGAGATAGCGCGATCCCTCAGAAAGCACCGGATGCGCCAGGTTGATGTGATAGCAATACATATGCGGGGTCCGGTAGAAACCGAGATTGACGACCTTGTCGGAAATGCGGATCTCGTTGGATCCGACTTCGGCCTCGATCCGCCGGACCAGTTCGAGATGCTCGCCAAAGACGGTCGCCTGCCTGACCCGGCCTTCGGCCCATAAGATGCAGCGGTCGCCCTCCCAGCGTTCGCCATAGCCGGTGAGGCGGGCCGGAATGGTTCCGACGCGGCCGTGGATGGATTGCTTGACCGTCTCGCGCGGTCCGTAGACGTAATTGTCGGCCGGAGCATCATACATGAACAGGATATGATCGAGCCCGCACGTCACCATGAGGCCGGAGAAGGACCGCATCCACGACAGTCCGCTCTCGCCCTCGTACTCATGCAGGCCGGGATGCCGGAAGCCTGACGGCGAATGCCAGCCGATCGATTTGCCCTGCCACTCGCAGTCGGCGATATCCATGGCCCGGTCGATAAGCACCGTGAAGCGCAGTCCCGAGCCCGTGCGGAACTCGAGCATGCGGATTCCGTGCTCAAGACCGTCACCCAGGGTCATCAACCGCACGCCCGCGAACTGTGTGAGGTCGCCGGCATGGGCAGCAACATCGACGCGCGACATATCTCTCCCGTAGAGCTGCACCATGGACATCTCCCTTCCGTTCCGGCGCGCCGCTCGCGGCCGGTCATGTGTTCGATTGTTGATTGCGGGCCGCGGGAGCGCCGCGGCCCGGACTTGATCAGAGACCGTTGGCGCGAAGCTTCCCGTCGAGGAATTTTTTGGCGCGCGGCACGTCGGCCTCTTCCAGATGCTCGATGATCATAGGGATGTTCGGATGCTTCTGCGCCAGCCGCTTCAGGTAGAGATCATAGTTGAGCTCGCCCAGACCGGGCGCGGGCAGTTCGATTTCGCCGACGCCGCGGAAAGTGTGGCTTTCATGCGCATCCTCGTCGCCAATATCGGAGTGCTTTTCGGTCTTGTCGTCGCCCGAACGCTTGACGTCCTTGGCGTGACCGATACAGATCTTGTCCGACAGCGCGTCAAACACGCGGTTGAGCGTCTCGTCCATCTTGTCGATGTTGTGAGCCTCGAAATAGTTGGTCGGGTCCATCAGCAGGCCGAGACCGGGATGATCGACTTCGGCAAACATCCGCAATGTTTCCTCGACCGACCCGACAACGTTGTTGACATAGGTTTCGAGCAGGAAGACCGCGCCATGATCATAGGCGTGCTGGGCGAGTTCCTTGATAACCGCACGGCAATCTTCCCAGCCTTCCTCGGTCTTGTTCTTCGGATGATGCACCCAGTCGCTATCGGTGTCGAAAGTGCCGGTTTCCGAAATCACATAGGGCGAGCCGAGATGTTGGGCGTTGGCGATGATTTCCTTGAGCAGCCCGTTTCGCTTGGCGCGTTCGGTCTTGTCCGGATGCACGATATTGGTGTAACCGGAGATGCAGCTGATCGGCAGATCATGGTCGCGAAACGTTTCGCGGATGCGGACGCACTTGTCCCTGGTGATGTTGCCGGCGCTCAGATCCATGCCCTTGAAGTGCATGTCGAGCTGGACGGTGTTGAAGCCGTGGCCGCGGATGACTTTCGCCGATTCCTCCAGCGTGTATGGAAAATAGGCCGTGAAAATTCCGGTCTGCATCATGATTGAATCCTCCCTTTGAGTTCAGTCGATATTGATTTCGGAAAGCCGGACGGTCCGGCGCTCTTCAATTGAGCGGTAGGCGGCTTCCACCAGCGCCATGGTGCGGACATTGTCCGCGACCGAAAGCGCCGGGGCCTTGCCGGTTTTGACGGCGTGCTGGAGCTGTTCCATCACACCGATGAAGGCATGCGGGAACCACATGGTTTCCCAATCTGGCGTGACCCATTTGCCGCCGGTAGACTTCTGCGACGCGTAGCTTAGCGTTGAAGGCGCGCCTGTTGGCCAGCCGATGGTTCCCTTGGCAACGCCTTCGGTCCCCTCCACACGCCAGTCGATATGCTGGTCATCCTCGTAGCCTTCAGCCCTTGGGCCTGACCAGACATCCTCCAGCGAGACCGCGAGGAGCCCTGAGGGAAACCGCAACGTCGACATCACGATGCCGTCGGTATGGGCAAACTTCGTGCGCGGATCGGGCCGAGTAAGCGATGTGACTTCGTCGGGATCGCCAAACAGGAAGCGCAATGCATCGAGATGATGAACGCTCATGTTGGACAGCGTCAGACGGTCATAGCCTTCGAGAAATCCTTGCCAGTGCGGTATGGCATGCATGTCGATCTGCGCGAACACGATCTCGCCGAGATCGCCCGCGTCGATGATCTGCTTGAGCACGCGCATCGACTGGTCGTAGCGCATGTTCTGGTTGACCGAGAGGATCTTGCCTGCGGCCGCTGCCTCGTCACGCAGCGCTCTCGCCTCATCCAATGACAACGCCAGCGGTTTCTGCGCCAGGATCGCCTTCACATTCGGTGACGCGAGCGCCTTGCGGATCAGCGCCGGCTGCAGATCCGGCGGATAGGCGATGTCGACGATCTCTACCGCGGGATCGGCAATCAGCGCCTCAGGCGTGTCATGCACGGTCTTGATGTTCCAGCGGTCGGCGACGGCTTGCGCCTTGCTTCTGGTTCGCGAAGCAATCGCGGCGACATTGAAACCGGCTTCGGCGTAGGCGGCCAGATGGCATTCCGCCATGATCATGCCAGCGCCGATGCATCCGATGGCGTAGTCCCTGCAGCGTATCTGCGGGTCGGGCACAAAGCTCATTTTATCCATCCTCCCAATAATTCTGCGATCATCCTCAAGCCCTCACAGCCAGCCCGTCGCTGGCGAAGAAGCAGGCCTGCCCCGCCGCCACGGAAAGCGAGGCTTCGCTGTCGGGTTTGATTTTCGGTTGGCCGCGCACCATGGCGCGCAGCGATGTCTCTCCGGTCTGAAGCGTCACCACGGTGACCCCGCCAAGCGGCTCGACTTCGTAAACGCGGACCAGGCCTTGCCCGCCGTCTGCGGCAGGCGTAACGATCAGGTCTTCAGGCCTTATCCCGATCTGGGCAGCACCCTCAGGGACCACCAGACCGGAAAGTGGCAGCGCGCCAGCCAGTGCGCTTGCACGACCTGCGTCCAGCGCAATCAGGTTCATCGCCGGCGCGCCGAGCATGCGCGCGACATAGGACGAGTGCGGGTTGTCATAAATTTCAGAAGGGGCTCCAATCTGGCGAATCGAGCCAGTTTCGAACACGGCAATCCGGTCGGCGACCGACATCGCCTCTTCCTGATCGTGGGTGACATAGACCATCGTGCGGCCCAACTCGTGCTGGATGCGTTTGAGCTCGACGCGGGTTTCCTCGCGCAATCGCGCGTCCAGCGCCGAAATCGGATCATCCATGAGATAAGCGACCGGATCGCGCACCAGCGCCCGCGCGATCGCCACCCGCTGCCGCTCGCCGCCAGACAGTTGGGCCGGCGACTTGTGCAGGATGTGCCCGATGTGGAGCTTGCCGGAAACCTCGGCGACCCGCTTTGCTATGGCGCTCTCGTCAATCCGGCGTTCCGCCAGCGGAAAACGAACATTTTCCTCGGCGGTCATGTGCGGAAACAGCGCCAGGTTCTGAAACACCATCGCCACATTGCGCCGTGCCGGCGAGACGTGATTGACGGGCTTTCCATCGATCAGGATCTCGCCGTCATCGGGTTTTTCAAGCCCGAGGATCAGCTTGAGGATCGTGGTCTTGCCCGAAAGCGGCGGTCCGAAAAGACAGAAGAATTCGTTGTCGGCAATGTCGAAGCTGACATCGTTGACGGCGATGGTGTCGGCGAACCGCTTGGTGACGTTCCTGAATGCGATCGAAGCCATCAGCGTTTCTCCACGATCGCGTTGCCGGTATCAGCATCGAACAACCGGATATTGGCAGGATCGATCGAAAGCGTGACGATGTCCCCGGTCTGGACAACGACATCATTGTCGAAGACGCCTTTGATCGACGCGGCCTTTTCGCCCATATGCAATATCGTCCGGGCGCCTATCCGCTCGACAAAAGTTACCGGCATCCTGATTCCCTCGCCACTGGTCAGCCGGCAATGTTCCGGCCGGAAGCCGTAGATGATGGCCTTGCCGTCAGGCATCTCACCAACCAAGGCAGCGGGAAGCTGTTCCGAGACTCCGGCATCACCAAGATCGACACGCATGCCCTGATCGGTTCTGACGGTTGTGCCCTTGAGCAGGTTCATGCCAGGAGATCCGAGGAAACTGGCGACAAAGACACTGGACGGATTGTTGTAGACGTCGATCGGGGTTCCGACCTGCAGCAGTTTGCCATGATCCATCACCGCGATACGGTCGGCCATGGTCATCGCCTCGAGCTGGTCATGGGTGACATAGACCATGGTCTGGCGGAACTGGCGCTGCAGGTGCTTGAGTTCCGTGCGCATCACCGACCGGAAGGCCGCATCGACATTCGACAGCGGTTCGTCGAGCAGGAATATTGCCGGTTCCATGATCGCCGAGCGGCCGATTGCAAGGCGCTGCAGGATGTTGACCGAAAGCCCGGCCGACGGCTTGTTCAGCATCGGGGTCAGATGCAGGAAATCGGCCATGTCCTTGACCCGCCGGTCCCTCTCGGGCTTGGCGACGCCGGTCGCCTTCAAACCGTAAGCAAGATTGTCGTAGACGCTCATATGGGTGAAGATGGCATAGTTCTGGAACACGAAGCCGACGCCGCGCTTGCCCATCGGCACGCCGCGCATTTCGCGGTCTCCAAACCGGATGCTGCCTTCACTCGGCTCGAGCATGCCCGCAATCATGTTCATTGTGGTCGACTTGCCGCAGCCGGACGGTCCCAGCAATGCTACGAACTCGCCATCGGCAATCTCCAGGTCCATACCTTTGAGAGCGGTGAAAGCGCCGAAGGACTTGCTCAGGTTTTCAAGATGGATCGCGGTCATCGGCTCAGCTCCCGGCTCTGCGACATGCGCCTGATGGCATAGGCCGACACCACGGAGAGGGTGATGAGGATGACCAGCGCCACCGCTGCAACATAGCCCCAGATCAGCTCCTGCTGGGTGACCTTGTAGATGTAGATCGAGATGGTCTCGGTGGCGACGCCAGGACCGCCGCCGGTCATGATGTAGAAGTTGTCAAACACCTTGAAGTTCTCGATCACCCGGATGGCAAGCGCGATGATGATGATGGTTTTCATGCGCGGCAGCACAATGGTGAAAAAGCGTGTGGTCCAGGACGCGCCAAGCAAGGTCGCGGCGCGCAACTGATCCTCAGGCACACCGACGAGGCCTGCCAGCAGGATCAGGAACATCAGCGGCGTCCATTGCCAGATGTCGGAGACGATGACTGCAAACAGGGCAAGATCGGGATCGGAAAGCCAGGCAATCCTGACCGGCGATCCATAGAAGAAGGACAGGATGTCATTGACCGGTCCACCGGACTGGAACAGCATGAAGAACATGTAGCCGGCGACGGCAGGGACAACCATCATCGGAACCAGCAGGACCGAGTAGAGAAACCGCCGACCGGGGAAATTGTCGACGAACAGGATCGCCAGGCCCAGTCCGAGCAGGAATTCGGTGGGGACACAGATCGCCATCACCAGCGCGGTGCGTCCGAGAGCCGACCAGAAGCGGTCGTCCTCAAGCAGATCCGTGTAATTTGCAAAGCTGTTCCAAAGCTCATGCGCCTGCCACCAGGCAATCCCGTCAAGCGGGGACCAATCCGTCAGACTGATATAGATCTGCATCAGGATCGGGAAAGCGGCGATGAACAGAACCAGAAGCTGGGCCGGCAGGGTCAGCCAGAAACCAAGCTTGCGGCTGTCGCGCGCGTCCTCGTGCTCGGTCGCGTCGCCGCGGGTGTCGAGTGCTGTGACGGTCATTGCTTGAGCGCTCCGAATGTCAGGCCGCGCACCAGGTGCTTCTGGATGGCGATGCCGAGGATGACCGGAGGAACGGCCGCGATCAGGCCAAGGGCAGCTTTCGCACCATAGAGCTGACCCGTCATTGAGGATGACAGCGAGGCCATGTAGACGGGGATCGTCACCCAGTCGCGAGTCGTCAACAACAGCGCAATCAGGTAGTCCGACCAGTTGAGGATGAAGACGAACAGTGCGGAACTGGCGAGCGCAGGGCGCATCATGGGAAGGGTGATCTTCCAGAACACGCGCAGCCGCGAGCAACCTTCGACAAGAGCCGCGTCCTCGATCTCACGAGGCATGTCGTCAAAGAAGGTCTTCATCAGCCAGAAGGCAAAGGGCATGGTGACGATGCCATAGACAAGCGCCAGGCCGTACCAGGTGTCGATGAGGCCGAGAAAGGCCCACATGATCATCACCGGGATCATCACGGCCATCGGCGGGAAGATGCGCAGCTGTATCAGAGCCAGCGGCAGATTGCCGCCGGAGCCGAACCGGGACAGGCCGTAGGCTGCCGAGGTTCCCGAGATCATCGCGATCAGGGTTCCGAATACCGCTGACAGAAGCGAAGACAGGATCGGCTGCCCCGCCGTGCGGTCGAGCGCAACGATCAGTTCCGAACTGCTCTCGCCAAACAGGAAGCGAAAATTGTCGAGAGTCGGGCTCTTCGGCCACCAGGTGAGGTCGGCGCCAGTGGCGGACCATTCGGCGATCGGCTTGAAGGCCATCGACGCCATCCACAGCGTCGGCACAAGCGACAGCGCCACAAGTGTCAGGATCACCGCATAACGGAAGATCTCGAATGGCAGGGAGCGGTTCATGGCGAATCCAGATCAATCGTTGGGACATGCGAGGCGGAGACCGCCTCGCATTCGTTCTCCGAGAGAGTCGGGTTTAACCGATCGGATCGGTGATCGTCGGCCAGGCTGCCTTGTTGGCCTTTATGGCCTCGATCAGCTTGTCCTCGCCGATGCGGCGGGCAACGCGCGACCACTGCCGTTCGGTATCGGCCATGGCCTCGGCCGCGGTCTTGGAGCCCGTCAACGCAGCCATGAGGTTTTCGTCGAGTGCGTTGTGGAAGGCGGTCGCGCCCGGATAGTTGATCGTCGGAACCGTGCGGGCGACACTCTCGCGCACCACGTCCATGTGGTAGTCATGGTAGGTCTGACGCACCAGCGGATCAGCGAAGTTCGAAAGCTGGAACGGATCGAAATATCCGCCCGGGTTCGCCGTCATCCAGGAATAGATGCGGCTCGATCCCAACCACTGCAGCAGCAGGTAGCTTGCTTCGGGATGCTTGCTCTGCGACGAAACCGATGCCGACAGATTGAGCCAGAGGACCGTCCGGCGGATCAGGCTGCCGTCAATCTCGCGGCCTGGCGGCAGATGCGAACCGACAAGACCAGTGACCTTGCTGCCGTCATTGCCTGGATTGTCCAGGAATTTCGGCAGGTTGGAGAAGGCGCAGGTCATGGCCGCGCCGCCGGAGGCGAAATTGCCATACTGCTCGGGCCAACCCCAGGAGATCGCATCCGGCGAATGATGCGCCAGCGAATCCACATATTCCTGGGTGGCGGAAATGCCCGCTTCGGAATTGATCAGGGCGCTGCCATCATCGCTGAACAGGAACTGGTTGGGCGAAGCCATCGAGACAAAGCGCTGATACCAGTTGGTGTAGCCCCAGCCCTGGTTTCTCAGATCCGTCGAGCCGAACAGGCCCTGGTCGGGCCGATGGAAGAAGGCAGCGACCTCGTCATGCTGCTTCCAGGTCTTCGGCGGAGCCAGTTCATAGCCATGCTTGTCGGCAAACGCCTTCTGCTCGGCCGGATCGGAGAACAGGTCTGTCCGGTGGTTCCAGATCTGAAAGTCGCCGTCGAGGGATACACCATAGGTCGAGCCGCGGTAATTGTTGAGCAGCGAGACGCCCTGCTCGCCGCCGACATAGCCACGCTCCGGATGGTCCCACTCGGGACGATGGGCCGCGACATATTCGTCGAGATTGACGATGCCGCCCGTTTCCGCCAGGTCGCCGAGGCGGTTCCACTCGACGGCGTAGATATCGAAGGCACCGCCCTTGGTGGAGACGTCCTGCATCACCTTGGTGAATTCCTGGCCGTTGGGTACGCCAACGATATCAAGCGTGATGCCGGTTTCGGCTTCCCACAATTCCTTGATCGAAGGAGCGCCTGCGGGGAAAGGCTGAGTCAGCTGACCGATCGATCCGTCGGACAGGCCGAGTACGATGCGGTCCGGCGCATTGCCTGCCCCCTTGAGCGCCTTGACGGCCTCGATCGCACGGGCTTCCGGGGTGTCCGGTCCATACTGATACCGCTCCGCGCCATCAAAGCCGGTCGGCCCGCCGACCATTCCCTCAGCCAACCCGTCGGCTGCACGTGCCCGGTTGGGGCCAAGATAAAACGGCACAGAAATGGCGCCAACCAGTCCTGCGTTTGCTGCGGTCGACAAAAATCGCCGCCGCGAAATTGCGGTTGTCATGCTCATGATTTTCCTCCCAATACGACGTTCCTCAGCGCCTTCGAAGAGGAGAATTGATGTTTTCCTGACGCCCCGCAATCAGCATTTTCAATCGTTTTCCATCATTTCACCTCATTAGGTGCTATTTTTCTCTTTCTTGCGCTTGTGATGGCCGCGCCTGATAAAAATGATTGTTTTTGATGTCATTTGAATCCATCATCTCCGCTGCAGAACGGGATGTGACATGCGATCTACAGTTTCACATATCGCCAAGGAGGCGGGCGTTTCACCGGCAACCGTGGACCGAGTCCTCAACGGACGCGACGGCGTTCGGGCGCGTACCCGCGACATCGTTATGGAGGTAGCAACCCGGCTTGGGTATTTCGGACCAGTGGTCAGCGAAGCCAGACAGGAGATCCACATGGAATTCCTGCTGCCCGCAGGTAACAACACCTTCATGCTGCTGCTGCGCAAGTTCCTGTTTGAAGAGGCCGCGGCCTATGGCGGGATCAATGCCAGCCTGCACCTGATCGAGGCCTTTGATCCGGAGAACCTGGCTCTCAAATTGCGTGAACTGGAAGGAAAGACCGACGCCGTCGCACTGGTCGCGCTTGATCATCCGATCGTGCGCGAAGCAATCAACCATTTGGCATCAACAGGCATACGTGTGGCAACGCTGGTTTCAGATATCTCATCGGTCAACACGATCGGCTATGTCGGGATCGACAATCGCGCTGCCGGGCGGCTTGCCGGCCTGCTGATGGGCCGTTTCCTTGGCGTCGGGGAAAGGCACGACACTGCCATCTTCATCGGCTCTTCCGCCTATCGCGGTCACGAGGAACGCGAAATGGGCTATCGCTCCATTCTCGCGCAGGATTTTCCGCTGCACAAGATCGTCGAGATCATCCCGGTGAGCGAAGACCGGGATCGGGCCTATGATGCAGCGCGGAGCCTTCTCAGTTCCACATCGATCAGGGGGATCTACAATATCGGCTCGGGCAACCAGGGCATTGGCCGAGCCCTGCGCGAGGCGCAGCAGGGGCGCGACGTGGTGTTCATCGGCCACGATCTGACCGATGCGACCCGCATGATGCTGCTTGACCGAACCATGGACGCGGTCATCGACCAGAACCCGCGAGTGGAAGCCCGGGAAGCAGTCAAGCTTCTGGTGTCGGCGGTGCGCGGATCCAAGGAGCCGGAATACCTTCCCCGCCTGCAGGTTATCTTTCGTGAGAACATTCCCACATTCTAGGTTGCCCGGAGCCGGCCACCGGCACCTTCTTCGCCGATCAGAGCGATGTCGGGAACCGCTTTGGGTACAAATGTGGCAGCGATTCGTTGTATGCGGCCAGTTCGGTCCTCGTCGCGTTTGTGGCAATTGGCCTCATATCAGTTGGGTTCAAGCAGATACCGCTGGGCTGGTCCCGCAACGGATTTCTGGCAGGCTGAAGCTTATGGATCAACCGCAGTCTGTATCTCACGAGACAATCTACGAGGCTATTTTGTCCTGCCGAAGGGCGAACTGCACAGGGACCTCATTGACCTGTTGCGGCAGGGGCGCAAGCTGCCTCGCCCGAACAGCCAAGGGAAAGATTGGCGCGGAGCCTTGCCCGATCTGGTTTCCGTGCAGGAACGCCGGAGCCTCAGTTGAAGGCGAGATACCTCGTCTGGGATGAGGATCATATCGTCGTCGGCAATCTGGACTTTCGGCTGCGGTTAACCTGATACCCCGTCATACCTCCATAAATAAAGTTTCACGGATGCGTTAAGTGAAACCATCCGGGACAATTCATCGTATGTTCATATGAACTCGGCTTAAAGCAAGAGACTATGTTGCAGGGGGTGCCGGATAGTGACTGCTGAAGCAACGACACGGTTTGTTGTGGGCGACGGAGGCGCCTTGTTGCTGCATCGTCAATGGCGGGCGGGCCAGAACGCTCCTTCCGCATTTCTCGGGCACAGCCAGCCAACGCACTCCGGCAATCTCACTGATCTGGCGCGATCCCTGCTCCGGTCGGGATACAATGTGCATAGCGGTGATCTGCGCGGCCATGGAGCCTCCCATTCCGCACGCCAGCCGCGGGGTCATCTGGATCACAAAGCGGGTTGGGATCTTCTGATCGAGGATTATGCCACCCTGACGGAGATCGCATTTGAAGGAATTGCGTGGGATCAACGGCTCATCGTGGCACCCAATATTTCTGCACTTCTGACCATCGAACTGCTGAAAAGAAAGCCGGATCTGTGCCGGAACATCGTTCTTATCTCGCCGCCGCCAAACCAGAAGACGCTTTGGATGCTTGCCAACGCCTTCGTGAAGGCGCGAATGATGCTGCACAATTCAGAACGACCGGACGAGCACACGCTTTATCATCTCTACAGTTTCCTCGGTGCTCAACTCGACAACAAGAAGCACCTCGCCGATGTCATGACCCCAGATCGCGAGATCGTCGATCAGCTGATCGCCGACGAGGCAGCTTGGCCTACACCCACTTTGTCCTATTGGTCATCGATCTTCCGCGGCTTCCAGAGAGCATGGCATTGGCCGGACGGAGCGTCAGTGAAACCTGGCACCAGGATCCTGCTGATGTATGGAGGCGAAGACCCGATGATGGGGCTGGGCAGCTTTATTGCGCCGATGAAGGCATGGTTCGCAGAGCGCGGCATTGTCGACCTCAATGCCTTCAGGGTCGAAGGCGCCCGCAGCGCTCTCTTTCTGGACGAGCGACGACTGGGCATATCGGAAACCATTCTGACATGGGTTGGCAAAGGCGTGGTTCCCCATCAGACGCAGGACCCGCTAGACGAGGGCATCGACGATCTGTCATCGCGCATGGTTCGAAAATTCGCCGCCACCGGCAATATAAAGGAAGAACTGAGCCCTGAGGAACTGGTCGAACTTTGCTACACCGCCATTGATGACGAGGGCAGATTGACGGAGATCATGTACCGTCTGGCGCAGGCGATTGCACGTGACTCGAGCCTAAACGCGGCTCAGGTGGAACAACTCGTAAATGCCGTCATGCCCCACTGGGACAGGTCCTACAAGATCAGCCGGCAGGTGCTCGACAATGCCGCAATCGGCGTCGTGCTTCAGAATGTCATGGAGCGCTTCGCCATCGGCATCGTCATGCTGAGCGACGATGGTGCGCCGGTCTATTTCAACAAGGCTTATGGCGAGGCCCTGGCGCGCTGCATGGGCCGAGACTCCATCAACAGTAATGACCAGATTGCCCCGCTGACCGCGGACCTGCTGCGGGCTTCCGGCCATGGCGCCAACGCCCTAAGGGGTATGGACGAGGCCATCATCATTATCGACGAAAGACCCGTCGGCTTTCTGTTTCGACCATCGGTCCTGCGTCAGGCGGGTCAGTTGCGTGGCGGACCATCGGCGGTCCTGATTCTGCGGAGCCCCAATGGGGATAGCAACAGCGAGCGCGATGACCGCGCCGAATTGATGCAGCTTGCCTATGGCCTTACGCAGCAGGAAGCTATCGTGGCTCTCAAGATTGCACGCGGATTTTCCCCGGACCAGGCCGCGGATGATCTTGGAGTTTCCATCCACACGGTGCGGACGCATCTGAAGCGCAACTATGAGAAAATCGGCGTCCAGGGCCAGACGGAACTCGTCGCGCGGATCATGGCTGGACCAGTCGGCTGGCTCTAAATCGGAGACAAACCTAGTTGATCCTTTTCACCCAACGCGTAAGGTAACTTACCAATCCATGGTTAGGAGAAATGGCCGGTGCTTGAAGCAACGATGCTTCTTGTTGTGCTTCTTGTACCGATCGCTGTCGCCGTAGCGCGCTCGCGCGGCACCACCGTTTCTGATTTCGTCTTTAATTCCAATCGAAGCTCCGTTCCGCAAACGGTGGCAAGCATTGTCGGCGGCAATGTTGGAATCGGAACTTTCATCGCGATATTCCTGTTTTCGGAAGCGAGTCCGCTGATCGGCATTTCACTGGCGGTGTCCTACACTGCCGGGCTATTGCTCTGCGCGTTGCTGGCGCCCTGGGTTCATCGTGCATCAAGGAGCAGGGATGCCTTCGGCCTCATCGATTTCATTGTGGTCACCCATCGCGTCGACAATCCGGCCTTCATCTGGCTACCAGTGGCCATGGTGTTCATCCTGCGCACTGTTGTGCAGTTGATGGCGCTGTCTGCAATTCTCGCATCGGCATTCAATCAGCCTTTCGCCGAGGCGCTGGCGGCGGCGGCGCTGCTGTCAGGCATTTACGTAGTGATCGGAGGCTACAAGGCCGCAACCGAGACCGATGTGTTTCAGGTCTCGGTGATAGTCATGGCAATGTGCCTTGCCTTCCTTGGGCTTTCCCTCGACCTCGAACAAGAGCGCGATTATCTCGATCTGGGTCCTTACAGGCCGGTGCTGCTTGTCGGCGTCTTTCTGTTCATTCCGCTCAGCCCGATTCTCGCCGTCGACAACTGGCAGCGAATCGCCACTTCCCGCTCACCCGCCGTGGCGCGGCAAAGCTACTTTGTGGCGGCGCTGATTTGCGGCGCCATATATGCGACAATCGTCCTGGCGGCGCTGGACACTGCCTCGGCGCCCGATGTCCTCGAAACCTTCCGGCAATTGATGCCGGACGGCATGCCCTGGCTAGCGGACATGATGTTCGCTGCCTGTATCATGTCGTCCATTGACACCTTCGTCATGCCTCTGGTCACGTCATTCGCCCGCCGCGGCGCGTCGCTGCTCGCGCTTCGCCTGCTGGTGATCGCAATTTTTGTGGTCATAAGTGGTCTGGCGCTGGCGCTTGGCGATATATTGTCGGGCATTATCGCGGCCTTCAACACCCTGACCGTCTTCCTGCCCGCCGTCGTCGGAGCGCTTCTGCTCAAGAACCCCTCGGCGCGCGCGGCAACCGCGTCGCTCGGACTCGGCGTCATCGCGACCCTTATCCTGTCGATTGTCGATATCAACTCTGCCGCAGTTGCCGGCTTTTCGTTCAGCGCGGCCACCTACGTTTTTTTCCATCTCAGGGATCGGAAATCGGCCTCACTCATTTGAGTGATGCTCAGAGCGGAGGGGCCTGATCTATTCCGGTCGAGGTTCAATTGAACATTTCGTCCGGGAGCGTCCTGATGCGTCATCCAAAACTGCGCGGAGCCTTTGCGTCGAGGGGCGTCATTGCCGCGACACTCGCTTCGGCTCTAATCGCAATCACGGCATCTGTGGCGACAGCGTGCGACACCGCTCCTTACAGTCATAATGGGTCGAGAATGGAAGTCCATGCCTGCGACGGCCGCCTCGTGATTTCATACGACATCCCCCGCAGCGGTCTCGTCAAAGCGGGCGTCAGGCCAGGGACGATCCTCTTTGAGGGACTTTACGAGGAACTGACCGGTGGCGCTTCGCTCTCGGGACATGCCCGGCTCTTCAATCACCGATGCGGACCCATACGCTATGCGGTGAATGGCTGGATGGAGGGCAACAGCATCGTGATGGAGGGTATGGCGCCCATACGAAATGCCGGCTGCACGATCAACGGCCGTCGCACCGACATCCTGCAGTTTCGAGGTCTTTGAGATGGGGAGCACAGTATGACGGATATGATCGCATCCCATTGGGACCCATTTACGAACACGCGGCCGGTCGACCGGGACGTCGTTGCCGATCCCGGTGACGGTATCAAGCTGCCGGGCTGGATCACCACCGGATTCCTGATCCTTTCCCTGTTCGCCGTTGCCGGTTTCCTGGCGACCATCATATGGCCGGAAGCGGCGTGGTTTGCAGTGCCCGCCCTGTGCATTTCGGTCACCGGAATGATTGGCGCCGAGCTTCTCAAGAAGACGGGCAAGAAGCGGGACTGGCGCTTTTATCAGCTTGCGGAGGAGAACGGGTGGTCATTCAAACTGATCGCCCCCGAAAGACAGCGCAAGAGAAATGGCCGCACGACCATTGACGTCGATCCGCTTGCCGCGCGTGCTTATGAGAAGATTGGCGTTTTATGCAGACCGCGACCCGGTCAATTGATACCGTTGAAACCTCAGGCGATGTACTGGGGCCATACATCCGATGGCCTGCCATTCTGGCTTGGTCTTCAGGAATTCGAAATCGATGCGGCAATGGCCATGGAAGCCCTGAAAAAGGACGGCTTTGGTAATCGCGGCCCGCGCGGCAAGCTTTTCAACCTTGTGATCGCCTATCAGCTCGAGCGTGACACCGGGATTGTCGCCACCCTTCTGGCCGAGGCATTAGACCGTGACGGCTGGCTGGACGCCAAGACGGAATCATCTGAATTCAACAGTCGCTTCAAGATCGCTGTCGAACCGTCGCATGGGTCGGTTGAAGATCCTTCGCTGGCGCTGCTTCGGGCGCTCACTCCGGCAACGCAGGCCACACTGATTGCGCTTGACGAACGCTACCGGCTGCAAGTGATGCTGGACGGAGACACCGTCTTTTTCAGCGGCACCGATCGCATCATGGACGAGGATGAGGCGGTGATCGGAATGCACTTTGCCGAACTGGTGGATCAATTCGGCAAGGCTGCCGTCTCCTTCAAGCACTATGTTGAATAGGGTTCTCCGCCATGGAACTGATCCTGGTCTTTATCCTGCTCGCTCTTCTTGGCTTCTACATTGTCATCTTCAACGGGCTCCGGCGCGCCGTAACCCAGGTGGTTCAAGGGTGGTCGGGCGTCGAGGTTCAACTCAAGCGACGTCATGACCTCGTACCGAACCTGGTCAAGGCGGTCCGCAGCGCCCAGAAGCAGGAGCTTGATGTGTTCGAGCGGATCCTGTCGGCGAGGACCCAGGCAATCGCCGCCGTGGCGGGCGGCGACAAGCAGGAGATCGCCGTGGCGGAAGCCATGCTCGGAAAATCGATGCACAATCTGTTTGCCTATGCCGAGGATAACCCGGAAGTCACATCTACGGAGAATCTGCGGACTCTACAGAAGCAAATCGAGGAAACCGAGGATCAGATCTCCGCGGCGCGACGGCTCTACAACGGCAATGTGCAGAACTTGAACGCCCGAATCGTCACCTTTCCGGGAAACCTTGTATCGGCGATCCACCGGCAGCAGCAGGCGCAGCCTTTCAAAATGACGGCTCAGGAGAGCGCGGCCTCCTATGACAGGCCAGCGCTGGACTTCGACACCTAGCCGTATGTCCCGTCTTTTCACACCCGCTCCGGTGACGCTGCGCCGGCCGTCTACCGCCGGTTTCAATTCGCTCCTGCCACCGTTCAAATGGAGAAAGCCATGAACTGGAAGATGATCCTGCCCGCTTTTCTGATCGCCGCCTGCGTACCGGCGAAGGCCAGCGAGATTGAGCTGTCCGAGCCCCTGGCGTTGAATCCTGACCTGACATTGGCTTCGCTTCTGCCCTCCGCTGTTCATGAGGCAACAGACGACCCGTTTCGCAAGCAAGTGGATCGGTTGAAGAATACGGTCGGCGAACCGTTCCGCGCCACATTCGACATCATGCTACCCGATTATCCGAATGTGTCCGTGTCGTTGCTTGTCAGCGAGGAGACAAATGTCGTTCAACTGATCGAAAGGGTCTTTTCGATTGCGCAAGCGGGTTCGATGCCCGGAGGCGGAGCAGCCGACAGGGATTTCCCCGATGGCTTCGACTGCGTCGGCGACGTAAGCGGTATGCTGATCTCCTGCCTGTTCGGATCCGCCGGCGTGCAGTTTTCAGCCTATGATTTTCTTGAGAAGGGATCCATTGACTATGCAACGGCGAAATCGATTTTCCTGACGCTGCCGACCGACATCTATGAGAAGCTGTTTGCCTCCTGACCGGGAGAGAAATTCTGGATCGGTTGGCCCATCCAGCAGGGACAAGCCGAGAGATCCAGCCCGTTTGTCTTGGTGCATTTCAGCTTGGCTGGTTCTTCGCCAGCGCCACGTCCCAGCCATGGTCAAGGGACGGACCCTTCGCCTCAAGCAAAATCGGCATGGAGCGGCCTTTGCCGCGATCAAGCAGCCCTCCTCCAAGCGGCCTAGTCAAAGATCAGTTCTACCCCCATCCCATAGGCTTCGACAGGGCGTCCGTCTGAATCAACCGGCACACGGACCCGCGAGGCCCGGGCAATATCCTCGACCTTGAACATGACCGTGCCACCGATCGGCAACCCATGCGCCTCGACGGATTTGCGCGTGAAGCAAGACAGCTCCAGCGCGACGCTTTCGCCGATCTTTCGCACATCGCTTGCATGCTGCGGCTCAAGAACAGGGACGCCCCACCAGTTCCGCTGCACCGGCCGTGAGGATCGTGGCTCGACGCTGGCAATCCTGCCGCTCAGCCGACAGTGGAATCTCGCCTCATCGACCTCCAGTTGGAGCTCATCCAGCACCAAATCGGCTACACCGCGCCCAATTTCCTGCTCGTAGACTTGCGGCGGCATCATCGCACGCGCCGCCGTCATGCCCATCATGAGACCTATCGCGACGACACATGTCCGGCGACAGGTCACTACTGGTTCACCGGGAGCGGGACGAGATAGGAACCCGGCACGTATCCTGTCTGGTCTCCATAAGCCACTTCACACCAGCTGCCGCGCAAGAGGCTGCGCTTGGCGGCGTGACTTGCCTGTTCGAAAGCATGGCTGTCGACATAGGGTTCGCATTCCTGGATCCACATGCCTGTAGCACTTGATGGCAGCGATCCGACGTTCTGCGAGGTCTTGTCGGGGCCGGCTCGCAGCACCAGTCGTCGCCCTTCGGGCACGCCTGCGAGGCTATACTGGTAGCGGTAGATGCCAATCGCCGGCAGGTCGCCTTCCAGCGGCTCTTGCGGCTGCGCCTCGGTTTGTTCCGTCTTTCCCGCGCGCTCGAGAATCGCGGGTTGAGAACCACCGTCAAAATGGAAGGTGGAGAGCAGGCGATCCGGATCACGCCCGTCGAGTTCGACGTCAAGACGATACTGCGCGCCGAGTTCGGTGCGCATGAAAACCACGAGCCGATTGCGGGTATACTGCTGGGTGCCCACATCTCCTTCGTCCGCCATCGTCCCGCCCATGCTGTGCCAGACGCGCAAGGTGGCGAAGACCTCGCCGATGGCTTCGTTGGCGCGCACGATCTCCAATGTGCCCAGCGTATCGGTGCCTGACTTTATAATCCATGACCCAAGGAGGCTCATTCCTCCGTCGCCACCCGACCCCATGTCGCTGAAATTGATGAAATTTTCAAACGCCGGCGTCGGCGCCTCGTACATCTGGATCGGCCAATAGAAGGGGGCATCCACGGCCTGGGTCAGGCGTGGGGTGTCGGAGGATTTCTTGGTGGCGTTCCAGCCGCCATCGGCCAGAGCCGGATTGTCGTTCCAGGACCAGCTCCCGCTCCAGCCGCCCCCATCGGCACCCAGGTTGAACTGCAGCAAGCCCCAGCCGCCGTCATGACGATAGAAGGTGCCGCGCAGGATCCGTCCGTCGCGCGAAAGCTTGCCCTCGATCATGCCGCGCGACTGGTAGTCGCCATAGACGCGGGAACCCTCCTGGATGAGGCGAAGCTCGCCGTGTTGCGTATTCCAGCTTCCGTGCCAGTCGCCGCTTGCATGAGACGGCGTCAGAACGCCAAGAATTGCAGCAAGGGCAATCAGGATGACGAATGGCGTGCGTTTATGCATGGCGGACCCTTTCGCTTCACTGCCGAGATCTAGCTGCTCGCCAGGCAGGGCGCGTCACTCATTTGGGTGATGGTCGCTTCTGGTCATTGCAAGCCCAGCATGTCGAGCGCCATGCAGGCCTGCACAGCAAGCGAAGACCCCAGGACATTCGGACAAGCCTTGAAGGCCTCACAGCAAGCCGCATGACAGGACGCCGGGTCCAGCGTGGGTTCGGTCATCGGCGACTGCCTGAGCTTGATTTCGAGTTGGAGGCGCTCCTCGCATCCGCAATCGCAACTGGGAAGCGTTCCGCCGCCGCCGCCGTCCGATCCGTAATTCTTCGGGATCGGCCGCAGCAGGGGCAGTTGCATCGCCCCGTCGCGGTAGAGGCTCTCTCGCACATAGGGCGTATCGGGCAGACCGGCAGCGCCCCTGGACCTGAGGATACTCTGCCAGAAAACCCGGTCGTACCATTCCTGAACCGGGCTCGGCCTGGCAACGGTTGGCGGTTGCTGGTAGGACAGGTCGTCAACCGAAAAATCCATCTCGAAATCCAGGTGCCGCGTTGGCTGGTTGCAGGCCCCGTCTTTCCACGTGAGGCAGAATTGCGCCTGGAACCGGAGGCGCAGAATGTCTTCGTTGCGTTCGAGCAGCGTGATGCGCCCGGCGAAGACCGGCACTTCATCGACAGTGACTTGCGGAATGATGAACCCCAGGGGCGTCGACTGCATCTTGGGAGTATTTTGCGCATCGTATTCGAGGTAACTACCGGCGTGCACCTCGAAGGCGTCGCCCACCTTCATCAGCGATGGGTGGCACGCGGGGAAACGCGAGAACGCTGGTGCGTATGCTTCCGGTACCGCGGACCGATTGGTGCACACGAGGTGCATCAGTATCGCCCGATAGAGGTAGCGCGGCTCCCCTACGAGTTTTCCATCGTTAATTCGATAGCGCGCCCGAATGATGTCGAAGCCATGCAGCCACGGAACGCGGCGTCGCAGTTCATCCGCTCTATCCGGCATCAGGCCTAAAAGCGCATCGTAGTAGCCTTCCTGCTGCATGCGCAGCGGGTTCATCGCGGACGCGGCCTGCATCAGCCCGACATTGCCGCGAATACCGTCCAGCAATTCGCCGCCCGCGGCTTCGATCTCCAGAAGCGTCGGCGAGATCGACTCTGTTCGCGGATCGCGGCCGAGATGCAGCACGGCCATAGGCAGGGGGCTTTTCAACAGATCGCTGCGCGGAATGACCCAGCTCACCTCCACGTCGCCGTCGCGCCAGTTGCCGGTGCTCGGCGCCTCCTCAGATCGTTGCAGCTTGAGTTCAATCGTCAGTTCGAATGTCTTGGTGCTGGCCGTATCGCCCATGCGCACTTCGTCACGGAAGCCAAGCCCGTCTGCCGTCGGAATGTAGGACAGCACGAACATTTCGCGCATACCAGCGGTTGCTCCCGGTTCGAGCGCGCGCGCCCGCCATCCCGTTCGCACGCTGGAAGACGGACCTTCGGGCGGCAGGCGTTGTACCAGGCAGTTCAGGGCACGCTTCGGGTCGCTGTCGCTGGCAAGTACACCACCTCTGGCCAGTATTCGGAAACATGCCTGGCGCGGGTGAATACGATCGACGTGATACTGCGCCACACTGCCCAGGTGCAACGCGTCGGGATCGCCGTCGTCCGGAGAACTGGCTTTGATGTCCAGCGTATAGTGAATGTCGTCACCGACCGCTGCGGAAAGGTCGACTTCCAGGCATCGCGCGGAGAAGGGGTTCATGTGCCATGAGGTCACAGTGACCGTCATCTCCCCGTCCTCGGGCTTGACTTTCATGCAGTTTCCAAAGGATTGATAAAGTGCCTTTTCTCGTGCGTGGGCGGGGATGTGGTACGTGTTGAACATGTTCGACGCATGGGCGGTGTAGAAGATTGCCAGCGCCATCGGCAGCGGCACGCGCAGCCCGAGCCGCTGTGTTAGTCGCGTCAGATATCGTCCCTGATCCGGTTCAAGCTCCGGAATATCAGCCGTAACGTAGGATTGTTCGAAGAACGCCGCCGGAGCAATGCCATGGGCACGCTGCAGATGCTCCCAGAACGACGATGTCTTGTATCCAGCAACGAACGCCCCACTGACCGAATTGGCGATGTCGCGAGACCAGAACCCGTCAACGTAGTCATGAAGTCCATAGAAGGTCTTGAACAGACGGTGGCTTGAACCGACCCGCTTGAGGCCGCCGATCTTTCTAAGTGCCTCCAGACCATAATGGTTCGACAACCCTTCCATAATGTAACCGTAGTCATAGGGAACGTAGTCGATGCTGCTCTTGCGGTTCAGCATGCCTTTGCGTTGCGTTGCCGATGCACTGCAAAAGGCACTGCCGCTTCCAAGGATTGCAGACCCAGTCCTGAAGGCGGGACTGTTCACTATCGCATGCGAGAATTCGTGCGCGAAGGTAAAAATGAAGGAATGCGCCATATCGGCGGGTAAAGCGCCGTCTACGAGGTATGCCTCTGGCCGGAAAATGATTGTCGATCTCTCGCGGTCAAGATCGGTGGGCCCGCCGCAATTGGTCGTGGACGCAAAGCGACCCGAATTGGGGTCGGTATCATAGAAGACCCCGAGATAGCGTCCCTGGCTGTCTTCCAGCACGGGGCCTAGCCGCGTTGGCGGGGGAAACCGCGTCCCCCTGAAATGTTCCATCACGCTCTTGATCAGCGGCTCAAACAGGGCACGATCGGCAGCATAGCGATCCGCGCACCCGGCAGACGGTCCGGTCTCCTCCCACGAATAGAGTTCGACGCCGCCGAGTGTGTGACCACGCGTTCTGGTTTCCTCAAGACAGACCAGACGTGCGCGAACCGGATCCCATGCCGTCATGGAGCCGGATGCGCGGTGGCGTTCATTGTCGACATTCCGCGGGAAGACGACAGGTTCATCGGGTCCAGATTGGGCCTGAACCGAAAATCCAGGCAGCGCAAGGAGCAGCGCCAGCAGCCATGTCAGGCGGGACATAGAGCCTCCATGTGGGTGTGCAGCTTGCTCCAGGCGCTCTCGATTGGCGCGAAGGCCGGGTCGGATCGCTCCGGCAGGGTCACCGTCAGCAGGGCCGCCGTCCCTCCCCGCGTCACATAGTCGAGCGCGTCGATCAGGAGCACGAAGCGGTCCTCGAGCCTTTCCATTTCCTGCGCGATCGGCCACAGGCCGCCCGTTTCGCGCAGTGGCGCGAAGGCGCGATCGGAACTCGCTGAAATACCTTCCGCGGCGCCCGCCAGCGCGAACAGGAAGAGGTCTTGCGACGATGGCATTTTGGGTTGCAGCGCGAAGTTCGTCTCATCCCCGCCGGCCACGTCGCCCGGCGAGGTGGCGGTCGGCATCGGACGATATCGTTGGCAGACCCGTTCGCTCTGCGCCTCGACCAGCGGGCCGAGCGCTCCGATGACCGCAACGATCTGGTCCGGAGACACGGTCAGTTCGGCATCGCCAATGGCGCCGCCGACATGGGCCGAAGCGGGCGAGACGGTCGAAAGGCATGGAGCGGCAGCGGCGGCGACAAGCATCAGATGTTTGAGCTTGCTGAACATCATTGCAGGTCTCCCGCGCCGAGATCGACAAGCAATGGACGTGACATCAGTAGCTCCACGCCATCGCCCAGAGCTTCCAGCGCTGCGGCAGGGCATCGGTGCATGTCCGCGCAGAAGCGACTATCGCCCTCCACGCAGAAGCGCATGGCTTCAAGGCCCACGGGCGTCACGCGCATGCGGACTGTTTCGTCCCGGCGCCCCAGATCCACGGCCCCGCGCACGGGATCGTTCCACAGCTTGATGCAGACGGCGTCATCTCCGTCCGGCGCGCAATGCAACACCTCGCCATGCCGCCATTTGTCCTCTTCGCGCCGCCATGACACGGCGATTCCATCGTCGTGAAAGGCAATCGGCCGCGCCGCGCATGCACCGGCAAGGGCTTCGCTCGTCAGCGCCGCGCCTTCGCGAAGTCGGCCCCACAAGGCAGACTGGCCCGGCGCAGGCGTGGCCGGCGTCCGTGCGAGATTGCGTTCATCAAGCTCGATGGAAATCGTATTGGCGCGGCCGGCATCGACTGTGAACGGGACCTCGTAGTACGTCCCCTTGTCCCTGCGCATCCGGTCGCACTCCATCTCCATTATCTTGCGCGAAAGTGATGCGCTTTTCGCCGCCGGGTTGTGGTTGACGCAGGCGAGGAGGGTTTCGAGTGGAGCATCTTCCATCGGCGGAAGCTCCGAGTGGTCCCTCGATGTCTCCAGCAGCCGCAAGACATAATCACCCGGTTCGAATTTCGGCGGATTCCGCCCGAGGGGATGCTCGAAACCGGCGAAACGGCCGCCGGTCAACGGCTCGAGAGCGAAAGGCTGCCCTTCGAGGCGCACCCGGTGGCCACTTGAATTCTTGATTTCGATAAGGACCGGGACGCGCTCAATGACGTCCGCGGGCACGCTTCCCGTCGTCCAGGAACCGTCGCTCAAGACGAGGCCTGGCTTACCGTCATCACGCTGGACGACGAGGTCCAGCAGCCGCCGCCCATCCGCCAGCACGCGCATCGGGTCGATCGGACGGTCCGCGCCAACGCAGGCATAGAGTAGATTGCCCGGCTCATCGCCGTTCCAGCGAAGCGAATGATGCCCGTTTCCCAGCGACGTAATCTGCCAGCGCTCGCCAATAGTTTCGGCCACCTCGTCACCCTGCGACGGGTCCGGACAGGCAAGCATTCCTTCAGGCAGGTCGTTCTGCCGGCGGCACTGCCGGATTGCCGTTGTCACATAGGGATTCTGCCCCGACAACAGCGCGCGCTGGTGGAACGTTTTCGTGGCAGCCGTATCATCCGGGTGAAAGACGAGAACCTCGCGCAGGCATCGCTCCCGCCCATTCTGCATCATCTCGGGCGACATCACATGCGCATCGTTGCGGCGTCCATCCACGAAGGCATAGACGCCGGGCGGCAGAAGTCCCGAACCTGGGGTCTCGTCGGTGCCAGGCTGAGCCGCGAACCAGTTGGCGCCCGCCGCGCCGGTGACGACAATCATGAGGATACAACCGGTTGCGAGGAGGCGGGCGCTCTTTGTCAAGCCAGGCTACTCCAGTTCCGGACCGCCGTCGGGGCGGAGAAGCACATGATCGAGCCAGTGGCGGCCGTCGGGAGCCGGAGGATCATTGACCGTCGCAGCGCGTGGCTCCCGGCATTGCTGCATCCGGAAACACGTCCCGCTCAGACAGATTTCCAGGGTATCGGCGGCAATGGTCTTCATATCCACCCTGTCGGGGACAGGCGTTCCGTTGGGCCAGACTCCATGCATGGCGACGCAATTCGCAGCGGCGGGACTGCCTTCGCAGGTCATGTACATCTGCGGCTTGGGCGGCGGAATCATTTGCTGGTCCGCCGGCCACTCGCCTGCGGAAAAGCCCTGTGCGAACCCATCCTTGTAGAGCACCATTCCGTTGTAATAGCAGGCGTCAATCAGTTCATCCCCCTCAAGCGGCAGTGTTGCGCCGGAGGATGGCATCCTGCCGTAAAGTCCGGCGATTGCACTGAAGTTGCCGCCCGCTTCCGGCGCTGCCGACGGAGCTTTTGCTTCGCGTAGCAAAGGCCCGAGATACTGCCCGTCATCGGCATAGCTGAGTTCCGGGCCACCGTCAGAACGTTGCATGAGGTGATCGATCACCTTGCGCCCGTCCGGCAGCGTCTCGGTGGCGGACATCTCACCACCGGGCCTCACGCAAGCATACAAGAAGCCCTCCGCATCGTTCTGCGCATGATTGACGACACGCAAATGGCCATCGGCGAGTGGCGTGAGCTTGAGGTTGAGTTCAACGGTCTGGGCGCCATCGGCCTGAACCAGCGCGCAGTTCACAGGGTCGCCCGTCGGGGTGCAGTGACCCGCTACCATCGACTGATATGGCTGCCCGGAAGACGCCGTTGCTGCGGAAAAGCGCTTTGCCTCGACATGACCGTCTGGATAGAACACCAAGGGCCGCCGGGCGCAGGCATTGGCGGCCTCCGCGATGTCATCCGATGCTGATGGATCGAAGCCGGCGCGCTCCACAAACCCGTAGATGCCGGGCGGGATAGCCGTTTCGCTTCCGCGTTGCGGCATTTCGGCTTCCGGTTCAGCAGCAACGCTGGAAAGGTCGAAACCCTCCACCGATGCCTGGTCGACCTCACGCCCGATCAGTGTCGAGTAGGTCTCGCCGGTCGCTTCGTCTCCATTGCTGAAGTCACCCGTCGCGGCAGCGATATCGAGCTTGATGACTGCGCTCGACATGACTTCCGACACAAAGACAAGCGGTCCGCTCTTGGAAGATGCGTAGAAGCGTCCGCCCTTGTAGAGGTTTTCCTCCGCATTGGACGGAAACTCTATATCGAGTGTCTCGGCGGCGCAGTCCGCCCCGCACCATCCTTGCCGCAACAACACCTTGCCGCGCTGAACGCCGTCGGCATAATCGGTGAATGCCACGGCCGCGGTCGGCTGCATCGTCGTCATCGAGGCGAAATCGTAGCGTCGCACCGGGACAAAGCCATCGACCGGGACGGTGTCGTCCGACCCGGTAGCGGCGTCACCCGAAAGCGGAACAAGCTGTCCGTCGACCGGTGAGGCATTTGCGCGTTCGTCGGCTTCGGGTTCGGCGGGCGCCGGGTCCCGGACCGGCACCATGAAGGCCTCGAACTCGGAAGAGACGCCGGAACGAACATCTGCGGGATGGCCGCTATCAGTCCCGCTCGCCTTTTCGAGGGCAGGGGCGAGGAAGGTCGCTCTCTGTCCGGTCCAATTGCCTCCACTCAATTCTGTATCAAGACGACGTCCCCACCGACCGGTAAAGGCAGCCCCGTGTTCGTCCATCACGAATTCCATGAGACCCCAACTGCCACTGGCATCGGTCCACGTGCCGCGCAGCGTACGGCCGTCGCGAGATATTTCGCCTTCGAGCACCCCGTTCTTGCGCTCGCCCCAGACGCGTCGTCCGGACTGATGAAAGGTGACGGCCTGGCTGCTCGTCGTCCAGACCCCGGCGAAACCCGGCTTCAGCGCGGAAGCCTGCATCTCGTCGAGATCGCCGGACGCTGGGCCGCGCGCCGGCGCCATGAAGGCCTCGAAATCCGGGTCGATACCTCCGCGCAGGGCCACCGGCAGATCGGCATCCGATCCGATCGCACGCGCCAAGGACGGCACACCCGCGCTCAGGCGGCGTGCGGTGTAAGTCCCGTTGCCCAGCGCAGGCTTGACGCCGCGCGCCCAGCCGCCGGCAAAGCCGGAGCCATCATCATCGAGACGGAACTCGAAGACGCCCCACGAGCTCGCCGAACTGGCGATGACGCCGCGCAAGGTCATGCCGTCGCTTGCGACTTCGCCCCACAGCGTGCCGCCCGCCACGTCACCCCATACCCTCCTGCCCTCCTGAACCAGCGCCATCATGCCGCTGGTGGTCTGCCAGGTGCCGGTATAGCGTGGCTTGAGCGCCTCGCGGCCCTCGGCGCTGGTTGGATCGATGCCCAGATGCCGGAGCACATCGGCGGCATCGACGATTTCCACGGTGCATCGATATCCGCTGACCGGATGACACCCCCTGTTGTCTTCAGCCATCAAAAGCGCCATAGCCGCATCGTCGATGCGATCATTCTCGCGCAAATCGAGACGCAAGTCCTCGCCTGCCCTGGATACGGTCACGACAGCCTCGGCTCTTGTCGCGCCGCCGCCAGATCGACCGGCATTGACGCGCCAAGTGCCCTCGGGGAGATAGAATGGCAGGATATCGCCAGACCGGGATGGGCCCGAACCGCCCCAGGTGAAGTGATCCTGCTCCATGCCGCTGTAGAAATAGGCGTTTTGCCTTTCGACCGGAAAGCCCTGAGCGTCGCGAACATCGACGAAGATCCGCGCAGCTTCAAAGTCGAAATCATACTCGGTCGTAACGCCGGCAGGAACGTGAACCAGCCTTTCGCGCGAAAACGACTGCGCCAGCCCGCCCCGGATCAAGTAATCACCGGGCGCTATCGCCACTTCACGGCTGTTGATGCCGCCAAGCTCTGTCGAGATGTCTATCGCCCCGTCGATGATCGGATAAATCTCGAAATGAGCGCGCCCTGAATCCGATCCATAATGGGCGAATGGCAGGTTCCCGTAGCCCGCAGGCATCGGCAGACCGCTGTTGGCGAAGGCGTTCAGCTTCAGCCGCGCGGCAATCACAAGGTCGACACGGTGCGTCCCCTCTCCATCAGGGATGTCGAAAGCCAGGCGGAAAGCAAGCGAGTTTCCGCCATCGGTGGAGCGACGAACGAGCGCCTGATAGGAGCCAGGCTCGAAACTTCCTGACGCCGTATAACCGCGCCCCTCATAATGGACCTCGAACCCTTCGGGCGAACCGACTTTTTCGTCCAGCGGTTCGACCAGAATCGAGAGCTGGCGCGCGGTGAGGGGCTCGCCACCTTCGGTGTCGCGCAGGATGATTTCGACGGCACGCGCGGACGATGCCGGCTCCTCGACAAACTCTTCCTCGTCAATGAAGTCGCTTTCGTCGGCAGTCACGATGGTCTGACGCAGGGCGTCCGCAAGCTGGTCCGCGTCATCGGCCGGAAAATAACTGCCGCCGGTGTTCTCGGCCAGGCATGCGACCTGCCGACCTTCGTCCCCGGTCAGGCCGAAGCCCACGACATGCGCGGTGAAATCAATACCGGCCGCCTCCAGTTCCTCACCGAGCGCACAGGGGTCGGCATCGCAGGTCTCGATGCCGTCGGTGACAAGGACGACCGTCGCGGCGCGCTCAGTCCAAAGCATGTCCCGCGCCGCCTTGCGGACTGAATCCGTAAGCGGCGTCATGCCGCGCGGATTGATGCGGCTGGCGGCATCGATCATCTCCGGTACGGTCTGGTTCGCTGGCCCCAACGGGACCAGCGTTTCGATATCGGAGCATTGGCCGCGGACGCGGTGGCCATAGGCGATCATCCCGATATTCATGCCCGAGCTCGCCTCAGACAGGACCGAGGACAGCGTTTCGCGCGCGATTTCGATCTTGCTGCGGCCTTCGATCTGGCCCCACATCGAGCCGGACGCATCCAGCACGATCAGTGTGTCGGGTGGCGTCTGGGCGTAGGCGCCAACGGACGAGATTGACACGGCAGCAAGCAGGCAGGCGGCGACTGGATGCTTGAGTGCCAAACGGGGGTCCTTCATTTCGATTGGCAAGGTAGCGAGCGTGTTGCCGGCGGCGGTGGCCAGGGGCTTCCACCATGTCGGCTTGAACGAGATGAATGGGTGTGGACAGATCCGCTGCAAATGCTCGCCCTCATATTTTGGCCTCGCTCTTTGAGCTACATGCCCTCAGGCAGAACGGCATCACTCATATGAATGAGACGGCGCCTCAACACACGAAAGCCGTTTCGGGATGATGGACAGACGCCGAGCTCCCGGAGGTCGTCCCAATTGGCATCGGCGTGTTCTGTCTCGGCCGCGCCAAGCGAGCGAGGCTATAATGAAGCCCGCACCTTGTTCGCGTTCTTCAGATCATCGGGGGAGAGGCGCCTTCGAAATGCGCGGCATCATCGATATGGGTGACGCCAGATAGCTCCGGCCTGTGGGATCGACGCTCCATAGGGACATTCAATCGGAGCAAAGTAGATGATGAAACTCGGAATGACGGTTGCACTTGGCGTGGGGATACTGGTCGCGTCACAGGCTTTCGAACTCACCACAACGGAAGCGCATGCTAGGCTGGAATGTGTCGCCAGCAGCCACGCCGCGCGCGGGCCGTCCCGCAAGGACAAGGGCCGCGCAGAGAATGGCGCCATCAACAGCTGGGAACGCGAGGCGCGCAAGCGCTACGGAATGCGCTTCAATCAATGGGGCATGTCGAGAAACAGAAACAGCGACTGCAAGTCCAATGGCCGCGAAACCTCTTGCGTTGTCAGCGCTGTAGCCTGCGCCAAGGCCCCCTTGCGTAATCGCATCGGCCAACCTTCTATCAGCGGCGCAAACACGAATTGATTCGATCAAGCATAGGCATTGGTTCATCGATTGTCCGAGCGGGTGTTATCCGCTCGGACCCTTCCTGCGTTATCCGCATTCCCATGCGGCGTCTGGCAAGGACCTTGCCGCGATAGGCGCTGAAGTCGAGGCCACCCGGTTAAGGCCAGCCCCGTTACTGTTGCGTCCCGCGCGGCAAGCGTTATCGACCATGTGCCTTCGTCCCTCCGGGGATAGCCGGTCCGACCCCAGTGACCTGGTCTTGCCCGAAAACGGCCTTGGGCCTACCATCCGGCGAGGAGTGGGACGAAGCGCGATCCACACGAGTCGCGCGCCCACCGGGAGCCGGATGATGATCTTCATTGCCACGTCCAGGAGCGGCGATCGGATCGAGTACCGCGACGAAAAGCGCGGGCTTTGGATCCTGGCGGTGCTGTCGCCTTCGCTGCCGGGGCTCGCCGCGGTGGCCTATCTCATGAGCGGCAATCCCTGGTGGGTGCTGGCGCCGATCGTGTTCTACTACGGCATCTACGTCGCCATCGACCACCTGGTGGGTGTCGATCCGAACAATCCGCCCGAAGAGGTGGTCGAGGCGATGGCCTCGGACAACTACTACCGGATCCTGCTGTTCCTGTCGGTACCGGTGTTCTGGTTCTCGTTCCTCGCCTGCGCCGTTGCCGCCGGCCAGGACGGCACGCCGTTCTGGGCCTGGCTCGGGCTGGCGATGAGCGCCGGCATCAGTTCGGGCACAGCGATCACGGTCGGGCATGAACTGGGCCACAAGCTCAACCGGATCGACCAGTGGGGCGCCAAGCTCGCCAATGCGGTTTCCGGCTATGGCCATTTCTGCATCGAGCACAATCGCGGCCATCATGTGCATGTCGCCACGCCCGAGGATCCCGCCTCGGCGCGTCTGGGCGAAAGCCTCTGGCGCTTTGCCTTGCGGGAAATCCCGGGCACCGCGGTGCGCGGCTGGCGCATGGAGCGCGAGCGGCTGGCGCGCAAGGGCCTGTCGTTCTGGCATTGGCGCAACGACATCCTGCAGGGCTACGCCATCACGCTGGCCGTGGATCTTGCCCTGATCGCCGGTTTCGGCTGGACCATGATCCCGTTTCTCATCCTGCACAATCTGATCGGCTGGCTGCACCTGACTTTTGCCAATTATGTCGAGCATTACGGGCTCAAGCGCGACGTGAAGCCCGACGGGCGCTACGGTCCGTGCGAGCCGCGCCATTCCTGGAACACCAATCACATCGTCACCAACCTGTTCCTGTTCCACCTGCAGCGGCACTCGGATCACCATGCCAATCCGCTCAGGCCCTACCAGGCGCTTCGCTCGTTTGACGATCTGCCGACGCTGCCGTCGGGCTATCCGGGCACATTCCTGCTCGCCGCGATCCCGCCTTTGTGGTTTCGTGTCATGGATCCCAAGGTGCTTGCCTGGGCGGGAGGCGACCCGGCCAGGACCAATCTCGATCCGTCACATGCGCATCTGTATCAGCCGGGGCTTTCAGGCTCATGACCGTCACCACGCCGTCGCTTGAGCGGATCTCCGCCGTTCTGTCGTTTCTCGATGAAGCCAACCGGCTGAAGGACACCCTGCGCAGCGGCCGCACGCCTGAAGGGCGGCAGGAAAGCACCGCCGAGCACAGCTGGCGGCTGTGTCTGCTGGTTATCGTGCTGTCGGGCGAGCTTGAGGGCGTGGATGTGCTCAGGCTGCTCAAGATCTGCATCGTGCATGATCTGGGAGAGGCGATCTCGGGAGACGTTCCGGCGATCGACCAGCGCGCGGGCGATGACCGGGCGTCACGCGAGCGCGCCGATCTCGTCACACTGTGCGCGCCCCTGCCCGAGGACCTTAAGGCCGAGATCGTGGCGCTGTGGGACGAGTATGCGAGCGCCGCCACGCCGGAGGCCATTCTCGCCAAGGGGCTCGACAAGATCGAAACCATGCTGACCCACTCGACCGGCAAGAACGACGCGGACTTCGATTACCGGTTCAACCTCGGCTATGGGCTGGAGGCCACCGGCCGTCATCCGCTGCTCAGGGCGCTCAGGGCCCAGGTGGACGCGCGTCACCGCGCGATCCTTGAGCGCCAGCAATCCGGATGAGTGCCGTGGCGCCGGCCGGTCCTGGCCGGCGCTGACACGTCAGGCAGCCTTGCCGAAGCCGGACCTGTCCCCCTGATGGGTTGCCTTGCCGGCAATGGTGAAGCGGCCCGCGAGTTCCGCCAGGGCCTGGTTGATGCCGAGCAGGTTTTGCGTGGCGGCGTTGGTCTGTTCCACCATTGCGGCGTTCTGCTGGGTGATGTGGTCCATCGAGGTGACCGCGGTGTTGATCTCGGCAATGCCCGATGCCTGCTCGGTCGCCGATTGCGAGATCGCGGCAAAATGATCGCTGATGACGCGCACCTGCCCGCCGATGCTGGTCAGCGCATCGCCGGTCTTGTTGACCAGGCTGACTCCGTTCAGCACATCGCTGAACGAGGATTCGATCAGTTCCTTGATCTCCTTGGCGGCGGAAGCCGAACGCTGCGCCAGTTCCCGGACTTCCTGGGCAACCACGGCAAAGCCCCTGCCCGCCTCGCCCGCGCGCGCGGCCTCGACGCCGGCATTGAGCGCCAGCAGATTGGTCTGGAACGAGATCTCGTCGATCACCGAGATGATCTGGGTGATCTTCTTGGAGGACTGCTCGATCTTGCCCATGGCGGCGATCGCCTCGGTGACGGTCTCGCCCGATTGCGTCGCGTGCACGGAGGTCTCATCGACCACCTGGCGGGCTTCCTGGGTGCGAACGGCGGATTGCCTGGAGATCGTCGAAATCTGCTCGATCGCCGCTGCGGTTTCCTCAAGCGCGGCCGCCTGCTGCTCGGTCCGGCGCGCCATGTCGTCGGTGGCGCTGGAAAGCTCCCGGGTGTCGGAGCCTGACTGCCCGATCGAGGCGACGATTTCGGCAAAGGCCTCGTTCAGCCTGGAGACGGCGGTGTTGTAATTCTGCTTGAGCTGATCGAAATCAGGCGCGAGGGGCTCGGAGATGGTGGAGCCGAGATTGCCGTCGGACAGGCCGCTCAAGGCCCGGTCGAGCGCCCTGAGCGCGGTGTCCTGCTCCGCCTTCAACCGCGCCTGTTCGGCCTCGGCCTGGGCGCGCCGGTCGCTGAGTTCGTCCAGATAGACCGAGATGGCGTAGTCCATGTCGATCAGCGCCGCCTTGACCACGGCTGAAACGCCCTGGCTGGTCTTGCGGGCCTTCTTGGCCATGCCGAAGCCGGTGACTTCGGACATGATGATATTGGTAATCAGTTCCTCGAGGATCAGCGAATAGCCGCCGATATACCATTTCGGCTCAAGGCCCAGCTTCGCATGAACCTTGCCGATCCGGGTCACGCCGTCGATATATTCCTGGTCGAACCTGCCGTCGGCGATCAGGATCCAATGATCGACCTGCTTCTGCTTGGCATGTTCGACGTGGGAGGCGTCGCGAAAATGCCGGGCGGTTTCCGGATTGCCCATCGCCTCGCCATAGAACCGGTCCAGCGCAGGACCCACCGACCGTTCGATCTGGGGCTTGAGGGTTTTCAGCGTCGCCCGCTGTTCCTCTCCCATTGCCACGAATTTGAGTTTCTCGGCGATTTCGCGCTTGGCGGCGGAGTCCTGACTCATGATGGTTCCCGATCTGACGCCCTGAGAGATCGCTTGTCATCCGCGGTTGTCATGGCACGCAACAGGGTGTTAATCGCCCCGAAACCATTTTCGTTCAGCAATTCCTAAAATATTATGAAATCTTCTTTACGTTTTTTAACGGTGTTTTCGGGGTGTTGTCTCATTTGCAGCTTGGGGATGACGAGAACTTTAGCTTTAGCTTTCGCTGGCCGCTGGCGGCGCCTCAGGGTGTCAGCGGGTTGCGGCTGTCCGCGAGGATCTTACCTCCGATGGCGATGAAACAGACCCCGGCGGCGCGCTCGATCCAGTGCCGGGCGTTGTCGAAGCGGGCAATCACCGGGCGCGACGACATGAACAGCGTCACCAGCGTATACCAGGTCGCCGAACTCAGCATCACCAGGCCGATCATCAGCGCCATGACCCACAGCGGCATCGTATCGGTAACGGCGGTGGCAAAAACGCTGGTGAACAGGACGATCGCCTTGGGATTGGTGAGCGTCACCAGGAAGCCGAAGGCAAGCGGATTGCCTGACCGGGTTTCGCCGGCATCGATCTCGATGATCTCCGGCCTGGTCATGAGCAGCTTGATCCCCAGCCAGGCGAGATAGAGCCCGCCGCAGATCCGCACTGCCCAGGCAAGCCACTGGTACTGGACCAGGATGGCCGACAGGCCGAGAAGGCTGAGGCTTGCATAGAGACCGAGCCCCATTGTCACGCCGAGCGTGGTGAGAAGGCCTGCACGGGTCCCCCGCGACATGGACGAGCGCACCACGGCGATGAAGTCAGGCCCCGGCAGCATCAGCGCCGGGATAAAGATGGCAAAGACGCCGACAAGCGCGATGGTCCATTGCATCATGATGCTCCTTCCGTTTCGGCGAGCCTCACAGGCTCATGGCCAGCACCCGGCTGGCGTCGTTTCTAAAAACCGTTGTCCGCGACAACATTATCCGAGCCGGTCAGCGATGGCGAGAGCCTCAGCCGGGCCGGACGGCAACCCAGATCATGTGGCGCGCTCCTTTCTTGCGGGTGCTGGCGCGGACCGGAACCTCGCTTGTCTCGAACCCCGCCTGCCTGAGCCGCCGGGTGAAGGCCGGGTCGGGCGCCGAGGACCAGACCGAGAAGACGCCGCCGGGCGTCAGCGCCCGGAACGCGGCCGCCAGTCCGGCAGCAGAATAGAGCGCGTCATTGCCCGTGCGGGTGAGACCTTCCGGTCCGTTGTCGACATCGAGCAGGATCGCATCCCACTGGCCCGCGGTCTGGCCGATCAGCTTTCCGACATCGCCGGCGAACAGGCTGACGCGCGGATCGTCGAGGCAGCCGCCAAAGACCTGAGCCATCGGTCCGCGCGCCCAGGCAATCACCTCGGGCACCAGTTCGGCGACCGTGATGCGCCCTCCCTGCCCCAGGCTCGCCAGTGCCGCACGCAGGGTGAACCCCATGCCGAGGCCACCGATCAGCATGCGTGCCGCGGGCCGGTCCGCGAGCCGCTCCGCCGCGAGCCGCGCCAGTGCCTCTTCCGAGCCGCTCAGACGGCTGTTCATCAGCTCGTTTGAGCCGAGCATGATGGAGAATTCGGCGCCCCGCTGCATCAGGCGGAGTTCCGGGCCGTCATCAGATTGAACGGCGTCAAGCCGGACCCAGGGTATCATCGCAGGCTCCGTTGCACCGACTTCACCTCGTGCTTTCCGGGGTCCCGCGGAGCCCGCGTCGCAGCAATCCGCGCAAGACGAACAGGATGGCGAGATTGACCCCAATGCCGGCAAGCATCAGCGCGAATCCCCAGAATTCCGTGTCTCCACCGATGGACTCGTCGAGAAGGGCAAACCATGGCATGGACAGGAGGATGGCGAAGATGGCGGCAAAAGGATCCGGTTCGCCACCGAACAGCCCCTTTGCGCCGATGATGGCGAAGGCGAGCGAGACCAGCGCCGCAAGGCCGAAGATCCAGATGATGACGCTGAGCGTCCGGGCGATCCAGCGTCTCATGACAGAGCCGGCCTCATTTGTAGACATAGGTATAGGACGCGCACATCTCGGCGTCGCTTGACGGCGCATCCTGGGTGTCGAAGACGGCGACGATGGTCAACTCGGCGTCGGAGGGATCGCCCCAGGCTGCGACATAGGTGACCTCGCCCTGGCCGCAAAGCCGGTTGCCATTGTTGAGTTCCGGATCTGCGGGCGTCGTCACGCTGTAGACGGAGGCGCCGACCTGGGAGCCTTCGACATTGAAACTGTCAGCCACCAGCTCATCAAATTCCAGCGCCTCGCCATTCTCGAAGACGATCGAGAAATCATCGAACTCGATGTCGCCGGTGATCGCCATGGCGGTGGAAGAGACGGCGGCGAGGCTGTCGGCAAAAGCGGAAGGTGCCAAAACCGGGGCAGCGGCGAGCACGAGAGCAAGGCCTGAGGCGCGAAGGCAGATCATCGGGGACTTTCTCACTTGGACCGCACGTCGCGGCGGTGGTCAGGATAGGGCGAGCCTCACGCCCGCGCAACGGCAAACCGGGAGGAACGTCGGAAAGACAGGCGCGGGAGACGTCTTCGGTGACCGCCCTGATCCGGCAGCGCCACGCGCCGGTCCGCACGCCAAAGTCATACCCCCCAAAACTTGCAACCGCGCCAGCCGATCTTGTTAAGCTTGCGATGTCAACTATGACGGCGGGTGGATCCAGGACCGGCGTCAGACCGGTCAACACAGGTGAGAGAACGTTGCCACAACACAGGCGAAACATTGCACCGGATGCGCAGGACGACAAGCATTCCCGGCGGCTGCTCTTCTGCTACAAGCTTGCCAGTCTGGCGATCATGGGGATCGCGCTGTTCTGGGCGGCGATCTTCGCGTGGTGGCAGCATTGGGCGATGGCCATGGCGGAATTGAGCCTGACCGGCGTGGCAGCCATCGGCTGGCTGCTGATTACCTCGGGCAGGCTCAATGCCGCCCTGATCGTGGTCCAGTTGTCGGTGCTGACCTTCGTCGTCGGTTTCACCCTGATGTTCGACGTGCCTTCTGCGGATATCCCCCGGATCACCCATCTGTATCTCCTGTTCCTGGCCCTGTTCGGCTACATCAACCACCTGCGGCGCCCGTCGAAGCACCAGATTGCGATCATCGCTGCCTGTCTCGGCGCTTTCGTCGCCCTGTCGTGCACGAGCTATTCGCTCCCCTATGCCCAGGTCATTCCCGACACGATCCGGGTCGGCGGCGTCTGGGTGAACGGCATTCTGGCAACCGCGATGATGTGGGGCGGCATCTACGCCGTCCAGCGGGAGTTCACCCGGCCGAAGGGCATGGCGCTGGAACTGCGCAGCGCGGTGCGCAACGGCGAGATGGAGCTCTATTTCCAGCCGCAGATCGACCTGGCCGGCGACATTATCGGGGCCGAGGCGCTGCTGCGCTGGCAACATCCCAAACGCGGCCAGATCCCGCCGGGCGACTTCATTCCGGTTGCGGAAGCCGCAGGGCTGATGCCGCTGCTCGGCGGCTGGGTTATCCAGGAGGCCTGCCGGACACTGGCGCTGTGGAGCAAGGATCCGAAGCTCGCCAATCTCACCCTCGCCGTCAATGTCAGCGCAGACCAGTTCCAGGTTGCGGATTTCGAGCGCTCGGTGATCGATACCATCCGCGTCCACCGGGTCGATCCGGCCCGGCTCAAGATCGAGCTGACCGAAAGCGTGGTCGTCCACGACCTGGCTCCGGTGATTGCCAAGATCGAGAAGCTGCGCGCCGTCGGCATCCACTTTGCACTCGATGATTTCGGCACCGGCTATTCGTCGCTGAGCTATCTGCGGCAATTGCCGCTCGACCAGCTCAAGATCGACCGCAGCTTCGTCCGCGACTCGCTCGACAGCGAGCGCGGCACGGCGCTGGTCAAGAGCATCGTCAATCTGGGGCTCGATCTCGGCTTCGCCGTGCTGGCCGAGGGCATAGAGACCCCGGCGCAGCATGCTTTCCTGGCGGATTGCGGCTGCCACGAATTCCAGGGCTACCTGTTTGGCCGGCCGATGCCAGCCGACGGCTTTGCCGAGCATGCGCGCAAGGCAGCGATCGCCGCCGAGGCGCGGCACGCTGCCGTGGTGGAATGGCCGCAGCGGCTCGGCAGACGGGCCGAAACTGCCTGACCTTACCTGGACCGGGCGTCGAAAGCGCGGCGCGCCGCCTCGACCTCGGGCATCTGCTCCATGGTCCAGGCGTAAAGCGCCTTGAACGGTGGCTGCAGCGTCCGGCCGAGCGGGGTGATTTCATATTCGACGCCCACCGGCGAGGTCGGCAGCACCCGGCGCTCGACCAGGCCGTTGCGCTCGAGTCGCCTGAGGCATTCTGTCAGCGCCTTCTGGGTGATGCCTTCGAGATGCCGCCTGATCGCATTGAACCGCATCGGCCCGCCGTCGAGAACCGTGAGCACCATCATCGACCATTTGTCGGCGATCTGGTCGAACAGCAGGCGGCTCGGGCAGCTGGCCGAAAAGCTCTGGCAGGTCTTTGCATCCATGGTGGTTTCCTCGACTATACCTGGTCAATTCAAAGTGCGTTCTTGAACCTTGGTATAAACTATATACTTGGAAAGCTCCACTGAAAAGGACATCCAAGACAATGCAATCATCTCCCAAGACCGACAGCCTCTTCGAGCCCTTCACGCTGAAATCGCTTCGCCTCAAGAACCGAATCGTCATGGCGCCGATGACCCGGAGCTTCTCGCCCGGCGGCGTTCCCGGCGCCAATGTGGCGGAGTACTACCGCCGCCGCGCCGAAAGCGATGTCGGGCTGATCCTGTCGGAAGGCACCGTGATCGACCGGCCTGCCTCGCGCAACGAGGCGGGCATTCCCTTCTTCCACGGCGCCGACGCGCTCGCCGGCTGGAAATCCGTCATCGACGGCGTTCATGACGCCGGCGGCAGCATGGGGCCGCAGATCTGGCACACCGGCGCCACCCGCGGCATGAGCGGCTGGACGCCCGACGCCCCGGTCGAAAGCCCGTCGGGACTCAACGGTCCGGGCGACCAGAACGGCGTGGCGATGAGCGAGGAAGACATCGCCGACACGATCGCGGCGTTTGCCACCGCCTCAGCCGATGCCAAGCGCCTGGGCTTCGACGTGGTCGAGTTGCATGGCGCGCATGGCTACCTGATCGACCAGTTCTTCTGGGAGGCGACTAATGAGCGCACCGACCGCTATGGCGGCGCAACCTTGAAAGAGCGCGCCCGGTTCGCAGCCGAAATCGTCGCCGCCACGCGGGCGGCGCTCGGCCCGGACATGCCGCTTATCCTCAGGCTCAGCCAGTGGAAGCAACAGGACTACAAGGTGAAGCTCGCCACCACGCCCAATGAGATGGAAGACTGGCTGCTGCCGCTCAAGGAAGCCGGCGTCGACATCTTCCATTGCTCGCAGCGCAGGTTCTGGGAACCGGAATTCCCAGAGATCGACGGCGAGGAGGGCCTCAACTTCGCCGGCTGGGCCAAGAAGCTCACCGGAGCCGCGACGATCTCCGTGGGCTCGGTCGGGCTGTCGGGCGAGTTCCTGGCGGCATTTGGCGGCCAGACTTCCTCGCCGGTCGGCCTCGACGGGCTGATCAAGCGTATGGAGGCCGAGGAGTTCGATCTGATCGCCGTCGGTCGCGCCATTCTCGGCGACCCGCACTGGGTGACCAAGATCAAGACCGGCGAGACCGAGAGCCTGAAGAGTTTCGACCCGGCTTCGCTCGCCGAACTGGTCTGAGGCAAGCGCCGCCGCTGGAACCCCGGTTTCGGCGGCGGCGGTTCTGCCGATACGGTACGCATGCGGATGGCGCCTGCGCACCTCGCACCGTCGAGGCTCCGGGAACAGGACCATGACGACGCAACAAGAAGCGGCTTCAATAACCCAGTTCGTTGTTTCTACGCAATTCCGGACACAAAACCGGTTCCCACTTTTGCTGGAATTGCTCTAGTAGACCGGCATTTTCGCAAAGCCCTTGCCAAGGATCGGGCCCGTCGGGAGATTGGTCGGCGAGCCACCCAGGGGCTCGTAGGTGATCTCGTAGAGCTGATCCTCTCGCGGCGGCGGCAGGCCCTCGACGGTGAGCGTGCGCGACGTTGCTGTGGCCAGCAGGCCCAGGGAGACGGGGCTGCCGTCGTCGTCGGGCTTGGTCCAGACCTGCATGACCTTGTCGTCGGGCACGCGCGCATTCTCGAGAAGCGTGATCAGGGTCTTGTTGTTGTCATTGCCCTCGACCAGCGCAATCGGCTGTCCCTGGCTGTCGAGCAGCACGGCGATGACTGTTGGCTCGACGGTGCTGAGCAACGACCAGCCAAGCCCGATGGCCAGCAGCAGCGCCGCGGCGAGCCCGCCGATGGCGGTCGCGCGCCATGTCCTGACGGCCTTCTGCAGCGGAACAAATCTGACGATGTCGGCGGACCCGCCGGCGCCCGGCTCATCGGCGGCAGGTTCGGCGGCCGCCGTGGCGTCGAGAGACGCATCGACGCGGCTCCACAGATCGTCCGGCAGGGGGAGCACGTCCGCGGTGTCGTCAAGCGCGGCAAAGCGGCTGCGGGCCCGTTCGAGCTGCGCCGCAATAGCGGGATCACTGGCGCAGAGCGCCTCGATCTCGGCCACCTCGGCCTCGCTGGCCAGGCCGAGCACCACTTCGTCAATCCGTTCGGAGAGGGACCTGCTGCTCATGACAGGCACTCCCGCAATGTCAGCAAGCCACGCCGCACCCAGGCCTTGACCGAGCCCAGGGGCGCGCCCATGCGCCCGGCGATCTCACCGTGGCTGTAGCCCAGGACATAGGACGAGAGGATGGCCATGCGTCGGTTCGGCTCCAGGGTCTCGAGGCATATGCGCAGATCATTCGTGCGCTCGAGGCGATTGTAGGCAAGCTCGAGAATCGCATCGTCGGACGCCGTTTCCGGTTCCATCGGATCAAGGGTTATCTCCCGATCACTGTTTCTCAGAAGCGTCAGGCACCGGTTGCGCAAGATCGTGTAGAGCCAGGATTTCGCCTGGCCCTCCTGGTCCTGGTCGAACTGGTGGGATTTGCGCCAGACCAGAACGAAACTCTCCTGCACCGCATCCTCGGCCAGGTCCTGCCGCCGCAACATTCGCCGCGCGACGCCCAGCATGCGCCCGCCCTCGGCCTCCATGAGCCGCTTCAGGGCAGATCGATCCCCTGCGGCGCAGGACTGGATCAGGGCAGCGAGGTCTGTCACGTGTGAGCTCTTTTCCGGTTCACGGCAAGGAGCCGTTTTTCCGGGAGAAGGATTAGAGACGGGCCCACACGCTGTCAAACCGGGATCAGGATTCTGATGGCGATGGCGAGCTTTCATGGCGGATCTGCCAAACCCGGATCGAACGGGCGACCCGAAAGCAATCGAATGGACCTGAATGCCGGTGCGGGAAACCCCGCACCGGCGGTCATCGGAGACGGATTACATCGCCGTCATGAAGGTGATGTCGCGCATGGTCGCGCCGTCCGTTCCCGAGAGCTCCCAGCTCTTGTCCACGGCGCCGGTTTCCAGCGACACGGTGTAGAGCATGGACCCCGACACCAGCCATGCGGTGTTGGCGCCCTCTGCATCGGTTGCGATGTCGAAGGCATAGGTGTCCGTGCCGTCGATGCCGAGCTTGCCGACCGCAGCGAGGGTACCGTCGTTGGGCGAGGTCTGCTTGATCAGCGCCACGATGGTGCTGTCGATGTCATACATCGCCGTCGACTCGGGCTTGCCGTAGGAATTGATGTAGGCGGCTGCGACGATGGCCGGCGCTTCGCCCGCATGCATGTCGGCTTCCTCGTAGGCTAGGCTGCCGTCGACCGTCACGGCGCCGCTTTCGATGTCGACGCGGTGGTTGGTGGTGCCGGACATGAAGCGCAGCTTGTCAGCCATCGGGTTGAAATCGACGATGACGGCGCCATCGATGGGCAGTTCCTTGTCCATCTTCGAAATCACGGTCGAGGCGCCGGTTTCGGGGTTGATTTCGACGATGTCGAAGGTGTCGGTGACGCCGATCAGCTGGCCGGTGGCGGGACGCAGGTCGATGCCGAGCAATCTGGAGACACCCTGCACTTCCATCGACGCGCTTACTGTCGCGGTGCCGACATCGATCTTGTGAATCATGGTGTCGCCGGACAGCGCAATGGCGCTCAGGTTCTGGCTTTGAGCGGCGACAAACGACGTGCTGGCCAGCAGAGCGGTGGCGGCGAATACGGATGTAAGCTTGTTCATGATCTAAGTCCTCGGGTCTTTCCGGCTGCAGCCCATCTGCAGCCTGGATACCCCCAAGACTCAGCGAAGACGCGGTTTGGATGCAGCGTGGCGAAATTTTTCTGAACAAACCGAAAATGGTGGAGTTCCAGGATCCGGGATCGTGGCTGGTTAATTTCGACTCGGGAGTGAGCCCAACCAGACCGGCGTGGCGCGCCGGCCAAGTTCCTACCTGACAATCACCAGCCGCTCCGCGGCCCGCGTGATCGCCGTGTAGAGCCAGCGCTCGCGGCTGTCGCGAAAAGCCCAGCTTTCGTCGAAGAGGACGACGGAGTTCCATTGCGAGCCCTGCGCCTTGTGGACGGTGAGCGCGTAGCCGTAGTCGAAGTCGTCGTAGCGCTTCTTGGTCTGCCAGGGGACTTCGAGGTCCGGGGTGTCGAAGGCGCTCTTCAACAGCTTGATCTTGGCGGAGCCGCGCTCCATGTCGTCGTCCTCGGGGCGGACCAGCAGGTTGATGCCGGGTTTCACCGTTTCCTTGGACGAGGTCATTACCTGCCAGAGCGAGCCGTTGAGCAGGCCCTTGGCCGGATCGTTCCTCAGGCACACCAGCTTGTCGCCGGCCTGCGGGAAGGCCTGATCGAAGCCCTTGAGCTCGCGCAGGCGCTGGTTGTATCGCCGCCTGGTGCGGTTGGTGCCGACCAGCACCTGGTCGGCCTCAAGCACCATGTCGCGGTCGACCTCGTTCTTGCCGATCACCTGAGCAGTTCCGTAGTCGCCATGCATGATCTCGCGGCCCTCGCGCACATGCATGGCCAGATCGATGATCGGGTTGTCGCGGGCCTGGCGGTGGATTTCGGTGAGCAGGATATCGGGCTCGTGTTCGGTGAAATAGCCGCCGCCGGAGATCGGCGGCAATTGCCCGGGATCGCCCAAGACCAGGATCGGCGTGCCGAAGCTCATCAGGTCCTTGCCCAGCGCCTCGTCGACCATCGAGCATTCGTCGATGATGATCAGGGCCGCCTGGCTGAGCGGGCTCTGGCGGTTGATGGCGAACATCGGCGAGACGGTGGTCTTGCCGGTCTCCTCGTTGGAGACCTCCTCCTCGCCGCGCGGCCGGTAGATCAGCGAATGGATGGTGCGGGCGTTCCTGGCGCCGCGGGCGCGCAGCACCTGCGCCGCCTTGCCGGTAAACGCCGCAAACAGCACCTCGCCCTCGACATTGTCGGCGAAGTATTTGGCGAGCGTCGTCTTGCCGGTGCCGGCATAGCCGAACAGCCTAAAGATCGGCGTGTGGCCATCCTTGAGCCAGCGCGAGACGGCCTTGAGCGCCTCATCCTGTTGCGGTGAAAACTTCATGATCCCTCATGGCAGATTCGCATCGGGCTGTCGCGCATGGGAATGCGGGCGTTGGATGCGGTCTTCTTCCGTTCGCTTCCGAGAACCGGCCTGATTTTAGGGCAAGCCATCCGTTCTCCGTCACCCCGGAGTTGGCAACCTTCCATCACAGGATCGACGCCAGATCGTGCTTGCCGAGCGTCTGCAAAAACGCCAGCTTGGCCTGGCCGAGCACGCCCTTGAGGCCGCAACCCGGCAGGAACACGCAGTCCTCACCGCCGAAACAGCCGGCGATGTTGAAATCGGGCTCCATGTGCAGCGCCACCGCCCTGAGATTGATCTCGTCCGGGCGCATCGCCAGGCGCAGGCCGCCGTTGCGGCCGCGCACGGTGGAGACGAAGCCGCCGGCGGTCAGGTTCTGCGCCACTTTCATCAGATGGTTCTTGGACACGGCGAATTCGCGCGCCAGATCATCGACCGACTTGACCTGATCGGGCGCACGACCAAGCGCCATCAGGACGCGAAAGGCGTAGTCGGTGTGAAGCGTCAGGCGCATGGCGAACCTCTATAGTGGTATCTCACATGTTGCTTTTATCGGCAAAAGCGAATAGTGGTAAGTCAGATACCAGAAAAGAGATGATCATGAAAACACTGCTTTGGCTTTTTCTGCTTCCCGGCGACCTCGTCCGCCAGAAACTCGGCATCACCATCGAGGAAGATGGCGGGCTGATCCGCTCCTTCATCAACATGTGCTTCTGGGGGGCGGTCACGCTGATGATCGCGCTGAAGTTTTATGCCTGAGAAGCCGCCTGTCAGGCCCGCGCCGATCGTGATCGAAGCCCGGCCCGCGCAACCGCGCGTCCCCGCGGTCGATGTCTCGCCCGAGGAGATCGCAACACTGGTCGACCGGTTCTACGCCGACATCCGGCAGCATCCGCGCCTGGGGCCGCTGTTCGAGGCGAAGCTTGACGGCATCTGGGACATGCATCTTGAGCGGATGAACCGGTTCTGGCGTTCGGTGCTGTTGCATTCGGGCGAGTATTCCGGCCAGCCCGTGGGCAAACACAACGCCCTGCCCGGCCTTGAGGAGGATGATTTCCGGCTCTGGATCGAACAGTTCGAGCAGACGGCAGCGGCGCTGCTTGCGCCCGACACCGCGGCGGCGATCACCGTCATCGCCCGGCGCATCGCCCGCAGCCTGTGGCTGGCGCGTTTCGGCACGCCGTTCAACAAGGCGCCTGACTGGCTGGCGTGACGAGGCCGGAAGCTCGGGTGAGTTTGTTTTTCCTCGATCTCTTCAATAGACATGCCGCCCAACCGGACCGGATAGGTACGGTGACCTTAACCGGCCCGGTCCGGATCATTCTCGAGCCTTATCGGCTGAGCGTGCGGCGTGGCGTGGGCGGCGCGCTGCCAGGAGGCGGACATCGCATCGATGATGTCCGGCCCGGCAACGCCCTTCCTAGCCAGCAGCGCCTCGAGCGCCGCCAGCCAGTGCTGGTAATAGTCTCCGCCATCTTCCGCCGCGCCGGGCCGGGCGACCTGGCATGAAAGCTCGGCCGCCCATTCGCTCCAGGAAAACAGGCCGCGCTCGTTGAGCGCCACCGCGAGCGCGAAGACCTGGGCCTGCCAGGGCTCGGCGAAGACCGGCGCGTCGGGACCGGCGTCCGGCGGCAGCTGGAACGGCGTTTCGGCCGCCACGCCGGATGAGCGGGTGTCCGGCGCCGGTTCACGCGGGCTCAAGATAGCTCTCCCAGGCATCGATCGACACGGTGAGCGCCGGATCTGCCCCCTGCCCCCACAACTCGCGTCCGTCGAAGCTCACGGTGTAGACATGTTGCGGCGCCTCGCCCTTGCCGTGGGCGTTGGTGTCGGGAAACACAAACCCCTCGCGCACCGCCTCGATGACGCCGAGCTTGCCGCGGGCATAGCGCGGCAGCCGCGTGTGGCCGGTGGGGTGTTCGTTGATGGTGCGGATGCGGTCACCCGCCTTGAATTGCGGCGCCTCCGCGACCTCGCGGTTGCACGGCCCGCCGCGCGCGAGCACGCCGGCAACGTCGCCGGGACGCAGCACCTGCTTGGGCCTGACGCCGGGCCACAGCGGGCGGGCCGCCTCGATCTCGTCGGTGGAGACAAAGCCGTGGCGTTCGAGCAGCACCTCCAGCGCGCGAATCCAGATCTCGTAATAGCTCGCGGAATAATAGGTGGCCGGATGCAGGTTCTCGCGCGCGTGGCGGCTTTCGTCGATGGTCCAGGCCCCGAGCGCGCCGGACGCCAGCGTCAGGCCGAGCGCGCGGCGCTCCCAGCCGGCATGAAACACCGGCTCGGCCACTTCCGGCGCGACCGGGCCGAAGCCCATCTGCCCGCCCAGATCATGCGGTCCGTTCATGCGCTGTCTCCTGGCGCCGCCGGCCACAGCGCGTGGGGCGACAGCGATCCGGGCCTCAGGGCCAAGCCGGTGCCGATCATCGAGTCGCGGGTGACCAGCTTCGCAAGCGCGTCCTCACTCAGATCGTCCGTTTCCACCGGCCGCATCGGCACCACCATGTAGCGCAGTTCGGCGGTGGAATCCCACACCCGGATGCGGGTGGCTTCGGGCAGCACCAGTCCGAACTCGGCCAGCACCCCGCGCGGATTGATCACCGCCTGGCTGCGGTAGGGCGGCGCCTTGTACCAGACCGGCGGCACGCCAAGCACCGTCCACGGGTAGCAGGAGCAGAGCGTGCAGACGATGAGATTGTGGGTGTCTTCGGTGTTGAACACCGCCTGCATGTGCTCGCCCTGGCGGCCGGTGTAGCCGAGCGAGGCGATCGCCGCGGTGGCGTCGCGGGCGAGCCAGTCGGCAAACTCCGGATCGGACCAGGCCTTGGCCACCACGCGGGCGCCGTTGCGCGGGCCGACCTTGTGCTCATAGGTTTCGACAATGGCATCGACGGCGGCCGGATCGATCAGGCCCTTCTCGGTCAGGATGGTCTCCAGCGCCTTGACGCGGGCTGCGAAGGGATCGAGGTCGTTGTCGTGGTGCTGGTCGTGCGGATGGAGGTGATCATGAGTCATGGCGCAAGGTTAGCCCGCGGCATCGCCGACCGCAATATCGCTGACGCCGCTGATGCTGCAGATCTGTATCCGATAACGCCGATCCGCTAGGCTCGGCCATGGACATTCTGATTCTGGGCGGCACCGGCTTCATCGGCGCGGCGATCATGCAGAGGCTGATCGCCGACGGCCATCGTGTCACGGGACTTGGCCGCGACACGCGCGCTGCCGAAGCCCGCTTTCCGGACGCGACTCTCATGCACGCCGACCTTTCGCGCATGTCGGCAGCGGCGGACTGGGCGGACCTGGTGGAAGGCCACGCCCTGATCGTCAATTGCGCCGGCGCGCTTCAGGATGGCGCACGCGACGATCTCGCCGCCGTGCAGGAACGGGCGATGCTGGCGCTCTATGAAGCGGCCAATTTGGCTGGCGGGCGGCGGATCGTTCAGATCTCGGCGCGCACCGACGGCGACGGAGCCGCGACGAAATTCCTCGCCACCAAGCGGCGCGCCGACGCGGCGCTGAAAGCTTCCGGGCTCGACCATGTGATCCTGCGCCCGGCGGTGGTGATCGGCCGCAACGCCCATGGCGGTACTGCGCTGGTGCGGGCGCTGGCAAGCTTTCCGTTCGTTATTCCCGCCGTCCACGCCCGGAGCCCTGTCGCAACTGTGGCGCTTGACGATGTGGCGGAAGCGGTCGCTCGGGCCGTGGACGGCCGGCTGCAGCCGGGCAGCGACCTCGATCTTGCGGCGACCGGCGCGTTGACGCTTGGCGAGGTGCTGGCCTTGCACCGGGGCTGGCTCGGGCTTGCGCCTGCAAAGGTCAAATCCGTGCCGGCTTTCCTTGCCCGGCCGGTGACCGCGCTCGCCGATCTGGCCGGCCGCCTCGGCTGGCGCTCGCCGCTGCGCTCCACGTCGCTTGCAGTGATGGAAGGCGGGGTCGAGGGCGGCGGGGCGACGCCGGCCCCGTTCGCGTTGCGATCGCTCGCGCAGACGCTTTGCGAAAACCCGTCGGGCGTGCAGGATCTGTGGTTCGCGCGGCTCTATTTGCTCAAGGCGCCGGTGCTGGTAACATTGTCGGCCTTCTGGCTGCTGTCGGGGCTGATCCCGCTGGTCGAGATCGCGTCAGCCATGGCGCATTTCGACGGTCTTCTTGGCTACCGACCGGCCCTGCTGACGGTGATCGCCACCTGCGCGCTCGATATCGGCCTCGGTCTGGCCGTGCTCTGGCGCCGCTTCGCGCGTCGGGCGCTGTGGGCGATGCTGGCCGTCTCATTGGCCTATCTCGCGAGCGCCAGCCTCGCGCAGCCAAGCCTGTGGCTCGACCCGCTCGGACCGCTGGTTAAGGTCTTGCCGTCAATGCTGCTCACACTGGTGGCGCTCGCCACGCTGGACGAACGCTGATGACGCTTGCAGACCTGCTCTTGCCCCTGCATGTGATCGGCGCCGCGGTGCTGCTCGGCACCGGTGCGGGCATCGCGTTCTTCATGGTGATGGCGGTCAGGACCCGCGACCCGAAGCTGATTGCCCATGTCAGCGGCACGGTGGTGATCGCGGATGCTTTGTTCACCACGACGGCGGTCGTGGCCCAGCCGGTAACCGGCTTTCTCCTGGCCCTGGAGACCGGCTGGCCACTGAACGAAGGATGGATCGTGCTGTCGATCGGGCTCTACATCGTGACCGGGCTGTTCTGGCTGCCGGTCGTCTGGATCCAGATCCGGCTGCGCGATCTGGCGCGCACGACCGTGGCCAGCGCGACCGCCCTGCCCGCGGACTTCGACCGGCTTTACCGGATCTGGTTCGCCTGCGGGTTTCCGGCGTTTTTCGCGGTTCTGGGTATTTACTGGCTGATGCTCAACAAGCCGTCCATTGGATGATCGGGGCCGTCGGTGATGGTGAAGCCGAAACATGTCTTCATTCTTGTAGCGGCAGTGGCGGCGATGGCGGTGTTTTTCACCATGCGCGGCGATACCGGGGCCGAGCGCGCCGAGCTGGCCGAAAGAATGATCCTGATCGAAAACGAGCCGGAATATGTGACGACCTTCACCACCCTGTTGTTGGCGGCGGCGGCAACCGAGGCGATCCGGCAGGACATGACGGCGTCCCGGTTGCCGGAAGCGCGCCTCAAGGCCATCCATGCTGACTTCGACAAGGTGACGCCGAGAAATCCTCACACCAACGAAGCCTACCTGCTCCTCAGCATTCTCCACGGCGGCGCACTGGGGGCGCTGCTGTTTTCGGACTCGGACAACCAGATCACTATGAGCGACGCGCTGGTCGAGCTGTGCGGAGAGGACCGCGAGATGCTGGTCGGCCTGCTGCTGCACGAGATCGCCCATCGCGATCTCAAGCATTCCCGCATCCGGCTGATCGGCGCCGCTTTGCCGGAAGACCGGCCCGATCTGATCGACGAGGATTTCGAGCGGGTGGCTGAAAGCTACCACGCGCACCCGGAGCGGCTCTTGGGTTTTCCCTTCGGCGCCACCATGGAGACCGCGGCCCGGGAGCATGCGCATGCGCGCTTGCGCGGGTTGGGGATTGCCACTGATGGCTTCGAACGCTGCCTGACGGTCCTGGAAGACAACCGCAAAATGGCAGGGGTGGAGCTGTTTCTGAAGGCGCATGCGCTGCCTGGCGATGGTGCCATCGAGGCAGTGCCACGTGCGGAGGCCGACCAACCCTGACGGGCTTTTGCCCTATTTCAACATCGGCCAGAGGCTCGCCACCAGCAGCACCGCCATGGTGATGTTGAACCATTTGAGCCGCACCGGATCGGCGAGCCATGAGCGCAGGACCGTGCCGAAGCCGGCCCAGGTCGACACGCTCGGCATGTTTGTGAGCGCGAAGGCGAGCCCGACCAGCATCACCGAAAGCGTATAGCGGTCGGGGTCGGGGTCGGTGAACAGCGTCATCGCGGTGACCGCCATCACCCATGCCTTGGGGTTGACCCATTGGAACGAAGCCGCCTGAAGGAATGTCATCGGCCGGGCGCCGACCTTGCCGTCGGGCAGCACGCGCGAGGTGCCGATCTTGAAAGCGATGTAGACGAGATAGGCGCCGCCCAGGATCTTGAGCGCCGTGTAGAGTTCGGGCACCGTGTCGAGCAGCGCGCCCAGGCCGAAACCGACGCCCAGAAGCAGCGAGAAGAAGCCGCCGCCGATGCCCAGCATGTGCGGCAGCGTCCGCCGGAAGCCGAAATTCACACCCGAGGCAAACAGCATCATGTTGTTGGGTCCCGGCGTCACCGATGTGACGAAGGCGAAGACGACCAGCGACAGGAATGTTTCAAGCGTCATGCGTGTCCTCCCGGCGATCCCTCAAGCCTTGCCTGTGCGCTGTCACTCACAAGTTTCCAAAAAGAGCGACACGCAATCACGGCTGATTGCCAGTCGCTCTTGCTGATAGCCCAGACTTTCGTGTCGCACCAACACATTGTCGTCATGCCTGCATCTGAAGATATGATGGATGACCACGCACAGGAGACCGCCATGAGCCAGCCAATCCGCACCGCCGCTTTCCCTGATGGCGCCACCGTCCCCGCACTCGGGCTCGGCACGTGGCACATGGGCGAGAGCCGCGCCGCGGCCGCAGACGAGATCCGGGCGCTGCAGACGGGCATCGATTGCGGCATGACGCTGATCGACACCGCCGAGATGTATGCCTCGGGCGGCGCCGAATCCGTGACGGGCGAAGCAATCAGGGGCCGGCGCGACGAGGTCTTCCTCGTCTCCAAGGTGCTGCCGTCGAACGCCAGCCGCAGGGGCACGATCGCCGCCTGCGAGGCCAGTCTCAAGCGTCTGGGCACGGATCACATCGACCTCTATCTCCTGCACTGGCCCGGACGGCATCCGCTGCGCGACACGGTCGAAGCTTTCGAGGAGTTGCGGCAATCGGGAAAGATCGCCCGCTGGGGCGTATCGAATTTCGACAGCCTCGCCATGCGCCAGGTGACGGCGCTGCCCGGCAGCGAGAACTGCGCGGCCAACCAGGTGCTCTACAATCTGTCGACACGGGGCATCGAATTCGAACTGCTGCCGTGGCTCGCCGAGCGTTCCATACCGCTGATGGCCTATTCGCCGCTCGACGAGGGACGGCTGCTCCGGCATCCCGACCTCGGCAAGATGGCAGGCCGGCTTGGCGTAAGTGCAGCACAGCTGGCGTTGGCCTTCCTGCTCACCCGCGACAATGTCATCGCCATTCCAAAATCGTCCAGTCCTGAACGGGTGGCCGAAAACCGCGCCAGCGCCGACATCCGGCTGACCGGTGATCAGCTCACCGAACTCGACCAGATGTTTACGCCGCCACGTTCGCGCCAGCCGTTGCAGATGATTTGAGCGGACCCTTTGAACGATCGTCGCCCGATCCGCGGTTTCGCCAGCACGAGCAAAAAAGCCGCCGGAGATGGCGTGACCTCCAGCGGCAGGATGCAATCGCATCAGAAATGTGGCACTCAGTTGAGGCATTTCTGCAAGAGCACCGGGTCCGGATTGCTCGCATCGGGGCCGAATTCCGCATAGCAACCGGCTGTCCATTCATGGGCAGTGTTGTCGCGCGGCGCGGCTGTTGCGACCGGACCGGAAATCTTCAGCTTGGTCGTGACCGCCGGCCCGGGCTTGAAAGTCGTGTCGCGGGTCTGGGCGGTGGCGGCGCCTGTCGCTGCAAACAGGATGCCCAGCGATACGGCGGCGGCAGCAAGAATGATCTTTTTCATAATAGTCTCCTCTCTTCGGGTTGTCGCGGTGTTGCGATGATCCGTTTCTAGAGAGGTCCGGCTGAACAGAGTTAGAACGCCTTGTTCATCTGGCGTTAACCATGAATTCAGGGTGTGACGGCCCGCAGCACCTGCTGCAGGCCAACGCTCTTACATGCCCTGCGGGCCGCGGTTCATGGCGGCGATGCCGGTGCGGCAGATCTCGACCAGGCCAAGCGGCTTCATGATCGCGATGAATTGTTCGATCTTGGAGACGCGGCCGGTGATCTCGAAGATAAAATGCTCGGTGTTGGCGTCGATCACCTGGGCGCGGAAGGCGTCGGCGAGCCTGAGCGCCTCGACCCGGTTGTCGGCGGTGCCGCTCACCTTGACCAGCGCCAGTTCGCGCTCCAGCGGCTTTTCATGGCCGAGTTCCATCGATCTCACCGTCAGATCGACAACCCTGTGCACCGGCACGATGCGCTCGAGTTGGGACTTGATCTGCTCGAGCACATTGGGCGTGGCGGTGGTGACGATGGTGATGCGCGACAGATGCGCCTCGTGCTCGGTCTCAGAGACCGTCAGACTCTCGATATTGTAGCCGCGGCCGGAAAACAGGCCGATGACCCGGGCAAGCACGCCCGGTTCGTTGTCGACGAGGACCGAGAGCGTGTGGGTCTCTGGCCGGGCGGTCTCGGCGGCCATGAAATAGGCCGAACCTGTAGGCTGATGCTGAGCGTTCATGTTGTCGGTTCCTGTTGACGGGTCGCTCAGACGAGCGCCCGGCCTTTGGCGTCAATTGCGTTGGCGACGGCTTCGTCGGTGGCTTCATCGGGCAGCAGCATCTCGTTGTGCGCCTTGCCTGACGGGATCATCGGGAAGCAGTTGGCGAGGGCTGCCACGCGGCAATCGAAGATCACCGGTCCGGGCGTGTCGATCATCTGCTGGATCGCATCGTCGAGATCGGCAGGCTTGTCGCAGCGGATGCCCTTGCCGCCATAGGCCTCGGCCAGCTTGACAAAATCGGGCATGGACTCGGTGTAGGAATGCGACAGACGGTTGCCGTGCAGCAATTGCTGCCATTGCCGCACCATGCCCATGTACTGGTTGTTCAGGATGAAGATCTTGACCGGCAGCTGGTACTGCACGGCGCAGGACATTTCCTGAATGCACATCTGGATCGAAGCGTCGCCGGCGATGTCGATGACCAGGCTGTCGCGGTGCGCCACCTGGACCCCGATGGCGGCCGGGAAGCCGTAGCCCATGGTGCCGAGCCCGCCCGACGTCATCCAGCGGTTGGGTTCCTCGAAGCCGTAAAACTGCGCCGCCCACATCTGGTGCTGGCCGACTTCTGTGGTGATGTAGGTGTCGCGGTCCTTGGTCAGCTCATAGAGCCGCTGGATCGCGTATTGCGGCATGATCACGTCCTTGTTGGGCGCATAGGCGAGCGAATTGCGTGCCCGCCACTTCTCGATCTGCGCCCACCAATCGACCAGCAGCGAGCGGTCGGTCTTCTTCGACGCGCGCCAGAGCCGGACCATGTCCTCGAGAACATGACCGATATCGCCCAGGATGCCGATGTCGGTGCGGACATTCTTGTTGATCGAGGACGGGTCGATGTCGATGTGGATCTTCTTCGAGTTGGGCGCAAACGCATCGAGACGGCCGGTGATGCGGTCGTCGAAGCGGGCGCCGATGCACAGCATGACGTCACAATCATGCATCGCCATGTTGGCCTCATAGGTGCCGTGCATGCCGAGCATGCCCATCCAGTTCTTGCCCGACGCCGGATAGGCGCCAAGTCCCATCAGCGTCGAGGTGATGGGGAAGCCGGTGAGCTCCACCAGTTCACGCAGGAGCTGGCTAGCCTCGCGGCCGGAATTGATCACGCCGCCGCCCGAATAGATCATCGGCCGCTTGGCCGTCGCCATCAGATCGATCGCCTCGCGGATCTTGTCGAGATCGCCCGACAGCTTCGGCTGATAGCTCTTCTGCTCGATCACCGGAGACGGCGGGGTGTACAGGCCGGTGGCGAACTGGACGTCCTTGGGGACATCGACCACAACCGGGCCGGGACGGCCGGTGGTGGCGATGCGGAAGGCTTCGTGAATGACGCGGGCCAACTGGTTGACGTCCTTGACCAGCCAGTTGTGCTTGGTGCAGGGCCGGGTGATGCCGACGGTGTCGCATTCCTGGAAGGCGTCCGAGCCGATCAGCGAGGTGGGAACCTGGCCGGTGATGCAGACGAGCGGGATCGAGTCCATCAGCGCGTCCTGCAGCGCGGTCACCACATTGGTGGCGCCGGGGCCGGAGGTGACCAGAACGACGCCGGGCTTGCCGGTCGAACGCGCATAGCCCTCGGCCATGTGGCCGGCGCCCTGCTCGTGACGCACCAGGATGTGCTCGATGTCTTCCTGCTGATGCAGCTCGTCATAGATCGGCAGCACCGCGCCGCCGGGATAGCCGAACATGTGCTTGACGCCATTGTCCTTCAGCGCCTGCAAAACGATTTCCGCGCCTGTCATTTCCATTTGCTTGCCGGCCATTGTGCCTGACCCCTTGTCCCGTCTGTTTACCGGGCTGCATAGCCCGGATTAAGCCATAAAAAAAGGCTCCTTTCGGAGCCTTGTGTCGCGCATGGGAGCTTTCGCCGGGTGGCTACGCCACCCTGCCCATGCGCGGTCCTACCACGAGAATGTTCGCGATCTGTGTCATGCCGACTTTCGTATCCCCTCAAATTGACGGCGTCAACGGCTTTATTTTGATAATCGCGCCCATTTGATGCCAAAATCCCGGCCCGGCAACACCCCATTAACCCCGCAATGCGATGGTTCACCTGATCGAAAGCGGGCTAAGCATGGATACCAGTACAAATCCGACACCCCCAGAGGCGGAAAGCGATATTGATCGCCGGGGCACATTTGCGCCCGGAAATCGCCTGCTTGGCCGGGTCATCGGCTGTTCGGGATCGAAGGCCACGATCAGCGCCTTCGCCGGAAAGGACGGCAACGGCCTGGCCGAACTCTGGTCGGTGGGGCGGCTTATCTCGATCAGCGTTGGTCCGAACCGCGTCGTCGCCCTGGTCTGCTCGATGGAGACGGCGTCGGCGGCCTGGTCCGAGACCAGCGACAACGTCATGCATATCGAGGTCGAGCTGGTGGGCGAGATCCATCCCGGAATCACCGGCAAGACCGAATTCAGCGCCGGCATCTCGCAATATCCCTATCTCGGCGCGGTCGTGCACCGGATGCGCTCGTCCGACCTGGCAGTAATCTACGATCCGGGCGTCATCGACACCGCGGTGATCGGCAAGCTCACGCAGGATCCGACGCTGGGCGCGCTCATTCACGTCCCCTCGCTCCTGTCGCGCCACTTTGCGGTGGTGGGCACCACCGGCGTCGGCAAGACCACGGCGGTGACGTTGCTCCTGCACAAGGCGCTGCAGGCCGACCCCTCGCTCAGGGTGCTCATCCTCGACCCGCACAATGAATTCGCCGCCGCCTTTCCGACCCAGTCGGTGGTGATCGACACCGACACGCTGGACCTGCCGTTCTGGCTGTTCAGGCTCGAGGAATTCACCGAGGTGCTGTTTCGCGGCCGGCCGCCGATCGCCGAGGAAATCGACGTGCTGCGCGACCTGATCCCGGAAGCCAAAAGGATGTTCAAGGGCTCGACCGACACGGCGCTGATCCGCCGCGGCCCGGAAAAATCCTCGCTCACCGCCGACACGCCGGTGCCCTACCGGGTGGCCGACCTGATGGCGCTGATTGACGAGCGCATCGGCAAGCTCGAGGGCCGCTCCGAGAAGCCGCATCTCAGATCGCTCAAGGTGCGCATCCAGGCGGCGATCAACGACCCGCGCTACGAGTTCATGTTCTCGTCCAACACGATCCACGACACGATCCTGCACACGATCAGCCACATCTTCCGGATTCCGGGCGACGGCAAGCCCGTGACGACGTTCCAGCTGTCGGGCATCCCGTCGGAGGTGGTCAATTCGGTCGCCTCGATCCTGTGCCGCATGGCGTTCGAGATCGCGCTGTGGAGCGCTGGCGGCGTGCGGATTCTGGTGGTCTGCGAAGAGGCCCACCGTTACGTGCCAGCCGATCCGAAGCTCGGCTTCTTTCCGACCCGGCAGGCCATCTCGCGCATCGCCAAGGAGGGGCGGAAATACGGCGTCAGCCTCGGCGTCATCACCCAGCGACCGGGCGAACTCGACCCGACCATCCTGTCGCAGTGCTCGACCGTGTTTGCGATGCGGCTTTCGAACGACCATGACCAGGAGATCATCCGCTCGGCCATTCCGGACAGCTCGGCCTCGACGATGAGCTTTCTGTCCTCCATCGGCAATGGCGAGGCGATCGCCTTCGGCGAAGCCGTGGCGGTGCCGATGCGCATGATGTTCGAGCGCGTCTCCGACGATGTGCTGCCACGCGCCAATTCCGGCCTGCAGCCGGTTCACAAGGGCGATCCCAACAGTGTCGACCTGCGCAAGATCGTGATGCGGATGCGCCATATTGACGACAGCCAAAGGCCGCAGGCGCCGCAACCCATGCCGAGCCATCTTCCGCAGAACGAGCAACTGCCGTCGATCGATCCGGCGGAGGAGTTCGGCGCGGCGCCGGCCAGACGCCGCTTCTCCGACCAGGACACACATACTCCCTACCCGCAGGAGCGCGGTTACCGCGACCAGGACCCGGCGCCGGCAGCGCCGCGCCACGAACTCAGCTCGCTCCGCTCCAGCCTGCTCAAGAAGCCGCTGTCGTCGCTGTTGAAGGATTAGAAATTTTCGGATTCAGGTAATCCGGCGGTAGGGTGGGACTGGACTGCAGCGAGCTGGCAATCCCGCTCCTTACTGTCACGCCGCGCAGACGCGGTTGCGGCCCTGGCGCTTGGCTTCGTAGAGCTGCTTGTCGGCGCGGCGGTAAAGCTCCTCGCCGCTTTCGGCGCCATTCCAGATCGCCAAGCCGGCGCTCACTGTCACCTTCAGCGTCACATTGCCGGTCTGGACCTTGAGATCGGCCACGGCCTGGCGGATCCGGTCGGAGAGGTTGAACAGCTGGCGTTCGGTGATGTTGGGCGAGAGGATGGCGAATTCCTCGCCGCCCAGGCGGGCGACGACGTCATGGTAGCGGGTGAAGATCTGCAGGCAGTCTGCGACCTGGCGCAGCACCTCGTCGCCGACATCATGGCCATGGGTGTCGTTGACGATCTTGAAATGGTCGAGATCCAGGATGACCATGCCGATCGGCTTGTCGATCCGCCCGAAGGCGCTGAGATACTCCGACAAAGCATCGTCGAAATAACGGCGGTTGTACATGCCGGTCAGGCCATCGGTGACGGCGGCATGCTCGAGCGACTGGGAACGCACCGACAGGGATTCGGTCATCTTCTGCAATTTGCCGCGCTCGCGCAGGCCGCGCGACATGATCGGGTAGATCAGGAACACGCCACAGACCACGGACAGTCCGGCGAGCACCGCGCCCATGAAGGCGAACCTTGCGGCGGTCTCGCTTCCGCCAACCACAACCCCATTCGTCGCCGCGGAGAATGCCGCCCATGCGAATCCACCGCCGAGGCCGACAAGCCCCATCAGTAGAAAGAAGAACAGTTCTGCCTTGTGAAAGCGCATGATACCCAACTGCGGTCCGTTAAGTCCAACGAATCTATATCTAACCCGTTAGGTTTGGTTTAACGCAATGGTTGGCATTTGACGGCTTAGCCGTCATTCATCGCCCTGTGCTTGAATTCTCTCCCAGCTCTGATCGAGTTGGTTTCGAAACCAGGTCAACTGGCGCTTGGCGTATTGCCGCGTGGCGGCGCTGGCGAGATCCATGGCCTGCTCAAGCGAATGGCGGCCGGCCAGATAATCCGAGATCTGGCTGACGCCGATCGCCTTCATCGCCGGGTTGAGCGGCGGGACATCAAGGGAGTTGAGGCGCTTCACCTCGTCAATGGCCCCCTCCTCGATCATCCTGGCGAAACGGGCGTTGATGCGCGCGTGCAGCAGCGGCCTGTCGGGTTCAAGCACCAGGCAGCGAGCCGTCAGCGGATCGACGATCTGCGCACCGCGGCGGCCCTGAAACGCGGCAATCGACTTGCCGGTGGCGCGAACCACCTCGAGCGCGCGCAGAATGCGCTGGCGGTCGGCGGGACGCAGGCGCGCCGCCATGTCCGGATCCAGCCGGGCGAGTTCCTGATGCAGCGGCGCGACGCCTTCCGCCTCCAGGCGAGCGCGCAATTCCGTGCGGATCGGCTCCGGTATCGCCGGCATGTCCGACAGCCCGCCGGTGAGCGCGCGAAAATAGAGCCCGGTGCCGCCAACGACCACCGGCAGCGCGCCGCGGGCGCGGATGGCCGCGATCGCCTCCGTGGCCTGATCGAGCCAGATCCCGGTGGAATAGGCGGACACCGGCGAGACATGGCCGTAGAGATGGTGCGGCACCGCTTCGAGATCCCCGGCGCCCGGCCGCGCGGTCAACCGGTCGAGCACACTGTAAACCTGCATGGAGTCGGCATTGACGATCTCGCCGCCGAGATCGCGCGCGAGTTCCAGCGCCAGCGCGGACTTGCCGCTGGCGGTCGGCCCGGCTATCAGAACGGCCGAGATATCTTGTCGCCGGAGTTTTTGTTCCATGGCCCTCGTTGCCACGCTTATCGCCAATCCGTCAAATCCCGTTCTATTGCCCGCGCTGGGCGAAGCGGCGTGCAACGCCGTGGACGGCGCCGGTCTCTACTGGCTTGCCGACGGCGTGGCCTGCGACATCGCGCTCAAGGACGGTACAGACAAGGCCGCGGCGCTGGCCACACTCCACGCCGTGATCGGGGAGGCAGCCGTCGACGTGGCGGTGCAGGAGGCGGAGAGCCGGCGCAAGAAGATCCTGATTGCCGACATGGATTCCACCATGATCGGCCAGGAATGCATCGACGAGCTGGCGGCCGAGGTGGGCCTCAAGGACCGGGTCTCGGCCATCACCGCGCGGGCGATGAACGGCGAGATCGCCTTCGAGCCGGCCTTGCGGGAACGCGTGGCGCTGCTCAAGGGGCTGGCCGACAGCGTGATCTCGCAAGTGATCGACAGCCGCATCACGCTCACCCCCGGCGGCCGGGAACTGGTGGCGACCATGCGCGCCAACGGCCATTACACGGCACTGGTGTCGGGCGGGTTCACCGCGTTCACGTCTGTGGTGGCGGCAATGATCGGGTTTGACGAGAACCGCGCCAACATACTGGAAAGCGAAGGTGGCGTGCTTTCTGGCCTGGTGCGCGAGCCGATCCTCGGCAAGCAGGCGAAAGTCGATGCGCTGGAGGAGATCGCCGCTCGGCTGGGGCTCGATCCGTTCGACGCGATCGCGGTCGGCGACGGCGCCAACGATCTCGGAATGCTCCACCTCGCCGGCTCCGGCGTGGCGCTGCACGCCAAGCCATCGGTGGCTGCCGAGGCCGATATCCGCATCGACCATGGCGATCTGACGGCGCTTCTGTATTTGCAGGGCTACCGCAGAACCGATTTCGCGACGCCATGAGACGGGGCGCGATGCTCACGACCCAACGCCTCAGGATACGGGGCTGGGAGGACAGCGAAGCCGACCGCGCGTTCTTTCACCGGGTCAATTCCGATGAAGCGATGCTGAAGTTCTATCCGTTTCGCCGATCCCGCGAGGAAGCCGACGATCTGTTCGACCTGATGCGCGCCCGCATCGAGAAGGACGGATTCGGCTGGGCGGTGGCGGAAGACCGCGACAGCAAGGTGCCCCTGGGATTCACCGGACTTGCCCGCATCCGCGACGAGGTTATCGGCGCGGGCGTGGAGATCGGCTGGCGCTATGTGCCGGAAGCCTGGGGCCAGGGACTGGCGAGCGAAGCGGCGCGGGCGCTGCTCGCCCACGGTTTTGACGAGATGCGGCTCGACCGGATCGTCGCTTTCGCGGTCACAACCAACAGGGCCTCGCTTGCGGTGATGCGCCGCATCGGCATGACGCCCCGCCCCGATCGCGATTTCGACCATCCGGGCGTCCCCGACACGATGCCGCATCTCAAGCGGCATGCGTTCTACCAGATGCAGGCGGGCGACCCGCGACTGTGAGGTCCGCCGCCGCGCCGGCATGAAAAAGGCGGCCCGAAAGCCGCCTTTGATCCTCTCCCGGGAAACCGGATCAGTCCATCCGCACGGTCACAAAGCGCAGCTCGCCGGTGCGGCCCGCCAGCATCAGCAGCGCGTTGCGGCGGCCGTCCTGCCGCAGCGCCGCGATCCGGTCGCTGACATCCTCCGGCGTCGTGACGGTTTCCTGGGCGATCTCGACAATGACGTCGCCGGGTTCGATGCGCTTTTCAGCGGCGGCGGAATCGGGATCGACTTCGGTGATCACGACGCCCTCGACATCCTCGGTGATGGCGAACTCGAGGCGGCTCGCTTCGGTCAGTTCCGCGAGCGTCATTCCCAGAACGTCAACGGTCGTGAGCGGCTCGGGAAGATCGGTCACGCCATCGTCGCCGGTCTCGCCGGCATCGGCCTGCTCGCTGTCCTCGAGCCGGCCGAGCGTCACCTTGACGGTCTGTTCCTCGCCCTTGCGGATGACGACCACGTCCACGGCCTTGCCGACCGGGCTTTCGGCGACGACGCGGGGGAGATCGCGCATCTCGTCGACCTCCTTGCCATCAAACCGGATGATCACGTCGCCCGCCTCGATGGAACCGTCATCGACAGGGCCGCCGCGAATGACGCCGGCCACCAGGGCGCCCTTGGCGTCATCCATGCCGAGGCTTTCGGCAATGTCGTCGGTGACCGGCTGGATCCGCACGCCGAGCCAGCCGCGGCGGGTTTCGCCGAACTCGCGCAGCTGGTTGATGACGTTGAGCGCCAGTTCGGTCGGCACGGCAAAGCCGATGCCGATGGAGCCACCCGACGGTGAGATGATCGCCGTGTTGATGCCGATGACCTCGCCGATCATGTTGAAAAGCGGTCCACCCGAATTGCCGCGGTTGATGGCGGCATCGGTCTGGATGAAATTGTCATAGGGGCCGGAATTGATGTCGCGGCCGCGGGCCGAGATGATGCCGACGGTAACCGTCCCGCCGAGGCCGAAGGGGTTGCCGATGGCCATCACCCAGTCGCCGATGCGCATGGTGTCGGACTGGCCGAGCGGCACCTCGGTCAGGGGCCGGACCGGCTCGACCTTCAGCACGGCAAGATCGGTCTTGGAATCGGCGCCGACCAGTTCCGCCTTGAGCTTGGAGCCGTCGGCGAAGTTGACCTCGATGTCGTCGGCGCCTTCGATGACGTGATTGTTGGTGACGATGATGCCTTCCTCGGCATCGATGACGAAACCGGAGCCGAGCGACGAGACCTTGCGGTTGCGCGGGCCCTCGCCACCACGGTCCTGGAAGAACTCATCAAAGAAATCCTGAAACGGCGAGCCGTCGGGCGCCCGCATGCGCGGCTGCGCACGGCCGCTGTCGACATTCTGCGACGTCGAGATATTGACCACCGCGTCGAGCAGGCCTTCGGCAAGATCGGCCACCGACGCCGGTCCCGAGCTGGACTGCGCATAGGCCGGCATCACCACAGGAGACGCCATCATCATGGCGGCGGCAACTGCCGTTCTGACTGCGCGAAAGCGAAAGTTCCTCATCGGGACGGTCTCCTTGGACGACATGTGTTGATCAGCATATGACTATAAAATATGGCGCTATTGCCGCAGGTCCAGTCACGGATTCGGCATAATGTCCCGTGCTTCACAGGTGCCGCGCCAGATAGACCAGCCCGACACCTATCGCCAGCGCGGCGACCCCGAAGATGCGCAGATGCTCATCTCCCAGCTTGGGCAGTTCCTCTGCCATGCGGCGAATAAAGGAAGGGGCCAGCGCATAGGCCAGCCCCTCCACAACAAGCACAAGTCCGACGGCCAGAAAGAAGGTACTCACTGGCCGTCACCCTTCGATCAGTTCGCCGGGACCGCCGGTTCCGCTGCTGGCGCGGCGTCCCCGGAGGTTGCGGCGCTGCCTGCCGCGGGAGCTGCCGCATTCGAAGCGTTGCCACTGCCTGTCGCGGAACTGTCTGCGTTCGCTCCTGCCGCACTGTTGAAATAGCGGAAGAACTCCGACGTTGGCGACAGCACCATGGTGGTGCCGCTGTCGGAAAGGGACTCAGCATAGGCGTTCATCGAACGGTAGAACTCGAAGAACTCCGAATCGCGCGAGAATGCCTCGGCGAAGATCGCGTTGCGCTGACCATCGCCCTCGCCTCGGATGATTTCCGCATCACGGGCTGCTTCCGACACGATCTCGACGACCTGACGGTCGGCGATGGCGCGAATCCGCTGCGCCGCTTCATTGCCTCGCGCGCGGATCAGCTCGGCTTCGGCCAGACGTTCGGCCTTCATCCGTTCGTAGGTCTGCTGCGAGACTTCCTGGGTGAGGTCGGTCCGACGGATGCGCACGTCGTCAATGCGCAGGCCCAGCGATTCCGCTTCCGGACGCAACTGGTCGCGCACTTCGCGCATCATCGAGGTGCGCTCTTCCGACAGGGCCGATTCAAAGCCACGCAGACCGTAGACGGTACGCAGGGCAGAGTTCAGACGGGTGCGGAGCCGGGATTCGGCCGCGACCTGATCGCCTGAAACTGTCTGGCGGAAGGTCCTCGGATCGGCGATCTTGTAGAGCACGAAGGCGTCGACCTCGTAGAACTTGCCGCCCGAAACCTGCACGCGGATGTCGTCGAGATCGAAGCGGAGCACCCGGTCTTCGACATATTGCACGGTGTCGGCGTCGACAAAGGCAAAGGGGAGCTTGAAGTAGAGGCCTGGCTCGGTTTTCACGTCCTGGATTTCGCCGAAGCGGACGACGATGGCCTGCTCGCGTTCATTGACGACAAAAATCGATGACCAGACGAGAAACAGGACGATCGCCACCAGACCGATGATAAAGGGAAGACGGTTAGCCATTAGTTGGTCGCTCCTGCATTCTTGCGGACTTCAGGCAGGGGCAGATAGGGCACGACGCCGGAGCCGCCTCCATCCTGGCCGATGATGACCTTGTCGGAACCGCCGAGCACGCGCTCGAGCGTCTCGAGATAGAGCCTGGACCGGGTCACTTCCGGCGCCTTGGCATATTCCTCGTAGACGGACAGGAAGCGGCTGGCTTCACCGGTTGCTTCATTGACGACGCGGTCGCGATAAGCGGAGGCTTCCTCGCGGCGCTGGGCCGCTTCACCACGGGCCTGACCAAGTCTCTGGTTGGCGTACTGGTTGGATTCCTCGACGAAGCGGTCCTCGTCCTGCTCGGCGCGCTGCACCTCGTCAAAGGCATCGGCCACTTCACGCGGCGGCGCTGCATCCTCGATCGCGACCTGGTTGATGGCGATCCCTGCCGGGAAGGCGTCCATGCCGTTCTGGATGATGGTCTGGACTTCAGCAGCAATCGCCTCGCGATTGTCGCGGAAAATATCCTGGGCCGGCCGGCGGCCGACCACTTCACGCATGGCGCTTTCGGCGACCTGGCGCAAAGTGTCTTCCGGACGGGCGAGATTGAACAGGAATGCTGCCGGATCCTGAACCGAATAGAGCAGCTTGAATTCGACATCGACAATGTTCTGGTCGCCCGACAGCATCAGGCCGTCGATCGATCCGGTGCGCGACGAGCCGCCGGTGCTCATTTCGCGCTCGACGATGCTGGCCATCTCGACGGTTTCGAAGGGCCAGAAGATCATGTGCAGGCCCGGCTGGGAAATCTCGTCCTTGGGCTTTCCGAAGCGCAATTCTACGCCGCGCTGGTCCGGCTGGACAGTGTAGACCGACTGCATCAGCCACAGGCCGACGAGGCCCAGAACCACGAGGCCGGCGATCAGCTTGGTGCTGCCCGAACCCGGTCCGCCGCCGCCGCCCGGGAGTACCTGGCGCAGCTTGTCCTGACCGCGCCGGATCAGCTCTTCAAGGTCGGGCGGATTGCCGCCCCCACCGCCGCGCGGCGGTTGAGGGCCCTTGCCCCATGGTCCCTGATTGTTTCCACCGCCGCCGCCCCATGGGCCGCCGCCTCCTCCGTTTTGATTGCTCCAGGGCATCAAGACCTCTTTCCAAACCGTGTTGTGGCGCGGCCCGGACAGATTTCCGGGGCACGCACGCTGTCCACGTTATAGGTATCGTATCCCAAGCTTTCAACGCGACAATGTACGTTGAGGGTCCGAATTGGTATTATTCCGAACGATTTATCGGCTGCGCCGCCGCCATATTGCAAATCGGATGGGATGGCTGTCTTTTTCGCTCTGTACGGGATCGGACAGGCTGAACTTCTGCCAGCGGGTCGAATCAATCTCGGGGAAGACCGTATCGCCTTGAATTTCCGCATCGACTTCGGTGAGACAGAGTTCATCGGCGAGGTCGATGGCCTGGGCGTAGATCTCGCCGCCGCCGATCACCGAGACCTGGCCTGCGCCCGATTGACGCGCATGGTCGCGTGCGCGCTCGATCGCAGCTTCCAGGCTGGAGACCGTTTCCACGCCGTCGGCAGAGAAGCCCGAGCGCGACACGACGATATTGGCGCGGCCCGGCAGCGGCCTGCCGATGGAGAGATAGGTCTTGCGGCCCATGATCACCGGGCTGCCCAGCGTCACCTCCTTGAAGTGCTTGAGATCCGACGGCAGCCGCCAGGGCATGTCGCCCTCGCGTCCGATCACCCGGTTGCGGGCAAGGGCCGCGACGAGAACGATCTTCACGGCAACGCCGGTCATATGGCGATCGGGGCGGAGATCGCCGGATGCGGGTCGTAGCCCTCGAGCTTGAAGTCGTCATAGGTGAAGGCGAACAGGTCGGTGACATCCGGGTTGAGACGCATGACCGGCAATTGCCTGGGCTCTCGGGAGAGCTGCAGCTGCGCCTGGTCGAAATGGTTCCTGTAAAGATGCGCGTCGCCGAGCGTATGGACGAAATCGCCGGGCTCAAGGCCGGTGACCTGCGCCACCATCATGGTCAGAAGCGCGTAGGAGGCGATATTGAAGGGCACGCCCAGGAAGATGTCGGCGGAGCGCTGGTAGAGCTGGCAGGAGAGCTTGCCGTCGGCGACATAGAACTGGAACAGGCAATGGCAGGGCGGAAGCGCCATTTCGTCCACTTCGGCCGGGTTCCAGGCGGTGACGATGTGGCGGCGCGATGCGGGACTGGTCCTGATCTGGGCCAGGACATTGGCAATCTGGTCGATGGACGTCCCGTCCGGCGCCGGCCAGGAGCGCCATTGCGCGCCGTAGACCGGGCCGAGATCGCCGTTCTCGTCGGCCCATTCGTCCCAGATCGAGACGCCATTGGCCTTCAGATAGGCAATGTTGGTGTCGCCCTTCAGGAACCACAAGAGTTCATGAACGATCGACTTGAGATGCAGTTTCTTGGTGGTGAGCGCGGGGAAGCCGGCGCGCAGGTCAAACCGCATCTGGTGGCCGAACAGGCTGCGGGTGCCGGTGCCGGTGCGGTCGTCGCGGTCTGTCCCCTGGTCGATAACCAGGCGTAGAAGGTCGTGATATTGCTGCATGGCCGTTACTTCGTGATTCGAGGTCGAGCGTGATCCTAGCCGAGTTTAGCCCGGGGTCGAACCGTTTGAGTTTCCTTGTCCCCGTGAATGACACGCCCCCTTTTCAATCGCGTTCACGCACCCTATATTGGGTTTGCTGCGCAAGCAGCTATGACAATAAACGAGCGTTGAAATAAACCATTCGGACCCGGGGGCGGTACCCGGCGCCTCCACCATGATCCGGTCCCTGGGACCTGGGATCACACCAGACGGCCTGCGGCCGGATGATGATGGGGGCGAAACAGGATCGACGAGGGTGTAAAGAGCGTCTTTTTGTTCGGCATTGTACCACCGTTATCGGGCTAAACTTGTAGTTGCAAATGACAACTATGCGGAAGCTCGTCTCGCTGCTTAATTGCGGTGTGACACTTCAAACTAAGTCCTAGAGGGTCGCACTTCTGGGCGGGGTTCGGAGGTACCTGGCAACAGAAACCTCCACTTTCCCCGAGATTCCGGACTGAGGCAGAACGCATTTATTCACCGCGTTGGCGGATTTTCGGCGGCATTTTTGCCGATTTGCCCTATAAGTGACACGGTCATGGATGCTTTGGGGCTTTCTACCGCAACACCGCTTTCAAGCGCCCAGGGTTTACGGTTATAAAGACAAGTGAATCGGGGGCATTCGAGCGCCTTCGACAACGAGAATTGGCTTCGGGCTCCGATGAGTTGATGCCGGGCCCAGACAGGAAAGACCGCGCTGATGCCGCAGGACCACATTCGATACGACATTCTTGCTCAGGACGCGTTGCGCGGCGTGATCCGCAAGGTGCTGTCCGAGGTGGCGGTGACGGGCTATCTGCCGGGTGATCACCATTTCTTCATCACCTTCCTGACCGAAGCGCCCGGCGTGCGGATCTCGACCGCGCTCAAGGAGCGCTATCCGGAACAGATGACCATCGTGGTGCAGCACCAGTTCTGGGATCTCAAGGTCACGGAATCGCTGTTCGAGATCGGGCTGTCGTTCTCCGACAAGCCGGAAAAGCTGGTCGTGCCCTTCGCGGCCATCCGCGGCTTTTACGATCCGTCGGTCAATTTCGAGCTGGAATTCGACACGGTTCTGGAAACGGCCGCAAATGATGGCGGCGACAGCGAGGATGACGAGCGCACGCAGTTGGCCGGCACCATCGAACGGCTGGTCGAGCCCGCCGCCACGCCGGAGCCTGCCGTCAAGGGCGACGCCGCCGAGGGCGAGCCGGAGCCGGGCGCCGACAAGAAGCCGGGCGCCGATGTCGTCTCGCTCGATTCATTCCGCAAGAAGAACTGACGGAGCCGCGTCATGAGCGGTGACGTGGTCAATCTGCGCATGGCACGCAAGCGCCGCGACCGCGCCGTCAAGGAAGCTGACGCCGAGCGCAACCGTTTCGAGCACGGCCGCTCGAAGGCCGAACGCGAACTCGCCCGCGCCCGCAACGACAAGGCCGCACGCGAGCATGACGCGCAACGCCGCGAGCCCCTCGCCGGTGACGCCGACGGTGACGCCTGAGCCATGGCGGGCAATCTGATCCGCAAGCACTCCGTCAGTATTCGCGGCCACCGCACCAGCATCACCCTGGAAAACGCCTTCATGGATGCGCTCAGGCAGATGGCAGATCAGCGCGGCCTGGCGCTTGCGGCGCTGATCTCGGAAATCGACGCCGCGCAGGCCGCGCCCGGCAATTTGTCGTCGGCGCTGCGGCTGGCAGTGCTGGACTGGGCGCTCAATTCTCCGGACGCGCGATCCCGGAACTCCGACTGCCCGACACCTACCGATTGATCAATTTTTCCAAAGATTCCACTACTGCCTGCGAGATCGATTGGCTGGCCTCCATCGACTGCAGCGGACAGGGTTGCTCAAGCCGCTTCACCGCCTTGGATATATCGAACCCGTTGGCCTGTCTGAGCCGCGCCAGCTCTGCCCAGGTCACCGGGACGGCCACCGGCGCGCCCTTGCGGGCGCGGATCGAATAGGGCGCAACCGCAGTCGAGCCGCGGTCATTGCGCAGCCAGTCGATAAAGATCTTGCCCTTGCGCTTGGCCTTGGACATGGTGGCGACGTAGCGGTCGGGGAAACGCGCGGCCAGATGGCTGGCGATGGTGCGAGCAAAGACCGTTACCGTCTCCCATTCGGCAGTGCGCTTCAATGGCACGATCACATGAACGCCCTTGCCGCCGGTAACCATCGGGATGCTGTCGAGACCGATGTCGCCGAGCAGTTTTCGCACCTCCCTCGCCGCGGCCTTGACCTCGGCAAAGCCCAGCCCCTCGTCGGGATCGAGATCGAAGACGAGCCTGTCGGGCTTTTCCAGCCTGTCGGCGCGCGAGCCCCAGATGTGGAATTCGATCGATCCCATCTGGGCCGCGGCGACAAAGCCTTCCGGCTTGCGGATCACCATGTAGGGTTCCGTTTTCCCCGAACTTTCCTCGATGTCGACGCTGCCGACACTGTCGGGAAAGCCTTTTCCGGCGTGCTTCTGGAAAAAGCAGTCGCCATCGGTTCCCTCGGGGCAGCGCAGCAGCGACAGCGGCCGGTTGCCGGCAAGATCGAGCATCCGTTCCGCGGCCTTGGCATAATAGCTTGCGACATCGCCCTTGGTGCAGCCCGCATCGGGGAACACGACACGATCCGGGCTGCTGACCCGGACGCCGAGGAACTTGCGGTCCTTGCCTGCATCCTTGCCAGCGCCCTCGTTGTCGAGCCTGTCCGGTTTTTCGAGTTTGACCATGGAAGCCTCCTTGTCCTGCCTGATGCCGCGGAACACGCCATGGCGGATACTGCCCTGATCGGTGAGTTCCGCATAGTCGACCTCGACCACCAGCCCCGGCGTCACCCATTGGGCCGAGCGGGCAATCTCGCCGGGCACCTCGTCGAACGGGCTGGTCTTTCGCTCAAGGCCCTTCATCATGCCGGCAAGCGTTTCCAGATCGCGTTCGCCCAAGCCCCCGCCGACGCGGCCGCGATAGCGCAGCACGCCATTCTCGCGTGTGCCGACCAGCAGCGAGGCAAAGGGCCGCCCCCTGGTCGATGAGGGCGAGAAGCCGCCGACGACGAATTCCTGGCGCAGCCCGGTCTTGATCTTGAGCCAGCTGCCGCTGCGGGTTCCTGTGTAGGAACTGTCGCAGGATTTCGAGATGATCCCCTCCCCGCCGGCCTTCGCAACCGCCTTGAACACTTCGGGGCCGCGCCCGACCACGTGTTCGCTGTAGCGGATCGCAGCGTTGGGACCCTGTCCCGCAAGCAGCAGCTCCAGCGCCTGCTTTCGCTCGGTCAGCGGACGCTTGACCAGGCTCTTGCCATCGAGCTCCAAGAGATCGAAGGCCATGAAGATGACCGGCCGGCGCTCTTCCAGGTCACGCTGCAGGGCGGAGAATGGCGAGCCGCCGGCGCTGCTCGCGGCGACCACTTCGCCATCGATCAGCGCGTTGGCGCCGTCGAGCTCCTTGAAAGCCTCGGCCAATCCGGCATAGCGGTCGGTCCAGTCGAGTCCGGAGCGGGTGTAGAGCGTGACCCCGGCCTTGCCGAGTGCTGCCAGACAGCGGTAGCCGTCGAACTTGGTCTCGTGCAGCCAGTCATCACCCTCGGGCACATTTTTGGTCAGTTTCGCGAGCTGCGGCTTGCGGAATTTGGGCGCGGCCAGCGTGAAGCCGGCCTTGGAAGGCACCTGCTTGGCGGTCTTGCCTGCGCGTTTGGAGACTGACTTGGCGGCAGGCATGCTGGCCGGTTTGCCTGCCGCGATCTCGTCCATGCTGCGGCCGGTGGTCACGCTGGTGTCAAAGCGCTCGATGAGACCATCTTCATCCTCTTCTTCAAAGGCGTCATGCTCCTTGATCAGCAGCCAGTTCTCGCGCTTCTCCTTCGTCTGCATGCGCACCAGCGCCCAGCGGCCCTTCATGCGCTGGCCGTGCAGGACGATCTTGATCTTGCCGGACTTCAGGCCCTTGCCGAAGTCCTCCTGGGGCTGCCACCAGCCCTGGTCCCAGAGCATCACCGTGCCCGCGCCATACTGCTTGGCCGCAATCGTGCCTTCGAAGCCGCCATAGTCGAGCGGGTGATCCTCGGTGCGCACGGCGAGCCGCTTCACCGAAGTCACGGCGCTCGGTCCTCGCGTGACGGCCCAGCTCAAGAGCACACCTTCCCATTCAAGCCGGAAGTCATAATGCAGCCGTCGCGCCGCGTGTTTCTGGACGACGAAGGCCGGCTTGTCGGAGGCTTCTGCCGCACCCTCGCCGCTCGGCTCTGCGGTCTTGGTGAAATCCCGCTTGGCCGCATACTGGGCAAGCTTTTGGGCGGACACGGCCATCAGGCGGACTTCTTCTTCGCCGGCGCCTTCCTGGCCGGCGCCTTCTTGGTCTGGCTCTTGGCAGGCTTGGAGCCCGATTTTGCGCCTTCAGCCTTGGCGAGGCTCTGCTTGAGCGCCGCCATCAGGTCGATCACATTGTCGCCGCTGCCGCCGCTTTCGCTCGAGCTGTCATCGGTGCTGACGCGCTTGGTCGACTTGCTCCTGGTCTTGCGGTCGATCAGGTCCTTGAGTGCCAGCGTGTAATTGTCCTTGAAGGCTTCGGCCTTGAAGGGGGCGGTCTTGCGGGTGATCAGCGACTTGGCGACCTCGAGCAGATCGTCGTCCGAGGTATCATCCTCGATGTCCTTGAACAACGGTTCGGCGTCGCGGATCTCGTCGGCGTAATGCAGGGTTTCAAGCAGCAGCCCGTCGCCGCAGGGCTTGACCGCGGCGAGATACTCCTTGCCACGCATTGTCACCTGCCCGAGCCCCACCATCTTGGTCTCGCGCAACGCATCGCGGACCACCCGGTAGGCGTCCTCGGCCAGATCATCGGCGGGCACCAGGTAATAGGGCTTGTTGAAATAGAGCGGCGAGATTTCGCAGGCGTCGACGAACTGGACAAGCTCCAGCGTCTTCTTGGTCTCGAGCTTGATTTCCTCGACACTGTCGGGATCGATGAGCAGGAACTGGTCCTTCTCGTATTCGAACCCCTTCATGATGTCGGAGGCGTCCACCGGGCCGACGCCGGGCACTGTCTTCTGGTACTTCACCGGCTTGCCGGACGGCTCGTGGATCTGCCTGAAGCTGATGCGCGCGCCGGATTTGGTGGCGGCGTACATCTCCACCGGGATCGAAACCAGGGACAACCGCAATTGTCCTTTCCAGATCGGTCGCGCCGCCATCGCTCACTCCACCTTTGTACGAGAAACATACCTTCTCGACAGGAAGCCCTATCAATCCGGAGATCCCGGTTGAACGATCATGCCTGTCGCGTAGTGAGTTCAACGTTCAAGCCGGGCGCAGGTTCCACGCGTTTGCGTATCACGCAAACGGCGTGGATGGCCGATGGGCTGCCGGGCTGACGGATAAGAACCATCGGCTCGGGCGGATCGCCATGCCTGACAATCAGGCCAGGCCGTCAGGCGAGAGCGCTAAGGTTGTGCGGGAGAGAAATTGAAGAAGGCATAGGCGAGGTCGATGCCGGCGCCGCTCGCCTCTGCCGCGCCCGCCAGCTTGGGCAACAGAGTTTCCACCAGTTCGACGTCCTTGGGCGCGTTGGCAGCCAGGGCATCATTGCCCGAGATCGCCAGTATGGCCCGCAGGTCGGCCTTTCGCTGGGCCGTTTCAACCAGCTTGATCTCGAACACCGCCTCGTTGTCGGTCCTCGTCACGAACTGGTCGATCCGGTAGCCGAAGCCATCGCTGTCGATGAGATAGAAAACGGCGCTTTCGCTGGAAGGACCGACCAGCACGCCGCGCAGGGTGTCGCCGCTCTCTATCCGGTCCTTGTCCAGGGTGAGGGTGAGGTCGGAACCGCCCGAAAACCCTGCCTGCGTAAGGAAATCCGGCAGCGCGCACTGGGCCGTCGACAGCAGCCTGACCTGAAGGTCGGGCTCGAATTCGAAGGTGGACTGAAACTCGTCATGAAAGGCCTGGAATGGCTCGACCGTGTCACCCATGCCTTCAAGCGTCATCTGGTCGGCGGTGTTCGAAACCACCCGGACATGAAAACACCGGGCGTCCTGGCGCTGCCGAACCCATTGCACGCGCTTGTCCAAAGGCGGAGTCGAGGGAGGAAGGACCAGATCCGGCATGGAAGGAATGACGCCGTTTGACTGAAGCGTGACCGGCTCTTCCTCCGCCCCGTCCTCATCGGCCGGCGGCTCCGGCTCGCCTGGCTCCGGCGTTTCGGCCGGCATCACGGGTTCCACCGCCTCTGCGCCAGCGCGTTCGGCCTGGTTTGCCTGCTCAGCGGCCTTGGCCTCTGCCGCAGCCTCTGCCGCGCGGACCTCTTCCAGTGCTGCCTGACGGTCGCGTTCGGCGGCCGCTTCCAATTCCGCCGCCTGCTCGGCCTTCCGGCGCTCCTCGGCTTCCTCGCGTTCAGCGGCGCGCGCCTTCTCGGCCTCTCTGTCGGCAAGTTCTGCAGCCAGTTGCTCGGCGAGCCGGGCCGCGGCGGCAGCCGCCGCCTCTTCGGCTCTGCGCGCTTTCTCGGCTTCTTCCGCAGCCCGCCTGGCTGCAGCTTCCGCTGCGGCCTTGCGGGCGTTCTCTTCCGCTTCAACAGCCTGTCTGGCGGCAGCCTCTTCGGCCTCGCGGGCTGCTTCCGCAGCCCGCCGGGCCTCGGTCTCTCGCATCAGTTGAGCCTCTTCCTCGGCACGGAGCGCGGCTTCCTCCGCGGCCTGCCGGGCAGCCTCCTCGGCCTCGGCGCGGGCGCGGGCTTCGGCCTCGCGAATTTCCGCGCGTTCCTTGAGCAAGGCGACCTCGCGTCTCAACCGCTGCTTTTCGACAACGCCCGCCTGGAGCAGTTCGACCTTGCGGCGCTCGCGCTCGAACGCCCGCATCGACAGGTAATTGGTCAGCTGACCGGCGTCGACGGAGACCGCGGGATCGACAAGCAGACCGCCGATGCCGAAGCGCAACGACGGATCGCCGCCGGCGATCGCCTCGACGCCGGGCTCGAAGGTCAGTCGCCAGTCGGCCTCCAGCCGAAGCTCGGTGAGATCCACGCGGGCATCGCCGGCAAGGCTGGCCCGCTGGTCCTCGATCTGGGCATTGGAAAAGCGCATGACCCCGCCGGTCAGCGTGAAGGGCAGGCGCAAGCTCTCCGCCTCCATTTCGCCGCCGGTCATGAAGTCCGTCACCATCGTGGCGACCCGGTCGGCCTCGAGCTCGAAACCCTCGCGGTCGGCGGCGCCAAGAATGCGGGCAAAGGCGCCGGGGTCGATGCCCGACACCGCCAGATCCTGCGCCGCCAGTTCCCCGCCACCGGCGAGCGAGGCGACAAGCTCGCGGATGGATTTGCCGGTGCCTTCGAGGCTGACGCTGGCGCTTGCCCGGCCCGACAGCACGGAGGAGCCGTGAATGGCGCGTTCAAGCGCTGCGAGATCGGTATCGGTGGCCGAAATGCGGCCCGAGAGGAACGCCGATCCATCGGCATTGGTCACCGACACATTGCCGCCCAGCCGGCCGCCGAACCATTGGGCTTCTGCCTGTTCGAGCGCCATCGCGCCGGTGCCGGTCGAAAGGCTGGCCGAAAAGTCTCGCGTTGTTCCGGCCGGTCCGAGGCTCATTTCCGCGGCTTCAAGCGCGATCCGCATCTCCGGCTGCCCGGGCGCGGGCGGCAGGAACGCCGCGTCGTTCCAGGTCGCCCCGCCGGTGCCGAACTGCTCCGCGCCGAGCGCCAGCTCGCCGAGCCAGCCGAGATCGGCGCGGTCGACCCGCAAGGCGCCCTCGCCCGAAATCCCGGATGCCAACCGGTCGAATTCCAGTTCGCCGGAAAACCCGTTGGTCTCGGCCGTTCCCTCGATCCCCGATGCGAGGATCATCGAATCCGTCATGCCGATATTGGCTTTCACCGACAGCGGCAGGCCGGCGCCCGTCTGGGGCAGCGACACGCCGAACATCATGGCGAAGGGTTCGATGTCGGCGGCCGTCATCTCAAGCTCGAACAGACCGGTGGCGGGATCTGACGCGGGAATCGCCGCGTTGCCCGCGAGCGCGAGTCGCGACTGACCCGAGGTCAGTTCCGCCCTGATCGCGAGGTCGCCGTCCGCGGCGCCGCCATCGGCGCTGATCATCAGGCTGGCCGGGCCCTCGCCTTCAAGAGGCAGGACGGCAAAGCCTGACTGTTCGAGGAGACGGTAGGCTTCCGGATTCTCCGCTTCCAGGGCGACAGTGCGCGGTCCGTCGCCGCCCGGCATGAAGCCCGTGCCGCCCGCCCGGAACCGGAAGGCGCTTCCGCCGGAAACGCCCTCGACAGTGAGCTCCGGACCGGCCTCGGGCTCAAGCACCAGGCTGACGTCCGCCAGCACATCGTCAAACGCCGCGCTGTTGGCGGCAAGCCGGCGGATGATCTGGTGACCGCCAGTCGCCTGGTCGGCCAGATCGAAAAGTCCGGCCGCGTCTTCGGCACTGAAGGCGCCCTTGACCGTTCCGCGCGGCGCTGCGACCGAGCCTTCCAGCGAGGCGGAGAAATTGCCCGAGGCGCCGCCGAAATCGTCAAAATTCAGGCTGTCGAGGTTGAGCAGGCCGTCGCGCCACACCAGCGATGTCTCGAAGCCATCAAGCTGGTAATCGCCGATGGTGAAGCTGTCCGCCTCGATGCGGGCGGCAAGATTGTACTGCGACAACGGACGGGCAGCACCGCTGTCGCCGCCTGCCAGCAGCGTCAGGGCACGCACCTCATCGACATCGAAGGTGTCGCCCGCAAGCTCCACCGACAGCGACGGCGTTCCGCTCGCGGGCATCTGGCGTTCGAGCCTGCCCTTGAGGATGGCGGGGCCGATCGCCACTTCCAGGGCCTCGAAACGCTGCAGCGCCGGAGACAGGCTGACCTGGGCGGAAAAGCCCGCCGCACCCAGTTGCCGGATCACCGGATCGACATCGCCGACAAGCCAGTTGGCGAGACCCGAGGGCTGGGTGGACGCGATGGTGAGCGTGCCTTCGAAGCTCGCCTGGGCGCCCGAAGCCAGCCGCCCGCGCGCCTCGACCGTGGTGCGTCCGGGGAGATTGGCCGAGAAGGCGTCGATCAGCCAGGCATCTCCATCGGGGCGGGCGTCGAGCGAGATCTGGCGCAGCGTGGTGTCGCCGGCGATGATGGCCGGCAGGTTGAGCGACACGCGGCCGGGCAGCGGCGGCGGCGGCAGCCGGTCGATGAACTGGTTGACCACGGCCAGGCGCTGCTCCAGCGACAGCGACGCGATCTCCTCCGGGGCCGGTTCTTCGCCGTCGAGACGGTCCATGTCGATCTGCTGGCCGTCGGCCACCAGCAGGAATTCAGGATTGGGGCCAGTGTCGATGGTGGCCTGGCCGGTCACCACATAGGGATCGTCCGACAGCCCGATTTCGGCGCGCCATTCGGCGATCGACAGACGCTCGTTGGTGGCGGCAAAATCGCCCTTGGCGACGATCAGCGGTCGCTCGGTGGTATCGGTCTCGGTTCGCGACATCCCCATGAAGGTGAACAGCCCGTCATAGAGCGGCTTGTTGTTGTCGATCCGGGCCTGGCCCTCGGTTTCGAGCAGCACCGGCCAGGAATCGGGAACCGCCCTCACCCGCATGCGGATCGATCCGTCCGCCTGGGTTATGCCGGTGGAAATCGACACGCCGCCGCGATGGCCGCCGATCTCGCCATCGGCGTCGATGGTCCATGGTCCCGCCAGCGATTTGGCCGAGACAAGCGCATTGACATCGCGGATCTCGTGGGTGCGGCCGTTCTGCTCGTCGACGACGGTGATGTCGGCATCCTGGATGGTGACTTTCTCGAGCACCACCAGGTCGCCCGGCGTGGTCGGCCTGCGCTTGAGCGCCCAGTCGAGCCTGCCATCGTCGAGAATGCGCACCACCGCCTTGGGGGCCTCGACGCGCATGTCGAAGATCAGCACTTCGCCGCTCAGGAACGGCGCAAGTTCGGCATCCATGGAAAACCTGTCGATGGTCATCGCCGGCTGGGCCTCGTCGCCAACGGTCACATCGGAGAAGGTGACGGACGGAAACGGCAGCAGCCGTGCATCGGCGTCGCCGCGCACCTTGACGGGCTGGCCGATGATCCGGCTTGCCTCGGCTTCAAAGGCGGTGCGGTAACTGCTCCAGTCGATGAAATAGGGCGCGATCAGCGCTGCGAACAGCGCCAGGACCAGCAGACCACCGATGGCGACGAATACACGGATCAGTTTTCAATCCTCCCTGCGGCCGAATGACCACTCGTTTGCGCCTCAGCCATCGAATGAAAAGATCTTGCCCGGGTTCATGATGTTCAAGGGATCAAGCGCGTGCTTGATCTGCCGCATCACCGAGACGCCTTCGCCCATTTCCTGCGAAAGATAGGGACGCTTGCCCTGACCTATACCATGTTCGCCGGTGCAGGTGCCATCCATGGCCAGCGCCCGCGCGTTCAGCCGGCCGACAAAGGCTTCAGCCGCCTCTATCTCGGCCGGAACTTCGGTGTCGAGCAGCACCAGCACATGAAAATTGCCGTCGCCCGCATGGCCGACGATCGGCGCGATCAGTCCCGCGGCAGCAATGTCGTCCTGGGTTTCGGCGACGCATTCGGCGAGCCGGGAGATCGGCACGCAGACATCGGTGGAAATGCCCTTCGCGCCGGGCCTGAGCTGCAGCGAGGCCCAATAGGCATTGTGGCGGGCCTTCCACAATTCGGTGCGGCGTTCGGGATCCGTGGTCCACTGGAAATCGCCGCCGCCGCACTCCGCGGCGATCTCGGCAAACAGCGCCGCCTGCTCGGCCACGCCCGCCTCGGTGCCGTGGAACTCGACAAACAGTGACGGGACTTCCGGATTGGAAAGCTTCGAATAGGCGTTGCAGGCCTTCATCTGCAGCGCGTCCAGGAGCTCGATGCGGGCGACCGGAATGCCCATCTGGATGGTCATGATGACGGCGTTGCAGGCCGCCTCGACGCTCGGGAACGGGCAGACCCCGCCGGAAATCGCCTGCGGGATCCCCTGCAGTCTCAGCGTCACCGAAGTGATGACCCCGAGCGTGCCTTCCGAACCGACGAACAGGCGGGTCAGGTCGTAACCGGCCGAGGACTTGCGGGCGCGGCGCGCGGTGCGGATTTCCTCGCCCGACGCGGTCACCGCGGTCACGGCCATGACATTTTCGCGCATGGTGCCGTAGCGCACCGCATTGGTGCCCGAGGCGCGGGTGGCGGTCATGCCACCGATGGAGGCATTGGCGCCGGGATCGATGGGGAAGAACAGGCCGGTGTCGCGCAGATGGGTGTTCAATTGCTCGCGCGTCACCCCGGGTTCCACCGTGCAGTCGAGATCCTCGGCGTTGACCTCAAGCACGCGATCGAGCCGCGCCATGTCGATCGATATGCCGCCATGGGGGGCATTGACATGACCCTCGAGCGAGGTCCCGGTGCCATAGGGGATGACCGGAACCTGATGGTCGGCGCAGGCGCGCACGATCAGCTTGATCTCGTCGGCGGAATTCGGGAAGATCACCGCGTCTGGCAATTGTCCGGGAATATAGGTGGTCGTGTGGGCGTGCTGGGCACGCAGCGACTCACCGGTCTGGAGCTGATCGCCAAAGCGTTGCCGCAGCACGCCAATGACAGCTGCAATGCCCTCCTCGTTGCGGCGGCCGGCTTCGGCGCTCTTGAGACCCATCTGGTTTACTCCCCCTTGGCCGCGTTTACCGCGAATCCCGCCGTAAGCTTGCTGCACCGGCGTGATGGGGTAATGTGCAAACTGAGGCGCGCTTGTCCAGTGCGCGTGAAGCCGCAAGCCGATTTTAGCGAGGGAGACGAAATGTTGTTTGATGCTCCGGTGACCGCCCCTGCCCGCGGGCTGGATCCGGCCTGGCTCGATTACAACGGCCATCTGAACATGGCCTATTACAATGTGCTGTTTGACAAGGGAGCCGATCACATCTTCGAGCTGATCGGATGCGGGCCAGGCTACCTGGCGGCGCGCAAGATGAGCTTTTTCACCGTCGAGGCGCATGTCTGCTACGTGCGGGAGCTCAAGCCCGACGCGATGGTCGCCGTCAGCTCACGGGTGCTGGATTTCGACGCCAAGCGCATTCATCTGTTTCAGGAACTCAAGCATGTCGAGGGCTGGCTGTCCGCGACCTCGGAAACGGTGCTGCTGCATGTCGAGATGAGCGGGCCGAAGGCCGCGCCGATGCCCGGGGATGTTCTGGCCAAAGTCACGGCCATGCACGAGGCTCACAAGAGCCTGCCCCGGCCCGAGCGCGCCGGACGGTCGATCGGGATCGCGCGCGGCCAGGCGACCGGAGCAATCTGATTCATGCTTGAAATCCTCCGCGCCACTCCGGCCCGCATCGGCCAATGGATGATGCCCAATATCCGCGCCTATCTCGACAACCGGCAACCGGTGATCTGGACGCTTTCGCTGCTGATCGGCCTGTCGGTAGCGATCGCCGCCATATGTTTCCGCCTGCTGATCGGCGTGGTTCAGCTCTACTGGCTCGGCGACACATCCGAACATGTGCTGACTGCTGCCCGCACCACGCCCTGGTACATGATCCTTTCGGGACCGGTGATCGGCGGCATCGTGGTGGGCGTCATGATTGCCCGGTTTCTGCCCTCGCGCCGCACCGGCGGCGTGGCCGACGTGATCGAGGCGCGGGCGATCTCCGGGCGTCGCCTGAGCCTGCGCGAGGGGATTGTCAGCTCGCTCGCCACCGCCTTCTCCCTGGGTTCGGGCGCCAGCGCCGGCCGCGAGGGGCCGGTGATCCACCTGGGCGCGACGCTGGCCAGCGCTGTGGGGGAACGGTTCTCGCTGCCGGACTGGTCGCGCCGCACCCTGCTTGCCGCCGGCGTTGCCTCGGCGATATCGGCAAGCTTCAACGCCCCGATCGCGGGGGTGTTGTTCGCCCATGAAGTCATTCTCGGGCATTATGCGATGCGCGCCTTCGTGCCGATCGTGATCGCGTCGACCATCGGCGCCATTGTCTCGCGCGGCTGGTTCGGCGAAGCGGCCGCCTTCATCGTGCCGAACTACCAGATCACCTCCTATTTCGAGTTTCCGGCGTTTGCGCTCCTGGGCATCGTCTGCGCCGTTGTCGCCGTGGCGTTCCAGTTCGTGCTGTTTGCCGCCGACTACCTGGCGCGGCGGACCACCATTCCGCTGTGGGCGTTGCCGATCTGCGGCGGTTTCATCGTCGGGCTGATCGGCATCGCCTTTCCGCATGTTCTGGGCGTCGGCTATGAGACCACCGACATGGCGCTGTGGGGCCAATTGCCGCTGATGCTGATGCTGACGCTGATCGTGATGAAGACGCTGGCCACCGCGATCACGCTGGCCGCGCGGTTTGGCGGCGGGATCTTTTCGCCCGCGCTCTATCTCGGCGCCATGACCGGCGGCGCCTTCGGCATCATCGCCGCGAGCGCATTCCCGGATCTCGCCTCGAGCCAGGCGCTCTATTCGATCCTCGGAATGGGGGCGGTTGCCGGCGCAGTGCTTGGCGCGCCCATCTCGACCACGGTGATCGTGTTCGAGCTCACCGGCGGTTACGCGCTGTCGATCGCGCTGTTGCTGACGGTGGCGATCGCGCACGGCATTACGCAATCGCTGCATGGCCATTCCTATTTCCAGTGGCAGCTCGAGATGCGCGGGCTGTTCGTGCAGGACGGGGCCCACCGGACCGTGCTGCGCAATGTAAGGGTAATGGATTTCATGACCTTGCCTGCCGATGACGCGGAGACCGAATATTTCGATCCGGAGCAGGAGATCACGTCGCTGAAGCCGACCGACACGCTGGAGGTCGCGCTCAGGGCCTTCGACACCGGCGGTCACCGCCGGTTGCCGGTGGTGGCGGACGGCAGCGACGGCCGGATCGTCGCATGGGCCGAACAGGTGGCGGCGCTGAGACATTTCAATCGTCGTCTGATCGCCGTCAGCGAGGAAGAGCACCGGTAGGCATCCTGCGCCCTGCTCCGCCGTCAAGTACGCGCGCTGCTGTGTCGAAACCGCTTGTCGCTCATGGTGCCGGCGTTATAACCGATTCAAAGCGCGGCCATACGGACCGCGCCGATTTTGGGAGACGATGATGGAAGCCATGATGCCGGCCCTTGCGGCCGTTGGAATTTACGCGGCGCTGAACATGGCGATCCTGATCTGGATCTCGATCGAGACCGGCCGGTTGCGCGGCAAGCACAAGGTCTCGATCGGCGATGGCGGGGTCAAGCACCTGGTCCGCATCATGCGCGGCCACGCCAATGCGGTGGAGAACATGCCGATGTTCTTCGTGCTGATGCTGGTTGCGGCACTTGTCGGCATGCCGGTGCTGGCCGCCCATGTGCTGGGCCTGGTCTTCACCATCGGCCGCGGCCTGCATGCCTGGCACTTCATCCAGGAAGACGCGCCGGGCTGGCAGCGCGGCGGCGGCTTCGGCCTGTCGTTCCTGGCGCAGCTGGTGCTGATCCTCGGCATCCTGGCGCATGGGCTCATCGGGCTCGGCGGCTAACCATCCGGCCACCGCCTCGTGTGGATCACCCCGCCAGACGGTCCTTGAGGATCAGCGCCGGCATGGTGTCGGTGGCCTCGGCAAGGAAATAGCGGTCGCGACCGCCGCGCTTGGCATGATAGAGCGCGGAGTCGGCGAGCTTCATGGTGGCCTCAAGCGTGTCCTTGTCCCGGTGCAGGGCACAGCCGATGCTCAGCGTCAGATTGAGCTCCTTGCCGGCGATGACCTTGGCCTCCCTGCGCATCAGGGCGCAGAGCGTATCGGCCGCGGCTACGGCCTCAACTTCGGTCGCGCCGGGCAGGAAGATCCCGAACTCCTCGCCGCCCAGGCGACCGATCAACGCGCCGGTATCCAGTCCCTTGCGCAGGACCTCGGCGATCTTCTTGAGCGCTTCGTCGCCGACATCATGGCCGTGGGTGTCGTTGATCGCCTTGAAGTGGTCTGCGTCGATCATCAGGAAGGCGCCGCCGCGCCGGATCGCTTCGCGGGTCTTGCCCAAGAGGTAGGCGCGGGTGAGCACGCCGGTGAGCGTGTCGTAGCGGACATAATGATCGACCTTGTCGATGGTCAGGGTCTGCACCCTGAACAGATTGAGCACGATGATGGCGATGGGCGGGGTGATCAGCAGCGGGATCAGAGCCGCCGGGAACACGGCAATCGCGAAGAACCCGGCATAGCGCGCGCCGAGGAAGGTGAACGGCACCGCGAATGTCGAGACCGGAACCAGCACCGCGAACAGGGTGATCACGGCCGCCAACTTGTAGATCTGGCGCATGGTCCGGATTTCGAACAGTTTTTCAAGCCGCATCGTCGTCGCTCCCGCCGCGGCACGCCGTGCATGCCGCGGCGGGAGCGACGTTAGCAAACCCGTTCTAAGAAATGCTGAACATCCGGCTTGCCGCCCAGAGCATTCCGCCTTCACGCGGAACCGCGAGCATGCGGAAAGCATGCTCGCGGTTCAAAGTCCCGGAGCGTCGTTTCGGGGACCTGCTGGAGGCATGGCGCTCTAGCGGTTGCCGCGCCTGCAGCGGCTGGCGGGGACCTCGACCGCGCCGGCGCTCTGCAGGTCGCAGCGGTTCATGTAGATCCGGGTCCTGGCGCCCGCCTGACCGCAGACCTGCTGGGTGCCTTGCGCGCAGGCGCCGCCGGGTGCGAGGGGAGACTGGTAGACCGGTGTCTGCGGACCCGCCGGCCGGACCGGCGTATTGCGGCCCGGCCGGTTGTCGAAGCGGGGCCGCTCGAATTCGGGCTGGTCGGCGCGAACCCGGCGCCGGTCGCGAAAGTCACGGCTCCCGTCATTCCGGTCGCGACGGAAGTCACGGGGCCTGTCATCCCGGTCGCGGCGGAATTCACTCCTGTCGCCGGCCCGGCATTGTCCCGAGGCGACAACGCGCCAGTCTTCCGCCCGGGCCTGGCAGGCATTGGGGAAGGTTCGCTGCTGGCCGCGACTCTCGGCGCAGACCGGCTCGTAGATCATCGGGCAGACCGGGCCGGAGCCGGGATTGTAGCCATTGCCGCCGGTCTCGGTCACCTCGCAGCCGGTGAGCACGATCGCCGCAACGGCGAGCACGGCTGCGCCCGGAAGAGAGGAAAAGCTGCGGAAGCGAAAGGATCTGGCAAAATATGACATGGAAATTCCTCGGGTTGCAGAAGACCACAGCACCGGGCGGCGGTGCGGTCAAGGACCAGGCGCGCGGGCGCGGTGCGGGCCGCGCTGTGCACCAACGCGGCCCGCCTCATCGGGTTCCCTCAGGACAGGGCGCGCATGAGGCCGGCAAGCCGGCTCAGCACCAGCTGATCGAGCGCCAGCACGACCAGCAGCGTGATGCCCGCCATCGGGAACGCCAGCGAAACGGCGAGCGCCACCATCACCGCGCCCTGCCACAGCGGCATGTCGCGCGGCAACGGCGGCGCGGCCAGACGCAGGCTTCCCGCCGGGCGCCGCTTCCACCACATCACCACGCTGCTCAGGCACAGAAACAGCACCGACAGGCAGACGAGCGTGTTGGCCAGTACGCTCCACAGGCCCATGGTGCCCATGTGCAGCGCGATGCCGACCGCCATCGCCTGGCCGGCCCACGAGTAGTCCTCGAAGCGCACATCGGCCAGGATGTTGCCGGTGAAGCGGTCGACATGGACGGTGCGGTCGGCCATCGGGTCGGTCGAATCAGTGTTCATCGAATCGCGGCTGAAGGTGAACACGCCGGTCTCGCCCGCCGGCAGGTTCATCTGGTAGCGGCCGTCAAAGCCGATCTCACGGGCCAGTGCGTCCATGCTGTCGATGCCAATGGCGGTTCCCGCCGCAAGCCCCGGGCGGCCTGCATCGCTGCCAGATGCCGGCATCGGCGTCAGCTCCAGCGCCCAGGGCACTTCCTTGGGGCCGTGGTTCATCGAGGCGTGGATGTCGTCGGAGAGAGGCACATTGTCCCATTTCTCCGCCGGGAACTGGCTCCAGGCCTGGACCAGCTTCTCGCCCCAGACGCCGGACCAGGACAGACCGGAGATCAAAAAGAACACGAGAAACAGCGACAGCCAGAAGCCGACGACGCCGTGAACCGAGCGCCACATCGCCCGGCCACCGCGCCCGAGCTCAGGCACCAGCGCCGCGCGCCAGCCGAGCCGGCGCGGCCACCACATGTAGAGCCCGGTCGCAATCAGCACCATGCCCAGCGATGCTGCGATCTCGATCATCCGGTCGCCGGTGACGCCGAGCATCAGGTCGCCATGGACAGTGTCCATGAAATCATACCAGCCGCTTCGGCGCGGGAACTGATCGAGCACGTCAGCCGTGTAGGGATCGACGACGACCATGGTCGCCACCTCGCCTGTATCGACGCGGAAGATGGCGGCCACATCGGCCGTGCGCGGCGCGACATATTGCACAAGCGTGCTGCCGGGGATGGAGGCGAGCGCGGCCTGCGCCTGTTCGGAGACGGGCCGGACCGTCTCCTGCACTGTCACCGCAGTTCGCTCGCCGTCGCGCCCGTCGACATGGGCGATCCAGGCCATGGCCATGCCGGTGACGGCGAGCATCATGAAGAACGGGATGACGTAGAGCCCGGCATAGAAATGCCAGCGCCACGCGGCGAGATAGAATTTGTTGGCGCGGACGGGCGTTACGCCCCGGTCCCGCACATCATGGGAATCGATGGAGACCATCGGTCTCTCCTCTGACAGAGTTTCATTCGGATGAAGCTGTGGTCAGACGGAGAGAGGCGGCGCGCGGGCATGCCGGCCGGCATTGATCTTTGCCGAGCGCAGGATGGTGGTTTCGAAGCTCGCGGTTTGCGCGCGCGTCAGGGTCAGGATTGCGACTGCTGGGGCGGCTTCGGGGAGTGCTGCGGCATGGATCTGCATCGCCCAGTCGCAGGGCGCGGGCGGCGCGCCGTCCGGATTGTCCCGGTCGCCCGGCGACAGGGCGCCAGGATCATCGGCGGTGCAGATGACGATCTCCATGCCCTGATCGGTGAAACGGGGCATGGTGTGGACGGAAAAGAACGAATAGGCGAGCAGCGGCGCAAGCAGCAAAGCCGCGACCAGCCGCCTGATCTCCAGATCCCGAAACACCTTCATCATGGTAAGGTCACTACAGGGCGGCGCGGGGCTTGGGAAGCGGGAATCCGGCGCGTGATGCACTCGCCTCTCGGGCACAGCGATGGGATCGTCTCTCGGGCACGGAAAGCCGTTGCGGGGACATCATCTCCCGACAGCGCGCATGTCCTCAAGTCGGCTAAGCGACGCGCGGCGTGACCTCTGCGCTAACGGCTGCGGATCTTCATCAGCGCGGCGCCATTGGCGGCCTTGAAAATGAGCGTGCCGCCATCCCGCACGATCCTGCGGCTTGCCTCAAGCGCGCGGATCAGGCCCGCTTCAGCCTCGGCCTGGCCCGGCCCGTTGCAGGCCATCTTCGTTCCCGCGACGCCGCTGTCCGGGCGGTAGCGGCCACTTCTGAGCGAAATGGAGGTAGAAATGGCGTTGCAGCCGATGGAGGCGCGCACGATGCCGCGCTCGTCGAACTCCAGCCGCGCCCGGCCGGCGATCCGCTGGCCGAGCTCGACCAGGACCCCGTCGTCCATGGCGATATGGGTGATGCGGTAATGCCCAGCGACATCGCTGAGATCCGGCCCCTCGCCGCGCCCAGTACCCTGCTGCCCGCCGCGCGCGTCGACAAGACGGAAAATCTCCCGGTCCGCTGCCCGATCGGACACGGCTGCAAGACGCGCACGCTGTCCGGCGCCTGCGCGGACGAACTTGCCGTTCTGCACCGAGCGCAGCGCCACGGTGCCCCCGCCAAGGCGGATCACGTCGAAGGTTTCCCAGCCGCGAATATGCGGGCTGCCGGTGGCGAGAAACCGCCCCTGCCGGACACCCGCCCGCACAAAACTGCCCGAGCGCACATCGCGAAACGCGTGCCTGCTGCCCTCGAGCCGCACGGTCTCGAGACGAAGCGCACGGTCCAGGCGATCGGTCCCCGCGGCCAGCGTGCCGTTGATTTCGGTCACATACAGCCCGGACTGCACCGATTGCAAAAAGATCTCCTCAGCCTTTGCGGCCGCCTGCGCGAGGAGAAGGAAGCCGAGAGCGAGGAGGCTGCGGGTGAGGTTCTTCATCGGCCGGTTTCCTTGTGTGCGCGCGCCGAACAATACAGCCGATTTGCCGCGACGCAATTGAACCGGTGTTGAATGGCGGGTTCATCCGGCGTTCATGGGGCCGGGACATGAGTCGGCTGGATCCGGACGGCCCGGTCAGGAACATAGCCTCCTTGTTGATTGATATCAGATTGTCTATATTGATAGCATTGTCGACACCTGACCGGAGATGCCATCATGCCTGCCGTCACCATTCGCAACCTCTCCAGCGAGGTGCACCGCGCGCTCAAGGTCCGCGCCGCCCACCATGGCCGCAGCACCGAGGCCGAGATGCGCGACATTCTGGAATCGGCGGTGCGTCCCGCCGACCGGTTGCGGATCGGCTCCGCGCTGTCTGCCCTGAGCCGGGAGGCGGGATTGACCAATGCCGATTTCGAGGCGCTGGAACAGGGCCGCGACCGCACACCTGCCAAGCCCATGAGCTTTGAATGATCGTGCTCGACACCAATGTCGTCTCGGAGGCGATGAAGCCGGAACCGGCTCCCGCCGTGCGGGACTGGCTGGACGCGCAGGTCGCCGAGACGCTCTATCTCTCCAGCGTCACCGTCGCGGAACTCCTGTTCGGCGTCAGTGCGCTGCCGGAGGGGCGGCGCAAAGAGAAGCTCGCCGCCACGCTTGATGGGATGCTTGGCCTGTTCGACGCCAGAATCCTGCCCTTCGATCTGGACGCTGCCCGTCGCTATGCCGATCTCGCCGCCGCCGCGCGCAACGCGGGCAAGGGCTTTCCGACACCGGACGGCTCCATCGCAGCCATCGCCACCGCTCACGGCTTCGCGGTCGCCTCGCGCGACGCCAGCGCTTTCGAGGCAGCGGGCGTCCCGGTCATCGATCCCTGGGCGGGCGGGGGCTGAAGTATGGAGCGTGGACGGAACAGGCGGGATCGGGTTCGCGGCGGACGAACAGATCGAACGGCCCTGGCGCATCACCTGTTCGACCCGCAGCGTCGACCCGATCGAACAGACCGTGCTCAATGGCGCTGTCTCGGTGGTGGGAGCCTCGATCATCCCCGAGAGCTTGCGCATCCTCGACGGCCCGACGACAATCCCCGCCTGCCGCTGAAACCGCGCTTCCACCGGGGCCAGTGCGCTGTCTAAGTCCGGCCAGTCGCGATGTTGCCAATTCCAGGGCATGAGGTATAGGATCCGTTTCTATAGATCACGAGAGCATGATTTCGTGAGTGATAGGACGGGTGTCTGTGGATCGCGAGTTATGAGTGTGCACCGGGTGGTGAATTGGACTCCGGACGCTTCTCAAGTTCGGCAAAGCTCTGCGCCACCTGACGCCCGCTCAAAACGCAGCACTGTCAGGTGAATACCGTCTTTGTACAGTCAGGTGAATAGCGCCTTTGTAAAGTTATAGTAGCGCAAGATTTAACGCATCAGTTGTACCATCAGCGATCCTCAAGGTAAGAATCCATATTTGCATCTGAACCGATTCGTCGGCTTTCAGGATGGATCGGGGGGATTTCGGTGCACATTACAAAAGTCGTCATCAAAAACTACCGATGCCTGCTGGACTCTAAGATTGATCTTAATCCGAACCTAAACGTCATTGTCGGCGACAATGAATGCGGGAAATCGACCCTTCTGGAAGCAATACACCTTGCCCTGAGTGGGCAGATCAACGGCCGTGCCATCCAGGGGGAACTGCACCCTTACCTCTTCAATTCCAAGGTCGTCACCGAATACATCGCGGCATTGCAAAAGAAGTATGTCGGCCCGCCGCCTCCCATACTGATCGAGCTTTATTTCTCGGACGATCCCGACCTGACAAAGCTGAAAGGACGGATAAACTCCCTGAAGCTTGACGTTCCAGGCGTCAGAATGCTGATCGAATTCAACGAAGGCTACCGGGCTGAGTATGACGACTATATCGCCGATCCCTCGCTCATTCGAACGGTTCCAGTAGAGCATTACATTGTCCGGTGGCGCGATTTCGCTGACAACGATGTGACAGCACGATCCATTCCGGTTCGACCAAGCTACATCGACGCAAGTACCCTGCGGAACAATGGTGTTGCCAATCGATATGTCCTGGATGTGGTCAAGGACAGCCTGACGCGTGAGGAACAGGTTAGTCTCGCTCTCTCATATCGGCAGATGAAAGATCGCTTCCTGGCCGACCCTAAGGTGGCAGCGATCAATTCAGGTCTCGAAGCGAAAAAAGGGCATGTTTCTGACAAGGCGATTACCGTGTCGCTCGACAGTTCGGCGCGGGCAAGCTGGGAGTCAGGTGTGATGCCGCACCTTGATGAGATTCCGATGACGCTCGTTGGCAAAGGTGAGCAAAGCTCAGTCAAAATCAAGCTAGCCCTGGATGTTGCGGACAACTCCCACGTTTTCTTGATCGAGGAAGCTGAAAACCATCTTTCATTTACAAATCTCGCAAGCTTGATCGCTCATATCGCCGCCAAACGCGGAGACCGGCAGCTGCTGATAACCACCCATAGCAGCTACGTCATGAACAAGCTTGGGGTCGATTCGGTTTTGATGTTCATGAATGGCATCGCAACCAAACTAACGGCGCTCGACCCGAAGACCCGGGATTACTTCCTGAAACTGCCAGGCTACGACACGCTTCGACTAGTGCTATCAAAGCGCGCGATCCTAGTTGAAGGGCCTTCCGATGAGCTAATTGTGCAGAAGGCCTTTCATCGAAAGCACGGAAAGATGCCCATTGAGGCGGGCGTCGATGTCATCAGTGTCAGCTCTCTCGCATTCAAACGCTTTTTGGAGATCGCTGACATCCTGAATACCAAAGTCGACGTTGTGACCGATAACGATGGGGACGTGGATCGGCTGCAGCAAAAATACGCCGATTACCTCGCGCATAAGCACATCGCAGTTCAGTACGACCCCGACGAGAATGCGAGGACATTGGAGCCGCAACTTCTTAAGGCCAATAACCGGGCTATGTTGAATGATATCCTCGGCACCACGTACACCACGGATGAAGACCTGCTGAAGTTCATGCAGAATAACAAAACCGAGGTCGCTCTACGGCTTTTTGAAACCGATAAAGCGTGGAACGTACCGGAGTACATCAATCGTGCGGTCGCCTAACCGGATCGTAATCGCCGCTGCAGGGGGTGGAAAGACAACACGCATCGTTGACGAGGTACTGGCCGACAAGTCGGTCCGGTCGGCAATCATCACCTATACCAGAAACAACGTTCGCGAAATTCAGGCCAAGTTCTATCAGCGTGGGCGAGCCATCCCGCCCCATGTGGAAATAGTTCCCTGGTACACCTTCCTTCTCCGCGAAATGGCTCGGCCGTACAGGAACCACAAATACGAAAAACGCATCGACGGGATCTTTTGGACAGAGACGACGGTCGACAGGTTCGCTCCCAAATCAGACGTCGGCCGCTATTATTTCGGCAATTCGTCGGACATCTACTCGAACAAGCTCGCGGAATTTGTCTGCGATTGCAACGCGACTTCCGAGAACTCCATCATACGCCGTTTGGAACAGCGCTTCGAAAGGGTGTACATCGACGAAGTTCAGGATTTCGCTGGATATGACCTCGACATCCTCGAACTGATGCTCAGGTCTAATCTCGAAGTCGTTCTCGTGGGCGATCCCCGGCAATCCACGTTCGCGACCAATAATTCAAACCGCCACAAAGGTTTTCGCGGACCTGATATCATCAAGAAATTTCAGGAGTGGGAGAAAAAGAAGCTGGGTGAACTGCAGCATCTGGTCGAGACCCATCGGTGCAACCAACTGATCGCTGACCTAGCCGACAGCTTTTATCCCGAGCACGAAAAGACACAGTCGCGAAACGAAGACGTGACCGGTCATGACGGCGTGTTTTCGATAAAGACCGGGCACGTCACAGAGTACATCAATAAGTTTAAGCCGCAGGTCCTACGATTATCTGTGAAAACGGAATGCGCTGGTTTTCCAGCCCTAAACTTTGGAGAGTCGAAGGGTATGACTTTCGACCGAATACTAATATTCCCGCATAAGAAGGCGCAGAAATGGCTGAAGACGGGAGACTATGAGCTTGTCAGCGGTGTCAAACCGGAGCTGTATGTCGGAGTTACTAGGGCTCGCTATAGCGTAACATTTGTGTACGACGGAACCTCAGCTCTGAAAGAGGTCGTAGCACACTAGGAATATGAGCCCCCCTACCCCACCCGCTCCACAAACCCATCCAGCACCCTTTTCTGCCCCGCCTTGTCGAAATCGATCGTCAGCTTGTTGCCGTCGATCGAGGCAATGTTGCCGTTGCCGAATTTGAGGTGAAAGACGCGGTCGCCGATACTATAGGCGGATTCCGTGCCGGTGGAGCGGGCGACGAGTTCGCCCTCGATGGTGGAGCCGCGCGGGCCGCTTTCGCCGTAGGCGATGCGTTCGACGGCGTGGCCCGAGCGGGTGCCCCAGTTGTCGCGGGCGGCGTCGGTCTTGTTGGCCTGGGCGCGTTTCCAGCCGGGCGTGTTGTAGTTGCCGGCAAACGGCTCGGCCTTGTCGAAGCGCGAGGCGCCGTAGGGGCCGCCGGAGTGGCCACTTGCACCGCCGAAGCGGCCCTGCCTGCCGTAGCCGCCGAAGCCTGAGTCCATGTCGGCCACCTCGACATGGGCCTCGGGCAGTTCGTCGAGGAAGCGCGAGGGCAGCGTCGACTGCCACAGCCCGTGGATGCGACGGTTGGAGACGAACCAGATGTGGCAGTAGAGCTTGGCGCGGGTGAGCCCGACATAGGCGAGCCGCCGCTCTTCCTCCAGCCCCGAGCGGCCGCCCTCGTCGAGCGCGCGCTGGTGCGGGAACAGGCCTTCCTCCCAGCCGGGCAGGAACACGGTCTCGAATTCCAGCCCCTTGGCCGAGTGCAGCGTCATGATCGAGACGGCGTCGAGATCGGGGTTGTTGTCGGTGTCCATGACCAGCGCGACATGCTCGAGAAACGCGCGGAGCGATTCGAAGCCGGAGATGGTCTCGACCAGTTCCTTCAGGTTTTCAAGCCGCGTCGGCGCATCCGCCGCGCGGTCGTTCTGCCACATCTCGGTGTAGCCGGATTCCTCGAGAATGGTTTCGGCGAGCTCATGGCCGGGCGTGGTTTCCATCAGCCCCTGCCAGCGGGCGAACATCTCGACCACGTCAGTCAGCGCCTTGCGCGGCTTGGGTTTGAGCTCGTCGGTCAGCACCAGGTCGCGGGCGGCCGCCAGCATCGGCACGCCGCGGCCGCGGGCGACATCGTGGATCTGGCGGACGGCGGCTTCGCCCAGGCCGCGCTTGGGAACATTGACGATGCGCTCGAAGGCCAGATCGTCGGCCGGTTGGCTGACGACGCGGAAGAAGGCCATGGCGTCGCGGATCTCCTGGCGCTCGTAGAAGCGCGGGCCGCCGATGACGCGGTAGTTGAGCCCGAGCGTCACGAACCGCTCCTCGAACTCGCGCATCTGGAACGAGGCGCGGACGAGAATCGCCATGTCGTTCAGCGCCCGGCCCTTGTTCTGCGCCTGCTCGATCTCCTCGCCCACGGCGCGGGCCTCCTCCTCCGAATCCCAGGCGGCGTGGACGTGGACGCGCTCGTGCTCCGGGTCGGATTGCTCGGTGAACAGGGTCTTGCCGAGCCGGCCTTCATTGTGGGCGATGAGGTGGCCTGCGGCGCCCAGAATATGCTCGGTGGAGCGGTAGTTGCGCTCAAGCCTGATGACTTTTGCGCCGGGAAAATCCTTGTCGAAGCGCAGGATGTTCTCCACTTCCGCGCCGCGCCAGCCATAGATCGACTGGTCGTCGTCGCCGACGCAACAGATATTGGGCCGCTCGCCCGCGGGCCGCTGCGCGAGCAGCCGCAACCACATGTACTGCGCGGTATTGGTGTCCTGGTACTCGTCCACGAGAATGAAGCGGAATTTCTGCTGATATTCCTTCAGCACATCCGGGTTGGCGCGGAACATGCGGATCGGCAGGCAGAGAAGATCGCCGAAATCGGCGGCGTTCAGGGTCTGCAGCCGGTTCTGGTAGGCGGTGTAGAGCGCCCTGCCCTTGCCATTGGCAAAGCCGCGGCTGTCGCCCTCGGGGATCTCGGCCGGGCCCAGCCCCTTGTTCTTCCAGCCGTCGATCATCTGGGCGAACTGACGCGCCGGCCAGCGCTTGTCGTCGATGCCTTCGGCCTGGATCAGCTGCTTGCAGAGCCGGATCACGTCGTCGGTGTCGAGAATGGTGAAATCGGAGCGCAGGCCCGCCAGCTCCGCATGGCGGCGCAAGAGCTTGACGCCGATCGAGTGGAAGGTGCCGAGCCAGGGCATGCCCTCGACCGCGCCGCCGACCAGCACGCCGACGCGCTCCTTCATCTCGCGCGCGGCCTTGTTGGTGAACGTCACCGAGAGGATCTGCGAGGGAAAGGCCAAACCCAGATTGAGGATATGGGCGATGCGGGTGGTCAGCACGCGCGTCTTGCCGGTGCCGGCGCCGGCCAGCACCAGCACCGGGCCTTCGAGGCTTTCCACCGCATCGGCCTGTTCGGGATTGAGGCCGGAGAGGTATTGCGCCGCCGGCCATGCTGCGGCGCGCGAGGCCTGGCTGGCGGCCAGCGCCCGCGCGGCGATGCCGCCGCCCTGCCCGGCGGCCTGCGTCTGCGGGCGGGGTGCGGGTTCGTCGTCGCCGAAAAACGGAATGTCGTCGTCAGAAGTGCTCATACCCCGGCAATGTAGTGATTCGGGGGCGAAAGACCAGCGTTCGCGGTTTGGTCCGTCCTTCCAGGGCTTGCCATTGGTGACGGATATGGCAAAATTCGCGGCACGGCCCGATGCTGCCGGCAATCCGCACCCGCGAGGGCAAGGCGAAAGCACCATCTCTTCCTCAAGGTTTCATCCTTCATGGCGAAACCGTCAGCAACGCGGATACTGACCGGGGTTTTCGCCGTCGAAAAGGACTGGAACCATCATGCGCACATATCTGGACTCCAAGGCCATGGCGAAAACCATGCGCGGGCTTCTGGCCGAGAAGGGCATCGAGATCGCCCACAGCAAAGCACTGGAAATCGTCGCCCGGCAGTTCGGGCTGGACACCTGGAACATTCTCTCGGCCCGGATCGAGGCTGCGACGCATGGCACAACGGGATCGGCTGGGGCACCGCAAGCGGCGGAGACGGGCCTGCGGCTCGAAGGCGCCGCGCCGATCTTCCGGATCTTCGACGTCGCCAAGGCGCGCGAATATTATCTCGGCTTTCTCAGCATGAAACTCGACTGGGAGCACCGGTTTGCGCCCGACCTGCCGCTCTACATGCAGGTCTCGCGCAGCGGCCTGACGCTGCATCTGAGCGAGCATTCGGGCGACGCGACGCCGGGCGCCAATGCGCTGGTCTACTGCCAGGGCGTGGCAGTGCTGCACAAGGAACTGATCGACAGGAACTACAGCTACAACCGGCCGGGCCTGCAGCACCAGGACTGGGGCACCGAGATGCAGGTGATCGACCCATTTGGCAACCGGATGCGCTTCGTCGAGCGGGCTGATAGGTAGGGCTGCGGCCCTGAGCGACACGTGCCCTCGCGACGCTTTCGCGGGGGCGCTGCTTTGGATAGGCTGGTGGGGACAAGGAGAGGCCCAGACCATGGACCACAAGCAGTTTCTCGCAAGCCTGACGGCCGAAGAGTGCCGGGCGCTGACCGAGACGTCGGATGCGCGCGGGCTCGCACAGCTGGCGCTGCATCTGGGCGCGATCCTGCTTCTGGGCGGGATGATCCTTGCGCGGGTGCCCTACTGGCCGGCGCTGATGCTGCCGCAGGGAATCCTGCTGGTGTTCCTGTTCACGCTGCTGCACGAGGCGAGCCACGCCACGCCGTTCCGCTCGCGCTGGCTCAACACGTCCGCCGCCCATCTCAGCGGCTTTATCCTCTTCCTGCCGCCGCGCTGGTTCCGCTATTTCCATTTTGCCCATCACCGCTTCACGCAAATCCCCGGCAAGGACCCCGAGCTCGACGCGCCCAAGCCCGCCACGTGGATTCAGTATCTGGTGCATGTGTCGGGCATCCCGGTGTGGATCAGCCATGCCCGCACGCTGTTCCGCAACGCGACCGGCCGATGCACTGACGCGTTCGTGCCGGCGGCCAAGCGGGGCGCGGTGCGCGACGAGGCGCGGGTGATGATCGGGCTCTATCTGGCGCTCGTTGCGGGCAGTCTCGCGCTGGCTTCGCCGGCGCTGCTCTTCGTCTGGCTGATGCCGATGCTCATCGGCCAGCCGTTCCTCAGGCTTTATCTGCTGGCCGAGCACGGCCGCTGCGCCCATGTCAGCAACATGCTGGAGAATTCCCGCACAACCTTCACCAATGCCCTCATGCGGCGGCTCGCCTGGAACATGCCCTATCACGCCGAACACCACAGCTACCCGGCCGTGCCGTTTCACCGGCTGCCGGAGCTGCACCGGCTGACGTCGGCCCATCTCAAGGTCACCGAGCAGGGATACGCGCGGTTTCATGCGAAATACGCGCCGGAGATGGGGCGGGCGGAGTAGCTCCGAGGATCAGCCGCAGCATTTCTTGAACTTCCGGCCCGAGCCGCAGGAGCACGGGTCGTTGCGGCCGGGCACTGGCGCGCGAGCCGTCGTGACCTCGGGCAGCCGGTCCCAGTAGAGCCAGTGGCCATCGATGCGGCGGAATTCCGACGTCTCGGCGAGCGCCGCGTCCGCGCCATTGTGGCGGTAGCGGGCGATGAAGCCGACGGTGCCGTCGCTGTCGCCCGCCCTGCCCTTGCGCGTCGAGACGATCTTTAGACCGAGCCATTGCGTGCCGAGCTGCGAAACCTCCGCTTCCGCCCTGCTGAAGGCAAGGCCAGCCGGCCCGGCGCAGGTGGCCGCGATGTAATCGAGACGCCCCAGCGCATAGGCCGCATAGCGCGACCGCATCAACGCCTCGGCTGTCGGCGCAGCCTCGCCGGCGTGATAGCGACCGCAGCAGAGGGCTAGATCGAGGCTGGAGCCGCAGGGGCATTGGGTCATGGGTCAGGCCTTGTCGCCGCAACCCCGCACATCACAGCCACCCTTTGCGCTTGAACCACAGATACGGCCCGATCGCCGAGATCGCCATCACGGCGAGTGCTACGGGGTAGGCCCAGGCTTGGCTGAGTTCCGGCATGTGCTCGAAATTCATGCCGTAGACGGTGCCGATGAAGGTGGGTGGCAGGAAGACGACGGCGGCGACCGAAACCACCTTCATCACCTGGTTCTGCTGCACCGAGATCAGCCCGAGCGAGGCGTCGAGCAGGAAGGTGATGTTTTCCGCAATGAAATCGGCATGCTCGGAGAGCGACTGGATGTCACGCGAAAGCGAGCGGCAGCGCTGCTTGATCGCCTTGTCGCCGGCGACCTGCGGCAGGGTCTGCAGGAAGCCCGCCACCCGCGACAGCGACATCAGGCTTTCGCGCACCTTGGCGATGGTGCGCTGGTGGCCGGCGATGACGCCGAGCATGGATTCGAGATCGCGGGTCGCGGTGTCGGGGTTGGACTGATTGCCCGAGGAGAAGATCCGGCTGGACAACAGGTCGATATGGCGCGAGCGGCCCTCCAGCACCTCGGCGGTGCGGTCGACCATGGCCTCGATCAGCCGCGTGACCACGTCGTGCCCGCCCTGGCCTTCAAGTTCGCGGTGGGCGTTGGCGGCGAAGACCGAAAAGGCCTTGGGCTCGCCGTAGCGGATGGTGACCAGCCGCTCGCCTGCAAGCACGAAGCCAATGTCGGCGATCTCGGCAAAGTCGCTGTCGGCCTTCCACACCACGCTTGCCGTGAGATAGGCCGCGCCGTTCTCGATATAGAGCCTGCTCGACGGCTCGATGTCGCGCAACTCGTCCCGGCTCGGCACCTCGACGCCGATGAGACGCTCGACCTGCGCCTCTTCCGCGGCGTTCGGGTGCAGCATGTCGATCCAGCACGCCGCCTCGGGCAGCGGCGCATCGGCGGCCCCGGCGACCTCGGGCAGATCGAGCGGGACGCCCTGGCAATCATAGAGACGGATCATGCCGGTCAGTCGCTGTTCTGGCTGGCGTCGAAGGCGGCGTCGACCGGCACCTGCAAGGCGGTCGCAAGCTGGTTGGTCTTGCCCGCAAGCCCGATGATCGCCAGCAATTCGCCATATTGCGCCTGGGTCATGCCCTTGGCGCGGGCGGCAGCGGTGTGGGAATGGACGCAATAGGTGCAGTTGTTGGCCACCGAGACGGCGATGTAGATCATCTCCTTGGTCAGCGGATCTATCGAGGACGGCTTGCCGACCACTTCCTTGACTTCCGTCCAGGTGCGCTCGAGCAGCGCCGGGTCGAACGCCAGCCAGCGCCACATGTTGTTGATGAAATCGGTCCCGCGGGTCAAGCGAATGTCATCGAACACCGCCTTGACGCGGGCGTCGGATTCGAGGTCGGGCGAAGGCAGTATCGTGGTCACGTCATGATCTCCAGTATATCGTGTACTGTGCGGCCGTCGCAGGAAGATGCGCCGGATGTCCGGTCTTAGCATGACGGTCAGGGCTTGGCGACGCGGCTTCACAGGCCCGGATCGGGGCCATCCAGACGTGGGGGCATTTCCGCCAAGACCTTTTCAGGCCGCATTCGCCGCCTAGATTGAGTGACATTCGTCAAAAGCAGGACAAACCGGGAGAACGAGCATGACAGACCAGGGCAAGCCGACCATCACCCAGGCCATGATCAAGGCCTATGACGACTACACCCATCTGACACTCGACCGGCGCGGCTTCATGGACAAGCTGACCCGGCTGGCGGGCTCCGGCGCCGCCGCCGCCGCCATCGCGCCCATGCTTGCGGCCAGCAGCGCGCGGGCGGCCATCGTGCCGGCCGACGACCCGGGCATTTCAGCTTCGGAGATCACCTTCCCCGGCGCGACCGGCGACATGACGGGCTATCTCGTCACCCCCGCCGCCAATTCGGGCGAGCTGCCCGCGGTGCTGGTGATCCACGAGAACCGCGGCCTCAACGACCATATCCGCGACGTGGCGCGGCGGCTGGCGCTTGACGGCTTCGCAGCGCTCGCGGTCGACTTCCTCTCGCCGCTCGGCGGCACGCCCGACAATGAGGACACCGCGCGCGAGATGATCGGCCAGCTGGATGCGACCGAGACGACGACCAATGCGATCACCGCCCGAGCCTTTCTCGCCAGCCACGAGAAGACCAATGGCAATGTCGGCGCGGTCGGCTTCTGCTGGGGCGGCGGGCTGGTCAACCAGATGGCGGTGAAGGATGCGGCACTGGGCGCGGGCGTTGCCTATTACGGCCGCCAGGCGGATGCCGCCGACGTGCCCGCCATCCAGGCGCCGCTGATGCTGCATTACGCAGGTCTCGACGAACGCATCAATGCCGGCATCGACGCCTATCGCGCAGCGCTGGAAGAAGCCGGAAAGACCTATGAGCTGCACATGTATGAGGGCGTCAACCACGCCTTCAACAATGACACGTCGGCGGCGCGCTACGACAAGGAGGCAGCCGATCTGGCATGGTCGCGCACGGTTGCGTTCTTCAGGCAGCACCTGGGCTGACACTCCGGCGGATCCGTCATCGCCGCGTGACAGGATCCGGATAGGCTCAAGTGCTCTTGCATGGGCGTGAAAAGCCCGGCAAAACGGCCGGGAAGCGCTTGCAATGACCAAAGTGCCTGTTTACGCTTACGTTAACGTCATACCTTCCGGAGGATTCCCCATGGACGAACTGATCAACCGCATCACCGCCAATGTCGGCATCGACGCCGACACCGCGCAAAAGGCCGTCGGCGCCATTCTCGCCTTCCTGCAGCAGGAAGGCCCGGCCGACAAGGTCAATGAAATGCTCGCATCCGTGCCCGGCTCCGAGGCGCTGATCGCGCAGGCGCCGGCGGGTGGCATGCTGTCGATGGGCGGCGTCATGGGCCTTGGCCAGAAACTGATGGGCCTCGGCCTCGGCATGGGCGAGATCTCCGGCGTTTCCAAGGAAACCATGGGCTATGCGCGCGAGAATGGCGCCGGCGACGCGATCGACGAGATCGTGGCCTCGATCCCGGGCCTGTCGCAGTTCGTCTGAGCGGCGCGCTCTTCGCTTCTCCTTGTCACCCCGGCGGTCTGCATCGCCGGGGTTTTCGTTTCTGGACCCGATCGCTGACGATAACGGCTTGATGTCTGTCAAGGCGGGGACGGCGGTTGCGCGCCATGATCGGGGTCCGGAGACCGATAAGGATGCGCGGCCATGAAACGGCGGAACCTGTTGCTGGGCGGCGGCGCGGTGGCCGCGATGGGGCTTGGCGCCTATGCGCTCACCCGTGGCCCCTCCTATGAGGCGGCCACCTCGACGCTCTGGGCGCCACGCGGCCGCCAGGACATGAGCGAGCTCGATTTCCTGGTGCATCACGCCACGCTGGCGGCCAACAGCCACAACACCCAGCCCTGGCGGTTTTCGGGTAGCGCCGACCAGGTGACGATCCACCCCGACTTCACCCGCGCCACGCCGGCGGTCGATCCCGACAATCATCATCTGTTTGCAAGCCTCGGCTGTGCCGCGGAAAACCTCGGCCTCGCGGCTTCCGCCGCCGGCCGCGCGAGCGCCATTGCGTTTCTCGAGGAACGGAACGAGGTGCGGGTGAGCCTCGGCAGCACGGGGATTGCGCAGGACCCGTTGTTTGACGCCATCATCGAGCGGCAGTGCACCCGCTCGGTCTATGACGGACGCGCCGTGCCGGTGGCCGATCTCGACGCGATGACAGAGGCGGCAAGGGTCGCGGGGTGTTCGGTGCTGCTGATCACCGACACGCCGCGCATGGAACAGGTTCTCGAGCTGATCATCGCTGCAAACACCGCCCAGATCGAAGACCCGGCCTTTGTCAGTGAACTCAAGCACTGGCTGCGCTTCAACGCCAGCGAGGCGATCCGCCATCGCGACGGGCTCTATTCGGCCTGTTCGGGCAATCCCGACCTGCCACCCTGGATCGCGGGTCCGCTGTTCGGGCTCTTGTTCACCGCCGGCGCGGAGACCGAAAAGTGCGCGCGCCAGGTGCGGTCTTCTGCCGGATTTGCGGTGTTCGTCGCCGACAGCGACGATCCCGGGCACTGGGTGCAGGCCGGGCGCAGCTACCAGCGCTTTGCGCTCGCCGCCACGGCGCTGGGCGTCAGGCACGCCTTTCTCAACCAGCCCGTCGAAGTGGCGGGGACGCGGCCAGAGCTTGCGGCGCTTCTGGGGATCGGCGAGCGGCGGCCCGATCTCGTGGTGCGGTTCGGCTACGCCGATCCGATGCCGCGATCGCTGAGGCGGCCGCTGCAGGAGGTTGTCGCCGCCGCCTGACAAACATGGCGCGCGCAAGGATTGCACGGTGCGGCGGTCCGGCAGAAAGAGTGTTCAGGCCGCGACCGCGCCGCCGGATACAGGTCCGGACGACGCCTTGGCGGGCTCGGCGTCGTTGGAACCGGTCCCGGCGCTGTCGCAGGCAAGCCAGGCCTGGCCACGGCCATTGTCCTTGGCCCGGTAGAGCGCCTCGTCGGCGCTTCGGATGATGTTTTTCGACGTCAGCGCGTCGTCCGGCCACCAGGCGACGCCGATGCTGGCGCCGATGCGCGCCACGCCGCCGTCGAAGTCGATGGGCTCGCAGAGGCTGGCGATCATGCGGTCGCACCGCGCCAGCACGCTGGTGCGGTCGAGCTTGTCGCGAAGCAGGATGATGAATTCGTCGCCGCCGACGCGGGCGGCCATGCCGTCGTCGCCGACCGCATCGGCAATGCGCCGGGCCGCGGTCCTGATCACGAGGTCGCCGACCTGATGGCCGTAGGTGTCGTTGACCGCCTTGAACTTGTCGAGGTCGAGGCAAAGGATGGCGCACCGACCCTGTTGCCGTTTCGCGATGATGGCGTCGAGCGCATCGTCGAACTGCAGCCGGTTGGGCAGCCCGGTCAGGGCGTCGTGCATGGCGCGGTAATGGTTGCGGGCTTCGCTCTGCTGCAGCGCCCGGAGCGCACGGCCATAGCGGATCGAGACCAGAAGCATCGCCAGCGCGACCACCACCACCGACACGGCAAGCGGGGCGATGGCGCGGGTCCAGATGACGGCAGATGGCTGCTCCACCTTCCAGCTTGCCGCCAGAGGCTCCTGGCCGGGGACCTGGTTGATCAGCATCGAGCCGTGACCTTCCTCGACGGCTCCGACCGGACCGACGCGGAGATCCTCGAGGCCCAGTTTCCGCCCGATATCGCCGAGATAGTCCGGGCTCAGCGGCTTGAAGGTCAGCATCACCAGCGGCGCGCCGTCGGGCAGCACGGCGACATCATCGGGAACGATGGCCTGGGCGGCGACCACGCCGAACCGACCGTCGACCATGCGGACGTCGGCCGCATGCAGCGGCAGCACCGGATGCGCCGGCTTGCCTGCCAGCCGGAAGCCGTCGCCGGCGGACTTGCGGCGGGCGAAATAGGCGCTGCGGGTCGCCTCGACGAGATCGGCGCTGCGCGCCACATAGGCAGCGCCGTCCGCGGGCGTCATCACCTCATCCTTGAAAACCGTCAGCAACGGCGTGTTGTCGGGCTTGACCACGACGGAGGATTCGATGGCGAAATCCTCCCACAGCCAATCGGCGATCTCGTCATTGACGAAGTCTTCGTCGATCTCGCCGCCGAGCGAGATGACCGCCTTGTCCCAATGGGAAATCTGCTCCTGGTCGCCCACCAGGATCTCGATCTGGCGGTCGATCTCGGCCTGCATCAGGTGGTGCTCGACCTCGAGCCTTACATCGTCGGCGACGCCGCCGGCGAAGGCGAGAAGCTTCAGATTGGCGGCGGCGAACACCAGGATGACGGCGATGCACAGCGCATAGACCCCAAGCGCGATGTTGCTCGCCGGTCCATTTCCAATCCGGTTTTTCATGGCGATGGCTTCCTGTTTCATCCACCATTCTAGCCCGGAGCCCTGAAAATTCGGCTAAATGGCATGGTTCCCGGAAGCTTAATGCCGGCGGGCTCAAGGGGCCGGCCGGAGGGCGGAGCGCAGGGCGATTGCCGCCGGGCGGATGGCCACGCTAGATTTGCCGCGATGAGTCCCGTTCGATGCGAGCGGGGCGATGAGTGCGAGGCCCTTGATGCGAAAACCCGTTCCTCCCTCGCCGCTCGGACGCAGGGGCTTCCTGCGCCTGACCGCGGCCTCGGCGCTTGCGCAAGGCCTGGCCGGGCCGGCGCGGGCGGTGGACGCGGATGTCGATGTCATCGTCATCGGCGCGGGCATGGCGGGCCTCACCGCCGCGCGGCGGCTCTCCGATCTGGGCTACGAGGTGCTGGTGCTGGAGGCGGCCGAGCGCATCGGCGGCAGGCTGGCGACGGACCATTCGCTGGGTGCGCCGTTCGAGCTCGGCGCCGGCTGGATTCACGGCCCTCGGGGCAATCCTGTAAGCGCGCTGGTTTCCGCGGCGGGCGGCGAGACCTTCGTCACCGACGACGAAAGCCTGATGGTGATCTCGAGCCGCAGCGTGCGCCAGCAGGATGGCCTGATCGCGCGCAGGGAGGCGGAACTCGCAGCCCTGTATGCGCGCATCGACGCCACGTTCGACGCCGACCAGCCGCTCGAATCCGCCATCCGGCGGCTGGCGCCGGCGATGCTGGCCGATCCGGTCACGGCCTGGATGATGTCGGCCTATACCGAGTTCGATGCCGGTGGGCCGCTCGACCAGTTGTCGGCCTACTTTTTCGACGAGGACAAGATGTTTCCCGGCGCAGACGTGATCGTCCGCAACAGCTATGACCGGATCCTAACGCCGCTGGCGGCAGGTCTCGACATCAGGTTCGGCCATGCGGTGACCGCGGTAGCCTACGAGCAGGGAGACGGGGCCAGGGTGACGGCGAAGGGCCGCGACTTCGACGCCGATTTCGTCATCTGCACCTGTCCGCTCGGCGTGCTGCAGGCAGGCGACATCGGCTTTGATCCGCCGCTGCCCCGGCCCCATCGCGACGCCATCGGCCGTATCGGCATGGGCAATGTCACCAAGCTGGCGTTGAAGTTCGCGCGGCCGTTCTGGCCGGTCGGCACCCAGTATTTCGGCCTGTCCGGCACGGAGATGGGGCGATGGGCCTCGTTCCTGAACTACCGCACCTTCTCCGAGCAGAACATTCTGGTCGGCTTCTGCGTCGGCGGCTTCGCGCCGCGGGCCGAAGCGATGAGCGACGCGGAAATGGCGGCCGACGCGATGCAGGCGCTCAGGTCGATGTTCGGCGCCGACGCGCCGGAGCCGGTGGCGACGCTTGCCACCCGCTGGTCGCTCAACCCGTGGAGCCGCGGCGCCTATTCCTTTGCGAAAGTCGGCGCGACGCCTGGCGATTTCGACCTTCTGGCCGAGCCGGTGGCGGGCACGCTGCTGCTGGCGGGCGAGCACACGATGTTCGACAGCCACGCCACGGTGCACGGGGCGCATCTGAGCGGGCTGGCCGCCGCGCGGCGCATCGACGAGGAACTTGCCTGACAGAGCAGCGGGGCGGCCCGCCCCCGGACCACCCCGCGCTCCTCACCCCCCAATCGCCCCGGCTAGGAAGCCCGGGCAGGGCGGATGACCTTGTTCAGTCTGGCGGCGACAAGCCAGGACACCGGGATGGCCGCCAGCGCGCCGATGACGGCTGCTATGGAAATCGCAACGGCGTCCACGCGGCCCATGGTGAGGGCCGCGATGACGAAACTGCCGGCCAGCATGCTGCCAACGATGATGTACACAACTGCCACAAGCTTCAGCATGACTGCCCCCAGATTCTTGGCCCGTGAGCTTTGGCTCCCGGGCTTCCCGACCCGTGCCCCAGCGGCACACCGCCTTCGAAAACCAACCTAGCCCGGCGGTGCTGACAATGATTTGATCTGGCTCAAATCGCGCGCGGATTCTTCGCAGGGACGGGCTTTTTGTTCGTCCCCGCGCCGGACGCCCTCGCCCGATGCCCCCGCACTCCCTGTCCCGAAATGGCACAGGCGCGGCTGGCACGGTTCCTGCACCGCCATCCGCATGAGCACGATCCATCCCGTTTTGACCCGCCGCCGGATTCTCGCCGGCCTTGCCGGCGCCGGTGCGGCCGGTTGTCTCGCGCCGCGCGCCGTCGCAGGCGAGCTGTTTGCGCAAGCCGACCTGCGCGGCGGCCATGACGCGGATCTTTCGGGCCTGCTGCCCGATGCGATCGATGACCAGAGCCGGCTGTTCCAGCGCGCCATCGACCTGGCCGCAGCCGAGGACCGGGTGCTGCGGTTGCCGCCCGGAACCTATGTCATGTCCAATATAGATCTGCCCGACGGCGCCCGGATCGCCGGCGTGCCCGGCGCCACGCGGCTGATCTATGGCGGGCGCGGACACGGGCTGATGGCCGAGGGCGCGCGGCGGATCGAGCTCTCCGGGCTGGTGCTCGACGGCGCCAACCAGCAGCTCGGGCCGCATGTGTCGGGCCTCATGCATCTCAGAGGCGTCACTGAAGCCATCCTCGACAACGTCACCATCGCCGGCGCCGACGGCTACGGCGTGACACTCGAGGCCTGCGGCGGCCGGATCACCGCCTGCGAGATCTTTGGCGCGCGACTGGCCGGGATCTACGCGGTCGAGAGCCGCAATCTGTCGATCAGCCGCAATGTGGTGCGCGACTGCGCCAATGGCGGCATCCTGGTGCACCGCTGGTCGACCGGCGAGGACGCCACGCTGATTGACGGCAACCGGGTGATGCGGATCGCGGCGCGCGCCGGCGGCACCGGCCAGAACGGCAACGGCATCAACATTTTTCGCGCGGACAATGTGATGGTGACCAACAATCACGTCTCCGACTGCGCCTTCTCGGCGATCCGCGCCAATTCGGCCAGCAACATCCAGATCGTCGCGAACCAGGCGATCCGCTCGGGCGAGACCGCGATCTACGCCGAGTTCACGTTCGAGGGCGCGGTGATCGCCTCCAATCTCGTCGACGGCGGCACGGTGGGGATCTCGGTCGCCAATTTCAACGAGGGCGGTCGGCTGGCCGTGGTCCAGGGCAACATCATCCGCGGCCTCACCACCAACGGCCCCTACCCGGCCGAATATGCCGGCTTCGGCATCGGCATGGCGATCGAGGCCGATGCGGCGGTGAGCGGCAACGTCATCGAGGGCGCGCCGAGATGGGGCGTGCTGATGGGCTGGGGACCGTTCCTGCGCGCGGTCAATTTCTCCGGGAACACGCTGCGCGCCTGCGGCGCGGGCATCGCCGTCTCCGTGGTCGAGGGCGCGGGTGCTGCGCTGATCTCGGGCAATATGTTCGACGCCGTCCCCGGCGGCGCCATCCTCGGCTGCCGCTGGAACGAGGTGGTGACCGGCGACATGGCCAAAGACGGCGCGGGCAAGTTCACCCACCTGACGCTGGAGCGCAACGCGGTGGCGTGAGGGCGATGTTGGCCTCCTTTGTAACTTGAATTCCGCCGCGTGTGATATTGTGTGTCCCGCGGTGGCGGATGGAAGACCGAACCACCTTTGGGACACCAAGCCCGTGGGAGAGCCTCTCCCCTCGGGGAGAGGGAGAAGCGCAGCCCCAATTGACAGCCCACACCCCGCTCGGCCAATCTCGCCCCATCCGCAGCGGAGGCCCGAGCCATGACAGCCGAATTCCTGATCACCACGCTGATCGTGGTGGCACTTCCCGGGACCGGGGTGCTCTACACGCTGGCTGCGGGTCTCACCCGCGGCGCGCGGGCGTCGGTGATGGCGGCGATCGGGTGCACGCTCGGCATCGTGCCGCATGTCGCGGCATCCGTGCTCGGTCTCGCGGCGCTGATGCACACCAGCGCGCTGGCTTTCCAGACGCTGAAGTATCTCGGCGTCATCTACCTGTTCTACATGGCCTGGCAGATGTGGCGCGACACCGGCGGGCTCGCCATCGCGGCGCAGCAGACCGCCGCACCGCTCAGGCCGATGCGGATCGCCGGCGCGGGCATTCTGATCAACCTGCTCAATCCCAAGCTCACTCTGTTCTTTCTTGCCTTCATGCCGCAATTCGTCGATCCCGGCGCGGCCGATGCGACCGCGCAGATGCTCACGCTCGCGGGTGTGTTCATGGCGCTCACCTTGATCGTCTTCGTGCTCTACGGGCTGCTCGCGGCGCAGGCGCGCGACCATGTGATCGCGCGGCCGAAGGTGCTGCGGGCGGTCCGGCGCTCGTTTGCCTCGGCGTTTGCTCTGATGGGCCTGCGGCTGGCGCTGGCGGAGCGCTAAACCCGGTCTTCCGCGTCCGGGCGGGGCCGGACAGACGGTATTCTTGCTATTATTTTAACCGTCCGGCAACAGTATCATATTATATTAGCAATATATGTTACCTGAATCAGTCAGGTGGAAATCGATGGGCGATCACGAGGATCCGATCACGGCCGCAGGCGAGGCTTCCTGCAAGCGCACCCGCGCCGTGCGATCCAAGGTTCTCAAGGGCGGGCGCATCGCCTTCAACGCCGAGTTCAGCGCCATTCCCTGCACCATCCGCAACATCTCAGACACCGGCGCGCAGCTGATCGTCGAGGGCGGCTGGTTCATTCCCGACCGGTTCACGCTGCATGTCGACATCGACGGCTTCAAGGTCGACTGCCAGCGGGTCAGGCAGAAGGGCAGCGAATGCGGCGTGCGCTTCATCAGTGAGAGAACCCTAACCGGAAAGCCGCGCCAGCAGGTGCTGACACCCGAAAGCGGGTTGCAGCAAGAGACAGCGCCGAAGCCGGGACCGGACCGGAGCGAAACCGGGCTTGCCACGCCATCCCGGACCCGGCCGGGCGGCGGCTTCGGGCGCAGGACGCGCTGAGCCGTGCGCCGCACGAGCCGGCTTTCCGACTTTGCAAGGCATCGTGAGGCGCGATCGCCTGACTGCTTCGACCGTGGCCCAAGGAACCTTTTTGCCTCCGCCCCGTTGCCTGCACAGGAACGCAAGCCTATGTTGCGTTGCATGCCGGGGCAGAGATGCCCCGCGAACAATCACACATGAGGAGAGACCCATGGCCCTCGAACTGCCAGCCCTGCCCTATGATTACGATGCGCTTGCGCCCTACATGTCGCGCGAGACGCTCGAATTTCACCATGACAAGCACCATCAGGCCTATGTCACCAAGGGCAATGAGCTGCTTGAAGGCAGCCCGCTCGCCGGCAAGTCGCTCGAAGAGATCTGCAAGGCAGCCTTTGACGAGAAGAACGCCGGCCTGATCAACAATGTCGGCCAGCACTACAACCATCTGCATTTCTGGCAGTGGATGAAGAAGGGCGGCGGCGGCTCCAAGGTGCCGGGCGCACTCGAGAAGGCGATCGAGTCCGATCTCGGCGGCTTCGACAAGTTCAAGGCCGATTTCATTGCCGCAGGCGTCGGCCAGTTCGGCTCCGGCTGGGCCTGGCTCGCGGTCAAGGGCGGCAAGCTCGAGATCATGAAGACGCCCAATGGCGAGAACCCGCTGATGCATGGCGCATCGCCGATTCTGGGCTGCGACGTGTGGGAGCACAGCTACTACATCGACTACCGCAACGCCCGGCCGAAATATCTCGAAGCCTTCGTCGACAATCTCATCAACTGGGATCACGTGGCCGAAATGTACGAAGCCGCGCGCTAATTCAGGCTTTTGAAGCAGCACGCGATTCAAGCCCGGCGCCCACAAGCGCCGGGCTTTTTCATGGCGGATGGCGCAGATGTCCGGTAACGCAGTGTTCAACAAAACTTGACTTGATTGTCATCAGTTGCATGTAACGATGCCGTAGGGACAGTTCAAGCAACCGCATCATCCACAGGAGAGACTACATGAAACTTCGGACCTTGTTTGCCGCAGCACTCATCGGCGCTGCCGGTTTCGCACCCGCGATCGCCGCCGACGAACCCCAGGTGGTTCGCCAGGAGATGATGAAGAAGGTGGGCGGCGCCACCGGCGCGATGGCCAAGATGGTCAAGGGCGAAAGCGATTTCGACGCAGCCGCAGCACTCGCGGCGCTGACCACCATCTCAGAAGTGGCAGCCACCTACGGCGAACATTTCCCCGAAGGCTCCGACACCGGCTTTGAAACCGAAGCCGCGCCGGCGATCTGGACCGACCGGGCGGGCTTCGACGCCAAGCTGGCCGAGTTCAAGGAAGATGCGGATGCGGCCGTGGCGGCAGCCCCTGCCGATCTCGATGCGCTGAAGGCCGTGTTCGGTCCGCTCACGCAGAACTGCGGCGCCTGCCATGAGACCTATCGCCTGAAGAACAGCTGATGCTGGGCATGCGTTTCACCGCCCATGACGGGCGCCGGCCGTGAAGCGGCTGGCCCTCGGACTTGGCCTGGTTGCGGTCGCCGGTGCGGCCGCAGCCTTCGTGCTGACCGCGCCGCGGCCGGTGGCGCAGGAGCGGCTCGAGGCGATCACCGCGCTTGAGGGCGATGCGGCGGCCGGCGAGGCGCTGTTCTGGGCCGGCGGCTGCGCCTCCTGCCATGCGGCTCCGGGCGCCGAGGGCGACGCGAAGATGCTGCTGTCGGGCGGCGTGCGGCTGACCAGCGATTTCGGCACCTTCATCGGTCCCAACATTTCACCCGATCCCGACGCGGGCATCGGCTCCTGGTCGCTCAGCGACTTCGCCAATGCCATGCTGGCGGGCGTTTCGCCGGGCGGCGGCCATTATTACCCGGCCTTTCCCTATGGCTCGTACTCGCGGATGAGCGATCGCGACATCGCCGACCTGTTTGCCTTCATGCAGACCCTGCCTGCAAGCGATGTGGCCTCGCTGCCGCACGAGATCGGCTTTCCGTTCAATATCCGCCGGTCACTGGGCGGCTGGAAACTGCTGTTTTACTCCGATGAGCCGCATGTCGCCGTCAGCGACGATCCGCAAATCGCGCGCGGGCAATATCTTGTCGAGGGCCCCGGCCATTGCGGCGAATGCCACACGCCACGCAACCTTGTCGGCGGGTTTGTGGGCCAATCCTGGCTGGCCGGCGCGCACAATCCCGAAGGCGAAGGGGTGATCCCCAACCTCACCCCTGGCGGCAAGTCGATCAGCGGCTGGAGCGCATCCGACATCGCCTATTATCTCGAAAGCGGCTTCACGCCGGATTTCGACAGCGCCGGCGGATCGATGGTCGACGTGCAGAAGAACATGGCACAACTGACAAGCGGCGACCGCGAGGCGATCGCCGCCTATCTCAAGGCGCTGCCCGAACGGGCCAATGGCTGGGAGTGAGCGCCCCGCTCAGTAGATCAGGCGGGTTTTCTGCTTCGAGGCCTCCTTGCCGATATCGGTAAACGCTTCCAGCAGTTCTTCGGCGCTCTGGGCGTCGTAATAGTGCTTGGCGCTGAAGGCACAGTCCTCGAGCAGCCTCCGGCCGCGCTCGGGCGCCTGGAAGGCCACGGAGAAGATGGTGACGCCCTTCGCCTTGGCGTCGGCGCAATGTTCCTTCGTGGTCTTGTCGGCGTAGTCGTCCTTCCATGACTGGCCGGTGTCGTGCTCGCCGTCGGTCATGAAGACGATGAACTTCAAGGGATCCTTCGAGCCGTTCTTGGAGAAATGCGCGTTGACCTCGCCCGAACCGGTGACCCGCTTGACAGCCCAGTCCATCGCGTCAACGGAATAGGTGCCATCAACCGCCACAAGGCCATTGGTGAAGCCTGTGACTTGCGACTTGTTCCAGGTCAGGTCGAACTTGTCGCTGTCCGTGGTCCTGATGTTGTAGGCCACGGCGCCCATGCGGGCATATTCATTGGTGGGGTCGGCAGCCGAGATGTGATCCACCAGATTGCCGACCGCCTCCTTCAGGACATCCATCTTGGGAACGTCGACGGTAACCTCCTGGGTGCCGCACTGATAGGTTTCCTGGCGCCATGAATACCATTTCCAGACCCAGCGCGTGCAGTATTTCGGCTCGGTGGTTGTGGTCGTGCGTCCCGAGGCCCACTTCATCGACCCGGACCGGTCTAGCACCAGCATCATGGAAATCGGAGAGCGGTCGGTGCCATCGCTTCCGGATTCGGATGCCGCATTGATGGCGACATCGATCGTGTCCTTGCCGGCGAACCGCCCCAGCCCGGTGGTTTTCTGCGAGCCGGTAACCGCGACCTCGACCTTCCAGAGGGTTGTGGCCCCGGTCCCCGATTTGGCCAGCGTGACGATCGGCGTCGCGGAAAATCCGTTGAACGCCCTGGCGTCATTCGACACCTGGCCGTTGAAGAAATTCGTCGCATAGGCAATGGCCTCGGCCTCGGTGATACTGCCATCGGCGAGTTGGCTGGCCGTTGCCAGCGCGGCGCTGTCGGCGGCATTCTGAAGGCTGGTCTTCATAGACAGCGCATTGGTGGTGTCGAGCACCAGGCTTCCGGCGACAAAGATCACCGGCAGGACGAGGCTCGCCATCATGGCGAAGTTTCCGTCCCTGTTCCGGAGAAGCTCCGGAATCTTTTTCCACATCTTCGAGATGGTCATCTCTGGACCTCATATCCATTGGAATAACGCACCCCAACAGATACAGCAGGTTCCGTGAGTATCGGATTAACGCGATAGATCAGTTTTTAGGCAATATTCTCCTGGACCGGACTATTTCCCTTTTTTTCATTGGTTTATCGGTCTTTCGCGGCATGCCCCGGCTGTTTGAAAAACACACCAGCGTGGTAAACTAGGTCTAAATTTTTCCGGTCACCTTCAGGGCGAAGGCATATTCAAAGGCGATTTCCTCGAGCCGCTGAAACCGGCCGGAGGCGCCCGCGTGGCCGGCGGTCATATTGATCTTGAACAGCACCGGTGCATCGCCGGTGGAGAGTTCGCGCACCCGCGCCACCCATTTGGCCGGCTCCCAATAGGTCACGCGCGGGTCGGTCAGGCCCGCCACTGCCAGGATCGGCGGATAGGCCTGGGCGCGCACATTGTCATAGGGCGAATAACCCGCGATGGTGCGGTAGTCCTCGATCGAGGCGACCGGGTTGCCCCATTCCGGCCATTCCGGCGGGGTCAGCGGCAGGGTGTCGTCGAGCATGGTGTTGAGCACGTCGACGAAGGGCACGGCCGCGATGATCGCGCCAAAGGCATCGGGCGCCATGTTGGCGACGGCCCCCATCAGCATGCCGCCGGCGGAGCCTCCCTGGGCGACGATGCGGTCGTGGGAGGTGAAGTTCTCGCGGTCGAGATAGCGGGCGGCTGCGATGAAATCGGTGAATGTGTTGGTCTTCTGGCCGCGCTTGCCGGCCTCGTACCAGGCAAAGCCTTTCTCCTTGCCGCCGCGGATGTGGGCGATGGCGTAGACGAAGCCGCGGTCGACCAGCGACAGGCAGTTGGTGTTGAAACCGGCGGGAATGGCGATCCCGTAGGATCCGTAGCCGTAAAGCAGGCAGGGCGCCGTGCCATCGAGCGGCGTGTCATGCCGGTAGAGCAGCGTCACCGGCACCAGCTCGCCATCCTCCGCCGGCGCCATGACGCGGCGGGTGACGTAGTCGGCGGGATTATGGCCCGAAGGCACCTCCTCGCGCTTGAGAAGCGTGCGCTCGCGGGTCGCCATGTTGTAGTCATAGAGCTCGGACGGCGTCGTCATCGAGGAATAGGCGAAGCGAACCGTCTCGGTGAAATACTCCATCGAGCCGTGGAAGCCCAGCGCATAGGCCTCCTCGTCAAAGGCGATGGCGTGGGTCTCGCCGCTCGTGCGGTCCTGGATGACGATGCGCGGCAGGCCGTTTTCGCGCTCCATCCAGACCAGATGGTTCTTATAGGCGCTGACCGACAGGATCAGCCGGCCGGGCTTGTGCGGCACCACTTCGGTCCAGTTGTCGCGGCCCGGAGAAGTCACCGGCGCCTGGCAGATCTTGAAATCCTTGGCGCCGTCGGCGTTGGTGAGGATAAAGAAGACGTCGCCGCCTTCGCTGAGCGAATATTCGACGCCGGTCTCGCGCGCGGCCACCAGTTGCGGCTTGGCTGCGGGATCGGGCGCCGGCATCACCCAGCATTCCGAGGTCTCGTGATCGTTGATGCCGATCAGGATGAAGTCGTTGAGGCTGGAACCGTGGACGCCCATGAAGAAGCCCGAGTCGGTTTCCTCATGGATCAGCACATCCTCGTCCTGGGCGGTGCCGAGGCGATGATAGAAGATCTTGTTGGGGCGGTGATTGTCATCGACCGCCGTGTAGAAGAACCCGGTGCAATCGGCAGCCCAGGCGCCGCCGCCGCCGGTGTTCTCGATAAGATCCGCACCATCCTCGCCGGTGGCGAGATCGCGCACCTTGAGCGTGAAGAATTCCGAACCCTTGTCGTCATAGCCCCAGATCATCCGGGCATGGTCGGGCGAGTGCCCGGCGCCGGCCAGGCGGAAATAGGGCTTGCTTTGAGCCTCGAGATCGCCGTCGAGTATCATCTGCTCGTCGCCGCCCTCGCGCGGGATGCGGAAGTGCTTGGGCTGCTCGCCGCCGGTGACAAAGCGCACGCCATAGAGCCACGGACCATCGGGCGCCGGCACCGAGCTGTCGTCTTCCTTGATGCGGCCGCGCATTTCGGCAAACAGGGTCTTCTGCAAGCTTTCCGTGTCGGCCATCGCGGCCTTCTGATAGGCGTTCTCTGCCTCCAGATGGGCGCGGATCGCCGGATCGAGGATGGAGGGGTCCTTGAACATCGCCTGCCACTTGTCATCGCGCATCCAAGCATAGTGATCGGTGCGGGTGATGCCGTGGCGGGTGTCGCTGAGCGGCCGCTTGTCGGCGACCGGGGCAGCGGGCAGGTTCGTGAATACGGACAAGGAGAACTCCATGAGCATGGTGTGCCGGGATCGGCAAGGCGGAACACCCGACATAGAGGCCACAGCTTGCGGTATCAAGGCGGCGCATGCGGATAGTCTGCGACACGGTCAATCGCTTACCGGACAATGAGAGCCGCAAGGGCCAATCCGGATGCAAGCATGCAGGCAACAGTGCGAAAGCTGTTCAGGGTCACCCATCTGGTCATGTAGGTCTCTTTCCAGAATTGTCCCGCCACACCCGCATCCAGGGCATCCAGCCGATTGTTGAGCGGCACATTGCCGATCACGGTGACGGCGACAACACAGATGAGGTAGGCCCCGCCGGCAAGCATCAGCAGAAAATGCTGGAGACCATCAAGATTGAGCACCGCGTAGACGACAATGGTGGCCGAGACCAGCGTCAACCCCATGGACAGGACCATGAACACCGATCGCATGATCTCGACATTGATCACCTGCATCGCCTCGATCCCGCCCTGGCCCCTGACCCGGTCGAACGAGCGCATGATGAAATCGGAGAAGGCCAGGAGCACGCCGCCGATGGCGGCATAGGCGATGACGGATGCTGCACAGAGCAGCATGAACCAGAGTGACATGATATTTGCCTCCAAGGCGGCACAGGGCCAGGACGGATAAGGGACGACCGGCTCCGTGGAGCCGGTCAAAAGGGAAAGGTCAGGCTGCCTTCTTCCAGACGCCGCTGGCGGCAGCGCTGTGGCAGAACTCGGCAAAATCCCGCGGTTCACGGCCAAGCGCGCGCTGCACGCCGTCGGCGAGCCAGGCGTTGTGGCCACCCAGAGTTTCGCGGCAGATCTCGGTGAAAATGCCGGCAATGTCCGCGCCTGCAACCTCACTCATGCCGGCGTGGAACTCTTCCAGCGTGATCGGCTGGTAACGGACCGGAATGCCCGCCGCGGCGGATATCTCGGCTGCGGCCTCGGCAAAGCTCAGGAGCCTCGGACCGGTGACCTCATAGAGGTCGCCATTGTGGCGATCGTCGGTCAAGGCCGCGACCGCGACATCGGCGATGTCATCGACATCCACCAGCGGCTCCTTCACGGCACCGGCGGGAAGCGCGATCACGCCTTCGAGCACGGCCGGGTGCAGGTAGCCTTCCGAAAAATTCTGGGCGAACCAGGCGGCGCGGACCAGGGTGAAATCAAGGCCCGAATTGCGCACGACGTCCTCGCAGAGACGCGCATGCGCCTCCCCCCGGCCCGACAGCAGCACCAGCTTCTTAACACCGGCTGCAGTGGCGGCCTTTGTCAGGGCTTCGATCTTGTCGGATGCGCCCGGGAAGGCGAGATCAGGGTAGTAGGACACGTAAGCGGCCTTGACGCCGTCAAGCGCCAGTGCCCAGGTTTCGGGCTTGTCCCAGTCAAACGGGATGGCCGAATTGCGCGAGCCTGCGCGCACCGGATAGCCCTTCTCGGCCAATGATTTGAGAATACGGCTGCCGGTCTTGCCGGTTGATCCGATGACGAGAATGGGGGCGTCTTGCATGGCGAACTCCTTGGTTCGGCTGGGGATGAGGCAGAAATAACCCCTTTGATCTGGACGAACAATGACGCGAAATCCGCCTTTGTATGCAGTTCGTCCAAATCCATGGACATATCGCATTTCGAGCTGTAGATTGCGCCGATGTCCAAGCCAGATCCCGCCATTCCCGAAACCACCGATCCGCTCGCCGAAACGCTGCACATGCTGCGGCTGACGGGAACGCTCTATTGCCGCGGCGTACTGACCGCGCCGTGGGCCATTGCCATTCCGAAGCTCGAAGGCGTGATGACCTTCCTGGTAGTGACATCCGGCGCCTGCTGGGTGGAGCTCGAGGGCGGAGAGCCGTGGCTGTTGCAACAGGGCAGCCTGGCGCTGTTGCCGCATGGAACGCCGCATGTGCTTTCCAGCGCGCCGGGGCTTGAAGGCGACCCGCTGTTTGATCTTCCTGTCGAAAAAGTCAGCCAGCGCTACGAGATCGTTACCCATGGCGGCGGCGGCGAACTCACGCGCACGATGTATGGCGTGGTCCGGTTCGATGATGTGACGGCCCAGCATCTCCTCGCCCTGCTTCCCGACATCATCGCCATCGATGCCTGGGACGACCAGACCGGCGGCTGGCTGCAAAGTACCCTTCTGTTCATTGCCAACGAGGCGGCGTCACTCAAGCCGGGCGGCGAAACCGTGATCATGCGGCTGTCGGATGTGGTGGTGATCCAGGCGATTCGCTCGTGGCTGGAGACCTCGCCCGCGGCGGACACGGGATGGCTCAAGGCGCTGCGCGATCCGCAGATCGGCAAGGCGCTGGCGCTGATGCACCGCAGCCCCGGGGAAGACTGGAGCGTGGAGTCGCTCGCTGACCGGGCCGGCATGTCGCGCTCGGCCTTTGCCGCGCGATTTGCCGGGCTGGTCGGTCAGGCGCCGCTCAAATATCTGACCGAATGGCGCATGCGGCTGGCGCGCGGCCGGTTGATCGACACCGACGATACGCTGTCGGCGATTTCCCTCGATCTGGGCTATCAGTCGGAGGCGGCTTTCGGCCGGGCGTTCAAACGCGTCTTCGCAGAGCCGCCCGGCAGCGTTCGCCGGGCCGAGTCACACCGCCAGGACCCGATCTACATCGTTCCGCAGAGCAGCGCGGCGGCGGAATAGGCCACACCTGACTGGTGCAGATCAGGCCAGCTCGCCCACCGGGCGGATCTGGCCGACTTCGATGCCGTTCCAGTTCTTGAGCGTCTTGTTCGTCCAGTCGCCAAGCTTGGCTGACAGCTCCCGGTCGTCCGCGAACAATTTGGCCAGCACCGCGCCGATCATGGCTTCGGCGCCGCGGTTGGAGCCGTCCTCGCATTTGAGCGCGATGCCGTAGCCCTTCTCCGGAATGGCGGCGCAGTAGACGCCCTCGGCGCCGGTCTTGGCGAAGATCCGGCCGGGCGCGAGTTGCATCAGCGTGGTGCAGGCGCGGCCGGTGCCCGCGACATAGAACGGCTCGGCCATGCAGGCCGCCATCAGGCGCCTGGCGGCCTTGGCGCGTTCCGGCCCGAGCCCCACGCCCGAGGCCATGCGGGCAAAGCCATGGGCGATCCTGTCAAGCGGCGCGGCATAGGTCGGGATCGAGCAGCCGTCGGTGCCGCAATTGTCGTGGCCATGCGCCGTGCCGGTCAATTCGGCCATAACGTCGCGCACGGAGGCCTGGACGAAATGGTCGTAGCCGACATAGCCGTGGTGATCGACGCCGGCATGGCACGACAGGCACAGGAACCCGGCATGTTTGCCCGAGCAGTTGTTGCCGAGCTGATTGGGTTTGTCGCCGGCGCTGGCCTGCTGGATCAGAACCTTCTGTTCGGAACTCCAGTGGCAGCCGCATTCGAAATCGGCTTCGCTCAATCCGGCGCGGGCGACGATATCGCCGGCCAGCCGCATGTGCTCGGGCTCGCCGGAATGGGAGGCGCAGGCGAGCGCCAGTTCCTTGTCGCCATAGCCGTAACGGTCGGCGGCGCCGGATTCCACCAGCGGCAGCGCCTGCATGGACTTGACCGCAGAGCGCGGGAACACCGGCGTTTCGACCTCGCCAAGGCGCATCACCACCTTGCCATCGCCATCCATGACCACGGCCATGCCGCGGTGCCGGCTTTCGACCATCTGGCCGCGGGTGACTTCGACGAGAACGGGATTTTGCATGGGAATTTTCCTGGCACTGGCTTGGAATCGGTGACCGGCTGGTGCGGCCGAATTGAAGGCCCGAGTGATCGCAGAACCCGGCGTTTTGGGCAAGTGGCGGGGACGAAATCGATGCAGAAGGCGGGACTGGCATTCATTCGAACGATTATTTTGCACATTTCCGGCAAAGTAGCGGATCGCAGGCACTTCTCGTCAAAGAGTTGAAATTTTTGCCTTTCCGGATTCCGTCAGGGTAACAAAAGACCTGAAAAGGCCGAGCGACGGAGGCTGCACCGCCTGCACAAACCGGAAAATCATCACCGCAGAACGTCCCCGCCTTTTTGCACGGGCCTAGACTCGTCTCCAGCACCAGACCTGAAGCACCAGCACAATTGGAGACGATCATGGCCCAGCTTTCCTTCTTCTCATCCCTGTTTTCGTGGCTGCCCCGCTGGGCAGTCCCTTCGGACGCGCCTGCCCCTTCGCCCGCGCCGCAGCATCCGGTCCCGCCACGCAGCGCGTTTCAGCCCGATCCCGAGATCGCCTGGGGCGCGAAGGTGACGGGCGATTTCAAGCGCAAGACCATCGCCATCTCCCGCCGTCTCAACATGGACCCCAATCATCTGATGGCGATCATGGCGTTCGAGACCGGCCGCAGCTTCGATCCCGCCATCACCAACCACGCGGGCTCGGGCGCCACCGGCCTGATCCAGTTCATGCCGGCGACCGCAAAGGGGTTGGGGACGACGACGGCCCGACTGGCGTTGATGAGTGCGGTCGACCAGCTCGACTATGTCGAAAAATACCTGGCGGCCTATGCTGGCAGGATGGGCGATCTGCCCAGCGCCTATATGGCGGTGCTCTATCCGCGCGCGGTCGACAAGGAACCGGGCTACGTGCTGTTCCGCAAGGGCTCAAAGGCCTACAAGCTCAACCGCGGGCTGGATGTGAACGGCAACGGTTACGTGACCAAGACGGAAGCGGCGGCGAAGGTTGAGGCTTTGCTTGCCGAGGGGATGCGGCCGGGGATGATGGGCTAGGCGGCTCCTGGTCGACAGGCACGGCATTGCGCCGCCCGCTCAGTCGGGCATTTCGGGGACAAGCCCTAAGCGGGCGACGCGGGTGCGAGCCGCGTCCCCGTTTCGCCTCTCGCTATTTTTTACCATCTGGACAAAACTGAGTCTCTCAGCGATTGTTCGTGTCCGCACGCCAGACCTGATCGCCAACCGTCCCTCGCGGACCGGATTTTCCTCATGCTGCGCACAATCCTGATCACCCTTTTGGGGCCGATGCTCTGGGGCACCACCTATGCGGTGTTCACCGAAACCCTGCCCGTCAGCCATCCGTTGCTGACCGGCGCGATGCGGGCGCTGCCGGCGGGGCTGATCCTGCTCATGCTCAATCCGCGCATTCCGCCTGTGGAAGCGCTGAAGCGCCATGCGGCGATCGGACTGACCAATATCGCGATCTTCTTCGCGCTGCTGTTTGTCGCCGCCTCGCGGATGCCGGGCGGGCTTGCCGCCACGCTCGGCGCGATCCAGCCGCTGGTGGTGATTCTCGCCTCGGGCTGGCTGATCGGCCGGGCGCCGCATCCGGTGCAGATCGGCGCGGGCATCGCCGGCGTCCTCGGCGTCGGGCTGCTGGTGCTGTCGCCCGACGCCCATCCCGATCCGATCGGGGTCGCCGCCGCCATCGGCGGGACATTGTCGATGGCCGCGGGCACATTGCTGATCGACCGCTGGGGCCGCATGGGCACGCCGCTCGAAACCACCACCTGGCAGCTGATCCTGGGCGGGGCGATGCTGTTGCCGGTGGCGCTGCTGGTCGAGGGCCTGCCGCCCGCGCCAGGCCTCACCGAGGCGCTCGGCTATGGCTGGTTGATGCTGCTCGGCACCGCCTTCGCCTATTATGTCTGGACCCGCGGCATCGGCCAGCTCGGGCCCAGCACGGTCTACCTGGCGCTCGCCAGCCCGGTGGTGGCCACCGCCATCGGGGCTGTGGCGCTCGGCGAGTGGTTCAGCCTGTGGCAATGGGCCGGCATGGCGCTGGTGATCGGGGCGACGGCGGTGGGGGTGTCGGTTCGGCGGCGGGAGGTGAAGCCGCTCACCGCCCGGCAATGATCCCCGATGACGCAAACCCGCCGTCGACGGTCAGCACCTGGCCGTTGATGTAGCTCGCCTGGGGCGAGAGCAGGAACAGGATGGCGTCGGCGATTTCCTCGGGGCGGCCGTAGCGGCGCAGCGGGATCTGGGCGGTCCAGCGCCTGCGGTCCACGACCGTGTGAAGATCCGAAATCAGCGGCGTGTCGACCGGGCCGGGCGCCACCACATTGACGCGGACGCCGCTGGCGCCCCACTCATTGGCGAGCACCTGGCTCATCAGGATGACGCCGGCCTTCGACGCACCATAGGCGACCCGTCCGGCATTGGCCCTGATCCCCGAGGCGGAGGCCAGATTGACGATGGCGAGCATGTCGCCCATCTGGTCGAGGCAGGCGCGGCAGAGGATGAAACTGCCGGTCAGATTGACATCGAGGATCTCACGGAACATTTCGGCGCTGGTCTTTTCGGCCGGAATGTCGCGGGCTATGCCGGCGCAATTGACGAGGCCGGTGACCGGCCCGAAGGCTCCGACGGCCTGGGAAAGGCAGTCGGCCACCTCCTCCTCGTCGGTGACATCGCAGACCAGCGCCAGCACATCCTCGCCTTCCAGCCGCTCTTCAGTGCGGGCGATGGCGTCGGTGCTCGCGTCAAGAATGGTGACGGCGGCGCCATCATCGATCAGCGCCAGAACGGTGACCTCGCCAATGCCCGACGCACCGCCGGTGACCACGATGTGGCCGGCGACGCCGTGCGCGGCGAGGCCCTGGCTCACCGGATCCGCTCGAGGATGGAGACGTAGTTGGCGACCGCGGCGCCGCCCATGTTGAAGATGCCGCCGAGCTTGGCGTCCTTGACCTGGATGCCGCCGGCCTCGCCGGCGAGCTGCATCGAGGACAGCACATGCATCGACACGCCGGTGGCGCCGATCGGGTGGCCCTTGGCCTTGAGCCCGCCCGAAGGATTAACCGGCAGGCGGCCATCCTTGGCGGTCTCGCCGCTCATCGCCAGCGCCCCGCCCTGCCCGGGCTTGGCCAGCCCCATCGCCTCATATTCGATCAGTTCGGCGATGGTGAAGCAGTCATGGGTCTCGACGAAGGAGAGATCGTCGAGCGAGGTGGCGGAATTGGCGAAGGCCCGCTTCCAGCCCAGTTCGCAGCCTTCGAAGGCCAGGATGTCGCGCTTGGACATGGGCAGGAAATCCTGCACGTGCTCGGCGGCGCGGAACAGGATGGCGCGCGGCGCCTGCATGGCGGTGGCGACGTCGGCGAGCACGATGGCCGCCGCGCCATCGGAGACCAGCGAGCAATCGGTGCGCTTGAGCGGACCCGCAACGTATGGGTTCTTGTCGCTCTCGGCGCGGCAGAACTCGAAACCCAGATCCTTGCGCATCTGCGCCCAGGGGTTTTCGACGCCGTTCCTGTGGTTCTTGGCGGCAATCGCGGCGAGGCCATCGGACTGGTCACCATATTTCTGGAAATAGCCGTCGGCGATCTTGCCGAAGACGCCGGCGAAACCCGCGGGCGTGTCGCCGTCCTCGGGCAGGTAGGAGGCCTTGAGCAGATTGGCGCCGATCTGCGGCCCCGGCGTCGTGGTCATCTGCTCGACGCCGACGACCAGCACCCGGCGCGCCGCACCCGCGCGAATGGCCTTGATGCCCTGGTGCACGGCGGCGGAGCCTGTGGCGCAGGCATTTTCCACCCGCGTGGCCGGCTTGAAGCGGAAGGCGTCATCGGCCTGCAGCACCAGGCTCGCAGTAAAATCCTGCGCCGAGAACCCGGCGTTGAAATGCCCCAGATAGATTTCGTCGATATCGGAGGCCTCAAGCCCGGCATGCAGAATCGCCTCGCGAGCCACTTTCGTCACCAGGCTCTCGACGGTCTCGTCGGCCAGTTTTCCAAAGGGCGTGTGGGCCCAACCGATGATGCAGGCGGTCATGAAAGGCGTCTCCGTGAATCTTGTCTCTCGTCGCCGCGCATTTTGAGCGCGCGGACGGCTTTGTAAAGAGCTCAGGCGAAGACTGGTGGTTTGACGGCAGGACCACGCAGGAATTCACAGGCAGCTACACCGGGCTGGTTGAGAGACGCCGGCGTAAAAACAGGCGCCGCTCAATGCGGGGATCGCGTCAGTCAGCGAGCCCTTCGAGGCCATACAACGCGGGCCGGATTTTCTCGAGAAGCGCAAACGGGTCACGCAGTGACGCCACCACATCGACAAAGACCGTAGGCAGTTCGTTGAGGAAACGGACGTGGATCATTTCCCCTCTCCTCTCGACGATGGCGCAGGCGATGAGCAACTGCTTGTCGCCGATGCTGATATAGAAGTGGTCCGCGATATCGGTCCGGCGCGAGCTTGCCCACAATCCGCCCTCTGAAATGTTCATCACCCGCAACTGCCCCTTGCTGATCTGGCGAATGCCCTTCAGGGGGAAGAATATGTTGAACATGACGGCGCACTTGCGGCGCGGCCATTTACGTTCATCTTGGTCACGGGACGCCCTCGTGAGGTAGTTCTGCGACGGCTCTTCTGTATTGTTTGCACAAGTCATTTATTCACTTCCCTTAATTCATGAAGATATATTTTGTAGATGTCTCGAATTATTCATGGAAAATTACAAATCAGGCAAAAAATTCCTCAGTGGGAGCACAACCTGACGGAGAAGCAAAGGTTCCATTGCCGCATGGCGAATAAATTGAGAGATTGCATTCAAAACGGAATCCACGCCCTACTCCTCACCAAACCCTTGTTCCGGTTGGACTTTATGGCGTTCACCCAAAATTAGGCATGATCATGGGAAAGCCGCCCTTCGGATGGGACGGCTCACCAAAATTTGATCGCAATCGGCTAGAGGTGGCTGGAATTGGCCACAATTGCCTCCAAAGAACCCGGACATGAATATTCGAGACATCCTGCTCCTGTGCCTGCTGACCGTCACGCTTGCGTTGACGGGTCCGTTCGCGCGCGGACTGTCCGCGCAGGCGGCGGTGATGTTGCAGTCCGCGGAACTGTCCCGGTCCGGATCGGTCAGCACGCCGAAAGCCGGTGCGGTTCCCTCAAAACGCTGCCTGCGCGGCGCGGTGAGTTGGTCGGGCTGCGGGATCGACCCCGGCCATGTTCCCGAAAGCGTCGCTCTGAGCAAGGCGGGCGTCCGCAGTGCCTTTGAGCGGGTGCTGGATGGAACCTCGGGCGATCTGTCGCGTTCAAGGCTATTCAGGCCTCCGCGTTCGAGCTGAACCGAATCCGGGCCTTGACTGGCCCCGTTCCCTTCAGCCTCAAAGGACTTCCATCATGATGAATCGACGTATTTTCCTCGGTGCGGCCTCGATCGCCGCTCTCTCCGGCTGCACTTCCATGGGAAGCCGGCAGCCGGTTTCGCCTCAACCCGAGCCCCCGCCTCCGGCAATGCCTGCATTCTACGGTCCGGTTGAGGACGAGGGCTACTTCATTCCGGCAGTCCCTGCGGGCGTGGTGCCCGAACGCTTCTGGCGCCAGCGCGTGTCCAATCCATTTCCCGAAGAGGCGCCCGGCACCATCATCATCGACACCAGCACGTTCTACCTCCACCTGGTCGAGGACGGCGGCACCGCCATGCGCTATGGCGTCGGCGTCGGCCAGCAGGGCTTCTCCTGGGGCGGCGCTGCGGTCATGCAGTACAAACGCAAGTGGCCGACCTGGAAGGCGCCCGACGAGATGGTGGCGCGCAACCCGGAACTCGAACCCTACTCCGTCGCCAATGGCGGCATGGAGCCGGGACTGATGAACCCGCTCGGCGCCCGGGCGCTCTACCTGTTCGACAATGGCGAGGACACGCTCTACCGGATTCACGGCAACCCGGAAGCCAACTCCATCGGCCAGGCGGTCTCGTCCGGCTGCATCCGGCTGCTCAACCAGGACATCATCGACCTTTACGAGCGGGTGCGGAACCGCGCCAGGGTGATCGTGCTGCAGCCCAATTCGGCGCTGTCGGTGGCGCTTACCTGAGCTTTGCCGGAACGGCGGATGCTAAACGCGAAATTCGCGTCGCACAGCCGCCGTTCCGCTACCACGGCTCAGGCTGCCATATGCACCTTGTCATAGGCCACCAGCCGGGCTGCCGAAGGCCGGGCCTCGCAGCGCGCCATCCAGTCCCTGATCTCGGGCACGTCCGGTGTGGCGTCGGGAAGCCAGACAAAGGTCGAGCCCAGCAGCAGGTCGGCGGCGGAAAATGAATCTCCGAGAATGTAGGGTGTTCTGGAAAGCTGGCTGGCAAGCCGCGCGGTCATTTCGTCGACACCGCGGAACGTGGCGTTGAGAGCGGGATGCGACAGGCCCGAAAGCTTGAACACCATGACGGGCTCCATCGCGTCGCCATACCAGGCAAGCCAGCTCAGATAGGGTCCGCGCTCGGGATGCCCGATCGGGCGGCCGAGGCCGGCATCGGGGAAAAGCTCGGTAAGATAGAGAATGATGGCGCTCGATTCCCAGATTTCGACGCCGTCATGGACCAGAAGCGGCACCTTGCCTTCGGGATGCGGATTGGCCGGATCGGCGCCGCCGGAACCGTCGACGCGGGCGATCCCGACAATGCGGATCTCGACCTGGTCGAGAACGCCGAGCTCATCGAGCAGGCGGACGATGCGGGACGAGCGGGAGTGCGGCGCATGATAGAGTGTGAGCATGACAGGGATCCTGACAGGGGTTGATCGGGCCCGCAGGGTAGCAGCCTCATGCTGTCGGTTTTTGTCAGTATAACCGTCTGAAGTCACACCACCTTCATGGGCTGCGTGGCCACATCGCGTTCAATCGTGTCGATGGTGATGTGCTTACCGATCACATCCGCTTGGTGTTTCTCGTCCTTTAGGTCTCGTCGGCATAACTTGCCTCCCTTCGAGCGTCATAAATCGCGTCATGCAACCCCTTAAGGAATTTCTCCGAGAAAACCCCTTTCATCATCGCTTGTTGCAGCAAGGGGAGAAGCTCCGCCTCAGGCAGATCAAGGGGTCGCATTATCATGCGTCCTTCCTTCCACCATGAGAAACGAATTTCATCCTGACCTTGGTCCTTTACATAAATTCTTTCAATACGTTGGCCATCTATACTGGCCGTCGCCAGTTCTCTTGCATAACCTGTTTCTCGCATCGCAGTCTCCTACTAATAGCCAGTCAGCATATAGGAGTCCGCACCCGAATTCGATAGCCCGTCATTCTAACTGAATCTAAAACTGAGACACTGGCAGCTTTTGTTAGCAGAGATGCTGGCAACGAAAACGATGGGCCGGCGGACCGGGTGGCGCTCCCTTCGGCAGGCGCATTTCGCAACCGGTGTCGCGGACAGACGCGCATGATGGATCAAAATCCGGCATGGGACTTGAGGGGCATGCCAGCGGCGCCGACGGGCGCTTTTCCGGCGCCGCTTGCAGTCAATCAGATGACACCGGGGGATCACCATGACAGCGGTCGTTGCCGCAGCACCTGCCCAGTCCTCACGTCCGCTCGAGGGCATTGCCTGCGTGCTGGCCGGTGCGTGGTGCTTTGTCGGGCAAGACCTTATGGTCAAGGACCTGCTCGGCGCACAGCCGCTATGGATGCTGATCTTTGCCCGGGCCTGCATCTCGATCCTGGTGCTGGCGCCGCTGATCCTCTGGCTTGGCGGCAATCACCGGCTTTATACGCCGCTCTGGCCGATCCATCTGCTGCGGGCCTTTCTGCTGACCACCGGCTTTGCGATGTTCTACGCGGCGTTTCCGTTCATGCGGCTTGCGCAGGTGTCGACGATCTTCTTCTCGGCGCCACTGTTCATCGGCATCCTGGCCGCCATTTTCCTGGGCGAGCGGATGGGCGTCCACAGGATCGCGGCGCTTGTCGTGGGGTTTGCCGGCGTGCTGATTGCACTCGCGCCGGGGCAGGACGGTTTCCAGTGGGTGGCACTGCTGCCGCTGCTGTGCGCCCTGTCCTACGCCGCTTCGATGATCCTGACCCGGCGGGTGGGCGACGGCGAGAGCAGCCTGACCATGGGCCTCTGGACCATCGGCGGATCGGGCGCCATGATCTGGCCGCTGGGCTGGCTGGTCAATCTGGCGGTGCCCATGGGACCCGAATTCCATCACCTGCGCTTGGAGTTCATCGTCCCAGACGCGAGCCAGATGGCCAATCTGGCGCTTCTGGGCGTAGTGGGCATGACCGGCTATATCCTGCTCAGCCGCGCCTATCAGGTTGCCAATGCCAGCCTGATCGCGCCGTTCGACTATGCCTACCTGCCTTTTGCTGCAACCGCGGCCTGGTTTTTCTGGGATGAGGTTCCGAGCATGAACACGCTCGCAGGCATGGCGCTGATCATCGGCGCGGGGCTCTATATCGGCTATCGCGAGCTCAGGGCGCCGGAACGGGCGGTCTCGCCCGCACCGGTGGGCGAGACGGTCATTGCGACAGGCGTCCCGGCGGTAACGGAAGATACAGAAAGTCAGGCATAGGCAGCACTATGTGAGGTTTCATCGGAGGCTTGAAGGGCCCTGACAACGATCAGGCCGCGTCGCGCACCGACACCACGATCTCGCGGCCCAGAACCGCCAGCGCCGCCTCGATCAGGGCAAGTTTGGTGGGGTGATCGGGATCCAGAATACGGCGGGCCTCGGTCTCTCGCCTACCCAGCCGCCGTGCCAGTTCGGATTTCGACAGGCCGCTTGCCGCAAAGGCCTCGATCACCGCGAGCTTCAGAGCCGTCGCGGGGTCGACGGCGATCTCGACCAACCCGGCCTCAGTCACCCGCGACGGCGGCAAGGCGCCGTCCTCAGCGATCATGCCGCGCAGGGCAAGTCCCAGCGCCTCGCGGGCGCTTGCTATGGCGTCGGCCCGATCCGCGCCATGGGTAATGGCGCCGGGAATATCGGGAAAGGTAACCAGGACCCCGCCATCCGGGTCAGGTTCAAAGACTGCCCTGTAGACATATTGCATGCTCTTGCGCTCTCTTTCCGCTCTTCCCTGCCCCGCGATCAGTCGATCCCGAGCTGTTTCGCGATGAGCCTCACATAGCCGGGGGTCAATTCGCCGGATTTGATCGTGGTCATCTTTCCATCGAAGCTCACCCGGTAGTGGGAGCCCTTCCCCTTGTCGGTAAAGACTTCGATTGGCTTTGCCGTTTTCGGGCATATGCCTTCAACTCACGGAGCAATGCCTCGCGCTTCAACTGCCCATCTCAATCTCTTGAGCCGAAATTCGCACATTTTTGTACGAGACTTCCGGTAACGCATCGCCTTGCGAAGAACAGGTCGACTGCGCCCGTATCGGGCAGCTCTGGTTTTCAGAAGTTTTTCATTGATTGACCGATCAATCAAAAATAGACTGTGCTGGCGCCTCGCCTGGTCGAGACCACCGATCCTTGCCCCCGGGAGACATCAAGAATGCCAAAAATCGGCATGGAGCCAATTCGCCGCAAGGCCCTGACGGATGCCGCCATCGAGGCCATCGGGGCGCGCGGCTCGATGGATGTGACGATGTCCGACATCGCCGGACGCGCCGGGGTCTCGGCCGCGCTGGCGCATCATTATTTCGGCTCCAAGGAACAGCTGATCACGGAATCCGTCCGCGCACTGTTGCGCGATCTCAGGAATGACGCCGAACAGGCGCTGAAGGCGGCGCGAAGCCATCGGGGGCGGGTCTCGGCGATCATCGCGGTGAGCTTTTCCGACAAGCAGTTTTCCAACGAGGTGGTCGCCGCCTGGCTCGCCTTCTATGTCGATGCACACCGCTCGCCCGACATCAGGCGGCTGTTGTCGATCTACGCCCGCCGGCTGCATTCCAACCTGATGAGCGGCCTGAGCCCGCTCGCCGGCGAAAGCGACGGGCAACGCATTGCCGAGGGCGCGGCGGCGATGATCGACGGGCTCTACATCCGCAAGGCGCTGGGCACGGGCCCTGCGCGCCATGACGCGGTGGCGCTGGTCGAGGACCATATCGAGACGCAATTGTCGGACATCCGGAGGAGGACAGTATGAGCACGGCCAGGCCAGCGGGCGCCCGCCCCAACATTCTTATCATCATGGTCGACCAGCTCAACGGAACCCTGTTTCCCGATGGGCCGGCCGACTTCCTGCATGCGCCGAACCTCAAGCAGCTCGCCGCCCGCTCGACGCGGTTTGCCGCCAACTACACCGCCTCGCCGCTGTGCGCGCCCGGCCGCGCCTCGTTCATGTCGGGGCAATTGCCGCGGCGCACGCGGGTCTATGACAATGCGGCCGAATACGCCTCCGACATTCCCACCTATGCGCATCATTTGCGGCGCGCCGGCTATTACACCTGCCTGTCGGGCAAGATGCATTTCGTCGGTCCCGACCAGATGCACGGCTTCGAGGAGCGGCTGACCACCGACATCTATCCGGCCGATTTCGGCTGGACGCCGGACTACCGCAAGCCGGGCGAGCGGATCGACTGGTGGTATCACAATCTGGGCTCGGTCACCGGCGCGGGCGTGGCCGAGATCTCCAACCAGATGGAATATGACGACGAGGTCGCGTTCTTCGCCACCCAGAAGCTGCACCAGCTTTCGCGCCTGAGCGACGACGGGAACGCGCGGCCCTTGGCGCTGACGGTGTCGTTCACCCATCCGCACGATCCTTACGTGGCGCGGAAGAAATACTGGGACCTCTACGAGGGGTGCGCCGAACTCGAGCCGCGCGTGGCCCCAATCCCGTATGAGGAGATGGACCAGCATTCGCAGCGGCTCTACAAGGCCAATGATTCCGAGCGCTTCCACATCACGCAAGACAATGTGCGGCGCTCGCGCCAGGCCTATTTCGCCAACATCTCCTATCTCGACGACAAGATCGGCGGGATTCTCGAAACGCTCAAGGCCACCCGCATGGCCGACAACACCATCGTGGTGTTCTGCTCCGACCATGGCGACATGCTGGGCGAACGCGGCATGTGGTTCAAGATGAGCTTCTTCGACGGCTCGGCGCGGGTGCCGCTGATGATCGCGGTTCCGGGGGGCGAAGGCCGGCTGGTGGCTGAGCCCACCTCCAATCTCGACATCACGCCGACGCTCGCCGATCTCGCCGGCGTGTCGCTCGAAGAGGTGGCACCCTGGACCGACGGCGAAAGCCTGATGCCCTCGATGCGCGGCGAGGCGCGCACCGCGCCGGTGCTGATGGAATATGCGGCGGAAGGCTCGCAGGCGCCGCTGGTGGCGATCCGCGACGGGAAATACAAGTTCAGCCACTGCGAACTCGACCCGCCGCTGCTGTTCGATCTCGATGCCGATCCGGATGAGCTCGTCAACCTCGCCGCCGACCCGGCCCATGCCGAGCTTGTGGCCGATTTCATGGTCCGGGTTCGGGCGAAATGGGACATGGGACGCTACGACAGCGAAGTGCGCGAGAGCCAGGCGCGGCGCTGGGTGGTCTATGAGGCGCTCAGGAACGGCAACTACTACCCGTGGGATTTCCAGCCGCTGCAGAAGGCCTCGGAGCGCTACATGCGCAACCACATGGACCTCAACATCCTGGAAGAATCACAACGGTTTCCACGCGGGGAATGATGAACAGGCAGGAACTCGAACGGGCCCAGAGCCACTCCGTCCACAATCGCGCGGAGCTCGAAAGGAGCCGGCGCTGCGGCTGCTTCCACTGCGAGAGCGTGTTCACGGCGAGTGCCATGCTGCACTGGACAGACAAAAGCCGCGCGCAAGGCGAATGGACGGCATTGTGCCCGAGCTGCGGCATCGACGCGGTGATCGGGGACGCGGCCGGATTCGGAATGAGTCCCGTCTTCCTGCGCGAGATGAAGGACAGGTGGTTCGGCTCCGGCCGGGCCTGAAGGCGAAAACCGCCGAGACATGAACACGAAAAAGCGAAAGGCCGGACAATGAGCGCCGTACAGCCAAAAGCATCCCACCACATCAACGGACAGTACCGCGAAGACACCTCCGGTCGGTCCTTCGAGAGCATCTATCCCGCCACCGGCGAGGTGAATGCGCGGCTGCACTCGGCGACGCCCGCGATCGTCGAGCAGGCGGTCGCGGCCGCCACGGCGGCACAGCCCGCCTGGGCGGCGCTCAAGGGCGTGGAGCGGGGACGCATTCTGTTGCGCACGGCGCAGTTGCTGCGTGACCGCAATGCCGAGATCAGCCGCATCGAGACGCTCGACACCGGCAAGGCGATCCAGGAAACGCTCGTCGCAGACGCCGCATCGGCTGCTGATGCGCTGGAGTATTTCGGCGGGCTCGCGGGCGCGATCACCGGCGAGCACATCGATCTGGGCGGCGATTTCGTCTACACGCGGCGAGAGCCGCTCGGCGTCTGCGCCGGCATCGGGGCGTGGAACTATCCGATCCAGATCGCGGCGTGGAAATCAGCGCCGGCGCTCGCCTGCGGCAATGCCTTCATCTTCAAGCCGTCCGAAATGACGCCGCTGACGGCGCTTCTGCTCGCCGAGGCCTTCGCCGACGCCGGCCTTCCGGCAGGCCTGTTCAACGTGGTGCAGGGCTACGGCGATGTCGGCGCAGCACTCGCCAGCCATCCCGGCATCGCCAAGGTGTCGCTGACCGGCTCGGTGCCCACCGGCGCCAAGGTGCTGGCGGGCGCGGCCCCGAGCATCAAGGCGGTGACCATGGAGCTTGGCGGCAAGTCGCCGATCCTGGTGTTCGACGACGCCGATCTCGAAAGCGCCATCGGCGGGGCGATGCTCGGAAATTTCTACTCGACCGGCCAGATCTGCTCGAACGGCACCCGGGTATTCGTGCAGCGCGGCGTCCATGACCGGTTCCTTGAGCGGCTGAAGAGCCGCACCGAAGCGATACGCCTCGGCGATCCGCTCGATCCCGACACGCATCTGGGGCCGATGGTCTCGGTGGCGCAACGCGACAAGGTGCTCGGCTACATCGAGACGGGCAAGCGCGAGGGCGCACGGCTTGTGACCGGCGGCGGCGTGCCGGAGCTTCAGGGCTTCGAGAACGGCGCCTGGATCCAGCCCACCGTGTTCGCCGACGTGACCGACGAAATGGCAATCGCGCGCGAGGAAATCTTCGGGCCGGTGATGAGCGTGCTCGCCTTTGACGATGAGGACGAGGCGGTGGCCCGCGCCAATGATACCGAGTTCGGCCTGGCGGCCGGCGTGTTCACCGCGGATCTCGCCCGCGCCCACCGGGTGGTCTCGCAGCTTCAGGCCGGCACGACCTGGATCAACACCTACAATCTGACCCCGGTCGAAGCCCCCTTCGGCGGCGTCAAGCAATCCGGCATCGGGCGCGAGAACGGCCATGCCGCGATCGAGCACTACACCCATCTCAAAAGCGTCTACGTGGCCACCGGCCCCGTCGACAGCCCGTATTGAGTTTGACGTGGCGGCGTTGTCACACCACGAGATCGACACGCAGCGCGGTTGCGATGCGCTTGAGCACATCGACGGACCCCGTTTTCTTGCCGTTCTCGATGTCGGACAGATGGGGCTGGGAAATACCCGCGGCTTCCGCGAGTTCGGTTCCCGTCATGCCGCGATATTTGCGAAATGTGCGGATGCGGCTGTCGGTTTCCATGAGTTCATCAACAAGCTCGGACGGCCAAGTCTCCTCGCCTGCCCTGACGCGCTCCATGATCGCGTGTGCCTCAAGGGTATCCATCATATCTTCGTAGTCGTCTTCCGGAACGAGAACGTAAGTTTCGCCGTCAATGGTCAGTTTCTGGATTTCGCCCACGTCACCCTGCTCCACCATTCTGATCGGCCGAATATAGCTCTGAGCTATACTCCGGTCAACGATGACCCGGCAGAGCAAACCATCCACTAGAGACGAGCACCACCATGACCATGCAAGCAGATTTCGTCATCATCGGCGCCGGCTCCGCGGGCTCGGCGCTGGCCGCCCGGCTGAGCGAGGACGGCAAGCATTCGGTGATCGTCATCGAGCATGGCGGCTCGGATTTCGGGCCGTTCATCCAGATGCCGGCAGCACTCTCCTATCCGATGAACATGGGGATCTATGACTGGGGCTATTCGACCGAACCCGAGCCGCATCTGGGCAACCGGCGGCTTGCCGCGCCGCGCGGCAAGGTGATCGGCGGATCGTCCTCGATCAACGGCATGGTGTTCGTGCGCGGCCATGCAGAGGACTTCAACCACTGGGCCGACCAGGGCGCCACAGGCTGGTCGTTTGCCGACGTGCTGCCCTATTTCAAGCGCATGGAAACCTCGCACCAGAACGGCCGTATCGGCGGCGAGGATGGCTGGCGCGGCACCGACGGGCCGCTGCACGTGCAACGCGGGCCGGCGGTCAATCCGTTGTTCAAGGCGTTCATCAAGGCTGGCCGCCAGGCCGGCTACGGGGTGACGGAGGACTACAACGGGTCGCGCCAGGAAGGCTTCGGCCTGATGGAGCAGACCATCCACAAGGGACAGCGCTGGTCGGCCGCCGAGGCCTATCTCAAGCCGGCGCTCAAGCGCCAGAATGTGAGTCTCGTCAGAGGCTTGGCGCGCCGGGTTGTGATCGAGAATCACCGCGCCACCGGCGTCGAGATCGAAGCTCACGGATCGAGTCAGCTTGTTCACGCGCGGCGTGAAGTGATCATTGCCGCGTCCGCCTTCAACTCGCCCAAACTGCTGATGTTGTCGGGCATCGGCCCTGGCGCGCATCTTGCCGAGCACGGCATCGAGGTGGTCGCCGACCGCCCAGGCGTGGGCGCCAACCTGCAGGATCATCTCGAGCTCTACATCCAGCAGGAATGCATCCAGCCGATCACGCTCTACTCCAAGCTCAACCTCGTCTCCAAGGCGCTGATCGGCGCGCAGTGGCTGTTCTTCCGCAAGGGGCTCGGCACCTCGAACCAGTTCGAGGCCTGCGCCTTTGTCCGTTCGGCTGCGGGGGTGCCTTACCCCGATATCCAGTTCCATTTCCTGCCCGGCGCCATCCGCTATGACGGCAAGGCTGCTGCGCCGATGCACGGGTTCCAGGCCCATGTCGGGCCGATGCGCTCGCCCTCGCGCGGCCACGTGCGGCTGCGTTCTGGTGACGCCAAGGCGGCCCCCGTGATCCGGTTCAACTATATGAGCCACGAGGACGACTGGCGCGATTTCCGCCGCGCAGTCCGCATCACCCGCGAGGTGTTCGGACAGTCGGCCTTCGATCCCTATCGCGGCCAGGAGATCCAGCCCGGCGCGCATGTGCAGAGCGACGACGAGCTTGACGGTTTCATCCGCGATCATGCCGAAAGCGCCTATCACCCCTGCGGCACCTGCCGGATGGGCCGGGCCGATGACGCGGAAGCGGTGGTCGATCCCGAAACCCGCGTCATCGGGGTGGACGGCCTGCGCGTCGCCGACTCGTCGATCTTCCCGCGCGTGACCAACGGCAACCTGAACGGCCCGTCGATCATGACCGGCGAGAAGGCCGCCGATCACATTCTGGGCCGGACGCCGCTGGCGCCGAGCAATCTCGAGCCGTGGATGAACCCGGATTGGCGCGAGAGCGACCGGCTCGCCTGACCCTTGCCTTGAGCTCGCGCGGGAAGGCTGACGCGGGTTGAGCCCATCTGGCGCGGACGCGGGCTTCACCATGCCTGCACGCGGCACATCAACCTCGGAAGACCGGCCAGCAAAGCCTTCTGTGATCTGCCAAACGCCGGCTCGTCGCCCGTCTCCGGTAGGCGGCCTCCCTGCGGCGCCGTCACGGGCCGCGCTGATCGGCGCACCAAGTGTCACAGCGGTGACGATTTCAGGTTGTATTGCCTTCGCAGCCCTCAGCATGTGAATCTTAAATTTTTTCAATTACTTACGATCAAAACTGCACCACATTCTGCTCAAATCCGGTTCTCGAACCTTGTTAGGGAGATGATCCTGCAGATTTTCATTTGACTTACTCTGGGTTGCAATGTTTAAATATTTAAATCAGAGAGTGAGTTGCCGGAGGAGAGGTCCGGTGCATCCTGTTTTGACATCAAGTTCGGCAAACCTTGACCTGGCGCCGATCCAAATCGCCAGGAATCGGTTGCCCAGTACATATGGCGTGCTGTCGGCAGATTCGTCCTGAATTCCTGACGGCTTCAACAAGACATCGATGAGCTTCGCTTCCACCTTGCACCGGTTTGCTCCGGTGACGGGCCTGGACACTGCTCCGGCGTGTCTTCTTGAAAGGGCGAGGCCGGCGCCGCTCAGGGGCGTTCTGGCCGCTTTAGGGTCAGGGTGCCGCGGCGCGGCGATGGGCCGCCAGACGATGTCAAGACGGGCCATTTCTGATGCGGACGTTCAACTTCAACAGGTGAGGAACCATCATGCGCAAAGTACTGACAAGTCACTCCGAACAGGACCTGGCGCGAGCCGAGACCCACGAAGCCATCCATCCAATCGCTCTTTCGAGCGATCACCCGCTGACGACCGAAGCGCTTGCCGATGTCAACGACAAGTCCTGGAACCATCTCTACGGCGCCATGATCGACGGCCTGGGCATCTCGCCGAGCAATTTCCAGCTGGTCTATCCCTTCACCACTTGGGACTGGCCGGTTGTGCCGACCGGCTACACGGGTGCTGCGCAGTGGGATTTCTGCTCGACGGTGCCGCAGTTCAGCGCCACGGGGCAATACACCTCGGCCGGCACCGCCTTCAACGACGCCTACGGCCAGATGCTCAATGTGGTGAGCGCCGCCACAACCGATCCGAAACTGAAGGCCGATCTCGAGCAGGCGCGCAACATGCTGCAGCTTGCGGCCAACAATTACGACACGATCTACAAGCAGTCGGTCGATGCCTATCACACCGAAACCGGCGGCACCAACACCCCGCCCTACACCGAATGGCTCGGAACCCTGGGCGGGCGCACCTGGCAGGTGCAGCTGGATTCGGCCTACAAGAATGTGCAGGCGCAGCAGGACGTCTACAATCAGCTGCTCTCCGAGGTGACGACGCCCGGCCTTAAGGATGCCCAGGACCGGCTGCTGAACCAGGATTACTACACCAAGCTGCAGGACCCTTCGCTCGCCAGCTTTCCCGCCGTTCCCGGATATTCGCTGGCGATGGACGCCACCACGTGGCTTGCCAAGGTGCAGGCCGGCACCGGCGGCTCCAGCGGATCGATCGGGTTCTCGAACTCGCAAGCCGAATACGACTACAAGAAGACCTGGGCCGGCGGCAGCGCCTCGATCAGGGAGTTCTTCTGGAGCGTCAATGTCGGCGGCTCCTGGGAACGGATCGACGAATTCGCTTCCGACTCATCGCTCCAGGTCAATGTCAGCTTCAAGGCCTGGGACCAGATCTCGATCAACGCTTCGCGCTGGTACAACGGGGCCTTCGTCACCGGCATCAAGGACGGCCCTTTCATCCGCGGCTATTCCGCCTATGGCGACAGCGGAACCAAGGCGGTGTGGGGACCCGACGGCATCATGTCGGTGCAGAAGGTCGGCATGATCGTCTGCTACAAGCCGTCATTCTCGATTACGGTCAGCCAATCGTCATTCAAATCCTTCTCCGAGAAATGGGAGGTTTCGGCGGGATTGCGCATCGGTCCGTTCAGCTTCTCGGGCGGCGGCGGCAGTTCGTCCTCGGGCTGGAAGGCGGACGCTGCGTCAAAGACCTTCAGCGGGGAATCGACCGCCGAGACGGCGCTGATCATGGGAACCAACATCAACCTGATCAATCCGAAATAGCCTCCCGACGTTCCCGGCGCCCCTGCCCCGGCAACCGGGCGGCAGCTTCGCCGCCCTGCTAAAGGGGCGCCGGGATCATGATCTTCACCACGGGCCGACGACGGCCGTCTTCAACCAAACCGATGAGGAAAAGCCATGCCGCGCATTCGCTGGAAAGCAACCCTGACAGCACAGGAGCTCGCGCCGCTGATCGCAATCGCCGACGCTTCGATCGCGGCGATCCAGGCCGACATTCAGCAGCTGCACGCCTTCGTGCCCTACCATGCGGGAGGAGCCCAGCAGGCGGTCACCACGGTCAACTGGCCGCCGGCCGGACCGCAACGCTACACGACCCATATGCAGGAGCATTCCGAAATGGTGGCCGTGGCCGCCAGCACCGGCGGCGTTGCGCCGATCTGGGCGGTCAACGCGGGCGGCCATGTCGTGGCCAACAACGGGGTTCAGATCCAGCACGCCAACTACTTCACCGACCTGCCGCATTGCGGCTATTGCACGGTGATGCTGTGGGTTCTCGACCTGCCGCTCGGCGCGCCCACCGAGGGGCGGTACAATCTGGCGGTCAATCTCGAATACACTGTGCCGGCGAACGTGCTCAACAATGTCGATTTGTTGTCGCGCCTCTTGAACGCCAATACAGGCGGCAACCCGGCGATGATCGTGCTCAAGAAGATGATCAATCCCTTCCTGCAGAACCAGCCGGCGGAATGGGTGTTGCAGGTGGCGCCGGGCGTCTTCGTCAGCGACACGGCGGTCACGGCCGCCGCGCCTGCGGCGACGCTGGTGCTTGACTGGACGACGGAAGCCGCGCCGCACCGGGTCGATGTCAATGTCCAGTATTTCGGCAGGAACTCGTTGCTGGTCACGCTTTGGAAGATCGTCTACCAGGGGATCTACGACAATGTGCAGTAGAACGCCACGCACGGCGGGCCTGCGTGCTGAAGGCCTGGCCTGAATCGTCGCCTCGCGTCTAGGCGGCGGGTGCTGCGTTCGGGTCCCTGCCCCAGCCGACAAATTGCGAGCAGGCGAAATCGGAGCCTTCGACGCCGTAACTCAGCGGCACGCCCTCAAGCGACAGCGTGGTGCCGCCCGCGGCCCGCAGCACCGCGTCTCCTGCGGCGATGTCCCACTGCTTGAGACAGACAAGCCGGGGATAGACATCGGCGCGGCCTTCCGCCAGCAGGCAGAACTTGAGCGAGGAGCCGACATTCTGGGTTTCGTAGTCGGACAACCGCTTGAGCCATTCCTCGGTCGCCGGCTCGCGGTGGGAGATGCTGACAAGCGCCACCGGCAGTTTCGGCAGCGGCCTCGTATTGATCTGCCTGCGTCCGCTGATCTCGCCCTCCGCCGAGACCTCGGAGACATGCGCTTCATCGCCAAAGCCGCTCCACAACCGCCCGTGCGCAGGCGCATAGACCACGCCGGCCGCGGGATATCGGTCGCGTACAAAAGCGATGTTGACGGTAAAATCGGCGCGACCGGCGATGAAATCCTTGGTGCCGTCCAGCGCATCGACCAGAAAGAACTCGCCCTTGGCTGTCCCGGGGCACCTGCCGGCTTCGGCTAGCTCCTCGGCTACCACCGGAATGTTTGGAAAGCGGCTGGCCAGCACTTCGAGGATCAGTTCCTCGGCAATCCTGTCGGCCTGGGTGACGGGCGAGCTGTCGGATTTGACCACGACATTGGCGCCTTCCGCGCGGACGGCGAGAATGGCCTTCCCGGCGGCAATCGCAGCGGTTTCCAGCGTCGTGATCAGATCACGGTCGTGATCGTTGGCGGGGGTGGAAATGCCTTGCGCGCCCATGGGCTTTGGTCCGCTGTCGTTGTTCGTGTCGGATTCCGGGGTCGCATGATTGGCAGGCGCGGTCAATGCGCAATGCAAAGTAACAGCGCGCGCAATGAACAGATTTTGCAGCAACACCGGATCACGCGGAACAACCAACCTCATCCCAGCGCACAAAAGGACTGAGATGCCTCGTTATGACCGGCGCGCGCGGCGAGAATGCTTGCAACAATCGGAGCCTGCATCATGACCCTGCATCACCCCCTGCCCCGCACCGGCATGACCCCGCGCCGGGAATTCGGACCGACGCTGGCGGCCGAGCTCGCCCAGGACCTGGCGCCTCTGTCGCTGCCGGGCAGAATGCTGCGGATCGCGGCGCTGGGCCGAGCCGTGTTCACCACCTCGCTTGGCCTTGAAGACCAGGTGCTGACCTCGCTTATCGCTGCGACCCAAGCGGACATTCGCCTTGTCACGCTCGACACCGGGCGGCTGTTTGCCGAGACCGAAACGCTGATGGCCGAGACCGAAGCGCGCTACGGTTTGGGCATCGAGGTGTTCAAGCCGTGGAAGGAAGAGGTCGACGGCTTCGTGGCGCTCTACGGCCTGAACGGGTTCTATGACAGCGTCGAGGCGCGGCATGCCTGCTGCCATGCGCGCAAACTGCAACCGCTCGGCCGGGCGCTCGCGGACGCCGAGATCTGGGTCACCGGCCTGAGGCGCGGCCAGTCGGGCAACAGGGCCAATGCACCGCTGGCCGAATGGGACGCAGACCGGAGCCTCATCAAGATCAACCCGCTGGCCGACCAGACGCTGGAAACGTTGCAGGCGCGCGCGAAGGCCGACGACGTGCCGGTCAACCCGCTGCATGCGAAGTGTTATCGCTCGATCGGCTGCGAGCCCTGCACCCGCGCGATCAAGCCGGGCGAGCCGGAACGCGCCGGACGCTGGTGGTGGGAGCAGGACGAGCGGCGCGAATGCGGGCTGCACCTTTCCGCCTCGGTGTCGGGATCGCGCGCAAAGGGCCAACCCAAGGTCACCACTTTGGCTTCGGCCACGTCAAACATCTGAAGGACATCCCATGAACGTGATCGAACACGGGCGCGGCAAGCCGCCGCTCGACCCGCATCTCAAGGCTCTCGAAAACGAGGCGATCCACATCTTCCGCGAGGTGGCGGCCGAATTCGAGCGTCCGGTGATGCTCTATTCGATCGGCAAGGATTCCTCGGTGCTGCTGCACCTGGCGCTGAAGGCGTTCCATCCGGGCAAGCTGCCGTTTCCGCTGGTCCATATCGACACCGGCTGGAAGTTTCCCGAAATGATCGCCTTCCGCGACCAGGTGGTGGCCAAGCACGGGCTGGACCTGATCGCCCACACCAATCCCGAGGGCCTGCGCGATCAGGTCACGCCGTTCAGCCACGGGTCGGCGCGCTACACCGACATCATGAAGACGCAAGCCTTGAAGCAGGCGCTCGACATGGGCAAGTACGACGCGGCCTTCGGCGGCGCGCGGCGCGACGAGGAAGCAAGCCGCGCCAAGGAGCGGATCTACTCGTTCCGCACCCCCGACCATGCCTGGGACCCGCGCAACCAGCGCCCGGAACTCTGGTCGATCTACAACGGCATGATCCATGCGGGCGAAAGCGTGCGCGCCTTCCCGCTGTCGAACTGGACCGAGGTCGACATCTGGCGCTACATCCAGGCCGAGCGGGTCGACCTGGTGCCGCTTTATTTCGCCAAGCGCCGCAGAATCGTCGAGCGCGACGGCATGATGATCCTTGCCGAGGACAAGCGGCTGGAGCTCTTGCCCGACGAGCAGGTGCGCGAGGAGATGGTGCGGTTCCGCACGCTCGGATGCTTCCCGCTCACCGGCGCCGTGCGTTCGACCGCCACCACACTCGATGACGTCATCGCCGAGCTCGAGATCGCCACGGTGTCGGAACGCCAGGGACGCGCGATCGACCGCGACCAGTCGGGCTCGATGGAAAAGAAGAAACGCGAAGGATATTTCTGATGACCGGCCAAACTCTCTCGCACAATCTTCTGCCCGGCGAAGACATCCTCGACATCGACCCGCATCCGGAAACCACCGGACGCCAGGCGCGGCCGCTTCGCTTCATCACCTGCGGCTCGGTCGATGACGGCAAGTCGACGCTGATCGGCCGGCTGTTGTGGGACACCAAGGCGGTGAAGGAAGACCAGGCGGCGACGCTGAGGCGCGATTCCACCGGCAAGCAGAACGAGTTGGGCCTGCCCGATTTCGCGCTGTTGCTCGACGGGCTGCAGGCCGAGCGCGAACAGGGCATCACCATCGACGTCGCCTACCGCTATTTTTCCTCCGACCGGCGCTCGTTCATCGTCGCCGACACGCCCGGCCATGTGCAATACACACGCAACATGGCGACCGGCGCCTCGACCGCCGATCTCGCCGTGCTGCTGGTCGACGCCCGCGTAGGCATTCTCGAACAGACCCGCAGGCATGCGACAATCGCGGCGCTGATGGGCATCCGGCAGTTCGTGCTGGCGGTCAACAAGATCGACCTCAACAATTACGACGAGGCAGGCTTCCAGGCGATCGCGCGGGCGTTCCGCGAGATCGCGCTGTCGCTCGGTGTGCGCCAGGTCACGGCCATTCCGGTCTCGGCGCTAAAGGGCGAGAACATCGTCCTGCGCGGCGATGATGTGATGCCGTGGTACAGCGGCCCGACGCTGGTCGAGGCCTTGGAAAAAGCCACCCAGCGCACCGGCCAGACCACCGGCTTCCGCCTGCCGGTGCAGCGCGTCTCCCGCCCCGGCGAAGGCTTTCGCGGCTACCAGGGCACGGTGGCCGGCGGCTCGATCAAGCCCGGCGACAGCGTCGTGGTGCTGCCCTCGGGCGTCGAGGCCAACGTCAAGGCCATCGTCACCTATGATCTGGTGCGCAATGCGGCAGTCCACGGCGACGCCATCACGCTGGTGCTCGACCGCCCGGTCGACGTGGCGCGCGGCGACATGATCGCGGCGATCGACCAGCGGCCGATGACGGGCCGGGCCTTCACCGCCCGGCTGGTGGCGCTGTCGCCCGATGGCGTGGTGCCGGGCAAGCGCTACTGGCTGAAAGCCGGGTCGCGGCGCCAGCGGGTGCTGGTGCGCCCGACGTCACTGCTCGATCTGTCCACCGGCAACTGGGACGACGCCAATCTCCTGCCGGTCAACGGCATCGGCGTGGTCGAGCTCGACTTCGAGGATCTGGCGGTCTTCGACGCCTATGAGACCAACCGCGACACCGGCGCCTTCATCCTGATCGATCCGGAAAGCCTCAACACCGTCGCCGGCGGCATGATCGACGGCAAGCGCTCGAAGACCGGCCGCTTCGACGCCCTGCCCGACGCCGACCGCGCCACAATCACCCTGCCCGCGCGGCTGCTGGAGGCGTTTCTGAAAACCGAATTCGCACGGGCCCATGCGGGCGAGATCAAGGTGACGGCGCCGGATGAGGTGGACGGCGAGTAACAGGCACACATGGACCAGCCGCTCCCGTCGGAACCGATCCTCGCCAAGAAATGCGCAGCAGTCTCATGTGCTGCGGCGCTGTGCACTTGACTGGGTGCATGGCGCCACAGTCACGTTCAACAGTGTCCGCTCCGGACTTCAGGTCAACCTGACCCGTCTTCCGTCCGCGGTGCCGGGGAACTCGGAACAATTGCCCGTGCCGCTCGTTGACATGCCAAATCCCCCAAAAGGAGACCGCATGTCTACGATCACGACCATCAATCCCGCGACCGAAGAACAACTTCAGACCTATGAGCTGATGAGCGAGAGCGAAGCCACCGAACGGCTTGAGGCGTGTCATGCGGCGTTTCTGGAGTGGCGCAAACTGTCCCACGAAGAACGGGCGCCCTACCTCACCCGGATTGCCGGAAAGCTGCGCGACAGCGCCGACGAGATTGCGGCCCTGATGACAGAGGAAACCGGCAAGCTCTTGAAGGACGGACAATCGGAAGTCGAGCTTTGCGCGGCAATCCTCGATTATTCCGCCAGGACCGGTCCGAAGGCGCTGGCCGACGAGGAGCGGACCCATGGCGCCAAGGGCAAGCGCGGCATCGTCAGCTACCAGCCGATCGGCGTGATCTATTCCATCCAGCCGTGGAACTTCCCGCTCTACCAGCCCGTTCGCGTGCTCGCCGCCGCCCTGATGGCGGGCAATGGCTGCATGCTCAAGCATGCGAGCATCTGCACCGGCTCGGGCCTCATGTTGCGCAAATTGTGCATCGAGGCCGGCCTGCCGGAGGATCTGTTCCAGGTTGTCGTGATTGACCACGACACAAGCGACAAGCTCATCGCGCATCCCCTGGTCCGGGGCGTGACCATGACGGGCAGCGATAATGCCGGACGCCACATCGGCGCGGAGGCCGCCAAGGCGCTCAAGAAGACCGTGCTGGAGCTCGGCTCCAACGACGCCTATCTGGTGCTGGAAGACGCAGACATTGAAACTGCGGTCAAGTTCTCGGTCATGGGCAGGATTTACAACAATGGCGAGACCTGCGTGTCGGCCAAGCGCTTCATCGTCACCGACAAGGTGTATGACGCCTTTGTCGAGGCCTATGTGGCGGAGATGAAGAAGATCACCATGGGCGATCCGGCCGATGACGGCACCCAGCTCGGCCCGCTTTCAAGCCAGGAGCAGTTCGACCGGGTCAAGGAGCAGGTTGACGAGAGCGTCGCCAAGGGCGCGAAGGTTCTGTGCGGCGGCGAAGCGCCCGACATGAAGGGCGCCTATTATCCCGCCACCGTGCTCGCGGACCTCAAGCCCGGCATGCCGGCCTATGACGACGAGATCTTTGGCCCTGTCGCCTCGATCATACGGGCGAAGGACGACGCGCATGCGATGCGGCTTGCCAATGAAAGCCGCTATGGCTTGGGCGGCGGCATCTTCTGCAAGGATGAGGAGCGCGCCATCAGACTGGCCCGCGATCATTTCGACACCGGCATGATCCGCATCAACTCCTTTGGCGCGGCGGACCCGAACATGCCCTTCGGCGGGGTCAAGGATTCCGGCTACGGGCGCGAGCATGGCGGATTCGGCATGAAGGAATTCGTCAACGCCAAGGCGATCTTCCTGCCGTGACCCTGCTTCGTGCGTTGGTGCCCGCGGGACGCTGTCGTCCCCCGGCGCAACGCACGACCCGCGAGATCCGCAGTTCTCCTCAAGCGGGCGGCAGAGCTGAGGCCGCCGCCATCAACAATTCAAAGGTCAGGAACATACCATGAGCATGAACATCTTGATTGCCGGGGCAACCGGCAAGACCGGCCTGCATCTGGTCCAGGAGCTTCTCGACAAGGGGCACAAGCCGACGGCGCTGGTCCGCGAAGGCTCCGACACCAGCAGGCTGCCGGACGGCGTGAGCCTGCGCACGGGCGATCTGACCGACCTCCCGTCCAACGTGTGCGACGGCATGGACGCGGTCATCTTCGCGGCTGGTTCCGGCGGCTCCACGGGGCCTGAAATGACCGACAAGGTAGACCGCGACGGCGCCAAGCGGCTGGTCGATATTGCCAAGGACGCTGGTGTCAGCCGTTTCGTGATGCTGAGCTCGGTGGGCGCCGACCAGGAAAACCCCGAAGGCAAGCTGGCCCACTACCTCAAGGCCAAGCATGAGGCTGACGAACATCTCAAGACTTCGGGCCTGAAATACGCGATCCTGCGCCCGGTTGCCCTGACCGATGAGGGCCGCAGCGCCAGCGTGATACTGGGTCAGAATGTGGACAAGAGCGCGGAAGCCACGCGCAGCGACGTGGCCTGCCTGCTGGCTGAGGCGGTGATTACGGGCTGTTACGATGGCCAGGCCGTCGACATGCAGTCTGTCTGAGGCAATACCCGTCCTGCAACACCGAAGTTCCGGTTCTGCCGCATCGGCAAACCGGACCCAGCGACGCGCGCAGCAATTGTCATCTGCGCGCGTTTGCGCGTATGGCATCTGGTCGGTTGGCGTTTTTGCAGCTAGGACAGCGCCTGCCCCTTCCGGCAACGGGAACCCGCCATGCAGCAAGAACCATTCTTCGGCCTGAACTCCTATCATATCGCGCTTGCCGTGATCGGGGTGGTGGTGATCCTGGCGCGCTGGCTGCCGCGGCTTGTTTCCAACCGCGAGCCGGCGGCGCCGCCGCTGATGATCCTGTTTGGCGCCGCGGCCGCGCTTCTGATCCCTGGCCTGCCGACGCTGCCGGACCCTCGACAGGATCCGTTGGTCTGGGAACTGGTGAGCGAACTCACTGTGATCGTAGCGCTGTTTGGCGCAGGCATGCGCATCGACAGTCTGCGGCCCTGGCGCCGCTGGATCCCCACGGCACGGATGCTCGCCGTTGCCATGCCGCTGACCATTCTGGCGGTTGCGCTGCTGGGCGTGGGCATTGCCGGGCTTACCGTAGCTGGTGCGATCCTGCTGGGGGCGGTGCTGGCGCCGACCGATCCGGTGCTGGCCTCGGATGTCCAGGTCGGCCCGCCGCATGAGGGCGAGGAATCGCCCACCCGTTTCACCCTGACCACCGAGGCCGGGCTCAATGACGGTCTCGTATTTCCGTTCGTCTATCTCGGCCTGATCGTGGCAGCGGAAGGGCTCAACCCAGGAGCCTGGGCGCTCGACTGGGTGCTGCGCGAGGTCGTCTACCGCATCGTGGTTGGCGTCGCGATGGGCTGGATCGGCGGCAAGGCGCTGGGCTATATCCTTTTCAAGGTGCCCAGGGGCGCCGTTCTCGCCGAAACCGGATCGGGCGTCATTGCGCTCGCGGGCGTGCTGCTCTGCTATGGCTCGACCGAACTGATCGAAGGCTATGGCTTCATCGCGGTGGCGGTGCTCGGACTGACCTTGCGGCGGATGGAGGCGGAGCACCAGTTCCACCGGAGACTGCATGATTTCTCGGAGTCCATCGAGCACGCCCTGACCGCGCTGCTGCTGGTGGCGCTCGGCAGCGTCATGCCGCTGCTGTTCACCGACCTCACCTCGACGCACTTCGTGGTGGCGTTGATGCTGATCCTGGTGATCCGGCCGCTTTCGGGATGGATCGCGCTGGTGAAGACCAACATGGGCCGCCGCGAGAGGGCGGTGGTTTCAGTCTATGGCGTGCGCGGCATCGGCTCGATCTACTATCTGTGTTATGCGGGCAGCCATATGGAGTTCACCAATGAGGAAGCGCTGTGGTCGCTGATCGCGCTCGTCATCCTGATGTCGACGATCCTGCACGGCTTCACGGTCGGCTGGGCCATGGACCGGCTGAAGGAGAAGTGAAGGCGGCAAGGATGCGCGCCAGTGGCGGCGGGACGCCGGCACGGGTCTAAGCCGTCTCCGTTGTCTTCCCACCGGCACAAGGCTTGCGGAACCGTCTCGGATTTCGCAAGTTGAACCGGGGCAATAGTCCGGCCCTGCTGGGCCTGACAGCCTCGCCACCCGGCACACCGCCGACACAGGTCAATCTGCGCCTTTCGAAGCCGCATGAACAAGAAGATGACACGATGAGCGGATTGCTAGCCCTTCTCGACGACGTTGCCGCTCTGACCAAACTCGCGGCCGCCCAACTGGACGATGTGTCCGCCCAGGCCGCCAAGGTCGGCGTCAAGACCGCCGGCATCCTGATCGACGACACCGCGGTGACCCCGAAATATGTGCACGGCCTGCCGGCGGCCCGGGAACTGCCCATCGTCTGGCAGATCGCCCGCGGATCGTTCTTCAACAAGCTCGTCATCCTGCTGCCGGTGGCGATGCTGCTCAACACCTTCGCACCATGGATGCTGTCGCCGCTGCTGATGATCGGCGGCGCCTATCTGTGTTACGAGGGTGCGGAAAAGATCTGGCATTCGTTCCATCCTAAACCGATCCCGATCGATGCCGAGAATCCGGTCGATCATGCGCACCTCGAAAAGAAGCGCGTTGCCGGCGCGATCAAGACCGATTTCATCCTGTCGGCCGAGATCATGACGATTGCGCTCTCCTCCATCGAGGCGTCCTCGATCTGGAACGAAGCGATGGTCCTGGCCGTGGTGGCGATCGGCATCACCGTGCTTGTCTATGGCAGCGTCGCCATTCTGGTGAAGGCCGATGACCTTGGGCTGAAGATGGCGCAGGCAGGCTATTTCGCCGCGACCCGCAGCTTGGGCCGGCTGATCGTGCGCGGCATGCCGGGTTTCATGGAAATGATCGCCACCATCGGCACCGCCGCCATGCTCTGGGTCGGCGGCTCGATCATCATTCATGGTCTGGAGGGGTTTGGCCTCGCTGAGATCGCCCATTTCGTAGAAGACATGTCGGCCAGGGTGCGCGAATTCACCACCGTGGCTTCAGGCTTCCTCGGCTGGGCGACCGAAGCGCTGCTGAGCGGCATTTTCGGTCTCGCAATCGGGCTGGTGGTGCTGGTCGTCATGATGGCCGGGACGAAGCTGACGGCGGGTTTGCGGAAGGGCTGACTGCAATAATGGACCTTCTCCATCGACATTGACATGACATCATATGTGATATCATACCACTGCCATGATCGTGGTTGATGCGAATGTTGTGCTTTCGGCCCTCCGTTCCTCCCGAGACGCATCACATCAGCTCTTGCGGCGAATGTTGGCTGGCGATGTTCCCTTCGCGGTTTCGACTGCGATTGCATTGGCGTATGAGGACGTTCTGAAACGCCGGGCATTCTCGGTAATCAGCCTTGGATACAAGGAGACGAAATCGATACCGTGCTCGATACGATATTCAGCCAGGCCCATCTGGCTTCCCCACGTTTTCGTTTCAGACCATTCCTTGCAGACCCCAAAGACGACATTTACATGGAGTGCGCTTTGACGGCTGGTGCGACATTGATCGTCAGCAATGACAGACACTTTCTGCGTCCAGCGGAAAAGGCGTTCGGCATTTCCGTCATGGGAGCTGGAGAGTTTATCGCTGAACAGACGAGAAGGAGATAGCCAAGATGAGTACGTATCCCCTCAGGATTGCAGATCATGTGATGGAAGAAGCGAAGCGGGCAGCAGCGGAGGACAACGTCTCCCTGAACCAGTTGCTTTCGGCATTCATCGCTGATGGCATTGGGCATCGGCGCGCCATCATGAACCTGAAAAAACGGGCAGCAAGCGGAAACGTCGAAGCTTCGCTGGAGATCCTTGATCGAGCGCCCGATGTCGAGCCCGACCCAGGCGACGAACTGGACAACTCGCAGGGAGCGTCAGCTTCCCGCCGATAATGACGCCACCGGTGGCGGCGCACCCTGCCTGCTGCCTCCCTCAAACAGGTTGGCGGAGTGGCGCCTCGTTCGGTTAAGTCAGCGGCAGAAGCATCCTACTCCCCCGGCGAAAGTTCCTGCTGGCTGGTCCTGCTGCTTGCCTCTCCGGCCTCGCGCAGTTCGGCATCGAGCCGGCGCTCTTCCTCGGCCGACGGTGTGGCGAAGCGGGCGAGCATGAGATAGGCGACCGGGGTGAGGAACAGCGTGGCGATCATCGCCAGGCCGAGCCCACCGACGATCACCCAGCCCAGCGCAACACGCGCCTCGGCCCCGGCGCCGAAGGCAAGCAGCAGCGGCACGGAGCCCAGCACGGTCGACACCATGGTCATCATCACGGGCCTCAGGCGGATGTTGGAGGCCTCCTCGATGGCGCTGCGGATGTCCATGCCCTGGTTGCGCAACTGGTTGGCAAATTCGACGATCAGAATGCCGTTCTTGGCCATCACCCCCACCAGCAGCACCAGGCCGATCTGGCTGTAGACATTGAGCGAGCCGCCGGTCAAGGCCATGGCGTAGATGGCGCAGGCGAGCCCCAGCGGCACGGTCGAGATGATGATGAGGGCGCTGACGAAACTCTCGAACTGCGCGGCCAGCACCAGCAGCACGACGATGATGGCGATGCCGAAGGTGATCAGCATGTCGTTGGAGGACTGGTCCAGCGTCGCGGCCTCGGCAAGCGGGATGATGCGAACGCCGCCGGGCATCAGCGGCTGGGCCAGTTCGACGGCTTCCGACCAGGCCGCGCCAAGCGCAAAGCCGGGCGTCAGGCCGGCGGTGATAGACACGGACCGCATCTGGTCCTCGCGCCTCAGATCGGGGGCGACGGCCTTTTCGGTCAGTGTCGCGATGGTCGACATCGGCACGATGCGGCCGTCGCCTGCCTTGAGATAGATCGATTCCAGATCGGTCGGGTCGTTGATGGGGTTTGTCGTCGACAAAAGCTTGACCGGGAAGGAGCGGTCTTCGATGAACACCTGCGCCACTTCCCTCCCGTCGAGCAGCGCCTGCAAGGCTTCGGCCAGGCCATCGATGTTGACGCCCAGATCGGAGGCGCGGGCGCGGTCGATCTGAACCGAGATCTGCGGCTGCGTGGTCTCGTAGGACAGCCGTATCTGGCGGAAGCGCGGGTCCTGCTCCAGCAGGTCCACCATTTGGGTGGCCACGTCGCCAAGTTCATCATAGCTGTTGCCGACAAAGGCGAATTGAAGGCCGTTGCCGGCGCCGCGGATGCCGAGGCTGTTGGGCTGGATCGCGAAGGCGCGCAGGCCCGGCACCTGCGACACGGCCGCATTGAGCTCGGCGACGATATCGGCCTGTGAGCGTTCCCTTTCTCCCCAGGGCGCCAGGGTCAGCACCATGAAGCCGCTGTTGGCAGATCCGCCGGAGCCGGCGATGGCAAAGATGTTCTTGACTTCGCCGGTCTCGCGGAGCGGGGAGACGAGACGCTCGATTTCGATCATCCGGGCGCGGGTATATTCAAGGCTCACGCCCTGGGGCGCCGAGATCCGCATCAAAGCCACTGCCCGGTCTTCCGGCGGCGTCAGTTCCTGCGGGATGGTAGGCAGCAAAGCCAGCGCCCCACCGCCCGCCATCAGGGCAATCACGATGACCACGAGCGGCGCATCGAGCGCACGGTGCAGGACCCACTGGTATTTTCCGGCAAGATAGTTGCCCAGGGCGACGATGCCGCGTTTCTTTTCCTCGGTCTTGTCCATGTCGCGCCGCTTGATCAGCCGCGACGCCAGCATCGGACAGAGCGTCAGCGCCACGACGCTGGAAATCATCACGGTGAAGGCCAGCACGAAGCCGAATTCGGTGAACAGGCCACCCGCCTGTCCCGGCAGGAACGAGATCGGGATGAAGACGGCGGCGAGCGTGGCGGTGGTGGTGATGACGGCAAAGAACACTTCGCGGGTGCCGATCACGGCTGCCGCGCGCACGCCCATGCCCTGGTTGCGTCGGCGGACGATGTTCTCAAGCACCACGATGGCGTCATCGACGACCATGCCGGTTGCCAGGACCAGCGCCAGCAGCGTGAGAATGTTGACCGAGAAACCGGCAAGCCAGATGGCCGCGAAGGCGCCGATCAGCGCCACCGGCAGCGTGACTGCGGGAATCAGCGTCGCGCGCCAGTCGCGCAGGAACAGGAAGATGATGGCAATCACGATCAGCACGGCCATGATCAGCGTCGAGCGCACTTCCTCGATGGCGCCGCTGATGAATGTGGCGTCGTCGCTGGTCACCCTGATGTCGACGCCTTCGGGCAGAACGGATGTCTGGATGGCTTCGGTCGCGGCGCGCACGCCCTGCGAGATTTCGAGTGTGTTTGAGGCCGACTGACGGATAATCCCGATGCCGATGCCGGTGCGGCCATTGGCGCGCAGCGCGGTATCCCCGGGATCGGCGCCGAGCGTGACGCTGGCGACATCGCGGAACTTGACGCGATCGTTGATATAAAGGTCCTCGAAGCCTTCCGGCGTTGTCACGTCGGCGGTGGCGCGCACGACGATATCCGACGTCTGCGCTGTGAGCGATCCGGCGGGCACATCCAGCGCCACATTGCTCAGCGCGCTGCGCAAATCCGCCACGGTCAGCCCGAAAGCCGCCAGGCGCGACTGGTCGACATCGACACGGAAGATCTTCTCCCGGTCGCCATAGACGTTGACATCGGCAACGCCGGTGACGGCGGCGAGTTGGTCAACGACGAGATCCTCGACCAGGATGGTCATGTCCTGCACATTGTAGCGGTCGGATGTCACCGCGAGACGCATCACCGGATCGGAATTGGCGTCGGCCTTGATGATGCGCGGTTCGTCGGCGCCGTCGGGCATGTTGTTGGTGACCCGGCCCAGCGCATCGCGGACGTCGGAGGCGGCGACGTTGAGATCGGTGCTGTCGCTAAATTCCACGGTTACCCGGCTTTGGCCAAGCGACGAGGTCGACGAAATCGTGGCGACACCGGCGACGCGGGCGACGGCGCCCTCCACCACCGCGGTCAATTCGCGGTCGACGGTTTCGGGTGCGGCACCGGCAAAATCCGTCCTTACGGTGATCACCGGACGGTCCACATCGGGCAATTCACGGATTTCGGCGCCATAGAGCCCGGCGAGCCCGGCAACCACGATCAGCAGGCTGATCACCACCGCCAGAACCGGCCGGCGCACCATCAGCGCTGTTGCGCCACCGGTTTCTCCGGTCCCCGACTGCATCTCATCGGAATTCTGATGGTCGCGCATCGGGTCCGCGTCCAGGGGGGTGTCGTCACGCTCGCTCATGCGCCGCTCCCCTGGTCGGTCTTGACCGGCGTGGTGTTGCGGGCCGTGGGCTCGCCCCCCGCTCCGGTCTGCCCGGCGCCGCCCAGGATGCGAACCGCCGAGCCGGGCCTCACGCTCTGGACGCCTTCTGTCACCACCTCATCGCCGGACACGAGATCGGCCCTGACCAGCACGGAATCGGAATTGCGCTGAATGATGGCGACATTCACACGCTGGGCCTTGCCGTCGGTGATCTGCCAGACATAGGCGCCGGTGGAATCCCACTGGATCGCCAGCGGGTCGACGGCGGGCCAGCGTTCGCCCTCGAAGGCAACCGAGACTTCAAACGACATGCCGGCGCGCAGCGTGTCGTCGTCATTGGCGATGCGGGCGCGCACCCGCAAGGTGCGGCTCGCCTCGTCCACCCGGTTGTCGACGGCGGATATCTCCCCCTCAAAGACCTCGCCCGGCCGGGAGACAGCCGATGCGGTGACCTTCTTGCCGATCTCCATCCCGGCGGTGAACCGTTCGGGCACGAAGAATTCGATCAGGATTTCGCTGCGGTCGTCAATGCTGGCGATTTCGGTCTGGCTGGTGACATAGTCGCCGGTATCGACGGCAAGAATGCCGAGCGATCCCGAGATTGGCGCAGTCACGGTGCGGCGGGAGAGTTCGAGTTCGGCCTGTCTCAATGCCACTTCCGCGGCATCCAGGGCATTCTGCGCCTGGTCGGCTTCCACGCTCGACACGGCCCGGCTTGCCACCAGGCTCTGCAGCCGCTCGGCACGCGCCCTGGCGTCGTTGACGGTGAGCCTGGCGCGTTCCACGGCAAGCTCCGCTTCGGCGGCATCGAGCTGGATCAGCACATCGCCGCGCTCCACCTTGCTGCCAGGACGGACCGGAATCTCGGCAATCTGGCCCGAGACCAGCGTTCTGACGGAGACCGTGCGAGCCGCCTGGCCAGTGCCAATGGCCGTCAACCTGTCATTGACCAGTCCCTCGGCAACCGGCGCCACAACGACCAGCGCCTCCTGGCCGCCGCGCTGGCCGCCCTGCCCGCCGCTGGCCCCGGACTGGCCGGCGCCGGCGGTGGCGTCCGCGGAGGGCGCAAAGAACGAGATCCGCTCCAAGCCGTTGCGGGCCAGAATACCATGCGCGCCGGGATAGAGCCCCGACCATGCCAGGAATGCGATCCCGACAAGGACAATCGAGATCAGCAGTTGCTTCCAGAGTTTCAAGGTCGTGCCTTCCTTCTGTGCCAGCGGGCCGGGCGATGCAGCACTTCCTACGGCTTTAGCGGCAAAATGGATGCATTGCGCATGGTGCGCCGTCTTGCCTTGTCACAAGATAGGGCACGACAAGCGAACAGCACCTGTTATTTAGACGAAATCATGGTTCGCGGAACAGATTTTTTGACAATCGCGGAAAAGCCGGGGTCCGCGCGCCCCCTGAAACGCACTCAAGCACAGCTGACCGGCAGAGCGCATAAAATATGTGCAGGGACACCGTTTGGGATCCAACGCGACGCTTCGGACGACTCGGCCGGCCTTACCTCCGCCAGCGCAGTTCGAAGCGGTCCAGCCGGGCCTGGCCGACCAGAATCCGGTGGCTCACCCGCACAGGTCTCTTGAGCAGGGTGGCGAAGAGGATTTCGAAAACCGCCGCATGCCAGGGGCAGCCAGGCATCGGCAGCGGATTGCCGCTGATCTCGATGACCGCCGGATGGCCAGGCCGGACCCGAACCTCCGCCCTGCCGGCGAAGGTCCAGGAATTCGCCCTGATCGCCCTGAGCAAGGCACGCGCGGCGAGCGCGGCGGGCAGCAGCCTGAGAAGGCTCCTTGCGGGTCCGGGAATGCGGTTTTCGAGAATATAATGTCCGGTCCGGTATCCGGCGTCGCTCATCACGGCCTCGAAGCTTTCTCCATCGAGCGAAGCCAGCAGTTCGCAGTTGAGGCGATGGACACTCGCGGCCGGCACCATCCTGTCCGGTGGCGTGTCGAACCAGTCCTGAAGACCGGCATCCGTGAAGATCCGGCGGGCGCGCGCCGCGCCCCGGGCGTCAATCAGGGCAGCGCAGGTCTGGATGATGGCGTTGGGGCCGACCTGATGATCGTGCGCAATGATGAGAGGGAGATCATCGGATGCCACCCCGGCGTCGCCCGATCGCGCGGCGTTCCACAGCGCCTGGCTGAGGCCACCGCTCATTACTCGGCAGCCTCGGGCTTCTCCTCGATCTGCCGGATTCCGCCGCCGCAGGCCATCACCCGGCCCGTATCGTCATCCCTGAGCTTGGCGCGGGCCTTTTCCAGCGCCACCTTGCGGTCATGGATGGCGTTCCAGTCTTCCATCTGGGCAGGCGCAATCTTGCGGGTGCGATCGAAATTGAAATTGACCTTGTCCTTCGATTGCGGACCCCAGTAGTTGGCCTTGCCAAGATCGTAGAACTTGCGCTCGAAGCCAGCCTTGAGGAAGGCCTTGAGGCATCCCAGCAGATAGCGCCGCCTGAAGCCGGTGCCCCGCCAGGGGTAATGAAACAGCGCCTTTTGCATGTAGAATCGGCGGTAATTGTTCATCACGCGGTCGAGCAACTCGCCCCGCGACATCGCCTCGGGCTTCATGATCGGGGTCACGAAATTGTATTTCTCGAAGTCGAAGATCTCGACCTTGTCGCCGAGTTCCTGGAACAGGGGCGTGAAGGGCCATGGCGTGTACATGGCCCAGTTGGCAAGATCGGGCTGCCAGTCCCAGGCCATGCGGTAGGTTTCCTCGAGCGTTTCGGCGGTCTCATTGTCGAGGCCGACGATGAACTGGGCTTCCACGAAGATATCGGCTTCGCGCAAGAGCCGGATGGCTTCCTTGTTTTCGGAAACCTTGGTCTCCTTGTTGAAACGGTCGAGCTTGAGCTGGGCGGCGGCCTCGGTGCCGAGCGAGATGTGGACAAGACCCGCCTTGCGGTAGAACTTCAACAGTTCCTTGTCGCGCATGATGTCGGTGACGCGGGTGTTGATGCCCCACTTGACCTTGTCGGGCAGCCCGCGGGCGATCAGTTCCTCGCAGAACTGGATGAACTTCTTGCGGTTGATGGTGGGTTCCTCGTCGGCCAGGATGAAGAAGCCGACCTGGTGGTTGTTGACCAGGTTCTCGATCTCGTCGACCACCTTCCTGGGGTCGCGGACGCGATAGTCGCGCCAGAATTTCCACTGGCTGCAGAAGGAACAGGTGAACGGGCAGCCGCGCGCCATGTTGGGGATCGCCACGCGCACGCCGAGCGGCACGTAGATGTACTTGCTCCATTCGAGCAGCGACCAGTCGGGATTGATAGCGTCGAGATCCTTGACGGTGGGGGCTGCAGGCGTGGCGACGATCTTGCCGTCGTCGGCGACATAGGCCAGACCCTTGATCGCGGCCCGCTTTTCCGGCCAGTTGCCTTCGGCCACGGTGCGGATCAGGTCCCGGAAGATCTCCTCGCCCTCGCCGCGCACGATCACGTCGATCCACGGGGCTTCGGACAGGACCTGCTTGTACATGAAGGTCGCGTGGATGCCGCCGATCACGCGCAGGGCGTCGGGGACCACTTCGGAAGCGATCTTGAGCACGTTTTCGGCCTTGTAGATCGACGGCGTGATCGCAGTTGTGCCGACAACATCGGGGTCAAGTTCGGCCAGCCGCCTGGCGAGTTCATCGTCGGGAATGTTGTTGGTCATTGCGTCGATGAAGTGAATGTCATCGAAGCCCGCGCCCCTCAAATGGCCGGCAAGATAGGCGACCCAGGCCGGTGGCCAGTTGCCGGCGATCTCGGCGCCGCCGGAATGGTAATTGGGATGAACAAGAACGATGCGCATGCCGGTCTCCCCTCTTGAGTGTCCATATAAATTGACACAGGGATCGACCACTCAAATTGACATATGTCAAAGAAAACGCCGATCGGGGGAAGCCCGCGCCATGGGCGACAGGGATGAATTTGGACGCCGGGCACAGTTGGTTAAATCAGGATTTCTTGCCGAACAGCCGCGTCAGCATGTCGGCGGCGTGGGCCACAAGCGAGGCCACCAGCCAGACCGCGACCATGCCCGCGGAGGCGCCCGAGAGCGCCGCATGGAGCGCACCCAGCAGGCCCGCACCCGACGCCATGGTCAATACCAACTGGGTGACATGGGCGCGGCGGCGCAGGAACAGGACAATGATCACCGCTTCAAGCGCGATGACTGCCAGCGCCAGCAGGGCGATGCGGCCGTCACTGACATAGTCGATTACCCAATCCGGCCACATCAATGCGCGGCCGGGCGGAGCAGCTGGCGCATGTCCTTGATGAAGACGCGGACATGGGCCATGGGATCACGGCGCACCAGCTTCTTGTTGAGATAGCTCTCCCAGGTCAGCCGCTGGACATCGGCGTCCTTGCACAGGGTGACGAATTTCTCGCGCCGCTTGTCATTGCGGTACCAGAACCACTGCATGAAACCGAGCACCATGAAGACCCGGCCATGGGCCTTCTGGAAGCGCTTTCGGGCGCTCGCCAGATGTTTGGCCTGGCCGGTTTCGAGCACCTTGATCGCCGCTTCCGCGCCCAGGTCGCCGGTGTGCATGGCATACCAGATGCCCTCGCCCGAGGACGGGGCGACGACGCCGGCGGCGTCGCCGATCAGAAGCACGTTCCTGCCGTCGTCCCAGCGCTTCATCGGCTTCAATGGCAGCGGCGCACCTTCCTCGCGGATGGTTTCGGCGTCGGCCAGGCCAAAACGCGCACGCAATTCCTTCGTCGCCGCCTTGAGGTCGAAGCCCTTGACGGCGGAGCCGCAGCCGACGCTGGTGTAGGGTCCGTGCGGGAACACCCAGCCGTAGAAATCCGGCGAGATCTCGCCGTCATAGATGACTTCGCACTGGGCCGGATCGAAAGCGCTGTTTTCGCCGGCCGACGGCGAGCGGACGATCTCGTGATAGGCAAAGACATAGGGCGGACGCACCTTTGGCCCGAAAATCGCCCGGCGGACCGCCGAATTGGCGCCGTCGGCGCCGATCACGATACGGGCCGTGACGGTTTCGGCTTCCTTGTCCCTGGTTTTACCCAGGGTGACGTCGACCAGACCGTCGGCCCGGTGTTCGAGCGACGAGAAACCCGCGGCGCGATAATCGGCCCCGGCTTCGCGGGCGCGGGCGCGCAGATAGGGGTCGAACTGGTCGCGGTCGACCATGCCGACATGGCCGACCTCGCCGATCTCCATGGGGACCTGCAGTCCGCTCGGTCCTGTCATCCTCGCGCCGCGAACGCGCGCCTTGATCTGCTCGGGCGCGATGGCGAACTGGGCCATGGCATTCGACGGGATCGCCCCGCCGCAGGGCTTGGTGCGGCCTTCCCTGTCGACCAGCAGCGTCTTCCTGCCGCTCCAGGCCAGCCGCTCGGCGGCGCGCGCGCCGGCCGGGCCGCCGCCGATCACAATGACATCATAGGTCTCTGTCTGCATGAGAATTACTCCGCTGGAACTGCGTAGGCGGACGGCATCGCGCCCGGAGCCCGCGACCGCGCGGGCGTCTTGATGAGAAGTGCGATGGCCGCGGCCAGCAGGAACAAGCCTGCCTCGAGGCCGAACACCACGGCGAAGGACAGCGGCGTGTCGCCTGTGAGCGCCCGGGTGACATCCAGCGCCAGAGTGCCCAGAAACCCGCCGAGGCCGAAGGACACCGCCTGCGCCGCGCCCCAGACGCCCATGCGCATGCCTTCCGATGCGCCGTCGCCGCCGGAGGCCAGCATCATCATCGCGCCGATTGCCGCCACGGCGAAGGCGCCGTTGGCGACGCCCAACAGGAAGATGTTGGCCTGCAGGGGCCACAGGGGTGCCACCAGCGCCGCAACCGACAGTCCGCCAAGCGCGATGGCCGATCCGATGCAGCCGAAGAAGATGAACCCTTTCAGGATCATCGGCTTCTTCCTCGCAAACAGCGATCCGAGAATGCCGACCAGCGCCATTCCGGCAAATATTCCGCCGTGCTGCACGCCGGAGATCTGCGTCGTTTCGCCTGGCGTCAGCCCGAACAGGAGCCCGCCAAAGGGCTCGAGAATGAGGTCCTGGGTGGAGTAGGCCAGCATGGAGACAAACACGAAAACCGTGAACAGCCGTGCATCGCGGTCCGCCCAGGTGGCGGCCAGGCTTTGCTTGAAACCAAGCCGCTGCGCCGCCGGCGGGCCGTCGACCGGGACGGTGCTGCGCTCGACATCCCAGATCGCAAGGCAGGTCATGAGCAAGGCGATGGCGCCAGCGCAGGCGGTGACCACGATCAGCCGGGTGAACGAGAACGGGTCGAGCCAGGCGCCGGAGACGATCGCGGTGACGACGATGCCGGCGATCATCATCATCCAGACGATGGTGGCCGCGGCCGGCTTGCGGTGCAGCACGGTGCGGCTGGCAAGCAGCGCCAGCAACGAGGTGCCGGCTGCGCCGATACCGATGCCCACACCCAGGAAGCTCAGGACAGCGGCCGATAAGGCAAGCCAGAAATGATCGGGGAACAACAGTGTTGTCGCCGCCGCCGCAGTGCCTGACAGACCCAGCAGGGCCACGCCGCCGACAATCCACGGGGTGCGGCTGCCGCCCCTGTCCGATCCATGGCCCCACAGGGGCCGCGAGATCTGCACGCCGTAATGAAGACCGACCAGCAGTCCGGGGATCATGGCGGCGAGCGCCAGTTCGACCACCATGACGCGGTTGAGGGTCGAGGTGGTGAGAACGACGATGGAGCCGAGCGACGCCTGCACCAGGCCAAGCCTGACGATGGACAGCCAGCCGAGGCCGGACGCTTTGTCGGACAGTTGACGTGTCATGCGATCCCTCCCCTCATCGCACAGCCTATGGACGGATCGCAAAAGCGGCGATCATCATCCCGGTGACATAAAGCCCGACGCCGAGCGCCGAATACCAGACGGCCTTGCCCTTCGGATCGGCGACCAGCCGCGGCAGGGCGATGGCCTGCGCCAGCGTCAGCGCGCCGACCGCGGCTGCGGACCAGACATGACTCCAGCTGACCAGCAGGACGATCACCACGATCTGCGGAACGATCATCGCCAGGCCGGCAAACAGGGCGGCGCGGCGGGCGCCCATCTGCACCGGCAGCGAGGCGATGCCCATCTGGGTGTCGCCCTCCATCGACTTGAAATCATTGAGCGTCATGATGCCGATCGCGCCGGCGCCATAAAGAATGGCGACGGCAAAGATGCCGCCCCCCGGGACCGTGCCGAGCGCTGCGGCAGCCGCGGTGATCCACGGCAGCGTTTCATAGGAAAAGCCGCAGGCCGCGTTGCCCCACCAGCCGTTTCGCTTGAGGCGGAAGGGCGGCGCCGAATAGGCCCAGGCCAGCGCCAGCCCGATGGCCGCGGCGATGAACACCGTCATGCCCAGGAAACTAGCCACGATCATCGACAGGATGGAATTGACGATCGCCACACCAAGACCCCAGCGGCCGGGCATGCGGCCCGAGGGGATCACCCTGTCAGGCTCGTTGATGGCGTCGACATGACGGTCGAACCAGTCATTGACGGCCTGGCTGGTGCCGCAGAGCAGCGGCCCGGCGAGCAGCACGCCCAGCGCCACCGCGAACCAGCGGTCCGACGTGATCTGGCCCGCCGAAATCGCGCCGCAGGCAAAGGCCCACATCGGCGGGAACCAGGTCACCGGCTTGAGCAAGGCAAGCACGGCGCCGGGTGTCGGCACGCTGGGGCGGGAAGAAGCTGTTTGCGCCACGGTCATGGCAAAAGTTTATGACCGGCGAAACAGACAGTCAATCCAAATTGACAGTGTAAATGTTTTTTTACAACCTTGTCGCTGACGAGCCACGCAGCGGCTCAGTTGCGGCCGTTGTAATCCTCAAGGCCGTAGCGCTTGAGCTTGAGATAGAGGCTCTGCCGCGACAGGCCGAGAAGATCGGCGGCGGCGGCGCGGTTGTTCTCGGTCTGGGTCAGCGCCGCCTCGATGCAGAGCTTTTCGATGACGTCGGCCGACTCGCGGATCAGTTCCTTGAGCGGAACGCGCCCGATCAGTTCGGAGAAATCCGATGTCGGGCCGTGCACCCCGTTGGCCTGCGCGGCGGCCGGCATTTCACGCGCGCCCTGCTCGGTGACGATCACCGAATAGAGCGGATCGCCGCCGGTGTCGATCCGCGTCGCAGACAGCCGGACCGGCCGGCTGGAGCCGAGATCGTCGCGCACGACGGTGAGGAACTGGCGCACTTCGCCCTCGTCGCGCAACCGGCTCGACAGCACCTGCATGTCGACGCTGGACGCGCCGAGCCAGTTGTTGACATTGCGGCCAACGGCAAGGTTGCGGCTGAGCAGATGGATCATGTCGAGGAAGCGGCTGTTGACCGAGAAGATGGCCCCCTTCGCGTCGATGACGATCTGCGCCTCGGGCACGGCCTCGGTCCAGCCCCATTTGTCGGCGTTGAGCCCCCGCATGGGGTGCTCTTCCTCGACCTGGCTGGAAATCGACACGAGATGATTGATCTTGCCGTTCTCGCGGTATGGGCTAATGCGCAACTCGATGGCCGAGCCGCTGGAGGAGGCGCTCACATTGAGCGTGCGAGTCTGGCCCAGCGACCGGGACTCCGCCAGCGCTTCCATCAGCCGCTCGCGGCTGTCGCGCTGAACCTGGGAAACCAGCGTGTCGCCCACCAGCTTGGACAGGGCGACACCCATGATCCGTCCCGCGGCGGCGTTGCCGTCGATGATCCGGCGGGTCTCGCCATCCACAACCAGCAGCGCGCCGTCCATCTTCTGGTAGATGACGCGGTAGCGCGCCTCGGATTCGCGGACGCGGCGGTATTCCCGCTCAAGTTCGAACTGGACCTGGATCAGCTGCTGCTGGACCTCGGCAAACTGCCGCAGATCGGTGCCATAGGCCACCAGGTAGGGAAAGCCCTCGATGCGACGGAGCACATATTCGACGGGAAGATCGGCGCCGCGCGGCCCCGGATGATTGACCTGATGCGAGCGGCTGGCGCCAGCCTTGGCGCATTCGTCGATCAGGCTGCGGATCTTGTCGACGCTTTCGCTGGTGACCGTGTCGGCCCAGTTGCGTCCGGGCCAATCGTCGACGCCGAACCGCTCGATCTCGGAATCGCAATAGGCCACATCGATGATGGAACCTGAGCTGTCGATCAGAAGCGTGATGTCAGCACCCAGCGACCCCAGGGTAAGCGATACCGCCGGAGCAAGGCTCTCGAACACTTGAAGGGTTTTTTCAAATGTTCGGTGAACTGGCCTAGAGGGTTGCTGTTCCATTTTCCGATCAGGCACTTTGCGACGGTTCCAACAGGGATCCGTTTATTCCCGCCGCTGAATGCGCCGAATTGCGAGTTGCGCCAAGCCTCTCCGCTGTCTTTATCGCGATATGGGCATTGCTGCAAATCTTTTCAACGCCCCGCTCTTCCAGCCACCGGGAATGCTCCTCGGCGGCCGGACCGCCCGCAATGACACACGTCCGTTCCCGATTTACGGACGCTGTTATCGCATGCAGTACGGTTTCAACCTGATTCTTGAGTGTGCTGTCGAACCATGTGATGCAGACGAGCTGAAAATCACTGGTTTGCAGCAGATGCGGCACTTCAGGCAGGCGGTCGGTGAAGACAAGGCGGGTCTCCCAGCCTTTCAGGCGAAACCGCTCCTCCATGAGACTGACGGCAAAAAGATGCGACTCGCCGCGCGGTATGACCAACAGCATCGACCGGTCGCAGGCAAACGGCTCAAAGCACCTGTTTTCCTGGCTCAACGTCCTGAGAATGCGCTGCAGCCGCGACGTGGCGACGACAACCCGGACAAAGCCGATGCTGTCGCAGCTCCACTCCTCGCCGAGCCGCACCGCGCACGCTTCGAGCAGGTCCAGCATCTCCGAAGGCCCCAGAGAGCGGGCGCGCATGAAGCCCACGAAATCAAAATCACCGTCGGAGAGGACTTTTGAATAAACCTTGTCCAGAACCGAGATGAAACGCTGCACATCGGCCATTGCCGCCTCGCCCGACTGCGCCGTCCTGGTCTCGCTTTTTTCAGACGGCTCGGCCTTGCGCGCGCTGCCTTCATCAGGGGCGCGTTCATGTCGTGAGGGATTTGCCTGGCCCGTCTGACCCGGTTGTCTTGCCTTGAGAGGGCCGGGGACGGCGGCGTCCGCATGTCCGGGGAGCGGTGTCTTGAAACAGGTCCTGACCACGACCCGCTCGATTACGTGTTGAAGGTCGATGCCACCTGGACTGGCCTGCGGCAACTCGTTCGGCCCGCTGGAATTGCCCACGGTACCGCGCATTTCCGGATCTCTGTTCATGACCCCGATGCCTTTCTGACCGCTCCGATCCGCGGCTCCCACGCAGGCTGTCAACGGCGGCTCGCCCTTGAAGGCAAGGCCACCCGATATTCGGCCTTCCTCCAAATCGGACCAACAACCTCTCCTTCGTGGAGATACTCCCGTCGTGGCAGGGATAAGAATGGAACGAATTAATCCGTTTGTAAACCTGATATGACGTCAATTGAAATTGACACTTTCAAATTCTGTGACTAACCTTCCTCCATCAGGGCTTCGATTGGGAGAGGGATAGAGCCAGATGAACGTGCATGCTTCGCCCAGCGATACTGCTTCCGGTCTCTACACAGCCGAAGAACGTGTCCGCCGCGACAACTCGGTCTGGACGCTGGTGCAGGGCATCCTTGCCCCGATCCAGTTTCTCGTCTTCGCCATTTCCGTCGGTCTCATCATCCATTGGTGGATGACCGGTGCCTGGGTGATGGCCGCGCATGTCTCTGTGGTGATCAAGACGATGACGCTCTACGCCATCATGATCACCGGCTCGATCTGGGAAAAGGACGTGTTCGGCGCCTATCTGTTCGCCCGTCCGTTCTTCTGGGAAGACATGGTGTCGATGCTGGTTCTGGCGCTGCACACAGCTTACCTGGTGGCGCTGTGGGGAAACCTTCTGACCGACGGCCAGCTGATCGCCCTTGCCGTTGCGGCCTATGTCTCCTACGTCATCAATGCCGCCCAGTTCCTTTACAAATTCCGGCTGGCGCGGCTTGGCGCCCCTGCCGCCCGGACATCGACGGAGGCGCTGGCATGACGGTGGTCTATTCCGCACCCGTGCCGGCTAAGACCTGCGCACCTGAAACCGCCGAGCGCCGCGACGTGCTCAAGCAGCGCGGCCAGCATGAAGTGTTCTGCGGCCTGACCTCGATCATGTGGCTGCACCGCAAGATGCAGGACGCCTTCTTTCTTATCGTCGGTTCGCGCACCTGCGCCCATCTGATGCAGTCGGCCGCCGGCGTGATGATCTTTGCAGAACCGCGATTCGCCACCGCGATCATCGACGAGCGTGATCTTGCCGGCATGGCTGACATGAATGACGAACTCGACAAGGTGGTGAACCGGTTGCTCACCCGCCGCCCCGACATCAAGCTGCTTGTGCTGGTCGGCTCCTGCCCGTCCGAAGTCATCAAGCTCGACCTTCCGCGCGCCGCGAGCCGTCTCAATGGCGCGCATTCGCCGGTCTGCCGTGTGATGGCCTATTCCGGCAGCGGCATCGAAACCACCTTCACCCAGGGCGAGGACAATTTTCTCGAAGCGCTCGTGGCCGACATGCCGGCAGAAGCTGCGGAAGCTCCCGCATCGCTGGTTGTCGTCGGCGCGCTCGGCGATGTCGTCGAAGACCAGATGATGCGCGTGTTCAACGGGCTGGGCGTCGGCCCGGTGCGGTTCCTGCCGTCGCGCTCCTCGACTACATTGCCGCCGGTCGGACCCAACACGCGGTTCATCCTCGCGCAGCCATGGGTCGGCGCCTGTGCCCAGGCGCTTGAACGCCGCGGCGCCAGACGCATCTCCGCCCCCTTCCCGCTTGGCGAGGAAGGCTCGACCGCCTGGTACCGCGCCATCAGCGATTCATTTGGCGTGCCCCAAGCCCGTTTCGACGCGATCACCGCCCCCGGACGCGAGCGCGCGCGCCGCGCGGTGGAACGCTATCGCCCGGTGCTGGAAGGCAAATCCGTGTTCCTGTTCCCAGACTCGCAGCTCGAGCCATCGCTGGCCAGGTTCCTGTCGCGTGAATTATCCACCTCCATCATCGAGATCGGCACGCCCTATCTCAACCGCGAGGTTGTCGGTGCGGAACTCGCGATGATGCCGGACAATGTCCGCGTCAGCGAAGGCCAGGATGTCGACCGGCAGATCGACCGGGTCGAGCAGGACAATCCGGACCTGATCATCTGCGGCATGGGGCTTGGCAACCCGTTCGAGGCTGAGGGCCGGTCGACCAAATGGTCGATCGAATTCGTGTTCACGCCGATCCAGGGTTACGAGCAAGCCGGCGACCTGGCCGAATTGATCGCAAGGCCGCTGATGCGTCGGGCCCTTCTGAAAGTGGGGACCTGAGCCATGGAACTGACCGTCTGGACCTATGAAGGACCGCCCCATGTCGGCGCCATCCGGATCGCCAATTCGATGAACGGCGTGCATTTCGTGCTGCATGCGCCGCAGGGCGACACCTATGCGGACCTGCTGTTCACCATGATCGAGCGCAACAAGAAGCGCCCGCCGGTGACCTACACGACCTTCCAGGCGCGCGACCTTTCCGGCGACACCGCGGAGATCTTCAAGGTCGCGGCACGCGACGCGGCCGAGAGGTTCAAGCCGCAGGCGATGCTGGTCGGCGCGTCCTGCACCGCCGAGCTGATCCAGGACGACCCCGGCGGCCTTGCCAAGGCGCTGGGGCTGAGCGTTCCGGTGGTGGCGCTGGAACTTCCGTCCTACCAGAAGAAGGAAAACTGGGGCGCGGCCGAAACCTTCTACCGGCTGGTGCGGGCTTTCGCCGGCGGTGCAGGCAAGCCCGCCATGGCGCCCGAGCAGGCAAGCTGCAACATCCTGGGCCCGTCCTCGCTCGGTTTCCGCAACCGCGACGACATTCTGGAAGTGAAAAAGATCGTCGAGGCGCTCGGCATCCGCATCAACACGATCGCGCCACTGGGCGCATCGCCCGCCGATCTCGCGCGCATTCCGCAAGCCCATTTCAACATCGTGCTCTATCCTGAAATCGCCGACAACGCTGCGCGCTGGCTCAAGCGACAGTTCGGCCAGGAGATGGTGGCGATCGCGCCGATCGGGGTTGGCGCCACGCAGGATTTCATCGCGGCCGTGGCTGACGCCGCCGGTGTCGATGTGCCCGAGAGCCTGACGGCCGACGGGGCGGAGCGGCTGTCCTGGTATTCACGCTCGATTGATTCCAATTACCTCACCGGCAAGCGGGTGTTCATCTTCGGCGACGCCACCCATGCGGTCGCCGCCGCGCGCATCGCCTCGGAGGAACTCGGCTTCAAGGTCTGCGGGCTCGGCACCTATTCCCGCGAATTCGCCCGCGACGTGCGCGAGGCCGCAGCAAAATATGGTGTCGAACCGCTGATTTCCGACAATCACCTCGATGTCGAGGACGCCATCATCGCCGCCCAGCCGGAACTGGTGCTGGGGACGCAGATGGAGCGCCATGCCGCCAAGCGGCTCCGGGTCCCCTGCGCGGTGATCTCGAGCCCGGTGCATGTGCAGGACTTTCCGGCCCGCTACTCGCCGCAGATGGGCTTCGAGGGCGCCAATGTCATTTTCGACAGCTGGGTGCATCCGCTGATGATGGGGCTTGAGGAGCACCTGCTGCAGATGTTCCGCGGCGACTTCGAATTCCACGACGACGCCGGCTCCTCGCATCTGGGCCATGGCCACGGCGCGGCAGCCGGCGAGACCGGCACCACCGCTGACGAGGCCGAGGCGACCCAGCCTATTCATGCCGAACCGGCTGCCGCGGCTGTTCCCGGCGAGCCGTCCTGGACATCCGACGCAGAACGCGAACTTCGCAAGATCCCCTTCTTTGTCCGCGGGAAGGCGCGGCGCAACACCGAATCCTATGCCGTCCAGAACGGCCTCAACCCGATCACGATCGAGACCCTGTACGATGCAAAAGCACACTTCGGGCGCTAACGCCGCCCCGGTCAATGTTGTCCTGATCACGCTCGACAATCACATGTCGGCGGCGGTGGACGACGCGCGGAAGATGCTGGTGCGCGACATTCCGAACCTGCGTCTCACCGTGCACGCGGCCACCGACTGGAACGACCATCCGCACAAGCTGCAGGCCTGCAAGGACGATGTCGCCAGAGGCAACATCATCGTCGCCTCGATGCTGTTCATCGAGGAGCACGTCAAGGCGATCGGACCGGACCTGGCGGCGCGGCGCGAGCACTGCGACGCGATGATGTGCTGCATGTCGGCCGGCGAGATCATGAAGAACACCACGATGGGGCGCTTCAAGATGGACGGCGAGCAGAAGGGTCCGCTGGCGCTGTTGAAGAAGCTGCGCGGCGACAGCTCCAAGGCCAGGAAGGACACCGGCCGGACCGCGGGCGAACGCCAGATGGCGATGCTCAAGCGGCTGCCGAAACTTCTACGCTTTATCCCCGGCACCGCCCAGGATGTGCGCAACTACTTCATCGCCATGCAGTACCGGATCGCCGCATCCGACGTGAACATCGCCAATCTGGTGCGGCTTCTGGTCGACAAGTATTCCGATGGCGAGCGTCGTGTGTTGCGCGGATCGGTGACGGCGGCGGCGCCGGTCGAATATCCCGACCAGGGCGTCTATCACCCCGCCATCAAGGGCCGGGTGAGCGCCTCGCTCAACGCCTTGCCGAGCAAGCGCGACGCCAAGGGGACGGTCGGCCTGCTGCTGTTGCGCTCCTACATCCTGTCGGGCGACACCGGTCACTATGACGGCGTCATCGCGTCACTCGAGCGCCGCGGCTTCAACGTGGTTCCGGTATTCTGCTCAGGCCTCGACATGCGCGGCCCGGTGCGGCAGTTCCTGTCAGGCGGCAAGACCGGCACGACCATCGATACGCTGCTGTCGCTCACCGGCTTTTCGCTGGTCGGCGGCCCCGCCTATTCCGATGCGGCCGCCGCCGCTGAGGTGCTCTCAGGGCTCGACGTGCCTTACGTCGCCGCCCACGTTACCGAGTTCCAGTCGATCGAGCGCTGGGAAGCTTCCGACCAGGGCCTGATGCCGATCGAGACCACGATCATGGTGGCGATCCCCGAACTTGACGGCGCCACCGGCACGATGGTGTTCGGCGGTCGCACCGAAAACAATGACGGCGCGCAGCCCTGCGTTTGCGCGCGCAACATGGGCACCTGCCCCAAGGGCCGTTCCTGCATGAGCGCGCATCCGGAGCGGGTGGAAGTGCTGGCCGGCCGGATCGAGAAGCTCGTCGCCCTGCGCAAGAGCGAGCGGGCCAACCGCAAGGTTGCGCTGACGATCTTCAACTTCCCGCCAAATGCCGGCAACATGGGCACCGCGGCTTTCCTGTCGGTGTTTGAATCGCTGCACGCAACGATGCTGCGCATGCAGGCCGAGGGCTACACGATCGAGGTGCCCGAAGACGCAGAAGCGCTGCGCGACCTGGTGCTGGGTGGCAATGCCGCCTCCTATGGCGCGCTCGCCAATGTGCACGCCATGGTCAGCGCCGACGATCATGTGCGCAACGAGAAATATCTGGGTGAGATCGAGGCTGCCTGGGGCCCGGCGCCGGGCCGGATCTTCACCAATGGCCAGTCGATCTTCGTGCTCGGCCGCCAGTTCGGCAATGTGCTGGTCGCGGTGCAGCCGGGCTTTGGCTATGAAGGCGACCCGATGCGGCTCCTGTTCGAGAAGGGCTTTGCGCCGACCCACGCCTTCGCCGCCTTCTACACCTATCTCAAGCGCACCTACCGGGCGGATGCGGTGCTGCATTTTGGCACCCATGGCGCGCTCGAATTCATGCCCGGCAAGCAATCCGGCATGTCGTCGAAATGCTGGCCGGACCGGCTGATCGGCGATCTGCCGAACTTCTATCTCTATGCCGCCAACAATCCGTCAGAAGGCACCATCGCCAAGCGGCGGTCGGCTGCGACGCTGGTCTCGTACCTCACCCCGCCGGTCACCAATGCCGGGCTCTACAAGGGGCTGAGCGAGCTCAAGGCGACGCTCGACCGGCTGCGCAACCTCAATGAAAGCCAGGCGGACGAATATGCCGAGACCTTCGAGCTGGTTCTGGTCCAGGCCGAACAGCTGGAACTGTTGCGCGATGCCTCGACGCTGGACCGCGACGCCTATGTCAACGCGCTCACCGCCGCCATGCTGGAACTCGAATACGCGCTGATCCCGCATGGCCTGCATGTCGCGGGCCGGGCCATGAGCGAGGCGGAACGCCGCGAGATGCTCAAGCTGATCGCCGAGGCTGACGAGACTGAAACGCCCCCCGCATCCGTGATCGACGCCATCGTCAAACTCGACCAGGCCGCGATCAAGGCCGCCCGGACCGGCAGCGACGAGGCAAACGCGCTCATCGACCGGCTGGTGCGCGCCAATGCCAATCTCGCCCAAAACCGCGAACTCGATGGGCTGATCACCGCGCTCGACGGCCGTTTCGTCGCCCCCTCGCCCTCGGGCGACCTGCTGCGCACGCCCGACATGCTGCCCACCGGCCGCAACATCCACGGCTTCGATCCGTTCGGCATCCCGAGCGCCTATGCGGTCAAGGATGGCGCCCGCCAGGCGGCCAAGGTGCTGGAGCGCTATTTCGAGACCGACGGCAAGCTGCCCGAAACCATCGCCATCGTGCTGTGGGGCACCGACAATCTGAAATCCGAAGGCGGCCCGATGGCCCAGGCGCTGGCGCTGATGGGCGCACGGCCACGGCTTGATGCCTACAACCGGATCTGCGGCGCCGAGCTGATCCCGCTTGACGAGCTCAAGCGCCCGCGCATCGACGCGGTGATGACGCTGTCGGGCATCTTCCGCGACCTGCTGCCGATGCAGGCCTCGATGCTGGCGGAAGCCTCCTATCTCGCGGCCATCGCCGATGAGCCGGTCGAGATGAACTTCGTCCGCAAGCACGCCATGGTCTATGCCGAAGATCACGGCTGCGCCATCGAGCAGGCGGCCTACCGGGTGTTCTCCAATGCCGAGGGCGCTTATGGCGCCAACGTCAATTTCCTCATCGGCTCCAGCGCCTGGTCGGACGACCAGGAAATCGCCGACTTGTACACCAACCGCAAGGGCTTCGCGATCGACCGCAAGGGCAAGTCCTCGGCGCAGGTGGAGCTGCTCAACGATGTCTTCGCCAAGGTCGACATGGCCTACCAGAACCTCGATTCGGTCGAACTCGGCGTGACCACCATCGATCATTATTTCGATACGCTGGGCGGCATTTCGAAGGCCGTGTCGCTGGCCCAGGGCGGCAAGCAATTGCCGGTCTACATCTCCGACCAGACCCAGGGCGAAGGCCGGGTCCGGACACTGGGGGAGCAGGTGGCGCTCGAGACGCGCACAAGGTCGCTCAACCCGAAATGGTTCGAAGGCATGCTGGCGCATGGATATGAAGGCGTGCGCCAGATCGAGGCCCAGATCTCCAACACGATGGGCTGGTCGGCCACGACCGGCGATGTGCAGCCCTGGGTCTACCAGAAGCTGAGCGAGACCTTCATTCTCGACGAAACCATGCGCCGCAGGCTTTCGGAGCTCAATCCGGCCTCTTCCCTGCGCATGGTCAACCGCCTCATCGAGGCAAGAGACAGAAATTATTGGACGCCGGACGACGAAACCTGGGCCGCGCTCTGTGCTGCGGGCGAGGAAATGGAAGATCGTGCCGAAGGCTTGTCCGTGGAGGCTGCAGAATGAACCTATACACCCACCCGCGCACGATGTTTGACGAAGCCCGGACCGCAAAGCTGCGCGATGCAGCAGGTCTCAACGGGGATGGTGACGGCGACGGCAGCGTCCAGGTTCACCTCGAAACCGAGATGGACGCCGGCAAGGCCAAGGTGTTCGCAATCTACGGCAAGGGCGGCATCGGCAAGTCCACCACCTCGTCCAATCTGTCGGTGGCGTTCTCGCTCTTGGGCAAGCGGGTGCTGCAGATCGGCTGCGACCCCAAGCATGATTCCACCTTCACCCTGACCAAGAGCCTGATCCCGACGGTGATCGACGTTCTGGAAGGCGTCGATTTCCATCCGGAGGAATTGAGGACCGAGGACTTCGTGTTCGAGGGCTACAATGGCGTGCAGTGCGTCGAGGCAGGCGGCCCGCCCGCGGGCACCGGCTGCGGCGGCTATGTCGTCGGGCAGACGGTGAAGCTCCTCAAGGAGCATCATTTGCTCGAGGACACCGACGTGGTGATCTTCGACGTGCTGGGCGATGTGGTCTGCGGCGGCTTTGCCTCTCCGCTGCAGCACGCCGAGCGCGCCGTGGTGGTGGCCGCCAATGATTTCGACTCGATCTTCGCCATGAACCGCATCGTTGCGGCGATCAAGGCCAAGTCGAAGAACTACGACGTGCGGCTGGGCGGCGTCATCGCCAACCGCTCGCGCGAGACCGACCAGATCGACCGCTACAACGAGGCCATCGGCCTCAAGCGGCTCGCCCATATCGTCGATTCCGATGCAGTGCGGCGCAGCCGGCTGAAGAAATGCACCCTGTTCGAAATGGGCGACGACCCGGAAATCGTGTCGATCCAGCAGGAATACATGAAGCTGGCCGAACAATTGTGGGCCGGAACCGAGGAACTTGCCGCCAATCCGATGAAGGACCGGGAAATCTTCGATTTCCTCGGCTTTGAGTGAGACCGACCATGCACGACGCCGCCTACATCAAGCGCCGGGACGAGATCCAGCATTATTTCGACCGCACCGCGCTCGAAGCCTGGAAACGCCTGACCTCGACGGAAAAGGTGTCGGGCGTGCGCGCCACGGTGCGCGCCGGGCGTGACGCGATGCGGGTGGAGATCCTCAGGCGCTTTCCGCAGGATCTCAGCGGCTGGCGCATTCTCGATGCCGGCTGCGGCGCTGGCCCGCTCGCCATCGAGCTGGCGCATCGCGGCGCCGATGTTCTGGGCGTCGATCTGTCGCCGCAGATGGTCAGCCACGCCAACGAGGCGCTGCCCGAGATCAGGAATGGCGGGTCGGTCAGGCTGATCGCCGGCGACATGCTCGCCGCCGAGCATGGGGAATTCGACGGCGTTGTCTCGATGGACGCGCTCATCCATTACGACGCCAAGGCCGCCGAGGCCGCGATTGCGGGCCTGGCGCGCCGCACCAGCCGCAGAATCGTGTTCACGCTGGCGCCGCGGACCCGGCCGCTGGTCGTGATGCAGGCCGTCGGCAAGATGTTTCCGCGCGGCGACCGGTCGCCTGCGATCCAGCCGGTGGCGATCAACCGGCTGATCACCGAGACGCTCGCACGCTCCGACATGGCCGGCTGGCGCAGCCATGCGCCGGCGCGGATCTCGCGCGGGTTCTACATTTCCGAAGCACAGGAGCTCGCCCGATCATGAGCCTTGTCGCCAAAGCCAATCGCAAGATGCTTGATACCTGGAAGGGCCTCGGGCCGCGCTATCTGCCGTTTGCAGACGCCGCGACCGCGGATCTGCCACTGTCACGGCTGCTGCGGCTGTCGATGTTCCAGTGGTCCATCGGCATGGCGGCGGTTCTTCTGACAGGCACGCTCAACCGGGTGATGATCGTCGAACTTGGCATCCCGGCGGCGCTGGTGGCGCTGATGATCGCGATCCCGGTGCTGGCGGCCCCGTTCAGGGCCCTGATCGGCCATCGCTCCGACACCTACAAATCGGCGCTCGGCGTCCGCCGCGTGCCCTATATCTGGCTGGGAACCATCCTGCAGTTCGGCGGACTGGCGATCATGCCGTTTGCGCTTCTGGTGATGCATTCGCAAGTGACCGGCCCCGCCTGGGGTGGACCGGCGGGCGCGCTGCTGGCGTTCCTGATGACCGGCATCGGCATGCACATGGCGCAGACCGCGGGCCTGGCGCTCGCCACCGACCTGTCGGCGGAAGAAAACCGGCCGCGGGTGGTCGCGCTGATGTATGTCATGCTGCTCGTCGGCATGCTGGTCTCCTCGATCATCTTCGCCTTCCTGCTGCGCGATTTTGCGCCGCTGCTGCTGATCAAGGTGGTGCAGGGCGCGGCTGTGGCGACGGTGGTGCTCAACATCATCTGCCTGTGGAAGCAGGAGCCGCGCAATCCGGTGGCCACCCGGCATGAGCGGCCCACCGTCCGGTTCGGAGAAGCCTTTGCCGCCTATCGCAAGGAGAAGGGCACCCTGCGGCTGCTCGTGGCCGTCGCGCTCGGCTCGGCGGCCTTCTCGATGCAGGACGTGCTGCTTGAACCCTATGGCGGCGAGGTTCTCAAACTCTCGGTAAGCCAGACGACGTTCCTGACGGCAATCTGGGCCGCCGGCACGCTGCTTGGTTTCGGCTATGCCGCCCGCGCCCTGAAGCAGGGTGCAAACCTTTACCGGCTCGCAGCACTCGGGCTGATCGCAGGCGTCGCAGGCTTCTCGGCGATCATCTTCTCCGAACCGCTTCACGCCACCAACCTGTTCCGCGCCGGTGTGTGCATCATCGGCTTTGGCGGCGGGCTGTTTGCCGTGTGCACCATGGTTGCAGCCATGGATATCGCGGAAAAATCGGACAATGGACTGGCCATCGGGGCCTGGGGCGCGGTGCAGGCCACGGCCATCGGGCTCGGTCTCGCGGCTGGCGGACTGATCCGGGACGTCGTCAACGGCCTTGTCGCCGGCGCCGAGCCCGGCGCCGCGATGACTGCGCCCGCGGCCGGATACAGCGTTGTCTATCATCTTGAAATCGGTCTGCTGTTCATGGCGCTCGCGGCTCTCGGGCCGCTCGCTGCACGGCGCCAAACCCATGTTCAGGCCCGGAGCGCCCGCTTCGGACTGGCAGAAATGCCCGGCTGAGCGCCGGGCGCTTGAAGGAGAGAAGTCATGGAAACCGGAGCCATCACATCGTATATCGATGTCGCCCAGGTCACGCTCTATGCGTTCTGGGTGTTTTTCGCACTGTTGCTGTTTTATATTCGCCAGGAAGACCGCCGCGAGGGCTATCCGCTCGAAGCGGACCAGTCTGGGTTCTTCAACCGGGATGACTGGTTTTTCGTGCCGCCCGCCAAGACGTTCCTGCTGCCGCACGGCCATGGCGAGGTCCTGGCGCCCAATGCCAGGCGCGACAATGCCGACCGGCCCGTAAAGGGCACCAGGCTCGGCAATTTCTCCGGCGCTCCCTATTTGCCGACCAGTGAAAATCCGATGCTCGATTCCATTGGCCCCGGATCGTGGGCGGAACGATCCGACACGCCCGATCTCACACATCATGGCGATCCCAAGATCGTGCCGTTGCGGGTGGCTGCCGACTTCAATATCGCCGAGGGCGAAATCAATCCGGTGGGCTTGCGCGTCGTTGGATGCGACCTCGTTGTGGCGGGCACGATCTCCGACATCTGGGTCGACCGTTCGGAGCAGGTGCTGCGCTATCTCGAAGCCGTCACCGAAGTGGGCGAAGCGCCCAGGACAATCCTGGTGCCGATCAATTTCGGCGTCTTCCGCAAGGTGCGCGATGGAAGCCGGATCTTTCACGTCCATGCGCTGCGCGGCGAGCAGTTCGCTCTCGTTCCCGGCACGCGAGAGCCCGAGAGCATCACCCTGCTCGAGGAAGACAGGATCACGGCCTATTACGGTTCCGGCCTGCTTTACGCCGAACCTCACCGCCAGGAGCCGCTGGCATGAGCGAGACCGGCGGACCAGAACATGATTACGAACCGGTGCCGGGTCTCCCGGCCCGGCTCCCGGAAGGTGAATACGTCCTGTGGCAGGGCGCGCCGTCCTCGGCGGCAGTCTCCCGTCACGTGCTGAAGACACGCTGGATCGCGGGCTACTTCGCGGTGCTGGTCGCCTGGAACATTTCCGCCGGCCTCTACGACGGACGTCTTCCGAGCGAAATCCTGTTTTCTTCAGGCGCACTCGCCATCCTGTCGATGATCGGCATCGGCCTGATGGAGGCCTTTGCCTGGGGCGTGCAGAAAACCACGCTCTACACCATCACCAACAAGCGCGTCGTCATGCGTATCGGCGTGGCGCTGTCGGCGACGTTCAACCTGCCGTTCACGCGGATTGTCTCGGCCGACATGCGCGAGGGCAAGAACGGGGTTGGCGACATCGCGCTGACGCTTTTGCCTGGCGACCGGCTTTCGTGGCTGGTGTTCTGGCCGCATGTCCGGGGCTTTCGCAAGGGCGCGCTGATGCCGCAGATGATCTGCCTTAAGGACGTGGCGATCGCCGGCAATGTGCTGGCGGCGGCGCTGGCCAGCACCCGCGCGCCGGAGACCGTCGCTAGACCGGCGTCAACTGCAACCAAACAGACGGGCCGGCCAGCCGCCGGCCGCATTGTCGAAGCCGCGGAGTAAGACCATGAACGCGTTCACCCCAAGCCTCCCAGACACCAAGGGCCGCCCGGAAAAATCAGGCCGGACTGCAGGCCGGTTTCCGCGGCTGCCGCTGGTGATGGGGCTTGGGCTGATCGGGTTCACCTTTGCCGCCATCCTGTTCGGAATGAAGACCGGCATCGGCACCATGATCGACGTCTACGGGCAGCCCGCGGCAATCCGCGACATCGTGATCACCGGCGCCCATGACACCGAAATCACCATCACCGACGCCCAGACAGGCGAACTCATCAGACAATTTTCGCCGACAGAGGGTGGATTTGTGCGCGGCTCGCTCAGGGCCCTGACGCGCATGCGGCTTGTGGCAGAAATGCCCGAGAGCCTGCCCTACCGGCTGATCAGATGGGAGAACGGCTCCGTGTCGCTCTCCGATACCGCCACCGGCGAACGGCTTTATCTCAACGCTTTCGGGCCTGATAACGCCGCCGCTTATGCTGAAATGCTAGCTTCGAGAGGGAATGAGAAGCCATGAGCAAGACACCGCTGATAGGACGGCGCAAGGAGGAGGTTCCGTGCACCGTGGAAATCAACAATACATTCGAGGAACTGGGCGCGCACCTGCGCTTTGACAATGGGGTGATTGTTCACCCCGGCGACGAGGTGATCGTGCATGGCTCGCCCATCGAGGTTCCCTACGGACATCGCGAGAGCTTCCGCCGCACCGCGACCATCACGCGCGCCAGCCTGCTCGAGCGCGGCTGGACACGCGCCACCGGCGATTTCGAATTCATGGAACTCTGCGAGTTCAGCTTTTCAGAGAGGGCACAGGCATGAACAAGCACGTTGAACCTGACCTCGCCAAGAGCAAGAATTCTGCCGGGGATCGTCCCGACATCAACGACACGACCAAGACAGCCGTCGAATCGACGATGCTCAATCCGCGGTTCTACACCACCGACTTCGACGAGATGGACCGTCTCGATGTTTCGGGCGTGCGGGAGGAATGGGACGAGCTGATCGCCGAAATGCGCTCGGATCCCAACAAGGGCCATTTCAAGCGCAACGCCGACTGGGACCAGATCGACATCGACGCGCTGCCGGACGATCTGCGCCGGGAATTCATCGATTTCCTGGTCTCCTCGCTGACGGCCGAGTTTTCCGGCTGCGTACTCTACAAGGAGATGAAGCGCCGCGGCACCAACCAGGAGATCTGCGAGCTGTTCGGGCTGATGAGCCGCGATGAAAGCCGCCATGCGGGCTTCATCAACGATGCGCTCAAGGAGTTCAACATCGGTGTCAACATGGGCTTCCTCGCCAAGGCGAAGAAATACACCTATTTCCGTCCGAAGTTCATTTACTACGCGACCTACCTGTCGGAAAAGATCGGCTACGCCCGCTACATCACCATCTACCGGCATCTGCAGAAGCATCCGGAAAAGCGCTTTCATCCGATCTTCAAGTGGTTCCAGGAATGGTGCAATGACGAGTTCCGTCATGGCGAGGCGTTTTCGCTGATCATGCGTTCGGATCCGAAGCTGACGTCTGGCGTCAACAAGTACTGGATCAAGTTCTTCCTGCTGGCCGTGTTCGCCACCATGTATGTGCGCGACCATGCCCGTCCGGCGTTTCACAAGGCGATCGATATCGACATCGAGGACTACGACATGCGGGTGTTCCGCCTGACCAGCGAAATCACCAAGCAGGTGTTTCCGCTGACCCTCGATCTCGATCACCCGGGCTTCATCGCGGCCTTGCGCAAGCTCAACCGGATCAATGCCGACGTCAACGCGGCCGCCGAACGCGGCGGCATTGCAGGCAGGATCGCCAAGGGCTGGCACATGGCTCGCGCCGGCCTGACCTTCGCCCGGCTCTACATGATCCCGACGCAGACCAACCACGTGCCGGCAAAGAGCCGGCTGCAGCCGGTCTGGTAAGGGGCGCCCGGGATGATCTTCCTGTCCGCAGTCCTGATCGCAAGCGCCGCCTGGTGGGTCGCCACCGGGCTGGTGCTGGCGCTGGCGCGGGCGGGAAACCGGTATTTCAAGACCGTGATGGCGCTCGCCACCGGGGTGGCCGTGCTCGGCATGTTCGGGCTGATCGCCACCGCCGGCGACAGCACCACCGCGCTCTCGGCCTATATTGCCTTCTTCTCGGCGCTCGCCCTGTGGGCGTGGCATGAGACCACGTTCCTGATCGGGCTGGTGACCGGGCCGCGGCGGATTGCGGCTGGGGATTCGCCACGGGAGAAAACACGGTTCCGCGCCGCGTTCCTCACGGTGCGCGATCATGAAATCGCGCTGTTTGCCACCGTGCTGGGGCTCGTGTGGTTCATGGGCGGCGTCGAGAACACAACCGGACTGCTGGCCTTCAGCCTGTTGTGGGTGATGCGGGTCTCGACCAAGCTCAACATCTATCTCGGCGCACGGCACGCGATCAGCGACATGCTGCCCGACCGGCTGTCCTATCTCAAAAGCTATTTCCGCACCGACCGGACCAGCGGCTGGTTCTATGTTTCGCTCGGCGGCACCGCCCTTCTGCTGGCCTGGCTGGTCTTTGCCGCGGCAACGGCGGAAACAGATCACGCAGCGGTCAAGTGGACGCTGCTGGCGGCCTTCGCGGCGCTGGCGCTGATCGAACATTTGTTTCTCGTTTTGCCGGTTCGCGATTCTGCCCTGTGGGGCTGGGCAATGGACAAGACCAGGACAAGAACACCGAGCACGAGCCGGGAGAAACCGGCCAAGCTTCACACCACACCGGAATCGGAAACTTCCCGCGCAGCCGCGCGGGCATGAGCTAAGGGGGATCACCCACATGGACTTCAACCGCTACTTCACATCACAGCTCGACACGCTGCATGAGGCAGGCAATTACCGTGTCTTTGCTGAACTCGAGCGGCATGCCGGCGGCTTCCCCCGCGCCACCCGGCATCGCGCCGACGGCACCACCCACGAGGTGACGGTCTGGTGCTCGAACGACTATCTCGGCATGGGCCAGAACCCCAAGGTGATCCAGGCCATGCATGAAGCGGTCGACCAGTGCGGCGCCGGCGCCGGCGGCACCCGCAACATCTCGGGTACCAATCACGCCCATGTGCTGCTGGAACATGAACTGGCGGACCTGCACAACAAGGAAGCCGCGCTGATCTTCTCGTCGGGCTATGTCTCCAACTGGGCGGCGCTCGGCACCCTTGGCGCGAAGATTCCCGGCCTGATCATCTATTCCGACGCGCTCAACCACGCCTCGATGATCGAAGGCATCCGTCACAGCCGCGCCGAGAAACGCCTGTGGCGGCACAATGACCCTAAACATCTGGCGGAGCTGATGGCCGCTGATGATCCGAACGCGCCGAAGCTGGTGGCGTTCGAGAGCGTCTACTCGATGGATGGCGACATGGCGCCGATCGAAGACATTCTGGACGTGGCCGAACGCTTCGACGCCATGACCTATCTTGATGAGGTTCACGCGGTCGGCATGTACGGCCCGCGCGGCGGCGGGGTGGCCGAACGCGACGGGTTGATGGACCGGGTGACGATCATCGAAGGCACGCTCGGCAAGGCCTTTGGCGTGATGAGCGGCTATATCACCGGCTCGCGGGCCGTGTGCGATTTCATCCGCAGCTTCTCCTCGGGCTTCATCTTCACCACGGCCATTCCGCCGGCGCTGGCAGCAGGCGCCACCGCATCGATCCGGCATCTGAAGGTCAGCCAGATGGAACGGGCCGGACATCGCAACAATGTCGCCAGGTTCCGCGCCATGCTCGATGCCAAGGGCATTCCGCACATGCGCAACCCCAGCCATATCGTGCCGGTGATGGTGGGCGACGCCAAGAAGTGCAAGTGGATCTCGGACATCCTGCTCGACACCTACGGGGTCTATGTCCAGCCGATCAACTATCCGACGGTGCCGGTCGGCACCGAGCGGCTCAGGTTCACGCCGACGCCGATGCACAGCGATGGCGACCTGCGTCATCTGGTGGACTCGCTGTGCGATTTATGGTCGCAATGCGCGCTGTCGCGCGCGGTGGCCTGATCCGGGCCGGCCGAAGCCTGGATCAGGACGGAACTGGCAGGGTCCAGGGAGGAAAGCCCGTGACGGTGGTGACGTTTTCGCTGTTCGGATTTTCCTCGCTGCGCCAGCGCCTGTGGGCGTTTTCGCAGATGGGGCTGGCCAAGCCCGGATTGCGCGCGATGCCTGACCTGAGCTTCTTCAAGCTGATGGGCACCGGGTCGGGCGCGGGGTTTTCGACATGGCCGAATTTCGGCGTCTACACGCTGCTTGCCGAATGGCCGTCGCTCGATATCGCCCGCCAGCGCATCACTTCCGCGGAAGCTCTGGACGGGTACCGCAGGACCGCCGACCGCACCGCGACGCTCTATCTGGAGCCGGTCTCGACACGCGGGCACTGGGACGGACATGTCTTTCCCGTCGCGGACGACGCAGGCCCGCAGACGCTGCCGCTGGTTGCGATGACGCGCGCCTCGATCCGGCCGGCAAAACTGATCCGCTTCTGGTCAAAGGTGCCCGCGATTTCAGCCACGGCCGAGGCCGAACAGCGACGGCAATTCATGATCGGCACCGGCGAAATTCCCTGGCTTCACCAGGTCACGCTGTCACTGTGGCACTCGGTCGAGGCGATGGAGAGGTTTTCGAAATCCAGCCCGACCCATGGAGAAGCCGTGCGCTCAGCCTACAGGGACGGCTGGTTTTCGGAATATTGCTTCACGCGGTTCAACCTGCTGGCCGTGGACGGCCACTGGCAGGGGCTGGACGGCGTGTCAGAACAGGATAAGAACGGCGCCACGGCGCAGGACGACGGCCGCGCAGGCGGCACCCTTGCGGCCGCGGCCGGAATTTGAGACAGGACAAGACGATGAATGTACACCCGACGATCATCCCGGCAATCGCGGACGACGGCTCCCTCTATCCGGTCGAAAAGCTGAAGGCGCATGCCGACGGGCTGTTTCATCTCGCGGTGTCGATCTTCGTCTTCGATGGCGATCATCTGCTGATCCAGAAGCGGGCGCAGTCAAAATATCATTGCGGCGGCCTCTGGGCCAACACATGCTGTTCGCATCCCCACTGGGACGAACCTATCGACAGCTGCGCCCGGCGGCGGCTGAAGGAAGAGCTCGGCTTCAACGTCCCGCTGTCGCGCCGCCGCGTGGTCGAGTACTCTGCCGACGTCGGCAACGGCCTGCACGAGCACGAGAAGGTGACGATGTATATCGGCGCGGCCGACCGGTCGGTGCTTGAGCTCGCACCGGATCCGCGCGAGGTCGAAGAGACCCGCTGGATCACCCGTGACGCGCTGCACGCCGAGATCGCCCGGCACCCGGAGCAGTTCACCCCCTGGTTCCGGATCTACGCGGAACGCTATCCCAACCTGGTTCTCTGACCGGCCGGATCTCTTTGTCAGCCGACCCGATGCCTCTGAGCCGGGGGGGGGGAATGGCCGATCCATGCCGTGAAGTGTGCGGCAATGACAGCCGGACCTGATCGCCGGGCAGCAAGCTGGCATATCGCAGTCCCTGGAAACAGAAGAACCGGAGATCTTGCGATCTCCGGTTCTCCTTATGCGCAGACGGACACCGAGGGAAAGTGCCGCCTGCTGCAGGGCTCAGTCGGCGGATGCCAGAGCCTTCCCCCCATCACTCGTACCGGAGGCCGGCGCGAGCGAAGTTGTTTCATCCGGCGCCAAGACCTGCGTCTCTCCCGGAACGTAGGTGTTGTAGTCGGGAACGCCGGTGCCGGTGGTGGTTCCCAGCGCGTCGACATAGTCCTGAAGCATCGACACGCCATAGAGCGGCTTCTGGACGCCGTTGTGGCAGGTCGCGCAGGAGACTTTCAGAACGTCGCCCTCGGGCCCCTTGCGATTGGCCGGGAATACCGGCGCCAGCGGCGTCATGAAGGTCTGGTTCAAGTCCCGGGCCATGCGGATGCCGTGCCAGGCGCTGACCCGTTGCGGCGGGCTCTGGTCCCAGTCGTTGAAGGCGCGGCTGTTGTGGCAGACCACGCAGTTGACGCCGAGGCTTTCCGACATGTGCATCATCAAGGCCCAGGTCTTCTCGGTTTCCTTGGTGGTGGTCGTGTTCGAGCCGTCCGGCAGGGCGTTCAGCGAATGCACGCGGATTACCTCGTCTTCGAGCAGGTAGCTCTCCAGCGCGTTGGACGGCAGGGAGGTCATGCCGGCTGTCTCGTTGACAATGTTCTGGCCATCGCGCCAGCCCACTGCCCTGCCCTTTTCGCCCGGACCGAGGTCGCGCGACCAGACATTGGCCGGCACCGGCTCGCCGCGGTGGCAGGTGTAGCAGGTGACGCCGGTCTGGGCGACATGCGGCTGCCAGTTCTCGTTGACGTGCTGGGTCATCTCGATCATGCGCCGGGAGACAACCTTTGTGTAGACCTCGTCAGAGGCGAGGTTCTCCTCGTTGTGGCAATAGGTGCAGCCCTGCTCGGGCGACACCCATGCCGTGATATCCGCCATGAGGGCGTTGAACTGATCCGTCGACAGATGGCCCAGGACCTGAACATTCTCGTAGACGTCGCCGGCCCGGTCGCCTTCGGGATCCGGCTCGTACACCGGCTCGGGCGGAACATTGGCGAGCCGCAGCGCCGCCTGGTCCTCACGATCGGAGATCTGCACCAGGCCGGTCCCGCGATAGCCGACCTGGGTGGTGTCGACCGGCGGCAGGTCCCAGTCGGCGCCGACTATGATGGCGGCTCCGAGAAAGACGGCACCGGCTGCGGCAAATGGTATCCAGAGTTGTTTCATTGTCTTATCCCCCTATGGCCGGATCAACGACGGTCGGCCACATGTCGGGAAGCGGCGCGACAATGCCGTGCTTCATTCCCCACAGGTACCAGTTGTCGACCACGGTTCCGGTCAGCAAGATTCCGATGCCACCGGTGATTGGCGTGAGAACGGCGAACCACCAGGCCCAGCGGTGAATGGATTCCATGGTGGCGTTGAAGCCCATGGTCCATCTCCAGAACAGGGCGGCGCGTTCGGACGCGGTGCCGCGATCGGTGATCTGCTCGAGTTCGCGCTCGCCGCCGTAGCGGGTGACCGCGAGAATGGTCGCCGCATGCATGGCAAACAGCAGAACGGAACCATACAGGAAGACGATCGAGAGACAGTGGAACGGGTTGTAATAGAGATTGCCGTAGCGGATCGAGAACGCTGCGGTCCAGTCGAGATGCGGGAAGATGCCGTAAGGCACCGCCTCCGCCCATGACCCCATCAGCAACGGCCGGAACAGGCCCAGCACCAGGAACAGGAAGATCGCCGAGCCGAAGGCCCAGAAGACATGGGTGCCGAGGCCGAGCGCGCGCGCGCGGACGTAGATCCTGGCCCACCACAACAGAACCGAGGCCAGCAGGAAGACGCTCGAGATGATGTACCAGCCGCCCTCGTTCAGCGGCGGGATCGAGAGCCCGTATTTCGCCGGCGGCGGCTCAAGCGCCAGCCAGAACAGCTGGCGGATGAACTGGAACGGATCCCAGCCGACAGAAGCCAGCATGTTCATGCCGATGATGACAAACCAGATGGTTCCCGCAATCAGCGACGCGGTGCCCAGAAAGCCGAGATAGATCGGTCCGATCTGGGCATTGCCGAACCAGCCGGCAAGCCAATTGTAAGACGGGGTTCCGACGCGCTCGTCGTCTCCGCGGGGCAGCGGGATCCCGGCTTCGACGGGACCGCGGACCTGGACTTGGGTAAAGATGTTTTGATATTGCATGATCAGATCCCTTTCAGCTCCAGATCGGCAGATCGAGCCACCAGTTCCACCACTCCGGCCAGCCCCTGTTCCAGAGCGGACCGCTGATGATGATACAAACGGCGCTCCAGAAACCCGCGTTCAGGGCAAGCACCAGACCAAGGCGGTGGATGCCCAGCGTGCCAACGGAATACCCGATGATGTCGCGGAAGAAGGTATCTTCGTGCTCCGGCGTCTTGACCTCGCTGGCGGTGTTGCGAAACGTGCCGTCGCGGCCCGGATTGCTCGCCGACAGGACCAGGCCGCCGTGCAGCGCGAGCGCCAGCGTCGTGGTAAAGAACAGCGACACGGCGAGCATGTGCGCGGGATTGTAGTGGAAGTGCAGATACTGGTATCCGACGTTCGACACCCAATCGAGATGGCTGAAGATGCCATAGGGGAAACCGTGGCCCCAGGCGCCAAGCAGCATCGGACGGAACACGACCAGCGTGACATAGGCAAAGATCGCGACGCCGAAGGCGAAGGGAACATGATAGCCGATGCCGAGTTTGCGGCAGATCTCCACCTCGCGCAACGCCCAGGACACGAAGGCCCCGATCGCGCAGATGGTGATCACCTGCCAGAGGCCGCCTTCGGCCAGAGGCGCCAGTCCGAGCCCGTAGCTCAGGTCCGGCGGCGCAATGGAAATCCGCCAGATGTTCCAGGTCGGCCCGAGCGCTGCGCCATAGGCCATCAGCGCGGTGCCGAGGCCTGCGAAAAATGCCGTGGTAAGGCCAAAGAAGCCCACGTAAAATGGTCCGACCCAGAAGTCGAACAGGTCACCGCCTAACAGGGTGCCACCGCGGACGCGGTATTTTCTTTCAAAACTGAGCAGCGCCATGGCTTGTCTCCAACCCCGTCTGATCGCGCTGAAGTCACGCGATCCCGTTCCGGGTTTTGCCCATTCCAGATCTCGACCGCGGGCGGGTGGCCGGGGCCAATGCCCCGCCCGCAGTCATTCTTGTCAGCGTTTAGCCAATCATCATGGGGATGAGCCCCATGATGCCCGTCGACGGGTCGAGGGCGCCGGTCACGACCGGTGCGCCTTCGAGCCAGTTGAAGCGAGTCGTGCTCAGCAGGACGAGATGAATCATCACAGCCAGCGCGAACAGGAAGACGCCTTGAACGACCAGCGTCTTGCGCGGGTCAAAGAGCATCCAGATTCTCCACATATCGCTTCTCCTTTAGGTGAGCATTGGCAGGAATGCCGAGACCGTCTGGCCAACGCTTTCAAGCGAAACGTAGCCTTCCGGACCGGGGATCCACGGGCGCCAGAACCAGACGAGAATGTGTGCCACGACGGCTATCGCCACGAAGGCAATCATCCCCTGCAGGTAGTACGAGTGGAACTCCTGTGCTTCGCCTTCGGTCATTCCCGAAAGCGAAACGGTGTTTGGACTGGACATTGAAGTACCTCCTAGTCACAAGCGCTGCGGTGCCCCGCAGCCGGGTGCCTCGGACGCCTGGAACAGGCGGCTTCGGCGGTTAATGCCGGGTTTGGACACCGGCAAAGGCGTGTGGGCCAGTGGGCCGACCGAAACCGACGACCCCGTCCGTTTCGAAAAGTCAGCCCGCAAGCTCTTGATCTGGCCGGGCAATCTGTCCTGACGGATGGGAACCACCTGTCAGGATCGCACCACTAGGCCAAGAAGACGTAGCCCGCGGTTGCATGCGCAGATGCGCGCGCCTCCGCAAAAACCGACTGGCCATGGCTGTCGACGGACGTGCCGCGAAAGGCCGCGACCGCGCGCGACGTCGCTGCCATGGCGAAGCAGATGACAAAGGCGATGGCGACCAGAATCCAGTATTCGAACCGGTCGGTCCGCGACTGCCCGCGGGCCGCCTGTCTCTCCCTGTGGTGCACTGTCATTGTCATCGCACTCTCCCTTTTCGCCGGAGAATCCCGGCTTGTTATGCAGCCCGTCCGCGCCTGAGCGCCTGGCTGGCCAAATTCACATCTTCCTGGTTGACGATAGCGCTGCCGCGGGCGCGGGCTTCCTGTTCGGAGGCGTCGCGCAGCCGTTTGGCGGCGGAAATCCTGACGAGCACCGGCTCCAGACCGATGGCGTGATCGAGTTTTGCCTTGGCTTCCGGCGCCCAGGGCAGCTGGCCCCTATTCCTGGCCGGCGTCGCCTCGACGGCGTCCATGTCGGTGGCCAGCGGCAGGATCGAAAACAGCGCGTCAAACAGCGCGTTGCAGACTTCCTGGATGAGCCAGGATGCGCCCGAATAGCCCATTACCGGCGTGCCTGTGTGGCGGCGGATGATGGCGCCGGGGAAGGATACGGGGATGTAGATCGCCCGCGCGCCCGCCTCGGCCAGATACATGCGCTCGTTGTAGGAGCCGAACATCACCAGCGGCGGCTTGTCCTTGATCATCTGGCGGATGGCCTGATTGTCGGTCTTCTTGCCGGCGACGCGCTGCACCGAGAAGCTGCAGGGCATGCCCATTTCCTCGGTGAGGAAATTGCGGATGCCGCGCTCGTAGGTTTCGCTTGCGACAATGGCGTAGCCGGCGGTGGCGAAGAAATCCTGGGTGACCGAGCGCCACAGGTCCCACATCGGCTTGAGCGTGGTGTGTTTCTCGCGCTCGATGAAGGGTTCGGGATCAAGCCCGAGCATTTCGCCGAGCTGACGCAGGAATGCGGTGGTCGAATGGATGCCGATCGGCGCCTGCAGGTAGGGCCGGTCGAGGGCCTCGCACAACAGTCTGCCAAACTCGCGGTAGAGGCAGACATTGGCCTCGGCATCGGCAAGCTGCTGCACGTCGGCAAGATGGCTGCCAAGCGGGAAGCTCATATTGACCTCGGCGCCGATGCCCTCGATCAGGCGTCGGATCTCGGCGAGATCCGACGGCTGGTTGAACGTGCCGTAGATCGGGCCGATGATGTTGACCTTGGGCCTGGCGCCCTCCTTGCGGGCCTTGGGCGGGCGGACCTTGCCCTTCTTCGGGCCATATTCCGTCCACAGCCACTTCATCGCCCGGTCGGCAGACTGCCACTGGTCCTCGTCGATGGTGCGCGGCAGGAAGCGCTGGATATTCATGCCTTCCGGCGTCACGCCGCCGCCGATCATCTCGGCGATGGAGCCGGTGACGACAACCGCGGGCAGATCGGGGTCAAGTACGGAGCGGGCGCGCTTCATCGCGGCTTCCGTGCCGTGCTGGCCGAGTTCTTCCTCGCCAAGGCCGGTGACGACGATCGGCAGCTCATGCGGCGGCAGCGCGTCGGTGTAGTGCAGCACCGAAGTGACCGGCAGGTTCTCGCAGCCGACCGGGCCGTCAATGATCACCTGCATGCCCTTGATGGCGGTGAAGACATAGACCGAGCCCCAATAGCCCCCTGCCCTGTCGTGGTCGATGATCAGCGTCATGAGCCAATCGCCTCCCCTGAATCCACGGCATTGCGCGAGGCGGCCGCCTTGGCGGCGAATTTCTTGCGGAAAGCCTGGTTGTGAACCGGCGTGTTTTCCCACACGCCGGCATTGTCGCCCTTGCCGACTTCGCCGAAGAATTCCCGCATCCGGTCAAAGCGCGGCTTGTTGGCGATGGCCGCATTGACGACGGCGGCGAGCGAGCCGGCGCCGGCAGGCCCCATCAGGGGGCGCGCCGAGATCAAATTGGTGAAGTAGAGCGAGGGCGTGCCGTTTTCCTTGGCCTTCTGCACCACGGGCGTGGTGCCGATGGCGAGGTCGGGCTTGAACTCGGCCATCGCCGCCAGATCCTGTTCCAGCGAGGCGCGGTAGCGGACCTGGACGCCCCTGGCCTCGAGCCATTCAGCGTCGAGCTTCGAGAATTCGGTCTTCGGACAGGCGGTGCCGACATATCTCAGATCCGCGCCGCTTTCGACCAGCAGGCGCGCGACGATCAGCTCGGAGCCTTCATAGCCCGACAGAGTGATGCGGCCGTTGATGCGGTTTTCCGAAAGGGCTGCGCGAATGGCGCCGCCGAAGGCATTGCGGGCGGCGTCGATCCGCACCTGCGGCACGTTGCAGCCGTCGCCGATCGCCTGCAGCCAGGCATCGGTGCCTTCAAATCCGACTGGCGCGGAGCCGATGACCTTGCGGCCGGCGGAGCGGAACGCCCGCACCGAGGCCGTGTAGAAGGGATGGATTGCGGCCACGGCGGCGCAATCGAGAGCGGCGTAGAGCTCGCGCCACTCGCGAACCGGCACCACCGGACCTGCTGCCAGACCCATAGGCTCCAGCATGGCGGCGATCATCATCGGGTCGGCGGGGAACATCTCGCCCAGAAGCGTGACCGACGGACGTTCCTCGACGCCGGTGCGCGGCGCCTGGACCGGGCCGCTTTCGGCCTCGCCATGGGCATAGTTCAGCATCGCCGAGGAAAGGACGTCCTTGGCCTCGGCATGGGTCGGCACGCCGAAGCCCGGCACGTCGATGCCGACGATGCGCACGCCGTTGATCTGCTTGGGCAGCATCTGCAGCGGCACGCCCGACGCGGTGGGAACGCAGAGGCTGGTGACGACGATGGCGTCGTAGGCCTCCGGATCGGCCATTTCGTGGACGGCGTCGCGGATGTCCTCGTAGAGCTTGCCGGTGACCAGGGATTCCGAATTGAACGGGACGTAGCCGACCGAGCGCTTGGCGCCGTAGAAATGCGAGGTGAAGGTCAGACCGTACACGCAGCAGGCAGAGCCCGACAGGATGGTGCCGACCCGGCGCATGCGAAGCCCGACGCGAAGCGAGCCAAAGGCGGGGCACATCGATTGCGGCTGGTCATGCGGGCCCTTGGGGTAATCCGCCTCCAGCTGCGCCATTACCTCGGACTTGCCCGAAGCCATGGCCTGCGCCTTCATTTTCTCCGCGCCCGATGCGCAGGACATGCCTTCGGCGGCGGCGCTGTCGGCCGGCGTCGGGGCGAGCTCTTCGCGAGTGGGGGAAAAATCATCCATGGTCATACCGTGTCGTAGACGACTTCGAGGGTCGGACGTTCCAGCGCGGAGGCCGGGCACATGTCTTCCGGCTGCGCAGGCACCAGCACGTAATCGCCGCCGGTGTCGGAGGAGTCGAACAGGTTGATCAGCCCGTCCTGGTCGAGCGGTTCAGGCAGGACCGGCGGCGCGAGACCCAGATTGGTGGCGAGCGTTTCAAACAGCGGGCCCCAACGGTTCTCCGGATGGCCGATGATCTGGTAGTTGGCGCTCTTCTTGCGGATATCGTCATCCTGCGGGATCGCGGCCAGCACAGGAATGCCAACAGCCTTGGCGAAGGCAGCCGCCTCACCCGAGCCGTCATCCTTGTTGATGACCATTCCGGCGACGCCGACATTGCCGCCGAGCTTGCGGAAATACTGCACCGCCGAGCAGACATTGTTGGCGACATAGAGCGATTGCAGATCGTTGGAGCCGACGACGACTACCTTCTGGCACATGTCGCGGGCGATCGGCAGGCCGAAGCCGCCGCAGACCACGTCGCCCAAAAAGTCGAGCAGCACGTAGTCGAAATCCCAATCGTGGAAGCCTAGCTTCTCCAGCGTCTCAAAGCCGTGGATGATGCCGCGCCCGCCGCAGCCGCGGCCGACCTCGGGTCCGCCAAGCTCCATGGCGAAGACGCCGTCTCGCTTGAAGCAGACATCGGAAATCTTGAGCTCCGCGCCGGCGGCCTTCATCTTCGAGGACGTCTCGATGATCGTCGGGCAGGCGCGGCCGCCGAACAGCAGCGAGGTCGTGTCGCTCTTCGGATCGCAGCCGATCAGCAGAACCTTCTTGCCGAGCTGGGCCATCATGCAGGAGAGGTTCGCCAGCGTGAAGGACTTGCCGATGCCGCCCTTGCCGTAGATGGCGATGATCTGGGTGTCTTTCTTGACCGGGCCGGTGTGGACCTGGTCCGGCTCAATCGCGGCTTCCTCGCGCAGGAGGTCGTGAATCCGGTCCGTGGCGTTGCCGCTGTAGCCCTCAGTCATTGCAGTTCCCTCCAGTCAAGTATCATTTTCAGGCAGTCAGGATCCCCGAAGGCAGTCCGGTAGGCCGCCTCCGCGTTTCCGGGACTGCCTGAATGGGTAATCAGGCCATCGAGCGAAAGACGCCCGCGGGCCAGGAGATCAAGGACCGCGTGAACATCGGCGGGCCTGAATTCGGCGGCGATGCGGACATGCGCCTCGCGCATGAAGGCCGGCGTGAAGCGGAAACTCATGGTTTCACTGTAGAAGCCGGCCAGAGTGACTTCGCCGCCGCGCCCGAGCACGGCGATCGCCTTGTCCAGAATGTCGGGATCGCCGCTGGCGTCGAGAATCGACGACCACTTGCGGTCTCCGCAGGCCTCTGCGGTGGTCACCTCATAGCCCGCGGCACCGTGACGGCGGGCAGGATTGATCTCCCACACATGCGGCGCAGGATTGCCCATGGCGATGATCAGACGTGCGGTCAGACGACCGACGATGCCGTGGCCGACAACCAGGTCCGGCGGCGCCATGCCGGGCAGCGTCAGCGCATGGTAGGCGGTGGCGGCGAGGGAAAGCAGGGTTCCGTCGCGGGCGAGATCCTCGTCGATCGGGATCACCCGGTCGCTGGCCGTGACCAGCCGCGAAGCGGAGGCGCCGAACAGCGCTGCAGCATCCTGATATCCGCGTGCGCCGGGGACAAAGACCAGGCGGCCCTCGATGTCGCCGCGGCAATCGCTGCCGGCCGAAACCACGCGCCCAACGGATTCATAGCCGGGCACAAGCGGATATCCCATTCCAGGAAACTGGGGCATGCGACCTTCAAACAGCAGCTTCTCGGTGCCGGCGCTGATGCCGCTCCAGATCGTTTCAACAATCACATCGGCATGGCCGGGCTGAGCGACCTCGAGCTGCCGAAGACCGATCCTTTGTGGTTGTTCAAATACGACTGCGTGTGTCTGCATGTGGTTTGATCCAGCCTGACTCAGGCAAGATGCTGCCTCCCAACTGTAATATTATTTTTACGTCCTTATATGTCAACTTTTATTTACACTTCCGCTCGAGAAAATGTCAGGGACGGGCGACAACAAGCGTCGCCATCAGCGGAGACCGGCACGGACGGATGTCAAAGCCCGAGAAGCCGGCGGCCTGCGCCAGGGCAATGATTTCGGCGGGGGAGCGGCATCGCCCCGACCCCATCGCCAGAACATAGATGCCGAAATAGGCGGTCGAGAGCCGTTGCCCGCGCGAGTGGTCGCCCGCCATCGGTTCGGCGATAACCAGGGTCTGGCCGGGCTCCATGGCGGCGCGGACATTGCGCAGAAGCCTGAGAACGACGGCGTCCTCGTGATCGAACAGCACCCGCACGAGAGTGACGCAATCATGGCCGCGCGGCAGCGAATCATCGAGAAAACTGCCGCCATGGCAGTGCGGGCACTGGTGGAGCGGCTGGCCGGCAAAACGCTGCCGCGCCCGCTCGACGACCGGCGGCAGGTCGAACAGCGACAGGGTCAGTGCGGGATGGCGGGCGCCCGCGGCAGTGATGAAGGCGCCCTCGCCGCCGCCGACATCCAGGAGCCTGGCGTGACGGCCGAAATCATAGGCATCGAGAATTTCCTCGGCGAGCATCGACTGGCTCGCCGCCATCAGCGCGGAATAGGCTGCGGCGTCGCCGGGCCTGACCGATGATTCGCGCCCCGAACCGGCATAGGACCACAGCCGCTTGAGCTCGGTGTCGGTGTGGGATCCGTTGAAAAGGGCAACCGGATCGCTCAGATCCCGGTAGAGAAGCGCGTGATGGCGAATCATGGCGCAAATGCCTGGATCGCTTTGGACAACAGCGCCGTGATCGGCGAGCGTGACGAAGCCGTCATCGCCGATTGAGACCAGCCCGACGGCCTGCGCCGCCTGCAGCAGCCGCTTCAGCCGGTCCTCAGCAAGCCCTGTGGCGCGGACAAGGTCGGCCACGATCGCCGGTCCCGCCTCGAGCGCGCCGAGCAAGCCGGTCTCCACCGTGGTGAACAGGATCTGGCTCTGGACAAAGCCGGTGACCAGCGAAAACAGATCTGCTTCCTGGGCGCGGGCATAGCTTCGCGACAGCGGCAGCCATTGCACGAATTTTCGAAATCCAGGCCGCGCCACCTGGCGCGCGCGCCAGGCCTGCAGCCGCGTCCGCCAGTTCGGACCCGGCCTGACGGGCATGGGCGAACCGGAGGCGGTCATTTCTGCGACCATGGTGTCAGGCCGCCACCGTGGCCAGCTTCTTGGGCACCAGACGCTTGGCCTCATCAAGGATCAGCTGCTTGAGCATGTCCGATCCGCGGCAGTCGGGGATCGAGGCGGCTGCCTCGCCGACCAGGTCCTGCAGGAGCTGTATGGCGCCGCCCAATCCCAGTTCGCGCACCGCGTTGGGGCGGTCGTGGGCCGCATCCTGGCCGCAGGGCTTGCCGATCTCGTCAGCGTCCGCGGCGCAATCGCGCAGATCGTCGGCAACCTGGAACGCGTCGCCCAGCGCTTCGCCCAGCCGGTACCAGTTCTGCGGGTCGACGCCCGCGGCAATAGCTCCGGCAGTGGTCGAGCCGATGAACAGCGACGATGTCTTGGCGCGGTGGTAGACCTTGAGATCGATCCTGGCCTCGCTCTCCCAGGCCTGGCCGGCAATGATGCCGTGCGGCATGCCGACAGCACGGGAAATCACGGCGATCAGCGGCGCGATCCTGTCGGGCGTGGCGAGGCATTCGCGCGCCAGCGTCTCGTAGGCCAGCACGATCAGCGCGTCGCCGGCGAGCACTGCGGTGGTCTCGCCAAAGGCCGTGTGCAGGCTCGGCTTGCCGCGGCGGAAACTCGCGTCGTCAAAGCAGGGCAGATCGTCATGCACCAGAGAGGCGCAGTGCAGGAGCTCGATGGCGGTGGCGGCGGCATCCGAGGCGTTGGGCGCCGCATCGCCGGCGGCCAGCGCCACGGCCAGGCAAAGCCGCGGGCGAATGCGCGCGCCGCCGGGAAAGACGGCATATCTGAGTGCATCGCACATCAGCGAGGGATTGCCGCCCGCGGTTGCGTAGGTGACCGCACGCTCAAGGTTGCGTTCAATGCGTTTTTGCAGATCCATATCACGTGCCCCTCTGACAACCTTACGGTTTGTCACTTTAAAATGACATTCATATGTGTCAAGTTATCCTGACATAGTTGACTGGATTGTCAACGTCGTTGGATGCTGTCGTGACGCGAGGATGAGACTGGATGCCATTGGCTGAGAACGTGATCGTGGTGGGCGCCGGCGCCGGCGGCCTTGCTGCGGCGATTTCGGCGGCCGCATCCGGCTTTCGCGTCACCGTGGTCGAGCGCGGACATGCGCCGGGCGGCAAGATGCGCCAGATCAGCGTCGGCGGGCAGGACATCGACGCCGGCCCCACGGTGCTAACCATGCGCTGGGTGTTCGAGCGGCTGTTTGCGATGGCAGGTGCCGACCTCGGCGCACGTATCGGACTGCGCCCCGCCAGGCTCCTGGCCCGGCATGGCTGGCGCGACGGCGCGCGGCTTGACCTGTTCGCCAGTGTCGAGGAAAGCGCCCGCGCCATCGCCGATTTTTCAAACCGGGAGAATGCCGAGGGCTACCGGCGGTTCGCCGCGCAAAGTGCGGCGATGTTCGCCACCCTCAAGCCCAGCTATATCGACGCCCAGCGGCCGGGGCTGCTCACGCTGATAGCGCGGATCGGCTTTCTCAACCTTGGCGAACAGCTGGCGCTCAGGCCCTTGTCGTCGATGTGGTCGGCGCTCGGCGAGTGTTTTTCCGATCCGCGGCTCAGGCAATTGTTCGGGCGCTACGCCACCTATTGCGGCTCGTCTCCGTTTCTGGCGCCGGCCACGCTCATGCTGGTGGCCCATGTCGAACAGGACGGCGTCTGGCTCTGCGATGGCGGCATGCATGGGCTGGCCCGCGGGATGGAGCATCTGGCCCGCGAACTCGGCGTGAACTTCCGCTACGAAGCCGAAGTCACCGAAATCCAGTCCGGACGCAACGGCGTCACCGGACTGACACTCAAGGGCGGCGAACGGCTTGCGGCCGCAAGCATCATCTTCAATGGCGACGTTTCGGCGCTTGCCGGACTGACCGGCGGAGCAGGACGCAGCGGCATTGCGCCCACGCCGCGCACTGCGCGGTCGCTTTCGGCCGTGACCTTCGCCATGACAGCACGGACATCGGGGTTTCCGCTCGCCCATCACAGCGTGTTCTTTTCCGATGATTGCGCCTCGGAATTCGATATGCTCATCGGCAGGCGGACCATGCCCCCGGTTCCCACGACCTATATCTGCGCCCAGGACCGGGACGACCAGGGGCTTCTGCCCGAAGGCGTCGACCGCGAGCGGATGCTGTTCATCCTGAACGCGCCGGCGGACGGCGATTCACAGAGCCTTACGACCAAGGAGACCGGGCAATGCCTCGATCAAGCACTGAGCCATTTGTCAGACTGCGGACTGGAGGTGGACCGGACCGGGATGGAGGTGACGCCAACCACGCCGGACCGGTTTCATCAGCTGTTTCCGGCGACCGGCGGGGCTCTCTACGGCCGGGCGGCACATGGCTGGACGGCGTCGTTCCGGCGGCCGGGGTCGCGGACGCGGATCCCCGGCCTCTATCTGGCGGGGGGCAGTGCGCACCCGGGACCGGGCGTGCCGATGGCGACGCTTTCCGGCATGCTGGCGGCGGAGAGCCTGGCCGAGGACCGCGCTTCGACGCGATCGTCCCGACCGGCGGCTATCTCTGGTGGTATGTCGACGGCCTGAGCGACTGCGAGCGCTACGGCCTGTCGGTGATCGCCTTTGTCGGCTCGGTGTTTTCACCCTATTACCACTGGGCCGGGCGGCGCGAGCCGGACAATCATGTCTGCATCAATGTGGCGCTGTATGCCCCTACCGGAAACCGCTGGACCATGACCGAGCGCGGCCGCCGCGAAACCGTGCGGAACGCGATGATGTTTCAGGTCGGCCCGAGCCGCATCCGACGCGACGGCGCGGACATCCTGATCGAGTTCGACGAGGTCTCGGTGCCGCGACCGCCGGCGCAATGGCTGCCCAGGCGCGTCAAGGGCGTGATCCGGTTTCAGCCCGACGCGGTGACCTCGCAGGTGTTCGATATTGACGCCCATGGCCGGCATCGCTGGTGGCCGGTCTCGCCGACCGGACGGATCAGCGTCGAGTTCGAAACCGGTGGTGACGACTGGGCGGGCCATGGCTACATGGACAGCAACTGGGGCACCGAGCCGCTGGAAGAGGGGTTTTCGCTCTGGGACTGGGCACGCGGACGGATGCCCGACGGCGACGCGGTGATCATCTACGACACGCAGCGCAAGGACGGCAGCCGCGGCGCCATCTCCTTGCGCATTGGACGGGACGGCCATGTCGAAACCATCTCCATGCCCGCCAAGACAAGACTGGCAAACGGCTTCTGGGGCGTGTCGCGGTCGGGCCACCATGACCTGGGCGCGCGTCCCAGCCTGACGCGGACGCTGGAGGACGGGCCGTTCTACACGCGATCGGTGATCCGCACCCGGCTGATGAGCGAGACTGTCGACCTGATGCACGAAAGCCTGTCGGGCGCCCGCTTCGCCTCGCCCATCGTAAAGGCAATGCTGCCGTTCCGGATGCCGCGGCGAGCGGGCTGATCAGTCGGCTGGTTTGCGGGCTACGCCGGCAAGGCCGTCTTGTGCATCTTGCGCCGCCGCCTCCCGCGCCTCGCGCGCCCTGATGTCGCGCTTGAGGGTTCGCATCTGCCAGATGATGAACAGCACAAAGACGCCGAAGCTCAGCGCGATCTCGATCAGGCCGTAATAGTGGGAAATGTCACGCATTGGCGTCTGCCGTGCGGCGGCGGGTTTCCGACAATGCCATCAGCTCGATCATGCGGCCTGCCTTGCCATCAAGACCCGATGGTGCGTGGACCCGACCGGCGGCCGCGGCCTCGACCAGAAAGCGGACCTCGGGATGGGCGGGCTCGGTGGCGACCGGCTGGAACAGGAAGGGCGTGGCCGCGGCGCGGGCGATCAGCTCGAGCTTGCGCCGCGTCGAGGTGTGCGCCCGTCTTGTGATGCTGTCATGGCCGGCAAGCTCGATCTCGCGGCCGATCTCGCGGTAGATCAGGGCGGCGCTGCGGATCGCGGTGCGGCAGGAGAGCGGCAGGCCGGCGATGCCGGTCATGGCGCGGGCATAGAGGATGTGGGCGGAATCGAGCAGCCGCTCGGTGGTGGCGCGCATGGCCGGGCAGGCCTGCGGATCGGCCAGAAACGCTTCCGCGTCGATGCCGGCGTCCTCCAACCAGTCGAGCGGCAGATAGATGCGGCCGCGCCGGGCGTCCTCTCCGACGTCGCGGGCGATGTTGGTCAGCTGCATGGCGAGCCCCAGATCCGCAGCACGGGCCAGGACCGCACGGTCGGAGACCCCCATGATCAGCGTCATCATGACGCCGACGGTGGAGGCGACGCGGGCGGAATAGGCGCAGAGCTCGTCGCAATTGCGGTAGCTGCGGTTTTCGACGTCCCACTCGAAGCCCTCGATCAGGGCGGCGGGCAATGGACGCGGCATGGCGTAGTGCTCGACCACGGCGACAAAGGCGCGGTCGGCGGCATGATCGCGCGGCGCGCCACGATAGATGGCGTCGAGCCGGGCGCGGATCTCGAAAAGTCCTTCCGCCGGATCGGCGCTTTCATCGATCAGGTCATCGGCGGCGCGGCAGAAGGCATAGAGCGCGCGGGCGGCCGAGCGGGTCGGGCCCGGCAGCAGCATGGACGCCGCCAGGAAGGATTTCGACCCGGCGCGGATCGCCTCCTCGCACTCCCGGCGAAGACCCGGATCGAGAACGAAATTTTCAGGCGAAGGCGCTGGCATGGGGCACTACCTTGTCGAGGATCTTGGCCGAGGAGACGACACCGGGAAGACCGGCGCCGGGATGGGTTCCCGCCCCGACCATGTACAGGTTTTCGAGCTCTTCGCTCTTGTTGTGCGGCCTGAACCACGCCAGTTGCGTAATCACCGGCTCGATGCCGAAGGCAGCGCCCTTGACCGATAGCAGCCGGTCGCGGAAATCGAGCGGGGTCATCATCTTCGAGCTGACCACGTGATCGCCGAGACCGGGCAGCAGCGTGGCCTCGAGATAGGCCTGGATCTTCTTGCGGTAAGGCTCGGCCGCCGTCGACCAGTCGATATCCCCATCAAGGTTCGGCACCGGCGCAAGCACGTAGAACGTATCGCAGCCCTCCGGCGCGACCGTCGGGTCGCTGGCCGTCGGGCGGTAGAGATAGAGACTGAAATCCTCGGCCAGCCGCTTGGTATCGAAGATGTCCTGCAGCAGGCCTTCATAGCGCGGCCCCAGCATCACCGTGTGATGGCTGACATCCTCGTAGCGGCGGTCGACGCCGAAATACCAGACGAACAGGCTCATGGAGTATCTGGCGCGGGCCACCTTGGCGTCGGTCCAGCGCTTGCGCGGATGGTTTGCCAGGAGCTTCGTGTATGTCCAGCCGGCATCGGCGTTGGAGACGACGATGGAGGCCGGGATCAATTCTCCGCTGGCGAGCCGGACGCCGGTGGCGCGGCGGCCTTCGACGGTGATTTCCGCCACCTCCACACCGGTGCGGATGATGCCGCCCTGCCCGGCAATCAGGCCGGCAATGCCCGTGACCAGCGCATGGGTGCCGCCGATGGCGTAGTGCACGCCATATTCGCGTTCGAGATAGGAGATCAGGCTCAGGACCGCCGACGAGCGCATCGGATTGCCACCGATGAATAGCGGGTGGAAGCTCAGGGCCTGTTGCAGCTTCTCGTCCTTGATGAATTTGGACACAAGCTTGTGGATCGAGCGTTCCGCGCGCCGCATCACAAGCCCCGGAAGCGCTGCCGCCATGGACAGGAGCGAGGGATAGGACCTGTCGATCATGCCGAGAAAACCGGTCTGGAAGCAGCGCTCGCTTTCGGCGAGATAGCGCCGATATCCCGCCACATCGTCCGGGGAAAACCGGGCGACCTCGGCTTCCATGAATGCCTCGTCGGCATTGACCCGGAACTCCTCGCCGTCATCGAATCGGACGGTGTAGAACGGGTCGAGCGGCACCAGGGTGATGTCATCAGACAGCTTGCGTCCGCAGAGCGTCCAGAGCTCCTCGAAGATGAAGGGCGCGGTGATGATGGTCGGACCGGCATCGAAGATGAAGCCATCCTGGCGGAACTGCGACGCTCGCCCGCCGGGTTCATCAAGCTTCTCGACAATCGTGACCCGGTAACCGCGGGCGCCAAGCCTGACAGCGGCGGCGAGGCCGCCGAAGCCCGCGCCGATGACAACGGCATGGGGACGAGTGTCGCCGGCCTGCCCGCTGGCAAGCAAGGGATCGTGGGCGGTCATGGTCTTGCTCCGGTCGTCAGTTTCATCGTCCATCCCGATCCCGATTCCTGGCTGAGCGGCCTCATCTCAAGCCACCGATCGCTTTGCCGCGGCTTGCCCGGTGCGGCAGCACCCCGGCTGTCCTATCAGCTCAGCCGCAAGGGCCGGATCGACCTCATGCATCAGGTGCCCGCCATGGGCGACAATCTCGACGCTGCAATCGGCAATGAGCTGCGCCGCGTGTCGTGATACGCGTGCCGGAACCATCGGATCATCGGCTACGGCAATCAGTCTGACGGGGGTCTGCAAGCGCCCGAACTCCGCGACCAGAGGCTCCAGCCGCCAGTTCGCCATCATCCCCAGCGCCCCGTTGATATGGGCCGGCTGGCGCAGCAGCATGGCGTAGCAATCGCGTCCGGCCGGATCGATGCGCGAGCCGGTGGCCTTGAGGAGATGATCGGCCATGTTGCCGATCCTGGCCTGGAACGAGACCAGGCGCGCCGTCAGCGGATTGGCAAACAGCAGTTTTGCAAGCGGCGACAGCAGCGCATTGCCGCGAATGGGCTCCAGCGCCGCATTGATCCCGATGATGCAGGCGGGCTTGAGCGCGCCGAAGAGGGTCAGTTGCAGGACAACCGCCACGCCCGCCGAATGGCCGATCGCCAGCGCCGGTTCAATGCCGAGCGCCTTGATCAAGCCGCCAAGCGCGCGCGCCATGCCCGGCAGGGTGAGATCATTCGCGGTCGCGCCGCGGGTGAAGCCGTGGCCGGGCAGATCCATCGCGATGATGCGGTGGTCCTTGGCCAGCAGAGGCATCAGGCCGCGGAACGAATGGGTTGCGGCCCCCGTCCCGTGGACCAGGATCGCCACCGGGGCATCCGGATCGCCCATTTCCTGGACGTGCCATTCGAGATGGCCCACCCGCACCATTCGGCTCGTTTCCCGGAGCGGCCAGTGCCGGCCTTCCCCATCGAGCGTCGGAGAGGTGCCGGACAGTCTCATTGCCGGTCCCCCTGGCTCGGGCCCTTCTGCAGTTCGGCGCTGACAATGGCGTTGACCGCGCTCGCCGAAACGATCGGCAGCGGGCAATATTGCGCCTGCATGGAGCGGGCCAGTTCGCGCGTGGTCTCGCGCGGGCGGCGGGAAATGTCGATCAGGATCGAGCGGTAACCAAGTGCGGCGCCCTGGCGGGCCAGCATCTTCTCATCCTCGCGCGCCCGGACGCGATCCGGTTTTCCATCAAGCGCGATGTTGCCGCTGCCATCGGTCAGGTAGACGATCAGCGGCGACTGGCCGCGCCGCTGCACCATGCCGGCGATTTCAAGCGAGCGTCTTATGGCGCCGGCAAGCGGCGTCGGCCCGCCGCCGGGCATGCCGGTCAGTGAACGCTTGGCGCGGACCAGCGAGCGGGTCGGTTCCAGGAGTGTCTCCGCCGTCAGGCCGCGGAAGGTGATCAGCGCCACTTGGTCGCGGCGCACGTAGCAATCGCCCAGCAGCAGTTCGATCGCACCCTTGGCCTCGGCCAGGCGCTCCATGGCGGTCGACCCCGAGGCGTCGACGGCGAAGATGGCAGTCGATTCAGTGCGGTGACGGAACCTTATGTAGCGGAAATCGGACGGCAGGATTCGCAGCTCCGGCACCGAACCGTCAGTGCGGAGCGCGAAATCCGGGTTGCGCAATCTTTGCCACGGAATCGCTGCACGCAGCGTCGAGACCACATCGGGGCGGGCTTCGTTGTAGGGTGGTCGCGAGACGATGCCCGCGGGCCGACCTCGGCGGCTGCCGGACTTGAAGCCGCCGGATTTGCCGGTGCGGGCCATTTTCGCCGCCATCGACCGGTCCGGGCGGTCAAGTTCCGCCAGCACCGCGCGCGAGGCAGCGGCGGCGGCCACCACCATGTCGGCCTCCGACAAGTCCGCTTCGGTGATGTCGCCATCGGACTCCGCCTCGTCGGACGGCGGTTCGGGCGGCGGTGGCTGATCGTCCATGCCCTGCGACTGATCGACTTCGGCAGGCTGATCCTCCGGCGCGGCTTGTTCGGATGCATTCAAGGTGATGCCGAGACAAAGCCGGACGGCCGTGGCGAGATGCTCGCCGTCAACGCTGTCCTTGCGCTCCAGCGTGGCCAGGATCCGGGCGACGCGGACCAGATCGAGCGCGCGCCGGATCGGGCTGCCGGGCAGGGCCAGGCTGATGGCGCCGGCGGCTTCGAGCAGGGCATCGGACACCGCAAGGGCGCCCATGGCGTTCGAGAAGGTCGCCGCATCGGGCAGATCCCTCGCCAGCGATATTGCGAGGTCTGCATCGACGACGGCGTCACGGATCGACAGGCCATCAAGCCGAAGATCCAGCGTCAGCCGGTCGGCGAGCGCCGAAGGCAGGTCCTCGTCCTCGCCGGTCGATTCATCAAGCGCCACGATCGAGAAGCGCGACGGCAACCTTGTTCCCGAAGACCCGGTGCATTCGCCGTCATCAAGCGCGCGGCCGATGATGGCGGCGCTGGCGCCGGCAAGCCGCTCGGCCATGCCCAGAACAATGAAGCCGCCGTCGGCGCGGGCCAACAATCCCTTTTCATGCACCGGGCGTCCGGAGGTGAGCGTTGCGGTGATGTCGATGCCGCCGGTCAGCCGGCCTGCGGCTGACGATGACGGTATCCTGATCCATGGCATGGTCCCGCCGGACCTTGCCGCGAGCATGCGGCTCATCATCTCAAGCCAGCGGTCGCGCACCGGCCCTGCGCCCGCGCGCAGCCGCACCCCGCCGATCTGGCCTGCGCCTGCCACCAGAATCTGCGCGATTAGCAGCGCATCGGCCCAGCGCGGATCGACCGCAATGCCGGGGTCAGGGTCGGGGCCGAGATCAGGCATGTCCCACAGGCGCTCCCGCAACTTCGCTGATGGCGCGGTCGACGCGGGACTTCGAGCCCGCCTCATCCAGCGGATCGCGGCGCAGCCTGTGCCTTAATGCCATCGGCGTCACAGCCAGCACATCCTCGACGGTGGCTTCCTTGCGGCGCGACAGGGCTGCCTTGGCGCGGGCGGCGCGCATCAACGTCAATTCGCCACGCAGGCCGTCGACGCCAAGCTGCATGCACAGATGCGCCATCATGATCATCAGCCGTTCGGACAGCGCCACCGAGCCCACGGCCTTGCGGCCGGCAACAATCCGCGCCGCAAGCCGCTGTTCTTCCTTGGCCCATTTCGCATGGAAGGCGTCGGCGTCCTGCTCATAGGCGTCGCGGCGCTTGAGCACCTCGATTCGCGAGGCAATGTCGCGCGGCGAAGCGACGTCGACCGACAGGCCGAAGCGATCGAGCAATTGCGGACGCAATTCCCCCTCCTCCGGGTTGCCGCTGCCGACCAGCACGAACCGCGCCGGATGGCGCACGCTCAGCCCCTCGCGCTCGACCACATTGACGCCTGATGCCGCCACATCGAGCAGCAGGTCGACGAGATGATCCTCGAGCAGGTTGACCTCGTCAACATAGAGAAAGCCGCGATGCGCCTTGGCGAGAAGCCCCGGTTCGAAGGCGCGCTCGCCGGAGACCAGCGCCTTTTCGATGTCGAGCGCACCGCAAACCCGGTCTTCGGTGGCGCCCAGCGGAAGGTCGACCATCGGCGCCCGGCGCTTGATCCGTTCCGATTTCGGCGCGGTCGCGCAGATCGGGCACGGTTCGGCGGGCTGGGCGGGATCGCAATTGTAGCGGCAGCCGCGGGTGCCGGCGAGTTCGGGCACCAGTTCGGCGAGCGCGCGCACGGCGGTGGATTTTCCGGTGCCGCGGTCGCCAAACACCAGAACCCCGCCCAGCGCCGGCTCGACCGCTGCCATCAGCAGGGCTTCCTTCATTTCATCCTGGCCGACGATGGCGCTGAAGGGATAGGGCTTAGCCATGGGCGGTGACCTCTCATTGTGTTCGCACCGTCCCGGACTGTCTGAGCGCCGGGCGTCGCGCGCGCTGGATACAGGCCATCAGGGCCGCTGTGTCCAAATTTTTGGACATGTTCACGTCAATCAAAATATACACTCTTGGATCATTTGCAATCGGGATCGTCCATTCGCTCCACGGCGCGCGAAAGACGTTGGAATCCGGCAAACTGCCGTCGCGCCCATTGATTCTGGCGGCGAAACCGTACCAATCCAATCCGAATGTCCATTTTAGTTGACAAATTTTGTGTAAAATTATGTTTACATTTTTCCATAAAGCCCCGAATATGCCTTCAGAGGGCCGGCGGGAGAACCAGCAGCCCGCGTGAGCCAGGCCAAGGCCCGGCAAAAAGGGAGGCAGGCAATGGGAATTGTTTCAAAACCGGAGAACGCGACGCCGATTCTCGACAGGATTGAAAACCCGGAAGCGCTGCGCCGGCTCGGGGATACCGATCTCGTCAGACTGGCCGAGGAACTTCGGCGCGACACCATTGCCAAGGTCGCGGCGACCGGCGGACATCTGGGCTCAACCCTCGGCGTCATCGAACTCACCGTCGCCATCCATGCGGTTTTCGACACGCCGCGCGACAAGCTGATCTGGGACGTGGGCCACCAGGCCTATGCCCACAAGATTCTCACCGGCCGGCGCGAGGCCATGGCGAGCCTGCGCCAGGACGGCGGCCTGTCGGGCTTCACCAAGCGGTCGGAAAGTCCCTACGATCCCTTTGGCGCGGCGCATTCCTCGACCTCGATTTCGGCGGGCCTCGGCTTTGCCGCCGCCCGCTCGCTCGGCTATGGCGACGGTGACGTGGTGGCGGTGATCGGCGATGGCGCGATGTCGGCGGGCATGGCCTATGAGGCCATGAACAATGCCGGCGCGCTGGGCCAGCGGATGTTCGTCATTCTCAATGACAATGAAATGTCGATTTCGCCCTCGGTCGGGGCATTCTCCAGGCATCTCACCGCGCTGTGCGCCCAGGCGCCGGCGGTCCGCATGGACGTGGCGCTGAAGAAGGCTGCCGCGCGGCTGCCCGAACCTTTCAGGACAGGTGCTGCCCGGGCGCGTCATGCTGTCGGCGCCCTGACCGGCAATTCGAGCCTGTTCGAGCATATGGGGTTTTCCTATGTCGGACCGGTCGACGGGCATGACCTGCCGCAATTGCTGGCCATCCTGCGAACCCTGAAGAGCGCCGCCGACGGGCCGGTGCTCATCCACGCCATCACCCGCAAGGGCGCAGGCTATGCGCCGGCCGAAAACAGCGCCGACAAGTATCATGGCGTCGGCAGCTTCGATGCCGCGACGGGAACTTTGTCCAAGTCCAAACCCGGCGGGCCGGCCTTCACCAAGGTCTTCGCCCAGGCGCTGACCGACGAGGCGACGCGCGACAAGAGCATCGTCGCCATCACCGCGGCGATGGCATCGGGCACCGGGCTCGACATCTTCGCCAGGACGCATCCGGAACGGATGTTCGATGTCGGCATCGCAGAGCAGCATGGGGTCACCTTCGCCGCCGGGCTGGCGGCTGCAGGCATGAAGCCGTTCTGTGCGATCTATTCGACCTTCCTGCAGCGCGCCTATGATCAGATCGTCCATGATGTGGCGCTGCAAGGCCTGCCGGTGCGCTTCGCCATCGACCGCGCCGGCCTTGTCGGCGCCGACGGGCCCACCCATGCGGGCGCCTTCGACATTGCCTATCTGTCCAATCTGCCCGGTTTCACCGTGATGGCAGCGGCCGACGAGGCGGAACTGGTGCACATGGTCGCCACCGCCGCCGGTCACGATGCCGGGCCGATCGCCTTTCGCTATCCGCGCGGGGAAGGAACCGGCGTGGCGATGCCCGCGCGCGGCATTCCGTTGGAGATCGGCAAGGGCCGCGTGGTCCGTCAGGGCCGCGACATTGCCTTCCTCTCGTTCGGCACGCGACTTGCCGAGTGCCTGGCTGCCGCAGAACTGCTCGCAGCGCGCGGCCTGTCGGCCACCGTGGCCGACGCCCGGTTTGCGAAGCCGCTGGACACCGGGCTGATTGAAGACCTTGCCCGCAGCCATGATGCGCTGATTACCGTCGAGGAAGGCGCAAGCGGCGGCTTTGGCGCAAGCGTGCTCAGGCATCTGGCCGAAAGCGGACAACTCGACGGCGCGCTGGCGGTCCGGACGCTGACCTTGCCGGACAGGTATGAGCCACACGCAAGCCCATCGGTGATGTATGAGCGCTCGGGCCTGACCGCCCCGCATCTGGCGGAGGCGGCGCTGAACAGTCTTGAAAAGAAAGCCGCCCGAAACAATGACCGGCTTTTGCGACTTGCCGCCGTCACATAGCGTTGTTTAAATGTATCCGTAGAATTGAATTGGTTTTAACATGCCATCTTGAATCTCCTTTTCTATTTTGGCAACAACCGCGATGCAGTATGGCCGTACAGGCCCTCGTTTCCTTGCAGGAACCGTCATAACCTTTTCATCGTGGATCAGATCCGCATGATGTGGGGGGATAGGCCAATGTCCGGTAACGAAGAAAGCGGCGGCTATGAACGGCCCGCCCCGGGTCGACCGTACATGAGCAGTCCGACGCGGGGATCGGTCGCGCGCTCGCCGCTTCTCTCCGGTGGATCGGCCCCCTGCCCGCAGATGGAGTCCGAGGACCGCGGCAAGCTGGAGCAGGCAATCCGCCAACATTTCCATTATGAGAACGGAAGCGACGGAACCGGGCGCGACGAGCGTCGCTCGACCAACGGGATCATCCATTTCCGCCAGTTGCTCAGCGCGCTTCTCGAGAAGGACCCGAAGCACTTCCGCGGAGCGCTCGACCGGCTGCGCAGCGAACGGGTGCCGCTGCTGGTGATCTGTGAAACCCTGATCATTCCGGTGGCCGAAGAGCTTGGCCGCATGTGGTGCGAGGACCAGCAGGATTTTTCCAGCATCACCGCGGCATCGGCGCGGCTGCAATTGCTTTTGACCAGCCTCTCCGAGATCGAGGGCCCGTCCTTCTGCGACGAAGAGCGACCGCGAATCCTGCTGATGCGAATGCCGAGCAATGACCATACACTGGGCCTGAGCGTGATCTCATCGGTGTTTCATGAGGAAGGCTGGATTGTGGATGGCGGTCCAAGCCTGCAGGCCGGCAACCGGGCCTATGGTATGGTGCGAGAAGGCCGCTACCAGGTGATCGGCGTTTCGATCGCCGTGGGATCAACGATCGACGATATCCGCGCGGTGATCAACAGGATCCGCGCGGCCTGCCCGGATCCGTCCATGTCGATCCTGATCGGCGGCCCGTGCCTCGGCAGCCGTCAGGAGGAACTGCATGCGGCCGGCGCCGACATTCTGGCGCTTGATGTCCGGCAAGCCCTGCAAATGGCCAATGCAGCGCTCAAGGGCAATGGCGGCGTCTGAAGCGGGCATGATACGTCATGCGACGCGCCGAAGCTTTCGGTTTTCAGATCACGCGGGATTTTCCTGACGCGCCATGCGTCAATCCGTATGGTCGGGGCGGCGCATTCTGAGCGATGCCTGCACCATTGCCAGCGCCAGCACCGAGAGCGCCACGCAGATCCAGAAGGCCTCGACGCCGAAGAAGCCGAAGGCGACGCCAAAGCCCGCGACAACCAGGATCGAAAATCCCTGCATCATCACCCCATACAGGCTTTGCGCTTCCGCCGAGGTGTCCTCCGTCGTTCTCTTGGCGATGAAATAGAGACAGCCGAGATAGGAGAAGGTGAAGGTGACGGCCTGGCCGAGTTGCATCAGCACGATCACCGCGAGCGGCGGGGAAAAGCTCATGCCGGCCCAGCGCAGGATCGAGGCAAGTGCTGCGATCAGGATGAGGACGCGGGCCGGGAAGCGAGTGTTGATTCGTTTCCAGGCGAACATTGTGACCGCTTCCGCAGCGGCGCCGAGCGCGATCAGGCCGCCGATCACCGGTTCGGACAGGCCCTGCTGCTTCCACACCAGCGAGGAAAACGCGTTCATGACCATGTGATTGGCAAACAGGATGGCGCCCGCGATCACCGGCAGCAGCACCCATGGCTCGAAGGCGGCGACGACATCGCGCGACAACAGCCGCCCATCCGACACCGTGCGCACGCGGGCCGCGTCGCGCATCTGCGGCAGTCCCGCGGCGAACAGGACGCGCGCCGCGCAGGCAAACACCATCAGCCAGACGAAGGATGGCGCGCCCAGCCAGAGGATCACATAACCGGTGAGGAAACACATGGCCAGGTAGCCCAGCGTTCCCCAGGCGCGGGTCGCGCCAAAGGAAAAGCCCAGCCGCATCGACAGCCGCATGGTCGCGGCGTCCGCGACCGGACTGACGAGGCCGGCCGGCAGATTGATCATCGTCCAGACGAGGAGGATCATCCAGAAGCCTTCGGCAAAGCCGAGGAACAGCGAGAACGCAGTACTCAGGCCGGTTCCGAGCAGGATTGCCTGCTTCCAGTCCGAGGCGCGATCGGCCAAGCGGCCGGCAAAGATGCTGAACAACAATATCCCAGCCATCGGCATGGTGTTGATCAGCCCGATTCCGGCATCGCTGACACCGCGCTCATTGAGCCAGATCGGCAGGTAGGTGACCGTGACCGCGGCGGCCCAATAGGTCACGAAATAATACCGCGTCGCCGCGAATTCCGGCTTTGCCATCTTCGAAACTGCCTCAAGAAGGAACCAGGCCAGCGGAGAGGATTCTCTGGCCGCATGGGCAGCATTAATCCATCCCTTGCTCTCGCACCATGGCCAAATCCCGACCGCCGGTCAGCGGTCGACGGGGTGCGCCAGAAGGCTGTCGGCAGGGACCTCAGCGCGGTCATGCAGCCCGTAGTCGCGCAGCACGTGGGCAACCCGCAGCCGGTAGCCGGAAAACACGCCCGCCTTGCCCCGCTTGCCCCTGCCTTGGGCCTGGGCCCTGCGGTGGGCCGGAAGCATGCGCCAGCGGGCGACCGACTCCTCGTCGCGGAAGAACGACAGCGACAGCAACTTGCCGGGCGTCGAGAGGCTTTCGAAGCGCTCGACGGAAATGAACCCATCGACCTCCTCGAGCATGGCGCGCATCGAGGCGGCGATATCGAGATATTCGTCGCGGCGGCCCTCGGCGGGTTCGACTTCGAATATGACGGCGATCATGGCTTGACCAGCTCCGCATGGGGACCGGAGGCGAGCCTGAGGAAGGTCCGGTCCTCGCGCAGCAGGAATTTCTCGCGCTGGGCGAAATCGTAGTTCTCGCGGCCGAGCGGATCCTCGGACAGGCGTTTCCGGTAGGCCTCGTAGGCAGCCAGGCTCTCCACCGAATAGACGCCGTAGGCAAGCGTCGAGGAGCCCTCGTGTGGACTGAAATAGCCGATCAGACCGGCGCCGCAGCGCGGAATCGCCTGCCCCCAGTTTCGAGCGTACTGCTCGAATTGCGCCTTCTTGGTCGGGTCGATGTGATAGCGGATGAAACAGGTGATCATGGAGCCCTCCGGGATGTTCGATCGGACCTGTATTCCACATTGACGGACACTTATGCTTCGATTACCGTCGAACTATGAAAGAAGGTCCTGACATAGCCCAACTGGGCGCGCTGATCGGCGATCCGGCGCGCGCCAACATGCTGACGGCGCTGATGGCGGGCGGCGCGCTGACGGCCAGCGAACTGGCGACGGAAGCCGGCGTCACCGTGCAGACCGCCAGTTCGCATCTCAAGAAACTGGAAACCGCGGCGCTGCTGGTTCAGCGCAAGCAGGGCCGACACCGCTATTTTGCGCTGGCCGATGACGATGTCGGCGCGCTGCTGGAGACGATGATGGGGCTTGCCGCCCGGCGAGGCCTGACGCGCCTGCGCACAGGGCCGAAGGATCCGGCGCTGCGCAAGGCCCGGATCTGCTACAACCATCTGGCAGGCGAGCTTGGCGTTGCGCTCTATGACGGACTGCTCGTCTCGGGATTGCTGGTGGAAGAGGATGGCGAACCGGCACTGACCCAGGCCGGGCGCGCGCGGATGACGGATTTCGGCATCGACCTGCAGGCGCTCGAGGGCCTGCGGCGGCCGCTGTGCCGGTCCTGCCTCGACTGGAGCGCGCGGCGCACGCATCTGGCCGGATCGCTCGGACAGGGCCTGCTGACCCGGTTCGAGGAACTGGGCTGGGCCGTACGCGAACCGGGGTCCCGGGTGGTGAGATTCACAGCCGCGGGCGAACGCAACCTGCTCGCTGATTTTTATCCCGAGGCTGGCTGAGAACAAGGCGACAATCGAGGCCCTTGACCGCTTCATGCGCCAGCCGCCGGACGGAAAAGGCGCCGACGCCGCAACCGATCGCTGACTGGATCATTCCGTTGCTTCTATGCCTGATCGCGGGCGCGGCAAGAGCGGCGTTTCGGCAGGAGCTACTGCCCGAACTCGCGAATGACCTTCAGAAACGCGTCGCCATAGCGCTCGAGCTTGGACTGCCCGACCCCGGAGATTGCGAGCAGCGCCTCGCGGTCTTGCGGGCGCTCGGTGGCAAAGGCCACCAGCGTGGTGTCGGGAAACACCACATAGGGCGGCACCGACAGGTCCTTGGCGATCGCCATGCGCGCCGCGCGCAAGGCCTCGAACAGTTCGCCATCGGCCGGCTCCAGCGCGGTTTTGGCGTTCGCCGACCCCGACGACTGGCGCCGTGACGTTTTCGGACCGGCCGGGCGGTCCTTGCGGAAACGCACCTCGCGCTCGTGCTTGAAGACGGCGCGGGCCTCGTCGGGCACGAGCTTGAGCGCCCCGAAGGCTTCGTGGTCGACGCTGACGAGCCCCGCGGCCAGAAGCTGCCGGTAAACCGACTGCCAGGTCTTGGCCGGGATATCCTTGCCTACCCCGAAAACCGGCAGGTCGACATGGCCGAAGCGCGTGGTCTTGTCGTTCTCATTGCCCAACAGCACGTCGATCAAGTGGCCCGCGCCAAAGCGCTCGCCGGTGCGGTAGCAGGCTGCCAGCGCCTTTATGGCGGCCTCGGTGCCGTCCCAGGTCTCGACCGGCTTCAGGCAGGTGTCGCAATTGCCGCACTGACCCTTATGCGCCTCGCCGAAATGGGCGAGAATCGCCTGCCTGCGGCAGCCGGCGCTTTCGCAGATCCCCAGCAGCGCATTGAGCTTGGCGCGCTCGACCCGCTTGATGTCCTCGCTTGAACCGCCGCCGTCGATCATGCGGCCGCGCTGGATGACGTCGGCCATGCCGTAGGTCATCCAGGCATCCGACGGCAAGCCGTCGCGGCCGGCCCGGCCGGTCTCCTGGTAATAGGCCTCGACCGAACCCGGCAGATCGAGATGGGCCACATAGCGCACATTGGGCTTGTCGATGCCCATGCCGAAGGCGACGGTGGCGACCAGGCACAGGTCCTCCTCCTTGAGGAAGGCGTCCTGATTGGCTTCGCGGTCGGCGCGGTCCATGCCGGCGTGGTAGGCCTTGGCCCTGATCCCCTGCTTGTTGAGCCACTCGGCGGTGTCCTCGACCTTGGCGCGCGACAGGCAATAGACGATGCCGCTCGAGCCCTTGTGGCGCGACAAAAACCGCAGAAGCTGCTGGCGCGGCTGGTCGCGCTCGACGATCTCGTAGGCGATGTTGGGCCGGTCAAACGAAGTGGTGAACACCTCGGCCGTCCGGAGGCCCAGCTTGTCGATGATGTCCTCGCGCGTGTGCGGGTCGGCGGTCGCCGTCAGCGCGATGCGCGGCACGCCGGGATAGGCTTGGCCCAGATGTCCCAACTCGCGGTATTCGGGCCGGAAATCATGGCCCCATTGCGAGACGCAGTGGGCCTCGTCGATGGCAAGCAGCGCGATCTGCGCGGTGCCGATCATGTCCCTGAAGCCCTGCGTGACGATGCGCTCGGGCGTGACGTAGAGAAGATCAAGCTCGCCTTTGGCGATCGACGCGCGGACGTCCATGAATTCCTCGCGGCTGAGCGAGGAATTGAGCGCTGCGGCGCGCACGCCCAGTTGCCTGAGTGCTTCCACCTGGTCACGCATCAGCGCAATCAATGGCGAGACGACGATGCCGACGCCCGAACGGCAGAGCGCGGGGATCTGGAAGCACAGCGACTTGCCGGCGCCGGTCGGAAACAGCACCACCGCATCGCCGCCCGAGACCAGCCGGTCGACGACCTCGGCCTGTCGGCCGCGGAAGGCGGGATAGCCGTAGACGCGCTTGAGGATCGCCAGCGGGTCGGCGGCGGCTGGGCTGTCAAACAGGACATCGGTCTGGTTTTCGGTCTGCGGCATAGATCACTTTCGCGGAGGAATCGCTTTTCAAGGCAAGATCCGCACTATGGCACAGATGACGCCGCCGCCGCGAGGGCGGCAAAGCCCGGTGCGGCCCGGATTTCGTGAAGGACAATTTTTTGAAAGACTGGTCGGAGTGAGAGGATTCGAACCTCCGACCCCGTCGTCCCGAACGAACGAATTATAACCTAAGTTATTGATTTATTTGGAACGTTGATCCCGATAAATCACCTTTCGTTCCCGTTCGTTCCCCCCTATTCCCGTTGAAATAGGGGCAGATAGGGGCGGTAGTTTCAAGCGTCCTCGGCCGCCGTCAGTCTAGCTTGTCTAGCTTCCTCAGCCTGCTTCTGCATCTCGGCTTCATATCGCAGCTTTTGCTCCTTCATTTCAAGCACACGTCCCGCTCTGTGACTACCAAAAGCCTTGGTCGTGGACTCCATCCATTCGGGATGGAAATGTCCGTAAACGCGCTCGATGACCTCAGGTGTGCAAGAGAGGTAGCGAGCAATATCGTCCTTTGGATGGCGTGCTTTCATAAGCCATGTCGCGGTCGTGTGACGGAGGGTGTGCCTATTATATCCGACGGCCTCTTCCTCACCAAGAACCTCAATCACCAGCCGCCTGAAACTCGACCGACAGCCTTTGGTAGGTTCGCCATTCACTTCGATGAGATACCGCGCTCCGTTTTTATGCCAACGGCGGAGGTGTGAGAGCAGCCCTTCTGGAATGCGGACGGGATCGGCAGGCTTCTTTTTGCCTTTCTCACCGTGCCACTTACGGTAAAAAATCGCGTTATCAAGATCGAGCCATGGCCTGCCTTCTTCTTGAACAAAAGAGGCTCTCTGGATGCGGTCGCATCGGGTGCCAGTGTAGACCGCGACCAATATGAACCTGGCGAGATGCACAGATGTTTTTGTGCCGCCCTGCCGCTGGCGACGATAAGCTTTATGGACGAGCCTCGCGATCCGATCTCTGGTGTACCAAGTCAACCGAGAAGTCGACTTCGGCGGCATATCGTAATCAATTACCAGCCCACCGAGCATAACCCTCCGCTTTTCCGATCCTAGCCTGACGACAGCACGCAGATATTCGAGATGTTTTCGATGCGTCGAATCCGCCAACGGCCGATCGCCATGTTCTTGATAGTCTCCACACGTATCCTCATCAATTTCGATGACGTATTTGCCGCCCCAGAAGTCAATTAGGCGATCAAACCGCGCAACATAGTCGCGATAATAATCCTTGCTCAGGCTCTCAATGTGCTTTGTTTTGCGCTTGAGGTAGTAGCTAATCAGGTCGCCGATAAGCACCGTATCAGGAGAACCGCCAGTAGGTGTTGGCCTTACATTGTGCTTCGCGACAACATATTCAGTTAGCGCCTTTTTAGCGCCTTCAAAGTCTGTTTCGCCGCATCCCGTGTCAATTCTCTCTCGTCCGTCGTGAATGCGCCACTGGGCTTTGTGCGTGACTTTACCAGAGACGGCATGTTTCCTAGCGTTGCGGAGCTTGAGATGTGGGGGTTGGGTCTTTCTCTGCATGACTCGCGGTACTCCTTTAGTAGGTTTCGAGTGAGAAATTGTTTTTTGATGTGCGGACGTTCGACACCGAGCGCGCCCGATGCGATGGCGTTCCTGAGTGTCTTGACCGAATGCGTCTGACTCGGGATTGAAAACTCGAGGCTCTCAGTCCACACACCGCCAAGCTCAGGTAAGAAGATGGCCTCATCGATCTTGACGGCCGTATCCATGTCGACATGTTTCGGCGCTGCACCTGACAGCAACACTGCCATCCGCGCATCGTAATCCGATCCCCGCATCTCGATCTCGACCAGGTCTTCCTCCATGTCCGCAATCATGCGCCTGATCATCTCATCGGGATCGAGTTCGTCGTTGTCATTCATATAACGGCCTCCACGTCGTGCGCCCCTAAAGGCGCATGTGGGGTATAAATGTCAACAAGATAATTTCAACCGGAGCGTTTTTTAGATCACGCTGTCGGCAGTGTTGCAAAAATGTTTTCATGTAGGAATTTCAGATAGATGATCGAAGTCTTGATTTAACAGATTGCATTTTAACTATCTCGATTTCGACCGAAAATTAATTCAAGAACTCAACTATGCCGCGTGTGAATCGAGTTCTTGAATTATGGGTCTGATCACTCCAGATAGGTGTTATACAAGAAGCAGGGTTTGCACTGGCGATTGGTCCAGCCTTCCGATCCAAACGGCTTCTTACAAATCAAACAAGGGCGCATTTCCCTTGTGGTGACTGTGGGGACACCTTCCCTGCTCAGCTTGCTCAATTGAGAGATAATCGCGGATGCAGAGCGACCAAATCGGTCGGCCATCATTCTATTGGAATCGCCGCGAGTGCGCATTTTCTTAAGTTCGTCGATCTCTTCCAGCGTCCAATTGGCTTTGCCATCTGACGAGACTTTTATAACGTCCGCCCTACGCCGCTGACGTAAACCTCTGCGTGATGCTCTCGTCTGGATGGAGGCTGGCGACAGGCCAAGCTCCATCGCTATTTTCCATAGTGGAAGATTTGCTTTCCAGAGATTTTCGAGTTTGGCATCTATCTCTGCGTTCCATATTGTTTTTCGGTTGGTAGTCATTTGCATCATCTCAATATTTGATGATTGCAGTATGAGTCACTGGGACGACCGGCGGCGATTTATCTGATGAAATCAGCCCGAAAAAATTAGGGTATTCCATACCTTAGCTATGTAGCTATGCCGTCTTAGCTACACTAACGAGCGGTTTATCCTTGCTACACAAGGCTTCTGCTTCCGCATCGAGAATGCCTTTTGTCAGCTGATGGAAAGTCCGAGGCGTGAAGTCCACGTCTTCCACATCAACGCCCACATCACGGCTTCGCCCTACCCCCGGGAGTCTTCCATGGCTATGTCCATAGAAATGGAAAGCGCCATAATGCTGTGACGGCCACGTGCGTCCAGCGTAGTGAGCCAGCCAGACATCAAAGCCCTCATCTTTCGTCCTCAGACCATGTTCAGGGCGGCTCTCCCAATCGAGCGCCGCCAGAGTTGGGTGGAGGTTCCCCTTCTTGTCGACATCATGGTTACCGATGATCAGGTACTTGCGGCCGTGCAATCGGGTGAAGATTTCCCTCACCCGATCCACATCATTTAGACGAGCCGCGAAATCTCCGAGGTGATTGACGATATCCGTCACCCCGACGACCGAGTTCCAGCACTTGATCATGTGTTCGTCATGCTCGTCGATCGACGAGAACGCCCGTGGCTGCATGGTCAGCATGCGCTCATGCCCAAAATGGGTGTCGGCGATGTAGAATTTCCGAGTGAACGCCATCACGCTCACCCGAAATTCTGGGCTGGCTGCTCGACTTCGAGAGCAGCATACACGGCAGCGCCAGGGAGACGCTTGCGCAGCACAAGTTCAGCGATCAGCGTAGCGACCACATCCTGATGCCTTTCCAGAAGGTCGGCCGCACGCGCCAGCTGTTCCTGAAGCAGGCTCTCAACACGGGCATTCAAGAGCGGATCGTACATGCGCATTTGCGCCAAGTCTCTCGCTTCACGGTGACCGTATGATGTGAGCGTGTCGCCCATGGCTACGCTGCTAAGCGCGAAAGTCGCCATGTTTGTCGCGGATTCGAGGTCATGGATGACACCGTCTCCATGGCTTCCCATCACCATTTTTTCACACGCCATCGCGCCGAGCGTTGTGCAGATGCGATCCGCATAGAATGCCTGATCCTGGTGGCTAGATTCCTCGATTTTGAAAGCAGCGGAACCTGCAATCTGGTCGCCCGCTTGGTAGAAATAATCGGGGACGATGTAGACGTGATCGAGCGGCGCGAAATTCAGGAGCGCACCAACTACCGCATGCCCGATTTCGTGCGTGGCGATCCGCATGAGCTGATCTTGTGACCGCTCGATCCTCTTCGGCAAGAAGGCGTTGACGTGCCTGTACTCGACAGTGATGCCTTCACGCCGAGCCTGACGACGAGCGTCACGAGCAAGCCTTTCGAGGTCAGCGCCAGTCATGCCCTGCGTTTTTGTACGGAAAGGCCGCATGTCGAGGTCGTGGTCAGACTTCAGATAGCCCTTGAGGATCACCATTCTCGCCTCATCATCGGGCAATCCGATTTCGATGTGGCGATCAAGACGACCAGGACGGCAGAGTGCTGGGTCGACAATCGAGGCATTGTTGCATGCACCGATGACCACGACACCGTCCCGACTGACACTGCCATCGAGTTCCTCCAAAAGCCCATTGACCACGCCGCGCATGTAGTCAGAATTATGGCTTTCGTTACTACCGTCCCTGTCGATGAAACCGTCGATCTCATCGATGAGCAGCACGGCTGGAGCCTTCTTGCGGGCTTCGGCAAAAGCGGCGCGCATGGCCTTGAGCATATCGCCTTGATGGCCTTTTGACTGCCAACTCGCATAGCTACCGACGACAAATTCCATGCCACACGTGCGTGCAAGAGCCGCCGCGAAAGTGGTCTTGCCACAGCCAGGAGGCCCCGACAAAAGCAAGCCGCTGTCGACATCATTCCATGCGATTTTGCCCGCTTTGTAATCGGCGATATCCCGAGCAAGTTCCAGACCCCAAGTCTGCGCTTCGCCGTATCCATGCATGCCTTCGAGATGAGGGCCGTCAGTCACCTTCGGCTTTTCGAAAGCGACGTCTTCCTTTTTAGTCCGCTTGAATGCCGCGACGATAGCCCTGGGATTACGGCCGGCTCTCACGATGATGCGCCTCCACTTCGCTGGCATCGACACCAGATCGGTGGCTTCCTCGACAGAGAGCCTGCGCCCAACGGAGGTGTAGAATGCCCGCTGCATGTATGGGATAGACAGCTCATTGATGCGCACGACGGCATCGGCAGCGGTGACAGATGGATGCCCGATGAAGGTTTCCGCCAAGTCAGCCGTGACGAGGATCACGGTACGGAGACGACCGAAACTGCAACCCTCAAGGCCAGTCAAGGCACAGGCTTCTGTTGCGACAATGTCAGTACGGCTGTCGCTGCGCTTCATGTTGTCGCGCCATTCTTCGGCGACGGTGTCTTGCACAAGCTCGGCGACAACGTCTTTCCATTCGCCGATGTCAGCGTTCTGCGGAAGTGTGATCACGACGATGAATTTACGTGAGCGCATGAAAGGCTTGAGGGCGCGGGCAAGGTGAAGTTCAGCGATGGCGCGCTCGAGCGATGGGCGATCAGACATTGGGAGACTCCTGCGAAATAGATAGCGGTCGCCCAGGGAGGGCGTTAGGCAGCTATCTGGTCTATTCGCAGGTTGGTCATGGTGACGGTCTCTCTGTTGTCATCGCAACTATGCCGCGTGTGTGGTCGTCAGTCAACGCGGCATCCGGGTGTAGGTTAATCAAATGCGATCGGATCAGAAGGCAATTTCACAGTCGTCGACCTCATCGAAAATCTTCGGCGCACAGTCAGGCTCGTATGCAGCAGGTGTCATCTCTGTGTAGGCTCCAGCTGCACGAAGGTCTTCGATCTCGTCTTCCTCGTCATAGCCGTCCGCATATTCCAGCTCACTCTCTATCCAGGTGCCGCCAACAGCACCTGGCGACCAGCGAGGCGTGTCATCGGTGACCACTGGTGCGTCTTCAAGTTCTGTCTTGCACATGACAACCATCATGACCCAAAGCTTGAACGCTTGCTTCACGCCCTCGCCGTTAAGTACGTTGGTCAGATAGGAGCCTGTCATCATCCCCATCCGCTTAGTCGGATAGAGCATGGCGTGGGCGACATTCATTCTCCACCGGTCAGAAAGGCGCTCCGCTTCGATGCCTGTATAGGTCTGGGCAATGGCGAAGAGTTTGATATCCGGATGCTGGTTATCTTCAAGCGGTGACAGAACGCGGTTCTCGATATATCCGATAGCATTTGGCGACAAGACCGCAGGGCGTGACGACATCAACGACTTGGCGGTGTCGCTTGTCTGGAAATAGAATTTGGCACCTTCTGGCACAGGACGACCTTTGCCCTTGCCACGCTTAGGCTTGATGCAAGTGACGGAAAACCGATCAATGTGTTCTTCAATTTCAGCCAAGGCCTTGTCGAGGATTCGCGTGAATGACGTGTAGTGGATCGGAGCGCCCTTCTCACCGTAGCCGATGAATTCCGCCAGCTCCTGAATGGTAGGCTCCCAAGGCAGACGCACACGGTGATCATAGCCAGCCATCAATGCGAGTTTTGGATACAAGCGGCCTGAGTACTTGCATTTGAATTTCGCAAAGCTGTTGATGTCGAGCCAGGTGTAGCTTCTAGACTGGAGGATCGCATCACGGATGATGGCAGGAATGGAGTATGTGACGATGGTCGTACCGGTCATGCGATTGGTCGACGTGGAAACAGCTTCAAGCAGCGGCTTACACATACGACGGTTCTTCTTGGGGTCGTTAATGTGATAGCGCACTAGCGTCCGCATAAGGCGCTCTAGGCTACCCCAAACTCTCTCATGGGACGTAACACCTAAATAGTCTGAAAGCTGTGCTAGCGTGATCTTATGGCGATCCTTGGCGATGCCCTGCTTCCGAGCGCATGCCAGAAGGTACTCGTGGCAAGCGATGTCCTGTGCAGTCATCTCGTCTGCGCCGACAATCGTTGAAGTCTCAATGAAGATGCGTGCCTTCTCGACCTGAGGCTGATCCAAGGTATGTCGCTTTGAAGAGGTTTCCATATGCCAGTCTCCAGCCCGAATACCTGTGCGGTCTTTTCCCCTGATGATCTCTTCGCCTGTTCTTTGCTGAGCGAGATAGACGATCTTGCCGTCGTGTCTAATATGAATATCTTGGACTGACATTTAGTAATTCCTGTAATATGATTACCCAAGGTAAATGCCGGCGACAAATAACACTAGCGGTTTTCTGGTGAAATTGAATATTTGTTATCACTAAGAATAGGTTATTTCTGACATCTTATCACTAGAAAGACCACGGTTTTACATTTGATCACTAGAAAACAGCGTGTTTGACTATACCCATTCTAGCTTCGTCAATGGAATTTAGTGGTGATATAAGAGAACATATAATAGACCTACTATAAGACAACGATTTCAATGATTTTTCAGCATATATGATTCCAATATTGTGGACAGATAGGATTAAATACCTACGTTTTACATTTGATCACTAGAAAACAGAAGGTTTGAACAGTCCCACTATAAGTTTGTCAATGGAATTTAGTGGTGATATAAGAGGATTATATCTTACTATAGCTAGTCGTCTATATTAGGGGGTCTCGGAATCGTATTTTATTGGGTTCTCGGAATTGATAATTAGTAGAAAGTAGAACGTGGCGCTTCGCTTGTTTTTGTTTTTCGGTTCGTCAGCCTTATCTATCTTCTTCACCTAGCCATCATCATCGAAAGAAGAAAACACTACTGCTGCCCTGATAGCTTTATGATTTCCCCCAGGGTTCGGATTTCAACCTTCTATGGGTTCGGATTGCGTAGCCCATTAAGATATCCGCTCTCATGGAAGAGAAGACAGAGGATATCTTAATGGCGTAGCCTGTCGAAGACCTTCAGTGCGCCGCGATGTTTTTAAAATCGTTTCTACAGGTAGAAATCAAATCGGCTTTCTGTACCGTTCGACAATCTCACGCTTCCATTCTGCCGACTGCTCCCTGGTCATCTCGCCATTCGCGATCCGTCTGACGACTTCTATGGTCTCGTCTGGCAGCGTCATCCCAGCAAGCCGTGCGTTGGCGACAATCTGGTCGACGATCTCCTGAGGGGTGAATTTCATCGGTGGGATGGTCATAGGCTCTCTCGAGGTTTTCGTGATTCTACAGGTAGAATCTTAGGACGGCTATAAGGCAATCCCGAGAAGCTTATAACCGTGTCTACATGTATAATTTGAAAGCGTTTCTACATGTAGAAATTAATTTGTATTTCTACATGTAGAAATCATTTGCATTCAGATCGGCCGACGAGCATTCTACATGTAGAAATGAATTCGGGAGACGGCCATGAAAACACAATCAGACTATTCACTTGATCCATCTGAAATCGCAGTTTTGAAATCTCTAATCGACGAGCCTAAGAGAACGCGCAAGGCAAAGCCTTCGGTCGGCATCGCTGACATGACACCTGAAGAATTCCGGGCTTATAAAGCTGATCTTAAGCGCGAGGAACGCAAGGAGATCGCCAAACGGAAAGCGGCTGGAGACATCCCGTTTAATGCAGAGACGACCAGACAAGCCCTCGCCGACGCTGCTATCGCAATTCTGGCCTCAGGCGCACCAGGTGCTGACGCAATCCGCCATTACCTGTCGACCGTGTTCGTCGGCAAGCCTGGCGTACCGATGACAGTGACAGCGAGAGCGAAGTCGGGCGAACTGAAGACCAAGTTCCCCATCGCGAAATAATCGCGTAAGCCTCCCGTCGTAAACAAATTTGTCCGTGAGGATCGCCTAAGAGGGCTCGTTGTCCGTGAGGATCGCGTAAGCCGTCATTTGACCTATGCGTCCTCCGCTAGCAGAATTGAAAAACTCGGTCATTGGCTGAACACTTGGGGGACGCGCATCTCGGCATCAGCTGAGACAATGGAAGAGTCTAAACGAATTGCATGGAAGCGGTCGGAGCAAATGTTTCGGCCGCTTTTTGCATTCCTGTACGCCCTCGTTTTGTGCCTTGCGTCCGCCGCGGCCACTATCACGTAGTGATGTCACGTAGTGATGAGGGAGGGCGCGAGAATGCCACGGATTGCAAAGAACGAACACGACAAGGGCTTGCTCTCGACACGGAAATGGCGGGCCAACAAAAAGAAGCGGCGCGATCCCGAGACCGATGCCGTAGACACCGCTATCGCTGCTGCGGTTATCGTCTACAGACAGAGTGCCGAGGAACTGGCGGACGAGAAGAAGAAGGCTAACAATCTAGCCCGTGTCACTGCTCTCGAGACGATGGCAATCAATTTTCTGGTGTCCAAGAAATGCTCACGAGAGATGGCGACAATAAGGGTGAGACGGCGCATCTATCGGCTTGATGCTGACGACCTGGTGCCTTTGGTAAGCACGAAACCTGAACAGCGTTCTCCCCCCATTACTACTTAATTTTGAATCACGGATTCGCGGATTCACGTAGTGATGTGATTTCGGCCGGCGCTGGTGGCTTGCATTAGTCTCCCTGATTGTCTTCTCAACGGGAGACAATCACATGCGCTACAATCACTCAGCACCAGCTGTTTCACTCGGCGACAAGCTCAAGGCGGCCGCCAGAAATCAATCCGTCGATGTCAACACTGCCGCAAGTCGGCATGTCGGTGAGCGCTTTGTGCATCATCTGCAGAGTGTCCTGACCGTCCCTATTATGCTGACGGGCGGCTACCTCTTTCCTCAACACCTCCGCCAGACCGCCGACGCTGACATAAAAACTGTGCGCCGTCTCTCGAACCGTGAGATGCAAAACGCCTACAAGACCCTCAAGCCCATCCTGGCGCTCGAGGGGATCGAGCTGCACGAATTTTCACGTGAGCCGAGCATCATCGCTATTGCGTACGGTGAGCCTGTCGATCGCTACTATATCAAAGCGACCTGCGGCACCATTCGCGGCAATACGAACATCGATATCTCCAGCGGCAACACACCCGGGTCTTTCCCGAGGGATGTCGCATGGCGCGACATCCCCTCGATAATGAAGGGTGGCCCTGTCCTGCGCGCACGGTGTCAACCACTGGCGGCCGCCGCAGCTGAAAAGCTTCTTGCCGTACTCATGCAGCCATCCTCAGACGGTCGGGTGAAACATTTCGCCGACATCGCCAATGAACGCCTCTGGGACGGCATAGACTGCCGTCAGGTAGCGACTGAGCTGACACGCATATGCGGGAACCGCGGCATCCCCATGTCGGTCTGCGCCGAGCGATCCCCTGCCCTCGCCTGGACAGCAGTGTCCGCACGTGAAGCGGAGTGGGCGAAGCACATGGCGGCAGGAAAGACCACCGTTACGCTCGATCGGGCTTGGCTGGACGTGTGTGCGATCTGGGCTGAAGTCCATGCCGAACTCAGGTCAGCCGTCATCCTCGATTTCCGCCGGCCGAATTCAAAGACACCACTGGCTGACAAATTGCTCGCGAGCTGTGAGCGCAAACAGGCGGTCTATAAACCGTCCCCGAGGGAGTAGATATGAATATGACCCGCACACCTGATGAAGCCCTTGACGAAATAATCGAGGCTCGAAACATCGAAAATTTCGAGTTCATTTTCACGCACATGACCGACGAGGCATTGGAAGAAGGCACCTGTGTCCAAGACCTGGCGTTGCATGCTTTTGAGGCGCTGGAGCGACGTATGGTCGGCAGCGATGAGTACAATAGCGAAGACATCCGCCGCCTGGCTTTGCTGAAGTCTACAACTGAGTATGGGCTTAGACTGATGGCAAAGGAGACATCTCGGAGATTTGAGAAAGCATATATCGGAAAATTGCTTCAGTAATTCTATATACAAGACTTGTATTAATCCGCCGATGGCACAACACTATCTTTAGTGCATAGAAACACTAGGGAGACATCATTATGAAGAAAATGTCTGAAACTATTGAATATAGAACGCCTTTTCGCGATATTATTACGACGATTAATAATTGTCTTTATAATATTGATCCTTCTTCTCAAAATAATGTCGACAAATATGATGAAATCCAATTGGCTAACGTCATTTTTGCAGAAGGTTTCTTCTCTTATCTGAATGGATTTCAGATGAAATCTGATAGCCAGACACATGCAAATCACGAGTTTAAGCAGACCCTTTTCGCGCGTTATGTCGAGCTAGGTGGAGTACCTGGAAGCATCGAATTTCTTCATAACCTTCCGGAATATCGCGCGGGTGTCAGGATTGCGATTAGCGCATGTACGGCGGTAACGTCATGAGCGCCGACATCGAAATATGGGAATACCTGCACACTTATTTCAATGGAGATGAGAACGGTAAACTGACCAATCTCATGATGATGTGTGTCGGCAGGGTCTTTAAAAAAGAATGCATCAACGACACCTGGAGACTTTCAGGCGGCGGAGTTTTCTCATTTATCGAAATGGCTCACATTGCCGACTGGCTCAAAGCCGCCGTCCTGAACAACGAGCCATGGCTCCAGAACGTGGACAGCCTCGGCCGCCCCAAGAAGCTCATGAAGTTTGGCACGATCGCTCAGATTGTCCAGGAGGCGGACAAGCAGATGCTCAAGACCGCCCAGCGCCTCGGCTCAGTGAAGCTCGTGGATGGCGATGAGGAACTTTATGAAACCCTCGACGATGGCTACTCAATCGTCCGTCTCCTGACACCCGCGTCACTCGACAAGGAGAGCGCACAGATGCAGCACTGCATCGGGGGTGGGGCATATGATGACGCACTGGAGTGTGAAAAACACCTGTATCTGTCCCTCCGCGATAACCATGGAAAGCCTCACGCGACGATGGAAATCGCATATGGCGGCATCGAACAACTGCAGGGGAAACAGAACCAAACGCTTGCTCAAAAATATCTGGATCGGCTCATCCCATTTTTTAAACGCCACAGTTTTTCGCCAGATAGGAATCCACTTTTTGGGTATGTCGTCGATGAAAATAACGACTGGTATCCGCTGGATAAACTTCCGGATGATCTGACAATTTACGGAAGCCTCAGTCTCATGATGTACGACATCGCCCGTCTGCCCGATGGGCTAACTGTGACCTCTCACCTCTTTCTTGAGTATTCATCTATCACCGAACTTCCGGCACGCCTAACGGTCGGTGGAGACCTAGATGTCTCTGGTACCGCTATCACCCATCTCCGCAGTGACACGGTCGTCAACGGCCGTGTCTTCGGAATAGACGGCACAGAAGGCGTTAGGAGGGTAGCAGCATGACCCAAATCTTCCCCCTCCTCCACGCCGCCCTGACGGCCCACATGCCACAGATCACCGATCCCACCGATCGCAAGGCCGCCATCAAGTACCTGCGCGATATCGAGGTGCTGCTCAATAGCATCCCGAAGCCGTCCCAGCCCTCAAACGTCATCACCTTCAAGCCCCGCGCCAAGGCACCCAAGAAACGCACAATGAAAGAAGACCTGATCGCAATACTGGAATGCAAATCAGACGGCTTTGGAGGATTCGAATATGCCGACATCGACTGAACTCACGGATGCCCAACGTCAGCGTCAAATGAAAGCCAAGGCGGATCAGTTGGAGATCGATATCCGCGATCTTCGTGACACCCTGCGCTACACGACATGCAAGCGCGAGCGGAAGCAAATCCTCAGGGATATCGATTTCACGGAAGGCCTGCTTTGCGACATGTGCTGCTGAACATAAACCCCGGGGCCAGCTTCGGGGTTTATTTTTGACCGGCGGAAACCCACGCCCTCCAAACTCCAGCATACTGACGTCTACACAGAGACACGCTCATGAAGACGTCCATCACCATCCTCCTGACCACCCTGCTCCTGAGCGGATTCTCTTCGCCAGACAACGCTGCACACGTCCCCTATGTCGCGATGTCGCCCTTGGGAGAATGGGCTGCCACGTGCGTCTCTCCGTGCCGTCTTCCCGAAGAGTACCAGGGTGGCGGTGAGATCGATTTCTTTCTGGCAGCAGCACTCATTCTAGAAGACCAAGGAAAATCGCTCATCGTCGACACTCCTGTCTGTGCATCCGCCTGCACCATGCTCGTCGACGAACTCGATTTTAGGGGCGTCCCTGTCTGTGTCAGTCAGAAGACACGCATGGGATATCACCTGACGTCTATCACCAAAGTTGAAGACGGAACACACGTGCGCTTTGAAGCATATGAGTACCGAAACCGCGTCCTCGAATATCACTTTTTAAAACTCGGTGGTCTTCCGAAGGACGGCAGTTTCGAGTGGATTTCAGCGCCGTTTGGGATGGGGTTTCTGCCGTTTTGTCATCCAGAGCCATAGTTCGTGCTAACAGGTCTTATGTTTTGTCAGCCCCACTCTGATCCTTCTGGCTCTTCCGAGCGTTCACCTCTTCGACAGATTGCATGAAATCTGCCACCTGATCGGCACTCAGTTCATCGAGTTTTTTCCTCTTTTCCTGCATGCGCTTGATTGTCGAAGTGAAGCTCGTCAACGGATCGTAGCTCTCAGATCGTTTGATGCCTGGAATGTCGTATTCCTTGCTGATAGCGCCGATCAGGTCGAGGGCTTTGATTCCAATTTCAGAGATGGCCTTGTATCGATAATTGAAATAGTAATCGCCCGTCGGCTCGCCCTGTAAATCCGCGATCTCGTCAAGAGATATTTTTATGTCACTCAGGATATTCGGAAGCGAAAGAGCATCATACATCAGCTCCGTTTTTAAAGACCGCCAGTCGACATCTGTGGGATATTCGATGACCGGGAGTTGAGCGGATGGGTACTCTTCGCCAGTGGCTGAATCCACGTGCGGCATTTCATTGATGACGTTGTGACATCCGTTCACAAAGCCATCCAGAACGCACACGACACGGATGGCGACATATTGAGCGTCGCGCTTGCGTTTACGGGCCTCAAAGATCGTTTCCTTGATGCCGCCAGACAACGTCCCGATTAGCGTGCCACCCGATCCGAGTGCTGCGCCAAGCACGATCTTCCCGATATCGGTACCTAAGAATTCCCACATGCGACCTCACCCCTTCTCAACGTCGGCAGGATCGCTCACGACTCCATTCAGCCGATCCCTTGCCCTCTGTCTGTAATGCGACCTCATCCCGCCAACTTGATCATGCCAACCGCGTTCGGCACCAGGAGGTGGAGGGAAATCAATTTCGTACAGGAGCAGCGCAACCTCTTCGACGGCGGTCGCTTCTGGCTCGACGAATTCCTGGGTCGGCTCAATGGGGCGGATATCCGTGTCGTTCTTCACGCGATCAGACAGCTTGACGATCCAGCCATTAATCTCGCGTCGAACGACAGGAACGAACAAATACAGCCCTCCCAAAATGATTGCCCAGCCTACCAGATTATCCATCACGTATCCCCAATTCGAGTCTCGCAGGTAGCTCTAGAGGAGCCCACCGTGATTAGCGACCCGCAATCGTGCCGGCGAAATGTTGGAGGCATTGGGTCGTGGCATACTGATCTCCTGAACAGGGAGAGTAATTATGACGGAAAAAGTATATTCACAGGAACAACTACAAGGTTGGATCGACGGCTTTAGATCATGCGCTGACACGGCGGCGAGTTACAAAGTCATTTTTGGAGTCCCAGAAGTCGATGAGTCCGCCGAACGCTGGATGCGCCATCTCTCGGATTTCCTCCGCGGTCAAGCGGATGTCATCGAAACGAACATAAACAAAGCCCCGAGTGTTCCATATGTCCACCCTGTTCTTGAAGCTCAGGAAAACCTGCGCATTCTATCAGGTGGCGCACCTTCAGAGCGTGCGTATCACTCCGATCCGTGGCAAGCGAAAATGGATCGTGTGCCGCCAATCATGGATGCGAAGCCTCGCATCACCGCAGCCGCTACAGTAGCAGCCTACGATGTCCTCAACCGATACATTGTCCCAGCGCACTATCAAACGGCCTCACCGGAAGAGCAGCGCCGCATACAGATGTCCGTTCTCCGCCAGGCGCTGATCGCGGCTAAGCTGGCTGATTGGGGATCGGCCAAAGGTGATATCAATGAGCATCTATAAAATACCGCATGAAGTCCAATTAAGGGCAATAAAGGAAAAGCGTGAGGAGGCTGATCGGTTGCGCCGTCAAGCCGATCATATCGATGCCGAGCTACAGGAACTCCTTCATATTTTGAAGAGCATACAGTCGGATATCCGTACGGATCGCCAGAGAGCAAGACCCCTTCCGCATTGGGCGAGCAATATGAGATAAGCGCCATCCGAGCCTACCCATAGAAGCCCCTGGATTAACGTTCGGGGGCTTCATGCATTTCGTGCCGGCGAAATCTTGTTGGGTGCGTGGGGGTGTATGATGATCTCCTAATAACGGGAGAGAAGACTATGGGTGTAGATGTAGAAATTAGAGTACAATGTGTTGAAGGGTATCAGCCACCAAGCGACTTCAGCGATGCACTTTCGGGTGAATGGTCTGAATATGACAGCTTGGAAAGATATGACGATGAGCGACCGTGGACACACGAGTTCTCTTCTCTTCAGCGATACTATGACAAGGACTATCAACGTGGCCCCTGGCCTGTTATTTCGGCAGCACTCCTAACTCTATTACGTGATCCAAACATCTTGGCGGTTGGATATGGAGGGGATAGCTCGGAAACCGTTCCTGTGATTGATATGGAACGGTTGCAGGAAATATCTCGCCATTATTACGAGAATCATCGGGGTAACGAAGACTGCATCGTACTCGGCAAGGTGAGCAGGTCGATCTATCTGGAAGGGGATGGAGTGCCACCAGTGGTAGACCCTGTTCCATGGGGCGCAGCGGCGATCCTTCAACTCGACAGGCTACGTGAATACCAAGATGCGGTAACCAATAGCCTTCGTGTTCAAAAGGAAGAACTGGAGCCTTCCTGATGGCATTCTCCCTATGGACAACGGCCGCCAGCGCCAAGGAACAGGGCTGCACACATCACGCCTGGAGCTACGGCATCATACCTGGCTATTTCGGTATGGATGATAATCAGTGGGTACCGAAGACCGATCTTCTCGAGCCACTGAGCTATGTTCTCGAATACGTCTGGAACCTCATGAGAGAGTTTCGGGATGAAGAACCAGACTTCTGTTTCGTTGTCGGCAAGAAGATAGTTTAGAAATTCGATTTAAAGCATATATTTCGCCGGCGGCGTGATATGTTGCAAGCATTCATAGTATTGTTACCTCTCAGGAGATGACAATACTATGAAGCCACGGAAAAAAAGACCTCCCAAGACTGTTGACGCACTCGATTATGGGACTTCCGAGACCCGTCGTCGTCTGTCTCCCGATCCCCTTTCGTCATCTACCATTGAGCCGCATCGCCTTCAGGCAGCGCTGGCAATACGTGCCGCTCTCGAGGACGGCCTTGGTGCGCCTGCGCTGGATATCGTGCGCATTGGCATGGGTGGCGGCGCTTCTGGCGGCGACCGAAGCTACATCCCGACAACACCCGTCAACATTGAAAACAGGCATCACCTCGGCCGCTGGCGTTTGGCCTGCCGAACCGCCGAAATCGAGCATCACATCATCGAGCTATTCGCGCTCGGCAATTCCTTCCGCCAGATCGCCGCTCAGGTCCACCTCCGCCGCACACGTGTCGCGCAGGTCGTCGACCAAGGTCTTGACCTCTACGCCGACCTCCGCGGCCTCCGTCGCCATCCAAAACAGATCGCGAGGATCGCGGTCTGGGAAGCTCCAGAGACCGCCAACAGCAACGATCCAGAGGCACCACATTTCCCCGTACCGGTGAAATCCAGGCTCAGGAATCGGGCAATCCGAAATGACTACCAAACAGGGAGAATATCATGAACATGAACATCGAGCCGACCATCGCCATCAACGCCATGGAAGCCACCACGGCATATGAAAACATGGCGAAGGAGCTGAATCCCCTCGTCAAGCGCTCAGCCGTAAAGCAGCGCCGACAGGATCGCGAGGCGGCCATAAAGGCTTACTACACGTATGACGTGGAGAACGCTGTTGAAAAAGACGTACACGAATTCGCGACCGTTCAGTCGGTCATCAAACGGCACCCAGACAAAGCCATGCGCCGAGCCTGCCTTCTGGCGAAGCGTGCCAACACACGCGAGTTGCTGGGCATCGATCTCGTCGCCGAGAACGCCCACCCGCACGGCAGCCGTGCCATGCGTCGAAAGGTCTCCCATGAAGCCCGTAAAGGCACCAAGCCATCGCCTGATGGTCACGGGTCAGTCCGACTGACAGCCATCGACCTGGTGGATCGCTATGGACGCACTGCGCTGCATGTCATGGAACGGGATGTCTTCGACAAGTCCCTGGCGGAACTGAATGCATCAGGGCGGCGGCTCGATCTGAAGGCGAAGACGGCGTTTCAGAACACCGTTGATGCACTGAGTGATATCTTCAGCAGGAGGGTGTCGGCATGAACCAGCGCCCTAATCCAATGGACTACCGAATGGGCGACTGCGACGGATATGATGGTGGTTGCCATGTCTGCGCATCGGGCTATCTCGAAGGTCTGCAGGCATATCGCGCAGAGTGCGTCATATGCGTCGTTGACAACGTTGACGCTTACAATGCCGCGAACGAAATTCAATGGGCGGACAGCGAAATTGCCGAGGCGACCAAGACTGCCGTCACGGTCGGCACCATCTACGAACGCCCCAAGTACGACCCAGTGGTGACCAGGGTTGATCATGAGGACGGTAGCATCACGCTGACAGAACGCTGGTCATCGATGTGGACTTTGCGGAGCGAGGCAATATGAGAACCTTCACCGAAATCCAGGTCGGCATGGGCCTCAGCTTTGCGTTCGAAGGCCGAAGGTTCAATCTCTCCAGCCGCGCCGACGACCAAGACTTCGCCGAACTCATGCGGCTCGGTACCACCATCGATCTATCGTTCTACAAGACCGATATGTGGCGCAGGGATTTCAGCATCACTGATGAGGAATGGGCGGCCTTCGAGGCGCAGTTTCCCGCTGCCGTTGCCAACACACAGGAGATCATACGGCAAGCATGGATAGACCGCGAAGAACGCGATCGCATACGAGCTGAGGAAGAGCGCCTGGCTGCTGTAGAGCGCGAACAGCGGCGGCATGAGAAGCGAACGAGGCTAGACCTCGGTGAGGCCTATGTCATCGAACGCACAGATCAATCCTTTCTAGAGCTGTCGGCGGAAAACTATTGGGACGATCCCGTGCGGAAACCCATCACGAAGGCGCTGCACGACATGCTTATCGCTGAGATAGGCGTCGGCGAGTGTCAGCCTTGGCTACAGTACGACGAGGATGATGACGACGATGACGACGAGTGATTATGTCTAGCACATCGAAAACAATGGGCGGCCAATTGAGCCGCCCATTTTGATTCCTGTGCCTAAACTATTTTTCTAGGAACAGCGTATACTTGTAAACACACTTGAGTATATTGCAATAATTCTTGTATATAACTGTTGTATATAGAACCGCCGACAAGCATACTTTATATACAAACAGGGAGACACGAAAATGAACATCACCGAAATCCGCACTTGGCAGTCCACAATCTCAAACTTCGACTTTCCAGTTCTCGACGGAACGAAGAAGCAGAAGGAATGGGCTAAGACCATCCGCGAAAACGTCCAAATGAAGCTTCCTTCGTGTGCAGTTAATTTCTTGGCACCGAAGTTCGCACTTGGCGTAGCTGCTAGGAACGCCGACGCTGGCATCGACTGGAGCCTGGTCAACTGGGACGCAGTCCTCGTTGAATTTCAGGGTCTGGTTGAAGAGACCTTGAACAGGACTTCGTCGGAATGGTTCATTGAGAGCCGCTATTTCCTGACCTTCGACGACTTCGTTATGGAAGCCGTCAACCGCTCCATTGGAGAGACTGCTGCCGAAGAAGTTGAAGAGACCGCCGTCGAAGAAGCCGTTGCCGAGGTAGTGGTCATCGAAGAATTTCACACTGAAGCCGAAATTGCCCAGGCCGACAAAATTCGCCACTCCGCTAAGGTTGCAGCCTTTCAGGGTCGTCCTGAAATGCAGGAGAAGAACGCCGAAGACCTCGGCTATAAGCTTGGTCTTCAGGGCTTCGCTGTAGACGGCCTGGACTGGAATTCTGTGGTGCGCTTCTATGAGGAGGTGGTCAACGAAGTTCTAAAGGAGAAGGACGTCACATGGCTCCTCGCCAACCGCACCTCAGTGGCGACCAAGAACTACTTCCAGAAGGAAGCCATCAAACGCGCCTACAGGGCTTCACAGGAAGCTGAGCGAGTAGCTGCATAACAACTCCGTACTGGAAGGCATAGGGGCGGCCAAGAGAGCCGCCCTTTCCATGTCCGCATTCCAATTCCTGCCGGCGGAAAACGATGCATTTGACACATGGGAGCCACTAAGGCACCTTTATAGCTATCAGCAAGATTTGCGACCCGACCTCTTTATGAGCGTCGGGTTTCGTGTTTCTGGCCTACCAGCCAGAGGCCGACGTAGGCAGCGTTCATCTCCCGAAGTCGCTACCCGTCGGCCACCTATCCATCATCATGTGAAAGCTTTGACCCTACCTGGTGGTCATCCTGGCCTCGTCTGCGAGAGCTGGTCGAGCGACTGCGTCAGCCAACAATGATGACAAAGCAAGCACTGTGGGCATCTGTCAACAAAAGGTACTTCCCAAGGGCTTTTTGCATCACGGGGGTCTTAGGACCGAGCTTCCACTATTTGAAAAAAATTTCGTAGAGGGGGTTCCGCCGCCGCGTTGGAGGGCGATTTATGGCACCGAAATCGCTAGTAAGCACCCTCAAACCCAAGCGGATCACCCAGGCCATCCTTGGGAAACACCTCGATCTCTCCGAGCGTTCGGTCCGCGAGCTTTTCGGAAAAGACATCTTTCCAAACACCGTAAACAGCAAGGCGCTCACCGAAGCCGACATCGACATTTGCCGCATCGCCTACATCCAGCACCTCAGGGTGCAGGCAGCAGGCCGATCAAAAGACAACGATGAAGTTTCCGAGAACGACGATCCTGACATTCAGCTGGCTCGGCTCCGTAAAGAACAAATCATCATCACGAGGATCAAGCGCCGCAAGATCATGGGCGAGCTGGTTGAACGGGTAGACCTTCGTCTCGCCGTTTCCGCCGCCTTCTCTCGCGTCAAAACTGTCCTCCTAAAGGTCTCCAAGAAACATGCGGGACATCTCTCGGTGATGGATGAGGAGCTTGAAATCCGGGAGTACCTCGATGGCATCATCTACGAAGCCCTCGAAGAACTCGCGTCCACGCCGGTCGAAACCATCGGCAAGGAAGTCGACCCGAACGACATCGAAATCGACGACGAATGACACCCTGTTTATTGGCTGCGCCAAGATCGCCGCCGACATCAAGCGGGCATTCTCGATCATCAAGCCACCTGAGCGCATCTCGATCTCTGAGTGGGCAGCTAAGCACGCTCGTCTGAAGGACGGCAGCCGCTATCACCCATGGCCGTTTCAGATTGAAATCCTGGACACCCTGGGCGATCCGCGAACGAAAAAGGTGTCGTTCCAGAAATCGACCCGTGTTGGCTACACGCAGATACTGCTCGCCTACCTTGGATATCGCAGGGCGCACGACCCTGGCAATCTTTTGCTGGCTCGTCCGACAATCGAGGACACCAAGAAGTTCATGAAGGAGCATGTGGCGGCCGCCTTCAGCTGGCCGATCATGAAGCTCAATGGACTGTTCTCGACGAGAACAGCGCAAGACACGCTTACGGAGAAGTATTTTCCAGGCGGCTCCCTCAAGGGGATCGGTGCGAATTCACCTGGTGGCTTCCGCGACCACGATGCCGATGCAGTCATCTCGGATGAGATCGACGGTTGGCCCGTAACAGCGGGTGTCGAAGGCGATCAGATGAACCTGATCGCCGAGCGTCTGGCGCAGGCTTATGATCCGAAGGATATCGCAGGGTCTACACCGACCGAGGAAGCGATCTCGAAGATATCCAAACGGATGGCTTCGTCTGATCAGCGCCATTATTGGGTCACCTGCCCCGAGCCGACCTGCAAGCAGCATCAAAAGCTGGTGTGGGGAAACGGCAAGAAGGACGAACCTGGCCTACGCTGGGAACCATTCAATGAGCCGACCGAGGTCTGGTATCAGTGCGTCAACGGTTGCCGCATTCCTGAATCCAAGAAGCTCTGGATGTTGCAAAATGGCTTCTGGAAAGCAGAATTTCCTGAGGTCTACGAGCGTACCGGTCACGCTGGCTTCTTCATCAACGCGCTGTATTCGCTACAGCCAAACGCCAAATGGCCTGATCTGGTCGAGAAGTTCCTCGGCTCCTACAAAACGCCGTCGAAGTTCAAGACCTTCGTCAACACCACTCTCGGGGAAACCTGGAAGGTGTCGGGCGAAAGGCCAGACTGGCAACGCCTTCTGGACCGTCGTGATGACTGGAAAGCTGGCATTGTTCCTTTTGGAGGTTGCTTCCTCACCGCTGCCGTTGATGTGCAAGCGGGTGGTGGCGGTCGTCTCGAGGTCTTCGTTATCGCTCACGGGCGTGGCGGATCGACCTGGCTCGTCGAACATATGGAGTTCATGGGTTCGCCCTATGAACCAAAGGTTTGGGACCAGCTGACAGAATTTGCCCGCCGCAAGTGGGCGCACGAAAACGGCAACGACATGATGCCGATCGAGAAGATCGCAGTCGATGTCGGGTATGCCACTCGTCCAGCTTACAACTGGTGCCGAAAGATGGGTCTGAACTTTGCAGTTCCGATCCGTGGATCGCAAAACCTGACTGCCCCAGCAATCGCGGCATCGACGACAATGGAGCTTGCCAACAAAGCAGGTTCCAAGTCGAAGGCATCGGAAATCCGCGTCCACATGATCGGCGGCCACATGCTCAAACAGGAGCTGTATGGTCTGCTTGCTCTGGAGAAGCCAACCTCGACCGATGAGCCGTATCCGATGGGATATGTGCATATTCCGGCATGGCTGGATGCCGACACGGTCAAGGAACTCGTTGCCGAATATTGGCACGAGGAAAAGGCCGAATGGATACAGACGGGCGCAAACGAGTTCCTCGATTGCTGGTGCTACAACAAGGCAATGGCAATCGCTCGTGGAGCGGAGAAATGGTCTGAAGCGGATTGGGCGGTGCTTGAGTTCCGCTATTCCAGACCAGATCAAGAGGTCTTGGACCTACCCATTCCAGACACGTCGTTTTCTCAAACGCCAGTGGAAATCACAACATCGCGGGATGACATCGAGCGTGAGCCTGAAGTGGTTCGCGATGTGCCTCGTCGCGGTCGCGGAAGCTGGTTGAATCGAGGCTGATATGTACACCCAAGCGGATATCGACAGTCTCAAACAATCACTAGCCCGCGGCATTCGCCAAGCGTCAGAGGGTGGAAAAACGATTGTCTACAACTCCCCTGCGGAGATGCGGACGACCCTCGCTCTGATGATCGCTGAAGTCCACGGTCGAGCCTCGCAAAACCAAAAAGTCGTCTTCGGAAGGGGTGATAAATGAACTTTATCGACCGCGTCGTTGGCTACGTTTCTCCTAGTGCAGGTTTCAAGCGGGTTCGCGCCCGTGAGGCGATGGATCAAGTCCGTGCCTATGCCGCTGCGAGAGACTTTCGCGGTCGTAATGATTGGAAAGCGCTGGGAACCGGGGCAAACGCCGAAATCGGCTCGTCCATGGTCAAAACTCGCAACCGTGTGCGTCAGCTCGTCCGTGACAACGGTCTTGCCAAGCGCATTGTCGATCTTTGGGCGCTACACCTGATCGGTGACGGCATTACGGTCGATTTTACGGGCGTAGGTGGAGCCAAAAAGGCGACAAAGTTCGATATTTGGGCTGGTTCTACGCAGTGCGATGCTGACGGACAACTCGACTATTATGGCCTCCAGAACCTCGCTGCACGCATCATGGTCGAAGCTGGCAGCAGCTTTATTGTCAAGCGTGTCAGAAGTCCAAAGAAGTACCCACATCTGACGGTTCCGCTCCAGCTACAGGTGCTTGAACCCGATTTTCTTCATCACGACAAGAATGGCACGTCGGAACGTGGAAATCCCATTATCCAGGGCATCGAATATTTCAAGGATCGCCCATCGGTTCGAGCCTACTACTGGATGTTCACCGAGCATCCAGGTGAAACAAGGACCTCAATCCGCTCATCGATCGACTCGGTAGCCATCCCCGCCGAGAACGTCATTCACATGTTCCGGAAGGATCGGTCTCAGAACCACGGGATCACATGGCTGCATGCCGTTGTGAATAGAATCCGCGATCTGGACGACTACATCGAAGCCCTCATGATGAAGGCGAAGATCGAAGCGTGCTTCACCATCATGATCGAGGAAGATCAGGACGGCGTTACACCTCCTGGCTCCCCTGCCCGCAAGGCCGACAACGAATTTGAACTTGAGCCTGGCATGGTCCGCCGTCTCCGCAAGGGCGACAAAGCACATGCCTTCGATCCGAGCAGCTCGGGCAGCCACGCCATCCTTCTTCCTGCGTTTATCAGGCTGATCGCTTCTGGTGTTGGCCTGACATACGACCAGGCATCGAGCGACCTGACGGGCGCAAACTACAGCTCCCTGAGAGCTGGAAAAATGGAGTTCAACCAGGCGGTCAGCCAGCTCCAGTGGCTCGTCGTTGCGCCAACGGTTGAGACCGTAGCCAAGTGGTTCGTCGAAGCTGGTTTCCGCATCGACCTCTGGCCATCTGAAGAACACACCGTCGAGATCACGATGCCGAAGACGCAGTTTGTCGATCCGAAAAAGGACGGCGCTGCTGAAATTCAGGACATGCAGGGCGGACTATCGACCTGGGCGGATCGCGTGAAGTCACGTGGTCTAAATCCACGCAAACACCTCAAGGCTTTGAAAGCTGAAGTCGACAGTTTCGAGAAGGACGGTTTCGCTCATCCGTTCGCCAAGCCCAAGCAGCTTAACGCACCGAAGCCCTCGAAGGTCTCCGTAATCAAGGACAATGAACAATGACGACACCAACCACCGCCAAACTTCCTGTCCTGCACCGCGAGGCTGTCATCCAGACTGTAGAAGGGTCGCCGAACACATATCGCGCCGTCTACAGCACAGGTGCCGCCGTCAGGCGCATGGATTACGAAGAAGGACCTTATTCCGAGGAGCTTTCGCTTCAAGCTGGTCACATCCGCACCGAGCGCCTCGACAACGGCATCGTTCCGATCCTGCTCGACCATCGGCAGTTTGTTCAGAACCAGTTTGGTGTCATCGAGAAGCACTGGATTGAGGGCGGCAAGGGCTACGTCGAGTTCCGCATGGAAACAGGCACACCTGAGGCCGATGCCATCAAAAACAAGCTGGATCAGCGCATCGTCCGCACCGTTTCGGTCGGATATCGCGTCCACCGCTATCAGAAAATCCTCGGTGTAGCGGGTTCTATCCCCGTCATGCGCGCCGTCGACTGGGAGCCAATGGAGCTCTCGCTTGTCTCTATCCCCGCCGACGCTGGCGCGGTCATCCGTAGCGATGGGGAAACCCAGGACTGCGTCATCGAAATCGCCGGCGACATCCCGGTTGAACCAAAAACCCCCACAATTGAAAGGTCTATCCCAATGACTACACCTGTTACCATCGACAACACTGCCGACCTCGCCGCTCGCGCTGCTGAACTCGAGACTGTCCGTTCTGCGGCTGCTCTCGAAGCCCGCACGGAAGAGCGCACTCGCGTTTCCGGCATTACCGAGGCTGTCCGCAAGGCCAAGCTCGAAACTACTTTTGCCGATCAGCTGATCACCGATGGCAAGTCCCTCGATCAGGCTCGCGCTGCGATTCTCGATCAGTTGGCAACCGCCGACGAAAAGAACGACATCCGCAGCAATGTCACCATCGGCCACAGCAATGAGGACCCGATCGTTATCAGAGAGGCAATTGTCAACGCTCTCTCCCACAAGATGAACCCTGCGATCAAACTTGAGGGCAAGGCCAACGAGTTCCGCTCGTATTCGATGCTCGAAGCCTACTGCGAGCTTGAGCAGTCCCGCGGCGAAAAGGTGCGGTTCAACAAGGAAGCCCTTGCAAAGCGCGCTCTACAGGGAACTTCGGATTTCCCTGTCATCCTCGCCGATGCCGCCCACCGCGTTGTGCTTTCCGACTATATGGCGGCTAAGCCGTCCTACAAGGCCATCGCACGTCAGCGTAACTTCGACGACTTCCGCCCTCACTATGTCCTGCGTTCGGGTGAATTCCCTGCGCTTCAGGACCTGTCGGAACACGGCGAAATCAAGTCGGCCGCACTGTCTGACGCTAGCACCGAGTCGGTGCAGCTGAAGACCAAGGCGATCAAGCTTGGTATCACCAGACATCTCCTGATCAACGACAGCCTTGGCATCGTTTCCGACATGATCGGAAAGTCAGGTCGTCGGATCGCGGCACAGGAAAATCAGCTTGCCTGGGCGGTTCTGAAGACCAACCGCAAGATGACTGATGGCAAGACGCTGTTCCATGCTGACCACGGCAACTTGCACGCTTCTGTCGTCGCAGTCCCGACTTTGGAGGCACTCTCCGCCGCTCGTGCAGCGATGCGTAAGCAGCGTTCGGACGGCATCCCCCTGAACCTGACGGCGAGATACCTGATCGTCGGCACTGATGACGAGACAGAAGCTGAAAAGCTGATGACGGCAATCCTCGCTACCGCGACGGGCGACGTGAACATCTGGAGCAACAAGCTTCAGGTCATCTCTGATGCTGAGTTGGACGACCACGCTTCCTGGTACCTCGCGACTTCCACAGCCGATGCTGAAACCCTCACCTACGGCTACCTCGGCGGCGCTGAAGGCCCGAGCGTAGAGACCAAGGAAGGTTGGGATGTCGACGGAGCCGAGATGCGCGTCATCCACGATTTCGGTGTCGATGCCAACGGCGAAAAAGCCATTTACCGCTTCAAGAAGGCCTAACGGCCAACCAGTCCACGGACTGAAATGAGGGGGCTACGGCCCCCTTTTGCATACCCAATCCTACCCACTCATTTTCAATCAGAAGGAACATCACTCATGAGAACATACATCCAGCCTGGAAATATCATCGAAGTCTTAGTGCCCGCAGGCGGCATGGAAGTCGGTAAGGGCTACGTCATCGGCAATCTCTTCGGCGTAGCCGCTGAGACGGCCGCAGAACCTGTAACAGGATTTGAAACTAGCTCGCTGCACGTTACGGGCGTGTTCGAATTTCCAAATTCCGATCCTGTCGTCATCCCTGGAGACAAGGCCTACTTTCGGACCGTCCAAGGCGATATTAACGGTGGAACACCTACCGACCCCAACACTTACATGATCGGCGTGGTCGTTGGTTTTGCCAACAACGGCGCAATCGTACAGGTCCGACTCGACGGCGTTGCAGTTACACCCGGAAGCTAACGCTTAGCGATCAGGCGCTGTTAATGCGCCTGATCGCTATCGAAGGATTGAACCATGATCGACATGAATTCCATCCTCCTCGATCCGTCTTATGGCCTCTGGGGCACTCCAGCAGTCATCACGACCAAATCCAGCCAGGTCATCCCCTGTCTCATCCTTGATCATCGCGACGGCTTCCAGCTGATGAACGCCAAAGGTCAGACAACAATGATCCCCGGGCTTGCTCTCGAGGATGCGGGCGTTCTGGTCCGCCATTCCCAGTGTCCTGAAAAGCCATCGGGCGGCACCATCGTCATCAATGGTGAGGTCGATGCCTACAGGATCAAAGGCACCGAGCAAGTCGGGGTCAAAGGCAATGGCGAGTGGGCTCTCGTTCTGGAGATCATCCGATGACCGCTCGTGAAGAAATAATTTCCGCATTGTTCGCCGCTCTCTGTCGCATCGAAGGCATTGAACTCTGCGAGCGGAACCGCACCCACAAGATCGATGACGACACCGCTTCGGCGATCGTTCTCTACGACGGCGATCTCTATGGCGACACTGATCGCAAGGATGCCGTAGTCGGCGGACGGAACCCGCTCTTTCCGATGACGCTGACACCTCAGGTCTGGGGCTACGTCGAAGGGTCTTCCGAGACCATCGGGACACAGACCAACGCACTTTTTGACAAGGTTATGGGCGCGCTTTTCCGCGACCGAGACCTCATGCAAATCCTTGCGCTGCACGATGGAGGGATCGGCATCGACGGTGCCGTATTCCCCACGCCAGCAAAAGCCACCTCCCCCGCAGCAGGGGCATTCATGATCGATGTAAGCATCCCGTTTGTCTTCGATCCAACCAGCCAACCCACAATCTAACAGCTAAACAGGAGCTTCATTCATGAACATCAATCCAATTTCCGGCAACTATGTCATTCCCAAGGGCTTTGCCTTTGCTCGCTTCGGCGACAACGACTATTGGGAGGAACTTGGCGACATGGACGCCTTCGAGACATCCGTGGATGTCGAACGGGACGAGCGCAAGGACAACCGCTGGGGCGTTGCCCGTACCTCTGACAGCCAGGTCACCGATATTGGTGTCTCCGTCAGCATGACGCTCATGCAGCACACGAACCGCAACCGCGCCCTCGCCGTCATGGGCTCGAATGGCATCATGACACAGGTGGCTGCGCCGGCACTGGAAAAGACGATCACCGACACGGTTGCGAACCAGTTCTATTCCCTCGACCGCTTCGACGTGACGGTTGCTTCAGTGACCGACGATCTCGCGAACGAACTCGTGCTTGGCGTGGACTACACGGTGGACGCTAAGTCCGGCCTTATTCAGCCGCTGAAGGTCTTTGCGGAATTCGTGGTCACCTACAGCTGCGCCGACATCCTGCCTGCCTCTGATCGCCTCAAGACGGGCATCGGTGGAAACCCGGATATCGAGTGTGAGCTGCTTCTCGTCGGCAACAACATCCGTGGAAAGAAGGTCCATGTTCGCCTCTGGAAGGTTCGCCTGACACCATCGAGCGGTCGCGGATACATCGGCAACGAGCGTGCAGGTATCGAGATCGAAGGTGAATGCCTTGCCGATGCCGTGAAGGCCCTCGCAGAAGGCAATTCCGAGGAATTCGCATTCGGCGTCGAGCAGACGCTCGCAGCCTAATTCACCCGAATTCATGACTTTGAAAGGCGCTCCCACGGGGGCGCTTTTCGTTTTCCCGACCGTTCATCATCACCCAGAGGTACTTCAATGTCTTCACTACTCACACTGTCGCCACAGAGCCGCGAGGTCACCATTGGCGACGACAAGATCAATGTCTTTGGCTGGTCCGCCGAGGCGATCGCCGACTTGCTCGCGAGCTACCGCGACGAAATTCAGGGTGTCGTCACCAGTTTCAAGGAAGCCTCCGACCAAGGTCAGAGTTTCCAGCAGATTATCACCGGTGCCGACACGGCTGTCCTCGACACACTCAGCCAGAGCGTCATCCCGACCGCTGTTGTCTGGGCTACCAGGCTACCAAGAACAAGTTCCGCCGATATCCTCAAGGCCGAGGCTGTAGTCCGCGATCTTCCGTTCACCACTCAGCTGCTTTTCCTGAAGAGCGCCTATGACCTGACCTTCCCATCAGGTGTCGCGGATTTCCTGACGGCGCTGGGTCTGGCGGCGGCGCAAGACGAGAGCGCGACAAGCTAGAACACTGGCTGGGACGCACTATCGCCAAGCTCGCCCCACGGCTCGGTCTCGAAAATGTCTGGCAGATGACACCGAGACAACTCAGCGCCTATGAGCAATTCGCACATTGGGAGTCCGAAGAACATTTCGCTGCTCTCGCATCCGCAGTCAGGGTCGCGGAACACGGCGATGAAAAGGCCTTCAAGGACTACATCAAGCGCATGACGAAGTGAGGTCCCTATGGCAAAAAAGGACCTCAAAATCTCGTTCGGCTTCAAGGAACTGGTCGATCCAAGAGAATATTTTGATGACCTGAAACACCCGATTGGCAGGGCTGTAACCGCTGCCATGCGTGATGTCAGCGACACCGCCAAGACAACCATCCGTGGCGATGTCCGCCGCAACTTCAAAAACAAAATGGGCGGCAACTCGAAATTCGAGAATTCTTTCCGGGTCTACGATTTCCCAAGCGGAAAGACGGGTCGGTTCTCCTACTCTCCCGCCGCGACGATCCAGGCAAACCCGAGCTGGGCGCACATCTTCGAAGACGGTGGCCGCATCACGCCAGCCAAGGCCTCCTTCCTCGCGATCCCAACTGCTGAAGCAGAGAAACTCGGACTTCATCAGGTAAATGACGGCGGTCGCGGCAAAGACAGACGGCTGTCCCAGACTGACAAGGCTCGTCGGCTGTTCGGTGACCTGTTCGTCATTAAGCACGAACAAGACACCTTTCTGGCCGCCAAGATCGAAGAGGAAACTGTCTTCCTTTTCAATCTGCGACCATGGACCCGTCAGAAAAAGCGCGTCTCCCTTGAGCGCCGTTCTCGCGAGGCCTTTAGGCTCCTCCCCGCCAAATTTCGGCAACACTTTCCCCAAACCTAAGGCTGCAACATGGCGATTTCAAACACGCTGCGCGCCAGACTTGAGGTCTTGGGCGGTAGGGAACTCATTGACCTTTTTGACAAGATCGGTGACTCCGCAAAAAAGGGCTTCGACACTGTCGACAGGGAAGCCCGCGATGCCACTCGCGAAGTCAAAAAGCTTGAGCGTGAGCTTAAGGCTCTTGAGCGGATCGCCCGCGATATTCGGGCAAGCATCAAGATCGACAAAGACGGCGTTGCCACTCCGCACCAGAGCGCCGCCCTCAATCTAGCCGACGATATCGATCGCCGAACTTCGGCTATGCGCCGCCAGATGGCTGCAATGGACGATGTCCTTGCACTCGGTCCTGATGGCGGTGCCCGCGTCCTCGGCAAACAGGGCGACCGCGACCTCCTCAACATTCGTGAGACCGCCAAAGGTCTTGATGACCTGATCGGCAATGGCCGGAGAGATGGCATCTTTGGTGATGTTCTCCCCGATGCCGACCTCGACCGTATTCTGGCGGCCGCCGAGCGTATCCGTGTCGAAAATGATCGTCTGTTTGGCAACATCAACGAGCGCGCACGTGCCGCCGATGAAGCCGAAAGAAACAGACCGCCGCCAAGACCACGGCGCGATCCTGCTGCCCCTCCAGCCCCTGATGCCGAAGCTAAACGCGAAGCGGCTGAAGAAGCCCGCCGAAAGCGTGATCAGGAGCGGGAGAAGCGCATCAAGGATGCTCAGGACCGCCGCGCCGAGCAAGCTGCCAGAGATGCCAAGCGTGATCAAGACTATCGCGACAATATGGTTCGTGAGCGCCAGCGGATCGACGACGAGATCAAGCGCTCTCGTGAGAAACTGCGTGCAGACCTTGAGGAAAACCGGAGACGCCTTCAGCGTGATCTGGACGCTCAACGCACTCGCATCGAAACGGATCGCACTGCTCTCAACGAGCAGATGGCCCGTGAGCGCCGAACTTTCCGTGACGAGCTAGCCCGCGCTCGTGCTGATCACACCAGTGAAGTCGATCGGATAAACCGCAAGCACCAAGCTGACATGAACCAGCTTCGTACTGATCACAACGAGCAGATTCGTCGTGAGCGTTCGGACTTCCTCCGCACGATGGGTGCCGAGCGTTCCCGATCCCGCGCCCAACTCGGTCGTGAGCGGGCGCAGTTCGTCACCGACCTAGCAAACGAGCGTTCGTCCCATGCCGCGACGATGGCTAGAGAGCGTGCAGATTTCACCAGTCAGCAGATGCGTGACCGTGCAGCCAACACTGCACGGCTGAACGCCGCTCGCACCCTGCACCGCGACGAGCTAAACCGTGAGCGACTGGCTCACACGGCGACAGTGGATGCCGAACGTCGTCGTTTCAGTACTCTCCTAGCTGGTGAGCGTGCCGCCCACATTGCACGCCTGACGGCCGACCGTGCCGCTATTGCCCGCCTGAACTCTGACCTCGCCGCCCTGCGCGCTGCGTTTGCTGGTATCAACCGCGGCGGTCGTGACTTCACCGCGAGAGCGCCGCGCCTAACTGCGGTTGCTCGAGGCATCGGACGTGCCTTCAGTGATGCTGGCAGCGATGTCTGGAAGTTTGTAAACGCCCTCAAGGGTCTGGAATTCGCCGTCGGTAAATCGGCACTTCGCGTTGGCATCGGCTCCCTGCTCGGAGTTCTCGCCGCAGGACTTGCCGCTCTTGGTGGCGCTGCCGTCCTGGCAGGTATTTCGGCAATTGCCGTGTTGGCATCGTTCAACGCGCAGAAACTCGAGAACGCCGCGGCTTCCGTTGGTCAGGCGCTCGATAGCTTCACCGCAATGAAATATGCGGCCGGTTCGCAAGGCATCATGTTCGACGACTATGTCGCGGGCGCTCAGGCTCTTCGGACTGCGATGATCGGCATCATGAAGCAGGAAGAGCAGTTTGCTGGAGCTTCGGAACTCTTCCAAAAATTCCAGATTCCCCTTCTGACTTCTGACGGCAAAGACCTCACGTCGCAGTTCCATGTGCTGAGACGCATGGCTGATCTCGTCAAGGCGATGCCGAATGACAACGTTCGGATCGAGTTCCTCACGAACATCGGAGGTCCCGAACTCGCCAAGCTATTGCCGATGCTCAAGGATGGCTCTGCCAGCATTGACGACTCCGCAAGGCGCGCAATGGAAATGGGGGTTGTCCTTACGGCGGCGCAGGTCGCCGAACTCGAAAAGCTGAAAATCCAAGCCTACGACATCTGGCAGATCATGATCGGCCTCTCGTACAAGCTCGCCGCTGAGATCATGCCGAGCCTCATCCCTGTTCTTCAAGCAATCAATAACTGGATGCTTGCCAACGAAGGCGCGATCACTGGCGGCTTGGTGAAGACGTTCGATTACCTGATCCAGGTGACCAAGGATTTCTGGAACCTCTGGAACTCTGGCGGTGATGCCGATGTGGTTCTGGGTTGGACAGCGACATTCTGGTACGTCAGCGAAACCATCATCAATGCGCTCAACCGCATCTGGGATGGGATCGTGGTTGGCTATGAACTAGCCAAACCCGCGCTGACGGCAATGTCGGATTATTTCGGGATGTCGGGACCTCTTGAAGCCGCTCTCACGATCCTGGCGGGGCAGCTGATTGGCACCACAGGCCTGTTCATCGCCGTCGGGAAGTTCGGCGCGGCGGCTGCAAGAATTGTCACCAATGCCCTGAAAAATCTCCTTCTGCCAGCCGCCCAACTGGTTCTTGGTGTCGTCACGGGCATAATTGGATGGCCTCTTCTGCTCGTGGCAGGTCTCGCGGGGATTACCCTCTATTGGGATAAAATCGAGCAGCTGTTCACATGGGCATGGGCCGAATTCAAAAAGACTTTCCCGAACACGGCCGCATACCTTGAGGAGACTTTTGGAGATGCCCTGGAGGTCGTGAAGAATTTCACGACTGATATGCTCGGCAACTTCCGTCAGCGTTTCCCCGAGGTGATCAAGCTTTTCGATACAACTCGCGCAGCACTCGATAGCCTCTGGACTTCCATGAAGAGTCTCAATTGGGGATTGGTTTTCGAGGGACTGAACGCGACTGGCATCTACCTCATCGAGCAACTGTCAAACGCGCTTGAGACCTTGTCCCCGATCCTGCGCTACCTCGTCGAGAACACCCTTGGGTCAATCAAAACGATCCTCGAGCAAATCAGCCAATATTGGACCAATTCGAAAATCCAGGGGCAGATTGACGGTCAGCTTTCAGCCGAGCTGTCGATGGACCCCGAAATGTTCAAGGCCTACAGCGCCATGCTCGGGTCTGGGAACACCCTGGTCGAGCAGAAGTACGGCAACAATCCTGTCATGGGCAACGTCGTCGACCAAATGCTCGGTCGTGCGTCCGTACAGTCGCCGATGTCCTTGGCTACTCAAGTCCCCACCAACGCTCCGAGTGCAGCGCAAACCCCCGTCACCGTCAACCTCTCGAACGGGGACACGATCGTGATGATGACAGAGGAAGAGGGTGTTGCTGAACGGCTCTCCAAGTACTCGAGAACGTCGGCAGCTAGCTCACCAGGATGGAACCGCTGATATGAAAAAGAACACAACCCTCTCGCTCAGCACCATCCAATTCCTGCCAGGCGCAGGCAGGGGCATCACGGAATCAATCGACTTCGAGGAGAGCGGCGAACTGCACCGCGACGCTGTTGGCGAGGGCTTCGTTATCACCATCCCTGGCGCAGACAAGATGACGATCACCTACACATGCTCGGGTGATTGGGCGGCTCCTGCGATAATGCATGTGCCGCTGTTGTCGGAGCTTGATGTCATCCTCATCGACCCCTGGCAGGTCCCGTTCGAAGCGGGGCAGACCTCGGTCACCCTGCCACGTGCGGCCTGGTCAGATGAAGACATGACCGTCTTCCTTGATGACAAGACCACCATCGCAACATCGCAGTGGACTTGGGCATCACCTCGCGTCGTCACCCTGTTCGGCCAGAGCAAAGCAGGCTTCGTCGAATTCCGTCCGAAGATCAGGGCGTTTCTCATCCAGAAACCCAAAGATAGAGGCGAGTGGTCGGGCAAGGTCGCCTGGACCATCGGCTTGACGGAGAAGTGATATGAGCTCCAGAATTTGCAACGCTTGGGTCAGCACCATCGACACCGTCTTTGACGGGATCGTGCATGGTCGCAAAGACCTCAGAGCCACCCGCTACAGCTTCGAGATGCAAGAGGGCGGAGTCCTCAAATTGACGATCACCTGCGAGAACTTGGGGATCGGCATCATGGCTCCTGGTCGTGATCAATACCTTCTGGTGTCATGGGCGGACGAAGGTGAAGACCTGCGTCTGGTGTTCCGCGGCGTTGCCAATTCTATGCCTGCAAACCTCGCCGAAAACCTGATCAACCTCGAATTTCTGGCTCAGCCCGATAACTTCGACGAGAAGCTCCTCGCCTTCGCCCGCACCAAGTGCTTTCGGCCATACGTCGACGAACTGATTTCAGGCAGCATCACCGATATCACCGATCCTGCTGTCGTCCTTGAGGCGCGTAGCGAGATGTTCCACGTCGACCCTGTGACGCATGAAATCACGCTGTCCGATATCCTCGATTTCGACCGCCTCGTAGACTTGGGGCCGCATTACTCCCGAAACTCAATGGACCCATCCCTGGTGATGCCACCGGTTCGAACAGCCTCTATGAATTTCATCGGTGAGTGGACGCAGGAAGCTGACGGTGAAGTCGACATCGCAAGTGTTGTCAATTTCGGCGGCGGCGTAAACGGTCGCCAGACCCTGACTGATTTCTCCTCGATCGGGGAGAGTGGCGACCTCGACAATTCAGGCTGGAGCGTCGGCGAAGTGATCGCCGAGGGATCGCAAGGGCTGACGACGAGGCAGTACTATGACGGCCGCTATCAGACCGTCCTGCATCAGCGCATGCATACCAGTGGCATCGTTGACCGCAGTTGGGTGCGGACGCGATACGGTGTGATGCCCTTGGCGCTTTACACCTACAAGGCTGTCAGCTTTCCGATGAAATTCAGCTATCGGCAGGCACGGCGGGAAATCCTCAAAGTCACCGCCACAGCAGACGTTCAAGACGTTCGGGCTTTTGGATTCGAAGAGGCAGAGCTGGACGATATCGCTCTGAACTCTTTGACCGAGGATGCGACGACACCAGTCTGGGAAAGCGGCATCGACTACCTGGCTGGAGACAAGGTCATCCATCGCAACGTGGCTTGGCTCTGCCAGGATGCACACACATCTGCCAACACCTTCAACCGCATCCTTCCCGATTGGGAAGACTACCCTGAGGCCTTGCTTCAGCCCTGGATGATGCGATGGGTTCGCACCACAAAAGATGTCGCCCTCAAGGACAAGCGGTCCGCTTCGTTCTTCCAAACGGATCGCGGCCACGATCTTGCGCAGCATGGGCTACTGCGCGTTCGGGCTTTCCTCCGTAAGCGTCTCAGGGCGCTCTCGGTGACATTTCGAGGTCGATGGGAAGACCTTCACGACATCACGCTGCGCGACGGTGTCCGTATCGAACACCACTTCTTTCCCGCTGGCTGGGTTCAAGGCAAGGTCACCTCCTTCACCAAGGTCTGGAGCGGCGAAGGTCGCGTTCGATACGTTGATGTGACCATCGGGGTCTCGGTCGCCAACGGTGTCGCTGGCACCATTGAAGATGGTGGCGAGCCTTATTCGGAAGCGTTCGCCCCGGGTTATGCGTGGGCAGACACGGAAGGCGTTGGCTACGATGTCGGGGATATGCGCTACAGCATCAGCGGGGATCGCATTCAGAAGCCAGTCAATGTCTATGCGCTCGATAAGGCATCCTATGCCTGTGAGACCGTGAAATTCAAGAATCTGCTCTCCGAACAACTGGCGGTCGCGGCAATGTCACAGAATGGTTATGGCGATGCCGTCGCTGCCGTTGCCGCCGTTCCGACTACCTATGAAATTCAGATGAGATCGCTTGCTGCAAAGAGCGTGATCGAACGCAAGGTCAATGTGACCGGCGCAACGATCACCTCCCGCAAGGATGTTATGCTCGATTACGGAGGCTGACATGAAGACCAAGAATTCCGAATTTGCACAGTGGCTTGATTATGTTGGTTCTGGTCCAGAGGAAAAAACCCCAGCCAAGAAGAAACCCGATAGCCCCTCGCTGATCAAAGGCACACCGTTCCAGGTTGCCGACATCATCAGTCTGCTGCGGTCAACGGCGATTGTCACCAAACACAAACACCCAAGATCAAGCGGCAAGATGTTCTCTGATATCGCTCAGGAAAGCGGTAACGGAGAGCCTGTCCGCGCAGGCCGAGGTGGCGCGCCGATGCGATTGGGTGCCAACAATGTTTGGTATTACCCAGGCGGAGCACCTCCCGGATATCCGACACCTGGTCCTTTGGAATACGTCACCATCATGGAATCCGGGACGATCTGGTGACCCCAATTTACGAACTTATGGAGATATCAAATGACGATGGCACTTTTCAAATATGACGAGCTTGGAAGACCGCTCACCAAAGAGGAAGTCGACGAGAATTGGGCGCTGATCGAAGCCGCCGTCAACGGCAGTGGTGCTGAGGCCCTCCCCGTATCAGCCATTGCCCTTGTCGACGATGTCACTGGTCAGTACCTCCGATTCCTCGATTCTGAAGGCGAAGAGGTTGCCAGTATCCCCTTCCCCGCAATGCTGGCTCAGGTGGGCGATTGGGAGAGCCTGATCGGCTACACCACACGTCACATCGTCAACCATCTGGGCGGTACATATCTCTGCCGTGTGGCACACACTGCTGACGTATTCGCCGACGATCTTGCGGCTGGGAAATGGTCTCAACTTGGTTCGACCGGTGCGACATCCATTGCATTTGAACCTGGCGCTACTGGCCTCGACGCGATGACGATGCAGGACGCAATCGAAGAGCTTGCTGAGAGCCTCGGCGGCGAGACCACGGCTGACGCTGTGACTTTCGATCCAGCCGCCTCGGGGCTTGCAGCTACGGATGTCGAAGCCGCCCTCACTGAGCTAGCTACTCGTTCCACCGCCGCCGAGAGCGTCTCTGTGGAGCCTGTTGGCTCTATGACCGCCACCGATGTGCAGAGCGCCCTTGAAGAAGTCACTGGTCGACTTGATGCCGATATCGCGGCCTCCACCGTCTCAGTCGCAGCCATCACTGGCGTTGCAGGGGCGACCGTTCAGGCGGCCCTGGAAGACATCAAGGTTCAGATCGACGCTATCGAGCCAGGGTCTGGTTCAAGCACTGCCGCAACGACATCGTTTGATCCGACTGGTTTGGGATCGGTGACGACGGCGACCGATGTTCAAGCCGCGATTGCCGATGTCGTGACCGCTTTTTCGGAACTACCAGGCGCGACCACCGTCACCTCGTCCGACGTTTCCTATCCAGGGAATGCGTGGGGAATTACTGGCGCAACGGTGCAGGAAGCACTGATCCAAATCGGATTGCAGTTGCAGTCGCTCGACAATCTGTTGGCTGAACTTCCAGCGGGGTATGTAGAACTTGATCTGGGCTACATGGACGATTTCTATACGGATGCCAACCTGCAGAACGCGCTCAATACCATCGCTACGAATATCACCAGCATGACCGCCACTATCTATGACCATGGCACGCGCATCACAGATATCGAAACGGCAATCTACTATCACAACCAGCGTCTGACGGCTCTCGAAGCGGCCTAATAAAAGCGACCGGCGGCACTCGAAACTTGCGGCTAAATGTGCCGTTATAACCTAACACTTGAATTTATGGACAGCACCATGACCGACAATAATCTCAACGACAAAATCTATAATCTCGCCGAGTCTATGGGTCGCGTTGAGGGAAAGATTGACAACTTTATTGTCGGTCAAGCTCGTCATGATCAAGAAATCACCAATCTAAAAACTGATGTCTCTCATGTAAAAATTAGCCTCGTCAATCATGCCCGTCATGACGGCGATATCTCAACACTGAAAACAGATGTCGCGACAATAAAAACCGACCTCTCGGGATATAAGGCGTATTTCAAGGGTGTGTTAGCAATTTTTAGCCTTGGTTGGGTCGGCATTTCTTTGTTTTTGGTGCCATATCTCCGCGCAAAGTTCGGTCTTTGACAATTCCTGCCGGCGAATATTTGCTATTCGCGTTATGCGCACAAACAGTCCTCTATGTGAATAGGGAGACATCACATGAATAATGAAATCAATACTGTAGAAGAACGTTCTACTAAAATAGCCGCACTCGGACTTCAAGAGCGCACTCGCAAGGAGATCGCTGGGGCGCTGGGATGCACTGAAAAACAGGCTCGGTATGCTCTTGAGAAGCTGCGCAGTCGGCCAGAGCCAGAAGCGCCCAAACCGATCCCCTCGCCCACCATCATCGACACGACTGACACCACCCCATCGACCGCATCTTTTGCGCCCCGCGAGAACGCCACCGATCTCACGAATTTCAGAGATGGCTGGGTCAGAGAATTCGCCGAACCTAAGCTCATCACAGAAACTGACGCAAAGGGAAATATCAAAACGAAGAAGGTCATCCATGATGCAGGCACGATGTGGCCGGATGGATGGCAAGGCCCCAAAGGACACGATCAGCTTTTCGTTGAAGCTAAGCCAGCCAGACCCCTGAAATGGGGTATACTCGTCACAAGCGCCCAAGCCCACACTCCAGTCCACGGCCCTGCCCTAATGGCACTGTCAGCACTCTGCGGCTACCGAGGCCTCTCACTCTCCGTCATCGGCGTTGAATCAAAGCCCACAGGTGCCGCCTCGAAAACCGATGAGGTTTCTGAATGGTCGTCGGCGGTAGATAGGTACGTGACGACAGAGCGCCACGACTTCGGCGGCATAGTCATCGACGGCGCATATCCCATCAAGCCCACTCACGAGACCCCCCTGGACGGCGTTGCCGCCTACTGCCGAGGCCAGTCTCATGTTTTCGGTAGCATGCGCCAGGATATGGTGACGCTGCCGAAATTCCAGGACGGCCTTCAAGCGTCTGCCCGAGCTACCGGTACGGTCACAGTCCCAAATTATTCTCGATCTAAAGTCGGCATGGTCGCTATCGCCAATCACGCCCTTGGTGGTGTCATCATCGAGTGCGATCTCCAAGGCCGCATCTTCACCCGAAACGTTAGATGCAACCCGATCACTGGCGATCTCTGGGATATCGATATCTGCGTCGAAAATGGTGTCGTTCGGGATGCTTCCACCGTCATCGCTGAGCGTCAGCTAAAACGGCCTGTCCTTGCAGTGGGGTGCGTACACGTGCGGTGGCTCAACAAGCTCTGTGCCAAGGCAATATGGGGTCTGGGTGGCAAGCCGTCAGACGATATCTCCGTCGTCGAAGCTATTGATCCCAGTGAGCAGGTAATTCACGATGTCTTTGATGCCTATTCCATCTCTCCACACACACGCAAAAACCCATTTCTCACGATCCAGCGCGAGGTAGACGGCGATGATGATGTCGCCGCGGAACTCAAGCTTACCGCAGATTTTATTGAAGCGATCGGGTCAGAGCGGCGCAATACATGGGTAATTGATAGCAATCACAATCGCCATTTTAGTCGGTATCTGATAGAAACCGATTGGAAGCGAAACCTCAAAAACGCTGCCACATTTCTCAAGGTAAACCTCGCACAGGTCGAGGCATTCGCGGCGGGTGATAGGGATTTTGACCCTCTTGCTTACGCCCTCCGCCTCGCAAACCCAGCCGCAAAATTCATCTCATCAAAATTCTCTGAACCACTACGCTTCTTCAAGGCTTACTTCCATTGTCACGGTGACAGAGGTTCTAACGGCACCACTGGCTCCAACACGAACTTCAAGAACATGGGCTTTGACATCGCGGCCGCACACAACCACGCAGCCGAGTCATTGCGCCAGCTGACTAGGCTTGGCTGTATCATCGACACACCGCCCCATGCGCAGGGCCCAAACAATTGGGGTCACTCATTCGGCATCGAACATCCTGACGGTGCGATGCAACTTATCCCGCTCGTCGATGGAAAATGGAGAGCCTGAAAATTAATTTTGCTCTGCTATTGCGGTTGGGCTCTCGACGGCTATGTGAGTCCGACCACCAACAGGAAGATCAAAATGTCAGAAGACCAAACTAACGCCGCCATGCTAACGTTTTTAGAGTGGTTTTCAGACCTCGGACTTGAGCATGCTCAAGTCATCGTGGCTGAGAAATCGATGAATGAAGAAGTCGAGTACTGGCATTTTAGGCAGTGTGAGCTTCTTGAACAAGAAGGCATTCCTTTTGCTCACGTCAGCGCTGAGCAATCCGAAATTCTTGCAGCGGTTGAAGCTTACACTCTCGGATGGAGCGCGCAAGATTTCGCCGATTACATTGATATAGTTAAGCCAGATCGGAATAATATCATCAATGATATTCTCGCAAATCTCCATACCACTGTTCATTAGTTAACAATATTTTCGATGTGACGGATTTTCTTGTATATAACCCTTGTATATAGAACCGATTGCTATGACACTTTATATACAGGCTCAATTAAGAGCTTCGGGAGACACGACAATGACAATCAAAATCACCAACATCACCTACGACCATCAGGAATACAATCACGTCATCGGCGCTGATGTGGAGCATGAAGACGGTTCAACGACACGTGCTATGGAATGGATCGCCGACGGCGCACTGGTGTCCCTTGGCGGTGAGTGCCACACGAGGGTTGTCCAGGGCGAAGATTATAACGAAGACGAGATCGCTGAAATCCTCGCAGAATTCAAGGCCTTCATCGCCGAGAACCCGACCCCTGAATTCACATATGAGTGGCGGTCGGAGAACGGCAACGGCGAATTTTCTGGCTACATGTGTGCCGAGGAAGACCTCGACAAGGCGCTGGCTGAATTTAAATCTGAACTGCTTGCTGGTTGCGCCAACAACGAAGAGCGTGAAGGCATCCTGAGCGGCAGCTTCCTAGTAACTCATCCAGTCGTAGCAGATCAGACGATCAGCCTTCGTTAAAATCCACAACATCACGAAAACATAGGGCGGCCATCGAGCCGCCATTTTCTTTTACGAATACATTTTAAAAAAGCAAATAGCTGCGTCATACTTTCAGAATACACTTCTGAGAGCTGAAACGATGAGACTACTTCACGACTGGAAAGACATCCTCAAAAAGGCCTGGAGCATACGTCTTATCGTTCTCGCATGCGTGCTGAGCGGTGTCGAAGTGTACTTCCAGATTTTCGGTGCGCCGACCTGGATGCCGCTGGGTGTCTTCGCAGGACTGTCAGCAATCGTCAGTGCGCTGGCTTTCGTGGCTCGGCTTTACGCGCAGCCTGTGATCGTGGAGGACCCCTATGCCGATCAATAAAATCACATCATCGAAGCGCGCTCGAGCCGCTATTGCAGCTGTCCTCATCTCCGTCACCGCTGGCGGCGGATGGTTCGGATTCAGAGAAGTCACCAAATCACCAGCCACTCCACCGGCGGTTATCCTCGCTACCGATGCGCTCATCAAACCTTGGGAGGGTCTTGTCCTCAAAAGCCATTGGGATCGGTACGCGAAAATTTGGGACATCTGCTACGGCGAGACAAAAAACATCACCGCTGGCATGACGAAGACCAAGGCCGAGTGCGAGGACATGCTCAAGCGGCGGGTCTACAACGATTACTACATGCCTCTCGTCAAGCGAGTTCCCGGCTTCACTGATTTCCCAATTTCCGTCCAGGCGACAATGATCAGCGGTGCCTACAATTTTGGTGTCAGCGGGATGGTCAATTCGACGGCTACGAAGCGCCATATCCAAGGCAAATATCGTGAAGGATGCGAGGCTCAAACTGCTTGGAATAAAGCGGGTGGCAAAGTTGTGCGTGGGTTGGTTCTGCGCCGCGAGATGGGTGATGCCCAGCGCATTGGCGAAGCCGAGCTGTGCGTCAGCGGATTGGAGAAATAACATGCTGACCTTCCTCAAACCCTACCTCTTTTACGTCAAGCTCGGTATCGCTGCCCTCGTCGTGTCGGCCGCATCTTATGCCGCCTACAAATATCACTCGAATGCGATTGCCGTTTTGGAAATCAAGCTTTCAGTGTCGGAAGCCGAAAAGACCGCAGCCGAGAAACTCGCCAACGAGAACGCTCAACAAGCACTCAAGGCTGATGCTGATCGCAGAGCCGCCATCAATGCACTCGAGACGGCTCAGGAAGCCCTCACACAGAGCGCCATGAGATCGCGTGTGGCATCGGACGTGATCGAGCGTGCGCCTGCTGCTGACGACGCTCCTGTGTCTCCCCTTCTGGAAGCTTTGAGATCATCTAGGTTTGGAGGTAAGCCATGAAGACCACATCACCATGGCCGATCTGCTTCAAGACCGTCGCAGGGTTCACCTTCGTGCTGCTCGTGCTGTCTCTGATGGGATGTCAGACGACAAAGCCGACGACTGTTGTGAAAATCGTCGAGCGCAAAATTGAAGTTCCGAGATCGCTACTGACGTGTTCCGACGAGCCTGTCGCTGGTACGGTATGGGTCACTCAGAGAGAAGTCGCTCGTTTCATCAACAAGTTTGCCGAGGCTGGCGATGACTGCCGCATTAAACTCGCCGCCGTCAAAAAACTTGTCGACGTACAATGTGATTTCCCTCCTGATCCGTCAAATAAATTGACTGATCGAAAAGGCGTTGAGGCTTATGTGAAAGAAGTTTCGGATGCGAACAGGGCTTGTCAGATTAAAATGGAGAGCGTGAAAAAGATGGTCACCTCCAAATAAATAATTCGCCGGCGGCTTGCATCAAGCGAAGTGCCTGCACATCATTAAATCAGGCGAGCAAGTCCTGATGTCTCCCGACACCCGACGATCTCGCTGAAACATGGTACGAACTAGGGGCTGACGAGTAGTAGTCGTCAGCCCCCTTTTTTTGTCTTCATTTTGGATTTCACTTCAGTCCCAGTTCCGCCCGCCTTGCCAGGTGTTCGGCCGAGCCGTCGAGGTAGGTGTCGACTGGAAGCTTGTATTTCACGACCGCCGATTTGGGATCGCAATACAGAAAACTCGGCCGCCCCGTCTTCTCCGTGACCGTGCCGTCCTCCTCGACTTTGATGATGACGACACAGCCGTGAATCGAAACAGGACGTGACTGGACTGGCGGCGGTACGCGAGTGGCGACCTTAGGCACGTTGGCGAAGGGGTGTGGCTTTGGCTTGGGCTTGTTCATGCAGCATCCTCCAGGCAAGCCATGCCCGCATCGTTTGCCATAGCCCACAGCACTTGCTCATGGTTCGGCTGAATGCCGCGTGTGGGATGCTCGCGACCGACCCATGCGACCGAGTAGATGTCTGTGCCAGCGATATCGGCAAGCTCAGCCCGAGGAACGCGGCCGCCAAAGAAAACCTTTCTCCAGAAGTGGCGGAGGATGGCATCGTGGCCAATACCCAGGGAGTCGACAGTGTCGGAATACACCCCTGATATCGGTGTGGGAGACACTCCAAAACGGTCGGCCACTTCAAGAGCGACCAGATAATTGCGGCATACGAACGGCGCTCCGCTTGGCATCCACACCCTCCAGCCTTCACCTTCCTTGGTCTCCCAGTGCAACGAATCTGGCCTCAAAACGTCGTAGGAGATAATCAGCTTGATCATCTCGTCCGTGACTGTGACAGGTGCCTTTCGAAAAGATGTCGATTCTGGGCTGGCCATGTATTGTCGGATAGTCTGGCGGCTACGTCCGCAAGCAGCGGCTATGTATGAGAGGCCGTCTGTTTTCTTGAGATCGGCGACCAGATCGCGGCACATCTCTGATGAAATTGTTTTCAAGTCTTTCATAGTCTGTCTCCCTACGTCAAAAGCAACGTTCATATACAATACCCCATGTACAAAGATATATACAAACGCCGACCGAAATTATTCGCGTTAGTTTCTTGCACTATAAAGCAAGACTATATCCCGACAACAATTTGGGAGACTATGATGAGATTTTTCGCTGCACTATTTGCTGGGATTTGGCGCGCCCTACTCGGTGGCATGACCGCACTGGAGCGCCTGTTGTCGTGGCCGTGGCGCTTCCTCTTTGGTCAGCGTGAGGCACTTCCTCACTACGAGCCCCAGGTCGATCCTGTGAAGCTCGTCGAAGAAATGCGGGCGGCACAGAAGCCCGAGGTCAGTCGAATTGACCGAGACGGCATCACGACGGTCATGGCATATCTGAAAAGTCTGCCGCCAGCACGGATGACGGCAGACCTAACCGGTCTGAAAGCCGAAGTCAGGGACACGCTTTTGTGCATGAACGACAACGAACTGAAGGCGCTTCGTTCAGGCGGTATTCGGGCGGCTCGGCTTTTCGTCACAGGCCGCGACCATGGTATCGATGGCGTTCCTATCGTGCGGTCAACGGCACAACAGAAAACCGAGGACGAGGTCATGCGGTGGAAGGTCAAATCGATGATGATGAAAGCTACACACTCGGTGCCGTTCTCCTGAAAAACTGAAAGCCCACCGATTGAGTGGGCTTTTTGCCGTCTTGATTTCAGGACATCCGCGCTTTCATGCGGTCGATGCATCCCTGCCTTTGCGCGCATGCAGCAGTGAGAGACCTCACCTGAGCTTCGAGTTCGGCGACACGTTCGATAGAAATGCGGGCAAACTGTTCCATCGTCGACGCATGCTGGATCGCATCGGCAAGAGCGGTGTTGTGGGCAGCATTATAGCGGCGCTCATTCGCTGCCGTCTGACCATTGATGAGGCTGTTCGCGAGACCAGCACCAGCGGCCGCCACCACCATCATCCCTGCGCCCATTCCCATTGTCGCGTTGTGTGCGTGTCCCATGATCGTCTCCTTCGTTTCTGGAGACAGTTGTGCCGGGCTCGTTGAAACGATGCAAGCAAGGGACGCGGATATAGCGATCGGATCGTTAACTGATCATCCACGTAATGAGCAGTGTCAGCGGCACAACGGTGACGACACTGAGCATCAGCCAGAACTGCTTGGCTCGGCGACTGTGTGGCAGCATCGCTCTCTCGACTTGTGTCCTCGCCTTAGCGGTCTCGGGGAGAAGCCAGAAATAGTAATACGGATAAATCAACTTTGCATAGAAAGGCATCGACTTGAAGCGTGCCGCTTCTTCGACGACCGATCTTTTTTCGGGGATATCGGAGTCTTTAAAAAACATGCGCTCTCCTGCTGAAGGCATTAGTGACATAAAACCACTAATCAAAGCAGCATCCGAAACATCAAATTCGAGGCATTAAGTTCGCGATCCGTTAACCAATTCTAATCACCCTACCCCTCACCATGCTCCCAATTGATTCGTGGGGCATCGCTGACATGGCTGACATAATTGATCCGAGAATCCGAGAGATTGCCGAGCGAGTAATCGCATCTGGCAAGAACAAGCGTGCGATTGCCGTGCTGAAAGCCTTACTAGACAAAGGCTCTATTTCCACCGACGAACTGAACGATCTCGGGTATAATCATCCTCCGCGCGCAGTGGGCGACGTTCGAGATGCAGGCATTCCTATTGATACAGGTAGCGGCACCTCAGAACGAACTGGTCGCAGGATGGCTATCTACTCCTTCGGCGACCCTGACAAAATTCAAGAGGGCCGTATCGGCGGCCGTTCGGCACTTCCTAAGAAATTCAAAACCGCACTGGTCGCCCGTTACGGCTCCATCGACTGCATCACTGGCGCAGTTCTGGATGAAAAAGTCCTACAGATTGACCATAGAATTCCATATCGGATCGACGGCGATGTAGGTTTAGCCGATCACGATGTCGAGGCATACATGCTCCTGGATGCATCGTCCCAGCGCGCCAAATCATGGTCTTGCGAACATTGCAAAAACATGGAGCTGAAAGACATCGACAATTGCCTCACGTGCTATTGGGCTTACCCTGAAAACTATCAACACATCGCACTCGAGCAAATCCGCCGTACGGATGTCTCATGGCAGGGTGACGATGTGGCGGTTCACGACATCATCAAATCCATCGCCGACAAGCAGGGGATTACCGTCAGGGACTTGCTGCTCCATCTCGCCCGTCAGAGAGCCAACTCACCCTGAAATGTCGGCTTTTTCTTTCTGATAATCCCATCGTGCGCTTCGCCGAGGTCAGGAGTGATATAGAGGCTCTCAACTGTTTCCTCGCTGCGCCCTACGAGGGTGGCCTGAGACGACTTGCCAGCATGTAGAAGCAAGCGCGTAAGTCCAAGGGTGTCTGGCAGCGGTGGGCCGTATTCTTTCCCACCGGTCATGCCGTCATACGACAGGGCGAACCTGATATTCCGCCTTCTCAAGTCCGCCAAACCGTCAATCAACCGATCTTGCGGCAGACCCTCCACATATCGCTTGTCCTTGCCGACAGTCGTGCCGAGGTATGGCGGGTCCATATAGATGAAATCTTCGGGTCCTGCGCCGCTGACAGTCTTTATCCAATCGCCCGAGACCACCTCTGTTTTGCCCTTGAGCAATACCGAGACACCCAAAATAGCTGAAGCCATTTTCTCGGGCTTCATCCCGAGACGGCGTTTATCTCTCGACTGCGTAAAGTTCCCCGACTTGGCGTTGAAGCGGATCGCATTCTTCACACAGCGGCAGATCAGATAGAGAAGCTCGACGGGATCGCGATCACTATTGTAACGCTCACGGACTGCGTTGAAATACCCTTCGTCCGAAGTGGTCTGACCGTGCCAGATTTCAGCATAGTGGTCGGCCGTTCCTTTTGGATTTTCGATGATCACGCGCCACAGGTCGGCGATGGGAGCGAGAACATCCCCAATTACATAATGCTTCGCCACCTTGTTGTGTGCAGCCCAGATCGTCATGGCGGCCGACCCTGCGAACGGCTCATACCACGTCACGATATCCTGAGGCACATAGGGAGCGATCATCGGCGCTAGTGACCGCTTCGATCCTTGGTAGGGAATTGGGTGGGGCAGCTTAGCCATGGCAATCCTCAACTTTCATCAACAGGCCTAAAGCCGCGTGGGTTTCAAGACAACCCGATTTCAGCGTCATCCCCGGATATCGACCCTACTCCTAATTCCTGCCGGCGAAATTTGAAGGGTGCAAATTTGGGGCACAATATCCCTCAAGCACCGCTTTTGGTGACAGGGAGAATTCAAATGGACAATACCGGACACCTCAACATCTATAACGCTGACGGCAAAAAGACCTTTGAAGGTTCGTCGTTCGCAGAGACAGGCGTTCTTTTCGAGGGAGAAAATCGCAAAGAGCGCCGCGCTCAGAAAGCCGAATATCGCAAGGTTCTCAAGGCGACGATCCGCGAGCTCGAAAATGAGCGCACATATATCATCGACAAGATTTGCAATCTCAAAATTGAATCGAAGGGTCGCCTAGTTGGTGATCGCATTTTCCGCCAGATCGAACTTTTTCAGGATCGCAAGGCTGAGATCGAAGACGAGATTATCAAGTTCAAAAATGATCGGCTCGAGGCCGCTGGGATGGTGGCAGCATGAGTGCCCGCGAGTTCGAAGGCGCACTGACTGATTTCCATGAAGGTCAGAAGATAAAATTGGTGAGGGATTTTGATCCCGAAATAAGGGACGAAGCGTCAACGGATGGCATCATTCTGCCAGTTTTGGGAGAACCCTACACGGTCAGGCGCATCGACTACGAAACTGACTTTGGCTCCATTATCTTTCTTGAAGAGATCGTCAATGAAGAGCGATTCTATCTCGATGCCTTCAAGGTCATGGAGCAGGGTTTCGATCCTGCTCGCTTTCAGGGAGTGCTGTCATGAGATCAGACCTCCTCGACATTGCTGGTGTCATCCACCACGAGACCGCGAAAGCGATCCTGTTCTCGGAGACGGACGACAAAGACCGTGCCGTATGGCTGCCAAAATCAGCCATCGAATATGAACCCGCCGCCAAACATGGATATCACATGGTCACGATGCCAGAGCGCCTGGCGCTTGATAAGGGGCTAATCTGATCGACACCAACGCACGAATCATAAGGCCTCCCACTGGTGATCAGTGGGAGGCCTTATCGCATTCAGAACCGGGGAAGCCATCGCACCGAGAATGCTTCGTAGGGGCGGTAGTAGGGGCGGCAACTCAAAACCCGCCAACAACCAAAACGACATACATCAATAATTACAGTGACTTAGACTGGTCGGAGTGAGAGGATTCGAACCTCCGACCCCGTCGTCCCGAACGACGTGCGCTACCAGGCTGCGCTACACTCCGTGACCAGTTTGTGGCTGGCCGTGACCAGCGGCTGGCTTATAGACCGGCACAATCGTCGCCACAAGCCCCCGGGCGATAGAAATCAGGACTTGGAGGCGTGATGGCGGCGGCGGGGCTTGAGCGCGGCGCGAATCAGGTTTCGTCGCCGGGCGGTGGCGGCTTGTCGGCGCCGTCGGTCGAGGGTGGCGCGGTGCCGACCTGACCGGAGAGGAAAAACCCCCAGCCGGTATAGGCCGTGAGCGCCAGGAAAAACAGCGTCCAGCCCTGGGAGCCGCCGAAATACTCGACAATCGTCCAGCCGGCCACCACGCAGAAGATCACGATCCGGCGGACCAGCGAGTTGAAGAACGGGTGGCTGAAATCGACCAAGGCCCAGCGCATGGGGTCACCTCTTGTTGATACGCATGTTTCGCACACCCTGACCCCGCCGGTCCGTTGGGGTCAAGCGGGTGATCTGGTATTTCATCCCGGACTGGTTCAGATAGGAGTCATAAACAGGGAGACCAGCATGAGCGCGATCGCAAACCCCGAGGGGCTGGAGCCGGGCTATGATGTGCCCGCCCTGCCCGGCATGAACGAGACCGACATCGAGACGCCCTGTCTCGTTCTCGATCTCGACGCGCTCGAACGCAACATCATCAGGATGGGCGAGGAGGCGCGGGGCATGGGCGTGCGGCTCAGGGTGCATGGCAAGATGCACAAGTCGGTCGACGTGGCGAAGCTGCAGCTCCGCATCGGCGGTGCGGTCGGCGTGTGTTGCCAGAAGGTCTCGGAGGCGGAAGTGTTCGCGCGCGGCGGCATCAGTGACATCCTCGTCTCCAACCAGGTGCGCGGCGCGGCCAGGATCGACCGGCTGGCGCGGCTGCCGCGGTTCGGCGCGCGGGTCAGCTGCTGCGTCGACGATCCGGAAAACATCCCCGAACTCTCGGCTGCGGCGGTACGGCATGGCGCGACGATCGGCTGCCTGGTCGAACTCGACTGCGGCGCAGGGCGCTGCGGCGTGACGACCGCACGGGAGGCCGTGGACCTCGCCCAGGCGATCATCGCCGCACCGGGCCTCGAATTCGCAGGCATCCAGGCCTATCAGGGGGCAATGCAGCACCTCAAGCATCACGCGGAGCGCAAGGCGAAGTTCGAGACCGCGGTCGCGCTGGTTCGCGAGGTTCTGGACGCGTTCGGGGCGGACGGCATCGCCTGCGCCACCGTCACCGGCGGCGGCACCGGTTCCTACCGTCTCGAGGGGACCTCCGGCGTCTATACCGAGCTGCAATGCGGCTCCTACGCCTTCATGGATGCCGATTACGGAAGGGTGCTCGACGAGCGCGGCGATCGTCTCGACGAGGCCGGGTTCGAGAATGCGCTGTTCATCCTCACCTCGGTGATGAGCCATGTCAAAACCGAAAGGGCGATCTGCGACGCCGGCCTGAAGGTACAGTCTGTCGACAGCGGGTTGCCGGTGGTGTTTGGCCGCGATGACATCAGCTACACCGAGTGCTCGGACGAGCACGGCACGCTTGCCGATCCAGACGGAGCACTGAAGGTGAATGACAAGCTCCGCCTGGTGCCGGGCCATTGCGACCCGACCTGCAATCTGCATGACTGGTATGTCGGCGTGCGCAACGGCAAGGTCGAATGCCTCTGGCCGGTTTCAGCCCGCGGCAAAGCCTTTTGAAGCGGACCGAGGCGTATCGGCCTGGCGCAATCCCGGTCTGACCGGGGTTCAGCGCTCACAGCTCCTTGCGGGGCCCGCATGGTTTCCTGTCATTCTGTCGTCCGACGCGCATTCGGCAGGTTTGGTGCAGAGAGACCATCAAGGCGCGCTGGGATGCCAAACTGTCTCCGGTGAATCCGCTCGACCAAGCTTGCATGACCCCGCCGGCACTCAATTATTTTATATTTGCGATGTTATATATAAGCGCCTATATAGGCCTCAACCGGATTCCAGGCGACTGATCTCGCGCAAAGACACTGCGCGTAAAGGCGATCAGACTGAGCCTCAGATCCACACAACCGTTGCAGCGAGGCACCACATGAAAACTCTCAGCTTTGCACTCATCATGCTTGTCTCATCAAACATGGCCCAGGCCGAAACCCTCACACTGCAGCCCACCGCCATAACCGAATGGAAGGCGGTGCAGGCGCGCGTCGAATCGCGCGACGTCGTCCCCGCCCGCGCCCGCATTGGCGGCGTGATCGAGGAACTGTCCATCAGCGAAGGCGACCTGGTGACGGCAGGGCAGCAACTGGGTCTCGTCAAGGACGACAAGATCGCGTTTCAGATCGCTGCGCAGGACGCCCAGCTCGCAGCCCTCAGCGCCCAGCTTGCGACCGCGGAGGCCGAACTCCAGCGCGGCGAGACGCTGGTGAGCCAGGGCGTGGTGACGCGGCAGCGGCTGGCGCAATTGTCCACCGATGTCGAGGTGATCCGCAACCAGATCGCCGCCACGCAAGCCAGCCGCGCGGTGCTGACCCAGCAGGAAACCGAGGGCGCGGTCATTGCCCCCGCCGACGGCCGCGTGCTCACGGTGCCCGCCACCCGCGGCTCGGTGATCATGCCGGGCGAACCGGTGGCGACCATCGGCTCGGGCGGGTTTTTCCTGAGACTTGCCGTGCCTGAGCGGTTTGCGGGCGACTTGCAGGCCGGCGCGGAGATCCGCATCGCCACCGAAGGCGGGGAAGCCGCCGGGCGGCTGGCCAAGCTCTATCCGCAGATCGACAATGGAAGGGTGATCGCCGATGTCGAGGTCGACAGGCTCGACACCGCCTTCGTCAACGCCCGCATCCTGGTCGAGGTGCCGATCGGTACACGCTCCGCCCTGCTTGCGCCGATGTCGGCGGTCAGCACGCGGCATGGCATCGATTTCATCTCGATTGAGGGTCCTTCCGGGCAGACCGTGGAGCGAACCGTCATTCTGGGCGCGCCGCAAGACGGCGACAATGACGCCATGATCGAGATCATCAGCGGGCTTGCGGCCGGCGACAAGGTGGTGCTGCCATGAGCACGACACCCTCCGATCTGGGCATTGCGGGCAAGCTCACCCGTTCCTTCATCGTCTCGCCGCTCACACCCCTTTTTCTGCTCGCGGCCTTCGCCTTCGGTCTGGTCGCGCTGATGACGCTGCCGCGCGAGGAAGAGCCGCAGATCTCGGTGCCGATGGTCGACATCATGCTCAGCGCACCCGGCCTCAAGGCCGAGGACGCGGTGAAGCTGGTCTCCGAGCCGCTCGAAACCATCGTCAAGAGCATTGACGGAGTCGAGCATGTCTATTCGCAGACGTCGGACAACAAGGTGCTGGTCACCGCCCGCTTCATCGTCGGCACCGAGACGGATTCGGCGATCCTGAGGGTCCATGACAAGGTTCGCGCCAATCTCGACCGCATCCCGGTGGGCATCCCCGAGCCGATGATCGTCGGCCGCGGCATCGACGATGTCGCCATCGTCTCGCTGACACTGACGCCTGCGCTCGAAGCCGGAGACGCGGTCAGCGCCAATGATCTGACCCGCGTGGCGCGCGAACTCAGGACCGAACTCTCCAAGATCGACGATGTCGGCCTCACCTACCTGGTGGGAGACACCGAGGAGATCATCCGCATCGCGCCTGATCCGAAGCGCCTGGCGCTCAATGGCGTGACGCTGCAGCAACTCGCTGGCAAGGTGTCGGGGGCCAACCGCGCCTTCCCGGCAGGCCAGGTGAGCGTCAACGGCCAGTCGGCGGACCTGATGGTCGGCGAGACGCTCTACGCCCCCGCCGAGATCGGCAATCTGCTGGTCACGTCGCGCGACGGAAGGCCGGTCTATGTGCGCGATCTCGCCGACATTTCCTTTGCCTCCGACTCGACCGCGCGGATTGTCGCCACGGTCACGCGCGCGGAAGATGGCGGAATTGACCGCAGGCCCGCCGTCACCCTGGCCATAGCCAAGCGCGCCGGCGCCAATGCGGTGCTGGTGGCCGAACAGATCCTCGAACGCACCGAAGCGCTGGAAAGCTCGCTCATTCCCCATTCCATGGCGGTCGAGGTAACGCGCGATTATGGCGAGACCGCCAACGAGAAGGCCAATGAGCTTTTGTATCACCTGGGTCTCGCTACCGTCTCGATCATCCTTCTGGTGTGGCTGGCGATCGGCTGGCGCGAGGCGCTGGTGGTGGCCATCGTCATTCCGGTGACGATTCTGCTCACGCTGTTTGCGTCGCGGGTGATGGGCTACACGCTCAACCGCGTGTCGCTGTTCGCGCTGATCTTTTCCATCGGCATCCTGGTCGATGACGCCATCGTTGTGATCGAGAACATCGCCCGGCACTGGGGCATGCGCGACGGCCGCGAGCGCAAGCAGGCCGCCATCGAGGCGGTGGCCGAAGTCGGCAACCCGACCATCGTCGCCACTCTGACCGTGGTCGCAGCCCTGCTGCCCATGCTGTTCGTCTCGGGCATGATGGGTCCCTACATGAGCCCGATCCCGGCCAACGCCTCGGCGGCGATGGTGTTCTCGTTCTTCGTCGCCGTGATGGTGACACCCTGGCTGATGCTGAAGATTGCAGGCCGTGCGCCGATGCATCACGGTCCGGCAGAAGGGGTCGAGGCCGGCGGGGCGCTGGGCAGGCTTTATCGCGCTGTCGCCCGGCCAATTCTTTCGTCCAAGGCCAGTTCCTGGATCTTCCTGCTGGTGGTCGGCGTGCTGACGCTCGGCTCGCTGTCGCTGTTCTACACCAAGCACGTCACCGTCAAGCTGCTACCGTTCGACAACAAGTCCGAACTCTCGGTGGTGATCGACATGCCCGAGGGCACCTCGGTGGAAGACACCGACGCCGTGGCGCAGGCCGTGGCGCGCGAAGTGCTCAAGCTTGACGAGGTGAAGACGACCCAGACCCATGCCGGCACGGCAGCACCCTTCAACTTCAACGGCCTGGTGCGCCACTCGTTCCTGCGCTCGGAAACCCAGATGGGCGATGTGGCGCTCAATCTCACGCCCAAGAGCGAGCGGGAGCGCTCGAGCCATGAGATCGCGCTCGACATCCGCACCCGGATCGCCGCCATTCCGTTGCCTGACGGCGCAAGCCTGAAGGTCGTCGAGCCGCCGCCCGGCCCGCCGGTGATGGCGACGCTGCTGGCGGAAATCTATGGCCCCGATGCGAAGACCCGCCGTGCCGTCGCCGCCCGCGTGGAAAAAGCCTTCCGCTCGGCGTCCTTCATCGTCGACATCGACAATTCCTGGGGGCAGCCCGCGGATCGCGTGCGGGTAAATATCTCCACCGATGATCTGGAGTTCTTCAAGGTTCAGGAACAGGACGTGTTCGACACGATCTCGATCCTCAACTCCGGCCAGACGGTGGGATACTCCCATCGCGGCGGAGGCCGGACACCGATCGCCATCCGGCTCGAACGCCCGCGGTCCGAACGCCTGGTCAATGAGAGCTTCCTGACCACGCCGATCCCGGCCAATGTGCTGCCGGGCGACCGCAGCGTGGTGGAACTGGGCGACGTGGTGACCGTCTCGATGGAGACATCCTCGTTCCCGGTGTTCCGCCACAATGGCCGCGCCGCCGAAATGGTGATGGCCGAGATGGCCGGCGACTACGAGGCGCCGCTCTACGGCATGCTGGCGGTTCAGGACGCGCTCGACGCGATGGACTGGACAGACCTCGAAAAACCGGTGATCGCGCTCAACGGCCAGCCGGCGGACGAGCAGGTCTCGACGCTGCTGTGGGATGGCGAGTGGGAAGTCACCTGGGTCACCTTCCGCGACATGGGCGCCGCCTTCGGCGTTGCGCTGCTCGGCATCTATATCCTGGTGGTGGCGCAGTTCGGCTCGTTCAAGGCGCCGCTGGTCATTCTCACGCCGGTGCCGCTGACCTTCATCGGGATTCTCGCCGGCCACTGGCTGTTCGGCGCGCCGTTCTCGGCCACCTCGATGATCGGCTTCATTGCGCTCGCCGGCATCATCGTGCGCAACTCGATCCTGCTCGTGGATTTCATCCGCCATGCGCATGTGCCGGGCACGCCGTTGACACCGGTGCTGATCGAGGCGGGCGCCATACGCTTCAAGCCGATCATCCTGACGGCGCTCGCGGCGATGATCGGCGCGGCCGTGATCCTGACCGACCCGATCTTCCAGGGGCTGGCGATTTCGCTTCTGTTCGGGCTCGCTTCATCGACAGCGCTGACCGTGCTGGTGATCCCGGCGATCTACCGGGTGCTGCGCACCTGAGCGGTACCAGTCCGTTCGAGCCAGGCCTTTCGCCCCTCACTTCGACGGGCGGAAGGCTTTCAGGATGTCCTCATGAGTCTCGATCCTCCCTGCCCCGATCAAATCGAGGCAGAACGGGATGGCCGCGAACACCGCGGTCAGGCAGATGTCGATGGATCCCGGCTTGCCCGGCAGGTTGACGATCAGGGTTTTGCCCCGCGTGCCCGCGGTCTGGCGCGACAGGATGGCGGTCGGCACCTGTTCGAGGCTCACCTTGCGCATCAGCTCGCCAAAGCCAGGCAGTTCCTTCTCCAGCACCAGTTTCATCGCCTCGGGCGTCAGATCGCGTGGGCTGGGACCCGTTCCACCGGTGGTCAGCACCATGTCCACCCCGTCTTCGTCGCACAGCCGGATCAGCGTATCGCGGACGCTCTCGATCCCGTCGGGGATGACATGGATGGCAATCTCGACCGGGCTCGAGATCACCCGCTCCAGCCAGGCCTTCACCGCCGGCCCGCCCAGATCCTCATATTCGCCGCGGCTGGCGCGGTCGGACACGGTGAGGACGGCAATGCGAACGGTCATGGGCTGGCTCCGGTCGGGATTTTGGCAGGAATGATTGCTCTCTCCGTCAAAAATCATCCCTTGAACGGATTGGCAACCCGCTAGCCGCGAGCTGTCCCGGGAACCGACCGTGGCTGCACCGCCGGGATGCCGCCCAGACTGCTGTTCATGGTATAAGTTGAACATGACTCTTATTAGTTTCTTAAAACATTGATGAAACTTTTAGTAGAATAAAAAGGCCTCGCCTCTCGCAATACACAAGACCTGTTTCGTCTAAACATTCCATTGCCCGCATGCCCGCTCTCTTCATGTCTTGGTGAGCGGAAGTCAGAGTGACAAGCAACGCCCCCTGCGCCGGAAGGACATAAGATGAATTTGGCTGTTGGCTTCAGAAATGACTGCAAAAGCGTCATGGACGCCTTGTCCCGCTCCCAAGCGATCATCCAGTTCGACCTGACCGGCAAGATCCTGACCGCAAACGAGAACTTCTGTGCGGCGCTAGGCTACGAGCTCAAGGAAATCGTCGGCAAGCATCACAGCATCTTCGTTGATCCCGCCGAGGCGGCCGGCGCGGATTACAAGGAATTCTGGCGAGGCCTCGCGTCGGGCAAGTTCGATCGGAGGCAATACAAGCGATTCGCCAAGGGCGGGCGGGAAATCTGGATCGAGGCCTCCTACAACCCGGTCTTCAAGGGCGGCAAGCCGGTCAAGGTCGTCAAGTTCGCCACCGACATCACCGTGAGCAAGCACAAGGCGATCGAGGACGCGGCGAAGCTGTCGGCGATCTCGCGCTCCCAGGCCGTGATCGAGTTCAAGCCGGACGGCACCATCATCACGGCGAACGAGAATTTCTGCGCGACGCTCGGCTACGAGCTTTCGGAAATCATCGGCAAGCACCACAGGTTATTCTGCGATCCCGCCTACACGGCAACTGCGGAATATGCCGCATTCTGGAGCGAGCTGGCTGACGGCCAGTTCTCCTCCAACGAATTCATGCGGCTCAGCAAGACGGGTCAGGAGATCTGGATCCAGGCGGCCTACAATCCGATCCGGAACGACAGGGGCGAGGTGGTGAAGGTCGTCAAGTTCGCGACCGACGTGACGGCGCGGATGACGGCGATCTCGCATCTGGCGAGCTCGCTGCGCGCGCTGGCCAAGGGCGACCTCACCCGTTCGCTGGAGCAGCCGTTCGTCCCGACGATGGAAAAGATCCGGATGGATTTCAACGACGTGCTCGAGGAACTGCGGGCGACGATGCGAGCCGTGGAAACCAACGCGCGCAGCATCTCCTCCGGCTCCAACGAGATCCGATCGGCAACAGATGATCTGGCGCGGCGCACCGAGCACCAGGCCGCATCGGTCGAGGAAACCGCCGCGGCGCTGGAGGAAATCAGCACGAATGTGCGTGAAACCACCCGGAATGCCAATGCTTCCGCCAGTCTGGTGGCTGAAACCCGGGCGGGCGTCGAGCGATCCGGGGAGATCGTGACCGAGGCCGTGAACGCCATGAGCATCATCGAAGCGTCGTCCCAGGAAATGTCGAAAATCATCGGCGTGATCGACGAGATCGCCTTCCAGACGAACCTGCTGGCGCTGAACGCAGGGATCGAGGCCGCCCGCGCGGGCGAGGCGGGCAGAGGTTTCGCCGTGGTCGCCCATGAGGTGCGCGAACTGGCACAGCGCTCGGCAAGCGCTGCCAAGGACATCAAGCATCTCATCACCTCCTCCAGCGACCAGGTCAAGAGCGGCGTGTCGCTGGTCGTCAACGCGGGTCATTCGCTTGGCGAGATTGTCGAGAAGATCCAGAGCATCGACATGAACATTCGCGCCATTGCCGTCAGCGTCAAGGAGCAGTGCGGAGCGCTGACGGAGATCAGCGAGGCAGTAACGGTGATGGATCAGGGAACGCAGCAGAACGCGGCGATGGTCGAACAGACAACCGCCACCACGCACGGCCTGGCGAATGAAGCCCTGGCCCTGTTCGAGCTTATCAGCCGGTTCAAGCTCGACACGACGGCGGCCAGCCATGCGGAGGTTCTGCACAAGCCTGCGGCCGAAACGGCTTCCCGCTCGATCGCCCCGTCGCCTGCCCGTGTTCACAGGCTCACGGCAAATGCCGGCGGCGTTTCCAGAGGCCCCGTGGCCGCCGCGAGCGCACAGAGCTGGAGCGAATTCTGAGCCAATGGACGGCAGACCTGCGCCTCGCAGGCATTTGACCGGGCTGTTGAACTTCCTCCAGCTGCCGCCGCGTCAGCGGCCCGACTGCATTGTGATCATATCAGCCGCCTTCTCGGCGATCATCACCGTCGGGGCATTGGTGTTGCCGCCGATCAGCGTGGGCATCACCGAGGCGTCGACGACGCGCAGGCCCTGGACACCATGGACCTTGAGTTCCGGATCGGTCACTGCCAGGCGGTCGCGGCCCATGCGGCAGGTGCCGACCGGGTGGTAGATCGTGTCGGCGCGGGCGCGGATGTGGGTCATCAGTTCGGCGTCGTCCATGCCCTCGCGTGTGTAGACTTCCCTGAGGCGGTACTTGCGCAAGGAGGGCGCATCCATGATCTTGCGCATGAGCCGGGCGCCCTTGAGCATCAGTTCCGCGTCACGCTCGTCGGAGAGATATTTCGGATCGATCCGGGGCGCGCGCAGCGGATCGGGGCCGTCGAGCCCAACCTCGCCGCGCGAATGCGGCCTGAGGATGCAGACATGGCATGAGTAGCCGTAGCCCATGTGGAGCTTGCGGGAATGGTCATCCACCAGTGCCGCCACGAAATGCAGTTGCAGGTCGGGCCGGTCGAGGCCCGGGTCGGACTTGAGGAAGGCGCCAGCCTCGGCGCCGGGAGAAGCCACGAGGCCGGACCCGTCGCGCCGCCAGTCGCGGATGTGGCGCATCAGCTTGTAGGCGCCGACAAGCCCAAGGCCCAGCACATCGGTGTCGCGGGTCTTGGCGGCATAGATGTAATCAAGATGGTCCTGCAGGTTCTGGCCCACGCCCGGCAGATCCTTGACGACGTCGACGCCGCGCGAGCGCAGATGCTCTCCCGGCCCGATGCCCGACAGCATCAGCAGTTGCGGCGAATTGAACGCGCCGCCGCACAGGATCACCTCCGCACGCGCGCTGACCTTTTGATCAGTCTTGCCCTGCCGGCAGGTCACGCCCGTGGCGCGGAGGCCATCCATCAGTACTCTTGTAACATGGGCGCCGGTGATCACCCGCAGATTCGGCCGGTTCATGACCGGATGCAGATAGGCGGCGGCGACCGAGCAGCGCTCGCCCTGTTTGCCGTCGCGCCAGAACTGGGTGACCTGATAGAGGCCTGCGCCTTCCTGGTCCGGGCCGTTGAAATCGTCATTGCGGCGGATCTGGACTTCGACGGCGGCGTCAATGAAGGCCCGGCTGATCGGGCGCGGGTTTCGCTGCTCGGCCACCTCAAGAAGCCCGGACGCTCCGTGAAATTCATCCGAGCCGCGCACATTGCGCTCGAAGCGGCGGAATATCGGCAGCACGTCGGACCAGCCCCAGCCGTCGCATCCGGCCCCGGCCCAGTCGTCATAGTCGGACGGATGGCCGCGGACATAGAGCATGGCATTGAGCGCACTGGAGCCACCGAGCATCCGCCCGCGGGGCTGGTAGCCGCGCCTCCCGTTCAGGCCCGGCTGCGGGACCGTCTGATACCCCCAGTTGTTGATTTTCGGCCGGCCGGGAAGCATGGCAACCATGCCGAGCGGTGCGCGCACCAAAATTCCCTTGCCGTCGCCGCCTGCCTCGATCAGGCAGACGGTTACCGAAGGCTTCTCGCTCAACCGCGCTGCGAGCACCGAGCCGGCGGACCCACCGCCGACAATGACATAGTCAAACTCCATCCGCCTCCTCCCAAAGGCCGTCCCGAGGAGGAACCTAGACCAGAAGCGGCGGATTGAAAACAGGACATGACCTGGCGGACATGCGTGTGAGATCCCGGCGCGCGGCAGACCGGGTCAGGTGCTTCAGTAGCCCGCCCGATCCGACAGGCGGGGGATGTCTGGAACCTCCACATGCCGGTTGTTGATGATCCGGATGACGCCATCGGCGCGCAATTTCGTCAACTGGCGGCTGACGGTTTCCATGGTCAGGCCGAGGAAATCGGCGATGTCCACCCGGCTCATCGGCAGTTCGAACTCCACCGAATCCGATTCATTGTCCGGAAAGGCATGGGTGGCGATCAACAGGAGAAAACTCGCAACTTTCTCGCCTGCGGTCTTGCGCCCCAGCGTCAGCATCCAGTCGCGTGCTTCATCGAGCTCATCGAGCGTCTGCTCAAGCAGCTTGTGCTCAAGCTCCGGCATCTCGCCGATCATCCGCTCGATCACGTGCTTGGGAAAGGAACAGACCTTGACGTCGGTGGCGGCCTCCGCGCTCACCCCGTTTTCCTTGCGGAAGGGCCGGCCGAGAAAATCGGGCGCAAACTGCAGCCCGACGATCTGCTGACGGCCATCCGCCATCATCTTGGACAGCTTGACCACGCCGGAGATGATGTTGGAATAGGTTTTCGTCTGGACGCTTTCGCCAGCCAGTTCAGCACCCGGCTCGAGCGTGCGCCGGGTTGAATGCTTGCTCAATTGCAGAAGCTGATCGGGCGTCAGGGCCCCGCATACGCCGCGATGACGACTCTCGCAGGCCTGGCACAGGACCGGCAGGTCCGAATTGTGAACATCTTTGCGTTGAATATCCATGGTACTCCCCGATGCGCTCACTCTACCCGACCTATAGCACATTCCAACCCGCAAGATGTCGCAGTTTCTGGCCCGGTGGGCCGCTCATACAGAAGCAGGAGGCTTTTCAAGCTCGCGCGACCACTCTCGCGGCGCTTTTCCCGGCTTGACGAGAATCAAGGACTCCTTGATCAGTCAGGATAATGTCGGGATCATGATATCCGATCCGACCGCCCCCTCATTACCGATCTTCGCCGTGTCCGGCCTGACCAAGATCTATCGCACCGGCGATGTCGAGGTGCGCGCGCTCAACGGCGTCGATCTGGCACTTGAGGCCGGCGAGATGGCGGTGATGCTGGGCCCGTCGGGCAGCGGCAAATCCACCCTTCTCAATATTATCGGCGGTCTCGACCGACCGACCGAGGGGTCGGTCAGGTTCAAGGGCATGGAGCTTTCGGGCGCCAGCGACCGCCAGCTCACCGCCTATCGTCGCGACCATGTCGGCTTCGTGTTCCAGTTCTACAATCTGATTCCCAGCCTGACGGCTTGGGAGAACGTCGCGCTGATCACCGAAGTCGCGGCCAATCCGATGGCGCCGGGCGAGGCGCTGGCGCTGGTGGGGCTCGAAAGCCGCATGAACCATTTTCCGGCGCAGCTTTCGGGCGGTGAGCAGCAGCGGGTGGCGATTGCCCGGGCGATCGCCAAGCGCCCCGATGTGCTGTTATGCGACGAGCCGACCGGCGCGCTCGATTCGGCCACCGGCATCATCGTGCTCGAGGCGCTGGCGCGGGTGAACGAGGAAACCGGCGCCACCACCGCGATCATCACCCACAATGCCGGGATCCGGAAGATTGCGCACCGGGTGTTCACGTTCCTGGATGGCCGCATCGCGTCGTCGGAAACCAACGAGACCCGGATCAAGCCGTCGGAGGTGAGCTGGTGAAGAGACTCAGCATGCTCGACCGCAAGCTGGTCCGTGACCTGGCGCGGCTCTGGGCGCAGTCGCTCGCGGTGGCGCTGGTGATGGCGTGCGGGGTGATGACGCTGATCCTGGCCATGGGTGCGACGCGGGCGCTCGAAGACACCCGCGCGGCGTTTTATGACCGGACCCGGTTCGGCGATGTGTTCGCCACCGCAACGCGGGCGCCGGAAAGCGTCAGATCCGAGATCGCCGCCATTGACGGCGTCTCCGCCGTCGAGACCCGGATCGTCAATCCGGTCATCATCGAGATCACCGGCATGGCCGAACCCGCGACCGGCATGCTGATCTCGATCCCCGATCATGGCGAGCCCGCGGTCAACCGGCTCTATCTCAGGTCCGGCCGGCTGCCCGAACCCGGACGCCCGAATGAGGCGGCCATCATCGAAGCCTTCGCCGACGCCCACGGGTTCCGGCCCGGTGACGGCTTCGATGTGCTGATCAATGGCCGCAAGCGGCACCTGTCGATCACCGGAATCACGCTGTCCCCCGAGTATGTCTATGCAATAGGCCCCGGCGACATGGTGCCGGATCAGAAGCGGTTCGGCGTCATTCATATGAATCGCGCGGTGCTGGAAGGCGCCTATGACATGAAGGGCGCCTTCAACAATGTCTCGCTGACGCTGGCGCGCAATGCCGACAGAAACGAGGTGATGGCGCGGCTCGACACCATCCTCAAGCCGCATGGCGGCACCGGCGCCTATGATCGCACCGATCACATGTCCGACGCCTTCCTTGACTCCGAACTGACCCAGCTCAGGGCCATGGCGCAGGTGATCCCGCCGATCTTCCTGCTCATTGCGGCCTTTCTGGTCAACATGATCCTGTCGCGGCTGATCGCGCTCGAACGCGAGCAGATCGGACTGTTGAAGGCCGTCGGATACTCGAATGCGGCGATTGCCTGGCATTACGCCAAGCTGACGCTGCTGATATCGCTTGTCGGGGTGGCGATCGGCGCGATCGCCGGCACATGGCTGGGACAGGGCATGGCCTCACTCTACGGCGAGTTCTACTCGTTCCCGTTCCTGGTGTTCTCGCAGAAGCCGGATCTCTACGCGATCTCCATGCTGGTCACCTTCGCCTCGGCGCTGGCGGGCGCCGCCCATGCGATTGCGGGCGCGGTTCGCCTGCCGCCGGCGGTGGCCATGCGCCCGCCCGCGCCGACCGGCTATCACAGTCTCTACGGCGGATCATCCGGCGGCTTCCGCCTGCCATTCTCGCAACTGACCATCATGGCGCTCAGACATCTGGTGCGCTGGCCGATGCGCACCGCCCTGACGACACTCGGGACAGCGCTGCCGGTGGCGCTGCTGATTACCTCGCTGTTCGCGTTCGATTCCGTGGACCACATGATCGACACCGTCTGGTTCAGGGCTGATCGCCAGGATGCGACGCTGACCTTTGCGGCACAGGCATCCGAGGACGCCGTCAGGGACGTTGCCCGGCTGCCCGGCGTGCTTGCGGCAGAGCCTTTTCGCGCGGAAGCCGCGACCCTTCGAAACGGGCACCGGTCACGCATCGTCCAGATTGTCGCCTCGGACCCCGACACCGATATCAGCCGCGTGCTCGATCAGGATTTCGGCGCGATCAGGCTGCCGCCGGCGGGATTGCTGCTGTCGGAACGCCTCGCCGCGCATCTCGACCTCAGGCCCGGAGACCCGGTCGAGGTGGAGTTGAGCGACGGACAGGGCCGCCGCGTGCTGACCCCGCTGGTTGGAGTCACCAACAGCTATGTTGGGTTGACCGCGCACATGAGCCGCGAGGCGCTCGACCGGCTCTCGGGCCAGGGCGCGCGGATTTCGGGGGCGCGGGTGATCATTGATGAAAGCCACATCGGCGCGCTTTATGACGCGGTCAAGCAGACGCCGGCGATCGCCTCGGTGGCGTTGCAGGGCGTCTCGCGCACCCGGTTCCGGGCGGTCATCGAGGAAAATATCGGCATCAGCATTACCATATATGTTTCGCTCGCCGTGATCATCACCTTCGGCGTGATCTACAATTCGGCGCGGATCCAGCTGTCCGAACGCGCCCGCGAACTCGCCAGCCTCAGGGTGTTCGGCTTTACCAATGCCGAAGTGTCGAAGGTCCTGCTGACCGAGCTTGGCGTCATGGTGGTGCTGGCGCAGCCTCTGGGATGGCTGATCGGCCGCGGTTTCTCCGAACTCGTCGCCAAGGGCTTCGAGAGCGATCTGTTCCGGATTCCGCTCATCATCAATCCGCCGACCTATGCGATCTCGAGCCTGGTGGTGCTCGGCGCGGCACTGGTGTCGGCGCTGATCGTGCGCCGGCGCATCGACCGGCTCGATCTGATCCGCGTTCTGAAAACAAGGGACTGAAACCATGGCCTCTGTGCTCGTGCGAAGCCTCGCAGGACTGGCGCTCGTCGCCGCGATCGGCGGGGCGTTCTATGTCGCCTTCGGCGAAAAGCCGGTCCTTGTCGACCTTGCTAGCGTGACGACCGCGCCGATGCAGGTGACGGTCAAGGAGGACGGGGTGACCCGCATCCGCAATGTCTATGAGGTCTCCTCCCCCATCGCCGGACATCTCGACCGGATCGAATTCTCGGTGGGAGACCCGATCGGCGCCGGCGAGAGGATTGCAGAAATCCACCCCCTGGAACCACCGTTCCTGGATGTGAGAACCCGAACCGAACTTATGGCCGGGATCGACGCGGCGCGCTCGAACGTCGCAGTGGCGGACGTCGAGCTGATCCGCGCCCGAACAGCGCGGGATCTGGCGCGGGCCCGTCACAATCGGGCGATGAAGCTCGCGGCAACCAACATTATCTCCGAGAGCGAGCTGGAGCGGCTTGATGGCGAACTGGAGCTTGCCGAGGCGCAGGTGAACTCGGCCGAGGCGATGATCGCGCTCAGGCGCGCCGAGCTTGCCAGCGCCGAGGCGCGCCTGGCGCAGCCGGGCCAGACACGCATCACCGCCGCCAACGGCGAATGCTGCGTGGAAATCGCCTCGCCGATTTCAGGCACCATCCTGGCGCTCAACGCCAAGAGCGAACAGGCCGTCAGCGTGGGGCAGAAGATTGCCGAGGTCGGAGACCCGTCCGATCTCGAGATCACCGTCGACCTGCTGTCGGCGGACGCGGTCAAGGTGCGCGCGGGCAGCCCGGCGCTGATCACCGACTGGGGCGGGACGGAAGAACTGCAGGCGCAAGTCGAGCGCATCGAACCCTCGGCCTTCACCAAGGTCTCGGCGCTGGGGATCTCCGAGCAGCGGGTCAATGCCATCATCGCCCTCACGGCGCCTCCGCCCGATGATCTCGGTCACGGGTTCCGGGTGATCGTCAACCTGATCACCTGGTCTTCGGACGGAGTCCTGCAGGTCCCGGTCAGCGCGCTCTATCGCGACGGCGGGGAGTGGGCGGTGTTCCGGATCGAGGACGGCAGAGCCCGGGTCGCTCGGGTGGAGATCGGCCACATGACCGACCGCCATGCCGAGATCCGGTCCGGCCTGTCGGACGGCGACCGTGTGGTTCTCTATCCCGGAGACACGCTCGAGGATGGCAGCCTGATCGAGGACAGGGCCGCGGCGGAGTGAGGTCCAGAGCGCAGTGCGTCCGATTGGACGCACTGCGCTCTGTCTCATTGACTGGAAGCCTTTGATTTAATGCATGTCGGAGGTCCCCGCCAGTCTCCTGAGCTTGGAGATTGCCGTTTCCGCGCTCTCGCCATAGGCGATCGTGCCCTTGAAGACGCCGTCCTTGTCGACGAGGAACACAGACGCCGTGTGATCCATGGTGTAATCGCCGTCTTCGGTCGGCACCTTCGCGGCATAGACATGCCAGGCGGCAACAACCCGTGCGATTTCATCGGGATCGCCGGTGATGCCCATGACCCGGTCGGTGAAGGCTTGCGAATAGCCCTTCATGATCTCCGGCGTGTCACGTTCCGGATCAACCGAGATGAAGAACGCCTGCAGTTCGCCGCCCTCTTCTCCCAGCGCGTCGAGCCAGCCCGCCATCTCGTAAAGCGTCGTCGGACAGACTTCCGGGCAGCGGGTGAAGCCGAAATAGACAAGTGTCGGCCGTCCTTCGAACGCAGCCTGGGTGATGGGCTCGCCATTGTGGTCGACAAGCGTGAAATCCGTGCCGAGCTTCATTCCCGCAGTCAGGGACCGGTCGGTTCCCTGGACCGCGAATTGCCAGACCAGAAGCCCGATCGAGAGCAGGATCAGGGCGGCGATCGCCGCCCCTATCCCGGTTTTGACACCGAGGCGCGGCATGGCCTCAGCCGCCGTGCTTCATGGCGCCGTGATCCATCTTGCCATGGTCCATCTTGTCATGGTTCATGTCGCCCTGCATGGCCCTGATGTCCTCGACCTGGAACTCGAGTTCGATGGCGCCGGCCTTCTCGAAAGTCAGCGTGGCCTTGCGGGTTTCACCATCCTTGAACTGGCTGTCGATGCCGATGAACATGACATGATAGCCACCGGGCTCGAGAACGACTTCGCCGCCTGCCGGGATCTCCAGGCCATCGGCCAACTGGCGCATCTTCATGACGTCGCCCTCCATGGTCATTTCATGGATTTCGACCCGATCGGCGAATTCGGCTTCCCCCGAGACCAGGCGGTCGGCATCCGCACCGGTGTTGCGGATCGTCATGTAGCCGCCGGAGACCGGGGCGTTGGGCGGGGTGGCGCGTGCATAGGGATGCCCGATCTCCAGCGAGCCCAGCTTGAAGTCATGGGCGGAAACGGCGGCCGAAGAGAGGCCGAGAATGGCGGCGGAGAGCAGCAATGTGAAGCGGTTCATGATGGTTTGCCTTTTTTGACAGGCGTCCGGGATCGGACGCTGTTGAATGGGCGGCAGGGAACGTGCGAGGACGCACTGACTGCCGATTGTTTTGGGGGAAGCCGGGGATTTACCGCCGGGGCGGTCTCCGGACACAGGATCAGAAGCCACGCGAGGCGCGGCTGCCCGCGTTTGAAGCGGTAGAATCAGGCAGTGAAGGAGGGAGGTCCGCGCGGGGACGCACCGGGCCGCAGGGCCGGATAGGCAAGCCTGGCGTTGTCGTGGATCGAAAGCTCGGCCTGGGCAGACCAGCGGGTGATCACATAGGCGTCAAAGGGGGGCGGCACGTCCACCGAGGAGGCAATCCGGCAGGCTTCGCAGTGACTGGCGGCGAAATGGTCGGCGCCATCATTTTCGCCGGTCAGGCAAAGATCGGGCAGCGTGCCATCGGGAAGCATGAACGAGGCCACATCGGCGCTCGAAAGGGAAGGTACGGTTTCCAGCGCAAGCGGCCGGTGGGCGAAGGCGACAAGCAGCAGCGACAGCGCGCAAAGCATGCGCACCAAGCCCGATCCGCTTGAAATCCCTCCTGTCCCGATCATGCCTTCAGCCTGATGTTCCGATGTCCGGAGATTTATACTTCCACCGCCATGGCGGCAAGCCATTTCGCAGGGATGGCGGTGATCCCGTTGTCGCACTGTAGAGGTGGTTCACAAGATGCCATTGGCGCGCTGGAGTTCGCGCACATAGGTGACGATCCTCTCGATTTGCGCATCCTCGATCCCCTCAACGGGCGGCATGTCGCCAAAGGGCCAATGATGCGCGCGGACGCCATTCCGCGCCGCCAGATAAAACGCGGCGTCGCCGTGATGGCCGGGTTCATAGATCTTGTGGACCAGCGGCGGCGCCATGCCATCGCGTCCGGCGGCGTTGTCGCCGTGGCATTCGGCGCATTTCGCATCGTACACCGCCTTCCCCGCCTCCGCCGTTTCGCTCAACGCCGGAACGGTCACCGAGACCAGCGGCAGGCCGGACGACGGCACGGGCTGCTCGGGCGCGGCGTTCATTTTCCAGATAGCCCCGCCACCCAGGATGATGGCTGCTATGAACAGAACAGACTTTCGTCTCAAACTTGCGCCTTTCATCATGGCCGGATCGGGTACAACCCAACGCGAAGCGATGTCAGCCTTGCCGGGCGATCACATAGGTCTTGCGGAGTTGCTCATGGATGGTCCATTCGCCCTCCCAGCCGAGCGGCAGCACCAGAAGGTCTCCCGGACCGATGCGGCGGGCATCCCCGCCCTGCTTTCCCTCAACCGTGGCCGAGCCGCGCAGCACATGGCAGATCTCGGAGGATTTGGTGCGGTCTGCGGAAAAGCGCCCGGGCGTGCATTCCCACACGCCAATCTTGGTCAGTCCGTCGGTCGAGGCCCACAGTTCCTTGGCAGCCTCGACCTGGCCGTCGGTGAAGCTCGTCGGCTTGGCAGCGAAGCCCCCCAGATCCAGCTCAGAAAGGTCGCCGAAGCTCTTGAGGTCGATCATCATTCATCCTTCGTCGTGTGGCTCGCGCCGGTATCGGGAACGGCGCAATGCGGGAGGGGCAATACTGGCCAATGGAACGCCCAAAGTCCTGGCCGGACCTTCGCCTCTCACTCGGTCATTGGCAAGAGGCCGGGGACAGAACTCCACCCTTTGCGAACCAGGACGGGCGGGCCCTGCGGCCAGATTGGCGCTCAAGCGCAACTGCCGGCAGCCTTGCCGGCGCGCTGTTCGGAACAATATGCCGCTGGTGACGTTGTTTTTGCTACCTCCTTCACCACTCGAACCGCGCGGCACTTATCTGTCAGCAGTCATAGGATAATGATGACACTCCTGATTCTCTTCGTCACCCTCGCGATAAGCGTGTCGTTCCTGTGCTCGCTGCTCGAAGCAGCCCTGCTCAGCATAACCCCGACCTACACCGCGACCATCAAGGAGTCCAAACCAAAGGTGGCGGCGCAGATCAACGCGCTGAAGGATGATGTCGATCGCCCTCTCGCGGCGATCCTCAGTCTCAACACCGTCGCTCACACCGTCGGCGCGGCGGGCGCCGGCGCCCAGGCGGCCATTGTCTTCGGCGAGGCCTCCATCGCAATCTTCTCGGCCGTTCTGACGCTCCTGATCCTCGTGGTTTCGGAGATCATTCCCAAGACACTGGGCGCGCTGTACTGGAAGAGCTTCGCACCATTTGCGGCGCGTATCCTGCCGGCGCTGATCTGGTCGATGTGGCCGCTTGTTAAGATGTCGCAGGCGATCACGCTACTCTTGTCGCGCGGCAGGCTGCAGGCTTCCGTCTCCCGCGAAGAGATCGTCGCCATGGCCGATATCGGCCATCGGGAGGGCGTGATCGATCACGGTGATTCCAAGGTCGTCGCCAACCTTCTCAAGTTCGACCGCCTGACCGTCGAGGACATCATGACGCCCCGGACGGTGATCTTTGCGCTCGATCAGGCCACCACCATCGACGAAGCGATCTCGCGCAGGAAGGAACTGCGGTTTTCACGCATTCCCATCTTTGACGGCTCGGTCGATCATGTGACCGGATTCGTGCTCAAGTCCGAACTTTTGTTCGAAGCCGTTGATGGGAACGGCAACAAGGCCTTGCGGGACCTTAGCCGCGATCTTGGAACCGTCGTCGAGGCGACCTCGCTCGACGAGCTGTTCGACAGGCTTGTGCACGAGGACCGACATGTCGCACTCGTGGTGGACGCCTATGGCGGAACCGCAGGCATTGTCACGCTTGAAGATCTCATCGAAACCCTGATCGGCGAGGAGATCGTAGACGAGCTGGACGGCGTGACCGATCTGCAGGCCTACGCCCGGAAACGCTGGCGGGAGCGGCATGCAAAGAGCACGAATGAGACAGCCCATCAATAGGTGACAGGAGGCGCCGGCGGCACAAGCCCGCCTCGTCGTTCCCGCGATGGCAATTGCCGCCGTTCTGCAAGACCGTGTCGGTGCGAGCCGGCCGGTTTCCCTTCGACCGCTCTTCCTCCGGATCTTTCGTGAGAAACTTCGCTGGTGTTGCAACGCAATGCGATGTGGCGCGTTGAGCAGGTCTTCACGTCCGCATTTGCCGGACCTTCACCGGGCGAGACAGATCGCTCCCTAAAGGAAAAGCCCATGGCACGCAGTCTAGCAGCCAGCATGCGCCGTATGAACCGGCTGATGCGGCCCGCCAAGGTATCGAAGGCGACCCGGTCCTTCCAAAAGGCGATGACCGGTATCATGGTCAAGTCAGCGCTTGCCCCGATTGCGGCCCTCAAGCCAAAGCCGGTCAAGGCACGCAAGCCTGCGCCGCCAGCACCAGGTCGCGGACTGGGCGCAGTTCTGAAGCAGCTGAACAATGCGCGGATGACCGCCCCGGCGTCGGGACGCTCAGCCGAAAGGGCAACTCCGCCGCGCATCCCGGAAGGCGCACGCTATCTCGACCGCACCCATCGCAGCGCCGCCGGGTCACGCAGCTACAGGCTCTACCTGCCCTCAGGCTTGGCGAAATCGAAACGGCCCAAGGGCCTCGTGGTGATGCTGCATGGCTGCTCGCAGAGCCCGGACGACTTTGCCAAGGGCACTCACATGAACGCGTTGGCCGAAAAACACTGCCTCGCCATCGCTTATCCGGCACAGACCGGGAACCACAATGCAGCCGCCTGCTGGAACTGGTTCAAGCCAGGGGATCAGCAACGCGGTGCGGGCGAACCTGCCATCCTGGCCTCGCTTGCGCAAAAGCTGATGAAGGAATTCGGCCTCGAGCGCGACGGCGTCTTCGTGGCCGGCCTCTCCGCAGGCGGCGCCATGGCGGTGATCCTTGCGGATGTCTATCCGGAGATCTTCGCCGCCGCCGGCGTGCATTCCGGTCTGGCGCGCGGCGCCGCGAGCAATGTGATGACCGCTCTGTCGGCGATGCGAAAGGGCGGCGCGTCACAGGCCCTGGCGCCCGCCATAACAGGGCGGACAAGCCCGGTGCGGCGGATCATCTTCCACGGGGACGCCGACAGCACGGTGCACCCGTCCAATGCGCCGCTGATCGTCGCGGCGGCCATGGGCGGAGCGGTCGCTCCGGCAAGGACCGACAAGCGGGCGGTTCGCGGACGCGGCTATACCCGCAGCGCCTATGCGGAACCGGACGGAGCGGTCGTGGTGGAGCTCTGGATGATCGAGGGGGCGGGTCACGCCTGGTCCGGTGGACGTGCTGCGGGATCCTACACCGACAGCAAGGGCCCCGACGCCTCGGCCGAAATGATCCGCTTCTTCATGGCGAAAGGCGCCTGAACCCGTCGGACTTCGTCTTCGGCTCGCACGGCGAACCGGCGCTCCTCAGCCGGCGCGATCGGCGCTTTGCGCCATCGCCCCGATCACCAGATACCGCATCGCGCGCTCCTTCAGGGTCTTGCCGTGGAGGAGCCCCAGGCGTTCCAGGCCCGCTTCATCGGGCGGTGCAGACAGACCGCGGGCAAGGATACGCCCCAGGGCCGGCCAGGAGCCGGAGGCCTGTTTCAGGATCGCGAGCGCGGGCAGCAGGCGCTGCTCGGTTTCGGTGAAATCGGTGCCGAAGGGAAATTGCGGCAACAGGCCGTCCCGCCGCGCCGCAGCGAGCCAGCCGCGCAGACGTTCGGGCGTGTTGGCGCGGTTGGCATCCGCGATTTCGTAGTCGGACCTGATCTTGCCTGCCTTTTTCGCCTGATCGAGTAGCCCGGCCTGGAATCGGCTGTCGGCAATCGAAAGCATTTCCGCGATGCATTCCTCGTCGGACTTGCCGCGCAGATCCGCCACGCCGTATTCGGTCACCACGATATCGCGGTAGTGGCGCGGCACCGTTTCGCCGGGATAGTCCCAACGGATATTGGATACGGTCTTGCCGCCGCTTTCCCGCGTTGCATTCAGCGTGATGATCGAGCGGCCGTTCTCGAGCGCCGTTGCCTGCTCGACGAAATTGAACTGGCCGCCGACACCGCTGACGACCTGGCCGTTCTCGACCCCGTCCGAGACCACCGCACCCAGAGCCGTGACGATCATCGCATTGTTGACGAAACGGGCGTCGCGCCGCGCCGCGCGTTTTTGGATTTCGTCGCCATAGAGAGAATTGGTGAAGGAGACCGGCATCATGGCGATCTTTGCGCGACGCTCGTCCGGCATGTCCTTGAGCTTGCGGTAGAAATCCCGGCACTCGAGAAAGAAGCCGGCATGGATCGCAAAGCCATCGACTTCCCTGCGGATGACGCCGCCTTCGAACAGTTCGAGAATGCCACCCACCAGCATCTCGGTGACGGCGTAAAGTCCGGTCTCGAACGGCGCGTGATGGGCTTCGGACAGGGACGGCCCAAACGGGTCGGACGAGATCAGGGACAGATAGTCGCCGTTCCGACGGTGCCTCAGCAGCAGGGACTGGGCAATGGCGTCGCCGATCGATCCGATGCCGATCTGCAGCGTTCCCCCGTCGGCGATCAACTGAGACACATGGAGACCGATGGCCTGGTCCTGCGGGCTCGCAGGCCGGCGGACGACGGAGAACAGCTCGAACGACGTTCCGGGTTCATATACCAGGTCGATCTCGTCGTCCGCGACGACGGCCGGGCCATCCATGAACGGCAGATTGTCGTTGATCTCGACAGCGAGGCAGAAATCGGCGTGACCTTCGCGTCGGGCCTCCAGCAAATCGATGGTGATGTCGGTGTTGCAGCTCAGGCTCACGCGGCCTTCGGCATCACGCGCCACCAGTTGCGCCACGATATTCGGTCTGAAATCCAGAACATAGCCAAGCGCATGGGTGTAGTTGGCCGAGATGTAGTGGCGTTGCGCATAGCTGTTTCCGAGCCAGCGACCGGCCTGAAAAAAGAACTCTCGGATCTCGATATTGGCGGGCAGTGTGCCCTTTTCGATCATCTGAGCGTAAAGCAGCGGTTCGTAGCAACCAAACAGGCGATCCTGGGCGGGCTCGAGAAAGCGCCTTTCCAGGTCGGAATGCGGCTCCGGGCGTTGCAGCGTCAATGCGGTCAGAATGGTCAGGCTGATTGCCGGATCGTCCCGGGCAGCCCGAGTCAGCGCGTTGACGATGCCATTGGCCTTGCCGAGACCGAGCGGAAGCGCCAGCCGGATCTCGCCGCCGGTCCTGTCGACGATCCGGCGCGTCAGTTCCTCCGCGTCGCTCGACAATGCAGTTTCCGTCTCAGTCAAGGTCTTTCCAGCCTTGATCCGGGGCAAAGCGGGGGCCGTGGGCGGTGGCCAGGTCCTTCAGCGCGCTGACGACATCGTCGATCCCGCGCTCATGCGCATGATGGACCGGACCGCCGCGGAACGGGGCGAACCCGGTGGCGAAGATCATCGCCGCGTCGAGCGTGTCGGCGTCCGCGACGACATCCTTGCGCAGACATTCGATAGCTGCGTTGAGCATAGGAAGAATGAGACGGTCCTGAGCGTCCTTCGGAAGCGGATGAGCGCCAGCCTTGCCCTTCTTCGGCTTGCCGTCTTCCCAGACATAGATGCCTTCGCCTGACTTGACGCCAAGGTGGCCGTTCTCCACCCGCTTGCGCATCCAGTCGGGGACGTCAGGGATCGGCGTGTCGAGATTGTCGCGCAGGCTGTCGGCGACATGCAGGCAGATATCGAGGCCCACCCTGTCGGCAACTTCGAGCGGTCCCATCGGCATGCCGAAATCCTCGGCCGCACGGTCGATCTGAACCGGGTCGATGCCTTCATCGACCATCAGCGCGGCCTCGAGCAGATAGGGGGTGAGGACCCGGTTGACGAGGAAGCCCGGATAGGACCTGACAGGCGCGGGCAGATGGCCGATCGCGGTGACGAAGGCGTTGAGCCCGGACAAGGTCTTCCTGGTTGCCTTGTCGTGCGAGACCACCTCGACGAGGTCGAGCTTCGACACCGGGTTGAAGAAATGCAGGCCGGCAAAGCGGCCCGGTTTCTTGAGCACAGCCGCAAGCCCGTCCAGTTCGAGACTGGAAGTGTTGGTGGCGATGATCGCATCCTTGCGGGCGCCGGCCTCGATCGAGGTGAGCAGGTCCCGCTTGAGATCCGGTTTCTCCGGCGCTGCCTCGATGATCAGGTCGGCATTGGCGAGGCCATATCCCTTCGGATCCGGCATCATCCGGTCAAGCGCGTCGCGGATTTCGATATCGGACAGATGCGCCTCGCGGGCGGTGCTCGCCGCGTCCCTGACCGCTTTGGCAAGCGGCTCGAGCTTGATGTCGCTGATCGTCACCCGCAGTCCCTTGATCGCGCACCAGGCGGCGATCTCGGCGCCCATGGTCCCTGCCCCGACGACATGGACGGTTTCAATGCCGCTCTTGCCGGAGCCGTTCTTCTTCAGCGCCTCGCGCAGGAAGAAAACGCGGATCAGGTTCCGCGCAGTATCGCTCATCAACAGCCGGGCGAAGGATCGGATCTCTGCGGTCTGCATGGCGTCCCGGTCGCCGCCGTGGGTTTCCCACAGATCGATCAGGGCATGCGGAGCTGGGTAATGCTCTTTCGGCGCCTTGTTCTCGGTCTGCGACCGCATCCGGTTGGCGGCAAGCTTGCGCGCCGGTCCCATATCGAAGATGGCGCCCTTCAACCCGCGCTTGGAACTGTCGTCGTCCGTGTCAAGCAGCGCCTCCACCGCAGCCCGGACATGACGCTCCTCGACCACGGCCTCGATGATGCCCAGCGTTTTGGCCTTTTTTGTGTGCGCCGACTTGCCGGTGAGCATCATGGTCATGGCTTCGGTCGGATCAATCAGTTCGGACAGGCGGAACGTGCCACCAAGGCCGGGATGCAGACCAAGCCGGACTTCCGGAAAGCCGAACCAGGCGCCCTCGACGGCGATTCGGCGGTCGCAGGCGAGCGCCAGTTCGAAACCGCCTCCGAGCGCATAACCGTGGATGACGGCAACCGTCGGACATTCAAGCGCTTCCAGCCGGTCGATCACCCTGTGGCCGTCGCCAAGACGCTCGGCCACGGCGGTTTCGTCGCTCGCGTCGCGGAATTCGGTGATGTCGGCGCCGGCCACGAAGCCACCGGGCTTGGCCGAACGCAGAACCAGCATTTTCGGCAGTTGGCCTTCGACTGCGTCCAGCAGCTTCGACAGGTCCTTCAGCACGGCTTCGGACAGCGTGTTGGTGCTGCCCTTGCCGTCAAGGATCGCCCAGGCAATGCGGCCGGCGTCCTGGCGCAGACGCCAGTTGCCGAAAGCCTTTTCCTCGCCGGATCCGAGTTCGAGTTTCATCTCGCCAATGACGGACAGGACAGGTTTGGTCATCATGTCATCTCCACAAGCATGGCGCCGCCCTGGCCGCCGCCGATACATTCCGTGGCGATGCCGCGCGTTTTCCCGAGACGGGACATCGCCTGAACAAGGTGCAACACGATACGGTTGCCGCTGGTTCCGACAGGGTGGCCGAGGGCAACCGCGCCGCCATCGACATTGAGGCAGTCGCGGTCGATCGCGCCAAAGGCCTCCGGCAGACCTAGAACCTCGCGGCAGAACGTCTCGTCCTCCCAGGCGGCGAGACAGGCGAGAACCTGGGCGGCAAAGGCCTCGTTGATCTCCCACAGGTCGATCTGCTCCCGCTTCAGGGCGTTGCGGGTCATCATTTCGGTCGAACACAGAACCGGGCCGAGGCCCATCACCGAGGGATCGAGCGCCGACCACTGGCTGTCGCGGATGACCGCCAGCGGCTCGAGCCCGTGTTGCTTGACCGCCTCCTCGCTCGCCAGGATGAGCCAGGATGCGCCGTCGGTGATCTGCGAGGAATTGCCCGGCGTCACCTTGCCGTAGGGTTTCTCGAAAGCCGGCGACAGCTTGGCGAGGCTTTCCATGCTGCTGTCGGGCCGGACGCCGTCATCCTTGTCGTAAGCGGTGCCATCACGGTCGAAGGCAGGCTCTACCTCGCCGTCGAGCCACCCGTTTTCCTGGGCTTTGGCCAGCCGGTGGTGGCTCTCCATCGCATAGCGATCGGCCTTCTCCCGGCTGATGTCGAAGCGATGCGCCAGGATCTCGGCGGTCTGGCCCATGTTGAGATCGGTGATCGGGTCGGTCAGGCCGCGCTCGAGCCCGATCACCGGCTTGAAGAAGTCGGCCTTGACGTCGGTGAACATCGACATGCGCTCGATCGGCCCCTTGGCGCGCGCCATGCCGGCATACCATTCCACCGCCTCCTTGCGCAGCACCAGGGGCGCATGGCTGAGGGCTTCCGCGCCGCCGGCAAGGATCAGGTCCGCCGACCCTTCGCGGATGTAACGGTAGGCCGTGTCGATCGATTGCATGCCGGAGCCGCAATTGATCTGCACGGTGAAGGCGACCATGTCCTCGCCCATGCCGAGACGAAGGGCGGCAACCCGTGCCGGGTTCATCTCGTCTGCAATGACGTTGACGCAGCCGAGGATCACCAGATCGAAGGCGTTGCGCGCCAGGGGCTGGCGGGCGAGCAGCGGTCGTCCGCATTGCACCGCCAGGTCAACCGGCGTGAACGGACCAGGCCCGCCGCGCACCTTGAGGAACGGCGTGCGTGCGCCGTCGACGATATAGACTGGCCGATGGTCGTTCATTGGGCGGCCTCCCTTGGTTCATCAACATAGTCGTCGCGCAGGATCTCGGCGGGATCGAAATCATCGACTGCGACCACCTCGGCGACTAGGTTCTCGGCCTTGCGCAGAAGACCGGCCTCCTCGCTGGTCAGCGTGCCCTTGGCGACGCCTTCATCAATGGAGACTTTGGCGTCCCGCAGCTTGCGGCGCAGCGGTTCGGTTTCGACGACGAGCGCGAAAGCGTCTTCGAGCGTCTTCAGAGCCCCGTCTTCGCTGACGGCACGGACGCCCCTCGTCAGGCGGTCGCGGGTGGGCGACGGCGTGAGCAGGAGTTCGGCGCACTCGCGTGTCAGGTCGTCCGAAGGTCCGCGGTGCGACCCGCCGGGCATCGTCACCACCCGCAGCAGCAAGGCTGCTGCGCGGTTCGGCAGATTGGCCAGCACTTCATCAAGGCCCTGGGCCATCTTGGCAAGCGAGTCCTCCGCGGCCCATTCGACCAGCGGGAAGTCGGCGGCCTTGTGCCCGTCGTCATGCCAGCGCTTCATGACTGCGGAAAGAAGATAGAGCTCGGACAACACGTCGCCGAGCCGGGCCGAGAGCATCTCCTTGCGCTTGAGCGACCCGCCAAGGGTGAGCAGCGCAAAATCGGACACCAGCGCGAAGGCCGCCGCATACCGCCCCATCCGCCGGTAGATGCCCGCCGCAGCCGCGCCGCCATGGGTGGGCGCCGGAGCAAAGGCGCCGCCGGTCCATGCCCTGCCCGCCGCGCGGAAGAACGTCTTCAGCGAATGGCCGACATGGGCCCAGAAGGCCTTGTCGAAGGCATCGAGCGCCTCCTTGTCGTCGGACTTGTCGAGCGCCAGGATCTCATCGAGCAGGTGGGGATGGCAGCGGATCGCCCCCTGGCCGAAGATGATCATGTTGCGGGTCAGGATATTGGCGCCCTCGACGGTGATGCCGACCGGCACCGACTTGTGCAGGTTGCCGAGGTAGTTCCTCGGCCCGTCGATCACGGTCTTGCCGGCATGGATGTCCATGGCGTCATCCACGGCCTGGCGCATCCGGTAGGTGGCGTTCGATTTCATGATGCCGGAAATGACGGCGAGCTTGCGGCCCTGATCGAGCCCGGCGCAGGTCAGCTTGCGGGCGGAATCAAGCGTATAGGCATTGGCGGCAAGGCGGCCGAGATGGCTCTGCACGCCCTCGAACTTGCCAACCGGAATGCCGAACTGCTCGCGGATGCGGGCATAGGCGCCGGTGGCGTGGGCCGATGTCGACGCGGCGGCGCAGGACAGCGAGGGCAGCGACACGCCGCGCCCGGCGGCGAGCGCGCTCATCAGCATCATCCAGCCCTTGCCGGCATAATCCGGGCCGCCGATGATGTGATCAAGCGGCACGAACACGTCCTTGCCGGAATTCGGGCCGTTCTGGAACACCTGGCCGCAGGGGATGTGCCGGCGTCCGATGCTGACCCCCGGCAGATCCGTCGGGATCAGCGCACAGGTAATACCCTCCGCCTGCTTGTTGCCGAGCAGGCCCTCGGGATCCTTGAGCTTGAAGGCCAGGCCGAGAACAGTTGAGATCGGTCCGAGCGTAATGTAGCGCTTGGACCAGTTGAGACGGAGGCCGAGGGTCTCCTCGCCCTTCCAGTTCTGCTTGCAGACGATGCCGCTGTCGAGCATGGCCGACGCGTCCGAGCCCGCGTCTTCGCTGGTCAGGGCGAAGGCCGGTATTTCCCGGCCTTCGGCAAGGCGCGGCAGCCAGTAATCCCGCTGCTCATCGGTGCCGAACTGCATCAGCAGCTCGCCCGGCCCGAGCGAATTGGGCACCATGACGGTAACGCCGGCCGTGACCGAACAGGTGGAGATCCGCCGTATGACTTCCGAGTGGGCGAAGTGCGAAAAGCCAAGGCCGCCATATTTTTCGGGAATGATCATGCCGAAGAAGCGGCCGGATTTCATGAACTCCCAGACATGTTCGGGAAGGTCGCCGGCTCGCGTGATCTCCCAGTCATCGAGCATGGAGCAGAGCTCTTTGCAGGGTCCGTCGAGAAAGGCCTGTTCCTTTTCCGACAGCGATGCCGGCTTGACGTCAAGAAGCTTCGCCCAGTCAGGATTGCCGCTGAACAGGTCCGCGTCCCACCAGACTTCACCCGCATCAATCGCGTCGCGTTCGGTCTCGGAGAGGCTCGGAAGCTGTGTGCGCGCCCATTTGAAAATTGGCCGTGTGAGCGTGTCGCGTCGAAAAGTTCGGATGGACATGGGGTGCTCCTGCTGTTCGGTTCTGGCGTCCGCAAGGCCGGAGGGCGTCAGGCCTTCGATTGAATCTCCTCGGGCACATGCTGGCAGCTGTTTGCCGATGGCGGTTTGCAAACCATGCAGCGCCGCTTCTGGCCGAAACCCCCGCCCGGGCCGGCCCCTACTTCAACTCAATGCGCCGGATCGGCTTTTGTTCCTTTGCAGACGATTTCGGAGCTGCGGCAACCCTTGGATTTCTATTGCCTTTCCATTCCGGGTCGGCTGCAAGTCATGCAAGTCCATTGGCCAACCCACTGGATGGCTCGCGAGATGCATCAGCGATCGGTTGCGACACCGCCGGGGCAATCGCCGTGCCTCCATGCAGGAGGCACCAGGGAACCAAAGACCGATCCGGCCATTACTATAGCATGCCAGACGCCGCGCCGACACTCGACCAGGACATCATCAGGATTGAACGGGAATTGGCTCACCTCGACCGGTTGGCCAAGGCTCTCGACAGCCGTTTCCGATTGCCCGGCACGCCGATCCGGTTCGGGTTCGACACCCTTGTCGGCCTGATCCCGGGCATTGGCGACACGCTGATGGCCGCCCCTTCCGCATGGATCATCTGGCGCGCTTACAAGATGGGGATTCGCAGGCGGCATCTTTCTCGCATGATCGCCAACAGCGGAATTGACTATGTTGTCGGGTCCATTCCGGTGATCGGCGATATTTTCGACGTCGGCTTCAAGGCAAATCTGCGCAACCTGTCGATCCTGCGGGAGGAACTTGGCGCCCGGAAGCGGACGCAGAGCAGAATGCATGACAAGAAGAACGGAGCCTGATTCACGCTAAAACGATCAGCGCTTCAGCGGACCTGAACCCCGCTCAACTTGCCTCCGCAAGGTGGTGTGACAGGATAGGGGCTTCATCCCAAGAACGAGCAGGGGCCGATTGGAAAACCGGCCCCGTCAGCTCACTGGCCGTCCGGCAAGGCGTAGGCGATGACATGGTCGCCAACGGGCGTTTCCATGAAATGGTGGCCTCCGGGCGCAATCACGAGATACTGGCGACCGTCGACCTCATAGGTCATCGGCGTCGTCTGGCCGCCGGCCGGCAACACGGTCTGCCAGACCACTTCGCCGGTCTCGATGTCGATCGCCCGCAGCAGGTCATCGGTTGCGGCGGCAATGAAGATCAGCCCGCCCGCGGTGACCAGCGGTCCGCCATTGTTGGGCGTCCCGATCTTGAACGGCAGCATAGATGGGATGCCGAACGGGCCGTTCTTGCGCGCGGTGCCGAGCGGCTGATCCCAAAGCGTTTCTCCGGTGGCAAGATCGATGGCGCGGATCCCGCCGTAAGGCGGCTCCTTGCACAACAGGCCGGTCGGCATGCGCCATCCCGCGTTCACCTCGATCGCATAGGGCGAACCGGCCTGGGCGCCGGCTTCGCCGCCACCGCCCTGGCCGCCTTCATTGATCGGCTTGATCCCTTGCGCGTCGGCTTCCTCGCGCGGGATCAGGCGGTTGTAGTTGGGCATGTCGTTGTAATTGGCGATCAGGATGCCGCGCTCGACATCGACCGCAACGCCGCCCCAGTCATTGCCGCCATTGTAGCCCGGATACTGGATCCAGCGGCGGTCCGCCGTCGGCGGGGTGTATTCGCCGTCATAGGCGGCGCGGTGGAACTGGATGCGGCACCAGAGCTGGTCGAGTGGACTCATGCCCCACATGTCCCTCTCCGTGAGCGGCGGTTTGCTGAGCGTCGCATAGCTGGAATAGGGCTGCGTCGGCGAAAGGTTCTCCGGCTCTACGCCGCCTGAAGGCACCGGTCGCTCCTCGACGGGGAACAGCGGCTCGCCCGTCTCACGGTCCAGAACGTAGACCGGGCCCTGCTTGCTGGGCAGGATCATGGCCGCCACCGGGCCGTCCTCGCCTGGAAACTCGACCAGCGTCGGCTGGGACCCGAGATCGTAGTCCCAGACATCATAGTGCACGGTCTGGAATTTCCAGGCCACATCGCCGGTTTCCACATCAATCGCGACCACTGCGGTCGAAAATTCATTCTCCGCTTCAGAGCGGTTCCCGCCATAATAGTCCACGGAGGAATTGCCCATCGGCAGATAGACAAGCCCAAGCTCCTCGTCGCCGGAGGCAAGGGTCCACATGTTGGGCGTGCCGCGGGTGTAGACCTCGCCTTCGGGCGGCAGGCCCTTGAGGTCGGGCTTGCCCATGTCCCACGCCCAGGCGAGTTCTCCGGTCACGGCGTCATAGCCGCGGATAACGCCCGAGGGCGCATCTTCTGCCTGGCCATCCTTGACCTGGGCGCCGGTCACGACGATGCCGCGCACGATCGTGGGCGGGCCTGACACGGCATACCAGCCGGGAACTGTGCTGCCGATCCCCTCATTGAGATCGACGATGCCATTCTGGCCAAACTCGGTGCAGAGCTGACCGGTGGCCGCATCGACGGCGATCATCCGCGCGTCGAGCGTGGCTTCGATCACACGCTCGGCGCAAAGCGCGCCGGCATCAGCTTCCGGATCCTTGTAATAGGCCACGCCGCGGCAGGTCGCGCCATAGGGGATCGCGTCGGCGGACACGCCGGGATCGTAGCGCCATTCTTCCTTGCCGGTGGCCGCGTCGATTGCCACCATGATGTTCATGGCCGTGCAGATGAACAGGCTGTCGCCAACCTTGAGCGGCGTGTTCTCGGGTGAATACTTCCCTTCGGCATCCCCCGTGGGCATGTCGCCCGAGCGGAACTCCCAGACCTGCTCGAGGTCCGCCACATTGTCGCGCGTGATCTGGTTGAGGGGCGAGTAGCGCCGTCCTTCATGGGTTCCGCCATAGGCCGGCCAGTCCGTGCCGGTTTCAAGGGTTTGCGCCGGACGCAAGACGGAGGCCTGGGTTGCGGGCTCAGCCGCCGGCTCTTGCGCAACGTCACTGCCCGGCGCGGCTTCCGTCTGGGCGGAATCGGGGGCAACGGTCTCCTCTGCAGGGACGGCCTCCACGGCTGGACCGGCTTCCGCGGCCGGCGCAGATTCCTCGGCGGGCGCAGGTTCAGTCTGGGCCGGTTCAGTCGCCACAGGCGCCTCCGCCTGGGCAAGGGCGCGATCCGCCGCAAGCCCGGATAAGGCCAGACCGGCTGCAAACAGGACGGCCAGCGGCTGATAGGCCTTGCCGTGGCGGGCAATATATTTGTGAGACGCCGGCCGGGACGAGAAGATGGGGATGGTCAGCGCGACGAGGACGAGAATGATGGTGGGGGCGACGACCCGGGGCACAAGCGGCCAGGGGTCCAAGCCTACCTCCCAGACGGCCCAGATCAACGTTCCGATCCAGACCAGGAAATAGATGCCGACCCCCATGATCCTCTGACGCACCAGCAAGTAGCCGCTGACAATCAGCCCCAGACCGGCAATGGCGTAATACCATGAGCCGCCGAGCGACATGAGCCAGACGCCGCCCGCGCCTAGGACGAGACCCAGCAGGAGAAGCAGCCCGCCCACGAAGGTTGTGTAGATCGACCCGAGGGAGTAGCCGTCGCCTCCCCTGCCGCGTTTCGTCTCGTCGGCATGGCCGGTGGTAACGGGCTTTGCTGCGCGCATGATCGTCTCCCCAGAATTCGCATCAAGGATGAAACGCCGGGAATGCGGAATGTGTTCCCTAGAAGGCAATTTTTTCTGAGGTGCCGAGGCATCGTCCTGCCGGCGCGCCGCTGCCCGCCTCTGCAATGTCGCCACAGGGTCGAAGGTCGCTCTCCAGTTTGCGGAAGCACAAAGAGTACTGCAGCTGTCAGGTCTAAGGTCTGGATATCAACAACCAGGTCAAAAAGGACACTGTCATGCCCCCCCGCAAGAAGCTTCTCGCCACTGTCGCCGCTGCCGCCCTGGCTTTCGGCGCGACCGGCCATGTCGGCTCCGCGGACGCCACCGAATCTCACGTTCACGCGATCGAGATGGGAACACCGGAAGCGCCCCTTAACATCATCCGTCAGGCGACGGATATGCCGGGCATGATCGGTGAGCGAGGCCCCCAGACTGTCAAGGTCGGCCTTGAAACCGTCGAGGTCATCGGGGAACTCGACGATGGTACGAGCTATCACTACTGGACCTTCAACCGGAAGGTTCCCGGCCCGCTCGTGCGCGTTCGTGTCGGTGACACAGTCGAGGTTCTGCTGAAGAACCATGAAGACAGTTCCGCCATGCACAACGTCGATTTCCACGCCGTCACGGGACTGCACGGCGGCGGACATGCCACAATGGCGGCGCCTGGCGAGGAGAAGGGCTTCACCTTCAAGGCGCTGAACCCCGGACTTTATGTGTATCACTGCGCGGTTGGACCGGCTGCCCAGCACATCTCCAACGGAATGTACGGCATGATCCTGGTGGAACCCGAAGGCGGGCTGCCCCCGGTCGACCATGAATTCTATGTCATGCAGGGCGAACTCTACACCGAAGAGACATTCGGAACGTCAGGCCAGCTGACCGAAAGCTACGACAAGCTGATGAACGAGCAGCCGGAATACTACGTGTTCAATGGCGCGGCCGAAGCCCTCACGGGCGACAATGCCCTCAAGGCCAAGGTCGGCGAGACGGTCCGCATCTACTTTGGCGTCGGCGGCCCGAACAAGACGTCGAGCTTCCACGTCATCGGCGAGATCTTCGACAAGGTCTACAATCTCGGCTCCCTGACCGGCGCTCTGTTGTCCGACGTGCAGACGATTTCGGTTCCCCCGGGGGGAGCCGCCGCCGTCGACATGAAGCTTGAAGTGCCTGGCGAGTACCTGCTGGTTGACCATGCGCTCTCAAGGGTAGCCCGCGGACTGGTCGGGAAGCTGATCGTCGAAGGCCCCGAGCAACCAGACATCTTCCGCGAAGGCATCGACGAGAAGCTCGGACTGCTCATCGATTGAAGCATTATCGTTGCCAGGGCCTTTGGACAGAAGGCCCTGGCAACTTTCGCTTTGATAACAAGGTTCAAATTGCCGAGAGGACCAGTCTCATGTTCTTGACAGACACCATTGCAAGATCCGTGTTCACGCCTGTCGCCCAAGGTAAGCATGATCCCGTCGTTCAACTGTTGCGGCGGCGGATTGCAGAGTGCGACCTCGGCTGCATTGACAGGGAGGCCGCCGACAAGATGCTGAGAGGCATCGACGCCGAGAGCGAACGCCTGTCGCAAAGCAGCGGGCTGGAAGAAGCAAGACAGATGCGCGATGCAATTGTCAGCATATTGCAGCGCCTCGGTGAACTTGATGAGATCGATTCCGACGAACCCGACCGTTCGGCATTTTACGAAGTAGCTGATCTTTTCGAGGACCTCGGAGCTGTCGCGCGCTTGGGAGCGATTGCTGCAAGACGCGCCGGCGGAAACAGACACCCTGAGACAAACTGCCGTGTCAACCAAGGAAAGACGAATACGAAGGACGCCTCAATGGGGCAAACCGTCACTGCATAGCTTGTGCCGTCGACCTGACAAATGCCGAAAGCAGGATCGGTCCGCGTGGCGATGTCAATGATCCGATCTCCATGCATCACCGGTACGGCCTCAGCACCACCATCAGCCAGCTTTGGCATCAGCGAGGCGGCAGGCGTCGTGGCAACGACAGTGGGCAGACTCGTTTTCGTAGGCAGCGGTGAGAGACGCGACCTCGTGCTGTATCAACTCACCCGCCTTGCGGTCCTTGAGAGAGACATCCAGCAAGCGACTCGTGTATTCGCCCCGCGGACGGCAACACTTGCCTTCAAGCAGAGTGTCTGAAGGACGCCAAGAGCCAGCCCGAGGCGACAGCTCTCCTTGCCGCTCTCAAGCTCGCGCACGAATCGGACGCCGACGCCTGCTATGGCTGCCAGTTGCTCCAGGGTCAGTCGCTGGCGTTTTCGTTCCGTGCGAATGGGTTGGCCGAGAATCAGGCTGCCTGAGAGTGTTGCCGTAAGGGGCATCCCTGTCGGGACGATTGAAGCACATCCACAGGCGAATTGGACATAAAAGAACCGATCGGGACTTCACAGCAAGCGGCGGCGCTCACGGCGGCGGTTGACGCAGGTTGTTCGACGTGCCGAACTGACCCGGCTGACTGCGCCGGAAAACTGTTCCGGCCGCCAATTTGGCGAACTGGCTAATTGATTGATTTTTGAGATAAAATATGGACTGGCTGGGGCGCCTGGATTCGAACCAGGGATGGCGGTACCAAAAACCACTGCCTTACCACTTGGCTACGCCCCAACAGTCTGCGCGGACAAGCCTTTAGCTTGGCCGGCAGATTCCGGACACGGTCCGGAAGTCCCGGGGAGATAGCAAAAGACGCGGGGGATCACAAGCGCGGAAAATTCGCCATGCAAAGGATTCTCACCGCAAGCAAAAACCCGCGCAGGCTGTCGCCGCACGGGTTTTCTCATTCAGACACGTCCATGGGGACGCGGTGTTGCGAAGCTGTTCGCTCAGCGGCTGAACAGGCGGGCGATCTGCCAGCCGGCGGGAACCACGGCCGCAGCCAGGGCCGCCTTGATCACGTCGGTGACGATGAAGGGGCCAACGCCCCAGGCGAGCGCCTTCTCAGGACCGAACGCCAGCGCGATCCAGGCTGCACCCAGCGCAAGGATAAGGGCGGTGCCGGCGAGGTTGACGGCAAACAGCTTGAAGGCATTGCGGTCGAGCCCGCGATCGGCGGCCCAGCCGGTAAGACCGGCGGCAAGCACGAAGCCCGCGAGATAGCCGCCGGTGGGGCCTGCGAAATAGGCAAGGCCGCCGCCGCCGGTGAACACCGGAAAGCCCATCGCGCCTTCAACCATGTACGCGGCCAGCGTTGCGAGCGCGAGCTTGCGGCCGAAGGCCGCGGCGATGATGAAGATCGCCAATGTCTGCAGCGTTGCGGGAACCGGCCAGAACGGAACGGTGATCTTGCCGGCGAGCGCGATCAACAGGCTGCCGGACAGCACCAGCGCGCCATAGGTGGCGTAGCGGGCGGCTTTGCTTTCCGGGGCAAAGGTCTCGACGAACGAGAGGGCGGGGGCACTGGCCATGGATCAATCTCCGGATGGTTGTCGGGAGCGGACCGTGAAGCCCGCGTCTTGAAAACGGTATATTGACTTAACCGGCTGATAGCAAGACAGTCCGGCCCAAATCAACGGCCGTCCACATTGGGCCATGGCAAGGCGCTGGCTTCCAGGCCCCGCCTGTGCAAGTCCGGACCAACGGAGAAGTCGAGAACCGATGATCGAACCCGAATTCGACCGGGCCTTCGAGCCCGCCCATGGCCAGGCCGTCCCGGTTGCACAGGACGTGCTCAGGGTGACCGCGCCCAATTCCGGGCCGCTGACCTTTCACGGCACCAACAGCTATGTTGTCGGGCACGACACGCTGGCGGTGATAGACCCGGGTCCGGAGGACGAAAGCCACTGGCGCACGCTCGTGGCGGCCATTGCAGGCCGCCCGGTCAGCCACATCTTCGTGACCCACACCCACAAGGACCATTCGCCGCTGGCAGCTCGCCTGAAGGCCCTGACCGGCGCCACGATGGTCGCCGAGGGCCCGCATCGCGCGGCGCGGCCGCTGCATGTGGGCGAGGTCAATCCGCTCGCGGAAAGCTCGGACATGGAGTTCGTTCCCGATGTCGCGTCGGCGCATGGCGACATGTCACGCGGCGATGGCTGGACGATCGAAACCCTGCACACGCCCGGGCACACGGCCAATCATGCGGCATTTGCGCTGGCAGGCACCGGCCTGGTCTTTTCAGGCGACCATGTGATGGCCTGGGCGACCTCGATCATCGCGCCGCCCGATGGCGCCATGGGCGATTTCATGGCCTCGCTCGACATGCTGGCCGGACGCGACGACGGCGCCTATCTGCCCGGCCATGGCGGGCCGGTGAAAGAGCCGCGGCAGTTCGTGCGGGCGCTGAAGACGCACCGGCGCATGCGCGAGCGCGCGATCCTCGCCCGCGTCGAAAAGGGCGACCGGCTGATTGCCGAGATGGTCAAGGCGATCTACCGCGACACCGATCCGCGGCTGCATGGCGCAGCGGCGCTGTCGGTGCTGGCGCATCTCGAGGATCTCGTGGCCCGCGGCGAAGTCGTCACCGATGGCCCGCCGGCGATCACCGGGGAATACCGGCCCGCCTGACGTCCGGCGTCATCCGCCGGCGATGCCGAGCAGTCGCACGTCGAGATCGAGCAGGAAGGAGCGGATCAGTTCGGCATTGAGCCCGAGGTCATGGTCGCCATCTCGCGTCGCCACCCGCATGTCGACGAAGGTGGTCTCCTCCTCCTCCACAAGCCGGATCAGGATATCCTGCGGAATTCCCAGCACAAGGGTCCTGGTCTCGTACTGGATGAGGGCAAAGGCAGGCCGCGGCTCGACCGTCTCGTTCTCGATGTCGGGACGCGGCAGCGGCACGGGGGCGCGCGCCGGATCGGCCTCGCCGGTGGAGGTGGGAGGTGCCTCTGCCGCCTCGTCAGCCGGCTCGAGCCCGTCGACCAGCAGATCCACGCCGACATTGGCAACTTGCGTCCATTTGTTCTCCTGCGCGACCGCGCGCACCGCCAAAAACACGCGGTCGATCGCCCCGTCATAGCGCCTGCCGGTGACCTGCGGGTAGGCCGCCGATTGCGCCGCGCGCGCCGCCGGATCGTCACCATTCGCGCGGGGCAGCCATGAGGGCGTGATCGCGGGCTCTTCAATCCATTGCGGCGCTTGCGCGATGTCGGTGGAGACGTCGTGGATCCTGGGCAATTGCACATAGCGGCTGGCTGCAAACCCGACCGGGCCGAGAACCATCAGCGCCATCACCATGCCGCTGAAGGCGGCGTGCCCGCCCTTTGCTCCGATGTGCCAGAGCATGAAGAAGCCGATGATCGAAAGGCCGAGCACGATGACCGCCAGGAATGACGCCAGGATCACGGCAGCAACCGTGTTGGGCAGCACCAGGATGCCGCCCCGGTGCAGAAGCAGCGCCATGAAGGCCAGAAGAACGGCAAACCGCCCCAATGTGCGGGACCAGCTGGCGGCAATCGAGCTTGGCCGGTGAGGTCGGAAGGGCATGGCTGCGGCCAGGGCTCCGGAAGTTCTGACGCGCGGGATGCGGGCCTGGGGTTGAGGTTGTGTTCATTACCGGCTCACGGCAGTCGCGGCAAGCGCCACACTTCAGCCATGCTTGAAAGCAATCCTTGCCTTCAGGGGGGCAGATCAACCCGGACAACCACCATGGTCCGCAGGAGATCCGCCATGACGACAGACACAACGACCGCGCCGATCCCCGGCCACCTATCGCCCGCCTCCGTCCATCGCACCGTACCGGACGCCGAGCAAGGCCTCGCATCCGGCGACCCGGCGCTTTCGCCCATGCCGCTCGATCTTGTCGAGCTTGAGCTGGCGCTGGATCTCAGCGGCATCCCCGAACATGGCTTCTGCGAAGCCGTGCGCGAGGCCGCGACAACGGTCAGGGGCGAATACCTGTTCGACCTGCCCGCATCCGGCCTGGCATGCGATGCCCAGCGCATCGCCGTCGTCTGCCTGTCACGTGAAAACGGCGGACGCTTCGGCCTGGTGCTGCTCAGCGCCGACGGCGACCAGGCCCGGACCGTCGAGCCCGACGAGACCACAGCCGGGCTGGTTCAGTTCGCAAGGGCCTTTGTCGGGGTGCTGGAAAAGCTCTGACCACTATCAAACGCTCATGAGCGAGGCTCTTCCTCATTGCCCGCGAGCAGGCTAGTCTGGCCGCTGCGATTGAAGCGGCGGGGAATGACAGGTGGAGCTGACTGAAGAAGACCGCGCCCTGTTCGACGGTCGGCGCGGGTCCGCCGCGGCGGACGCCTTCGGGCTCGTCTTGCGGTTTGCGGAAGCGGTTGGCGCTGACCGCCTGCTGCCCTGCGCCAGCGCCCATGTCGACGGATGCCTCTATCACGGCCAGGCAAGCCTTGATTTCGTCGAGCGCTTCGTGGCGCTCAAGGGTCGGGTCAGAATTCCCACAACGCTCAATGTCGGCTCGGTCGATCTCATTCATCCCGAGCTGTTCATCGGCGACCCGGCGCTTGGCGCTGCCGGAAAACGGCTGATGGAGGCCCATGTCGAGCTTGGCTGCACGCCAAGCTTCACCTGCGCGCCCTACCAGACCCTGTTCCGGCCGAAATTCGGCGACCAGCTCGCCTGGGCCGAATCCAACGCCATCGTGTTTGCCAATTCGGTCATCGGCGCGCGCACCAACCGCTACGGCGATTTCATCGATCTCGCCTGCGCCCTGTCCGGCCGGGTGCCCGATTACGGCCTTCACCGAACCGAGAACCGACGCGCAGGCGTGATCGTGGAACTGACCGGGCTTGAAGACGCAGGGACGGATCTGGCCGGTGGCATCGCGGTGGCGGCAGGTCTGTTCATCGGAAGGGAATGCGGTGACACCATCGCCGCGATCACCGGGCTGCCGGCATCGACCAGCGAGGATGACCTTAAGGCGCTGGGGGCGGCCGCAGCATCCTCGGGCAGCGTGGCGATGTTTCACGCGGTTGGCCTGACGCCCGAGGCGCCGGATCTTGCCAACGCCACCGGCGGCCGGGAGGTGCCGGTCGCGGCAAGGCTTGGACCTGAGCAGATCGCAGCGATACTCGCCAGGCTCGGCACCGTGCCCGATGGCGCGCCGCTCAGCGCCGTGGCGCTCGGGACCCCGCATTTCTCGCTTTCCGAGTTCGACCGGCTGATGCCGATGCTCGATCTCGCTCCGTTTGCCCTGCCGGTATACATCAACACCGGGCGGCATGAATGGGAGCGGCTCCTGGCAGACGGGCGGGCCAAGGAACTTGAAGCTGCAGGCGTCACGGTGGTGGTCGACACCTGCACCTATGTCACCGCGATCATAAGGGACCTGTCGGGCGCGGTGATGACCAATTCCGGCAAATGGGCCTATTACGCGCCGGGCAATCTCGGCGTCGACGTCGCCTTCGGCACGCTCGCAGACACGATGCTGTCGGCCAGGGCCGGACGGGTGGTCAGGGCATGAGCGCGCGGTCGCTGGTGCACGGCCGTGCCGCAGGCCCCGTGGTGAAGCTTGATGATCCCCTGAGCTTCTGGGGCGGTTTCGAAAGCTCAAGCGGCAAGGTAATCGACCGGTTTCATCCCCAGCACGGCGCCTGCCTGTCGGGCGCGATCCTGTTCATGGCGCGGGGTCGCGGATCCTCCTCCGGCGCCTCCGTTCTGGCCGAATCGATCCGGCTTGGAACCGCGCCCGCGGCGATCATCCTGCTCGAGGACGACGCGATCATTGCGACGGGCGCGCTGGTGGCGCAGATGCTCTACGGGATCGACTGCCCGGTGGCGGCGATCGGCGACCCGGCCGAATGGCACAGACTCTCTGCCCTGCCCCGGCTTGAAATCGAAGCCGGGACGGACGCAGTGCGGGTCACTCAGCCGCGATAACCGCGGCCGGGCGCGTGTTGCCGCTGCCCACAGTCCGCAGTACAAGCTGTGTCAGCGCTGCGCCGGCGATCATTGAGGCAAGACCGAGCAACGACGAAACCGCCAGCACCGAGCCGCCGGTCAGGCCCGCGCCGATAGTGCAGCCGACCGCGAGGATGCCGCCGAAGCCCATGAGCACGGAGCCGGCCGCATAGCGCCAGATCGACGGCACACCGGGCTCAGCGAAGGTGGAGATGCGGAACTCGCCGGAAACAAGCGCTGCCAGGAATGCCCCGAGAATGGCGCCGATCAGCACGCCCTGGTCAAGTCCGGCGATGCCGCTGCCAAGCGCCAGTTCGCCCGAGGTGGCCAGCGGACGGATGAAGGACAGGCTTTCGGCCTGGATCGGCTCGAACACCTGGGTCGAGAGCTGCCAGGTGAAGTACCAGCCCGCAGCCACCGTAAGGCCGATCATGACGCCGCCGAACAGCCGCCAGAACGACAACCGCGCCTTGAGCGCGAAACCCAGTGCCACGGCGGCCAGAACCACCCCGAGGCCAATGCCCGCGGCTCGGCCGAGCCCGGCATGGGCAAGAAGATCATTGCCGCCGATGGCTGCCGTGCTCCAGAACGCGCCGATGCCGTCGCGCAACGGCACCAGGAGGCCGCTGTAGGTCGCAAGCGCGGTCACGGCGATGATGGCGATGGAGAACACGCCGCGCAGATTGCCCGAGGCGCTGAGCACCAGGAGACGCGACACGCAGCCCCGCGCCAGCACCATGCCGACGCCGAACAGAAGGCCGCCGATGAGGGCTCCGGACAGGCTCTGTGCGGTGGAGAAGAAACGGGTCTCGGCGACATCGATCAGGCCAGCGCCCAAGAGCGCCTGCACCGCCAGAATGGCTGCGGCAAAGCCCGCGGCCCAGGTGGCCAGCGGCTTCAGATCGCTCTCGCCCAGGGCCGACAGGACCGCCGAGCGGGTGCAATAGCGGCTGCGCTGGGCGAACACGCCAAAGGCCAGCCCAAGAACGAGGCCGCCAACCAGCGCGGTGTAGGGTTCGCCGATAAGATCGATCAGGGGTACCAGATCCATCGCAATGATCTCCATGAATTGTATTTTCAAGATACAAGGATTGGAGGCCAAAGAGATGGCCGGCATTTGCTATGCCGGGCCAAAGATTGGTTTTTTGTTCTACAGAACGCCGGAATCTTGAAAAATCCAGATTTAGTCGACCCGTATGCCTTAGGTGGTGCGGATTTTCTCGATTGCCGCCTGGGCCGCCGCCAGCCGGGCGATCGGCACCCGGAACGGCGAGCAGCTGACATAGTCAAGTCCGATGGAATCGCAGAACCTGACCGAGGCCGGATCGCCGCCGTGTTCCCCACAGATCCCGAGCTTGATGTCGGGGCGGGTCGCCCTGCCCTTGTCCGACGCGATGCGCACCAGTTCGCCCACGCCGTCGATGTCGAGGGTGACGAAAGGATCGTGCTCGATGATGCCCTTCTGCTGATAGGTCATCAGGAAGGAGGCCGCATCGTCGCGCGAGATGCCGAAGGTGGTCTGGGTCAGGTCATTGGTGCCGAAGGAGAAGAATTCGGCAACCTCGGCAATGGCGTGCGCCCGGATGGCGGCGCGCGGCAGCTCGATCATGGTGCCGACCAGATAGGTGATGTCGACACCCGCCTCTCCGATGACGTCCCGAGCCACGGCGTCGATCCGCGCCTTGACGAAATCGAGTTCTTCGCGAAGCCCGACCAGCGGCACCATGATTTCCGGCACCACAGGTGCGCCCGTGGACTTGGCGGCTTCCACGGCGGCCTCGAAGATGGCGCGCGCCTGCATCTCGGCGATTTCCGGATAGGAGATCGCCAGGCGGCAGCCGCGATGGCCGAGCATCGGGTTGAACTCGTGCAACTCGTCAACGCGCTGGCTGAGCTTGTCGACCGAGACCCCGATGACGGACGCCACTTCGGCGATCTCTTCGTCGGTCTTGGGCAGGAACTCGTGCAGCGGCGGATCGAGCAGGCGGATGGTGACCGGCAGGCCCTTCATGATCTCGAACAGCTCGATGAAATCCGAGCGCTGCATCGGCAGGAGCTTGGCGAGCGCCGCCCGGCGGCCGATTTCGGATCCCGCCAGAATCATCTCGCGCATGGCGGTGATGCGGTCGCCGTCAAAGAACATGTGCTCGGTGCGGCATAGGCCGATTCCTTCCGCGCCATAGGAGCGCGCGGCGCGGGCGTCCGCAGGCGTCTCGGCGTTGGTCCTGACCTTCATGCGCCGTGTCGCATCCGCCCATTCCATGATCTGGCCGAAATCGCCCGAGAGTTCCGGCTGCAGCATCGGCACGGCGCCCCTGAGCACCTGGCCGGTGGAGCCGTCGAGCGTAATGACGTCGCCCGCCTTGAGCGTTGCCCCGAGCGAGACCAGCGTGCCGTTGCGCGCGTCGATCCGCAGACCGCCGGCGCCAGAGACGCAAGGCGTGCCCATGCCGCGGGCCACCACCGCGGCGTGACTTGTCATGCCGCCGCGCGAGGTGAGGATGCCCTCGGCTGCATGCATGCCGTGAATGTCTTCGGGGCTGGTCTCGACCCGCACAAGAATGACCTTGCGGCCGGTCTTGGCGGCTTCCACCGCTTCCTCGGAGGTGAAGACAATCTCGCCGGTGGCCGCCCCCGGCGATGCAGGCAGGCCCGAGCCCAAGATATCGCGCGTTGCATGAGGATCGATGGTCGGGTGCAGCAGTTGGTCGAGCGAGGCGGGATCGACGCGCATGACCGCTTCTTCGCGCGTAATCAGCCCTTCGGCGGCCATGTCGACGGCAACTTTCAAGGCCGCCTTGGCGGTGCGCTTGCCGGATCTGGTCTGCAGCATCCACAGCTTGCCCGACTGGATGGTGAACTCGAGATCCTGCATGTCGCGATAATGGCGCTCCAGCCGGTCGCAGATGGCCAGGAATTCGGCGAACGCGTCGGGCATCAGCTTTTCGAGCGAGGGACGGTCGGACCCCGATTCGAGCCGTGCGGTTTCGGTGATGGATTGCGGCGTGCGGATGCCCGCCACGACATCCTCGCCCTGGGCGTTGACGAGGAATTCGCCGTAGAGCTCGCGTGCGCCGGTCGAGGGATTGCGGGTGAAGGCCACGCCGGTGGCGGATTGGTCGCCGAGATTGCCGAACACCATCGCCTGGACATTGACCGCGGTGCCCCAGGAGGCCGGGATATCGTGCAGTTGCCGGTAGGTGATGGCGCGGGCGTTCATCCAGCTCGAAAACACCGCACCGATGGCGCCCCAGAGCTGCTGGTGCGGATCCTGCGGGAACGGAATGCCGAGCTCTTCCTCGATGATCGCCATGTAGCGGGCAATGATCTCGCGCCATTCATCAGCGGACATGTCGGTGTCGAGTTCATGGCCAAGCCGCGCCTTCTCGTCCTCGAGAATGTCCTCGAACACCTCGTGGTCGAGCCCCATCACCACATCGCCATACATCTGGATGAACCGGCGATAGCTGTCGAAGGCGAAGCGCTCGTCGCCTGAATCACGGGCGATTGCGAGAACGGTCTCGTCATTGAGGCCAAGATTGAGCACGGTGTCCATCATGCCGGGCATCGAGGCGCGCGCGCCGGAGCGCACCGACAGCAGCAGCGGCTTTTCCGGATCGCCAAATCTGCGTCCGGCGATGGCGCCGACCTTGACCAGGGCCTCGGTGACCGCGGTCTCGAGGCCATCGGGCATCTTGCGGCCATTGTCGTAATACCAGACACAGGCATCGGCGATGATGGTCAGGCCCGGCGGCACCGGTAGTCCGAGATTGCACATTTCGGCAAGGTTGGCTCCCTTGCCGCCCAGAAGGTTGCGATCAGCCGCAGAGCCCTCGGCCTGCCCGTCCCCGAAAGTGTAGACCCATTTGGTCATGCGCTTCGTCTCCACGTCGCTCGCCGGAAGAAATGAAGCCGACTTGCCATGCCGCAAGGCTTATGCGGTGCGCTGCGGAAAGGTCAACCCCGCCCTTGGCAGCAGTTCCGTCTATATCGATTTAAACCCGGCAGGAGACGTGTGCGGGCAGCGTTGTTGCAAAATCGGCGCGCAGGGCCGTCTGTGGCGCATGCGTGGCCGCTGTCACGGCGCATCACCAAGAGCAACGTAAAGTGATTGTCACGGCATCATGATCCGCGCCGAAATTTGCGCACGCATATGGACCCGGATCGCGACGCACTTTAACAGGCTTGTCATATCCGGCCGTCCTTTGGGCTCGCGGCGGAACCAACACCCTGCCTGAGCCCGGGGATCTCCAGAATCATGTCATCCGTAAGCCGCGAACCCGTCCGTTTTGTCGATCTGGCCGCACAGCAGGCGCGCATCCGCGACCGCGTCGATGCGGCGATCACACGGGTTCTGGACCATGGACAATACATCATGGGTCCTGAAGTCGCCGAACTCGAGGCGCAACTGTCGGCCCATTGCGGCGCGCAGCATTCGATCGCCTGCTCCTCGGGGACCGATGCGCTGGCCATGGTGCTGATGGCCAGCGAAGTGCGACCGGGCCAGGCGATCTTCTGCCCGGCCTTCACCTTTGTCGCCACGGCGGAAGTGGTGGCCTGGCTTGGCGCGCATGTCTGGTTTGTCGATGTCGACGCCGACACCTTCAACATGGACCCGGCTTCGCTGGAGATTGCCATCGCGGCGGCGCGCGCTGCCGGGCACGCGCCGGTGGGCGTGATCCCGGTCGACCTCTTCGGCATCCCCGCCGATTACGACGCGATTTCCAAGATTGTCGCGCGCGAAGGCCTGTGGATCCTGGGCGACGGCGCGCAGTCCTATGGCGCGCGCTATCACAACCGCCGGGTCGGCACGCTGGCGATGGCCACAGCCACCAGCTTCTTTCCGGCCAAGCCGCTGGGCGCCTATGGCGACGGCGGCGCAATCTTCACCGATGACGCCGAACTCGCCGAGATCCTGCGGTCGATCCTGTTCCACGGCAAGGGCACAAGCCAGTATGACAATGTCCGCATCGGCATGACCGGCCGCATCGACACGATGCAGGCAGCGATCCTGATCGAGAAGCTGGCGATCTTCGACGACGAGATCGAGGCCCGCAACCGGATCGCCGCGCGCTATTCGGACCTGCTCAAGGGCCATGTGGCGACACCAGTCGTGCCAGACGGGCTGCAGTCCGTCTGGGCGCAATACACCGTCAAGCTGCCGGATGGCGCCGACCGCGCCGCAATCCAGGCGAAGATGAAGGATCTAGGCGTGCCGAGCGCGGTCTATTACGCCAAGCCGCTGCATCGCCAGGACGCCTACAGCCACCACGGCGTCGCCGGCGGCGCCTTGCCCGTCACCGACATGCTGTCCAACTGCGTGCTCAGCCTGCCGATGCATCCCTATCTGGATGAAGCGACGCAGGACCGGGTGACGGATGCGCTGATCGGGGCGCTGTAGGCGCTTCAGGCTCGGGGAGTTTCCCGCCAGAAACTGCATGCGGCCTGGTCGGTTCCTGTCTGGACAGACTGATTGACGTCGCGGACAGGATGGCCATACTTCTCCATGAGGAGAGGTCACGCCGTGTTCTACATCGCCATCCTGCTGCTGCTCGTCGTTGTCGGCCTGATCGTGTTCTGGACCTGGACCGGCTGGCTCGCCGCCGGTGCGCTCAAGACCGTCCCGCAGATCGGCAGCATCCGTTCCGTTGAAGGCGGAGCTATCCATTTTACCGATGCCGGCCCACGCGATCGCCAGACACTGGTGCTGATCCACGGTCTGTCCGGCAATCTGCGCAACTTCAACTATGGCATGATCGAGGATCTGAGCCTGGATTTCAGGGTCATCAACATCGACCGCCCGGGATCGGGCTATTCGACACGGGATTCGGACGATCTGGCGGGTCTGCCCGCCCAGGCCGCCATGATCTGGGAATTGCTTGCTCAGCTCGGCGTGGAGCAACCGGTTCTTGTCGGTCATTCGCTCGGCGGTGCGCTGGCGCTGTCCATGGCGCTGGACAACAGGGATCGCGTCGGCGCGCTGGCGCTGTTGTGCCCGCTGACCGCTGGCGTCTCCGAACCTCCGCCGGTGTTCAAACCGCTCACGATCAGCTCCGGCCGCGTCAGGCGCGCCATCGGTCACACCATCGCCGCGCCGATTGCCCGAATGACCGGCAGACGGACGCTGTCGGCGGTCTTCGCGCCCGAACCAGCGCCCGAGGATTTCATGAGCCGCGGCGGCGGCGAACTGGCATTTCGGCCCGAAGCCTTCGTCACCGCCTCGGCCGATCTGCATGCCGTGCACGCCTGCATGCCGGAACAGTCAGCACGCTATGCCACCGATCTCGATGTTCCCGGGGGCATTCTTTTCGGCGCCGACGACAATCTCCTGTCGCCGGATCTGCATGGCAAGCAAATGGAACAATACGGCCTTTCATGCGAGACCCTGCCGGGTCACGGCCACATGATACCGGTGACAGCACCGCGGGAGAGCGCCGATTTCGTCAGGCGAATGGCGAAGCTGGCACGGTAGAGTTCCGCCGCAAACTGCTGAAGTCGCGCCCTACCCCGCGTCGCGCAATTGCTCGGCGGTCTGCAGGTCCACCGACACCAGCTGGCTCACGCCCTGCTCGGCCATGGTGACGCCGAACAGGCGGTTCATGCGGGCCATGGTGATCGGGTTGTGGGTGATGATGACGAAGCGGGTCTCGGTTGAGGCAGCCATCTCGTCCATCAGGTTGCAGAAGCGCTCGACATTGTGATCGTCGAGCGGCGCGTCGACCTCGTCGAGCACGCAGATCGGCGCCGGGTTGGTGAGAAACACCGCGAAGATCAGCGCCATGGCGGTCAGCGCCTGTTCGCCGCCCGAGAGCAGCGTCATGGTCTGCGGCTTCTTGCCGGGCGGGCGGGCGAGGATTTCGAGACCCGCTTCCAGCGGGTCGTCGGATTCAATCAGCATCAGTTCCGCCGTGCCGCCGCCGAACAGATGGGTGAACAGCCGCTGGAACTGGGCGTTGACCACATCGAAAGCCACCAGCAGCCGCTCGCGGCCCTCCTTGTTCAGGCCCTGGATGCCGGCGCGCAGTTTCTTGATGGCGTCGATGATGTCTTCGCGCTCGGTGATGATGGTGTTGAGCCGGTCGGACAGTTCGGCCTGCTCTTCCTCGGCGCGCAGATTGACCGCGCCCAGCCGTTCGCGCTCGATCTTGAGGCGTTCGAGAGTGCGTTCGATCTGGGCCGGGTCGGGCATCGGCGCGTCCGCGGCAAGCCCGGTCAGCCGCAGGGCATGGTGGGGTTCGCAATTCAAGGCCTCGCGGATGCGGGCCTCGCCCTCCTGGCGGCGTTCGCGCGCGGCCATCAGCCGCTCCTCGGCGCGACCGCGGGCCTCGCGGCCCTGCGACAGCGCGCCGATGGCCTCGGTGGCGAGCTTGTCTGCCTCGCGCGAGCGGGTTTCGGCCGCGGCCAGAGCATCGGCCGCGTCGCGGCGGCGTTGTTCCACTTCGCTCAACTGATGCAGCAATTGCCGGCGGCGGGCGGCGACCTCGTCAGGCGCGTCGGCGATGCCTTCCGCTTCCGTCGCGGTTTCCTGGGCGCGGGTGTTGAGCGCGGCCAGATGGCTTTCGGCATTGGCGGCGCGCTCGATCCAGCTGGCGCGCTCGGCGGCGATGGCCTCGAGACGGCGCGCGCGGGCTGCATTTTCGCGCTCCAGCCCCTCATGGGCGGCGCGGGCCTCGGCAAGCCCGCCGCGATCGGTGGCGACCTCGGCATTGACCTGCGTCAACGCTGCGTCGAGCCGGGAAAGATCCGGGCAGGCCTTGAGCGCTTCCGCCGCCTCGTCGAGCCCGGAGACCGTTTCGGCCAGCTGCGCGCCGACCTGGGCGCGCGATTCGGTCAGCACCGCACGGCGGTTGGAGAGTTCGCCCGAGGCGCGTTCGGCGCTCGCCAGCTCATCGCGGGCGCGGCTGACATTGCGGCTGGCGTCTCGGATCAGGTCGCGGGCCGTGCGCCCCTCGGCCACGCGGGCGGCAACCGCCGCCTCGCTTTGCTTGAGCGTTTCCTCGACCTGGCGCAGCGTTCTTGTCGCCTCCACAACCTCGGCGTCGAGTTCGGCCAGGCGGTTCTTCTGTTCAAGCCGCATTGCTGCCGGTGTCGGCGCGTCGGCCGAGGCGACATAGCCGTCCCAGCGGAAGATCGCACCATCGCGGGTCACCAGCCTCTGCCCGGGCTTGAGGTTCGCGTGCAGCGCACGACCGTGATCGGCGTCGGCGACGAGCCCGATCTGGGCAAGCCGGCGGGCGAGCTCCTGGGGCGCGCGGACATGGGTCGACAGCGGCGTCACGCCGTCGGGAAGGGTCGGGTCCTGCCCGTCGCTCTGCATCATCGCCCAATGGGCGGGCGCGGCGGGGTCAAGCGGCAGGTCGAGGTCATCGCCGATTGCTGCACCCAGCGCAGTCTCGTAGCCACGATCGACCTTGATCTTCTCGACCACCGGCGGGAACAGGTCCGAACCCTGGCCGGCATTGAGCATGCGGGCGATGGTCTTTGCCTCGGTCTCGATCGCGTTGAGCTTCGCCTTGGCCTCGGTCACCGGCTGGCGCGCGGCGGCCTCAGTCTCGCGCGCGGTCTCAAGCGCCGCCTCGATCCGGGCGAGTGCCGCTTCGGCGTCAGCCAGCGCCTTCTCGGCGATCTCGGTCTCGCTGCGCTTGGCGGCCGGGTCCGGCAGGCCGGCGATGCGCTGGGCAATGCCGGCAAGATCGGCGTCCTGGCTGGCGATCTGCCGCTCGAGCCGCGCCTTGCGTTCATTCGCCTCGCGGATCACGCGATCAAGCTGGGTGCGTTCGGCGGCGGCTTCCGCGCGTTCGGCGGTGACGATGCCGAGCGAGGCTTCGGTTTCGGTGAGCTTCGCCTGCGCCGCCTCGAACGCGGCTTTCAGCGCCGCAGAGCGCTCGCCGCTGCCTTCAAGCGCCAGCTTGAGCTCGGCCTCCTCTTCGGAAAGCCGCTGCATGATCCCGGCATTGTCGGCAATCAGGCGCTCTTCGCGCTCGATGTCGGTCTTGAGCTGCGCAAGGCGCCGGTCGAGTTCCTCGCGCCGGCGGGTGACGCGCTCGGCTTCCTCGTCAATCTGGGTCCGGGCGATCTGCAGCCGCTGCAGCGCGGCCGCCGCCGCGGCTTCGCCATCCCGGAGCTCGGGCAGCTTGAGCGCGGCGATGGCCTGTGTCTTGGCGGCCTCCATCTGCGCCTGCGCCAGTTCGGCGACCCGCGAGGTGGCCTGCGACAGCGCGCTCTCGGCCTCGCCCTCCTGGCCCTTGGCGATCGACCATCGCAGATGCAAGAGCGTGGCTTCCGCCTGCCGAACTTCGGCTGAGAGGATCTTGAAGCGGTTGGCCTGGCGGGCCTGGCGCTTGAGGCTTTCGATCTGGGATTCGAGCTCGGAGGTGACGTCATCGAGCCGCTCGAGATTGGTTTCGGCGGCACGCAGCCTGAGTTCCGCCTCGTGGCGGCGCGAGTGCAGGCCGGAAATACCGGCGGCTTCTTCGAGCAATTGCCGGCGCGCCTGCGGCTTGGCCTGGATCAGCTCGCCAATGCGGCCCTGTCCCACCATCGACGGCGAGCGGGCGCCGGTGGAGGCGTCGGCGAACAGAAGTTGCACATCCTTGGCGCGCGCCTCCTTGCCGTTGATGCGGTAGACGGAGCCGGATTCGCGCTCGATGCGGCGCGTGACCTGGATCTCGTCGGCATCATTGAAGGCTGCGGGCGCGGTGCGGTCGGAATTGTCGAGATAGAGGCCGACCTCGGCGGTGTTGCGGGCCGGCCGGTTTCCCGAACCCGAGAAGATCACGTCGTCCATGCCCGAGGCGCGCATGTTCTTGTAGGAATTCTCGCCCATCACCCAGCGCATGGCTTCGACGAGATTGGACTTGCCGCAGCCGTTGGGGCCGACCACGCCGGTCAGCCCGCGCTCGATGAAGAACTCCGTCGGTTCGACAAAGGACTTGAACCCCAGCACCCGGAGCTTGTTGAACTTCATGACCGGTACTCCCGGTCAGGCAGCCGCATCGGCACACTGAAGCCCCTTCCGCGAAATGATCGCGGAAGGGCAATAGGTGCAGCCCGCCTAAAGCAGCGGGTCGATGATTGCCGACATGGTCTCAATCGACATGTTCCCCGGATACCGCTTGCCGTTGATGATGAAGCTTGGCGTGGACTGGATGCCAAACTGGTCTGCGGCCTTGGTTCTCACAGCATTCACATCGTCCAGAAGCTTCTGGTTCGTCAAGCAAGCCTCGAAGGACTCCTGTGTAAAACCTGCCATACGGGCGATTTGAAGCAGAGCTTCGCGTCCATCGGCGGCAGTTGCCCAGCTGCGTTGCTGCGAAAACAGCACATCCACCATCGGGAAGAACTGCTGCTCGGGCGCGCAGCGGGCCAGCATGATGGCCGCCGCAGCCCGCGGATCGAACGGAAACTCGCGCAGGATGAAACGCACCTTGCCGGTGTCGATGTATTTTTCCTTGAGCGGCTTGAAGTTGTCGTTATGGAAATCGGCGCAATGCGGACAGGTCATCGACATGTATTCGACGATGGTGACCGGTGCATCTTCCTCGCCGAGCGCCATGTCCTTGAGCGGCCCGGGCTCAAGCACCTTTGCCATGTCGACATCGCCATCGGCCTGCGGCGCTTCGACAGCGGCGGCCGCGGTTGATCCTGTCACTTCCCGCGACACCTCGGGAGCCTGAGCAGTTTCAGGAGCAACTGTCGCAGCGGGGGCGTCGGAGGCTTGCGTCGACTGATCAGACGAATCCGAACAGGCCGTCAAGGTCAGTGCCATCAGCGAAACCGCCGTGGCGGCGGTCAGTCGGGACGTCAAACGGAACATGCTAATCACCCATTCTTCATGTTTGAATTCCTGCACGCGTGCACAACCCGTTCGGCGTCCTGCCCGCGCCCGGCGCCCCTTGGTACTGGCCGCCAGTCTTGCACATTGTCCTATAACGTCAAATGTGGCCAAACAAGTGCACCGCGATCAATGACCCGTGATCAGGCGCGGGAGAGGCCGACGCGCGGCTCATTCCCAACGCTTCGGCCGGCGGGCGATCACGCCTGCGCCAAGGCGCGCGAGCGCTTCGCGCAGCTTCGGGTCCTCGACGGTCTCCACCATGCCGGCGAGACGACGTTTTTCGCCCGCATCGAGCGGTCGGGCCTTTGGTTTTCGCGTCGGCACATGGATTGCCTTCTGGACAATCCGGATCTGCGAAATCGCGCGAAAGCCGAAGAAACTGTTGACGCGGCCGATCAGCTCCGCCTCCTGATGCATCAGGAACAGGGCGCGTGCGCCTTCGCAGGCCACCGTCAGAAGACCCGGCGAAAAGCCGCCGCCGGTCTCGTCCGGCCCGTCCTGGCGCGGCCAGCGGATCTTTTCAGGCCGCGAGAAACCGGCAAACTGCTCGCCGGCGATCTCGTCCCAGGAGGCCAGCAGCAGCGTGTTGATGCCTGCGCGCCTGGCCAGGATCGGATCGATCAGGCCATTGGCGACCTCGGCGATCTGGACGCTGCCCTTGCGGGTGAACGGTTTTGCCACGGTTCGGCCTCTGCTCCCATATCATCGGGCATGGCCCGGATGGAGCCTGCCTGAGGACGGAAATAGCGCGAAATCGCCATCATGGAAAGCGCAGCCCTGTCGCGCAGGGCCTTCCGACCTCCCCCTTCAGCCCGCCGGAACGCGATCACACGGCGTTTCCGGGACAGGCGTCCTTTCTTCCGATGGAACCAATGTCGTTCATAAAAGTTCTGTTGATGCAAACGTCGACTCTCGGCGCGATTACACTTGGAGAATTTGACATGGGGTTTGAATACAGCGGAATTCTGGGGATCATCATCCTGATCCTCGACATCTGGGCCATTCTGCAGATCATCAAGGGCGGCGGATCGACTGGCAGCAAGGTCTTGTGGATCCTGATCATTCTGCTGTTGCCGGTGATCGGCCTGATCATCTGGCTCGTGGCCGGACGCAATCGCCTCTAGGGCTGCGATCCCGACAGGAGTGCACACGATGGCCGATTGGCGTCCCAGACGGGATGCTGGTCGGCCATTTCATTGTTTGCTCGAACACATCGAGCGGGCAACGCAGTCGAGATCGCGATCCGACGAGTCAACGCCGCCTTGTTTGGGATGATCCCGGGAAAACCCATCCGGCGGATTGCGCCAGGGTGACCGGCAGGACATGATCGCCAAATGTGAGCCCACCTTGTGCTTGCAGCCAGCCGACCTACATCCGGGTCACTGTCTCCTTCCGACCGCTCAATGGGTTCCATGGCGTCCGCAAAGCCCACAAAAACCGCGCCTGATCCGGATCTGGCGACCCGGCTGCTTGCCTGGTACGACCGGCATGCCCGCTCCCTGCCCTGGCGGGTGAGCCCGTCGGACCGGATCAATGGCGTTGTGGCCGATCCCTACCGGGTCTGGCTGTCGGAAATCATGCTGCAGCAGACCACGGTGCAGGCAGTGAAGCCGTATTTCGCGAGTTTCGCCAAACGCTGGCCGAGCGTGGCCGATCTCGCCGCCGCGGACACCGAGGACGTGATGAAGGCCTGGGCGGGGCTGGGCTATTATTCCCGCGCCCGCAATCTCAAGCGCTGCGCCGATGTGGTGGCGGCCGATCATGGCGGGCGGTTTCCCGACACCGAGGATGGATTGCGCGCCCTGCCCGGCATCGGCCCCTACACTGCCGCCGCGATCGCGGCGATTGCGTTCGACCGCAGGGCGGCGGTGGTCGACGGCAATATCGAGCGGGTGTTCACCCGGCTCTTCGAAATCGAGACGCCGCTGCCCTCGGCAAAAAACGAGATCCGCGCCGCTGTGCACGATGTCACGCCCGCTGAGCGGCCGGGCGATTTCGCCCAGGCGCTGATGGATCTTGGCGCCACGATCTGCACGCCCAAACGCCCGGCCTGTGTGCTCTGCCCGCTGACCGCGTCCTGCCTTGCCCGCCTGTCCGGGCGGCAGGAGCAGTTTCCGGTCAAGCCGGCGAAAAAGCAAAAGCCGGTGCGGCTGGGAGCCGCCTTCGTGGCGGAACGCAGCGATGGCGGAGTGCTGCTGGTCAGGCGTCCGGAGACGGGCCTGCTCGGTGGCATGACCGGGGTTCCGACCACCAACTGGACGGTGCGCGCCGACGGCGCGACCGGAGCAAGCTCGGCGCCGTTTGCGGCGGACTGGCGCAGCAAGGGCGTGATTACACATGTGTTTACACATTTTGAATTGCGGCTCGAGGTTTTTCATGCGGTTGTCACCGGCGCGCCGGATCATGAGGGCTGGTGGAGCGACACCGATTCGCTACCCGGCGAAGCGCTGCCCACGGTGATGAAGAAGGCGCTCGGGGCCGCCTTCCCGGCTTTGTTCAGAAAAGGCAAGACATGAGTGAGACCAACCCTCCCGCAGGCCAACCCGTCCGCCATATCGTCTTCGATATCGGCAAGGTGCTGATCCATTACGATCCGAACATTCCCTACAGCCGGCTGATCCCCGACGAGGCGGAACGCGCCGCGTTTTTCGAAACCGTCTGCACCCACGAATGGAACCTCGAACAGGACCGCGGCCGCGGCTGGAGCGAGGCGGAAGCGCTGCTGATCGACCAGTTTCCCGACAAGGCTGAGCTGATCCGAGCCTTCCGGCTGCACTGGCATGAGATGGTCAGCCATTCCTATGATGACAGCGTCGACATCATGCTAGACCTGATCCAGCAGGGCCACGACGTGACCATGCTCACCAATTTCGCGGCCGACACCTTCAGCGAGGCGAAGGAGAAATTCCCCTTCCTCAAGGTGCCACGCGGCGTCACGGTGTCAGGCGAGATCGGTCTGATCAAGCCGGACCGGGCGATCTACGACACCCATGTAGCGAGCTTCGATCTCGATCCCGCAGCCTGCCTGTTCATCGACGACAGCGAGAAGAATGTCGAGGGCGCAATTGCCGCCGGCTGGCAGGCGGTTCAGTTTACGGACGCACAAAGGCTAAGGGCAGACCTTGCCCGTTTCATTTCTCTCTGATCCCTCGGCAAGGCCGAACTTGATGCCGGCCCGCACCGCTCGGGCCGGGCATCTGGCGTTCGCTCAGCCCGCCCTGCCTTCATCAGCAGCGTCTGCTTCCTCGACGGCCGGTCGGCCCGAGAGAAACTGACCAAAGGCGCTCATCGAGTCAAAATTGTCGCACAGCACCTTGATGACCACCAGGATCGGCACCGCCATCAAAGCGCCAAGCAGACCCCACAGCCATCCCCACACGGTCACGGTCAGGAACACGGCGACGATGTTGAGTTCGAGCCTGCGCCCGACGATCATCGGCGTCAGGAAATTGCCTTCAAGGATGGTGAAGCCCAGATAGATTGCGGGCGCGATCAATGCGGCGCCAAGGGTCGGGTAGACCACCATCGCCGTGGCGGCCACCGCGAGCGCGCCGCCCCAGGCTCCGATAAAGGGGAGGAAGTTCAGGACCGCCGCGATACAGCCCCACATCACCGGGTTCGGCATGCCGTAGAGCCACAGGGCGGTTCCGATCGCCACCCCCAGGCCGGCATTGATCAGGGTGATGGTGAACAGATAGCGCGACACCTGACGCTCGACGTCATAGATCACCCGCAGCGCCCGCTTCTTCTCGCTCAGCAGGGGCATGATGCCGACGATCTTCTCGTAGAACAGCGTGCCGGTCGAGAGCACGAACATGGCGAGGATCAAGGCCACCACCACGGTGGTGAGCCCGACAACGGCGTTGGACGCGGCTGCGCTCAAGAGAGCAGGCTGCTGGACGACAACCTGTTGGACTTCCGGGGTATCCGTCCCCTTGGCCAGTTCTTCCACCTGCTCGCTTGCCTCCTTCACCGCTGCGATCTCGTCGCGGTATTCGGCAAATTTCTCCCGAATCTTCACACCCGTCTCAGGCGCGGAGGCAACAAGGTCAGAAACCGGTCCCGAGAGCGAATAGACGCCGAACCCCAGACCTCCGGCGACAAGCACAATGATCAGAAAGGCAGAGATCACAGATGGAATGCCGCGCTTTTCGGCAAACCGCACAACCGGTCTCAAGGTCTGGGCAATCAGGAGGCCCAGGATGATCGGCATCACCACGTCCTGCGCGACGAACAACACCTGAGCCACCAACACAAGGAAGATGCAGATCAGGACCCGTTTGATCGTGGTCAGCTCGAGTTGGGAAAGAGGCGTCGGCAAATCCATAGTGAACCTCACCCGAAACGACGAAAAGGCCGCGCCCGAATTGGGGCGCGGCCGGATGGCAAGGATACTGGGTCGAAGATCAAACCTTGTTGCCCAAGGCGCCCTTGACCGTACCGGTCACGTCCTGCACGGCGCCCTTCGCCTTCTGCACCTTGCCTTCAGCCTGGAGCCGTTCGTTTCCGGTGGCCTTGCCGACAGTGTCCTTGACCTCTCCGGCAACCTTGTTGCCGGCGGCCTTCGTCTTATCAATCATCTTGCCCATGCCAAGTCTCCTGTTGACGCCAGAAAGGCGGCGCTGGCCATGCAGAGCTGTTGCTTGCCTGCAGTAACGCCTGACACTGATTGTGGTTCAATCACAATTCGCGGGAGGGACGGGTATTTTCCGGGCTCGCTTCAGCGCGCCTTGCCGTCCATGGCAGACCAGAACGCCCGGGATGTGTTTCCACATCCCGGGCGTTGCATGGCCGGCGGGGACTGAAGGTACTTGAACCCGCCGGATCTCGTGGGCGCGCGCTATCCGGCGCGGGCCATCTCCGCACGGATGGCGGCGCGGTACTCATCAATCAGCTTCAGGCCGTCGGGCGTTTCGACATGCCAGAAGGTCCAGCCGTTGCAGGCGTCGAAGCCCTGCACAACCGCGCCGATCTTGTGAATGGAGCCGGCCTGGCCATTGGCGGCCAGCGTTCCGTCGGCGCGGATGATCGCCTGGTGCTTGCGCTTGGCGTCGAACAGGACATCGCCGGGCTTGACATGGCCTGCCTCGATCAGCACGTTGAAGGCTACGCGCGGTTCGGCGCGTTTTCCCGTCAGAACCGTGAGTTCATTCTTGCCGAGCGGCTCCACGGCGTCGATCCGGGCGCGGGCGGCATCGATATAGTTCTGTTCGCGCTCGATGCCGACGAAGTGCCTGCCGAGCCTGCGGGCGACCGCCCCGGTGGTGCCGGAGCCGAAGAACGGATCAAGCACCACATCGCCGGGCTTGGACGAGGCCATCAGCACCCGCGCCAGGAGCGCCTCGGGCTTCTGGGTCGGATGGACTTTCTTGCCGTCCTCGCCCTTCAGGCGCTCACCCCCGGTGCAGATCGGAAACAGCCAGTCCGAGCGCATCTGGACGTCGTCATTGGCTGCCTTCATGGCCTCGTAATTGAAGGTGTAGCTCTTGGCGTTCTGGTCGCGCGACGCCCAGATCATGGTTTCGTGGGCATTCTGGAATCTGCGGCCGCGGAAATTCGGCATCGGGTTGGTCTTGCGCCAGACGATGTCGTTGAGCAGCCAGAAGCCGATGTCCTGGAGCTGCGTGCCGACGCGGAAGATGTTGTGGTACGAGCCGATCACCCAGATGGTGCCGTTGGGCTTGAGCACCCTGCGGCAGGCGAGCAGCCAGGCGCGGGTGAAGGCGTCATAGGCCTCGAAGCTTTCGAACTGGTCCCAGTGATCATTGACCGCGTCGACCATGGACTGGTCGGGACGGGCCAGATCGCCGCCAAGCTGGAGGTTGTAGGGCGGATCGGCGAAGATGACGTCGACGGAATTGGCGGGAAGCGCTTCTAGCGCCGCCACGCAGTCCCCCTTGATGATGGTGTCGAGCCAGGACTGGCGCGTGGTGTTCACCGAGCGGATTTCGGCAAGCGATACTGACTGGGCCATGGGATACTCACATTACACATACGCAACAACTGAGCCTCATGGTTACCGAACAGGGTAAACATCTGGTGAATGGAGTCCGGCTTGCGGCCTTCAAGATATGTCAGGCCTCGATCAAAGCACCCCTCGCCTGCAGGCGAGCCTTCTGGCCCGCCCAGCCCGGGGCGGAATGGGCAAGGATCGCCCCATCAATGATTTCAACTTGATAGCCCCGGTTCAGCGCGCCGTCCGCCGTCGATTTCACGCAGGCATTGCCGTCCAGGCCGACAATGACAAGCCTGCCTACGCCGTGATGATCGAGCCACTGTCCGAATTCGGGATTGGAGAAGGCATCGCCCCTGTGCTTGAGAAATTCCGCGTCAGCACCAAGATCCAGCCGCCGGTCCGTGCCCAAGCCGCCGGAGCGTGCGCCGCCACGGCCGCCGGACACCAAGCGCACAAGAAAATTGACATACGGCCCCTTGAAGACATGGCGGACATTGAGAACCGGAATGCCCCTGTCACGGGCATTGCTCGCCAGAACATTGATCCGGGACAGGGCCTGCTCCACGGCAGCGGGCTCGTAGGCAGCGGCCGAGGTGAAATCCTCCTGAACATCGACCACCACGACAGCTTCGCCGGAACGGGTGGCGAGATCGATCATCCTGCCTTTCGTCGGTGTCTGGAGACGGATCATGCCCCAGAGCGTGTAGGAGGCCAGCAGCAACACCGAAGCGCCGATATAGACCAGGACCTGCATTTCACTCTCCATCACCGTTTTTGCCTGAATTCTGCGATCCGGCCCGCTGCGCGAAAAATTCGGCAAGCCGCTTCTGAACCGAGCTCCAGGCCATGATGTCGCGCGCCTCGACGGAGCTCGCGAACGCCTCAAGCGCGGCCAGTTCATCGGCGCGGATCGCGGCAATCGCACCGCGCCCCTTTTCAGTCAGGGCGTAGAGATAGGATCCTGATCGCCGCAGATTCGGCGCGCGCTCGGTGAAGCCCTGCCCGTCAGTTTCGGCGAGCATGCGAAAGACGAACTGGCGCTTGAGCGCCAGGACCCTGACCAGCCCGGGACCGGTCATTGCGCCGCCATCATAGAGCGCCTCAAGGACAGCGCGCTGGCCCACGCTCACACCGTGCACCCGTGCGCCGACATCGACGCTGGCGGCAATATGGCGCAACAACGGTCGGGTCAGGCGCACCGCATGATAAAATGCTTCAATCATGTCTTGCTCCGCTGGCGGGGCGGGGATGTCTTGCTGCATGGCCGGACATTGGATCGGGACATTGCCTGTTGTCAACTGAGTTGACAAACGTGAGAACCTTGCCTGTGGCAACGGCTTGCTGTAGGGCCGATGGCGATTTCCCATCCCTTCCGTTTCCCAACTTTGCAGGAACAGCCCCATGCCAGGTTTCGACCTCATCATCTTCGATTGCGACGGCGTTCTGGTCGACAGCGAGATCATTGCCGCGGAGGTGGAATCCAAGCTCCTGACCGAATCGGGCTTTCCGATCAGCGCGGAGGAAATGGCCGAACGCTTCGCGGGCCTGACCTGGAAGGACATCCTGCTTCAGGTCGAGCGCGAATCGAGCATTCCCTTTTCGGCGCGATTGCTCGACGAATCCGAAAGGCTTCTCGACATCAGGCTTGCGTCCGACGTGCAGGCCATTGACGGAGCCATGGAAGCGATCCTGCGCATCCCCGGCCCGCGCTGCATCTGCTCGAACTCGTCCCTGCACCGGCTCAAGGCGATGCTCGCGCGCACCGGGATCGACCGGCTGTTCGGCGATCACGTCTATTCCGCCAAGGATCTGGGAGAGGGTCGCACCAAGCCGGCGCCGGACGTGTTTCTGCACGGGGCCAGCCAATTGGGCGTCAAGCCGTCCGGGGTTCTGGTAATCGAGGATTCGGTGCACGGCATCCACGCAGCGAAGGCCGCGGGCATGCGCGTGATCGGCTTTACCGGCGCTTCCCACACCTATCCCGGCCATGCAGACCAGTTGACCGAAGCGGGCGCCGAGACCGTGATCAGTCGCATGCGCGACCTGCCGGCAACCGTGGAAGCGCTCGCCGGCTGGACGGACCTTCTCTAGGCCCCGGCAGTGCCGGCGTTACGGCGTATTGTACGGTCCCGGATCAAAGCCGACATAGAGCTTTGCTGTGCGCGACGCGGTGGCCGGGAAGGTAACGGCGGCGTTGGTGTAGATGAACTGCTCGGCCGGCATGCCCTCGAGAATGGTGACCGGGTGCTTCTGCAGTTCCGAATAGAGCACCGTCTCGCCTTCGAGAACGGCGACGCGAACCGGCACTTCCACTGTTCCCGCCTTGGCGGCCGGGCCGGGCACCATGCGGCCGGACACCGCGACTGTCATGACAATCTGATCGCCGCTGACGCGGCATTGCCGGGTCGTGTCGGAGATTGACGCCTGATGGATGATCTTCTCCGGATCGCCGTCGCCGCCCTTGGCAAACTGGGTGTAATAGGCGGTACCCTCGCGCAAGGTGACCTGCGGGCAGGCGCCCTGGATGACTTCAGAATTGGTCACCGGATCGATCGCCGCCTGTTGACTGCTGCTCCCGGGATTGAGCACGGCGCGCGGATCGGCCGACGTGCAGCCGGCAATCAAGGCAGCGCCCATGAGAACAGGAACGAAACGCAACAATCTGTCTGACACGATATACCTACCTTCATTCGCACATGACTGAAGGGAAAACCCTTCGTCCGGAGTGTGGCCTTTGCATGACGACCGCCCATGGTCTATATCAGCCGCGCGTCGAAAATTCGAGCGGCGTTATCTCATCTTGCGCGATCCGCGTCCACCACCGGGGAACATGTCTGTGGACTATATTTCGACACGGGGCGAAGCGCCCTCCTTGGGTTTCAGCGATGCGCTGCTGGCAGGCCTCGCCCGCGACGGCGGGCTTTATGTGCCAAGCGAGTGGCCGGCGTTCACCCGCAAGGACATCCGCGCCATGCGCGGCCAGAGCTATCAGGAGATCGCGTTCCGGGTCATCGAGCCATTCACCGCCGGTGAAATCGAGCCCGAAGCCCTGCGCGCCATGATCGACGAGGCCTATGCGACCTTCCGCCATCCCGCGGTTGTCCCGCTGGTGCAAAGCGGCGCGAACGCCTTCGTGCTCGAGCTGTTCCACGGCCCGACGCTCGCCTTCAAGGACGTGGCGATGCAGCTGATCGCCCGGCTGATGGACCATGTGCTGGCCGGTCGCGGCGAGCATGCGACGATCATCGGCGCCACATCCGGCGACACCGGCGGCGCCGCGGTCGACGCCTTTGCCGGGCGCGACCGCATCGACATCTTCATCCTGTTTCCCGAAGGCCGGGTCTCGCCGGTGCAGCAGCGGCAGATGACGACGTCCACCGCCGCCAATGTGCACGCGACGGCGCTCAAGGGAAACTTCGACGACTGCCAGGATCTGGTCAAAGCCATGTTCAATCATGGCTCGTTCCGCGACCAGGTGCGGCTGTCGGGCGTCAACTCGATCAACTGGGCGCGGATCATGGCCCAGATCGTCTATTATTTCACCGCCGCCGTGTCGCTCGGCAGCCCCGACCGCAAGGTCTCGTTCACGGTGCCCACCGGCAATTTCGGCGATGTCTTCGCCGGCTACTGCGCCAAGCGCATGGGCCTGCCGATCGACCGGCTGGTGATCGCGACCAACGAGAACGATATCCTGGCGCGAACGATGAAGACCGGCCGCTACGAGATGCGCGGCGTCCACCCGACCACGTCGCCCTCGATGGACATCCAGATTTCGTCGAACTTCGAACGGCTGCTGTTCGACGCCTATGGACGCGACGCCAGCGCCGTGCGCCGGGTCATGTCGAGCCTCAAGCAGTCCGGCGCCTTCGACATCGACGAGGCGCCGCTCAAGGCGATCCGCAAGGAATTTCGCGCCGGCCGGGCCAGCGAAAGCCAGGTCAAGGCGGTGATCCGCGAGACTCAGGCCGAAACCGGCTATGTGTTCGATCCCCATACCGCCGTGGCGGTACATGTCGCAAACAGGTTTGAAAAACCGTCAGCCCCGATGATCACGCTGGCGACCGCGCATCCGGCGAAATTCCCCGATGCCGTAAAAAAAGCCTGTGGTATTGACCCCGCGCTCCCGTCGTGGCTCTCTGACCTCATGCAACGGGAGGAACGGTTCAGCGTATTGCCCAATGAACAGGACCAGGTGGAAGCCCATATCCTGTCCCTGACGCGGGCATCGCGATGATCCGGGGAAAGTGACAGAATGAAAGTCAAGACAACCACCCTGGCCAATGGCGTCACAGTCGTGACCGAAACAATGCCCCATCTTGAGAGCGTGGCTCTCGGTGTCTGGGTGAAATCCGGCTCGCGCGACGAGACCGCGGCCGAACATGGCATCGCCCACCTGCTCGAGCACATGGCGTTCAAGGGCACGCGCAAGCGCAGCGCCCGCCAGATCGCCGAGGAAATCGAGAATGTCGGCGGCGAGCTCAATGCCGCGACATCCACGGAGACGACCTCCTATTATGCCCGCGTGCTCAAGAACGACGTGCCGCTCGCCATCGACATCCTGCACGATATTCTGACCGATTCCGTCTTCGACGAGGATGAGTTGACGCGTGAGAAGCATGTGATCCTGCAGGAGATCGGCGCCGCCAACGACACGCCCGACGACGTTGTCTACGACAAGTTCACCGAAGCCGCATTCCGCGACCAGACCATCGGACGACCGATCCTGGGCACGCCGGAAACCGTCAAGTCGTTTACGCCGGCGCAGATTCGCGCCTATCTGGCGCGCCACTATACCGGCGACAGGATCGTGGTGGTTGCCGCCGGCGCTGTTGATCATGACATTTTCGTCAAGCTTGTCGACGAGCGCTTCGGCCAGTCGATCAAGCCGACCGGCACCCTGCTGCGGGAGATTACGGCAGCCAATTACACCGGCGGAGACTACCGCGAGACCCGCGACCTGATGGATGCCCAGGTCTTGATCGGCTTCGAGGGGCGGGCCTATCAGGTGCGCGATTTCTACTGCTCGCAGCTGCTCGCCAATATTCTGGGCGGCGGCATGTCGTCGCGGCTTTTCCAGGAAGTGCGGGAGAAGCGCGGGCTTTGCTATTCGGTCTATGCCTTCCACTGGGGCTTTTCGGACTCGGGTCTGTTCGGCGTTCACGCCGCCACCGGCGCCGAGGATCTGGCCGAACTGATCCCGGTCATCTTGTCGGAACTGGCCAAGGCCGCCGATGGCGTCGAAGAGCAGGAAATCAACCGCTCGCGGGCGCAGGTCCGCTCGGGCCTGCTGATGGCGCAGGAAAGCCCCGCCGCGCGCGCCAGCCAGATCGCCCGGCAGATGCTGCTGTTCGGCCGGCCGGTCAGCAATGAGGAATTGATGGAGCGGCTGGCAAACCTGACGCCCAAGCGCCTGTCCGATCTTGCTGGACGGCTGTTCTTCGATACGCCGGTGACCGTGTCGGCAATCGGACCGGTCGGCGAACTCCTGTCGATCCCTGACATGGTCCACACACTTGGCCGGAATGGCGGGCGAACCGCCGCGGCCGAGTAAATCTGCAAGGATCATCCCCGCCATGGCGCCTCCGGTGTTTCGTTTCCGCAGCCGGATCCAGGATGAGTTCCGGCTGGAGGGGGAACGGGTATACCTGCGCCATCCGGTGTTCGGCGACCATGCCGAATGGAGCAGGCTGCGCGCGGCCAGCCGCGCCTTTCTCGAACCGTGGGAGCCTCGCTGGCCGGAGGATGACCTGACCCGCACAGCGTTCCGGTACAGGATCCGGCGCTATGATGCCGACCGAGAGGCAGGTCTGGCGCTGCCCCTGTTCATATTCCAGAAGTCCACGGGACGCCTTGTCGGCGGCGTGACGCTGGGTGCGATCCGGCGCGGGGCGGCGGAATGCTGCTCGCTCGGCTACTGGATGGGTGAGCCGCATGCGGGCAAGGGCGTGATGACGGACGCGCTTAAATGTCTCATTCCCCATGTGTTTGACAGGATGCGGTTGCACCGGATAGAGGCGGCCTGTATTCCCGACAATCAAAGAAGTCAGCGCCTCCTTGAAAAGGCCGGTTTTCGGCGTGAGGGATATTTGAGCGGCTATCTGAAAATCAACGGCGCCTGGCGCGATCACCTGCTTTACGCGCTGATTGCCGAAGACTGGCAATCCATGCGCGCGAAAGGATCCGGTTCCGGCGGATGACATGCATTTTCCGTAAGATTTCTGTCTGGCCTTCCCGGGCCATCTGGACAATTGGCGCCTTTGGGATCGGACGTTTCCCTGCGGCGCTGTGCCTGGTGATCCTGATCCTGGTGCTGGGGATCGCACCGGCGGCGCAGGCGATCGAACCGGTCAAGATCACCCGGGATGACACCGCGCTCGACCTGACCGCGACGACGGAGATCTACAATCGGCGCGGCGAAGCCTTCCAGGTGTCCACCGCCGCCGGTTCGGACGGGATTGTGCGGCGTATCGAGGTGCGCGCCAGCTCGCCCCAGCATTCGGGCGACTGGGCCGTGTTCGCGCTCGCCAATGTCACCGACGAGCAGATCGACAGGCTAATCGTGGCGCCGCATTTTCGGCTCGTCGGCTCCGGCATCCTGTGGCCCGATCTCGGGTCGACGCGGATTCTGAGCATCACGCCCAGTGAAGGCTTTGCGCTCGACCAGGTCGCCAGCAGCGAGGATGATGTCTTCCGCATCACTCTCAACCCGGGAACCGTCATCACCTTCGTGGCGGAGCTTGCGGCGCCCGAGCTGCCGCAGATCTATCTCTGGGAGCCGGAAGCCTACAAGGACACGGTCAACGCCTACACGCTCTATCGCGGGATCGTGCTCGGCATTGCCGGGCTGCTGGCTGTGTTCCTGACCATTCTCTTCGTGGTCAAGGGCACGTCGATGCTTCCGGCCACCGCGGCGCTGGCCTGGGCGGTGCTCGCCTATGTTTCGGTGGATTTCGGGTTCCTGTCCAAGCTGATCAGCGTGACGCCCGGTGACGAGCGGATCTGGCGTTCGGGCACGGAAGTCCTGCTTGCGACCGGGCTCGTGGTGTTTCTGTTCACCTATCTCAACCTCAACCGCTGGCACACCAACCTGTCCTACGTCACCGTGGCATGGATCCTGGGCCTGAGCGGCCTCTTCGCAGTGGCGATCTATGATCCGCCGGTGGCGTCAGGCATTGCCCGCATGTCGTTCACGGCGACTGCGGTGGCGGGTGTGGCGCTGATCGCCTATCTGGGCTTCAACAAGTATGACCGGGCGGTGATGCTGATCCCGACCTGGGCGCTGATCCTGTGCTGGCTCTTCGGGGCCTGGGTGACCGTCACCGGACAACTGGCCAACGACATCGTGCAGCCGGCGCTCGGCGGCGGCCTCGTGCTGATCGTTCTGCTGATGGGCTTCACCGTCATGCAGCATGCCTTCGCCGGCGGCGCCTATCACCAGGGTCTGTTTTCGGACATGGAGCGCCAGGCGATGGCGCTGGCGGGATCGGGCGACACGGTCTGGGACTGGGACGTCGCCCGCGACCGGGTTGTCACCTCGCCTGACCTCGCGCCGCAGCTCGGCCTTTCCCCCGGCGCGCTTGCCGGGCCTGCCCGAAACTGGCTGCCGCGCATCCACGCCGATGATCGCGACCGGTTTCGCACCGCGCTCGACGTCATGCTGGAACACCGCAAGGGCAGGCTCAACCATCAGTTCCGCATGCGGGCCGAGGACGGCCATTATCACTGGATGTCGCTGAGGGCGCGCCCGGTGCTGGGCTCCAATGGCGAAGTCATCCGCTGCGTCGGCACCATCATCGACGTCACCGAGCAGAAGAATTCGGAAGACCGGCTGCTGCACGACGCGGTGCATGACAATCTGACCGGGCTGCCCAACCGGCAATTGTTTCTCGACCGGCTGCAGACTATGATCGGAATGGCCGAGCGCAATCCGGACGTCCGGCCGAGCGTGTTCATGATCGATCTCGACCGGTTCAAGCTGGTCAACGACAAGCTCGGCATGTCGGTCGGCGACACCATCCTCTTGGCGCTGACACGGCGGCTGAAACGGCTCTTGAAGCCGCAGGACACGCTGGCGCGCATTTCAGGCGACCAGTTCGGCCTGGTGCTCGTGTCCGAGCAGGACGCGGTCAAGGTGGCCGCACTCGCGGAGGCCATCTCCAAGGCGATTTCCGCGCCGATCGATTTTGCCGGCCAGGACATTCGCCTCACCGCCTCGATCGGCCTGGTGACCTGGGTTGAAAACAACGCCGTGCCGGATGACCTGATGAAGGACGCGGAACTGGCGATGTACCAGGCCAAGCGTTTTGGCGGCAACCGGATCGAACCGTTCCGGCCGGCCTTCAGGACCGTGGGTTCCGACCGGCAGCGCCTCGAAAGCGATCTGCGCCGGGCGCTCGAACGGCGTGAGCTGACACTGGTCTATCAGCCGATCGTCAAGTTGAAGGACGCCGAGATCGCCGGGTTCGAAGCGCTGCTCAGATGGGAAGACCCCAAGCGCGGCACGGTGCCTCCATCCGAGTTCATTCCGGTGGCCGAGGCGACCGATCTGATTCTCGAGCTCGGCATGTACTCGCTCAAGCAATCGGCCGAAGACCTGGCGCAATGGCAGGACACGCTTGGCGAATTGCCGGTTTTCATGTCGGTCAATCTGTCGAGCGCGCAATTGCTCAAGAGCGATCTGTGCAATGACGTCATCAAGGTGATTTCGGCGACACGCTGCGATCCGACCCGCTTCCGTCTGGAACTGACAGAGAGCCTGGTGATGCACAATCCGCAGCAGGCGCTGATGACGCTGTCACGCCTCGCCGACGCGGGCATCGGCCTGACATTGGATGATTTCGGCACCGGGCATTCCTCGCTTGCGTATCTCACGCGGTTTCCGTTCAGGACGCTGAAAATCGACAAGTCGCTGGTGATCGACAAGTCGGACAAGGGCGACATCCTGATCCGCTCCATCGTCGATCTGGCCAAGCAGCTCGACATGCGGGTGGTGGCGGAAGGCGTGGCGTCGGAGGATGATGCGATGAAGCTGTCGGAAATGGGCTGCGATTACGGGCAGAGTTTCCTGTTCGGTCCGCCGATCGGCACGGATTCGGTGCAGAAGTTGCTCAAGGAGCGCTTTCCGGTGGCCAAGCCGAACTGATCCGAGTCTGCCGGCGAAAGCGCCTCAGGCGTGGCCGGCCTCGGTCGACAGCATCGCCGGCGCAATGCCCATCGACGCCAGGACCCGGTCATATTTGCCTGAATGATCGGGATCGAACACGATATCGTCGGTGGCCGGGCAGCTGAGCCAGGCATTGGCGAAGATCTCGTTTTCAAGCTGTCCGGGACCCCAGCCTGCATAGCCCAGCATCATGATTCCGCGCCTGGGGCCGCAGCCGTCCTTGATGGCGCGCAGGATGTCGACCGTGGCGGTCAGGCACAGATCGTCATTGACCGGCATGGTCGACTGGCTCATGTAATCATCGGAGTGCAGCACGAAGCCGCGACCGGCATCGACCGGGCCGCCGCACTGGATCGGAAAATCGCGGGCGCACTCGCTCATCCCGGTTTTTCTCGCCGGGCGGCCCTGCGGCTGCGAGCGTCCATCCAGATCAAGGTTCTCGACAAGTTCCTCGAAGCGCAACGGCTGCGGCCGATTGAGGATGAAACCCATGGCGCCATTCTCGGAATGAGCGCACACGAAAATGACCGTGCGCTCGAAACGCTCGTCATTCATACCCGGCATGGCGACAAGGAAATGCCCGTCCAGACATCCCCGGTCGCGCCGGGACAGATGGTCTTCTATGCCTAGCATGGCTTGATGCTACCAAGTTCTGGCGTTTTGGAAAGGGGTTAGCTGAGCCACAATTGGTCCTGGTGGGAAAGGATGGTGTAACGTCTTGAATGCATGCAGGAACAAAGTCTCAATTCCCGGCTCGACCAGGGGCATTCTTCAGCAGCTGCGCAATGGCGCGTCCCGGCGCGATGACAGGCGGTCACGGAAATATGACGGAACGGGACCGTGGATTGAATGGATTTGGAAACCCCGGTTCCGCTAGAGTGGGATCATGACAAGTCATCATCGCCTTTCCGTAGCGCACCAGTCGTCACGCCTGCTTTCCGGCGCCGCCCTCGCGCTTGCCCTCGTCCTTGCCCTGGGTGTGCCGCCATCCTTGTCGCTGGACAGCGGCTGGGCTGAAACCGAAGGCGGGCGGATGCGGTTGGTGGTCGATCCGGCCCCGCGCGCGGATGGAACCATCGCCGGCATTCTGGACATCGACCTCGATCCCGGCTGGAAGACCTATTGGCGCGACCCGGGCGGCGCCGGCATTCCGCCGATGCTGGATGTCTCGCAAAGCACGGGCATTGCCCTGCAGACGATGCAGTACCCGCCGCCGGTGCGGATCGATGACGGCTATGCCGTCTGGGCCGGCTACACCGCGTCGGTGAAGTTCCCGCTGACATTCGAGCGAACCGCCACCGGCAGCGCAAGCATCCGTGCGCTGGTCTTTGTCGGCATCTGCGAGAAGATCTGCGTGCCGTTCCAGGCCGAGTTCGAAATCGACCTGCCGGAAGGTACGGACACCGATGACGCCGCCCGGGCGAGCATCCGCGAGGCCTTCGACCGCCTGCCCGAGCCGGCCGGTGCGGATTTCAATGTGGAGCGGGCCGTTCTGGACGCCGATGGCGGCCAGCTCGAAATCTCGGCCCGACTGCCGCAGTTCCGGCCTTCCGGCGCGACGCCGGAAGTCTTCGTCGCCGCCCCCCCCGGATTTGCCTTCGCGCAGCCCGTGCCTGTCGCTGACGAGAACGGCGCGATGCGCTGGAGCGTCGACATTGCCTCGGTGCCCGCCACAGCCGCGCCAGAGCAAAGCGAAACCCTTGATATCGTTGTCACCCTGGGGCAGCGGGCGATTTCCCAGAGCGTTTCCGTCGAGGGCTTTTCAGGGAAGTGAACCGACCGGGTTTATTTGAAAAATTCCCTCGCAATTGCTGCTGGTCACACTAAATTCCAGGTCTGACATCAACGGAAACAAGGAGCGTCGACGTGACAATTGCAATTGGGGACACTTTGCCCGAGGCCACATTCAAGGAGAAGACCGCGGACGGCATGGCCGAAACGAAGGTCAGCGACCTGTTTGCAGGCAAGAAGGTCGTATTGTTCGCCGTACCCGGTGCGTTCACGCCGACCTGCACCCTCAATCACCTGCCTGGCTATCTGGAAAACCGTGACGCCATCCTCGCCAAGGGCGTCGACGAGATCGCCGTGCTCTCGGTCAATGACGCCTTCGTCATGGGCGCCTGGGAGAAGGCAACCAACGGCACCGGCAAGATCCGCTACCTGTCCGACTGGGATGCAAGCTTCACCAAGGCGATCGGCATGGACGCCGACCTGTCGGCCGGCACGCTCGGCACGCGCTCGAAGCGCTATTCGATGATCGTCGAGGACGGCAAGGTCACCGCGCTCAATGTCGAGGATTCGCCCGGACAGGCGGTCGCCTCGGGCGCCGCGGCGTTGCTCGAACAGCTTTGATCGGCACCTTGATCTGAATTCTCAGACGGCGCTCTTTCGGGGCGCCGTTTTGGTTTTGAAAGGCGCCATGCCTTCCCGCGCAAGCTCGTCGGCGCGCTCGTTTTCGGGATGGCCGGCATGGCCCTTGACCCAGTGCCACTTGACCTTGTGGCGCTGGTTGGCGAGGTCCAGCGCCTGCCACAGTTCGGCATTCTTCACCGGTTTCTTGTCGGCGGTCTTCCAGCCGTTCTTCTTCCAGCCGAAGATCCACTTGGATATGCCGTCCATGACATACTTGCTGTCGGTGTAGAGATCGACCTCGCAGGCGCTCTTGAGCGCGGTCAGCGCGCTGATCGCCGCCAGCAGTTCCATGCGGTTGTTGGTGGTTTCGGCCTCGCCGCCCGACATTTCCTTCAGCGTCCCGCCATGGCGCAGGATGGCGCCCCAGCCGCCCGGCCCCGGATTGCCCGAGCAGGCGCCGTCGGTGAAAATCTCGACATGCTTCAATGTATCAGATCCTTTTCGCGCAAGCCGTATTCGGTCCCGGAAACCACATTGCGGTGGAACCTTAGCTTGCGCAGATATTCCAGCGGGTCCTTCTTGACCACCAGCGCGCCTTCGGGCGTGGTCAGCCAGTCATGCAGGCGGGTGAGAAAGAACCTCAGCGCTGCGCCGCGCGCCAGCAGAGGCAAGGCTTCCGCCTCTCGTGTCGCCAAGGGACGCACGGAGACATAGCCGTCGATCAACGCCATGCCCTTGGTGTGGTTGAACGCGCCGTCCGGTTCAAAGCACCAGGCATTGAGACAGATGGCGATATCATAGGCCAGGAAATCATTGCAGGCGAAATAGAAATCGATCAGCCCGGACAGCCGGTCATCGATGAAGAACACGTTGTCGGGGAACAGGTCCGCATGGATCACCCCTTCGGGCAGTGATTCCGGCCAGCCCGTTTCGAGGGTCGCGAGCTCGGTATCGATCTCGGCCTGCAGCCCCGGTTGAACCTCGTCGGCGCGGTCGCGCGAGCCTTCCCACAAGGGCCTCCAGCCCGCGACCGAGAGCGCGTTGACGCGGCGGATGCCGAAATCGCTTCCCGCCACATGCATCTCCGCCAGCGCCTGCCCGACCTCGCGGCAATGCAGGGCGTGGGGCTTGCGCAGCCAGGCGCCATCGAGAAAGGACACCATCGCCGCCGGCCGGCCGGCCAGTTCGCCCAGATGACCGCCGTCGAGCCGCTCGATCGGCAGCGGGCAGCTCAGGCCCTTGAGCGCTAAGTGATCCATCAGGCCGATGAAGAAAGGCAGATCGTCCCGGTTGACGCGTTTTTCGTAGAGCGTGAGGATGAAGGTGCCTGTGGTGGTGCGCAGCAGGAAGTTGGAATTCTCCACACCCTCGGCAATGCCCTTATAGGAGAGCAGCGTGCCCACGTCATATTCACCCAGGAAAGCCCTGAGCTGGTCTTCGTTGACATCGGTATAGACCGCCATTCTCACTCAACTCCATTGACAAAGGCCATGTCGGCGGCGGTCAGCTCAACATCACGCAATTCGCGGTTGACCAGGAAATTCTCGGTTTCCTGCACGGTCTCGGCGAGTTCGATGGTCGCGTCAAAGCGCGCCTTGAACGCCTCGATGATCTCGTTGACCACGACTTCCGGCGCCGAGGCGCCCGCCGAGATTCCCAGCAGGCCGATGTCTCCAATCGCCGCCCAGTCGATCTCGTGGGCGCGCTGCAGCAGGATCGACTGTTTCGCACCGGCCCGGAGCGCGACTTCGACAAGCCGCTTGGAATTGGAGGAATTCGGCGCGCCCACCACCACGAACAGGTCGCAGCCGGGCGCTGCCTGCTTGACCGCCTCCTGGCGGTTGGTGGTTGCGTAGCAGATCGATTCCGCCGCCGGCGCGGTGATCTCGGGGAACTTTGATTGCAGCCGGGCTATCACGCCGGCGGTGTCGTCGACCGACAGGGTGGTCTGGGTGACAAAGCCGAGCGCTGCGGGATCGGCGGGCTCGAAAGCATCCACATCTGCCTCGGTTTCCACCAGCGTGACTGCGCCAGGCGGCAACTGCCCCATGGTTCCGATGACTTCGGGGTGGCCCCTATGGCCGATCAGCACGACATGGCGGCCCAGCCGCTCATGCCGCATCGCCTGCTTGTGCACCTTGGAGACCAACGGGCATGTGGCGTCGAGAAAGAACAGGTTGCGCGCTGTGGCGTCGGCGGGCACGGATTTCGGAACGCCATGAGCCGAGAAGATTACCGGCTGCTTGCGATGCTCCGCGGGGATCTCGTCGATCTCCTCGACGAAGACGGCGCCGAGCGCCTCCAGCCCCTCGACCACATAGCGATTGTGCACGATTTCATGGCGGACATAGACCGGTGCACCGTATTTCTTCAGGGCCAGCACCACGATCTGGATCGCACGGTCGACGCCTGCGCAAAAACCGCGCGGGCCGCAGAGCCTGATGGTCAGGGGAGTTCGGGTCATGGGGTCATTCATTCCTGATTTCATTCGGCTGCAAGGATCAGGATGCCAGCAGCACGGCGATGATGGCGATGGCCGCGGGAAGCGCCTGGATCACGAAGATCTTGCGTGACGCGGTTGCGCCGCCATAGAGGCCCGCCACGAGGACGCAGCCAAGGAAAAACAGTTTGAGCTGAAATGCAACATCCGCGTCGGGATGGATCAGCGACCAGATCAGGCCCGCGGCGAGAAAGCCGTTGTAGAGCCCCTGGTTCGCGGCCATCACCCTGGTCTGGGCAGCCTGCTCCGGCTTGAGGCCAAAAGCCTTCATGCCGCGCGGGCTCGTCCACAGGAACATCTCGAGCACAAGAATGTAGACATGCTCGACGGCGACGAGCGCCACAAGGATGATTGCCAGACCTGCCACCTAAAGTCCCCTTCGCGTTCCAGCCTGCCATCCAGATACCATGCCTGCGCATGCCCGCACCAGACGCATTCAGGATTTCCGCTTGAGCCAGGCAAACAGGCTGACGCCCACCAGGGCAAGCGCCAGGCCGTACCAGGTGATGGCGTATTGCAGATGGCTGTTGGGCAGATCGATCACCGTGACCCCTCCCCTCGGCAAACCACCCGGGACCGGTGTCGCGTCGGCATCGAGAAAGAACGGCAACACCTCACCGTCTGGCAGCTCAACGCTTGCCGCCATGCGGTCGAGATCCTTCCAGTAGAAGATGTTGCCGGCTTCGTCGTTCTCGGGGACCATGAAGGACGGTTTTTCACCCAGTCTGGACCTAGCCAGGCCGGTGATCTGCTGCTCGCCCGCCACCAGGCTTTCAGGGCGGGTTGAGGTCTCCTTCCGGTCATAGGGGACGAAGCCGCGATTGACGAAGAGATAGCGACCGTCGTCCAGTTCCAGCGGCGTGTAGAGATAGTATCCCGACTGCCCCTGAAAGGTCGCGAAGAAATGGCGCTCCCTGTCATGGAGGAACGTGCCCGACGCCCGCGCGGCGCGATAGTCGATCGATTGGCCGGCCGCGAGCTCCGCCTCGACGCCGGTCACATCCAGCGGTTCGGACTGCCGGCGCTGTTCGATGGAGGCCAGCAGATCCTGCTTCCAGTAGAGCCGCTGGACCTGCCAGGTGCCGAGCGATACCAGCACGGCGAGCGCCACAGGCAGCAGCACCAGGGCGATCCAGAACCGCCTGCCGTGGTGCTCAGAGCTTGATCCTGCCGCCTCAGCCACGGTCAATCTGTCCTTCAGCCGCCTTGTTGCGGTACTGCAGCGCGATCATCAGGCCCTTGAGCATGCGCAACAGCGTCAGCGACAGCACGGTCGCGAGCGGGATCCACAGCATCAGGTGCACCCACAGCGCGGGGCTGTAGTTGACCTCGAGCCATAGCGCCAGCCCGACAACGATGAAGCCGATGATGAGAATGACGAACACCGCCGGTCCGTCACCGGCATCGGCGAAGGAATTGTCCAGTCCGCAGACCGAGCATGTCGGCTTGACGCCAAGAAGCCCCTCGATCAGGACACCCTCGCCGCATCGCGGGCAGCGGCCGCGCAAGCCGGCGGCGACCGGATCGACAGGAGGGAAATGTGCCTCGTCCTTGGTCATTGGTCTTGTCCCTTGTTCGTCAGGTATCATCTGCGGCTTGAAACGCACAGGGCGGCAGGTCTCCCCGCCGCCCCGAAACTCAAAGACGTTCGGCCTGATCTAGTGATGGTAAATCGGTGCGCCCCATGACGCCCAGACATAGATCGAGAAAAACAGGAACAACCAGACCACGTCGACGAAGTGCCAGTACCAGGCAGCAGCCTCAAAACCAAAATGCTGCTTCTCCGTGAAGTGACCGCGCATCGCCCTGATCAGGCAGACCGCCAGGAAGATGGTTCCAATGAGAACGTGGAAGCCATGAAAGCCGGTGGCCATGAAGAAGGTGGCGCCGTAGATCGACTCCTTGAAGGCGAATGGTGCAACCGCATATTCATAGGCCTGCACGCAGGAGAACAGGACGCCCAGGGCAATCGTCAAGGCCAGGCCATTGATCAGACCCTTGCGGTCGCCATGCAGCAGCGCATGGTGCGCCCAGGTCACCGTGGTGCCGGACAGGAGCAGGATGATGGTGTTGTAGAGCGGCAGGTGCAGTGGATCGAGCACTTCGATGCCGGCCGGCGGCCACTGACCGCCGGTGAAGGCGACGCGGGCAACCTGCTGGGCCTCGTCGGGAAACAGGCTCGCATCGAAGAAGGCCCAGAACCAGGCCACGAAAAACATCACTTCCGACGCGATGAACATGATCATGCCGTAGCGCAGATGCAGGCCGACCACACGGGTGTGGTGGCCCTCATGGGCCTCCTTGATCGTCGCAGCCCACCAGCCGAACATGGTGTAGAGCACGATGACCAGGCCGACCAGGAACATGACCGGGTTGGCGATCGGCATGCCGAGAAGCGAATCGGCGCCCTTGAGGCCCTGCATCCAGCCGATGCCGCCGAGCGCCATGACCAGCGCGCCGATGGATCCGGTCAGCGGCCAGGGGCTCGGGTCAATGATATGGTAGTCGTGGTTCTTTTGATGCGCGTCGGCCATGTCAGCTTTCCCCCATGGTCATCAGTCCCGCTCCGGATAAACCCGGCGCGTTGTTGCTCTTACAAAGTGTTGTTGTCTTGCACCGGCTCCGCCATCGCCGCAACGGGTTTTTCCGATGCGTGAGGGAAGAAAGTGTAGGACAGCGTGATTGTGGTGACATTCTTGGCGTCCGGATCGTTGACGATCGCCGGATCGACGAAAAACACCACCGGCATGTTCATGATCTCGCCGGGCTTCAGTTCCGTCTCGGTGAAACAGAAGCACTGGATCTTGTTGAAAAACGCGCCCGCGGACATCGGCGTGACGTTGAATGTCGCCTGACCATAGGTGTTCGCGTCGGATATGTTTTCGGCCGTGTAGTCGATCTGGATGGTCTCGCCGATGCGGACTTCGACTTCGCGCTCGACCGGCTTGAATTTCCAAGGCAGGCCGGCGGCCACATTGGCGTCGAAGCGGACCTTGATGGTGCGATCGAGGATCGTGTCCGACATCTGTTCCACACGCTGGGTGGTGCCGCCATAGCCGGTGACCTGGCAGAACAGCTTGTAGAGCGGCACGGCCGCGTAGCTGACGCCCACCATCGAAACCACGAAGGCCGAGCATGCGATGACGACGCGCTTGTTCGCTGAAGTCCCGGTCTTGCTTGTCTGATCCTGTTGGTCGCTCATGCGTTCACCTTCACATTGGCCGGTTGAAGATACCGGGGCCGATCTTGATGATCGTCACCACGTAAAACAGCACGACCAGGCATGCCAGAACGACGCCCAGCGCCACGGAGCGCGAGCGCCGCGCCTTCTTCTGCTGTTCGGTGAGTTCAACATGATCCATGATCAGGCCACCACGCCGAAGAACTTGGTGACGAGCGCGTCGACCAGCAGGGCCGTGAAAATGCCGAACAGATAAACCAGCGAATAGCCGAACAGCTTCTTGGCCGGGATCATCTTGGTGTCGCCATCGGCCATGCGCCAGACCTGCCAGGAATACCAGATGAACGCCACGCCAAGAGCCGCGGCCACGATCCCATAGGCCGTGCCGGCAAACCCCATGAGGGTCGGTACGATGCCGCTGATGGCGGTCAGCACGGAATACAGCACGATCTGCAGCTTGGTTGCGCGTTCGCCGGCGACGTTGGGCAGCATCGGCACACCGGCGCGGCCGTAGTCTTCCGCCTTGAACAGCGCCAATGCCCAGAAATGGGCAGGCGTCCACAGGAAGATGATGGCGAACAGCGCGATGCTTTCGAGCGAGATCGAATTGGTCACGCAGGCCCAGCCGATGATCGGCGGGAAGGCGCCGGCGGCGCCGCCGATAACGATATTGTGCGGCGTCCAGCGCTTGAGCCACATCGTGTAGACGACGGCATAAAAAAAGATTGTGAAGGCGAGAAGACCGGCGGACAGCCAGTTGATGACCAGGCCCAGCGTGACCACCGAGAAGACCGACAGAAACAGGCCGAAGGCCAGGGTGGTTTCAGCGGAAATTCGCCCTGCGGGCACCGGGCGCTTGGCCGTCCGGCCCATCAGAAGATCGATGTCGGCGTCATACCACATGTTGAGCGCGCCCGAGGCGCCGGCGCCGACGGCGATCGACAGAACGGCGATGAAGCCGAGCACGGGATGGATCTCGCCTGGCGCCATCATCAGGCCGACCAGGGCTGTGAAGACGACAAGCGACATGACACGCGGCTTCAACAGCGCAAAGAAATCTCCTGCATCGCCTTCCAGAATGGGTGCGGCTGCGGGCGCCGTGAGCGCATCATGTTCATTGATCATTGCCATGGGCAATTGCCTTTCCCTCGTCTCCCGGTTCACCGGGCCCGGATTCCCGGGGCAGGACACTGCTGTCCCGCTTCATATGCCAGACCGCCGGATGGTTCCGGCGGCCTGGAGTAATCGCTTCCTGCGCTCTTGTTACTTGATGCGCGGCAGCTTTTCCCACTGGTGGTATGGCGGCGGCGAAGTCAGCTGCCATTCCAGCGTGGTGGCACCCTCGCCCCACGGATTGTCGCCGGCGATGCGCTTCCTGGCGAAGGCTTCCCAGACGCCATAGAGGAAGATCAGAACGCCGATGCCCGAGATGTAGGACCCGTAGGACGAAATCGCGTTCCAGCCGGCAAAGGCGTCCGGATAGTCGATGTAGCGGCGCGGCATGCCGGCCAGTCCCAGGAAGTGCTGCGGGAAGAACACCAGGTTGACGCCCACGAAGGTGACCCAGAAGTGAATGCGGGCAACCGTCGGATTGTACATGTAGCCGGTCATCTTCGGGAACCAGTAGTACCAGCCGGCGAAGATTGCGAACACGGCACCGAGCGAGAGCACGTAGTGGAAGTGGGCCACCACGTAATAGGTGTCGTGCATGGCGCGGTCGAGACCGGCATTGGCGAGCTGCACGCCTGTCACACCGCCGACGGTGAACAGGAAGATGAAGCCGATCGCCCAGAGCATCGGGGTGCGGAAGGAGATCGAGCCGCCCCACATCGTTGCGATCCAGGAGAAGATCTTCACGCCGGTCGGAACCGCGATCACCATGGTGGCGAAGACGAAGTAGCGCTGGGTGTTGAGCGACAGGCCGACCGTGTACATGTGGTGCGCCCACACGATGAAGCCGACCGCGCCGATGGCAACCATCGCATAGGCCATCCCGAGATAGCCGAAGACCGGCTTGCGCGAGAACGTCGAGATGATGTGGCTGACGATGCCGAAGGCCGGCAGGATCAGAATGTAGACTTCCGGGTGACCGAAGAACCAGAACAGGTGCTGGAACAGGATCGGATCGCCGCCGCCGTCAGGCGAGAAGAAGGCGGTGTCGAAGTTGCGGTCGGTCAGCAACATGGTGATGCCGCCGGCCAGAACCGGGAGCGACAGCAAGAGCAGGAAGGCGGTGATCAGCACCGACCAGGCAAACAGCGGCATCTTGTGCAGCGTCATGCCCGGCGCACGCATGTTGAAGATGGTGGTGATGAAGTTGATGGCGCCGAGGATCGAGGAGGCGCCCGCAATATGCAGCGACAGGATGGCGAAATCCATTGCCGGTCCGGGCTGGCCGGTCGTCGACAGCGGCGGATATATGGTCCATCCCCCACCGGTTCCGTAGCCGCCGGCAGGCCCCTCCACGAACATCGACAGCAGCAGCAGGATGAAGGCAGGCGGCAGCAGCCAGAAGGAGATGTTGTTCATCCGCGGGAACGCCATGTCCGGCGCGCCGATCATGATCGGAACCATCCAGTTGGCAAAGCCGCCGATCAGGGCCGGCATGACCATGAAGAAGATCATGATCAGGCCATGCGCGGTGGTGAACACATTGTACATGTGCTTGCCGCCATCAATGGCGGCATCGCCTTCGTAGCCATAGACCATGGATGCAAGACCATGGAAGATCTGGATGCCCGGCTCCTGCAGTTCCATGCGCATGGCGATGGACAGGGCCCCGCCGATGATACCGGCAATGATCGCGAATATCAGGTAGAGAGTCCCGATATCCTTGTGGTTGGTGGAATACATCCAGCGACGCACGAAGCCTTGCGGCTTGTGGTCGTGATCGTCGTGAGCGACAGTTGAACCGGCCATGCCTCAGTTCCCTCTCTTAGTTCTTGTCGTTGGCGGCAACGGCGACCGACTTGGCGTCGGCGTCGATTGCGGCCATCAGATTGCGGTTGGCTGCCTCGACATCGTCGACAGCGGCTGCAAGCCACGCGTCGAACTGGTCCTGGGCAACGACACGCACCGCAATCGGCATATAGGCGTGATCCTTGCCGCACAGCTCGGAGCACTGTCCGTAATACAGACCTTCGGCTTCCGCCTTGAACCAGGTCTCGTTGAGACGGCCCGGGACCGCGTCCATCTTGACGCCGAAAGCCGGCATTGCGTAGGCATGCAGCACATCGGCGGCGGTGACCAGCAGCCGAACCGTCTGGCCGACAGGAACGACCAGTTCGTTGTCCACGGCGAGCAGGCGCGGATAGGCCGCGACGTCTTCCTTGGCGTAGGCGGCGCGGTCGCCTTCCTGCAGCATCAGCGAGTCGAACGACAGCTCGTCCTCGGTCTGGTATTCATAGCCCCAGTACCACTGGTATCCGGTCGCCTTGACCGTGATGTCCGCAGGGCCGGGCGAGTATTGCGCGGTCAGGAGATTGAAGGACGGAATCGCCAGAGCGAGCAGAATCACCACCGGGCCAAGCGTCCAGATCACTTCGATCAGCGAGTTGTGGCTGGTCCTCGACGGCGTCGGGTTGGCGCTCGCACGAAACTTCACCATCACGTAGAGCAGCAATGCCAGCACAAACAGCGTGATCGGCACGATGAACCACAATGTGTAAGTCTCGAAACTGCGGATCTGCTGCATGATTTCAGTGGCGGCAGGCTGGAAGCCCATCTGCCAGTCAACCGGCTGTGCAGCCAAAGCCGGGCCTGCGCCCAGTGCGGCGAACGCAGCAAGCCCTGCGAAAAGCTTGTTGATCACGTTGTGTCTCCCTCGAGTATCGGGTCGCCTGCGTGACCAGGCGGGACCCCTCATATATCCGGCGCTTCAAACCACAGAATGACATTGCTAGCAACCGTCGTCACCTGTTGATCATGCGGCATTTTTGCGCGGCTTCGCCAAGGCGCGGTGTTTATGCGCCGATTCGTGTTGAAATGGACGATCCTGCCCCCTCGCCAGGCCAGATCCGGACCTGAGTTCCGGGCGGCCTTGGCGCTGCCGACCCGGCTGGTTTGGCAGAAGGCCGCATTTTTGCCGCACAAAACGGGCGAGAGTGGCGTGGAAGGGTTACAATTCAGCCCTGTCCATTTACAAAAAGCATGATGATTCGGCCGTTCCCGGGAGTTGAAATGGCAATTGCACTGAAACCGAACCTGACACGCGCTGCATTTCTTGCCTTCTGCATGCTCGCCGCTCCGCTGGGTCTGGCGACGCAGGGTGCCGCCCAGCAGGCCGGCAAGGTCAAATCCTCCCATGGATCCTGGTCGATCGTCTGCGACACGCCCGCCGGCTCGCCCGGGGAACAGTGCGCCCTGATGCAGAACGTGATTGCCGATGACCGGCCCGAAGTCGGGCTCTCGGTGGTGGTCCTGAAAACCGCCGACCAGCAGGCGCGGATCCTCAGGGTGCTGGCGCCGCTGGGTGTGCTGCTGCCCTCAGGCCTTGGCCTGAACGTCGACGGCAAGGACATCGGCCGGGCCTATTTCGTGCGCTGTTTCTCCGATGGCTGCTACGCCGAGGTGATCCTTGACGAGACCCTGCTCACCACGCTGCGCGGCGGCACGACGGCGACCTTCATCGTGTTCCAGACGCCCGAGGAAGGCATCGGCATCCCGGTCGACCTGGCGGGTTTCACTGAAGGCTACGCCGAGCTGCCATAACCAGCCTTCAAGGCGCGCATCGTGTGTTTGGGCAGCCTGCTATAGTCTGCAGCCATCCGGGTCGGACCATCGGGCAGTCTGCCAGCGTGTTCCAATCGCTGCCCGACCACCTATATATGACGCCATGATCTCATCAGAAAGTGGACATTGCCATGCAGGACCCGCTCACAAGCCAGTTCGACGTTTCCGAAGCCGAGGTGGAGCGCATCATCGCCGATGCGCTCAAGGGCGCCGATGACGGCGAGCTCTATCTTGAATACGAGGAAACCGAATCCCTGCTGTTCGACAATGGCAAGCTGAAGTCGGGCGCCTATTCCACCGACCGCGGCTTCGGGCTGCGCTCGGTGCTGGGCGAAAGCTCGGGCTATGCCCACGCGGGTGAATTGTCGGAAGCCGCCTTGAAGCGCGCGGCGGATGCCGTGTCTGCGGTCACGCGCGGCGCCAGCGGGACCTATTCCGCCGCACCGCAGCGCACCAACAAGCTGCTCTACACCGCCGAGAACCCGCTGGGCGCCCCGGGGTTCGAGGACAAGGTCAAGCTTCTGCAGACCATCGACCAGTATCTGCGCAGCAAGGACGAGCGGGTCCGCCAGGTCTCCGTTTCCATCGCCGCCAACTGGCAGGTGGTCGAGATCCTGCGCGCCGACGGTCATCGGGTGCGCGACGTGCGACCGCTCGCGCGGCTCAACATTTCCGTCGTTGCCGGCAAGGGCGACCGCCAGGAAACCGGATCCTACGGCATGGGCGGGCGCAAGCTGTTCGGCGATTTTCTCACCGAGGAAAGCTGGCGCTACGGCGCCGATCAGGCCTTGCGCCAGGCGCTGGTCAATCTGGAAGCCGTCCCCGCACCGGCGGGCACGATGGATGTGGTGCTGGGCGCCGGCTGGCCCGGCGTGATGCTGCACGAGGCCGTCGGCCACGGGCTGGAAGGCGATTTCAACCGCAAGAAGACCTCGGCCTTCGCCGGCCTTCTGGGCGAGCGGGTGGCGTCGAAGGGCGTCACGGTGGTCGATGACGGCACCATCGAAGGCCGCCGCGGATCGCTTTCGGTGGACGACGAGGGCACGCCGTCTGGCTACAATGTTCTGATCGAGGACGGCATTCTGGTGGGCTACATGCAGGACCGGCAGAACGCCCGGCTGATGGGCATGAAGGCAACCGGCAACGGGCGGCGCCAGTCCTATGCGCATCAGCCGATGCCGCGGATGACCAACACCTATATGCTTTCGGGCGACAGGACGCCGGAAGAGATGATTTCGTCGGTCAAGAAGGGGCTTTACGCCGTCTCCTTCGGCGGCGGACAGGTCGACATCACCTCGGGCAAGTTCGTGTTCGGCTGCACCGAGGCCTACATGATCGAGGACGGCAGGATCGGCGCCCCGGTGACCGGCGCGATGCTGATCGGCAATGGCCCGGAAGCCATGCAGCGGATCTCGATGGTCGGCAATGATTCGGCGCTGGACACCGGCATCGGCATGTGCGGCAAGGCCGGCCAGAGCGTGCCGGTGGGCGTCGGCCAGCCGCATCTGCTGATGAACGCCATGACGGTGGGCGGCACCCAGATCTGATGTGAGTGCCGCTTGGCCGCATTGTCGCATGCGCTTGCGTTCGACACTCCGAGACCTCATATGCTATTTAATGCATGTGAACCAAAGGAGCCCGGGCATGAGCTACACGATCGATCGCACCTTCAACGGTGAAAATTTCGAGACAATCGTCGAGCGGACACGCAAGGCGCTTGCGGACAACGGCTTTGGCGTCCTCACCGAAATCGACGTCAAGGCGACGATGAAGAAGAAGATCGACGTCGAGATGGACAACTACCTGATCCTGGGCGCGTGCAATCCGGGCATGGCCAATGAAGCCATCGGGATCGAGCCGCGCGTCGGCGCCATGCTGCCGTGCAATGTCATCGTGCGGTCGACCTCGGGCGATGAAGTCATGGTCAGCGCGGTCGATCCCGTGGCCTCCATGCAGGCCATCCCCAACGACACGCTGCACTCGGTCGCAGGCAAGGTGCGGGACATGCTCAGGAACGTCGTTGCGGCGATCTGAGTCCCTGCCCCGATGCGCCTGCCTGTGCAAGACAAAGCCGAGATACGGCTGAAGTGTGTGACAGCTTTGATGGTTTTGCACGGGTAATAGCCGGCCTGCCGGTTGACCTTTGGGCATTGGGACGCGAGCATTGACCGAAATGCTTGCTGGGGAAACCAATGTCCGACGAAATCAATATCCAGGAAATGCTGCAGTTCATCTCGGAGGTTACGGATCCGCTTGAGATAAAACTTGCGGGCCAGGCCTTTATGGAGAAAGCTCCTCCGGAGCGGGCAGTTGAGTTTGCGGCGGCTCTGAGTTTCGGAAATCCTTTCTACATTCCCAATGTCAGCGCAGAAAATGCCGGACAGTTGGCGATCAGCGTTCATCAGTTCGCTGAACTCATCATGCGGGCCCGCGTTACTTGCCATCATGCCGATCAAGCCAATATCCTGGTCGCATGCGCGCCAAAATCCGCATCAACCTTTATCTGGGGATCCCTGACGCGCGCAGCCGGCCTGCCCGGGGTGAGCCTGGCAGCGGCTGCCATGTCACCGCAGTCGACTTCAAGACTCGGGATGAACCTGCGCGAGCAGGAAACCGACGAACTGGCCTTGATCCGCAATGGCATCAACGGCATGGGCTATGTCGCCCAGCATCATATCCGTTGCACACCCTATCTGTGCCGACAGATGCAGCTTTACCGGATCAAGCCGATCGTCACCTACCGCAACTATTTTGATACGCTCGTCAGCCTGGATGACATGTTCCTCGAGTGGCGGCCAGCCGGACCCGGTTCCGATCTCAATTTCTTCGATGACGGGCTGCCTTCGAATTATGTCGACATGGATCGCGAGGATCGGCTGCACCTTCTGGCCGACAGGAGTACGGTGTTCTACATCCAGTTCTATCTGACCTGGAAGAAATGCGAGGCCATGGGCCTGGTCGAGCCGCTCTGGGTTTCCTACGAGAAGGATTTCCAGGGCGACAAGACGATATTGGCTGAACGAATCGCAGAGTTTGTCGGCGAAAATCACATCGACGCCGCCAGGCTCGCCGAACAGTTTGGCACCACCGATCCGGACAAGGCCCTTCGTCTCAACAAGGGGACAGTCGGCCGGGGCAAGGATATCCCGCAATCGGTCCGTGACAAGGTACATGGGATATTCAGGCGGTATGACGCCGAAGGCGATTTTTCGGAATTGCTGGGGGCCGCTTAGCGTGCGGACATCCAGGTCGCAACCGTCCGACCACGGGATGTAATTGCGGGCCACCATAGAATGTCAGGTCTGATTCAATATCGGTTAAGCCGGAACTGCTAGTACGGATGGATTGCCCGTTTCTTTTGGGCATTTCGGATCGGAATCATGTTGGGACCTAACACAGTCGCCGCACGCAGAATGGTCAAGCGCGCCGTCATCCAGGGCGGGCTCGAGGCGGTGTCGCTGTTGTCGAGAACCGGGTTCATGGCGCGGGCCCGCGGCCTGGGCGCAATCTTTACCCTGCACCATGTCCGTCCGGCGTGTCACAAGGACTTCGATCCGGCGGCACACCTCACCATCACGCCCGAATTTCTCGATGCGAGCATCACCCGGTTGAAGCGAGACGGCCATATCCCGGTGGCGCTTCATGACCTGCCCGAGTTTCTCGCCAATCCGGACCAGCCGGGACCGGCCATGGTGTTTACCCTTGACGACGGGTATCGGGACAATGATCAATATGCCCGGCCGGTGTTCGAGAGACACGGCATTCCCTACACGATCTTCATTTCCGGCGGCTTCGTCGACCGCACCCATTCGATCTGGTGGGAAACCGCCGAGCAGCTGATCGGCCAGATCGATGAATTCAGCTTCGATTACGGTGGTGGCGAAATCACGTTGCCGACCCGGACGCTGCTCGAGAAATACGCAGCCTTCGACCGGCTCCACAAGGCGCTCGCCTGCGCCGAACAGTCCGAGATCGTCGCCCGGCTGGATGCAAGGGCCACGCAGGAAGGGATCTGCCCGACCGGCATTGTCGACCGGGAAGTCATGGATGAAACGGAACTGCGGGCGCTCGCGGCCTCGCCGCTCGCCCATCTGGGCGCGCACACCATCGGCCACGAGAACCTCGCCCATCTCGCACCCGAACAGATGCGCTCCGAGATCGTGCGGTCTGCCGAGCGTGTGGCCGCGATCACCGGCAAGACGCCCGAGACGATCGCCTATCCCTATGGCGACCGCTGCGCTGCGGGGCCACGGGAATACCAGGCCGCCCGGGAGCTTGGCTTCAAACTCGCGGTGACCACGAATCCGGGCGTGCTGCATCGGCAAAGCCTGGACGACCTGTTCGCGCTGCACCGGATTTCACTCAACGGCTACTATCAGAAAAGCCGTTATGTCGGCGCGCTCGCCTCGGGCATTCCATTTGCGCTGAGCTGAGCCGCGCCCTCGCGCGGGCCTGTCCCCTTGTGCTTGAAGATCGCGCTTACGGATAAAGCCGGGTCTTGTCCCAATCATCCGCGTTGCGCGTGAACATTACCCGGTCGTGCAGCCGGAACGGCCGGTCATGCCAGAACTCGATGGATTGCGGCACGATCCGGAAGCCCGACCAATGCGGCGGACGCGGAATCTCGCCGATCGCATGTCTGGCGGTGTATTCGGCCACGGCCTTTTCGAGCGCGAAGCGGCTTTCGAGCGGGCGCGACTGTTTGGACGCCCAGGCGCCGATCCGGCTGCCGCGGGGGCGCGAGGCGTAGTATTCATCCGCCTCGGCGTCGCTGACCTGCTCCACCGGCCCGCGGACCCGCACCTGCCGCCTGAGCGATTTCCAGTGAAAGCACATCGCCGCCTTCATCGATCCGAGGATCTCCCGGCCCTTTGTGCTCTCGAAATTGGTGTAGAAGACAAAACCGCGCTCGTCGAACCCCTTGAGCAGGACCATGCGCACGTCAGGCAGGCCGTCCGCGTCAACCGTCGCCAGGGCCAGCGCATTGGGATCATTGGGCTCGGAGGCCGTCGCGTCCTTCAGCCACTCGGCAAAAAGCCGGTAGGGCTCGTCCGCTTCGGTGAAGTCACCAGTTGTTAACCCTGTTTCGGTCATAGTCTTCCCTCATCCCTCCAGGCCGGAGCGGCAATGCAGTGGCGATTGACCTAACAGAAGCAGGCAAAGTGGAAAAGAGCGGTACGCGTCACCGCGCGCTTTTGGCGCTCCTGATCCCGGCCTGCCTCGTGCTTCCGGGGTGCATGGGCGCGGGTTCTTCGGCGGTTTCTGCGCTTTCCGTCGACCAGATGACCACCGCGGCAATTTCGCCGCTTTCCGCCGACAGCGAGATCATGTCCGACGAAACCGTGATCCGCGATCTCGTCGCAGGATTGACCCCGGTTGAACTGAACGATCCCCGGCCCTGGTCAAATTCCCTCACCGGATCTGCCGGCGTGGTGTCCGACCTGACAACGGTGACCGAAGGGGCAAGAACCTGCAGGCAGTTCAAGACCACCCGTCACGGCTATGACGGGATTGCGCTGTTTGACGGGCGCGCCTGCCTGCGTCCGGACGGAGGCTGGGATCTGGTCAGTCTCGAGCGCACGCGCAGCTGATCCCTTCCGGATCTTACCTGTTGATTTTCTTTATTTTTCCCGGGTCGTCGCTGGCTTGCGCGATGGGGGCGCCCCTGTCCCGACCGGTGACGCCGGCCAGGTTTTTCGGCCAATTTCCTTTTGTACACGGATGGTTAGCAAATCCTCGCTACGCTCCCTCGGGTAAAGCCCATACGGGAATAGTAACATGCGTAGTCCGTACACGGTGCTCGGCGTCAGCAAGACGGCCAGGACTGAAGATATCAAGAGTGCCTACCGGCAGCTCGCCAAGACATGGCACCCGGACCAGAATCCGGGCGATCCGCAGGCGGGGGGCCGGTTCGCGGAAATTGCCCATGCCTACAAGATGCTGGTCGATCCCGAACTGCGGATGAAATTCGACAGCGGCCAGATCGATGCCCGGGGGCGGCGGCAGGCCAAGCCGGCCCGAGGCTTCAGCGTCAATCCCTTCAAGGCCTTCAAGCAGGCGATGGGCGCCGCCGCCGGCGCGACCACCGCGGATCAGCCTGGCGAGGATCTGGACGAGGCGAGCTTCAAGGACATGGTGGCCCATATCTTCGGAGAGGCCGCAGCCAGGCAGGCCAAGCAGAATGCGGCGCGGGACGCAGCTCAGGACCGCCAGGGATCCGGCCGCCGCACCGAAACCAAGGCGCCCGGAATGGATGAGGATCCGCTGGATGCGCTGGACGCTCTTTTCGCCAAGTGGAAGACCCGGCAGAAACCGCGATCGTCGCTGCCGACGAGCCGGCATCATGTCGAGATCAGTCTCGAATCCGCCTTTTCCGGCACCCGCGCGGACATCACCTTCGAGAGCGGCAAGTCCGTGGCCTTCTCCGTGCCCGCGGGAACCGTCGACGGGGCCGAGATCCAGGTCCCCTCGCCCGATCCATCGGCACTCGGCGACGCCGTCGTCACCATCCGCCACCGGAAACACCCGCATTTCCACTGCTCGGGCGCCGACCTGCATGGCGAGCACGGGATTGCGCTTGCAGAGGCGGTTCTCGGCGGGTCCATCGTCTTCCGCAGCCTCGACGGCCCCTTGAAGATCGAAGTGCCACGCTGGTCGGGATCCGACACGGTGCTGCGCGTCCAGGAGAAGGGGCTTCCCACCGCCAAGGGCGGGCGCGGCGCGCTTCTCGTTCACCTGCGGGTGATGCTTCCGGAAAAACCGGACCCCCGGCTGATCGATCTGATGCGTTCGGGCGGGAAGGAACTCTATATTTGAGCTGACTTAATCGTTTTATACAATCGCCCGGCGCCGAGCGCCCCTGACCACCGTGACTTGCAGGCAGAGGCCCCGTGTGCCATAGCCTGCGCGACAATTTCGAGGGAGAATGCAATGGCTGACACTTCCGGCCTGATGAAAGGCAAACGCGGCCTGATCATGGGCGTGGCCAACAATCGGTCCATCGCGTGGGGCATTGCAAAGGCTTGCGCCGACGCCGGCGCCGAACTGGCGCTCACCTATCAGGGCGAAGCGCTGAAGAAGCGCGTCGAGCCGCTGGCGACCGAACTGGGCGCCATTGTCGTCGGTCATTGCGACGTCACCGATCTCGACACCATCGACGCCGTGTTCGCCGAAATCGAATCGAAGTGGGGCAAGCTCGATTTCGTGGTCCACGCCATCGCATTCTCCGACAAGGACGAACTGACCGGCCGCTATGTCGAGACCAGCCGCGAAAACTTCAACCGCACCATGGACATCTCGGTCTATTCGCTGACGGCGGTGGCCAAGCGGGCCGAGCCGCTGATGACCGATGGCGGCTCGATCCTGACGCTGACCTATTACGGCGCCGAGAAGGTGATGCCGCATTACAATGTCATGGGCGTCGCCAAGGCCGCGCTCGAGGCCAGCGTGCGCTATCTCGCGGTCGACCTGGGCGGCTCCAACATCCGGGTCAACGCGATTTCGGCCGGTCCGATCAAGACATTGGCCGCGTCGGGCATCGGCGACTTCCGCTATATCCTGAAGTGGAACGAGTACAATTCGCCGCTCAAGCGCACCGTCACCATCGACGAGGTCGGAGACTCGGCGCTGTATCTGGTCTCCGACCTGTCACGCGCCGTCACCGGCGAAGTGCTGCATGTCGATTCGGGCTATCACACGGTCGGCATGAAGGCTGTTGATGCGCCTGACATAAGCGTCGTCTAGAATCAGGCTTTCCGAGCGCAAGGCGAGACCAGGACAAACGACATGCTTCTCTATGTGATCCGCCACGGACAGACGGACTACAATTTCGAGGAGCGGCTTCAGGGCGCCCGCGACATCCCGCTCAATGACACCGGCCGCGCCCAGGCGAGGGCGAACGGGCGCGCGCTGGCGTCACTTCCGGATCTCGAATATCCGCTGCCGCAGTTCGACTGGGTGGCGAGCCCCCTGCGGCGAACCCGCGAGACCATGGAACTGGTGCGTCAGGCGGCAGGCCTGGAGCCCGGCGCATACCGCACGGACCCGTTGCTGATCGAATTGTCGTTCGGTGACTGGGAGGGCCAGACGCTGGCTGACGTGGCGATCCACTCGCCGCACCTCATCGACCAGCGTGAAGACGGCAAATGGGACTTCCGTCCGCCGGGCGATCGGGCCGAGAGCTATGCCATGCTGGCCCTGCGCATCGACAGGTTCCTGACCACGCTCACCGGCCCGACGATCTGCGTCGCCCATGGCGGCGTCATTCGCACCCTGTTCAACAGGATCGGCAAGGTGGCTGGCGACGAAGCCGCTTTGATCGACATTCCCCAGGACCGGGTGCTGAAGATCAAGGACGACGCCATCGGCTGGATCTGATCGGAAACCTGATCTGAAGCAGGCCTGTAGTCGGGATTACTGCACCAGTTCGAGGTCGTTGATCATCCGCTTGCCGTCGACTTCGGTGTAGAAGATCACCACTTCCACATCCTTTTCCAGGCCTTCGAAATTGAACTCGGTCGGGGTCTGGTAGACCTTGCCGTCATCCAGCGTGATCATCTGTTCGGCGGGAGACACCTCGGTGATCAGGCCGGTGGCGTCGGCGCTTTGAGCCCAGGACGAAAAAGAGGCGAGCGTGGCGGAAACGGCCAACAGGGCGGAAATTGCAAAGCGCATCGGATAGTCCTTGATCAATGGATTCGAGTTGCCTCTTTCAAGGGGCAGAATGTGGCGAAATTTATGGCGGCATGTGAGACGTAAACATTCGTGATGTCAACGAAACGGTGCGGAGCCACGCTTCTTTGCACAAAAGACTTCCCCCCACCCCCCGATTTCCTCTAGAAGTCACGGCAAATGTTCAAAAAGCGGGCCGGACCCGCCCTTGCAATGGTTCTATCGCATGTCGCACAACACTTTCGGCCACCTTTTTCGCGTGACCACCTGGGGCGAAAGCCACGGCCCGGCGCTCGGCTGCGTGGTCGACGGCTGCCCGCCCGGCATCAGCTTCACCGAAGCCCAGTTGCAGCACTGGATGGACAAGCGCAAGCCGGGCCAGTCCCGCTTCGTCACCCAGCGGCGCGAGGACGACCTGGTCAAGGTGCTGTCGGGCGTCATGCCGCAGGAAGATGGCAGCCTGATCACCACCGGCACGCCGGTGTCGATGCTGATCGAGAACATGGACCAGCGCTCGAAGGACTATTCCGAGATCGCCAAGCGCTACCGGCCCGGGCACGCCGACTTCACCTATGATGTCAAATACGGCCTGCGCGACTATCGCGGCGGCGGCCGCTCCTCGGCGCGGGAAACCGCAGCGCGCGTTGCCGCCGGCGGCCTGGCGCGGCTTGTAGTGCCTGGCGTGCAGGTGCGCGCAGCACTGGTGCAGATCGGCAAGCACCGGATCAACCGCGACAACTGGGACTGGGCCGCAATCGACAGCAACCCATTCTTCTGCCCTGACCCGGACATGGTGCCGGTGTGGGAGGACTATCTCGACGCGATCCGCAAGGCTGGCTCCTCGGTGGGCGCCGTCATCGAGGTGGTGGCCGAAAACGTGCCCGCCGGTCTCGGCGCGCCGGTCTACGCCAAGCTCGACCAGGACATTTGCGCCAACCTGATGTCGATCAACGCGGTCAAGGGCGTCGAGATCGGCAACGGCTTCGAGGCGGCCGCGATCAGCGGCGAGGAAAATGCCGACGAGATGCGCATCGGTGCCGACGGCAAGCCGGTGTTCCTGTCCAACAATTCAGGCGGCATCCTGGGCGGCATCTCGACCGGACAGCCGGTTGTCGCCCGGTTTGCGGTCAAACCCACCTCCTCGATCCTCAACGAGCGCCGCTCGATCGATTCCGACGGCCAGGAGGTGGATGTGAAGACCAGGGGCCGTCATGACCCTTGCGTCGGTATCCGCGCCGTGCCGATCGGCGAAGCCATGGTGGCCTGTGCGCTCGCCGACCACTATTTGAGAGACCGCGGCCAGACCGGCCGCCTCGACTGAAAGACCTCAGCCATGACGTATGACCAAGCCCGCGTCGTTGACGCAATCCGTGCATTTGAAGCCGGCGAGATCGTCGTTGTCACCGATGACGGCGGCCGCGAAAACGAGGGCGACCTGATCGTCGCGGCGGTGCACTGCACGCCCGAGAAAATGGCCTTCATCGTGCGCCACACGTCTGGCATCGTCTGCACGCCGATGCCGCGCGAGGAGGCCAAGCGGCTGAACCTGACGGCCATGGTGGCGGAAAACGATTCGGCCCACACAACAGCGTTCACCGTTTCGGTGGACTACAAGCATGGCACCACGACGGGCATCTCGGCCGATGACCGGACGTTGACCGCGCGCAATCTGGCCAACCCGAATGCGGGCGCCAGCGACTTCACCCGTCCGGGCCACATCTTCCCGCTGATCGCGCGCGAGGGCGGGGTGCTGATGCGCTCGGGCCACACCGAGGCCGCGGTCGACCTTTGCAAGCTCGCCGAGCTTCCGCCGGTCGCGGTGATCTGCGAGCTGGTCAATGATGACGGCACAGTGACGCGTGGACCCCAGGTCGACGATTTCTCCGTCAAACATGGCCTCAAGCAGGTGTCGGTGGCCGACCTGATTGCCTACCGGCAGCGCAAGGAAACCCTGGTCCATCACGTCGACAGCTTCGATGTGGAAACCGTTGCGGGTCCCGCGAAGGCCTATTCCTACAAGCTGCCCTGGGACCCGATGCATCATCTGGCCGTCGTCTTCGGCGACATCCGCGATGGCGTCGACGTGCCCGTCAGGCTGCATCTCGAATCCGTCGTCGAGGACGTGTTCTCCAGACAGGATCCGATGACGGCGATCATGGAGCGAATGGCCGCCCAGGGCCGCGGCGTGGTGGTCTACCTGCGCGAAGGGTCCGTCGGCGTCGGCCAGCGGGCCTCGCGGCGGCAGGTTGCCGATGACGGCGAAGGCCATGCCGAGGCGCAGGCGCGCGAGGACGAATGGCTGGAAATCGGTCTTGGCGCCCAGATCCTGAGAGACCTCGGTATCACCTCGATCCGGCTCTATGCGTCGCGCGAACGCCATTATGTCGGGCTGGAAGGCTTCGGCATCCGGATCTCGTCCACCGAGATCATCTGACACCAATGCCGTGCGCCGCAAGCAAGATCGAGCGACGGGCTCTTCCATGGCGCCGGATCGCGTCATCGGTTCTGCTATCGATCGCCACCGTCCTGGGGCTGGCGTCAACGCCGGCCGAGGCGCGCCCGGTCTGCATGGTCATCGCCAGCACGTCGGGAACCATCCTGCACGAGGACGGCGACTGCCGCACCCGTGTCACGCCGGCATCGACGTTCAAGCTGGCGCTGAGCCTGATCGGATTCGATTCGGGATTTCTCAAACATGCGCATGATCCGGTCCTGACCTACCAGCAGGGCGATCCGGACTGGGGCGGCAAGGCCTGGACACGGCCGAACGACCCTCAGAGCTGGCTCAGGCATTCGGTGGTCTGGTACTCGCAGCGGATCACCCGCGCGCTCGGCCCCGATGACCTCACGCGCCGTGTTGCAAGCCTCGATTACGGCAATGCGGACACGTCCGGCGACCCCGGCCAGGACAATGGGCTCGAACGCTCCTGGATTGCCTCGTCGCTGAAGATCTCGCCGGTGGAGCAGGTCAGGTTCCTGGGCAGGCTCATCGAGCGGCGTCTGCCCGTTGACGCGGTCGCAATCGACAAGACGCTGGCGATCGTCGAACATCAGACCGCCGGAGACTGGACGATCCGGGGCAAGACCGGCTCGGCCTATCCGAGAAGGGCCGACAGGAGTTTTGACCGGGCGCGCGGATGGGGTAGGTATGTCGGCTGGGCCCGGCATGACGGCAGGACGCTTGTCTTTGCCCGCCTCGACCAGGACGAGACGCGCCAGTCAGTCTCGGGCGGCCTGCGTGCGCGGGACGCGCTGCTTGAGGAATGGGAAGCCCTCACCGGCTCGCTCGCCCGGTAGCGCCGGTGCTCAGCCCTGCCGCTGGTAGACCCGCACCGCCTCGCCAAAGGCCTCGAACAGCGGCCTGTTGACCGGATTGGCCTGGGGATCGTACTCCGCGTGCCATTGCACGCCGAGCGCAAAGCCCTCTGCCTCCCTGAAGCGGATGGCCTCGATGGTGCCGTCCTCGGCCCAGCCTTCGGCAATGAGATCGGGGCCAAGCTCGAGGACCCCCTGCCCGTGCAGCGAATTCACCCGGATCGTCTCGCGCCCGAGAATATGGGCGAAGACGCCATCGGGAACCAGTTGGACATCATGGCGGTCGGCGAAGACGACCGTCGGGTCGGGATGGATCTCGCCGGTCTCGAGGCGGGGCATGCGATGGTTCATGCGTCCCGGCAGGTCGCGGATTTCGGGATGCAGCGAGCCGCCGCCGGCGACGTTCATCTCCTGAAAGCCGCGGCAGATGCCGAACAGCGGCACGCCTCGGGCGATGCAGGCCTCAATCAGCGGCAGCGCCACCGCGTCGCGGGCAATGTCGTAGGGTTCATGCCGGGGATCGGGCTCTGCGCCGAACAGGCTCGGGTGCACATTCGCCCGCGCCCCGGTGAGCAAGACCCCGTGCACGACGGAGAGCAGATCAGAAATGTCGGTTATCTGCGGATTGCCGGCGAAAATCAGCGGCAAGGCACCGGTGACATCCGCAACCGCCTGAAGGTTCTTCTCCCCGGCCATCTGGACCGAGAACCTGTTCTCCACACTGTAGGAATTGCCGATGATGCCAATGACAGGCTTGACCATGAATTCGTCCCGCACTCAGATACCTGCCGCGCGATGGGGCGGCCGCTGCTCCGTGTGTTCCACACAAGGCGGCGATCAACAACGCCTGACCTTCAAAAAATATGGGATCTGACTTCGATTCCGTCTGATCCGGCCCGAGGCTCAGGTCAGTCGGCGATCCAGTCCGGCGCATGGACGATCTCGCCGACGCCGGCGAAGCGGGCGACGCGGGTCAGTTCCGCCTCGAGCCGGGCCATGCGACCGGCGGAGGCGCGAATTTTCGGCTCCAGCCACAGTCGCGCGACATTGAGCGTGCCTGCCTTGCGGTCGGCCCTCATGTCGATGCGGCCGATCAGCCGATCGCCCTCAAGCAGCGGAAAGACATAATAGCCGAATTCCCGCCGGGCCTCGGGAACGAAGACCTCGATGCGGTAGCGAAAGCCGAACAGGCGCTCGGCGCGATTGCGGTCGCGCAAGAGCGGATCGAAGGGGCTGAGCACCCGGATGCGGGCGGGCGGCTCGGGCCAGTCGGCGGGATCGGGCGAAAGGCCGGGAAATGCAAAGGCGGCGCGGGGTCTGGCGCCGCCCACGCACTCGATCTCGACTTGCTCGAGGGTCTCACGGTTGGCGCGGACCCAGTCCTTTGCCTCTTCCGGCGTGACAAGATCCCAGAAGGCCGAGATCTCGCCATGGGTGGCAAATCCCAGCCGCGACAGCGCATTGCTGCAGGCCCAATCGACGAACTCTGCGTGAGACACCTCGTGCTTGAGATGGTGGCCGGGGATGACGCGCTCGCTCAGATCATAGATCTTCTGAAAATTCTGCCGCGCCGCTATCGCCAGCTTGCCGGTGTGCCAGAGGAATTCGAGCGCCGTCTTGGACGGGTGCCATTCCCACCAGCCGCCGGATTTGTGGTCCGCCTGCTTGATCTCGCGCGCGAGAATCGCCCCTTCTTGAGCGATCTTGGCATAGGTTTCGTCAAAGGCCCGGTCGAAGCCTTCGCCATGCCATTTGGCCCACCGCACGCGCATCGACGCCTCCCGCCGCCGGAAACGGTGCTTCCAGTACGGATAGAAGGCGCAAGGGATGATCGAGGCATCATGGGTCCAGTGCTCGAACAGCGCCCGGTCTTCTTCCAGCAACTGCCTGAGATGTTCGCGCCTGAAGGTCTGGTTGCGGGAAAACAGGATCTGGTTGTGGGCGCGCTCGACCGTGGAAATGCTGTCGACCTGGACAAAGCCGAGATCATGGATGAGCCCGAGCAGGTCGGCCTTGGACATCGCGCGGGCGGGCGATGCGGAAAGTCCCTGCTTGGCCATAAAGATCCGCCGCGCGGCCTTGTTGGAAATCTGATTCACCATGACGCGAGCTTACATGCGTTCGCGCTTTGTTCAAGACCGGGCGGCGGGTCTCGCATGGCCGCGCTCCGCGGCTGCGCGGCTCTGGCGCATCGGGGCAATGCTGACAGGTCCGGCATTTCCCTTGTCGCAGGCACTGGCATCAGCCGGAATTCATCGCTAGATAGATTCCATGACCACATTTTACTATTACAATCCGATCTGCCTCGAACACCAGACGCCTCCCGGACATCCGGAGCGGGCGGACCGCCTCAAGGCGCTCGAGGCCATCTTCGAGCACGAGCATTTCAACACGCTGGTGCGGCACCTGGCGCCCGAGGCCGCCGCCGAAGCGGTGCTGCTGGCGCATCCGGAGGAATATCTGGCGCGGATCCGCGCGGCGATTCCCGAAAGCGGCTTTGCCAAGATCGACGCGGACACGGTGGCGAGCCCGCGGTCGATGGAGGCGGCGCTGATCGGCGTCGGCGGCGCCATGGCCGCAGTCGACGCGGTGTTCCGCAAGGAGGCCGACAACGCCTTTGTCGCGACAAGGCCGCCCGGCCACCATGCCGAGAAGAACACCTCGATGGGGTTCTGCCTGTTCAACCAGGCGGCAATTGCCGCAAGGCACGCCCAGAAGGTCTACGGCGCCGAACGGGTGGCGATCGTCGACTGGGACGTGCACCACGGCAACGGCACCCAGGACATCTTCTATGACGATCCGAGCGTGATCTACTGCTCGACCCACCAGATGCCGCTCTATCCGGGCACCGGCGCGCGCTCGGAAACCGGACGGGGCAATATCTGCAACGCGCCGCTGTCGGCCAATCACGGCAGCGACCATTTCCGCGAGGCGTTCAAGACGCGCATCCTGCCGGCGCTCGAGGAAGCGCATGCCGACCTGATCATCATCTCGGCCGGCTTCGACGCCCATCACCGCGATCCGCTGGCCGAGATCAACCTGGTCGCCGACGATTTCGACTGGGCGACGGGCAAGGTAATGGAGGTCGCCGGACGCACCGCCGGCAACCGCCTCGTCAGCCTGCTGGAAGGCGGATATGATCTGGTGGGCCTGGCGGAATCGGCCGCCGCCCATGTGATCCGGCTGCAGGAGGGCTGAGGGATGAGCGAGACCAAGGAGATCACGGAGCTGAGTTTCGAGCAGGCCGTGGCCGAACTCGAACGCATCGTCGAACAGCTCGAACGCGGCGACGTGGCGCTCGACACCTCGATCGAGATCTATGAGCGCGGCGAAGCGCTGAAGGCGCATTGCGAGAAGCTGCTGTCGGCTGCCGAAAAGCGGATCGAGAAGATCCGGCTCGACCGCCAGGGCCAGCCGGCTGGAACCGAGCCGCTCGATACGGAATAGGCGGGGCCGTCAGACGCCGGCGAACAGGAGGATGGCATAAGCTTCTTCCCCGGCGGCGACCCGGAACCGGGTGATGCCTTTTCCTGTGACGCGATCGAACATCTGATCCTCCCCTCCTCGCGCGATAACGGCGGCTTTTCGGTGCGCCGCGCCCTGCCCACGGCGCGCCGCCGCATGGTGGCCGTTCATCTTCTTCGACCGGATGGTACCCGCCGTTCTCAAGGGCGGCGATGGCATGGACGTGCGCCCTCACCCGCATATCGGGCTGTCCACCGCCACCTACCTGTTCGACGGCGCGATTCGCCACCGCGACAGCCTGGGCCCCGAGATGGTGATCCGGCCGGGCGACGTGAACCTGATGACGGCGGGACGAGGCATCGTCCATTCCGAGCGAACCCCTGACGAGATGCGCGGCGGCGAGATGGCGATCTCCGGCCTGCAGACCTGGCTCGCCCTGCGCGGATGATGCTGTTTGGCGGCGACAGCATTCCGACGAAGCGCCACATCTGGCGGAACTTCGTGTCCTCCTGCAAGGAGCGAATCGAGCAGGCCAAGGCGGAATGGCGCGCGCGACGCTTCGACATCTTGCCCGGCGATGAGGAAGATATCATTCCCCTGCCCGAATGATCGCGACAGACAGGGCGCCCCGTGCGCCAGCAAGTCCCTGCACGTTGTAATTGCAGTTGAACTGGCGGATATTTTTGGCAATAGTCATGTCTGTGGACAAAAGAGGATTGGGCACATGAAAAAAATTGCGATTTCCACCCTGCTGGTGCTGGCGATGTCGGTTCCGGCTCTCGCCGGAAATGCGACCTTGAAGAAGGACGGCAAGTCCTATGCGTTGTCCTGCGACGGCAACGGCTGCTTCATCAGCGAAAAGATCTCGATGTTCAAGTCCGGACCGAGAAAGCGCCTTGGGGCTGGCGGCGCCGACAATTTCAGATCCTGGAAAGCCAAGCTCAAGCAGCAGGGCTATTCCTGAGCCGTCCTGCAGGCCGCTTTTGAACCGCCATTGATGCGCGGTCGTTTTGCCGACCACCCCGTTTCGACATTGAACAGGGCGTTCGGCAAGACCTGGCAGCTTCGTCGAGAACAGCCTGCCTTGCCGCCACAGAAGTGTCACAAATCGATGTGTGACATGATTGCACAAGCCTCAATTCCAACGTTGATCCGGGTTTACACTCACAAGTTTCCGGGCTACGCCCAGAGTGACTGTGAGGCATGACGTGACAAATCCGCCAGCAACCCCGCTTCTGGACACCGTCCAATTCCCTTCGGATCTCCGAGGCATCGACGACAAGCTGTTGCCGCAGCTTGCCGATGAGCTTCGCGCCGAGATGATCGACGCGGTGTCGCGCACCGGCGGGCATCTGGGCGCGGGCCTCGGCGTGGTTGAACTGACGATTGCCATCCACAAGGTCTTCGACACGCCGCATGACCGGCTGATCTTCGATGTCGGGCATCAGTGCTACCCGCACAAGATCCTCACCGGACGGCGCGAACGCATCCGCACGCTCAGGCAGGAAGGCGGCCTTTCCGGCTTCACCAAGCGCGGTGAAAGCGACTATGACAATTTCGGCGCAGGGCACTCCTCCACCTCGATTTCCGCCGGCCTCGGCATGGCCGTGGCGAGCGAGCTGCAAGGGACAAAGCGCAATGTGGTCTCGGTGATCGGCGATGGGGCGATGTCGGCCGGAATGGCCTTTGAAGCACTCAACAATGCCGGCGCGCTCGATGCACGGCTGATCGTCATCTTGAACGACAACGACATGTCGATCGCGCCGCCGACGGGCGCGATGAGCGCCTATCTGGCCCGCATGGCCTCGGGCCGCACCTATATGGGCATCCGCGAGGCCGGCAAGAAGCTGACGGCCTATCTGGGCAAGAACATCGACCGGGCCATCACCCGCGCCGTCGAGCACGCGCGCGGCTATGTCACCGGCGGCACCATGTTCGAGGAACTCGGCTTCTATCACATCGGCCCGATCGACGGTCACAATCTGGAGCATCTGCTGCCGGTTCTGCGCAATGTGCGCGACAATGGCGACGGCCCGGTGCTGATCCATGTGGTTACCCAGAAGGGCAAGGGCTACGCGCCCGCCGAAGCGGCGTCGGACAAGTATCACGGCGTCTCCAAGTTCGACGTGGTGACCGGCACCCAGGCCAAGTCCAAGCCGAATGCGCCGAGCTACACCGCGGTCTTCGGCGAGGCGCTGGCGCAGGAGGCCAGCCATGACGACCGGATCGTGGCGATCACCGCGGCGATGCCCGGCGGCACCGGGGTCGACAAGTTCGCCAAGGTGCATCCCACCCGGACCTTCGATGTCGGCATTGCCGAACAGCACGCGGTGACCTTTGCCGCCGGCATGGCGACCGAAGGGTTGAAACCTTTCTGCGCGATCTATTCGACCTTCCTGCAGCGCGCCTACGACCAGGTGGTCCACGACGTGGCGATCCAGAAGCTGCCGGTCAGGTTCCCGATCGACCGCGCCGGCTTCGTCGGCGCCGACGGCGCCACCCATGCCGGCAGCTTCGACACCACCTATCTCGCCTGCCTGCCCGGCTTCGTGGTGATGGCGGCTTCCGACGAGGCCGAACTCAAGCATATGGTGCGCACCGCGGCGGCCTACGACGAAGGCCCGATCTCGTTCCGCTACCCGCGTGGCGAGGGCGTCGGCGTCGAGATGCCCGAGCGCGGCGAAATTCTCGAGATCGGCAAGGGCCGCGTCATCCGCGAAGGCGCCAAGGTGGCGCTGTTGTCGTTTGGCACGCGACTGGCCGAATGCCTGCTGGCTGCCGAGGACCTTGATGCCGCAGGTCTTTCCACGACTGTGGCCGACGCGCGCTTCGCCAAGCCGCTCGATCATGACCTGATCCGCCAACTGGCGCGCCACCACGAGGTGCTGATCACCATCGAGGAAGGCTCGGTCGGCGGGTTCGGCAGCCACGTGCTGCAGTTCCTCGCCACCGAAGGACTGCTTGATGGCGGCTTGCGGGTGCGCGCCATGGTGCTGCCCGACATTTTCATGGACCACGCCTCGCCAGATGCGATGTATGCGCGCGCCGGACTTGACCGGAAGGGCATCGTCGACACCGTGTTTCGCACGTTGAATGGCTCGGGGAACGGCGCCGACCGTGACAAAGCCCAGGTAACCCTCCTGAAACCATAAGCGTTTTCAAGTCTCTAACCAAATCCCTTGGTCGTTCCGAAAGGCCCTTCTGCTAGTCTTGTGGAAACACGACAGGACTATGGGGCGTTTGAACGATGAGGATGAGGACGGCGAAGCGCTTTTGCGCGCGCATTGTTTTGGCATCGCTGCTGATCTGTGGATCGATCCCGGCGGCCCTGGCCGACGGGCAGCCCGCCTATGACCGGCGCATCGAGGAAGCCGCGATCCGCATGCTGCAGCCCAAGCTTGGCGAGATCCGCGGGTCCTTGAACCTTGAGACCGAGGACCATCTCTACCCGCCGCTGAGCGAGCGGATTTTCTCGCGCGAGGAAGCGGGCCTGCCCGCCACCCTGCCGCCGGGCGTGAGCCAGGGCAGCTTCATCCGCTACTGATGTTACAGCCACCTTTGCGCATCCAAGCGAATGCGCAAAGGTCGCTGTAACATCTTGAATCACCGCATGACGTTGTCGTTCAAACGTATCGGTCTGAACGCGACAGGCATTCGCTCCCCCGCACAAAGTTCTTGCCCTCGCGGCGCTTCCGCGCGAAGACGGCGCATGACATCCCCCGCCTCCAAAACACTGCCTGACAGGGACCGGCTGGACCAGATCCTGGTCCGGCTCGGCCTCTATGAGAGCCGGTCGCGGGCGCGCGACGCGATTGCGCGCGGCGCGGTGCTGGTCGAGGACAAGGCGGTCACCAAACCCGGCGCGCTTGTGTCGGCGTCCGCGGCGATCACGCTCGACGATCCGGCGCGCGACTATGTCTCGCGCGCGGCGCTGAAGCTCAAGGCGGGGCTCACGGCCTTCGGCTTCGACCCGGCGGGTCGCGTGGGCCTGGATATCGGCGCATCGACCGGCGGCTTCACCCAGGTTCTGCTGGAGAGGGGTGCCAGCCATGTCATCGCCGTCGATGTCGGCCATGACCAGCTTCACGCCTCGCTGGCGTCCGATCCGCGCGTCAGCAATCTCGAAGGCTTGAACGCGCGCGATCTCACACGCGCGCATCTGGGCGGGTTTGAGATCGGCGTCGTCGTCTCCGACGTGAGCTTCATCTCGCTGAAGCTGGCGCTGCCGCCGGCGCTGGATCTCGCCGCGCCCGGCGCCTTTGCTGTGCTGCTGGTCAAGCCGCAATTCGAGGCCGGCCGCGCCGCCATCGGCAAGGGTGGGCTCATCAAGGATCCGGTACAGGGACCGGTCATCGCCGCCGATCTCGCCGCATGGCTCGGCGCGCAGCCCGGCTGGAGCGCGGTCGGGCCGGTCGCTTCGCCCATCGAAGGCAGCGACGGCAACCACGAATTTCTCATTGGAGGCGTCAAGTCATGAGCGCGCAGAAACTCGACATCACCCGGCTCGGCGGCCAGGGCGACGGCATCGCCGAAACGCCCCAGGGCCAGATCTTCGTGCCGTTCACCCTGCCCGGCGACGTGGTCAACGCGGGCGTGGAGAAAAGCCGGGCGACGCTGATGTCGGTTCTCACGCCCTCGCCCGACCGCGTCACGCCGCCCTGCCCGCATTTCGGCCCCGACATTGAGAATGCCGGCTGCGGCGGTTGCGCCGTGCAGCACATGGCGGACGCGCCCTATCGCGCTTGGAAGCGGGATCTGGTGGTGGCGGCACTGGAAGGCCGCGGCATCATGACGGAGGTGGCGCCGCTGGTGCCTTGCGCGCCCCACTCGCGGCGGCGGGTGGTGTTTGCCGCGAAGCGCACCGAGAAGGGCGCGATCCTCGGTTTCAACCGCGCCATGAGCCACCAGATCGTGGCTATCGAGACCTGCGTCATCGCCACGCCGCGGATCAACCAGGCGCTGCCCAGCATAAGGCGTCTGGCGACGGCGGTGGCGGTGGGCAAGGAGGCGTTCCATCTCTCCGTGCTCGACGCCGCGCCGGGGCTCGACATCGCGGTGGACGCGCCGTTCAAGCTCTCCGAGCCCGACCGGCTGCGGATCATCACCGCCGTGCGCACTGAACAGCCGGTGGCGCGATTGAGCTTCAACGGCGAGATCCTGATCGAGAAACAACCGCCGCAGCTCACTTTCGGCACGGTGCTGGTCAGCCCGCCGCCGGGCGGCTTCGTGCAGGCGACCGCCGAGGCGGAAGCGGTGATGGGCGAGCTGGTCTCCCAGCACCTGAAAAAGTCCAAGCGGGTGATCGATCTGTTTTCGGGCTCGGGCACCTTTGCGCTCAGGCTCGCCGCCCACAGCCATGTGCATGCGGTGGAGGCCGACGCGCCGTCGCTGGCAGCGCTCGACAAGGCGGCGCGGCGGGCGCAGGGACTGAAGCCGGTGAGCGTGGAAAAGCGCGACCTGTTCCGCCGGCCGATGATGGTGGCCGAGCTCAAGGCCTATCAGGGCCTGGTGTTCGACCCGCCGCGCGCCGGCGCGGAGGTGCAGGTCGCCGACATCGCCCGCTCCACCATCCCCCGCGTGGCCGCCGTCTCCTGCAACCCGGTGACGCTCGCGCGCGACCTCGAGATCCTGATTGCGGGCGGCTACCGGGTGCTGTCGGTGACGCCGATCGACCAGTTCCTGTGGTCGAGCCATGTCGAGGTGGTGGCGCTGCTGGAGCGGCCGAAGCGGTAGGGGGAGCGTCCGCTTGCTGTGCTGGCGAGCTCCCTTGTTTTCCGCCATGCCGGACTTGATCCGGCAGCACGCCCAAGTCCTTGGGCGAAAAGAGTCCTTTGACCCGGCCGACGCCGGGTCGCTGGATACCGGGTCAAGCCCGGTATGACGGAGGCGGGGTTTGCCGTCACCCGCGTGCTGCTCGTCATGCTGCCCCTGTCTTTCGGTGGAGTACCCGACGCGATGTCCGCTCTGCCCCCTCACCTGCAATTTCTAGCACTTAGCTTGCGCTAAGATGCTGAAATTGCTTCCTCTCCCCTCGGGGAGAGGAAGAATCGCGGACCCCTCGTCACCTCTCCTCGCCCCTCCAGGGAGAGGATACAAAATCGCGATCTTGGCGCAGCCAAGTCGCAGATTTTGTTGGTGAGGGGGCGATCGCGCCAATACCCTGCTCCCGCCCACGCCAAACCCCCGCGCGCGAAAATCTTCGCCGGCGGTGTGCTTCAGTCTCATGTCCGGGCGCAATCCGGACTTGCGGGGCGCGGGCCTCTGGCCCGGGGTGGCATAAGAAGTGGGCTTGGCGCAGTCGCCCGCGCCCCGCCGGTGAGGAATTGTCCCACGCCTTCCGGGCGCGGGCGGGCTCTTCTTCCTGCGAGGCGCGACGCGAGCCCTGGCGGTTGTGTCGCGTTCGATCCTTCGGGGACCGAACACCGCCCTCTCCCACCCGCGTGTGTCAGGCGCGGCAGGGACTTGCCGGGCCGGCGTTTGCGGTGACGCCGCTTACGATGCCCGGGCAGCCCGCCCGGACAGGGATGCGGATCAAACGCCGCCGGGTGAAGACCGTGCCGCCCTCCTGCCTCTCGTGCGAAAGGCGCGCGATGCACTTCCTGCACCCGGTTCCGGCCATTCGCGCGACAACCCTTGCCTGATCCACCACGATCCGGCAGGTCCCCGCGCTGGCCGGGGTGTACTCTTCGCAAGCTTCCGGCCCGCAGGTACGGCCCCCGCAAACCGGAACTCACCGCCTCCCGCCGGCGCGGGCTCCGTGTGCCCCGGCCATCCGTTGGGACGGAAGGTGAGGCAAGTATCGCATGGGGGGAAAGGGTGGGGAAAATTTTGGGGGGATTTTTTTGAGCCCGGCGCCAGCCTTTCCCAAAGACCCCTCCCCAACCCCTCCCCACAAGGGGGAGGGGCTCGGACCGCCGCTGGTCGCCTGCCATAGAGCCGGCATTTCTACAGGTTCTATATTCGAGATTGGAACAGCGGCCGATGCCGGGTTAAGCCCCTCCCCCTTGTGGGGAGGGGTTGGGGAGGGGAACTTTTTTGAAGCCGGAATTGAACAGCTTTGGGAATGGATGGTTAAAAAGGCGGAGAGGATTTTTTTGAAAGACAAATTGACTGGTTTGGGCGGGAGGCGGACTTTCGCGGTACTTTGCAGCTGCGTCAGCTGTGCGGGCCGAGCGACCGTTCGTTAGAACAATGATTGGCCATCCCAATTTGCGTTATGCGAAGGCTCGAAACGACATCTGCTTGCCTACAATAGCCATTGCGAAGAATATGCATTATCTATTGATATGGGGCATTTGCATGTCGGATTTTGATCAAGTCATTACAAACCGTGAGATACGGGCGCTGCGGCAGTCGCGCCCGTATCGGAATCTTCGAGAGGCTGTTGATCAGTGCAAGGCAGCTGGCCGAGATTTGCTAGGCAACGTCACAGCGGACGCTTATCCGAAGCTTCTTGAGCGATCAGTCATCATTACCTTCGTGACCCATGTTGAGGTGTACTTCAGAGACATGCTTGATGCTATTTTTAGGCAGTGTGACCCGGCGTTCTTCATCCCCAAGCTAAAGGACATTCACAACTACAAATACAACATCGAAGACCTGATCGACATCTATAAACGGCAGATTCATCCTCTCGAACTAGTTTCGAGTGATGCCTCTTTCCAAAGCATAGAAAAGATAGACAAGGTTTTTTCGAAGTTCGTAGGCAATAGTGTTTGGACGGAGGCGATTGACCTGAAGGTGCGAATTAAAGACATGCCAGAGACCGCTGTGTCATTTGAGCCGGAATATCTAAAGGCACTAGAAAGAGTGTTTTTTCTTCACCATGAATTGGTTCACAACCCTAGAAAAAACTTCATCTTCACGGCAGAAATTCTCAAAGATATTGACAACGCAGACGGCCTTCTGTTCGCGGTAGATGTAGTGCTTTGCAAGGTGTTAGCCGACCACGTTGACCCAGAACTGATCATTGCGGATGGCTTGGATGGCGAACCCTCTGGTCAAACCTAATTTTTTAGTACGGTGCTTGGCCGTCTCAATCAAACTAGCGACCTTGCGACGTACGCCTCTGCGCCATTGGGGTCGTTAGCGACCGGTGCGCCAGCCCGCGCTTTGGGCTATAAGCGTTCATACATTGATATGGGCCTAAACGTCAGCGCTGTGCCGAGAACACATTGCGGCAGGAACAGTGAAAAGCCCCACCCCCGCCGCTTGCCCAAACCCCCATCCCCCTCTACCACTCACCCCCTGTTCCTTCGCATCCGGGCCCGCCGTGACACGTATTGTCTTTCGCTCCCTCCTCCTGATCACGCTGGCCGCCGTACTCGCCGGCTGCACCGGCGTGGGCTATTATGCGGAGTCGCTCAATGGGCATTTGAGGATCATGGCGGCGCGGCAGGATGTGGCTCGACTGGTGGCCGATCCGGGGACGCCGGCGGAACTGAAGGCGCGGATGGAATCCGCCAGCGCGATCCGGCAGTTTGCCAGCGATGCGCTCGACCTGCCCGACAATGCGAGCTACCGGTCCTATGTCGACATCGGCCGCGATTATGTGACGGTCGCGGTCTATGCGGCGCCGGAATTCTCGCTGGCGCCGGTGGCGAAATGCTTCCCGGTGTTCGGCTGCGTGCCCTACCAGGCGTTTTTCTCGGTGGACAACGCAAGGAAGGCGGCGGCAGCACTTCAGGCTGAGGGGCTCGACGTCCATGTCTCGGGGGTGACGGCCTATTCGACGCTGGGCTGGACCAGCGACCCGCTGCTGTCGACCATGTTCCGCGACGACGAGACCTCGCTTGCGGCGCTGGTCTTTCACGAGCTCGCCCACAGCCAAGTCTATGTGCAGGACGACAGCGCCTTCAACGAGGGTTTCGCGACGGCCGTGGAGATCAGCGGCGTGCGCAGATGGCTGCGGGCTCAGGGCGACGCCGAGGGCCTGCGCCGCTACGAGGGGAGCCGCGCGCGCATGGCCGATTTCCTGGGCCTGATTGCCGAGGCCCGCAAGGAACTGCATGGCGTCTATAGCGGCCCGGGCACGGAGGCCGAGAAGCGGGCGGGAAAGCAAGCGGCAATCGAGCGGCTCCGGCAGCGCTACCGGCAGATTCGCGAGGCCCGCTGGAACGGATACAGCGGCTATGATGCCTGGTTCGCGGCGCCGATCAACAACGCCCGCCTTGCCGCAACCTCGGTCTACAACGACCTGGTGCCTGACTTCCTGCGGCTGTTCGAGCTCTGCGGGGGCGACTACGAGCGGTTTTACGCGGAGGTTGCTCGGATCGGCGGGCTGGACCGGGGTGAAAGGCAGGCTGCGCTGGAGGCGGTGAAGAGCTGCGAGTGAGGTGGCGGAATGGGCCAAAGGCTCGGCAAGCCAGAAGAAAGTCCCCTCCCCAACCCCCGCAGAAAGACCCCTCCCCACCCCCTCCCCACAAGGGGGAGGGGCTACAAGCGCCGCGGGTCGCCTGCCATGGAGCGAGCATTTCAACAGGTTCTATTTCGATATCTGAAATGCGGGCGATGCCGAATTAAGCCCCTCCCCCTTGTGGGGAGGGGTTGGGGAGGGGACTTGTTTTCAAGGACAGACTGCAGGGGATCCGAGAGAAACCGCCGCCCTACTTCTTGCGCGCCATGAAGGCCTGGAAGGCGGCGAGCGCTTCGGCGCTTTTCAGCTGCGCGGCGAACAGGGCGCCCTCGGCGCGGATGCGGGCGGTCACGGTGTCGGGGTCGGGCTTGACCAGGCGGCGGGCGATGGCGAGCGCCTTGGGTGGCTTTGCGGCCAGATGGCCGGCGGCGGCGAAGACTTCCGCTTCGAGATCTTCGGCGGAGACGGTCCTGAAGATCAGGCCGGCGCGCTCGGCCTCCTCGCCCGAGAACGGCAGGCCGGCGCAAAGCAGGGCGAAGGCCTTCTGGTGGCCCATGGAAGCGGGTGCCAGCAGGCTGGAGCCCGCCTCGGGCACCAGCGCCAGGTCGACAAAGGGGGTGTGGAAGCGCGAGTCGGGCGTGGCGAAGGTCAGGTCGCAATGCATGTGGATGGTGGCGCCGATACCGATCGCCAGGCCGTCGACGCCGGAGACGACCGGCTTGGTGAGCGTTGCCACCGTCACCAGGAAATCGAACACTTCCTCGCCCTTGGAGGCGCCCATGGCGACGGCCATGAAATCCTGCATGTCGTTGCCCGACGAGAACGCGCCGGGGGTGCCGAGCAGGACGTGCACCCGCACTGCCTCATCGGCCTCGCCGTCGGCGAGCGCCTTCGCCATCGCCGCATACATGGCGCGGGTGATGGCGTTCTTCTTGTCGGGACGGTTGAAGCGGATGACGTTCAATGCGCCAGCCACTCCCGCGCGCTCGGTGAGAATATGGTCGGTCATGGCTGTTCCCTCAAGGCTCGGGCCGGTGCGACGCCGGGTGCGGAAAGATCAGGCAAGCGCTGCGCTTGCGTTTTCAAGGATTGCCGCGCCGGCCGTGGCGCTCGACAGGAGCCCCTTGGTCTCGGGCGCCAGGTTGGCCGCGGCAAAGCGGGCAAGGGCCGCACGTCCAGGCGCTTCAGGGGCATCCTGGTCGGCCAGCGCGCCGCGCGCGAGCATGGCAACGCTGGCGGTCAGGCCGAACAGCCTCAGATAGGGCGTGGCGCCGGTCAGCGCGTCGCTCTGGCTGCCTGCGGCCATGGCCGACTGCATGTAGGCGGTGGCGGTCTCGAGGTCAGTGATGGCGGCATCGAGATGGCCTGCGACGCCGTCGAGTGCTGCGATGTTGGAGGCGCGGGCAGCCTCGGCGTCGGCCTTGAAATCGGCGATCAGCTTCGCCACCGTCGCGCCGCCCGACAAGGGCAGCTTGCGGGTGACGAGGTCGATCGCCTGGATGCCGTTGGTGCCCTCGTAGATCGGCGCGATGCGGGAATCGCGCAGCAGCCGGGCCGCACCGGTCTCCTCGATGAAGCCCATGCCGCCATGCACCTGGACGCCAAGCGAGGCCACTTCCATGCCGATGTCGGTGGCAAACGCCTTGGCGATCGGCGTGATCAGGCCGGCGCGTTCGGACCAGGCTTTCGCCTCGTCGCCCTCGGTGACATGGGCCATGTCGAGCGCCTCGGCGCAGGAATAGCAGAGGGCGCGCGCGCCTTGCGTCAGCGCCTTCATGGTCATCAGCATGCGCGCGACATCGGGATGCTCGATGATCGGGCTCATGCCCTCGCCTGTGAAGCCCGGCGCGCGGCCCTGGGTGCGGTCCCTGGCGTAGGCGATGGCCTTCTGGGTGGCGGTCTCGGCGATGGCCACGCCCTGCATGCCGACGGCGAGACGGGCATTGTTCATCATGGTGAACATGCAGGCGAGGCCGCGGTTTTCCTCGCCGATCAGCCAGCCGATGGCGCCGGGCGCATCACCAAACTTGCCGTCGCCATAGATCATGGTGCAGGTGGGGGAGGCATGGATGCCGAGCTTGTGCTCGATTCCCGAGCAGAACACGTCGTTGCGGTCGCCCAGCGAGCCGTCATCACCGACGAAGAATTTCGGCACCAGGAACAGCGAGATGCCGCGGGTGCCGGCCGGCGCATCGGGCAGCCGGGCGAGCACCAGATGGATGATGTTGTCGGTGAAATCATGCTCGCCATAGGTGATGTAGATCTTCTGGCCGAAAATCCGGTAGGTGCCGTCGCCCACGGGTTCGGCGCGGGCCTTCAGCGCATTGAGGTCGGAGCCTGCCTGCGGCTCGGTCAGGTTCATCGTCCCCATCCACTCGCCGGTGACGAGCTTTTCGAGATATTTGGCCTTGAGCTCGTCGGAAGCGTGCTTGTCGAGCGCCTCGACCGCGCCCATGGTCAGGGTCGGGCCGATGCCGAAGGCGAGCGAGCCGGAATTCCACATCTCGAGGGCGGCCACCGACAGGAGCATCGGCAGGCCCTGCCCGCCGAACTCCTCGGGTCCGGTGAGGCCGTTCCAGCCGCCGGCGATCCAGTTCTGGTAGAGGTCCTTCCAGCCCGGCGGCGTGGTGACCGCGCCGTCCTTGAGGATAGCTCCATGGGTGTCGCCGATCTCGTTCAAGGGCGCGATCTCGTCGGTCGCGAACCGGCCGGCCTCGGCCAGGATGGCGTCGACAAGGTCCTCGCCGAGATCGCCGAACCGGCCGGCCTCGAGCGCCTTGCCAAGGCCCGCGACGGATTTGAGCGTGTGGGCAATTTCCTCTACCGGCGCGCGATACATGTGATCTCCTCCCTCGGGTCAGACTGTCAGTGCGACGCAAACATCACCGTGCAATGGCTAAGTGGTTTTTACGTAAACGTCAATTTGAGAGATGGAATTCGGCGCTCCCATTGCAAGGCCCCGCGGCACGAATTGGACGCACGGCGTGTACTGGTCAAGTGACCTGCAAGCGCCACGAGAGCCCTGCCGCGCGGCACGGACCAGGATGGGCGGATACGGCGGCCGTGCGACTGGCCGCCGTCAGCCGGTCTCAAGGTTCCGGCTCAGAGAAACGGCTTTGTTGCGTCCATCCGGCGCGGCTGATAGAGCGACCTCTGGCATACTGGACAGACCATGGCGCGCATTCTCCCAATCCTCGATCCCGCCGCGATTCCGCTGGCACTCGAAGCCCTGCGGCGGGGCGAGCCCGTGGCCGTGCCCACCGAGACCGTCTATGGACTGGCCGCCGACGCCACCAATCCGGACGCGATCGCCCGCATCTACGAGGCCAAGGGACGCCCGCGCTTCAACCCGCTGATCTCGCATGTGTCCGATCTCGACATGGCCAAGACGCATGTCACGTTCTCGCCGCTCGCGGAAAGACTTGCCGCGGCCTTCTGGCCCGGCGCGCTGACGCTGGTGCTGCCGCTCAAGGACAGCGGCCGGATCCACCCGCTGGCCACCGCCGGGTTGTCGACCGCAGCGGTCCGGATGCCGGAGGGCTTTGCGCGCGACCTGATCGCAGCCTTCGGCGATCCCCTGGCGGCGCCGAGCGCCAACCGGTCTGGCCGCGTCAGCCCGACATCGGCGCGTCATGTCGCGGAGGATCTCGGCGACCGGATCGGTCTTATCCTGGATGGCGGGCGCTGCCGGATCGGCGTCGAATCGACCATTGTTGCGGTCGAAGACGATCGCCTGCGGCTGCTGCGTCCCGGCGGCATCGCGGCGGAGGCCATAGAGGTCGTCGCGGGCTTTCCAATCGAACGGCATGCCGCCCGATCGGGAGAGGCCGTGATCGCGCCGGGCATGCTGGTTTCCCACTACGCGCCGAACGCGGCGGTGCGCCTGAACGTCACCGAAGTCAGGCCGGGCGAAACGGTGATCCGGTTCGGCGGAACGCCGCTCGCCGGCGAGGACCAGGCCGGGTTGATCCTCGACCTGTCGCCGTCGGGCGACCTGCGCGAGGCCGCCGCGAACCTGTTCGCCTTTCTCAAGCGGGCCGATGCCCCGGGCGCCGGCTCGATTGCCGTGGCGCCAGTGCCGGGGCACGGCCTCGGCGAGGCCATCAACGACCGCTTGAGCCGCGCCGCCGCGCCACGCGATTGAGACCGGACGCGCCAGCGCCGCCGAATTCACCGCCCCCAACGCTCCCGTCTTGTTGCCGCTCCCCGGGTTCCCTGTTCCGGACCAGCAAGGACGCAGTCTCCGGCAGGCGTGCAGGGCAGCCGTTGTCTGTATTCATCAGTAAGCAGCCGCAACCGGCGGTGTCGGGTACCCTTTCTTAACCAGGCTTTGCATTAGACTGCTTCAGCAAGCCCCGAAAGCTACTCCTTAACAATCGATTTACCCCGCACCATTAGATTTCAGCGAATTCATTTCCCAGGCCAAGAATGCGGCTTCGACATCAAGGGCAATCAAATGGGCGCAGCACAAGACAAGTTTTCACAACTCCTGACCTGCAAGCGCGGGAATTTCGCCATGATCACGGCGATCCTGGCTCCCGCACTGCTTGCATCGGCGGGTCTGGCTGTCGACTACGTCAATCTGGCGAGCGCCAAGGCCGAATTGCAGAACTCTGTCGACGCTGCGGTCATCGCCGTGTCACGCAAGGACGTTGCTGATCAGGACCGCTCCGCCGTCTTCGGCGAGATGCTGAGCGCCCAGTTGGCATCAAACGCCCATATCACCCTGATTGACAAGAAGGTGGAGCAGACTGTCGGTGCCAACTTCATCCGGACGGATGCCCGCGCGACGGCCAGTGTGCCGCTGATGTTCATGGGCAAATTGATGCCCAACAAGGTTTCGGTGGTCGCGTCGACGACCTTCTCGACACGAAGCATCGAGATCGCGATTGCCCTCGACAACACCGGCTCCATGGGAGCGGGCGGCATTTCGGCCCTGAAGGACGCCTCGCATGCTCTGGTGGATGCGCTCGGCGAGATCAACACGGCCCAGCAGAGCCTGAAGGTCGGTCTCGTCCCGTTCGTGACCTCCGTCAACGTGAAGGGCGAAGGCTTCTCCAACACCTGGATCGATGAAGAGGGGAAATCGCTCTACAATGGCTGGACATTCCTGAACCACGGCCAGAGAACGAGCCGAAAGGCCGCAGGGCACAGCAACGGCGAATTTGGTGGCGGAGACTATCCGCACCATCTCAACCTGTTTGCCTGGTCCGGCACCACCTGGAAAGGCTGCGTCGAAGCGCGGCCGGTTCCCTACAACACGGATCTCACCCCGCCTGATTCCGCCAATCCCGACACGTTGTTCGTGCCCTATTTCGCACCCGACGAACCTGGAGGCCGGATTAACAAAGGCGGCAACAGCGGTACATCCTTCAACAATTCCTGGCTCAATGACGGCGTTTCTGGCGACATTGAGGACGTTCAGCGCTCGGTCACCAAGTACAAGACCCAGAGTCCCGTGATCGCCAATCACAATGACACGGCCGGCCCGCTGACCCTTGGACCCAACCGCGCCTGTCCGACGCCGATCGTGCCGCTGACCAGCGATATCTCGAAGGTCCGCACCGGCATCGATGCAATGCAGTTCTGGAACGGATCGGGCACCAATATTGCGGAGGGTCTGGCCTGGGGCTGGCGCGTTCTTTCGCCCGATGCGCCCTACACCGAGGCAGTCCCCTACAATCCCGAGGCCGCGTCGAAGATCCTGGTCATCATGACCGACGGCACGAACGTCTCCTATGGATCATCGGGTACCATCAACAAGTCGGACTACGGCTCCTACGGATTTCTCAGCGATGGCCGCATCAACTCGGCCACCACGCAGTCGAATGCGGAAGCCTACCTGAACACCTCGACGGCAAACATGTGCGTCGCCATCAAGAAGCTCGGCATCGAAGTCTACACGGTGATCTACAAGACGACCGCGTCATCGGTGGTGAATCTCTTCTCCAATTGCGCAAGCCGCAAGGAGAACTTCTTCATGGCCAAGGATGTCGTGTCCCTGAAGCAGGCCTTCGCGGCGATCGGGCAATCGGTGGCGGGCGTCCGGATCAGCAACTGAGGGGTTCGTGACCACGCGAACCGCGCCCATGGCGAGGACGGCCCGGCAATCCCGGCCGTCGCTGCGGGCCATGGCCCGATCACACTGACGGATGCGGGATTGTCCACGCCCGATCGGCGCCGGCGCGCGGGACGACGCGTCCTTGACACGGGCGCATAACCGCCACGTCTCCAACACCTCTCGACTTGCGGCCTGCGCGGAGATAGATGGTTGTCGATGCCAACGCCCTTGACCGATTCCACGCTGATTGCCCGTTTTGCCGACATTACCGGCGGGCGGAACGCCCTGACGGCCGATGCCGACATTGCGCCGCATCTGGTTGAGTTGCGCGGCCTTTACAAGGGCGAAAGCCCGCTGGTTCTGCGCCCGGGCTCGACGCAGGAAGTCTCGGCGATCCTGCGGCTGGCCCATCAGACCAATACCGCGGTGGTGCCGCAAGGCGGCAATACCGGGCTGGTCGGCGGACAGTCGCCGCGTCCGGGACAGGGCGAAATCGTGCTGTCGCTGGCACGGCTCAACAAGATCCGGTCGCTCGACACGGTGGGCCAGACGATGGTGGCGGAGGCCGGCGTCGTGCTTGCCCAGGCGCAGCAGGCGGCCAGCGACGAGGGACTGCTGTTTCCGCTGTCGCTGGGATCGGAAGGCTCTTGCCAGATCGGCGGCAACCTCTCCTCCAATGCAGGCGGAACCGCCGTTCTCGCCTATGGCAACATGCGTCAGCTCTGCCTGGGTCTCGAGGTGGTGTTGCCGGACGGCGAGATCTGGGACGGGTTGCGCGCGCTCAAGAAGGACAACACCGGCTACGATCTGCGGGATCTGTTCATCGGCGCGGAAGGCACGCTCGGCGTGATCACCGCTGCGGTGCTGAAACTGTTTCCGGCGCCGCGCGGGCACGAAACCATCTATGCCGGCGTTGACGATCCCGGAACCGCGCTCAAGCTGTTCCGCATGGCGCAGGATCTTTGCGGCCCGTCGCTGACCGGTTTCGAGCTGATGCCGCGCATCGGCATCGAATTCACCACCAGGCATATCGAGGGCGTGCGCGATCCGCTTTCCGAGCCGCATCCGTGGTACGCGCTGATCGACATTTCATCGGGCCAGTCGCAGGAAGCGGCGCGGGCGATGCTGGAGGATCTGTTCGTCGCCGCCGACGAGCAGGGACTGATCCGCGACGCCGCGGCGGCGGAAAACGAAAGCCAGCGCCAGGCATTCTGGAAACTCCGGGAATCCATGTCCTGGGCGCAGAAGCCCGAGGGCGGCTCGATCAAGCACGACGTGTCGGTGCCGGTGGCGAAAGTGCCGGAGTTCCTCGCCCGCGCCGACCGCGCCGTGTTGCAGGTCATGCCGGATGCGCGCATCTGCGCCTTCGGGCACATGGGCGACGGCAATATGCACTACAACATCTCCCAGCCCTCAGGCGCCGACACCCAGGCCTTTCTGGCGCGCTGGAAGGAAATGAACAGGGTCGTGCATGGAATAGTGCTGGAGCTGGACGGGTCGATCTCGGCCGAGCATGGCATCGGTCAGCTCAAGCGCGACGAGCTTGCGGCGATCCGCTCCCCCGTCGAAATGTCGCTGATGCACAGGATCAAGCAGGCGTTTGACCCCAAAGGCATCATGAATCCGGGCAAGGTGGTTGCTTCCCGGTAACCTTTCCAAAATGGAAATGGGACGGTCGGGGTTCGCTAACCATTTGCCGAGCATAGCTTTTCTTAACCCAGTATTTTAAGCCGCCGGGAACGGCATTTTGGCATGTTGCGTCATGTGAGAGGGCGAAAAGCCCCGAATGAGAAGACCGGATAACCGGCTCTCAAGAGTTACAGAGGCGATAGACATGACCAACACCGTATTGAAGCCCGTCTGGGCCGGATTCGAGTTGCGACTAGATCCGGGCAATTTTCCGCAACGCGTGTCCTACGCGGCGCGCGACGAGCGTGACGAGGTGTCCGTGACGCTTGACAGCCGCGGGGCCGTCATCCGCAAGGTGCTGACGAAATCCGGGCTGCCGCTGTCGATTGCCCTGCCCGCCCGCGCCTTCAAGGGCGTCGCGGCTCGGGCCATCGACCATGGCGACGGCACCGTGACGGTAACACTGGAGCTGCACCATACCGACGTCGCGCTGTGCGTGCCGCTGCTGGTCGCCCATGACCTCGACGACATCGCCGCCGATTGGCGCGCCTGGGCGGAGCTCTACAGCCTGCCGATGATGATGGTGGAGGCAGATGGCGTGGCCCGCCCGCTCGAGGACGGATCGCTGCAGCAGGCCGCCTCTCCCTCGCGCCGCCGCCGGCACCACCAGATCGCCGACCGCCGGCCGCGCTTCCTGGTGCGCCGGACCACCGGCAAGATGGGTTTCCGCATGAAGATCGAAGGCCGCGAGATCATCGCGCGGCGTTAAGACCCAAATCCACAGACGAGGAGAAGCCCGGTTGGCGGAAACGGCGGCCGGGCTTTTCCGTTCAGACGAAAAGCGCGGCGATGAGACCCAGAAAGACGATCAGGCCGACATGGCTGTTGGCCTTGAACAGCTTGAGGCATTGATCGGCGTCATCGATGTCGATCACCTTGATCTGCCAGGCGAGCAGAGCGACTGCGATCGCCAGACCGGCAAAAGCGGGCCAGGCGACGCCTGTCAGGACGAAGGCTGTCGCCGCCACGGCGGTGAAGATGCCATAGAACACAACGAGCCAGATCTTCGTGTTCTCGCCAAACAGGCGCGCGGTGGAGCGCACCCCGACCAGCGCATCGTCTTCCTTGTCCTGATGGGCATAGATCGTGTCATAGCCAATGGTCCAGGCAATGGCGCCCGCATAAAGCAGCACCGGCGGCCATGCCAGGTCGCCGAAGATCGCCGCCCAGCCCATCAGCGCACCCCAGGAAAAGGCAAGGCCCAGGAAGAACTGCGGCCAGTCGGTGAAGCGCTTGGCGAAGGGATAGATGGCGACGATAGCGAGCGAGGATATGCCGAGCAGGATCGAAAACCAGTTGAACTGGATGAGCACGATCAGTCCCACCAGCGCCTGGACGACCAGGAAGGCCGTCGCCGCCATGCGCGAAATCCGCCGCGACGGCAAGGGCCGCGACCGGGTCCGCGCCACCTTGGCGTCGATCTTGTAATCAACCAGATCGTTCCAGGTGCAGCCTGCGCCGCGCATGGCGATGGCGCCGGTCATGAACAGGAACAGGTGCCAGAGCGTGAGCGCCGGGAACCAGACCGTTTCAATGTTGGTGGGCGCGCTTGCGACATTGGCCGCCAGCGCCGCCGACCAGAAGCACGGCCACATCAGCAGCTGCCAGCCGATCGGGCGGTCCCAGCGGGCGAGCTGGGCATGCGGCCACAATGCCCTCGGCAGCACCCGGTACACCCAGTTGCCCGAGGGCGCATCGGCAACCCGGGCGTTGGCTTCAGGGATCGGATTTCGTGCAGCGGACATGATCCGACTGTTGCCACCCGGAGCGGGGCTGGTCAAGACAGCTCACGCAGGTTCCCCGAAACCAGGCGCCTGCGCCACAAGGCCGGAGCGTGATATCTCAGTCCGCCAGAAAATCACGGCTGAAGGCCGCGATCGTGTCCAGCAACAGACCGCCATCGTCGCGGCCCACGCGCTGCGACAGCGCCGCGCGCGAAATCTCAAACACGGCCTTATCCTCCGGCCGGTCCGCGGCGAGCCGCCTGAACCCCATGCTCCACTCCGAAAACAGCCGTCGGTCGGACTGCTGCTCGACCAGCACCATGAAATTGCGATGCCTGTCGTCGCGTGCGATTCGCGCGGCGAGCGACTTCACCTTCTGGGCCTCTCCCTCCAGAACCTGGATAAAGACGCCATCGGCCCACAACAGCATGCCGGTGATGTCCAGGCGTTGATTGTTGTGCCTTGAGGTGTCGAGAATGTTCTCGAGATCGGCGTCTGACATGGGGCGCGACGCGCCGCTGACGTAGAGAAGTTCAATCATCTTAAGTGGCAATGTAATTCATCGGTTGGCGGGTGAAATATCAAAAACGGTGAGGTGAAGGAATGCGGAAACGGGAAAAAAGTTCCGGCATGATTCCTTGTTCCCAGCGCTCCAGAGGCTCACCATTGTGTTCTGTGCTTGACCCGGCTGCGATGTTTTCCTAACCCGGGGCCAGCAAGGCTTGACCGCCGTCCACACGCCTGGAGACCATCGATGATGAATGTGCTGTTGATCGGCTCTGGCGGCCGCGAACATGCGCTGGCCTGGAAGATCGCCCAGTCGCCGCTCATCGGCACGCTTCATGCGGCGCCGGGCAATCCCGGCATTGCCGAGCATGCGGTGCCGAGCGCGCTTGATCCGTTCGACCACGAAGCCGTTGTGAGCTTCTGCCGCGACACGGCGATCGACCTGGTGGTGGTCGGCCCCGAAGCGCCGCTGGTGGCGGGGCTCGCCGATGCGCTGGGCGAGGCCGGCATTTCTGTGTTCGGGCCATCGGCAAAGGCCGCTCAGCTTGAAGGCTCCAAGGGCTTCACCAAGGATCTGTGCGCGCGCGAAAACATTCCCACCGGGGCCTATCAGCGGTTCAACAACGCGCCCAAGGCCAAGGCCTATGCGCGGGCGCAGGGCGCGCCGATCGTGATCAAGGCCGACGGGCTCGCAGCCGGCAAGGGCGTGACCGTGGCGATGAGCCTCGATGAAGCGCTGGCGGCGATCGATGATTGCTTCGAGGGCGCCTTTGGCGAGGCCGGCGCCGAAGTGGTGGTCGAGGAATTTCTGGGTGGCGAGGAGGCGAGCTTCTTCTGCCTCTGCGACGGCACCACCGCCCTGCCCTTCGGCACGGCGCAGGACCACAAGCGCGTCGGCGACGGCGACACCGGCCCCAACACCGGCGGCATGGGGGCCTATTCGCCCGCGCCGGTGATGACGCCGGACCTGATCGCCCGCACCATGGACGAGATCATCGAGCCGACCATGCGCGGCATGGCGGCGATGGGCGCGCCGTTCACCGGCGTGCTCTATGCCGGGCTGATGATCGACGAGAGCGGCCCAAGGCTGATCGAATACAATGCGCGCTTTGGCGATCCGGAATGCCAGGTGCTGATGATGCGGCTCAAGGGCGATGTGCTGCCGCTGCTCAAGGCCGCCGCCGAGGGCAGGCTGGCGGAGGTCTCGGCCGACTGGCGCGACGAGGCGGCGCTGACCGTGGTGATGGCGGCAGAAGGCTATCCCGGCACGCCCAGGAAAGGCACGGCGATTTCAGGCCTCGCCGCGGCCGAGGCAACCGGCGCCAAGGTGTTTCACGCCGGCACAGCGCTGATAGACGATCAACTCGTGGCCAATGGCGGGCGGGTGCTCAATGTCACGGCGCTCGGGCCGGATGTCACCAGCGCGCAGGCGAAGGCCTATGCGGCGGTTGACGCGATCGACTGGCCGGGCGGCTTCTGCCGCCGCGACATCGGCTGGCGGGCAGTCGAGCGCGAAGGCAAAAATTAACCCGGCGTTTACCGCTTCCAAAAACCGGATCGTAACGGCCCGTTGCTAGTATGCATGCTCCAGACCCGGAGATTTCCGGCGAGAACGGGAGTATGCGCCATGCTGAGAGTGATGATTGCCGCCATCTTGTGCGCCGGCGCCGGAGCGGCCAGCGCCGGCTCGATCGAACCGTTCAAGGCGACAACGAGCACCCGGACCAGCATTGTCGAGGTGGGCTGCCCATCCTGCGCGCGAGACGCCAGGGAGAAGGCCGCTGAAGAAGCGCAGATCAAGCTCGCACCGGGCGAACAGATCGTCGAGGTGCGCAATGTCGACGGCGAGATGATGATCTACCGCACCGAAAACTGGCTCGGTGGTTCGCCCGTCACCATGGTCCGCAGGGCCAGCGAGCTGGACCTGATTGCGCTGGGCGTGGCCGTGCCGGAAGACAAGCTGACGGCTGAGGCCGACACACCGGCCGGCAGCCAAGCCGAGCCGCCGGTCACAGTCGAGACCGCATCCGAACCGCCGCTGTTCGAGCCGGTCATTGCCAACACCGCACCCGGCATCGACAAGGATACCAAGACCTCCGCGCTCGGCGAAAAGACCGTCGAGCCGCTGGATACTTCGACATTCGAGTTGCGGCTCAACTGAAGCCAGACATACCGGATGGGCCCCACCCCGTCCCTGCCCCGCAAGCCCTCGTCCGGGTCCGCGATGGCACCCAGCCGGCGCCCACCTCCAGGGGTCGCCGGCTTCGGGTATTGTGGCCTCCCGGCCTTTGATTTCAGTCCCGGCCAGGGCAGAGACCCGTTGTCCGGCACTCCAGGCCGGGACAGGCGATCCGCGCCTGAGGCAGTTCGCGCGCAGGCCTTAATGCAGACATGGTCGGTCGTTACTGTTTGAAAGGCGCATTGCATGATATGTCGTGGTTCGCCGAATTCCGACTGTGCGAGGCAATGTGTCGAAATCCCGAAATGATACCTCTGAATGGGGGTATGACGTATTGCGCCGCGCCATAGATGCGGCCGGCGTTTCCTTGTGGAAATGGAACGTCGAGACCGATGAGTTTGCGATGGATGACCGGGGCTATGAGCTTTGGGAGGTGACGGCGGGACCGGAGCTCTCGTTCGAGCACCTGTCCGCAAAGATTCATCCGGCGGACCGGGACCGGGTGAGCGCAGCGTTTGCCGCCACCAGGGCCACCGTCGGCTCCTACGAGATCGATTTCCGCACCAAGTCGGGGCCGCATGTCAGGTGGATCTCCGCACGCGGACAAGGCGACGACGCCGGAATCGTGAACGGCGAGGTCACCGGCATCTTTATCGACATCACCGACCGCAAGCAGGCGGAAGAGGGCCATGAACTGCTGGCGGGCGAGATGAGCCACCGGGTCAAGAATCTGCTCGCCATCGCCACGAGCCTGACCCGGATCACCTCACGCTCGTCGTCCTCGATCGAGGACATGACCAAGCAGCTGATGAACCGCCTGACGGCGCTCGACCGCGCCCATGATTTGGTGCGGCCGCTGCCGGGCGACGAAGGCAAGTCGGCGCTGCTTGGCGACATCTTCACCGTGCTGCTGGCGCCCTATGACGACGAGGACGAGTTTGCGGGACGCATCCGCGTGGCGGTTCCACGCATGGGGGTCGGCCACGCTACTGCAACAGCGCTGGCGCTGATCGTGCACGAACTGGCGACCAACTCAGTCAAATACGGCTCGCTCTCTGCGGAAGGGTATATCGACGTTTCCGGCTCGATGGCCGGGGACGACGTGGAGATCCGCTGGGCGGAAAAGGGCGGGCCGGAAGTGACGTCTCCGCCTGATATGAAAGGCTTCGGCAGCAGCCTCGTGCGCAGGACCATCGAAGGCCAGCTCGGCGGCTCGGTCAGCTACGAATGGTCAAAGGGCGGCGCGCATGTGACCATGCTGATCAGCAGCGAGCAGATCTCCAGATAGGCCGTTCTCCCAGCGTCTCACCAGGTGAACGTTCCGTTGCGTCAGCCGGCGATCCTGGAGAAGTCGGCAACCGCGCCGGTGGCATCCCGGATCATGGCAAGCAGCGCGAGGCGATTGGCCCTGACAGCCTCGTCCTCGGCATTGACCAGCACGGCCTCAAAAAAGACGTCCACCGGTGCCCGCAAGCCCGCAAGCGCGCCCATGGCGGCGGCATAGTCTTCCGTCTCGATGGCCTGCGAGGCCTGGGCGACAGACTGCGTCACCGCGTCATGCAGGTTCCGCTCAGCGTCGAGTTCGAACAGCGCCGGATCGACCGCCTCGGCCACCTGCGTGCCCTTCTTCTCCTCGGCGGCGAGAATGTTGGCGGCGCGCTTGGTTCCGGCCAGCAGGTTCTGGCCGTCCTCGGTGTCGAGGAACGCGCCAAGGGCCGCGACGCGGCGGGTGATGTCGAGCAGGTCATCGGAGGCTGGCGTGATCACCGCGTCGATCAGATCGTGGCGGGCGCCCTGGTCGCGGAGATAGACCTTCAGGCGGTCGTGGAAGAAGGAGAGGAGATCGTTTAGACGGTCTATTTCCCAATCTAAGGGTGGAAACTTTAGGTCAACGTCTAGCTTTGAAGCTTTCGGTCGCCCCGCCTCTTTGGCGATAGAATCAAGTAGGAGGACGAACTCGCCTGCAAGAAGATGTGTAGCCAAAGCAGCACCGAATCCCGAAACGGTACGGTACATGTGGATCATGGCACGGCGTCCGGCAAGCACGAAGATATCGGAGCATTTCATCCGGATCCCATTCTCCACCATAATCCGGATCACGCCCAGCGCTGCCCGTCGCAGCGCATAGGGGTCCTTCGAGCCGGTCGGCTTCTCGTCGATGGCCCAGAAGCCCACCAGCGTGTCGAGCTTGTCGGCGAGCGCGACGGCGATCGAGACCGGATCGGTGGGCACCTGGTCGGACGGGCCTTGCGGCTTGTAGTGTTCCTCGGCGGCGCGGGCGACGCTCGCCTCCTCGCCCTGGAGGCCCGCATAGATGCGGCCCATGACGCCCTGCAGCTCGGGGAATTCGCCGACGACTTCGGTGGTGAGATCGGCCTTGGCCAGCAGGGCTGCACGACGCGCAAGCGCGGGGTCCGCGCCGACCACCGGCGCCAAGTCCTCGGCCAGTTTCGCAATCCGGTTGATCCGCTCGCCTTGCGTGCCAAGCTTGGCGTGGAAGGTGACGCCAAGATGGTCGAGCTTGGCCATGCGCTGGTCGAGCGGCTTGGCGAGATCGAGACCGAATTTTTCGGCCGACGATTCCAGCGCGGCGAGATCCGGCAGGTTGGCCTGGTCGGTGGTCCAGAAATAGAGCGCGTCGGAGAGACGGGCGCGAACCACCTTGGCGTTGCCGTGGGCGATCTCGTGGCCGCCGTCGCTGGCCTCGATATTGGCGACCAGAATGAACCTGTTCGACAGGCCGCGGCCGGGCCGTCTGAGCACAAAGCATTTCTGGTTGGTCTTGATGGTCAGCCGGATGATGTCGTCGGGGATCGCCAGGAAGTCCTCCTCGAACTCGCCCATCAGCACCACCGGCCATTCGACCAGGCCCGAGACCTCGTCGAGCAGGGCCTCGTCCTCGACCAGTTCGAGCCCGGAGGCGAAGGCGAGATTCTGCGCATCCGTCCGGATGATCTCCTTGCGCCGCTCGGCGTCGAGCACCACCTTGGCGCGCTCGAGCTTGTCGACATAATCATCGAAACGGCGCACGGTGAAGCTGTCCGGTGCATGGAAGCGATGGCCCGAGGTGGTGTTGCCGGCGGTGAGCCCGTCAATCTCGAAACGGATGACGGTCGGCTCCTCGGTTTCCGGGCCGAAGGTGCAGATGATCGACTGCAGCGGCCGCACCCACCTCAGCGCTTCCGGGCCCTTGCCCTCGACACCTTGATAGGTGAGCCCCTTGGGCATCGAGGCCTTGCCCCAGCGCATGGATTTCGGCCAGGAAAAGCCGCGGATAATGCCGGGCATCACATCAGCAATGATCGCTTCGGCGTCGCGGCCGGGCCTGGAAATGTGGGCGACGTAGAAATCGCCCTTCTTGGGGTCGGTGTGGACATGGGCCTCGGAGATGTCGTTCAACCCGGCCTTGCGCATGAAGCCCGCCAGCGCCTGCTCGGGCGCCTTGGTCGACGGGCCCTTGATCTCTTCGTTTTCGTCCCTGGACCGTGCGGTCAGGCCGCGAATGTCGAGCGTCAGCCGCCGCGGGGTCCAGTATTCGCGCGCCGCCTCGTAGGTCAGTCCCGCCTCGACCAGCCCATCGGTCACGGACTTGCGCAGATCGCCCGCCGCCTTTCGCTGCATGCGGGCGGGTATCTCTTCGGAGCGAAGTTCAATCAGTAGATCAGGCATCACTTCGCCTCCACAATCGGCAAGGCGCGCATGCCGGTTCTGGCTTTGCCCCTCCTCACGGCTTCGCCGTTGCGGGCGAGCGGGCGGGCGGGTATCTCTTCGGAGCGAAGTTCAATCAGAAGATCGGGCATGGGACTTTCCGGAAATTGGATTTCGGGCGGGACTTAGCAAGCCACGTCCGAAATGTCATCCGTCGAATGAGTTGCGATTGCCGGAAACAGACCGGCTCCGGGATTGGCGACCTACCAGCCGCCGCCGCCACCGCCGCCACCGCCACCGCCGGACGAGCCGCCGCCAGAGGAACCTGACGAACTCTTGGGCGCGGGCATGGAGGCCGCCATCGCCGACGACACGGCGGCAACCGAGGACGCCGCCGCAGCCCCGATATTGCCCGGCGACCAGGAACTGCCGTGGTACCATTGCGGCCGGTAGGTGTCCGCCCGCTCCGGCGCGATGCGCGACAATTGTGCGGCCCAGGCTTCCGACCAGGGTTTTTCGACGCCGAGGCCCGCGGCATAGGGCAGGAACCGCTCGAACAGCTCTTCCGACATCTCGGGCGCGTCACGCATGTTGAGCCGGTTGGTCTCCGCCGTTTCCAGATAGAGCTTGAAGCCCTCGATGTCGGTGAGCACCTTGGCGCCAATCTGCGTGGGCGCGCCGATCAGCCAGATCATGGCGATCATGACGGCGCTTCCGAAGATTACCAATGCGCCGGCGAGCTGGTAGACCGGCATATCGCCCGGAACCACGACGACCAGAACGCCAATCACGAACACGGCGGCGCCCACAAGGAACAGCACGGCGCCGATGATGCGGCTGCCGATGCCCGGCTCCTTGAACAGCGACCGCCCGGCCACCCACATGCCGCCGCCAAACAGCGAGGTCATCAGCACCGGGATCAGATAAAGGATGCCGTCGTCCGGCGGGTTCTGCAGCACCAGTCCGATGACGAAGGCAACGATTGCGACGATGGCGCCGAGAATCAGCCAGCCCAGATTGGACTTGTAGTAGCGGCCCGCATATTCTTTCGAGATGGCCGACCGCAGGTTCGATCCGGCGCTTTGCAGGGTCGGACCATTGTGCTTGTCGAGGACGATCTTCTGCCGGTTCTCAAGAAGCCCGGCATACAGGGCCCGTTCTCCCGGCGGCAGGCCGGGCGCGCCCGGCGCATCGGCCTTCGGCCCGCGCTGCAGTGTGACCGTGCCATGGGCGTCCTCGTCAATCACCAGGAAGCGCTTGACGCCAAGCGACAGCAATGCAGCGATGAACGGCAGGTCGATGCCCTTCCCGCCGGTGCGGAACCCGTTGAAATGCGCAAACGACAGCGCCGCGGGCGAGAGCTTTTCAGGCGGGTGAAACAGCGGAATGACCGGCGGCGATGGCGGGTCGCGCCCCACCCTGTTCCAGACATAGAGAAAGTAGACCGGCACTCCGAGCCAGACGAGGATCATCAGAAAGATGCCGGAATTGGCGCCCAGCTGGGTGAAAAACCCTCCCTCGTCAGGCGTGACCACGCCCTTGGTGAAGCCAACGGCGATGGTCATGCCTTCCTCGGCGCCGAGCGTCCGGGTCGTCTCGAACCGGACTTCGGAACGACCTTCACCGGAGGCGGCGTAATCCTTGCCTTCGGCGCCGAACGGGCCGGTATAGGCGGCAAGCTGTTCGGCGCGGGCGCCCTCGGGCAGTTGCACCCGGGCCTCGGCCGACAGGATCGGAAAACTCCAGAAATTGCCGGTGACGTTCCAGTAGAGCTCGTCGTAATCGTCGAAGTAGCGCAATTGCCGGGTGGTCGTGTAGCGGATCGTGTAGGTGTGCTCGCCACGCGGAATGAGGATATCCGCATCCCCGATATAGATCCGCAGAAAGCGTCCCAGCCATTCGGTGCGGTGGGTTGCGGGCTCGCCATTGTGCAGGACCTCGATCAGATCGAAGCCGTTGCTTGCCCACAGGCCCCATTCATCGACTGCACGAAGTGGAATATCGCGAAAAATGCCGCGGCGGATGGCGTTGCCCTCGGCATTGACCGTAATGGTCTCGGTCACCTCGAGCGAGGAATCGTCGTTGACCTGGATATCGGCGATGAACGAGCGGATTTCCTCGCGCGCCATCGCCGCCTGCGGGGCGATGGCCACCAGGCACAAGAGCACGGCTGCAAGCCAACGCTTCATCGGTCAACCCCTCCCCGAGACGTCGGTATTATTGAAATGAAACCTTCGGCACCGCGCGGTCGGCTTCATCCTCGAGTTCGAAATACTCGGCCTTGACGAAGCCGAACTGGTTCGCGACCAGGTTCGAGGGAAAGGATTCGACCGAGACATTGAGGTTGCGCACCGCGCCGTTGTAGTAGCGCCGCGACATCGAGATCTCGTTCTCGGTTTCCTCGAGCGCCTGCTGAAACGCCATGAAGTTCTCGTTGGCCTTGAGGTCGGGATAATTCTCGGCGACCGCCATCAGCCGTCCCAGCGCGCCGCTGAGCGCGCCTTCGAGCGTCGCGCGCTGTTCGGGCGAGGCGTTGCTGCCGGCCACCGCCTGGCTGCGCAGCCGGGTGACTTCCTCCAGCAGCTCCCGCTCATGGGTCATGTAGCCCTTGACGGTTTCCAGCAGGTTGGGGATCAGGTCGGCGCGGCGCTTGAGTTGCACATCAATGCCGCTCCAGCCCTCGCCAGCCATCTGACGGTTCTTGACCAGATTGTTGTAGAGCGACACCGCATAAAGCGCGACGGCGACCACCACCGCCAGAATAATCCATGTACTCATTCGCCCACCCCGATTTGAACCATCCATTGATCTTGTGCGCAGGCCCGACCTGACAGCGCGGAGACATTACCCATACTCGGGGCAAAAATCCACGGTGTTGGCGATGCCGGGATGATGATGGGTGAATGAAGGACGCAGGTTCAGGGATGACGGCCCTGGCAGGCTCAACGCTTGTCGTCCGGCGTCGGCTTTTTCCAGTCTCACTAAGTAAAGTTTTACCTTTCGGGGGTCATAAATGGCGCTACTGCCTCAATCATGCCTGGCGGATTTTCAGGCGCTGACGATTTCATATTTGCGGGACCATAGAGATGACGACTGTTGACGCCACCATTTTCGAGCTTGCCCCGGTCGCCATGTGGATAGAGGATTTCAGCGGCGTCAAGCAGCAGTTCGACCAGTGGCGGGCCGAGGGGGTGACCGACCTCCGCGCGTTCCTAACGCGGGATCTGACGCGGGTTGCTGCCTGTTCGAGCCGAATCAGGGTGCTGAAGGTCAACGACAAGACGCTGGATCTGTTCGAAGCGGATGATTTCGATCAACTTGTCGACAATCTGTCGGTCGTGTTTCGCGATGACATGCTGCAGAACCATATCAACGAGCTCTCCGAACTCTGGGATGGCAAGACCGAGTTCTGCAGCAATGCGGTCAATTACTCGCTGTCGGGCAAACGGATGGACATCCAGCTCAAGGGCACGGTGCTGCCCGGCCATGAGGCAACGCTTGACCGGATTCTGCTGACGACCGAGGACGTCACCGAGCGCGAGGACGCACGGCGCAACGAGATTTCCAGCCGGCAGCATGCCGAAGGCCTTTTCAAGCATTCGCCAGTCTCGCTGTGGGTCGAGGATTTCAGCGCGATCCACGGATTGATCGAGGACGTGCGCTTCCGCGGAATCGAGGATTTCCGCGTGTTCATGGATGTGCACCCGGAATTCGTGCGCCAGTGCATGAGCGAAATCCGCATCATCGACGTCAACCAGGCGACGCTGGATCTGTTCTGCGCGCCCGATGTGCAGACCCTGCTACAGCGCCAGGTGGAGATCTTCCGCGACGAGATGGAGAAGCCCTTCCGCGAGCAGCTGATGGATCTTTGGGAGGGCAAGCTGTTCCACCATCGCGAAGTGGTCAACTACGCGCTCGACGGCACGGTGCGTCATATCCTTTTGCATTTCGCGGTCCTGCCGGGCCATGAAGAAGACTGGAGCCGCGTCCAGGTGGCGTTGACCGACATCACAGCGCGCAAGAAGGCCGAAGCCTATCTCGAATATCTGGGCAAGCACGACGTGCTGACCAAGCTGCACAATCGCGCCTTCTACAAGGATGAGCTCAACCGGCTGGAGCGCAAGTCGCTGCGCCCGGTCTCGGCCATCGTCATGGATCTCAACGGTCTCAAGGAAGCCAATGACCAGCTGGGCCACGACGCGGGCGACGCGCTTCTGCGCCGCTTCGGCGAAGTGCTCGGCGGCGTCGTCACGCGGCCCTACCATGCCGCACGCATCGGCGGCGACGAGTTCGCCATTCTGATGCCGGGCGCGGACAAGAAGGCGGTCCTGGCCTTGGTGGAGACGATCAACGAGCTGCTGCACATCAACAACCAGTTCTATTCCAACGCCCCGCTGAGCGTCGCCATCGGCTGGGCGACAAGCCGGGACGGCGAAAGCATGGAAGATCTGGTCAAGCGGGCGGACATGGCAATGTACGAGGACAAGCGCGCCCACCACAATGGCGGTTCGATCGGTCCCGAGAGACGGGACGTTTCGGCTGCCTGACGCGACAGAAAGCGCGGTCGACCGTTACTCCGCGGCCTGCAGGAAATTCGCACCGCCGGCGTCGGTCATCAGAAACGCCTCGCCGCACTGGCGCGACAGATTGCGCACCCTGAGAATATAACCCTGGCGCTCGGTCACCGAAATCACGCCGCGCGCATCGAGCAGGTTGAACACGTGGGACGCCTTGATGCACTGGTCATAGGCGGGAAGCACGCATTTGTGCAGCGCGCCTGGTTCATGCGGGGCACCTGAATTGAGAATGGCCTCGCATTCCTTCTCAGCGTCCTCGAAATGCTTGAGCAGCATAGCGGTGTCGGCAACTTCAAAATTGTAGCGTGAATATTCCTGCTCTGCCTGCAGGAAAACATCGCCATAGGTCACCTTTTCAGTGCCTTCGCGGCCGTTGAAATTGAGATCATAGACGTTGTCGACGCCCTGGACATACATCGCCAGGCGCTCGAGACCGTAGGTGAGCTCTCCCGCAACCGGCGCGCATTCGATGCCGCAGACCTGCTGGAAATAGGTGAACTGGCTCACTTCCATGCCGTCGCACCAGCATTCCCAGCCAAGCCCCCAGGCGCCGAGCGTCGGGCTTTCCCAGTCATCCTCGACGAAACGGATGTCGTGCAGCAGCGGATCGATGCCGATGGCGGCGAGCGACCCGAGATAGAGCTCCTGCAGGTTGGACGGGTTGGGTTTCAGGATCACCTGATACTGGTAATAGTGCTGCAGGCGGTTGGGGTTCTCGCCGTAACGGCCATCTTTCGGACGGCGCGAGGGCTGCACATAGGCCGCGTTCCAGGGCCTTGGCCCGAGCGCGCGCAAGGTGGTGGCCGGGTGGAAGGTGCCCGCGCCGACTTCCATGTCGTAGGGCTGCAGCACGACGCAGCCATAATCCGCCCAGTAGCGGTGCAGGGCCAAAATGAGCGCCTGGAACGAGCGGGTGGGTTTCATGTGATCTGGAAGGACATCGATCATGGCTTGGGATCCGGATGGCAAGGCGGTCTGGTCAGGCCGCGATCAAGGCGCCCTGAAAGTGCGGCGACAGGTGCCACGGCTCTTCATCACGGTCAAGTGCGCGCCTCGGCCGGTTGCCTGCGCGAAGCCGGCGCCGCTCTCACTCGTCGGGCTTGCGCAAGCGGTATTCGCCGGTTTTCGGATCCTCGATCAAGGTGCCTTGCGCGCCGGTGCGCGTTTCCTTTTCAGCGTCGCGGACCCTGGCATTGACCCGCTCGGCTTCGGCGATGAAACGCCGGTATCCGAACCAGGCGACCGCGCCAACGGCGGCGAGCAGGATAAGTTGCGGCATTGGTGCAGTCCTTTCCTCACGCCGGGTTCAGGCGTTGCCCTACTGCCCGGTTTCCCATCAAGCCGGGCTGCCCTACAGCCCGTAGCGCGCCCAGAGCCCGCGCTCATCCAGCGCATTCAACCCTGCTTCGCCGATCCCCGCAAGCGCGCCGCCCAGCAGGCCTGCGTTGACGCCGGGCACCCGGCGGCCAAACAACCCGCGCTGGGGCGTGATCAGCCGCATCTTCACCTTGTCGCCATAGCGGGCCTGCAAGGTCGAGCGCAGATCGCCCAAATCGTCGACCAGGCCCAGTTCCTTGCCGCGAATCCCGGTCCAGAACTGGCCGGTGAACAGCTCGGGATCGTCCTTGAGCCTGGCGCCGCGGCTTTCCTTGACCAGATCGATGAAGACCTTGTGGATCTCGAGCTGCAGTTCCTTCAGGCGGGCGACGTCCTCCGCCTTTTCGGGCTGGAAGGGATCAAGCAGCGACTTGTTCTGGCCCGCGGTGTAGACGCGGCGCTCGACGCCGATCTTGTCGATCAGGCCGGTGAAGCCGAAACCGGCGGAAATCACGCCGATGGAGCCCACCACCGATGATGGATCGGCGAAGATCTCGTCACCGGCGCAGGCTATCATGTAGCCGCCCGAGGCCGCCACATCCTCGACAAAGATAAGCACCTTCTTGTTCTTTTCCACGGCCAGATCGCGGATGCGCCTGTAGATCAGCCGCGACTGAACAGGTGAACCGCCAGGCGAATTGATCATGATCGCCACCGCCGGCGCCTGCTTGTCGGCGAAGGCCCGTGCCAGAAGCGGCGCCACCGTAGCGATGTTGAGGTTCTGGCGAAACTGGTTGCCGCCGGCCATGATCGCCCCGTGCAGCCGAACCACCGGAATGGTGGTGACATCCTTGCGGAAGCGGCGGGGGACGAAGGATTTCAAAGAGATCATAGCAGACTGTTCCTGTTCAGGCCCGGCTGGGGCGGGCATTTGCCGTGCTTCAAGCCATGTATGTCTTTTCCGTCCCAGTGCAATGGCGCGTGAGCTCAACAACCCGTTTTGCCGTACCGTCCACCTTGCCCCGCCGGCTATTTCGAGGGCCGAGCCTTCATCCGTCGCGGCCATGCGGCGCGGCCATTGGCGAGGTCGTTCATTTCTGCTGAAAATTCGCGTCCGGCCCCCTCGTGAATGAGGATGCGGTCGCGCAGGCCGAGCCGCGCACGGCTGCCCTTGATTGCCGTGACCAGGATGCGGATCGCGTCATCGCCGGTACGCGGGCAGACCGGGGTGATTTCAACGCCCCCGAAACGCCTGCCCAGGGCAATGAGGATATCGGACAGGGATTCGGGGCGCGCGATCACCGAGACCTGGCCAGCCGGCTTGAGAATGGCGCCCGCGGTGCGCAGCCAGCGCTCGAACAGGTCGCCGGTCTCCATCGCATGGGCCTGCGACTTGAGCGGATCGGGCGTCTTGCGGTCCCGGCCGGAATTGAACGGCGGGTTCATGATCAAATAATCGTAGCTGTAGTCTTCAAGCCCTCCGGCGCGACGCCGCTCGCCCTGAAGCGTGACATCGGCTTCGATCACGCGAGCGCGGGCCGCCAGATGGGCGTTTTCGGCAAGCAGGAGCGTGCGGCGGGCACAATCGGCCATGAAAGGGGCCCGCTCGATCAGGACCACCTCCAGATCCGGCAGCCGGGCGGCGGCGGCAAGGCCTGCGGCGCCCGCGCCGGCGCCGAGATCGGCCAGCAGCCCCCTGGCGCTTTCCGGAATCGTTGCCGCCAGCAGCATCGCGTCCATTCCGGCGCGATGGCCGGAGCCCGCGGGCTGCACCAGGAAAAAACCGCCATTGTGGAAGGCGTCCACAGTAAAGCCGGAGGACGAGGCATCTTCGCCCGACGGGGTTTCGCCTCGCCGGGAGGCCTGCATCTCGGCAGCGGAGGGCCCGCTCTTTTCAGCTTCGGGCTTCACTGTCGGTCCAGGGCCGGAGTTCGGCTTCCAGCCCGGCATCGGTGATGATGCGCCGGGCCTGGCCGGCCATCGCCGGGTCCACCAGAATGCGCCGCGGGATGACCCCGACAGACCCTTCCAGAATGCTCATGCCGGCATCGGCGACCATGCAGCCGATGCCCGCGTCGCGCATCAGGCTTTCCACAAATGAAATGAGCACCGGGTCATTGGTGCGGATAAGATCGTGCATGGGGTCTCCCTCTGATCCCTTTGTTTCATCCTATCGTATCAGGTATCAAGCCCTTCCGCGCCAATTCGCCGCTTGCCGTGGTGGGTGGTGCTGAATATTGTGCCGGAAAGTCAAACAGGAGTCTGTCGCATTGGGTGTCGTCATTTCACTGGAAGATGGAAAGCACAGGGACGCATCGGTCAAGCCGCTGGTCGACAAGACCCGCCCCGACATGGACCGCGTCAACCAGCTGATCCTGTCGAAGGCCGGATCGAATGTCGCCTTGATCCCGGAAGTGGCCAACCACCTGATCACGTCGGGCGGCAAGCGGCTGCGTCCCATGCTGACGCTGGCCTCGGCCACCATGTTCGGCTACGCCGGCGAAGCCCATGTGAAGCTCGCCACGTCGGTCGAATTCATGCACACGGCGACGCTTCTGCATGATGACGTGGTCGACGAAAGCGACCTCAGGCGCGGCCGGTCGACCGCCCGCATGATCTGGGGCAACCAGGCCAGCGTGCTGGTGGGCGACTTCCTGCTCGGCCAGTCCTTCAAGATGATGGTGGAAGTCGGTTCGCTCGAGGCGCTGGACGTGCTGTCCTCCGCTGCCGCGGTGATCGCCGAGGGCGAGGTCCTGCAGCTTTCCGTCGCCAAGAACATGGAAACCACCGAAGACGATTATCTCTCGGTGATCCGGGCCAAGACGGCGGCGTTGTTTTCGGCGGCCTGCGAAGTCGGCCCCATCATCGCCGGCGTCGGCAAGGCGGAGCGCAATGCGCTCAGGTCCTACGGCATGAACCTCGGACTGGCGTTTCAGCTGATCGACGATGTGCTCGATTATGGCGGGTCCGCCCACGACCTGGGCAAGAATGTCGGCGACGACTTCCGGGAAGGCAAGATCACCTTGCCGGTGGTCCTGGCCTACCGTCGCGGCTCCGAATCGGAACGGGCCTTCTGGCGCGCGGCGATCGAAGGCGGCCAGAGCGACGATCAGGCGCTGGAAAAGGCGATGGGCCTGATCGCCAAATATGGCAGCCTGAAGGATACGACGGCGCGCGCCGAGCATTACGCGTCGATTGCGCGGGACGCGCTGGCGCCGCTGCCTGATTCGGAGGAAAAGTCGGCGCTCATGGAAGTCATCGCCTTTTGCGTCAACCGGGCGAATTGAGCTCCTGGCCGGACCGGCGGCTCCGCCCGGCCTTGCCGCCCTGCTCCAAAAAAGCCATTGTGTTGCGCAATATGCTTCGGCGACTGGCCGACGCGCGGCCAATTCGAACATGAGGCAGAACTTTATGCGGCGAAATTTGACAGCCCGGTTTGCGGCCAGTGTTGCGCTGGGTACATTTCTAACGATGAGCGGGGCGGCAGGCCCCCTGGTCGGCCAGGCGACAGCGGCAGCCCAGGAAGAGACGGCTGAGCAGGAAGCGGAAATCCAACCCAACTTCCTTGGATTCGCCGGCGCGTTTCTGGCCGGACGGACAGCCGACGTGGACAATGACACCGGCCGGGCGATCGAGTTCTACCGCAAGGCGCTGGAATTCGACCCGGACAACACCGATATCAAGCAGCGGCTGATGGTGGCGCTGTTCACTGACGGGCGTTTTGACGAGGGCGTCGTATTGGCGCGCGAGCTCAAGGACGATCCCGCGGTTGCGCAGGTGTCGAACCTGGCACTGATGGTCGAGGCCACGACCAAGCGCGAGTACCGCAAGGCCGTGAGCCTGATCAAGCCCGATGAGAGCAATCCGATCGACAGCCTGCTCAACACGCTGCTGAAAGCCTGGACGGAGTATGGCGACAGCAAGGGTAGCGAGGGGATAAAGTCGATCCTCGCGCTTGAGGGGCCGCCCTGGTATCCGGTGTTCACCCGCTACCATGCCGGGGCGATGGCGCTGGCCATGGGCAACAAGGCCGAGGCGAGAAAGCACTTCACGGACCTGATTTCCGACCCCCAGGGCGGCGGGGCGGCGCCCGACACCTATATTCGCGGCGTGATGGCGCTGGCCGGCATGGAAGCGCGGGAAGGAAACGCCCGCGCCGCATTCGACGCACTGGCCAAGGGCGAGGATTTTTCTCCCGGCTACGCACCCCTGACCGCGCTCAGGCAGATGATCGAGGAGGGCGGCAAGCCCGAGGCCGGTGTTAAGACCGCCCAGCAGGGTGCTGCGGCAGCCTTGTTCACGCTCGGCAGCGCCCTGAACCGCGACGGCGCGGAGGAGACCGTCGCGGTCTACCTGCAATTCGCCCTCGTGCTCGATCCCGCGGACGCCGCGACGCTGGTGATCCTGGGCGGCCTGAAGGAACGGCTCGGCAAGACCGAAGACGCCATCGCGGTCTATGAAGCGGTTCCGGAAACCTCGCCGATGCGCCGGGTCTCGGAACTGCAGCTCGGCCTTGCGCTGGCAGACCTCGACCGCACCGATGAAGCCAAGGAACATCTCAAGGCTCTGATCGAGGCGGATCCGAAGGACATCCGCAGCTATCTCGCCTATGGCAGCGTCCTGTCCGCGGACAAGGACTATTCCGAAATGGCGAGCACCTATGAGAGGGCCATTTCCGCCATCGGGCCGACACCGACGCGCAATGATTGGAACGTGTTCTTCCAGGCCGGGATCGCCAATGAGCGCCTGAAGCAATGGCCGAAGGCGGAAGCGCATTTCAAGCGGGCGCTGGAGCTATATCCGGACCAGCCGCAGGTGATGAACTATCTGGGTTATTCATGGATCGACATGAACATGAACCTCAAGGAAGGCATGGACCTGATCCGCGCCGCCGTCGATCTGAGGCCCAATGACGGCTATATCGTCGATTCGCTCGGCTGGGCGCATTACCGGCTCGGTGAATACGAAGATGCGGTGCGAGAACTGGAGCGCGCCGTGGAACTCCGGCCGGCCGACCCGACGATCAATGATCACCTGGGCGACGCCTACTGGCGCGTCGGGCGGGAGCTTGAAGCCACGTTTCAGTGGAAACGGGCGCTGGCCAACGAGCCGGACGCCGATCTCAAGCCGAAGATCGAGCTCAAGCTGAGCGAAGGCCTGCCTGCGGACGATCCCGAGATTCCGGCAGCGGCCAATGAAGCGATCAAGGCCGGCGATACCTCGCTGTGAGCCCCTCGCCGTGAGAATTCGGTGCGATGCAGTCGCGTGACGCGCCGGCCAAGATCAACCTGGCACTGCATGTCACCGGACGGCGGGCCGACGGCTACCATCTGATCGAGAGCTTCGTGGTCTTCACCGAGCTTGGCGACCGCGTGTCGGCGAGAGTGGCCGATCATGACGGCTTTGCCCTGGAAGGGTCCGAGGCAGCGGCATTGTCCATCGAAGACGCCGCGGGCAATCTGGTGATCCGGGCGCGGGAGTCGCTGCGCGCGGCCGCGCGGTCCGCGGGCCGTGTCCCCGGACCTGTGCACATCACCCTCGACAAGCGGCTTCCCGTGGCGTCGGGCATTGGCGGTGGCTCCGCGGATGCCGCGGCGACGCTCCGGCTGCTGTGCGACCTGTGGGATTTCCGGCCGGCGCCGGAAGACCTCTCGCGCATCGCGCTCGGGCTCGGCGCGGATGTGCCGATGTGCCTGAACGGGCAGCCGCTGATCGCACGCGGCATCGGCGAGACAATTGAACCTGCCGGACTCGGCTTCAGTCTTGATCTGGTGATCGTCAATCCGCGAATCGGCGTTTCGACGCCCGCGGTCTTCACGGCGCTCGAGAGTCGCGAGAATGCTCCCCTCCCTGCGCCGCAAGGGCTTGGCGACAGGGAGACGTTCCTCACCTGGCTTTCAGGCACGCGCAACGACCTAGAGCCGCCGGCGCGCCGGCTCGCGCCCCAGATCGGCGACTGTCTTTCGGCGCTCACAGGCTCGGGCGCGCTGTTTGCGCGCATGTCAGGATCGGGCGCGAGTTGCTTCGGGGTGTTCAAAAACCGTGAGACCGCCCTTGAGGCCGGAAAGCGGTTGCGACAGCAGCAGCCCGGCTGGTTTGTCAACGCGACGCGGACAGTCGCGGAAGCCTGAATACGAGCACCCGGCCTCAGCGCAACGCAAGCGCCGCGGCCGGGACAATCTCGCATTTGAGCCGGGTCATGGCCAGGCCGCGGCCGAGGCTTTCCAGCGATTTGGCGGAGCCCGAATTGGCAATGGCCTGTGACTTGGGCAGAAGCACACCGTGCTCGAGCGCCGAGACGCGGCGGCGCAACCGGTCCATGAAGGGCAGCCTGTACTCCCGCGACGGCGCGAACCGCGCCGCCTGCCGGCCTGCTGCAATGTGCTGGCCGATATGGTCGGTCCAGCCCAGCAGCGGCCGGGCGCCGGGCTCCACCAGCAACAGCCAGTCGGCGCGCGCCGACCGGACCACCTCGCGCAGATCGGGATCTGCAAGAAACCTGCACCCAGCCGCATCCGCGAGCAGCGCAGTGCCGTCGCGCGAGCCCTGGTCGAGGATCACCACCTCGGCGACGAGCCCTTCGACCGCGCCGTGGACAAGGGCCGCGAGCGTAACCGCCAGCGCCTTTTCCTGGTCCTTGCATTCGATGAAAACACTGATCATTTCCCCTTTTAAATCATGCACGGGCGATATGCCAGACAGCCAAAAGGCGCAAAGGCGACCTTCATTCCGTCCGGGCCTGCTTTTTGTTCTTGCTATGTTCCCCTATTTGCGATAGGAAAATAATCACGAACAGGGCGAGATTTTCCTGCCCAGCCAAATTTCCGGTCCCATCGGGGTCGTATGGAGGTCTTATGCCAAGTCTTTCAGCGTTGAAACAAACCGCCTTCGCGCCGGGCCTGCAGGCGGCTGAAGCCAATGCGCTTGTGGCGGCGAGCGGCATGCGTGTGAATGACGACCGCGTGCGCGGCCGCGGCGCCGGGCTGAACATGTCGGGCCGCTATGAGCTCAACACCCGCGAGGTGTTCGACGACGGCTGGAGCAGCCTCGAGGACCTGGCGCCGTTCAAGACCGAGGTGCAAATCGAGAAGCCGCGCACGGTCATCACCAAGAACCAGTCTCCCGACCTTTCCTTTGACCGTTCGATCAATCCCTATCGTGGCTGCGAGCACGGCTGCGTCTATTGTTTCGCCCGGCCGACCCACGCCTATATGGGCCTGTCGGCGGGCGTTGATTTCGAGGCACGGCTGTTTGCCAAGCCCGACGCACCGCGGCTGCTGGAGCGGGAGCTGTCGCGGCCGGACTACAAGGTCCAGCCGATCGCCATCGGCACCAACACCGATCCCTACCAGCCGATTGAGAAGCAATGGCGCATCATGCGGCAGTTGCTTGAGGTGCTGGAAGCCGCAGGCCATCCGGTCGGCATCGTCACCAAGTCGGCGCTTGTGGTCCGCGACATCGACATCCTGTCGCGCATGGCGTCGAAGGGTCTGGCGCGGGTCGCCCTGTCGGTGACGACGCTTGACCGGAAGCTGGCGCGCACCATGGAGCCGCGGGCGGCGACGCCGGAGAAGCGGCTCGAGGCGATGCGGGCCTTGTCCGATGCCGGCATTCCGGTGTCGGTGATGGCGGCGCCGGTGATTCCGGGGCTCAATGATCACGAGATCGAGCGCATTCTCGATTCCGCCAAGGCCGCAGGCGCGGATGCGGCGGGCTATGTCCTGCTGCGCCTGCCGATCGAGGTGAGCCCGCTGTTCCGCGACTGGCTGCTCCGGCATTATCCGGATCGCTACCGGCATGTGATGTCGCTGGTCCGCTCGATGCGCGGCGGCAAGGACTATGACGCCGAATTCGGCAAGCGGATGCGCGGTACCGGGCCCTATGCCTGGCAGATCTCCCGCCGGTTCGACATGACCGCCAAGCGGCTTGGCCTGAACATCAGGAAAGCGCCCTTGCGTGTGGATCAGTTCGTCCCGCCGCATGGCGAAGGGGTTCAGCTGAGCCTGCTGTAGCCTCGCAAACGTCCCTCCGTCGGGGCGTTTGGACATCAGCCGCAGACCTCGGACAGAGGCGCGGCGATCAGACCCGGACCGCCCGCCGCCCCTTAGAGGGCGGTCCGGCGCCCGTGCGGCATCCCGTCCCCGCCGCCGGGCCTTGCAGAGGATCGGGCGGGTGTGCAAGTTTCGCCGCACCATGTCTTGCACCCCGCCCGATTCCCTGTTTCCCGAGTGTCCGCTCACGCCGGACGATTGCTTCGAGCGGCATGCCGCCGAAAGCGGTTTTCGCCTTGTCGCAGGCCTTGACGAGGCCGGGCGCGGTCCACTCGCGGGTCCCGTCGTCGCTGCGGCCGTCATTCTCGATCTCAATTCGGTTCCCGAAGGCCTGAACGATTCGAAGGTGCTGAAGCCAGCCAGGCGGGAACAGCTGTTCGAGATCATCATGGCCTCGTGCCATGTCGGCATCGCCAGCGCATCGGCGCGCGAAATCGAGCGGACCGACATCCGGGTGGCGAGCCTGAGGGCGATGCGGTGCGCGCTGGCAGCACTTCCGGTCCGGGCCGACTATGCCCTGGTTGACGGCCGCGATGTCCCGCCGGGGCTTGACTGCGAGGCGCGGCCCCTGATCAAGGGCGACGCGCGCTCGCTTTCCATCGCGGCGGCCTCCATCGTCGCCAAGGTGGTGCGCGACCGGATGATGACCCGCGCAGCCCTTATCCATCCCTACTATGGCTTTGACACCCACATGGGCTATGGCGCGCCCAGGCACCTGGCAGCGATTGCCGAGCACGGCCCCTGCCCGCTGCACCGCATGACATTCCGGCCCCTGCGCAAGGACTGATCAGCGGCTTGTCACCTGCTGCGCAGTCATGGGCGCCCAAGGCCTGGCGGCGTATGCAGGCGCGTGGCGCGGGGCGCGCACAGACCGGCTATGGGCAGGACAAGTCCGTCCGAAGCTTCGTGCAACACTCATCGGCGCGACTCCCGCCTGGAGACGGCACGGGACACTCCCGCCACACCCGGCCCGCAGGCAACGAAAAAGGCCGGGAATTGATCCCGGCCTCGGTTCACATTGATGCTTGAAAGGCTCAGTTGAGCCGGGTCTTCATCTCGCCCAACGACGACTTGAACAGCTCGTCCGAAGCCTTGCTGTCGACCTTGGAGCCGATCAGCTTCTCGGCCGCTGCAATCGCCAGGTCCACGGCGGAAGCGCGAACCTCGTTGATGGCGTCCGATTCGGCCTGGCGGATCTTCTGCTGGGCCATCGCGGTGCGGCGGCTGACATATTCCTCGGTCTTGGCCTTGGCTTCCTCGCGCAGCACGGCGGCTTCCCGTTCGGCAGCGCTCAGAATGCTCTTGGCTTCCGTTTCCGCTTCCTTGCGCTTGCGCTGATACTCGGCGAGCAGTTGCTGGGCTTCCTCGCGCAGCTTCTTGGCCTGCTCGAGTTCGTTGCGGATCTGGTCGGAGCGCTTGTCGAGCGCGCCTGTCAGCATCGCGGGAACCTTGACGTAGGCCAGAATGCCCAGGAAGATGATAAGGCCGACTAAGGCAAAGAATGTTGCGTCCATGGTCGTCGTCTCCGCTTACTTGCCGGATGCAGCACGGATCGCCGCGGCGACCTCGGCCTTGGTCACGGAACCACCCAGAAGATGCTTGACCACATCCGTGGCGGTTTCCTCGGCGATGGTGTCAACTTCGGCCAGCGCCTTTTCCTTGATGGCAAGGATGCTTTTCTCGGCATCGGCCATCTTGGCGTTCAGCTCGGCCTCGGTCTTGGTCCGCTCGGTCTCTGCCGCCGCCTTGGCCTTTTCACGCGCGGTCTCGGCGATGGCAGAGGCCTTCTTGCGCGCATCGGCCAGTTCCTGCTCGTAGGCGGCGATGGCTTCGTCGGCTTCTTCCTTCAGACGATTGGCTTCATCGAGATCCTGGGCGATCCGGTCACGCCGGTGCTCCAGAATGCCGCCGATGCGCGGCACGATAACCCGCGACATGAACAGGTAGAACAGGCCGAACGTGATCGCCAGCCACAGGAGCTGCGAGGCATAGGTGGAAGAATCGAAGGGGGGAAAAGAGCCGCCACCATGGGTATCGCCACCCGGTGCGCCGGTTTCCGAAATTGTCCCTTCGGTGGGGTTGGACTGGGCATAGGCCGGGGTCACAACAAACATGGTCGCCTCCAGATGAAATGCCACGCCGGTGATCCGGCGTGGCAAGCCTGACACTCGTCGTCGATCAGACGGCGAAGAGGAGAAGAAGGGCGACGAGCAGCGAGAAGATGCCCAGAGCTTCGGTCACGGCAAAGCCGAAGATCAGACGGCCGAACTGGCCGTCGGCTGCCGACGGGTTGCGCAGGGCGCCTGCCAGGTAGCTGCCGAAGATGTTGCCCAGGCCGATGCCTGCGCCGCCCATGCCGAGACATGCGATGCCGGCGCCGATGTACTTTGCTGCTTCTGCTTCCATGATAAAACTCCTTTGGAATGGGATGGATGCGATTTTGCTGGCGGCGAGCCGCCGGTGAAGGGATCCTAGTGGCCGGGATGCAGGGCGTCGTTGAGGTACATGCACGTCAGCACCGCAAAGACATAGGCCTGCAGGAAGGCAACGAGGAATTCGAGACCGGTCAACGCGACGGTCATGGCAAGCGGCAGGATTGCGCCGCCGATGCCCAGCGCGCCCATGCCGCCGAGCGAGACCACGAAGCCGGCAAAGACCTTGAGCGTGATGTGGCCGGCCAGCATGTTGGCGAACAGACGAACCGAGAGACTGATCGGACGCGACAGGAAGGAGATGACCTCGATCATCACCACCAGCGGCATAAGAATGCCGGGCACGCCCGAGGGCACGAACAGGTTGAGGAAGTGCAGACCGTGCTTCCAGAAGCCGTAGACCACGACGGTGCCGACGACGAGCATGGACAGCGCGAAGGTGACGATCAGATGGCTGGTGACGGTGAAGAAATAGGGGAACATGCCGATCAGGTTGGCGACAAGCACGAACATGAACAGCGAGAACACCATCGGGAAGAAGCGCATGCCCTGCGATCCGGCCCCGTCCCTTAGCATCGACGCCACGAATTCGTAGGACATTTCCGAAACCGATTGCAGACGCGACGGGATCAGGCCGCGATTGGCTGTGGTCAGGAACAGGAACCCTGCGGCGGCGGCCACCGTGGCCACCATGAACAGCGAGGAATTTGTGAACGACAAGTCCAGGCCGCCGATCTCGATGGGGACGAGCCGGGTGATCTGGAACTGGTGGATCGGATCGTTGGCCACTTACACGCCTCTTTCTCGCACTCCGGCCGAACCGGACATTAGTCTTTGTCGTCTTGCCCGCGTTCGCCGGTCCGGTTCCACCCGGCCGAACCTGGCTGGGCGACCGCGCCGGTCGAGCGCAGGATATTCAGCACCCCGGCGCAGAACCCCAGGATCAGAAACACGATCAGCCCCCAGGGCGACGTGCCCAAAAACCGATCAAACACATAGCCCAGCAGCGCTCCAACGACCACGCCGGCGATGAACTCGCTCGACAGCTTGACCGCAAACGCATAGCCCTGCGCAGCTTCCCTGTTGCTCCCCTCTTTCGGCTCCACCTTGCGGCGGGCGAGAAGTTCGGTGTCCAGGCGCTGACGACGGGCGTTCAGGCTTTCCGACCCGTCATTTTCCATTCCGCCGCCTGCGCCCGTGGTGTCCGAGCCGCCTGTCCCGCGCTTTTCATCCATGGATGCGCACTCCTGACACGCGAGCGACGACTTGGAAAAAGCCGTTTCGAAGTCGGGCGCAACATAGTTTTAGGTCAGGTTATAGTCAAGGCGCGGAAAGGCTTAAGCGCGAGACGTTTTTCTTCATTTTTATCAATAGCTTGATATGCCCCTTGCGGGGGGCGCTACGGAAGTATCAGAAAAACATGGCCGCACGCGCCAGACTCACGCGGACAGCCGCGCCGTGGCGCGACCCCGCTTCAGGACCAGCCGCCGCCATAGGTCACGTAGAAAATATGAAGCCCGATCTTGCCGACCTTGCGCATCTTGCGGGCCCAGGGGGGGCTCACATAGGTGGCGTGGTAGTGGGTCGAGGACCCGACTTCCGGGAGCCAGATCTTGCCTGCGGTGGTCGCCAGCGCGATTTCCTCGGCCATGTTCCAGTGCTTGGGCGATCTGACGCGGTCCTTGATTCCGTCGCAGGCAAAGGAGAACTGGCAGCGGTTGCGCCAGTTGTCATTCTGATAGACCACACCGCAGATCGTGTCCGGGTAGGTCGGATTGCGCACCCGGTTGAGAATCACCTGGGCGACAGCCGCCTGCCCCTTCACGGTCTCGCCGCGGGCTTCGAAATAGATGCCTGCGGAGAGGCAGCGCTGTTCGGCGGCCGAGAACGCTGACGGCGGCAAAGCGGTGCCCGCCCATTCATGATCGTCCTTGTCCACAGGCGGCAGGAAGCGACCGCGCTGCGTTTCCTCGCGCAGCACGGAACTGAAGGGCGACTGCTTGGCATAATCCGGCGCGGGCGGGGCGTAGGCGGTGGCAAGGATGTCGGGATTGTCGTTGGTGACCAGGCTCGCCAGCATCGCCGGCACCTGCGGCGCGCTCTTCTGCTTGCCGGCTGTGTAGAAGGCGGTGGCGATCTTGAGTTCCTTGCCGCGGATGGCGGGCTTGAGGAAGGCCATGGCGCTGTCATGATCAAGCGACGGCTGGAGCAGGTTGGACTGGCGCTCCAGCACCGAGCCCGCGGAAAAATCCTTGGGCGGCTGCACCGGGGCCACCGTCATCACCCGGCCCTTCTTTAGGCTGCGGGTCACGCGCTCGGCGTCGGGACGCGGATCTGTGGCGCCGATCTTGCCCATGAAGGCGATCTTGTCGCCATTGGGCAGGGTGACGCCTGCGCCCGGTGTGATGGACGAGGTCATCACCGGGTCGGTGAATTCGAGCTCGGCTGCCTGGATCGACCCGGCAGGCGACGCGGTCAACACGGTTTTCCACCTTGCATCGGCGCCATCGCTGCCGGCCAGCATGGTGGCCATGTCGGCATGCGAGGTAATGGTCGGTGTCAGGAGAAAGCCGGCAAGGCCCAGAACCACGGGCGCTGACAGTCGGCTGGGCAGGGTGTGACCGCTGCCGGGCATACGACGCTTCTGACGCAAAACAACAACTCCGGAACTCGGGACGCATAGACGGTACAGAGCGCGAGAATGAAGGATTAACCTTGATGGAGCGTTAATGAGCGCACCCGAATATCCGGACTTTCATGAGCAAGATCTCAGACACCCTTGCTTGCCGCCGTGCGCAGCGCCAGGACGCCGCCCGGCAGGTCAATGCCACTGCGCGGTTGTCGTCTCGAAAAATGTCCGATTTATGGACTCGCGCAGTTGCGGCAAGCCGATGTCGGGGCGGACCTGAGGCTGTCTATTTCAACTGCTGCGCTTCTTCGGGGCGAGCTTCCCCGACACCGTGCGCCGCGCTGATTTCTTCGGCATCACCGAAGCCCGCTTGGTCTTGCCGTCCTTGGGCGCATAGGGATTGTCGCCGCTGCGGTAGACCACGCGGAGCGGAATGCCGGGCATGTCGAAATCGGCGCGGAGCGAATTGATGAGATACCGCGTGTAGGATTCGGGCACGGCTTCGGGCCTTGTGCACGAGATCATGAAGCCCGGCGGGCGCGACTTGATCTGCGTCATGTATTTGAGCTTGAGCCGGCGCCCGGAGACGGCCGGCGGCGGGTGATGGCCCTGGGTGTGATCAAGCCAGCGATTGAGCTTGGCGGTGGAGATGCGCTTGTTCCACGTCTTGTGGACCATCGCGATGTTCTCCATCAGCCGTTCGAGGCCGTCACCGGTCTGGCCGGCAACGGTGACGGCGCGGATGCCGCGGATCTGCGGCAGCAGCCGGTCGGTCATCTCGCGCAGTTCGGCAAGCTTTTCCTGGCGGTTGTCGATCAGGTCCCACTTGTTGAAGGCAATCACCGGCGCCCTGCCCTCGCGCACGATCAGATCGGCGATCTGCAGATCCTGCTTCTCGAAGGGTATGGTCGAATCAAACACCACCACCACCACTTCGGCGAAGCGGATGGCGCGCAGCGCATCGGCGACAGAGAGCTTCTCGAGCTTTTCCTGGACGCGCGCCTTGCGGCGCAGGCCCGCGGTGTCGAACAGCTTGATCTTGCGGCCATGCCATTCGAAATCGACGGCGATGGAATCGCGCGTGATGCCCGCCTCCGGACCGGTCAGCAGCCGGTCCTGGCCGAGGAACCGGTTGATCAGCGTCGACTTGCCGGCATTGGGGCGACCGACAATGGCAACCCGGAGCGGCTTGGTCGCGTCGTATTCGGGGCCTTCATCCTCCTCGTCGGGCGTGGAGACGTCGATATCGGTAACGGCTTCGGCCAGTGGATCATCCTTGGCCGGAAAACATCTCTCTTCGCCGAAGGCCGCGACAATCGCGTCGCGCAGGTCGAGCATGCCGCCGCCATGTTCTGCCGAGATCGGACAGGGTTCGCCCAGGCCCAGGCGGTAGGCGTCGTACATGCCCGATTCCGCGCCCTTGGATTCGGCCTTGTTGGCGACCAGCACCACCGGCTTGCCGCGCTTCCGAAGGATTTCGGCCAGCAATTCGTCGGCCGGCGTCAGCCCGGACTTGGCGTCTATCAGGAACAGCGCGCCGTCGGCCTCGTCCATCGCCATCTCGCTCTGGGCGCGCATGCGGCCCTCGAGCGTGTCGGGCCCTGCGACTTCAAGGCCGGCGGTGTCGATCATGCGGAACCTGAGGTCGACCAGCTTGGCGTCGCCCGGACGCCGGTCGCGGGTGACGCCCGGCGTGTCGTCGACCAGCGCCAGCTTGCGGCCGGCCAGACGGTTGAACAGGGTCGACTTGCCGACATTCGGGCGTCCGACGATGGCGAGGGTGATGCTCATGGATGGTCCTTGCCCGCAGGCCAAGTCAGCGTCAGGGGCGCCGGAACGATCAGGATGCGCCGCCCTGGGCGGCAATCATGTCGAGCATAAGGCCGGCGCGTGTCTTGATGCCGTTCGGCGCCTCATTGTCAGCGGCGATTTCACCGAACCATTGCGACGCCTGGCTCAGTTCACCGGCCTTGAAGGCGGCGATCCCGAGCGCATCGCGGGCGGAGTGGCGGGCCGGGTTGGCGGGCACGGCCAGCACTTCGACCATCGCCGAGACGTCGTCATAGCTGCCATGATCGACCAGAAGATAGGCCGCGCGCAGCCGCGCCGCATCGCGGATGGCTACGGGCTGGGAGGTGTCCCTGCCGATGGCCGAGAACGCGTCGATAGCTGCCGCGGTGTCGCCCTTGTCGGCCAGGACCGTGGCGGCGCGCATGCGCGCCAGCACCGGATAGGAGCCGTATCCGGTCTGCTCAAGCTGCTGGAATTCGGCCAGCGCTGCATCTGTCTCACCCGTGCGGGCCTTTTCGAGGGCTGCCAGGAACACGTCGCCGGACCTGGCGGCAGTGGTTTCCTGCCAATACTGCCAGCCGCGCAGACCCGCGGTGACGGCAACAATGCCGATCGCCACGGCAAAGACAACATAGCGGAACCGGCGCCACAACGCCTTCATGTAATCCGAGCGAATGTCGTCATTGACTTCGCGGATGAATGTCGAATTGTCGTCAGCCATGGCGTCACCGGCCGGTGCCGGTCCTCTCGATATTTTGCCGCGAGCGGCGTTGTGTGGGGCCTTCTAGCCGATTTTACGCATTCTGTAAGGGGGTGAGGCGTCGAAAGCGCCAAAGCGCTGCGCCGGCCCGATTACAGTCCGATGATCGGCGGAACGCCAATAAGCCACTGGTGCAGGAACAGAATGAACAGCACATAGAGCACCAGCCCGCCCGCGACCGAGATGATATCCCATTTGACCGAACCTGCCACGGGATTGCGGGTGATGCCTGCCCGCAGCCGCTTCTTCTCGGAAATGCGGTCGACCACGGCCCATGCCAGGAACCCGCCAAACAGGATCAGCGAAGCCAGGTCGCCGTTGACCAGCAGGTGAGCCAGCGCCCAGATCTTCACCGCAAGCAGCATCGGGTGCTTGACCGCGGCCTTGATGCGGCCGGCGGGCACCTGCGAGGCGACCAGCAGGATCATCGCCGGAATCATCAGCAGCGCCACGACATGGCTCATCCATGCGGGTGCGACCCAGAACACCACCGGATCCTGGCGCGCCAGCCCGTATCCCCAGACGAGAATCACGAAGCCGACGATGGCGAGAACCGAATAGATCCCCTTCCAGGCATTCAATCCACGGGCCTCGATTTGCGCCTGCCGGAACTCGGGTGCGACAATTCGCACCGAGTGAACGCCCAGGAACAGCACCAGTCCGATAATCAGCCAGATCATGCGTCAGTCTCCTTGATTGCGTCCGGGCGCCTGCCGTCCGCATGTTGCGGCGACCATAGCCCGGACCAATGCGGATGAGAAGCCGCCGGAGACCGCAATTGTCTTGCGGCGCGGCCTGGTTCATCATGGCTGGATGGAACCTGATCTCAAGGCCGCGCGACGACGGCTCGATGAAAGAAAGTCGGATCTCGAAACAATGTCGGCGCTGAGCCACGAGGCACGCGCGCCGGTGGCGCTTGACCAGCAATCGGTGGGCCGGCTCTCGCGGATGGACGCCATGCAGCAGCAGGCCATGGCCGAGGCGCAGGAACGCGCCCGCAGGCGCGACCTGGTGCGCATCGAAATGGCGGAACGACGACTGGCTGATGGCGATTACGGCTGGTGCCTGGATTGCGGCGAAGCCATTCCCGACAAGCGTCTGGCGATCGATCCGATGGCGGAGAAATGCGTTCGCTGCGCCTCGGGGTGATCCCCTGAACGAAACGCGATCGGTTCCGCCCGTCAGGATCGTCCCCTCAGGGTTTCCATACCGCTGCCGCAATTCCCCTGCAGCAATTGACGGTCAAGTCTCCTGTCCAGCGTTGCATCGGATTGCCAAGCCTCATGATTGCCCCTTTAAACTTCCCTGCCCGTTTGCGCACAATTGCTTCAGCGCGCCACTTTGCCACGGCCCTTGCCTTATCCGGCCTGATCGCAGCGACTCCGTCCACCATGGCGCTGGCCGAGGAACCGCCCATACAACTGGTGCTGATTTCCTTCGATGGCGCCCATGACAATGCCTTGTGGGAGCGAAGCCTGAAGCTTGCCGACCGAACCGGGGCGAAGTTCACCTATTTTCTCTCCTGCACCTTTCTGATCACCAAGGCCGACCGCAAGCGCTACCGCGCGCCGGGGCAAGCGGCCGGGCGCTCCAATGTGGGTTTCGCGCAAGACAACGCGGACGTGCTGACGCGGCTCGGCCACATCTGGGCGGCGCATCAGGCCGGTCATGAAATCGGCAGCCATGGCTGCGGCCATTTCGACGGCAAGGACTGGAGCAAATCCGATTGGCTGAGCGAATTCGGTCAGTTCGACAGTGCCCTCGCGAACGCCTGGCGCAACAATGGCGCCGAAGCGCCGCCGGGCTGGGCGGGTTTCGCCGGATCCGGCGTAACCGGATTTCGCGCGCCGTATCTGTCGGCGGGTGACGGGCTCTTCGCAGCCCTTGCCGCGCATGGCTTGAGCTATGACGCCAGCACCGTGTCGCGCGGGCCGGAGATGCCGGATCTTTCAAGGCCAACCGCGAGCTTCGCCCTGCCCCTGATCCCCGAGGGACCGCAAGGCCGGCGGATCATCGCCATGGATTACAATCTGTTCGTCCGGCATTCCGCCGCTTTCGAGACCCCGTCAAAGGCGCAGGAATTCGAGGAGCGGACGCTCGAGGCGTTCCGCGCGGCCTTCGAGGCGGAATATGCCGGCGAGCGGCGGCCGCTGCAGCTCGGCTTTCACTTCGTCGAGATGAACGGCGGCGCCTACTGGAATGCGCTCGAACGCTTTGCAACGGAAACCTGCGGGCGGCCAGAGGTCGAGTGCGTGACATACCAGGACGCGCTGAGGCGGCTCGAAAGCAGCGACGGTTCAGCGAGTTGACGCGTCGCTGAATCCGCTGAAGCGCTCAGCGTTTCGGATCCTCGATGGTCTGGATCGGGTCGGGCCCGCCCGAACCAGGTGACGGATCAGGAATGGGTTGTGCAAAGCCGCCGCCCTGACGGGAAAGATAGTTCCTGTCGAGTTCCGAAAGCTCCTCGCCACGGAAGACGGCTTCAAAGGCGTGCAGGCGCTTGTAGATCGAGATCAGTTCGACAATCGTAGTCCAGGAGTTGACCAGGAACTGGAACGAGCTGGAGACCTGGCCGAAGGCGGTGAGGATCTGCTGCCAGATGCCGAGCGTGATCTTGCCGGCCACGACCGTCGGGACAAGCAGGATATGCACATAAATATTGTCGGCTTGAAGATAAAAGCCGCGCGCGATGTTGAAATACATATAGTGGAAATACAGCCGGAAATAGTTCCTCCGGACATTATTGAACAGCTCGACGACAGTCGGCGGCTGGGCGCGGTCTGGATCGTCCTCGCCATAGACCAGTTCCTTGCGGTAGGCCGCCTCGACGCGCTGGTTCTTGAACTCGAGTCCCGGCAGCTTGATGCCGACCATCGCAAGCAGTCCGGTTCCAAATGCCGCCCAGAACAGCAGCGCCGTGAACAGCGCGTTCGGGATCTCGCCGACCAGCGGTAGCTCCGTGACATATTGCGACAGCCCCCACAGGATTGGCAGGAACGCCACAAGCGTCATGATCGCATCGACAAAGGCCACGCCCAGACCTTCCATGATCGAGGCGAAACGCATGGTGTCTTCCTGCACGCGCTGGGAGGCGCCCTCAATGTTGCGGACCCGGGGCCAGCGGGCCATGTAGAAATTGTTCATCGCCGTGCGCCAGCGGAAGACGTAGTGGCTGACGAAAAAGCGGGTGACGACAAAAACGCCGGTGGCCACGAAGGCTATCTGGACGAAAATGAAAATAAGGCCATAGAGATCCGCTTCCGAGACCGTTCCGTCACCCGTCAACGCCTGCTGGAACTGATCGAAAAAGGGCCGGCGCCAGTTGTTGAGCGCAACCGACACCTGCACGCCGAAATAGGTGGTGAACAGGATGAAGATTGATCCGAGAATCGACCACATCTGCCATTCGTGCGGCGCGTAGGTGAACCAGAAGGCCGCGAAGGCCAGGGACCACACCGTGTAGAAGACATAGAACCAGAGAAACGAGGATGAGTAGAAGTAATGCAGCCCGACGATCGCCTCGCCTTCGGGTTCGGGCAAGGCAAAGCCCAAAGCCGCGCCAAGCGAATCGCCCACCGTGTACCAAATGGCAACGCCGAGACTGCCCCAGAGCAGAACCGACAGGAAAAAGATTTTTGGCCTGGGGAAAAACGATTCAAACACGGGGCGAGGATCCTCGTAAATGTCCCGGACAGCGGGACGTGATTCGTCGTGAATTGGCCGAATACCTAGGACACGTCGACAAGGACGGCAATCCGGGGCGCGGAATGATCACGCCAAAGTGCTCATTCAAAGGCATGGGCGCCGCTCTGCATAAGGCCAATCGCGGCGAACCGGGTGCTGCCCACGCCCTCAAGTCGTTACAGACCGGGGCCGGCTGAACACCAGGACGATTGCCGCGGAAGCCAGCAAGGCTGTGGCGGCGGACAGGCTGGCCCAGGTGTAGGTTCCGGTCCAGTCGGCGAGATATCCGGCCACCACCGGGCCGATGATCTGGCCGACACCGAACGCGGCCGTCATCAGCGCCAGGGCCCGCCGCGGACTGTCGCCAGCCAGTTGACGTCCAGCCTGCAGCCCGAAGGCCGTGACCATGATGAAGGTCGAGCCCAGGAGGATGCCGCCGATGATGGGTCCGGCAGGCAGCGGCACCAGCACGCTCGCCGCCACGCCAAGGGCCTCGACCAGGCAGCCGAGCGCGAACACATTGACAAGACCCATGCGCCGGACGACGGGCAGCCAGTAGGCGACCGAGGGCGCGGCGGCGAGGCCGGTGACAAGCCAGACGCCGGCCTCAAACAGGGATGAGCCGCCGCCATCGCGCACGATGGCCACCAGAAATGTCGCGGTGACGATGTAGCCGAAGCCGAAAATCCCGTAGGCGACCGTCAGGCCCAGGAGCGGCCCGGTCCAGATCAGCGGCGGCTCCTTTTTGGCCGGACCTGAACGCGCCACATCGCGCGGCAAGTACTGCATAACCACGGCGAGACCTGCAAAGGCCAGCACAGCGGCTGCGATCCACGCCATCCGCCAGCCGCCGTCGGCCAGGACCAGCAGGCCGAACATGATCGCCGAGATGGTGATCCCGGCGCCGACGCCGCCGAAATGGGTGGCCTGCACCAGGGCCTTGCCCGACACCAGGCCGTGCGAGAGCACGATGGCCGTGGTGAAGATCATGGCGAAGGCGCTGGCGAGGCCGGCGAGAAAGCGGATGGCGGCCAGAAGCGCCAGGTCGCTCGAAAGGCCCATGGCGAGCAGCAGCAACGCCGTGGCGACCAGGCTCGCAAGCGCAACCTTGCGCTCGATGCCCTCCGCCCAGCCATAGGCGGCAAGGACCGCGCCGAGCAGATAGCCAATGTAATTGGCCGAGGCGATCCACCCGGCTTCCGCCGGCCCGAGCCCGAGACCCGCCATCATGCCCGGAAGCACCGGCGTGTAGAAGAAGCGCCCCAGCCCCATGGCCACGGCCATCGCCACGGCGCCGGCAAGGGCGGTGCGCATCACATTCGGCTCCGCACTGGGGACCGGGGAACGGGGCTGCTGGGACATGATCGTGACAGGTGTGGGAATGGTTTCGGAGCGGGTTCCAGGGACAGACTTCAATGGACCCGAATTGTCCCTGAGACAAGGCGCGGCCCGGATCATTTCCCGGCATTGCCCGCAGCGCGCCGATTTTTGTTTGGATTATCGGTCGCGAGGCTCTATTTGTGCATTGCAGCATTCAGAAAGGATATTGCCATGAAAACCATTATCATCACCGGATCGACCAGCGGGATCGGCCTGGGCATCGCCGAGGATTTTGCTTCGGGCCGGGTACAATGTCGTTCTCAACGGTCTGGGCAAGGCCGACGAGATCGAGGCGACCCGTGCCCGGCTGGCAGGTCTCCGCGCGGGTGAGGTGATCTTTCACGGCGCCAACATGCTCAAGCCCGATGACATTGCCGACCTGGTCAAGACCACCCATGCCAGATTCGGGCGCGTCGATGTGATCATTCCAAATGCCGGCATCCAGCATGTCGAGAAGATCGAGGATTTCCCACTGGCAAAATGGGACGCGATCATCGCGATCAACCTGAGTTCGGCATTTCACCTGATCCGCGCCGCCATGCCGATCATGAAGCAACAGGAGTTCGGACGGATCATCGCCATCGCCTCGGCGCACGGGCTGGTCGCCTCGCCTTTCAAGAGCGCCTATGTGGCCGCCAAGCACGGCATTGTCGGCCTGATGAAGACCGTGGCGCTGGAAGGCGCGGAGTTCGGCGTCACCGCCAACGCCATCTGCCCCGGCTATGTCGAGACGCCGCTGGTCGCGGGCCAGATCGCCGACACGGCCAAGGCGCGCGGCATGAGCGAGGAAGACGTGATCAACGACGTGATCCTCAAGGCGCAGCCGACCAAGCAGTTCGTCACCGTCGAGCAGATCGCGGCGCTGGCGCTGTTTCTCGCCTCCGACCAGGCGGCGCAGATCACCGGTGCGGCGCTGCCGATGGATGGCGGCTGGACCGCGCAATGAGCGCTGCAAAGACAAACGGAAAGGCCCGGTCCAACGACACGGTGCGCATGATCAACCTGGCGCTGCAGGGTGGCGGTGCGCATGGCGCCTTCACCTGGGGCGTCATAGACCGGTTGCTCGATGAACCCTATATCGGTTTCGAAGGGCTGTCGGGCACCAGCGCCGGCGCCGTCAACGCGGTGGTTCTGGCGCATGGGCTGATGGACGGCGGTCGCAAGGGCGGACAGGCGGCGCTCGAGGATTTCTGGCGCCGGTCAAGCCGGGGCGGTTCGGTCTGGTCACCGGTCAACACCCTGCCGCATGTGACGATCCCCGGCATGGAGATGCTGACGGCCGCCACCTACGCCGCCTTCGACACCATGACCCGCACCTTTTCGCCCTATGAATTCAATCCGTTCGACATCAATCCGCTGCACGATCTGCTGACCGAAAGCGTGGATTTCGAGGGCCTGCGAAAGCATTGCAGCACCAAGCTGTTCCTCAGCGCCACCAATGTGCGCAGCGGCAGGGTTCGGGTGTTTGAATCCAAGGATGTGAGCGCCGACGTGGTGATGGCGTCCGCCTGCCTGCCCTTTCTTTTCCAGGCGGTCGAGATCGACGGCGAGCATTACTGGGACGGCGGCTATGTCGGCAATCCGGCGCTATTTCCGTTCTTCTACAATTGCGAAAGCCGCGACGTGATGATCGTCCACATCAATCCGATGGTGCGCGACGAGGTGCCCAAGACCGCGCCTGACATCCTGAACCGGATCAATGAAATCTCGTTCAACTCGTCGCTGCTCGATGAATTGCGGGCGATCAACTTCGTCTCCCGCCTGATCGACCAGGAATGGCTGAAAGACGAGTACAAGGACCGGCTGAGGCACATTCTGGTGCATTCGGTGCGCGCCGACGACGCGTTGCAGGACCTTCCGGTCTCCTCGAAATTCGATGTGAACTGGTCGTTTCTCACCAAGCTGCGCAACCGCGGCCGGCTTGAGGCTGACGCATGGCTCGAGACCAATCGCGACGCCATCGGCAAGACCTCGACGGTCGATCTCGAAAGCCAGTATCTCGGACTGCCTGGGGTGCGGCGCGCTGACGGCAGCCAGACCAGGGTTTCACCGGCATTGTCGGAAGATCGCGGCGATTGACCGGCTTTGCCTGAAACTGTCTTATCCTGCCAGCGGACTTTCGCCCGGTGACAGGCTGGGATAGGTTTTGTCCAAATGGTTCAAAAACAAGAGGCCACATGGCAGAGACGCACCGATCCTTCATCCGATTCCTGCTCAACGACCAGACGGTCGAGATCTCTGGCTTCGCCCCGGACCTGACGCTGCTCGAATGGCTCAGGATCGACAAGCGTCTGACCGGGACCAAGGAAGGATGCGCCGAGGGCGATTGCGGCGCCTGCACGGTGCTGGTCGGGCGCATGGACAATGGGGTGCTCAACTACGAATCGGTGAATGCCTGCATCCGCTTCGTCAGCTCGCTTGACGCCACCCATGTGGTGACGGTGGAGCACCTCAACCGTCCCGACGGGGCATTAAGCGCCGTGCAGCAGGCGATGGTGGACCATCACGGCTCGCAATGCGGCTTCTGCACGCCTGGCATCGTCGCCTCGCTGCATGCCCTGTGGCTGTCCGATCCGGAACCGACGGAGGCCGACATCGAGCGGCAATTGCAGGGCAATCTGTGCCGCTGCACCGGCTACGAGCCGATCGTCAAGGCGGCGGTCGCGGCCGCCAAAACCATACCATCCGAAGACAATGACCGGCTGGTCAAGGCCTATGGCGAGACGATCGAAACCCTGACCGCCTTTGGCGACGGGGCGCGGGTGACGATCGAGAGCGACCGTGGCGTGACCTACCTGCCCGCCGATGTCGACGATCTGGCGGAGCTCTATGAAGCCCATCCGGAGGCCACCATTGTCGCCGGCTCCACCGATGTCGGGCTGTGGGTGACCAAGCACCTGCGCGACATCGCGCCGGTGATCCTCATCGGTCATCTCGACGGGCTCAAGCAGATCTCGCTCGACGAGAACGGCCTGACGCTCGGCGCGGGCGTCTCCTATACCGCGGCGCGCGGCGCGCTGGTGGCGGCCTATCCGCAGATGGCGGAGCTGTGGGACAGGATCGGCGGCGAGCAGGTGCGCAACATGGGCACCATCGGCGGCAACATCGCCAACGGCTCGCCGATCGGCGACACGCCGCCGCCGCTGATCGCGCTCGACGCGACCGTGACGCTGCGCAAGGGCAGCGAGCGCCGCACCATCCCGCTCGAAGCCTTCTTCATCGACTATGGCAAGCAGGACCGGGCGCCGGGCGAGTTCGTCGAGAGCGTGTCCGTGCCTGCGCTGGCGGAGGATGCCTTCTTCGCCGTCTACAAGATCTCCAAGCGCCGCGACGAGGACATTTCGGCGCTCTGCGCGGCGTTCCGGGTGACGCTGGATGGCGAAGGCCGGGTGGTCTCGGCGCGGATCGCCTTCGGCGGCATGGCCGGCACGCCGAAGCGGGCGAAGGCTGCGGAAGCAGCCCTTCTCGGTCAGGCCTGGACCTGGGACACGGTGAGTCAGGCACGGGAGGCACTGGCATCGGACTACCAGCCGCTGTCGGACTGGCGGGCGAGCGCCGAGTACCGGATGCTGTCGGCGCAGAACCTGATGATCCGCTTCTTCCTTGAAACCTGCGGTGCGCCCGTGCGCATCGCGCGCCGCCCGGCGCTTGAGGAGGCATGACGATGACGCACCCGATCTCCCGCAGCAAGACCGAGATCACAGGCGGCGCCCATATCACGCGCCAGCATGATTCCGCCCACAAGCATGTCACCGGCAGCGCCGACTATATCGATGACATGGCCGAGCCCGCGGGCACGCTGCACGGCTATCTGGGGCTCTCCGACCGGGCCCATGCGAGGATCGTCTCGCTCGATCTCGACGCGGTCCGCGCGTCGGACGGGGTCAAGTTGGTGTTCACCGGCGCGGATGTTCCGGGCAGCAACGACATTTCGCCGACCGGACGCGACGACGAGCCGGTGCTGGCGACCGGCGACGTCAAGTTTCACGGCCAGCCGGTATTCGCGGTCATCGCCGAGACCCGCGACAAGGCCCGCCGGGCGGCGAAGAAAGCGGTATTCACCTACGAGGACCTGCAGCATGTCACCGACGTACGCGCGGCGGTCGACGCCGGCTATCCGCATGTCACCGACCCGCTGAAGCTCGAGCGCGGCGATGTCGACGCCGGGCTCGCCGCAGCGCCCTTGCGGCTCAAGGGCGACATGCGCATCGGTGGTCAGGATCACTTCTATCTCGAAGGCCATATTGCCATGGCCATTCCCGGCGAGGACGACGAGGTCACCGTCTGGTCCTCGACGCAGCATCCGAGCGAGGTGCAGCACATGGTGGCGCATGCGCTCGGCACCGTGTCGAACGCGGTCACCGTGCATGTGCGGCGCATGGGCGGCGGCTTTGGCGGCAAGGAAACCCAGTCCAACCAGTTTGCGGCGATTGCGGCGATCGCTGCCAAGAAGCTCAACCGCGCCGTCAAGATCAGGCCCGACCGCGATGACGACATGATCATCACCGGCAAGCGGCATGACTTCGTGGTCGATTACGATGTGGGCTATGACGAGAGCGGCGTCATCCACGCGCTCGACGCGACATTTGCGGCGCGTTGCGGCTTCTCGTCGGACCTGTCGGGGCCCGTGACCGACCGGGCGCTGTTTCACGCCGACAATTGCTATTTCTATGAGAATGTGCGGCTCAGATCCCGGCCGATGATGACCAACACGGTCTCCAACACTGCGTTTCGCGGTTTTGGCGGACCGCAGGGCATGCTCGGTGGTGAACGGGTGATCGAGGAAGTGGCCTATGCGCTGGGGCGCGATCCGCTGGAGATCCGCAAGGCCAATTTCTATGGCGGGCCGGGACGCGATGTCACGCCTTATCACCAGACGGTGGAAGACAACATCATCGCGCGCATCGTCGAGGATCTGGAAGCCTCGTCGGACTATCAGGCGCGGCGCGCCGAGATCATCGATTTCAACGAGACGAGCCCGGTTGTGCGGCGCGGCATCGCACTGACGCCGGTCAAGTTCGGCATCTCGTTCACCGCAACCTGGTACAATCAGGCGGGCGCGCTGGTGCATGTCTACCAGGACGGGTCGATCCATTTGAACCATGGCGGCACGGAGATGGGACAGGGGCTCAACACCAAGGTGGCGCAGGTGCTGGCCGAGGAGTTCCAAGTCGATCTCGACACGATCCGCATCACCGCCACCACCACCGGAAAGGTGCCCAACACATCCGCCACGGCGGCATCATCGGGCACTGACTTGAACGGGATGGCGGCGGCCAATGCGGCGCAGCAGATCAAGGCGCGGCTGATCGGATTCGCGTCGGAAAAATTCTCGGTGCCGCCGGAACAGGTGGAGTTCATTCCCAACCATGTGCGCATCGGCAACGAGCTCTTGGCCTTCGGGGATTTCATCAAGATGGCCTACCAGGCGCGGATCCAGCTCTCGGCCGCCGGCTTCTACAAGACGCCCGACATCCACTGGAACCGCGCAGAGGGGAAGGGCCGGCCGTTCTATTACTTCGCCTATGGCGCGGCGGTTTCGGAAGTCTCGATCGACACTCTGACCGGCGAATACCAGGTCGACCGGGTGGACGTGCTGCACGACGCCGGACGCTCGCTCAACCCGGCGCTCGACATCGGCCAGATCGAGGGCGCCTTCGTGCAGGGCATGGGCTGGCTGACGACCGAGGAGTTGTGGTGGGACGACAAGGGGCGGCTGAGGACCCACGCGCCCTCGACCTACAAGATCCCGCTGGCGTCGGACCGGCCACCAATCTTCAATGTGAGGCTCGCCGAGTGGTCGGAAAACCGCGAGCCAACGATCCGCCGCTCGAAGGCGGTGGGCGAACCACCGTTCATGCTGCCGATCTCGGTGCTCGAGGCGCTGGGCATGGCAGCAGCCTCGATCGCCGATTATCAGGTTTCGCCAAAGCTCGATGCGCCGGCGACGCCGGAACGGGTGCTGATGGCGGTGGAGCGGCTCAAGGCGCTGGCGGCCGGGGATGGAGCCGAGGGCTGATGCCACGCCTCGCCGCCTACGAGGATTTTGCGGAAGACACCGGGACTGCCGGTTTCGTGCTGGTCCGGGTGGTGGAAGCCAAGGGCTCGACGCCGCGCGACACGGACGCCTGGATGCTTGTGTCGGCTACTGGCAGCTTCAGCACGATCGGCGGCGGGCGGCTGGAGCTCGAAGCCATCGACCAGGCGCGCGCAGTGCTGGCGGGCGCCGAGGCCGCTCCGCTGGCCCTGCCGCTGGGACCGGCCATCGGCCAGTGTTGCGGCGGGCATGTGACGCTGTCCTTCGAGATCATCCCGCCGGCCCGCTTCGGCGAAGTCGAGGCCATGGTAAAGGCGGAAGACGCGGGCGATCCGGAAGTCTGGCTGTTCGGCGGCGGCCATGTCGGTCGTGCGCTGGCGGCGGCCCTGCTGCTGCTGCCGGTCAGGGTGCATGTGGCGGAGACGCGCGAGGACGAACTGGCGCTGACACCGCAGGGCGCCGAGCGACATCTGACCGCCCTGCCCGAGAGCCTCGTTTCAGGCATAGCGCCCGGTGCCGCCGTGATCGTGCTGACCCACGACCATGCGCTGGATTTCCTGATCGTCTCGGCAGCGCTCGCGCGCGACGATCTCGCCCAGGTCGGCATGATCGGCTCCGACACCAAGCGCATGACCTTCGAGCATCAATATGTCCGCGAGGGCGGCGACAAGGCGCGGCTCTCCCGCCTCACCTGCCCGATCGGCCGCAAGCTTCCCGACAAGCGGCCGGAGGTGATTGCCGCGACGGTTGCGGCCGACATCATCGCGGCGCTGGCGGACTGGCGCGAGGCCAGGCGTCAGGGCGCGTCCTGAAGCACCAGTTCCGAGGCCCGCCATCCGGTGGCGATTGCCGCGGCATTGGTGTTGCCGGTGACGATGTTGGGGAAGATCGAGCAATCGACCACGCGCAGGCCCGCGGTGCCGTGAACGCGCAGGCGCGAATCCACCACCGAACTCGCCGGATCCGGCCCCATGCGGCAGGTGGCGACGGGATGATAGACGGTGCCCGAGCGGCGGCGGATGTCGTCGATCATCGCCGCGTCGTCGGTGATCTCGGACCCCGGCAGCAATTCGGCCTCGATGCACTCGGCGAGCGGTCCCGCCGCGGCCATCCGGCGCACGATCCGGCCGGTCTCCAGCATCTCCGCGACATCGTCCTCATGCGACAGCGCATTGGGCGTGATCCGTGGTGCCTCGAACGGATCGGCCGAACGGATCATGATTTCACCGCGACTCCTGGGCCTGCAGTTCGACCAGCCAATGGAAAACCCGGGCCAGGGATCGGGGCTCAGGATCGGGCGTTCGCCGGGGCGCGGGATGACGGTGGAGAAGGCCTGGAAATAGAGCTGGATGTTCGGCCTCGGGCGTTCCGGCGCGCTGCGGATGAAGCCGCCGGCCTGGTTGAGGCTGACCGACAGCGGTCCGTCGCGCAGCAGGATATAGCGCAGGCCGGCGTTCAGCTTGCCCCACCAGGGACCGAGTTGCTGGTTGATGGTCGGGCAATTGGCGCGGAAGGTGTAGTTGATGCCGATATGGTCCTCGAGATTGCGGCCGACATTTGGGTTGTCGACGCGCACCTCGAGCCCGAGACTCCTGAGATGGTCGGCCGGGCCTATCCCTGATAGCTGCAGCAGTTGCGGTGAGTTGACCGATCCGCCGCTGAGGATCACCTCGCGCCCGGCTCTCACCGTGACCGTCCTGCCGCCGCGATCGTAGGTGACGCCGGTGACGCGGGTTCCCTCGAAGGTGAGACCCGTGACATGGGCGTTGGTGATGACCCTGAGATTGGCCCGCTTCATCGCCGGGCGCAGGAACGCGCGCGCCGCCGACAGCCGCCGGCCGCCATGGATGGTGAACTCGAACTGTCCGACACCCTCCTGGCTTGCGCCGTTGAAATCCGGATTGAGCGGCAGGCCGATAGCCTGAGCCGACTCGAACCACTTGCGGGTCAGATCATGGGTGGTCTTGCTGGGAACAAACAGGTTGAGCGGGCCCTTGCGGCCCCGAAGCGCTTCATCACCGATGACTGCGCATTCGACATTGCGAAAGGCCGCGAACATGTCGTCGGCGCCCCAGCCGGGATTGCCGGCATCGCGCCAGTCGTCGAAATCGGCGCGGGCACCGCGGACCCAGACCATGGCGTTGATCGAGGAGGAGCCGCCCAGCACCCGGCCGCGCGGCCAGTGGTCGACATTGCCCGCCAGGCCCGGATCTGGCTCGGCGCGGTACATCCAGTTGACCTTCGGATCGAAGAAGGTCTTGCCGTAGCCGAGTGGCATCTGCACGAAAAAACGCCGGTCGTCGCCGCCTGCCTCGAGCACCAGCACACGGTGGCGACCCGACGCCGACAGGCGCTCGGCCATGACGCAGCCCGACGAGCCGGCGCCGATGATGATGAAGTCCGGATTGTCCATGAAATGCCTGCAGCGCCACCCGATTGCTGCGGAATCGATGTCACATTTGCAGACGGGATTCAACGGGGGTGCAGCGGGATTTCTGTCCGGTGACCGCAGAAGATCGGTGCCCAGACAAGGCTTACGGGATGGCGAAATGCCCGACGATCATTTCGTGATCGGACAGGGGCTCTCCGGCCGGGTCGAGCGCCGGAACGATCGCCGCACCATCCATCGACAGGCCGCGGGACGCGAACCAGTCGAGTTTCATCGCGCGCGTCGGGTGCGGCGTGAGAAAGCTGCGCCGCGTGGTCATGCCCTCGGCGTTGTTGTCCCAGGAATATCCGTTGGTGCGGGCGATATCGAACAAGCTTTCGGCCCGCCAGTCAGGCGCGTCCTTGCTGTTGCCGGTGTTGAGATCACCGCCGATGATGACGGGCAGATCGGGAGCAAATTTTTCGATGGCCTCGATCAGCCGCTCCATCTGCTGGCCGCGATGGGCTGAATCGGCATTGCTTTCAAGATGGACGGAGACGACGCAGAGCTGGCCCGCCACCGTGGGGATGATGGCTGCAATCGCCATGCGTCCGCCGATGCGGGGCTGGTTGCTGTCCGGGGAGAACGGGCCATCAATGTACCAATGGCCATGGTCATCGAGCCGGATCAGGGTTGTTGCGACGGGCGCCGCCCTGCTCAGCACCGCATTGCCATGCCAGCCGGCTTCATTGTGATCATCGACGCAATAGGGACGCTCGGTTTCGCCGCCAAGCCCGAGCTCGAAGAATTCGACCCCGTAGGCATAATGCATGCCCAGTGCGGCGGCGATTTCCGCGGTCGGGTGGCGCTGGGCGGTTCGCGCCATGCCGCAATCCACTTCGCTCAGCAGCACCACATCAGGCGTCTGATCCGCCAGAAGGGCCGCGCTCTTTTCGGGAAACAGGCAGCGCTCGATGTTCCAGGCCGCGACCGTGAAGATCTGCGGCACGGTCGCCTCACTCGGCGCTCCACCGGTTTCCACCATGCGCATCGCCGGAATCTCGGCCATGAAAGCCCGGTGCGCCTCGGTGGTGCGCGTCGCGGACAGGATGGTCTGGCGCTGATCCGGGGTAACGTGCGGCAGACGATCCACCGGCTCGACGGGTTCCGAAGCCGCGCTCACAGCCGCATTCCGGTTTCGTGATTGAACATCACCAGCGCCGACTTGGGCAGGCCGACATAGACATCGCCGCCGGGGATTGGGTCGGTGTGGGGAATATGAACGATAAGCCCGCTGTCGCCGAGCTTGCCGTGGAGCAGCCGTCCGGCGCCGAGCTCCTCGACGAATTCGAGATCGAAGCGCAGCGCATCGGGATGCGAGGCATCGACGATCCCGACATTTTCCGGCCGGACGCCAAGCTTGACCTGGCCGGAATAATCGGCGGACACCGGGGCCTCGATGTGAATTGTCTCGGAGAGATGCACCCGGCCGTTGCCGTTGTAGCGCGCGGGCAGAAGGTTCATCGGCGGCGCGCCCATGAAGCTGGCGACAAAGGTGCTGGCGGGCTGGTGATAGACCTCGGCCGGCGTGCCGATCTGCTCGATGCGCCCGCCATTGAGGACGATGATCCGGTCGGCCATGGTCATCGCTTCCACCTGGTCATGGGTCACATAGACCGAGGTGACGCCCAGTCGGCGCTGCAGCGCCTTGATCTCGATGCGCATCTGGCCGCGCAGCTTGGCGTCGAGATTGGACAGCGGCTCGTCGAACAGGAACAGCGCCGGATTGCGCACGATGGCGCGGCCCATGGCGACGCGCTGGCGCTGGCCGCCCGACAGCTGGCTCGGGCGGCGCGCCAGGTATTCCGTCAGATTGAGCATTGTCGCGGCGGTCGAGACAGCCGCATCGATCTCCGCCTTGGCCATGCCGCGGTTGCGCAAGCCGTAGGCCATGTTGTTGTAGACGGTCATGTGCGGGTAGAGCGCATAGTTCTGGAATACCATGGCGATGTCGCGCTCGGCGGGGTCGACATGGTTGACCACGCGCCCGGCGATGGACAACTCGCCCTCGGTGATTTCCTCAAGCCCGGCGATCATGCGCAGCAGCGTGGACTTGCCGCATCCCGAGGGGCCGACAAGGACGATGAACTCGCCCTTGTCGATGTTGAAACTGGTCGGCTGGACCGCACGGACTCCGTTCGGATAGACCTTCGAAATATTCTTCAGGGCAACGTGAACCATGGGAGACCTCTATTTGTCGGATTCAACCAGTCCCTTGACGAACCAGGACTGGAAAACAACCACCACCATAACCGGTGGCAGGATGGCGATGAAGGCAAGGGCGAGCGAGCGGCCGAACTGGGGAATGTCCGAACCACCATCGATGCTCTGGATGATCTGCTTGATGCCGCGGACCAGGGTGAACATGGCCTCATCGGTGGTGATGAGGGTGGGCCAGAGATACTGGTTCCAGCCATAGACGAACATGATGATGAAGATGGCGGCAATCATGGTGCGCGAGATCGGCACCAGGATGTCGATGAAGAACTTTACCGGCCCGGCGCCGTCGATCCGCGCCGCCTCCACCAGTTCCTCGGGGACGGAGAGAAAGAACTGGCGGAAGAAGAAGGTGGCGGTGGCGGAAGCCACCAGCGGCACGATCAGTCCCGTGTAGGTATTGATCAGGCCCATCCCGTGCACAACCTCGTAGGTCGGCAGGATCCGCACTTCCAGCGGCAGCAGCAGCGTGGTGAAGATCATCCAGAAGGCGAAGGTGGCGAAGCGAAGCCGGAAATAGACGATTGCGTAGGCTGCGATCATGCCGAGGATGATCTTGCCCACGGCGAAGCCGATGCCCAGAATGAACGAGTTGAGCAGCATCGTGCCGCCGGTGATGCTGCCCGTAAACCCACCCCGCTCGAACAGGGCCTTGTCGAAATTCTCGATCATGTGTGCGCCGTCGGATATCTGCATGCCGTGCCGGGATATCTCGACATCGCTGGCGCCAATGGTCATGAAGGCGGCAAAGACCGGCATGATCATCAGCAACGATCCCAGGATCAGCACCGCGTGATCTCCGATCTTCTCCCAACTGACCGGACGGCGCACATCTGACCGGGTGACCGTGACGGGTTCTGTGATGACAGTCATGGCTCTTTCCTCAGGTGTAGTGAATGCGCCGGTCCATGACGCGGAACTGAAAGACGGTGAGCAGCAGGACAAGCACCATCAGGACGACGGACTGGGCCGACGATCCGCCAAGATCATTGCCGCGGAAGCCATCGACATAGACCTTGTAGACCAGCGTCATCGGATTGTTGCCGGGCTCGCCCTTGACCAGGGTGTCGATCAGACCGAACGTGTCGAACAGCGCATAGGTGATGTTGATGACGAGCAGGAAGAAGGCCGTCGGCGCAAGCAGCGGAAAGGTGATGTCCCAGAAGCGGCGGGCCCCGGAGCGGTTGTCCATCATCGCAGCTTCCTTGACCGACTGGGGGATCGACTGGAGACCAGACAGGAAGAAGATGAAATTGACCGGAATGTGATTCCAGGTCGCCACGATGATCATTGCCGCGGCCGTGTCGTAATAGTTCACGCCGAGCCGGAACTCGTAGCCGAAAAGCGCCAGGAACTCGGTCATCGGGCCATTGCCCTGATAGAAGACCATGACACCAAGAAAGCCCGCGACCGGCGGCGCCACGGCGTAGACCCACATCAACAGGGTTCTGTAGGTCCGCGCACCGCGAATGACCTTGTCGGCCTTGACCGCCAGAAGCAGGGCGATCGAAAGCGAGAGCAGGGTCACCAGAAAGGTGAAGCCGAGGGTGAAACCCGCGACCTTCATGTACTGCGCCGAGGCCAGCAGATCGGTGTAGTTCGCCATTCCCACAAAGGTGGAGCCGAAGCCAAACGGATCTTCCAGATAGAAGGAGGAGCGGAAGGCATAGGTGGCCGGCCAATAGAAGAATGCGGCTATGACCAAAAGTTGTGGCAGCAACAGCAGGACCGGCAGGCCCAGTTGATTGAAACCGGCGCGTTTCATGGCTGGCATCCTTTCAATGAGTGAACCAGCGGCCGTCAGAAGGTGACGGCCGCTGATCGCAGGGTTTCAGAGCCTGGGCGAAATTCAGCCCTGGGTCTTGTTGAAGCGCTCGAGAAGTTCGTTGGATTCCTTCTCGATCGTGGCGAAGGCGTCATCGACCGAGGTTTCGCCGGTGAGGATGCGACCATATTCGCGGTTCATCACGTCACGGATCTGGACATAGAAGCCCATGCGGTAACCCTTTGTGTTGTCGCCGGCCGGCAGCAGGAGCTGCAGGATGCCGGTTTCGGCAGCAGGAGATTCCTCGTAGTAGCCTTGGGTCTTGGCAAGCTCGTAGGCAGCGTTGGTGATCGGCACATAGCCGGTCTGCTTGTGCCACTTGAGCTGGACTTCAGGCGACGCGAGGAAGCGGAAGAACTCGGCTGTCGCCTTGTTTTCCTCGGCCGACTTGCCCGCCATCGCAAACAGCGCGGCGCCGCCGATGAAGGTCTGCTTCGGCTCCTTGGTGACAGCTTCCCAGTAAGGCAGGATCTCAGCCGAGAACGGCATCGTGGCTGTCTTCTGGAGACCGCCGAACGAGCCTGACGAACCGAGCCAGATGGCGACCTTGCCTTCTTCGAAAGGCTTCTGGTTGTCGTTCCAGCCGGCGCCGTACCATTCGAACAGGCCTTCGTCCTTCCACTTCTTCATGGCGGTGAAGTGCGACTTGATTTCCGTGGTGTTGACCAGGATCTTGGTTTCGCCATCGCCGTAGCCATTGTCATTGGTGGCGAAAGGCAGGTTGTGGCGCGAGAAGAAGTTCTCGGTGAAGATCCACGGCAGGTGGGACTGTGCGAGCGGAATGTAACCGGCTTCCTTGAGCGCAGGTGCGGTCACGCTTTCGAACTCTTCCCAGGTCTTGGGCGGCGTAACGCCGGCCTTCTCAAGGGCTTCGATGTTGTAGTACATGATCGGCGTGGAGGAGTTGAACGGCATGCCGATCATCTTGCCGTTGGCATCTGCGTAGAAGTAGCGCACGCCTGGAATGTAGTCTTCGATGTTGAAATCGATGCCGTTTTCGGACAGCAGATCCTGCACGGCGACGGTGGCGCCCTTGGCGCCGATCACGGTGGCCGCACCGGCGTCGAACACCTGCATGACGTTGGGCTGTTCGCCAGCGCGGAAGGCGGCGATACCAGCAGTCAGGGTCTCTTCATAGGTCCCCTTGAACACGGGCGTGATCTTGAACTCGCTCTGGCTGGCATTGAAATCATTGGCGATTTCGTTGACGGAATCGCCAAGCGCACCGCCCATTCCATGCCACCAGGTGATCTGTGTTTCGGCGAAAGCCGAGGAGCTGAGGGCCAGCCCCAGCGCCATCGAGGCGACAGCAAGAAGGTTCTTTTTTGACATCTGTTGGCTCCGTTAGGTTCCGGGATTGGAAGCGTCCCCGGAGCGGGATAGAGCGGTGATGATTCAGTTCAGTGAAGCTTTTGATTCATTTCGATGACAATCCACAACCGGGACGGATGACAGGCCGCCGACCAGGATGCTATCGCCTCCCGCTGACACCGATTGTTCTGCAAACCGTTACGTCCCGGATAGATTATCAGGCAATTCCCGGAACTGATTCATTGCCCCGGGACCGAAACCGGGCTTTCCATTCGGATTCGTATTGCGCATCATGTGCGCTGCAAAAAACACCAGGTGCGAGGGGCACTCATGTCGTATTTTCTCTATGAGTATCCACTGCTGTGGGAATGGCTGAGCTTCGCCATCCGCTGGCTGCATGTGATCACGGCGATTGCCTGGATCGGCTCCTCGTTCTATTTCATCGCGCTCGATCTCGGCCTTGTGCAGCGGCCGGGGCTGCCGGAAGGCGCCCATGGCGAGGAGTGGCAGGTGCATGGCGGCGGCTTCTATCACATCCAGAAATACCTGGTGGCGCCGCCGAACCTGCCCGAGCACCTGACCTGGTTCAAGTGGGAAAGCTACGCCACCTGGCTCTCGGGTGTCGCCCTGTTGTGGGTGGTCTATTATGCCGGGGCCGAACTCTACTTGATCGACGTCAATGTGCTCGATGTCACCGCACCGGTGGCGATCGGCATCTCGCTCGCTTCCATCGTGGCCGGGTGGATCATCTACGATCTGCTCTGCAAATCGCCGATCGGGAAGAGCACAAGCGGCCTGATGCTGGTGCTGTTTGGCGTGCTGGTGGCGATGGCCTGGGGCTACACGCAGGTGTTTTCCGGCCGGGCGGCGCTTCTGCATCTGGGCGCGTTCACCGCGACCATCATGACCGCCAATGTGGCGATGATCATCATCCCCAACCAGAAGATTGTCGTGGCCGACCTCAAGGCGGGCCGCACGCCGGATCCGAAATATGGCCGTATCGCCAAGCAGCGCTCGCTGCACAACAACTACCTCACCCTGCCGGTGATCTTCCTGATGCTGTCCAACCATTACCCGCTGGCCTTCGCCACCGAGTGGAACTGGGTCATCGCGGCGCTGGTGTTCCTGATGGGCGTCACGATCCGGCACTGGTTCAACACGGTGCATGCCCGCAAGGGCAAGCCGCACTGGACCTGGGCCGCGACGCTCGCGCTGTTCCTCGCCATCATCTGGCTGTCGAGCCTGCCGCGGTCGGGCGAAGTGATGGAAGAGGCATCGATTGCGCCAGTGCATCAGCGCTTCGCTGCCAATGCCCATTTCGAAGCGGTCACCGACACAGTGACGGGACGCTGCGCGATGTGTCATGCCACCGAACCGGGCTGGCCGGGGATCATACATGCGCCCAAGAATGTGAAGCTGGAAACCCCCGCCGACATCGCCCGGCATGCGCGCGACATCTATCTCCAGGCAGGCCGCAGCCACGCCATGCCGCCGGGCAATGTCAGCTTTGTCGAGCCGGAAGAACGCGCGCTGATCGTCGCCTGGTATGAATCGGCGATCGCCGGCGAGGCCGGTCGATGACTGCAAGATTGTTGCGTGGGCGGGTCCTGAGTTTCAGATCGCGGCCCCAGGCGCGGGATGACCATGACAGCTACATGTTCGAGGAAGACGGCGCGGTTCTTGTCGAGAACGGTCGGATTTCGGCCTGCGGGCCCTATGACGAGGTCCGGCTCAATTCTCCGTTGGGCGTAGAGGTGATCGATCACCGGCCGCTGATCCTGATGTCCGGGTTCATCGATCCGCATATTCACTTCCCGCAGATGCAGGTGACGGCCAGCTACGCAGCAAATCTGCTCGAATGGCTCAACACCTACACGTTCGTCGAGGAACAGAAATTCGCCGACGCGGCTCACGCGACCCGTTTCGCAGGTCTGTTCTTCGACGAGCTGCTGCGCCACGGCACGACGACGGCTGCGGCCTACTGCTCCGTGCACAAGGGCTCGGCGGATGCGTTCTTCATCGAAGCCATGCGCCGCAACCTGCTGATGGTCGGCGGCAAGGTGATGATGGACCGCAATGCGCCCACAGCGCTGACCGACACCGCGCAATCGGGCTATGATGACACCAAGGCGGTGATCAGGGACTGGCATGGCAAGGGTCGCAATCACGTGGCGATCACGCCGCGCTTCGCCATCACCTCGAGCCCGGCGCAGCTGGATGCCGCCGGCACGCTGGTGCGCGAGCATCCGGACCTGTTGATCCAGACGCACCTGTCGGAAAACAATGCCGAGATCGCCTACACGATGGAGCTCTTCCCGGAGGCGCAGGACTACACCGATGTCTATGCGCGCCATGGCCTGCTGACGCGGAAAATGCTGCTGGGCCACGCCATCCATCTGTCGGACCGGGAGATGGATGCCATCGCCGATGCAGGGGCCGTGGCGGTGCATTGCCCGACGTCCAACCTGTTCCTGGGTTCGGGCCTGTTCGATCTCAAGCGGCTCAAGGAGCATGGCATACGCACCGCGATCGCCACCGATATCGGCGGCGGGTCAAGCTACTCGATGCTCAGGACGATGGACGAGGCCTACAAGATCCAGCAATTGCGCAACAACCGGCTGCCGCCGCTCGAGAACTTCTGGCAGGCCACCCGCGGCAATGCCGAGGCGCTGGGGCTGGTGGATCGCATAGGAACGCTGGAACCGGGCAGCGACGCCGACATCATCGCGCTCGACGCGGGCGCCACGCCGGCGATGCGCATCCGGATGGAAACCGTGGAGACGCTGGAAGAGGAGTTGTTCCTGCTGCAGACGATGGGCGACGACCGGTCGGTGGGGCATGTCTATGTCGCAGGCAGACCTGTTCAGACAGCACCGGCAACAAATTGAATCGCCGTCATATTTCCGTCTTAACTTTTCGTTAACTCTCTTCGTGCAAGCTGTTTGTCAGCAGCGATCCTTTCGAGGGTTGCTTTTAAAGTCGCGTGAGCACGGATGTACTGCCACGCGGCTTTTGCTTTTTCTGCCCCCCGGCATTTTCCCCAATGACCTCTCTCTCGCAGCAAAGACCAGCATCCGCCTCAGCTGCCGCGATAGGTCGAATAGCTGTAGGGGGAGATCAGCAGCGGCACGTGGTAATGCGCATTGGCGTCAGCGATGCCGAAGCGGATCGGGATGATGTCGAGAAATGCCAGGTCCGGCAGCGGGGAACCGCTTGCGCGCAGATAATCGCCCGCGTGAAACCTGAGTTCATAGACGCCTGTGGCGATGTCCATGCCGCCCAGCAATGGTGCATCGACACGTCCGTCATCATTGGTGCGCACGGTCTTGAGCAGATGATGCTCCAGACCTTCAACCCGCAGGAGCTCGATCACCATTGCGCTCGCGGGACGGCCGCGGGCGGTGTCGAGCACATGAGTGGTCAGGCGTCCTGTCGGAAGCGGTTGAGCGGACATGGGTGTCTCCCTGGTCAGTTGGCCGGTTCAAGGATCAGAAACGGCTGTTCATAGCTTGCTTCTTCGAGATTGACGCCCCCGCCTTCCCGATCCATCACCAGAAAATCGCTCACCTGACCCACCGCGACCAGCGGATGGTGCCAGACATTGGCGGCATATTGCACGCCCACATCCCCCTTAACCAGAAAGGCGCGCGGCTGTCCCGGCCTGCCGCCCGCATCGGGCGCCACGACCGCGATCCAGGGCCGCGGTGTCAGCGGAAAGAATGCCTGGCTGCCGAGTGGATGGCGTTCCATCATGGTCACTGCGTAGGGAAACGCGCGCGGTTGCCCGCGAAACAGCGACAGGATGGTGCGACCGCCCTCGCCTTCCGTGTCTGCCATGGCAAGCGCGTGGAACCGTTCGGTGGTGCCGCCATTGATCATGCGTTTTTCGGTGGCGCCGATATCCATCACGGTTCCAAACGGCGCGAAGGCTTCGGCGGTCAGCGGCTGAAGATCAAGCTTCTGCATGGCTGCTCACGCTTCCGCCAGGATTGCGGCGACGCGAAAACCGGCGATCTTTTCGACTTCAGCACAGGCGGTCTCGAACTCGGTCGCCCGATCATTGATGATTCGGGCCTCGAAGTTCCCAAGAATGTCCTCCTTGGTCAGCCCCTTGACGGCGATGATGAAGGGAAAGCCGAAATCGCGCACATATTGCGTGTTGAGATCTGTGAAGCGGGCATGCTCCGCCTCGCTGAGCCGGTCGAGCCCGGCGCCGGCCTGTTCGGATTTCGATTGCGCGGTGAGTTCGCCTGCGATGGCGAGCTTGCCCGCCAGATCCGGATGCGCCAGCAGCACGCCCAGGCGCTCGTCATGGGTCGTGGAGCGGAACTCAGTGCAGAGCGCTTCATGCACCGGACCCGGCTTGAGCGGCGGCACGATACGGCCGTGATCATAGGCCCGCTCGGCAATGAACGGCGAATGCTCGAACACGCCGCCAAACAGGTCAACAAATTCATTGCGAGTCATCGCCTGGTCTCCGGATGATGATGGGCATGCCAGTGATTGGCGATATCGATGCGGCGCGTGACCCAGGCCTTGTCGTGGCCCGCAACATAATCGAGGAACCGCGCCAGCGCTGCCGCACGGCCGGGACGGCCCACCAGGCGGCAGTGCAGCCCGATCGACATCATCTTCGGACTGCCCGCAGCGCCTTCGGCCATCAGCACATCGAAGGTGTCCTTGAGATAGGCAAAGAACTGGTCGCCGGAGTTGAAGCCCTGCGGGGTGGCAAAGCGCATGTCGTTGGCGTCGAGCGTATAGGGCACGATCAGATGCGGTCCATTTGGACCCTCGACCCAATAGGGCAATTCATCGGCATAGGAATCGGCGGAATAGACGAAGCCGCCCTCCTCCATCACCAGTTGAAGCGTGTTGACCGAGGGCTTGCCCTGATAGATACCCAATGGCCGTGAACCGGTTACCTCGGTGTGAATGCGGACGCAGTCGGCGATATGGCGACGTTCTTCGGCTTTGGAAAAATCCTTGTACTCGAGCCAGCGCAGGCCGTGACTGGCGATCTCCCAGCCGGCCTCGTTCATCGCGGCAACGGCGTCGGGATTGCGCTGCATGGCGAGCGCCACGCCATAGACCGTGACCGGCATGCCGCGCTCGGTGAACATGCGCCAGAGCCGCCAGAAACCGGCGCGCGAGCCATATTCGTAGAGCGATTCCATGTTCATGTTGCGCTGGCCGGGCCAGGGCTGCGCGCCGACGATTTCGGACAGCAGGGATTCCGATGCCGGATCGCCATCGAGGATCGAACTTTCGCCGCCTTCCTCGTAATTGACCACGAACTGCACGGCGCAATGGGCGCCGCCCGGCCACTCAGGGTCCGGCGGTGTCCTGCCATAGCCGATCAGATCGCGGGGATAGGGTGTCTCGTTCATGAATTCATCCAGTTGCAATGCGGCGAACGGTACCAGCACAGCCTCAAAAGTCGAGACCTCGACTTCGAAGAAAAACCGCAAGCTGTTGCAGTGATTTCAGCCGGGTGCGCCTTTGCCGGCGGCCTTGGCGGCATGGTGCGCGACCGAAAAACTCTGCGGCGTCTCCGGGCCGATTGCCCCGGTGATACCGGCGACCAGGCAATCGGCCATCCGGTGGGCGATGCCGAAGCTGATCTTGAAGCCGCCGGCCATGGCCAGGACGTTTGCTGCCCCCGGCACCGGGCCCAGCATCGGATCGCGGCCGATGGCGCGCGGCCGCACCCCGGCCCAGCGGCGGATCTCCGGCGCATGCTTGATCGCCGGACAGAGCTTGCGCGCGCGTTTGACAATCTCGTCGAGCTGGCCGTCGGTGCCGACCGGGTCGCCAAATTCTCGTTCGCTGGTCGAGCCGACGGCGACATGGCCGTTCTCATGGGCAATCACATAGATACCGTCATCATAGACAAGCGGCAGATCCGGTGACGCCCTGGCGTCCAGCAGCGCCGCCTGTCCCTTGACGCCACCGCCCAGAGAGCCGGCCGGCAGCCCGGCGACGGCGGCGATCAGGGGAAATGCATCCACACCGCTGGCAAGCGCGATATGCCCGTAATTTGCCATCGAGCCGTCAGACAGGCGCGCCTTGTGCTCACCAGGGATGACATCCATCACACCGACGCCCAGGCGCAGCTCGACATTGGGCATCACGGCAAGGCTCGACAGGAGCGCTCCGATCAATCCCGGCGGCGACAGCCGGGCCGACAGCGTTTCATACACAACACCGTGGGGCGCGCGCAGCATGTCCGGCCAGCCGCTCCATCTCGGCGCGTGGTGAACCTCATAGCCGAACCGGCCGGCCCAATTGGTGCGGGCGTCCGACACCTGCTCCAGCGCGGCGGCGCGCCCGCGCTCGGAGGTCAATCGCAGGACCCGGCCGACACGGCGATAGCCGCACAGCGCACCGGTTTCTGATTCCAGCCGCGCAACTTCCTCTTCAAGGTCAACCAGCGCCTTGAACTGAAAATCCTTCTTGCCGTTCCAGCGTTCGGGGCTGTGGGGCATCAGCGCGCCGAGAAAGCCGCCGCTGGCGCCGCCGCCGGGATTGCCGGGTTCGACCAGCAGGACCGACAGACCGGCACGTGCCGCCTTCACCGTCAGCCACAATCCCGCCACGCCAGCGCCGGCAACCAGGAGGTCGGGCGCTTGACCGCTGCGCACCACGCCGCTATCGGCAACAGCCATGATCGATCCTTCTGCCCCGGACACCAACAAGGCCGGACAGCCCGTTGAGCTGTCCTGGCACGAGGGCGATATGCCCTATTCGGAGGAATTTGGCGACTTCTATTATTCCCGCGCCGATGGAAGGGCCGAATGCCGGCACGTGTTTCTGGGCGGCAACGGGCTCCCGGCACGCTTTGCAGCCACACCGCATTTCCTCATCGGCGAACTCGGATTTGGCACCGGGCTGAATTTCATCGAGACCTGGTCTGTCTGGGAAGCAACGGCGCCGGAAGCCGCGACGCTGGAGTTTCATTCCTTCGAACTGCACCCGCTCAGACGCAGCGACATGACGCGCGCCCTGTCCGCCTGGCCGGATCTGGCCGCCAGAACCGCACAGCTCGTGGCGGCATGGCCAGAGGCCCCGGGGGGCGACATAAGGCTCGACTTTGCAAGCGGCGGCAGATCGATCAGCCTGCAGATCCATGCCGGTCTGGCGCTGGACACCCTGGAAGCCGCGCGATTGAATGCCGACGCCTGGTATCTGGACGGATTTTCGCCATCGCGAAACCCTGACATGTGGTCGGCCGAGTTGATGCGTCTGGTGGCGGGGCGGACGCGACAGGGTGGAACCTTCGCCACCTATTCGGCTGCCGGCTGGGTGCGGCGCAACCTTCAGGCGGCCGGCTTCACTGTGGAAAAACGGCCTGGTCATGCGGGCAAGCGCGCCATGAGCGCCGGCGTTCTCGGAAAGCCTGATATCAGCCCTGATTGAACTTGGCCGCGATGTCGGCGGGCAGCCATTCCCGGATCTTCGCCTCGAGCTTTTCCGGGCTGATCGGCTTGGACAGATAGTCATCCATTCCCGCCTCCATGCAGCGCTCCCGGTCTCCGGTAAGGGCATGGGCGGTGACGCCGATGACGGGCGTATGGCCGAGAGACGGATCCCTGGCTTCTGCCTCGCGGATCGCCTGGGTCGCCTGGTGGCCGTTCATCACCGGCATCGACACGTCCATCAGCACCAGCGCCGGACGATGCATTTTCCACAGATCGAAGGCGGTGCCGCCATTGTCGGCAATCTGGTAGCGCACGCCGAGTTCCTCGAGGATCTGGGTGAAGACGATCTGGTTGACCTCGTTGTCTTCCGCCACGAGAAGATCAAGTTGGCTTTGGGACGGAGCCCGCGCCGGCGTGCTCGCGGCGGGGGCGGCAGCCGAGGAAGGAACCGTAAGCCTGGGCGACATCGCTGCCGGCGCCAGCCTGCCGCCCTTTGGCGGGAGAACCTGAGACGCACCGCCCTGGGCCTTGCCCTGGCGCTGCCCGGCAACCTGCAGAACCTCGACGATGGTTTCAAGCAGCAGCGAGGAGCGGGCCGGCTTCATCAATGTCTCCTGAACAATGCCCTTTCGGATGTCGGCATCGGACGATTTGAGATCCATCGAGGTCAGCATGATGATCGGCGGATTTTCCGGGCCGAACGCCTTGCGGATGGCGCGGGCGGTCATCACACCGTCCATGTCGGGCATGTGATAGTCCAGAATCACGGCATCGACCGGCACATCCAGGCGAATTGCCGCTTCGAGCACATCGATGCCCTCCTGCCCGGAAACGGCGGCGCAGGCATCAAATCCCCAGGCGGTCAGCTGCTCATTCAGGATGGCGCGATTGACGGGATTGTCGTCAATCACCAGGATCCTGGATCCAGACACGTCAATGGGAGCGATGCGGGCCTTGGCCGCACTCTGGTCGACCGGCATGGTCAGTTCGATAGTGAAGACCGAGCCTTCGCCGACCGTGCTTTCCGCCCGGATCCGGCCATTCATCAGGCTCACCAGCCGCGAGGTGATCGCCAGCCCGAGCCCGGTTCCTTCATGGCGGCGGGTCGAGGAATTGTCGACCTGGGAGAACTTGTCGAACACCGCCTCAAGCTTGTCCTGCGGGATGCCGATGCCGGTGTCCTGAACCCTGAGCTGCAGATCAAGCATTTTGGCGGCGTTCACCTTTCCGCTGAGTTCGATCAGGACATGGCCGGTTTCGGTGAACTTTATGGCATTGCCGGCAAGGTTGGTGATGATCTGGCGCACGCGTCCCATGTCGCCAACGACACGTTCGGGAAGCTCGGGATCGATGCGGACAATCAGCTCGATGTCCCGCTCCGCGGCGCGGCTGGAGATCAAAGCGGCAACGTCTTCGACGGTTTCGCGCATGTCGAACGGCGCTTCATCGAGAACCAGTTGGCCAGCGTCGATCTTCGAGAAATCCAGAATGTCGTTGATGATGGTCAGCAGCGCATTGCCGGACTTGACGATGATGTCGGTGAAGGTGCGCTGTCGGGTGTCGAGTTCGGTTCTGGACAAAAGCTCCGCCATGCCCAGAACGCCGTTCATGGGCGTGCGGATCTCGTGGCTCATATTGGCCAGGAACTCCGACTTGGCGCGATCGGCGATCTCGGCCTTGCCGAGCAGTTCCTTCAGTTCGGCCTCGCGATGCTTGGCCTCGGTGATGTCGGAGTAGGTTATGATCATCGTGTTGTTGGACGACGGCTTCGCGTCAATCTTGAGCCAACGGCCCCCGGCGGCCTGGCGTTCGAGCGAGTGGGCAAGCCCATTTCTGTGGCTGGCCGAGATCTTGGCCCGTGCGACCCGGGCCTCGTCCTTCGGGCCGTAATCGCCACGCGCCTCGCAGTGATCGAAATATTCCTCCATGCTGCAACCAGGAGCGGCCAGTTCCCTCGGCACGTCCAGCATCTCGAAGAAGGCGTCGTTGGTGAACAGGATCTTGTCCTGGCTTGTCACCAGCAAGCCCTGGGCCATCGCGCCCGCCGCGCCGCCGAGCAATTCGCTGGCATGCTCGACCTCGGCGCGCGCAAGAACAAGCTCCTGTTCACGCTGCTTCAGCTCGGTGACATCGAAATACGAGATCATCCGCTTGCCCTCGGAAAGCGAGCGGACCGAATAGATCATCGTCCTGCCGTCGGCCCTGGAAAACTCCCGCGGCTCGACATAACCGGCCCGAATCTCCTTGAGGCGGGTCTCGATATATTCCTCGAATTTTTCCTGGGCGACCTCGTAGATCCCGTTGTGACGATTGACGTCGATCAGACGCCGGAAATGCGAGCCAATGAAAGAGTCGTCCGGCTCGAGTTTCCAGATCCGGAAGAACGCGTTGTTGACGAGTTCGACATTCTGATCCCTGTCGACGACCACCACGCCCATATGCATGGCGTCAATGGCGCTTTCGAGATCAGAACGGTTGACCTCGGCCAGCCGCCGCGCCTCGAACACTTCCTCCTCGCGGCGCTTCATGTCGCTCACATCGAGCGTCGTTCCCAACAGGTAACGCCGGCCCGCCGGGTCAGTAAACCCGACCTTCCGGTCTATCAGCTTGAGCGCCTCGCCTTTGGCGTTGGTGATGTTCGCATCGCGCTCGATCACCTCATGCCCTTTCATCACCTCGACATCGGCATCGCGCAAGGCCTGACCGTTTTCGCCGAATATGGCAAAATCATCCCGGCCGATCATCTCGGCGCTGGAGATTCCGGTCAGCTCGCCATGGGCCCGGTTGACATAGGTGTAGCGGTACTGTTCGTCCTTGACGAAGCTCGAAACCGGCATTTCATCCAGGATGGCGCGGAACAGCTCATTCTCGGCGACCTTGCTTTCCAGGTCCCCCTCGCGCTGCTTGAGGTCGGTGACATCGATCCGCAGGCCCAGGGTGCAGCCGTCGTTGAGTTCCTTGTTTATGATGCGAATCCAGCGGCCATTCTTCAGCCGCTCGACGGTTGCCTTGCCGAATTCGCGATGCGCCGAGAGCCTGTTTTCGATCCAGGCCTTGCGTCCGTCGGGGTCATCTTCGGCCCGGATGCTGCAGGTGATTTCAAGCACCGTGCGCAAGGGCTGTCCGACTTCGAGCCTGTAGTGCGGTGCGGTGATCGCATCCATCGCCGGATTGACGTAGAGCAAGACATCGTCCGGATCGAAAAGCACGATGCCGACATCGAGCCGGTCGAAGATTTCATTGAACCGGTTGAGCATGGTAATATCGGAACCGCCGCGTTGCGGTTCCGAGCGATCGGGACGCTCGGCGGACTGTTCGAGGGCCGCCCAGCGCATCTTTCCGCCGTCAGGCAGCTGCGTTTCGCGCCAGGGGCCCGTGGCGATCTTGTGGGGAAGGCTTTCCGCCACGATCCTGCCGTTTGCGTCAAACACCGCGATCGGCTGGGCCGCAGCTTCAATCGCGGCCTGAAGCAGCCGGTAGTCGCCGCGCATGGCGACTTCCGACGTGTGTCCATCCGAAATCGGGGCGAGCGTTTTCGGGGGCTCCGGCTGGGCAGCCGCGGGCCTTGCCTTGCCTTCCTGTCCGGTCTCGAAACGGACACCGGCAATAGGCTCGAAATGCCCGACGATGAAGATCTTTCCGGACGCCTGACGCTTCCGGTGGATGCGAACGCGGTAGCGCCCGCCCTTCAGGGGATGCGCGAACAGGGCGACCTGATCTTTTCCAAAGACCAGGCTGCGGCGCTCCTTCTCGTCACGGTCGTTCTGTTCGACCGAATCAAAATGCTGGTGGCTTTGCTGACCGATGAGCGAGGCAGGCTCGCAATCCCACAATCCTGCATAGGCCGAGTTGACGGCTACGTATCGGAGCTCGGAATCCTTGACGAACGCCGGGTTCGGGTCGCTTCCAACCCGAGCACATGCCTCCGCCAACACATCGTCACTATCGATACTTTCCACATCACCCACCCGGCAACCCCCCGCTGATGCACGTTCCGGCTTGTTTCACAGCCCTTCACCTTGCATGCCGGCCATAAAGAAAACGTTAACCATGGCGGAAAGTGTAGAGACGGCCGCTTACGCGAGACTTGTCCCCGGATGCGCTGCCCCCCACCGCGAAAATATGCATCCCGGGACGTCTTGCGGGAACGCCCGGTCCGGCATAGCGTCTCGCCCAATCGCGGCATGTCACCGGTTACTCCGGAGCCTGCGAATGAGACAGGAACATGACGGGGGCCAGGTTCGGATGAGCAGTTTTGACGACATTGTACCGGCGGCCATCGAGAACACGGCCGGGGCGCCCGAGCGGCGCAGACGCGCCGGCGGCGGACGCGGCGGAGACCGGGGCAAGGGCCGCAAGAGCCCCGCGACCCTGCGCTACCGGTCGATCCTCAACAGCCAGGATCCGTCGCTGCTCTTGAGCGAGGAAGGGCTCGAGGCGATCCACGAGGCATCGCTGAAGGTACTCGAAGAGATCGGCATGGATTTCATGCTGGCGGAAGCGCGCGAGCGGCTCAAGGCCGCCGGCGCGGATGTCGTGGCAGGAAGCGAACGGGTGCGCCTCGATCGCGGCCTGGTCATGGATCTGGTCGGCAAGGCCCCGGGGCCCTTCACGCTGCATGCCCGCAATCCTGAGCGCAACATCGAGATCGGCGGCAAGAACATGGCCTTCGCGCAGGTGGCGTCCGCACCCTACTGCTCGGACCGCGACAATGGCCGCAGGACCGGAACCCAGGAAGACTTCCGCAACCTGATCAAGCTGGCGCAATCCTTCGACATTATCCACATGACTGGCGGCTATCCGGTGGAGCCCACCGACCTGCACGCCTCGGTGCGCCACATCGATTGCCTGTCGGATCTGGTCAAGCTCACCGACAAGCCGTTCCATGCCTATTCCCTGGGCAGGGAGCGCAATCTTGATGCACTGGAGATCGTCCGCATCGGCCGCGGCATCAGCGCCGAGCAGCTCGAGGTCGAGCCGTCGTTGTTCACCATCATCAATGCGTCTTCGCCTTTGCGCTACGACGCGCCGATGCTGCAGGGCATCATCGAGATGTCGGCGCGCAACCAGGTGGTGGTGATCACGCCGTTCACGCTGGCGGGCGCCATGGCGCCGGTCACCATTGCCGGCGCGCTGGTGCAGCAGAACGCCGAGGCGCTGGCAGGCATCGCGTTCACGCAGCTGGTCCGCCCGGGTGCCCCGGTGATCTATGGCGGCTTCACCTCCAATGTCGACATGAAGTCGGGCGCGCCGGCCTTCGGAACGCCGGAATATATGAAGGCGGTCATGGCCGGCGGGCAGCTGGCGCGGCGCTACGGCGTGCCCTACCGGACCTCCAACACCTGTGCGGCCAACACGCTCGACGCCCAGTCGGCGTACGAGTCGATGATGTCGCTGTGGGCCGTGGTCCAGGGCGGCGGTAATTTCATCATGCATGCGGCCGGATGGATGGAAGGCGGGCTCACAGCCTCGTTCGAGAAATTCATCCTCGATGTCGACATGCTGCAGATGGTGGCCGAGTTCCTGGCGCCGCTCGATACCAGCCCGGAAGCACTGGCCATGGATGCCATCGCCGAAGTCGGTCCCGGCGGGCACTATTTCGGCACCGCCCACACCCTGTCGCGCTACGAGACCGCGTTCTATTCGCCGATCCTGTCGGACTGGCGCAATTTCGAAAGCTGGAGCCTCGCCGGCCAGCCGACCACCTATGATCACGCCAATCGTGTCTGGAAGGAAACGCTGGCCAATTACGAGGCGCCGCCGCTGGATGAAGCCATAGAAGAGGAGCTCGACGCCTTCGTCGCCCGGCGCAAGCAGGAAGGCGGCGTGCCGACGGATTTCTGATCAGATCGGGTCGGCAATCATCCGCACCGAGGCGAGCCCGACACCACCCGGGAAATCAACGGTGAAGCGCTCGACAATATCGAACCCGAGACGTTGGTAGAACGGCACTGCCTGAAGCGAAGACCATGCCTCCAGCCGGGCAAGGCCTTCTTCGCGCGCCTGCGACAGGCAGGCATCATAAAGGGCGCGTCCGACGCCCTTGCGCAGGTGATCGGGATGAACGGCGAAATGACGGATATGGCCGCAGCCCGGAATGATCTTGCCGGACGTGCCGGGAACAGCAAGGCTCCAGCCACCGCAGCCCGCAGTTTGGCCATCGCTCACCGCCACGAGATAGCGCCCTGAGGCAAGCAGTTGCGGCTGCGCCCGGCTGACCAGCGGCAGCAGCAGATCAAGGTCGGACGCAGCATAGTGGCCCTGCCAAAGCCGGGTGTAACTCGCCGCAAGGACTTCCGTGACAACCTCCGCATCGTCGCAGGTTGCGGGCCTGACGATCAGACGGGCGTCGCGCATGGCTTTCTCCTGCGGGCGTGCTGGAGGCTAAACGATGACCCTTGTCTTGCGGTTGGTGAGCCAGACGCCCGTGACCACAATCAAGGTGCCGATGATCATCGGCACCGTCAACGCTTCGCCGAACAGGAACCAGCTTTCGATCGCCACTGCTGGCGGCACCAGATAGGTCAGTGAGGCCGCGCGGGACACCTGACCGCGACGGATCAGATACAGAAGCAGCATGATCGAGACCAGGGAAAGGCCGAACACGGACCACCCCATGGCGAGGGCGAATTCCAGGTTCCAGTCCACCCGCATCTCCTCGAACAGCAGGGCCAGCGGCATCACCACGGCAAAGCCTCCAACATATTGCAGCGCCGCGATCGCGCGAAGATCGCCTTCCTGCAGATGGCGCTTCTGGTAGAGAGTGCCGGAGGTGACCGACGCCATGGCGACAATATTGACCAGCAGCGGCACCAGCGCGACCTGCATCATCGCCGCATCGAGAGAGAGAAGCCTGGGCAGGATCGCGACTGTGAGACCAGCAAAACCCAGCACAACGCCAAGTTTCTGTGCCCCGCTCAGCCGCTCGCCCACGATGTAGGGCGCCACGATAGCCGTCAGCAGCGGCTGCAAAGCCGCAATGAGCCCGGAGACGGACGCCGGCACGCCTTGCGAGATCGCCCACCAGACACCGCCGAGATAGAGGCCATGCAGAAACACGCCCGAAACAATTCCATGCATCCAGCCGACGCGCGTCCCGGGCCATGCGGCCTGGCTCGCAATGGTGATGGCGGCAAAAAGAGCTGCAGCAATGGCAAAGCGCAGGCTCAGAAAGGTCAGCGGATCCGCATGGGGGCTCGCGTATTTGGCGACGATCCAGCCTGTCGACCAGAGCAGAACGAACAGGGCTGGGGCGATACGATCAAGCGTCATGAAACGAGCCTTGTTGCTGGTGCGCCAGGGGAACCGCTTGCAACGCGCACGGCGCCTGGAAGCGTTAGCCCCCTACCCCCGCCATGCGCAAGCCTGTTGCCGGCAAGCAAGGGAAATCAGTCGCCTGGGCGGCCGTGGCTGCGTCCCGTCAGCAACATTCTCCCAAGAAATTCAGCGCGCGCCTCGATTGAGAGAAATCCTGCACGGTTCTTGCTTTCTCATACTCGATACGATCTTATGTGGTGAAAAGGGAGCGACAAACACGTGCCTTTCGATGAAATGCTGACTACGGACAACCTTCCGCGCGCGCCCTACAAGGGTTATTTCAACTGGCATTCGGAACAAAAGACCTCCGACCTGATCAAGAAATCGCGGGACGCGGAAAACATATTCCGCAAGACCGGCATCACCTTCGCGGTCTACGGCAAGGAAGACTCCTCGGAGCGGCTCATTCCGTTCGACATCGTGCCACGCATCATCTCAGGCTCCGAATGGCGCAAGCTGGCGCAGGGGATCGAACAGCGGGTGATGGCGCTCAACGCCTTTCTCGATGACATCTACCACAAGCAGGAAATCATCAAGGCCGGCCGCGTGCCGCGCGCGCTGATCGAGAAGAACGACGCGTTCCTGCCGGAAATGATCGGCATGCGCCCGCCGGGCGGCGTCTACACCCACATCATCGGCACCGACATCGTGCGCACCGGCGAAGGCGAGTTCTACGTTCTGGAGGACAATGCCCGCACGCCGTCGGGCGTGTCCTACATGCTCGAAAACCGCGAAACCATGATGCAGATGTTTCCCGAGCTGTTTCACCTGAACAAGGTGCGGCCGGTCGAGAACTACCCAAAGCTGTTGCGCCAGAGCCTGGCCGCGGTCGCGCCTCCGGGCTGCACCGGCAAGCCGCGGATTGCGGTGCTGACGCCAGGCATCTTCAATTCCGCCTTCTATGAGCACGCCTATCTCGCCGACCAGATGGGCGTCGAACTGGTCGAAGGCTCCGACCTGCGCGTCATCAATGGCAAGGTGGCGATGCGCACGACCCGCGGCTATGAGGCGATCGATGTGCTCTACCGGCGTGTCGACGATGATTATCTCGATCCGCTGAGCTTCCGTCCGGACTCGACCCTGGGCGTGCCGGGCATCATGGATGTCTATCGCGCCGGCAACATCACCATCGCCAACGCGCCCGGCACCGGCATCGCCGATGACAAGGCGATCTATTCCTACATGCCCGACATCGTCGAGTTCTACACGGGCCAGAAGCCGATCCTGGAAAATGTGCCGACGTATCGCTGCTCGGAGCCCGACACGCTTAAATACGTGCTCGAACATCTCGCCGAACTGGTGGTCAAGGAAGTGCACGGTTCGGGCGGCTACGGCATGCTGGTGGGGCCGGCTGCGAGCAAGCGCGAATGCACGGAATTCGCGGCGAAGCTCAAGGCCAGGCCCGGCAACTATATCGCGCAACCGACGCTATCGTTGTCGACCGTGCCGATCCTGGTCAAGAAGGGTCTGGCGCCGCGCCATGTCGATCTCAGGCCGTTCGTGCTGGTCTCCAACAAGGTCCAGATCATCCCCGGCGGCCTGACCCGGGTGGCGCTCAAGGAAGGCTCGCTCGTGGTCAATTCCAGCCAGGGAGGCGGCACCAAGGACACCTGGGTGCTGGAGGACTGATATGCTGGGAAGAACCGCAAACGGCCTGTTCTGGATGTTTCGCTATATCGAGCGCGCGGAGAACACGGCACGCCTTATCGATGCCGGCCTGCGCATGTCGCTGACGCGCATGCACGGGCATGAGGAGGAATGGGAATCGGTGCTGCGCAGCTCCGGCGTCTTCAACTCCTATCTGGCAACCAATGCAGAAGTGACCAGCGCCGATGCCGTCAACTATCTGCTGCGTGACAAGTCCAACCCGTCGAGCATCATCTCGGCCATCGAGGCGGCGCGCAACAATGGCCGAATGGTGCGCACGGCGCTGACGCGGGAAGCGTGGGAAGCCACCAACGAGTGCTATCTCGACATCAAGGCGCAGCTGGCGCGCAAGGTCTCGAACGCCGACATGCCCGAGATCATCAACAACATCAAGCAGCGAACCGGCCTGATCCGCGGCGCCTTTCACGGCACAATGCTGCGCAACGAGCTCTATAATTTCTCGCGCATCGGCACCTTCATCGAGCGGGCCGACAACACGTCGCGCATTCTCGATGTGAAATATTACGTGCTGCTGCCGGCGGTGTCCTATGTCGGCTCGTCGCTCGACAATGTGCAGTGGGAATCGATCCTCAGGTCGGTTTCGGCGCATCGCTCCTACGGCTGGGTCTATGATGACGACTACAAGCCGTCCAATATCGCCGACTTCCTGATCCTCAATGGCCGCATGCCGCGATCGCTGGCCTATTGCTATGACAAGATCAATGCGAACCTGTCTTATCTCGAGCGGGAATATGGCGAACGGACCTCCTGCCACGAGACCGCGGCGGCGACACAGGGGATGCTGCGCGAGCGGGAAATCCAGTCGATCATGGATTCCGGCCTGCACGAATTTCTCCAGGATTTCATCAGCCAGAACAGCCGGGTTGCTGCCGAGATCGCCGACGTCTACCGGTTCTACCAGGACTGATCCGATGCAGCTCAAGATTTCCCATGTGACAGACTATGCCTATATGGAACCGGTTCGCTACGCCTTGCAGCGTCTCCGGCTGACGCCGCAGGACAGCCCGTTGCAGACCGTTCATTCCTGGGCGACGGAGGTCGAGGGCGGCACGGTCGAGGCGCGCTATGTCGACCATTTCGGCAACGTGGCGCAACTGGTCAGCGCCAGCCGGGATACGAACGCGATCAGGGTCGTGGCGTCGGGGATCGTGGAAACCCATGACAAGATCGGTGTTCTCGGGCCGCACCGGGCCTACATGCCGCTGTGGCTGTACCAGCGGGACACGGCGCTCACCAAGCCCGGCAAGATGATCCGCGAACTGGCGCGCAGCATCGAAAAGGGCAAGCCGCTTGAACAGCTCCATGGCCTGATGACCAGACTGCATGAGGCCATGGCCTATGTGCCCGGCGCCACCCAGACCCAGACCGTGGCCGAGGACGCGCTGGCCGCCGGACAAGGCGTCTGCCAGGATCACGCCCAGGCCTTTGCCGCCGCGGCCCGGGTGATGGGATTTCCGGCGCGCTATGTCTCGGGTTATCTGATGATGGAGGACACGTCCGATCAGGCCGCAAGCCACGCCTGGGCGGAAGTCCATGTCGAGGGGCTTGGCTGGGTCGGCTTCGATGCCGCCAACGACATGTCGCCCGACGACCGATATGTCCACATAGCCTACGGCCTCGATTACAAGGACGCCGCCCCTATTTCTGGTATTCGCACCGGATCCGGCGAAGAACAGCTTGCAGTCCACATCACAGTGGAGCAATAAGAATCGGTTCTCACCAAGGGCGGATTCGCGAATCATGACTTATTGCGTCGGGCTGCGCCTCAACAGGGGCCTGATATTCATGTCCGACACGCGGACCAATGCGGGCGTCGACAATGTTTCGACATTCCGCAAGATGTACACCTGGTGCAAACCGGGCAATCGCCTGATAACGCTCCTGTCGGCGGGCAATCTGGCGACCACGCAGACCGTGGTCAGCATGCTGGAAGAGCACACCAAGGCCGCCAACGACCGGCATCCCGACATCATGGATGCGCCCTCGATGTTCGAGGTGGCGAGGCTGGTCGGCGAAACCGTCCGCGACGTCATCAAGACCGCATCGGACGGCGGACTTCAAAGCGAATCCACCTTCAGCGCCACCTTCATCCTCGGCGGCCAGGTCGAGGGCGGCGCCATGCGGATGTTCCTGATCTATCCGGAAGGCAATTTCATCGAGGCCACCGAGGACAATCCGTTCTTCCAGATCGGCGAGCACAAATACGGCAAACCGATCCTGGTGCGCGCCTATGACCCGGACATGAGCTTCGAAATGGCAACGAAGCTGCTCTATGTCTCGTTCGATTCGACGCTGAAATCCAACCTCTCGGTCGGCCTGCCACTGGACCTGCAGTTCTACGAGCGCGACAGTCTGACCAAGGGCTATGAAAAGCGGATCCAAGCCAGCGATCCCTATTACCGCAAGATCTCGGACGGCTGGTCGGACGCGCTGCGGGCGGCCTTCAACAGCCTTCCGGATTTCGAGCGCAACTGACCTTCACTGCGCGGCCGAAGCGACGCGCAGCCCGCCGGCCTGCTCGATGAAGGCGACGACCTCTTCCACGCCCGCGCCGCGGCGCATGTCGGTGAACAGATGCGGGCGGCCCTTGCGGCCGGCCGACGCATCGCGCTCCATGACCTCAAGATCGGCGCCGACATGGGGCGCAAGATCCATCTTGTTGATCACCAGAAGATCCGACCTTGTGATGGCCGGACCGCCCTTGCGCGGGATTTCCTCGCCCTGGCAGACCGAGATCACATAGATGGTCAGGTCGGCGAGATCGGGCGAGAAGGTGGCTGCCAGATTGTCGCCGCCGGATTCGATGAAAATCACGTCGAGATCCGGATGACGCTGGTTGAGTTCGTCAATGGCGCGCAGGTTGAGCGAGGCGTCCTCGCGGATAGCCGTGTGCGGGCAGCCGCCGGTCTCCACCCCGATGACCCTGTCAGAAGGCAAGGCCTGCATCCGGACCAGCGCCTCGGCATCCTCGCGGGTGTAGATGTCATTGGTGATGACGCCGATCGACCAGCTGTCGCGCATCGCCTTGCAGAGCCTGTCGGTGAGCGCCGTCTTGCCGGAGCCGACGGGGCCGCCGATGCCGATGCGCAGGGGTCCGTTGGGTGAGGTCATGTCCGGAAAATCCGTGAGTTGAGCGTTTCGTGGTTCATCGCCGCGATTTCCACATTGAGCGCGGCCGAGCCGAGATCGTCAAGGGTGGAATGGCTGGCGCGCCAAGCGACCGCGCCGATTTCCGCCTCGACCGCCGCCATCACCGCCACTCCGGCCGTTTGTCCGAGAGGCATCAAGCGCAACCCGGCCTGCACCTGGTTGGCAGCGAAAGCATGCAGAAAGGCTGCGAGCGCCTGCTCGAGCTCTATGCCGGATGCGCCGGCAACGGCGCCCACGGCGACCGGCCAGGCCGCGGCGCCGCCGAGGCGTTGATGCACAGGCAGCGGCCAGGCACTGGCGGCGGCGAGAAAGGCAGAGCCCTGGTTCATGGTCTCGAGGTGCCGTTCGGCTGAACCGGCCAGCGCCTCCGCCAGCTCCGAGACCGCCGCCAGATCCTGACCCGAGGCAGCGCCCCGCCAGGCTTCCGCCAGCAGCACCGCGTCATTCCAGGCCGAGCCGCAGGACACAAGCGCCAGGATCCAGTCCTGCAAGGCGGCTGCGTCGGTCACCAGGCCCTGGGCAACGGCCTGTTCCAGGCCATGGCTGTAGTTGAAGCCGCCCACGGGGAAGGTCGGCGACAGCCAAGTCATCAGCCGCAGCAGGTTCCGGGTTTCACCCATGCCCTGCCATCCCGAGCGAAAGGGCGCAACCAGGGGTGACGGATCTAGAGGAGCTCGACATCGCCAACATGCAGCACCTTGATGGTCCGGCCGACGACGAATGGCGCCGAGGTGACCCGCCATTGGGCCATGTGTTCGGTCTCGAAATGCGCGGCCAGCGCTTCGCGGGATTGCCATTCCTCGACGAAGGTCACCTGTTCGGAATTCTCGACATCCTGGGTGAGGTCGTAGCGAATGCAGCCGGGTTCGGACCGCGTCGCGGCGACCACCTCGCGCGCGGCGGCAAGGAACGCATCCCGGGACCCTGCCCTGAGGCTGACATCGGCAATTACACAAATCATCATTTCTCTCCTGTTCGCCGCGAACTCTAGCCGGGAGCGGGTGGCGGTTGCAATGCGGCCCCGAGCGGACAGCTCGCCTGCTGCGCCGTGCGCTGTGTCAAACGAACAAAGGGCGCCGTCGGACTTCAGGAGATTGCATCCTGCTCGCGCTCCATCGATGCCGATTCAGGGAATTATCCGGATGTCGCCTTCCGCCGCAGCCATTCGTTTACCGCCTCGCCCATCGTCGCCCCCGCATGGGATTTCATCCACGCCATGAAGAGCCGGTCGAAGGTAAAACGATCGCCAATGGCCGCCTTGAAGAACCGGCGCACGTTCTGGGTATTCCTGTAGCCCGCATCTATGACGGTGTCGGTCGTGATCGGGTCGCGGTGCCAGTCGCGCGTCTCAGTCATGGCCAAGTTCATGCCCCTCATGCGGGTGCTCAGGATGATCATGGGCATGCGGGCGGGCACTATCGCCGTGATGATGGTGTGCGGCATGCGCGCCGCCATAGGCCCCGCCTTCGGGATCGAACGGCGCCGCGATGTCTTCGACGGTTGCGCCAAGGCCGATCAGCATGTCGCGGATCACGTGATCGCGGCGGATGCGGATGGTTTGCGCGGTGATTTCAGCGGCGAGATGGCGGTTGCCGATCTGCCATGCGAGCGCCAGCAGATGGGCAGCATCCCTGCCCCTGACCTGCATCAGCGCTTCGGGTTCGGCGCAGACCTCGATGACGCGGCCGTCGTCAAGCACCAGCCCGTCGCCGTGGCGCAACAGCCGCGCCGCGGGTAGATCAAGCAGGAACGAGATGGTGGCGCCGCTCGGCAAACGATCCGAGGTCATCATCATGCGCCGCCGGTGACGTGCGGTTTCATCCAGCGTGATGGTGGCGGCCGGGTAACGGAAGTCGCGGGTAATGGATGTCGCTGTCAACATGGGCGTAGTCTACACCAATCGACATCAACCCCGCCAGCGCCGAAACAGCCACGCCCAAGCGTTTGCAGCGGGATGGGGACCGGGGGCCACCAGGCCCGCCAGCAATGATCGGGGGCTGAACGACGGTGTTCTAGTCGAACAGGATCTTTTCCATCTCCGGCACGGGATGCCTGGTGAGATCCTTGGCGACTTCCGCGATCACACGGCTCAAGACTGCCTTGGAAAGCGACTTGCGCAACTCGCCCATGATGACGGCCGGCGCGACAATGACAAGTTGCTCGAACCGGCCGGCAAGAGCATGCCGCTCCAGCAGCGAAGCAATTTCATGGGCAAATTCATGCTTGGCCAGGCGGTGCCAGTCGGTTTCCTGAACGGCGCTGCGATGGGCGTTGCCTCCGCCGTCCGCTAGCCGTCCCGGACGGTCAACGCCCTGTTCCGCGGTTCTCGGGTTCGGTTGCTCGAATCCGGTGAACACCTCAAGCTCGGGACGGTCCGGCGTGCCTGCATTGGACAGGAACAGTGCCTTCTCGCCATCAGCGACGACGACCCAACCCTTGTGTTTCAATCTCAATCCGGACATCTCACCCTCCATTTCCAACAGACGAAAACCTGATGTAATCACGAAATGTGGCGAGAGTGGCTGACGGGGATCAAGGAAATGGCAGAAAGCGCCCAGGTCACCTTTAAGCTCTGGAAGGCTGGTCACGCATGGCAGCGAGACGGGGAGGCTGAAGCCTAAACAGCTTCAGCCTTGCATCAGGTCTGGCTTTTCAAAGCTGATCGAGAAGGTTCCGGATTTCGCGCTGCCTTGTGGTGCCACGCGCCTGGAAGACGTGGTCGGGCGTGTTGGCAAGGCGGTCTGCCTGGGTGGCAAAGCGGATGGATCGCGCGGCGCCGCTGAAAAAACGGCTGAACGGGTTTTGCTTGACGGTCGTCATGGGGTGACTCCTTTTTTGCTGAAGCAGTCAATACTCCTATACCGCACTGCAACATAGCGCCGATCGCGGACACCAGCCATGCGTCACAAGCATGGGTCGCCTCCAGCGACGTTTCTTTCGCGACCCTTTCAGCCGTCATCACATAGTCGGGGGGTTCGGATCTCGAGAGATGGAAACCATCTGTCAGGATCGCGCCACTAGAACATGAAATACCGCTGCGCCATCGGCAGCACCGTCGCCGGTTCGCAGGTCAGCAGGTCGCCGTCGGCGCGGACCTCGTAGGTTTCCGGGTCGACCTCGATATGCGGCAGCGCGTCGTTGTGCACCATCGACGCCTTGGAAATCCCGCCGCGGGTGTTTTCCACCGCGAGCATGTGCTTGGCGGTTCCGAGCTTGTGGGCGAGCCCGTCCTCGATCGCCGCCTGGCTGACAAAGGTGACGGAGGATTCGGTCCGCGCCTTGCCATAGGCGCCGAACATCATGCGGTAATGCACCGGCTGCGGCGTCGGGATCGAGGCATTGGGGTCGCCCATGGGGGCTGCGGCAATCATGCCGCCAAGCAGTACCATGTCGGGCTTGACGCCGAAAAACGCCGGGTTCCACAGCACCAGATCGGCGCGCTTGCCGACCTCGATCGAGCCTATGTGCTTTGAAATGCCCTGGGCGATGGCCGGATTGATGGTGTATTTGGCGATATAACGGCGGACGCGGAAATTGTCGTTCTCGCCGGTCTCCTCGGGCAGGCGGCCGCGCTGGCGCTTCATCTTGTCCGCCGTCTGCCAGGTGCGGATGATGACTTCGCCGACGCGGCCCATGGCCTGGCTGTCGGACGCGATGATCGAGAATGCGCCGATGTCGTGCAGGATGTCCTCGGCGGCGATCGTCTCCTTGCGGATGCGGCTTTCGGCGAAGGCGATGTCCTCGGGGATGGAGCTGTCCAAATGGTGGCAGACCATCAGCATGTCGAGATGCTCGGCGATGGTGTTGACCGTGTAGGGCCGTGTCGGATTTGTGGACGACGGGATGACATTTGACAGCCCGCAGACCTTGATGATGTCGGGCGCATGGCCGCCGCCGGCGCCTTCGGTGTGGAAGGCATGGATGGTGCGGCCCTTGATGGCATCGACGGTGGTTTCGACAAAACCGCTCTCGTTCAAAGTGTCGGTATGGATCATCACCTGGACGTCGTATTGGTCAGCGACCGAGAGACAATTGTCGATGGCCGCGGGCGTCGTGCCCCAGTCCTCGTGCAGCTTGAGGGCGCAGGCGCCGCCCAGGATCATTTCCTCCAGCGCGGCGGGTTTGGAGGCATTGCCCTTGCCAGAGAGCCCGATGTTCATCGGAAACGCGTCCATGGCCTGGATCATCCGCCCCAGATGCCAGGGGCCAGGGGTGCAGGTGGTGGCGAGCGTTCCGTGGGCAGGTCCGGTGCCGCCGCCCAGCATGGTGGTGAGCCCGCTCATCAGCGCTTCCTCGATCTGCTGCGGGCAGATGAAATGGATGTGGCTGTCAAAGCCGCCGGCGGTCAGGATCTTGCCTTCACCGGCAATCGCCTCGGTGCCGGGACCGACAATGATGGTCACGCCGGGCTGCGTGTCGGGATTTCCGGCCTTGCCGATAGCGGCGATACGACCGTCCTTCAGGCCGATATCGGCCTTGTAGATGCCGGTGTGGTCAACCACCAACGCATTGGTGATGACGGTGTCGACGGCGCCGTCGGCGCGGGTGACCTGGGACTGGCCCATGCCGTCGCGGATCACCTTGCCGCCGCCGAACTTGACCTCCTCGCCATAGGTGGTGAAGTCCTTCTCCACCTCGATGAAGAGCTCGGTATCGGCGAGCCGCACCTTGTCGCCGGTGGTCGGACCATACATCGCAGCATAGGTGTGGCGCGGTAGTTTCGTCATCAGAACACCCCCCGAATTTGTTGATAAGCTATCTTAGTGTCGCCACAAAATTGCCCAGCAATCGCCTCGCTCACGGCAGTCTCAAGACACATTTGGACGTTGTGTTGTAAAGGCCTAACGCGATGCGGAAGGCTGACTTTAAAACTCCAACGAAGGAACCAATCATGAAAACCGGGATGATCCTCGCTGCAGCGCTCGCGCTGACAACCGCGCCTGCGCTTGCTCAAGCCCAACAATCCGCACCAGCGCCCCAAACCCAGACACAGACGCAAGAACCGTCCGTTCAGACTGTCAGCGTTATCGATATTTCCGAGCTTCCCGCCGAATCGCAGGCTCAGGTGGCGCAGATCGAGGAACAGCGCTCCGATCAGGACCTTACGAATTTGCGCCAGTCCATCGAAGCATCGCCAGAGGTTGTTCAGGCGCTTGAACGGCAGGGCGCAACCCCCGCCGACGTGGTAGCTGCCAGCCTCAGTCAGAACGGAGACCTGACGATCGTCACGCGCAAGGATAGTTGATCCCCCGGCCGGTCGCGGCGAACGCCGACTTGAAAAAACAAACGGGGGAACCAATTTCCTCCGTTTGGCTTTATAAAAGAATGCTTGCAACAGATTCGCCTCCGTCCAAAGGGATCACCGAATGACGACGAACCACACGCTCTCCAGGAAGTGGATGCATGGATTTGCGGCCGCGGCCTTCCTCGCCGCTTCGGTCCACAGCCTGCCGCTCGGCGCCCAGGGCGTCGTCGAACAGGAGGCTGTCGACAGGATTGTGGGTTCCGAAGTCAACGAAGAGGAGGTGCGCTCCGACGCCGGCGATGACCGGGTCATCACCGCGATCGAAAATCTGAGCGAAAACATAGACATCGTCCGCAAGCTCACCGCTCTTGACCGCGTCGATATCGTCTATATGTCGGATTCCTCGCAGATCGAAGGCGGACCTCCTGCCAAGATCGCTGACAAGCTTACCGAACACAGCGAGACGGTCGACAATCTGCGACGGGAACTTGAAAGCAATGCCCTGCTGTATCACGCGATCAACTCCAAGAATGTCCTGATCCAGGATGTCCTCGCCGTCGAGTTCGATGGCGAGAAGACTCTGGTCATTTTCGCCGCCGCCAAGCCGGGGCAGTAACTTCCAAACTGTATCCTGGCCGGCATCGGCGATCCTCGGGTGCGTTCGAAATCTTGCGATTTCCGTGACGCAAGAATCGGGCCACTAACGGGTCTCCACCGCCCTTCTCAGCACCTCGATGCGTTCGCGGGTGAGGCGAGCGAGACACAGACTGCCGACCATCGGCTGCGCCGTCCCGCCAAAAACCTCATAGGCTTCGTATTCGCATTGCGCATCGCGGAAACTGATCCAAGCGCGCTGGGCGCTGCGCAACGCTTCCAGCGTGGTCGGAACCCCCATGGATCGGGCCTGCTCGGCGACATATTCGTCGCTTTGCCTGGCCGCCGCCACCACATCCGGCCACACCGCGTTGAGTTCCTTGTCGGCGTCTTCATAATCCGCGTGAGCGCAATAGCTCATCTCCATCTGCGTTTGCGGGTCGATGCAATCAGGCGCGTCCTGGGCGTGCACGGATGCACCCGTCACAAGAATTGCCCAGGAAACCAACAGAATTCGATTGATGCGCACGGCTTGTCTCACCTTTCAGGGCTCACGCGGAGTTGCACTAGGGCTCACACCATCGCCATGACGCGCGCGGGGCCGCCGGTGCCGTTGCGGTGCTTCGGCGCACCGACGAACAGCGTCGCGCCGGTTGCGGGCAACTGATCGAGATTGGCGAGGTTTTCGATGCCGAAACGGCCGCTTGGCAGCCAGGAGTAGTGCACCGCGAAATCGGCCGAATTGCCCGGATCGAGCGACAGCGTGTCGACCCCGATGGAACCGGCGCCCATCTCGATCAGCATGTCCGTCGCCGCCTTGGAAAAGCCCGGGAAGGCAAAATTGCCGTCCGCTTCGTTGCGGTAGCTCGTATCGCCCACCTTGTCCTGCCATCCCGAATTCATCGCCACGCAGGCGCCTTCAGGAATGGCGCCATGGGCGCTGGTGAAGGCCTCGATGTCCTCGGGCTCGACCATGGCATTGGGCTCGTCAGCCGCCTTGGCCTTGATGTCGACAATGCACAGGGGGCAGATCAGGTTCTGCGGGTCGAGCTCGGCGACCGAGGTTCCGTCCTTGGAGAAATGCAGCGGCGCATCGATATGGGTGCCGGAATGCTCGAAAACCGTCAGTTCCCAGATCTGGTAGCCGGATGCGTCGAAATTGACGTTCTCGGTGTAGAGGATGCCGGGCTTGCCGTCGAAGGTCGGAAAATCGCCGTCAAGCACATGGGTCAGGTCTACCACCTTGCCGCTCGCCTGCGCCAGTGCCGGCCGGGCTGACACGGCGCCTGCCGCGGTGGCGGCTATGCCGGCGGCAGCCGATTTGCGGAAGAAATCACGGCGCGACAACATCGAGGATTTGACGTTGTTGATCACACATACATTGCACATATGAGTTTTCCTTCCCCTGTTTTGGCGCGGTGAAAACCGGTAGTCTGACCTACAAGATGGCACCCGTCTGTCAGGACCGCCCCTAGAGTTTTCCCATCACCTTCTGTTGAAATCCATAGACCTCGCGGCCTCCCGACAACGGCACAAGCGTCACATCGCGCTCCTGGCCGGGCTCGAACCTGACTGCGGTGCCGGCGGCAATGTTGAGCCTCTGTCCGCGCGCCTGGTCGCGGTCGAAACTCAGGGCCGCATTGGCCTCATAGAAATGATAGTGGCTGCCCACCTGGACGGGCCGGTCGCCGGTATTGGCGACCTTGAGGGTGATGGAGGGCGCGCCGGCATTGAGCTCAATGTCGCCGTCTTTCGTGATGACTTCACCGGGGATCATGGGCACGCCCTCCATCGTTATTTCAAACTCAGCCGGCGACAGCCAGCATGACGCCGGCAACAGCCGTCACCGCGCCCGCGGCCCGGGTGATCCAGGACTTGCCGTCACGGCTTTGCAGCTTGCCGAAGGCAAGACCCAGGCCGATACCCGCGGCATGCAGAAGCGCCGTTGCAATCATGAAGCCGATGGCAAAGCTCGCAGCCCCCGCTTCACCCAGTTCGCCGCCATGGGCGTGGCCGTGGAAGAAAGCAAAGAAGGCCACTGCTGCGGCCATGCCCGCGGTCGAAAACGGCAGCGCCAGCGCCACCATGATGCCGATGAAGATGATCGAGGCGAGAATCACCGGCTCGACGAAAGGCAGCGGCACGCCGGCGATGGCGGCAATGAAGCCAAGGCCCATGGTGCCGACGAAGGCCGCCGGCACGGCAAGCAACGCGCCGCCCTTTAGCGAGGCGGCCCAGAGACCGACAGCCACCATGACCAGAACATGGTCGAGGCCGAAGAGCGGATGCGAGAAGCCCGCGGCGAACGAGCCGTGCTCTGCGGGGTCGAGATGGGCAAAAGCAGGCGCTGTGGCCAGGCCAAGAGCGGCGGCTGTCATCAAAAGTCGTCGAATCATCGAGAAGGTCCTTCTTTGGTCTACGCGGCGCCCGCAATTGGTCGCGCCGTCTGGATGAATGCACCAAGCGTGCCGACCGATTGTGCGCGCTTCAGGTGGCCGATGTCGAGGGGGCAAATCATGTTCACACCACACATTTCTAGCGGATCGGTTCATGCACGGTCACGAGCTTGGTGCCGTCGGGGAACGTGGCCTCGACCTGGATATCATGGATCATCTCGGCGATGCCCTCCATCACCTGGTCGCGGGTGATCACATGGGCCCCGGCTTCCATCAGGTCTGCCACCGCGCGCCCGTCGCGGGCGCCCTCGACGACAAAATCGGTGATCAGGGCTATGGCTTCCGGATGGTTGAGCTTGACGCCCCGCTCCAGCCTCTTGCGTGCGACGATGGCCGCCATGGCGACGAGCAGCTTGTCTTTTTCCCTCGGGGTCAGGTTCATGGCGTCTCTTTCATATCGACCAGACTTTCGGCACGCCGCCCGATGGATTGAGCAGGCGGATAAGCGGGACAAGAATCTTGCGCAGCTCATAGCTGTCGCTTGCAACAATCCTCGCAAGAAGCTTGCCAGTTTCATCGCTTGCGGCGCCTGAGTGGCGCGCCGTCAGATAGCTGGCGCCGCCAGACGCGCCGATCAGCGCCCGGGCGGGAGCAAGTCCTGCTTCTGCGTCGGGGCCGATCATCAGCACCGTCGCCACCGCCAGGCCGCCTCCGGTCACAGCGCCGCGACCCAGCGTCTCGGCAATGGCGGGGCCAAGCCGCATGTCCTCGGCATGCAGCAGAAGCCCGCCGTGACGGATGCGCCAGCGATCGCGGAACTGGCCTTCCACGACCGATTCCTGCATGGCGAGGCGGCCGAAGACAACGGGCTCGACCATAAGCAGCCGGGATCCGGCCGCCATGTCGACCTCGATGCTGCGCTTGAGCCGCGCCCGGTCGAAGAGGATGGTTTCCTGCGGCAGCCAGGCGAGCGCGCTTGCGGGACCGAGCTTGAGCCGCACCGAAACCTGCGCCTCGCTTTCTCCTTGCGCCTTGTAGGTCTTTTCGCAGGCCTGGGTGGCGAGCGTCATCGCCGCGCCCTCGCCTGCCTCGAAAGCCCAGTCCATGACGTCGCCGCCGGTCAGGCCGCCGGCCGTGTTGATCAGCACTGCCTCGAGCGGCGATCCGCGGGGCACGCGCGGAACCCTGATCCGCGCCGAGCCTTCCTGAAACAAGCGGTCGATCCGGCTCTCTCCAGCCGACAGCTTGACCGACAGCCGCCCGCCACCACGGGTGCGCTGCAGGCTGACGCGCGATTGCGGCGTTGGAAGCGGAAACAAGGAAGTCATCGGCACCCATCAAATTGTCCGGCCTGATCATCCGAAAAGCTTCGGCAGGGCGCAAGGTGATTCAGTGGGGCAGCGTGAAATGGGCGCGGATCGGCGGATGCCTGTCCGATTTTTGGGCATTACGCCAATTATTTGTGCGCACCGGATTTGCCGTCATGTCGGATCAGGGACGGGAAACCGGATCCGGTTCATCGCAGGTTCATCAACATTCGGTCAGAGTGATGAAACCAAATCGTCGCATCTGCGTTATCTCAGTCAGGAACGCTCGGAATGGACCGAAACGTCAAGACTGCATCGAAAGGAGTAACGATGTTAATTTCCACGCTTGCACTTGCGATGAGCATTGCCATGATGGCGTCGGCCATCATCATCCTCTATAATGAAACCATGGCCCGGAAGCATCCGACCTCTATCGAATGAGTTTGCGTCCGTTTCGCCGCACCACAATGGAGCCTTTGATGACCAGAATCGTCCTTTCCACACTTGCAGCACTCGCCCTCGTCGCCGCGGCAGGATGCACGACAACTGAAAAACGCGCCGGCACTGGCGCAGCCGTAGGCGCCGGAACTGGCGCGCTCGTCGCCGCAGCGACCGGCAGCAGCGGCAGCGGTGTTGCCACCGGCGCCCTGATTGGTGGTGCAGCCGGTGCGCTGATCGGCGCCGCGACATCGCCGGGCGATTGCCGCTACCGGGACCGTAATGGCAACATCTACGTGGCGGCTTGCCCTAGCAACTACTAGCAGTCGGCTTTCAATGAGCCCCTGTCACCATGGTGACGGGGGCTTGTTTGTTACCGTCTCCTGACGACGGAAGCTTTCGCATGCTCGAGAGGCCGACCTCAGCCGCCCGCCAGAAACGCGGCGTCGAAGGTCAGATGGCGCGCCGGGCCGCGATCGAAATGCACAGTGAGCCGATCGGCTTTCGTGCTCAGGTCGGTGATCCTCCCCTCGCCGGGATGTTTCGCACAGGCGCCAAGCACCTGCCTGATCCTGACCGCACGTTCCTTGCCCAACTCGAATGCGGTCGGAACACCGGCGCGAGTGAACTCGTTTTCTCCGCAGGAATCGGCATGGCCCAGGGGGGATGCGCGCGCATCCTCGATGCCCAGAACACCGATGTGGCGTCCTGACCATGGGGCGTAATCGCGGCCGCCATTGCTCATCCACAACATGGTGACGGGCAGCACCTCGGGACGCTTGAGCACGAGCACATGATCCTGCTCCGCGGTGCGGCTCACCGCCGTCCAGCCCGGCAAGCCGGCGTTGTCTTCGCTGGGTTCGTACGCGGCGATTTTTCTTTCCACCAAAGTGATGAAATCCTCGTGTCGGTCACCCGGAGGTTAGTGTGTAAGGTCCGCAAAACCGCCGGCCGCCAGCGGGAACGCGGTGATATCCTCGGTGTTTGCCGGGTAGGCAAGGATGGAACGGCCGCGCGATGGATCCGGCTCCAAAGCCTCAACTGGCGTCCGGGCGCTCTGTTTTGGCGAGAACGCCAGTTCGCCGCCCTGCTGCATATGAACCATGACGTGATGGGCGACCGACACCGCGCCCGCGCCGCCGGTCAGACTGTGCTCTTGATAGACAAATGGGTGGCCGGCAATCAGCGTCAGCCGCTTCTCGACGGTGGCACCCATGACGAGACGCTTGAGCCGAAAGGCGATCGTGATGCGATCCTCCTGGCTGATCATCTCGAGATGATCCCAGCCACTGTTGGCTGGCCAGCCATGCGTGGGCGCGGCTTCGATGTCGTTGCGCCCGAAAGGCGCGCAAAAGAAATCGCCCGACAGGCGCTTCACGTTCGGTGCAGTCCCTTCCGGAAATTCCGCTTGCGGATCATCCGCCCACGGGGCCCGGTGCAGCGGCGAGAGCATCCTGTCGCCGTCGCTGATCTTGAGGTCGGCAATATGGCCGACGCTTGCATCCAGCTTCAGGGACATGGGCTCGAGATCGATGGAATGGAGGGTCATGGTCGTATCCGATGAGAGGCCTATGTTCCCTTTACAGCTGTTCCCGCACAGGCGGCAACACAGCCATGCGCACCGGAAGTTCCGGGCAGGTTTGTTGCGCCCGAACCGATCTGCTAAGGCGTGCGGGGCGCTGGCGGCCCGAAGGGAGCGAGCCGGTGATGCTTGATGCGGAGATCGAATGTCGACAGTGATCAAAACCGATGTGGTTGTGCTTGGCGCAGGTGCGGCCGGCATGATCTGCGCCGTGGAAGCGGGGCGGCGCGGCCGCTCGGTCACGGTCATCGACCATGCCCGCGCCCCGGGCGAAAAGATCCGCATTTCCGGGGGCGGTCGCTGCAATTTCACCAATCTCTATTGCAAGCCGGCCAACTTCCTCTCCAGCAACCGGCATTTCGCCATATCGGCGCTCAAATCCTTCACCCAGCAGGACTTCATCGACCGGGTCAAAGCCCGCGGCATCGCCTATCACGAGAAGACCCTTGGTCAATTGTTCTGCGACGGATCGGCCCGCGAGATCATCACGATGCTGACCGATGACATGACTGAGGCCGGGGCACGGCTGGAGCTCGCAACCACCATCACCGGCATCAGCAAGCTTGGTGCGGGGTTCGAGATCCGCACCAGCGCCGGGACCTGGCAGTCGGAACGGCTGGTCGTCGCCACCGGCGGCAAGTCCATCCCGAAAATGGGCGCCACCGGGCTTGGCTACGAGATTGCCCGGCAGTTCGGTCACGACGTCACCGAGACCCGGGCCGGGCTTGTGCCGTTCACCTGGTCCTCGAACATGAATGACAGCTGGGGCGCCCTGTCGGGGGTGTCGCTCGATGTGCACGCCGCCTGCAACGGCGCAGCCTTTGACGAGGCGATGCTGTTCACCCATCGCGGATTGTCGGGACCGGCGATGCTGCAGGTCTCGTCCTACTGGCGGGAGGGCGATACGGTGACGATCGATCTCGCGCCGGCGATCGACGTTGCCGCCCACATCAAGGCCGAACGCCAGGCGCGGCCGAAGGCTTCGGTCTGGACGGTTCTGGCCGACGTCCTGCCCAAGCGGCTGGCGCACCAGTTCAGCAGCGAGGCAGGCGCCGTGGCGCCGCGGCTGGCGGATCTGAGCAATGACGAGATCGACCGGATCGTGACGTCCATCCGAACTTTTGAAGTCGTGCCCGGTGGCACCGAAGGCTACCGAACGGCGGAAGTAACGCTGGGTGGCGTCGACACGGCGGGCGTCGACCAGAAGACCATGGAAAGCCGGCTGGTTCCCGGCCTGCATTTCATCGGCGAGGTTATGGATGTGACCGGGCATCTCGGCGGCCACAATTTCCAATGGGCCTGGTCGTCGGGCGTCGCTGCCGGACGAGCAGTTTGACGAGCCGTTTGACGGGCGGTTAGAGGCACGGTTTGACGCTGGCGCCAGAAGCTGCGATCCAGTTCACACAGCATGAAGGAGATGAAGATGCGCGTATTGTTCACCGGCGGATCCGGCAAGGCCGGAAAACATGTGGTCCCCTATCTGGTCGACCGCGGCCACCGGGTGGTCAATGTCGATCTGACGCCGCTCGATCATCCCGGCGTCGACAATCTGACGGCGGACATCACCGATTCCGGCCAGATGTTCAACGTCATGACCAGCTACGCCGATTTCGACGAGCTGGAACCCGGAACCGGCGTGCCGAAATTCGATGCCGTGGTGCATTTCGCCGCCGTGCCGCGAATCCTGATCCGGCCGGACAACGAGACCTTTCGGGTCAACACGATCGGTACCTACAATGTGATCGAGGCGGCGGTGAAGCTCGGAATCCGCAAGATCATCATCGCCTCGTCGGAAACCACCTATGGCGTCTGTTTCGCCGATGGCGAGGTCAGCCCTCCATCGTTGCCGGTGGAAGAAGACATGGACGTCAATCCGATGGATTCCTACGGCCTGTCCAAGGTCGTCAACGAGCAGACGGCGCGCAGTTTCCAGCGGCGCTCGGGCTTCGACATCTATGCGCTCAGGATCGGCAATGTGATGGAGCCGCATGAATATGACCGGTTTCCGGGCTTCTTCGCCGATCCCGGCGTCCGCCGCCGCAACATCTTCTGCTATATCGACGCGCGTGACCTGGGCCAGATCGTCGACCGGTGCCTTGCCACCGACGGGCTCGGCTTCCAGGTCTTCAATGCCGGCAACGACACCAATTCGGTCGACATGCCGACGGCCAAGATCGCAGAGCGGTTCTTCCCCGGCGTTCCCTTCACCCGAGAGATGGACGAGCACGAGGCGCTTTACTCAAACCGCAAGATCCGCGAGATGCTCGGCTTCGCTGAAGAGCACAATTGGCGCAAGCATGTGAAGTAGCCCGCTCAGGGCAAGGGCACGCCGAGCGGATAGCGGAACAGGGCATAGAACGCGCCCATGATGAACATGCCGGAGACCGCAAACACCACCGCGCTTCTCGTGTCCCATCCTTCGTGGCGCGCGGCGATCAGCCCGCCGGCGAACGCAATCGCGGTCGCCGGCAGAAACCCGGCGACCGGCATGAACAGACAGCAGCCGATCATGCTGGCGACCAGCAAGAGCCGCCGCCACCAGTCGCCGCCGCCAAAACCGTTCTCCAGGTTCGGCTTGAGCCAGGAATAGACGAGCACCATCGCCGAGCAGACAATCAGGGCGTAGGCGACGGTTCTCGGAAACACCACGGAATCGGTATCGGAATAGGTCGTCACATCATAAAGCGTGACCAACCCGAGGCCGATCAGCAGACTGGCGATGATCAGGGTTCCGACGTCCTTCGACCCGGACTTTGATGCTGAATCAGTCATTGGTGTTGGCCTGTATCTTCAGGAGACGTTTCGCCCGGCGGCTCTGGATCACCGGATAGACGAGCGACAGGATGGTGAAGGCGATGATGGCCAGCGAGATCGGCCGTCCGAAGAACATGCCCGGAAGATTGCCGGTGGCTTCGCCGATGATCCAGGCCTGGACAAACCCCTGTTCAGCGATCGGCCCGAGGATCAGGCCGAGCACAATCGGTGAGGCGGCAAAGCCGAAGCGGGACAACACCCAACCGACCGTTCCGAGCACGATCATGATCAGGACATCGGAGATCGAATTGCGAATGGCGAAGGTGCCGATGATGGTCATGAAGCCCACCGAGGGCACCAGGATGGTCTTGGGGATCGTGACGATGGTCTTGTAGGCGTAGCGGCCGATCAGCAGGCCGGTCGGCAGCATCAGGATGGTGGCGATGAACAGGCCGAAAATGAAGGTGTAGACGATCGATCCACCGCCCTCGAACAGCGTCGGGCCGGTGCGCACGCCCTGTACAAGCAGAGCGCCGAGAATGACAGCGTCGGGCGGCGTGCCGGGAATGCCCAGCACCAGGGTCGGGATGAAGCCGCCGCCGACGGTGGCGTTGTTGGCGGCTTCCGTCGCCATGATGCCATCGGGTTCGCCCTCGCCGAACTTCTGGTCGGGCCTGGCAGTGCGCTTGGCTTCGGAATAGGCGACCAGGCCCGCCACGGAGCCACCCGCGCCCGGCAGGATGCCGATCACGGTGCCGATGATCGAGGACCGCAGCAGATTGAAGCGGGAGCGCCAGGCGATGGCCGCCCCTTCCCGGAACCGCACGGCGCGGCCGCCCTCCTCGACCTTGAGGTGACGCTCGGGCGTTGCCACCATGTCGATCAGCACCGGAATGCAGTAAAGCCCGATCAGCGCGCCGACCACCTCGATGCCGCCGATCATGGTGTTGCTGCCGAAGGTCAGGCGGACATCAGCCGAGATCTCCGCCACGCCGACGCAGGACAGAAGCAGACCCAGGGCGCCGCCGGTCAGGCCCTTGAGCACATTGCCGGTCGACAGCGAGGCGATCAGCGACAGGCCGAAGATCGAGAGCCACAGATATTCGACCGGCCCGAAGGCGAGCGCCACCGAGGACAGCGGCGGCGCCAGCAGCAACAGCGCCATGGCTCCTACCATGCCGCCAAAGACGCTGGCGTAGCAGGCAATCGCCACCGCGAGATCGCCATCGCCGCGCTTGGCCATGGGATAGCCGTCAAAGGTGGTGGCGATGGCTGAAGGCGTGCCGGGCGTGTTGAGCAGGATGGCGGAATAGGCGCCGCCGTAAATCGCGCCGGTGTAGATGGCGCCGAGCAGGATCAGCGCCGAGGCCGGCTCCATGGAGAAGGTGATCGGCACGAGCACGGCGACTGCCATGGTCGCCGACAGACCCGGGATGGAACCGATGATCGTACCGGCGACGACGCCGAAAAGCGCCAGCGCCAGATTGGTGAGCGTCAGTGCATTGGCCAGGTGTTCGAAATCCATACCGGATTGTCCAGTCAACTCAGGACGACGCCATGCCGACCACGTTCAGGAAAAACCTGCCTGCGGTTTGCCGGGCGTCACACTTCATGGAAGGAGCGCCCGGGCAAGATGAGCCCGGGCGCCAGGCGGGGGATCAGTTGAGCAGACCGGCTTCGGTCGCCGCCTCGATATACTCGGCCTGTCGGGCCTGCATGAAATCGTCCATGCCTTCGATGCCGACGTCGAGCAACGCAAAACCGCCTTCGAGCATCTGCTTGCGAAACGCCTCGTCGGCATTCACTTCGGCGAACATGTCCGACAGGGCCTTGACCGTCTCAGCGGGCGTGTCCTTGGGAACGGCCATGCCGCGATAGGCGCCGCCCACCATGTCAAAGCCGAGCTCCTTGAAGGTCGGCACATCGGGGAACATCGGATGACGTTCTTCCATCGCCACTGCCAGCATCCGGACCGCATCGCCCTGCGCCGCGCCCACCGTGGTGTAGCCCCATTGCGCCTTGACCTGGTTGCCGAGCGTGGCGGCGGCGGATGCGCCGGTACCCTTGAACGGCACATAGGTGGTCGTGATACCCGCCATCTTGTCAAAGCGGATCTGCGCCAGATGGTTGGCCGTCGCCTTGCCCGAGCCCGCCATCGTCACCGCGCCGGGATTTGCCTTGGCGTCGGCAATCAGATCGTCAAGCGTCTGATAGGGACTGTCGGCGGTCACCACGATCGCATCGGGAGTGTAGTGGAACATGTAGAAGGTGTGGATGTCTTCGGTGGTGTAGCCAACATCCTTCTGCGCGGGCTGGATGACGATGTGCGGCAGGTTGACGCCCATGATCGTGTGGCCATCGCTTGCCATCGAGTTGAGCTGGGCCCAGCCGACAGCGCCGCCGCCGCCGGGCTTGTAGGAGACCACGAGATCCTGACCGAACTTGTCCTTGAAAAACGGCTGCTGGAACCGGGCGGAAATATCGGATTCGCCTCCGGGTCCGAACGGAATGATATATTCGATCGACTTGTCCGGAAACGCCATGGCGCTGGTTGCCGCGGCAATCGAGACCGCGGATGCAATCACCAATGTCTTGGCGGATTTCAGATTGAACATGCTTTCCTCCCAGAAACTTTCAAAGTGCAAGCGCTTACATGCCGGCTTGCCATATCACCGTCGAAATGTCGTCCCGCCCCATTGCCTCAAATCTCCCAGGCAGCGAACCGCTCGACCACTTCATTTAAGCACCTGCCAAACCGATTGTCATGGGCTTTTAGCCGTTTTCCAGCTTTTGGCTCCCCTGCCCGAGGGACCGGAAGCCGCTATTGACGTGCTCGGCGCTGACTGGCGCCCCAAGCCGCGTCCTGGCGGCGGGGTGTCATGGCAAATATCCGCTGGGGAGCAATGTATGCCGGACTGACGCGACAGAATGCTTCTCGGCACACCCGGGCGGACGACCCAACAAGAGCCTTAACAAGGCGCGGTCCCTGAAGGTGTTCCCAACTGTTGTTGGCAGTTTCTTTACCATGGCGAAGATCGCCGGGAAGATGAAGCCATGATCAAATACAAAGGTCAGCTAGCAGCTTTAGGATTTTTTTGTATTTGCGCCCTAAGCTGATGGTCGAAATGAGATCGTGGCACTGACCAAGATGCGGCCGGGGGCTGCCCGATTTCGCGGGAATCATAATGCTCTTGAACCTGACCAGACTTCATCAATGCCAGTTCCTGCGACGTCCAAGCGTGCTGGCGGCCGGCATTGCGCTTGCGGTTACTCTGGCAGCGGGGATCTTCGCCGAGAATCAGAATCGCATCCTCCACCACCAGAGCGCTCGCGCCAAGGTCAGCGAACAGCTCGGGCTGGTCCGGGCAAAACTGGAGGGCAACATCAACAGCAATATCCAGCTTGTCCGCGGGCTTGTGGCCGTCATCGGATCGCAACCCGACATGGAACAACCCTATTTCAGCAAGATTGCCGCCGGGCTTGTGGGCGAGCATTCGCAATTGCGCAACATTGCCGGCGCGCCGGATCTGGTGGTCCGCCTGATGTACCCGATGAAAGGCAACGAGCAAGCCATCGGCCTCGACTACAGGCAAAACAAACGTCAACGACAAGCCGTGCTGCAGGCTGTCGAGACCCAGGACATGGTCCTGGCGGGCCCCGTCGACCTGGTCCAGGGCGGCCAGGGATTCATCAGCCGTTTCCCGGTCTATGTCGACGATGACAAGGGCGCGAGACAATTGTGGGGCATCGTGTCCGCGGTGATCGACGCCCAGCGTCTTTATGCGGAAAGCGGGCTTTTCTCTGCCGACCTGCCGCTTGAGGTGTCCATTTCAGGCGACGCCGCGACGGGCGGCGCGATCTTCTTCGGAACACCTGTGGACATTGCCGACAACCCTGTGATCACCGAGGTCTCGTTGCCGAGCAGCAGCTGGAAACTCGCCGCCGTCCCCAAGGGGGGCTGGTCCGAAACGCCTGACAATGTCTGGAGAATCCGGCTGATCATCCTGTTTGGCGGCCTGCTGGTGATCCTTCCCATCTCCATTGCCGGACATCTCTACGACCAGCGCAGGGTGAATGTGCGGGAACTCAACCGCCGGCAGATCGAGATGGAGCGGCTCTCGCACCGGCTCAAACTTGCCCTCACCACGTCCAAGATCGGCGTCTGGGAATTCAACCTCGATACATCCGAACTGACCTGGGACGACCGGATGCGCGAACTCTACGGCGCCACCGATGTTGGCGGCAGGCTCGGGGTCGAATCCTGGTCATCGGCGCTCCATCCCGAAGACAGGGCGCAGGCCGAGGAGGAGTTTCACCGGGCGACCCTGACGGGCGGCGCTTATCTGTCCGAATTCCGGGTCCTTACCCGTGAGGGAGGAATCCGCTGGATCCGGGCGATCGGCGCCATGCATCGCGATCTCGACGGCCAGCGATACGTTGTCGGCGTCAACTGGGATGTCTCCGCCGATATCGAACTCAAGACAGGATTGCTTGCCTCCAAGCGGAATGCGGAACTCAGGAACCGGGAGCTTGAAGACGCCCGCGCCCAGATGGAGCGCAATTCGCTGCATGACAGCCTCACCGGCCTGCCCAACCGGCGGTTCCTCGACGACAGGCTTCTGAACGGCCATGCCGGACGGCAGGTGACCGCGCTGCTTCACATCGACCTCGACAGATTCAAGCAGATCAACGACACGCTGGGCCACGCCGCCGGCGACGCGATGCTGATCCATGCGGCGAGCATCCTCAAGTCGAGCACACGGGCGGGCGACTTCATCGCCCGGATTGGCGGCGATGAATTCGTCATCGCGACAACCTCGCAGCCCAGTGAAGAACGGTTGTCGGCCCTGGCTGGACGCATCATCGTTCAAATGCGCCAGCCGGTCCCCTACGAGAACCACGAGTGCCGGTTTGGCGTCAGCATCGGCATAGCGATAGCCAATCGGGACGAAGAAAACTGCGGCAAACGCCTGCTGATCGACGCCGATATCGCGCTCTACCGGGCCAAGAGCAGCGGCCGCAATCGTTTCGAGTTCTTCACGGCCTCGCTCAAGGCCGAGATCATTCGCAACAAGCGCGTAGCCGATGACATTCTCAACGGCCTCGAGCGAAAGGAATTCCGGCCCTATTTCCAGCCGCAATTCGATGCCAAGACCCTTGACATCGTCGGCGTCGAGGCCCTGGCCCGGTGGGAGCACCCCACGGAAGGCATTCTCACGCCGGACGTGTTTCTCAAGACCGCAGGCGAACTCAATGTCGTCCCGCTCATCGACCGGTCAATTCTCGAAGAGACGCTCTGGCAATCCACAAGATGGAAGGCCGCCGGCCTGTCGATTCCCAAGATGTCGGTCAACGTCTCGGCCGGGCGGCTCTACGAGACCGACCTGATCGACAGTCTCGACGGCATCGAGATCGAGCGCGGAACGCTATCGTTCGAACTTCTCGAATCGATCTTCCTCGACGAGAAGAACGAGACCATCGTCGCCAATATCGAGCGCCTCAAGGCACTGGGCATCGAGATCGAGATCGATGATTTCGGCACCGGCTACGCCTCCATCGTCAGCCTGATCCAGGTTCGCCCGGACCGGTTGAAGATCGACCGGCAGCTGATACTCCCGATCGTCAACTCCGAAAGCCGGCGGCGCCTGGTCGCCTCCATCATCGAGATCGGCCAGTCCCTGGGCATCAGGGTGATTGCCGAGGGCGTGGAGACCATGGACCACGCCGTCATCCTCCGCGACCTCGGCTGCGATACGCTTCAGGGCTATGCGCTGGCCCGCCCGATGTCCTCGGAGCAGCTGATGGAATTCGTGCGGGACGAGCACTGGCGCCAGGTGGCCTGAGCATCTTCGCAGGTCCATGCTCAAACAAGAAACTTCCAGAATCCGTGCTCCTTGCCGTGAGCGGATTTGAGCCGGGCTGCGTAGGCATCGATTGACAGCGAGACCGGAAGTGCCCCCGCCAGGAACCGGAAGATGCATACGCCGCAATCAACGCCTTTGGCTGCTCGATTGTCGGCAATGCTCGTAGTACGTTATGTCCAGTCGGGCGATATAGTCGGCGAAACACCCCAGTGCGCCGGAATTTGTCATGCCGTTTAGCGGAAGCTCGATTTCCACACACAAACGTCGCAGCGGCTATCCCTCAGGTCAAGGCGATGGTCCGGCGATTGTCCGATCCGCGCCGAGCCAGGGCCTCACAGCCGGGCTGCTTTGCTTAATTGCCTACCTTAAATACAAGCTTGCCGCGAACATGCTTGGCTTCGCTGAGTTCATGAGCACGTGCAGCTTCGGACAGGGACATAGAGGTTATCTGTGGTGGCCTGATTACCCCTGTCTCAGCATAGGCTGTCACACGATCCATCAAAGCGCGGCTGCGGCCGACGGCCGGTCGCAAGGCAACAACGTCGTCGCGCGGCGATACCGGCGCCTCGGCCCCACCTGCAATGAAGGCAGCGCGTCCGCCCGGTTTCAGTGCCGCAAAGCTCTGAGCCACACAGACGCCTCCGACCGTGTCGAAGGCGGCATCGCAATCGCCGAGAAGCGTTGACGGATCCTCCTTCGTGTAGTCGATGACATGGTCCGCGCCAAGGCTGCGCACATAAGCGTGGTTCCCGGCCCGCGCTGTCGTCACGACCTCCGCACCAAGATGGTGCGCAAGCTGGATCGCAATGCCGGCGACGCCACCGGCGCCACCCTGTATCAGGATTTTCTCGCCGCGTTTCAGTTCCAGCGTGTCTTCAAGGGAGACAAGGGCGGTGAGGGCGGCAAGACCAATTGATGCCGCCTCCACGTGCGACAGGTTTTTCGGCTTGCGAGCAAGGTAGCGCGCGTCAATTGCGATCTTTTCGGCATAGGCGCCTTCCTGACCTGGCGGGCAGACCGCATAGACTTCGGTTCCAGGCTCCAGATCCGAACCGGGACCGGCGACTTCGACAACGCCGGAAAAATCACGTCCAAGGATGTGCGGGAACTCGATCGAGACCGGCAGGTTACCGCTGCGGACCTTCCCGTCGGCAGCGTTGACGCTTGCCGCCCTAATGGCGACGAGCACCTCTCCTCGGCCCGGCACCGGATCGGGCACATCTTCAAGGACGAGTGCGTCGGGACCGCCGTGAGAATGGATGACAACCGCTTTCATGGGATGACCTTTCGGTGTTGCCGGAGGTGAAAACCGCCGGAGATCGGTCCGGGCGGATCGACCTCGAGTGGAGCGGGACTACCAGCCCCCGGCCCTGGATTTGCGACGCTGGCGCGCGCGCTAGGAGACTGCCACACGCCCCATGAGCCGTGGGTATTTGTCGAGATGAGAATGTATGAAATTTCATATCTCCCTTCGTCAAGCTTCAAACTTAAAATAGTGCGTTTTCATATTTTAAGCTTGAAGAAAGATCAAAGCTGTGTGAGCTTTCCTTAGGTTTGGAGTGTTTGCGCGAGGGGCAAGGCTGTGGATGGTGCAGTGAAATTACATGCATTTCGATCTATCGGTTCGCCTGCTCAGGCACGGACAGGCAGGCAGGCAGTCATGGTTGAACCGAAACCATGCATCTCCATGCACGTGGCGGAACGGACCGGGACCCGGCCCGCCGGCCAGCAGCAACGCTGCCAACCCGTCGCTCGAACTGCAGGATGGGGAAGATGGTCGTGACAGCCCCTGTGCCCGCAAAGAATGCCCCCAAGGGCACGTTGCTTCACAAGGTGCTGCAGCCGGAAGGTTGGCCGATCCCGAAGGGCTACGCAAACGGCGTGTTGACCGACGGCGGCACGATCTACACCGGTGGCCTGGTCGGCTGGGATGCCGAAGGCAATTTCCCGGGAGGTTTCGTTGGCCAGGCGCACCAAACCTTCCGCAACATTCGCGATGTGCTGGCCGCTGCCGGCGCAGGTCCGCAGCACCTCACGCGGCTGACCTGGTACGTGACCAGCATCGACGACTACCTGGCTGATCCGAAGGGTCTTGGCGCGGCTTACCGGGATGTGTTCGGCCGGTGCTTTCCAGCGATGGCCACCGTCGAAGTGGTCCGCCTCGTCGAGCGTGAGGCAATGGTCGAGATCGAGGCGACAGCCGTCCTGCCTGGCCAGGCATCAACCGCAATCCCTGGGGAGTTATGAAATGAAAATCGTGGTCATCGGTGGTGGTAACGGGTCCTATGCGGCGGCGGCCGACTTTGTGGAGGCGGGCCATGAGGTGCGCTGGTGGCGGCGCAATGCCAGTGACTTTGCCGCAGTGGCCGAGGGGGGCGGCATCACCGTCACAGACTACAAAGGCAGCCGGCCGGTCAAGATCGTGCCGACCGACGATCTCGGCGCGGCCATGGCAGGCGCCGAACTGATTGTCGCACCGACCCCGGCCAATGCCCAGGCCGATATCGCCGACCGGCTGGCGCCGCACATGGCCGACGGACAGGTGATCTTCCTGCCGCCCGGCACCTTCGGCTCCTACATGATGATGAAGCGGATGCGTGATGCTGGCTGCACCGCGGATTTCGCCATCGCCGAAACCGGCACGCTGCCGTGGCTCACCCGCAAGCAGAGCCAGACCGAGGTGCGGATCTCGACCCGCGCATCGCGATTGCCGACCGGCGTGATGCCGGCGCGCAAGACCGAGGAAGCCATCGCTGTCATCGCGCAGGCGTTTCCGGATGCGATAGAGACCATCGAGGACGTGCTGTCGGGCGCACTGATGAACGCCGGCCCGATCATCCATCCACCGCTGATCCTGATGAACGCCGGCCCGATCGAGCATTTCGAACGCTGGGACATCCACAACGAGGGCACCCAGCCGGCGATCCGCCGGGTGCACACGGCACTCGACAATGAACGCATCGCCATCCGCGAGGCGCTCGGTTACGGCGCGCCGCACTTTCCGCTCGCAGACCACTACGAGACCTCGGACTGGATGTACGGCAACCTGGCGCATGACAAGCTGGTCGGGTCCGGCGACTGGCATGAGCATCTCGAACTGAAGACCCATCGCTACATGCAGGAAGACATCGGGCTTGGTCTGGCTTTCCTGGTCTCCGTCGGTGAATGGGCCGGCGTGCCGTGCCCGGTGGCCCAAGGCCTGCTGGCGCTCGGCGAGGCCGTGTCGGAATGCGATTTCCGCAAGGATGGCCGCACGATGGCGGCCGTCGGACTGGCCGGGCAGGATCCGGCGTCGGTGCAGTCCATGCTGCGCGAGGGCCTGTAATGGGGACCCGGCCGGCGATCGCCTGCATCGGTGCGGGACGCATGGGCCGCGGCATCGCCCACAGCGTCGCCTATGCTGGGCATCGCGCCGTGTTGGTGGACGCCAAGAGCCGAAGCGAGGACGAATTCGCGCGGCTGAGCCAGGAGGCGCTGGCCGAAATCCGCGGAGGCCTCGCCTCTGTGGCGGCGCTGGGGGCCTTCGACGCTTCCGCCATTGCCGCGATCATGGCGCGCATCAGCGTCTGCAGCCTGGGCGATGCGGAGCGGGGACTGGCCGGCTGCGAGATCGTGTTCGAGGCGGTGCCCGAGGTGCTCGACGCCAAGCGCGACGCCTTCGCCCTGTTTGACGCACATGCCGATGACGGCGCGATCCTGGCGTCGACCACCTCGACCATTCTGTCGACGGATCTCTCGGGCTTCACCAAGCGGCCGCAGAACTTTCTCAATGCCCATTGGCTCAATCCGGCGTTCCTGATGCCGCTGGTCGAACTCAGCCCGACCGATGCGACCGACCCGCAGACGCTCGCACGGCTGCGCGGCCTTCTTGAAGCCATGGGCAAGGTGCCGATCGTCTGCAAGGCCTCGCCCGGCTACATCGTGCCGCGCATTCAAGCGCTCGCCATGAACGAGGCGGCGCGCCTGGTCGAAGAGGGTGTGGCCAGCGCCGAGGACATCGACAAGGCGGTCACCTACGGCTTCGGCCTCCGCTTCGGCGTTCTGGGGCTTCTGGAGTTCATCGACTGGGGTGGCGGCGACATTCTTTACTACGCCAGCAACTATCTGCGCGATGCCTTTGATGATGATCGCTTCAAGGCGCCCGAGGTGATTTCGCAGAACATGAAGGAAGGCCGCATTGGCCTCAAGACAGGTTCCGGTTTCTTCGACTACTCGAAAATGGATGTCGAAGCGTATCGTCAGAGGCGCATGGCGGATTTTCTCAGAGCGCTCGACGGTGCCGGAATGACAAGGGGACCAGTACTCGACGATCAATGACGGAAGCCCAAGCGGATGGTCAAATCCGTGCAACCAGAGGAGAATGAAAAATGAACCATACACATCATATCGGCCGGCGCATCGCCGGAATGGCCGTATCCGGAACGGCGCTCGCGCTTGTCTTCATGGCAGGTGCGGCCAATGCCGAGGAAACGCTGCGCGCGGTTTCCGCCTTCCCCAAGCCGCTGGCGTTTTCGCAGAGCTTCCAGGGCTTTGTCGATCTCGTCAATGAGAAGGGCAAGGGCGTCATCAAGATCGATTATATCGGCGGGCCGGAAATGTTCCCGCCCAACCAGCAGGTCGATGCGGTGCGCCGTGGCGTGATCGACATGCAGTACGGCCCGGCGTCGTACTATCTCGGCACCATGCCGGAAGCCGACGCCTGGGTCGGCTCCACGGTCTCCGCCGCGGAAGCCCGCGCCAATGGCGGTTTTGCCACCATGCAGAAGGCCTTCTCCGAAAAGCTCGGCGTCAACCTGGTCGCTCACCTCGACACCGGCGTGGAGTTCCACATCTACACCATTGACGAGCCCAAGCGCACGGATGATGGCGGCGTCGATCTCGACGGCCTGCGCATCCGCTCGCAGCCGATCTACAACTCCTTCTTCGAGTCTCTCGGCGCGATCCCGGTCTCGGTTCCGGTTCCCGACGTCTACACCGGCCTCGAGCGCCACACCTTCGACGGCTCCGGCTGGCCGATCGTAGCGATCAAGGATCTCTCCTGGGACAAGTTCCTGCGCTACCGGATCGACCCCGGCTTCTTCCAGACCGATCTGGCAGTGGTCGTGAACCCGGCGAAGTGGGACGGGCTCAGCGACGAGGCCAAGACCATCATCAACGCGGCGGCGGCAGAGTACGAACAGACATCGTATGACAATTTCCAGGCAATGATCTCGGAAACCGACAAGACCGTCCAGGACGAAGGCATGCAGGTCATTTCGCTGGAAGGCGAGGCGGCATCCAAGTATCTCGACGGCGCCTATGACAGCGCCTGGAAACGGATGAAGGAAGCCGGGTCGGAACACTACGACGCGCTACGCGAAGCCTATTACGACCGCTGACCGCACCCGGCGGCGGGCGTCGTTGGGCGCCCGCCGGCCATTTTCGCCAAAAGGGAGCCCCCCATGTTTGTGCGTTTCTATGACAGGATGATCACCGGCCTCGCGATCAGCGGCGGGATCAGCCTGGTCATCATCACCATTGCCATCATCATCGACGTGGTGCTGCGCAACACCGGCTTCCGACCGTCGCAGTCGACCAGCGCGCTGGTCGAGTACGTGATGCTCTATTCGACCATGGCGGCCGCTCCCTGGCTGGTGCGGAACAACGGCCATATCGCCATAACCTCCTTCGTCCAGCGCCTGCCGGGAAGCTCCCGCCTTTTTGCCGGCCGTGCAGTTCTGATCCTGTGCATCATCATGCTGGGACTCCTGTCCTGGCGCTCGGGCGCAGTCGGTCTGCAGATGCTGGCGACGGCCTCCGTCGACATGCGCTCGATCAACATTCCGTCCTGGGTCCTCTACGCCATGCTGTCAGGCGGTTTCGGGCTGATGACGCTGGAATTCCTGCGCATGCTGTTCAGGGGCCAGATCTATACCGGCAGCGAGGCAACCCATTGACCCGCACCGTCAACAGTGGAGCGAAACTGCCATGATGGAATGGTACGAAGCAGCCAGCCTGATGGTGGGCGGCCTGTTGTTCCTGATGTTCTTCGGCATGCCGGTGGCCATTGCCTTCCTGACGATCAATGTCGTCGGCGTCTATCTGTTCATGGGCGGAATGATCGGGATCGACCAACTGGTGGCCAATGCCACCACGGCGGTGACAAGCTTCGCGCTTGTGCCGGTGCCACTGTTCCTGATCATGGGGGAACTGCTGTTTCACACCGGCCTTGCTGTCAGAGTGTTTGATGCGCTGGACAAGTGCTTCGGCGGCATCAAGGGACGGTTGTCCTATCTCACCGTTGGCGGCGGCACCATATTCGCCACGCTTTCCGGCTCCTCGATGGCCAACACTGCCATGCTCGGCACCACCCTGATGCCGGACATGATCAAGCGCGGCTACAAGCCCAAGATGATCATGGGTCCGATCCTCGCCACCGGCGGTCTGGCGATGATCATTCCGCCGTCCTCCCTGGCCGTCCTGCTCGGATCGCTGGCGCGGATCGATGTCGGCGCCCTGCTGATCGCCGGGCTGGTGCCCGGGCTGGTGCTGGCGCTTCTGTTCGTCGCCACCATCCGGATCCAGATCGCGCTCGATCCCGATGCAGCTCCGGGCTATGCCGCCGACCGCGCCAGTTTCGGACAGATCCTCTACGCCATCGCCACGGACATCCTGCCGATGGGCCTCGTCATCTTCGCCGTGGTCGGCCTCATCCTGCTCGGCTGGGCGACTCCGACGGAATCGGCTGCCTTTGGAACGCTTGCGGTCGCCATTCTGGCCGCCGCCTACGGCAAGCTGACATGGGCCTCGGTCATCGCCGCCATGAAGGGTACGCTGATGGTGTCTGCCATGATGCTGATGATCATTGTCGGCTCGACGACATTTTCCCAGATTCTCGCCTTCTCCGGCGCGTCAACGGGTTTGATTTCCTACGCCATGAGTTTTGATTTCGGTTTCTACGCCATACTGGCGCTGATGTTCCTGGTGCTCATCCTTCTCGGCATGTTCATGGACCAACTCTCGATCATGATGCTGACCTTGCCGATTTTCATGCCGCTGGCCGCGACCTATGGATTTGAGCCGGTGTGGTTTGGCGTCATCATGCTGTTGGCGCTGGAGCTCAGCCTGGCGACCCCGCCCTTCGGATTGCTGCTGTTCGTCATGGTCGGCGTCAGCCCGCCCGGCACGACCATTGGTCAGGTGGCTTGGGCCGCCGCACCCTATATCGCCTGCACGCTGCTGCTGGTGGTCCTTCTTGTAATATTCCCGCAACTGGCGCTTTGGCTGCCAGGGCTGATGAGGAGCTAGAGCGATGAAGATCTGGTACCAGAGCTATGTGGACTACGAAAACGGCGCGCAGTACTGGGACGAACTGCGCAAGCACCTCGACGCCATCGTCGACCCCGGCACCCAGGTGGACATCAAGGGCATCACGCCGCATGACAATTACGCCCATGCCATCGTCGAATTCCGCTGCGCGCGTGAAGTGATCTGCAATGCGGTGAAAGCCGAGCGCGAAGGGTATGACGCCTTCATCATCGGACATTTTCAGGATGCCGGGCTCTACGAAGCGCGCTCCGTGGTCGATATTCCGGTGCTTGGCATGGGTGAGGCGTCGATGCTGTATTCCTGCCAGCTTGGCCAACGCTCCGGCATCGTGACCATCAATCGCCGCTTCATTCCGTGGTTCCATCACCAGATCGGCAAATACGGGCTCAAGGAGCGTGTGACGGGTGTTCACGCCATGGACTTCGAACCGGGTCAGATCCTGTCGGCCTTCGGCTCGGATGAGAGACTGGAAGAGGTCCGCAAGCTTTTCGACGAGCAGGCGAAACCCTTGGTCAAGCAGGGCGTCGACGTGCTTATTCCCGGCGGCGGCATTCCCATGCTGCTGTTTTCGCAGCTCAATGATCACCGTGTTGATGGAGCGCCGGTCATCAACGGCATCCCCATCGTCGTGAAGATGGCGGAAATGGCAGTGCGTCTGCGCCAGATGACCGGGCTGGGGATCAGCCGAACCTCCGACTACGTCAAGCCGCCGCTCGAGATCATCGAGGAATTCATGGCGCATCCCAAGGGGTTGTGACAGGCCGCGACGGCTATGCCGCGATGTAACAACTGGATCCCCGAAACTGTCAGCCGCTACAGATTGACCATGCCGATGCTGGTGCCGCCGCAGACATAGAGCGTCTGGCCGGTGACGAAGCTGCTGGCCGGGTCGCAGAAGAACAGGAATGCGTTGCTGACATCATCGACCGAGCCGAGGCGGCCGACCGGGATCCTGCCCGCAAGCTCGGATTCCCGCTCGCTGCCCTTCGGGATGATCCCCCAGAAATTGTCGGTCTGGATCGGCCCCGGCGCCACCACATTGACGGTGATGCCGTGCGGCGCCAGTTCCAGCGCCCAGGTCCGTGCCATGCCAATCATCCCGGCCTTGGTGGCGGAATAGGCGGTGCGTGTCGGCACGCCCAGAGCGGCACGCGAACCGTTGAACATCACCCGGCCGAACTTGCGCGCCTTCATCGCCGGCAGGAAAGCCTGCAAGAGCGTCAGCGCCGAACCCAGATGCAGTTGCGCCAGACCGGTGATGTCCTCGGGCTTGGCCTCTTCAACGAGGTTCGGCCAGATCAGCCCGGCATTGTGGACGAAATGCGTGACCTCATGCTGGCTGGCGATTTCGCCGGCGGCCTGTTTCACGGCTTCCGCATCGAGCAGATCGCACGCCACGCTGACCAAGCGATCATGCTGCCATTCCGGCGCATTGCGCGACAGGTTGATCACCGTGTAGCCGCGCTCAAGCAGCTTGCCGGCCAGATCGGCGCCAATCCCCTTCGATGCGCCGGTGATGACGGCTGTGTACTCGCTCATTGCGTAGCTCCCTGGCCTGTCTTGGCGGGCACAAGCGCCAGCACGCGGAGCGGGCTGCCGGTGCCGCCCTTGATCTTCAGCGGCGGCGCGATCAGCATCGCGCCGGTCGGCGGCAGAAGGTCGAGATTCCTGAGGCACTGCAAGCCGTATTTCCCCGCTCCGTGCAACAGGTAATGCGCCGGATAGGGCGGCGAATAATGCGCCCCCTGCCCTGCATCGGTTCCGACCGTCTCGGTGCCGAAGCCGCGGATGTCCCGGGCAAGCAGCGTCTCGATCGCCGCTGGTGTCGGTCCGGGCGAATGCGGCCCGTCGTCAGTCATGTTGAGATAGTCCGCGCCGCGCCGTTTCGACCAGTCGGTGCGCATCAGCACCCAGCTGCCAGCCGGAATTCTGCCGTGCCGCGCTTCCCAGGCATCAATGATCTCCGGCGTCAGCTCGAAGTCATCATTGCTTGAAGCGCCCTCGGAACAGTCGATCACCACAACCGGCCCGACAAACACCGAAGGGTCGATCTCGTCGACCGCGCCATTGGCGACGTCCCGGCCCGAGACCCAGTGGATCGGCGCATCGAAGTGCGTGCCGGTGTGCTCGTTCATCGAAATGTTGTGCCATTTCCATGCCGGGCCGCGGCCATCATAGGCCGAGACCTCCTCCATCCGGAACCGGGCGCACTGGCCGAACTCCGGCGGCAGGATGATCACCGGAAAATCCGGATCCAGCGTATGGGTGAGATCGACCACCTCGACCGATCCGTCGCCGAGGGCCGCCACGAGTCCGTTTAATGCATTGCTCATGCGCCGCCTCCCGCCAGTTCACGTTCCAGAACCTTCGGGTCGCGCCGCCAGCGCTCTTCAAGATCCCTGGCGACATCGCCGCAGAACACATCTTCCAGACCTTCACAAAGGGCTTCGACAATCGACTTCGCCAGCGCCTTGGGCGGCACTTTTGGCGGCGGCAGCGGCTGATGCCATTCGTCGTCAGTCGGGCCGGTGAAGACATTGATCACCCTCAGCCCCGAGCTGCGGAACTCGGCCCTGAGGGTCTGGCTGATCGACAGCGCCGCAGCCTGGCTCGCCGAAAACGCGCCGTAGTGCGGATCGGCCGACAGGGCATGCACGGAAAGGATGTTGACGAAGGCGACGGCGGAATTGACGCCATCGGCGGTGCGCGCCGCCATCCCCGGCCCGAAGGCCTGCGCCAGCCGCATCAGCCCGAGCGCATTGATCTCGAATTCCTCGCGCGCGAACACCGTGTCGGCGCCCAATACGCCGCCCGGCCGCACATGACGTGCGGTGTTGATCAGGATGTCGGTCTTGCCGCCGATCTCGGCCGCCAGTTTCTTGACCGAAGACGGATCGGAGACATCGAGTGGCAGAACCGAAACCCGGTCCAGTGCGGCAATCGCTGTGTAATCGGAACCACGTCGCCAGCTTTCCGATTCGCCGACGAAGATCTGCGACGCGCCCGCCTTGAAAAGCCCGTCGATCAACGGCCGGATGAACGGCGATCTGATGTCGGTGATCAGCACCCTTCGGTGTTTCGGGTGCGCGGTGAGCGCGCGCAATTGCGGATCGTCCTCCATGTCGGGACTCCTTTCCTGGGGCAGCGCGATCATCACGCCCTGTCCAGCCTTGTCGAGCTTGAGGTCCATGCGGATCGTGTCGCCACGTCCGACATCGCCATGCAGATGGCACAGCACCGTCGGCCCCGCCGCCAGCTGCACCAGCCCCGAACGCCAGGGCAGTCTTTCGCGATAATAGGGATCGGGCGACGCATGAATGCGGGTTTCGGCGATCACAACGCCGTCCCGTGGCGTGTCGAGCCATGCGAGCTCGACCGACAGGCAGGCGCAGCAGGCGTCACGCGGCGGATATTGCACCGCGCCGCAAGCCTCGCAATGCTGCAGCAAGAATGATCCGCGCGCCGCGGCGGATGTCAGCCCCAGCGCCGCCCGCGAGCGCATCTGCGGCGGCAGGGTCGGCACCAGCTGGCGCAGCTGCGGGTTCTTCTTCTTCGGCGGCAATAACTTGTCGGTCATCGGCCGGGCCCCGTCAGGATTGCGGCCGAGGAACACAGGCCCCTGTCGTAATTGATCATGCCGAAGCCGGAGACCAGCGCGGTGCGGGCACTGGCGACCTGGGTGCCGCCGGCCTGTCCGGTCACCTGCCGGATCGCCTCGACCAGACCGAGATAGCCGCCGGCAGCCCCGGCCTGGCCCGCAGACAACTGGCCGCCTGAGGTGTTGTGCGGAAAATCGCCGGTAATGGTCAGGTCATGTTCGCGCACGAACCGCGCGCCATCGCCCTTGGCGCAAAAACCCAGGTCCTCGAACTGCATCATCGATATGACAGGATAGTCATCATAGGTCTCAAGCAGGTCGATGGCCTCAGGCCCGCAGCCGGCCATTCCGTAGAGCTCGTCGATATCCATCACCCAGCCGCCGCTCAGCTGCACCGGATCTTCCGGAAAGGCATTGTGGCGTTCGATCGTGGCGCTGATCCGCGCATAGGCAAGGCCGCGCCGTTCCGCCTCGTCCTCGCGCATCACCAGAAAACCTTCCGCGCCGGCGCACGGCATGACGCAGTCAAACAGGCCGAACGGTTCGGAGATCGGCCGCGCCGCAAGATACTGCTCGAGCGTCAGCGGCGATTTCATGATGGCGTTGGGAAAGTTCAGCGCGTTCGTCCGCTGGGCGACGGCAATGCGGCCGAAATCTTCACGCGTGACCCCGTACTTCGCCATATAGGCATCCGCGATCAGCGCGAAACTGGCGTTCGGCCCGCCCGAGCCGTAAGGGTAGGACGCATCCATCGCGAAGCGCGAGAACGACGACAGCAGTTGCCGGAAACTGTCGATCCGGTTGGCGTCGCCGGCAATGCAGGCAACCACGTCGACATCGCCCGCCTGCACCGCGCGCGCCGCGCGCCGGAGCGCCACCACGCCGCTTGCCCCGCCCATCGGAATGCTGTCGAGCCATCGCGGGCTCAGTCCCAGATGCTGCGTCAGCCCCACCGGCGTGTCGGGGAACAGCGTGAAGCTCGACACCGAAAATCCGTCCAGCTGCCGCGGAGAGAGGCCCGACGCATCAAGCGTCTGCTTCAGGGCGCGGGCGATCCACCAGTGGGCGGTTTCCTGGCTGTAGCGGACATAGGGCACCGACACCGGCGCCGTCACCACCACGCCATCGTAATTCTGCCGCTTCACGCCGCTGTCCGTTTTTTCATCGCGCGAGTGTCCACGGTTGCCGGATCCTGCACAAGCCTGTCCGCCAGTTCCTTGAGCTCTTTCCGCTGGATTTTCTGGGTCGATGTCAGCGGCAGCGCATCGACAAAGGCAACATAGCCCGGCGCCTTGTAATAGGCGAGTTGGCCGAGGCACCAGCCGACGATCTCTGTGGCGAGCGCTTCTCCGGGCTCGCCATCCACCTTGAGGCAGGCAAAGACCTCGTCGCCTCGGACCGGATCGGCGACTGCGGCAACCGCTGCCGCCAGCACCTTGGGATGGCGCATCAGCGCCGATTCCACCTCCACCGCGGCGATGTTCTCGCCTGATCGCCGGATCACGTTCTTCTTGCGGTCGACGAAGAACATCGAGCCGTCGGCCTCGCGGCGGACGATGTCGCCGGTGTGGAACCAGCCCTCGGCCCAGGCTTCCTGCGTTGCTTCGGCATTCTTGAAATAGCCCGAGAAGAAGCCGCGACGCGGGTCGCTGCCTTTGCGGCGCACCAGCAGTTCGCCGGGGCCGTTCTGGCTCGCCTGGCCGTCGGCATCGATGATCCGCACGTCCAGTTCCGGACCCGGCTTGCCCAGGCAACTCTCGCCCACCCTGCGTGGCAGCTGGTTGGCGCAGATCACGGCGCCCGCGCCTGTCTCGGTCATGGCCCAGGCCTCGACCAGCGGAAAGCCGAAGCGTTCCTCGAAGCCCGCGTGAAGCTTCGGATCGACGCCTGCGCCAAAGCCGAACCGCACGGAATGATCCCGATCACTCTCGCTCGCAGGCGCACCCATCAGCATCGATGGCATGACGCCGAGATAATGCAGGCAGGTGGCTTTGCTCTCGCCGACGCTACGCCACCAGCTTGAGGGATGAAAGCGGTCGAGAACCGTCAGGCAACCGCCGACGGCGATCATCGCCATGAACGAATAGGCCATGGCGTTCATGTGAAAGATCGGCAGCGGCGTGATCATTCGCTCGCCGTCTTCACCGAGCGCACACAGACCGCCAGCGGTGGCGTACCAGCGGCCGCATTCCAGAAAATAGGTGTTGGTCAGGATGCAGCCCTTGGGACTGCCGGTGGTGCCGGACGTGTAGAGCAGCGCGGCTTCCATCTGCTCACCGTCCAGCGGAGCCCCTGCTTCGCCGGTCCGAAGCGCAACCGGTCCTGCGCCCCCAGGCGGGGGCACGGCATCGCCCGGCGCGATCACGTCAACGGCAAGCCCGGCCTCCTTCGCCGCTGCCGAAAGGTCATCGTGGCGCTTCGAAATCCCGACCATGAGGGATGGTTCGGAATGCCCCGCCATATAGGTGAGTTCGGAATGCCTCAGATCCGGATTGACCGGCACCACCGAGGCGCCGATGCGGTTGAGCGCCAGCAGCCAGACGAAGAATTCGGGCCGGTTTTCCAGAAGCAGCATCACCCGGTAGCCCGGGCCGTAGCCCTTCTGCTGCAACGAAGTTGCCAGGTCCGTGACCGCGCCCTGCACCCGGCCGTAGCTCAGCTCGCCTGCTGGAATGCCGTAGATCTCGGCGGTTTCGCCCAGAACGTTGAACACCGGGCGGTCCGGGTGGCGGCTGGCGGTGGCGGCAAACGCCTGCCAGATGCTCTGAGTACCCGCCTCTATCATGGCAGCAGCTGGATGTTGCGGAAGGCGGCGTCGCAATTGAGGATGTCGACGCGCTTGTTGGCGATCCTGAGCTGTCCATCCACCAGCGCAAGCTCGTGCCGCGCCGTTAAAGCCAGCAGGAACTGCTCGTCGAGCCGAGTCTCGACGTAATGCATGAAGGTCGTGGTGACATAGGCGCCCGCCGCTTCGTCGATCTCGTCGACATAGGGCCGCTGGATGACGTGATGGCACCGGCTCTTGGGCTTTTGCGAGAAGGTTCGCGCGCCGGTCAGCCGCTCGACCCTGAGTTTCAGCATGAACAGGTCTTCATACATCAAGGACGTGACATTGACCGGGTCGGTCTGCTTGTAGTCGAGCGGCATCCAGTAGTGCCCGTCCTTCAGCCACAGGGCCAGCCACTCGTCGTAGCGACCCTCGTCGAGCATGCGGACTTCTTCATAGATGAAGTCGATCAGCTGGTCCTTCGACACGCTCATTCCGCGGCCTCCCTGGCGTCCATGTCGCAGGTCATGAACTTGACCCAGGCATCAAACTGGTTGCGCATCTGCCGTTCGGTGGTGCCGTTCTCGATCGTCTCCTTGGAGAAGTCCTCGTCCTCTTCGTAGAGGCGCTGGATATTGACCCATTCCAGCCCATCCGAGTGCAGCCCTTCCTGGGCGCGCTCGTACATTTCCAGATCGTCGTGACCGACGATCGATGTCGGCGCGTTGATCATCCGGTTGTACATCGCGGTGCGCGCGGTCAGTTCCGGAGGGCCGTCGACCAGCCGGTAGATGTAGCTTTCCACAAGCGTCTTGTCGGCAGCCAGCGGGATGAACACGCGCAGCTGCTGGATCGGACCCTTGATCATAATGTTGGGGAAATAGACCGTATTGTGCCGGCTTTCGCCCAGGATCGCCTTGGCCTTCTCCTCGCCATAGCTCGCGATCAGCTTGTCCATATAGCCCGGAATTTCGGAGTAATTGGAATGGATCGAGTGATGCACGCCGGTATGGCCATGGCCGTTGGGCCAGGTCCGGATGCCCATATTCTCGAAGAATTCATAGGGCGACATGAAGGGGGCGATGATCTCCATGGCGGCGGGCAATGGCGTGCCTTCCGGCATGTCCAGTTCTTTCCAGAGCTTGACCGCTGTTCCGGCGGAACTCTCATGCGCCACCATCGGATGGCATGTGTCGGTCTGGTTCTCGACCAGCATTTTCCAGTTGCAATGATGCATGTATCGGAGCGGCGGCCCCGCGACTTCAAGCCGGCCTGCAGGCGACCTGTCGACCATGTTGTCGATCGAGGACAGCGAGCCACCGAAATATTCCTCGAAGGAAATTCCGCTCTCGGCAAGGCGGCAAAAAATGAAGCCGCGATAGTTCTTCACCTCGCCGACCGCGCGCATGCCCTTGCCGCTGTCGGTGTTTTCCAATCCGGTGTTCTGGTAGCCCTTCTTCAGCGGGATCGCGAGCAGGCAGCCATCCGTCTTGAACGACCAGGCATGATAGGGACAGCGGAAGAACTTGCCGGTATTGCCGGTCCGGTCGATCACCAGCTTGGTGCCCTTGTGCGGGCAGCGATTGTAGAGCACGTGAATTTCGCCGTCGCTGTGGCGGACCTGGATCACCGGCTGATCACCCACCTGCGTGGAGAAATAATCGCCCTTGTTCGGCGTCTGGCTTTCATGGCCGACGAAAACCCAGGCATTGGCGAACAGGTGCTTCATCTCGAGCCGGTAGAGCTCCTGGTCTATGTAGACATCGCGATGAACCTCATTGCCACGAAACAAGGCGCGGATCGCGTCCGGATTGTGCTGATACTGTCCCATCGTTTCCTCCCTAAAGATCCAACACGAGGCGAGCCGATTTCGCCCGGCTCACGCAGATCTGCATCACCTTGCCCTCGGTTTTCTCGCTGTCGCTCAACACCACATCGCGATGATCGGGCACGCCTTCGATGATGTCGGTCTGGCAGATGCCGCAATCGCCACGCCGGCAATCATATACGAGGTCGACCCCGCCGGCTTCGAGCACCTCGATGATCGACTTTCCCGGAGGCACTTCAAACACCGCGCCGGTCGATTGCACCTGCACTTCGAAGCTCGAGTCGCCGGCCTGCGTGGCCGCCGATGTGAACAGCTCGAAATGCACCCGATCCGACGCAATACCGGCCGTTTCCATCGCCGATTTCACCGCCTCGATCATGCCCTTGGGGCCGCAGACATAAACGTGTTCTTCGGCGGTGACGGATGCAGCGAGACTGCGCAGATCGAGCGCTGTCTCCGGCACGTCGTCGAAATGAAGGGTCAGCTGGTCTTCGAATACCGATTCGAACTCGTCCCGGTACGCGGCCGCCGCACGGGTGCGGCAGGCATAGTGAAACCGGAACGGTGTGCCCGTATGGGCAAGCGCGGTGGCCATGCCAATCAGCGGCGTGACCCCGATGCCGCCGGCTATAAGCAGGGCAGGCTTGCCGAGGACCAGGGGGAAATCATTGGCCGGAGGCGAGACAAGTACTTCGTCGCCGGGCGCCAGGCTGTGCATGTGCCGGGAACCGCCGGCGCCTCCCGCCTCGCGCAGAACCGCTACGCGATAGGTGGTTGCATTGTCGTCCTGTGGACGAGGCTCGAAATCAATCAGCGAATAGCTCCGCTCGCCCGCAGGCAGCTTAAACTTGAGATGAGAGCCGGGCGTATAGCCTGCAAGCCTGCCCCCATCGCTGCGTACGAACACCAGTTCCCGAACGGCATCCGTCACCATCCGCGCTGATGCGACCTTCAATCTCACCGGTTCAGCCAATCCATAATTCTCCTTTGTCAAGAAACATGAATTTTCATATATTTATTGTCAAGAGGTTTTTGTTGAAGATCACTGCGCGGGATGCAATGAAAATCCTCCCAAAGGAACCAGAAACCGCATGAGCAATACAGTTGATGGCCCCAAGGCCCCCTTCGTTCCCAATTACCTGCTTTACCTCCTGGCTGCTGCCAGCGAGGCGGCAAGCGCGCGCTTTCACAGCCATGTGCGAACCCGCGGCCTGCGGGTACCGGAATGGCGGGTCATGGCCTGCCTTACCGATTCTGACGGTGCTATGGTCACGGAATTGGCCCGCTATGCCATGATCGAGCAGTCGCGACTGACAAAGATCATCATCCAGATGGACGCCCGCGGTCTGGTCAAGCGTCGCAGCGACCCGAAGGACGGCCGCCGCGTCCGCGTCTTCCTGACAGCCAAGGGCCGTCAGCTCGCCCACCAATTGGTTGCGGATGCAAGGGCCCACGAACTCGAACTGCTCAGATCATTCCGCGGCGGCGAAGGGGCCGAGATCAAGGATACGCTGCGCGCCCTGATACAGCATCTCGATTCTGACACATCCGACCAGCGGCCCGAAAATGAGACAAAACCGAATCCCTGAAAAGGTGCATATATGACATTGCATGTTTTTATATGATAATGCATGTTTCTGCCTTGACGGTCAGCAAGCGAACATCTGGCCATCACTCACCGGGAGGAAACGCATGAAAAAGATTGGCACATTACTGGCAAGCACGATGCTGGCCGTTGGCTTTTCCGCGTCAGCAATGGCTGCGGACATAAAGCTGACCATTTCGAGCTGGCTGCCGCCGTCGCACCCGATCAACACCGAGATGCTGCAGGGCCTCATCGGCATGATGGAAGAGGCGACCGACGGCCAGGTCAGCGGCGAGATCAAGATGGGCCTCGCCCCTCCGCCGGCCCAGATGGACCTGATCCTCGATGGTGCGGCCGACATCACCATCATCTTCAACGGCTACCAGCCGGGTCGGTTTGTCGCCACCAAGCTTATCGAACTGCCGGGCTATGACGGCAGCGCCGAAGCGGCCTCCGTCGCCTACTGGCAGGTGCATGAGAAGTACCTGGCCCAGCTCGACGAGTTCAAGGGCACCAAGCTGATTGCCCTGACCACCCATGGCCCGGGCCATATCCACTCCAACAAGCCTGTCGATACGCTGGCGGATCTGAACGGCCTCAAGACCCGACTTGGCGGCGGCGTTTCCGCCGATGTCGGCGCCGAACTCGGGCTTGTCGGCATTCAGGTGCCGGCCCCGAAGGTCTATGAGACCCTGTCATCGGGTGCAGCCGACGCGGTCGCCATGAACATGGGCGAACGCCTGAGCTTCAAGCTCAACGAGGTTGCCAAGAACGTCTACGAGATGCCGGGCGGCTTCTATCGCGGCGCCTTTGCCGTGCTGATGAGCGAGGACAAGTTCAACTCGCTGCCCGACGACGTCAAGACCGCGCTCGAAGACAAGGTCTTCGGCGAGACCGCATCGAAAATGATGGGCGCCGCATGGGACAAGAGCGACAAAGTTGCGCGCGAAGCCACCATGGCTGCGGGCGACAACACCATCGTCACCGCCAGCGCGGAAGACCAAGCCAAGTTTGCCGAGATGGCTACGCGCGTCCGCACCAAGGTGCTGGCCGAAATCTCGGCACTCGGGATCGATGCCGACGCCGCCGCTGAAATGGTGAAGTCGACCATGGCGTCGTACGGCAAGTAGACTGGGTCAATGACCCTGGTTGCGGGGGCGAGGCGTTGCCCTGCCCCCGCGAGTATGCGCGCAAGGAACCAGACATGAAATCCATCGCCAAAGCGCTGAACCGGCTGACGGAATTGCCCATGCTCCTCGCCGCGTCGACCCTGTTCGTGCTGATGCTGCTGACATTCGCCGATGTCATCATGCGCTCCACCTTCTCGGCGCCCATCGAGGCTGCCACCGAACTTACCCGCATGGCCATCGCCATTATTGTTTTCTCCGCACTCCCCGTCGTGGCTGGCCGTGCCGATCACATCGTCGTCGATCTCCTGGATCCCTGGTTTCGCCGCGCCGGCATAGATCGCATTCTTGAAGGCGTGACCACGCTGGTATGCGGCCTCCTGCTCGTCTGGCCGGCCATGCGCTCGTTCGAACTCGCCGACCGCGCCAGAAGCTATGGCGATCTGACCGAATACCTTTCGATACCCGTCTTCTACATCACCTGGTTCATCGCCTTCATGACACTTCTCACCGCTCTGACGATGGTGATGCGCGGACTGGTCATCCTTTTCAAACCAGACCTGATCCGAGGTGCAAATGTTTGAATCCTTGGTCGGAATTGTTGCAGTGCTGGCTCTGGTGCTGCTGCGCATGCCCATTGCCTTCGCCATGGGCATCGTCGGCATGGCCGGCCTAACCTACGAGACCAATTTCACCGCCGCGATCTCGCTGGTCTCCCGGCTGCTCATCGACACCAGCCAGGACTACGGATTGTCCGTCGTGCCGCTGTTCATTCTGATGGGCCTGTTCGTCAACAAGGGCGGCATCAGCCGGGAACTTTACCAGGTTTCCAACGCTTTCCTGGGGCATTTTCGCGGGGGCCTGGCGATGGCCACGATCGCCGCATGCGGCGGCTTTGCCGCCATTTGCGGATCGTCGCTGGCCACCGCCGCCACCATGTCCAAGGTGGTGATGCCGGAAATGCGCAAGCTCGGCTATTCCGACGAATTGTCCTCGGCCTCCATCGCCGCCGGCGGCACGCTGGGCATCCTGATCCCGCCCTCCGTCATCCTGGTGATCTACGGCCTGCTTACCGAAACCTCGATCGGAAAGTTGTTCATCGCCGGCATCATTCCGGGCATCTTGGGCATCCTGTTCTATCTGGTGGCGGTGCAGATCTCGGTGTTCCGCAATCCCGCCGCCGGACCGGCCGGCCGGCGCTTCAGCCTGCCCGAAAAGCTTCAGGCCCTGCGCGGCGTCTGGTCCGTTCTCTTGCTGTTTTTCCTGGTCATCGGCGGGCTCTACGGGGCGCTCGATTTCTGGCCGATCCACCTCACCTTCTCGCCCACGGAAGCCGCCGGCATGGGGGCCATGGGCGCGTTTCTGATCGCCCTGTTCCGCGGCACTCTCACGGTCCGGGAAACCTTCACGGTTCTCAAGGAAACCGCCACCACGACCGCGCAATTGTTCAGCGTGCTGATTGGCGCCTGGATTTTCTCGAACTTCGTCAACTATGCCGGCCTGCCCGAGGGCCTCCGCGAGATGATCATCGAGGCAGATCTGTCGCCGTGGCTGGTGATGACCATCATCATCCTGATCTACATCGCGCTCGGCTGTGTGTTTGAAAGTCTGTCGATGCTGCTTCTGACCGTGCCGATCTTCTTCCCGATCGTCATCGGACTTGGCTTCGACCCCGTATGGTTCGGAATCGTCGTCGTCGTCGTTACCGAAATCAGCCTGATAACACCCCCGGTCGGACTGAACGTCTTCATCCTGAAAAGCGTGGTTGGCGACATCTCGGTCGGCACTATCTTCAGAGGTGTCACCCCTTTCTGGATGATGGATATTGTCCGCCTGATCCTATTGGTCCTGTTTCCCTGGCTGGTGTTAGTACTACCATCGCAGATGTAGCTGGCCGCCCCCTACGTGTCGCCCAGGTGCGCTGCGAGCGCGGATCCGTATGGGTCGTGTTGCCCGCCGGCTCCCTGTTCGTGATCACCACTGGAACGAACCATTCGCACTGCCGGAATGGACAGACACCGCGTAGCCGCCGAGGTCGCCTCGTTGCTTGACGGCGAGATCGTCAGGCTCGGCCGGGTTCAGATGCTGCAGGACAAGCTGGAGGAGTTTGCCAGGAAGGAACTCACCCACGATGATCATGTGGTTATCGAGGCGACCGGGAATGCCGCGGCCATCGCTGGAGTGCTGTCACCCTACGTGGCTCGGATGGTGATCGCCAATCCCAAGCAGGTGCACATGATCGCCCATGCGAAGGTGAAGACCAACACGATCGACGCGACTTTCCTGGCGAAGCTCTACGCGTCTGGATTGCTGCCGGTGGCATGGGGTCTGGACCCGGAAACTCTCACGTTTCGATCACAGGTCACCAGGCGGACACAACTGGTGCGTCAGCGCTCGCGGCTCAAGAACCTTATCCAGTCGATCCTCCACGCTCACCCGGCTCCTCCGCGTCCGCACGGCAATCCGGTCGGACTCAGCGGACGCAAGTGGCTGGCGAGATCTTGCCTGCGGATAAGCGCGCGGCCATCGAGCGTCACCTCGGCCTATAGATCGGATCAACGAGGCATTGACCGGGGGGCGAAGCGGATAGTGCTCCCATGCCCTCCAGGATCCGACAATCCGCCGCTTGATGACGTTGCCCGGGCTTGATGTCACAGTGGCTGCGAGCGTTGCCGCGGCGATCGGCAACATTCGCCACATGAGCGATCGGCAACGGCTTGTCGCCTGTCTCGGCCCATGAACCGAAAGATGCAAAGGAGAAAAACCGGAACTCGACCGCAACACCGGACCCGAAACATAACTGAAACGCGGGTCAAATCCCGGCGGAAATTAACCGTTGCACCTTCGGATCGATGATGCCGCCACAATCCCGTCACACCGCGCTGCCCGTCGGGGATGAACCTGTGAGCGCCGACCATCCGGATAAGCATGAAACAGCCATGATTATTGCATTGATGCGCCGCCAATGATGAGCTAGAAGTCCGCATGTCAGCTGCTTTGCGGTGGATCGGTCGACCTGCTTTCAGGTCCCCCTCCCCGCCAGGCGCCACGGATGCACCCGTAGCTCAGCTGGATAGAGTGCTGCCCTCCGAAGGCAGAGGTCACAGGTTCGAATCCTGTCGGGTGCGCCATTTTCCCACCACTCATGTGCAAAACTGCGAACACCGGCTGAGGTTTTTCAAACATCTACGGCAGCAGATGAAGGTGACCGGGCAAGCCCCCGGGTTATTCCCGTCGCGACGAGTATCGCCTCTACGAGGAGGAGGGGCTGACCGTGCGCAAACGTGGTGGCAGCAAGCATGCCTTGGGCACCCAAACACCTATGGCAATCCCGCAGGGACCTGCACAATCCGGTCAAGGATCTTGGCGCAGAACAGGATAGCGAAACCAGCCAATGCATGTCGCGCTCAAATGTATTCATTTGAGTTAACCTACATGCATTAGATCAAAGGCTTACAGCCCGCATTTGCGTAATGCAGTGCTTTCAGCACATCCTCTCCCAGCCCCTTGGCCCCCATCAGGGACGCCACAACCACCTTTGCCAGCGAAAGCACTATCTCGGCCATCAGCACCCAAAATCGTATCGGGAAATGCGATAAGATTTTCGCCAGCATACGCCAGTCGAGTACATTCTTCCGCCTGCTCTGAAAAATCAGACCGATGCGAGCTTTGATTTGCGCCAGGCCATCAGCATCATCAATCCGTAACCCAGGATCATGACTGCGGCGGCGGCGCCCATGGTCAGGCTGCCCACAGCCGGGACCTGCGGGGTATAACCGGACTGGATCTTGGCGCTGATCCATTCGGGAATGGTCGAATCCGCACCTGAGGAAAACAGCGACAGCGGAAAATTGGCCCAGGACAGCAGGAATGAAAAGGTGAAGCCCGAGAAAATGCCTGGCGCCAGCAGCGGCAGCGTGACTTCCTTCATCACCTGCCAGCGGGTGGCGCCGAGATCGAAGGCAGCCTCTTCGACCACAGGATCGAAAGAATAGACCTGGATAGCTATCACCAGTGTGGCAATTGGGGCTATCCAGACCAGGTGGGCGAAAACCGTTGCCTGCCAGGACGGAGTGATCCCGATCGCGGTAAACCACAGCAGCAATGCCAGCCCGAGGACTGCCTGGGGGAACAGGATGGGAAGCAGGATCAACTTCTGGAAGATGCGCCGACCGCCCCAGTCATAGCGGGCGAAGGCCAGGGCGCCGAAGAAAGCAATCGTGGTGGACACGATGCCGACAATGATGGCAATGACCATGGATGTGGAGAACAGCTCCCGGATCGAAAGCGATTCATAGACCTTGCTGTACCAGCTCGCGGACCAGTCCGGGATCGGGAACTTGAAGTAGCGAGATTTGGAAAATGAGGCCAAAGCCACGGTGATCATCGGGATGTACATGAACGCAATCAACAGTGCGATCGCGCTGCCGTAGAGCCATTTTGCCGTTCTGCTGACATCGTTCATCTCAATATCTCCAAGCTCATTTGCGACCAAAGATAGTGTCGAGATCAATGCGCTTGAACAGCGCCCATGACAGCACCCCACCCATCACGATCAGCAGGATCGACAGCGCCGAGCCCTTGGGCCAGTTCTGGGCGAAGGTGAATTCCTTCTGGATATCCTGGGCGATCATCACCACGGCGGTGCCGCCAAGAACCTTGGCTTCAGTGATGGCGCCGGCGACCAGAATGAAGCAGATCAGCGCGCCGATCATGATGCCCGGCATAGCAAGCGGTATGTCGACCTCGCGCAGCACCTGGCCATTGGTGGCGCCAAGATCGAAGGCGGCCTCACGCAACTGCGGCGGGACCATCGACACACCCAGAACCATCGGAAACAGCATGAACGGCAGGTAGATGTAGACCAGGCCGAAAAGCGTGGCCGAGAAGGTGTAGAGCATCGAATCGAGCTTAATGCCGAGATAGGTCTGAAGCGTTCCCGACACCACGCCGCCCTTGACCAGGAACAGCATCCAGCCCATCAGCCTCAGATTGTCCGCCACGAACAGGGGGGCCGCCACCACCAAAGCGATGATGCTGCCATGCTGGCCGAAAATCCGCACCATCGCCACGGCCAGCGGGTAGCAGATGACCAAAAGGATGGCGACGGTGTAGCTCGCCAGTTCGAGAGAGGCCAGGAATGACAGGTAATAGCTGTCGGAGAAAATCGACTTGAAATTGGCGAGCGTCGGTATTTGCAGCAGTGAGAATGTCTCGGGCGGCATGAAAGCGAACAGGAACACCACTGTCAGCGGCGCAAGAAAGCCCACGACGAAAAGAATTGAAATCGGAATCGCAGCCAGAAATCCCGGCTGGCGAATGCCATCGCGCAGACGCTCCGATCGCGTAACCTTTCTGGGCTCGCGGGTTTCTGCAACTTCGATCCACTCATCGCTTCGCGATTGTTTATTCATCGCGACACCATCGATTGCGTGAATGTGCGTGTGGTGAACAGCATGGACTCCTTGGTGTCCCAGGCAATCGTCACGGCTGCACCAGCGGCAACATCGAGCTGCTGTTCGCGCAGTTTTTCGACGAGAAAGGTCTGCGATTTGCCGACCCGGACCTGGTACTGCACACGCGATCCCAACAGATAGTCATTGTAGATCACGCCCGAGAGCTTGTTGTCGGCAGCCTCATCCGGGTGACCCAGAAAGCGGATGTCTTCGGGGCGGATGACGAGTGCGGCCTCGCGAAACTCTGTATCGCCATTGGGCGACTGGTAGGTGGCTCCGGTGGATTTGTCGATCAGACCACCTGTCAGGCCGAGTTCGACATCAAGGACATTGACCTCGCCCATGAACTCGGAAACGAAGCGGTTTGTCGGATTGCCGTAAATCTGGTTGGGCGTCCCAATCTGGACGAAGCGGCCCTTGTTCATGACCCCGATCCTGTCCGACATCACCATCGCCTCTTCCAGCGAGTGGGTGATGTAAACGAAGGTCTTGCCGGTCTCGCGGTGGATGTCCTTGAGTTCCTTCTCCAAAACCTTGCGCAGCTTGTAGTCCAAGGCTGACAAAGGCTCGTCGAAAAACAGGATGTCGGGGTCGAAGGCCAGCGCACGGGCCAGAGCCACGCGCTGGCGCTCACCTCCTGAACATTGCAATACGCCCTTGCTGTAGTAGCTTTCAGGCAGACGCAACTGCGCCATCAGTTCAAGCGCGCGCGCCTTTCTGGTGGCAGCATCGACGCCGCGGATTTTCAGCGGGAACTCGATGTTCTGGCCGACTGTGCGGTGCGGAAACAGCGCCAGCGACTGGAACACCATGCAAGTGGGGCGCTTGTTGGCCGGAACATCATTGATGCGCTCGCCGCGCAACAGGATGTCGCCATTTGTGGGCTTGTCCATACCGACGAGCATTCTAACCATGGTGGTCTTGCCACTGCCCGACGGGCCGACGATTGTGAAGAACTCGCCCTCGTGGATATCGAGGCTGACGCGATCGACTGCGGGAAACTCGCCGAACAACTTGTCGATGGATTTAAGCTGCAGAATCGGTTGCCGTGGCACAGTGGAGGTGTCGGCGGCGGCTTGGGTCTCGGCTAGCATTGCGTGCCCCTGTTGGTCTCGATGGAAAGCCGTGGCTGGGGGAGCCGAAGACACCCCCAGCCATCGCCGAAGAAATCAGGCTTTTTCGCGCACTGCCGCCGAGAAGATCTCGTGCAACTTGGTGTAATCTGGGATGATGTCGAAGTCGGTGCACTTGTCCATGTCTGCTTCGAGCGTGTCATACTGGAAGGCGTCGAGTTCTTCAGAGCCAAACAGCGCCATTACCTTGGGATCGCCCATCTGGCCGACCGGGTTGTAGGTGCCCTCGGCAAAAGAGACGTTCTTGCAGGTTTCCGGACGGTAGCAATATTCCAGGAAATCGGCGCCGCGTGGCGACAGGTTCGGGTTGTTGACCAGCGAGGTCAGTTCCATCCAGCGCACGCCTGCACGGCCGCCGAGTTCTTCCGGCCCTTTGTTGGGAACGACGCACCGCAAATTGGGGTTGCCATCAAGACGCGCAGCCGAAACCGTATAGACGCTGCCGGGAAAGGAGCCTTCGATCGAGCCGTTGATCATGCCCAGGGCAATGGCGTTCATGTCATCTGACAGGAAGGCGGCGTTGTTGATGAGCTTGCGCATCAAGGCTTCGTATTTCGCCAGTTCATCATCGGTGATCTCCCGGAACGGACTGAAACCGGCAGCGATTGCAACATGCATGATCACCCAGTCATCATACATCAGGACGGCGTACTTGCCCTTGAAGTCGTCAGACAGCATCAGGTCATAGCCTTCGTCAGCCAAGGTCTCTGCCGACACCGTGTCGGTGTTGATCAGCATTCCGGACGGGCCATAGCGCTGGATCATGCCAAGCAATTCCTCGCCATCGTCGGACATCGCCCATTTGTAGGGCCACTTGAATTCGGGGATCATCATGTCCCACAGCGGCTCGAACTTTGCCTTGTCGAGCGGCTTGATCAGGCCTTCGGGATAGAGTTGCTTGCGGCCCCAGGCGTTGTTGAGATTGATGACGTCCCAGACCTTGGTATCTCCGGCTCGCAGCTGGTTGACAGCCTCGGGGTCGGAGATCAGGCCTTGCGCCTTCACATCGCAATCAAATTCGCGACGAAACGGATCGAGCACTTTGTCGGAATTGTAGCCCTCCCAGCAATAGATGTTCATTTCCTTTTCACGGGCTGCATAGGCCGCCGAGGACATCAGACCCGATGTGGCCACACCGGCTGACAGCATGGCTGTGGTTCTGAGAAATTCGCGCCGGGACTGACTAAAGGACTGCAAAAGGTTTTTACGCTTCATTGGGAACTCCCTTCCGATATCGTCAATGGATCGGGCGACGGGGTGCCGAAAACCGGCACCCGGCTGCCAGTTTCAAATTACTTGGATCCGCAGCATGAGCCCCCTTCTTTGCCGTGCGACTTGCTCGCCATGTTGGTTTCAGGCGGCAGGTTGATGAGCGGATTGCCATCAAAGAAGTTGAGAGGCATCAAAGTGAAGCCGCAGAACACGCAGGGCTGAACCGGATGGTCCTCCAGACGCGGAATGTGGTGCAGGCCGAAGGAGTGCCAGAGCACGATATCCGTGTTTTCGGTCGGACGGTCCTTGGCGGTCCAAGCCGGAAGCCCGTCGCCGGGCATCGAGTGGTTGACGAATTCGCCTGCAGGAAAACGTTCTTCCGGGTCGTAAGGAGTGACCCAGAGATGATTGTAGATAAAGCCCGACCGCTTGCCGGATGGTCCTTCCGGGTTGGTGTAGGCCTGGATAGCCGAACCGGCTTCGATCTTGTAGCCGGTCGACTTGCCGGTCCAGTTTTTCCGGCTCGGATTGACCACTTTCCAGTAGCGGGACTTTTCGAAATCCACCTTGCGCTGGGCCTTGAGCTCGCTCGAAAGTGCGGTTTCCTGCACGTAGAACGCATTGCCCATCGGATTGCCGGGACCAATCGGCGGGGCAATCGTGTCGCATTCGATCACTGTGTTGTTGGGACCGTCGATTTCCATGTCCATGCGCATGCAGAAGACATGCTGGTGATTGTATCCAACCACACCAGGAGCCACCTCGGTGCCGTATTTTTGCTCGGAGCCAGGGAAGCAGGCAACGGTGTTGATGACGCCCGTGGCCTTCATTTCGAACTCAATGCGGCCATCCTGGAACAGATACCAGTAGCAGCAGTACTCGTAGTTTCCGACGGTGGTGATCGAGGAGATGACAAGGCGACGGGTGCGCCGTGTTTCGGTACGTTCTGAGCGGAAGTCGAAATGTTTCCAGGCAAGGCCGGCATCTTCCTCGTGGATGCAGATGCCGCTGGGGATGACCCGCGGATTGCCCATAATGTCGGGCAGCACCACGTCCATGTACTGGATGTGTCCGAGGCAATCACAGCCCAGCGCCAGCGAATTTACGAGCTTTCCGAAGCCATACTCGCCGCTGTCAAAGACGTTCTTGCGGTAGTGCACACCCTCCGGAGTTCCGTAAGGAACAACCATCTCCGCCATCGACAACCGGTAGCCGACCGGACGGCGATCGTCGCCGATTGTATAGCCCAGGCGATAGAGCACCAGGCCTTCGCGGCCATTGAAGCCGATGCGCACATCCCAGTTGTCCCAGGTGAGCAGATTGCCTTCGAGGGTGAAGCTCGGACCCTCGGATTGTACCACATCGAGCGGCTTGAGCGGTGTGCGGAAGTCGGTGAGGATGGAGGAATCGTAATTGATCGGGGTTTCCGGGATCGGGACGTCGACGCCTGACTTGGCCGAGTGGTCATCGACACGAAGCACTTCCATCGTGTCGATATTTACCACGACATTGATGCCTTCGACCGGGTGGGCATAGTAATTGTCGAGCTCGAACATCCGGATCCAGACGAAGGTGTGGGCGAGACGCTTGTTCTCCTCGCCTTCGACGCCGAAATTACCGGCTGTCCAGGGATCAACGCAGACCATGCTCATGTCTTTGATGCCACGACGTTCGATGGCGGCGATGAACGCCGGATCAGCCTTGGCGGCGTTCTCGATGAGGAAGAATTCTTCCGGCGAGATCATCTGGCGCACGTCTGGCAGGAAGTCGATCTTGGTGATCTTGCTCTCCGAGAGGCTCACCTTGCCGCGCCAGACGCCGGTTGCGCCGCGCTTGTAGGCGTTGAAGCGGGCCACACGCTCGATCGGCATGCCGGGCACAAATTCACGGACTACGTTTTTGGCTGGTTCGCACAGTTCGATGGTCTCGAACAACAAGTCCGGGCCAAAATCAAATTCGGCACGAACAACTGCGGCGGCAGCAACGAGTTCTTCTCCAGATAGCGGGTCAAGCGGATGGATGGCGCCGGCGGCTGCCTGCATTGCCACGTTCTTGTCTACGGTCGTCAGCATCGAGCGGAATCCCTGTTAGATCTGTGTTTCTGTCCATTTGCCTGGTCAGTGAGAGCGGCGGTGCAAAAGTCGGCCACGGTAGCGGCGGAATAGTCCGGCCGCGGGCGGAGTAAAATCCGGCCACCTATTTTCCTTCTGCGACGAGAGCAGGAGGG